>Ga0183095_10011_pt2 | contig 937517 bp, 948 predicted proteins | sample BioMet4_FD_130346 | JGI IMG/M metagenome (GOLD analysis project Ga0183095, IMG submission 130346) | Microbial communities from bioreactor (seeded with sewage sludge) at LBNL, California, USA - Biofuel metagenome 4 (v2) (version 3) | ecosystem: Engineered > Bioreactor > Anaerobic > Unclassified ...
AGCGGCGGAGAATCTGCATCTTTCCCTCGACGCTTTAATTGACAGTACCGCTGACAATCTCGTGGAGCAGGGCATTTATGACAACTCTGTCATCCTGAAAGCCATGCGTGAGAAACAGGTTGTCACCGATGTAATCCGCACAAACGACGACCGTTATCTCCTTTCCACAAGTATTCCGATTCTGGACAGCACAGGAAACGTCAATTACATCATCACAACTTCCCATACCTCGGAATTGCTGGAACACCTTCTTCTTAAGATCAACAGCATGGAGCGGTGCAATAAATCCTATCGGAAGACAATAGAGTTTCTGAATAACAGCAATGGCTTTATGGTTGCCGAAAGCCCACAGATGAAAAAGATTGTTAATTATTGCAACAACATTTCAGATTTTGAAGGAAATTTAATCCTCTTCGGCGAATCCGGCTGCGGAAAAGAAGTTGTGGCCCGGTATCTTCATAAAATCAGCCCCCGAAATTCCTGCCCTTTCATTCCGGTCAATTGCGCCGCTATCCCGAAAGATTTATTTGAATCGGAATTTTTCGGCTACGCCCCCGGGGCATTTACCGGAGCGGCTTCCAAGGGAAAGGTCGGCTGCTTTGAGCTGGCGGATAAAGGCACTCTGTTTCTCGATGAAATCGGTGAAATGCCGCTGGAAATGCAGTCAAAACTGCTGCGGGTTGTGGAAACCGGCGAAGTCTCGCCCCTAGGCAGTACCAAAGTTATCAAAACGAACGTGCGTATCATTTCCGCTACGAACCGCAATCTGATGCAGATGAAAAACGACGGCACTTTCAGAGACGATTTGTATTACAGGCTGTCTGTCATACCGATCACCATTCCTCCCCTTCGCGAGCGAAAAGATGATATTTTCGCCTTGTCTTATTTCTTTCTGGACAAAATAAATCAAAGAACAAACAGCCACAAATTTCTTACCAATGAATCAAAAAGGACGCTTACCGAATACGCCTGGCCCGGCAATATCCGGGAACTGCGCAACGTTATCGAACGCTTCTATGTTCTCTCACCGGGGGATGGAATAGATATTACGCTGTCGGACTTAATTCCGCCTTCGAATTCTAATGTTCAGGGCAATTCCCTCGACGAAAAGCTGTTCTGCAATATGGGCGATTTTCACGGAAGCTTGTCTGAGGCCATGGCCAAATTCCAGACACTGTATATTGAGGCGGTGGTCAAAAAGAATCACTACCGTCTTGGAAATACCGCGAAAGAGCTTGGCGTAAACAGATCGACATTGTACAGAAAAATCAAAGGCGCCGACCAGCCCGAAGAGGATTCTTCGCGTTACTGCGCAGAATCTGATTATCCGAGTCCATTTCGCAGTTCTAAAAAATTGATCTGACCAAAACAGATAACTCCAAAAAAAATCCCTTCCGCAATCCGGATGGGATTTTTCTTCTTCTCAGGCTATTTGTTGCCTGTTGTCCGTTACAATGCCCATAGCAAGGAACCCGCAATGCATTGCGGATATTTTGCGCGCTAAGCAAGGAAGTTTGATTTGGAAGCGTCCATTCTCTTGGCTGCTGAGAAGTATATAAATTTTATTTTTCTTTCGCTGTGACAAATGACGGGGATAATGTGTATTATAGACGAAAGCAGCTTTCAAAACTTGCGAGGTGAAGCAGTGGAACAGTCATTTTTCCTAGCGATGGCGGAAAAGTATAAAGACAGCGTATACAGGATAGCACTGAACTATTTCGGCAATACATACGACGCGGACGACACGGTTCAGGAGGTCCTCCTGAAGCTCTATACGAGCAAAAAGACGTTTCAAAACAGTGAGCATGTGCGGAACTGGCTCATCCGGGTGACGATTAACGTGTGCAAAAACGCGCTGCGCATGCCGTGGCGGAGCCGGAACGTGGAACTTAACGACGAGGTCTCGGAATCCGTCGTGTTTGCGCTCCCGGAGCAGAGCGAGCTGTACCGCACGGTGATGGGCCTGCCCGAGAAATACCGGATCGTGCTCTACCTGTTTTATTACGAGGAATTTTCCGTTAAGGAGATCGCAAAGCTCCTGAAGCTTCGGGAAACGGCCGTCACGACGAGACTGTCCCGCGCGAGAGACCAACTGAAAACAAATCTGACGGAGGTATCCGGATGAATTTTAAGGAACAGTATAAAAATACGTTTTTACAAGTCCATACTGCCGTGAGAATCGAAACGGAGGAAGTACAAACATTGAAACCGATACATAAAGCAAAGAAAAGCCTCGTCGCAGTGGCGGCGGTCATCTGCCTGCTCCTCGCGGGGACGGCCTCGGCCTATGCCGCGAATCTCTTCGGGCTGAAGGACCTCGTCCTGAAGCAGAGTCCGATGCCGGCTCCCAGCAGCGCGGCGGCGAGCAGTACGCCGGAAAACCTTATCTCACTCCAGGGCTATCCCGACAGCAGCGAGTACAAGGCGGCGGCCGAGTGGGCCGATTTCCGCGCAAACTACGACAAGGACGGAGCGCTTCTCGCAAAGGTCGGGAACAATCCCACCCCCTTTGACAAGAAGTACGGCAATTACGGCATCTATACGCAGGAGATGGCGGACAAGCTCGACGAGATCACCGCAAAATACGGCCTCAAGCTGCACAGCGCACTATCCGAGGCCAGCGACAACAGCGCGCTTTGTGCGCTTTTGGGCACGGGTGATTTTCTCGGGACCCAGAACAAAAATCTGGGCGCATATGCCTATGATGACAAGAGCTTCCACATCGACGGCGAGGCCGTCCTCGCGGACAGCACCAAGATCGACTACCAGTTCATGGATTGCCGGAAGGGCAGCTTCTCCGACGTTTACCTCAACATTGGCGATATCAGCACCTACAAGGAATGGACCTATAAGACAAAGTGCGGGGTAACGGTAAACCTGGCCCTCAGCTCCGGAAAGGCGCTGATTGTCACCGACCTCGGCAACGCCTTTGTGACGGTCAACGTGCTCGCCGGAACGGACAGCGGCTTTGTCGAAATGACAGGGCCCATCACTCGGGCAAACCTTGAGGCGCTCGCCGATTCCTTCGATTATACAATGCTGAAATAAAGACAAATGAATGCTGGAAAGACGGCCCTTTGCCTTGCACAGGGGCTGCCTGGGAGTGTCTCAAAACAAAACTTGAGGCACTCCCGCATTTTGACCCTTAAAACAGAGCAAGGGCGCAGAATTCATCAAAAAACGTGAAAAATCAACGCAGAGACATGCTTACGCATGCCTTTGCAAACGAAGACAATCCGGTTAAGCACAGGCCGAGCAACAGGCTATTTACGCGTTACCGCGTATACGGCCGCACTGAAAAATCAGGACGGAGCGCGCAAGTGGAAAGGTAAACAATGCAGGACGCCGTACATATTGTCAATTCCGTGGGGGAGAAATTCCGCCGCTTCCTTTCTTATCCCTTTTAAGCCGCAGGACATTTTATCCTGCGGCTCTCTATTTCATCCCCAGAATAGCCTCTGCGATCATCTTCTGCGTCACGCACCGTCCCAGACCGACGATGTCGGTATAGATGCCGCCTGGCAGTCTGTCGTGGTCACCTTTAATCTCGTCGACGAGGTACTGACACCCGGAGAAGAGGAAGGTAATTTTGCCGAGGCCCCCAGACTCCTCATAGGCGTATTCGATGCCCTTAATTTTCAGGGCTGTTTGAATTTTTCGCAGGCGCATCGGAAAAATCTCCTCTATGGGAAGATAAACCATTTATAAAAAAACAGTAAATGGACTATTCTTCGTCACTCTCCGCTTTGTTGTTTACTAACTGCGGCTTAGGACTGCCTATAATCTGCCAATTTCTTCGCCACGAATAATATACGACAGATTACACAAAATGTCATAGGACTAATAGTCCTACTCTGAATTTTTGTGGTGAATGAAATGGATTTACGAATCCGCGAAATGCGCGAAGAAAAAGGCATAACTCAGCAGCAGATCTCAGAATATCTCATTTGCGACCAGTCATTATACTCGAAATACGAACGTGGTGAGCGCGAAGTCCCGCTTGAAATCATGGTGAAACTTGCAAAGCTTTTCGAAACAAGCTTAGACTATTTGGTCAGGCTCACCGATATCAAGCAGCCGTATCGCTAGCCACACAAAACCGCCCCCAGCTTGGCGCACTGGGGGCGGCTTTTTTGGTGCTGTGATTATGTGTGTGTATTCTTATACACTCGGTACTACGCTAACATTTGTACACCAATCACTGAGATTATGGGGACAAGGATGTAAATCCGAGATTTTTGTTATTTAGACTTGACAGGCTTGCTTAAGGCGCCTGTGTTGCTATTGGCTGCACAGTGGGACTAGAAGTGGGGTTAGTGGTAATAGTGGGAATGGAAGTAGGGGTGGAACTGGGAGTGACGGCGGCCGTTGCTGTGGGGGATGGCGAGAACGCCTGGGAAGTGTTTGCCGGAGAAGAGTTAGCGCAGCCTGAAAGGACAAGTAATAAAACGAGCAATAAAAAAATTTTGGGCTTAAGATCGGTTATCAGTTGTTTCATGTTTGAAGGCCTCCCAATATTACTTTATTTTTACATTATAACAATTATAACCTATATTTCAGCAATAAAGGAAGAATAAAATAGATAAGCGCGGCCATAGAAAGTTCCTGCCCGCTATCTCTTCGACGGCATGGCAAACAATAAGCCGGAGGAAATCACTCCTCCGGCTGCTTTTGTCGACAAATTCTTGCGAAACCCAGCGGTAGAATAATGTCAGATGGTCCGGTAGGCCGTCACCTTTCTTTCTTTGAACCGCCCTGTAGGATACGCAGGGCGGTCTTTTTAAATGCGCTGGCCTTACACTCTCTTTTATTTATGGCAATACCAAGAAAGCTGACGGAACAAGACGCGCTCCTTCCGAATAGGCAGGAGGATTAATCATCTTGCCGTTTTAATACCTGGTTGATGCGCTTCCCCCGTCAAGAGGCGCATTCGCCTGTAATGGGCAAGTTCGCTTTTCATTTTGCTAAGGTGCTCAGCTTGGCAAAGTCAAAGCCGTCGGCAAATGCCTCCAAATCGCCCTTGTCTATAGGCTGCGCCCCATAGGAGGTTTTGCTGCTGTCGTTATTTTCCGTCCCGGAGAGAATATTGACAAACACGAAACTGTTATCAAGGTTTACTGCCATGATGGACTTGTTTGCGCTAATCGCCAAAAGAATATTATAGCCGGTCGATTTGGGATATGTCCACTCCTCAAAATCGTCTGCATCCGCCAGCAGATACCCGACACGGGTGAAGGTGCCTTTGGTGAAGCAATCGAACTGGTAGCGAACATCGGTGCCGTCAGGCAGAGCGGCGGCGCCGTTGAAAGTGAGAGTACCGTCATCATACAATGTACCGCCGACAGGGTAATCTCCATTGTCGCCGGCGGCGGGCATAAGGCCGCTGATTCCCAGCGCAGAATAGAGCTCGTCTAAGGAGCGCACATCAGACGAAGTCTTATGCATTTTCAAATTATATTTGTTCAAAATATCGTCCAGCGTGTCCTTGGCTTCCTGAGAAAACGCATTATACTGTGAATAGGCATCCGGTACCAGATCGGAGGCAGCCCTATTTTTCCCCTCTGCATGCCAAGCATCTACCTGGTTTTCCCATTCTTGGGCGGCCTCATATTCCGGCGACCCTTTTAGTCCATTGAGGGAAAGAGTCTTGGCTTGTTCCGAACCGATTTGCACAGTCGGCCCCTTCAAATCTTTCAGATTGAAATAATGGATGGCAAACGCCGTTCCTGTCAGCAGGATTGTGGCAAGAGTTGCAGCAATAAGTATTGTAGACACTTTTCGTGTCCGCTTGTGTGGATTGGTATTTACCTGTAGTTTTTTCATAGTTGCCTCCTTGATGATTTCGGAGGAGGCAATATTCTTGATTTGAAACTGTACGGTGTCATCTTGAATACTGTCCATCATATCGGAGATTTTCGTTTCCATTTTCATAGCCTCCTTCGTTTAGTATTTCTTTGAGCGTATCCCGCCCGCGCCAGAGTTTCGTCTTGACAGTGGAGATATTCATATCCATCTCCTCTGCGATTTGCGCCACCGGCTGGCAATAATAATAGTGTCTTAAAAAGATTTCCCTGTCCGGGTATTGCAAAGATAATACAGTCCGCTTAATCATCACGGCCTGTTCATGCTTTTCAAATGTGTGTTCCGGCCCGACGTCCGAAAGGATTATAATGTCGTCCTCTAAGGGTATGTCCTGCCCAAGTTCCCGCGTCTTGGCTTTAGCTTTGTTTCGGGCAATACCTCCGAGGTACGCTTTTATTTTGTCTGGTTTGACTTTATCGGCATTTGACCAGAATACAAGGAATACGTCGGAAGCGACCTCTTCAACATCAGAGGCCGTCATTATTCGTCCAATGATGTTATAGACAATGGTACTGACGTATGCGGCATAGCGGTCGATAAACCACGCCAGCGCTGTATCATCTTTTTGTTTCAGCGCCCGAAGCGCACTTCCTTCATCCACCACTATCACCTCTGCTTTTTTCTCAACGGCCGTCATCTATAATATTACAAAAATTTCGCTTCAGGTTTCATTTCTGATGTAATATTTTTTTGTAAATAAATTCTGATAAGAGTTGTATCCCGGTGAAAACAGCAACATAAAACAACCGCATATAAATAGCTACGCTTCAGACAATTTTGCCGGTTGGTTTCAGCAATAATAGAACTTTTCCAAAAAATGCTTGACAGAGAAAGATTACTGACGTAAACTATCGTTATAGATTACTCTAGTAAACTATTAGGAGGGCATGATGAACGAGCTTGCCGGTAAAATTCAGGATTCCGAACTTGAAGTGATGCGCGTACTTTGGAATGCGGAGGACGCTCTGCCGCTCATTGAGATACGCCATGTGCTTTCGGCGCGCTGCGGATGGGAAGATTCCACAATAAAGACGCTTATTCGCAGATTACAGGCAAAGGATATTATTAAGCTGGAAAGGCGCGGAGTATACAGCGCTGTCGTGACGGAGGAAGAATATAATCAATGGTCCACTCACGCGTTTGTAAACAAAATATTTGCTGGAAGTGCAAAAAAGCTGATAGCATCGCTGGTTTCAGATGGGCAGCTCAATGAAAAGGATATCGCGGAACTTTCGGCCATGTTCAATGCAGGTATGAGGCATGAATAATGTTCTTGTAACAATCCTCTCCCTTTCTGTTTCCGGCTCCATATTGGCGCTTATTCTTTTCGTGGGAAAGCCTTTCCTGAAAAACAGGGTATCCAAAACCTTTTCCTATTACATCTGGCTTTTGGTGTTGCTGCGGCTTATCTTGCCTGTTGCCGCGCCTGTTAATGCTATGGGTTCTCTGTTTGGGATGAGACAGCCAAGCGTAAACAGCGCGGCAACAGTGCAAACCGGCATAGCAGGGGAAAATAGAGCAATCCAAACCCATGAAAAAACAACGATTCCTTCGGCACAGGCCGTAACACCGGAAACGCAAAACGACAAAACTTCGGGCGTACAATGGTTACAAATATGGAGCGTTATCAAAAATAGCCTTATATGGTTATGGCTCGCGGGGTCGGTTGCCTGTTTCGGGTGGTTCGTTATGGCGTATGCATTTTTTGTTCGGCGCATACGGCACTCCTTTGTTGCCCCACAGAGCGAGGATCTCAAGATATTTGAGCGGATGTGCGGGAATAAGCGCGTCCATCTGGCTTGCAGCAGCCGGGTTGCCACACCCATGTTCATAGGCGTTTTTCGTATGGTCATTGTTCTTCCTCAGTTTGCCTATGTCAAAAATGGCAGGGACAAGGAACTTGTTACTATCCTGCGTCACGAACTTACCCATTACAGGAGAAAAGACATCATATATAAGTGGATTGTCGTAGTGGTGACGTCCATACATTGGTTTAATCCGCTGATGCTCCTGATTCGAAAGGAAATAAGCCGGGCCTGCGAACTCTCCTGCGACGAGGCCGTAATAATCGGTATGTCTTCTGATGAGAAGCGATTCTATGGAAATACATTGATAGCACTCTCCGCAAATAAGAAACTGCCGGTTGGCGTACTTGCCACGACTTTATGTGAAAGCAAAAAAGAACTTCAAGAAAGGTTGGAGAGCATTATGAAATTCAAAAAGAAATCAGTATTAGGGGTCGTTATGACGCTCGTTCTGGCATTGATGCTCTCGGTTTGCGCGAGCGCGCTAGGGGCCGCAAATATCGCTTCTGCTGCTTTTAATAACAGAGGCCCTGACGTGTCAGTTAGGCCGAACGGCACCGATACGGCATCCTTTTCCGTAACGTCCAGCACAAAAATCGCTTTGAATACCGGTATGTCGGAACAGCTTGAAGCATTTCCGGTCAATGCTGACTATGGATATTGGAAGATTCATGTCGACAGCACATCGGCCGGCATCACTCAAATTATCATTCAAAAGGATTCTCCCACCGGGGCACAGGTCGGCACACCCATGGTCGTTTTACCCGGTGAGAGCCGTGACTTTTACTACGATGAAAGCAGTCCGCTGCCAACTGGCGCATATTATTTGAGCATCACAACAGATGGCCGTGGTAATTTGGGCGGCAATCTATATTATAAATTTGCCAAGACACGCGCCGACCTTGGAAATTCAGATAACTTGGGTAACAAGGCTGGAAACCCATCGGTTATACCAGGCCCGCCGATTTCTTTAGATGTCCCCAGTTCTTCTCTGACCAAAAATATGGATTTCTACACGGGCTACGGGTATTGGAAGCTCCATGTTGACAGTACGTCGGCCAGCGATATCCGCATTAAGATTCTGAAGAACACTTCACTCGATTCCCAGATCGGTGAAGATCTGATCGTTCCAGCCGGAGAAAGCCGTGACTTCTACTATGACAATACATCAGGAATAAAATCAATGCTTTACTACTATTTAAATATTACAACAGACAGCTGCAGCCATTTAAGCGGCAACCTGTATTACGAATCTGCCCAAAGCCGTGCCGCTCTTTCCTAATGCGCTGACTGAAATTAACCTGTACAGCAATTAAGTTTTATACGAGGAGATTTAATGATGAAAAAGTACAAAAAGTTTCTGAGCGTCCTGTGCGCGGTAGGCATGGCCATGGCTATGACGGTCCCGACTTTCGCGGCGTCGGGCTCCGAAATCAATTCCTCCACGCCGTCTACTCAAGTATATGTTGATACCAATAACCAGACCCAGACTGTAAATTGGCCGATTACCGACAGCCACGGGTTTTACAAGGTTTGGTTTTCCAATACCGCCAGCAGTTCCACAATCAGAGTGGCCCTCTACAAAGGAAATACCTCGGGAAATGCTATTAATTACATAGATGTCCCGGCCGGACAGGCTATGTCCTTACACAATGCGAATGCCAATTCCCCGCTCGCAACCGACACATACTACATCGTTCTAACTGTGATCGGTGGTGCGCAAAATCTGAATGGATTGTGCTTCTATAAAAATGCCACCACCTATGCAAATGTTGTTAGTCCATCACCGTCAGATTCGACAGCAGCGGCGGCTTCCGGCAACAAACTGACCCTGGATGATATAAAGAAAAATTATACGGACGCCAAAATATTGAATATAACGAAGATAAACGCCGATTTTGTGCTTGTCGAGTCGGAGCAGGATACCTTTGCCAACAAGTTTGCTCTGTATAATCTTAAAACCGGAGATATCGACGTCCTGCCTACGATGCCGGAATATGTGACCCTTAAAAAGGCGGTAAACGAAAACTACTTTATTTTTGTAGACAGCGGCAAAAACAGTGAATCCGTTTTTTCATCTTTCCCCAGCATATTAAAATGCTTTAGGGTCAGCAGCGGCACAAATAAAAGCGACAATTTTACCCAAGAACATGAGAATGAGTATTATGATTTAAATATGTCCGTCCAGTCGGGCAGCAAGGAAGGCAGTGTGCTTTCGGTCATCAAAGTGACATTTGACGGCCTTGAAGTAATGTTTAAACCAAAGAGCGCAGATGATGCGGGCTTCTATGCTGACGCTACAGATATTCCCCCTACAACGACCTCCTATGATTCAAGCACAAACAAGCTTACCTTCGAAATAGCTACAAGTCTGCTGGGGGAAAACCTCAAAACCAATGTCGATATAAATACCGATGACAACCTTTATATTTCGTCCTACAGGATAGTACAAAAGGATAATAAGACCTATATCGTTGCGAGCCTGAAAAATACGGCAAACAGATATATAATGAAAAACAATATTGGAGCCTATTTCCCATATTTTTCGGTTAATTTTGCAGGAAAATCTTATATACCCTCCGACTATTGAGCCAAAAGACAAGTAAGTCACAATAGGATTAACAAAAAAAGCGTTAACAAAAAACGGCTTCTGACATAAGTGTCCGCTTGTCGGGACTATGGCGGCGGAGTTAACGGGATAGCCAAAAAAATAAATATGGTCGTTTAAAAGCAAACTTGTCGAGAGGCAAGGACGCAAAGCTAAAGGGCCTAAGGGGCAACCGCATGATGACAGCCTGGCCGCCGTATAAGATTGCGTACTAACCTTCCGCACTGAACCGCAGCCTGTCAAGTAGACATGCCCTGACTATACCATTTGGGCTATGGAAAACTGCGGCTTTACGCCTGTTGATATATAACGCGTAGTCTCGGAGCTTCACTATGTTTTTGAGAAGTCCATTTAAATAGGAAAGATGTTTATCTTAGCCAGATAAACATCTCGAAAAACTATATTTGGTTACACCGGTTACAGCGATTTTTTTCGGTTACGATAATTTTAATAGTACTCTATTAAGATAATTGTCCGGGCAACAACAATATGTGCAACTATCACAATGTATAACTAATTATTAGCCATATAATAAATCAATATATATAAAAAATAAGCACTGTAGATTTTCAAAATCTACAGTGCTTATGGAAAAAGAGACTTATAGTGATACAAGGTGCACATGGTGACTACCCTTCGTTAAAAGGTGATATGAAAAATTAAAAAGTGCACATGCTTACTATCCAAGATTGTTTGACTATTCTTTTTCGAGAAATATTTGAACTAACGACAACACCATTCATTTTAATTAGAAGATCAATTACGCATCCGTACTGACCATACGTCTTTCTTTGTAATTTTCAATTTTAAGCTTCATGTTCTTTACATCAAAAATACACACGCCAGGAAGTTTGACCTCAGTTCCATTTTCATCTAGTAGTTGTTTATTGGGGGTTGCCCAAATTAAAAAATCAATTTCAGAATTTATTATAGAATTCACAAAGGCTTCATCAAGAAACCACTTATGCAACTCTCCCGAGGTGACATCTCCTTTTCGGGAAAACGTTCTTCTTGAGTAGCCATCTTCTAGCTTAATGTACATGTATGATTCATCAAAAACAAAGAAAATGATTTTGAATCCAGGATGGTTCTGCCTATAGGAAGGAATCTTTCTTTTATGATTTTCAATTATTCGTATGAAGTTATCTCGATAAAAAATATAATTATGATCCTTATCCGAAGGCAGCTTCGTGTTGGCGTTGATCATTATTTGTCCATTTGGCGGCAATATGTCTATAATTCCTTTGTCATTCAATTCACGAATTAATTCGTTTTCCCTTACGCGCAGAGGGTGTATTGACTTGCCGGTTAATTCGTCAATGTGCTCGTTATCGTCAACTCGCATTACCTCCATCATCAGCTTGAGCTCATTGTTGTAATAATCCGGTGGAGGGGCGTCTTTGCTAGAGCTATCATGCCATTTTGTCCACTGTTCATCATTACTGATACTTTCGAAAATCAATTTAGCAATGTCTGTTTCAGGTAAGTATAATGGATGACTGAAGCACAGACTATGTTTTGAACTAGCAAATAACCGAAAAAAGTCCATGATGTTTTCTTCATAATTAAGGTGTTCTTTAATCATCATAATGTGTCATCTTCTTCGTCATATATTCCGTCTGACAAAATAGTTTTCTATTTCCTAATTAAGTAAAACAGTCTGCTAACAAAATTATACAGCAATAAACTTCATGGTAAAAGGAATTTATGTATATTTCGGTAGAGTAATATATCGAACCAAATAGGAATAATTAAAAAGTGCACACGGTAAGCCGAAAATGGACACGGTAACGACCTTTCGTTAAAAGGTGTATGCCAAAAAATAGAAGCAGGCTTCAGGACAGCGTTTTTAGCGCTGCCAAGAGCCTGCTTTCGTTAAAATGTGTTGAAAAACCCTTGCAAATATGAGCTTTTCCGAAAACAAACTGAACGTCTGTTGCGATACACATTGTATCAAAACAGACGTTCAGTTATGGTCCGAGTGACATGACTTGAACATGCGGCCTCTTGACCCCCAGTCAAGCGCGCTACCAACTGCGCCACACCCGGATATGCTGTGCTGTCCACAGCGCTTGACTATAATAACATAATTGAAATTCAAATGCAAGATTATTTTTACAAATTACCTTAAAAAACGGGCGACCCGAGCGTAAAGCCGGGACGCCCGAAACACCTTCATTTTTCACTAGGTAAGCTTGATGCCGTAGACGATCCGGCCGCTTGTGCCGACGACCACCGTGCCGTTGAAGACGGCGGGGGAGGCGTCAACGACGCTGCCGAGGTTTTTAAAATCGAGGACTTTGCCGGTCAACCCGTCCAGAAGGTACATATAGCCGCCGGCGGTGCAGAAGACAAGGTAGCCGTTGCCGTTCCTGTCATAGACCGCGACGGGGCTGCTGCGGCTGTATACCTGGGTCTGCTGCTGCCATACCGTCTCGCCGGTCTTTTTGCTGAGAGCCGCGAGAATGCCGGTGCCGGATTCGGGCGTCATCGCAACGGGCACGAAAATCAGGTCAGAAAGCTTGTTCTTGCCCAAAGCAGCCGTTCCCTGCACGCCGCCGGAGACCTCTGTCCCGGTGTGACAGGTGTATACCATCTTCCACACAATATCGCCGGACACCGCGTCTATCTTCCAGACGGGCACATCGGCGGTCTTCTCCGCGGACGCGCGCCAGCCTGCGCGGAAAGAGGTGCCGAGGTAAATGTAGGGGTGGCCGTCCTCCAGCTCAAGGACAGGCGAGCAGTCCGTGTCGTCAAGCGTGTTCTGCACCCAGTCGAGCGTCAGATCTTTAAGGCTGAGGCACAGGAGATTCCCGCCGGTATCCGCAATGATAAGGCGGCTGTGCCAGATAACCGCGCTGCCCTCCATCCCGGGCAGGTAGGAGTCGGCGGTCGCGCGCGTGCCATCATAACGCCATTTTACCGTATTCGAGGGCTTCAGCGAGAGCGTACCCGCGTCCGCGTCATAGCGCGTATTGAGATCCATTATATAGATGACGCCGTTTCCGCCCGGATAGACGAGCCTGTCCGTGTCGGCGTCGATAAGCGGGCTGCCGTTAAAAAAGGAAGAGTCCCCGCGCAGCGAAAAGCTGTCGTTCGCGCCGAACTCGTACATAACGGAACAGTCCAGAAGGTTAACGATGAAAACATGCGAAACGCCTTTTGCGCTGTCTCGGCCGGAACCGAGGTAAAGAATGGGATAACCGCGCGGATCGAGCGATCCGGAACCCTTGAAGGCAAAGCCCAGATCGAGGCTGTCGCGCGTTTTTTTACCGGTGGTGAGGTCGAGAAAATAGACGTTTCCGTCCTCCGAGGGATAGATGACCTCGGTAAGAAAGTCGGCTTTTTTGGCCCAGCCGTACATATTCATGTGCTCCCGGGTTTCCTTCGGCCAGGTCATTATGAGAGGCTGCCCAGCCCAGCCGCCTTTCAGAGCATCGCCATCCTGAGCCTTCGGCGATGGGGCGGAAAGGCTCCAGAAGCTGTCGGAAAAAGCTTTGCCGACGATGTCGGCAAAGCCGTATGCGCCGCCGTCACGAAAGTTATTGCCGCGGAAGGTGACAATTCCCTGAGCGGAGGTATATTCCGAACCCAGGCCCATGTCGATCGGCCTGCTGAAGCGGTAATCCGAAACGCTGCTGCCGGCCGCCATTATGCCGGTCTGTGCAATGAGCCGGTGCGGAGAGGTATCCGCCGCGGCTTTAGGCTCAAAGACGTCGAGCGTAGCTGTGCCTCCGACGTCGGGCGAAGCCGGGGCGCCGGCTCCGGCGGAGGGCGAGACGGCACCGCTCTGCAGGGACGCCTGACTTCGAGCCCTGTTCGCCTGGGCGTTTTTCAACGCCAGTACGGTGAGCAGCGCCGCAAGAATGAAAATGAGTAGGGCCTGCGCAAAAAGCGGCCGCCGGCCGTTTTTGCGCGCAGGCCTTTTTCGCCGCGTTCCCTGTCCGGAGCGCACTCCGAAAGCCAGTTTTCGGCCCGAAGCCCGGCCGTTCGCCGCGTTTGTCGGAAAAGCGCCTTTATCCCCACGGGTAGCGGGATTATGCTTGTTAATCGGCATGAAATTACCACCTGAAGCGCAAAATGCCTGATTTTACGCCAATTATATACGATTCGGAAAAACCGTCCACCGCGGCTTCCGCAGGGAAGCGCCATATTCCGTTACTTGGAGGCGAGGCTTTTTTCAAAGGCCGAGAAGGCGGCCTCCTTGTCGCTGTCGGAGAGAATGGCGTACATCACATACTCGCCCTTCGTCTTAACCTCGGCATTTTCGAGCTTGGGATGCTCCTGCGGCATGTACTCCTTCATCCATGTGTCCTTGCGCATCTGGAGGTAGTCGGCCACGGCTTTCTGCACGGCCTTCACGCCGCCGGACGCGTCCTTAGCCTTGAAGATGCCGAACTCGTCGATGTTGACGCCCTTGGAGTTGATTTTCACATCATAGCTGTCGTACTGTGAGACATCCATTTTCATGGAGCCTGACACATAGTTGCCGTCTACCGAGACCAGCGCGTCGTCGCTGAGAACCGCGGACACTGCCTTTGAGATATCTCCCACGGCAACGTCGCTCCGCACGCCGGAGCTGCCGGAACCGCCGCCGCAGGCCGAGAGAAGGCAGAAAAGGGCCGCAGCGCACAGCGCGATTGAGATCAGTTTTTTACTCTTCACTACAGTCAATCCTTATCTTTATAGTTTATTGATATCCGTGAGTACGGAGATAAGTAATCACCTGCTGGTAGCCCGTGGGGTTGAGATGCAGTCCGTCGCCATTCTGATAGCTGTCGTTCAGAGCCCCCTTGGAGTCTTTCAGAACGCTTTCGCTGTCCAGATATTTGACGCCGGTGGACTTTGCGATGCTCTGCACCCATTTGTTCGCCGCGTCGATCTTGTCGTTGGTGATGGTCTCTTCGGCGCTTGCCGCAGTCTCGGCCGCGCCGCCGGAAGCGCTTTTATTCGAGCGGTAGCTCGCCGAGATCGGATAGATGGAATTCAGGATTATTTTAGTGTCGGGACTCGTTTGCTGGACGGTCTGGACAAGACTTGTGTACTCTTTGATAAAGTAGTCCTGGCTCATAAAAGAAATGCCGTTCACACCCAGCGTAATCAGCATGTACGCCGGCTGCTTTTTCGCCACCGCGTCATTTATGGGTATCTGCGAGCCGTCCTCATACACGATGGTGGCGGCGCTCCACAGGCTTAGGGTCAGTGTACCGCTCTCCGGCGTCCACACCTGGCCGGAGCTGACGATCTTGTAGAAGCCTAGGCCGTAGGTCGTACTGTCTCCGAGAAAGACAAACTTGTCGACGTAGTCCTGCCCCATATCGGCGCTCTCGCCGAGCACCGTCGGCCCGTCCGAGGTCTTGGCCGAAGCCTTAGCCGAGGCTGTGCCGCCGGAAGCGGACGAAGCCGCGCCGGAGGAGGCTCTGGCGAACGAGGCAAAGCCTACCGCGAATATTGAAAGCAGCATGCACACGATGATGGACGCCGACCAGAAGAAGTAGACGCCGTCCTGTTTTATCCTACGCATATAACCTCCGCATTTCAGGAAAAAATCATCCGACGGGGAACAAGGAATTCGGGGATGTAGGCATTTATTCATTTTATCACTCGTTGCGGATTATGTCAATCACCCGAAAATAAGGGCAATATTTAATATTATTTGGGAATATCCTTAAAAAAAGGCCGCTTTGGAGCAATTCGATGGGATTGCTCCGCAAAAGCCGGGAACCCCGACCCCGACGCAGGCTCAGGCGCATCCGGGTGGGCGGAATTTTAAAAAAAGGCCCGAAGCGTTTAAGCTTCGGGCCTTTGGTATTTGTTATTCCTCAGCGGCGGCGAGGGCTTTGGCCTCCTCGATGATCTTCTGCTGGACCGCGCCGGGAGCTTCGTTGTAGCGGATGAATTCAAGGGTAAAGGAACCGCGGCCCTGAGTCATGGAGCGAAGGTCTATGGCGTAGCTTGACATCTCGGCCATGGGGACCTCGGCCTCGACCACCTGCATGCCGTCGTGCGCGTTCATGCCGAGCACCGTGCCGCGGCGCTTGGAGGAGATGTCGGACATGATGTCGCCCATGCTGGTGTCGGGTATGGTGACCCTGAGCAGGCCGATCGGCTCGAGGATAACGGGGGAGGCGTTGACCAGCTCCTTATAGGCGAGGGCGGCGGCCAGTTTGAACGCCATTTCGGAGGAGTCTACCGGGTGGAAGTCGCCGTCGTAGAGGACGGCCTTCAGGAACACCATCGGATAACCCGCCAGGACGCCCTTGGACGTGCACTCGCGGAGGCCCTTTTCAACGGCGGGGAAAAAGTTCCTCGGGACGCTGCCGCCGAAGACCTCGTCGGCAAAAATCATTTCTTCCTGCTCGTTCTGCGGCTCGAAGCGGATCTTGACATCCGCAAACTGGCCGTGGCCGCCGGTCTGCTTTTTGTGGCGGCCGTGCGCCTCGTAGTTCTTGCGGATCTTCTCGCGGTAGGGCACGCGGGCGGGGGAGAGCTCGACCTCGACGCCAAATTTGTTTCTGAGCTTGGAGCAGAGGATATCGAGGTGAATGTCGCCCGCGCCGGAGATGACGAGCTGGTGCGTCTCGGAGTTGTTCGTGTAGGTGAAGGTGAGATCCTCGTCGGCGAGACGGGCGAGACCGAGGGCGATCTTGTCCTCCTGACCCTTCGTCTTGGGGGCGATGGCCATGGCGTAACAGGGGGGAGCGTAGCTGATGCCGGGCAGGGCCTTATTGAGGGACTGGCTGCAGAGCGTGTCGCCGGTCTTCGTGTCGGAGAGCTTGGAGACCGCGCCGAGATCCCCGCAGGAAATCTCGCCGACCTCTATGTTCTTCTTGCCCTGCATCATATAGATATGGCCGAGCTTTTCGCTTGTGCCCGTACGGGGGTTCACGAGCGTCATCTCGTTCGTGACCTTGCCGGAAACGACCTTGAACAGGCTGAACTTGCCGTACTGGTCGGAAACAGTCTTATAGATGATGGCGGCCGAGGGGCCGGCGCTGTCGACGATTTTGCCGCCCTCATGCGGGCAGGGGAAGAAGCTGACGATGGCGTCAAGCAGCAGGGATACGCCAAGGAAGGTGAAAGCGCTGCCGCAGAAAACGGGGCAGATCGAGCAGTCGGCAAAGCCCTCCGCGAGAGCGCCGCTCATCTCGGCCGCCGTGAATTCCTCGCCGCCGAAGAACTTGTCCATGAGCTCCTCGCTGGTCTCCGCAACGCTCTCCGCGAGGGTGTTGTAGAGCTTGGCAATATCGGCCTTCATGCTGTCCGGAATCGGGACCTCGGTGCGCTTGCCTTTCGCGTCGAAGGTGTAGGCCTTTCTGGTGGGGATCTCAACGAGGCCCTTTATCTTCTCGCCCTCAAGGATTGGGGCCACCATCGGGCAGACGGATACGCCGAACTTGTCACGCAGGGAGGCAAAGGCCTTTTCGTAGTTCGCGTTCTCCTCATCGGATTTGGAGATAAATACGGCGCGGGGAGTCTTGCTCTCGCTGAGGGCTTTCCAGGCCTTCTCGGCACCCACGTTTACGCCGTCCTTGGCGGAGCAGACAACGATGCCGGCATCCGCTACGCGCAGGGCCTGACTGACCTCGCCGGCGAAGTCAAAGTAGCCCGGGGTGTCGATTATATTTATTTTATTTCCGCTGTATTCGCAGAACATTGCGGAATCGGCGATACTGATCTTGCGGCGGATCTCTTCTGCGTCGAAGTCGGAGACGGTTGTGCCGTCCGAGACCTTACCGAGTCTGTCCGTGGTTCCCGTCATAAAAAGGATGCTTTCGGCGAGACTCGTCTTGCCGCTTCCGCCGTGCCCGAGAAGGCAGATGTTACGTATGTTTTTGATAGCATAGCTCATGTGAGGGTGTCTCCTTATAATTAATTTATACCTTATATAGTAAAAACCCGATACGGTAAGATTATACACGGGCACAATGGCATTTGCAACAATATTTTATGTATTATTCCAATCTTATTCATCATTTTGGTAAAATCGCCGCTCGTTAGGGCGGGAACTGCCGCGGCACTGTCCGGCCGCGCGGGGGAGCCTCGTGCGGAGTAAATCCAGCGCCGCATTCCGACTCCCGTCCCGCGTACGCGGGGCACAGCGCGGCCACGGAGTGCCGCGCGTTTATTCCGCCGTCAGGCGGCCCGCCAAACGGTTTTTAAAACAGGTTTCCAAAGGGTCCGCCCTTTGGCGTCTTTTCTCTTTGGAAAGCCCGAAAACCGTTTCTCTTTTCCACGCGGAAAAGAGAAACGGTTGTTGGGGAATCGGACAAGCTAAAGCGCATCAGCAAAAAGCCCCCGCCCCCGGGCGGCAAGCAGCACCCACCGCCCTAACGGGCGGATAATGCCTAAAAACCGCCCCCCTTCCGCGCTGGAAGAGAAGCGGTTTTCGACCCCGGTGGGATCGCTTACTGCCGCAGGCCCAGTGATACGACGAACACCGGCACGAGCCAGAGAAGCATGAAGGTCATCGCGTTGGCACAGCTCGCGGAGTCGTAGGCTCCGGTCCAGAGCATCATCAGCATTATCAGCATCCCGACAATGGCGCCGAGCACCGAGAGAACGGCGCAGATACGCAGCGCGTTGAAGAGAGCCCGGCCGCGCTTTATCAGTCCGGCAACCGAATTAAGACCGCCTTTTGAGAACATCGCGGCGACGCTGCCCTCCTCCTCAGCCTCCGGTGCCGAAATGGCATAGCGGTCGGCAAAGGAGGGAAAATCGTAGCTGTCCTTCGGGAGGCGGAATTTCTGCTTCACAAGCACGGGAGTGATATTGAAGTCCCTCACCGCGAATACCGGCTCCGTCCTGCCGCGCAGCAGAGTGACGAGCCCGCGCTGCACAGAGGAGACGGGCGTATAGTTTACTTCAAAGATACCTGCGAGCTCGTCGTTTACCGCCGTGTAAACGGCGCTGTTCGAGCCCGAGCCCTTGGGCGGCTTTATGCCCATCAGGTGCATGAAGCTTGAGGAGCCGACATAGACCATGTCCCCGCTTACCCTCGCGACAAGCCCGCCTCCCTCATGGCAGGCAAACTCCTCGACCGGACGCATCGCGTAGCCGTTCTTCTTCATCAGCTCCGTGAAAGCCGCGGAGATGCCGATGCCGGAGGCCGAAAGCATACTGGAGGTATAGGAAATGACCTTGTCGGGGTAAAAGCCCTCGGAGATATGTATGTTGGCTATCGAGAGCGTCCTCGTCGGGAAGATGTCCGTGTCCGTGATGACGACGTTATGTATCCGCCCAAGGTCGGAGCAGCCGGAATAGCCCGCGATGGCGACTCCGCTGCGAACGAGTCGCTTGGTCAGCGTGTAATAGGGGAAGGAAAAGCCGAAAACCGCCGAGAGCGAAGCGCTGACGGCAAGGCAGGCTGAAAACGTGTGCAGAAAGCTCCCGCCCTTTGCGCCCGCGAAGGTGCAGAACAGGCTCAGTATGAGAGAGAAGAGAATGAGCAGCGGGGAAAAGAGCGAATATGAGGTCTCGAAAATGTCGGCCTCCTCGCTCTTGCGCACAAAGCCGGTGACCGGCCGTTTTGCCTTGCTCAGCACCGGGCCGCTCTCGTCCAGGCCGTCAATGGAAATGACGACGGAGGGGGATTTGGGCAGGGCAGCGGTTCGGAAGCTCAGCGCGAGGCTCTTGCAGTTGAGGTAGTAGCCCAGGAGCGCAAAGGCCATCGAGAGGGCGGAGACGCCGCAGAAGGGCAGACCAAGATTGTAACTGCCGGAGAGCGCCATATACATGGCGTCGGCGGCCGAGACCAGACAGGAGACCGCGATAAGCGACTCGGAGGAGGGCTTGCCCCGAAACAGCGAGACGATGCCGTTTGTGAATATGTCGAGTCCGAGGAGCATCTCGGCAAGCAGTAAGATCATGCAGACGAGCGTGCGTATTTTTTGGCTGCTGCCCAGCAGGCCGAGTGCCGGCCAGCCGTAGGACAGATAGACCAGCAGCACCGAGAGCAGCACGGCGAAAATGCAGCGGAGCCGCATAGCCTGCGCCTGATCCAGATAAAGCCTGGCGGCCTTATCCGGCGCCATCTCCGGCGGGAGTTTCCTCGCCTCCGCCTCGAGCTTTGCCTTAACGCGGAGCGACCTTTCGTGCCTTCGTTCGGCCGAAGCGGCGATGATACCCGCAAGCAGGGAGAATATGCCCTGCCTCGGCTCCGTGTCGCGGCCCTCGGGAGAGTCGTCATAACCCTCCGCAGCTCCGGTGTAGTCGTCCGCCTTCGCGTAGCGTCTTCCGTTCTCGGCTTTTTCCGTGTCCTCGGTCCATACGGAGTCGTCGGTTAATGGCAGGCCGCCTTCCGGAATGTCCCCGGTTTCTGCCGTATCGGAGACGCTTTTACCCAGCGCCGCGGCTTCGGGCGTTTCCTTCCCGAAGAGTCGAAAGCCCATCTCCTCGGCCGTTTCCGGGGCAGCGCTGTCGGGAATATCCCGAATCTCGCTCTCGTAGACCGTGAATACCTCGGGCTCCTGCTGCTTTTTAGTTTCCGGTGCGGGCTTATCCGCGAAGAAAGCGGCCCCGGAAAAACCCATCGGATCCGCGACTCCGGCTCCGCGCACGGTTTCGCCAAGCGCCTCCATGACGATGGCGTGCGTGTGCTCCGAGGCCGCGCTCTTTTTAGCGCCGCCGACGGCGCGTTCCTCCGCCTTGAAATCGGCGAGTATGGACTCGAGCGAAAGATCGTCGCCGCTGTCGGGTATCTGGTTTTCGAAATTATTGTCGTTATCCATAACTCACCTTTTAAGGTTACTGATATAGCCTGTCCTGCTCACAGCTGCGCCTCGCGCTGGCGAAGTGCCTCGAAAATGAGGACGGCCGCGGCGGCGCTGGCGTTGAGCGAGGAGACTCTGCCCTTCATCGGGATGCTGACGAGAAAATCACAGTTTTCGCGCAGAAGCCTCGAAATGCCGTCGCCCTCGGAACCGATGACGACGCAGACAGGGCCCCTGAGGTCGGTTTTCCAGAGAGGGCTCGTGCCCTCGGCGGCTGTGCCGTAGATCCAGACGCCCGCGTCCTTCAGCTCCCTGATGGCGGCGGAGAGGTTCGCGACTCTGGCAACCGCCATATGCTCGGCGGCTCCGGCGCTGGTTTTGTCGACGATGGAGGTGAGGCCGGCACTCCGGCGTTTGGGGATAATAATCCCATGGACGCCCGCGGCCTCCGCCGTCCGTATGACGGCGCCGAGATTGTGCGGATCACTGAGCTCGTCGCACACAACGATGAAGGGCGGCTCGTTTCTTTCCCCGGCGATGGCGAGAATGTCCCCGACGCCGCAGTATTCCCGCACGGCGGCGAGGGCGATGACGCCCTGATGCGCGTGGGTCTGGCTCATCTGGTCCAGCTTGCGTCTGTCTGCGTCGACCACGACCACGCCGGCGTCCCGCGCCTTGGAGGCGATGTGACCGAGGGTCTTGTCGGTCTCGCCCTTCTGAATATAAATTTTATCGATCGTGCGGCCCGCACGGAGCGCTTCAATTACGGCGTTCCTGCCCTCGATAATGTCCTCGCGGCCGTCTTCAAAATCCATTTGGTCTCTCCGTTGCAATGTATTTTCGATTTTATCTGGCGAGCTCGCGCAGCTCGAGGGCCATGTCGGTGTGCTCCCAGGGCAGGTCAACGTCGGTCCTGCCGAAGTGGCCATAGGCCGCGGTCTGGCGGTAAATCGGACGGCGCAGATCAAGCCTTTCGATTATCCTCGCGGGGCGCAGGTCAAAGCTCTCCGTGACAATTTCCGAGAGGCGCTCGTCGGAAACGAGGCCCGTGCCCTGGGTGTCGACATGGACGGAAACCGGCCTCGCCACGCCGATAGCATAGGCAAGCTCGATCTGACAGCGCTTCGCGAGACCCGCCGCAACTAGGTTCTTCGCAACATAGCGCGCCATATACGTCGCGCTCCTGTCAACCTTTGTGGGGTCCTTGCCGGAGAAGGAGCCGCCGCCGTGGCAGGCGTAGCCGCCATAGGTGTCGACAATGATCTTGCGCCCCGTGAGGCCGGAGTCGCCGACAGGCCCGCCGATGACGAAGCGGCCGGTCGGGTTTATGAAATATTTTGTGTCTTTGTCGAGCAGGTTCGCGGGGATGACGGGCTTTATGACGCACTCCATGATCGCCTCGCGGAGTTCCCTGTTCTCTACGTCCGCGCTGTGCTGTGTGGAGACGACGACCGCGGGTATGCGCTCGACGCTGCCGTCGGGGCCGTACTGGACGGTCACCTGACTCTTGCCGTCGGGGCGGAGCCATTTCAGTTCGCCGGATTTTCTGACGTCCGCGAGCCGCTTCGCGAGCTTGTGCGCGTAGGAAATGGGCGCGGGCATCAGCTCCGGGGTCTCGTCGCAGGCAAAGCCGAACATCATGCCCTGATCGCCGGCGCCGGTGTCCGCGTCGTCGTGAAGCTCGCCCTCCTTGAACTCGAGCGCCCTGTCGACGCCGAGGGCGATGTCCGCCGACTGTTCGTCAATGGACGTCATCACCGCGCAGGTCTTCGCGTCAAAGCCGTATTCAGGGTTGTTGTAGCCGATTTCATCCACCGTTCTGCGCACGACAGACGGAATGTCAACATAGCAGTCGCAGGTGATCTCGCCCATGACGAACACCATGCCGGTCGTCGCAATGCACTCGCAGGCTACGCGGGCTTTTTTATCGCTTTCCAGTATCGTGTCGAGGACTGCATCGGAGATCTGGTCACACATCTTGTCGGGATGACCCTCCGTGACGGATTCCGAAGTGAAAACTCTGTTATTGATTTTTTTCTGCATACTGTAATGGCCTCTTTCGTGTAATAATACATAATAGTAGAATTCTATCATTTTACGCTATAATAACATAGATTTTCACAGACTTAAAGGGGCAAAATTGTAAAGGCGGCTAAAATTTAAATCCAATGCGGGTTTATTTACAATTATTACATAGACAGAGCGTCAAAAATAGAGTATCCTCAATAAGAATTCTGTTTCTAATCGGAGGGATGGGCTTGAAAAAACTGATGCGGAAAATCGACCGTTTCTGCATAACGCACCCGCGCTTCGGGATACCGAACCTGATGCTGTACCTTGTCATCGGGACGGGCCTGGTCTGGCTTTTAGGGAAAATGGACACCAGCAAGACGCTGCTTTATGCGCTGGAGTTCAACGCGGGCAAGATATTCCTGCACGGCCAGATCTGGCGGCTTGTAACCTTCGTGTTCATACCGGATTCATCGGGGATATGGCTGCTGATCGCGCTGTATTTCTACTACTTCATCGGAAAAACGCTGGAAAGCCACTGGGGCCCCGGAAAATTTCTGGCGTACTATCTGAGCGGCATGCTCTGCAATATTCTCTTCGGCACGCTGGTATGGCTCCTCTCCGGCTGGGAGGCACCCGTCTCGGCAATGTACCTGAATCTCTCCATGTTCTTCGCGTTTGCGACCCTGTTTCCGGAGACCGTCGTGCTGCTGTTCTTCATCATACCTGTCAAGATCAAGTGGCTTGCGTATATCGCCGCCGCTTACTTCGCGCTCGTGGTGCTGACGGGCTTCCGCGTCTTTCCGTCGAACCTCCTGCCCGTGGTCGCGGTGCTGAACTACCTCCTCTTCTGCGGCGACTGGCTTTTTGACAAGTTCCGTCCCTCGGCTTTCAAGCAGAAGAAAAAGACGATAGACTTCAAAAAAGCCGCACGCGAATATAACCGCCAGCAGGCGAACAAGCCCTACACGCACAAGTGCGAGGTCTGCGGCAGGACGGACAGGGAATACCCGGATCTGGAGTTCCGCTTTTGCTCAAAGTGCATCGGCTACCACTGCTTCTGCGTTGACCACATAAACAGCCACATTCATTTCAAGGAATAAATGCGGGCCGGAAAAAGCAAAAATTCCGGCGGGCCCACTCGCCGAATTTCTGGATAATTATATGAATGGAGTTAAAAAAGTAATGAATTCAAACGAAAAGAAAATGAAATCCTGTGTTCCCGTTCTCATGTTCGTCGTCGCCGCTATCGTATTTCTGGCGGGCGTCGCCGTTGTTGTGTTTGATATTATCAGTTATAACAATACCGTGTCCCAGTATGTCTCCCAGGGCATACCCGCCGCCACCGTATCCGCGTATATCATTCCGCAGATGATGCCGGAATTCCTGCAGTGCCTCCTCTTTGTCGGCATCGCGTTTGCCCTTTTCGGCATAGGCATGGCTTACAGGAAGATCTCAATGTACGCGCTCGCGATTGAGGACGTCTTTGAAGGCGAGTGCGAATGCGAGGAGTGCGCCGAGGGTGAAGAGACCGCGGCAATAACCGAGGGCGAAGAGACCGCGGAAATAACCGAGGGCGAAGTCGTTTCGGACGGCGGGGAAACCGCCGGGACAGCGGCTCCCGCAGTACCCGAGGAGACGGCCGAAGGCGATAAATAAGCGGAACGCTTCGAGCGGCGCGGCCGCCGCGACAGCATTGCGGGCCGGAGAGAGGCAGATTCTCTCCGGCCCGATATTTTCGCCCCGTGCCCGATGAAGTTACCCATATTCGCGCAATTAAGGGATAATTCCGAAAAATGTCCCTTGCAAAACAATCGGAATGGTGTAAATTGGAACTGTAAGCTTATGCAGAGGAAAACAGGGAAAGCGGGGATTGCAGGAGAGCAGCAAAGTTCCCGATAGCTGCATACATTTACCTGAACTCAAAGCACGTTAATGAACCGCTTCGCGTCACTATGAAAGGGTGTGTATTCCTTGAGAAGCAAACGGAGGACAATACCCCTGCTATTTTTAGTGCTTGTATTGCTGAGTGCTTCCGGCTGTACGCACAAACACAGCGCCGAGCCCTCTGCCCAAAGCATTCAACAGAAAAAAACGCAAAACGACGCGGCCGCGTCAAATAACACCTCCGCCCAGAATGTTTTGGTTTCTCCGTTTGAAGGGACGGTCGACGTTGGCAAACCGCCGCTCATTAAAATCCCGAATAAAGCGTGGGAGCAGGCTAAGAAAGCTTTTGAATCGGAAAATCCCTCGCTGAAGGGGACAATGAAAAGTGTGAAAAGCACCGATTTTACATTAACGGATAATTGGCAGGGAATTCTAAAAAGCAAGCCATTTCTATTGAATATTTACTCTTATCAGGCCCGGCTTTTGCTGGCTGTTTCAGAATACGGAAATCAGCCGGTAAAAGTGAAAATATTAATCTCCGGGCCAAAAGGCGCTTTTGCTTTTTATGGAGACAGCGTATGGCTTATGCAGGAAGTAAAAGGGGTGGGAATATCACTGAACATTATGACAGATGAAGTGGAAGGGTTTTCCCCCTCAGCAGAAAGGCTAAACTTGGAATTTGACCGCTTATTTACAGAATTATCTGCGGCGGAACCGGAAAAGCGCACGGCAGGGTCCCGAATGCAAATCGATGGAAATGATTTGCTTGTCGTGCACGACATGGTTGTTGCGGTAATTCAATAAACAGGTTCCGCGTGGAACAGGGAATTTTCGGGAACACAGGGAAGAAAATTTTTGGTAATCCGCAGAGGGAATACTGCGGGAAGGGAACGCTATGGATTTCAGACTGGCCGGGAAGAGGGATCTGCCGCGGCTTAAAACGATGTATGAAAAGATCATCGACAACATGAATGGGAACAACATACGCGTTTGGAATGCGATTTATCCCTGCGAGTCGTTTCGGGAGGATATCGAAAATAACAGTCTTTATGTCTTGACCGGGAACGGGGACATAATAGCCGCGTTTGCCCTTTGCGCAGCAAATGACGGCGAAGGCTTTTTAAAATGGGAAAATGTAAAGGAAAAAGCCCTGTATATGGATCGCCTTGGAGTCAATGTGGCGTATTCCAGAAAAGGAATTGGCGGAGTGATGCTGAATTATGCCAGGGAACTCGCAAAACAGAAGGACGCCAAATACCTGAGACTGTTTGTCGTGAATGTCAATAAACCGGCGATAAATTTGTATTTAAAGAATGGGTTCAGACGCGTAGCGGGAATCTTTGAGGAAAGAATAGATGATTTTGTCCTGTGTGAATATGGATTTGAAATTGCGCTATAAAAAATATCGTCCCCAAGCCTAAAAAGGAGGGTAAAGCAAAAATGACATTCAATAGCGGAGACGGAGAACAGGACGGAAAGCCTTTGGAAACGGCCGAAGTCGAGCGGAAACGGGAGCGGAGACAGCTCCTTGTCTCCTTCGCGATACTGCTGATAATCGGCGTTTCTCTGTATTTTCTGGTCCCATATGTGAAGAAAATAGCCAGCGAACGGTTTATTATCGCGCCCTTGGCGCTGGTGAACCTGCTTCTGATCCCGATATTCTGGATACTGTTCGGCTGGACGCTCATGCAGGGCTCGCAGGCGCTGGGCCTGGTGCGGCGGGCGCGCGCGAAAGCGGGCCGGCCCATACATATCGCGATTCTTGCCCTGCTGCTGATTTACGCGCTGATTCTGCTCCCGGAGCTCATCGTTATGACAAAAGCCACAATCATGGAGATCCAGCGGATGCGCGACCCCTCGCTATTCCCGGGCGGGATTTCCGTCACTTCTCCCGCCATTGCGCTGCGCCTTGCCGGTATTTCGGAAAGAATAAAGAATTTTGTCTATAACCGCTCCGCCGTTTTTTCCGCCGTCGGCATTATACTCTGGCTCAGCAAAGCGGATAAGCGGAAGAAGCGGAGCAAAACATAAGAGGGCACGTAATCCCTGCGCTCCTTTAAAAATTGCTTGACTTTGAGTAAACTCCAGGTATTATGCTTTATGAGCGCTGCCGGGCAAAACGGCAGTCTGAAAAAAATAAACTGTAATAAAACGCGTCCTGCGGTTAGGACGGCGTGGTCGAAAGGAAGAAAAACAATGAAAGTATTATTGGTAAACGGAAGCCCACACGCGGAGGGCAGCACATACACCGCCCTCTCTGAGGTCGCGGAGACGCTGAACGGCGAGGGCATAGAGACGGAGATCTTCCAGCTCGGCACGAAGCCGATCGCGGGCTGTCTCGCCTGCAGGAGCTGCGCCAAAACTGGGCACTGCGTATTTCCGGACAAGGTCAACGAATTCCTCGACCTCGCAAAGGACGCGGACGGCTTTATTTTCGGCTCTCCCGTGCACTTCGCGGCGGCGGACGGCGCGATCACCGCTTTTATGGACCGCGTGTTTTTCTCGGACATGCTCACGAAAAGGCATTCGTTTTATCTGAAGCCCGCAGCGGCGGTGGTTGTCGCGAGAAGAGGCGGAACCACAGCGGCACTTGACCAGCTCAACAAGTATTTCACCATTTCGGAGATGCCGGTGATCTCCTCGCGCTACTGGAACATGGTACATGGAACGTCGCCGGAAGAGGTGAAAAAGGATCTTGAGGGGATGCAGGTCATGCGCGTGCTGGCGAGGAACATGGCGTGGTTCCTCAGACTGAAGGAGGCGGGAACGAAGGCGGGCGTGCCTCTTCCAAAGCGGGAAAAGGCCGTTGCCACCAATTTCATCAGGGAATGAAGCGTTAAGGACGTGAGGGAAAAGCATGACTATTGCGGAAGTGAGCCGGAAGTATGCCATCTCGGCGGACACGCTCCGGTACTATGAGCGCATCGGGCTTATCCCGGCCGTAAACCGCAGCCCGAGCGGCATACGCGACTATACCGAGGAGGACTGCAGATGGGTGGAATTCATCAAGTGCCTGCGGAGCGCGGGTCTGCCGATTGAGGCATTGCATGAATACGTCGCGCTGTTCCAGCAGGGCGATGCGACCATAGCGGCGAGGAAAGAGCTGCTCACCGGGCAGAGAGAACTTCTGATTGCGAAAATGAAGGAAATGCAAAATTCTCTGGACCGGCTGAACTACAAGATCGAGAGCTGCGAGGGCGGCGGCATCCCCAAAGAGAAGGAACTTTCCAGAAAAGAAAACAAATAAAGGGTCGGCGGGAGTTTTCCCGCCGATTTTTTTGTCACTGCGGAAGAAGCGCGCAAATATAATATAAATATAATAACCGCTGCGTGATGATTATCTCGCGCCTATGCCAATTTTCGCAGCATATGGGACTTAATGCAGTATATCATAACAACGCTTTGCGGCTGTGATATATCGATGCCGATTATGGGGGTGAAGCGATGAATATGCGAAATGATTTTACCGGAGAATCGCTGGAACTGAATCTGTTTTTTCTCAGGATAATGCGAGAGCATGCATTCTTTCTCGAGAACGCTTTTCTGCCGAATAACGAAAAAATGGCGGGGGAGGCGAGAAAATACACATACGAGTTCGAAAGGCTGCTCATGGAGGCGGTGCTGCTGGCAAACGGAAATGTAAGCCGCGCCGCTCTCGATTCCGAGCAGTTCGTCACGCGCTATACGGACGACGCCGAGCGGCTGACGAGCTTCTACACGGGGAAGGCGTTCAACCTGAATCTGACCCAGAGAGAGCTGCGCCTGCTCCCGGGAAACGGAACGACGCCCGAGACCGAGAGAAGAACGGAAATGCTCAACCACAGAGCCTACAGGCTGACCGCGGCCTTCGCCGATTTTAAGAGCACGCTCTATCAGCGGGCCACAGGCTGCGAAATCTTTATCCTGAACTATCCCAGCCTTGTCAGACACATGCGGGAAGAGGCCGAGCACTACATGGAGCAGCTCGGCGCGCTTACCGACATGAACGCCGGCCCCGCTTCGGAGCTGAGCGAGGAGGCGTTCTGGAACGCGCGCATGGCCGAGCACGCAAAGACGGTCGCCGGTATGCTCGACCCCTCCGAGGACACGCTTATCGGGATCGCGAGGATGTTCGGGGAGGAATTTTCGGACCTCGAGGCCGAGACAAAGGCAGCACTCGCGGGCGAAGGGGACAGCACGGCGGTGACGGCGGACAGCCTAGACGCGACCGAACGCCTTAGAGCCTTCAAGACCGCTGCCGTCGAGGGTCTGCTGCAGTGCAAAATCCAGTCGGTCATCCTGCCGCTTTTGGCCGACCATATTCTCAGGGAGGCAAACCACTATCTCTTTGCGATGGGAAAATGACCTCCCGCCCTGCGGACAGGGCGGCGGAGACTCGGTCTCCCTCCCGCACAGGCGGCCTTTTCGATACCCCGCCCTTGGACGGCAGCTTTGATAAAGCAGGAAAAAACAAAGCCCGCGGTAACCCGCGGGCTTAAAAAGTATTGGGTTGCTACCAGCTTCCGCCTCCGCCTCCGCCGAAGCCGCCTCCGCCGAAACCGCCTCCGCCGAAGCCGCCTCCGCCAAAGCTGCCGCCTCCAAAACCGCTTCCGCCTCTGCCGATGTCGGAAGGGGGAGGCGCGGGGCGCATCACCATAGCCGTATTCATGTAGGCCATTGAGTGGAACAGGGACTGCTGGAATATCAGCGGCGTGAAAGCCATTCCGGCGCTGCCGGAGTACCATTCGGGCGGCCGCATCGCAATGTCCTCGAATTTGCGCGCCCACTTGTCCGAGACGCCCAGCACGTAGGCGTAGGGGATGACGTCGTAGAAGTACGAGGGATTTTCCTCGACAAGCTTTTCAAGCTTGGGCTTTTCCGCGACCTCTATGAAGTTCCGGAAGCCGAGGAGCTTGCCGAGCGTATCGTTTCCGCTGCGGGTGCGCTTGCGCATAAGTATGCTCATAGCCACAAGGAAGGCCGCCGCGACAGCCGTGACGACGCCGAGCAGAGGCAGATCCTCCATAAACATGAAATAGGTGTAGGCACCGAGTATGAGAATGCTGAGGACGATGTCAAATATGAGTTTTTCCACGCGCTTGAGCATATTCAGCCCGTTCCACTTCTCTATCGTATGCGTAAGCGCCGTGAACGGCAGCATGACGACAAAGGTGAAGAGCAGGGTCAGAATCAGGGGCATTACCGAGGACGAGCCCTCAAAAATATTGTAAAAGGCGTAAAAGACGGCGGAAGCTACGAGCAGGGCCGCAAAAGCAAAGGTGAGCCTGCGTAGGCCGAGCGATCTTGGGTCGTAAAGGCGCCTGTCGTCCGCCGTGTAGAGCTTGCGCAGCATCGCCTCCGTGGTCTCCACCGCCGTGTAGAAGGTCTCCTTGAGGTCCTCCACGGCAACTTTGTCCCTCTCATAAAAGAGCTGACCGAACATGTAACGCTCATATTCCTCGCTCTTGTCCGGCAGGTCCTTCACCTTTTTCAGAAGGATTCCCTTGGTCTGATCTATTGTGAGATAGCCCTTCGAAGCCCAGTAGAGGATGAGCGACACGACGTCCTTCTTATCGACCGTTGCGTCGATGATGTAGCCCGCCTCCGCGGAGGTGATGCCGTCCGGCGGATAGAACTCGACAGTCCTGACCAGGACCGGGTCGCGCCCGAACAGCAGGAAAAGCAGGAGGGCAAGCAGCGAGAGTATCCCCGCGGCAATCATTATGACATGCGCCCAGGGGAAGGGCTGCGGTATATCGAAATAGCCCTCCGGCAGACCGATCTGGACGGTAAGGACCTCGCCCGCGGAGAGCGTCCCGTTGAGAGTACCGGTGATCGTTGTGCCGTCGACGGTATATTTGACCGGGGCGGCGGCAGTTGAGCCATAAGCGCCGGAGTAGAAATAGAGGTTGTTCGCGTCGAAGTCCTTGGGCAGAGTTATCTTGAAGCGCACGTTGCTAATGCTGCTGCTCCATCCCGGACCGATGATGTTGTAGTAGACAAAATCGCTGGCGTCGATCCGGTCGTCGCCTATGCTCTGGTCGAAAGTGATGTTATAGGTCTTGTTTCCGGTCACGGTCTCGTCCGCATCGCCGATCTGGAGCACCACACTGCCGTTCTGGGTATATTTCGAGAAGGGCGAATTCACATTGGCATTGCTGATTTTCGCATTGTAGCTGACGGTCTGCTTTTTGCCGTATACGTCCCAGTTCATCGTCTGCTTATAGGGAATATAGCGGTAAATGCCGTGTTTGGGCTGCGTAAAGTCGGCTGTGATAATCTCCTTCACGGAGTAGACGTTGCTGTCGCTGATATTAATCTCGCTGCTGTAGGAGGAAATGCTGTAGCCCGTGTCCGCAGCCGCGGCGGGAACGCGGAGCAGTGCGGCAAGGCACAGCAGCAGCGCCGGGAGAACGAGAAAAGCGGCCGCCGAACGTTTCATTGCGGGGCAAAGTCCTTTGTACATAGAATCCGCGCTCCTTAGTTTCAGAACTGAACTTTTACATTATCCCTTTCGGCCGCCGCGATCTCGAACATGGGCTCCTGCTTGAAGCCGAACAGCGAAGCCACAATGTTGCTCGGGAAGGACTCTATCTTGATGTTGTAGTCGCGCACGACGGCGTTGTAGTATTTGCGGGAATTTGCGATGTCGCCCTCAATGCTCTGAAGCTGCCTTTGCAGATCCATGAAGCTTGTGTTCGCTTTGAGGTCGGGGTAGGCTTCGGAGAGAGCAAAAAGGGATTTCAGAGTGCCGGCGAGCGCGTTTTCGCCCTCGATCTTTCCCTCGACGGTGGTCGCCGAGGCCGCGCTGTTCCTCGCCTTGATAACATTCTCGAGGGTCGCGGATTCGTGCTTTGCGTAGCCCTTGACGGTCTCGACAAGGTTGGGGATAAGGTCGTATCTCTTTTTCATGTAGACGTCCATCGTCGAGAAGGCCTCGCGCACCATGTTTCTGAATTTCACCAGTCCGTTGTAGGCGGCGATCACCCAGAGTACGAGTATTGCTACGATGCCGATGATGATATAACCGGTCATAATGTCTCCTTCCAGCATTGTGTATTTTAAAGCATTAAATAAGCCCGATGAGCTTATTATATCAGCCGCGGAGCGGCAAAGAGAGCCTTATCATGGATTTGATAAAATGCCTGACGCACTCTCGATCAGCTTATTATAGCACAGCCATGGGGCGGCTGGATAGATTTATTTTAAAATCATCAGATAAGCGCTCCGAGCGCATCTTAGGAAAAGCACCCGGAGAATTCAAGAAAATCCGGGTGCGCGGCAGCTATTTGACGCTGTTTCCGTTCACAAAGGTCGAGCAGCATGTCCCGTCACAGGTCTGGGCTTTCCCGTCTCCGGGGGCGTTGACCTCGATGCTGTTTGCGCGGCAGACATGGCCGTCGTTGAAATGACAGTTTTCCACGCCGCACTTGACTGCCGTGACCGGCGAATACTCGTACTTCACAAAAAAGCACCTCCTTTCACGCTTTAGTATTGCCCCAAATCCACAGTAAAACATGAAAACGGGCGGACGGATAATTTTACCCGTCCGTCCGATGAGAGCAGAATTATTTTCGTATGAAAAGGTCGCGGAGCTCTTCTGCCAGAGCGACGGAGTTCATGACCGTCGCGGAGAGCGCCTCCATTGCGGCGGCCTGATTGTTCGTGGTCTCAAGCGTTCTGTCCGCGCTATTCATTGTCGTGTCGATACTTTTGCCGATGGTATCGCTTATCCTGTCGACAGACTCCACGGTCTGCTTCGTCGAGTTCGAGAGATTCCGTATCTCCTCGGCCACGACAGCGAAGCCCTTGCCCTCGTTTCCTATGTGCGCGGCCTCGATGGAGGCGTTGATGCCGAGTATCGTGGTCTGATCCGCAATGCGCTTTATGGAGCGCAGTACCTTGTTGATCTCGATAATGTTTCCGCGTATCTGCTCAATTTCGCTCGCCAGCGCGCTCTGGCTCGCCGTGATGGTCTGCGAATCCGCCGAGAGCTCCTCTATCGTGGACGAGATCTGGATGAAGTTGTCCGCGAGGCTCGAGGAGAGATTGTCGGTCTCAATGCGGTTGTACCCGCTTTGCGCCAGAGCGTTTACGACGATATGGAGGACCTCGGCGGCGGCCTCAATGGTCTTCATCGGGACAATGTCGACCTCCTTCGCGGCCTCCCAGAGCCCGTCGCCGTTCACCCCTATCTCGTCGGCGACCCGCCTTATGACCGGCTCGTCGGGCTGCTTTTCAAGTATCTGTCCGCCGAGGACCGTGCCGAGGTGCTCGCCGTTTATGATGACCGGCGCCGCGAAGTCGACGAGTCCGGCGTGGCACTGGCCTATGTAGGGGCGGCCCTGGGCGATGGACTTGCGCCCGAAGTCGTTGTGGCACACGGCGCAGCGGCTGTCACCTATGCTTGAAACGTGAATGTAATTCGAGCAGAAGGGCCGGTAGTGGCTGGGCCTTGTGAATTCCTCGCCGTTCCTGCCGACCGAAACGGCGGCACAATTGAAGCCAACCGCAAAATTGTCCAGAAAATTCTGAAGAACGTTGACGTCGAGTATGTCTCCGAGCTCAAGCTTTGACATATCGATCTTGGAGTCCTTGAACGCGATCATGGCACAGTCCTTCCTTTCGAGCGGGATACTAAAAAATATGTTCTGATCTATATATTCTATATTTAATTGATAACTCTAGTATAAATAAACAAAAAGACGCCTGTAAACAGCGCCCCGCCCCTGCCAAAGGGACGGGGCGCAAAGGGGCGACGCCCTTATCCGACTTCGATCACCGAAGCGGGGCAGTTTTCCTGACATTCCTTCGCCGACTCCTCGGCCTCTTTGGGGACGTCTTCCGCGGCCACCTCGGCGAGGCCGTCACCGGCCATACGAAACACCTCGGGGCAGGTCGCCGCGCAAAGCCCGCAGGAGAGGCAGCCGTCCCTGTTGATTTTCGCTTTTATAACGCATCATCCTTTCCTGGTTGTGTGCCTATCCCGTTATCCCTTGTTTAGAGGTAACCGGATAAAAATATTTAAGACCGTGGGCGCATAAGCGCCCACACGGCCAATAATACTGATCCCCATCTTTAATGAGATCAGTATTATTATCCCACCCGCGGTGAAAACGATACCGCGAGCCGAAAAAATGCGGAAAAGATTTTCACTTTGCGCGCCTTGGCGGCATAGTCTTGAGCGAGGTGATGCCGATGGAGCGCAGTTTCATTTCAGTCAAAAAAATAATTCTCAGAAACACGCTGAAACACAACGGAGAGACGCTTCTCAAATACAGAATAGAGTACCCGGAGTTCGGCTCCTCCTGCGCTCTGCCCTGTCTTGAGACGATAAACAGGCTCTACATGGACAGGGCGCTGGAATACAGAAGATACTGCGAGACGGAGCTTTTCGCGCTGGCCATAACGCAGTATCTGGAGGACCTTGCAAACGGTTTTCCTGTGCGGATATTCGAGGCCGCGGCGGTTTTCGAGGCGACGTACCTGAACAGCTGTGCCCTGAGCCTTTACACAGACCGCTACGAGTACGCGGGCGGCGCGCACGGCAAAACCGCGAGAGATTCGCAGACCTGGGATCTCAGGCTCTGCAGGCTCATGGAGCTCAGGCAACTCGTAAACTGCCCGCCCTGCCACAACGCCTATGTCCTGTCGCAGGTCGAGGCGCAGATAAGGCTGCAGCCGGATCTGTACTTTGAAAATTATGGGGAGCTGATTGTCAGCACCTTCAACGAAAAAAACTTTTATGCGACGCCAAAGGGCATCACCGTCTACTACCAGCAATACGACATCGCCCCCTATTCAAGCGGCATCCGGGACTTCCTCCTGCCGTATTCGGAGTGCGTGATAAGCCCGCAGGAGCTGTGCTGCACGCGTTAGCTTCGCCGCGGTATCGGAATATGGCGGTTGAACTTTGAAAATAAAAGTGTAAAATGTTATGCAAGAACAAAGGAGAGGTGAAGAGAATGGGAGAATACAGTCAATTCATTTCGGAAAAAAGGCGCAGCGTCCCGACTCCGAAAAGCCTGGCAGACGAAAACGGCGTATGCGTTTTCGGCACCTTCGAGAGCGAATTTGAGAGCATGGAGCTCACCAGACTCAAAAAGCCCACCCGCGCCCCGCAGTTCATGAACAGGCTCAAGCTGACGCTTTGGGAAGCGGTCGAAGTGAACCTCGCGGACGGCGTGCTGCTTGCGGCGGTCTGCGATATGGGGCTGTTCGGAAAAATGTTCTGCGTGTTCTACGACAAGCGGACAAAAAAGGTGTACAACTGGGACGTAAACCTCAAAAGCAAGGCGGCGGTTATTGCCCCGAACCTGCTTCGCGGAAGCGTTGCGGAGGCAAAGTCGGGCGGCAGCTTCCTCAAGTATATTAACGATTTCGGAAACGGAAAGTGCCGCCTCAGCGGCAGCCACACGGCCAAAGATGGCAGGAAGATCGACTACGATTTCGCGCTGACGCGCCTGAGCAGGCCCTGTGTCGTCAGCATCCCCTTTGGGGAGAACAGGCCGCTCTACAGCCAAAAGGACTTTTTTAAAGCCGACGGCTCTCTCACCTTTAACGGAGAGCGCTTCTTTTCCGACGGGGACAGCGTCGCGGTGGTTGACGACCACAGGGGTTACTATCCGCGCAGGGCGCACTACGACTGGGTGACGACGATGGGGCGCTGCGAGACCGACGGGGAGCGAAAATTTCTCGCGTGCAATCTCACCCGCAACCAGAGCGTCGATCAGGAGGCCTACAATGAAAACCTCATCTGGCTCGAGGGAGAGTCCAGCCTTCTCCCCCCGGTGAAGTTCACCCGGGTGCCCGAGTGCCGGAACGTCAGACACGGCGCCGTTTGGCTTGTGCGGGACGAACACGACATGGTGAACCTGACCTTCAGGGTCTTCGGCCTGAACGCGACCGTGCTGCACGCGCTCGCGGTAAACATAGACTACTACATCGCCTTCGGTGAGCTCGAGGGCTATGTGCGCGGCGAGGACGGCAAAAAGTACTTGCTCGACGGCATGACGGGCATAGGCGAGGACAAGACGCTCCTGCTGTGAGCGCGACTATGAAGCGGGCGGGCGGAAAATTCCGCCCGCCCGTCTATTTATGCCTGCCCCCGCATAGTATTGGACTGTGATCCAATAAACAGGGGGGGCTTAAAATGCCGAGAGCCAATATTGACAAAAGCGTCGGGGATATGACCGAAAGACTGATCGGTCTCCTCAGTTCACAAACCGGCATCTACTCCGTACAGGAGGGGGTGTTTTGCCGGACCGACCCGTTCGCACTCTGCGACGGGGATAAGCTGCCGAGCTGTTTTGGGAACAACGCGGACAGCCCATATTTCTCCTGCGCGCTCGGGGACGCGCCCGGGCAGCTCGTCCCGTCCTTCGTCGAGGCACAAACGGGGCAATACCTGTCCTTCCGCATGGGCTTCAACGAGGCGGTGGTGCTGGCCGGAAAGACGCCGCCCGCGGTGAAGTATTTCAGCTACGGCGCCTATCTCGCGTCGCGGTCCTCGGAGGACACGGGCGGGGAGGTGCGGCGCTTCAAGGTGACACCGATCCGGAACTCACCGACAGTGCTTGAGAAAAAAGCGCTCTCGCGCGACATCGTGTTCGGCTGCCTCGGCAATCCGGTGAACAGCCTGACCATCAGCACTCCCGGAACTCCCGGCGGCGCGCCCGGATGCAGCGGCGGACAGCCCTTTTTTCTCGTGTTCACCGGAAGCGAGGAGCTCGCGAAAAGCGTTCTTGCGCTTGCGGAGACGGCGGGCTTTCCGCCCGAATCCCTGAACTGCGCCGCGATCGCGGAAGACCTCGTGCGCTTCGGCGTTACGACCCAGGACACCGATACGTTTTCAATCATAAACCGCATTTCCTCCGGAGAAGGCGGCGGCCGTGAGCTGAGCGCATACCTTTCGGACCCGGGCGTACGCGTTCTCCGCGTGACCGCGAACAGGATAACGGGGCCGGCACTCCCGATACCCGGACTGACCCCGCGCGGAACGGGAAAGACCGAGCTGCGGCTGCTGAAAGCGGTCGAGAGGCTCCGCACCGAAATCATCGGCACCTATGCCGGAGACTACGAGGCGGTCGACATTCCGACGGATGTCTGGCTTGAGGAGAGCTTCACGTCCCTTCAGCAGAAGCTTGACAATCTGGGAGAATCCCGAGACGCCGCCTATTTTGCCTCTGGGAGCTTCCGTCTGCCGGAGGACGCCTTTGTCGTTGCCTACGGCGCCAACCACGCAAAAACCGGCAAGAGCAGCTATTGCAACGCCGTCGTCTATGGGAAAAAATATGACAACGGCGTGGTCGGCGTAAGCAACGAGGACTTCGACGGCAGCGCCTCCGATTATCTGGACGGCGACGAGGCGGCTTACCTCTACGCATGGCGCTTCGGCTTCGGGGAAAACCCCTCCGCGCACTATACGGAGATTCCGGCGTGCGCCGGCGACGCGGCAGAAGCGCCAGACGGGAGGCACACGCGGCGGATCGACCCCGAAGAGGATATCTATCTCGGCTTCCGCGCTTATCTTGAGCCGACGACAAAGACCGGGCCGGCGTGGAACGAGCTTATCCTCGACAGGGCGCTGGTGTTCCTGAAAAGGTGAACAGCGGACGGATATAATGCCAAGACGCCGGAAAAAGGAAATCGGCTTGGCGCGAAAAACGGGTCCCTCCGGAAGAGGGACCCGCTTTTTTTAGAAAAATATGTTTTTCTGGGGAACAAAGGGGAAATAAAAACGTCTGAAACCGATGACCGGGTTCAATTTCAGTGCTGAGGTGAGGGCTATATGAAAAGATTTTTTGCGGTTTGGCTCGCGGCGGTGGTTCTGGCCGCGGCGCTCGCAGCTTGCGGCGGCGGGAAAACGCCCGTAGTTTCAGCTTCGCCGGCGGTGGCCGCAACGGCCGCGGTTTCGCCCTCTACATCCGCATCGGCCGCGGCTTCACCGGCTGACAGCGGTGCGAAGACGGGGCCGACCTACGAAGAACAGCAGGCTTTTGAGAAAAGCATAGACAGCTTTTCGGCGGCAATCGAAAGGCGGGATTTCAAGGAAGCGGAACAGTTCTGCACGCAGGATTACACGGAATATCTCGAAAACATGACGAACGGCACCGGTGGAATCGCGGATGCCTTCGGCCTTGCCATTTCGCAGGGTTATCCCCTGAAGCTCAAAGAGGTCAGGGGCTACTATGTGACCGGAACGGCTCAGCCCGACTTCGACATTGCGCCCGAAAAACCGACCGTCAATTATCTCGTGACCTTTGGATACACGGACTCCAGCGGAACGGCGCATGACGCCGGCGGCTATGTGCAGGGCGTGAAGGGCACGGACGGCGTCTACAGGATAAGCGGCTTCGCCTCCAGCCTCTGAGTTACGAGGTGAGGCCTTATATAGATGGCGGCCCGCAAAGCGAAAGCAGAGCGGACCGCTTTTTTTGCGCGGATCGGGAGAGAGGGTGCGGCACTTTTTCAGCTTTTCGGCGGGGCGCCGACATAGCGGTCACGCGAGGCGCCCAGACCGAACAGAAGGCAGAGGGCGGACGCCGCGGTGAGCAGGATCAGCGGAATTGTCCAATCGCCGGATTCATCGTGCAGAGCGCCGATATACATGGGGCCGAACGCGGCGAGCAGGTAGCCTACGGACTGAGCCATTCCGGACAGGCCCGCGGCCTCGTCCGCGTTCGCGGTGCGGAGCGAGAAAAACATCATGGCGAGGCTGAAATTGAAGGCGCCGCCCACGCCGATGAGAATCACCCACAGGAACGCGAACCCCGCTCCCCCGAAAAGCAGGCCCAGAAAGCCCACCAGAGAGCAGAGCGCGCCGAACGCGGCGAGGGAGCGTTGCCCCCCTGCCTTTCGCCCCGCGAGGACGGAGACAACAAAGGTGACGGGAATCTGCGAGAGCAGCATCAGCGAGAGCATCCAGCCCGCGCTTCCCGTATCGAGGCCCTCCCGTATCAGAATTTCGGGCAGCCACGCGACCATACAGTAGAACATCAGTGACTGCATGCCCATATATAAAGTCACCTGCCATGCAAGGGGGGACTTCCACAGCCTGACCCTGTCCCCGGAAGCGGGCAGCACGGGATCGGCCGCTTTCTTTCCGGCAGGCTCCCGTCTCCCGCGCTTCGCCTGAGGCAGCCAGACAACGACGGCGGCGGCGCTCAGCACGGCCCATACGCCCAGCGCTCCGGCCCAGCCGAGGCCAAGCCCGGAGGCAAGCGGCACGCTGACGCCGGACGCAGCCGAGCCGAAGGTGTTCATCGAAACGGTGTAGACGCCCATCATAAGGCCAATGCGTTCGGGAAATTCCCGCTTGATAAGGCTGGGAATCAGCACGTTGCCCAGCGAGATCGCAAGCCCGAGGACGGCCGTCCCGATAAAAAGGCCGGCACAGCCGGAAAGAGAGCGCAGCAATATCCCGGCGGTCAGAAAGACCGTCGCCCAGAGCAATACGGTTTCGGTCCCGAAGCGGCGCGCCAGAGCGGGCGCGAAGGGCGAAAACAGCGCGAAGGCGAAGAGCGGGAGCGTCGTGATCATTCCCGCCAGCGTATCCGAGATGTGCAGGCTGCCGCGTATGAGCTCAATCAGCGGGCCGACCGAGGTCAGGGGCGCGCGCAGGGTCGCCGCGATAAAGACAATTCCGATCAGCAGCATGATCGGCGCGGATTTCCGCGCCGTTTGGCGAGGCCTCGCTCCGCGTTCGCCGGGTATTTTTTTCATCTGTGTTCTCCTTGGAGTAATATCAGGCTGGCCCGTCGCCCGGCATAAGTTTCAGCGACTCCTTCGAATCGTCCAGATATCGGTTGACGCATTCCAGAACCTTTTGCCGGTCCCTCGCCTCGATGGCGCGAAAGAGGTTGGCATGTATCTCGTTTTCATAGCGGGCCGGCTTTTTTCTCCGCATGATCTCTTTGGCGAATTCGAGCGGGTCTTCTTTTCCGGAGGCCGCCGCGCACTCGCCGAGGCACAGGCACAGTTGGCGCAGATCGTCCTCTTTCCGTCTCTCCGCGGCGAGCTGGGCCGCCTCGCGCTCGAGAACCCGGCGGACCTCATCCTGTGTTTGAAGGGGGCAAGGGCGGATGTCGATTCAGAAAGCCCATCTTATCAGCATCCCCACCGCCTGTCAAGTGCCGGAAACGCAAATTCCGCCCCGCCCAAAAGGACAGGCCCGTCTCCCATAATACTTGTTGATTTCACAAAATAATGGTATAATTGACAATATGTAATATCCGATGACAATCCGCGCGTTCCGTTAACGTTTTACTATCTGGATGCGTAAGGACGGGATATGGCGTTTCAGAGGGAACATACGTTATGCAGGGAACACAAAATGAAATACAAACACCTGCCATAACATTTAATGTCGAGGAAAGGACTTTTTCCTTTACCTATGATGGGTTATCCTCTTATTATCCATATGGGTCACGGGACTTTGAAATCTATGCCATAAACGGAGAGTGATTATTTGAAAGTATTTTTGAAAATTTTAGTTGCCATATGCACGCTCGGGATTGGCTGGTTTTTGGGTATTTATTTGCTTGATTGGGCTGTTCCGTGGAAGGCGACGTTATTTTTACTGGCATGTTGGGCCATTGGGCATATCGTATATTCAATTTTAAGAGCTATCGACAAGCGATATGGAGAATGATTCAAGAGAAAAGATGCCCTCCATTTTATCGGGAAGCTTACGAACGCAACGTACAACCTTTGCCGCTGTGGAATTCGCATATTGTGCGAAGAAGATTGGGACTGATTATTTATTTTCCGGGGAGAGAAAAGAAGTGCAATTATGTGATGCCGTTAATTCATGCAATAGTACCAAGCTGGCGGGATGGGATATGGTTGCATATGTTAACCGCCTTGTTAATAAAAGCATGAAGTATTCGGTTGAAATTCCGTTTGCGTCCTATAAGAAGGCATTTCGGATCGGGAAAGGCTATTGCGTTCAGCAAGCGTTTTGTACCCGCGATATATTGCGGGAATTAGGATATAATGTTCAAGTTGTCTATTGTCGGAAAGCGGTTTTCGAGGGCACAGAAACCATATCAGGTCATACATGGTGCAGAGTTTACATCGCTAATCAAGAAAAAGACGTGTGTACCTGTAATTCGGATAATTGCCCTGGCAAGGTAAACTTTCCTCCGGTCTCAAAAGTAAAAGAGTATAGTGTGTTAATCGTAGCGGCCGGATATCTTGGGTCTATTCCCGTTTGCTTTAAGAGGCTGTTTATAGGAAAAGCGCAAATAAACCGCACGGAATGATGCAAACTCAGCAAGTCGGCAGAAAATATGCGCTTCGCAGTTTGCGTATACCGAGACTCGCTTTAAAATCAAATGACAAGCGTTCCTTCAGCTGAAATTCCCCCTCATCATTCCCCCTTTTGCCTTATCCGCAATATACTATAGTGAACGATTCTGCGGAAGGGGGTGCGAAATTATATGTCAGCGGGAACTTGCGGCTGCTCGGAGGAGCTGAGATTTGCCGCGGTCAGGCGGATAAACGAGGGGATAGAAGACATACGCGGAGGAATATTCGGCATAAGGGTCGGCCTCAACAGCATCAAAAGCGGCTTTATCCCGGCCGGGGTGAACCGGGTATGCGAGGGTGCAGCGGACTGCGGGGACGGCGCGCGCGATGTCGCCGCGGGCCTGAGAGGAATACAGGGCGAGCTGAGCGCCGCGGAGCGCAGGGAAGCCTGCGAGGGGCTGCGCGATATCCAGAGAGGGCTCCGCGAAATCTCGGAGGGCGTAAAGTGCGTACGGCAGGGGAAGGTCCGGAGGGGGACCTGCGCGATCGAAGCCGGGCTGTGCGCGATATCGGAGGGCTTAGGCGATATCCTCGACGCTCTGGACGGTATCCTATGAAAAAACGCGGGCGGAAAGTATCGATGCTTTCCGCCCTGTCCTTATATTCTCCAGATTTACCCGATGACGCGTCTGGCTCCCCAATAGTGGGAGGTGTAGTACGAGTCGGAGAGGCTCGACACCTTGACGACGTCGCCGGTGTGCGGCGCGTGAATGAACTGCCCGCCGCCTATGTAGATGCCCGTGTGCCCGACATAACCGCCGTCTTCCGAGGTGAAGAGAATGATGTCGCCGGGTCTGAGACTCGATTTGGAAACCGAAACGCCGTTGTACGCGAGGCTCGCGGCCGTGCGGTTAACGGAGTAGCCGTAGTGCGTGTAGCAGTAGTAGACGAGGCCGGAGCAGTCGAAGCCCGAAGGGGAAGTCCCGCCGTAGACATAGGGCACTCCCAGGAATCTCTCCGCGTAGCTGACGATCTCCTGTCCCGTGCCGGAGCCCGCCTGCGTGCTGCCGCCGCTCCAGTTATCGCCCTTGCCGCTCTTAGAGGAGGAGACCTTGTCGGCCGCCGCCTGCTCCGCCGCAAGACGCTGCTGCTCGGCAAGCTCGGCCTGCATGCTGCTGATCTGCCCGCCGATGGATGACTGCAGGGCCTTCACCGCCGCAAGCTGCTGCGCGTAATCGGCGGAGTCGGACTTGAGGCTCGCGAGCACCGCCTGCGCCTCCTGCTGCTGGGAAGCAAGGTCTGCCTGCTTGGCCTGATATTCGGTGAAAACCTCCTTCTGCGACGCAACCTCGGCCTCGGTATCGGTTTTTTGCTTCTGGGTCTTGGCCTTGGCGTCGCGGACGTCGGTGATGAGCTTGTTGTCGTATTCCATGATCTCCCTGACGCAGTCTATGCGGCCCAGAAGATCCTCGAAGCTGCTCGCCCCGAGCACGATGGATATGTAAGAGGAGGTCCCGTTTTCCTCCATGGCCCGCATCCGGACCTTGTAGCGTGCCAAGAGCTCCTGTTCCTTCTGCTCGTCAAGGTTGAGATCGTTCTCCATCTGAGCGATGGAGTTGGTGTAGTAGGCGATCTGAGCGGTCAGGTTCTGCAGCTCTGAGTTCGTGATGTTGAGCTGCTGGGTGAGGAGATTCAGCTTCTCAGTCTGGGAGGCCACCTTGTTGTTTATCGCGTTTGCCTGGGACTGAATGCCGGCCTTTTTCTGCGCCAGCGTCGACTGCTGCTGCTTGAGCGCGTTGATCTGAGACTGGCTGACCGCCTCGGCGGGCGTGTCGAAAAGTGTGGAGGCCGCGGTGAAAAGCAGCGCGAACGAGAGCAGCCAGGCGGTCAGGGCTTTTTTCTTTTTATGTTTTATTAATAACATTTTTACCACCAATATGTTACAAATTGTTACAAGCATTATAATCTATACCGCCGCATTTTGCAATACAATGCGGAAAAATTTCTTGTTTTGTTCATGAAGAAGGAAAAAAGGCAATATGAGGATGGACTTGCCAAGGATTTGATTGTATCATAGAATGGTGGAAAAGAATTTGTGCCGCAGGCGGGAGCGTGAGCTTAAATGGAGATACTGGACATCGTTGACGAGGACGGAGTTCCGACAGGGAAGACCGTTGAGCGGGAGAAGGCGCACACTTTGGGGATTCGCCACCGGACCTCTCATGTGTGGCTATACCGAAAATGCGGGGGAAAGACCCAGCTCCTGCTGCAGAAGAGATGCCGGAGTAAGGATTCGTTTCCCGGCTGCTATGACATCTCAAGCGCGGGACACATACCGGCCGGAGACGGCTTCACCGAGTCGGCGCTGAGGGAGCTGTATGAGGAGCTTGGGGTCGAAGCGGAGACGGACGAGCTTGTTTTCTGCGGGCTGCGCCGCAGCGAGTTTCGGGAGAGCTTCCACGGGCGGGACTTCTGGGACAGGCAGGTCAGTGGCGTGTACGTGCTCCGGCGGGAGACCGGGGCCGAAGAGTTTAGCGTCCAGGCCTCGGAGATCGAGAGCGTTGCGTGGACGGACTGGGACGCGTGCACGGCGATGGCGCGATCCGGGGTTCCGGCGAACTGCGTCAGGCTCGACGAACTGGAAATGATCGCCCACGCCGTCGGCGAACGCGTGTAGAGGGGGGCGTACCTTGAGAATATTGATAGACGCGGACGGCTGTCCGGTGGTTGACGCCGCGGTACGGCTTGCAAAAAAGCACGGAGCCGAGTGCCTCATCCTCTGTGACACCGCGCATGTCTTCGATAAGGACGGGGCGACGACGCTGACCTTCTCCAAGGGGGCGGACAGCGTGGATTACGCGCTGGTAAATCGGGTGCTGCCCGGCGACCTCGTCGTGACGCAGGATTACGGGCTAGCCGCGATGTGCCTCGCGAGGAGGGCGGAGGTCATCAATCAGGACGGCATGGCGTACGATGCGGACAACATCGACGCGCTGCTGCTTGCCCGCCATACGGCCCGGAAGATACGTTCCTCCGGCGGCAGGCTGAGAGGTCCGCAGAAGAGAACGGCGGCACAGGACGCGCGGTTCGAATGCGCGCTCGCGGCTTTTCTCGAACGTGACGCGGTTACGGAGGAAAAAGAGCCGGACTGATATAATGCGGTGTATAAAAAATCGCTCCGGAGGTATAAAATTATGAGTTTATTCGGAATGGGTGCGGCGAAAGTCGGGGATTACGCGGATAAGGCGCTGACGGTGAAAAAGAGCCGCTGTCCGCAGAACCACTCCTGTCCTTCGGTGAAGGCCTGCCCCAAGGGCGCGCTCATACAGAAGGGCTTCGGCGCGCCGGCAGTCGACCGCGACAAATGCGTCAAGTGCGGGAAATGTGTCAAGACCTGTCCGATGAAGGCCCTCGTATTTGAATGAGACAAACGGCGTAAGTGCACGCCGAAAGCCCGCGGAAACGGCCCTTTTGCCGCCTTCCGCGGGCTTTTTATCGAAAAACAGCTAAAACGCTTGACTTGGAGCCCGCTCCATGTGTTATTTTGGGAATAAATATTACGGACAGAAAGGAAGCGTGCGAGATGGGAGTCAAAGCGCGAGAGGTAAAACTGGGGAGCACGGGGATCGTGAGCGTTCAGAACGCGTTCGGGGCCCTGCCCATACAGAGGACGGATACGGTCACGGCGGTGAAGCTGCTCCGCAGGGCTCTCGAGGGAGGAATGCGCTTCTACGATACGGCCCGCGCCTACTCGGACAGTGAGGAAAAGCTCGGCAGAGCCTTCGGGGACCTGCGCGGCGAGGTCATTCTCGCGACGAAGACGGGGGCAAAAACGCCGGAGGAATTCCGCGGACAGCTCGACCGCTCTCTCAAAATGCTCCGAACGGACCATATCGACCTCTATCAGTTCCATTTTGCGGGCGTCTGTTACCGCCCCGGCGACGGCACGGGCATGTACGAGTGCATGCAGGAGGCGAAAAAGCAGGGGAAAATCCTGCACATCGGCATCACGGCCCACAAGCTCGGCATCGCGGAGGAGTGCGTCGAATCCGGCCTCTATGAGACCGTGCAGTATCCGCTGAGCTACCTCTCAACGGAGAGGGAGATCGCCCTGACGCGAAGATGCGCGGAGAAAAACGTCGGCTTCCTCGCGATGAAGGGCCTTGCCGGCGGGCTTATCACGAACAGCGCCGCCGCTTTTGCGTTCATGTCGCAGCTTCCGAACGTGCTGCCGATCTGGGGCATCCAGAGGGAGAGAGAGCTTGAAGAGTGGCTCTCGTACATGGACGACGCCCCGCAGATGACGGACGGAATCAAAGCCTATATTGACAGGGAGAGGGCGGAACTGGCCGGGGAGTTCTGCAGGGGCTGCGGCTATTGCCTGCCCTGTCCTGCGGGCATAAAGATAAACTCCTGCGCGAGGATGTCCCTGTTTTTGCGCCGCTGCCCGCCCGAGGACTGGCTCACGCCCGCAAATCAGGAGATGATGAAACAGATCGAGGGCTGCCTTGACTGCGGCCAGTGCAGGCAGAAATGCCCCTACGAGCTGAATACCCCGGAGCTTCTGAAGAAAAACTACGAGGATTATAAGAAGGTCCTGAGCGGCGAGGTGGACGTGAAAAAGTGAACCTTCCCGCTTTCCGCCCCTTCGCCGGATTTGAGTGCCTGACCGGCATTATGTCCGGCGGGCCTGATATTAGTGGTTGCATTTTCATGTGAAATGTGTATTAATATAATGGAGAAAATTTATAAACTATTACCAAGGACAGATACACGGCATGAAAAATATCGTTTTGGTTTTTTCGAGGATGGGGCTGGGCTTCCTCCTCTGCGCATTCGGGACGGTCCTGGCGCTCAACTCAAATCTTGGGCTTAGCCCCTGGGATGTGTTTCATCAGGGCCTTGCCAGGGTGAGCGGCATGACAATCGGGCAGGCGAGCATCGTGACCGGCATCGTTATCGTCGCGATAACGGCGCTGAGCGGGCTGGAATTCGGGCTGGGGACGCTTCTGAATATGACCGTGATCGGCTTCATTGTGGACCTGATCATTGATCTGAGGATAGTTCCGGTCGTTCACACGCTCGTTCCCGGGATTCTGATGGTGCTGGGGAGCATTGTCACCACGGCGCTGGGCTGTTTTCTCTACATAGGCAGCGATATGGGCTGCGGACCGAGGGACGGGATGATGGTCGCGCTTGTGCGCCGCACGGGAAAGCCGCTTTCTCTTGTACGGCTCTCCATCGAGAGCGGCGCGATGATAGTTGGATGGCTCCTGGGTGGCAAGGTCGGTGTCGGGACGCTCATCACGGCGCTCGGCATAGGCTATTGCCTGCAGCTCGTATGCAGGGCTTTCCGCTTCAACGTCAAAACGCTTGCGCAGAAAAACCTCAGACAGTGTTTCCTGTTTATGAAAGAGAGTCTGAAAGCATGAGAATTACGCGCGATTTTCCAAAAATCACGGTCACGCGGAAGGCACAGGCGGCGCTGGAGAGCGGGCACCCCTGGGTCTACGACGCGGAGCTGATGAGCCCCGACGAGAGCATAGAAAACGGCGCGCTGGTCGACGTCGTGAGCGACAAAAACCGCTTTCTGGGGACGGGCTTCCTAAGCAAAAACTCCAAGATCAGGATACGGCTCCTCTCACGCAGCGCGAACGACGTTTTCGATGAAGCCTTCTTCACGCGCAGGATACGCTACGCCTGGGAATACCGCAAGACGGTCATGCGCGGGGATACGGACGCCTGCCGTCTGATCTTCGGCGAGGCCGATCAGTTTCCGGGGCTCACAGTCGACAGATACGGGGAGCTGCTTGTTACCCAAACGCTTTCGGTCGGCATTGAGAGAATAAAAAATATGCTGTTTCCGCTTATCGTGAAGGTCCTGACCGGGGACGGTCAGAAAATAAGCGGGATTTTCGAGCGAAACGACGTGGCCATCCGCGCTCTCGAGGGACTGGAACAGTCAAAGGGCTGGTTTCCGCTGCCCGGCCTTCCAGAGCCCGCAAGCGCGGTTACGCGGATACGCGAGAACGGCATCGAATACGAGGTGGACGTCGAGAACGGGCAGAAAACGGGCTTTTTCCTCGACCAGAAATACAATCGCCTTGCCGCGGGCCGTCTTGCCGCGGGAAAAAAGGTGCTCGACTGCTTTACGCACACCGGCTCGTTCGCGCTCAACGCGGCATACGGCGGGGCGGAAAAGGTCTGCGCCGTCGACATTTCGGAGAGCGCCGTCGAGATGGGGCGGAGAAACGCCGTCCGGAACGGACTCGAGGGGAAGGTGGAGTTTCGAACCGCGGATGTCCTTGCGCTGCTTCCGGAGCTCGGCAAAAGCGGCGCGAAGCCCTACGATTTCATCATACTCGACCCGCCGGCTTTCACGAAGTCGAGAAAGACGATAGACGCCGCTCTGCGCGGCTACAAGGAGATTAACGGCAGCGCGATGAAGCTGCTGCCGAGGGGCGGCTACCTCGCCACCTGCTCCTGCTCCCATTTCGTGGACGACGCGATGTTCAGAAAGATGCTGGCCTCGGCTGCGAAGGACGCCTGCGTCGGGCTTCGGCAGATAGAGGCCCGCCAGCAGTCGCCCGACCACCCCATACTCTGGAACGTGCCCGAGACGGACTACCTGAAGTTCTATATTTTCCAGGTCGTTTGAGATAAAATTGTAAAGAAGAACGGCGGACTTTTTCGGTCCACCGTTTGTTTTTTTGCAAAAGACCGGGGGCTAGGGAAGCTTTTTCCGCTTCGGTTTGGGCAGCGGCGTGATCGGCTCGAGCACGGCGGCGACCTCGCGGCTGAGCGGCGCGTTGTCGATATCGAGGATATAATGCTCTTTCGCGCCGGTATACGGGTTCCCCGTTCCGGCGCTTTTCAACAGATATTCCAAGCATTCGAGCTTTTTCACATAGACCGTGTTGTCGCAGACCAGAAAGAGCGGCTTTGCGTTGACATAGACCATATACTCTCCGAACATTTTTCTGTAAGCGATAAAACCCGCGCCCTCAAGCTGAGAGCAGACATACTCGACATAGTCTTTAGAAGACGACATCGCGGTACCGCCTTTCCCCTTTTTTTCAAGGATAACACAGCTTGGGACGCAAGTCCACATATTCCCAAGGGAATAAAGGCTTCTTCGGGCAAATAATAAAGACAGTCTGATGGGGCGGGGTGTAAAAATGTTCGGGAAAAATGAGAAAAACGCGCAAAAAGAAACGGAAACCGGGGAAAAAACCGAAAAGCCGGAGGAGAAAGTCGCGGGAGACGTGAGCAGCGAGGCCATGAAGCAGAAGCTGTCCTCAAGCGCGGACGTGGTTTTCAGCGAGGCGCTGATCGACGGAAGCCGAAAAGCCGCCGTCATTTTTGTGGACGGAATGGTAAATTCCGACATGGTCGACAACTTCGTCATCAAGCCTCTGATACAGGAGGCGGCGCTCGGGAGTGCCGGGACGGAAGCTGAGCTCATCGACAGGATCCTGCTCGGCACGGTCTACCACTGCCAGCGAAAGCTTCGCGAAAAGCTCACGGACTGCTATGGCGACCTTCTCAGCGGTTCGGTTCTGCTTGTGTTCGACGACTCGAAAAAGGCCGTCTCCTTCGAGATAAAGGGCTTCGAGAAGCGCGCGATAGCGGAGTCCACGAACGAGAGTGTGCTGAAGGGCTCAAAGGAGTCCTTCATTGAGGTCATAAGGATCAACACCGCCCTCATAAGGCGGAGACTGCAAACTCCGGATCTGATCGTCGGCCAGATGAAGCTGGGGCGCAGGTCGAACACGACGGTCGCCGTGATCTATCTCGGCGGCATCGCCAATACGAGCACTGTCGAGGAGGTGAAAAAGCGCCTCGGCAAGATTGATATCGACGGAATTGCCTCGGTGGGAACGCTCGAATCCTTCCTCATTGAGAGCAAATTTTCCCTGTTTCCGCAGGTATTATACACCGAAAGGACCGATAAATTCTGCGCAAACCTCCTGGAGGGACGGGTCGGCATCCTGATAGACGGTTTTCCGCTTGCAATGATCGTGCCCGTCGATATAAACGCCTTTATGCAGGCGCCGGAGGACTATTCCCAGAACTTTATTTTCAGCTCCCTCTACCGGCTGCTCCGCTATGTCTGCATGCTTACGGCCATGGTGCTCCCGGCGTTCTATGTCTCCGTGACGACCTTTCACCCGGAGATGATCCCAACGACGCTCGCGGGAGCGATCATCCAGAGCAAGGAGGGCGTTCCGTTCCCGTCGTATTTCGAGGTGATCCTGATGCTGCTCGCCTTCGAGGTGCTGCTCGAGGCGGGGATGCGCCTGCCGAAATCCGTGGGGCAGGCTGTGTCGATCGTCGGCGCGCTCGTCGTCGGACAGGCGGCGATCACGGCGAAGATCCTCTCGCCGGGCGTGGTCATCGTCATCGCGGTGGCGGGAATTTCCGGCTTCGTTATCCCCTCGCAGGATTTCTCGAACACAATCAGGGTGTTAAGGCTATTGCTGGTGCTCTGCGCGATCACGAGCGGGCTTTACGGCATGAGCATCGGACTTATCCTCATCCTGTACCACCTTTGCGACGTGACGGTCTTTGGCGTTCCCTATCTCTCGCCCTTCGTCTCGGAAGAGGGAAAGGGCATTCTGAACGATACGCTGATACGCGCCCCGTGGAGAAAAATGAAAAAGAGGCCGGCGGATATCAACCCGGAGGACCCGGTAAGGCAGAGGTGAGAACGTGAAGAAAATTACAATCATCTCGCTTGTTTTATTGCTTTGCCTCTCGCTGACCGGATGCAAGAGCTTTTTCCCGAAAGGGAAAGAGATGGAGAAATACGACGCCGTGACGGTCATGGGCATAGACAGAAGCGAAGCGGAGCCCTCCCGCGTCGAGGTCACGCTTCTGTCCAAGGTCGAGAAATCCGGCGACGGCGGCGGAAGCGTGACAATCAAGACAAGCTCCGAGAGCGCGCCCACCGTGTTCGAGGCGCAGCGGAACCTGAGGACAAAGGAGGAGAAGGTGACTTACCTCGGCTATGTCGACTATCTCCTCATCGGTGAGGGCGCGGCGGCGGACGATTTTACGAAATACTTCGATTTTTTCGTGCGCGACCACGAGACAAGACTCTCGCCGCGTGTGTATGTCGTAAAGGGAGGAACGGCAAAGGAACTCATTGAAACAACGAGCTCGACAAAGATTTTTCTCACCGACCAGCTCGCCAACATCATAAACGGGGCCGAAATTCTGGGCAATTCTTCGGACACAAAAATAATCGACACGATAAACCAACTCGACGGTAAAACCGGCGCGGCCGTCATTCCTGCGATCAAGAGCAAGGAACTCGAAAATCAGAAGCGAAGCGGAGAAATGGCCGAAAAAGACGTCGCGCCTGCCGGCTTCGCGGTAATAAAGGACTTCAGGCTTGCCGGATATTTCGATGGCAGCGCCGTACTCGGCTATGATTTTCTGACGGATAAGGTGAAATCCTGCCCGATAAGTGTGAGAGATATTTCGGGGGCCTGTACGGCGCTCGAGGTAGTCAATACTAAGACCGATGTAGAAGCTAAGTTCGAGGGCGATGCGCTGAAAAAGGTGCTTTATAGAGTGACGGTCACGAGCGCGTTGGCCGAGCAGCAGTCGAGAGAGAGACTCACGACCGAGGAGGGCCTGACCGATCTGGAGAGGAAGCAGGCGGAATATATCCAATCCGTTATGACGGATGCGATAAAGGAGTCGAAGAATTTCGGGACGGACTGCTTCGCGCTTGCGGAAAAAATAAAGCTGCAGCATCCGGTGAAATGGGAGAAAATAAAGGACAGCTGGGACAAGCTTTATCCCGGGCTTGAGATTGACACCGAGGTCGTTTCAACTGTCGCGAGGAGCTACGAGATCAACCAACCCAACGGGTATAAGGGGGAGGACTGAAAATGGAACTGAAGTGTTTCCTCGCGTTTCTTCTTTTCGCCGGGGCCGCGGACATTATCAGCATGCGAAAAGCCAGACTGAAAAAAGAAATTGTCCCTTATCTTGTATTGACGGCGCTGACGGCGGCCTTCGCAATCGCCTATCTGTCCGCGCCCGCGCGCGCCAGCCTCACTTACTCGATAGTCAAGCTTCTCGGCCTAAAGGGCTTTTAAGGGGACGAAAGGAAGTCGTTATGTTCAAATGCAACGGGAAAATTTCCACCAGACAGGTTTTTGCGCTTTTTGTTCTTTTGACCCTGTCGCCCGCGATCAGGATATTTCCGTCGGCGTGCGCTCAGGTCGCGAAGCAGGCGGCCTGGCTGGCACCGATATTGGCGGTCGTGCCGTTTATCGCGCTCTACCGGATACTTGCCGCCTATTTCAGGAAAAGCAGCATGACGAAGCTGAGCGACGTGTTCGACGCCGCGCTCGGGGCAGTTGGAGGGAAAATACTGCTTTTTCTCTACCTCGTCTGGTGCGTAATCCTTTTCTGGCTGTACATCAGGTATTACTCCGGGAGGCTTCTGGCCTCCATTTTCCCGAACACGGACATGCGTTTTTTCCTGCTGGTCATGCTGGTTATCGTATTTATCGCCGCCCGCGGGAGTCTGGAAACCTTCGTCAGATTCTCTGAATTCCTCTTTCCCGTGTTTGTGGTAATCCTGATCATCCTGTCGGTCTTCTTGCTTCCGGAGGTCAAACTCGCCAATGTCTGGCCCGTGACCTATCTGGACACGGTGCCGGTGCTGCTTGCGTCGGTCAGGGTGAGCGCGCTCTGGGGCTATGTTATGCTCCCGTTTTTCTTCGGCGACAGTATTGCGGACAAGGGACAGATAAAGAGATACGGCCGACAGGCGGCTGTCCTTCTGGTCATCGTGACGGCTTTTATGCTGTTCACAAATATCGGAGCCCTTGGTTATACGGTGGCCGCGCGCATGCCGCTCCCGTTCTTCAGCGCGGTAAAGCTTATCACCTTCATCGAGGCCTTCGACCGCTTCGAGTCACTTCTGCTGGCCATCTGGGTCGCCTCGGATTTCGTGCTGATCTGTTTTTTCGCGCTCACGATCATGCACATCCTGCGCTGCCTGTTCCCGAAAACCGAGCCGAAGTACTACGCGACGTCGGTCACGGCCGCGGGTTATATCGGCAGTCAGTATCTGGCCTGCGGCCGCTTTGAACTTGAGGTTTTTACCTCGAAGCTCGCGGAGTATGTCAATTTGTTCCTGTTTTTCGCCGTGCCCTTCCTCGTTCTCATAATAGGAAAGATGAGAAAGAAACTATAAAAAAGCCGCGGCGGATTTTCCGCCGCGATTCCGCTCATATTTTAGGCGCGAAGAAAGGCAGGAGAATAAAAACCCAGCAGCCCACGGTGAAGACCGAAAAGGCAATGGCAAGCTGCAATCTCGTCACAAGGGGAGTTTCCCCACCCTTTTCTCCGGCATTTTCTCCGCTTCCGGGCGCTTTGCCGCCGAGCCACAGGCAGAGGCAGATGAGCGCCATTATGCCGCCGGAGACGTAGTTGCTGAAAGACAGTATCAGGGAGGCGAACATTGCCGCACCGAGGACGATGAGCGCGATGTCGTAAATTCTCTTTTTCATACCCGTTCCACCTTAAAACAAAAGGCGCCGCCGCTCTGCGATGACGCCTTGTCCGTCCCTAAAAAGAATTATTTGGTGCCGAAGATCCTGTCGCCGGCGTCGCCCAGGCCGGGAACGATATAGCCGTGGTCGTTGAGGTGGTCGTCCAGGGCGGCGACGAAGATGTCAACGTCGGGGTGTTCGGCCTGAATCTTGCGGATACCCTCGGGAGCGCCGATAATGGACATGATCTTAATGTGTCTGCAGCCGTACTCCTTGAGGAAAGTGATGGCCGCGGCCGCGCTGCCGCCCGTGGCGAGCATCGGGTCGACAATGATGACGTCGCGCTCGGCTATGTCCTTAGGCATCTTGCAGTAATACTTGACCGGGAGAAGCGTGTCGGGATCGCGGTAAAGGCCGATGTGCCCGACCTTTGCATTGGGGATCATGGTGATCATTCCGTCGACCATGCCGAGTCCCGCGCGGAGGATCGGAACGACGGCGAGCTTCTTGCCCGCTATGCGCTTGACTTTGGCTTTCGCGACCGGTGTTTCGATCTCAATCTCCTCGAGGGGAAGATCGCGAGTGGCTTCGTAGCACATGAGCTCGGCAATCTCGGAGATGAGCTCGCGGAATTCCTTGACGCTGGTGTCCTTGTCGCGAAGGATGGACAGCTTGTGCTGGATAAGCGGATGGTCGAAAACAGTAACTTTACCCATAGAACCTCCTGCACGCCTGTGGCGCGTAATAAATTTATCTTCCGAAAACCCGCTCCTGACGTTCGCGCTCAGCCTGACTCAGGCGCAGATAGACCGGAAGCAGTTCGTGTACGGTCTCGGCTTTTTCTCTCTGCGCCGCCATGCAGACACCCCAGGCGGATTGATACCGCAGAGGTTCGGGCGCTAGAATGACGCGGACTTCGCATTTGTTCAAAGCATTATAACATAAGCCGGCCCCGTCTCCAACAATAAAAACGGTTTTTTTGATATTTTCTATATCTTCGACTAATTTTTCCGCTCCGATTGCTCTATCTTCACAAAGACGGAAAGGAATGCCGTCCCTCATCTCGAAGAGCGCGTTGTAGAACTGATTTCTCCGCGCGTCCATCGCGCAGCAGATCAGGCTGCCCTCGGGCGCGGCGGCACCGTTCCAGGCCATGGCCCCGAGCGTCGAGACGCCGCAGACGGGCTTTTCAGCCGCCCAGGCCAGGCCCTTTATCACGGATACGCCGATCCGGACGCCGGTGAACGAGCCGGGGCCTCGCGCGACGGCAAGGAGGTCTATGTCGGACACCGACAGCCCCAAATTTTTAAGCATGTCCTCCGCCATGGGAAGGAGGGTACGGCTGTGTGTGAGGCCGCAGTTCTGGTAATACTGGGAGATGAGCTCCGCCCCGTCGCAGAGTGCGACCGAGGCCGTCCTGGCGCTCGACTCGAAAGCAAGTATTTTCATATATTTTCCCCTCCAAAGCCTTCGGCCGTTATTCTCCGATCGGTATCTCCGAGCTTGTCGATACGCACCGTTATCTCGCTCCCGTCAAAGGCGTCGCGCACGTTCTCGCTCCACTCGACGACGCAGACGCCGTTTCTGGCGAGGTAATCCTCCCAGCCAATGTCGAAGAGCTCGTCGGCGCTCCCAAGCCGATACATATCGAAGTGGAAGAGCGGGAGTGTTCCCTCATATTCGTTTACGATGGTGAAGGTCGGGCTGGTTACGCGGCTTTGAGAGCCGAGCCCCCGCGCCAGGCCGCGCACGAAGGCCGTTTTGCCGGCACCGAGGTCGCCGTAAAGCGCGACCACCGTCCCCGCCGTAAGAAATTGCGCGAAGCTCTCCCCGGCGCTCTCGGTCTCCCCGACAGAATGTGTCATAAGTTCAAGTGCTTTTCCCATCGTCACAGCTCCCTATTCGCGTAAGCATTGAGGTCGCTTCCGGCGCGTACGCCGGAGAGGAACTCGTAATAGCCCTGGCAGCCGATCATCGCGCCGTTGTCGCCGCAGAGCGAGAGCGGAGGGATGAAGAGCGCGCAGCCTGCTAGCTCGGCAGCCTTTTTGAAATCCCCGCGAATCCTCGAGTTCGCGGCGACGCCTCCGGCGACCGCGATCTTCTTGTAGCCGAGCGCCTTCGCGAGCTGCATTGTGCGCGGTACCAGGCTTTCGCTTACCGCTCGGGAGAAAGAGGCGCAGAGGGACTCGCGGTCAATGGGCTCATTCTTCTGCTCCGCGTTGTGCACGAGGTTCACCACCGCGGTCTTGAGGCCGGAAAAGCTCATGTCGTAGGGATTGCCGTCGACATGGCCGCGGGGCAAAACATATTTCGAGTCGTCGCCGGTCTTCGAGAGCGCGTCCACATGCTTTCCGCCGGGATAGGGCAGGCCGAGCACGCGCGCGGTTTTGTCGAAGCATTCGCCGGCCGCGTCGTCGCGCGTCGCGCCGATTATCCGCATGTCCGTATAGCCGCGGACGTCGACAAGCATCGTGTTCCCGCCGGATATCGCGAGACAGAGGAAGGGCGGCGCAAGCTCAGGAAAAGCGATGTAATTCGCCGCGATATGGCCTCTGATATGGTGGACGGGCACGAGCGGGATACCCAGCGCGAGGGCGACGGATTTCGCGAAATTCACGCCCACAAGCACCGCCCCGATGAGGCCGGGCGCGTAGGACACCGCCACGGCGTCCAGGTCTTTTTTTGTTATTCCCGCGACCGAGACTGCCCGCTCCGAGAGCTGCGAGATGACCTCGACATGGGCGCGGGAAGCGATCTCCGGCACGACCCCGCCGTAGACCGCGTGAAGGTCGGCCTGCGAGAAGATCTGGTCGGTGAGCACCCTCCTGCCGTTTTCGGTTATCGCGACGGCCGTCTCGTCGCAGGTGCTCTCAATGGACATTATCAGCATGGGTTTATTTCCTCTCATCAAAAAACAGAGTCATCAGGAGAGCGTTCTCCCTTGGCCTGTCATAATAGTCTCTGCGTATGCCCGCAGGTTTGAAGCCGTGCTTTGCGTAGAGCGAAATTGCGGGGAGGTTCGACTCGCGCACCTCGAGCGTGAGGAAGGCGAGGTCTTCGCGCGTCCTGCCGATCAGCTCCGTTATCAGCGCGTCCGCGACACCCCGGCGCCGGTATTTCTCCGAAACCGCGACATTCGAGATATAGCCCTCGTCGAGGACGGTCATCAGCCCCACGTAGCCCATGAGCGCGCCCCCCTGGTCGAGCGCGGCGAGGAAGAGGCAGTTTTCGGCGTTCATCTGGCGCTCAAGCGCCTGCCGCGTCCACGGCAGGGAGAAGCAGGCGTCCTCAATGGCACGGATGCTCTCGATATGCTCCGGCCTGACATCGGTGATTACTATCCCGTCCATGGCCTATTTTGCGTCGCTCCAGCTCTTTCCGACGTTGGCGTCGGCCGTGAGCGGGACACTGTAGGAGACGGCCTTTTCCATCTCCTCCTTCAGGAGCTTCCGGACCGTTTCGGCTTCGCGCTCGGGGCATTCGACGATCAGCTCATCGTGTATCTGAAGGATGAGCTTCGCCTCAAGCCCCTCGGTCTTCAGCCGCCTGTGGACGTTTACCATGGCGAGCTTAATAATGTCGGCGGCCGTGCCCTGTATGGGCGTATTGAGCGCGACCCGCTCTCCGAAGGAGCGGATGTTGTAATTCGCCGATTTCAGCTCCGGCAAGGGGCGGCGGCGGCCGAAGAGGGTTGTCACATAGCCGTCCTCTTTGGCTTTTTTGATGATGTCCTTCATATATTCGCGCACACCGCTGTATTTTTCAAGATAGGTGTCGATGTACTCCCTCGCCTCGTTCTGATAAACTCCGATGTCCTGAGCAAGCGAAAAAGCCGATATGCCGTATACGATGCCGAAATTGACCGCCTTGGCCCTCGAGCGCTGCAGCTTCGTGACCTTTTCAAGAGGCACCCCGAAGACCTGGGAGGCCGTGACGGTGTGAATGTCCTCTCCGTCGAGGAAGGCTTTGCGCATCGTTTCGTCGCCGCTGATGTGGGCGAGGAGGCGCAGCTCAATCTGGCTGTAGTCCGCGTCGACCAGCACGTTCCCGCGCGAAGCGACGAACATCTTGCGGAGCCCGGCGCCGAGCTCGGTGCGCACGGGGATGTTCTGGAGGTTTGGCTCGGTGGAGGAGAGCCGGCCCGTCGCCGTGACGGTCATCTGGAAGCTCGTGTGTATGCGCCCGTCCTTGCCGATGACCTTGACGAGCCCGTCGGTATAGGTGGATTTCAGCTTAGAAAGCTGCCGAAATTCAAGTATTTTGTCCACGATCTCATGCTTGCCGCGCAGCTTTTCCAGCACGTCGGCGTTGGTCGACCAGCCGGTCTTCGTCTTCTTGCCGGAGGGCAGCATGAGCTTTTCAAACAGCAGCTCGCCGAGCTGCTTCGGAGAATTGATGTTGAACTCCCCGCCGGCGAGCGTCCAGATCTCCCGCTGGAGCGCGTCAATTCCGACGGAGAGGGTCTTGCCGAAGTCGGTGAGCGCCTGTCTGTCCACGGCGAAGCCCGCGCGCTCCATGTCGGCCAGAACCTCACAGAGCGGCATCTCGATGTTCCCCAACAGCTCCAGCATGTTCTCAGCCCTGAGACGCTCCGTAAGCGCGGGATAAAGCGCGAAAACAGCCTCCGCACCGCGTTTCTCGTCTCCGAGGTATTTTGCGGAGATGCGCGGCAGTTCGTAGCCGCTTTCCGTCGGGTCAAGGAGATACGCGGCGAGCGCCGTGTCGAAAACGAAGCCGCCGCAATCGGGAAATTCCGACAGGATAAGACCCAGAAAGTCCTTGACATTGTGGGAAAGTTTTTTAATATGTTGAGAAAACAGCATTTTTAAGAATGCGTTGTAGCCCTCGCCGAGTCTTGCCCAGCGGAGGAGGTACACGCGGCTTCCGTCGCAGAGCTCGAGCGCGTCGAGACTCCCGTCGACCGGAAGGACCGAGACGAAGGGAAGCTTTTCGATAAGAGCGGCGAGCTTTTCAAGTTCGGCGGCGTCTCCGGGCTCGATCAGGGGCAGAGCGGCCGGGACCGTGGATGTTTCCGCGTCCGCGGCGGGGCTCATGCCCCATTTTTCAATCAGCGAATTGAAGCCGAGATGCCTGAAGATTTCGTAACCGCCATTGAAAACGCCGGAAAAGGTGCAGCTCCCGAAATCGAAATCTATGGGCGCGTTCGTGTCGATGGTCGCGAGCATATAGGAGAGCCGCGCGTCCTTCTCACCCTCGGCGAGCTTATTTCTGACGCTGTCCTTAATGTCGAGCGAGGGCAGTCCGGCATAGATGTTTTCCACAGTGCCGTAAGTCTTTACCAGCTCCATGGCGGTCTTTTCACCTATGCCCCTGACGCCGGTGATATTGTCGCTCGCGTCGCCCATCAGCGCCTTGAGATCGACGATTTTCTTCGGCTCAAAGCCGTATTCTTCGAAAAAGACCCCGGGCGTGTAGTCGACGGTCTCGGTTTTTCCCATTCGGGACCGGACATGCTTCACGCGCGTGCTTTCGGTTATGAGCTGGAAGCTGTCTTTGTCTCCGGTGACGATGACGCACTCGCGCGCGCTTTCGTTGCAAAGACGGCTCACCGTGCCGATGATGTCGTCCGCCTCGAAGCCTTCCAGCTCCAGCCGCCTGATGCCGACGGCGTCCAGCAGCTCCTTGAGTATCGGTATCTGTACGGCGAGGTCTTCGGGCATCGGCTTGCGCTGGGCCTTGTAGTCCCCGTACTGTAAATGGCGGAAGGTCGGCGCCTTTAAATCGAAGGCGACGCAGAGCAGTTCCGGCTTCTCCTCGTCCAGAAGCCTGCGGAGCACGGTCAGAAAACCGTAGACCGCGTTTGTGGGGGTCCCGTCGGGCGAATTGAGCATGCGTATGCCGTAGTAGGTACGGTTCACTATGCTGTTGCCGTCGAGTATCATGAGCTTCATAAAGAGCTTCTCCCTTTCACTTGGTTTCTCCGCGCAGCTTAATAAGTCTGTCCCTCAGCTCCGCCGCGTATTCGAATTCGAGCATTTTTGCCGCTTCCCTCATCTGCTTCTCGAGTTTATCGATCATCAGGCGCTTCTCGGAGGCGGTCATTTTTACGCCGGAGTCGTTTTTCTCTTCCACCGCGGCGCCGGAAATCTCAAGCAGGGCGCGAACAGATTTGACGATGGTCTTCGGGACTATGCCGTGCGAGAGGTTGTAGGCGCGCTGTTTCTCACGGCGGCGGGTGGTTTCGCCTATCGCGGATTCCATCGCACCGGTGACGGAATCCGCGTACATGATGACAAGGCCCTCCGCGTTTCGCGCGGCCCGGCCCGTCGTCTGGATGAGGCTTGTCTCGCTGCGGAGAAAGCCCTCCTTATCGGCGTCGAGTATCGCGACGAGCGAGACCTCCGGGAGGTCGAGGCCCTCGCGCAGCAGGTTGATGCCTATGAGCACGTCGAATTCCCCGAGACGCAGGTCGCGGATGATCTCCATGCGTTCGATCGCGCCGATGTCGTGGTGCATATAGCGGCAGCGGATACCCGCGCCGCCGAGGTATGTTGTCAGGTCCTCCGCCATCTTCTTTGTGAGGGTGGTCACGAGCACGCGCTCATTTTTCGCGGCGCGCGTGTTTATCTCGGAGATGAGGTCGTCGATCTGACCCTCCGTCGGGCGCACGGAGATCTCCGGGTCGAGGAGTCCCGTCGGGCGGATGATCTGCTCGGCAATCTGGGACGAACGCGAACGCTCGTAATCGGAGGGCGTGGCGGAGACGTAGACCACCTGCTTCACGCGCTCCTGGAACTCCGCAAATTTCAGCGGACGGTTGTCGAAGGCCGAGGGAAGGCGGAAGCCGTACTCCACGAGGCTTTCCTTCCGGGCGCGGTCGCCGTTGTACATTGCGCGCACCTGCGGGATGGTCACATGGCTCTCGTCAATGAACATCAGAAAATCCTTGGGGAAGTAGTCGAGCAGAGTCATGGGCGCGCTGCCGACCGGTCTGCCCGAAATGATGCGGGAATAGTTCTCTATCCCCGAGCAGTAGCCCAGCTCCTGCATCATCTCGATGTCGTAATTGGTGCGCTGGGCAATGCGCTGGGCCTCTATGAGTTTGCCGTTATCTTCAAACCACTTTACGCGCGCGTCGCACTCGCGCCGGATCTCCTTTATCGCCTCCGCCATCTTATCCTTTGTCGTGACATAGTGGGAGGCGGGGTAGATCGCGATGTGGCTCAGCGTGCGCAGAGGCTTTCCGGTGACGACGTTGATCTCCGATATCCTGTCCACCTCGTCCCCGAAAAACTCGACCCTGACGGCGGTGTCGACCGAGTAGGCGGGGAAAATTTCCACGGTGTCGCCGCGAACGCGGAACATGTTCCGTTCGAAGGCGAGGTCGTTGCGCTCGTAACGTATGTCGATGAGCTTCCGGAGCAGCTCGTCCCTGTCGCGCGTCTGGCCCTGCCGCAGGGAGACGACCATGCTCGCGTAGTCTATCGGGTCACCGAGCCCGTAGATGCAGGACACGGAGGACACAACGATGACGTCTCTCCTCTCGAAGAGCGAGGAGGTGGCGCTGTGGCGCAGCCGATCGATCTCGTCGTTCGTCGAGCTGTCCTTTTCAATGTAGGTATCCGTGTGCGGAATGTAGGCCTCCGGCTGGTAGTAGTCGTAGTAGGAGACAAAGTATTCGACCGCGTTGTCGGGAAAAAACTCCCGGAACTCCGAACAGAGCTGAGCCGCGAGCGTCTTGTTGTGTGCGAGGATGAGCGTCGGCCTCTGTATCCTCTCGATGACCTTGGCCATCGTGAAGGTCTTGCCGCTGCCCGTGACGCCGAGGAGCGTCTGCTCCCCGAAGCCCAGCTCTATCCCGCGCACGAGCGCGTCTATGGCTTCCGGCTGATCGCCGGCGGGCGAGTATTCGCTTACAACGTGGAATTCTCCCATTGGGACCTCCTGAAATTTATATGGATCAGGCGTGCGTCACTTTTATAAAGTTCGTGGAACCCGAAACGCCGATGGGCAGACCGGCGGTAAGCACCACCATGTCGTTCTCCTCCAGCAACCCGGCCTTCACGACGGTCTTGAGGCCCCGTTCGAAGAGGTCGTCAAGATTTTTCTCGTCCTTTACCATGAGCGGCGTTACGCCCCAGGACAGATTGAGCTGGCGCAGGGTCTGCTCGTTGGAAGTGCAGGCGATCACGCGGCAGCCGGGACGGAAGGCCGAGAGCTCCTGCGCGGTTCTGCCGGAGAGCGTAAAAGCGACGATCGCCTTTGCGCCGAGGTCGATGGCGGAGGTGCAGGCGGCGTGGGAGATCGCGTGGGTGATGTTGCCGCCGCTGCTGAAGTCGAGCTTTCTGAATTTCTCTATATAGTTTATGTCCTCCTCGGCCCTGACCGCGATACGCACCATGGTGCGCAGCGATTCCACCGGGTATTTGCCGGCCGCCGTCTCGCCGGAGAGCATAATGGCGCTCGTCCCGTCGTAGATGGCGTTGGCTACGTCTGTCGCCTCCGCCCTCGTCGGACGAGGATAGTTCATCATGGAGTCGAGCATCTGGGTCGCGGTGATGACCGGCTTGCCGTTACGGTAGACCTTGTTTATGAGCTGCTTCTGTATGACCGGGACATCCTCCAGCGGAAGCTCCGCGCCGAGGTCGCCGCGCGCGATCATGATGCCGTCGGAGGCCTCGAGTATCTCGTCAAAGTTCTGGACGCCCTGCAGGCACTCAATCTTCGAGATTATCCGGATCTTGTCGCCGCCGTTCCAGTTGAGGAGCATGCGGATTTCCTTGACGTCGTCCGCCGTGCGGACGAAGGAGGCCGCTATGAAATCAAAGCCGGATTTTGCCGCGAAAATGAGGTCGTCGTAATCCTTCTTGCTTATGTAGGGCATGGACAGGCTGACTCCCGGCACGTTCACGCCCTTCCTGTCGGAGATGGGCCCGTCGTTCTCGACCGTGCAGGTGATGTCTCCGGCTTTTACGGACTTTACGAGGAGAGATATCTTCCCGTCGTCGAGCAGGATCCTGTCCCCGTGCTTCACGTCCGAGGGCAGACCCTCGTAGCTGACGCTCACGCGCTTCGGTGTGCCCTGACATTCCTCGGTCGTAAGAACGAAGCTGTCGCCGGTCTTCAGCACTGTCCCTCCGTTTTCGAAGGTGCCGAGCCGGATCTCCGGCCCCTTGGTGTCCATCAGGGCCGCGACCGGCATATCCAGCTCCCTGCGCAGCTTTTTGAGCTTCTCGAGCCTGCCGAGCTGCTCCTCTTGCGTTCCGTGGGAGAAGTTGAATCGCGCAACATCCATGCCGCTCTCGATGAGCTTCTTCGTAACGGCGTCGTCATCCGTCGCTGGCCCGAGCGTGCAGATTATTTTTGTTTTGCGCATAGCGTTACCTCCAATTTTCAGGGGTACTTGATTTTCATTCCGACAATATATTCAGGTTATTATACACCGTTTCGGTAAAAAGTTCCACAGTTAAAGTATATCCCGTTTGTAAATTTAGCGCCTGAGGGCGGCGGACGCGGCAGTGTGAATTGACCAAAAGCGTTCATTCCGGCAAATAGGACGGCCGGGAGCGTGATTCAGCTCTCAGCCCCCCCGGCTTTGCCTCTTTTTCCGAAGATGACGGCCGTCAGGAAAAGAAACATCTCGACTCCGGTCTGGACGAAGATCCCGATGAAGGGATAAGAATAAAGCGTGAAATCCAGAAGCTCGGAGATGTTGTCAAAGGACAGGACGCTCAGCACAAACGCGATCAGCACCGCGGGATTGACGAGCAGCTTGTGCGAGCGGAGCGAAAGGAGCTGCGAGGTCCCCAGACAGAAGGCCCAGATCAGATTTGCCGCCGTCATGATTCCGGCGGAGAACGTAATTACAAGCCAGATGATCTCAAGCCGCTCGAAAAAACTGCCCAGACGGAGGAGCCGCAGGAGCCTGTAGCCGGGGTTTATCATTTGCCCCGCGTGCTCCGCTCCGAATATGCCTATGCTCAGCACAATGAGCATGATGATCATAACTGCGCCGATGCTGACGGAGATGAACTTTGCCAAAAATCCGTTTTCCGGCTTGTTGCAGATGGGAATGTACATGCCCATGATGATGCAGATCCCGATAAAGCTCAGAATGTAAGGGGCGCTGGTAAGGATCGGCCGGGCGCCGTCGGCAAAAATCGGGAGAAGACGGTGGAGCTCAATATCCGGGATCAGGAAAGCGAACATCACAAGAAGGCTTGCCAGAAATATGGGGCCGAGCACGGCACAGATCCTTGCGATGCCCTCGATACCCTTTTTGACTCCGTAGGCCACGATGAGGAAGGCGAGGAAAAGAAAGACCGAAATGGGAGTCCTGGGCAGGAAGAGGCTGCTTATGAGCTCGGCGAGTGCCCGCATAAGGCAGGCGGCGACAAACAGAAAGAAGACCGGAAAGAGCATGCCGACGATTTTACCCCAGGTCTTTCCGAGAACGGAGACGCTGTACTGCGCGCAGTTCTGCCCGGGAAAGCGCAGGCCCATGCGCGCGTAGACGATGGCCAGCAGTACGTCGAGTATCCATGCGACGATGACGGCGAGCCAGGAATCCCTGCCCGCAAATTCGATCAGCAGCCCGGGGATCTGCAGGACCGTGAAGGAGGTGATCACGCAAAAGAGCATCCAGACGAACTGACTTGTGCTGATGAGGCTTTTATTCCGCATAGGGTGCCAATCCCCCTTCAGTTTTGATTATTGAGAAAAAGCTGCCTGCCGAGCGGGGCCAACAGAGTATCCAGCAGTTCGATCGGCCCGGGCAGGCCGAGGGCATCCGAGACGGCGAGATAAAGGGCGATTGCCAGCAAGATGACTACGCATATAGCTTCCCTCCGGCGGTTTAGCTTTATCAGCGGCCGGACCTCGGCCATAAATATTGCGAAGCCTGCCAGCAAAACGAAAATGACCGTATCCGCCCAGCTCCTTTATCGCCGGCCTATTTCATAAGGCCGATATTTCCCTGAGACGTAACAATGTTCAGACTGATATCCATTAACTGGCAGTAGTCTGTGCCCTTGTCCTCGATATCCCGCCAGAACGCGGGGTATTTGCCGTAAAAATAGTTACCGAGCCCGAAAACATCGGAGTCCAGTACTTTGGACCTTTCAAAGGCCGAATTTACCTGCTTTGCAATCTTTTCCCTCATAGCTTCCTTGAGGGAGGCGAGCGCCTCCGCGTCCGTAAAATCAAGCTCGGTCTGGCTCTCCATGAGATTTACCTTTGCCCTGATAGCGATCGCGGCCCTCATTGCATTTCCGTCCCTTTCGGGCTTTATTTTCGAGCTTTCCTTAACAATGTCCAGAGACAGCTCTTTTCCGCCGACTTCGACGGAGAATATGCCGTCTTTAAGGCCGCCTTTTACCCAGAGCAGCCCCATTGTTTCCTCTTCGCCGAGCCAGCCCGCAAGCTTTCCGTCCCTGAATACCGCCGTATCCTCGACCGCAATATCGAAAGAATCCGGCTTGTCCGGCTTATTTTCCGCAAGACCGACACCGGCGGTATAGGGCTGAGCGCCCTTTTCCCAGTACATGTTCAGAAAATCCCCGAGAGTGCTGGCGGCGCAGACCGAATCGAACTGATTGTTGTGAATGATCTCCATGATGACCTTGCCTGTCCCGACACTGGAATTGTAGGCCGCTTCGGGGTCGCACACCTCGCTGAACTGGCCCTTTCTGGATATCAGAAGCCAGACGTTGTGCCTTATCGAAGGGGTCCGCTCCAGAAAATCCAGAAGCGGCGAGATGCCCTCGGCCGAGACAAGCTCCTCCGACAGAACGATGGCATAGGTGTGGGAAAAGTCGGTGACATGCGGAGAATGGTTGTTTATCTGGCTTACCGCTTCGGTCACGGTCCGGCCCATCGCCTCGTGCACTTCGACCGTGGACGCTCCGCCGGCCGCCTGGGTGCCGAGGCTGTTCTTTTCGGACGAGAGCTCCTGTATCACGACCCTAAGAGCCCCGTTTCCGGCGCTGTCTATTCCGAGAAAGGTGACGATTCCGAGCTTTTCGGACTCCCTGAGATCCCAGCAGCCGGAGAGCAGGAGGAGGGAGAGAACAAGCGGAATTATTTTCTTCAAGCTCTTCCACCCCGGCCATTATGACGCCTTTGCAGGGTCTTCCACGAGGCGCGCAGCACCGTATCCTTCCATTCGCCCGCCCGGAAGGGCGCGAGAGGCGCCATATACGGCCTGCCGAAGCTCTCCAGAGAAAACAAATGCAGCATCAGGAACAGAACTCCGATCATCACGCCGATCATCCCCAGCATGGCGGCGAGCACCATGAGGGCAAATCTCAGCACCCTGACGGGAAGCGCCATGCCGTACTGCGGAATGCAGAAGGAGGAAATACCGGTAAGGGCGACCACGATGACCATCAGCGGCGAGACTATGCTCGCCTGTACCGCGGCCTGGCCGATTACGAGCGCCCCGACTATGCTGACGGCCTGACCGACCGGCTTGGGCAGACGCACGCCCGCCTCGCGCAGGAGTTCAAAGGTAATCTCCATGGCGAGGGCCTCCAAAAAGGCGGGAAAGGGCACGGACGAACGGGCCGCTATTATGCTCGCCATAAGACTTGAGGGCACCATCTCCTGGTGAAAGTTTACGATGGAGATGTAAAGGGACGGAAGAAGCAGAGCGAGCGTGAAGGCAAAATAGCGCAATAGCCGGATGAGACTTGAAAACCAGTACCTGTCGTAGTAATCCTCCGAGGACTGCATAAGCGAGAAAAACTCCCCCGGCATCACAAGCGCGATGGGCGTATTGTCGACAAGAACAGCGACCCTGCCCTCGAGCAGAGAGGCGGCAACGGAATCCGGCCTCTCGGTGGAGCGTATCTGAGGGAAAACGGAGTGGGGATTGTCCTGGATCAGCTCCTCTATATAGCTGCTCTCGAGAATGCCGTCGATGCGGATTTTCAGCAACCTCGCGCGGACCTCGTCCGCCAGGGCATCCGAGCAGATTCCCCTGATATAGACCAGGCATACCGCCGTATCGCTCACGGTGCCCAGCTCCAGCTGCTCGAAAACGAGGTTGGGGCTGTGTATTCTTCTCCGGATAAGCGCGATATTCACGCCCAGCACCTCGACGAAGGCTTCCCTCGGCCCTCTGACCACGGGTTCGACCTCGGGCTGCTCAATGTCCCTGTGTTCAAAACCCAGAGTGTTCACGAGATAGGCCTCGTCCAGGCCGTCTATAAGGAGAGCGCATTCGCCCCTGAGTATGCCGGCAAGCAGATCTCTGTAGTTTTTTACGGTTTTCAGCTTTCCTGCGGTCAGGAGTCTTCCGGTCCTCAGCGAAGCCACGATCTCCCCGCCGGATTCGAGCCCCGCGCTGTATACGTCCAGCGCGAGAGGGCGCACAAGATATTTCTCTATGAGCTCCATGTCGACGAGATTGTTAAAATATATCAGCTCCGCGGCTATGCTTCCGCTTCTGCCGAGGCTCAGCTCTCTAGCGACATAATCCGCGTTTCTCCCGAGAATTTTTCCGATCTTCTCCATGTTGAGCGCGAGAAAATCGAGGACGGGGGTGTTTGTCAGCTCCTCGTCGCTGTAGGCTCCGGTGACGGCCCCGCTTTCCGGCTCCACCGGCTTTCCGGGCGCGGGAGCGAAGGGATGTTTTCTCTTTCTATCAAACATATCGGACCCTCGTTTTTTTGTGATTAAATCTATCATCCCCCGGAGTTTTGAATATATGCTTCGCCGTCGTCGGCACGCTTTTACCGGAAACGCGGGAAACCAAAAAATACTTCTTGACAAGTCCGCCGAAACAGGTATAATTCATTCCAACAGATTAAAAGCGATGACTGAGAAGAAGTAGGAGCAGGAAAGTCCTTAAAGAGAGTTCCCGGTTGGTGAGAGGGGCATGGACTTAGCGCCGAAATACATCTTGGAAGCTGCCCGCTGAACGGCCTTGAGCCTAGTAGGACGGAGCCGGGTCCTTCACCCGTTATAGTGATAGAGTATTATTTGTACTCGAAGAGGTTGCCGCCGTAAGACGGCAATAAACTGAGGTGGTAACACGGGAATAATATCCCGTCCTCTGATTTTGTATCAGAGGACGGGTTTTTTGTTTTTAGTCTGTTAAAAAATCAGAAAAGGAGTAAAAACAATGTCGGAAATCAAATTCTTCACAGGAGAAAAAGTCCCTCTCGAAATGCACAAGGTGAGAATCGTGCAAAAACTCAATCTCCCCCCCGTCGAACGGAGGCTTGAGGCGATAGGCGAGGCGGGGAACAACACCTTTCTGCTGAAAAACGCGGACATCTTCCTCGACATGCTTACGGACAGCGGCGTCAACGCGATGAGCGACGAGCAGCTCGCCGCGATGATGCGCTCGGACGACAGCTACGCGGGCTCCGCAACCTTCACAAGACTGGACGACAAGCTCAGGGAGATCTTCGGCAAAAAGCACTTTCTTCCCGCCCACCAAGGCAGGGCCTGCGAGAACATCCTCGCAACCGCCCTTGTGAGGCCGGGCGACGTGGTGCCGATGAACTTCCACTTCACGACGGTCAAGGCGCATATCACGCGCTGCGGCGGCAGGGTGGAGGAGCTCGTCTCCGAGGAGGGACTCAAAACCACGAGCGACAATCCCTTCAAGGGCAATACGGACCTCGAAAAGCTCAGGAAGCTCATTGTGGAGGTGGGGCCGGAAAAGATCCCGTTTTTCAGACTTGAGGCGGGAACGAACCTCATCGGCGGCCAGCCCTTCTCGCTGAAAAACATGAGGGAGCTCAGAGCGCTTCTGGACGAATTCGGCATCATGCTCGTTCTCGACGCGAGCCTGCTGCAGGATAACCTGTACTTTATCAAGACCCGGGAGGCGGAATGCGGAGCTATGACGATACGCGAGATCACCCGCGCCATCGCGGATATGTCGGATATCATCTACTTCTCCGCAAGGAAGCTCGGCTCCGCACGGGGCGGCGGGATCGTCTTCAGCTCGGACGAAATGCTGGAGCGTCTCCGTGAGCTCGTCCCCATGTTCGAGGGCTTCCTGACCTACGGCGGCATGTCCGTCCGCGAGATGGAGGCGATTGCCGTCGGCCTCGAGGAGACCATGGACTTCGATATGATCTCCCAGGGCCCCATCTTCATAGAGTTCATGGTAAGTGAGCTGAAAAAGCACAGCGTCCCGGTGATAACTCCGGCGGGCGGTCTCGGCTGCCATCTCAACGCGATGGAATTCCTGCCCCAGGTTCCGCAGCCCGAATACCCGGCGGGCGCTCTCGCGGCGGCCGTGTTCATAGCGGGAGGCGTGCGCGGCATGGAGCGCGGCACCATGTCGGAGCAGCGCGAGGAGGACGGCAGCGAGCGCCTGGCCGAGATGGAGCTTCTGCGCCTGGCCATGCCCAGGCGGGTGTTCACACTCTCGCAGGTCAAATACGCGGTGGACAGAATAGTCTGGCTGTACGAGAACCGAGCCCTTGTCGGCGGCCTGAAATTTATCGAGGAGCCGAAGACCCTCCGCTTCTTCTTCGGCCGTCTCGTCCCGGTTTCGGACTGGCAGGAGAAACTCGCGGCAAAATTCCGCGCCGACTTCGGAGACAGCCTGTAAATGAGAATAGCGGCGTGCCGGCAAGGCACGCCGCTTTAGTTTACATAATTATTACCGTCCTGCCAGATCTCGCGGTTTCCGGGCAGCGGCAGCTTATTAATGCCGAAGGATTCCGCGAGCCCGCAGAGCTTGTCGGCCACGCAGACGATGAGCCCCTCGACATGCAGCGGAGGGATCGGCACCACGGGGAACATATGCCGGACGATAATGTTCTGTTCGAGGGCATTGACGCCGTAGTCGCGTACCGCGTTGTGCCTTGCGACTTTCGGGTGTATCCAGGCGTTTTTAAGGTGGGATATCTCCTTCTCGCGCCAATCGTAAAGGTAGTAGTCGTGCAGCAGGGCCCCCCTCACGAGACTGCCGCTGTCGCAGCGAATACGCAGAAAGTTCGCGGCTTTCAGGCTGTAGTAGGCGACCGAGACGCAGTGGGAAAAACGCGTCGTCCCGCCGTGCTGGCGAAAGCCGTCGGTTTTTCTTATCCCGCCGCTTTTCAGCACCGGGGAGACATAGGAGACAAAGTCCCTGTCGAGCTTCCAGGCCGGTCTGTGATTTTTGTGTTTTCTGTCCATAAATGCCCTCACAGTTCAGTCAGTTGAGCTTGCTATCGCTATAGTGCTCTATCCGGAACGACATGTCAAGCAGAAATCTGACGGAGTTGTCCTCGGGATCGATGCGGGTAATTTCGAAGATGCGCCTGAGGCGGTAGGCGAGGGAATTCCTGTGGATAAAGAGCTTTTCCGACGCGAGCTTGATATTGCAGCCGCAGGAGAGAAAGACGTCCAGCGTGTGCCGCAGCTCCGTGCCGTTCTCGCCGTCGTATTTCCGGAGCTGGGCGAGGGCGGGATGACAGAAGGCCGCGAGGGGGCCGTTCTCGCCGGCTTTTTCAAGGAGATCGAAGAAGGAGTAGTCCGTGTAAAGGCAGACCGGCCGATCTCCGCCGAAGCGGCTTTCCAGCTCAAGCGCGCGCCCAGCCTCCGCGTAGCGTGCCGCGAAATCCTCGATTCCAGAAAAGACCCTGCTCACGCCTATTCTAAGAAGCTCCGATTTCGCAAGGCTTTCAAGCCGTTCCAGCTGATCCTCCGTCGCACCCGCGGCGTCGCCGGAGGTCAGCAGGGCAGCTATGCCGCTCTCGTGGAAGGCAAAAGAAGTTCCGGGAAGAAGGGCCTTCAGCTTCTCGGCAACCTGCTCCCTGAGATGCTGCTGCCCCCGGTCGCGCGTCTGGCAAAGCCTCAGTGCGCACATGTTTTCCGGGAAACTCAGCTTGGCAATATGCGGCGCAAGCTTCTCCGGAGGCGCGCCGATGGCGAGTTCGTAGATAAGCCTCTGGTAATGGGTCGAGTCGGGGAGCAGGTAGGGCGCAAATTTCACAAGTATGTCGCCGGCCGCGGCGCTCACGGTCGGCAGCATCTCAAAATGAGAGGGGGAAAGCGCGTTTTCGTTCTCGAGCATGATTACGAAACCGATGACCTGGCCGCCGCGGAGAATTTTGCTGGTGAGCTTGCGGAGCGGGGAAGCGCTGCAGGTCACAACGATGGGCTCGGAGGTCTTGGGCGAATTTTTGATAATATCCATCTCATTTACGGCGCTGATGAAATCGTAGCCGCAGTAGCCCTGCCTGATGTTCTGTTCCCATACCGGATCGTCAATGGGGTAGACGTTCGAGCAGGCGAGCACCTTGAAGTCGGTGTCGAGCAAAACAACGGAGTTGCCGAGCTTGGAGGCGGCAAGGTTGACGCAGGCGGAAACGCTTTTGGTCTGCGCCGCGCAGTCCATCAGCTCAGCGTATATCCCCCTGGTGCGCGAGGCGTCAAGAAGCGCTTTCGCGGCGTTGAAGAAGCGGAACAGCTCCTTTTCCCCGACGAGCGCAAGGTCGCAGCCCGAGGATGGTGGGAGCGGCGCCGCCTCCCCGCGCACAAGCACCGCGTGCGGCGGCAGCCTGTCCAAGGCTATTTGTCTATAATAGCCAATATAGAGCACATCATTTTGGAAATCTTCCTCAAGGCCATCGATCAGGGCACTGTCCTTTATGTCGTACATGTCGCAGATTCTGACCGTTTCCAGCCGAATATCGGCGGAAATCGCGCGTAATAGGCTGCTGAAGAGCATAGTCTCACCTCATGTGTATTATAGTGCACGATAAACAAATCAGCAACCAAAATCTGTGTTAAGCAACTATATATTTTTCTCCCTCCGCACATTATAATGTAATTGCCGTTAATTTAACGACAGGAAATCGGAGCTTTTGCGGGAGACCCCCGAAAAGCGACCGGATAAAATATAAGGAGGCTTCAGTATGTATGACAAAATGTTTTCGGAAGGCAAGATCGGTGGCCTGACGCTGAAAAACCGCCTGGTAATGTCGCCGATGGGCATCGGTCTCGCCGAGCTTGACGGCAGTCCGTCCGATGAGATGATCGCCTACTATGAGGCGCGCGCCATCGGCGGAGCGGGGCTCATTATCCCGGAAATCACCCGCGTCAACGACGTGCACGGCGTAGGCATGCTGCGCCAGCTTTCCGTCACGAAAGACAGGCACATCGCGCCTCTCTCAAGGCTAGCGGAGGCGCTGCATAGGCACGGCACAAAGATCTTCATCCAGCTCCACCACCCCGGACGCGAGACCGTCTCGGAGCTCATCGGCGGAGCGCCCGTTGTCGCCCCCTCGGCGATCATGTGCAAGGTGACAAGGCAGGAGACGCGTGCGCTTGAGAACGCGGAGATAAAGGAACTTGTGCAGCAGTTCATTGAGGGAGCCGTCCGCGTGCAGAAGGCGGGCTGCGACGGCGTCGAGCTGCACGCCGCGCACGGCTACCTGATAAACCAGTTCCTCAGCCCCTACACCAACAAGCGCACGGACGAATACGGCGGCAGCTTCGAGAACCGCCTGCGCTTCATCGCGGAAATCATTGCCGGCATACGCGAAAAATGCGGCCCCGACTTCCCGATAAGCGTGCGTCTCTCCGTTGAGGAGTTCCTGGACCAGACCGGCGTCACCGAGGACTACATACACATTCAGGACGGCGTGAAAATCTCCATGGCTCTCGAAAAGCTCGGCATAGACGTGATAAACGTCAGTTGCGGTATCTACGAGACCGGCAGCACCTGCGTGGAGCCCATCTCCTTCCCGCAGGGCTGGCGTCACGACCTCATCAAGGCTGTCAAGGAGCATGTGGGCATCCCTGTCATAGGCAACTCCGCCTTCCGCGAGCCCGCCTATGTGGAAAAATTCCTCGAGGAGGGCGTCGAGGACTTCGCGGGCCTCGGGAGAGCCTGGCTCGCGGACGAACAGTGGGGCAGAAAAGTTCAGGAGGGCCGCGAGAAGGAGCTGTGCAAGTGCATCTCCTGCCTCAGGTGCTTCGAGAGCCTCAACGAGTACACTCCCGCAGGCCTTCCCTGTGAGTGCGCCGTGAATCCGCGCCTTGCGCGCGAGCTGAAATACGGCGAAGCGGTTTACGATACCGAGCACCACACGGCGGCTGTCGTCGGCGCGGGCCCTGCGGGCATGAGCGCGGCTCTGACGCTCGCGCAGCGCGGCGTAAAGGTGACCTTGTTCGAAAAAAGCGACAAGCTCGGCGGCCTCGTCAACCAGGCGAAGGAGCCCCCGCTCAAGGGCAATATGAAGTGGCTCGCCGAGTATTACGGCGAGGAATTTAAAAACTGTGGCGTCGACGTCCGTCTCGGCACGGAGGCAACGCCCGAAATCATAGACGGCGTCCATCCCGACGCGGTCGTCATCGCGACCGGGGGCAGCTCCGTCGTACCCGGGCTTCCCGGCGTTAACGGGAAAAATGTCTTCACCGTCGCCGACGTGCTCACCGGCAAAGCGGGCCTGACGGGCAAGGAAATCGTCCTCATAGGCGCCGGCATGACCGGCATTGAGACGGCGGAGTACCTCTGCGAGGCGGGAAACCGCGTGACCGTCGTCGATATGCTTGACAAAATTGCCTCGGACGGCAATGCGACGATAGTCGCGGACGTAATGGGCCGCCTGAAAAAGTACGGGGCCAATTTCCTGCTCGGCCACACGCTGAAGGAGATAAAGGCGGACGGCGTCGTTCTCAGCGTCCAGAAGACGAACGAGGAGAAAACCCTGGCCGCGGACGCTGTGGTGCTGTCGCTGGGACTGCGCCCGAATCAGGAGCTCTCCGACAAGCTGAAGGCCAAGGGCTATGTCCCGCAGATCATCGGCGACGCGAGGAAGATCGGCAAGATCGCCCCCGCAACGCGCGCGGGCTTCGAGCTGGGCCGCAGTCTCTTCCTGAAGCGGGAGAAGGCCCCGAGCTTTGTGTCCTCGATCGCTGACCTGCAGAAATTTTCAAAGGTCTCGCTGATGGACGATCAGGAGGGTGTCTATATCGCTTTCATGACGGACCCGAAAGCCGTGAGGAAGCTCGTCCCGCGCCCGCTGAAACCCTATCCCATGCCCATCGCCACAATCTCCGTCTGCCATGTGAACAAGCCCTCGTTTGCAGACGAGTACTATGAGGCCATCCTCTCCGTCCTTGTCACCCACGACATGGATCTCGGGCTCTATCCGGTGGCACTGCTGCTCGGCGGCCCCGGTTCCGAGATGGCCACCTATTTCGGCCGCGATCTCGGCTATATGCCGAAAAAGCTGGGCGCCGAATTCATAATGAAGAAGAGCGGCGGCACCGTTACGGCAAAGGTCGCGCGCAAGGGCGTCGAGCTCATAAACGCAAAGCTGGTGCTCGGCGAATACAACAGCCCGCTGACCGATATCGTCTATCAGTTCCCCACGACCGGCGGAACCTCCAGCGGCAGCGGCTTCTTCTTCGACTTCCGTTTTGCGCACGACGAGAACGGAGCCTCAAAGCTCATTAACGGCGCACTGTACCAGAACCTCTGCGAATACAGCTATAAGGCCTGGGAGCCCGGCTTCGCCGCTCTGAAGCTTCAGTCCGGAAAGGACGACCCGTGGGCGGAGCTGCCGATCAGCACGATTATCGGCGGCGCTTACAGCAAAAACAGCCTCACGCTCAAGGGCATGAAGCTTGCCGAGGAAGTGGACGCCCAGAGTATTCTCCCCTACGTTTTAACAAACAGATTTGACCGCACGGGCTTCATGGAGACCGACAGGATCTAACGGAACAGAACGAAAAGCCGTGGGCATTTTCCCCGCGGCTTTTCGTTTCCGTTTACCTCTGTATTCAGACAAGGGATTCGCTTGTTTTCCGGCCGGGCAGTTTTGCCCGGGAGGAGAACTCTCCGCTTGTGGCGGCGCTCTCCCCCGCGCCCGCGCGGGCAGAAAAACAGGGACAGCGAAATGGCCGTCCCCTCGTGCTTCCCCTATAAGAGCCGGAAAATCTCCGTCCTATTTGTTCGCAATATTCTTATAGACCTTGTAAAGGAGCTTTTTCAGCGTCTGCAGCTCCTCGTCCGTAAGGCCGACAACCATGTTTTTCTCCTCGTCGTCGACATAGCTGGCAAGCCGCTTTTCAAGCAGATAGGCCTGATCGGTGAGCTTTATTATCCTTTGACGGCGGTCGCGCGGATCGACCTCGCTTTCAATCAGTCCCTTGAGCTCCATGCGCTGCAGTATGCCGATGACAGTGGGATGCTTGAGCGAGAAGAAATCCTCGATATCCTTCTGAATGGTCGGCTTGTCGCGGCGCTTCAGAAGGTAGGAAAGCAATCGCACCTGCGCGCAGGTCACGCCGTACTGCTCGAGTTCTCGGTTCGCTTCGGCTTCGATATAATCGGAGATGCGCTTGACATAGTAGCCGGTGTTGTTCTGTTCCATGTTGCGCCCCCTTTCTTTAAAGTCGTTTTATACTAACAGAAGGAGCGGTTCTTGTCAATCCCGTTGGAAGATGGAAAGTGTGTTAAGAAGACCCGGAAGTTCCCGCTTTGTCTTGACCTGAGAGAATTTGCGTAATATAATCGGCTGAGGCAAAATACGGCCTGGTAAAGAGAAATATACTGAGGTAGAAGAAAATGCTTTTTGCGGCGATAAGCGCGATTACTCTCGCGCTGGTGTTTTATTCCATAGGAGTCTGGGGCGAAAAGCTCGGGGGCGTACTCAAAAAATGGCACATCACGGTGTTCTGGGCAGGCTTCGTCTGCGATACCGCCGGAACTACGCTCATGGGGAAAATCGCAAACGGAGGCTTTCAGCTCAACTTTCACGGCCTGACGGGCCTTGCCGCGATAATTCTTATGCTGGTCCATGCCGTATGGGCGACGGCCGTCATTGCAAAAGGCAGTGACGAAGCAAAACGAAGCTTCCACAAATTCAGCATTTTCGTGTGGCTCGTCTGGCTGGTGCCCTATATCTCCGGCATGGTGGCCGGCATGCTGCGCTGAAAGGACGGACGGAAGAACCGCGCTTTTCATAACGCATAAACTTGGAGGTGAAAATATGGCTTATTCCGAAACAGCCCTGGAAAATTTCGCGGAGGGCTTCAATTGCGCGCAGTCCGTTTTCGCGGCGTTCAGCGAAAAGTACGCTTTGCCGAGGGAGAGCGCTCTGAGAATCGCCGGGGGCTTCGGCGGCGGAATGCGCTCGGGGGAAATCTGCGGCGCGGTGTCCGGCGCGGTGATGGTGATCGGACTGCGCTACGGACAGACGGCGAGCGGCGACAGAGAGGCTAAGGCGCTCTGCGGCGAAAAGACGCGGGAGTTTTTGAACGCGTTCAAAGAAAAGCACGGCAGTATTATCTGCCGCGAGCTGCTCGGCTACGACGTTTCGACTCAGGAGGGAAAAAAGACGGGCGAGGAGAGGGACCCCTCCAAAAGCACCTGCAAAAGCCTTATTGCAGACGCGGCCGATACGCTCGCAGGCCTGGGATACTGACTATTTCAAAAGTCGCGCTGTTAAGCGGGACAAAAAGGGCGGCGGACATTTTCAGATGTCCGCCGTCCTTTTCATAATGATTCCGCTGCTTATGTATCTCGCCTCGAAGATTTCCGGCGGAACCGGGCGGCCCAGCAGAAAGCCCTGTATCTGGTCGCAGCCGAGCTCGGTGAGAATCTCAAGCTGCTCTTTGGTCTCGACGCCTTCCGCGAGCGTTTTTACCCCGACCGCCTTTGCCATAGAAATTATTGCGTTCAGCACGTTGACGGCAACCTGATTCTGACGCGAAAGCCCATCGATGAGAGATTTGTCAATCTTAATCCTGTCAAAACGGAACTCTCTCAGATAGGCGTAGGAAGAGTAGCCGGAGCCAAAATCGTCAATGGAGACGGAGATGCCAAGCTTCTCAAAAAGCGCGAAGAGGTCACGGACTTTATCCTTGCCCAGAATCATGAAGCTCTCCGTGATCTCCGCATCAACCCAGGCGGCAGTGAAACCCTTTTGCACCGCGGATTCCTTCAGGGCCTCCGCAAAGGAGTCTTCAACAAGCTGCTTGACCGAGACATTGAAGGAAATTTTGAGCTGCGCTCCGAATTTGCTGTTCCATTCCGTACTCTGGCGCACGCTCTCGGTCATGACCCATTTTCCGATATCGGAGATGCAGCCCGTCTCTTCGGCGATCGGGATGAACTCGCCCGGTAGTATGTAGCCGTGCTTGGCGGTCCTCCATCGGATAAGAGCTTCCGCCCCGATAAGCTCGAGCCCGGGCAGGGAAAACTGGGGCTGATAGAACAGCACAAAATCCTTTTCCGCATCCGCCTTGCGCAGGAGCCTCACCAGCTCGTTGGATTTGTTGACCTGACGGGTGAAAAAGGGGTCAAAAAATTCATATTTACCGTAGCCGTGCTGTTTGGCGCGGTACAAGGCGACGTCGGCGCAATTGAGCAAATCTCTTCCGGTGGACGTTCCCGGAGAACAGAGTACCGCGCCCACACTGGCCGTGATTTTCAGCGTTTCAAAGCCAAGGTTAACGGGCAGCGAGCAGATTTCGATGATCTCCCGGCAGAAGCCCTCTATGTCCTTGCGCTCGTATTTTCCCTTCATCAGAATGGCGAATTCGTCACCGCTGAGCCGCGCGATCAGAGCACCATAGCGGTTCCATATCACCAGCCGGTCGGCGAACTCAATGAGTACCTTATCTCCGGCGTCGTGTCCGAAGCTCTCATTCACGGCCTTAAAGCGGTCGATATCGAGCAATAGGACGGCAAGACGGCTGCTTTCGCAGCAGGCAGACGCCGCACTGTCAAGGCAGGAAATGAAGTAGCGCCTGTTGAAAAGCGCTGTCAGCGGGTCCTGGTTTTCGAGGAAAGAGAGCTTGCTTTTCTGACGCTCGACGCGCTGCTCCAGTATCCCGTTCGCCAGCTTTTCGTTTTCCAGCAGCCTCTCGTTTTCGATGGAGAGCTGCACATATTTGCAGGCGGCCGCATACAGGAAGATTACGAAGGCAAACAGGAAAATGTCCTCTATGCTTAAGGGCAGATTACTGAGGTTCTTAAGAACGATGGCGGACAGCGGGAAAATAGTAAGATATATCCAGTTCTTTTTGTGTCCCTTGTTGGTAATGACCGTAAAATCAAAGGTTCGGGGGCCAAAACAGAGCTTTTGCATCGCGCCGACGGCGATCAGGAAGAACGAAAGAATATAGATAAAGTCTGTGGCCGAATTGGGAATATACAGGAATTTGAAATAGACATAATAATAGAGAAGATCGTTCAGGACAAACATCCCCGTGCCCAGAGCCATTATTACAAGTGATATCGGGAGAGCGCCCGAACGGATGGACAGTGCCCAGGAAAGAATGCAGATAAGAACCAGAATATCGCACAATATGCAGGGAATGGTGGTGTAATCCTTCTCCAAAAGAGCACCCAGAAGTGAGAAACTCTTGTGAAAATATACGATGTAGATGAAAAACAGGCATATGAAGCCAATAATCAGGATATCGACGAAGAGCTGTATGTAATTCCATTTGCGGAACTGATGCGAGGCAAAAATGAACAGGGAGGCGGCCATCATAAGGCCGGGCAGCATATAGATTATCGAATCGAGGACACTTTTAGAGGGGTCGGCGCCAGAAGAAATGAGAAAAGCCCACACCGTGTCGCCGACGCCCCACGCAAAACAGGAGAGGGCGGAAAGCAGCTGAGCGAAACGCAGCTTTGAACGGCGGTCATCCTTCAGAAAGGCCAGGAAAACAGCCGCCGCGCAGGCGTATGCGTTTAGGGGGGACAAGATTTCGTCCAGCATTGCGCTGCCTGCCACCTCGGCGAAAAAGTATAGGATCAGCAATGCGGAAAGCACTGCCAGAGTCCGGTTAAAGAGCGATTTGTTTGCTGCCATTTTCATCCCCACTGACAAAAATTGACTTAATACACAAATGATATCATAGCATATATGGCCGTGTTATGCAATATGTCATGGAGTTTTGCCTAAGCTGGGAAACTGAAAGGCGTTCTTCCTATCGGCAAAGCTGCCTCCGGAGAGCTAGCCAGGTAGGAGGATCCGCAGCACGGCAAAAACGGCGTTGTCGCCGAGGAGCCCCGGGCTTTTGAAGAGGGGGCGCATATTCATTCTGAAAATCGTAAAAAAACGGTACATTAGGCCGCTCGCAGCGGGAAAAAGAAACTTTGTGACTTAGTCATGGAAGAATGTGCTTGCGCGCGGTATAAATAGGGCGTAAAGTAAAAACGGGGTCACGGAACAGCGGCCCGGACCGCAAGGCCCGCAAACCTTTCATTTGTCGTTTGAAAACAAATCAAATTGTAAAGGAGAACGAATCATGGTAGAATTTTATCGCTGCAGCTTATGTGGGAATATGGTAGCGCTCATTAAGAAGGGCGGCGGAACAATGGTCTGCTGCGGAAAGGAAATGACCAAGCTCGAAGCAAACGCGACCGACGCGGCTCACGAGAAGCATGTTCCCGTTGTCACAAAAGAGGGCGGCATAATCAAGGTAGCGGTCGGCTCGACCCTGCACCCGATGCTCCCCGAGCATTATATCGAGTGGATCGCCCTCGTTGCCGACGAGAAGGTCGTTATCAAGTATCTCAAGCCAGGGGACGAGCCCAAGGCGGAGTTCCACGACAGCAAGTCCGGCACGATCTACGCATACTGCAATCTGCACGGCCTCTGGAAAGCCGATTTCTAAGCGCTTTGACATATAGCGCCCCCCGGAACACGTTCCGGAGGGCGCATTTTTAATCGCGTGATTTGAGACGCGTCCGCGTGTTGTCGAGCGAGGGGAGCGACTGAGAAGGTCCTAACCGAATGTTATTTGTCGATTGTGGGTAACAATCGCAGAAAAGCGCGCTTTCCCGCTGAAGTCCCGCCGCGCGCCTGTTGACAAAAGCCCGGCCGTCGGTTAACATTGAAAGAAGCTGCGGCGTCCGGCGGGCCGCATAAGCGGCGGAATGACAGGAGGAAAAAATGGAGGGCTTTGAGGAAGTTTATGTCAGAGAAGACAGGCGCGCGCGGAAAGCTTTCTCCCGTGTGGGCTGGGCCTGCTTTACGGTGCTGGGAACGGCCTATGCGCTGCAGATAGCCGGTGCCGTCGCCGTGAGGGCCCTGGCGCCGTCGCTGCTTCAAACCTCGTGGTTCTCCGTTATTCTGACTCTGGTCCCGATGTATTTCATCGCGTTCCCCGTCGGTTTTCTGATCCTCAGAGCGATGCCGGCTTCGGTGCCGGAGCCGCACGCTGTGCGCTTCGGGACGCTTGCGGTCTTTCTGCTGATGAGCGTCTGCGTCATGTACGTCGGCAACTTCATCGGCGTCGGCGTTACCACGGGCATCGACTCGCTCAAGGGCACGCAGTATGTTAACCCGGTCGATCAGGTGCTCTCAAACTGGAACATCTATATCAACATCGCCGCCCTTCTGATCATCGCACCGGTTTTGGAGGAGACCCTGTTCCGAAAATATCTGATAGACCGTTTGCGTGTTTACGGTGAGGGTACGGCAATCGTGCTCTCCGGACTCCTTTTCGGCCTCTTCCACGGGAATCTGAGCCAGTTTTTCTACGCCTTCGGCATAGGCTGCCTGTTCGCCTATATCTATCTGAGAACGGGGAAGCTGCGCTATACGATTGCGCTCCATGCGACAATCAATTTCTTCGGCGGGGTGCTTTCGGAGATACTGCTAAAATGGCTGGACAACGGGTCCATGCCGGAACTGAGAGCTTCGAACCTGCAGGCAATCCTTCAATACGCTGAGAAAAATCCCGGCCCGATTCTTGCCTTCGGGTTCTATGCCATGCTGATCATGCTTGCGTTTGTCTCGGGACTCATCCTGCTCCTCCAAAACAGGAAGAAGGCCGTGCTGCTGCCGGCGGAGAAGCAGCTCCCCGAGGGAACGGCTTTCCGGACGGCCTGGCTGAACACGGGAATGCTGGTGTTTTCGGTATTATCCCTCGCCCTGATCGTCTATTCGGCGATAAACAAATAATGAGTCTTGTGAGGTAAATTATGGACGAAACGATTGTTGTCAGCAATCTGTGCAAATGCTACAGGCTTTCAAAAAAGCAGCAGCGGCTCGAGAAAACAAAAGAGACCGAGAGAATAGCGCTGAGGGGGCTCTCCTTCACGGCAAAGCGCGGCGAGGTTTTCGGACTGCTGGGACCGAACGGAGCGGGAAAAACAACGACTCTGCGCATCCTTTCAACGCTGATTTCGGCGGACAGCGGAAGCGCGTCCGTGGCCGGCTTCGACGTCGTGTCCCAGTCGCGCGAGGTGAGGGAGCGCATCGGCTTCCTGACGAGTGAGCTGAAGCTTGAGGAGTTTTTCACCCCGAACTACCTTTTCGACTTCTTCGGAAAGCTCTATAAGGTCCCTCCGGAGCTCCTTTCCCGGCGCAAGGCCGAGCTTTTCGGCAAATTCGGGGTCGATAAATACGCCGAGGTCAAAATCGGTGAGCTCTCGAGCGGCATGAAGCAGAAATTCTCGCTCATCATGTCAATCGCGCACGACCCCGACATCATCATCTTTGACGAGCCGACGAACGGGCTCGACCTCGTCGCCGCGAGGGACGTCACAAACTTCCTGCTTGACCAGAAGGCCCGCGGGAAAACGATACTGCTCTCCACGCATATCTTCGAGCTTGCCGAAAAGCTCTGCGACAGGGTGGGCATAATCATGGACGGCACGATGACAGCCTGCGGCTCCCTTCCCGAGCTTACGCAGGGAAAATCGCTCGAGGACGTGTTTTTCAGTCTTTATGAGAGCAGAGAGAGGGTGTCCGAATGAAAAACAACATAGGAACAATAGCGGGAAAGGAATTCCACCGCTTTTTCGGGGACAGGAGGATGATCCTGTCGCTCATCATGCCGGCGCTGATCCTCTACTTAATGTATTCTCTGGTCATGCCCCGCATCATCTCGGCGGCGACCGCCCAGTCGAAGACGCCGACGCTCTATACGGTCAATCTGCCTTCCGAGCTGAAAAGCGGCCTCTCCGCGATGAAAGTCAAGCTGACCGAGGGCAGCGACGCCGACGAGAGCGCTTTCCGGCAGAAGCTGGACGGGGACAAGGACGCGGTGCTGATGATCTTCCCAGCAGACTTTTCTTCGGCGGTCAAGAGCTACGACGTCTCCTCCGGCCTGCCGGCGCCCAACGTCGAGATATTCTACAACTCCTCCTCGGATACCGCGGGCAGGCTTTTCGGCGGGCTCACCGCGGCGCTCGACAAATATGAGAGCGCCATGTCGAACAAATTCGATATCAACCGCGACATAAACGCCGACATCGCGACCAGCAAGGATACGACGGGCAGAGTCTTCTCAATGCTGATGCCGATGCTGCTCATGATCTTTCTGTTCACCGGCTGCATGTCCTTCGCGCCGGACTCCATCGCGGGGGAAAAGGAGCGCGGGACGATCGCAACGATGCTCGTGACGCCGATAAACCGTTATGAGATTGTTATCGGAAAGATCATCGCCTTCGCCGTTATCGCCGTCATCAGCGGCGGGCTGACCTTTGCCGCCGTCGCGGCCTCTCTGCCGAATCTCGTGAGCGGCGCGGCCGACGCAGCCTCGAAGATGACCTTCACGGGATACGGAGCCGCGGATTACGTGGCGCTGCTGTTCCTCATCCTCTCGACGGTGCTGCTGATGATTTCGGTCGTTTCGCTCATGTCCGCCTACGCGAAAACGACCAAGGAGGCGGCCTCCCTCGTAATGCCGATCCTTCTTATTGTGATGCTCGTCTCCCTGATGTCGATGCAGTCGAACGGGGCGTCGCTGAGCACAGCGCTCTATCTCATTCCCTTCTATAACAGCGTACAGAGCATGATCGGGATCTTCGCCTATTCCTATTCGCCGTTAAACATCCTTATCAGCGTGCTGTCCAATCTCGTCTACTCGGCGCTCGTTGTCTTCGCCGTGACGAAGATGTTCAACAACGAGAGGGCAATGTTCTCGAAATAGCCGAAAATCCACTAAAGGCAGGCCGCGGCGGCCTGCCTTTTTTATGCCCGCTGAAAATTCAGCTGACGATCCTGTAATACACTTTGGCCGTCAGCATGTACACGGCCCAGTAGATAAGCGCGAAAAGGAGAACCGTCCCGAGCGTGCAGAGCGCGAAGAGCCCGGTGTTCGTGAGATTCAAAACAAGCAGCAGCCTCGTAATGAGCTTGAAGGCAAAACAGATGTGTACGACCGCCGTTCCGAGGGGAAGAAAAAACACGACGAGGATCTGGCTGCGTATGGCCTTTCTGATCTCGGGCCTACTCAGACCGACCTGCTGCATGATCTCGAAGCGCTCCCTGTCGTCGTAACCCTCGGAGAGCTGCTTGTAATAGATGATGAGCACGGTCGCGATGAGGAAGACGAGCCCGAGAAACAGTCCGAGGAAGAGAAAGCCGCCGTTCATTGCATAAGAATCGCTGCGGTCCGAGGCGCGGCTGTAGACGTTCACGGAGTTTTCCGGAACCCCCGCGCTTTTTATCGCGGCGTCCACCGCGTCGCGGCAGGAGATCTGCTGCTGCGCTGTTCCGCCGATATCGAAGCCGTAATACCAGAGCGGGCTGACCTCCGATGCGGAGGAAGAGAGCGCTTTGAAGTCGCTGTCTGTGACGACGAAGAAATAGTGGTCGGTGACGATGGAGGCTTTTTCGGAGACGGAGGGCAAGGCGCTTACCCAGCGCGCGACATTGAAGGTCTTGCCGAGGGAGGAAAATCTGTCGATAATGTGCGTTGTGTCCGAGTAAGCGTAGGCCTCTCCGTCTGATATCGCCGCCTTATCGCCGGTCAGGCGCGCATATTCGGAGGCCGGGAGGAAGCGGACGACCGAATCGTCGTCGGGAGTCGTGTACTGCTGCACGCTGTCCCCGAAGTCCGTGCCCTCGCGTTTACAGGTGAACGACAGCGAAAGGAAGTCGGTGACGTTCGACAGCTGCTCTCCGCCGGAGGAAACCGCTTTGCCTATCGCCTCCGTAACGGCGGCGCGCGCGCTTGCGTCCGGCCGCGCAATTTCGGCGACGATCTCGGTGGGATAGGCGACTTTCAGCGTATCCTCGGTGCCGAGGTAGAGACAAACCGTGCCGGAAACCATAACCAGTACCATCGTCGCGAGTATGCAGATGTTCGCGAGCCCGACGGCGTTCTGCTTCATCCGGTATATCATGCCCGAGACCGGAATGAAATGGCTGGTGGTGTAATAGTAGTCCTTTTTGTTCCTGAGCTTTTTCAAAACGGCGATGCTGCCCGCCGTGAAAAGCAGGTAGGTGCCGATGATGACCAGAATGACCGCGACGAAGAAGAGCAGCAGAGCCGTAAGCGGCTTTTGCGTGACAATCGCGATGTAGTAGCCGACCCCGAGCGTCAGAACGCCGAGAACGGCGAGAACAGTCTTCGTTTTCGGCTCCTTTTCGCCGACGCTGCTCCCGTGGAGCAGCTCAATCGGATTCGAGAGGCGTATGCGTATGAGGCTCGAGATCAGAATGAGCGCGAAGATGAAGCAGAAAAGACAGACGCTGTAAAGAATGCCCTTTACCGAGATTTCGAAACCGAAGGGCACAGCAAAGCCGATGAGCTTCATGAGTATCAGCAGCATGAGCTTCGAGAGCAGGATGCCGAGCCCCAGCCCGAGAGTGAGCGTCAGGAGTGCCGTATAGAGCGTTTCGAGGAAAAGCACCACCGCGAGGTTTCCCTTGCCCATTCCGAGAATGTTATAAAGCCCGAGCTCCTTCCGCCGGCGCTTCATAAGAAAACTGTTGGTGTAAAACAGAAAAATAGTGGAGAAAAACGCGATAACATAGCAGCCGAGCTGCATCATGAACGAGATATACGCCGCCCCGCGCATCTTTTCCATGCCGCCGTTGAAGGTGAGAAAGCACATGATATAGAACATGGCCGCCGTTGCGATGCAGGTGAGCAGGAAGGGAAGGTAGAACTGCCTGTTCCTGCGGATGTTCTGCCAGGCGAGCTTCGGATAGAAAGCCGTTTTACGCATTTTTTCCACCGCCTGACGCCATCGCTGTGAGCGTGTCGGAAATGACCCCGAACATCTCCTCGTTTGTCCTCACGCCGCGGTAGAGCTGGTGGAAGATTTCGCCGTCGCGCAGAAACAGGACCCTGCCAGCGGTGCTCGCGGCCCTGACGCTGTGCGTGACCATCAGGACGGTCTGCCCGGCGGCATTTATGCCCTTGAAAACCTCGAGCAGCGCGTCCGCGGAATGGGAGTCGAGCGCGCCGGTCGGCTCGTCTGCGAGGATGAGGCGCGGGTTCGTAATCAGTGCTCTGGCCACGGCGCTGCGCTGTTTCTGCCCGCCAGAGACCTCGTAAGGGTATTTGTCGAGAATGTCGGTGATGCCGAGCCTGTAGGCGATGGGAATGATGCGCTCCTCCATCTCCCGATGGTTTTTTCCCGAGAGGACGAGCGGCAGATAGATGTTGTCGCGGAGGGAGAAGGTGTCTAGAAGATTAAAATCCTGGAATACGAAGCCGAGATTGTCCCGGCGGAACGAGGAGAGGTTTTTTTCGGGGATGAGGAGGGTGGACTTTCCGTCGAGAAGCACCTCTCCGCCCGTAGGCTTGTCAAGAGTGGCGAGTATATTCAGCAGCGTCGTTTTGCCTGAGCCGCTCTCGCCCATGATGGCGATAAACTCCCCCGGTTCCACGGTAAAATTAACGTTGGTCAGCGCGTGAACCTTTACGTTACCGAAGCGCGTCGCGTAGGTCTTTTTTAAGTTTTTTACTTCAAGCAGTGTCATAAATGCCTCCGTACAGTTTTACTTTACGGATAGATTCTAGCGCAAAGCCGAAACTTTCGCCATTTTATTGACTTACATTTCGGCTCCTATCCTTACAGTTTTGTAAGGTACTTATTCAAATGTGATGATTTTCCGGCCGAGGTGAATCCGAACGGCCGTTCCGGAGCCGACCTTCGACGTGATGTCGAGTCCGTGCCCCAGCATGGCCAGAATGTTTTTACAGAGGAAAAGGCCGATGCCGGTCGATTTCTTGTCGGCTCTGCCGCTCGCGCCGGTGTAGCCCTTCTCGCACACGCGCGGCAGGTCCTCGGGCCTGATGCCGATGCCGGTGTCCTCAATGACGAGGGACTCCCCCTCGGCGTACAGGCTTATTTTTCCGCTTGGGGTGTATTTCAGCGAGTTCGAAAATATTTGTTCGATCACGAATGAGAGCCACTTCTCGTCCGTCAGGACGGTCAAATGCGTTTCGGTGAATGAGAATTCGAGCTTCTTCAGCGCAAACAGCCTCGCGTATTTGCGGAGACAGCCCCTGATGATCTCGTCGAGCGCGCATTCCTTCAGCAGCAGATCGCTCGTCTCGCTCCTGAGCCTCACATAGTGCAGCACCATATCGACATACTGCTCGGTCTTGAAGAGCTCGGCGAGAAGAAGGCTGCCGTTTGGCCCCGCGTCCTCCGAGAGCAGCAGGCGCATCGCCGCGATGGGGGTCTTGATCTGGTGGGCCCAGAGCGTATAGTAGTCCTCCATATCGCGCCTCTCGCCGTCCGCCTCACTTCTGGTTTGGAGGTTTTTCGCCGAGAGCGCGCGCAGCATCTCCTGATAGTCCTCCTCGAGCTTTCCTTCGGGCTCGGGCAGGGCGCCGAGGCCGAGATCTATGTTTTTACTGAGCTCGCACAGCTCCCTGTGCCGCCGGATGTATCTCCGAAGTCCGAATCCGAAGGCGGCAAGCCCCACCAGAAGGCAGAGCAGCGCCGCATACAGCACCGCTTCGACCTGGAGATCATAGAGAGAAAAAATCAGAGCGGTAATGAGAAAGAAGACGAGCAGAAGCGCGACGACCTTCCAGTGCCTTTTAATATAGGATAATACCATACAGCCTCCGTCCGGCCGCGCTCAGCCGACCATATAACCTATGCCTTTTTTTGTCGTGATAAAGTCGCGAAGGCCCAGTAACTCAAGTTTCCGCCGCAGCCGCGCCATATTTACGGTGAGCGTGTTGTCGTCAACGAAGCTGTCGCTCTCCCAGAGTCTTGTCATGATCTCGTCGCGCGCGACGATGCGCCCTTTGTTTTCGAGCAGGAGCTGCAGGATGCGGAACTCGTTTTTCGTGAGCTCGGCGCGCTTCCCGGCACAGCTGAGAGTCGCATCGGCCATGGAGAGCACCGCGCCGCCGCTCTCGAGGAGCTTCGCGGGCACGGTGAAATCATAGGCGCGCCTGAGCAGCGCCTGAACCTTGGCGGTGAGCACGTCCAGATCGAAGGGCTTCGCGACAAAGTCGTCGCCGCCCATATTGACCGCCATGACGATGTTCATGTTGTCGCAGGCCGAGGAGATGAAAAGGATAGGCACCTTTGAAAGCTTTCGGATCTCCGCGCACCAGTGGTAGCCGTTGAAAAAGGGAAGAGAGATGTCCATCAGCACGAGCGAGGGGTCAAATTCCGCAAATTCCGCGAGCACGTTTTCAAAATTCCGCGCGCAGCGCGTCTCGCAGCCCCAGGCGTCTATGCGCCTTTTTATGGCTTCGGCAATCACCGCGTCGTCCTCAACGATAAATATCCTGTGCATAGCTGTCCCTCCTGTAGCCGCGAAACGCACTATCTGTTATTTTCCGAATTGTGCAGGCAGCTGTCTATGGTAATGGTGAGAGCGGTGAAAAACGCGGCCTCCTTCGGATCGCTTACCGAAAGCAGATACGTGTCGCCCCAGCTCAGCCATTTTTTATGTATCTCGCCGATTCTCTCTCCATTCCGGCTGACGGTGTAGTCCATGTCGACAAAATTGCCGTTTATCTCAAAGTCGCCGATAGAGCTCTCGACGCTTAGCTTCGGATGCAGCAGGCTGAACTGCTGTTTTATTCTGGCGCACTGCGTGTCGCCCTGAAAAATCGTGTATTCGGGCAAAAGAGCGAATACCTTCTGCTTGATATAATACAGCTCGTTTCCGCCCAGGTCGTAAAGGTGTATTTTCGCACCCCAACTGAAGAGCTCGCCGTGGACATGGTAGACGGGCTCGTGCTGCGCGTTGTAGACGTCGTACTTGTCTCCAAGAGAGAAGACCTTCTGCTTGATATACAGTTCCATACATGACCTTCCTTTCAATAATTCAAAGGCTCAGGAGTTTTCAAAGCTGACGCTTATGTTTCCGGAAGTCGTCCTGAAATCAAGCGTCCTGCCGCCTGTGCCGCTGCCGGAGGGGACGCTGCATCTGCCGCTGAGCGATTCTGCGGTGACGCGGTAGTCTCCCGCCATGCCCTTCAGCGCAGCTTCGGCGCCGCCCGAAACGGAGCCGAAGGAGAGCGCGCGTAAATCGCCGCTTTTCAGACGCAGGCTGCCGGAGGTGGTCGTGACCTTCGCGTCCTGAGCGGAGACGGCCTCCAGTTCAACGCGACCGGAGACGGTGTCAATTTTGATATTACCGAAAACCGTGTTTTCGGCGTCCACCACGCCGGAAGTGCTTCCGAGCCTGACATCGCCGCACTTTTTCAGGTTTTTGAGAGAAATACCGCCGGAGACGGTGTCAGCCCCGATGTCGCCCGCTCCTGTGCCGGAGATTCTGACGTAGCCGGAGGCCGAGCCGATTGTGATGGTTCCGTCCAACTCCAGACCGGAAATGTCCGTCCCGCCCGAGGCGCTGACGATCCTCAGGTCGCCCTTATGTCCTTCGGGGACGGAAAGCTCGACGGAGGCACCGCCTTCGCTAAGGAAGCCCCAGCCGGAGAAAGAGCCGGCCCTCTCCTTCTGGGTCAGTGCAATGTCGTTTTCCCCGCCGCCGAAGTCAAAAGACGACGTTTCATTTTCCTGACATTTCACGTGGATTTCTCCGTCATCCGAGGGCTTGACCATCACCCAAGCATAGCTGACATCAATTTTCAGACTCTGTCCGCGGTCGGCATATACCTGTTCGATTAGGCGCGAACGGCCGTCCGCTCCCCCGATGCCGGAACGCGGGTCGAGCTTAGAGAGACGGAAGCCGACCATGGCGTCTGCGGCCGCAAACAAGATTGCGCCCGCGCCGAAGAGCGACAGCGCGACTATAAGTACAGTTTTTACATTTTTATTCATAGGTATTGGCGCCGCCTTTCCTGAACTTAAGTTTTCGCCACATCGCGGGCGCGGCCCCGGCATAGGCCCTGACAAAGAAGAGAGCGGGCATGAAAAGCGCCGTGCCGATGCCCGCACAGATCAGTCCCGCGCCGAAAGCGGCCAGTGCGACCGGGAAAGGAGTTCCCGAGAACAGGAAGAAAACGCCTATCAGTCCGCACAGCGCGAGCGACCCGGAAACGATGAACAGAACGCCTATCAGAACCCAGACCAAAGCGTACATAACCGCGACCACCGCCGCCACGGTAAGAAGCAGCGGAAACCAGAGCGGGAAGCCGAGCACCAGCAGGATTATTTCCCAGACGCGGAGCTCTCTTCTCTTTTGACCTTCACGCCCCGCCTCCGCGAGGATGCGCGTGGCCGCCGCGTCTATGCTCTCAAGTCCCGCGACCGCGGCCTCCTCGGAGAGCCCTTCCTCCATCCGGTCGTCAATCTGCTCGCCGAAGTAGGCCAGGGACTTTTCGCGCTCGGCCCTTTTTACGGGCCTCAAAGAGCGCTTCAGGCTTGTAAGGTATTCATGCTTCGTCATTCGTATCCCCCCTGATATAGTGATATGCGCGCATGACGCTGTCCCAGTCGCGGAGAAATTCGTCTATCCTGGCTAGCCCCGCGTCGGTCATATGGTAATATTTCCGGAGCCGGCCGCTGTGTTCGACGGAATATTCGCGGATACAGCCCGCCTGTTCCAGCCTCTTTAGTATGGGATACAGCGTGGACTCGGATATTTCCACAAACGGAGAGAGATCCTTGATTATCTTGTAGCCGTAGGCGTCTTCCTCGCGCAAAGCCGCGAGAACGCAGATCTCCAGCACACCGCGCTTGAGCTGAGTGTCCATGGCAATACCCCCCTTTTACGCTATACTATACTACACGATGTATTATGCGTCAAGCAGTATTTTTTACGGCGGGAGGTCCCAAAGGGACACCCCGCCGTTTGGCCATTTGAACTTCAGCCGAGCAGGCCGCTTTCAGACAAAGAGACAAAGTCCTCACCCGAGACGATAATATGGTCTACAAGGCGTATGCCGACGGAATTCAGCGCGGATTTTATCTGCTTTGTGGTGCTCTCGTCCTCTCTGGAAGGGAGGGCGAGGCCGCTTGCGTGGTTATGGGAGATGATGATGCCGGCCGCGTTCTTCGCGAGCGAGAGCTCGACGATCTTCCTTATACTGACGGCGGTCGAGTTCACAACGCCGCGGGAGAGCTCTCTGCAGCAGATTACCTTGCATTTCGGGTCAAGGCATATGGCGTAGACCACCTCGTCACGCTCGTACATATAGCGCGCTACAAGGTACTCGCCGGCTTTTTTCGTGGAATCCAGCACCTCGCCGAAGCTGTTTTTTTCAATCATATACTGGCGGGAGATCTCCGGAATGAGCCTGAGAAGGGTGGCGGCGTTCTCCCCGATGCCGCTTACCTTTATAAGCTCCTCGGCAGGAGCCTCAAGTACCGCCTCCAGACTCCCGAAGGCGTTTATAAGCTCGTGCGCGACAGGATTCGTGTCCCTGCGCGGCAGCGCATAGAACAGCAGAAGTTCAAGAATGTTATGGTCGTCGAAGTTAGCCAGCCCGCTCTCAAGAAATCTGTTTTTCATTCTATCCCTGTGACCGTCATGCACACCCATATCAAATGCCCCCGAGGCTAAATTTGGATTATAACCCAAATCATAGCACAAATTTTGCAATTGCGCAAAGTAATATTTAGTGGTACAATTTTCAGATAGGCCAAATGGCCCGCCCGGCGGAGACTTCCGCCCGGTTACAGGTTTTCCTGTTCATTGGAGGAAAAGTGAAAAAGATTTCACCTTATATAAAGGATTTCACAAAGAGAGCAGACATGCTGCTTTTCACGCTGTGCGCCGTATCCTCGCTGTTCGGAATCGTTGCAATCGCAAGCGCCGCGGCGTCTCTGGGCTCTCCCAGATATCTCATCGTTCAGAGCGTCTCAATGGTTATTGGCCTGGTGCTTTTTGTGCTGTTCACGGTCATCGACATAGACGTGATTACGGACCACTGGGCTGCGGTGATGGTTTTTGAGACCGTGCTCGTGCTGCTGCTGCTGACACCTCTGGGCGCCGGAGACAGCCTGGGCAACCGCGCGTGGCTCAGGATCGGGTTTGTGGGCGTTCAGCCCGCGGAGCTCAATAAAATTCTTTTTATCGTCATCCTTGCTAGGCAGATAAATTATCTCAAGACCTACAAAAATCTTAACGCGCCGCTCTCGGTGGGGCAGCTCGTTCTCCACTGCCTCTATGTGGTCGGGCTTCTGGTTGCGGTTTCGAAGGATATGGGCAGCGGCCTCATCTATCTTTTCATCTTCATGATGATGCTGTTTGCGGCCGGAGTGAGGTTTTACTGGTTCCTCGTCGGGCTTGCGGCAATGGCGGCTGTTTTCCCGTATTTTTGGACGAATGTGCTGACACAGCGCTACCGTGACCGTATCCTTGCTCCCTATGACGCGGCCATTGATCCCAACGGCTTCGATATCCGCTGGCAGTCGAACCAGAGCAAAATCGCTCTCGCAAGCGGCCAGCTTACCGGCACGGGCCTGTTCAACGGCCGGCAGACACAGACCGGCGCGCTGCCGGAAAAGCAGACCGACTTCATCTTTTCCGTCATAGGCGAGGAGCTGGGCATGATCGCGTGCGTCATCGTTTTCCTGCTTCTGCTTGCAATCATCCTCCGCTGTCTCTATATCGGCATCAAGTCCAACAACACGATGAATATGATAATCTGCTTCGGCGTCGCGGGCTGCCTGATGTTCCAGACCTTCGAGAACATAGGGATGTGCATAGGCATTGCGCCGGTAATAGGAATAACCCTTCCGTTCTTCAGCTACGGCGGCTCGTCGATGTTCTCCATGTGGGCGGCGATGGGCGTTGTTTCGGGCATTAAATACAGGCCCAAGCCCGAGAGATTCCGAAGCCTGAGCTGACGCCCGGATACCGCGGCAACGTAAGTTTCGGCGGGGCGGGGGAAAGCACCCGATTAATAACGGAAAAGCCCCGGGCGCAGTTTAATCACTGGTGCCCGGAGCTTTAATTTTTCGCTGTGTTCCCACTTATGTCTTGGCCTTGATATTGGCGCGGCGCAGCAGCAGCCAGTCAACGAGGCCCACCAGAGCCGCGGTAAGCAGCCACAGGAGAACAAAATTAAAGGGTGAGGAATTCAGCCATCCCATAAAGGGACTTAAATCTATGCTGAGACTGTGCAGTAAGATGGGGAAGCCGTTGAGAATGAAGGGGATGGAAATCGCCGCGACGATCGTCCAGAACTTGTTGAGGCGCCAGAAAAGCAGCGAGAAAAACACACCGCATATGAAAGAGCTGAAGAAAAGAGCGGAGTTGAACAGAGCGCTGATCATGTGTCCGCCGAAGCCGAGCACTCTTGTATCCCTGAAAAAGTCGAGCTGGCAAAGGTCGGAGACCGTGAAATTCGGAACATTGGCGGTCGCGAGCTGTACTATGCCGGTAATTACCTCGCCCACAACTGAGAGGAGCGCGGAGACCGCCAATACCGCGGTAAGCTCGCTCAGGAAGGAGGTCCTGCGCGAGACGCCGAACTGCAGGCAGAGTCTCAGGTCGCCGCGGATGCAGACGATGCCCATGACGAAAAGGAAAATCGCTACCGTCCCGCCGAACATGCCGGTGACGCTGGAATTCGATGCGCTCATGTTCATAAAGAGCAGCAGGATCAGCAAAACACCGAGGATGATAATGATGGACTTCGCGCCGCCTCTGAGGAGGCTCCGGAACTGATAGCGGAAGGCCGGTTTAAAATTCATTTTCATTTTTTGTCTTCCTCCTCCATCAGGCTTATGAAGTAGTCCTGCAGACTGACGCGCGAGAATTCGAGGCCATCGGGCTTCTCTCCGCGCTCGCCCGCCACGCAGGCGCTTTTAAGGCCGCCAAGTATGTTTGAAGAGAGCGCGTGTCTCCCCTCGAGATAGCGGTCCACAAGTTCAGTGGGGCCGGAAACCGTGTAGGCGTTCATTGTCAGCTCTTCGCTGGGGCAGTCTCTCAGAATTCTCCCGTCGCGCAGGATCACGGCATGTTCTATGAGGTCGGCCGCCTCGGCGATGAGGTGGGTCGAGATGACGACGGTGCAGGGCTTTTCCCCGTATCTCTCTAGCAGCAGGCGGTAGAACATGTCGCGGTGCTGCGCGTCCAGGCCGAGCACCGGCTCGTCGAAGATGAGGTAGGGGACGTCCACGCTCAGTCCCAGTATGAGGCGGAAGATCGAGGCATAGCCGGTCGAGAGTGTTTTGATCTTCTTTTTCAGGCTCAGCCCGAATTTGTTTGCAAGCTTTTCGGCGTACGTCCGGTCAAAGCCGGGATAGAAGATCGCGGCGGCGTCAAAGGCGCTTGAGACCTTCATATCCTCCGGAAACATGTTCTGCTCCGCTACAAGATAGACCTTTCCGAGCGCGGAGTCGTTATTTGTGATCTCCTCTCCGTCTATGGTCACTTTTCCCGCGCTCGGGTACTGGCGCCCGGTCAGTATGCTCAGGAGCGTAGACTTGCCGGCACCGTTGTTGCCCAGAAGCCCATAGATTTTATCCCTACCGAGCGTCAGGGTCACGCTGTCCAGAGCCAGCGCGTCTCCGTAGTCCTTCGTGAGATCGGTTATTTCAATCGACATCCTCAAATCCCCTCTCAATAAGAGTTTCCAGTTCCGCGGCGTCAAGCCCAAGATTCTTTGCCTCGCGGATCAGCTTTTCCACGTAATCGCGGTAGAACTGATTTTTGCGCCGGTTTTTCAGCTTCTCCCGCGCGCCGGTCGCAACAAACATACCCAAACCTCTTTTCTTATAAAGCAGCCCCCCGTCCACAAGAAGGTTAATTCCCTTCAGAGCCGTGGCGGGGTTTATTTTCAGATTCACCGAATACTCCGTGATGGACGGTACGCGGCTTTCCTCCGGATATGCTCCGGAAAGTATACCCTCCTCCAGCTGTTCGGCCAGCTGCAGAAAGATCGGCTTTTCATCCTGATAATTCACAGCCCAGCGCTCCCTTTGTGTTAAACGGTTAATTACTATACTAATTAACTATGCAACATATATACCATGGGAGAAGGCCGCTGTCAAGCGCCTTTCGGATAATTTTTTTTGAGACTGCGAAAAGAGGGGCATTTAAGTTCCTATTGACAATAAACCTGATAAAACCTATTCTTATAATGGATTTCTTTTCGTTAAACCCTGTTCACAAACAACCGGTGCGCTGGCAAAAGCGCTCTGAGCCGGCAGGGTGGGACGGCCTAGATACAGAGATGGAGGCATAGTGATGGGAGAATGGAAAAAGACCCAGTGCAGCATGTGCGGTCTGAGCTGCGGTCTGGAGATGGAGGTCGGAGACGAGAAAATAATCAGCGTAAGGCCTGATCCCGACAGCCCGCGAACCCACGGCTACTGCTGCCGAAAGGGCAGGGCCGCGAAGTTTTTTCAGGATAACTCCGAGAGGCTGGACTATCCCCTGAAGCGCGTCGGCGACAATTTTGAGAGGATTTCGTGGGAACAGGCTTACAAAGAGATCGGCGAAAAGGCCGCCGCCATTCTGAAGGAGCACGGCCCGCGCTCGCTTGCCGTCCTCGGCTGCGCGCTGGGTTCGGCTCAGGCGGAGTGCGCTGCGGCGAAGCCTCTGCTGCAGGCGGCGGGTTCGCAGTATATGTATAACCCCATAGGCATCGAATTCGGCGGCAACTGGTGGAGCCACGGCAAGATACTCGGCGATCAGTTTCATTTCCTCGAGCCCGACGATGGCGGCGCGGAAGTGCTGATATTCTGGGGCAGCAATGCCTATGTATCCCACCAGCTCCTTAACTCCAGCCAAACGATACGCGAATACTCGGAAAATCCGGATAAGATGGTGATAGCCGTCGATCCGCGCCTGTCCGAAACGGCGCGCATGGCGGACATGCACATCATGCCGCGCCCCGGGACCGACTCCCTGCTGCTGCGCGCGATGATCGCGCTCATACTCAGAAACAAGTGGCAGAATCAGAGCTATATAGACAGATGGGTCGGCGATTTTGAAAGAATTAAGCCCTGGTTCGAGGACTTCGACATTGAGGAAGCCCTGAAGGTCTGCCGCGTCCCGCAAAAGCAGATCGAGGAATTCTGCCGCGTTCTGGTAACGCGCAGATGGGGGATGCATCAGGACCTTGGACTCTTCTGCGGACGGCACAGCACGCTCAACAGCTACCTGGCCATAACTCTCATGACGGTCTGCGGCATGACACTTGTGCCGGGCGGCAACGTCGTGATGGAGAGCTTCACCTCGAGAGAAAACATGTTCCATAAGGAGGACCCGAAAACCTGGCGCACCGTCGAGACCGGCCGCTTCCCGGTGCTCGGTGTCTATCCGGTCGGCGTGATCCCTGCGGAGATCCTGAGCGATAAGCCGGAGCACCTGAGGATGATGTTTACCTCACTCGGGAATCCCGTCCGCTCCTATCCCGATTCCAAGGCGATGGAGGAGGCGCTCAAGCACCTCGAGCTTTTGGTGTCGATCGACATATCTATGACCGAAACCGCGAAGCTCGCGGACTATGTGCTGCCCGGGAAAACGAGCTACGAATCCTACGATTTCAACGTCTTCCCGCTGAGTTACCCCGAGATCGTCTGTCAGCTCAAGCATCCGGCTCTCGGGCAGGTCGGTGAGCGCAAAGAGGATTCCGAGATATGGACGGGCCTCGCGGAGGCAATGGGCCTTCTTCCGAAGCTTCCGGAGCGCCTCTACCGGGCGGCCGAGAGGGCCGTCCATACAAGCGACCGCATACCCTACTTCATGAAGCTGCTGACCTATGCCGCCGTGCATCCGAAGCAGTGCAATATTCTGCCGCTGATCGTGGCAAAAACTTTGGGAAAGTACATGGGATCGGCAAACCGGGCCATCATGTGGGCGGCCCTGATCTCGTCGCCGCTCGCGGGCAGCGGGCTCGTCGAGGCTTCCGACATCAGACCCGGCGGCAGGCATAAGATCATGGAAAAACTCCCCAAGCTGAAGGAACGCTGCCTTATGGACGCGGTTTTTCAGGCGGTGGACGAGCACCCGGAGGGCTGCGTTATCGGCAGGAGCGACCCGGAGCACCTGCTCGAGAGGCACATCGCCCACAAGGACAGGAAGATACATCTCTACTGCGACGAGATAAACGAATATATAAAGCGCATTACGCCCGAGCGGGAGGAGGCGGAGCTCTCCGGGAACGCGGAATTCCCGATGATTCTGAGCGCGGGCAGGCATTCGGAGGACGGCTGCGACACCACGATGCGGAACCCCGGGACGTACAAATACCGCGGGCCTTACGCCGCCGCGATCAATCCGGAGGACGCTGCGGAGCTGGGAATTTCGGACGGAGCGCTCCTTCAGGTGACGACCAAGACGGGCTCGCTCAGGATACCGGCCGCGCTCACCTGGCAGACGGCGAGGGGCTATGTGCGCATTCCGCGCCATTTCGGGCTTGATTTCGAGGGGAAGACCTACGGCGCCGGGGTCAAGGCGCTCACCAGCGCGGAGGATTTTGATGCGCTTACGGGCAACCCGATCTACCGCTACGTGCCGTGCCGCGTGGAAGCCGCTAAGGAGGCGGAGTGAAAATGAGCGAGGTCAATATCACAATAAACGGCGGGCGCTTCTCCGTCCCTGAGGGAAGCACCATACTCGAGGCCGCGAAGGCAAACGGCATCCGGATACCCACGCTCTGCAAATACGAGAGCCTCGGCCCAAAGGCAAGCTGCCGCATCTGCCTCGTGGAGGTTGACGGCTCCGACAAGTTCAGACTCGCCTGCGCGGTGAAGGCCGCCGACGGCATGGTCGTGAACACCGACACTCCGGAAATTATCAGCGAGAGAAAAGCGACCATCGAGAAAATGCTCGAATTCCACTCCGTCGACTGCTGCCACTGTCTCAGGATCGGCAGCAGCAGATGCGGCGATCTCGATCCGAAGCTCTGCGAATCCTGCTTTTTCTGCGACTGCGTGCGCGACGGCTTCTGCGAACTTCAGGCGCTCTCGCGCGAATACGGCGTCGATGCGCTTCCGTTTGAGATAAAGCCCGACAATTATGAGATCGATTCGTCGCTCGGCTCTCTTATCCGCGATCCGAACAAATGCGTAAAGTGCGGGCGCTGCGTCGAGATATGCGGCAAAGTGCAGACGACGGGCATATTAGATCTTGTGCCTACGGAAAGCGGTAGCCTCATCGCCCCGGCCGAAGGCGGAAAGCTGAAGGAAAGCCCCTGTGTGCGCTGCGGCCGCTGTGTTGACGTCTGCCCGACGGGTGGGGTCTACATGGAGGAACACAAGGACGCGCTCGTATACTGGGCGCACCGCTACGGCGTAACGACCGTCGCCCAGGTCTCTCCGAGCATCCTCGGAGAGCTGGAGGGCCTGTTCGGGATGGCTCCCGGGACCATGTTAACAGAGCTTGTGACCGCGGGACTCCGAAAAATCGGGGTCGACTATGTCGTAACCGACGACTTTGCTCTCGCCTGTACGGGGCGCTGCGCGGAAAAGCTGCTTCTGGAAAAGCTCGAATGGTCGGAAAGACCGCTGGTTCTCACCGACAGCTACGCCGCGAAGAACTTCATGGCGACAAACTATGCGGACCTGGGCAAGAACCTTTTGGCCTACGATTCGCCCCAGCAGTTTTTCGGGAAGTATGTTAAGTCCGAATTCGCGAAGAAAATCGGCGTGCCGCCCGAAAATATACGCAGCTTCTCCGTCACCAACGGAAACGAAAACGGAGCCGAAGCCCATGAAACGGGCAGCGTAGACATCTCTCTGAACGCGCGGGAGCTCTACCGCATCTTTCTCCGAACCGGCGCCGACCCCCGTAGGCTGCGCCCCTCGGTCCCGGACAGCTTCGTCGGGCCGGAAGCGGCCGCAGGTACCCTGAAGCTTCTGGGCCGCGCGGACTGGTCCACAGACGGAGAGGTCGAAACGCTCGAGTTCCGGGCAAACGGAAAGCTGATTAAAGCCGCGATAGCCCCGAATCTGGGCAAGGCGAGAAGCCTGCTTGAACAGATTAGAAACGGCGAGTCTCCCTATACTGTTATACGCATCCTGGCGTGAAAAAAGCTGCCCGAAGACTGCGGGCAGCTTTTCTATTCCGTTTTGGTTTCAGAGCAGCTTTTCGAGAGCGGCCCTTATGGCCAAGATAAATTCGGCGCTCGACACCTTTTTGACATCCCCGCGCTCGCAGAGCTCCGCGAGATCCCCGGTCATAATCCCGCTCTCGACGGTGTCAAGACAGGCTTTTTCGAGTTTTCCCGCGAAGGAGACAAGCGCTGAATTCCCATCCATTTCGCCGCGCTTGCGGAGCGCGCCGCTCCACGCGAAGATCGTCGCGATCGGGTTCGAGCTCGTTTGCTCGCCTTTGAGCCAGCGGTAGTAGTGGCGGGTTATCGTGCCGTGCGCCGCCTCGAATTCGAAGTCTCCGTCCGGCGAGACGAGAACGCTCGTCATCATCGCGAGAGAGCCGAAAGCGGTCGAAACCATGTCGCTCATGACGTCGCCGTCGTAGTTCTTGCAGGCCCAGATAAATCCGCCCTCGGAGCGAATGACGCGCGCAACGGCGTCGTCTATGAGAGTATAGAAGTATTCGATGCGGGCCTTTTCAAAGCGCGCGCGATACTCCTTTTCGAAGATATCGGCAAAGATGAGCTTGAAGGTCTGGTCGTACTGCTTGGAGATGGTGTCTTTCGTCGCGAACCAGAGGTCCTGTTTCGTCGTGAGCGCGAAGTCAAAGCAGGCACGGGCAAAGGATTCGATCGAGCTGTCCTTGTTGAACATGCCCTGCAGGACGCCGGGGCCTTCAAAGTCGTAGATCGTTTTGCGGAAGCTCCCGCCGTCCTCGCCCGTAAAAAGCAGCTCCGCCTTTCCCTTGCCGGGGACGCGGTATTCCGTTGCCCGGTAGACGTCGCCGTAGGCGTGACGGGCTATGGTTATGGGCTTCTTCCAGCCCCTGACGTAGGGCTTTATACTCTCGGTGAGGATGGGTGTGCGGAAAACCGTGCCGTCCAGTATCGCGCGGATGGTCCCGTTCGGGCTTCTCCACATCTCCTTGAGCTTGTATTCCTCCACGCGCTGCGCGTTCGGCGTGATCGTCGCGCACTTGACGCCCACATGGTGCTTTTTGATCGCGTTCGCGGCGTCGATCGTTATCTGGTCGTCCGTCTCGTCGCGCTTCGCGAGTCCGAGGTCGTAATATTCGGTGTTGAGCTCCACAAAGGGCTCCAGCAGTTCGTCTTTTATCATCTTCCAGAGCACGCGGGTCATTTCGTCGCCGTCCATCTCGACGATCGTGTTCATTGGGATTTTAGTCATAGTCTATCTCCTTTATTGCTTCCGTGTGCGGCGTAGTAGTTCATGAGGCAGCCGCAGAGTATGATTTCCCTCTCGTCGGGCGTCAGTCCCGCAAGGCGCAGCGTGATGTCCGAGACGCCGCTGTCCGTTATGACCTTCGCGGCTAGGCGCTCTGTCCCGTCTTTAACGGCTTTCCGTATGTCCGGTACGTAGATCCAGTCTCCGGCGGCGTAGTCGAAAGGCGTAGCGCGATCTATCGTGAAAGGCAGTATGCCCCAGTTGATGCAGTTGGAGCGGTAGCGCTTGGTCGCGTATTCATAACAGATATTCGCCCCGCCGCCGAGAACGCGCTGACAGGAGGCCGCCTGCTCGCGTGCCGAGCCGTCGCCGGGCTTCACCGCGAACACGGCGCTTGAGACCGAAATATTATCCAGCGCGTCGATGGGCAAATCAAGCTTTTTCATTACGTTCAGGAGTTCTTCGGGGTAATCGCGGGCTTCGCGCCTTTGTTCGAGCCCGTAAATCTCCTTTGCCCTTCCGACGTAAAGCGGATCGCGCCGCGAAAGCGTGAAGGACGCAAGCTTTATCGGGTTCGAACGGTAGGATGAGGTCTCACCCGAGGGAATCAGCTCGTCGGTCGTCGTGACGGGGTCGTGTATGACGCATGCGAGCCGGATGAGCGCGCTGTTGCCGAGGGCGGGAATCTTCGGCCACTCCGCAATGTTGGGGCCAAGCTTCAGCTCGGCATCCGGGTTCGCTTTTCCGAAACCGAAGTAGACGCGCTTGCCGTAGACCGTGCCGTCGAAGCGGTAGGCGTGCTTCGGGGGCTCTTTGTAATCGATTTCGGCGGCGCTCGTGAGTACCCCCCTGTTTCTCGCGGTCGCGGCTATTGAGCGCGCGTCCATGAGCATAACGCTCGCAATCTGCCCGTCAGAGGGCTTGGAGCCCTCGCGGTTCGGGAAGTTCCGCGTCGTGTGGCGTATCGAAAGGGCGTTGTTCGAGGGCACGTCGCCCGCGCCGAAGCAGGGCCCGCAGAAACAGGACTTGAAGAGCGCCCCGCTCTCCATGAGCCGCTGCTGTACTCCGGTCCTCAGAAGCTCGAGGTTTACGGGTATGCTCGGAGGGTAGACCGAGAGAGAAAAGTAGCCGTCACCGACGGAGCAGCCGTCGAGGATGGCCGCGGCTTCCGCAATGTTGTCGTACATGCCTCCGGCGCAGCCGGCAATTATGCCCTGATCCACACAGATCGCGCCGTCTCTCAGTTTATCGGTAAGCTGGAGCCGCACACCGCCGGAGAGAGATTTTTCCGCGTCGATTTCCGCCTGGCGGAAGATGTCGCCCGCGTTGGCGCGAAGCTCGCGGATGGGATAGGCCTTCGAGGGGTGGAAGGGGAGCGCCGCCATCGGCTCTATCGCGGAGAGGTCTATCTCGATCATCGCGTCGTACCAGGCTCCGTCCAGGGGGGCGAGCGGCTTAAACGCGTCCGCTCTGCCGTGAACCGTGAAATACTCCTCAACTGCGCCGTCCGTTGCCCAGACCGAGCTAAGGCAGGCGGTCTCTGTCGTCATCACGTCTATTCCTATGCGAAAATCCATCGGAAGATTCAAAATTCCGGGCCCGACAAACTCTAAAACCTTGTTTTTGACAAAGCCATTGTCGTATACTGCGCCACAGAGGGCCAGCGCGACATCGTGAGGCCCGACTCCGTGCTTCGGTGCGCCGGTCAGGTAGACAAGCACAACTTCCGGGCGTTTTAAGTCGTAAGTGTTCGAAAGAAGCTGCTTAACGATCTCAGGACCGCCCTCTCCTATGCCCATGGTGCCCATAGCGCCGTAGCGCGTGTGGCTGTCGCTGCCGAGTATCATGCGCCCGCAGCCGGAAGACATCTCGCGGGCGTACTGATGGATAACGGCCACATTCGCGGGAACATATATGCCGCCGTATTTTTTCGCCGCGGACAGGCCGAAGACGTGGTCGTCCTCGTTTATCGTTCCGCCGACAGCGCAGAGACTGTTGTGGCAGTTCGTCATCACGTAGGGTACGGGGAAGCTCTTCAGCCCGCTGCCCTTGGCGGTTTGGATGATGCCGACATAGGTAATGTCGTGCGAGATGAGGCTGTCGAATTTCAGACGCAGGTTCTCGTCGCTGCCCGACAGGTTGTGGCCGGAGAGTATTCCCCAGGCGATGGTTTTCTTCCGTGCTTCCGAGACCTCGCCGCCGGAGAGCGAGGGAGAGCCGTTTTTCAGATATATCCCGTTTTTGTGGAGTTTGATCATGTCTGTTCCCCTGTTTAAAAGTTATTAAGAACGAGTATATCAATAAATGAATGAAATGACAAGACGTTTGCAGGAAGTAAGTAATATGCTGCAAAAATATATAAATATCCGGCGGATATTTTTCCAATTTCGATCAATTTGAATAATTTGTAATATGAACTTGCACTGACAGCGGCCTACGTGTATAATAAGCCATAAAATCATTGCTCTAAAGATATTATGAACCCGAAAGGGGGTCCGGGTGTGGAAATCACAAGCGATTTACTGAACGGCTATGTTAAAGAACTCTGCGGCGATATCCGCGAGGCATATCAGATCGACAGCGAACAGTACAAGCACCATATGATCAAACGGGGCCTTCGAAACGACGACGGAACCGGCGTCATGGCAGGCGTTACGAGAATCGGCAGTGTGCAGGGTTACTATCTGCAGGATAACGGGCGGGTCCCCATCCCCGGCAAGCTCTATTACCGCGGCATCGACGTGGAGGACATTGTTAGTCATCACGCGGAGAACGATACCTTCGGCTACGAGGAGGTCGCGTACCTCCTGCTGATAGGCAGTCTTCCCAACATGCAGCAGTTCGAGCAGTTCGACACTATCCTGTCGCATGCGCGCATGCTCCCTGCCAACTTCACCGAGGACATGATACTCAAGGCACCCTCCAAGGACATCATGAACAAGCTCGCGAGAAGCGTCCTCGCCCTCTACTCCTATGACGAGAACCCGGACGACACCTCGACCGAGAACATTGTGCGCCAGTCCATCGAACTGATCGGGCGTTTTCCGGTCATCGTCGCGAATGCGTACGCAGTCAAGCGCCACCATTTCGAAGGAAAGTCACTCTATCTGCATGTGCCGAGAGAAAATTTGTCGGTCGCGGAAAACTTTCTGCGCATGATGAGGAAGGACAAGACCTACACCGCGGAAGAAGCGCATCTTCTCGACCTCATGCTCATCCTGCATGCCGAGCACGGCGGCGGCAACAACTCGGCTTTCGCCTGCCGCGTACTCTCCTCGACGGGAACGGATACTTACAGCGCGATATCGGCCGCGGTCGGCTCGCTGAAGGGGCCGCTGCACGGCGGAGCGAACGGCAGGGTCATGAAGATGTTCAGGGACATCAGCGAAAACGTGAAGGATTACGACGACGACGAAGAGTTGAGCGCCTATCTGGAAAAGATCGTTTCCGGTGAGGCGGGGGACGGCTCACGCAAGATCTACGGCCTTGGCCACGCGGTCTACACCCTGTCCGACCCCAGAGCCGAAATTATCAAGACCTACGCGGCCAATATTGCCGAGAAGAAGGGCTATTCCGAGCAGCTGAAGCTGATGCGGAACATCGAGCGCCTCGGCATCCCCATCATTATGAACGAGAAAAAGCTCCTGACCCCGATCTGCTCCAACGTGGACATGTATTCCGGCCTTGTCTACCGAATGCTCGGCATCCCGGATGACCTCTTTACGCCGCTCTTCGCGATTGCCAGAATCTCGGGCTGGTGCGCGCACCGCATCGAGGAAGTTCTTTCCTGCAGCAAGATTATCCGCCCGGCCTACCGTGCGGCTTTTGAACAGGCGGAATATGTTCCCATGGAGCTGAGATAAAAAATGCCGACGATCAGGATCATGACAAGGAAGGAAGGGCGCAGGCCCGACCTTAAAAGGACGGCGGACGATATCTCGGCCGAAACCGGCATACCGGCCGAACGGATGAATATTTTTGAAGAGGTCTATCCAGAGGGCGCGTCCTATACGGCTTCGGGGAACTATGAGCCGATCGTCTGCATCGCCGCCTGCCGTAAGAACGGACAGGAGTGGATACAGCGCCTCATGGCCGCCGCCGCGAAGACCGTCGCGGAGCAGCTCCTTGTCCCGAGGGAGAGTGTCTCCGTATATGTTTCGCTCATCGACGAAGGGTATCTGCTGGTTGACGGCCGCTTCCTCTGACATTTTCGCGTATGATTGGACCCGTCTCCGCTCTGTGGCGCATCATTTCTACAAATTTTACGAAATGGCGGAATATTATTGCCCGGCCTCTTGACAAAGGGCCGGGCAATGTGTTTTAATCGGATAAATCGAAGAAACCTATGAGGCAGAGATCAAACCGTATGCGCGCTCACAGAGAGCCGGGGAGGCTGAGAACCCGACAGAAAGCGGTATGGCAAATGGGCTGCCGAGGGCGCGCTGAAAGAACCCCGTGTTCAAGTATGCTGCGACGCAGGCCGGCGTTATCGGGCGGGAATGTGACGGCATTCCGGAGAGCAGGGTAATTTTATATTACCAACAGAGGTGGCACCGCAGACTTCGCGTCTGTCCTTTGATACGGATATCCGTATCGGGGACGGGCGTTTTTTGTTTGTCCGAAATTATTTTGAATATCAGACCTAGAAATGGAAAGGAAGAAAAACAATGAAAAAGATCTATGCGTTCGCAATCGCTCTCGCGCTCCTGCTTACGGCGGCGGGCTGCGGGAAAACCCCGGCACCGGCCTCCTCGTCCCCCGCCTCCCCGGCGGCAGCGGGGAAAGTCATTAACGTCGGCGTCGTACAGCTCGCCGACAACAGCGCCTTCACCGACATGCGCGAGGGCTTTATCGCGGAAATGCGCTTGCTTGGCTATACCGAGGATAAAATGGCCTTCGACTGCAAGAGCGCGAACGGCGACACCGCGACGCTCAATTCCATCTGCCAGGCCATGGCGGGAGCAAAGAAGGACTTTATTGTGACGATAGCCACCCCTGCGACACAGGCTATGGTCAATCTTGACAGCGGCATCCCGGTATTTTTCATATCGGTTTCCAACCCGGTTGCGGCGGGCGTAATCACCGACATGGCAAAGCCGGACAAGAACGCGACCGGCACCTCCAACGCCATCCCGGTGAGCGAGATGTTCAAGCTCTCGGACACCCTGACCCCGGGCTGCAAGACCTACGGCCTCATCTATAACACAGGTGAGACCAACTCCGTCTCGACGGCTAAAAATGCGAAGGACTATATGGATAAGAACGGCCTTTCCTACAAAGAGGCGGTGGTCACCTCCTCTTCCGAGGTGCAGCAGGCGGCTCAGAAGCTCTCCGGAGAGGTGGACGCGTTCTTCATTCCGAACGACAGTATGGTACAGAGCGCGATGCCTCAGCTCGCGGAGGCCGCGAAGGACGCGAAGAAGCCCATATACGGCAGCTCGGCAGCCATGGTGCAGTCCGGAGCCTTCGCCACCATCAGCATCGATGACAAAACGATAGGCGCGAAGACCGCGGACATGGCGGACAAATACCTCAAGGGCACTCAGGTTGCTCAGATACCCGCCGTTGTCGTCTCCGATTTCACGACCGTCATCAATCAGACGACAGCCGACGCCATAGGCGTAACGGTACCGCAGAATGTCCTGAGCAGCGCAACGCTGCTTAAGTAGAATAAGCGTAAAGGAAGGCGAAGACAATGACTCTGGCGATAGGCTCACTTCAGCTCGGGCTGATATACGGCATTCTGGCGCTGGGAATATTCATATCCTTCAGGATACTGAATATTCCGGACCTCACGGCCGACGGCAGCTTCACCTTCGGCCTTTCGGTGTCGGCCGCTCTGTGCGCCGCGGGCCACCCGCTTGCCGGCATGCTGCTGGGGGCTCTCGCGGGGGCCCTTGCCGGCGCCGTGACGGGGCTTCTGCAGACAAAGCTCGAGATACATCCCATCCTCGCGGGCATCCTTACGATGAGCAGCCTTTACAGCGTGAATCTCTTCGTCCTCGGCAGCAGCCCGAACCTTTCTCTAATTAACTGCGCGACGCTTTTCACCGGCCTCAACGCCCTTATGCCGGGGAACAGGGAACTTGTTAAGACCCTGCTGCCGCTGATATTCTGCGGCCTCAGCGCCGCGGTGCTGATCTGGTTTTTCAGGACAAATCTCGGCCTGTGCATCCGGGCAACCGGCAATAACGAGAATATGGTGCGTGCCTCATCCATCAATGTGGCTGGCATGAAGATCCTGACGCTGGCTGTCTCAAACGCCTTTGTTGCTCTCTCGGGCGCCCTGCTCGCGCAGTATCAGGGCTACGCGGATATAAGCTCCGGGATAGGCATGGTTGTCGTGGGTCTCGCCTCGGTCATCATCGGCGAGACCATCGTCGGACACAGGAGCGTTACGCTGGGGCTGATTTCGGCGGTTCTGGGCTCCGTTATCTACCGTTTCATCATCGCCCTTGCCCTGGAAGCCAGCATTTTCCCGGCCTACGCCCTGCGCGTGGTTTCGGCGGTGATAGTCGTCATAGCGCTCGCGGTTCCGGTCGCAAGAAAGCGGGCCTATGACAGAGGAACGAGAAAGAAGGCGCAGAGAGATGCTTGAGATGAAAAATGTGACAAAGACCTTTCTGAAAGGCACACCCGACGAGCAGACGGCGCTCGACAATTTCTGCCTTCACGTAGAGGACGGAGAGTTCGTTACGGTCATAGGTTCGAACGGTGCCGGAAAATCCACCATGTTCAACGCAATCGGCGGAAGCTTTTTTCCAGACAGAGGGAAAATACAGCTTGGCGGCAAGGATATCACCTTTTTGCCGGAGCACAGGCGGGCTTTGATGATAGGAAGGCTGTTCCAGGATCCGATGAGGGGAAGTGCTCCGGATATGACCATTGAGGAGAACCTCGCCCTTGCCTTCAGCAGAAAAAACGGGAGGCATGCGCTGGGGATCGGCATAAAGCGCTCCGACAGGGATTTCTTCCGCTCGGAGCTCCGGGCGCTCGATATGGGGCTTGAGGACCGCATGGGGACCAGGGTGGGCCTGCTCTCGGGCGGACAGAGACAGGCGCTCTCGCTTATCATGTCGACAGTCGGCGCGCCGGAGCTTTTGCTTCTGGACGAACACACCGCGGCGCTGGACCCGGCGGCCGCGGAGAAGATCATGCGTATCACAAACGACATCATAGCCCGCAGGGGCCTCACCGCGATGATGGTGACGCACAATGTCGGCACGGCGCTTAAGACCGGCACAAGGACGATCATGCTCGATCGAGGAAAACTCATCCTCGATCTTTCCGGCGAAGAGCGCGGGAAGATGACCGTAGCGCGCCTTATGGAGCTCTACGCACACGGGGGAAAGGCCCTCGATACGGACAGGATGCTGTTTACGCAATAAAAAAAACTCCGGTGAAGCTTTTCACCGGAGTTTTTAAAAATCTGACGTGCGGCTCTGAGATCAGGAGGCCACGCTTGCGGAACTGCCCTGAAGGAGCAGGAGCACGAGCGTGAGAAGAACGAAAACCAAAGCGACCCACTTCGTCATTTTGGCAAGCTTAGCGTCGACCGTGGGAGCCTTGGACTTGGAGAAAAAGGTCTCCGCGCCGCCGGAAATCGCGCCGGAAAGGCCGGAACGCTTGCCGGACTGGAGAAGCACCACACAGATGAGGAAAAGGCAGGTCAAAAGCTGGATAATCGTGATGGTGAGAGTCAGAGTTGCAGTAGACATAGTTGTCAATCCTTTCAATGTGAATGAGACAAAGCTCAGTAATAATCGCAGTTGTAAACTGAATGATAGCATAACAGCGGGCTTAAATCAAGAGATTTCTGATTATTTTTCTTTTTATGGAAGGATGAATGTGAAAAAGAACAAATATACACGTTTTTCCCGCGTTAATTCAGGTGGAAATATTCGGCGGCCCGTGATAAAATAGCTGTAGTTGCGCAAGTTGCGCATTAATACAAAAAATAATACGATGTGAGGTGTTATCATTGGCAAATACGGCAGTTATTTACAAATCGCAGTACGGCAGTACCAGAAAATATGCGATGCACATCGCCTCGAGCCTTAAGGCCGACATCTATGACCTCGACAGAGTAAAAAAATTTGAATTTGATAAATATGACACGATTATTTTCGGCGGCGGCCTGTACGCCGGTAAAATCAAGGGTATCGGATTCCTGGCCTCGAATGTCTCCAGGCTCGCCGGAAAGAACCTCATCGTATTCACGACAGGCATCGGCGACCCGGGCACGGCGAGCGCCGCGCAGCAGATTTCGAAGAGTCTGGGCAAAGCCCTGCCAAAGGAGCTGATGAAGAGCGTGCATCTCTACTGCTTCCGCGGCGGCATAGACTACGGCAAACTGAGCCTCATACACAGGATAATGATGTCCATGCTGCACAGCATGCTGGCTAAGAAGAAAGAAGAGGAGCTTTCGAAGGACGACAGGGATATCCTCGACGCATACGGCAGCGCGGTGGATTACACCAACCTCAGCTCGGCCTCTCCCCTCATAGAGTATGTGAATATAATCAGCCGCTGACGGGCGGCAATAACAGCGGGCGGAGACGCGTATTGCGGCTCCGCCCATCCTTTATCCGAGCCCTTATCCGCTTGGGGGGAGGACGGTGCAAATATAGGACTTGACAAAAGACACTTTTTTTGAAAAAATTATCTCAAAATTCTGCGGGGGAAGGAGCGGAGCGCCGCCGGCTTGAATCACAGGCGGATGGACGGAGTTTAATAGACGAAACGGAAAGAGGGAATATGTTTTGAAAGTAAAGATAAGCTCGGACAGTACCTGCGACCTGTCGCCCGAACTCGTCAGCGGAAACAACATTACTCTGACGCCCCTGACGATAGTCCGGGACGGCGGATACTTCCGGGACGGAATAGATATATTTCCGGCGGATATCTTTGCGCATGTGGACGCGGGAGGGGCGCTGTGCTCGACAGCCGCCGTCAACGTCGGGGAGTATAAAAACGTTTTTGGCCGCCTCTCCGAGGAATACGACGAGGTTGTGCACATCAGCATCGGCGCGGAATTTTCCTCGTGCTACCAGAGCGCCTGCATCGCGTCGGCGGGCTTTCCGAACGTACATGTGATCGACTCCCGCAACCTGTCGACAGGACAGGGCCACATAGTCCTTGAGGCCTGCCGTATGGCGAAGACCTGCCCCGATATTGAAAAAATGTGCGGGGAGCTGAGGGAGCTGACCGGACGCGTCGAAGCGAGCTTTCTGCTCAGCCGCCTCGACTATATGGTCAAGGGAGGGCGCTGCTCCGCGGTCATGGCTCTGGGCGCGAACATACTGCAGCTCAAGCCCTGCATCGAGGTCATCGACGGGAAAATGCAGGTCGTCAAAAAGTACCGCGGCCCCTTTTCCAAATGCCTCCGCCAGTATGTCAGGGATCGCGTGGCTTCGCGCGGGGACATCGTCCGTGCGCGCGTTTTCATCACGCACACGCCTGTCAGCGACGAGGAATTCAATGCCTCCCTGGACGCCGTGAAACAGTACGGCGGCTTTGAGGAGATATACGAGACGACGGCGGGCTGCACGATCGCCTGCCACTGCGGACCCGGCACACTGGGGGTCCTGTTTATTAGAAGCAAAGAGTTTGATCCACCGAAGGAGATAAAAAATGGCGCTTGAAATCGGGTTGAAGGGCCGCGCCGGGATGACGGTCCGCATCCCGTGGGACGGGGCGCGGAGATACTTGTTTCAGTCCTATCTGTGCAGAACCGGTGAGAGCTTTTTATAGATCAGGAAGGTTACCGCGACGTTGAGCATCCCCTTGAGGAAAGTAAAAGGAACATTAAAGACAAGCAGGCATTGTAATAGCGAATGCATGCTGGGAAGTATGTCATGATACATTGCAACTATTTTATCCGTTGAAAAGAAAAGCGAATAGGCAGGGTAAACAATATAGTAATTTATCGGCAGGCTGAGAACAGCCATGGCTATCGCGCCTATGAACGATCCGAGAAAAGCGCCGGTGCGGGATTTCATCTTTTGATAGAAAAGGCCCGCGGGCAGAATAAAGCAGACACCGAGGAGAAAATTGCAGAGCTCACCTATCATCGAAGAGTTCGATACAGCGAGATGCACGGCATTTTTAATAAAGCAAACAATTACGCCATAGAGCGGCCCAAGGCTGAATGCAGCGAGCAGCTCGGGAAGATCCGAAAAGTCGAACTTAATGAACGAGGGCATAAATAGGACCGGAAGTTCAAGGTACATGAGGATAAATGCGACGGCCGAGAGCATCGCTGTGACGGTGATCTTGTGCGTAGTGGGCTGCATGCTGCGGGAGGACTGGGACGAAAGGTTTTTTTCTGACATGGGCTTACACTCCTGAAAACAAAGTAACACCTGAAAAACTGCTGTCTTTCAGGTGTTAAAATCGTAATAGGTGCGCCGCTAATAGGAATAAGTTCCTGTTATTTTAACACATCTTCTTTCATCCAGACTGTAACTGTTGGTCTTGGAGTTTCACCAAATCTGCGCTTTCGCGCTTGCGGACTTTACCGCCAATCGGGAATTTCACCCTGCCCTGAAGACATACTCTATTCAAATGTTCGACTGCATTATACATAGGTCTGCGTGGATTGTCAAGCCCCGGCCGTATCAATTCTGCACAAATCCACGCCCGGTTTGTTGACTTTCCGGAGAGGCGTGTTAAAATGTCAGCAAAGGACTGAGAGTGGAGTTTGCGAGAATTCAAGCTTATTTTAAGTTCGGCGCGTTTTGCCCGTCCGCCGGAAAGCGGGCAAAGCAAAACCTGCGCATTATGGCCATTCCTTTTTTATGGCCGTCTTTATTGTAGCGAAAGGAATGGCCATATTTATGCCTGAAGCGGTTACAATGCTGCTGTTCATTGCGGGGCTCCTGATCTGCATCGGCTCCGGCCTTTCAATTTTCTACGCCCTGATTTTCGGCCTGGGCGTCTTTTTTGTGTACGGCCTTATTCAGAGGCACAGTTTTCGCGCTATGCTGAAGATGTCCGTTAAAGGTGTCGGGACGGTCAAAAATATCCTGCTGGTTTTCGTCATGATCGGCGCGCTCACGGCCGTGTGGCGGGCCGCGGGGACTATCCCGTACATAATCTATTATTCAACAAAGCTGATCTCTCCGCATATCTTCGTCCTCGCGACCTTCCTGCTCTGCAGTCTTATTTCTGTCCTCACCGGCACCTCCTTCGGGACTTCGGCGACGATGGGGGTCATCTGCATGACCATGGGACGCGCGATGGGCATAAACCCGCTGTATATCGGCGGAGCGGCCCTTTCAGGCAGCTTTTTTGGCGACCGCTGCTCCCCGATGTCCACGAGCGCGCTGCTTGTGAGAGAGCTCACGCATACCGATATCTACCGGAATATCCGGCTGATGGTCGCCACCTCGGCCCTGCCCTTCGCTTTGGCCTGCGCCGTCTTTCTTGCGCTGGGCTTCCTGTCCGGAACGGGCGGCATCCCGCGCAGCGCGGTTGGGCTTTTTGCAGAGAATTTCAGCCTCGTGTGGGAGACGGTCCTGCCCGCGGCCATCATCCTCGTGCTCTCCGCTTTCCGCGTCGACGTCAGGATTACGATATCTCTGAGCGTGGTCTGCGGCGGCGTCATCTGCATGACGGAGCAGGGAATGCGTCTCCCGCTTCTGCTGCGGACCCTCGCGCTGGGCTTCCGGCCGCAGGACGCGGAGCTCTCGGCGATGCTGAGCGGCGGCGGCCTCGTCTCCATGCTATCGCCCGCCGCGATCGTATTCCTGTCCTCGACCTATTCCGGCATATTTGAGGGGACGGGCCTCCTTTCGGGCCTTAAAAAGTACATAGGCGCGATAGGCAGAAAGCTGAATCCTTACGGCGCCTACATAATCACCTCCGCGTTCACGGCGATGCTAAGCTGCAACCAGACCCTCGCCATAATGCTTACGGACCAGCTCTGCGGCGAGTTGGCGGGAAGCGATACCCGAAGGGCGATCTGCCTTGAAAATACGGCCGTTATCATATCGCCTCTGATACCGTGGTGCATAGCCGGGACCGTTTCGCTTGCCGCAGTGGGCGCGCCGATGTCAAGCATACCCTTTGCGGGGTACCTCTTCTTCGTTCCGCTCTGGAACTGGCTGCTGGACTTTCGGAAACGGAAAGTTTCCATAAATATTGGCTGACAATGTATATAAAGGCTCCTTTCGCGGAATATTAAAAACCGTAGCGGCGGGTCTCTGACCGGATCCGCCCCACGGCGGTTTTCCGCCGCGAATAACGAAAGGAATGATCATAGCTATGGCGAAAGCCGACAACAAGAAGGACGCAAAGACCGAGACTCCGAAGGCAAAACAGGCGAAGGCCAGAAACGAAGCGGCTCAGGATGTAAAATCCGGCATCAAAGATGACAAGGGCCGCACAAGAGCCCTGTAAATTGAAAGCGTGCGCCTGCCGGAATATCCGGCAGGCGTATCAAAAATAACAGAATAAAGGGACGGATTTACATATGGCACCGGACGTGGCTTACGCATACCTGAACAGGGACAGACTGCACCATACCGACATGCTGGAAGCTCTTGCCCGCGGCGACGCGGAGCTGCTGTACGCGGGCGAGAGGGGCGTTCTGATTCTAAACACCGCCTGCGGCGTTTATCTTATCAGCGCCGAGGACGAGGAGACGCTGGGAGAAATGTGCGGCGAGATCAGGGACCCGCTTGTCCTGACAGCGCACCAGACGCGCTTTCAGAGCAATCTCGCGGAGAGATTCGGCCTGAGGGAAAAGACCGAGTGCTCCCAATGCAGCTATACAAGGACGCTGGGCCCCTGCCTCTGCCTGCCGGAGGGCGTGGAGCTGCGGCTTCTGCCGGAGAGCGCGCTCGATTTTGTTGCGGAGCATTATACGCATATCCCGCTGCGCAGCTACCTGGAGGGGTGCCTCAAAGCGGGTATGCTGGGCGCTTATGTCGACGGCAGGCCCGCGGGCTTCGTCGGCATGCACGACGACGGCTCGATGGGCCTGCTTGAGATTCTGCCGGAATACCGCCGCCGCGGTATCGCGTATACGCTGGAGGCCGCGATGATAAACCGCGTTCTTGCACGCGGACGCATACCCTATGCCCAGATTATAGACGGAAACGAAGCTTCGCTCGCCTTGCAGCGGAAGATGGGCATGACCTTTTCGGACAAAAAGCTTGTCTGGCTCTATAATCCATGAGTAAAAATGGGATGAACTTTACCCGTTCATCCCATTCCATTATTTTTTCCCAATAATTATTTCGCCTTCAGATTTGTATATACGGCACATCTGCGCCATTGTGTCTATCGCAAGCTTATTGCTGCCTATAGTTACGTTTACCGGCGGGTAAAGCCGATTTGCGGTTATCTGACAGTTTTCGGTACCTTTGACCTCCGCTTCTATCGCCGCGGCCCTTTCCGATTTTGCTGTGAGATCGGCTTTGTATGTCGCTTGCTTGGCCAGGAGGATTTCCAGCAGCTGCCGGTATTTTGCGTCAAGATTTTCTGCCGTCTGCATATACAGAATGTTCTTATCGTTCTCCTCCGCTTTATGTGTCAGCTCATGGATTTCCTTATTCAGAGCGCTCAGCTCATAATAGACCTTGGGGTCGGCGCCAATCGTCAGATTTGTGCGGCGCTGCTGCTCGTTGCCAATCGTGTTGGCTTCGATACCGTTGAGGCCGAATACCGAGCCCCCCAGTATAATCCCCTTTCCGGTGGTCACAACGACATGATCGCTGCTGATAACCGTACAGTTGACCAGACTATCCGTTATTACCGTTCCTCCGGCGGTAACACTGCAGTTTTCAAGGTATCTGGATTTTACATCGGCCCCGGAGCTGACCTTTCCCTGAAAGTTGCCGTTGATCCCCTGCAATACCTGAATGCTGCCCCCGGCGACAAGCTCGGCGGCTTCAACGTTGCCCCTGACCAGAATATCCTCTGTGGCCTTCACGGTATAACCGGATTTCACATTCCCTTTGATCGTGATGGAGCCGATGACGTCAAGATTACCTGTCGAACTGTCAACATCGTTTTCGATGAGAAGCATCTGCTGAACCTTAAAGCAGCCGCATGAAAAAATCAGTTGGCCTTCACAGTCGGCCAGGAGTGCCGTATGGTCTTCGCTCTCAACAACGTTTTTCCCCATGGGCGGCCTGGGTATTATTCCAGTCCGCCCGTTATGCACAACGCCCTGAACATCGACCCCGTCCTCCGGCGGAACAGGCGGGACAATTTGGCAGATGACGTCTCCGCGGCGGACATTCTGAACGAGATTCAGGTTTTTGAAGTCTATCCTTTTCTTTTCGTCGGCTTCCAGAGAAATTTGTTTTTCACGCGGATAGATATCGAGAATACGGCCGTCTTCGCCGTCAAGCGCCGCCTTGCCCGCAGCAAGGGTAAAAATACTGAAAAAAGTCTTTTCTTCGGCCAGCTTTCTGAGAAGATCCCCGTTGAGCCCATATCTGATGCCCGCGCTTTGCGCTGAGGCGGTCAGCTGCTCGGCGCTCAGCTCTTTTCCGGCGCCGATGGGCGGAAACAGGCAGCCGAAAGCGGACATGCGATCATCGGAAATGCCTATTTCCAGGCTCATGTCCGCGGAAAAGCCGTTTCCTAAACTCTCGGCAGCGCTGAGCTTTTTGAGCAGGGCTCCGGATTTTTCATTGAGATTGTTGTAGAAGACTTTATTCTCGGTGCAGGCGCTCCCGCCGCCGAGGAAAAAATCATCTTCGATTTCCCCGGCCTTCATGCCGAGCTTTCGCGCTAAAACTGCCATGGGTATTTGAGACGGCCCCCGCATACCCCTGTTTTGGGCTTCGCTCTCATCCAATCCCTCGGCAGATGAGACTGAGGCGCTGTCATTTTCGCCGCTAAGGTCGCTGTTGCTGTCGGCCTTTTTCCCTTTTGAGAAAAACTTCATTGCCGTTCTCACCACCTAGAAAATTTTATAACAATAATACAAATTATTGCATAAATTAATTATTCCATATAGATTTGTTCATACAAGTATCCGTAGCAAAATAAAAGCAGGCTATGCTTTATCGGCAATAAAGCATAGCCTGTAATATAATTGCGGCCGGGACTCTTCCGCCAACTGCTTCGCGGGAGGAAGAATCTTCCGGAGCGGAGTAAGGGTCTTGAATCCGCGGGATTATTTTCGAAAAATCATTTTCCGCTGTTGCCGTAGTTTGACAGAACGCGCGCGGAGGGGTCGTTTACGTTGCAGCCCTCCCAGCTCTTGTTCGGCATCCAGAAATCCGCGACCATGGTCGCCTGGCCGGGGTAATACTTCTCGAAAATATCACGGTAAAGCAAGGACTCCTTCGTAAAGGGCCTAGCAAAATCATATTTTCCGCATTTTTCCTCGAACTCAGCGTCGCTGTAGAGCGATCCGGCGTATTCCTTGAGGTCGTCGACGAGCGAGTGCCCGACGGCGTCGGAAAAAGCGGCCTTTTCGCGCCAGAGTATGCCTTCAGGCAGGTAATTGCCGCCCTCAAAAGCGTGACGGAGAAGGTACTTTCCCATATTGTAGCTGTTCCTCTTCATTTCGGCGGGAACGCTCATGACATATTTTACAAAGTCAAGGTCGCCGAAGGGAACGCGCGCTTCGAGAGAGTTGACGGAGATGCAGCGGTCGGCGCGGAGCACGTCGTACATGTGGAGCTCGCGCAGGCGCTTTTCGGACTCGAGCTGGAAAGCCTCGGCGGAGGGGGCAAAGTCGGTGTACTTGTAGCCGAAGAGCTCGTCGGAAATCTCACCCGTGAGCAGCACGCGCACGTCGGTCGTGTTGTGGATGGCCTTGCAGAGCAGATACATGCCCATTGAGGCGCGTATGGTCGTAATATCATAGGTGCCGAGCAAAGCGACGACTTCCTCAAGTGCCGAGATCACGTCGTCACGGCTGATGATGACCTCGGTGTGCTCGCTGTGGATGAAGTCGGCAACCTGCTTTGCGTATTTCAGGTCGATGGCGTCGGTCTCCATGCCGATCGCGAAGGTACGGATGGGGCGGTTTAACAGCTTTGTCGCAATCGCGCAGACAAGGGAACTGTCGAGTCCGCCGGAGAGCAGAAAGGCGACGGGCACATCGGCGTCAAGGCGCTTTGCCACGCCCATTGCCAGCTTTTCGCGTATCTTCGTACAGACAGTTTCAAGGCTGTCCGCGACGGGGGCCCTGCGTTCGGCGATATCACAGTAGCAGGTGAATTTTCCGTCCGCATAGTAATGTCCGGGAGGGAAAGGCTTTATTTCGCGGCACAGGCCGACAAGGTTTTTCGGCTCGGAGGCGAAGATCATCTTCCCATGCCTGCTCTCGCCGTAGTAGAGGGGCCTTATGCCTATGGGGTCGCGGGCCGCGATGAACGCGTTTTTCCTGTGGTCGTAGATGATGAGCGCGAACTCGGCGTCCAGCTTGTCGAACATGCCGCAGCCGTATTTTTCATACAGCGGCAGCAGTATTTCGCAGTCGGACTCGCTCGTGAAAGTGTACTCATTCATCAGCTCTTTCTTCAAATTTCGAAAACCGTAGATCTCGCCGTTGCATACGACGTAATTGCCGTTGAGGGCAAAGGGCTGCATGCCGCTCTCATGGGTGTCCATGATGGCGAGCCTGTGAAAGCCCAATCTGCCCGCGCCGGTGTCGACAACGCGAGTCATATCGGGTCCGCGGGACTTGGTCCTGCAAAAGCCCTCCATGAATTCATCCTGCGGAACTTCGTAATCTTCTGCGCCGATTATAGAGCACATAAAAAAATTTCCTCCAAAATAGAAATATTGGGGGCGGTTCTTATGTTCGCCCCCGAATCGGATATTTCTTTAATTAAAGTATTTTTTAGTTGTTTTGTCAAATGTTTTTTATCTTACGCCGAAAAGCAGCTCGCCGTAAGAGGGGTAGGGCCAGTAGGATTTGGCGGTCAGCGTTTCGAGCTCATCCGCGGAGATGCGGAGCTCGCTCATCGCGGGGACGATCTTATCTTTAAAGAAGATCGCAAGCTCGGTGACGTCGGAAATCTCTCTCGAATCGATGAGGGCCTTTTCGAGCTCGGTGGTCTTCGCGTACATGCTGGCGGCCGTAAGGGAGATCGTTTTAAGCGTCTCCGCCTCATAAGTACAGTCGGCGTTCGGCAGGAACTCCTTTTTGCTGTTGGCGGTCTCGGAGAGCGCCTTCGAATAGGCGGAAACGGCGGGCATAATGTCTCTCTTGGCCATATCGAGCATCGTGAGCGCCTCAATGTTAATAATCTTGCTGTAGTTCTCGAGGACGATCTCGTAACGGGACCTGATCTCCGCCTCGGAGAGGACTTTGTGGGAGGTGAACAGCGCGATGCTCTTTTCGCTGGTGAAATAGGGAAGAGCATCGGGAGTGGTTTTGAGGTTTAAAAGGCCTCTCTTGAGAGCCTCTTCGATCCAGGCGTCGTCATAGCCGTTGCCGTTGAAGACAATACGCTTATGCTCGCCGATGACCTTCTTGACGAGCTTGTTGAGAGCGGCGGTGAAGTCCTCAGCCGTTTCCAGCTCATCCGCAAACTGCTTCAGCTCTTCGGCAACAGCCGTGTTGAGGACGAAGTTCGGGCCGGAGATGGAGAGCGAGGAGCCGGGCATACGGAACTCGAACTTGTTGCCGGTAAAGGCGAAGGGCGAGGTCCTGTTTCTGTCGGTTGTGTCCTTCGGGAAGTGCGGCAGAACGTCGACGCCGATGGTCATCTGCTCTTTAACGCGGTCTTTGTAGTCCTTTCCGCCCTCGATGGCGGTGAGTATCTCCGTCAGTTCGTCGCCGAGAAAAACGGAAATGACGGCCGGAGGTGCCTCGTTCGCGCCGAGACGGTGGTCGTTCGCGGCGGTCGCGACGGAAACACGGAGCAGATCCTGGTAATCGTCTACGGCCTTGATGACCGCGCAGAGAAAGAGCACGAACTGCGCGTTGTCGTGCGGGGTATCGCCAGGCTCGAGGAGGTTGACGCCCGTGTTTGTGGAGATTGACCAGTTGTTGTGCTTGCCGCTGCCGTTGACGCCTGCGAAGGGCTTCTCATGCAGAAGACAGACAAGGCCATGGCGCTTTGCGACCTTCTGCATGATCTCCATGGTGAGCTGGTTGTGGTCGGCCGCAATATTGGTGGTTGAGAAGATTGGGGCAAGCTCGTGCTGTGAGGGGGCGACCTCGTTGTGCTCGGTCTTGGCAAGAATTCCAAGCTTCCAGAGCTCTTCGTTCAGCTCCGCCATGAACTCTTGAACGCGGGGCTTGATGCTTCCGAAGTAGTGGTCCTCAAGCTCCTGTCCCTTGGGAGGTCTCGCGCCGAAAAGGGTGCGGCCGGTGTAAATGAGGTCACAGCGCTTGTCATAAAGGTCCTTATCTATAAGGAAATACTCCTGCTCGGGGCCGACGGTGGTCTTTACGGAGGTGATGTCCTCGTTGCCGAAAAGCTTCAGAACGCGGAGAGCCTGCTCGTTGATCGCCTGCATCGAACGGAGAAGAGGGGTCTTCTTGTCGAGAGCCTCGCCGCCGTAGGAACAGAAGGCCGTGGGGATGCAGAGAGTCTTATCCTTGAGGAAAGCATAAGAGGTGGGGTCCCAGGCGGTATAGCCTCTGGCCTCGAAAGTGGCGCGCAAACCGCCGGAGGGGAAACTGGAGGCATCGGGCTCGCCGCGGACCAGCTCTTTACCGGAGAACTCCATAATGACCTTGCCGTCGCTGGTGGGGGAAATGAAGCTGTCGTGCTTCTCGGCCGTCACACCGGTCATGGGCTGGAACCAGTGGGTGAAATGGGTCGCGCCCTTTTCAATCGCCCAGTCCTTCATAGCGTTGGCGACGACGGTTGCAATCTCGATATCGAGAAGCTTTCCGTCCTTGATGGTTTTCTGCATTGCCGTATAAGTTCCTTTGGGCAGACGCTCCTTCATGACCGTATCATTAAAAACGTTTGAGCCAAAAATTTCTGTGACTGAACTCATAATGCATCCTCCTAATTTGCAAATATTTATTTTGTTTAGCAATTTAAATAAAAAATCGGCAACGGCGCAACAGAAAAGATCTGCGGCGCCTTTGCCGTACGATTTATGCCGATACTCTATCACTATTTAATAAAATTGTCAAGTATAATTTGTCGATATTGGTTTGCAAAAACTGCGGGATATTTTTTTGAAAATGAAAGTTCAATAATCGTAATATGCAAAATTAGTGTTGACAACCGCTTCTCTTTATAGTATAGTTGGGTCAAGGACAATGGCGTTCATTAAGATTGGATGTACCAATTTGATGGGCGTCCATTTTTTTATACCCTAAAACAAATTATGAAATTTTGGATGTGAGAAGATGCTTAAAAAAGAAGGAGAAGTGAGAATACCGTCCGGCTGCGCGATTTCCGGCCTAATTTCAAAGACCGGAAAGAGCATCTGCGGCGATACCGTTGTGAAGTCCATGGCGGTCATGCACGAGAGATCGAACGGTCTCGGCGGAGGTTTCGCGGGATACGGGATATATCCCCAGTACAAGGAGCTGTACGCCCTGCACATTTTTTATGACGGGATACGCTGCCGCGAGGAGTGCGAAAAATACCTCGACGAGGTTTTCGAAATCGTGAACCTCTCCAAAATACCGATATACAAAACACCCAGGATTACAAACGAACCACTCATCTGGCGCTACTTTGTGGAGCCCGCGCCCAATATGCTCAGGGACAGCCAGCTCGACGAAAAGGAATACACGGCCAGAGCGGTTCTGAAGATAAACCGGGAGATAAAAGGCTGCTATGTCTTTTCAAGCGGGAAAAACATGGGCGTTTTCAAGGCCGTCGGTTTTCCCGAGGACGTAGGCGAATTCTATCGTCTGGACGAATATGCCGGCTACAGCTGGACGGCTCACGGCAGATACCCGACGAACACCCCCGGCTGGTGGGGCGGCGCGCACCCCTTCGCGCTGCTCGATTTTTCCATCGTCCACAACGGCGAGATCTCGTCGTACGACGCCAACCGCCGGTTTATCGAGATGTTCGGCTACACATGTACACTCCAGACGGACACGGAGGTCATTACCTATATATTCGACTACCTTCTGCGCCGTCAGAAAATGACGCTTGAGGAGGCGGCCTCGGTCATAGCGGCTCCCTTCTGGTCTGAGATCGAAGGCCTTCCGCCTCAGGAAAGGGAGAGACTCAGCTATCTCAGGAGCGTTTACGGCAGTCTGCTCGTGACCGGCCCGTTTTCGATACTGCTGGGCTTTGAGGGCGGACTCATGGCCCTGAATGACAGACTGAAGCTCCGGTCGATGGTGGTTGCCGAGAAGGGTGACATGACCTATTTCGCGAGCGAGGAGTGCGCGATACGCGTGATGGAGCCGAACCCGGACAAAATCTGGGCGCCGCGCGGCGGCGAGCCCGTAATAGCTTTGCTGAAAGGAGGGGATAAGTGATGCCGTTTTCTCTGATTTATCCCGATTTTGAAATACTCCGCGACCCGACGCGCTGCATCCGCTGCCGTGTCTGCGAGCGGCAGTGCGCCAACGAGGTGCATAGATATGACGAAGAGCTTGACATGATGCTCAGTGACGAGACGAACTGCGTCAACTGCCAGCGCTGCGTGACGCTCTGCCCGACCCGCGCGCTGAAAATACGAAAAAACGAACAGACCTTCCGCGAGAACTCAAATTGGAGAGCCCAGACCATTAAGGAGGTCTACCGTCAGGCGGAGAGCGGGGGGGTCCTTCTCTCCTCGATGGGCAACCCGGAAGCTTTCCCCGTATACTGGGATAAGATTCTGGTGAACGCCTCCCAGGTCACGAACCCGTCCATCGACCCGCTGCGCGAGCCCATGGAGACCAAGGTGTTTCTGGGAAAGAAGCCCTCGGCCGTGGAGAGAAATCCCGACGGGACGATGAAAACCGACATGCCCCCCCAGCTTGTGCTGAACCTGCCGGTAATGTTCTCCGCCATGTCCTTCGGCTCCATCAGCTACAACGCGCACAAGAGTCTGGCGATGGCCGCGACGGAGCTCGGAACCTATTACAACACCGGCGAGGGCGGTCTGCACGAGGACTTCTACCGATACGGCCCGAACACGATCGTGCAGGTGGCCTCGGGACGCTTCGGCGTACACAAGGGCTATCTTGAGGCGGGCGCCGCCATTGAGATCAAGATGGGTCAGGGCGCGAAGCCCGGCATCGGCGGACATCTCCCCGGCAAAAAGATCGTCGGCGACGTGTCGCGGACAAGGATGATCCCAGAGGGCTCGGACGCGATATCTCCGGCCCCTCACCACGATATTTATTCCATCGAGGATCTGAGGCAGCTCGTCTTCTCACTCAAGGAGGCGACAAACTACACGAAACCCGTGATCGTCAAGGTCGCGGCCGTCCATAACATCGCGGCGATCGCGAGCGGCATTGCGCGGAGCGGAGCCGATATTATTGCGATAGACGGCTTCCGGGGCGGCACGGGCGCCGCCCCGACGAGGATACGCGACAATGTCGGTATCCCGATCGAGCTTGCGCTCGCGAGCGTCGACACCAGGCTGCGTGACGAAGGCATCAGAAATGATGTTTCGCTTGTCGTTGGCGGCAGCATCCGAAGCAGCGCGGATGTTGTCAAAGCGGTGGCGCTGGGCGCCGATGCCTGCTACATTGCCACCGCGGCTCTTCTGGCGATGGGCTGTCACCTCTGCCGCACCTGTCATACCGACAAGTGCAACTGGGGCATCGCGACCCAAAGGCCGGAGCTGGTAAAACGGCTCAACCCAGACGTTGCGTATCCGCGCCTTGTAAATCTGCTCACCGCCTGGAACCGCGAGATCAAAGAGCTCATGGGCGGGATGGGCATCAATTCAATCGAAGCGCTTCGGGGCAACAGGCTGATGCTCCGCGGAGTCGGACTTAACGAGAAAGAGCTGTCCATACTCGGAATAGCTCACGCGGGGGAATAGGCCATGAAGAGAGTATATGTTAACGAACAGTGGTGCCTCGGCTGCCATCTCTGCGAATATAACTGCGCTTTTGCGGCCTCCGGAAAGAGAGACATGGCTTCTGCGCTTATGGGAATCAAAATCCGCCCGAAGATCAGGGTGGAGTCGGACGGGAAGATCTGCTTCGCCGTTTCCTGCCGCCACTGTGACGAACCCTTTTGCGTGACGAACTGCATTTCCGGCGCGCTGACGAAGAAGGACGGGATCATCCGCATCAACAGGGATAAATGCGTCGGCTGCTATACCTGCGTGCTCTCCTGCCCCTACGGCTGCATTACGCCGACAGAGCAGGGCGTCATGCAGAAATGCGAGCTCTGCACGCAAAATGGCGGCACCCCCGCCTGCGTCGAGGGCTGCCCGAACAGGGCCATTGTTTTTGAGGAGAGGTGAGAGAAGTGGAATATGTCATCATTGGCAACTCAGCAGCGGCGGTCGGAGCCGTCGAGGGCATCCGGAGCACCGATAAAAAAGGCGGCATCACGATCGTCAGCAGCGAAAAGCACCACACCTATTCAAGGCCCCTCATCTCCTATCTGCTCCAGGGAAAGACCGACAGGGAGCGCATGAAATACAGGCCAGACAGCTTTTACAGGGAAAACGGCTGCAAAACGCTTCTGGGCAGGACGGCAGCGGCCATAGACGGGAAAAACAGAACCGTAATCATGGAAAACGGAGAGAGGATCACGTTTGACCGACTCCTCGTGGCGACCGGCTCCTCCCCCTTCGTCCCCCCGATGGAGGGGCTTGAAAAGGTGGAGAAGAAATTTTCCTTCATGTCTCTGGACGACGCCGGGGCGCTCGAAAAGGCGCTTCTTCCCGAGGCCCGGGTCCTGATAGTCGGCGCGGGGCTTATCGGCCTGAAGTGCGCCGAGGGCATAGCCGCGAGAGTGGGGAAGCTGACCGTCATCGATCTGGCTCCGCGCATCCTCTCCAGCATACTTGACGACGAGGGTGCGGCGATGGTCCAGACCCATCTTGAAAAGCAGGGCATCGAATTCCGCCTCGGCGTATCGGTAAAAAGCTTCACAGACGGCTCGGCGGAGCTGACCAGCGGAGAGAAGATAGATTTTGACATCCTTGTTACCGCCGTCGGCGTGCGGCCGAACGTCTCGCTCGTAAAGGACGCGGGAGGCGAGACGGACAGGGGCATTGTCGTCAGCGGGAAGATGGAGACGTCGATACCGGGGGTCTACGCCGCGGGCGACTGCGTCCTGAGCGACGATGTGTCCTGCGGAGAAAGGCGCATACTCGCCATACTGCCGAATGCCTACACCGGCGGATTCCGGGCCGGCGTCGCGATGGCGGGAGGCGTGCCGGCTCCTGCTCCGGCGATACCCATGAACGCCATTGGCTTCTTCGGCCTCCACATCATCACCGCCGGCAGCTACACGGGCGAAACCTATGAAGCGCGCTGTGAGAGCAGCCTCAAGAAGCTGTTTTACGACGAAAACGTCCTTCGCGGCTTCCTCCTCATAGGAGACGTCAGCAAGGCCGGCATATATACCTCGCTCGTGAGAGAAAGAACGCCCCTTCGTGACATCGATTTCGGGCTTATCTGCAGAGAACCGTCTCTCGCCGCGTTTTCGAGGAGTTACAGGGACGAAAAACTGGGAGGAAAAATCTCATGAAAATAGATTGCACAGGGAAAAAATATGATATACTTAACAGCGAGATTCATTCCGCCAAGGGAGACGTTGTCCTCGATAACTGTCTCGGCCAGCGCTTCATCGCGGCCGGAGCCTCAAACAGGACCATTACCATCAACGGAGTGCCGGGCAATGCGCTCGGGGCCTATCTCGATGGAGCAAAGATCATCGTGAACGGAAACGCACAGGACGCCTCGGGCGACACGATGAACAGCGGCAGGATCGTGATAAACGGCATGTGCGGCGACGCGGCGGGTTACGCGATGCGCGGCGGCGAGATCTTCATACGCGGCGACGTGGGTTACAGGGCGGGTATCCACATGAAATCCTATGCGGACAGGATGCCGGTTCTCGTCATAGGGGGAAAATGCGGCAGCTTTCTCGGGGAATACCAGGCGGGAGGCATCATCATCGCGCTTGGACTCGGCTATACGGACGAGGAAGTGCTCGGCAGCTTCTGCGCTACGGGCATGCACGGCGGCAAGATTTTTGTCCGCGCCGACAGGCTCTGTGCCAAGCTCTCAAAGCAGATTTGCGTTAAGGACGCCGACGAGGAGGACATGAGCCAGATTTCCCCTTATATCAGTGAGTTCTGCGGCTGCGTCGGCATTCCGGAAAAGGAGGTTTACAGCAAGAAATTCCATGTGCTGTATCCAAACTCTTCCGACCCCTATAAGCAGCTTTATACGCAGAACTGATCAGGAGTACACGCATTAATACTAAAACAGATGGGGGCATTTTATATGCTGTATACAGTTGAAGAGGTTCTCGATTATGTGAAGGAGGAGGATGTAAAATTCGTCCGTCTGGCGTTCTGCGACGTCTTCGGCACGCCGAAAAACATCTCCATACCGGCGGATGAGCTGGAGGGCGCGTTCCGCGGCGGAATCTCCTTCGATGCTTCCGCGATCGCGGGCTTCGGGGACGTCGACCACTCGGATCTGTTTCTCTTCCCGGATCCGACTACGCTCTCCGTCCTGCCTTGGCGTCCCTCTCACGGGAGAGTCGTGCGCATGTTCTGCGACGTAAAACGCCCCGACGGTAGCATTTTTGAGCTTGACAGCCGGGCACTGCTGAAAAAAGCTATTGCAGAAACGGCAAAGATGGGTTTATACTGTTACTTCGGAGCGGAGTATGAGTTTTATCTTTTCAAAACCGACGAAAACGGCGAGACGACAAGCGTCCCGATGGACAGCGCCGGTTACATGGATATGGCTCCGGAGGATGCCGGCGAAAACGTCAGACGCGAGATCTGCTTAACGCTCGCGGAGATGGGTATCGTGCCTGAATCCTCCCACCACGAGGAGGGTCCGGGTCAGAACGAGATTGATTTCCGCTACGGTGATCCGTTGACGGCGGCGGACAACTCCATGACCTTCAGAACGGCCGTCAAGACGGTCGCCTCCAGAAACGGGCTGTACGCGTGCTTCGACCCCAAACCTCTCGCCAATATGTGCGGCAGCGGCATGCACATCAACATGTCTCCGAGAATGCCGAAGGGCGGGGAGTGCTTCTATCCGTTCATGGCCGGCATAATGGAGCACATCTACGATATCACTCTGTTTCTGAACCCGACAAATCAGTCGTACCTGCGTCTCGGCAGCCATAAGGCGCCGCAGTATATCAGCTGGTCGCCTCAAAACCGCTCACAGCTTATCCGTATCCCCGCGGCGGAACCCGGGAACGAGCGCATAGAGCTGCGCAGCCCCGACGCCCACGCCAACCCGTATCTCGCCTATGCGCTCCTCATCTATGCGGGGCTTGACGGAGTAAAGCGCAATCTCACTCCGGACCCGTCTGCCGATTTCAATCTTTTTACAGCGAGCGACGAGGAGCTCGCCAGGTTCAGGAAGCTTCCGGAATCCCGGGACGAGGCGGCGGCTGCCGCAGAAAACAGCAGTTTTGTCAAAAGACATTTACCCCCTGAAGTGATCAATGAATTCGTTTCTGGCAGAGACTGATAAAAGGCCGCGGCCAGTATTTCGTTTTGTCCGGTGATCCGAAAAAGCGTGAATCCGATTGAAAGGGGGACAATGATGTTCAGCGACAGAACGCCCTACAGCGTACTGGTGGTTTCGGCTTCTCAGAAAATAACAGATCTCTTCAATGAACTCCTGCCCTCCGGCGAGTTCCGCCCGATCGTTTCGGCCTCGAGCTGCGGAGAGGCCAAGCGAATGCTCATCTCCGAAGAGTATGATATCATCGTGGTCAACGCGCCGCTTTCCGATGAGTTCGGCTCCGATTTCAGCATGGACCTGGTTACCGGCAGCGCCTCTGCGGTGCTTCTCCTCGCGGGCAGCGACATTTACGAGGAGGTATCCAGCAAGGTTGAGGGCTGCGGAGTCATGACGGTCTCAAAGCCGCTCAACAGAACAACGCTGATGACGGCAATGAAGCTCGCCTACGCGACCCGCGCAAGACTCCTGCTGATGGATAAAAAAAACAAGAGTCTAAGCGCCAAAATGAGCGAGATACGCGTCGTAAACAGAGCAAAATGGACGCTGATCGAGTCGCTCGGGATGACCGAGGAGCAGGCGCACCACTATATCGAGAAGCAGTCTATGGACATGCGGCGAAGCAAGGGCGAGATAGCTACGGCCATACTTAATACTTATGGAAAATAGGGAGCGTCCCCTCTGCCTGGGGATGCTTCCCACTGAATTTTTATGTCTGCTTTTCGCAGCTTTTTAAGGGGGAAAAAATATGAGTAAATATATTTTTGTCACGGGCGGCGTTGTTTCCGGCCTTGGCAAGGGTATAACGGCGGCCTCGCTGGGCAGGCTGCTGAAGGCAAGGGGGCTGAAGGTTGCGGCGCAGAAGCTGGATCCCTACATCAATGTCGATCCGGGCACGATGAGCCCGTACCAGCACGGCGAAGTCTATGTCACTGAGGACGGCGCGGAAACCGACCTCGACCTCGGACACTACGAGCGCTTTATTGACGAGGATCTGAACAAATACTCGAACCTTACAACCGGCAAAGTCTACTGGAACGTGCTGAACAAGGAGCGCCGCGGCGAATATCTCGGCGACACGATTCAGGTCATTCCCCACATTACGAACGAGATCAAGGACTTCGTTTACAGTGTCGGCAAGAAGACCAGCGCGGACGTGGTTATCACCGAAATCGGCGGCACGACGGGCGACATAGAGAGCCAGCCCTTCCTTGAGGCCATACGCCAGATCTCCCACGAGGTGGGCAGGGAAAACGCCCTGTTCATCCACGTCACACTCGTCCCCTTTCTCCGTGGCTCGGACGAGCACAAATCCAAGCCGACCCAGCACTCCGTCAAGGAGCTTCAGGGCATGGGCATAAATCCCGACATCATCGTTCTCCGCTGCGACCAGCCGCTTGAAGAGGACATCTTCCGCAAGATCGCCCTTTTCTGCAACGTCAAACCGGACTGCGTGATAGAGAACATGACCGTTCCGATCCTTTATGAGGCGCCGCTCATGCTCGAGAAGAGCGGATTTTCCGACGTCGTCTGCAGGGAACTGCACCTCAACACGCCCGAGCCCGACATGAAGGAATGGCGTGAAATGATAGACCGTATCAAGGCCAGAAGCCGGGAGGTCACGGTCGCCGTAGTCGGGAAATATGTCAGGCTGCACGACGCTTATCTCTCTGTCGCCGAAGCGCTCCGCCATGCCGGCTACGAGCAGAAGACCCGCGTCAACATCAAGTGGGTGGACAGCGAGACCATTAACGACGAGACGGTTGCGGACGCGCTCTCCGACGTTTCCGGCATCCTTGTTCCCGGCGGCTTCGGCGGCAGGGGAATAGAGGGCAAAATTTGCGCGGCCAAATATGCCAGGGAGAACAATGTGCCCTATCTCGGCCTCTGCCTGGGAATGCAGATCGCCGTGATCGAATTCACCCGCAATGTCTGCGGACTTGCCGACGCCAACTCCAACGAGTTCGACAGCGAGACCCCGCACAAGGTCATAGACTTTATGCCCGACCAGAGCGAGGAGATCGACAAGGGCGGGACGATGCGCCTCGGCGCATACCCGTGCAAGGTTCTTCCGGGCACGATGCTTTCAAAGTGCTACGGCAAGGAGCTCATCTATGAGAGACACCGCCACCGCTACGAATTCAACAACGACTACAGGGAACTGCTCTGCGGACACGGCCTTGTCATCGGCGGCACCTCGCCGGACGGTAGGATAGTGGAGACGATAGAGTATCCCGCGAACGATTTTTATGTGGGCGTGCAGTACCACCCGGAATTCAAGAGCCGCCCGAACCGGGCGCACCCGCTGTTTCTGGGCTTCGTAAAGGCGTCCCTGAATAAGGAAAAGTAAGGAATTATAAAAACTTCCGGCGAAAGCCGGATGTTTTTCATAATTTTAGGTTTTTTTAAGGTGGAACAGATATAATTCAGCCGAAATAACTGTGGGCAGGAGGAGATCATGCAAAAAAAGATCGTCGCTTTGCTTCTGACGTTCGCTCTTCTCGGAGCGGGACCGGCTTCCCTGGGGACGACGGCGGAAGCCGACGCCGCGGCGGGGATGTCCGTATCGGAGGACTGCGTAAAGTTCATAGAGGGCCAGGAGGGCTTCAGCGCAACCAGATACGCAAGCTCCTCCAACTGGTACATAGGCTACGGGACAGGCTGCGGAGCCACGGACTTTCCGAACGGTATCACGCAGGCGGAGGCGGAAACGCTGCTGAAAAACGCACTCAAAAGCAGCGAGAGCGCGGTCAACAGCCTGATTGCAAAAAACGGCATTGCGCTCAGACAGTGCCAGTTCGACGCTCTTGTGAGCTTTACATACAATCTTGGAGCCGGATGGATGACCTCATCAAACCGTATCTATAACTGCCTTGTCGGCGGCCTTGCCAATTGCACCGACCTGCAGATTGTAAACGCCATCGGCACCTGGTGCCATGTCGGGACGGAGGTAAACGGCGCGCTTGTCGCCAGACGCCTTAAGGAGGCGAATCTCTTTCTTTACGGTGACTATGGAGACGACGGTTCGCACAGCTACACTTATCTGATCTGCAAGGCGGGCGGCGGCAACGTCGAGCACGACATCTATTTCTATGCGTACGGCGAGCCATACGGGACGCTTCCGGTCGCGACGCTCAGCGGCAGCACCTTCTCGGGTTGGTATACGAACGGAGGAGCGCCGCTCAATTCCGGCGATACCGCCGAAAAGAACCTGACCGTTTACGCGGTATGGTCGGACAGCAGCGCGGATACGGGGCCGTATTCGGACGTCAAAAAGAGCGACTGGTACTATTTCTATGTGAATTCCCTTTCGGCGGACAAGGTCGTGAGCGGTTATCCGGACGGCAGCTTCCGCCCCGGAAGCTCCGTGAGCTGCGGCGAGGCGCTGAAGCTGATACTCCTCGCGGCGGGAAATACGGCGCCGACGCCGACGGGCAGCCACTGGGCAAGCGGCTATCTCGACCTCGCGCTCTCAAAGGCCTATGTGAGCGCCGGGGATATCACGAATCTCGACGCGCCGATAAGCCGCCTGCTTTCCGCCCAGATCTCGGCAAAGGCCCTGAACATTTCAAAGTCGGATAAGGCTTCTCCGTTCTCGGATACAGCCGACGGCTATGTCACGGCGCTTTACGGTTACGGCATAATCGAGGGCAGCACGGAAAACGGTTCCCTTGTTTTCAGGCCCGCCGACTGCCTGAGCCGGGCGGAGATGAGCGCGATTGTCTGGAGAGTAAACAGCTCCGAGATACACGAAAACCAGATCCACTACGGCTCCTACTGGGTGAACATCCTGAATTCCGTACCCGTCAACGCTTACGACAAAACGGCGTTTGTCACGTCAAACGGACTCATGACCTATAAATCGGACACTGTGACGTCCCGGACGGGTATTGATGTTTCGGAATATCAGGGAAATATAGACTGGGCCAAGGTCAAAGCCTCCGGAATAGAGTTCGCGATTATTCGGGTCGGCTACCGGGGCTATTCGACCGGAAAGATTGTTCAGGATGCCGGTTTTGCGGCGAATATTAAGGGCGCGGAGGCGGCAGGGCTGAAGGTCGGCGTCTATTTCTTCTCGCAGGCGATAACGGCGGACGAGGCCTCGGAGGAGGCGGATTACGTTCTTTCCTGCATTAAGGGCTGCAGCCTTGAATACCCGGTCGTTTTTGACTGGGAGCCGATGGGCGTGTCCACGGCGAGGACGGACGGCCTTTCCACTTCGGTCCTTGACGGCTGCGCCGGAACCTTCTGCGGCAGGATAACCGCGGCAGGATATAAGCCCATGGTTTATTTCAATGCCTACACGGGCTATGTGAAATATGATCTCAGCAAAATACCGGGCGTCGATTTCTGGTATGCCGAGTATTCGGAGATGCCCTCCTTCTACTACAGCTTCCAGATGTGGCAGTATTCCTCGAAGGGCTTGGTAAACGGCATATCCGGAAACGTGGATATGGACATCTGCTTCAAAGGCTATTGACAATAAAACGCCGCCTTCGGAAACCAAATTTCCGAAGGCGGCATTTTAAAACTCAGTACCCGAGTTTTTCGTCTATGATTACGACCTCTGCCTTATCCGTGCCGAACATTTTGTTCCACAGGACGACAAGGCCTCGGCATATGCGGTCGGGGCTCTTGCAGTCGTAGCACTTCAGCTCACCCTTCACGCAGGGGGTGTCCCTGTTCAGTCGCCTCGCGTTGAGGGGCGCCGCAATGTTCCTCGCCCGCCACAGTGCCCTGTCAAAGCTCTCCTCTATCTTATTGCTTCCGATTATTATGTAAACCTTATTCTTCCCGTACAGGGAGTTCACGACCCTGTTGCCCGAACCGTCGATGTTGATGATCTCTCCGCTTTCCGCGACGGCGTTTGCGCTTGTCAGGTAGACCGAAGCGGCGGCCGCGCCCGCGAGCGCCTCGTCCCGGTTTTGTTTCCAATGCCAGAAGACGGTGTTGGTCTTCGAGAGCGTTTCAAAAAGGCCAAGAGACTCGAGCGTTACGCTGCCGCCGAAACCGACGGTCTCGCCCGAAAGCTCCTTTGAAAGATAATCGACAGCCTCTCCGCCGCTTTTGAAGAAGCTGGCGTCAAAGCCGCGTGCGCGCAGATTTTTCATTGTTTTCTCGATATCAGCCATAACTCTTCCTCCGTAGCGATAATGAATTCTTTTACCAATTATAACACCTTAACGCGATCTCTGTACAGTGAAATTTAAGGTTACATAATTTTTTGTTAATTTACATAATTCTTATTTACTATTTGGAAAAATTCAAATATAATAAGTAAGATAAAGCAGAATAAGCAGATTTAAACATTTTATCCATAAAGGAACCGAACCATATCTGAAAGGAAAGGAATACTTATGAAGAGAAAAACGCTGTCGGTAATATTGGCGATTGTTATGCTATTAAGCCTTTCGCTCCCGGCTCTAGCTGCGGATTACACGGACCTCACAGGACACTGGGCCAAGACTTACATGGAGGATCTGGCTGCGCGCGGCTACCTCACAGGCTACAGTGACGGGTCGATGAAGCCCGACAAGAATATAACTGCGGGCGAGACGCTCGTGGTCATGTCAAGACTCTATACCCTCACGGATATTGAGGCCTCGATGATACAGGCCGATTACGAGGCTGCGGTAAAAGCCGCTGTTTCGTCGAACCTTTCCTGGGAATATCCTTATCTTGAGAACTGTCTTGCCGCCGGAATAACCTCTTCAGGCGAGCTTAAGACCATAAACCTGACTTCCGACATCACAAAGGAGCAGCTTTCGGTATTCCTTGTCCGCGCCATGCAGCTCACCGACGCTGCGGGCAAGCTCAGCGCGTCGGCCCTTAAATTCGCAGATACCGCTAAAATCACTTCCGATGACGTCGGGTCCGTCGCGGAGCTAAACAGTCTTAGCATAGTGACCGGCGACGATAAGAATAATTTCAGTCCACAGGCAAGCGTGACAAGGGCGGTCGCGGCCACAATGGTTTCACGCGCTCTCACGTATCTTTCCAATAACAAGCTGACTCTTGTCATTCCAGCCTATGAAGGGCTTACGCAGAGCGAGGGCATTATCGTCTCCGCAGGAGCGGCGCTGGCCGACATCGCCTGCATTGACGGCCTGACAAGGGAGTATTCCATCACCGCAGATTCGACTGTGACGGCGGGAGGCAATACGGTCACGGCGGGTACGAGCTATGTAGGCATGCATGCGACGCTCATCAGCAGATACGGTATTGTCAAGAGCCTCGTCATCGACACAGGGAATACGTGGCTGCGCGGAATGGTGACGAAAGTCTCGACGCAGACGGGAAGCAACCTGATCACAGTGACCAGAACTGATACGGGTACAAGTCTCTCCTATTCGGTTCCTTCAACGGCGTCCGTGACGAGAAACGGCACCTCGGCCACCTACGGCAGCATTGTCAGCGGCGACTATGTCACGATGAAATACGGCGCTTCCGGCGCGACAACCGTTTATGCGCTCGGCAGCATCGCAAGTCTGACCGGAACAATTTCGGCACTTACCTTTAACACGACGGTTGTTCTTCAGGTTAAGGCCAGCGGCGGAGACACCTACGTTTTCGCGATGGATATCGGCTCCCTTCCCGCGATAACACGGGGAGGCGCGACCATCACAATTGATAAACTCCGCGTTGGAAATACCGTGACGATAAGCTTTACAGGCTGTTCGCTGCTGCAGATCAGCTCATCGGGCTCCAAGGAGACCGAGACGGGACAGCTTCTCTCCTCAACAAGTACGGTGAGTGGAACGGTTTGGGTCCTGCTGGTGGAAGGCGTTCAAAAGACCTATTCCGTGGATGAGGACGCCGTGGCCTACAGCGGAACAACGACTATCGACATTTCGTCGATCAATGTGGGGGATCAGGTGACGGTCAGTATCTACAACGATACAATCACCGATGTCACCCTCAAAAGCGCGGTAGTAGCCACGTCAAACGTGAGCGGAACGGTTCTGGCGGTCAATACCACGGGAATGAAGATCACCATCCTGACGCAGGCTCAGAAGCTCGTTTATATCAACGCCGGCAATATGAAGTCCATGCTCAATGTGTCGAACGGCTATAGCCTGTATCTGTCGAATCTGACAACGGGCTCTACGCTGACAGCCTACGGGAGCTACACCAATACCAATACCTTCGCAGCGACAATGATCATTGTCCAGAACCTCGCCTGACGCGGGTCATCAGATAAAAAATACGCCCCGGTTTGTTAGCCGGGGCGCCTTTTATTCAATCGTCCCGCCGCCTATGACGGTGTCTCCATCGTAGAAAACTGCGGCCTGTCCGGAAGTGAGCGCCCTCTGCGGTTCCTGAAAACGGACGAAAACGCGGCCGCCGTCCAGAGGGGAGAGAATGGCGGGCGCTTCACGCTGGCTGTAACGCGATTTAACGCGCGCCTGCGTCTCCCCGAAGAGCTTTTCAACTGAGATGAGGTTGACATCCCGTACGGTCATGCTGTCTCCGTAGAGCTCAGACTCGTCGCCCACGGTGACGGTGTTGGCCACAGGGTCCTTGCCCACGACGTATTTCGGCTTTTCGGAACTGAGGCCGAGTCCCCTCCGCTGCCCAAGAGTGTAGTGTATCAGCCCCCTGTGCGTTCCCAGCGCCTTACCGGTGCTGTCAATAAAATTCCCGGGAGGAGAGGATACGCCGAGAGTCTTTTCGAGGAAAGCGGCGTAGTCGCCGTCCTTCACGAAACAGATGTCCTGACTGTCGGGCTTGCGCGCGTTAATAAGGCCGCGCTCCTCCGCCATAGCGCGCACCTCGCTCTTCGTTAAGCCGCCCAGAGGGAAAAGTGTCCTTTTAAGCTGCTCCTGCGTCAGAGAATAGAGCACATAGCTCTGGTCCTTTGAAGCGTCGATCCCCTTTTTGAGAAGCCAGCGGCCCGTATTTCCATCGTACTCCGCGCGCGCGTAATGTCCGGTGGCAATGCAGTCCATGCCGAGAACGAGCGCGCGTTCGAGAAGCTTGTCGAATTTGATAAAGCGGTTGCAGTCGATGCAGGGGTTCGGGGTCTTGTTCCGGAGGTAGCCCTCGGCAAAGCGCGAAATGACCTCCCGCCTGAACTCCTCTCCGAAGTTGAAGACGTGGTGCTCGAAGCCGAGCCTGCAGGCCACGCTCCTCGCGTCCTGCACATCGTCGGCCGAACAGCAGGTTCTTGTCCGCTCGATGCCGATGTCCTCGTTCGAGAACAGCTTCAGCGTCGCACCGCAGACCTCATAGCCCGCTTCCGTGAGCAGCGCCGCCGCGACCGAGCTGTCGACTCCGCCGCTCATCGCCACCATTACTTTCTTTGACATATATATTCTCCAAATTAAAGCGGACGGTGGTTCCGCCCGTCTGATGTTTAATTTTGCTGTGACAGTGCAAGCTGCCTCTCGGCAAGATCCGCAAGGGTTATGTGGTCAATAACGCCGCTGATTGCCTTGTCGAGGGGTTTCCATACGAGATCGAAAGTGGCGCATTTGACGCTGCGCGGGCACTGGTTCGGCTCGTCCTCCATGCAGGCGACAGGGACAAGGCTGCCCTCTATGAGCCGCAGAATCATGCCGACCGTGTATTCCCCGGCGGGATGCGCGAGGCGGTAACCGCCCTGGGAGCCGCGAATACTTTTAACATAGCCTGCGCGGCTGAGCACGGAGATGATTTGCTCCAGATACTTACCGGAGATGTCCTGCCGCTCGGAAATGCTCTTAATAGTCACATATTGCCCGTCGTCGTTTTCGTTAAGCGCAAGCTCAAGCATAAGCCTGAGCGCATAACGCCCTCTTGTGGATATTTTCATTCTTTCACATCCTAAAAAAGATAATCCTATTGTAACATATGAATAATATGAATTCAATATGCTTTGATTGCGGAAGAAAGCAAAAAAGTCCGGATGATGTCTATTTGCTGACGACGACGCTCTGTCCGAATAAAGCCGTTGCCGCACAGGCCGGGCAGAGCCATGCGGACATGAAAGGAATGAATAAGCCGCTTGAACCGCTGTGATTTTGTGTTATAATCTGCTTGTACACTTAAAACAGGCAAAGGAGTCCGGGAATGCGCAAAACACTGAAGATGAGCGAATTCGAAGCTTTCAGGGACTATATGGATCCCGATGTATACCTCAGACTACGCACAAACAGGCACCTGTGCTGCACACCGCGGGAGGGGGCTTACCTGATCGCTTTCCATTTCTGCGACGTCAAAAACCCCGGCGGGAAGGACGACAAGGTCTGTGTCTGGTGCAGCGAGGACGAGATTATTTTTGCCACCGACAGCGAGAGATGCCTGAAGCTCATGGGCGAGGTAGACGAGAATAAGGACGGCAGGACCCAGCTGCTCGACTTTTTTTCGTCCATGACGGCGGACGACGTCCTGGAACTGGAAAAATTCGAGGACAGGATAACCGATCTTGAGGACGAGATCATTTCGAATGTCCGAGTAAAATCGGATTATTCCGCTAAAATTGTCTGCATGCGCCGCGAACTGCTGATGATGAAGCGCTATTACGAGCAGATGTCCCTTATAATGAGCGACATCGCGGACAACGACGACAAAGCCCTCCCGCACGAGCTGCGCAACCGCTTTGCTTCGGCGGACAGGCGTATGGATTATCTGCTCAATTTCGTTCTTCACCTTCGGGAGTACGTCACACAGGTGAGAGAGGCTTATCAGGCTCAGATCGATATTGAGCAGAACCAGATCATGAAGATATTCACCGTTGTCACCGCGGTGTTTCTGCCGCTGACGCTGATTGTGGGTTGGTTTGGGATGAACTTCAGCATGCCCGAGTACGGCTGGAGCTTCGGCTACCCCTACGTGATCGCGCTGAGCCTGGCGGTCTGTGTCATCAGCATCGTCTACTTCAAAATCAAAAAATGGTTCTGAAAGAAAAAAGCGCCGGTACGGATTCCGTACCGGCGCTTTTTGATTGTGGCAATGTTTTATTTGCCCGAGCCGAGCTGGGAGGGGGAAATCACGCCCGCGACGTCACCGCTCCTGCCGAGCAGCAGAGTGACGATATCGCCGATTTTAAAGCTCCCCGCATTCGAAAGGGCACAGGCCGCGGCGGCGGTCCCAATCGTGTAGGTGTTTCCGGCCACTGTGACCGAGGTGGGTGCCGAGTTGCTGGGCGAAGCCGCGGTGTAGGTGCCTGTAACACGATTGCCGTATACCCAGATGCTGCGCATTCCGGCATTATAGTAGGTTACGTCATAGGCGGAAATTGCGGAGGGGGAGGAAAGCGTACCGTTCCTGTATACCGTGGCCGAACTGAGAGCGAAGGGCAGGGAGGCGCTCCAGGAGGAATCCGCGGCGATAAACGGCCCCTTGAGGTTCGCGGAAACCAGCGAGGTGTAATCCACCTCTCCGCTGGTGGTGACCGTGTAACCCAGAGTAACCGCATAGTATTTGCCGCCGGTGTTCAGCGTACCCATAAGGTTATAGAAGAGATAAACACAGTCCTGCCGCGTCAGATATGAGCCCTGAGTTTCCAAAATATTGTCGTTAAGGCCCAAGGCCTGATATTTGGCAAGCTGAGCCTCCGGGTAGGAACCCGTAAAGCTGGAGGAGGGGTAACCAAGCATTTTGAGAACCGCAGTCGCGGCCTCCTCAATCTTTACAGAGTTGTCAGGCTTGTAGGTCCCGTCGGTGTAACCGGTCAGCCAGCCCGCTGTGACGGCCTGCTGTATGTATGAAGCTGCCCAGTAGGTGTAGCTGACGTCCTTGAAGGGAGAGGAGCTTGCGGTCGCGCTGACAGTGTCCCTGTAAGACGAGGCGGCGATCATCATTTTGGCGAACTGTGCTCTTGTCACGTTAGCAGAAAGGTTCAGACTGCCGTTCTCATCGCCGTTTATTATCCCAAGGACCTGTACGGTCTGCAGCGCCGAGCTCGCACGGTCGGAGGCGGCGTAAGCAGAAGATAGGGTGAGCGAGATAATAAGGCAAAGAGCGATGGTGGTGGATATCGTTCTTTTCATGTTTTTTCCTCCGTCAATCATAGCGCAGCGCGTCGATGGGGTTGAGCTGGGCGGCTTTTCTGGCAGGCAGATAGCCGAATATTATTCCGATCGCGACAGATACTGAAAAAGCAACTAAAACGGCTGTACCTGAAGGAGCAACGGTGATATTTGCCTGCATAGCCGCTACTAGGATTTTTGTGGCGACTGACGAAAGAAGATAGCCCAGTATTATTCCCAGGATTCCGCCAAACGCGCTTGTGGTTCCGGCCTCAATAACGAACTGTGATAGAATATCTTTCTTTTTTGCCCCTAGGGACTTACGTATACCGATCTCCCGCGTCCGTTCTGTGACTGAAACCAGCATTATGTTCATGATGCCGATGCCTCCAACGAATAGGGATATGGCCGCTATGGCACCAAGGATAATAACAATGATATTGACTTCTTCATTCGCTTGGTTCAATATTTCCGTCATGCTGGTGACGTTGTAGTATTTACTGCTGTTATATACCTTATTAAGCTCGCTTTTAATAAGGGCAGCGCCTTGATTGACGGTGTTTTCCGTGGTACCGCTGAATTCATAGTTTGAGACTTTGCCAGTCCATGACAGTTTCTGAGCAATGGTATATGGGATAAAGACCACATCGTCCGATCCGCCTTCCGAACTTTCCGATCCTTCTTTCAGTACGCCGACGACAGTGAAGCTGTTTCCGTTTACCCTTATGCTCTGGCCTATCGCATTGCCGTCAAAGTATGTTTTCGCAATATAGCTGCCGACGACACAGACATGCTCACGTCTAAGGATATCAATATATTGTAGAAACCTGCCGTCTGTAACGCTGTAGCTCTTTATGGCAGCATAGTCCTCGCTGACACCGTTCACCGTTGTCTTAGTGAGCTTCTCAGTACCGATTTTTGTAGTTCCGCTAATGGGAACAACAGGGGAGACATAGGAAAGAACTTTTGGGTTATTTGTAACAAGCGCAACCATGTCGTCCACAGCCACTGTCCGTGAAGTGCCTCTGCCCTGAATATTTACGGAAATAAGGTTTGCTCCCATACTTGAGAAACTGTCGGAGATGTAATTTTTCATGCCGTTGCCCATACCGACGATGACGGTAACAGCCGCAACGCCGATTATGATACCCAGCATCGTGAGGAAAGCGCGCACCTTGCTTTTCATGATGCTATCAATGGCGAGTTTAAAAGATTGTGTGAAGCCCATTATGCCTAAGCCTCCTCGTCAGTCGAATGCACTACGGCCTCTTTGACGCCGCTCGGCCCGTCGTAGACGACCTTGCCGTCGGCCAGCTGAATGATCCTCGGCGCCAGGTTTGCGATCGAGTTGTCGTGGGTGATAAGGACTATCGTGTTGCCCTCGTCGTGCAGTTCCTGCAGGAGATGGAGCACCTCGCGGCCGGTCTTGGAATCCAGGGCACCGGTCGGCTCGTCGGCGAGAATAATCGATGGATTGCCCGCAAGGGCACGCGCGATTGAAACACGCTGCTGTTGGCCTCCGGAGAGCTGGGAAGGCGTATGATCCAGCTTGTCGGAAAGTCCCACGCGGTCCAGGGCCTTTTTAGCCCTGGCAATACGCTCGTCCCTGGGAACCCCGGCGTACAGCATTGAAACCTCGACGTTCTCAATAACGTTCAGCTTGGGGAGAAGGTTATACTGCTGAAAAATGAAGCCGATCATCTTGTTGCGTATCTCGGCAAGCTTGTTGTCGTTGAGGCTGCCGACGTCCTGTCCTCCCAGAATATACTTTCCGGAGGTGGGCACGTCGAGACAGCCTATGATATTCATGCAGGTCGATTTGCCGGAGCCGGATTGGCCGACTATCGCGACGAACTCGCCCTTGAATATCTCCATTGAAATGCCGTCGACCGCGTGCACGACATTTTCACCCATGTAGTAGAGCTTATACAGTTCGCGGAATTCAATCAGTGGTGTCATTGTGTTCAGCCTCCCACCGGGCCGCCGCCCCCGCCGTCGCCGCCGGGGCCTCCGCTCATGTCTCCGCCGCTGTCCCCGCCGTCCCCGTCGCTGCGTACGTCGCTGCTCTTGCTGGTGGAGGATGAAGAGGAAGCCGTTGCGGAAACCGCAATGACGTCCCCGTCGCTCAGACCGCTGACGACCTCGATATTGTTGTCATTGCTGATGCCAAGGGTGACATCGGCATATTCAAATCCGTCCGGGATACCCGAAGAGCCTATCTTCAGCGTCCCGTCGGTATTTGTCTGGGTCTTGGAAGAATCCTTCTGCACGAGGACCTTGTTTCCGCGGGTCACCGCGTCGACGGGGATGCCGACAACGCCGGAAGTGGATTTTACCACGATTTCTGCGCTGACGTTCATTCCCGGCAGGAGCTTTCCCGTGTCGGTTATTTTGACGGTCACAGGGTAAGCCGTCACTCCGTTGGTGGTGGTGCCGTCAATATTGACTTTGGTAACAGTGCCGGTGAAGGTCGTTCCGGAAACGGCGTCGGCCTTAATGGAGACACTCTGGCCGACCTCGATCTCGTTAATGTCGAGCTCGTCAACATCCATGTTCATCGTCAGATAGCTGAGATCATAGATGACGCACAGCGCAGAGTTTGAACTGGAACTGGAACTTGCACTTGAACCGGAGCTTGAACCGGAAACGGAGCTTGCGCTGCCGGAACTTGCGCCGATCTTGTCACCGGCCTTATAGTTTTTGGTTATTACCGTGCCGTCAATGGGGGAGGTGATGGTATAGTCGCCCAATGCGTCCTCTTTATTGGACAGGTTGTTCTCCGCGTCCTCGAGTGAAAGCTCGGCATTTTTTATGGACTGTGAGATGCTGTCGCTTTCGAGCTTGACTAGGGTTGTCCCTTTGGTTACCCTGTCGCCCTCATCGTAATTGATGGAAGTTACCGTCCCTGAGGTTTTGGCTGTAATTGCCTGGGAGCTTTTATACGCAAAGGTTGCGCCCGAGTTGCAGGCAGCGTTGCCAATCTTGGCCGTAGCGGTCGTGGAATCAGTAATGCCACCGGGGTTTGTGACATCGATCTTGACATTTTTAACCAGCATATTGCCCGTTTCAACCTGTTCCGAGTTGCTGATCTTCGTGACGGTACCGTAAAGCGTCTCAAAGGTACTGTCGAGCGTAATCTCCGCAGACTCGCCGACATAGAACGAATCGACATCGGCCGAGTTAAAGGGCACGGTGAGGCTCATTATTGCGCTGTCCTTGATGGTGCCTATCGTCGCGCCGCTGTTCACCGTATCGCCGACTCCGACGTTTAGCGCGGTGATGTTTCCGGTTACGGGAGCCGTTACACTGAGATTTGCAAGGCTTTCCTTTGCCTGATCGTAGCTGAGCTGAGCTTTTTCAACATTCAGCTTTGCGCTGGCGATGCTTGTCTCGGCGTCGGTGGTATCAATTGTATAAAGGGTCTGGCCCTTGGTAACAGTGTCGCCCTCGTTGAAATCAGCCGAAAGTATTTCACCGTATACCAGAGATGTAACGGAATACGAGTTCGCGGCCTTAAGCGTTCCGCTGCTGCTCAGCGTTTGGGATATGTCCATTGTTTTCGCGGTCGCGGCCGAATAGGAAATGCCCGAAACCTTCGTGCTCTTGGACGAGGACATAAAACGGTAGACAAGGGAACCGAGCGCGGCGAGAACGAGGACAATTATGATAATTTTGGATATTTTCTTTTTATTGGCGCGTTTTTTTATCGGGCCAGGAGCCGCGGACGGGGCAGGGGAGGCCTTCCCAATTTTCCGGAACAGATTTTTTATGCTGAATTTAGCCTTTTCAGTCGATTGATTCATTCTGCACTTCTCCCTAGACAGCAATAATGCCTTTTTATACAGTATAATAGATTTATGAACATTCTTTTAATGGACTTAGAATATTGTGAGAACATTCCAATCCCGGGTTTGCACGTCCGTTTGTTTCCGAACGCTTTCAGGTTATTTCATGACACAGGACGGTCCTTTCTTTTCCGGCAGAGGCATTCACAAAAATGACCTGTCGAGACTTATCTTTAGTTAAAAGTTAAAATATGCCGGTGACTTTAATTATACTTAAAATTAATAAATTTGCAAGTGTCAAGGTGCCCGCCCGCTCCCTTCACGGCATCTCCGGCCGGTTTTAGGCGGAGAGGCAACCGGAACAAAGAGAAAAAGACCCGCCAAAGGCGGGTCTTTTTGGCGTGTCTTATAGTCCAATAAAAGCGTTTTTTGAAAGTCGCCCGGTGTTCCCGGCGCGCCTTACATCCTTCGTGCCGCTGCAGTAGGGCAGAGAGCAGAGACTCTGAGGAAGGGCGTCAATGCCGCCGCATTCCCTGACGACAACGGAAATGATCTGTTCCTGAACCTCGAAGGGCGCATCCGTTATGCACATGTGCGCGGTGCCTCCGTTTGACCGGCAGTCGTCCTCTATCAGAACGGTCGGCCGCACGTTTTCCAGAATTTCTCTGTAATCCTCTCTTTTGCTGCGATAGTAGAGCACGGTGCCGGGAAAACCGTATTTTTTCAGCAGCCCGGCGATATCCGCCGCCTCCTCGCCCCTGCGCGAAGTACAGTAGACGATATTTGCCCCCTGGGACTGCCAGTCTCCGAGCTTCTCAACACAGTTGCCGATCGGCACGTATCTGTTGTGGTTATATACCGAGAACAGCGACCTTGGTTTCAAAACCGTTCCCTCTGCGAACAGCATGATGGTCGGTTCCGAAAGCGCGGCCCTGACAAGTCTGATGTGTTCCATGGCGCCCGTCCTTTCCCGTATCTCCGGCCGTTTTCGTTTCAGCGCGCCCTGCCTAGGCAGAGAGCGCCGCTTTTCTCCGCGGGTCTCCTGTGCGGCAAAAATGCGTGCCCGGTGTTTTTCTGCGCCGCGCTCTCGCACTGGGGCTTTTCCGGTGAGACAAGATACATCTCGGGTTCGCTGCCGCACGTTACCCCGACCGTGAGATCAACCGGCCTGTAGCCAAGCACAGTCTGATGCGAGCAGGAGTTCTCGCTGAGAACGAGAATGTCCTGAACCAAAGCGCTGCCGAAGCGCCGCGGCGTAAGGATAAAGAAACAGCCCCCGTCTCCGCAGTTCGCGGCGGAGTTACAGAGATGCCTGATGAGTCCCGGAGAAATGAGGCTTTCACAGTCCTCCGATGTTTTAATCATAGTTTCTGCCCCTTTCAGATGAACTGAAGATGGTTTCCGCGGACGGAAGAGGCTATTCCCTGTGCCTGTGTCCGCCGCTCTTTGATTCGGGTTCCTGATCGTAACCGAGTCTGGCCTCGAGCGCTTCGGTAAGCCGCGAGAGTATCTCGTGCAGCTTACCTCTGTCCTCTTCGCAGAGACAATCGAATATATCGCTCAGGTCGTCCTGCCGCCTGCCCGCCTGTTCGACAAGCTTTTTTCCGCTTTCCGTCAGCTTGATATTCATAACCCTGTGGTCGTCGGCGGACGTCTCCCGTACAATTGCGCCGCTCTTCTCAAGCTTTCCGAGAAGCTCACCAAGCGACTGATTTCGCATGTCCAGAAGATAGCCCAGATCTTTTTGACTGATCTCCGGCTGCAGCTTGAGTATGGCCAGCACGCGCCCCTGCCCCCTGTGGGTGTCTCCGGAGGGGCCGAACTTGCGGTAGCGGTTGAGCTGATATTTTGCAAGCAGCTTCTGGACCTTCGAGAACTCCTCGGTGAGCCCTTCGCCGATATCCTTCATCCCTATTATCTCCAATTTGTAATAATGTATCCAACAATAAAAAGGTACCTTGATATTATTATACAGGTACCTTCGCAATTGTCAAGAGCGAATTTGGAAGATTTGTTGTGCAAGTGTTGGAATATCTGGGCCAAGCTCTGTACAAATGTGTGGTATTTCGTGAATGTTATGATATTAGCACAAATAACCCTTGCATATTATAGTGAACATTTGGTATAATGCTCTCGTTGTTAGTCGTAAAATTGCAAGGCGGCATGCGCTCAACTGCAAATGTATAAACGGTTCTTAAGCACAGCGTTTAGGCTGTGCTTAAGAACCGAAAAAGCGCAAACAGGAAGTCAGCGTTACGGCGGCGCAGTGGAAGGGTACGCGGACGTCTGCCGGGTTGAATAGAAAAGAATTATTATGGAGGTAAAAAATGAAAAAGTATCTCGCGCTTCTTATCGCGATCGTCCTCTGTATCGGGCTGTTTGCGGGCTGTGGCAGCTCGGCGGCAACACAGAGCACATCCCCTTCGGCAGCCGCGTCCCCCACGGTTTCAGCGGCGGCCGCCTCATCCGACCTCTACAAGCAGGCCAACGGCAAGACCTATACCATCGGAACGGACACCACCTTTGCCCCCTTCGAGTTTGAGGATTCCACCGGCACGCGTACCGGTATCGACTATCAGATACTCAACGCCATAGCCGACAAAATGGGATTCAAGGTCGAGTGGCAGGTTCTCGGTTTTGACGCCGCCGTCGCGGCTCTCGAGTCCGGCCAGGTGGACGCGGTCATGGCCGGAATGTCCATCACTGATGCACGCAAACTGAAGTACGATTTCTCAGGCTCCTATTATGACAGCCCCGAAGCCGTGGCTGTCGCCGCAAATTCCAAATATGCCTCCCTCGACGACCTCAAGGGCCAGACCGTCGCCGTCAAGAAGGGCACGACCGGCGCTCAGTATGCCGAGAAGATTGCCTCTCAGTACAGCCTCAACCTCGTTTACGTCAAGGACAGCGCCACGATGTACACTTATGTGACCTCCGGTCAGGCTACCGCCTGCTTCGAGGACTATCCGATTGTTCAGTATGAGATTACCCGCGGCAACATTAACTGCAAGGTCATCAACCAGTCCGACTTCTCCTATCCGTACGGCTTTGCCGTTATGAAGGGTAAGAACCCCGAACTCATTGCCGCTTTCAACGAAGGCCTCAAGGAACTCAAGAGCGACGGCACCTACGACAAGATCCTTGCCACATACTTCAAGGCGAGTGCGTCCGCAAGCCCCGCCGCCAGCAAATAATTATTGATTATAGTATCCATACCGCGGAGGCCGGACGGGAGCTCCATCCGGCCTCCATCGTTTTATCGCGGCACATTAACGATTTATTCCGAAACAATGGGTCCTGAAGCTCAGGCATTGTTGTTTTGGAATTAATCAGAAAACAGATAGGAAACGCCCATGAAATTTTTTGTTTTATTTGCTCAATATATGCCGTCGTTTTTACGTGCGCTGGGAAAGACAGCCGAGATAACCGTGCTGTCTCTTGCGATAGCTACCGTTCTGGGCGTTATCTTCTGCCTGTTCAAGCTGTCGAAATTCAAGGTCCTGCAGTTCCTGGCAAATCTGTACATAAGCATTATCCGCGGGACTCCTCTTATCGTCCAGATACTGTTTATCTTCTTCGGCGTGCCTATGGCGGTGAAGGGGATAAGCGGGAACGATTTCAGATGGAATATGGTGGCCGTCTGTACGGTCATCATGTCCCTGAACGCCGGAGCTTATATGACGGAGCTGATACGCGGCGGCATCGAGGCGGTCGATAAGGGCCAGATGGAGGCGGCAAGGAGTCTCGGCCTGTCCTACGGCAAGGCCATGTGGAAGATTGTCCTGCCTCAGGCCTTCCGCACCATGCTGCCCTCAATCATAAACCAGTTCATCGTCACCCTGAAGGATACCTCGCTTCTCTCCATAATAGGGTTTCGCGAGCTGACGCAGAATACGCAGATCATCGTCGCCAACAACATGGAGGCCCTTATCATGTATGGCATAGTTGGCGTCTATTACTGGGTGATCGTGAATATTCTCTCCGCCCTTGCCAGGATGATAGAAAGAAGGACTACCTATGGCAAATAAAATTGTTGTAAAAAACCTCTCGAAGTCCTTCGGGAAGCTCGAGGTGCTTAAGGACGTCAGCGTCGAGATTCAGGACGGTGAGGTCGTCGTTGTAATCGGGCCCTCCGGCTCCGGCAAGTCCACCTTTCTGCGCTGCCTGAACAGGCTTGAAGACATAAACGGCGGGCAGATAATCGTGGACGCCTACGACCTGACCGACAAGAATACGGACCTCGACAAGGTGCGCCGCAATATCGGAATGGTTTTTCAGCATTTCAACCTTTTCCCACACAAGACCGTAAGGGAAAACATCATGCTCGCTCCCCTGACGCTGAAGATTATGACGAAGGAGGAGGCCTACAAAAAGGCCGACGAGCTTCTCTGCCGTGTCGGGCTTCAGGACAAAGCGGACGCCTATCCCGCGCAGCTCTCCGGCGGACAGAAGCAGCGCGTAGCGATTGCGCGTTCCCTCGCGATGAACCCGGACGTCATGCTGTTCGACGAGCCGACGAGTGCGCTCGACCCTGAGATGGTCGGCGAAGTCCTCGCAGTTATGAAGGACCTCGTGAGCCTCGGCATGACAATGGTCGTCGTCACGCACGAGATGGGCTTCGCCAGAGAGGTCGGCGACAGGATACTGTTTATGGACGGGGGATATATCGTCGAGGAGGGTACTCCCGAAGCTATACTCAATCACCCGAGAGAGCCGAGAACGATAGATTTCCTGAGCAAGGTGCTCTGACCACTGGCTCCTATATGGCGAAGCATGGAAATTCTTCCGCTTCGCCATTTTTATATTCCGGGCTGCTGACAGCCCGGACGGCAAAGGATATTCTGAAAAAATTGTTTCTATATAATACATAGCGGATTTGGACCCAAATGAAAAATATGTGGGAGAGGCTGGACGATGGAAAGAGTCGGCATCGAATATATAAAAAAGTTAGCAGTCGGCCAGGCCCAAAATTTTGAGGCGGCGACAGGCTGCACCGTACTGATATGCCCTGAGGGCGCGGTGGGCGGGGTAGACGTCCGCGGCGGCTCGCCGGGGACGAGAGACACCGACGCTCTGAACCCTATTAATAACCGCAAACAGGTGCACGCGGTGCTGCTCTCCGGCGGAAGCTCCTTCGGCCTCGACGCGGCCGGCGGCGTTATGCGTTTTCTCGAGGAGCGCGGCATTGGCCGAAGTGCCGGAGTGACTGTCGTCCCAAACGTCTGCGCCGCAATCCTGTTCGACCTCAAATGCGGGGATTTCCGGGTACGCCCGGATGCCGAAATGGGCCGCGCGGCCTGTGAAAACGCGTTTAAACACGAACCTTTCCGCAGCGGCAGCTTCGGTGCGGGAACGGGAGCCACCGTGGGAAAAGCCCGCGGGAGGGCTTTCGCGATGAAGGGCGGAGTCGGCAGCTGTGCCTTCCGTCACGGCGAGCTTATCGTCGGAGCGGTCATGGCGGTAAACTGTGTCGGGGATATCGTCGACGGGGCTACGGGCCGGATAATAGCCGGAACGAGAGCCGACGACGGAAGGAGCTTTGCCGGCAGCGAAGCCGTTATTCTCGATGGTTACCGGGAGCTTGCGGACATCATCAGCGGCAACACCGTGATCGGCTGTGTCGTTACGAACGCCGCGCTCGACAAGGCGCAGGCGACAAAGCTGGCCTCGCTCGGGCAGAACGGCATCGCCCGCTCGGTCAGACCTGCGCATACCGTTTACGACGGGGATACGGTATTCACCCTGTGCACAGGCGAAGTCCCGGCCACTCTCGACGCGGTTGGCATACTCGCGGCGGCCGCGGTCGAAGGGGCCATAGCCGACGCCGTCAGAAGCGCGTCCTCGCTATGCGGCTATCCGTCCGTAGCCGATCTGGCAAAATAGCTGGGCGGCAGCCGCGCGCCACATCCGAATTGCAAATAAACACGTCCGTATTTCTGTTGACAAAACAGAAATCTTCTGTATAATATAATCATACAAATTAGATATGATTAGTAATAATAAAGGAGGCACATTCGCAATGTATTCGGTGGTATTCAAAATGCTCAGGCACAATTTCAGATACGGGCGAATGTGCCGCTGTAAGTAATCGGACTTAAGACGAAACGGGAAACAGCTCCTATTAAAATTAAGAAAGAGGTCACTTACAATGCATAATAAAAATTATAAATTTGAGACTTTGCAGATCCACGTTGGGCAGGAGAAGCCCGATCCCGCCTCCGACGCCCGCGCCGTTCCGGTATACCAGACCACCTCGTACGTTTTTAAAAATTCCGCCCATGCCGCCGCGCGCTTTGGTCTTGCCGACCCGGGCAATATTTACGGCAGACTGACGAACTCCACACAGGATGTCTTCGAGCAGAGAATAGCGGCGCTCGAGGGGGGCGTTGCCGCTCTTGCGGTCGCGTCCGGGGCCGCGGCGGTGACCTATACGCTGATCAATCTCGCGCAGGCCGGCGACCATATCGTTTCGGCAAAGACGATCTACGGCGGGACCTATAACCTTCTCGAACACACGCTTCCGCAGTATGGCATTTCGACAACCTTTGTTGACCCCGCGATGGAAGGCTCGTTTGTGAAAGCCATTCGGAGAAACACCAAGGCGATATTTATCGAGACACTCGGAAACCCGAACTCCAACATCATCGACATTGAGAAGGTCGCAAAAATCGCCCATGAAAACAAGATACCCCTGGTTGTGGACAACACCTTTGCCACCCCGTATCTCGTCCGCCCCTTCGAGTACGGCGCGGACATCGTCGTCCACTCCGCCACAAAGTTCATAGGCGGGCACGGCACGGCAATCGGCGGCGTTATTGTGGACAGCGGCAAGTTCGACTGGGAGGGCAGCGGCAAGTTCGCGTCCCTCACTGAGCCGAACCCGAGCTACCACGGAATAAGCTTCACCAAGGCGGTCGGCTCCGCCGCTTTTGTCACAAAGATCCGCGCGACCCTCCTGCGCGACATGGGCGCGACCCTCGCTCCCTGGCATGCCTTCCTGTTCCTGCAGGGACTCGAGACCCTCTCGCTGCGCGTCGAGCGCCATGTTGAGAACGCGCTCAAGGTTGTAGAATATCTGGACGGACACCCCGAGGTTGAAAGGGTCAATCACCCCGCGCTCGCGAGCCACCCCGACCATGAGCTCTACAGAAAGTATTTCCCGAACGGAGGCGGAGCAATCTTCACCTTCGAGATAAAGGGCGACGCGGAGAGAGCGAAGCAGTTTATCGACAGACTGGAGATATTCTCCCTTCTCGCAAATGTCGCCGACGTCAAATCTCTCGTGATCCATCCGGCCAGCACCACGCATTCACAGCTCAGCGCGGAAGAGCTGCGCGATCAGGGCATCAGGCCGAACACGATCAGGCTCTCGATAGGGACCGAACACATAGACGATATCATAGCCGACCTCGCGCAGGCGTTTTAGCCTCAAAAGGAGTCTGCCATAAAATACGATCGCATCCCCCCGGCTCTTTAACGGACCGGGGGGATGCGACGAAGAATATCGGGGAATCGTCGGAGTGAGCGGCTATACCGTAGTGGCGCTTACGGCTGGAGAATCATGGGGATCAATCAGAAAAAAGAGGAGTCGACAGATAACGTTCGCCGGTATCCGGCAGCAGGACAACGATGGTCTTGCCCCTGTTCTCTGGGCGTTTTGCAAGCTCCGTTGCGGCCCAGAGAGCGGCGCCCGAGGAAATGCCCACAAGGAGGCCTTCGGACCTTGAGAGCTCACGGCCGCTAGCGAAAGCGTCGTCGGCGGTGACTCTGATGACCTCGTCGTAGACCTTTGTGTTGAGTACGTCCGGCACAAAGCCGGGAGCGAGGCCCTGAAGCTTATGCGGTCCGGGCTGTCCGCCCGAGAGCACGGGAGAGGCGTCCGGCTCAACCGCGACGACCCTGACGTTCGGGTTACGGGACTTCAGGTATTCGCCGGTGCCGCTGATGGTGCCGCCGGTACCGACGCCCGCAACGAATATATCGACCTTGCCGTCGGTGTCGTTCCAGATCTCGGGTCCCGTCGTCGCTTTGTGTGCGGCGGGGTTTGCGGGATTGACGAACTGCCCGGGAATAAAGGAGTGCGGGATCTCGGCGGCAAGCTCGCTGGCCTTGGCAATCGCGCCCTTCATGCCCTTGGCGCCCTCGGTCAGGACCAGCTCGGCGCCGTAAGCTTTGAGCAGGTTACGCCGCTCAACGCTCATTATCTCGGGCATCGTGAGGATAATACGGTAGCCGCGCGCGGCCGCGACAGAGGCGAGCCCTATGCCGGTGTTGCCGCTGGTCGGCTCGATGATGACGGAATCGGGCTGCAGGAGACCCTTCGCCTCGGCCTCGTCGATCATGGCCTTGGCAATCCTGTCCTTGACGCTGCCGGCGGGATTGAAATATTCGAGCTTGGCAAGGACACTTGCGCCCAGGTTTTTTTTCTTTTCGTAATTCGAGAGCTCCAGAAGAGGAGTGTTTCCGATGAGGTCGGTGAGACTCTTAAAAATCTTTGCCATAGTAATTCCCTCCTTATATAAAAATATAATTCATATATGAATTATATGATATTGATATGATAGCTCAGGCACGCGATTTTGTCAAGGGCTTTCCTATGAAAAAATATTATTACTATAGGAATTATATATCATTGACAAAACGTCAAATAATCTATAATATCAATACACAGTAATAATATATGGATTTTTATGGAGGATGGCTATGAGAATATCGACAAAGGGCCGTTACGCGCTTGCGGCGGTGATAAGCATGGCGCAGCAGTACGGCAGCGGGGAGTATATCACGGCAGTCAGCATTTCCGAGAAACTGGGTATTTCGAAGATATATCTGGAGCAGGTGTTTTCCCTTATGAGGCACGGCGGACTGGTCATTTCGGTGAAGGGCGCGCAGGGCGGCTATCAGCTTTCGCGCTCGCCATCGAAGATTAGCGCTTATGACGTCCTGTCTGCGGTCGAGAGCGCTCTTTTTGAGGAGACCGAGGACACGGTTCCCTCCTCCTCCACGGAAATCGAAGCGGCGATGCGAGACTCCGTTTTTAGTGTCCTCGACGTTCAGATAAGGGAGGCTCTCTCCGGGGTTACGCTCGAGCGGCTTACCGTTGAGGCCGAGCGGCATAAGGAATCCGGTACCCAGATGTTCTATATATAAAGAAAGGCCGAATTTTGAAAGACGAGAAGAAAGAACTGGCGTTCGAGGCGGGGGAGGACTGCGGTCTTCTGGCCTGCGTCCGAAAAGAGCTCAGCGCCGTCCCTGGAGGCAAGGTAAAATCCTATCTCGAGCACGGCTGCATATCCGTGGACGGAACCGTAAGCAGACGCTTCGACTGCCCGGTGAAAAAGGGGCAGACGGTGAGGGTGCTGCTCTCGAAGAACAGCAGCTACGGCTGTCCGCTCGAGAGTATTTACGAGGACGCGTATCTGTTCGCGGTAAATAAGCCCGCGGGACTGCTCTCGGTCGCCTCGGATACGGAAAAGGAGAACACGGCGATAAGGCTTCTCAGAGAGAGCGGGATGCCTTCGCTTTTCGTTGTGCACCGCCTTGACCGCGACACCTCGGGCGTGCTGCTCTTCGCAAAGAGCGAGGAAATCCGCGACCGTCTGCAGGAGACCTGGGACGAGAGCATAAGGCGGGAGTATCTCGCCGTATGCGAGGGCATATTTGCAGAAAAGAGCGGGCGCCGTGAGACCTATCTCCGTGAGACGCAGACACACCTTGTCTACTCGGCAAAATCCGGGGATGGGAAGCGCGCGGTCACAAACTACGAGGTTGTCAAAGACAACGGGAAATACTCCTATGTCCGCATACGGATCGAGACGGGCCGCAAGAACCAGATACGCGTTCACATGAAAGAACTCGGGCATCCCGTCGTCGGCGATAAAAAGTACGGCGCGCATGGGAACCCTCTTGGGAGGCTTGGCCTGCACGCGAGCGCGCTTGAGTTCGTCCACCCCGCAACCGGGAAGACCGTGACGCTCAGAGCCCGCCCCGACGCGCGCTTCCGCCTGCCAAAATAGACAGTATTGTATGTTCTCCGACTTATGGATTATACCCGGAATGCGATACATAATATGTAGAAACGCGGCGAATGCGGCCGCATAGGGGGAATGACTCGATGAGACGAACGCTGCCGAAAACGCGCTTCTGAGTTCGGGAACCCCGCAGGGCACAGCCACACGCGCTCAGATCGCCCAGATACTCAAGCGCTTTGCCGAGAATGCGGCGGAGTGACGATGTACGGATAAACCAAACAGGCATGGGATAAGCTGAAAAATGTATCCCATGCTTTTTTAATGTAGATTTTAATTTCGGAGCGCATCATTTCAGAAGAAGCAGAGGAAAAACAGTTGTAATCGCCTCTGCCTGTACACGAAAAAGTAACAAACCATTCACTTTTCCATAACAGTTGGGGGTTATTCTCAGCTTACTGGAATTTCGGCGGGGAGGAAGTCTTTTGTTCAAAAAGGAGTTACGGCTTGACAAACTGAAACAGAACTGGGAAAAGCCTGCGATAGCGGCAATCTTGCTGTTGGCGGCTTTCCTGACCTGTTTTGAGATATGGAACGAGGGCTACGGGAACGAATTCTACACCGCGGCTGTAAAAAGCATGACAATGAGCTGGCACAATTTCTTTTTTGCCTCCCTCGACCCCGGGGGCTTTATTACGGTAGACAAGCCGGCGCCGGGACTCTGGCTTCAGTGCCTTTTTGCGCTTGTATTCGGCGTAAACGGCTGGAGCGTCATACTGCCGGAGGCCCTCTGCTCCGTCGCCTCGGTCTGGGTGCTTTTCCGCATGGTAAAAAGAAGCTTCGGTGCCGCGGCAGGCGTTTTGTCGGCGCTTTTCCTCTCTTTGACCCCGATATTCATAGCCGCCAGCAGGTCGAACAATCTGGACGCGGCGCTCGTCCTGGTCTGTCTGCTCTCCGTCTGGGCGCTGCTCCGGGCGGCTGAGGAGGGAAGCCTCAAATTTCTCATTCTCTCAATGGCCCTTCTGGGCGTCGGATTCAATATAAAGACGCTTGAGGCCTACCTGTATCTGCCCGCCATCTGCCTTGTGTATTTCTTCGCGGCGAATACGACCTGGAAGAAACGCATTCTCCATCTTCTTATCGCGACCGTTGTCCTGCTCGTTGTCTCACTCTCCTGGGCCCTCACGGTCGATCTCATTCCGGCGGGCGAGCGCCCCTATGTGGGCAGCAGCACCACAAACTCCGAGCTTGCGCTTGCCCTAGGCTACAACGGCCTCGACAGAGTGCTGCCGAATTCCGTACTCAGGGCCCTGGGACAAGAGGCGGCCTCCGGGTTGTCCTCGGACAGCGCGGTGAACTCGGTCATAAGCAGCGGAAACGGTGTACCCGACGAGGGCGGAGCGGCGGGAGTGCTCCGCATGTTCAACAGCGAGATGGCGGGGCAGGCGAGCTGGATGCTCGTGTTCGCGCTGTTCGGGATGCTGGCGCTGCTCATGGACATCCTTACGAGGCCCAAGGGCAAAAGAAAACCAATTACTAGGCAGCTGCTCTGCTGGGCGGGACTCTTTGTCCCCATGTATGCCCTTTTCAGCATGTCGAGCCATTTTCACAGATATTATCTGATCATGTATGCCCCGTGCCTAGCCGCTCTCACCGCGATAGGCTTCACCGAGATGTGGAAATTCTATACGGGGGAAGGCCTGAAAGGCATAGGCGGAGTCCTGCGCGGAATGCTCCCCGCGGCTATCGCGGCGACGGCGGCGGTGCAGCTCTGTATAATCTCGTATTACGGGAATTACTCGTCCGTATTCATCCCCGTGATCTGCATAGGCGCGGGAATCTCCTGCGCGGGTCTTGTCGCCTGCGCGCGGATCAAAAAGGTGAAAAAAAACATAGCAAAACTTGCGGCGGCGGCCGGACTTCTGGCGCTGCTGGCGGCTCCGGCCTACTGGTCGCTGACGCCGATAATCTTCGGCTCCAACGCCTCGATCCCCGTCGCCGGCCCCTCCGGAATGGCCTCGATGCTGGGCGGAGGTACCATGCATCAGGGCGTGCGGGACGCTTCCAGGAGGCAGGACAGCCATTCCGGGGACAACGGGGAGAGAAACGCTCAGGACGGCTTATGGTTCGGATTTTCCGAAGGGCAGGGCGGAACGCGGGGCGCTCCGGACGGCGTCGTAGGCGAAGAAAAGGCGGAGCGCGGCCGCACAGACTCCGGCTTCGCCGATATGTCGCCCGGCATCATTGGCGGCTTTCCAGGCAATATCGGCGGCCTCGGCGGCGATATGGGCAGAACAATATCGGACGCCGCGATCAAATATATGATGAGCAATTACAGCGGTGAGCGCTACCTTGTCGCTGTTCCCAGTGCGGGCTACGCAGAATCCATAATCATAAAATACGGGGTCGGGGTCATGGCACTCGGCGGGTTCAAGGGCGATGACAACGCAATCAGCCTTGAGGACTTTAAAGCGCTCGTCCTGAACGGAGAACTCAGGTACTACTGGGCTGGCGGCGAGCGCGGAAACAGCGAGATAACGAAGTGGGTGGAGGAGAACGGACGCCAGGTCTCAAATTCGGTCATCAACGCCTCCTCCGATACCGGCACGGAGTCCTCAGCGAAAAATTCGGCTTCGATGCGCTATCTCTACGATCTCTCGGGACTCAAAACAGCCGGCTGACGGAGAAAAGCGCCCGGTTCCGGGGCCGGGCGCCGGGCAGACCGGACAAGAAACGCCGCGGCCCCTATGCGGGGCCGCGGCGCGATTTTGACCTGGACCGTCATACCTGATCCGGAGTCTGCGGCGGAAAGGACAGAGCGCTCCTGCGCTTCAGTTCGTTTTTCATATCCGTACGTGTTATGATGCCCTCGGCGACAAGAGTGCTGAGCTCGCTCCTTGATCTGGAACGCAGATTGGTACTGCCGGTGTCCTTCTTCCCGGAGACGTCCGGCGCACTGTGGTCGGAGCCTTGCGCTTTTTCCTCGTCACTGTTGGCCTTCTGTTTCATTGCTTTCTGGCCCTGTGCGCTTATCTCGACAGAGTCCGTCTTGCTCTCGATGCGGGTTACGGCGTCTGGATCCTCGACCTTGGTCCCGTCTCTCTGCGTTCTGCCGGCATGCAGACGGTTCATGTTCAGAATCTGCTCCTGCAGAGCCTTGCGCTTTTTAACGCTGCTCTCTTCGCTGTTTATCGCTTCCACACTATAGCCCATAGCTCTCACCTCCCAAGGGCCTCCGCGTTTTAATACATTTATTCCACGTTACAAGGAAAATTAAAGTGCGTTTTATAAGAAGCGGCGCGATTGACTTTTTCCCCTCAAAGCGGTATGTTGTTAAAAAAGAATAAACGCCGTGTAACGGCGCAGATTATTATACGGGGGAGCTGATACCATGTCTGTAATTGCCGCGTTTGCGCTGCCGCATCCGCCGATCATCCTGCCGGAAATCGGCCGCGGCGAGGAGAAGAAAATCGAGAGGACCTCGGCCGCATACGCAGAGGTCATGCGCGCTGTCGCCGCTCTTAAGCCTGAAACGATCGTCGTGACAAGCCCGCATGCGGTCATGTATTCGGACTATTTCCATATTTCGCCCGGAGAGGGGGCAAGCGGCGACATGGGGCGTTTCCGCGCGGGAAACGTAAGGCTCCGCGCCTCCTATGACCCGGAGTTTACGGAGAGACTGTCGAAAAACGCGCAGTTGGGGGGCGTAAGAGCCGGAACTCTCGGAGAGCGGGAGTGCGCGCTCGACCACGGCACGATGATCCCGCTCTATTTTCTGAACAGAGTCTATACCGATTACAGGCTTGTCCGCATAGGCCTCTCCGGCCTGCCGCCGCTTGAGCATTACAGGTTAGGGCAGTGCCTCGCAAAAACCGCGGAGGAGCTTGGCCGCCGCGTCGTGATCTTGGCGAGCGGGGACCTCTCCCACAAGCTGAAGGATGACGGGCCCTACGGCTTTGCGCCCGAGGGGCCGGAGTTCGACGCGCAGGTAACGGCAGCTCTCGGTGAGGGCAATTTCAGAAAGCTGCTGGAGTTCCAGCCGGATTTCGCGGACGCCGCGGCGGAATGCGGCCTGAGATCGTTCCAGATAATGGCCGGCGCTCTCGACAGAAAAGCGGTTACGCACAGGCTGCTGTCTTATGAGGGACCTTTCGGCGTCGGCTACGGCGTCGCCGCGTTTGAGGTGACGGGCGCGGACGCGGAGCGAAATTTCGGCGATCAGTTCGAAGCGGAGGAGCAAAAAGAGCGCGAGAGACGCAGAGAGAACGAGGACGGGTACGTTCGGCTGGCCCGTCTGAGTCTGGAGACGTATATCCGTTCCGGCCGTCGCGCCGGGCTGCCGGAGGGACTGCCGCGTGAAATGACCGAAGCGCGTGCCGGAGTGTTTGTATCGCTCAAGGAAAACGGGCAGCTCCGCGGCTGCATCGGCACGATCTCGGCGGCGACCGGGAGCGTTGCGGAGGAGATCATGCAAAACGCGGTTTCCGCCGCTGTCGGCGATCCGCGCTTCGAACCCATAACAGAGGACGAACTCCCCGGATTAGTCTACAGCGTCGATGTGCTCGGCCCGGCGGAGAGAATAGCCTCAGGCGAACAGCTTGATGTGAAGCGCTACGGCGTTATTGTCGAAAACGGGGCGAGAAGAGGGCTGCTGCTCCCGAATCTCGAAGGGGTTGACACGGTCGGGGAGCAGATAGGCATAGCCCGGAAAAAGGCGGGAATTGGCCCGGACGAAAGGGTGAGCCTTTCGCGCTTTGAGGTGGTGAGGCACAAGTGATCTGCGGTATATGCCCGCATCACTGTGACCTGAAGGAGGGCCGTACCGGAATGTGCCGCGCGAGGGCAAATCTGGACGGAGAGATACGCTGCCTCAATTACGGAAGGCTTACGTCCCTTTCACTGGACCCCATTGAGAAGAAGCCTTTAGCGCGGTTCTGCCCCGGAAGCCTGATTCTCTCTGCCGGCAGTTTCGGCTGCAATCTGAACTGCGGCTTCTGTCAGAACTACGGAATCTCAATGGCGGACGGCACGGCGGAAACGGTGTCGGTCACGCCGGAAATACTCGTGAGAAAAGCGAAGGAACTGATTCCGAAAGGCAATATCGGCCTTGCGTTTACCTATAACGAACCGCTCATCGGATACGAATTCGTGTACGACTGTGCCTCGCTCGCCCGAGAAAACGGACTCAAAACGGTGCTTGTGACAAACGGCATGATTTGTTTCCATCCGCTTAAAAACCTGCTGCCGTATATTGACGCGATGAATATAGACCTCAAGGGCTTTTCCGAGGACTTTTATAAAAAGCTCGGCGGGGACCTTGAAACGGTCAAAAACACGATCGTCCTCTCCTCGAAGAGCTGCCATGTGGAGGTCACGACGCTCGTCATCCCCGGGGAGAACGACAGCCCCGGGGAGATGGAGAAAGAGGCGAAATGGCTTGCGTCGGTGGACCCCGACATCCCTCTGCACATCAGCCGTTTCTTCCCGCGCTACCGGATGCTCGACAAAGCGCCGACAAGCCTTGAGACAATATACGCTCTGCGCGACACAGCTTCCCAATATCTGAATTATGTCTATACGGGCAACTGCTGATGAAAAGCGGAGTCCGGAAGCTGGCCGCTTCCGGACTCCGCTTTATTCGTTTTGATTTCAGAGCAAATCCCCGGACTTTGCGGTTTCCGGCAAGGACGACATTTCGGCTGACCGCGTCTTCATCCAAATCCGGGAAGCTTGTATGGATGCTTCTCAGTGGCATCTGACGCACAAACGGCGGCATGGAGTTCAAAAGCGCCTCTCCCGCGATCTCCGAAAGTATGGCGTAACCCACCGGATCGTCAAGCACCTCGCCGACCGTGGCGTTGCGCGTAAAGAGTTTCTTTACGCCGGCATAGGTGGAATTAACCCTCACGGACGCGCGGAGCGGGGTGTCCGCCGAAGAAGCTCCGGCAAGTATTTCATAATCGCCTGTTTCGACCAGCCAGTCCCGTGCCGTTACGTCGTAGTATGCAAAAGCGCGTTTGTCGAGAGTGAAGCCGACAGCGTTCTCTTCACCGGGCTCGAGCGAAACTTTGACAAAGCTCCGGAGCTCTTTTTCCGGCCTTGCCGCACCGCCGCCTTTGCAGCGCACGTAGAGCTGCACGATCTCCTTTCCGGCGACCGGCCCGGCGTTTCTGACGGTGCCGCGAATACCGAGCAAATCGGTGTCGTCGAGCGCGCTCCGGTCCGCGGCAATAGCGGTATATTCAAAGCGCGAATAGCTGAGCCCGTAACCGAAGGGAAAAAGGGGGGCGAGTTTTTTCTTTTCATAGTACCTGTAAGCGACGAAAATGCCCTCCCTGTACTCGGCCCTGCCCTTTTCTCCGGGAAAAAACAGAAACGAGGGGTTGTCTTCAAGCTTGACGGGGAAAGTCTCCGCGAGCTTTCCGCTCGGGTTCACGTCGCCGAAAAGAATGTCCGCCACGGCGCCGCCGCAGGCCTGCCCGCCGAGATAGGTCTCCAGAACGGCGCCGACGCCGTCCAACCAGGGCATCTCGACCAGAGAACCGTTCATCAGAACGAACGTTTGATGTTGATCCCGGGCCCCAGAAGTATCGACACACCGGCAGCCAGGCACTCCTCTCCGAGCGCCGCCCCGAGCCTTGCCATTAGCTCCGTGTCCCAGGAGCAGAGCGCCGACGCGGTCGGATAGCAAGTCGCGGGATAACTTGGATTTGAAAGCAGGTTATCACCGGGCTCGCCTGTCTCCTTTCGCAGTCCGTGAGGCCCGTCCGCCATCCTGACCGAGGGAATGCCCAGCCTTTCCACCGGATAGGTGTGCCAGTTGTCGATCCCCGCGCAGAGAGCCGCCTTCTCCTCAAGTGTAAGTTTTTCAATGAGTTCGCGTATGTCTCTTTGCATATATGATTTCATCCCTTCCTGTGTAATACTACCGCCATACAAAAGCAGAAGCACTCCCGCGAGAGAGTGCTCTGTATCGCCGGGGAAAGCCCGGAATCCCTATGCAGTTGGACTAAAAAGATTAAAAAAAGATATCAATATCCGATAAGGATAATTCGGATTATATCTCCTGCTTTATGCGTGATCTGCCCCAGCTCTGAAGCTCGATGATATTGCCCTCAATATCCGTAGTGTAGACAAAGGTCGCGCTGCGGCCGTCCTCATAATCGGCGTGAACCAGTTCGCCTATTTTGCCGCCGCCCTTCGCGAGCAGCCTTTCAAGGGCCTCCGCCACGTCCTCGACTTCGAACGCGATGTGAGCGAGGCCGCAGGTGTTGACGGTGCGGGAGGGCGAGCCGGTCATATCGTCGTACGAAAAAATTTCAAGAGTCGGGTGATCCTCGCCATAGCCGGGCAGACAGAGGTGCTCACCCACGATATGCGCGTTTTTTATGCCTGTCATTTTTTCGAGCCACTCGCCGCGCAGATCGCGTGTCTCTCCGATGCTTTTGCATCCGAAAACCTCCTTGTAGAATTTTATGAGCTTTGCGCTGTCCCTTGCTATGATGTTCGTGTGTACGTAGCGTATCATTTCTATCCGCCTTTTCTTTCTTTTTTAACTTATCGCTCAGCCGCCGGAACGGCAAAGACTTGCTAAAATCACGGTGATGGGCCATTCGCTCAGCGCGGAGCTGGCCGTTGCGCTGGTATCGAAGTACCCGGAACATTTCGAAAAAGCGGTGTTCCTCAGTGCCTAGGGTCTGCGCGAGTAAGAAGAGCATCGCGTCGTATTTAAGGCTTGCCGCACTCTCTTGGGGCTGTCTTCGAATCGAACCGCTCATAAGGTGTCAGGCAAGATACTGGCACTATACGAAGCCGCAGGAGGACTTCATGGCGGAGTATTCGAAAAAGATCACGCGCGGGCAGTATGTGCGTGGCTTCGTAACCGCGTAAGGCTCGACAGCCTGCCGGAATACGCTAAAATAAAAATTCCCATGCTGGCTGTCTGCGGCACGAAAGAGACGGCCGAAATGCGGATCAGCTCAGACAGCTCCGCGAGCGTTCTCAGGACGGCGGATGTATTAAATCCGAATTTTTCTTCGAATGCCCGTTCGATTCTGATCTGCAGCTCACACGCGTTTTCCACGGATCTGAACAGAACGTTGCCGCTTTGCAAAAAGGTCTCCGCATCGGCGAGCCCCATCGCCTCAAACAGGCGCTTCAGCTCCGCCATTTTGACTTTGTTTTTTCCGCCGACGTTGATCCCGCGGAAAAAAGCGATGTAAAGAGCCATTTTTTCATCTCCGTCCATGCCCCTGTAGGCCGGTTCAAAGGCTTGCTTCGGACTTTTTCAGTCATGGCGCTCGTCCTGGGCGTCCCAGGTTTCACAGAATCTTGCCGAAAACGAGGGCTCTTCTCCGGCGGCGCTGAGATGCGAAATATCGCCGAAGGAGCTCATTCTAAAATAGGCCTCACCCTCTCTGCGCTCCTCTGTTACAAGCGTAGTCACGGAGCTCGGAGCCGCGCAGAGACCGTGCAGCAGGACGATGGGGGATACGCCGAGCAGATGCCCGAGCATCACGCAGCCGACGCCGAAATGGCAGAAGAGAACGACGGTGTCTCTATTGGGCGCAGCGGCGCGGTAGATTTCGCCTTCGCGCGCGTAGCCGTGCTTTTTCAGCAGCGCGTCGAGGCCGGAATATACGCGTTGCGCCTCCTCGAAAACGCCTCCCTCGCGCATGAGCGGAACCGTGTGCCATTTATCCCTGTCGTAGTATTCGGTTGTTTTTGTCCAGACGGCCGGCAGAAAGTCCCAGGGAATGTGCTCCTCCCCGCTCTCCGGGTCAAGGACGGGCGCCCGGAATTCTCGCAGCCAGGGCAGAATCTCCGCCTCGCGCTTCATCCTTTTCAAAGTTACCGAGGCCGTGTCCCTTGCCCTGCCGAGAGGCGACATGTAAAAGGCCCGGATATCCAGAGCCGCCAGCCTCCCGGACAGAAGCTCTGCCTCTCTCCATCCCTTTTCGGTAAGGGAGTCGACGGCATAGTCCGGATCCCCGTGCCGTATGATAAGAAGTTTCATTGCCGCTACCTCTGCGATCCAATTTCAGCGCGGAATTCTTTCATTTGCCGCGTTCTTTCTATTATACCAATAAAAGCGGATATGTACAGCCCCATTTATCCGGCTTCTTTGCACGGACTGCCCCAAACGCCCTCTCGACCGGCGCTTCGCAGGGAAAAGCCCGCCGGCGCATAAGAGCGCCGGCGGGCTTTTTTATAAAAATACCGATTGATAATCTCAGGCGTTTTTATTTGACCGTAATAAGTTCATAGCTCCGGGTACCCAGGCCGATTTTTTCGGCATGTTCCAGACAGGAACGCCATTCGGCCTCGGGCGCCGAGTTTATGAAGGGGTCATGACGGTCGACAAAGCCCTCTCCGGCCAGATTGTCGGTCAGCTGGCTGACGGGAAGCGGCTGAGCTTTCAGGCAGGCGTCCGCGCAGGCCTGATCCAGAGCCAGCGGATCAAAGGACGCGAACATGCCCAGATCTGGCAGGATCGGCGCGTCGTTCTCCCCGTGGCAGTCGCAGTTCGGTGAAACGTCCACAACCAGCGAAATATGAAAATTGGGGCGGCCGTAGATCACCGCTTTGGTATATTCCGCCATGCGGCTGTTCAGCAGAGCGTTGGCGGCGTTATTTTCGAAGGTGATCGCGTCAAAATTGCAGGCGCCCAGACAACGGCCGCAGCCGACGCAGTTTTCGTAATTTACCGTCATTTTTTTCCTGTCCGAATCAAAGGTCAGTCCGCCGTTAGCGCATTCCTTCTGGCATTTGCGGCAGCCCCGGCAAAGATCCGGGTCAATGCTCGGCTTGCCGTTGCTGTGCTGTTCCTTTTTCCCGGCACGGGAGCCGCAGCCCATGCCGATATTCTTGATTGTGCCGCCGAAGCCCGTCATCTCATGGCCCTTGAAGTGGGTAAGGCTGATGAATACGTCCGCGTCCATCACGGCCCGGCCGATTTTGGCCTCCTTCACATATTCGCCGCCGATGACCGGCACAGCAATGTCGTCGGTACCTTTCAGTCCGTCGCCAATGAGGATAGGGCAGCCCACCGACAGAGGCGTAAAACCGTTTTCCCATGCGCACTCCAGGTGTTCGAGCGCATTTTTTCTTTTTCCGGGGTACATGGTGTTGCAGTCGGTCAAGAAAGGTTTGCCGCCGAGTTCCTTAACGACGTCGGCAACGGCTTTTGCGTAATTGGGACGAAGATAGCTTATATTTCCCATCTCTCCGAAATGCATTTTGATCGCGACAAACTTCCCGTCCATATCGATCTGTCCGATACCGGCTTCTCTTATCAGCCTTTTTAGCTTGGCGGGCAGCCCGTCACCGAAGGGGATCGTACGGAAGTCTGTAAAATAGACCTTTGCGTTTTCCATTTGTTTATTCACTCCTGTTTTGAAAGTGCGGTGAGTCCTTATCCGGCGCGGGGCATGTGAAAGGCTCGGGAGGGACACGCATTATGTTCAATTGAATTATACTCGCTGGAGTTAACTTCAAGTCAATAGCTAAGCCGAATAAAATACGTCGCCGGAGCGAAAATTTTTTGCCGTGCCGAAGCCGACCGCTTTGACGGCGCGGAATCCTTACGAAAACGTCAGCGCCTGCCTGGCTTCATATCCGTCCCTGCCGATCTCCGAAGACAGGAACTCGCAGGATTTAATAGTGACTTTAATCATATTCAACCCGACTGGCAGGGCTTTCAGCTTTGCGGGGTCAAGCCCCTTTTTTGCCGCGGCTCTCAGATACTCCTCGCTTTCCGCGCAGATGACAGCGGCTGTTCCGCTTATCTGGAGTCCGCCAAGCTTCTGAAATCCCGCATAACTGTCGTAGATCGCGACCGACACATTCGGGTTGAGCAGCAAATGCGCGAACTTCTCCCCGCCTTCGGAAAAGAAATACAGGGCTTCATCGAGATACATGTATTCAATGGGGGTCGCGCGGACTTCGTCGCCATGTCCGGTGCAGAGGGTGCAGGTGTTGTGCGAAAGCAGAAATTTATCCAGATAATCCTTTAGTTTCTCCTGGGGCATACTCCGGGTGTTTTTCAGCAGCCGCTTTATTTCGAGAGCCTTTTCGACCATCGAAGCCTCCTCGGAAAAGTCTTTGTATTCGTTGCGAAAGCCAGTTATTTCGGAAAACCGCTCCATCGCCAGCGAGTCGTTTTTATCGAGTGACGCGGGAGCGTAAACACCGCCGAACGTCCCCTGCCAGACAACGCATTCCCCCAGCATTTCAGGCAAATCCGCGTATGCCGACTCGCCGGAGGGGGAGAGGCATACGGTGAAAAGCGCAATTTTTTTCGTTTTGAGCCAGTCGGAATTATTTACGATAAATTCCCGGATCCCGTTTAAAATCTGTTCGCCGTATACCGGGGAGCCGATAACGACTGTGTCGAAAGCTCTGTGCTTTTCACTGAAATCCTCTGGAGAGATCACGGCGGCCGGCCCGAGAATCAGAGTGAGTTTTTGGGCTATCGCTTTTGTGGAACCGTATTTTGACTGATAAACAACGAGCGTTCTGTTCATAAAATCATTCCTTCTCACAACTATTCACCGTTGAATTCCAGCCCTGCGCGACGATGGGTGAAATGTACGACCGTCTCAACGTGGAACGATAGCATCAGATTAATGTCGGGTATGTGTTTTGCAGATTTTCCGTGCAGGGGAATAAGGCAAAGGTGGTTTTCAGAAAATTCTCTGTGCAGGAGAATAAGTCTACCGCGTTTCAATAATTTTATCCGTGTGATGGAACAAGTCAAGATTTCATATTCTGTCTTATATGGTGTTCCAGTTATTGAAAATGCCTCCGAATCAAATCGTTGAGTGCTAGGTAATCATTTCAAAGGTTCGAACTATAGCAAAAAACTTCTCTAAGCGCCTTGCTTTCAATTGGAAAATACTCTCCATTCACGATCAGAGGGCGTCCAACTATCATGGAAAGAGTGGACGATTTCTCTTCAAACAAGTTTGGGTTGATTTTCAGAATTCTGTTAATGCAGTCAACGAATTGGGGTGCACTGAGTTTTTCTATGACTTTTTTGCCATCTATGTTTTCTTGTGGGTTTCCGCAATTCACAATTTGAGCGTTGGACAGCTTTCTGATTTTTGCCGCCACTACCGCGGAAAGAATGAAAATGTCGAGTAGCTCTCGCTGTGCTTCCTCGCTGGTCATATTGCTCACATATTTTTCGTAGGCTTCGTCAATCTCATGCGTAAACAGATCCGGAACAGAAGATCTCGCTGGCATAATTTCGGTGGCATGAGTCTGATCTTTTTTTAACAAAGCTTTAACATTTTTCTTTCCATGTAATCCTTGCCACGCTTTCTTGACGCTTGGCGCGGCTTTTTCTTGCCACCAGTTTTTGATGTGAGGAGCGGCGGTGGTAAGCAACGCAATTATAGCTGCTGCTGCGGCTTCTCCTATCATTGCAGCCATTTCTCGCTGTTCTTCGGTCAATTCCACTGGCTCTCGTTCATTCTCATAGTTATAGCAAGAGTAACCGTCGTCATAATCGTCTTTCTCAACCTTAACCCATTCAGTCTGCCCGTCAACCTGATTGTTGGTATCGGAAAGTTGAGTACCTCGAAAAGCACCCGGAGTCTTCTTTGACTGGGCAAGATGGGTTCCTTCTTTGATTATGGGTCGGTATAAATCCCCGTCCTGTTCTGGATGGCTCATAACTTTTCTCCTTAGAACAATTTTTATCGGTCAACCAATTCTGGCCAGTAAATACTTGCCGAGTTCATGGTTTAGAAGCCGCATGATTTCCAATTCGTCTATTGCGTCAGCCAGAGCATTGTGCATCTCACAATACACCAAGTTCTCGCTCAATATTCTGTAAATGTTCTCCACACCATATCCGCGCTTCAATCTGCCAGTGCCATAACACTGGGCACAACTTGGTATCTTGGGGTTATGCTGCCTGTACGCCGCCATTTTCATAATGTCATACCAAGCTAGGTATGACAGTTCTGGTAGATGACGATAGTCGAAAGCCGCGTTATAGGCAAACATGGTCTCAACATCGTAGGTGGCAAGAAAACGAACCAACTCGGTCATTGCGGTTTCTCTTGAACACTCAAGTTCAGGCTTAATACCGTTAATGTAGAGAGCGTAGGCGTACATACCGCCGTGATTCTTGAAAGGGGTGAGTATGTAATAGCGTTTGTCTACCAACTCGAATGTCTCCGAGTCGGCGATGACAACGCCGATAGACATAACCTCGTCATCCCATGTTGTTTCCGTGTCAATAACGGCAAACGTGCTCATAGGTTTCCTCCTTGGCTTTTCCGTATCATTGCTCTTCTGTTTCTGCAGCCTCCGCTTCTTTAAAAGTCTTGCCGTCCTCAGTTTTCCACTCGACGTTGCCGTTGGTAGGCGCGCCGAGAATAAAAGCCGAAGCACCAGACGGAGTTTTGAAAAGAATGTCTTTTTGTAAAACACCGTTTCCGTCTATATACTCTTTGTTGTCTTCACGTGCAGATTTAACATAGTCGGGGCAACTCGGCACGGAATCTTTCCGAAGGGAACTACCCGCCAGAACCACAAGACCCTCGCTGGTCAATCGTGCTTTTGCATTTGCACCGCTTCGCTTAATAAAAAAAAGCGGACTATTCTGCTCGATAGATGGGGTAGTTTCCGAGGAAGCAAGAGTTATTTGAGCCAAGGGTTCAAACACCTTATGACCGAGTGTACTCATTATAATTTTGGCGTAATCTACGAACTCTTCAAGTTCGCTTTCTTTTTCCTCGGTGATATTTCCAGGCGTTGGTTCATTACCGTTTTTAACTAAATATCTCTTTGCCGAGACTGCCATATTGGTAAATCGATTTTCAAGGTAGCTTATCTCCGTTGGTCCGAAAGAATTGTTCGAAGTGGTGAACACAACAGCCTCCGTCCAGTAATCCTTATCCGGATTACGTTTGTGCTCCTGCAAGCGGTAAAGAATGCCCTCACCATTTTTTCTTATGCCGGCTTGCCCTATATAAGTAGTGTTCTCGCCAGTCTGGTCTGATGTACCAAACAGGAAATAGACCCCGCTCTGAGTGAGGTCATCACGCCCTTTGCACTTTTCCAATTCGGTGCGAGGAATTTTATATGCTACCCCAGTCCAATTTGCGAGGGTACATTTAATACGCCCATTTGGGTTCCCATCCATGAGAAATAGATTAATGCTTTTACCACGCATAGCCATTATCGCCACCTCAGCTTAATGCAAATTTACATTTCTCCCGCCAATTTTTACTGGAAGCAGGCCAAATATCATATTATTTTTCAATACAGCAAGATGAGTGTCTCACTATATGATCGTTACCCATTATTGGCTTTCATTGGTGCGCAATTAGCTTTTCAAGCTTCTCAAGTAACAAGGCTCGGTTCTTCTTTTTTAGCTCGCACTCCCAAATACGTATTACTATCCAACCTCTGCTCTCAAACGTCGCCGTAACAAATTTATCATGCTTAACATTGCCGCATATCTTCTTAGACCAGAAGTCTTCGTTATCTTTCGGCTTTGTATTCCGGCAATCGTGGCCGTGCCAAAAACACCCATCGACAAATATGGCAATTCGCTCTTTTAGGAAGACGAAGTCAGGGTGCCCTTTGACCGGATATCCTCGTCTCCAACCATTTATACCTTGCTCACGGAAGATGGCGATAAGTGCCAACTCAGTGGACTTGTTACCTTTTCCCCTTATGCTCCGCATCACGGCGGAGCGTTTTTCTTTATCATATACGTCCGCCAACGGTCACACCTCGCTTTCTTGGTTTGAACAAGTTATCAGACCGGCGTATCTTTGCAGATTTACGGTGTGTGAAATCCGGCGACTATAGACCGCTACTACGGCAGAATCCTTTCGAATGATCTTGTAAATTCGCCCATTCTGTTCTGCTGATTGTAGAACGGGAAGCCCCATACGTAATATTTGTTGTCATCGGCAAAGGTCTTTGTCGGTATTCCGCGGCTCTCAATCTGGAGCAGGAAATCCTCTTTCCACTTATCCTGTGCTATCAGGTGATTTCCCTTTGGCTCGACGAAAATCTGATACTGCTCTGAGCCTGTACTTTTCCGACGACGCAGAAACATCAGATAGTCAGGTTCGAAGCGCTCGCCGCCGTCAAAGGAATATAGCACAAGTTGTCTCTCGTTTCTAACAAGATAAACCGTTTCGTATTCCTTTTTCAAAGCCTCCACATAAGAGGCGAAGTACGCAACAAACGCTTTCTCCTCGGTCGTTCCAAAGTTATCGTTGAATATAAACCAATCGGCGATACCAAGGTTGATTCTCCATTCTGGACGGATTGCAGGGGCGTTCTGCGAGATGCCTTCGCCCTCTCCGTGAGGGTCTGTGATGTGTAGCGTCTTGCTGCGGAAAACCTCGCTAAATTTCTTATCTCTAAATTCAGTCGTCCCTTCATAGGTTTCCTTGATAGCCGAAATCTCGCCGCCAATTTTCGTCAGGACATTCAAACAAGCTTGAAAAAAGGTTTCAGGTGTTGGTGTCTCGTCGCGGCTTTCTATAAGAATTCTCACCCCACCGAGATATGCATCGCCCGTGATAAACTCCCTAAGCGATTTCAGGTTGGGAAAGTAGCTGCGCAGAATGCTAAATTTGAACACGTCGATTCGCCTAAGCGCGCTATGTACAATCGAATAATTGTAGGCGGCAATTTTCCCGATGGTCGTCCTATGTTGAAAAGTCTTTACTGTTGTATTCGTGTGGGCATTCATCATCATCGTATCCATCGCGGTTTTTCCTGTGTTTACGGTGACGCCGTATTCTTTATCGCGCACGGAGGGCAATAATTCTACGATATCCACACGGCTCTTGACTTCGCGTTTATTCAAAAATACGATGCCCGTTTTATATAGGTCATCCTGTTTGAAGGAGTCTTTCAGGACGTAATGAACTTCGGTCTGGCTTTCCGGCATAATACCAGTGGCAATTAGGGCTTTGTTTAACTCGTCGATGTAGCGGCTGTCGTATTGGCAATGGTAGTACAGCTCCTCGCAAACACGAAGCGGGTTGTCGATATCACCGTCATACTTACGCTTGTATTTCTCATCATCCTCGTCGATAACAAATGGGCAATATCTCGCACCTCGCCCAATAAGTTGCGCCTCGGCGATTGTGCTTACGCCCGGCTTACCCTTGGAGGCGTCGCGAGTTTCGTAAAGGCGCACGATGTCAAAAAGGTTCAGGACATCCCATCCCTCGTCCAATTTCTTGACCTCAAAAATCGCTCTGTACGGATTATCCTTGCTTTCGAGGGAGTTAAGTAAAATCTGCCGTTCGTTCGCTTCCTTGTCGTCATTGACCGAAATACAGTGATCCGGATTGAATTCCTCTCGTAATTCCTGTGCCAATTCCTCAAAGTCGATATCCTTGGCGGCATAGTATTCCGCCATACGCTTAACTTCCGCAAGCGGAGAAGCCGACACGATACGTTCCAGAGTCGCACCGGTAAGCGTTCGAATTATATCGTAAAAAGTCTGTTCGGATGCCTTGCTTTCAGCGATTGTTTTAGATTTGAACAGAACCACGGGCTTGATGTAAAGGCGATGATCCTGGAACACCTTCAAGCGGTATTGGCTGAACATCAATGCCGTCAGCATCCGGTCCGCGTAGCCAATGTCGGCCCGAATTGCCCGCACCTGCTTTGAATACTTCTCCTCGCGGAATTTGCTGAGCGGGTAATCGAATATAATCTTGTTCTCGTACTCGCTCAAAATGAACGGGTTTTGCAAGTCGCAGGTGGCTGTAAATTCAAGCAGCAGGTTATTGCGGTTTGCTTCAAAAATACGACGCACCGTCGTTTCCCAACTCTGGCGCAAGGAGTCCTCGTCGGCGTCCACTTTGCCACGCCGCGTATCTACGTTTAGGTGGTGGGCTTCGTCGGCTATCAAGACCGTCTTGGAATCGGCAAAATCGTCGAAGGACGGGGAGTTTTCTTTTGGAAACCACATATCCGAATGAAGCCCCTGCGTGGTCGTGAAGCAGATGTTTATGGCGTCAGGGCTTGCACCTTGGAAGTTACTCACCTCGTTGATTTTGACCGTATCACCATCAATGATAATTTGCTCCGCAAACAGATATTTTGCCGAAGCGGCGTTCAAAAAATTGTCTTTTGTCTTTTTGACGATGTTATCGAGATTCACAAAAAAGAGGAAGTTGCGATATCCGCGTCGATAGAGATATACAATCAGTCCCGCCATAATAAGTGTCTTGCCGCTACCGGTTGCCATATGGAACAATACCTGCGTCGGATTCGGACATTTGTCACTCTCATAAAACGTGATAAAGTTGCGGAAGGCATCGCTTTGATAAGGGCGCAATTCAAACGTCGGATTGAGGTTTTGCGGAATTATGTCAGGCAATTCCTTATAGGCAATCGGCGAAAAGTCTCGGATGGAGTCCATTTGCTGAAAAAGGAACATTAATTTCCCTCCAATCCGTAGAAGCTGCGTGTGAATGCCTTGTCAGCGTCACTGATAGCATACTCCTCATCGTCGAGATCGCAGAGGTTCACATAGAGCATATTCTTGTCGAGTAACTCCAAGATAAGACGTCTTTTGTCCTCAATGCACAAATCCTTAAATTCGGCTGAATGGCCTAAAATTTCAGCTGGGTTCGCCTTGCTACTGATAAAGCTGCTGTTTAACACATGCTCTAACAGGTCGATCAGTTCGACGTTGGTGTTTGCGGCTATCGCCTTGTCAATATATCTCTGATTGTACTTAGCAAGTTCACAGTAAACGAATGAACCTCCGCCGTTCCATTTAACTGCTTGTGATATACCACCTTGTTCGCCTTCAATGACCTTTTTTAATCGCGGTATCGAGCAGGTATCTACATAATCCATTTGCTCAACACCAATAAAAGTTCGGTGCTTTTTTAATGCGACAGCTTGTGAAGTAGCTGAACCCATAAAAAAATCAAGAACCAAGTCTCCTTCATCAGTAGCCAAGTCATATATATAGTCTAACAATAGCTCGGGCTTTGGTGTCGGAAACAATAATGCTGGAGCTACTCCTGGGAATAGTGCTTTTTGCTCATATTTTGCTGCTCGTGTGTGGCCTGTTCTTTTTAAATTTGTCCATAAATTTGAAGGTGGCAGACCAGTCATATCTGCAAGGTAACGCCGCTTAATTACTCGGGTCTCATCTTCAGAAAAACGCAATTCGCCTGTGGCAAACATTTTATCCATAGTCTCACGGGACCACCTCCAGCCATTCGCTGGATGTACAATTGTTTTACCCCCGGGAGTGATAATATCAAATTGTAGATTTGGTCTCAATCCGGGATTATTTACGTCACCGCCATCAAACCAGGGACCGCGCGGATCGTTGTCTGGGTTCTTATAATGTTTCCGCTTCTCAGGATCGTTCAAAAACTTGGGCTTCCATTTTTCGTTTTTTGCATATACGAGTATTGTATTGTAGTCCTCAGAAAATACCTCCGCATTATTATTACTGCTATCCGAGTGCTGCCATGTTATTGCGGTTATATAGTGATTTCTTCCAATAATAGAATCTAAAAGGACACGCATATATGGGGCTTCTTTGTCATCAAGGGTAATCCATATAGACCCATCGGCAGATAATAGTCGCCATGCCAATTCTATACGATTTTTCATAAAAACAAGCCAAGTTGAATGATTAAACCTATCATTGTAATTAAAACTATCTGTCCCCGTATTATATGGAGGATCTATATATATGCACTTCACCATGCCCTCGTACCGCTTCAACAGAGATGCGATTGCGATGAGGTTATTTCCTTTGATTATAAGGTTATCGTGATCAGTAAACTCGGTTGCTGGAGCAACCGAGATGGAATTTGGGCCGCCGACTGGATCGCCAGTTAAATCAACTGCTCCATTATAGGAGTATCTCTGAGCGTCGATCAGCACTTTCGGATAGAGCAGCCTGTCCACCTCATCGGGTGCAAGGGTGGTGTTATAAAAAACTTCATCTCGCTTCTGGTCGTCCTTTGTCTGCCCGCCCTCAAGGACACAATCCTTGTACGCAAACGCCCCTCTCCTGTCTGTAGACGGTAGAGGGGCGTTTTTTATTTCCCCTCCGAAACGGAGGAAAACATATGACGAGCGCACAAAAACAACAGCGAGCGGATGATTCCGCAAATGGAAGGCTGGTAATGAGTCTTGAAAAGACGCATGTTTCACAAGAACAACTGCAGCATGAAGCGGATTACGCGAGAGCGCAGGGAATACTCGAATCCTTGCTGAATCATGGATTTATTTCCTTATCAGAATTCAACAAGATCACCGCATTAAACCGCGAATCTTTCTCTCCGATGTTGGCGCAAATTATGCCTTAAAATCGTTGCTATTACTGCTTTTTAGAGGTAATATGTCACACTGACCAAGGAGGTGAGAATTTGAAAAAGGTAACGAAAATCATGCCCAATGCGACGGCTTCTCCCGTAAAACCGAAGCTACGCGTCGCGGCTTACTGCCGTGTCTCCACAGATACCGACGGGCAGCTGGAAAGCCTGGAGACACAAATCAGGCATTATGAAGCCTTCATTCGGGCAAACCCAGAATGGGAATACGCAGGCATTTATTATGACGAGGGTATCTCGGGCACGAAAACAGTAAAGCGACGTGAACTCCTGCGGATGATCGCCGACTGTGAAAATGGGAACATCGACTTTATTGTTACCAAGTCCATCAGCCGTTTTGCTCGAAACACGACCGACTGCCTGGAGCTGGTGCGAAAGCTGCAAAACCTCGGGATTTTCATTTTCTTTGAAAAGGAAAACATCAACACCGGGGAAATGGAAAACGAACTCATGCTCTCAATCCTAAGTGGACTGGCCGAAAACGAGTCGGTGTCCATTGCCGAAAACAACAAATGGTCGGTCAGGCGCCGCTTTCAAAACGGCACCTACAAAGTATCCAGCCCACCCTACGGTTACGTTTCTGTTGACGGGAAGCTGGTGGTGAATAAAGAGGAAGCCGATGTGGTTCGCTTTATCTTTTCCGAAATACTGTCCGGCAAAGGGTGTGGCAAAGTCGCAAAGGAGCTGAACCTTCGCGACCTAAAGGGCAAGAAGGGTGGTCGGTGGAGGTCGTCAACTATTCGAGGGATGGCCTATAACGAGAAATACGTCGGTGACGCGCTGTTTCAGAAAACCTATACCGACGAGCACTTTAACCACCGCCGCAATAACGGCGAAAAGGAACAGTACCTCATCCAGAACCACCACGAGCCGATTATCAGCCGCGAGGACTTTGAAACGGCACAAGCTGTCATAGCCCAGCGCGCCAGAGAAAAGGGTATCGAAAAACGAGAGGGACAGAGCCAGAACCGCTACCCGTTTTCGGGGAAAATCATCTGCGGCAACTGCGGCGGCACCTTTAAGCGCCGTATCCATGCCAGCGGAAAACATAGAATTGCGTGGTGTTGCACCACGCATCTCGCGGATATCGCCGAGTGCCCGGTGAAATATATTCCGGACTCCGCTTTAGACGTCGCGTTTGTCACAATGATGAATAAGCTTATTTTCGGGCATCAGACCGTACTCCGGCCCCTGCTCGTCAGCCTGCGTGGGATAACCTCCGACTCCAGCCTGAAAAGCATTGGGGAGCTTGATAAAAAACTCGAGGATAACACGGAACAGCGAAAGGTGCTGGTGGGGCTTCTCACTAAAGGCTACCTAGAGCCAGCCGTTTACAATAAGGGGAACAACGAGCTTCTGCAGGAAGCTGAGCGAATACAGCGGCAGAAGGAGTCGCTCCTCCGTTTTATGAACAGCGATAGTCGAAGTTTGAGCGAGGTTAGTGCGATTTTGCAGTACGCCACCAAGGCCGCAATACTGAAAGGCTTTGACGGTGAACTCTTCACACGCTTTGTGGAGCGGATTCATGTGTATTCCCGAACGGAAATCGGATTTGAACTCAAGTGCGGCATTACATTAAAAGAAAGGCTGGTGATTTGAATGGATCACATACCCTACGGTTACCGTATTGAAAACGGGCAGGCCGTACTGGATGAAAAAGCCGCCGAGCAGGTAAGGACGCTATTCTGCTCCTATCTTTCCGGCGATGCATTGGAAACCGCCGCTCAGAAAGCCGGCATCAAAGCCTTTCATTCTGGAATCACCAGAATACTTCAGAATGCCCGTTACCTCGGCGATGCGTATTACCCGGCCATTATCGGCCCGGACACTTTTACGGCCGCCGAAGCGGAGCGCATCCGACGGGCTGAAAAGCTCGGTCGTGTCTGGGAACCGAAAAAAGAAAAAGAGGTCGTCTTTCCCACCGCCTTTCGCCTGTGCGAAGGGACGGAAAAGTTCGACGACCCGTTTATGCAGGCTGAGTACGCCTACAGCTTAATAGAGATGGAGGTGCTTGAAGATGGATGCTAAGATGAGTATCACCGTGCTTCCGGCGCGAAAAAATGTCGGTTCGGCGAACAAGGATGAGGAGAACCCAAAGCTGCGGGTTGCGGCCTACTGCCGTGTGTCCACAGACAGCGATGAGCAGGCCACCAGCTATGACGCTCAGATTGAGCATTATACCAATTATATCAACGGTCATCCAGACTGGGAACTGGCGGGCATTTTTGCAGACGACGGCATATCTGGCACCAACACAAAAAAGCGCGATGAATTCAATCGCATGATAGATGAGTGCATGGCGGGCAGTATTGACATGATTATCACCAAGTCCATAAGCCGGTTTGCCCGTAACACGCTGGACTGCCTGAAATACATCCGCCAGCTGAAGGAAAAGAACATTCCCGTTTATTTTGAAAAGGAAAACATCAACACCATGGATTCCAAGGGTGAGGTTATGCTGACAATCATGGCGTCCCTTGCCCAGCAGGAAAGCCAATCTCTGAGCCAAAACGTCAAGCTGGGTTTGCAGTACCGCTACCAGCAGGGTGAAATCCAGGTCAACTGCAATTGGTTTCTCGGCTATGCCAAAGACGAAAATAAGCACCTGGTGGTTGTGCCGGAGGAAGCCGAAATCGTCAAGCGCATATACCGTGAATACCTTGAAGGCGCCAGCATGCTGAAAATTGCCCGCGGACTGGAAGCGGACGGCATCCTGAACGGCGCGGGTCGGGAAAAGTGGCATACCAGCAACATCAGCACAATTCTTCGAAATGAGAAATACATCGGTGACGCCCTTTTGCAGAAAACCTACACCGTAGACTTCCTTACCAAACAGCGGGTCAAAAACAATGGCCTTGTGCCGCAGTATTACGTGGAAAACAGCCACGAAGCTATTATCCCGCGTGAAATTTTTATGCAGGCGCAGGAAGAACTGGTGCGCCGGCGTTTAATCCATAAAAGCCCTAACGGTAAGAACCGAGTCTTCAGCAGCAGCCACTGCCTATCGAACGTCATCTTCTGCGGCTGCTGCGGAGAGTTTTATCGCAGAATTCATTGGTACAACCGTGGCAAGAAGTCCATCGTCTGGCGGTGCATCAGCCGGCTAGAAAATACCGGGTTATTCTGCGATGCCCGCACCGTTCCGGAAAGTCAGATTGAGCAAGTATTGGTTGCCGCCATTAATCAGACATGGTGTGATAAGGATACCTTCCTCACCACCCTGCAAAAGAACATCGCAGCCGTTCTGGAATCCGAAAAAGGCCAGCCACTTACTGACATCGACAAGCGTCTGGCAGAGCTGCAGGAGGAACTTTTGAAGCGAACCGGCGCCCGAGCCGACTATGAGGACGTCGCCGAGGAGATTTACCGTCTGCGCGAGGATAAGCAGAAGCTTCAGCTGGAAAGCGTCGGGCGGGACGAACAAAAAAAGCGCATTGCCGATATGAGCACCTTCCTGCGGGAACAGCCCACCGCCCTGACCGAATACGACGAGCCGCTTGTACGGCGTCTGATTGAAAAGGTCACCGTCTACGAGGACAGATTCACCGTGGAATTCAAGTCCGGCGTGACGGTGGATGTGGATGAATAAATTTGAAAATGAAAAAGGCGCTCTACATTAATTTTGATGTAGGGCGCTTTGATTTCTTAAAGTTTATGATAATCGTGAAAAAATTCTCCCATGGTAACAGGGACGTCGTTGAATGTCCAACGGTATTTAATGAATTTGAAACCTAACTCTAATATACGTTCCAGTACATACTGCTCAAAATCCGTTTTGCTTGTTATGTAAATTCCACCTGGTTTTTCGCTTTTTTGTTTCTCATATATTCTCATGACATCAGAAATGCAATGGTCAAACCTTTTGCTCAATATGAACAACGTTTCTGCACAGTAGTTGTTACGCATACTTTGGTAGATATTCTCATTAATTTCATCGCGAGACATAATGTTAAAATAGAAGTCGGAATTTAAGGAAGTACTTTCCCATGGCACTTGTTCATTGCTGGTAAGGTCAATAACATCTTTTCGCACTGATTTAAACATATCTTCAATTTTAGTATTGGGGTTTGCTATATGATCAAGTAGACATTGTGTATAGCAACCGTTTCCTTTGTCGGTATCTGCACCATAAGCCACCTTATTCGGTGAAGTTGCAAATGCAATTATTGTACCGCTACCTGCTCTAATTTCAGCTAAACCAGCACCAACAATATCTCGTGAAAAACTTGGAGCTGTTCTACAGGCATCCATTATCATAATATTTATTTTTTCTGGATGATTGTTCATATAATCTGTAATTGTATTTATTCCAACTAAAGAAGTACCGATAAAAATAGCTTTAGAAGAATTATAAGTACAATCGATAGGCACAAGGTAGTTTTCTCCATCAATTTGAATACCATGACCCGCATAATAAACTAAGATTACCGAGTACAAATCCGCTATTTTTAAAAACTCATCAATTTTTTCAAATAAATTCTTCCTTGATGCATCAGGTATATATAACACATCAAAATTTAGATCTTCTAATACTGATTTCATGTCGTTACCATCTTTTTTGCATGAAGCCAATTTAGGCTGTGTTTGATAATCAGCATTAGCAATTACTAAAGCTAATCCTTTCTTTGTATTAGTTGCCATGGTTCAGTTCTCCAAACCTTTTCAACATAATATTAATTATATTTGCTCCATCAGAATCATATTTATCAGCCAACCGCCACGCCTCTTTTTGGAGCATGGGTAACCCTTTATCAAAAGGCAGCTCCTTAAGTTTTGGAAGGAATAGATCTATTTCTTTTAATATCTCCGTTTCAATTTCATATTTGTTCATATGAAACACTCCAATCATTTTTTATTTTCAAGTCATTGCATTCGACCTGTTCCCACGCACACTTGAAAGCCAGCTAAAACATCTATCCTGTTCTCTCACCAAGCCCAAAAAACATAAAACATCTATCCTGTCCTGTCGTGAAAGCCCGTTATCAATCCTGTTCTCTCGCGAACGGAATCCGACCCGATAGACTGATTTCCATGAACAAGCAAAATCATGATTTGAGTGTACAGTTTAAAAACCTCAAAATCACAGAAACGGCTTATTTACTGGGCTTTCCGTACATTCAATCTTTTACCCTTGACATCAATACCACCGTCTCAACGTGTGCGCAGCGGGAAAACATGTCCACCGCCGCGCCTTTTACGGGGAGATAGCCGTTTCCAGCGAAAAGCTTCATGTCGCGGGCAAGGGTCGCGGGGTCGCAGGAAACGTAGACAACGCGTGCGGGAGACATTCGGACGACCGTGCCGATAACGTCCGGCGAAAGCCCTTTTCTGGGCGGGTCGACTACGACCGCGTCGGGACGGACACCTGAGGCTTCAAGTTTTTTTGCCGCCTCGCCGGCGTCGCCAAGTATGAACTCTGCATTCTTAATTCCGTTTCTCTCCGCATTTTCACGCGCGTTATTTACCGCCGATTCGACTATCTCGGCACCGTAAACATATTTTGCGCCGCGTGCGAGGCAGAGGCTGATCGTCCCGGCACCGCAGTAGAGGTCGAGGACGGTGCCCGCACCGTCGGGGCTTGCGTAGGAGACCGCTCGCTCGTAGAGCTTTTCGGCTTGGCGCGGATTTATCTGATAGAAGCTTCTGGGCGATATCCTGAAAAAAAGTCCACAGAGCTCGTCCTCGATATATTCGCTGCCCCAGAGCGTATGGAAATCTCCCGCGAGAACAGTGTTCCCGCGGGTCTTGTTTATACACAGCACTATCCCAGTGAGCTCCGGGCATTTTTCACGCAGAACCCGCACAAGGCCGTCTGTATTGACGCCAAGTGCGCCCGCAGTGACCACGCAGGCGACGGACTGCGGAAATTTCAAACTGCAGCGCGTATAGATGTGCCGAATTCGCCCGCTGCCGCTTCGTTCGTCGTAGGCCGGAACGCCCGAAGTGTCCATAAACCCGCGCAGGGCGGCGGCACAGCGCACGGAGAGCTCCGTCTGTATCAGGCAATCGGAAACAGAAACAATGCTGTGGCTGCGCTCACGGAAAAAGCCTGTCACGGCTTTTCCGCTCCCGTCGCGTCCAACCTCATATACCGCCTTGTTTCTGTAGCGGAGGAGCCGGCCGTCGTCCGCGCCGATTATCTCGTCTATGCGGAAATCGAGGCCTCCAACACGCTGTATGGCGTCGTTCACACGGGCGAGCTTGAAGCGAAGCTCCTCCTCGTAGCTCATATGCATGAGGTCGCAGCCGCCGCATTTCCCGAAAATCGGACAGGCAGGCTCAGCCCGCTCTTCCGAGGCCCTGAGGAGCTTTACGCCTTTCCCGTAGACCGCGGAGGACGTGACCTTGAGTATAAGCACTTCCCAGATCTCTCCGGCAAGCGCGAAGTCCACGAATACGGCTCTCCCGAGTATACGGCAGACGCCAGCGCCGCTGCTTCCGTATCCCGTAATCTCGGCCGTATAAACCTGATTTTTTGTGAGCTCTTCCATCGTGACCTCCGAATTCTACCGTATAATGTCATTTTAACATAAACGAAGACGCATTACACTTTATTTTTTACGCGTCCGTGCTAGAATGATTACCATAAAGCGGTGAAAGAAAAGTAAAAGAGGGAAAAGCCGTGAAGAAAATTGAAAAGTTTTTTTGCAGTATAATCCTTGTTCTGCTGGCCGGAACATTTCTCTGGCTGGCATACGCAAATCACGTCCTGAATTCAGGCGGAGCCGCGCAGCCGAGCCCCACGGAGAATGCCCAAAACAGCGTCCCGCCGGCTGAAAGCGCCGCAGCCCCGGCGGAAACAGAGAACGAAGGCAACGTGAAGCTCGCGTTTTGCGGCGACGTCGTCTGCCACATAGGCCTGAACGCGCAGGCAAAGAAATCAGACGGTACATACGATTTCACCCCGATCTTCAGCTCCGCCTCGGAGGTCCTTTCGAGAGCCGACTACGCGTCGGTAACGATGGAAACCACCTTTCCGGAAAAGGCCGACTATTCGGGCTTCCCGGAGTTCAAATCGCCGCCGGCACTGGCATCCGGCCTGAAAAACATCGGAATCGATCTTGTGAACACCGCATCGAACCACTGCATGGACGACCACCAGAGCGGGCTTATCCGCACGCTCGACGTACTCGACAGGGACGGCCTAGATCACGTCGGCACCTACCGCACGCAAGCGGAACGTGACAAAAACAGCGGCATCCTGATGAAGGAGATAAACGGCGTCAGGATTGCGTTCCTGAGCTATACCTACGGCACAAACGGCTTGCCCGTCACACACTGCGAGTATGCCGCGAATATCCTCTTCAAGGACTATATGTCGACGGATATGGAAAACTTAGACTATGCGTTTCTGGACAGGGACATGGCGGCCGCCCGCGCACTGAAAGCCGATGTGACGGTCGTCCTCGTGCATTGGGGTCTTGAGTATCACACGCAGCCTGTCGATTATCAGAAAACGCTCGCCGATTATTTTTTCCGGCAGGGCGCGGACGTAGTAATCGGCGGGCACTGCCACGTGCCGGAGCCAATGGAGCTGCACAGTGTCACGGATCCCGACGGCAATAAAAAGACCGTTTTTCTCGCCTACTGCCTCGGCAACTTCGTTTCCTGCCAGAACGACAGGGACACCGACCTTACCGCCATCCTGAACATAGACATAGAGAAGAACCACAAAACCGGGAAGGCTTCGCTCAAGAACGTATCCTATGTGCCGATGTTTATGGCGGATCTCAACGACTACGGCATAAAGGCGAGCTGGCGCTACAGGCTCCTGAATCTGGAGGACACCCTCGCCGCCTATAAAAAAGGCGATAATATGGGCTTTATAAACACGCAGATGTACGGCGCGATGGAGCAGGGCCTCCGCGATCTGCGCGGCATTCTGGGCGCGGACTTCGACATCGCGGATAACGGCGGCACCGACGTGGGGAAATGGACCGCAGAGCACGCAGGAGACTAGAAAAACACGTGATAGGTGAACACGGTTATGAGGGCAGACAAAAGCCCGTGCAGCAACTTCCCGAGGGCGTGCCGCGCGGGATTTAGTCCGCCCTCTCTTATTACCGCCGTGGCCTGTGCGTGGACGGATATGCCACCCCAGCCCAAAAGAAATGAGCAGAGCGCAAGGTTTTTGGCGTTGACGGAGAGACCGAGCATGGAGCTGGTTCCGGTGCCGAGCTCAAGGATGCCGGTGAGAAGGCTCCGGGCAAAGTGCGGCTCGGCCCTAAAATGATAGGAGATCTCACCGGTCAACGCGGAGAGCGCGCCGTTTGCGTCCAGAAGTCCGACAAGAACGCTGAAGAACACGACGAAGCCACAGACGGTTATCATCGTGCCCGTAGCGCTTTTGACGCTGTCCGTGAACGCGCCCGCGAAGTCCGTGACGGGAACCGGCAGCTTTGTATCCGTGTTTTCTAGCCTTCCGTTTTTCAGAATCAGACCGGTCAGAAGGGCGGCTGCAATATGAGCGCCGTAGAGGAAAAAACCGACTCTGACGCTGTGAAAGACGGCACTGCCCGCGACCGAGACAATGAAGGCCGGGCCGGAATTGTCGCAGAAACCGAGGAGCCACTCCGCTTCCGGCCTTTTGACAGCGCCCTTCCCGTACATCTCCGCGACTGTAATGGCCCCGACGGGGTAGCCGCTTGCGATCCCGAGGAAAAATGCGACGCCGCCCGCGCCGGATATGCCGAGCTTTTTCGTCACCGGCGCGAAGAGCCTCTGCACACGGTGGGGGAGACCCATTTCCAAAAACAGGTTTCCGAGGACAATAAAAGGGAATAGCGAGGGAATTATGACGCCGGAGCAGAGCAGAAGTCCGGCCCGCGCGCCTCCGGCCGACGCTGCCGGGCAGATAAGCAGCCCGAAAAACGCGTTCAGCGCCAGAAAAAGGGATATTATAAAGGAAATTTTCCTCGCCACTCCGTCACCTCCCAGTCCTGAAATCGGTACAAGTAGTTTATGTGGAAAATGTCGGCTCTATTTCCCCGAAAAGCCATATTCCTAAAAATACTTTTCCGCGCATAAACTTCTCAGAGGCGGTGATAGGTTTGAGGGAATTTAAAAGACGCCCGGTCACCGAGTATTTCAGCCTGCCCCCGGAGCTTCTGCCGGATGTGCCGAAGGTGACTCTGTCGGGCGGCAGCGAGGTGCTGGTCGAAAACCACGGAGGACTCAAGAGCTATTCGCGGGACCTGATAGAGGTACGGGGACGAAGCGCGCTTGTGCAGGTGCGCGGGGAGGATCTGGAAATTGCGGCCATGACGAAAACAGAGATCATCATACAGGGAATCATAGTCGCTGTAGAGCTCGGCTGAAGGGGGACAACGGTGGATAAAATATCAGAACGCATTTTCGGTTACGCGCTTATCAGGGCTGTCGGCGCCGAGCCGACAAGGCTGCTGGACCGCTGTGCCGCCGAGAGAATAGAGTTCTGGGAGGCGGTGCCGGAAGACGCCGTCACGCTCAGTTTCCGCGTGCCGCTAAAAGAGGCGGAGAGCGTCGCTGCTCTTGCCGAAAGATGCTGCTGCGAGGCCGTGACGGCGGAGAGACACGGGCCGCGCATATGGATGAAGCGCCTGAAGAAACGTCCTATGCTGTGGATTCTCCCCGCCGTGCTTCTCGCCGCGCTTGTCGCCTCCTCGTTTTTCGTCTGGAGGATAGACGTTACGGGAAACGAAGATGTGAGCGAGACCGAGATAAGGAACGCGCTCGAAGACTGCGGCGTCTCCATAGGCAGCTACTGGCCGGCCTTTAACAGCGACAGCATACGCAACCGCGTGCTCGTTGAACTGCCGAAGCTCAAATGGCTGAGCGTAAGCATTTTCGGCAGCCGCGCCGTCGTGGAGGTGCGCGAGCGCAGCGAAAAACCGAAGATTGTGGATGAAAACGCGCCTGTCAATGTCATTGCAAAGGAACCGGGTATAATAGTTAAAATGAGCGTTTTGCAGGGCCTTCGCAAAGTTAAGAAGGGCCAGACCGCGGCGAAGGACGACACGCTCATAAGCGGCGCGATGCCGAGCCTTGTAAACGGGACGCGCCTGGTTCACGCGGAGGGCAGCGTGATGGCACGGACGTGGTATGACATCACGGCGATCATGCCGCTCGAATACGTTAAAAAAACGTACACGGGCAGAGAAGACACAAAATTTGCGCTGATTATCGGCAAAGACCGTATAAATTTTTATGCGAACGGTAGAATTCCATATACGGATTGTGATAATATCATAGAAAAGCGAACACTCGGGATAAAGGGACTTTTCGAGCTCCCCGTGACCGAGGTCCGCGAGCGCTCGGCGGAATATACTCTGGAAAAGGCGAATGTGCCGGAGAACCGGGCCTCGGCGGCGCTGGAGGCCGCGCTTGGCGGCGAGCTTAAGTACAGAATAGGCGCAGACGGCGAGATTCGCTCGAGCGAATACAGCTTCGCGTGCGTCGGCGGATTTGCCGTCGGAACACTGAGAGCGGAGTGCCTGCAGGACATATCCGAAGAAAAAAAGATGACGGAGAGCGAAATAAACGAGGCAAGAGCCCCGGAGGAGGAAAGCAAGACCCAATGATAGAGAGAATCATGCCTGTCGACCGTATGGAGCAGATCATCAGCGTTTTCGGCTCGTTTGACAGGAATATACACATAGTCGAGTCGGAACTTGCCGTAAAGGTCGTGGATAGGGACGCGGAGCTGCATATAACGGGTGAGGCGGAAAACGTGATGCTGGCCGAAAAAGCGATATCCGGCCTGCTCTCGCTTGCCGCGCGCGGCGAGAATATCGACGAGCAGAATGTGCGGTATATCGTGAAGCTCGTCCGCGAGGGCGGGGAAGCGAAGATAGACCAGATAGCCGGAGATGTCCTCTGCATAACCAGCAAGGGAAAACCGGTCAAGGCCAAGACCCTTGGCCAGAAGGAATATGTCGAAGCGATACTCCATAACACGATAACCCTAGGCATAGGCCCCGCGGGAACGGGCAAGACCTATCTCGCGGTCGCCGCCGCCGTCGCCTCCTTCCGCAACAAGGAAGTCAACCGGATCATACTTACGCGTCCCGCCGTGGAAGCGGGCGAGCGCCTCGGCTTTCTGCCCGGTGACCTGCAAAGTAAGGTTGACCCCTATCTCAGGCCGCTGTACGACGCACTCTTTGACATGCTCGGCACCGAGACCTACAACAAATATCTGGAGCGCGGCAATATTGAGGTCGCGCCGTTGGCCTATATGCGCGGCAGAACTCTGGACGACAGCTTTATAATCCTCGACGAGGCACAGAACACCTCCCGCGAGCAAATGAAGATGTTCCTTACGCGCATAGGCTTCGGCTCGAAGGTCGTTATAACCGGCGACATTACGCAGGTTGACCTTCCGCAGGACAAGCAGAGCGGACTTAAAGAGGCCATGCGCGTTCTGCAGAACATAGACGATATAAAAATATGCGTCCTGACCGGCGCAGACGTTGTCCGGCACGTACTGGTGCAGAAAATAATCGAGGCCTACGAGGCGCACGAGAAGAAGGCAGTCCAGTCCGCTCCCAAGACGCTTTCCGGTAAAAATGCCCCCAGGAGAACATATAAGAGGAAGTCCGAATAAATGACACATGAAATTCTGCTTTCCCGCGACAGGCCGAATCTCGGAGAGCCTGCCGCGAAAAGGATGATCACAGCCGCCGTCTGCGCCGCGCTCGAAGCCGAGAACATCGGAGTTCCCTGCGAGGTCAGCGTGCTCCTTACGGACGATGTGGGGATACACGCGCTGAACCTTGAGTTCCGGAATGTGGATGCCGCAACCGATGTCCTCAGTTTTCCCGCGAACGAATTCCCAGCGGGCGGCTTTGACCCCGCTTCTGCGGAGAAGGACCCCCAGAACGGCTGCGCGGTTCTGGGCGATATGGCGATCTCGCTTGAGCGCGCCGCCGCGCAGGGCGAGGAGTTCGGCCACGGCACGAAGCGGGAGATACAGTACCTCACGGTACACAGCGTCCTGCATCTGTTGGGCTACGACCACATGGACGAGGGCCCGGAAAAGAGAAAGATGCGCTCACGCGAAAAGGAAATCATGGCGCGGCTGGAAGGCGCCGGAAAAGAATGAAAAGTTTTAAATACGCTTTCCGGGGCATATTTGAAACGGTGAGAAGCGAGCGCAACATGCGCGTGCACCTTTGCTTTGCGCTCTATGTCGTAACGGCGGGCTTTGTGACGCAGCTGACAGCGCCGGAGTGGGCCGCGGTACTGGTCTGCATCGGCGCAGTCACGGCGCTGGAGTGCTTCAATACCGCGCTGGAGCGCCTTTGTGACACGCTTTGCCCCGAAAAGAATGAGGGGATTAGAAGAGCGAAGGACGCCGCCGCCGGAGCCGTTCTCTGTGCGGCCCTCGCGTCCGCCGCGGTCGGAGCGGACATATTCTTCAGGGCGGACAGGTTCGCGGCCGCGCTTGGCTTCTTCAAAAACAACACCGTGATTGCGGTACTGATTATTCTTGCCCTGATACCGCTTTGCTTTTTCGTCAGGGGCGGAAAGAGAGATAGGGAATGAGTAAAAACGAACAGACAAAATCGGCGATGATAACCATAGCCGGCCGGCCGAACGTCGGCAAATCGACGCTTACGAACACACTGGCCGGGGAGAAGATCTCGATAGTCTCAAATAAGCCCCAGACCACGAGAAACCGCATCTGCGCCGTGCTTAACCGCGGGAATACGCAGCTCGTGCTTATGGACACCCCGGGCTTCCACAGGGCTAGGACAAAGCTCGGAGACTATATGGTCAAAGTCGTGAGGGAGAGCGTTGCGGATGTCGACGCCGTAGTGCTCATGGTCGAGCCCATCCCATCGGCGGGGCCGCAGGAGCTCGAACTGATCGACAGAATCAAGGAGAGCGGCTGTCCGGCGGTGCTGGCAATCAACAAGATAGACACCGTGCCGAAGGAGGAACTCCTGACCGTCATCGCGGCCTATGCGAAGCTCTGCGAATTTGACGCCGTAATACCGATAAGCGCAAAGAACCGCGACGGCACCGAGGAGCTTTTAAAACAGCTGGAGAAATATGCCCTCCCCGGCCCGAAGCTTTTCCCCGAGGACATGGTGACGGATCAGCCCGAAAAGCAGGTCTGTGCGGAGATAGTCCGCGAGAAGCTGCTTTACTGTCTCGACAAGGAAATCCCGCACGGTACAGCGGTGGTCGTGACAAGGTTTTCCGAACGGGAGGACACGGAGATTATCGACCTAGACGTCACAATCTACTGCGAGAAAGCAAGCCACAAGGGCATAATCATCGGGAAAAACGGTGAGATGCTGAAGAGGGTTGGCGAGCTCGCAAGACGCGATATTGAGAAGTTCATGGGCACGAAGGTCTTTCTGCAGACTTGGGTGAAGGTCAAGGAGAACTGGAGGGACAGCGACAGCCTTCTAAGAAACTTCGGCTTCGGCGACCGTTAACCGCGCAAAATTTTTAAAAACAAGCGCTAAAAATTACCGACACATTTCACTGATATAAGACCTCGCAGAGGATATAATAAGGATGCGAGGTGAAGTCTTAATGAAAGACTCTTGTCTTTGGGGAATGTTTTGCGAGACGGGCGAACCGTATTGCTACCTGCTCTACAGGTCGGCTCTGAAAGAGAAAAAATACAGGCCGGAATTTCCGCCGAGGGACACTCTCGCTTTTGACGGAACCGGTGAAAAACCGAGAGTCCGTTTTTAAGGAGTGCCGTACCGGTCCGTGAATTTTATCTGCAGGCGAAGTTTTAGGATTTTGCCAAGCGGATGAGGCAAGTCGTTTTTCTAACCCTTTCGGGTACACGAAAAAATGAATTAAATCAATCACGGACCGGTGCGGCTGCTGGTTTACATAATATGTTTAAAACAACAAGAGCTCTGGTGCTGAGGGAAACGAAATACAGGGAAACGGACAAGATTCTCACCGTTCTCACCGAGGACGAGGGTAAGCTCACGGTTTCCGCGCGGGGCGTGATGCGCAGGGGCAGCAAAATTGCCGCTGCCAGCCAGCTTCTGACTTTTTCCGAGATGACGCTGTTTGAAAACAGGGGAAAATGGTATGTCAACGAGGCCGAGACGGTCGAGCAGTTTCTCGGACTCCGGGACGATATTGCGCTTCTCTCGTTGGGAGCGTATTTCGCGGAACTGATGGAGGCGGTCTCGGATGAGGACAGCCCAAACCCGGAGGTGCTCCGGCTCGGACTGAACAGCCTTTTCGCGCTGAGTGGTGGCTACTATCCGCCCGAGCACATCAAAGCAGTTTTCGAACTTCGGCTCATGTGCCTTTCGGGCTTCGAACCCTCGCTGGAATCCTGCCCGAAGTGCGGGAGCACGGAGATCAGCTCCCCCGTATTCAGCGTTTCCGGCGGCACCGTTCTATGCGGGAAGTGCCGCGGCGGCGAGTACGGCGAGACCTTCCGGCTGGACGGGGCCGCTCTTTCGGCGCTGCGCTTCATAGCCGGCGCGGAGAGCAAAAAAATTTTTTCCTTTACGCTTGAAGAGAGTTCGGCAAAGCTCCTTTACGCCGTCTGCGAGGCCTATGTGCCGGCGCAGCTCGAGCGCCGCTTCCTGGCCCTGGACTACTGGAAAAGCGTGAGATAATACCGGCCTCATCAGGGAGACCGTAACTCTGGATGGAGAACCAAATGACAGAAATGTACGAAAAATCTCTTAGAACTCTCGAACTGCCCGCGGTGCTGGCCCTTCTCGCAAACGAGGCGGTGAGCCTACCCGCCAAGGAGAAAGTGCAGATGCTTGGTCCTGCCGACACCGAATACGAAGTGAAGCGGCGTCTGGGCGAAACCAGTGCGGCGAAGTCGATGATGGTCCTTAAAGGAAGCCCTTCTTTCGGCGGAGTCCGTGACGTGCGCTCCTCACTGACGAGGGCAAATCTGGGCGGCATGCTGAATACCAGAGAGCTTCTGGACATAGCGAGCGTCCTGCAGGCCGCCCGAACCGTGAGGGGCTATGCCGGCGGCGAGAGCTGCGGAAGAAGCAACATAGATTTTCTGTTTTCGTCGCTTATGGCCAACAAATATCTTGAAGAGAGAATAACAAGCGCAGTAATTGCCGAAGATGAGATAGCCGACGGCGCGAGCTCTGAACTTGCGACAATCAGACGGCTGATACGGGCCGCAAGCTCGAGGGTCAGGGAGGCCCTGCAGAAGATTATTTCCTCTCCCGCCTATGCCAAGGCCCTGCAGGAACCGATTATAACGACGCGTTCGGAGCGCTACGTTGTCCCGGTCAGGGCGGACCACAAGAGCAGCATCCCCGGGCTTGTCCACGACATTTCAGCGAGCGGGGCGACGCTCTTTGTCGAGCCGATGGCGGCGGTCAAGGCGAATAATGAGCTCCGCGAGCTTTTCGCGAGAGAAAAGCTGGAGATCGAGCGCATCCTGACGGAGCTCTCCGCCGAGTGCGGCGAGCACAGCGAGGATATCATCAGGGACTTCAATGTTCTTGTCGAACTGGACTGCATTTTTGCGAGGGCGAAGCTCAGCTATAAGCTGGGCTGCGGCGAGCCGGAGATCTCCGAAAGGAAGGTATCGCTGAAAAAGGCGCGCCACCCGCTGCTTCCCAAGGATACGGTGGTGCCTATTAACATTGAAATCGCCGGGGAATTCGATACGCTGGTGATAACAGGCCCGAACACGGGCGGCAAGACGGTCTCGCTCAAAACTTTGGGCCTCCTGTGCGTGATGGCCGCCTGCGGCCTTCACATACCGGCGTCCGAGGGGAGCTCTCTGCCGGTTTTCCGCGGCGTGCTCGCTGACATCGGGGACGAGCAGAGTATCGAACAATCGCTCTCGACATTTTCATCGCACATGACGAATATAGTTAAAATACTTGAGTGCTGCGATGAAAAGAGCCTGCTCCTCTTTGACGAGCTTGGAGCGGGAACCGACCCGGTGGAGGGCGCGGCGCTGGCTACGGCGATCATCGAGAACGCCAGAAAAAAAGGCTCCGTCATCGCGGCAACGACGCATTACGCGGAACTGAAGGTCTACGCCACCACAACCGAAGGCGTCCAGAACGCCTCATGCGAGTTCGACGTCGAGTCGCTGAGGCCGACCTACAGGCTGCTCATCGGCATACCCGGCAAATCGAATGCCTTTGCGATAAGTGAGAGACTCGGGTTGCCGAAAGGTGTAATCGACGACGCGAGGGGCAGAATAGAGAAGGAGAGCGTGAGCTTCGAGGAGACGATCGAGAGACTCGAAAACCAGAGACGGCTCCTCGAGAAGGACAGGGAGGAGACTGAGAGGAAGCTACGCGAGACGGAGGAGAACGCAAAAAAGGCAGAGCAGCTCAGGCGAGAGCTGAGTGTTCGGCTTGAAATGGCGGACCAAAAGGCGAAACGCGAGGCTCAGCGCATTCTGGATGACGCGAGAAGGACGGCCGAACGCACCTTCGATGCGCTGGACGGAATCAGAAAGAGACAGAACAGAGAATTTGACCATATTCGCGAGAACGAGGCCAGGACTGAGCTGCGCCGCAGCCTGAACGAGGCCGAACAGAAGCTTTCAAGAGCGGGAAGCGAGGAAAACGAGGAGAGAAAATCCTCGCGTCCGCTGAGGGTAGGAGATATGGTGGAGATCAAAGCCATGGGCGTAAAGGCGGAGGTGCTGGCCATTTCGGAAGACAGGCAGCTCGCACTCAAAGCCGGCATAATGAAGGTGAACGTACGGGAGAATGAGGTCTACCTTCTGGAAAACCGGCAGAAGGAGAAGCCGACGCTCCGATCGGGAAGCGGCCTCACGCTTAGAACCGTCTCAACCAGCCCTGAGCTTGATCTTCGCGGCATGATGACGGACGAGGCGATACCGGTGCTCGAGCGCTATCTGGACAGCGCGGTGATGGCAAAGCTTGAAAAAGTTACGATAATTCACGGGAAAGGCACGGGGGCGCTGCGGGCGGCCGTTCAGGACAGTCTGAAAACGAACAGGGCAGTGAAATCCTTCCGGCTCGGGCGTTATGGCGAAGGGGAAAACGGAGTAACGATTGTCGAACTGAGATAAAAGGGGTGCACAGATAATTTTATAGCTGTGCAAAATTACAAAATCAGCAAAATTGATTGACGTAACGGTTTACATTTGATAAAATGTACTAAGCAAATAAGTGGATAATATGCCATTTTGCCATAAGGAGTGACGATGATGCTTACCAGAGAAGTAACTATCAACAATCAGGTTGGTCTGCACGCGAGACCCGCAACATTTTTTATTCAGAAGGCCAATGAATTCAAAAGCAGTATTTGGATCGAAAAGGATGACCGTAAGGTCAACGCTAAGAGCCTTTTGGGAGTACTGTCTCTCGGCATTGTTAAAGGAACTTCCGTGAATCTCGTTGCGGACGGAAGCGATGAAAAAGAAGCACTCAATACGTTGGCTGCTCTTATAGCATCTGATTTTACCGAGTAAGTTTCATCCATAATAGAGCGGGGCGTGTTTATACCGACACGCCCCATTTTTTCATTGAACGTTGGGCGGAGGCGATAGCTTGCGTATTGAAGAACTCAGAGAGAAGGCGCTCCGGCTTCCTCTGCTGCCGGGAGTATACCTCATGCTCGACGAGAGGGGCGAAGTCATCTACGTCGGTAAGGCGAAGGCACTTAAAAACCGGGTGACGAGCTATTTCCGCGGCGAACACGAGCCGAAGACGGCGGCAATGGTCGAAAAGGTGCGCGATTTCAACGTGATCGTCGCGGCCTCCGAATTCGAAGCCCTGTGTCTGGAGAATTCGCTTATAAAGCGTCACCAGCCGCACTACAACATCCTTCTTCGCGACGACAAGGCCTATCCCTTCATTAGGCTGGATGTAAAAAGCGAATGCCCCCGATTGACGATCAGCAATAAAACAGCCGAGGATGGCGCAAAATATTTCGGGCCCTTTGGCGGCCGGGTACTTTCAAAGACTATCATAGACACCGTATCCAAGGCGCTGCAGCTCCCAACCTGTGGAAAAGTCTTTCCGCGCGATTTTGGGAAAAGCAGGCCCTGCCTCAACTACCATCTTGGCAATTGCCCCGCCTACTGCGCCGGAAAGGCGGGCGCCGAGGAATACGGGGCGCATATCCGTGACGCGGAAATGGTGCTCAGCGGCAGATCGGGCGACCTGCGAAACGAGCTCGAACAGGAGATGCTCAGAGCTTCGGAGGAGCTCCGCTTTGAGCGGGCCGCCGAGCTCCGGGACAGGCTCCGCGCCATCGAGGGCCTTTCAAACAGGCAGGCGGTAATAGGCGGTTTCGGCGCGGATACCGATGCCGCAGGCTTTTTCAGAGGCGCGAAGTCCTGCTTTTCGATCCTGCATTACAAGGGAGCAAACCTCGTCGAGAAGGAGTTCGACCTCATGGACGAACCTCTCGAGAGCGATGCCGAAGCCGTCTCCTCTCTTGTCCGCCAGTATTATTCCATTCGCGGCGCCTGGCCAAAGACGCTGCTCCTGCCTTACGAGACGGAGGACTCCGCCGAGATCGAACAGCTGCTCACCGAGGCGTCCGGACACAGAGTATATGTCGAGGTCCCGCAGCGCGGGGAAAAACGCTTCCTTGTGGAGAAAGCCATGCTGAACGCCAGGGAGGAGTGCATGCGCTTCACAACGGCCGTACAGAGACGGCTCAAAACGCTCGAGTGGCTCCAGGCGGCGATTGGCCTGGACACGCTGCCGAAGCGAATAGAGGCTTTTGATATCTCGAACACGGGAAATTTCGGCATGGTCGCGTCAATGACCGTATTTGTGAACGGAAAACCTCTGAAGCGCGATTACAGGAAATTCAAAATCAAGGCGCTGTCCTCGCAGGACGACTACGGCAGTATGAGAGAGGTGCTTACGAGGCGCTTCACGCGCTATCTCGACGGGGATGCCGCTTTCTCGGAGCTGCCGGACCTGCTGCTCATTGACGGCGGCGCCGTCCACGCCTCGATCGCCGAGAGCGTTCTGAGGGAGCTTGCTATTTCTCTGCCCGTCATGGGCATGGTCAAAGACGACCGGCACCGCACGCGCGCGCTCATACGCGCAAGCGGCGAAGAGCTTGGACTGACGGGAAATCCGGCGGTCTTCGCGCTCATCGGGAACATACAGGAGGAGACGCACAGGTTCGCGATTGAATATCACCGCAGCCTCAGGAGCGCCTCGATTGGCTCGAAGCTCGAGGAGATCGAGGGCGTCGGTGAGGTCCGCCGAAACGAGCTGTTAAAGCGTTTCAAAACGATGAAGGCCATAAAAAATGCCGGCTACGACGAGCTTTGTGCCGTAATCCCGAAAAACGCGGCTAAAGCGGTCTACGACTATTTTCACAACGGCGGAAACAGCGATGAGGAGACAAACATGGAGGAAGACAAATGAGAGTCATTACGGGAACAGCGCGCGGCCGCAGACTTAACGAGCCTAAGAACATGGAGATACGCCCAACCACGGACAAGGTTAAGGAGTCAATATTCAATATCGTGCAGTTCGACATCGAGGGCCGGAGAGTGCTCGACCTTTTTGCAGGCACGGGACAGCTCGGTATCGAAGCCCTGAGCCGCGGTGCGAAGAGCGCTGACTTTGTCGACGAGAGCACGGAGGCACTGAAGATCGTCCGGTCGAATCTGGACGATTGCAAACTCAAGGGCGGGGTCGTCCGGGACGACGCGCTGAGCTTCCTCGGGCACTGTGGAAAATATGATATAATATTCCTGGATCCGCCATATAAAAGCAATTTAATGGATATTGTGCTTGGAAAAATTATTCAGTTTGACATATTGTCAGATAGTGGTATAATAATTTGCGAGACCGACAGTGAAACGGAATTATCTCCGCTCAAAGAGCCATACTTTATCGGGCGCACATATAAATATGGCAAGGTGAAGCTCACGGTCTGCGGAAAAGAGAGCCGCAGCGGGAGGAATTGAGACAGATGATAACCGCAATATATCCCGGAACGTTCGACCCTGTCACTTTGGGCCATCTGGACATCATAAAAAGGGCGGCCAGAATCTTTGACAGGCTGGTGGTCAGCGTGGTCATGAACGTAGACAAAAGTCCGCTTTTCGATTTGGACGAGCGCGTCGAACTGATAAGGAAGGTCGTTTCCGACATACCCAACGTGGAAGTCGACTCCTCGATTGCGCTGCTCGCGGATTTCGCGAAGCAGTACGAGAATCCGATCGTGATAAAGGGACTGCGCAACCATGTCGATTATGAGTACGAGACGACAATGGCAGTTTTCAATAAAAAGCTCAACCCTTTGCTTGAGACCTTTTTTATAACCGCAAATATGGAGTACACCTATGTGAGCTCAACTGCCGTCAGGCAGCTTGCAATGTACGGAGCCGATCTCTCCGACTACGTCCCGGCGCTTGTCGGAGAAGAGATTCGGAAAAAAATCCTGAATGTGAGGTAAAGATATGGACAATGAGACGGAAAACGAAGTAACTGAACTCCTTGAAATGCTCTACAACAGCATTGTCGACGCATGGAGTGTGCCTCTTGGGAAGGACAAGTGCATGGTGAACCGCGAGAATACGCTCGGTATGATCGACGACATCAAGGCCCAGCTTCCGATAGAACTCACCGAAGCAAAACGGCTTGTTTCGGCGCGCGATGAATTCATCGCAAACGCAAAGCGCGAGGCGGAGTCCATACGCAGAGCTTCGGAAGAACAGGCAAGGCGCATCGTCGACGAGCAGGAGGTTACCCGCACCGCGAAGGCCCGCGCCAACGAGATCATGACGACTGCGGAGGCCAAGGCGAGAGAACTCATGCGTGCCGCGAATGAGTACGTGGACGATGCTCTCAGACGCACGGAGGAGGCGGTAAACGCCGCTCTCTCGGAGGTAAGGGATTCCCGCACCCGTTTCCGCAGCCTCGCGTCACGCCCGTCGGCTCCGGCGTCGCTCAAAAACACGGCTTCAGCCGAAGAAATTACAGAGGAATAAGAACCGCTTACATACCGAAACCCGTCCGGAAAAAATATTTTTCCGGACGGGTTTTCTATATATAGGGGTTGTCAATTATGTAAACAAAAGTTTTATACAATAACTAGTGAAAAGTTATTGAAATTTGGGCAAAATCAGGCGGAATACCGGTAGATATGGTGTTTTTAATGCTTGATTTTTCTTGAGAGTGAGTTATAATTAGAACACATATGTGGGAAGAAGTGGGGCAAAATGCACCTTATTCCCAATAAAGCCCGAGAATATGCGCACTATTGCCGTTTAAACGGGCTGCTTCGCGCAAATCATAGAGACAGGGAGGGGTGAACGTGACCGGTGAATATGAGCACACTCTGGACTCGAAGGGACGTCTTTCAATACCCGCAAGACTGCGCGAAGAGCTTGGCAACGTTTTCTTTGTAACCCTGTCTATGGACAAATGCCTGTCGGCGTATTCCTCCGAGAGCTGGCAGACGTTTTCAAACAAGGTCAATGAAATGCCCTATGTCAAGCAGCGCAAAATGCGCCCGCTTTTTGCCTACGCGGCAAAATGCGAGGTCGACGCGCAGGGGCGCATACTGATTCCACAGAATCTGAGGGATTTTGCGGGACTGACAAAGGACGTTACGGTCGTCGGCAGCAACAATCACGCGGAATTCTGGGACAGCGCCAGCTGGAACGAAATCTATGTAAAGGAGACTACGCCTGAGAATATCGCGGCCGTTATGGAAGAATTGGAGTTTTAAGTGGATTACGGACACTATTCGGTTATGCTGTGCGAGAGCATCGACAGCCTGAACATAAAACCTGACGGCATCTATGTGGACGCAACGCTCGGAATGGGCGGGCACTCATACGAGATAGCCAACAGGCTCTCTGGGGGAGAGCTGATCTCGATAGACAGGGATGCCAAGGCTCTCGAGCGCGCAGTCCTGCGGTTGGAGCCGCTGATGGATCGGATAACTCTTGTACACGGGAACTTCCGCGACATGGACGCCATTCTGGACGACCTTCACATTGATAAGGTTGACGGAATGCTTTTCGATCTCGGGGTATCGTCCCCCCAGCTCGACGAATCGGAGAGGGGCTTTTCCTATATGGCCGACGCACCGCTCGATATGAGAATGGATCAGAGCGACTCTGTGACGGCGGCGGATATCGTAAATACCTGGCCCTATGAAAAGCTGAAACGTATCCTTTATGATTTCGGGGAGGAGCGCTATGCGCCGAGAATAGCCGAAGCAATCGTAAAGCATAGGGGGAGGGCGCGGATAGAGACGACGCTCCAGCTTGTGGACATAATTAAAAGCGCAATGCCGGCCTCCGCGCTCAGAGAGCCGCAGCATCCCGCGAAAAGAACATTTCAGGCAATTAGGATAGCCGTCAACGACGAACTTGAGGCGATCTCCGAGGTGCTGTCGACGGCGGCGGACCGGCTTAAGCCCGGCGGAAGGCTGGTGGTCATAAGCTTCCATTCCCTCGAAGACAGGATAGTTAAAAACGCTATTGCCTCGAGAGAAAACGGCTGCACCTGTCCGAGAGACTTTCCGGTTTGCGCCTGCGGTTTCGTTCAGACGCTGAAGAGCGTATCACGCAAGCCCTATGTCCCGCAAGAAGCGGAGATACTGGAAAATCCGAGATCGAGAAGCGCTAAGCTCCGCGTTGCCGAAAGAGTTTGATTTTCGACGCAATAATATAAGGGGGATTACGATGGCAGCAGCGGTAAAAAAACCTAAGTACAATTACGGAAGCGTCGCCTATGATTACACGAGGCCCCTGCCTTATCGCGAGGAGATGGATATTCCGGCTAAAAAACAGGTCGTAATTCCCGCCCCTCCCAAAATCAGGGAAGATGCCGCCGTACGTACGGGAGCCGCGACGAGACAGGCCATTGCGCCGCTTGCGCTCATCGGTTTTGCCTGCGCAGCCATCCTGCTGGTGTTCACCCTGATGGCCAAGATACAGCTTACGGAGATAACAAACCAGTCCGCGCAGCTCGAACAGCAGCTCTCGCAGTTGAAGGTCTCGCAGGACAGGATACTTATAAATTACGAAAAGGCTTTTAACCTCACCGAAATCGAAGAGTATGCCACCTCGACGCTCGGCATGCAGAGGCCGAGGGACGAACAGGTCTATTATCTCGATAACAACGTTCCGGACAAAGCGGTGGTTATGAATACTAAACCGGATAAGGACAGTTTGGGCGAGAGAATTATTAATGCTCTCAAGTCTGTCGGGGAATATTTCAGATAGACAGACGAGTATTATTAAGAGAAGGTTTCTTTGACTCGGGGAGGGAGAAATATGCCCGGTACAAACAGAAGAATGAGTTCTCCTGACACTCCAAATTCAATGATGCTTCGCCGCACACTCTTTCTTATGATAGTGTGCGGCATAGTTGCATTTTTGGTATTGGCGCTGCGTTTGGTAAAACTTCAGATTTTTGACCATAATTTTTATGAAACCAGTGCGATTGATCAGCAGGTGCGCGAGACGACCGTGACGGCGAAGCGGGGGACGATCTACGACACGAACATGAAAATCCTCGCCCAGAGCGCGAGCGTCTACAATGTTTTCATAAGTCCCGCGGAGATCAAAATGTACAACGAGGACCCGACACTCATCGCAAAGGGCCTTTCGGACATACTCGGTGTCAACTACGACGACATACTTGCGAAGGCTGCGAACACGAAATCCTGGTATCAGACGGTCGCGAAAAAAATTGAGCCGGACGTGTCGGATAAAGTGCGTCAGTTCAAAAACGACAACCACCTCAACGGCGTCAAGCTCGAGGAGGACAGCAAGAGATATTACCCCTACAGCAGTCTTGCCTCACAGGTGATAGGCTTTGTCGGAACAGACAACAGCGGCCTCAGCGGCATTGAAGCCAACTATAACGGCGATCTCACCGGGGAGAACGGCAGGGTGGTCAGAGCCAAAAATGCCGCGGGCACGGATATGCTTTTCACCAGCTTTGAGGATTATCAGGACGCACAGGACGGAAAAAGCGTGGTCCTTACGATAGATTCCACCATACAGCACTACATCGAGAAGGGTCTTGCGCAGGCGGTCAAGGATTACGATGTACAGAACGGGGCGGCTGCGATTGCCATGGACGTGAACACCGGCGCGGTGCTCGGAATGGCCAGTCTCGGAAATTTTGATCTGAACAACTACCAGGCGGTGGACGAGGAAACCCAGAAGGAGATAGACGCCACGACCGACCCGGGAAAAAAGCAGAAACTCCTGACCGAGGCGCAGCTGAAGCAGTGGCGCAACAAAGCAATAAGCGACACCTATGAGCCGGGTTCGACATTTAAGATCATTACGCTCTCGATGGCGCTCAACGAGGGCGTCGTCAAACCTTCGGACACTTTTTACTGCGGAGGGTCAATAGCGGTCCCGGGCAGAAAAGATCCGGTAAACTGCTGGAAGACTACGGGACACGGGTCGCAGACACTTACGCAGGCTCTTGAGCACTCCTGCAACGTCGCGTTCGTCCAGGTCGGACTCAAGGTCGGCGAGCAGAAATTCTACCAGTATGCCGAGGCTTTTGGCTTATTTAACTCCTCTGACGACGACACGGCACAGCTTTCGGGGAAAACCGGTATCGATCTGGGGGGAGAAAGCGGAAGCATATGGTGGCCGAAAAAGACCTTCTGCAACCCTGAAAACGAATCGCAGCTCGCGGCGGCGGCTTTCGGCCAGACCTTCAACATCACGCCGCTGCAGCTCATTACGGCGGTCTCCGCCTGTACGAACGGCGGCTATCTGATGAAGCCATATGTGGTCAAGGAGGTTCTGGATTCCGACGGGTCTACCGCCTCCAAGACCGAACCGACCGTCGTCCGGCAGGTCATCAGCTCCGAAACCAGCAAAACGGTGGACACCATGCTCGAACAGGTCGTCGGAGATAAGGTCGAAGGGACGGGCAAGAATGCCTACGTCGCGGGATACCGCATCGGCGGAAAGACGGGTACCAGCGAAAATGTGTCTCTCGAAGTCGCGAGTGGAGAAAAACAGTACATCGTCTCATTTATCGGCGTTGCGCCGATAAATGACCCAAAGATTGCCATTCTCGTCCTGCTCGACAATCCGAGCAGCAAGACGGGCATCTATATCAGCGGCGGCCAGATGGCGGCTCCCACCGTGGGAAAAATGTTTGAGGATATTCTCCCGTATTTGGGCTATGAACCGCAGTATACACCCGATGAGATCAAGACCATAGACAAAAGCGTGCCGGAGCTCAGCGGCATGTCCTCCTCAGACGCAATGGCAAAGCTCACCGCGGCGGGACTTACGGCCAGAGTGATCGGGACGAGTGGGACAGTTACGGCGCAGATACCCGCTGCTAACAGCGTGGTGGCGTCCGGCAGCCAGGTTATACTCTACTGCGGCTCGGCACCCTCCGACGACATGGAGACCGTGCCAAACCTTTTGAACCTGACATACAGTATTGCCAGGCAGAGGCTTGGAAGCACGGCACTTTTTGAAAAAGCTTCAAACGCGATAACGAATCCGAATTCGGTTGTGGTAACATCTCAGAGCGTACCGGCAGGCACAAGGGTAAAACACGGGACGGTCATCGAGGTCTCGGTAGCGGATACGAGCCAGCTGGGACGCTATTGATAAAGGCGCACTACGCAGGAGGTCAAAGCATGAAACTTAAAGAATTGCTGAAAGACGTGACAATATTGGAAATGCGCGCCGACGCTGATACCGAGATCGCCAGCGTCAGCTACGACTCCCGCAATACGAGGAGAAGTGACCTCTTCGTGGCGATAAAGGGTTTTGAGAGCGACGGACACCGATTCATCGGCGCAGCGATGAGTGCGGGCGCCGCGGCGGTAGTCTGCGAGGAAAAGCCGGCGGAGAATATCCCGTACGTGCTGGTTGAAAACTCACGCGAGGCTCTCGCGCTGATTTCCCGCAGCTACTTCGGCGACCCTTCCTCAAAAATGACGATGATAGGCGTTACCGGCACCAACGGGAAGACAACGACAACCATGCTGATTAAGCATGTCGTAGAGGATCTCACGGGTGAGAAAACCGGCCTTATCGGGACCAACCAGAACATGATCGGCTCTGAGGTCCTGCCGACGGAACGCACAACTCCCGAGTCCTTCGAACTCCAAAAATTGTTCAAAGAGATGGCAGACAAAGGCTGCAAATATGTTATAATGGAAGTCTCTTCGCATTCTCTTGTTCTGGACAGAGTCGCGGGGATACGCTTTGAAGTCGCTGTTTTCACGAACCTGACGCAGGACCATTTGGATTTTCACAAGACCATGGAAGAGTACGCGGGCGCGAAGGCGAAGCTGTTCGAGCGCTGCAATAAAGCCGCTGTCAATATCGACGACGAGTGGGGCGGCTATATGTGCGCGCGCGCAAAGTGCCCCGTGTTCACCTATTCGGAGACAAAGCTCGAGGCCGATCTCGTCGCGAAGGACATAAGGCTTTCGCCCGCGAACGTGAAGTTCTGCGCCCTGGCCATGAACAGCCTTGAGCGCGTCAGCTTGGAGATACCGGGAAAGTTCTCGGTCTACAACGCGATGTCGGTCATCTCGGCCTGCCTGCTGCTCGGCCTTCCGCTCGGCGGCATATGCGAATCGCTGAAAACGGCGAAGGGCGTTAAGGGCAGGGTGGAGGTCGTTCCGACACCGCCGGATTATACGATTCTCATCGATTATGCCCACACGCCGGATGCGCTTGAAAACGTGATAAAGTCCTTGAAGGAAGTGACGAGCGGCCGCGTGGTCGTGCTTTTCGGCTGCGGCGGGGACAGGGACAGAACGAAGCGCCCGATTATGGGCGAGATCGCCACAACCCTGGCCGATTACACCATCATCACCTCCGATAATCCGAGAACGGAAGTGCCTTCGGATATCATTGCGGAAATAACGGCTGGTGTCAAAGTGCCGAAAAGCCGCTACAAGGTAATCGAGGACAGAAGGGAAGCCATCGCCTACGCCATAGAAAGCCATCAGGAGGGGGATCTCATCATCCTTGCCGGCAAGGGACATGAGACCTATCAAATTATAGGCAAAACGAAATACCACATGGACGAACGTGAAATTGTTGCGGAACTTTTGAGAGAGCGGAGCGGAGAGTAGAATTCACGGCATTATAGCGGAGAAGGGGAAATAAACCGATGATTGAAGAGCTGATTTTGGCTTTTGTGACTGCTTTTATAGTTTCCGCGCTGGTAGGGAAATTTCTTGTTCCCTGGCTCCGCCATATAAAAGCGGGGCAGGCAATCAAGGAAAACGGGCCTACCTGGCATATGTCCAAAGCCGGAACTCCCACCATGGGAGGCATAATCTTCATCTCCGGAGTCACGGCAGCCTGTCTGATCGCAGGATATGACTGCATCAGACGGGGCGATCTTTCACACATTTTTGTGCTTTTGTTTTCATTGGCATTCGGCGCCGTTGGATTTATCGACGACTATGAAAAACTGAAGAAAAAACAAAACCTCGGCCTTACCGCGGGAATGAAGTTCCTGCTTCAGGTCGCTGTCGCGGCCCTGTTCGTCTTCCTGCTCAGGGATACCGGCAGACTGCAGCCGAACCTCTATGTGCCGTTTTTCAACGTCAGTGTGCCCATGCCGGAATGGCTGTATTTTGCCTTTGTAATCTTCGTCATCGTGGCCACGGTGAACGCCGTGAACCTCACCGACGGAGTCGACGGCCTTGCTACCGGCACCTCCATCCCCGTCTTTCTTTTCTATGCGGCGGCCGCTTTCCTTTGGGGGAAGGAATATCTCTCCCTAGGCATTTTTGCCTCCGGGCTTCTCGGCGGCCTGTTTGCTTTTCTCATCTATAACTTCAACCCCGCGAAGGTGTTTATGGGCGACACCGGATCACTTTTCCTCGGAGGAGCCATCGCGGGTATGGCCATCGCATACAACATGCCGCTGATAATCATTACGGTCGGCATATTATTTATAATCGAGGCGCTTTCCGACGTTATCCAGGTCGGCTATTTCAAGCTGAGCCACGGAAAACGGGTTTTTAAAATGGCGCCCTTCCACCACCATCTGGAGATGGGGGGCTGGACGGGCAAAAAGTGGACCGAAAAGGAAATCTTCGCGCTGTTCACCGGAATTACGGCGGCGTTTTCCATCCTATCCTATTTCGGAGTCCGCGGCAGATTTGGAGTTTGAACCGGAGCCCTAACCGGGGCTGAAGGGGGGCAAAGCAGTGCAGGTAAAGGAAGCGGCGGCGACAGTCAGCATACCTCAGACGAGGGGCTTGACCCTCGAAGACCACAGCCGGGATCTCAGCATCGCCCGCGGGCCGATGGACCTGCAGTTCATGCTGATAACCCTTCTTCTCCTTACTATCGGCGTTATCATGGTGCTCTCGGCAAGCTATGCCAGCGCCTATTACGACGTGACCAACGTGACCGGGGGCAATCCTACATATTATTTTGCACGGCAGCTCATATTCGCGGTCACGGGTATCGGTATAATGTATGTCTGCTCGAGGCTTCCGCCCGCGCTGTACCGCAGATTTTCATTCTGGGTGCTCGGCATATCGATCGTGCTGCTTATGGCCGTACTGGTTATAGGCACGAAGAGCAACGGCGCCAGGCGCTGGATCTACATCGCGGGTCAGAGCGTACAGCCCTCTGAAATTGCTAAGATCGGCGTAATTCTCTCGTTCGCAACGCTCATCTGCCGCTACAAGAACCTTATGGGCACCTTCAAATACGGCGTAGTGCCGTTCGTCGTAATTCTTGCGGTGATAGTCGGGCTTCTTTTCCTTGAGCCGCACCTTTCCGCGTCGATAATCATCATAACACTCGGCGCAATCATGATGTTCGTGGGCGGAGCCAGACTTTTCTGGTTTATCGGCGGACTGATAGGCGTCGGCGGTTTCTTTGTCCTGGCGGTCACGGTTCTGGAATACTCCTCCGAGCGCATTTCGGCCTGGCGCGACCCGTTTTCGGATAAAGGCGACACGGGTTATCAGATCGTCCAGTCGCTCTATGCCATAGGCAGCGGGGGGGCTTTCGGGCTCGGCCTCGGCCAAAGCCGTCAGAAATACCTCTATCTGCCCGAGGAGCACAACGACTATATCTTTTCCATAGTCTGCGAGGAGCTTGGCTTTATTGGGGCCGCGCTCATTCTGGCGCTTTTTGCGCTGCTTGTCGTCCGCGGTTACTGGATTGCGCTGCACGCGAGGGACAGATACAGCTTTCTGATCTGCACCGGCCTCACTTCGCTTCTGGCAATCCAGGTTATACTCAATGTCGCGGTTTGCACGAATCTTATTCCCTGCACGGGCATTTCGCTCCCGTTCTTCAGCTACGGGGGTTCGGCCCTCTGGCTGCAGATGGCGGAGATGGGCATAATCCTGAGCGTTTCGCGGGATATTCCAACAAAACGCATCATCAAAAGAAAACGGCGAAAAGAAACAGTCACACAGACTTAGCGCCGAAATCGGAAGGAGAGGTGGATACCGCTATGAAGTTCCTGTTTACCTGCGGCGGAACCGCCGGACATATAAACCCCGCTATAGGCGTAGCGCAGAGGCTTAGAGAGCTGATGCCCGACTGCGACATCATGTTCGTGGGCGCCGAGGGGAAGATGGAGATGGAGCTCGTCCCGCGCGAGGGCTTCGCGATCAGTACGGTCACCATAACGAATATCAGCCGGGAGATGAGTCTCGCGGGCCTGAAGCACAACGCCGAAACAGCAAAAAACGTTCTTACCGCAATGGCGCAGTCGCGCAGAATCGTAAAGGAATTTTCGCCGGACGTCGTGATCGGCACGGGGGGCTATGTCTGTTACCCGGTACTGAGAGCGGCTCAGCTCATGCACATACCGACGGTTATTCACGAGAGCAATGCCGTGCCCGGGCTTACGACAAAAATGCTCGCCGCAACGACGGACAGAATTCTGGTCGGCTTTGAAGAGAGCCGAGCAAATTACAGACAGAAGGATAAGGTAATCGTCACCGGGACTCCCGTCAGGAAGGACTTCAGGAACTCTGACAAGAATGAGGCGCGTGAAAAGCTGGGCCTGCCAAAGGATAAGCCGCTGGTCGTCTCAGTCTGGGGCTCACTGGGAGCAGAGTTTATGAACAGGATCATGGTTGGCTTCATCGCAAAAGCGCTTGGGAACCCCTTCTTCGGCCTCATACATTCGGCGGGCAAGGCCGGATATAAAACGATGCTCGAGGATATGGAGAGAGAGGGCGTCAGAAACGCGAAAGAGCGCGGCATGGATGTGCGCCGTTACATATATGATATGCCTCTCGTGATGGCCGCAGCCGATCTCGTTATCTGCCGCAGCGGCGCTTCGACTCTCAGCGAGCTGGCGGCGCTCGGTAAACCGGCTATCCTTGTGCCGTCGCCGAACGTCACAAACAACCACCAGGAGAAAAACGCGCGCGTGCTCGAAAAGGCGGGCGCCGCGGCGGTGATACCGGAGAGCGAGATCACGGACGCAAAGCTCCTTGGCTCCGTCTCGCTGCTTCTCAGCCGTCCCGACACGCTGGAGGCGATGTCGGAGCAGATGAAAGAGATCGGCTTCGGCGACGCAACGGAGAGAATTACCGATATAATACTTGATTTGGCACGGAAATAGATTTGACTCGCGCCGAAGGAGAGCGGCATATTGTGCGGATGAAAACGTACGGGGCATGAGAGAGGTTCCCGATATGTGATTCAAATTCAAAGGATTTGATTATCACATTTTGCCGTTTCCGCATAGTATGGCGTAAAATCCACTGTGCGGAGGGGTAATAATGAGCATTTGGAAAGTATCGGGCGGGAAAAGACTTTACGGCGACGTCAGAATACAGGGCTCAAAGAACGCGGTGCTTCCAATCATGTCGGCAACGATAATTTCACCCTGTGAGACTGAGCTTATAAACTGCCCCAGACTCAGCGACGTCGAGGCGGCGATGAGCATACTTCGCTACCTGGGCTGCAAAACCGAGCGGGACGGCGACATGGTATATATCGATTCCAGAGGGATGTGCCGGACGGATATTCCTAAGGATCTGATGCGCGAAATGCGGTCGTCGGTGATTTTTCTCGGCGCGATACTTGCGCGCGCTCATGAGGCGGATATGTCCTACCCCGGCGGCTGTGAACTGGGCAAGCGCCCGATAGATCTGCACCTCGACGCGCTCGGGAAACTCGGCGCGGAGATAAACGAAACCGGCGGCAGCCTGAAATGCCGGGATCACGGACTTAAAGGAACAAATATCCGTCTCGCTTTTCCCAGCGTCGGGGCAACGGAAAACGCCATGCTGGCCGCCTGCGGCGCGAGCGGCGAGACAGTTATATTGAATGCGGCCAGAGAACCCGAAATAGTGGATCTGCAGAATTACCTGTGCGAACTCGGGGCCGGGGTCACCGGCGCCGGCACTTCCGTGATATCGGTCTCGGGCTTCCGGCCAAAGGACAGGGTGGGACATAGGGTGATGCCGGACAGAATTGCTTCGGCAACAGCCCTCTGCTGTGCCGCCTCGGCAGGCGGGAGTGTGACACTCAGGAGCGTCGTACCCGGAGACTTTGAGACGGTAACGCAGGCCCTTGAAAATATGGGCTGCGAAGTGGAAAGAAAATCGACCTCGGTGAAGATCACGGCCCTGAAGGATCTGCGCGCGCCGTCGCCTGTCGTCACCCGACCATATCCGGGTTTCCCGACGGACGCTCAGCCGCTGCTCATGGCGAGCTGCCTTAAAGCCGAGGGAACCTCTGTATTTGAGGAGAACATTTTTGAAAACCGCTACCGCCACGCTCAGGAGCTCCGGCGGATGGGCGCGGACATAAACATAGACGGCAAACTGGCGTTTGTGAAAGGCGTCGGCGAGTTGAACGGCGCGGAGGTTTCCGCAACCGATTTGCGCGGAGGAGCCGCGCTTGTCGCCGCCGCTCTTGGCGCAAGAGGCGAGACTGTCATTAGAGACACGGGACACATCGCTCGCGGCTATGAGGCTTTCGACAGGATGCTTACGAACCTCGGAGCCGATGTGAGATACGAGATCTGACCGGCCGAGGCGGGATGCGCCGAAAGGCTGTCCGAAAAAGTACGGGAGGTCCGGATGTCCGCTGACAGAAGAAAAGAACAAAAAAATAAGCGCGGGGGTGGCAGGTTTATTTTCAGTACCCTCTCGTTCATAGTTATCTGCGCCGCGTTGGGGCTTGGCATGAGCGTCTTTTTTCGCGTTTCAAACATCGAAGTCAACGGCGCAAGTCACTATTCCGAAAGCGATGTAATCGCCGCTTCCGGCATAAAAAATGGAGACAACCTTATGTTCCTGAACCGTCAGGACATACAGGAAAAAATATATTCCAAACTGATCTATATCGGTACTGTGAGGGTGAGCCGTAAGCTTCCGAATACGGTGGTGATAGACGTCGACGAGAGCGGAACGGTCGCTTGCGTAGATACCGACTCGGGGAAATGGCTGATCGATAAAAACTGCAGGCTGCTCGAGCCCTTCGACGCCTCGGGCGACAACGGCACCTGCATAAGCGTAGTGGGACTGAGCGGAGTCAAGCCCGCAAAAGGGAATACTTTGAACGTAGCCGACGAGGACAAGCCCAAGGAGGCTTATCTCGCGGCGATACTCGCAGCCATGTCGAACGGAAACGTGCTTGCGGACGTCAGCTCCGTAGATATGAGTAATGTGTCGAATGCCCAATTTAAATATATGGGTAGATTTACGGTGAAGCTTGGGAAGAACGAGAACCTCGATTACAAGCTCGGACTTCTTCCGGGAGTAACCGCAAAACTGGGCTCTGAAGACAGCGGAACGATTGATCTTTCGCAGGATAAAAAGGCGCAATTCAGCCCGTATGAGTAAATTGAAGGGCAAAAACGCAAAAAAGTTGAGAATAAATATTTGGTTCACATAATATATTTGTTTTTATACTTGACCTGGAAATTATTTTGTTATAAAATTAAGCGGATAGTTGGATTATTAGCCTGAACCGCGTTTTTTTGCGGTTCGGATTTACAAAAAATATGGGAGGCTATGAATATGTCGTTTCAGCTTGAAACCGGGCCTGAAAATGTTGTTACAATAAAGGTTGTTGGTGTTGGCGGTGCTGGAAACAATGTTGTCAACAGGATGGTCAAATCCGGAACGAAGGGCGTTGAATTTATCGCGATTAACACGGATAAACAGGCGCTTTCAGTTTCCAACGCAACACAGAAAATACAGATAGGCGAGAAACTTACCCACGGTCAGGGCGCAGGATCGGATCCCGAGATCGGCAAGCGCAGCGCTGAGGAAAGCCGCAACAGCATCGCAAAGAGCTTTGAGGACGCCGACATGGTGTTCATCACGGCCGGCATGGGCGGCGGCACCGGTACAGGAGCCGCTCCGATCGTCGCCGATATCGCACGCGAGTCCGGAATACTTACGGTCGGCGTTGTCACGAAGCCTTTCAGCTTCGAGGGCAAGCGCAGAATGGATCAGGCCATACAGGGCATCAATGAGCTGCTCGGCAAGGTGGACTCCCTTCTTATAATCCCCAACGACCGTTTGAAATTTGCCACCGACCAGCGCGTCACTTTTGCGAATGCGTTTGAAATAGCCGACGACGTGTTGCACCAGGCCGTAACGAGTATTTCGGACCTCATTAAGAATACCGGCTTCATCAACCTCGACTTTGCCGATGTCACCACGATAATGAAGGACGCCGGGTTTGCCCACATGGGCGTCGGTCATGCCGCCGGCAAGGGCAAGGCGGAGGATGCTGCGCGCGCCGCTGTCGCAAGCCCGCTCATGGAGACCTCCATCGACGGCGCGAGGGGTGTGCTCATCAACATCACGGGTTCCATGGATATGGGACTTGAGGATGTCGAGGCCGCGGCAAATCTTGTTCAGGCCGCCGCTCATCCTGAGGCGAATATCATCTTCGGCGCAACCTTTGACGACACGATGGACGACGAGATCCGCGTCACCGTCATTGCCACGGGCTTCGACGACGGTCCGGTCAAAAAAGCCGGAGACGCAAAAAAAGAGCGCGAGCCGGAGAAACCGCAGGGCCTCTTCAGTACGGCCACCGAGATGGCCGGCACCGCTGGCAAGACCGAGGCTCCGAAAAAGGAAGAGGATCCGTTCGACAGCATATTCAAGATTTTTAACTCGAAATAGTATTTATTTTGCAAGGAAAGCTCCCTCCGCCCGCGTTGGCGGGGGGAGTCACTGTTTAGTTTGGATAAGGGGATATGATTGAACAGACCGCATGAAAAGGGACTATTCCTTACCTGTTTCAGGGAGCTTACGGAGATATACATGAAAGACCATGTTGCCCGCTCCGCCGCCGAGCTCTCCTATTACCTGACTCTGTCCGTTTTCCCGACTCTTATCTGCGTCCACGCGATTCTATTAAACTTTATTCCCGGGATAACGCTGACGCTCGGCGGGCTGAGGGGCCTTGTTCCGGAAGAGACGCTCACGACGATCTCCGACTATCTGAACTATGTCGCCGCGCACAATTCCAGGACTCTGGTGACCGCGGGGATAATCGGTATGGCTACGACCTCAGCCGCATCCTTCCGCTCGATCAACAGCATAATGGGCGAAATTCAGGGCGCGTCACGGTATCGGGGAGCCTTCGCCCTGCTTTTCAGCTTTGCATTCTCGCTCATTTTCCTTGCGGCAATTTATTTCGGCGCGCTGGTGCTCGTGACGGGAAGCCGCCTTTTCGGCCTGCTCAGTACGGTAATTCCAATTTTCAGTAAATTGGAGCTGTGGCGCTGGCTGAGGTTTCCGATGATGTTTGTTGTCTTCATGCTGATTATCTACGGCCTGTACCGCATTACTGCGGCGCGCGACCTGAGGGACGGATTTTTTCCCGGGGCCATAAGCGCAACGCTGGTTCTGGTCCTTTTCAGCGCGCTGTTTTCGTGGTTCATAAGCATATCGACAAGATATCCGCTTATCTATGGCTCGCTTGCGTCAATAATAATCTTTATGCTGTGGTTATATTTCTGCGGACAGGTGCTCATCATGGGAAACGTTCTGAATGTGGTGATTCGCCGCCACAGACCGCCTGAAGCGGGCGGGGGAGAGGGACGGAACACGCGAAGGACAACCAAATAACTTAAAGCCGGTCGGGGACCGGCTTTTTTTGCGGAATCTGGACTTGCATCGCTCTCATAAAATGTACAAATAAGCGATGGGAGGACGTAAAAATGCTGGCAAGCGCGTTTATGCTTCTGGTGAGCAACGCATTCGTAATGCTGCGTTTAGGCAAAAATACCGGTTCCTTTCCCAAGCCGCTCAGTGCCCGCGACGAGGAAAAATATCTTGAGCTCTGGTCAAAGGGTGATATTGAGGCAAGAAACAAGCTCATTGAGCACAACCTGCGGCTTGTCGCCCACATCGTGAAAAAATACTACACGCAGTGCGCGGAACTGGACGATTTGATTTCAATCGGCACGATTGGCCTGATTAAGGGAATAAGTTCTTATGACAGAGCCAAAAATGTGAAGCTTGCCACCTATGCCAGCAGATGCATTGAAAACGAGGTGCTGATGTTCTTCAGGGCCGCGAAAAAGACGGCATCGGATGTCTCACTTTCGGATTCAATCGAGACCGACGGGGCGGGCGGTTCCCTTTGCCTAATGGATGTCGTTAGCTTTGAGGACGATATGCTGGAGCAGATAAGCAAAAGCGAGCTCTCAAAAACGATTGAAAAGATTGTGGCCGAGGTCCTCGAAAAACGCGAAAATCAAATAATCCGCCTGCGTTACGGTCTCGATGGAGCTTCCCCTAAAACTCAGCACGAGGTCGCGGAGATCTGCGGAATCAGCAGGTCGTATGTGTCGCGGATAGAGAAAAAAGCCCTGGAGAAACTGAGAAAAGAGCTCGATGAGGGCTGAGGATTGTCCAATTCTCCGGGCCTGTTCCTTGACAACAACGCCGATACGGCTTAAAATCAGCGTGATAGTCAGGGGGACGAAAGAATATGGATGTGGTGGAGACCTTCGGCGGGATGATAGAGAGAGCGGTGCTGAAAAATCCGGAGGGGGCGAGGCGGCTCCTTCTGGCGGGCTACCGCGCGCAGAGAATGGCGCTGACGGTTCTGCCGAACCGAAAACTTCCGCCCTCGAAGCAATTCGCTCCGCGCGCTATTATGAAACTTTTGCTCCGCGCGCTGGCGCAGCCGGAGAACGCGGCGATGGTGAGCCTTTTCACGCCCTGCGAGCCGCTGATTGCGGCCGGGATCACGCCATATTCGGTGGAGACTCTGTCGGGCTATATCGCGGGAACGAAATGCGAAAAGGTTTTCCTTGAACAGGCCTCCGGCGAGGGACTGCCGGAGACGATGTGCTCTTTCCACAGAGTGTTCATCGGCGCGGCCGACGCGGGTATTCTGCCGAAGCCGCGTTTCGGAATCTATACGAATCTTGCCTGCGATGCGAATATGCTGACCTTTCCGTATCTGAGCCCCAAGTATGGCATTCCGAGCTTTTTCATCGACGTGCCCTATGAGAAATCCGAGGACGCGGTGCGCGCTGTCGCGCTCCGACTCAAAGAGATGTGCGTTTTCGTCTCCGACGTTACGGGCAGGGCGGTCACCGAGGAGGCGCTCCGCACGGTTGTCGGCCGGAGCGCGAGGACGATAGAGAACTATACGGCTTATTACGGCCAACAGGCCGGTCACCGGTTGCCCGGCGACCTTACAAGCGAGATGTATCTCGTCTTTCTCAGCCACATCATGCTCGGCTCGGCGGAGGCGGAGAAATTCAGCCGCCTGCTGCTCTCGGATATCGGGAAGGCGCCGGAAAGCGGCGGAAAACGTCTGCTATGGATACACGTCATTCCTTTTCTGCAGAACGCGCCGAACGCGCTGCTCAGTTTTTCGGACAGGGCATACATAGCGGCCTGCGACCTCGCCTACGAGAACATGCTGCCCATTGACCCCGCAAGGCCCTATGAGGCCATGGCGCGTCGCATGGTCTACTCCTGTTATAACGGCAGTGTGGACGGGCGCATAGAACGCGCGCTGCAAATGGCGGAAAAAACGAAGGCCGACGGAGCTGTGATTTTCGCGCATTGGGGCTGCAAGGGAACGCTGGGCGCGGCGCACCTCATCAAAAACGCTCTGGAAGGCAGTGGCTTGCCCGCGCTTATCCTCGACGGGGATGCCTGCGACCCCGGAAACAGCAGCGATGGCCGGACGGCGACCCGCATCGGGGCCTTCCTTGAAATGCTGGAGGAAAAATACGGATGATAAGCTATGTCTGCAAATATACGCCCGTCGAGCTTTTCATGGGCTTTGGAGAGGACTGCGCGGTGCTGGACGAGACGCCGAAGAATTTCGAGATCTCGGACAGATACGCGCAGTCGAACCTTTGCGGCTTCGGAAAGAGTGTCATACAGGCGGCGCTATCGGGAAGGGCGGAGGAGCTGGTGCTCGTCAACTGCTGCGATACGATACGACGCGTTTATGACATTCTGAAAGATCGGGGTGTCTGCCGCTTCCTCTACCTGCTCGATCTCCCGCATCTGACAGACTGCTGCCGAAAGGAGGCTTTTGCCGAAAGCCTGTCAACATTGAAAAATGCGTATGCGCTTTATTCAAATAGGAAATTCGACCGTGAAAGGTTCCTGTCAGCCTTTACGGAAACGGCGGAGATTCCGTCGGGACCCTATATCGGCATACTCGGCGCCAGAGCCGGCGCATATGCCGAGACTGTGATTAGGGAGAGCCTGCCGCTGCCTGTCAGGAACCTGAGCTGCGTCGGATTTCGCCGCCCCGCGATGGACGGACGGAAGCTCGAAGGCGCTTCGGAGGAGGAGCTCTTCTTTGCCTATGCCGATGCTTTGCTCTCACAGCTTCCGTGCCGCCGCATGAACGGTACGGAGGGCAGAAAGAGCCTTTTTAACGACCCGAACCTACTCGCCGCCGTCTACCACACAATCAAGTTCTGCGATTATTACGGCTTCGAGTATGCCGAGATCAAAAACGGCCTGAGCGTGCCTGTGCTCAGGCTTGAAACGGACGGCACGGCACAGAGCTTCGAGCAGCTGAGAACGCGGCTTGAAGCCTTTGCCGAAACTCTCAGCGGGTCAGTCCGGGAGGGAGCGAAAGGCTCGGCCTGCGCGAAAGGACGCTTTGCTGCGGGCATAGACAGCGGCTCGGCGAGCACGGACGTCGTCATACTCGATCAGGAGAAGAACCTGGTCGCCTCGGCAATAATCCCAACGGGCGGAGGCGCGCAGCTCAGCGCGGAAAAATGTCTTGCGGAGGCGCTTGCAAAAGCCGGAATAGGACGCTCGGAGCTGTCCCGCATCGTGACGACGGGCTACGGCCGCGCTTACATAGACGGCAGCGATGGAAACGTGACGGAGATCAGCTGTCACGCAAAAGGCGCGCACTTCCTCCGACCATCGGTGCGCACCGTCATCGATATCGGCGGACAGGACAGCAAGGTCATTAAGATCGACGAACACGGCATGGTCAAAAACTTCGTCATGAACGACAAATGCGCCGCGGGCACCGGCAGGTTTCTCGAAATGATGGCGCGTACGCTGGGACTCACTATGGACGAGATGAGCGCGCTCGGCCTCTCCTGGAAGAAGGATGTCGTAATCTCCAGCATGTGCACTGTTTTTGCGGAATCCGAGGTCGTTTCTCTGGTTGCGCAGAACAGAGCGCTGCCCGACATCATACACGGCCTCAACAGCTCGGTGGCCGACAAGGTCTCGGCGCTGGTAAACCGAATTGAACCCGAGGGCGAATTCATCATCACCGGCGGGGTCGCAAAAAATATGGGCGTCGTCCGGGCACTGGAAAAAAGCCTCGGCGCAAAGCTGTATGTCTGCGGTGAGGCACAGATATGCGGGGCGCTCGGCGCGGCGCTGTTCGCGCTTGAATAAAGAATTTCAGCTTCGGTGCGCCTCCGGAAACGGAGACGTATCGTTGTACTATCTGTAAAAAATGATAGAATCTTTTCGCCGGACAAAAAGGGGGAGCAGAATGAAAAAGTTTCTGAAGGTTTTTCCGGCGCTGATTCTCGTCGCGGCGGCGCTAATTGCGGGCATAAGGCTCATGCCCGGGCCGGAAAGCGGGGAGAATGTCTCTGCCGCGGGTGCGGCCTCCTCAGTGGAACTGAAAGTGCATTATATCGACGTCGGACAGGGCGACGCGATTTTCATAGAACTGCCGGACGGCAAGACCATGCTTATCGACGCCGGTGAGCGCGAATACGGAGACACCGTGACGGCGTATATAAAAAAGCTGGGCCGCTCCCAGATCGACTATTTGGTCGCGACTCACCCGCATTCGGATCATATCGGAGGCATGGCGCAGGTGATAAGGAGCTTTCACACAGACAGGCTCTACATGCCGGACGCCGACACAGACACGCAGACCTACGAGGAGTTTCTCTCCGCGGTAAAGCACGCCGGACTTGAGGTCGTAACGGCAAAGGCCGGAGTTTGCCTGTTTAACCAGAACGGGCTCTCCGCATTTATTCTCGCCCCGAACGGGGACAGTTACGAGGACCTTAATAACTATTCGACCGTGATCCGGCTCTGCTACGGCAGCATCTCTTTCCTCTTCATGGGCGACGCGGAGGAGCTTTCGGAAAAGGAGATAAAGGCGGAGGTCGCCTCAGACGTTCTAAAGGTCGGCCACCATGGAAGCGCATCGTCGACGGGCGAGGCCTTTCTCAAAAAAGTTTCGCCGAAATTCGCCGTCATATCCGTCGGAGCGGGCAACGATTACGGGCATCCGGCGGCGAGTACGCTGAAAAAGCTTCACGAGAGCGGCGCGAAAATCTACAGGACGGATCTGAACGGAAACATAGTTATAACGACGGATGGAAAAAATATCCGCGTAAGCGCCGAAAAAGGAGGGGCCTCATGAAAGTTATCATTGATCGTTTCGAGGGAAATTTTGCGGTCGTGGAACTTGGAAACGAAAAATTAGCGAATTTGCCGAAAGCTTTGCTGCCTGACGGCGCGGGAGAGGGCAGCGTGATATCCATTGAGCTGGATGTGGGAGAGACAGAACTGCGAAGGCAGAAAATAAGGGATATCAGCAGCAAAATTAAACGGATATGAACTTGACTTTTCGCATAACCGGAGAATAAATTCTATGAAGAATTTGGCGGGACGAGAGGGGGATTCCGAATGAGCCTGACGGTCGGCGGCGAAGCCAGTTATCTCTATGGTCAGTACGCCCTGCAAAGCAGCGACGCATATCAGGAAAACAAAATAGACGAGTCCACGTTTTCCAAGGAAAAATACAATGCATCAAACCTGCAAAACGCGCTGGATTCTCTTTCCGGGACAAATTCTGTGGATTTAATATCCGTTGGGAATGTAAGTGCCTACGCGGAGAACAAAATTATGCTCAGTCAGCTGGACTGTTATAATACGCTGAAAACGGATTCGATGACGACCACCACCGAGCTGCTCTCAGGAACAGCCGACCCGGGAGACGTATATACGCTTCTTTCCAAAAACTCCGAGCTGTCTTCGGATGTGCTTTCGGGCGTGGAAAAGAGCCTCAGCACCTCTGCCTCAACGTACAGCGCCTACCTGAGCGAAGCCGGGAGCCTTTTCAGCACTATTGCCTAGACATGTTGCGTGCGCCGCCTGACCGGGAGAAAGACGGCGCACATAAAAAATTTCAGCTGGCCGGGTGGGCGCATGACGCTCACCCGGCCAGCTGCGAATCGCTATTTCTGATGGGGATCCGCAGAAAGCGGTTGTGAAGCGGCGCAGGGGATATTATAATAGAATCGCGGGGCACAATGTTCACAGATTATTGATGAATATTTGCTCTCTCCGGTCTATTTTATATATCAAATAAAATCTGCGTTTCTTTCGCAGCGAAAGGAAAGACAACATCCATGTTTTTTGATATGACATATATCTATATCGTTCTGCCCGCCGTCGTTCTGGCGCTGTGGGCAAGCAGCAAGGTAAAAAGCACTTTCCGCAGGTATTCGAAGCAGTATTCCTCGACGCATCTCACAGGGGCTCAGGCGGCAGCCAGAATACTCAGCGCCAACGGCGTTACGGACGTCCGCGTGGAGCGGGTACAGGGCTCGCTTACGGACAACTTTGACCCGAAAGCAAACGTAATCCACCTTTCGCAGGATGTTTACGACAGCTATTCGACCGCAGCCATCGGTGTGGCCGCGCACGAAGCGGGGCACGTTCTGCAGTATGCGGACAACTACGCCCCGATCAGACTGAGGGCCGCGATTATTCCGGCGACCAATATCGGCTCAAGGCTTGCGATGCCGCTTATAATTATCGGACTCATTCTGAGCTACATGTCGAGGACATATCTGCAAATGGGCCTGACGATCGCCTATGCGGGGCTTATTTGCTTTGCTCTGTGCGCGCTCTTTCAGCTGGTTACTCTACCGGTGGAATTCAACGCCAGCCGCCGCGCCCTGCAGGCAATTGAGAGCCAGGGACTGCTGAACTCGGCTGAGCTGGAGGGCTCCCGTAAGGTTCTTTCCGCCGCCGCAATGACGTATGTGGCCGCGCTTGCAGTGACGCTTGCCCAGCTTCTGAGATTCATGCTGCTTATCAGCGGCAGCAGAAGAAATTAGACGAACAGGAAGTGCGGCACTATGGATGTAGAGCTTTTTTACGCTGAAAAGGGCAGAGGAGCGCCTTTCCTAATGCTCCACGGCAACGGCGAAAGCCACGGGTATTTTGAGAGACAGACCGCTTATTTTGCTGATAAATACCGCGTCATCACTCCGGATACGCGCGGCCACGGGGCCTCTCCACGCGGCGAGGGCCCGTTTACGCTCTCCCGCTTCGCAGATGACCTGAAGGACTTTATGGACGGGCTCGGCATAGCCAGAGCCATAATCCTCGGCTTTAGCGATGGCGGAAATATTGCGCTGCTGTTTGCGCTGAAATATCCCCAATACGTTGAAAAGCTTATCGTTGACGGGGCCGACCTCTCGCCGGAAGGCGTGAAAGCCATCGTCCAAATACCAATAGTCCTTCTTCACGCGCTCGCCTCGTTTGCCGCCATTTTCTTTGCCAGCGCGATCCCGAAAAAGGAAATGCTTGGCCTGATGGTGGGACAGCCGGATATCAAACCCGCCGAACTCAAACAACTCAAAATGCCAACGCTTATTATGGCAGGCACTGCAGACCTGATAAAGAGATCCCACACGGAGCTAATCCAGCGTTCGATCCCGAACAGCCGCCTCGCTGTTATCAAAGGCACCCACTTCTGCGCCCGGGACAACAGTGCGGAATTCAACAGGGCAGTAGGGGATTTTCTGGATTTGTAATCTGAGCCCGCAGCCAAATCGGCTGCGGGCTTTAAGTTATCAGAAAAGGGATCGAATGATGAAGTGAGAAAAAACTTTCTGGACGTGTTGTCAGGCCGACAGATAAAGACTGTTTTCCAGACCATAGTCTCTCTGTGCAGCGGTTAAGTCTACGGTTATGAGGCGCTCAGCCGCGGCCCGGCGGATTCGGAAATGCACTGTCCGGCAGTGCTTTTCGACTGTGCGGAGAAGTATGGCAAGACATGGGAGCTGGAACTTCTATGTCGGATGATGCAGCCCTTACGAACACCTTGGAAAAGGATATATAACCATCAAAAACAGGCACGGCAGGGAAGAGAACTTTCCAATTCTTTCAATTTCAATCACAGCACTGCCAAACAGCAGGCATAATACCGTAACCTCTCTCTCTGAGGATATGGCAAAGCGCAAAAAACGCTGCAAACTTCTTCCGGGCAGCAATTGCCTCTTCGGCTGAGGGGTGGGATACCGGTAATTAGCCGCTTTCACCTAGCCTGCATATTATGAGGGTAGAAGGAGGCTCCAAAATGTATAGAAGAAATCCTTTCTGCTTTATTTTCCCATGGGGGCCTTTCTGCCGTCTGCCAGGCCCTCCGAGGCCGCCGCGTCCGCCTGGCCCGCCGCCCGGCCCTCCGAGACCGCCGCGTCCGCCCGGCCCGCCGCCCGGTCCTCCGAGACCGCCGCGTCCGCCTGGCCCGCCGCCCGGCCCTCCGAGACCGCCGCGCCCACCCGGGCCGCCGCCAAGGCCCCCGAGACACTGAAAAGCCCTATCTTGATATAAAGGCGCCGCCGGAAAACCGGCGGCGCCTGTTATCTTGTCTTACGAGGGCTTAAACTGAACCGAAGCCGCTTTGACGGGGGAAGGATCGGTCGGGGAAAGCGTGTCAAATGTGAAGCCCAGAGCGCTGAGCTGTGAGACAATCTCCGGAATGGAGTCCACATAGTCCTGGTTGTCGGTATCGTGGAATAGTATCACCGCAATCTTCTTTCCCTTACACTGCGAAACGACGCTACTGATGATTTCGTCCTTTGAGGGGGGAGCGGAAGCGGCTTCACCTGAGGAGACATTCCAGTCGTAGTACTGGAAGCCCATATTTCTGACAAGAGAGACAATAGTCTTCATGATATGCGCCTTGTTGTATTGGAAGCACACCGTATTGTTTGTTCCGCCCGGAAACCGGCATATGTCAGGTGTTATGCCGGTTGTCGTTGTGATATAATCCTTCAGCTTGTTGAAATCCGCCAAAAAGTTTGCCGTATTTTTATATATGTAAGCGTAGTTGTGCGTCCATGAATGGACGCCTATGACGTCACCGTCGCCGACCATCCGTCTGAGCGTATCCGGATATTTTTGGGCGTTGAGTCCGACGACAAAGAACGTAGCATGTACATTGCATTTTTCAAGCGTATCCAGAAGCTCTGGAGTGAGCTTCGAAGGCCCGTCATCAAAGGTCAGATAGGCGACCTTGGCGCCGGCGGCAGGCGAGGCCGAGGGGGAGGAAGAAAGGCCCGGAGACGTACCCGGTCTCTCCGTGGCTTTCTCCTGGACACCCGGGGATGCCGAGGGTTCGCTTTCGGGAGAAGTGCTTGCCTGAACCGAAGGTTCGGCAGAAGCAGAGGAAGCCGACCCCACGCATGAACCGAAGAGAAAGCAGAAAGCCGCGGCAGCAAGGACCAGAACGGCCAAAGTTGTTTTTTTGAACCTGAAGCTCATATATTAATCCCATTAAAGAAAATTCTTTATAATAATCCGATTTTGCGTCCGAATACTATAATGTTACTCTGCGCGGCCCATTCAGTCAAGTTACAAATGAATTTAATTGAATATCCCGGAGAGATTCCGGTTATGCTTTGAGAGGGAATAAATTAACAGTTTGTTTACTTTTGACTGATAAAACCACAATAAGCGCAACAACGTCAAGCGGATATAACAACATACAGATATTCGCACGCGATTCGGATGCTGGCGGAACTTGACTTCGGCGGGAAAAGGTATAACATAATGTCGATTAAACTTATTGAAACGGCTCAAGTGGCCAAAGGAAGTGTCTTTTATGGAGAAAACGATTATATCAGCGACTGTAAGAAAAGAAAAGCCCAACAAGCTAAGAAGGACAGGCTTTATTCCGGGCGTGCTCAACGGACCGGGCACAGCATCTTCTTCAGTCCAGTTTGAAAATACGGCGATGAGCAGGGCCATCACAAAGCACGGGTCAAACGCAAAGGTCTGGGTTGATCTGGACGGAGTAAAGAAATTTGGCTTTATTAAGGCCATCCAGAGAGATCCTGTCGAAGGAAAGCTCCTCCATGTTTCCATACAGCTCGTCTCGGAGAATCAGGAGGTCAGGATGCAGCTTCCGATCAGTTTCCATGGGCTTGCTGAGCTCGAACGCAAGCAGCTGCATATTGAGATCCGCAAATCTGAGGTTGAAGTTTCGGGGATAACCGAGCTTATGCCCGATTCACTCACCGTCAATGTTTCGGAGAAAGCCTCCGGGGATACCGTTACCTCAGCCGATTTCAGCTTAAGTCCGGAGCTGAAGGTGATTGAGCCCGAAAATGAGATCTACGCAGCGATAAAGGAGGTCAGGATCGAACCTGAGCAGGAGCCCGAAGAAGCAAAGCCCGTCGAATGACGGAAATGTTGGAATACGGCAGGGAGGATGGAACCGAAAGTTTCTCCCCCTGCCTTTCTCTGTTTTTGGCTATTTTTTTGCAGGCGGCTTTTTCTCCCAGGCAGAAAGCTGGCAGCCGCAGTCGCTGCAGAATTTGCAGCTATTTGGCTGCGGGAAGTTAAACGACCTGCACCTCGGGTTTGTACACCTGTTCTCACTTTCAATGATTCTGGCTCCGCAGTTTGTGCAGTACGGCCCATTGCCCTTGATTTCCGACCTGCACTTGGGACACTGTCTGTTGAACACAATATCATCTCCTCTTTTACATATTTACTGCGGAGCATGAAAAATGTGAAGGAAAAGGGCATAAATACTTTTGCCTCTGTTCACAAATACTATAGCCGTATCGAAAACGGTACAAGAGACGGCAGCTGAGATATGAACGGAGGCTTGGTTATGGATAAAGACTATGGAATCAATAATATGAACGGGATCTCGGACAGGGAAGAAATTGATCTGAGCATAAACAGACTTAATGTTCTCTCAAAAAAGCGGAATAAGTTCAGTCTGAACAATCTGAATGGTTTTACCGAAAGCGACGATATTATTTTCAGCCTCACAGACCTGAACGGCATGTCCGGCGGCGGTTCTTCGCCCGGGCCGAAGACATGACCCAATAAAACGCCGCGGCCGGAATCTGTACGATTCCGGCCGCTTTCATGCTGCGGATAAGCGCGCTCAGCGCGCTTATTTTTTGATTTCGGCGAGTTTTTTCCGCTCCTCTCTTTCAATGAGGCCAACTAGGTGCTCAATTCGCGCAGCCGCCTTTTCGGTCTTTTCCGTGTTGTCATCAATTCGCGCAATCACACTTTCAAGCCTCTCGCCCTGTATGTTCTGGCCTTTTAGAATGACTGCCAGAAGAACCAGTTGAAGAAAGGTCTGCGCTATCCATGAGACTATCGTAATGACGTCGTGCGATGCGATAGCAGAGGGGAGTGAAACGCATGCGAGTGCCGCAAATATGTAAGCGCACCACATAGAACCCACGGCTTCCGTAATTTTAACGGCAATCTTATCGTTGAAATTCCCTGCTTTTTTCATATTTTATCAGCAACCCTTCCCAAAATTCTGCCGATATCTTACTACACTCTTTAAAATTAGTCCAGAAGTATTTCCGACTTAGCCAAGGGAGCGTCAAAAAAGAAATGTATTAATAATTACAAAAAGCAACAATTCGGAAACACCTGCATAAATTGATAGTGAACAAAGAAATGCAGGAGGGCCTACCGAATGAAAAAAATACATTTAACCAATTGTCTGATATCCATGCTGTTGGCGCTTACTTTGAGTGTGAGCGTTATGCCGGATACGGCAGCCGCCGATAACGGCTGGACTCAGAAGCAGGAAACTGCCCATCAGATTGCCGAACTGGCAAGATCGATCGATTTGCCGGAGGATAATCCTGTTATAGTTGAGGCCAAAAGACTGTGGCAGGAGGACTCCACCCCGGATACGGAGAAAAACTCTCCTTCATATACGGAAGACGATGCCGTAATGATCGCTAAAATAATATATGCCGAAGCGGGAGGAATACCGAGCGACACCGAAAAGGCCTGCGTAGCCTGGGTCATACTTAACCGTGTTGACGCCGGTTACGGGGACACGATCGCAGAAGTAGCCACGGCGCCCTATCAGTTCGCATACAGAACGAGTACGCCAGTCAGGGACGATCTCCTTTCTTTGAGCAGAGACGTTCTCGGCAGGTGGGATAGGGAGAAGAGGGGCGGAAACGATGTCGGACGCGTATTGCCGGCAGACTACCTTTGGTTCACGGGAGACGGTTTACATAATAATTTCCGCCGCTCATATTCCGGAGGAAGACGCTGGGATTACAGCCTGCCCTCGCCCTATACGACTTAGGAGAGAAGGAGGAGAGAAGCACGGCTGCTTGGCCGTATAAGCAGAGAAATAAGGGACAGCCGTCAGGCTGTCCCTTATTTGGACTGTAAGCGGAGTTTAACCGGGGAGCAAGAGGCTTCAAATCATTTCAAAGGTCTTTTTTCCCCCGAATATTTGATCGAATTCAGTATGCCGGGTATCAACGCTTTGTAGTTATTCTCGGCAAGAACGGTTTTCCTTGAGCAGATATATGAGTTGATGCCGTTATGGATGTCGACGGTCATATAGTCGTACTGAATTTTGTCTTTGCCGGCGGCGCGTTTATAGTAATAAATGTTATACGCATATTCAAAGGTGAACGCATAAACGCCCGTTTTGTACACATGCTGTTTTGTACGGGAACTTTCAAACAAATGTGCATTGGCTGTCGTTATTTCATACAATTGATTCATCTCCAAATAGTTATTTCACAACTAAAATACGCGACAATAACAATATATGTAATTAATGTATAATAAATACATAATGAGCCACCAAAAAAAGCCTCACTAATAAAGGGGCCTTTCACAGATCAATCCATTTCTCTATCAGTATTTATAACGCGCATTAAAAGAAGTATAATTAAAGTATATCACAGATTGCCGTAAAGTCAAATTTACTTTGGCGTGTTAGCAATACCGGGAAAAATAAGCGCCGGAATACGGGTACGCGGCGTGAGGCTGATTTTGAGGCTGCTTGCAAAACGGTGAAGAAATACAATCTTAGGATTCCCCGCGGAACCATGGTACGGCTTGAGGAGCCGCAGGAGCTTGTGATGTATCTGCTGCGGGAGACAAATTCTATCGGATAAGCCCATCAAAAAGTGCGAATTCTACGGTCGGTTTTTCATTCCCCGGCGCAGTACCAGGCAATACTGCTCGCCGGCGTGTGCCAGCAAACGGCGGAACCTGGACGACTTCTGCGGTGAGACGGAAGTCAGCGCGGCGTATAAACGCATCGTTGCCAACCTCACCGCCAAAGATAAAAAGCAAAAAGAGCTCCGCCGCCAGTATTGCCTGGACGGCGGAGCCGTGGTGAAGCCGCGCGAGGTACTGCGGCAGTTTTATGACGATAACTACGCCCATCAGGAACAGTTCCGCTCCGCGTGGGAGGCGCTGAATAAGGCAGAGAAAAAAAGCTGGGCGGATTGTCAGGCGTACGAGCAGGCCAAAGCGGATTATCTTTCCTGGCTGGATAGTCGGCTCAGCTATGCCAAGAGCATTCACATCGACCAGGACAGCTATCTGGAAGAGTAGCTGGAACAGGTGAGAATATCATGGGCTTTTTGTTTGCGGCTTCAATGGTTGCGTTGGCTACCCGCATAGTTCTTTAGCTTCTTTTTTCGCCATGATGTGATAAAATACCGAGCCGCTGATTCTGAAATTATCAGTTTTTATACCCGATCATGCTCTGCAGGAGTAACGCGACTGTCTTAGCAGCCTGCGCTCGGGTCGCGTTTGCCGTTGGGGCGAAGCTACCGTCACTATTGCCGGAAAGAATGTCCTTGTTCATCGCCCACTGGATCGGCGTTATGGCCCAATTTGAAATACTTCCGTAATCAGAAAACTCCCTGATTGCCATGCCCTCAATGTTGGAAACATCCAGCCACGCGTATTTTGCATAGTTGTACAGCATGACCGCCATTTGCTCGCGTGTCATACTCGCGTTTGGATCGAATCTGCCGCCCGAGCCTACGGCAACCCCGTTTTCAAACGCCCACTCGGCAGCTCTGAAGTACCAGTCGGTGGTCGAAACATCCGTAAACGACGAAGTTGTATATTCGCTTAAATCGTTACCGGAGAGATTGGCCAGAACCATTGCGAACTGCGCCCTCGTTATTTCCTCGTTCGGGCTGAAGGTCGTACTGCTCGTGCCGTGAATGATATTTCTCGCCGCAAGGAAACTGACGTAATTTTGATACCAACCGGATACGTCGGAGAAGTTTACGTCAGAATAGCCGACCGCGTAGGTTGAGAAATGCGTCGTTGTAAAGGTCACCGTATGAGCCGAAGCGTCGTAGACACAGTTCGGCACCGTGGCCAGCCTGCCGTCGCTGGAAATGCAATAAATAACGATCTTGTTTGGGTCTTCGCCATCGGAAAGGGTATACGGGATACTAACCGTCGCCGTCCCTCCGCCAAGATTCGAAATTGTTGTATCTCCAGAAGTAATCATTATATCGTATACGGGCCTGTTTCCAATCAGTTCCCTTTCTTTATTCGTCAGGCCGGCTTCGTTGATTAAGGAGGCCCTTATCGTCACATCACCGTTAGTATATGAGTTTATTGCCGAGAGGGAAATATCATCAAGGGTTATGGAGGCCGCCGGAGATAAGATAGTAAATTGATCAACCCCACTATCAACTGCATAATCAAGCGCTGACTCCGGTAGAGTAACCGCCATGCCTGTTGTATGATTATCCGCTTCCACATTCATTTGAACGGCTGTGTTTTTCAATCCGTCTTTTTCGGCTTCCTGCTTCACTTGATACACCGCGGCTCTCATCTGGGCGGCAGATATGGATGCAACCGCCACATTATCTTTGCTGGCAGAAGCCTTTGAATTCATTGTGGCTGTGGCAGTATCGCCTGTAACGGTGATATCAGGTTCGCCGCTGACGGGGACATCGTTGTTGCCGGTGTAGGGCTCGTTTATCTTTACATCGGTTTTCCCGGTGATTCCGGAGCCGTCTTTTGCCGTCGCCGTCACCGTTACAGTTCCGCTGCCGGTAGCGGTCAGCAGACCAGTCTCACTGATGGTTGCGCTGCCTGTGCCGTTTGCAACGGTCCATGTTACGGCGGGATTTGTTGCGTTTGAGGGCGATACCGCCGCGGACATTTGCAGAGTATCGTTCTTCAGGATCGTTGCGGTTCCGTCCTTTGGAGTTACAGTAATTTTTGTCACTTTTATTTCGGATGAAGTTACCTCAATGGTGATTTCACCGTAAACACCAGAACTATCTTTTGCCGTGGCCCTGACGGTCACGGTTCCTATGCTCGTTGCCGTCAGCAACCCGGAATCCTCAATTGTCGCGCTGCCGGTATCGTTTGTTGTATTCCAAAGTACACTCTTATCCGCTGCATCGGAGGGAGTAACCAATGCGGTCATTTGCAGGCTTGTTCCATTAACAAGTGAAATCGCTCCGTTATCACTCGTTACAGCAATTTGTACTACCGGTTTTGTTATCGTAATTGTTTTTTCTCCGTATACTCCCGAGCCGTCTTTTGCCGTGGCTCTGACGGTCACGGTTCCTACGCTCGCTGCCGTCAGCAGCCCGGTTTGGTCAATGGTTGCGCTGCCGGTGCCGGTTACCACGCTCCAGGTTACGCTTTTAACCGTTGCATCGGATGGTGATATCGTCGCGTTCATCTGCAGAGTCCTGTCAATGAACACGGAAGCCGCGCCGTCCTTCCCGGCGACGGTGATCTCTGCCACAGGCTTTGTTATCGTAATTGTTTTTTCTCCGTATACTCCGGACCCGTCGTTTGCCGTGGCTCTGACGGTCACGGTTCCTATACTCGCTGCCGTCAGCAGTCCGGTTTGGTCAATGGTCGCGCTGCCGGTGCCGTTCACTACGCTCCAGGTAAAGCTATTATCCGTCGCGTCGGCGGGCGTTACAACCGCGTTCATCTGCAGAGTCCTGTCAATGAACACGGAAGCCGCGCCGTCCTTCCCGGCGACGGTGATCTCTGCCACAGGTTTTGTTATCGTAATTGTTTTTTCTCCGTATACTCCCGAGCCGTCTTTTGCCGTGGCTCTGACGGTCACGGTGCCTACGCCCGCTGCCGTGAGCAGCCCGGAATCATCAATTGTTGCGCTGCCGGTGCCGGTTACCACGCTCCAGGTTACGCTTTTTTCCGTCGCGTCGGCTGGTGATATCGTCGCGCTCATCTGCAAAGACTTGCCGGTAAATACATGCTCCGCGCTGTTATATCCCTCGACAGCGATTCCTTTTACCGGTATTGTAATGGAAATCATCTTTTGTCCATATACTCCGGAACCGTCGTTTGCCATTGCCCTGACGATCACGGTTCCTATGCCCTTTGCCGTCAACAGCCCGGCTTTGTCAATGGCCGCGCTGCCGGTGCCATTTATTACACTCCAGGTAAAGCTTTTATCTGTTGCCCCTGATGGCGATACCGTTGCGGACATTTGCAGGGTTTTTCCATTGAACACAGACGAAACGCCGTCTTGCGCGGAAACAAAGATTGCCGCCGCCGGTGCTGTGACCGTAATTGTCTTCTCTTCATATATCCCGGAACCGTCGTTTGCCGTGGCTCTGACGGTCACGGCACCAACGCCGGTCGCGGTCATCACGCCTGTTGCCGCATTGATGGCCGCGCTGCCGGCGCCGTCGGTTATGCTCCAGACCACGCTTTTATCTGTTGCGTCGGCTGGTGATACCGTCGCGTTCATCTGCAGGTCTTTCCCATTTAATATGGATGAGACGCCGTCCTTCCCTGAAATCACAATCGCCGTTACGGGATTTGTAATGGTAATTATTTTCTCCCCACACACCCCCGAGCCATCGTTTGCCGCAGCCCTGACGCTCACGGTGCCGACATATGTCGGGGTCAATAACCCGGAACCACTGATTGTCGCGCTGCCGGTGCCGTTCACTACGCTCCAGGTAAAGCTTTTATCCTTTGCCTCCGAGGGCAAAACCGTCGCGGACATTTGCAGGTTTTTTCCATTGAATACAGCCGAAACGCCGCCCTGCGCGGAAACGGATATGGATGTCACCGGATTTGTGACGGTGATTTCTGTTTCTCCGTTTATATCTGTACCGTCAGTCGCCGTGGCTCTAACGGTCACGGTGCCAACGCCGGTCGCAGTCAGCACGCCGGCTTCATTTATGCTCGCACTGCCGGAACCGTTAACCACACTCCATGCTACGGTTGGGTTGGTAGCGTTGGAAGGCGTGACGATAGCTTTCATCTGCAAAGTTTTGCCGTTCAGTATTGAAGCTGCGCCGCCTCCTTCGACGGTGATACCCGTCACCAAAACAGAAGAAGCTGTTATCTCGATCTGGACTTCACCATAAGCTCCGGAGCCGTCGTTTGCCGTGGCTCTGACGGTCACGGTACCGACACCTGTCGCGGTCAACACCCCGGAATCACTGATCGTCGCGCTGCCGGTGCCGTTCACTACGCTCCATGTTACGCTCTGTTCCGTAGCACCTGAGGGTAAAACAGAGGCGGTCATTTGCAGCGCTTGTCCGTTCACAACCGCGGATGCGCCGTTTGCCCCTGAGACTGCGATACCCGTCACCGGACTTGTGATCGTCACGGTCGTCTCACCGCATATTTCGGAGCCGTCGTTTGCCGCGGCTCTGACGGTCACGGTGCCGACACCTGTCGCGGTCAACAACCCGGAAGCGTTAATCGTCGCGCTGCCGCCGGTATCGTCGCTGATAACGCTCCAGGTGAAACTGCTGTCCGTCGCGTCGGAGGGCAAAACCGTCGCGGACATCTGCAATGTCCTGCCTTTAAAAATGGACGCTGCGCCGCCCTCGCCCGCAACGGTGATTTGTGTTACGGGATTTGTTATTGTTATCTGCTTCTCTCTGAAAACTTTCGAGCCGTCGTTTGCCGTTGCCTTGACGGTCACGGTACCGACGCCCGCTGCGGTCAACATACCGGAAGCGTTGATCGTCGCGCTGCCGCCGGTATCTCCGCTGATGACGCTCCAGGTCACGCTTGGATCGGACGCGTCGGATGGCGCCGCCGAAGCCGTCATCTGCAGCGTCTTTCCGTTCAGCACGGACGCGCTGCCGCTCGTTACGTCAATGGCTTCCACAAATTTTCCGAGATAAGGGTATCCGCTGTTTTTATCTGCGCTGATCAGCCAGTTTTTATAGGTGGTTCCGGATCCAAGAAGCGAGATCCCGCCGTTCAGTGCATCCGTGACATTGGAAGCCGCGGCGGTGGTATACGTCGTACTGTTTGTATAGGATGGGCAATAGGAGATCGTCCCTGTTCCGCCCTTCAAAATGTCGTCGCTCAGGGAAGAGACATACAGAACGGTGCCGTTTTCATTGTCCAAAACGCCCGAATCTGCCATGCCGCTTTTCCAGTAGGAGTTTATTACCGTGCCGCTCCAGTTGGAAAAACCGTTTGTCCCTGCTATGCCGCCAAGTATATCACCGGAGAGAGAACCTGCCGCGTAACAGTTTGATATCGTCCCCAGGTTATATCCCGCAATTCCCCCGGTATCACCAGACGAATTGGATACTTTAGCTGTAACATAACAATTTGAAATGGTGCCGCCATTGTTATCTCCCGCAATTCCTCCGGTACTACCAGACGAATTGGATACTTTAGCTGTAACATAACAGTTTAAAATGGTGCCATTGTTATCTCCCACAATTCCGCCCATAAATTCGCAATACGAACTGGATAATGTTCCTGCAACATGGCAGTTTAAAATGGTGCCATTATTGTTCTTACCCGCAATTCCGCCGATACTGCATTGACCATAATTTGTAGAATAGATTGCGGCGTTTTCGATTCCAATGTTCTTCAGATAAGCACCCGAACTAACATAACCGAAAAGTCCCGCATCGTTAAGCGTGCTGTTTGGATTGCCGGCCGACCCAATGGTAAGGCCTGTGATCCGATAACCCGCGCCGTCAAATGTGCCGCAATAGTATCTTTCATCAAAAATGCTCCCGTTACCGATCGGCGTCCAGTCATAGCCTGAAAGATCAATGTCCCCCGTCATGGTGATTGTCTTCCCGGTAAAATCGGTGCCCGCCGCTACATATTTTCCCGTGCTTGTGATGATTCCGGTATCGTCATAACGGACCGTTCCGGCCGATCCCGCGTTAACCAGCGCGGCCAGTCCGGAGAGGTCTTCGGCGCTGTTGATGAAATAACTGTCTCCCGTTTTATTCAGGTACCACCCGATACTTGAGGAGGGTGATACCGTGATCTCCACGGTGCCGCATACTGAAGGATTGTCGTTTGACGTCGCTTTTACGGTTACCGTACCGACGCCTGTCGCAGTCAGCAGCCCGTTCTCATCAATCGTCGCGCTGCCGGTTCCGTTTGCCGTGCTCCAGGTCACACCCGGATTCGTGGCGTCGGATGGCGTCACAGCTGCCGTCATCTGCAGCGTCGACCCGTTCGCCGCCGTGGTTGCCCCGTCTTTCCCCGTCACTGAAATACCCGTTACTGAGTTTTTGTAAATCTCAATCGAAGTCTGACCCGAAATCTCAGGGTCAGACTTCGAGACGGCCGTTACGGTCACCGTACCGACGCCTGTCGCGGTCAGCAGTCCGTTCTCATCAATCGCCGCGCTGCCGGTGCTGTTCTCTACGCTCCAGGTCACCCCCGGGTTTGTGGCGTCGGATGGCGTCACAGCTGCCGTCATCTGCAGCGCGCCGCCCTGTTCCACTGTGGCAGCGCCGTTTTTGCCCGCCACTTTAATTTGAGTCACGCTGATTTTGGAATCTGTGATGCTGACCTGAATCTCACCATATATCTGCGAGTTGTTGTATTCCGTGGCCCTGACGGTCACGGTCCCGGTGTCTGTCCCGGTCAGCAGCCCATTTTCGTCAATCGCCGCGCTGCCGGTTCCGTTTGTCACGCTCCAGCAGACGTCCGTATACGTCGCGTTTGAGGGGGAAATCGAAGCGTACATTTGAAGCGTGGAGCCGTTCACCACCGAGGACGACCCGTTTTCTCCCAAAATTGAAATCCCTGTGACGGGGACCGTGATCATGATTGTTTTCTCGCAATAGATCCCGGTACCGTCTGTGGCTGTCGCCCTGACGGTTACGGTTCCGCCGCTTTCTGCCTGCAGCAATCCTGCTTTGCTGATGGTCGCGCTGCCGGTTCCGTTCTCAACGCTCCAGGCTACGCCGCCAAATTCCGCGTCCGAGGGCGACACCGACGCGGTCATTTGCAGAGAAGCCCCCTGCCCGACGGAAGAAACGCCGGTTTGGCTGTCGAGAGTAATCTCCCCTACCGGGATTCCCAGAACAGGGTATCCATTGTTTGTATCGGTATTGATCAGCCAGCTTTTATAAGCTCCGCCGGACCCAAGGAGTGCGATTCCTCCGTTCAGCGCATCATAAAGGGTGGAAACCGTGGCGGTCGTATCATTGGAAGTGTAATAAGTGATCGACCCCGTTCCGCCTTTCATCACACTATCGTTCAGGCCGACGGAGCGGTCGGTGCCGCTGTTGGAATAGACACCTTTGGCGGTATTACCGCTGTCCCAATAAGTATTGATCAGTTTTCCTCCGGAGCCGTTCATTGCGGCAATGCCTCCGAAACAATTACCGACATCAGCGCTGAAAGCACACGAGGAATAGCAGCTTTCGATTGCCCCTAAGTTAAATCCGGCGATACCCCCGGAAAAGGCGGCGCCAGAAGCAATTATTGTCCCGGTACTGTAACAGTTTTCGATTGTCCCTGAGTTAAATCCGGCAATTGCACCACATTGCTCATAGCAACAAATAGAAACGCCTTCCAGCCCGACATTCTTTATCATTGCCGTTGAATCTACTTGACCGAAAAGGCCTGTATATTCAAAATATGAACCGCTGCCGATGGTTAAGCCTGTTATTTTATATCCGGCGCCGTCAAAGGTACCCGCAAAGCAGATATCCATCCAACCTACGTCATGGCTGATCGGCGTCCAGTCATGGCCGGAAACATCCATGTCAGCGGTCATCGTAATCGTCTTCCCGCTGAAATTCGAACCGCTTGTGCTGTTGCTGCCGGAGCTGCTTACCGTTCCCGCCCCGTCATATTTGACGGTCCCTTCTGCCGCATTTACCAGGGCGGCCAGTCCGGCCAGATCCTCGGCGCTGCTGATCGTATAGCTGTCTCCTGCCTGACTTACATACCATTCGATATTGGCGCCTCCGTCCCATGGTCCTTCCGCTGAAGCGGTTACAGCGCACACAGGCAGCAGAGCTCCGAGTAAGGCAAACGACAGCAAAATTGACAGTATTCTGTTTCTCTTTACCTTCATTTAGCCATCTTCTCCTTCGTTTGAATTCCCATTCCAGCAAAAAAAGTTTGCGCAGCGGAATAAAAATCTGTATAATAATTGAAAGTCGAGTTTACTGACCGCAGTCATTATACATCCATGATAATAAAAGGACAAGAAGGAATGAACAATATGGAAGCAAAAAAAATAAGCGCAAAAAAAATACAGGGCGATGAAACGAAAAAAAAGATCTGTGAAAATGCCGCCTTATTGTTCAAGGAATATGGCTATGACAACGTCAGCGTAGATTCCATCGTGGAAAAGGCCGGTATTTCAAAGGGAGGTTTCTATGTACATTTTGATTCCAAGGATTCGTTGACTTCCGCGCTGATTGCGGAATATGTGAGCAAGCTGGATTTAAGCTACAAAGCGTTCCTGGAAACCTTTTCTGACAGCACGAAGGCCTCTGTTATTCTCCAGTCATTTGTTGGGAAAATCGCAGATGTGATGACAGACAGTATCGGATACAGCCTCATTAAAATTACATACCGAATTCAAATCGACCGGACTATCAGTACTGGTACACTGCTCAGTTATAGCCGGGAAATTTACGGGGTATTCATCGGCTTGATTCAGCAGGGTATCCGGCAGGGTGAGTTCAAAGCGGAGCTTGATGCCAAAATGACTGCGGATCAATTCGTCACGGTTTTGCGAGGGTTTACCTATGAATGGTGCATCCGATATCCCGAATTTCATTTAAAGGATGAATTGCTGCGGCATTTCAATCTGCTTCTTTTCGGCATCAGTAGGTAAAACACGGCATAGCCGGTGGTTGCTTCGCGCAATAGAAGCAGGCATCCGCTTATCACTAAGCAAATACCTGCTTTTCCGTACCGGTGTTAAGCCCCATAGGTCACAATGTGTACCTATGGGGCTTATGAAAGAAAGGCTCCTGAGTTTGTTTTGATACTCACGAGCCTTTCTTTGATAGTTATCTTATCTGGTCACCCTGTTTTGTTTAATAAAAATCAAATAAGGATATAAAATAAGTTTAGCTATTACATTTATGCGAGGAAAGGGAAATTATGAACAATAACAAGAACAGGGCAAAAGATAGACCGAAAAGCAACCCGGAACTCAGAAAAATTAAGCCCAAAGAAAACTCGGATTTTGGGATAATTAGCGGCATGAAAATTGGCCCACATGAAAACGGACATGAAAAGGCAATGAAAGACAAGAAATGATACGATGCTGAGTAGCGCTCTAAAATGTAGACTTGTAAATGGTAATACTGAAGATGTAAGGAGATTTTTATGGGTAATGACAATAAGATGAAAAGCACGAAAAACGGTAAAAAGGAAGATAAAAAATTTCATTCAAAGCACATTAAACACAATCCAAACGCTGAAAGCGCAAGGGCTGTTTTCGGCTTGAAAGATAAATAAGCAACACTATGAGCAGGCGGCTTTGAGGGCTGTCCGTTCTCAGCTTTGATTTTTGGCAAATGATACTCAGAATTACGTTGACATTGCCCTGGCGGCTTCGGCATTTCTGATATAGTTTTCCTTGAATGTGAAGAAATGCTTCACGACGTCGCGGTCGCGTCCGGTGAACTGAACCATGTTTTTTTCGCTGAGAAGATTTCGGTCAGGAAAAAACTTGTTCAGTTCTTCGAGATTTTCGCGGTATCCTTCGCGTTCACGTGGCATGATATAATCTCCTCTCTTAAGAGTATTTATATACATTTTTCCACAAAAAAGGAGTCTCTCAATAGAGGCTCCCACTTTTTTTCGCTTTCATGTGCCGAGCTTGGCGACAGCGCGGTTATTTGTCCTTGTCCCTCTCCATAGTCTCACCTATAGCCCGGTTAATGAATCCGTTCAGACTCTCGCCTTGCTCGTCGGCGTGGGCCTGTATTAGTTCTTTCTGGCCTGACTTCATCCTAATGAGCACCTTGTCGTAGGCTTTTGCCTCATATTTTGCTGTCGCTCTAGCCTGTGCTTCTTTTGTTGCTAAGGGAGATAACCCGATGATAAAATCCGGCAGCGCGGGACACCGACAAGGGCGACGGAGCGAACAAGCCCAAACGCCGCGTACTCCAGAAGGACACGGAGAGCGAGATGAGAAAACGCCTCACCGAGCGAAAAGACAATATACCTGTGACGGAGCTTTGCCGAGAATAGTTAGGAAGATTACTTTCCCGCCTCCAAAAAATTGAAAGGAGCAAACATCATGTCAACAAACGAGATTATTGCAAAGGTCAGGGAACTGAGAGAGCTGCAAAGCCTCATAGTAGAGGCAGAAGCAGAGGCCGAGTCACTAAAGGACGCTATCAAGGCCACAATGGGCGAACAGGAAGAACTGAGAGCTGGCGAGTACAAAGTAACATGGAAGTCAGTAACGTCTCAGAAGCTCGACAGCGCGGCCTGCCGTCGCCATACGAGAGCTAATGAGGGTATAAAATAGCCGCCCCGGAGGGCGGTCAGCATTACATTGAGCGGCAAGTATCAGCGCATTTTTTACATTCGGCTGCGCATTTCTGACAATGATCATCTTTAAATTTTGAACAGCTTGTCGAGCATTCGTCACAAACGGTGGCGCATAGATGACAAAATTCTTTTGCGTGTTTTGCGTCTGACGACATGAGACAGGCGGCTTCCTTGCAGACACCGGCGCACTCCATCAACTGTGAAATGTGATCCTTGCGGGCTGCAACATCAGGTTCATTAAGACAGAGCTTGACGCATTCATGGCATGCCTGCGCACAGCGGTTGCATTGGTCAATACAGGCCTGATATTTGTCTGTGCAATTACAAATGATTCCCATAAAATATCTCCTTTTACAGTTTTTAATATTATTTGTCGCAACAGGAGAAATATGCGGATGAAGGGAGAATAATGGAAAAGAAATATTTAGGAGGCTACGCACAATGAATCAGATCACTGAATCAGACCTCTACGCGCTGTACCTCGACAACGGCTTCGACGACGTTATGATTATCAGTTGCATTTTGATCCAATGCCAGCAGATGTGAGAGATAAAATTGATCCATTTTTTAGAGAGGCGCAAGCCGGGTTTGAAAAATATTATTGCTTGCATAGGTGAGTAATAATGAAGAAAAAGATAAAGCCTGGCAGCCTAAAAAAAAAGAGCAACCAGGAACTGTCCGAATATAATGATTTCTTAGTATTACCCTCTTTAGATAATGTCCCCACAAATAAAAATAGTTCTCCAATGCTAAAGGGAACAAATGACTATGATGATAGAGAAGAAGAAAAAATATCGCAAAAACCAGTTAAGAAAATACCAACAAAGTGTGCAGTTTGGGATTGGGTAAGAAATAATGCACCCATGGAAATTGCTTTAACGATATTTATTGCAATGGGCGGTTGTTTAATTAACATGCGTATTAATTATGCAGTATTGGATAATAGGGTTGATGACCTTAGCAGAAGAATTGAAAATGTTGAGAGAAATTACGAGCAAAAAGAAAATTTAGAGTTGCGAATGGATAACATAAAATCGGAAATGGAAACTTCATTAGATGTACATGTTTCCAATATTAATGCAAAACTAGACAAACTTGAAGATGACGTTAACAAAGCGGAAACTCGCTAGAACTCTTTTACTTCTCCGTTTTTAATTCAATCCCGCAAGGGGTAGCTTCAAATCAGCTGTTTGCATTGGGTGTACGGAAATGGGTGTTGCTTTGAAGATACTTGTCGTGTATATTAATTATACAAACTTATAGACGAAAAATCGAGTTATGTATTGGAAGTGCTAACATTGGGAATCTATGAATTAATGAACGCTGCGATATATGGTGAGGACCTTATTATAAGTGCGGAGAAATTGATTGAATTTTCTGAAGCAAAAATACATAGTCAATTCAGGTGAAGCTGCAAAAGCTGCTGATCTTGCGCTAACAGTACCCCCAAGAACAACTCCGGTTAAAACTTTACATAATTTAAAAAATTACGGTAAACACATTGCTTCATGCTTTTCGGAACCTGTTGGAGATGTAATTAGCCAAGAAAAAATTGAGAAAATAATGAGTTATTTAGATTCAGAGTTTAGCTTTTCAACAAAGGTCTTTAAAAGAAAATCTATTTTTGCAATTCTAGACTATACTAATATTAGTTTCGATAGTGAATGTTTGGCGATCTAAACAACCGACGATTTGATTCAGCACCTATTCCTTTACCGCATGAAATCAACCGATAGTAAAACTACTCCAGAGGCGGTTTTCTTTCACGAGTTAGGGCACGCATTAAATGCACGTTTCACGGGTAGTATTGATAATTTACCAGCAAGCTTACTGAAGTATTTAAGTGAACTATGTTTGCCTAAAATGTTATCTTTGCCCGCTTATAAACAAATAGAAGTTTTTACGGACGTGCTTGGTATGGGGATGATGTATGAAAGTCCTTTCGAGGAATACGATCCTTTCTTCAGATATACAAAAGCGACAAGAACTGTTTCAAAGAAATGATAAATAACATGTTGGATAGCATGCCTTCACTTTAGTTGTGCGGGACGCTTTCTATCTTCTGGCGTAGAATGTTTTTGTGGAGATATGGAGTGAAGATTCAAAACTTGCAGGCAGCCTCTCTGTTATCTGGAGAGGGGCTGTTTTCTGTGCGCCAATTTGTGCGCCAATTGCGTGGTGATTTATAGTGGTTGATAGGGTAATCACCTAAAACACAATAAAAAACAAGAACCGGAAAACCTTGATATTACTAGGCTTTCCGGTTCTTTTCTTCATGGCAGCGGGAGAAGGATTCGAAATCTGATTTTTAATCTATTCAACCACATACTGTATTATTGCGTATATAAAAGTTCTGCATGTAGTATATTATGTAACAAAAAATCCATCTGATTTTCGTTATACCGAAACCCTAAAGGGTATTATTAAGGGTCAGCCGTGGTTATGCTTTCCGCCGCGGCTGACTTTTTATTTCTTTGTGAGGGAGCGTCATGACCTCTTGAATATAATAGTAAAACTGCTATTGCGTAGCGCCTCGTGATAGCTTGTGTTTTTGTGGTTTCAGTCAAAATTTTGGTCAAAAAAAGAAGGCAGCTTATTATATTTAATAGATAAGCACAATTGAATACCAAGGCAATCCGGGCGCATCACTCTAAAGGTATGCGTTTGGATTGCCTTGTTGAAACGTTTAATATATCTGTACAGAAACGTTTGTCAACTTTAGGACGGGCTGCATTATGTATACCTGTACGGTATATTGGCCCATGGTAAACAGGAAGACACCCTCCAAATCATCATAATTCAGATATTCATGATAATTGTCATAACCAGACAGAACACTGCGGTAGGGCTGTATAAGATTCTCGAAGTCTTCCGACTCGCAATATTCGGTGTTGTATATTTTAAACAACAGTTCTGCGGCAGGCGGAATAGTGTTGAATCCGTCATCTGCGGAGAGATTAACCGTAGGAATCAGGCCTTCCGGATACCAGGCAGGGATGCCTTGATTTGAGATCATGGAGTTCATTTTTCCGGACGCATCCATCAGTTTTTGCATATCCTCCGGATTGTTGGGATCCAGGTCTTTCAGACCCGAATAGTCGGGCAAAGAGGCTTCCGTACTGCTCTTCTCGCGGTACAGAGAACTAAGCATTGTTTTTGTTTTGTCGGCTTCATTTTGCAAAGCAGCTGATTCCGAACGGGAGTATGTACTTCCGCAGAAATACGCTTCTTTCCCTGCGGGTTCCAGAATAATCTGTCCCCCATCCAGCAACAGGATATAAGTTCCACCTGCTGCTCGCAGGATACTCATGGAAGCGAACTGATCGTTCAGCCTTCCGCCTGCCTTCTGATATGCCGGAGCGTCAAACGGCTCAAAGGAAAACGTCACCGCCTCGTTGACGGCACCCAAAGCATTTCCAGTCCCCTGAATGGAGAGCTGACCCGAGTAGGTTTCCGCATCGGGGGAGGCCAGGAGGACAGCTGTATATTCCCCACCGTCGGTTCCGCCCGAAAAAAAACAGGACCACATGCTGTTGATATAAATGAGGTTTTCCGGGTCGGAAGGTTTGCCTACGGGAGGCTCCACGGACTCCGTGGTCATCTCTCCGCTGAAAACAAGTTCCGCATGATCGTGCAGCTTTATAGAAAGCGAAGCATGGTTTTCGTTCAGCGTCAGGAGAAGCGGCAATCCATCCTGATGCAGGGTTGCGTCCTTATGGATCGCCACATCAAACGGCGCTTCGGGTATCGCGGCTGGAATCTCGCTGTTGTCTGTCAGCCATCCCGTCATGGTAATGCTACTCTCCTCGCTGGGCTCAGCACGGACAAGACCGGTACGGTAAACGCATTTCTGCACAGAACCTCCCGCTTCACCCTGTGCGATATTCACGGTGCGGGTTATAATGCCGCAGCCCTCGAACACATTTGGCTCCATTTCAGAAAGAACCAGATCCAAGCTTGTCGTGCCAGAGGTCTCCGAACCGCCGCCGGCAAGCGCATTGAGATACTCCCCTTGCGAGTCATCTATGGTATCGTGGAACACAATTTTCGATCCGTCAGTCTCGAAAGAAGAAGGTGAAGTCCCCGCGGGCGATACGGCGGATGAAGCGCTTAAAGTTGAGGATTCGCTTTTCCCGCAGGCTGAAATTAGCATTGACAGGCATAACAGCATTGTCAATATAAAGACATATTTTTTCAAACTCGATTTAACTCCTTAAATGCTTTTCACTATGATCGGATCAGACCCTGTATCGCTTCGGGCCAGAGGTGCGTTCCGGGTTATTTATCCGCTGTCGGAGCTGAAATTTCCGGCACTTCATTTGTCCATTCAAGGGTTCCTTCAAAACTGCCGAACATATCCGTATTAAGAGTAATCTCCTGCTCACGCTGCTCAAGATCGCAGGTCACTGAAAAATCAAGTTCCTTCTCATTTGAAATCTCGTATCCCTTCGCCGTACCTGACATATTTGCCGGGTTATCGCCCTTCGTAGGCATGAAAAAATGCGATTTTGCACAGTAATGATACCTCTCATCCTGAACGGGGGTCAAAGGAACGACGCCTGTCTTACTCAGCATAAACGTAAAATCATGCGCCTCATGGTTGTTGTCAATCTCCAAATAATCCACGTCTCCAACAACGAACTGCTCTTTTAGATCTGAATAGCTTCTGATGTAGGCGGTTCCGGTAAATTCCCCGTCATAAGGGGAATCGTTGTAGTTTGTCGCTACAAGTCTAATGGTGTTTTCCGTTGTGATCTCATTCTGATCGCCAAGTTCACCCAAGTAAGGGGTGGTAATCGTCTGATCGATTTTTATGACCCAGCAATTCTGAGCAGAAGTTTCCTGCGCGGGTTCCGTCCCCCCTCCCGACGGACAGCCGGTAAGGGGGAACATCATCAGCACTGCTGCAATAGCAACTAAAATAGGTTTTTGTTTGAATTTTATAAAATTCATGATCTTTTTACCGTCTCTCTTTGCCGGAAGAACCGGATACTCATAAAGAAATATTGCTAGGATATGCTCGGAACTTTTTCATATGTTCTGACACTCAGCGCAATGGCCTGTTCCCTTGTCGCCATGCCATAACCGGATGCCTCCCGCGCCGTCGTGGTGGCCTTCGGCATAAAGTTTCCATTGCTGTCGCCTGCAATAATACCAATTTTAAACATGTATTTGGTTGCCTCAACCGCCCAACTCGATATATTGTTTTGATCCGGAAAATCCTTTACGCCTGCTGTGCTAAAGTCCACATTCGGTTTCATAGCTTTGATTGCACGAAACAGCATCGCTGCACACTGTTCCCGATTAATGAGTACGTTTGGCGAGAAGGTGGTAGGCGACGTCCCCGTTGTAATACCAAGCTTAAACGCCTTCAGTATCTGGGCGTTCGTCGTATCTGTAAATGGATCTGGAGTAACAGGTTCGCTTGAATTTCCAGTTACCTTTTCATGCAGCAAAACGGCAAGCTCACAGAATTCTTCACGAGTAATCGGTCTAGTCATGTCGGCGCCAACAAGTATATCCGGTATCAGGCCCAAATCGTATGCGTTCTGCAGCTCGGGTTTCGCCCCGTCGGAAACATTTTTATAAAAGCTGCCGGAGCCTATGGAAAGCTCGTTGGAGAATGAAGAATAGACGAACTTAAATGGGCTTCTGAGATCCTCATCGGAACTTATGTCGCGATATTGATAACCAAGCTGAACCCGTATTGTATATGTGTGATTTTTAATGATGATTGCCTGATCGTTTCCCTCGTTCTCCGGGTAGATATTGGAGACGTTATAAGTATTCGTTTTTCCGGGCACAGCGCTGCCGTAGCTTTCGTCAATCAGGCAATCTGTCGACCCGCCTCCCAAATATTCCCATGATCCGCTATCTATTTTCCAATAGTAGTCTATCCAGGTATCGCCCTCGGCTGGACGTTCCTCACTTAAGTCGATAAAGCTCTGCGGAAGCTGTACCTCCAGTTGAAAGTACGGAACCCCGTCCTCATCATTTAAAACTTCAACTTTATTAAGCGTTGCAGCCTCCACGGAACTTGGGACACCATCAGCTAGGGCATAGGCACAGGGCATCAGGCCCGCCGTGATTACTAATACCATTAAAACAGCCAGTATTTTTTCCTTCATGATTGTACCTCCTAAAAATTGTATTGTGTTCGTGTATTATTTCTTGAAAAGAATGACCGATATAAAGATTTGTAGTATAATAAATTAATAAGAATGCGTCAGTTCAAGGGGGGAGAGGAAATACATATGACTCAGGATTTTATCAGTCAGGTCCCGGATGTGGTATTGCAAAAAACCGAAGTTCATCCATGCGACAGCATCATTCTGTTTAAGCCGACGCTCTATATGGGAGGAATCACGTTTCATGTTACCGACTATCATATTGTTATTCCCTCAGAGAACACGCCCGAGGTGCTCTTCAATGACGAAATGATTCGCGGTGAACAAAAGAGAGTTTTAGTTGTCAATCCGGGGGACACAGTTACCTGTTTAAAAGATGCGCCTGCAAAACCGTACTATTCTTTTTTAATTAGACCGCAACTGATGCATAAAATAGCGGCAGAGATGGATTACACTGGGAATATCAGATTTGAAAACTTTTTGAATCCTTTTTCTGTTGAACTGTTCCAGGCATTTAATAACCTGGAGAGGGAATACAACCGTCCGGATCGTTTAAAACTGCTACAGGATAGTCTGGAAATACAGATCGCAGTGTTGCTTTTACGCGAGTTCAAAACGAATATAAACAGGTATACTCCGCTTCTTCAGAATGCTGATTCCTATATCTGTTCAGCACAGGAGTATATCCGTACTTATAGTAATTTAAATATTACCCTGCGGGATATTTGTGAGGAAATCCATGTGTCAGAGTATCATTTCATCCGGATGTTCGTTAAGAAGGTCGGCGTAACTCCGCACAGATATCTGCTTATGGTTCGCATGGAGAAAGCAAAGGAATTGCTGAGTACAAAGCAATATTCTATAACGGAAACAGCTATGCTTAGTGGTTATGAAAGCATTTCCGCTTTTTCCACCGCATTTAAAAGGCTTAATGGGGTTTCTCCTGCTGATTATAAAAAGCAATTGACTTAATCGCATCACTCATTCAAAAAAAATCTACATAAATCAAATTACGCTAATCCACCGACCTTCATAAATGGCGTATTTTTGAATCATCTTCATATGAGTATAGTTTTTGGAAAAGCTGACGTCATTTCGAAAATTGCTGTTTCTTTTAATTAAAATTGCTGTTTTTCTCGCAGTAACGTAAATTGATTGTTCAATAGAAAAATCGCACATATCACACGTCATCGCACGTACCCCGCCGGAGAATGATATGGTGAAGATTGCCCTTGCGTACATTCCGATACGCAACGCCATACTCGGCCTTCAGCCGATCACCATATACATTCAGCCGCCGGGTCAGCGAATTTGGCTGTATGTCCAATGCGCTGTTTTTATCGCGGAGGCGGAGCATAAGCTCCGTGGCTGAGCCCTCCCATCCAGGGGTATCCTCTGTTACCATGCTGGCGACCGCTTCCAAAATCGAGTCCGCTGGTTCCTTCCATAGCTCCTGTTCCGTGCTTACAAGGTTCCACAGACAAGTGTCCCGGTCAAAGCTGAGATGCAGCCTCATATCTGTCTGGTCCCGGCCAGTGACTTTCGTCGTTTCCAGTCCTCTTGTCCTTGCGGAGGATAAAAGCACCATCCGCGGCACCAAGCAGACCGTTGGTGCCGGAGATGGTGTCAAATACATCTTCTGCGCCCTGCTTTCTCGTATGGTGTACAAGAAGAATACACAGGTTCTTTGTGTCACAGAAGGTTTTCATTTTGCTGACGATTTCATAATCGCTGGCGTAGCTGAATTTTTCGCCGTCCATCTCACGCACTTTCTGGAGCGTGTCTATAATGACAAGTCCGGTTTACGGATGTTTTCCTAGGAACCATTCAAGCTGCTGCTCAAGCCCCTGCGTCAGTACTTTGGCGAAAGTAGAAAAGTAGAGATTGCCGTTTTCCTCTGTTCCAAACATCCCCATCAGCCTATTCTGCAGGCGGGGTAATGTATCCTCCAGCGCGAGATACAGGACGGGACACTGATGTACCGGATAGCCCCACAGCGCTCGACAAAAAGATAAGTTCCAGAGTTAATCAACCCTTCAATAATTGGAGGCCGTTGCTCAAAGCAACGATCATAGAGTTCCGTCATGGACACTGCATTCAAATAATTGGGATCAGCCAGTTGCCGCATCCTTCGGTACAAATCCTCAAGCTCATCATTTGTCTTGTTTTCGCCAAAATCATCTGCTATTCTTGATTTACACTTTTGTGTAAACGGCTGCTCCTCGTCTGTTGCATCAGGCGGAATCGGGGCGGTCGTTTCTTTTGCATATTCAAGCAATGGCACCACTCCCGGTGTGCTGGTAGATCCACTGAATGAGCTTGCCCTTTGGTACGAGCTTGCGTTTTCCGATTTTCAGTGTGGGGAAATCATCTGTGTTGAGAAGCTGATAAGCCCTTGCCCGGGATACTCCGAGGGTTGAGGCCAACTGGTCCGCGTTCAGGATGTTTGGCAGGTCATTGTACATGTCTGTGTTTTTCATTTTTTCCTCCTAAAATAGTATTGACATAATAGACTTAACGTGTTATATTACTACTGTAATACGATTATAATTAGTACAGTCTTATTTGTCAATAGGTTTATCGTATATTATTATATTAATAATTCTATCTGAGGGGTGAAAATGAACTCTAGGTTTCATTATATAGGCGGTGTTATGATGCGCTGCTATGTCACGCAGGATCAGCAGGAGCACATTGACCTGTTTGAGCAGGACGGGAAAGACCGCCTGCCGTTTTTCAGGATAACTCAGGACTTAGGTCAGACGCTGATCGACCTTTATTATGGCGATTTTGAAGCGGCGTACAGTACCATTTCTGAAATAGGAAAAGAGCTTTGTTCGTTTACCGGGCAGGATACCGACGAAGCAATCTGGAAGAAAATCTATGCACAGCTTGAAGATTTGACCAAGACGCATTATCTTTTCGGCGCTTTGCTCCCAATTGTTTTTTCGTTCTACCGTGAGTACAGCCATAACGGGGTCGAAAACATCGATAAGGATGCCGTCAGGAAATTCGGCAACACATTTTATGACATTGTAAAGGACGTGCAGACGCTTGTGGAATCCTGCTTCAATGAAGAGGAGGACGACGGCGGCTATACGCTGGCAGAGCGTTACAGAGAAGCAAGCAACTCCGGATATCTGAAATTCGATACGATGCAGTATTCGCATGTCTGCACGGAAGAACTGCTGGTCGGCAACGGACACATGGACAATCCCGTAAACTGGGATGTCGACACCATGCACAAACAGGGCATCACAACCGCATTTCAGGAAGTCCTTTACCCGGACACGCTCCTGGATCTCTACAACTATCTCAAGGCACAGTCTCTGCGGGCAGGAATCCGTATTCGTCCATGTAAGCATTGCGGGAGATATTTTCTTGTAATCGGCAACAGCAAGCTGGAATATTGCGACCGCCTGATCGGAGGCTCCACGAAGACATGCCGTCAAATGGGTTCTGTACGTAATTATACGAGTCGTCAGATGGAAAATCCGGTCATCAGGGCATACACAAAAGCTTACAAGACCCATAACGCCCGTGTGCGTTACGGAATGATGACGAAGGAGGAATTTCAGTCCTGGTCAAAGGCAGCCCGTTGGAGGCGCGACGAATGTATTGCGGGAAAAATGTCGCCTGAGGAATTCCAAGCGTGGCTCGACCACGATAAAACGTGAAAAACGGCACTGTGATAACACAGCACCGTTTTTATAAAAACTATGTTCAGCATGAAAGGAAGGGATGCGATGGCCCGTAAAGCCACCCGCAACGCTCAGGGCGGAGGGACGATCCGCCAAAGATCAGATGGACGCTGGGAGGCCCGCTATACGGTGGGCATAGACCCCGGCACAGGAAAGCAAATTCAAAAATCTGTTTACGCTCAAACTCAGAAGGAAGTTCGCCAGAAGCTCTCGGAAAAAACTGTCGAGTTGGATCAAGGAACTTACTTTGAACCGACGAAAATCAAGCTGTGCGATTGGTTAGATACGTGGCTGAATGACTACATGGGTGATAAAAAGTATCTTACTGTCAAGGGATACCGTGCGCAGTGCAATACCCATATCAAGCCCTCGCTCGGAGCTGTCACACTGCCAGCGCTGACACCGGTGATGATCCAGAAGTTCTACAACGGATTAAGAAACGTGGATGGCAAGGAGAAAGGGCTTGCGCCTAAAAGCGTGCGTAATGTTCATGGAATACTCAGTAAGGCGCTAAATCAAGCGGTGAAAATCGGGTATGTCAGGACTAACCCATGTACCAATGTTACACTTCCCAGAGTCGAAAAACCGGACATTCGGCCATTGACGGACGAACAGGTAAAGATGTTTCTTAAGGTTGCGGTCGGAGATGAGATATATGGCCTACTTTTGGAGGCCGTCATATTTACCGGTCTGAGAGAAGCCGAAGTCATGGGGCTCACATGGGATTGTGTTGACTTTGAGAATGGTACACTTACGATCAATAAACAGCTGCAAAAGCGGCCAAAATCAGCTGGAGGATTTGTGTTCTCTTCACTGAAGAACGACAAGACTCGCATTTTAAAGCCAGCGCCATTCGTGATGGAACTCTTAAAACGCCGAAAAGCTGAACAGGACGTACAATGTACGGCAGCCGGAGAAGCCTGGCTTGTTGATTGGAATGACGATGAAGGTAATAACACCCTGGTATTTACAACGCTGACAGGAGCAAATCTGAGCCCTCAGACGGTCTATAATCATTTCAAAAAACTTGCTGCAGAAATAGGAGCGCCAAATGCAACTGTGCACGATCTCAGGCATACATACGCCGTGCTGTCACTCCAAAATGGTGATGATGTCAAGACTGTTCAGGGGAATCTTGGGCATGCCACAGCTTCCTTTACCTTAGACGTTTATGGCCATGTCTCTGAACACATGCAGCAGGCCAGCGCAGACAGAATGGAACAATATATACATAGTATTACCAACGGCTAAAGGGTCAAATTAAGGGTCAAACCCGTTTGAAATATAGAAAAGCCCTTGAAATCCAAGTGATTTCAAGGGCTTCAGCTGGCAGCGGGAGAAGGATTCGAAAATTGGCAGAGAGAATAAAGGGCGTATAACCGTGTATAAATCAATATAATTATTAAAATGTGAAAATCGGATAAATATACACCAGTATAACCTAATATAATAGCATAAAATCATGATAGTCGTCAAAAGTGTCGTCAAATATGTATGCAGAATTTTAGCCTGTGGAAGAGCGACCCCTGAGATTAGAGTGATCGCTGTAGCCGGGACGAAACTGACTATCGGGACCGCAAGCGTAAAGCTGTACGCGGTATGGGTGGCCGGGAGCGTCGCGGCATAAAACAGCCGATATAGCAAACTGCCCTCCTCACGGAGTTAAATCCGTGAGGAGGGCAGTTTCAATTTTTATGCGCTCGTAAGCAATCAAAGTGTCGCCGCAGATTCTATGAATAATGGGCAGCTCAAATTGCCACCGATTTGCTCAACTTACTGTAAAACACCAGTTTAAGAATGCATTTTGGATAAAAGGTCATTTATTGAAACGATAGTTTTGCCGGCGTCGGGCAAACTTGAGATATTCCTTGTGCGCCTCTTTTCGATAGGTACGTGGCTTAACTCCTTCCGCGGGCACATAGAGCGTGTCAATGATCTTCTCCGCGCATTCGCGCGCTTCATTCAGCAGAGAGGTATCCTGTGGGTATTTGATGTTTGAAGGGGCGCAGGTGGCGTCGACGATCATCGTCCCGCCGCTGCCGGGGTCGTCATCGTCGCTATCGTCTTTCTTCGGCTTCTCTGCTTTCTTCGGCTGCGCCTTAGTGATGATCATCTCATTGATCTCGCCCAGTATCTCCGGTGTCAGGCGCTTGCGGAAATACACCATCAGCGACGGGTCGAACGGCGGTTTGCTGTCGTCGTACTCCCGGTAGCCGCAGAAGTACTGAAGATATGGCCCCTCCTGTATTTGGAGCGTTGTTTCCTCATCCGAGTATCCATATTCAGTCTGTATAATACAGGCTCCCAGCCCCAGCCGTAGCGGCTTGGCTACGTTGCCCTTCTTATTTGTGAAAAGCCGTGCGTACCGAATCTCGATTTCTTCCCATGGGATACAACGGGCCTTTTTGATCCAACGGTTTTCAGGGTTCAGCTTTAGCCCGACTGCCGCGCCGAAATCTGTCAGACTGAGCTGGTTATCCTTGAATTTGTACATCAGGCCTCACTCCAAATGCATGCTTTTTTGCGTTTTTCCGCTTTTCCATGCATCTATTTTAGCATATTTGAGGCCAAATGTCTTGATATTTCAAGCTTTTTTGATCGTTCAGTAGACATTATTTAGAAACTTTGTTGTCTAGTCGAACATTATCTTTACTTCATAAACATTATAGGAAATCGGTAATCTTTGCGGACACCCCTACCATACAGATTATGCTCTTTGGAAAATCACCCGTTCAAGTTCTGCATATACGGACATATCACCATCAACAACTTGAGATAGTGCAATCTTGAATTTCTCAGGATTAATTGGCGTAGTGATATTGCAGATGTTCTTTATCCTCCCGGTTGAATCCTTTAAGTTTTGATTCACCACATCGGTTACAAAGGCATCATAAGCCGCTCCATCAAATGCATGTCCGTATATCTGACAGTATTTCTGTAAGATTTCTTTGTCATAGAGATAATTCTCAATCTCAAATCTCTTTAAAACACGGTGATTATCCTCATTAGTGTGTAAATATTCCTGCCTTGCAGTTTCATCAACAGCATGTCCAGATGCCATATCGCGATCTTTCAAAACCCATATCTCGACATTGGGAAACACCTTAGAAAGAATACTAATTGCAATTCTGCTGCGTTGGTCGAGCTCCGTATTTCCCCCACTTGATACAAACAAAGTTTCTGGATATTTTTCTCCAAAGATATTATTAAATACCGTTGCATCAAGTCCTCGTTCACCGCCAGCTTGGGTGGGCTCAGCGCGTCCCTCACAATATATGATTCGCCTTGGAGAAACCAAACTGGTCAAATCATCAAGAGCAGTCGCAAATATTGATTGCCACGCTGCCCTACACTTCTTTATAGGGGTAAGCATGTATGCTTGTGAAGCCCATTGATTATTTTCCTTGAACTCAACAATCTGCGACTCTTCACTTAATTCGTCCTGCAATGCGCGCAGAAAGCCAGCACTATGTGTGGCAATCCACATTTGGCAGTTATTCGGAACCATCCTGTTGATTTCAACCAGCAGTTTCCTTTGAATTGCTGTATTCAGGTGTAGTTCGGGCTCATCTATTATGTATATTGAATCTGTATATTCGTCCTTTCGCAAGTATAGGTCAAGAAGAATATCAATCACTTCTTTTTCACCGGAAGAAAGCACATTATATTCAAAAGTAGTTGGTGTATCATCCTTTTTAAAGAAGAATGTTCCTTGATCTGCTTCGATATTGCCAAGATTATCTATAGAGAGTTTCAAACAATTGGAAATAGCTGCGTTTAGCTCTCCGATAATATGTGCCTTTGCCTGAGAAGGCTTGCAATCCTCATCATTCAAGTATTTGTTATACTTAATATTTAGCCTTCGATAGTTCTGCTCAATTCTTTGGTCGATATCCGCCGCAGATGTAGCGCCATAATCATTCATCCGAATATCACTTACAGCTTTGGATTCTTTCACATTCAGAGTCCCGTTATATCGAAATGAACTTCTAAAAGAGAATATGGTATGTTCTGTACCATTAGTTTGACGTGCTCTGTAAATGCTATCAAAATGACCGTCGACAAACTCTATAATAACATTTTGATAGTTGTATCCTGGATTGCCCTCCAAGGAATGATACATATAATCATGTGGAGAGGTGCCCCCAATTTTGCTATAAGCATTGGCATGAAAGAGCATCGCATCAAAAACGCTACTCTTTCCACATCCGTTTGGTCCAACAAGTGCGACAATTCTTTTTGGGCTTTCGCCAAGGTCGATAGTCATGTCCAAGAAACGTTTGTATTTATTCAGATGAAGCTTTTTGATCTTCATGTATACACCCCCAAAATTGATTTTATATAGTCTACCATTATTACAAAAATATAAGATAATCTTTTATTCAACTGCCCATTATTGCTATAATTAATAGCTAATTATTGAATAATTGCCTTTATGTTACATCAATATCTAAAATATTACAATACAATGTATAAAAAATGAGCCACTCTCAGATGGCGCGCTGAGAGCGGCTATCGATATGTTCAAGCTTGGTCCTTGTCGTAACGGTAGATGAAGTTCTCCGAATGCCTGAATTATTTACATACACATTCTTGCGGTTCCTTATCGAACCTGATGCCCTTAAAAACCGGTTGCCGCATACCGCCGCCGGCAGTCTTCATCATGTACTTTACTGAACAAACGAGCCTCGGCACGATCCAGACAGCGGAATCATTTCCTGCAGGCATATCATCGAAAGGCGGCGAGATCAGCTTTTCAGCTGACGCCATAATGCGAAAATCCTCAGAGGATACGCCTAAGGTAACGTGGCCTTTATATATAAGCTTTCCGTCTTTGAATTGCCCTAGAATTACACTGATGACGCTGGCCTCCTTCCGGATAAAGCCGCAGACAACAAAATCGTCATCCTGCAGATTCTTTATTTTTATCCAGTCCTTTGTCCGCTTGTCAAAATAATACTTGCTGTCCTTGCGTTTGGCGACAATGCCCTCCAGGCCCTGCGCTTCCGCAAGGCTGTAAAAGGCGATTCCGTTTTGTTCGATATAGCGGGAAACGGCAAGGCGCGCGTTTTCATTTACAGCGGACTGCAGCAGCCTCTTACGCTCCATGAGCGGAAGGGAGGCTGTCTCATGGTCCGAATCATAGAGAATATCGAAAGCGATGAAGCTGGCCGGATGCTTCTGGGCCTGTAAATGGATTCTGAACTCGTTGCTAGTGAGGGATCGACGCTGTATCTCAAAAAAATCGGGCTTGCCGTCAACGAGCACGGCGAGTTCGCCGTCCAGGATGCAGCGGCGATTGACTTGCCTGTGGATCTCCGACAGCTCCGGAACCTTCGGCAGCATCTTCATGTTCCGCTTATTACGTAAATCAGTGTCCGAGGCGGGATCCAGGTATGCTATGCAGCGCTCCCCGTCGAGCTTAAGTTCATAAATGTAATCCGGACTGTCGAAGGCGTCCGACATTTCGGATATCAGCATCGGCTTTATAGATTTTTCCTCAAACAGGTCGCTCATGCGGGTTCTCTGCCTCGTTGGGTTTGCTCGACGCTGGCTTTCAGTGCGTCCATGAGGTTTATTACATTTCCGGCCGCTTCTGGTTGCGCGGCAACTACTTCTTTACCGGCAATTTTGTCTTCAATTAATTTTCGCAGCTTGAGCTGGTACTCATCTTTGTATTTCGCGGGGTCGAAGGGAGTGTCCATGGAGTTGATAAGCATTTTGGCCATATTGAGCTCCGGCTCCGCAACCTCTGGTTTGGAGTAGGATTTCTGCAGATCTTTTATATCGTCGGCGTAGAACATTGTGGAGATCAGGACGCCGTTCTCGCGCGGAATTATAGCCATTAGAGTGTCCTTCGTACCGAGAACTGTCTTGCCTATGGCAATCTTCTGTTCGCTCATAAGGGAAGCGCGAAGAAGCTCAAAAGCTTTTTCCCCGCCAGGCTCAGGGACCGCCTGATACGTCTTGTCATAATAAACCGGTGATATTTGATTAAGATTAGCAAAGTGCAGGATCTGGATCGACTTTTCTTTATCGCTTTTGATTTTTTCGACTTCATCGTCAGTAATAATAACAAACTGATCCCTATCATATTCATAGCCCTTTACGATGTCACCGGAGCCGATTTCTTTTCCGCAGTGTGCGCATGTCTTCTTGTACCTGATCCTGCTTTGGTCCTCTTTATGCAGCTGATTGAAGTGAATGTCATTGTCCTGCGTGGCCGTGTACATTGCGACCGGGATAGCGACGAGGCCAAAAGATATTACTGTTCTGTAAGATACCGGCATAGAAGCACCTCCTTGCTGGATAGTGTTCCCGCACTTGGTTTGCTTACTCTATTGAAGTACCCATAAATATATGCTATATTATGCGTGATTAGCTACTAGTTGCTACTAGGAGGCACAGTCATGAAAGATCCTAAAGTGTATGTTGGAGTTCAGGCTTCTTTTGATCCTTACGGTCGAATGATACCTATACAAATCACATGGGAAGACGGGACAATATACGACATTGACCGCATCATCGACACCCGTCAAGCCGCAACTCAGAAAGCTGGGAGCGGTGGTGATCGCTATACTGTATCGGTGTGCAGGAAGCAGACCTATTTGTTTTTTGAGCGCTGCGCCGAGTTTTATGGAGCCGAAGAAAGTAGAGTTATCGGGCGCTGGTTTGCTGAACGCAGGTGATCCGGCAGGGCCGCTTTTCGGAGCAAAGCTCTCGATATCGGTGTATATGTATCAGAATAGCCCCCGCCTCATGATTCCGATTTTGTCCTTGCTGTAAAGTGGCCGGCATTTTTCTGAGAACATAATAACGCCCGCTCCGGCCTGAGAGTATCAGGCCGGAGCGGGCGGCGTGTTCACGACTTCGTGAATCTACTGCGGATTGGGTATTGAATAGGACGCCTCCCATTGGCGGCAAGGATTATATTACAGTCCTCGACAGCCTCAGCAAAAGTCTTTCCCTCTGTCATACTTTACATGGCCGCGAGAAGGGCGTCCTGGTTTATAATATCCAGCGCTGAAAATATCTTCTCTGGTTCTGTCAGTCCCGCTTTACTCGGAGCGGTATATGTTCCGTGTTTCATTTCATCCCTCTGGATTCTGTTACCCCGTGGTCCTCTATAAAGGGTTCATCGACGGTTATCCTGAGCCTCGGAGCGTAGCGGTCAAGATATGCGTTTACATCGTCTGTTAGCTTCTTGAGCTTGTCGAGGTAGTCATAGACAATCTCGAGCTTTATTTGAACGTCGCTGTACTGCCGATTCAGCTCCTCAAAGTTATGTTGCCGCTGGTATTCTTCCGTGCTTTCGTAGGCTTCCAGCAAATCTCGCAAAACGCATTCGGCGCGTTCAATGTTGCACTGAGAATCATTGATGAAGCCGTCTGTTTTGATAAAACTAACCGGATATGTTTTGACTGTAGATGCTTCCTGCATGTTCTGGTTCATGTCATTGCTCCTTTCAGTATTGGCGTCGGAGCGGGTAGTGCATCTATGTACTCGGCCCGCTCCGGCTGGTTGTTTACGCCCTGTATCTCAATGCTTGACCGGCTGAGATACGGGGCTTTTCCTATACCTTGAATGATTGGGGGCTCTATTCGATTTCAGCGTCATTCTTTCCCATCTTGACCTGTTCTCTGAAGCGACGGCCCATGTCCCACAGATGGGGGTTGCCCTTTTCAGCGCATCCATCTTTAAGACCTTGAATATACGATTCAAGTACCGGCCTTAGCATTATGGTTGCCGCTTCAATCATGGCCCCAGATGCTTCGTTGTCTCGATCGATAATATGTACACTAATAGCGCGGTCAATATCTTGTTGCTCCGCGTCTTCGCCCACAGCACTAAATGCCGGGTGGCGCTTTCCGGCATATCCGATTTTGTACGCTGATTCTTTGACGTTTGCTTGTCCGTGTGTCAGGTCCAAAATTAGCTTTTCGTGTTTTGAACTCTTACTTTTCATATTGTATCTTTCTATACTCCCTAACTTGTAATTTCTTTTGACTTATGTACATATTCTACATCATTATGTAGATGGTGTCAACACAATAATAAATAATATCTTTACAATGATGTAGTAATTATATTGAATAATATATATTTGTGAGATATACTATGAACAGTAAGCGAAAAGAAAGGATGGAATATATGCTATTTTCGTACAACAAACTATGGAAAATCCTAATTGATAAAGGCCTAACTAAAGAGGAATTCAGGAAGCAAAACAAAATGTCTCCGACCACAATAGCAGCTATGGGAAAAGGCGATGGGATATCTCCAAAAGTATTAGAGAGAATATGCAAAGCACTACAGGTTCAGCCTGGCGACATAATGGAATTGGTTCCGGAAGTGAATAGGGATAACGCGAGTGATGATTAATAATTAAAATCGTTGTATTTAGTACTAAGTACAACGCTGAAATGAAGGTTGTTATTTTGAACATAAACAGAATTGTTCGAGAGCTTGAGGGCTTTTCTGTCACGCTCACAATTGATAGCAATGGTTCAAACATTGAGATGTCTGATGAGCTAAAAGATAAAATCAGATTAATTATGCAGTCAGAAATTAAAAAACTATTAAGCCCTAAGTGCACATGTGTTGTTAAGTCTTGGAAAGAAGACAGCGTTGTGTTTCCGAGGGGCAACCGGCCAAAGCGGTTTACTCCAGAAGAGGCGTTGGAGATAAAAAGCGATCCTATTAGCATTAGAAAAAAGTCTATAAAATATGATGCGTCTACAAAAACAATCGAAGCTATTATGAAAGACCGATATTATTAAATAACTGTCGGTGCGGCAAAACTTCAAAAGCAAAAATGCGGGAGCCCCTATTGAGAGGCTCCTTTTTCATTGAAATAATATATATATAGCATAAAGGAGGAAATGTTATGGCCTATAAAACACAAGAAGATAACGAAGAATTGGACGCTAGGTTCTCAAAGCTCATTGAACGGACTTTATCTGATCCGGATTATTTAATTTTGGTTGCAAAAGCATGGAAGGCTGACCGAGAAAAATGTTATCTGGCCGAAACGCGATTACATGAGCTACTAGAAACTTCAATGAATACTTCATCTGATAAACTCAAAATAGCTACAGCAGACTTGAAAACTGTAAGGCAAGTTGATGCAAGTAATGCCGCAACACACAAAAAAGATGACAATGGTTCAGGTATAACAATGCTACAGGCAGCAAAGAGGCTCGGAGTCAGCAAGAGAACCATCCAGCGCCGCATTGAAAGTGGAGATATTAAGACTATCAAGCTCGGCAGTGACAAGACTTCCCCGGTGCGTATCCTTGAGGATGACCTTTTGGCCTACGTTGAAAAATGCAAGACGGCTACATAAACAAAGGCGAGGCAACCAACGCGCTGGCGGTATATCACACTTGTTGGACAGGTCGCATTTGAAATGCGGGCAGTATAGAACGAGCGAGCAGACTATTAAGCCGCCCGCTCATTTTCATTTTATGCCGAAAATCCCCAAGGTTGCGCCGTCTGCTGTAGCGTGTTTTTTTAATCTAGCTTAATAGTGACCGTTCAATCGAAAAAATATCCGGCTGAGTTGATGTAAATTTAACACCTTTTCGGAGTAAGACCAAAATCTTTTTTGCTTTTCTTTCAATAGCCTTAATTTCTGAAATATCTTTATATATAACGGGTATTCCAGATATTTCATAAGCACTTTCTATGTAATCTTCAATAACGGGAAACATGTCCGCTATTAGTAGCATACCTTTTCGCCCATCTAACTCAGTTGGATGAAATATATCTACTTTCTTCCCACTCGCTAATCTTCGATTGTAATCATCGATTTTCGACTGTTGACTAGTAAATGGTATCATCCACATCAATCCAGTTATGGGGTCTTTATAGCAGAAATAGTGTGGCCGTTTTTCACCTTTATTTGACTTTAAATATGGGTCAGGATAATCAATAAAGAACTGATCTTTAATATGATAAACCCCATGTACAATAATCGACATGTTCTATCCTTCCAAAAAAGGCTAAGCCCCCCATATTTCAGAGGAGCTTAGCAATCTTTCCTACCAACATTCTTTTAGTTGTTGATTGGCACACAACAGTCTTTCCTACCGACATTCTTTAAGCTGTTAATCGGCACACAGACAATTGCGGTTCCCCGCATCTTTATTATACGCAAGCGAGCCGTCTCTGTATACAGGGAAAATTGTACGAATATTAGTACTCGTTATGTACAATAATGCCCTATTATGTACATATACGCTCAATTAAGTATTATTTGAGCAAATCATTTTCTATTTTATCCCAAACATTCGCCCGACTTTTCTCTGACGGCCTGATCTGGTTACCAGTGATTTATTACTCTTGAGGAAGAAATTCGTTTATGTTTGTTTGGTAATTAAGGCCAAATGATTTTTTAAACAGTCTATCGAACTCTTCCCATGTATCACAGGCTTTCATAAGAACTATTAAAGAAGTAATATGCCTATCTAGGTGAGGAACGCCAGTTTCAAGTGTAAGAGACTGATGGAAACGTTTTGTCCTATTTCCGCCAGAATTGCTCTTAGGCGTTTTTGAACGTAATTCCTCTAAAACACCTTCTGGAAGTTGATCGTATACTATTTCGTTCGTAATTTTGCCGATAATTGCTGGGCGCTGATTTCCGTGATACTCCCATCCTTTTAGCCTGCAAATTTCAGCATAAAATTCATTTGGGAACCTTTTCGCCCAGGGCAAAAATTCCTTGCTAATATAAGCAGATAATATTTTCTGCAATTCATCTTGGTCTCTGTCGTATTGATAGCCGGTTGCTTCGTCTATCAATGCTGTTATGCCAACAACGGCCAGGGAGCGCATTAAAATGTCTGCGATATATGCCTGCGGCTTCTGAGAGTCGGTCAGCACCTCTGCATCTCGCGCTTGCAAATATACGTTGCACAGTAATGGCAATATCTCGGCTTTGTATCCGGTAAAAACCTTTGTTCCATTTTTAGATGTAAAATAGACCTCTGTGCTCGATTCCGGTCCGCACCCGAAAGCCTTGTCAGTAAAGGGCTTTAGGTTATTTGCGTCTATAAAAGAGGGTACATTTGCGGCTCTTTGGTCCCCAACGCTTTTTCCTCTTCTGGGACGCTCAAAGGCATCAAAAACAGCTTTCGCGGTTAATACGCGAGTACCGTCACTTAGTACCGCGCACGCTAGTTCTTTCCCAGCTATATTGATTATGCCCTGATATTGTCGATACGGCAGTTCAGCTTTATCCATGGCTTGTCTCCTTTATTTTATTTTATACCAAACAGCCGGCCGATCTTGCGTTGACGACCGGAACGGGTCGTCGGTATGCCGGTCATTTTTGCGATATGCCGTTTTGCCGAAGTCACGCCCAGCGCTCTTTTCCAGCTGAAGGACAAGCCGGGTATGCCCGTGTTTGAACGTCTCTTTGCCATATTCAGCCTTTAACCTTCCATCTATGTCCACAGTTCTGGCAGACCGCCTCGTTGTGTGTTTTCGATTTTATTTTTTGCTTTTTGTGCCCAAATATCTTAAATAGTAGCGCCGGTATGGTGAGAAACATCCATTTGAAGAATAACCACCACCATCCAACAAAAATCCACCAGATTAAGCCGTGATGCTTATCCACGAGCTTAGATTCCGTTACCGCCTGTATGCTTACATTTTCGCTGCCGCATTTCGGACATATCATAACCATCCAGCCTCCAATATTATGCCTTTTAACTGGATTATAGTTATATATCCTAATGTTGTAAAGCCATGTTGAAAATAAAAAAGCGGCCAGTTTTAATGCTGGCCGTTGCTGTGTCATTTTACAATTTGTACCTGGCTTATTCCGCCCGATGTTCCATGTGCCGTTGTTCCGTTAACGCTGCTGTCTGTGCTCAGATACGGGGACCAAAAATAGCTGTACGTGAAAAGCAGGAAGCAAGCCGCCAATGCGCATATCGCGACAATCAACACATCGGTCAACCTGCGGTTTTCACTTTTGAGGGCTCGGATTGTTTCGTTCTTCGTGTCATTGCTATGCATGGGATTATTGTCTTCCGTGAGCATAATATAAACCTTCTTTCATTCTTCTGTTTCTGCCCAGTTCTCAGGGCATGTTTTTTTAATTAGCATTGCGTGGGGTCAAAACTATACGGCAAACGCCGGAAAATCAAAATTAGCCCGCTTTTCTTCCTGTACTGCTATGATTTGCGGATCTTCCCGCCGCAAGCCTCGCCGCCGTTTTTGCTTTCTGCTCCTCGGTCATGTTCGAAGTGCGCTTCGGGACTATGCGGAGCCATTCAGTTGGGAGCCATGCGACAAGTGAGCCATCCTCATTAACGTGACGAATCTCCACCTCATCCGGGTGAGCTTCTTTTAACCTGTTTATCATGCCGATAGACCATCGTTCGCAAGCTGTGACTGTAAACGTCTTTTCGCCCTCGACGTGTTCATATGCTGTTTCTTTCATTGTGTAAACCTCCTGTTTCTGTATGTGCGTTTGTAATCGGCTGAAAGTTTAGCCGATCTTTAATGCCGCAAATTGAGGAGCCAAACTGTGGATGCAGTTACTGCCAAAAGGCTTCACTGGCTAATTGATAAAATTATCAATTAGTACGCTCCATAAAATTATGGAGCGTCGGAGTCTGAACCGAGTAATTCAGGCATATTCTCAACTACCAATTACACCTACAACGGCCTGTTTTCTTACGTCCCAAAAGTACACGTGCCAAAAACGCCCCTCAGCCTTAGAGCCGCAAGGCTTTTCGGGTATTTGGCATGTCGGAACTATATATATACGTTGGTTGGGCGAGGCATTCAGTCAGACACTTTTTTACGTTCAGCGCCACTTGCACATTGCCACCCTTTTGTTACTGCGCACTTTTGAGGGGCTAAGCAGGGTCTGCGCACATCGTTTTGCAAACTTTACCCCGGGCGCCCCCCACCATAATGAATAATAATGCGCATTGTGAATCAGTTACTTTTGCGACGATATTCACCGGTTATTCAAGGCATAGGCATGTAACGCATGGTAACGCCCCGCGCTCGCTACCGTATATTGTGGTGGATAAGATTCATTGACGAGCAAAAAATATGTAAGAAGAAATCCCAGTGTTATCAACGCTTTGCGGCTACAGTGCCTAGGCAATTATTAAAGATAACTTTTATTTTGTTTAATGTTATGCACCGTATAATGAATATTAATGAATAATTGCTCATTGAATAGAGACTGAATAAAAATGGATAATTATGCATATTTTAGGGCTTATCCTTTTATAATTATGCACTATCGCCCGGCTTAGTCTATCAAGCATTCACTTCCTTACTCGTCGTGAATCTCCGTGTACACACCATCAACAGTGTTCGTTTCAAGCCGTTTCCGCTCTTGGACAGCGGCAATAGCAGCTTGTATATCACTCTGTGAGATCATAGCGACATTTGTAACGTGTGTCGGAGCTGAAGCCTCAACCATCTTGTGTTCGGTCTTGCACTTGAAGATTGAAGGTACTGCATCCAATAGGCCCTGTTGCATACCGGTGACGTCAAACAACGTACAGTAATCCCGGAATGCATTGAGAAGGTCGGTATACTCAGGTCGGTCAAAGTAAGTGTATATCGTTCTTTGCGGAATACCCATCCAGAAACACAGGCCGGTGATTGAGGGAATTTCTGCGTAGTGCTCGTCCTGATATTTGCCTGTGATGATTTTCTTCGTGGAGTTTACAGAGACTACGTATTGAATATATTCAGTTATTGCGTCTTCGAAGTCCTGAACGGAATAGCAGTATTTGGAGGCTTTAGAGACGTTCTTAATGCTCTCGATAACCCTCCTGTCGAATTCCGATGCCTGAGACAAATCGGGTTCGGGGTGACTGTGCCATGTAGGGAGGCCCATATCTGAGGCCGCTTCCTGCCTCTCTAACATGCGCTCCTCTGTGGTCTTGCCGTCATACATGCGCTTTGGCGGAGCATCCTCCCGTTTCCAGCCATAGCGAGTTTTCCAAGATCTGATTGTATTAATCGACACCCCGTATTTATCGGCCAATTTTTGATATGAGAGCCTGCCCGTGCTGTAGTCGTGCTCTGCGGCTTCTCGTTTTTCCTTGTCAGTCATATTGATCTCTCCTCACTGGATCGTATTGTTTGCTGCATCCTCTTTGCCCTCAAATAGCTCAGCATACTTTTCGCCTAAGCTTTCGCGGATCATTGCCAGAAGTTCAACTTCGCTCGTGCCGGTGGTGTTAAAGCGCCGTGCACCTACATGAAGGTTGGACGGCGTATTCTCTTCTACGAACTGCCGGAGCCCCTTTGATATCTTTGGCGCTCTGATATGCCGCAACGCCTGTCCCTCGCACTGCCGGATACGCTCAATTGATACTCCTCGCCGGGCTCCGACTTCCTGAAGAGTGAGGCCGTGATAATACCGCTGCCGTAATAGTTCCCCCTCATCGGCGGGGATCGCGTTCAGCGCCCGTTCAAGCTCGCCGTGAAGCTGTTCGGTGTATATGCGCTCTTCGGCTTCCTCAAAGTCGTCCCGCTCGTCTGGGATTGTGTCCTCAAGTGTTGTTTTATCCGAATCTGGAAGCAATTCGTTAAGGCTTTCTGTGCCCGGTTGCCGGAGCGGGTCGCTCATTGCTCTCTTGCTGCGGGCTCCTGATGCTCCAGCAAAGGCGGTTTTTAGGCACAGCATAAACAAGGCTGTAAACTCCCCGCTCTCAGGCCTGTAGCGCTCCACAGCATCATTGAGGGCGATATAACCCGAATTATGCAAATCATCAAAGATCACTCCCGCCGATGGAGGCAGTACCGTAATTATTCCGTTCGCTTTCCATTCTACAAGGCGCTCGACCGACTTCCAAAGTTCCGGCATTAAGTCCGGCTCGCCGTTCTTGATACGCTCAACCAGTTCAGTGATAACTTCTTTATTTGACAAGATAGCGCCTCCCGTAGTAAAATAATCTTGTCATAATTAAATTACATGGAGGCCGCTTCTTCGGAGGCGGTCTTTTCGTTTGCTCTAAAGAGACGGGGAAGCTCATGCAAACTTCCCCGTCAGTTTTAACTTGTTATACAGTTTTGTTGATATCAAATCAGCAAGCGCGGATTCACTTTGCGCCACATTTCCCGTTACCGTGATATTCGGGCTATATACCACCGTCGAGCTGCTTGAGCCCGCCGAGGACAGCGCCGAGGACGAAAGAGCCGTTGATACGGACACACCGGCACTAGACGTAAAGCTGGACGTGAGGTCAGAGGCCGCTTCGAGTGCATCAGCCTGATTGCTCATAAATCCGTTGATGAATCCAAGCGAGGCGTTTGAACCTATGTCTGCGAATACAGTTGACGGGGAGTGAATGCCGAGGGCACTTTTGACATGACTTACGACATTTTCAAATTTTCTTTAGTTGTTGCCCTTCGTTTGCCCCTCGTTTGCCCTCGGCTTGCCCTTCGTTTGCCGTTTGGCTTGCCCCTCCCTGATATTTTTCATAATTAAGTACTGAAATTAGAGTATATTGAGAGGTTGTCTGGCTTGCCACTTCGTTTGTCTCTTTTAAGTGATTTAAAGCAGTACGTACTTCCTTCACTGATAACCCCGTTTCGCGTGATAAATGGCTTATGCTCGTTACGAATTCCCCACGCTTGACGGTCTTTTCATGCCAGTCTTTATCTTCAAAATTGGCCCTTAATAGCAGATGAATAAACAGTCTCAGCGTGTTTCCATCCGTATACCAGCGCCAGTTAATTATGTTGCGGTCTAATTTTACGTAGGTTGACGGCTCTGCCATAGCCTCACCTTACTTCCTCAATACCACACTGCCCTGTATATACCTCAAGTGCTTTCCTTGCGGACTGTAAAGCCTTTAAAGTGTTAAGCGCACGAGCCACCAAAGTCCTCACAAACTCGTCAATTTCAGCTTGTCCCTTTTCGCCTTCATCTGGGAGAAAATATCCCCCGCCATTGCGGCAGGTGGAGAGAATCAAAATGCCGCTATCCCGCTCCTTTGCGACCTGTATTTGAAGTTCTCTGGATGACTTTAATCCGGCTATTCTGATAAGGTCAGAAGTCGAAAGAGCGTTTTCAGCGCCGTGCAAGAGAAATTCAGCAATCATCTTTACATTCCCAAACTTCCGGCGTTTTTCGCTAGCCATTCATTTAAAGGCTCTATTGGTATGACAATACGGCGCTCAGATATAAAAACTGCAGGAAACCCCTCTTTATGGCAAAGTCGGTATGCAATGGGCCTCGAAATTCCTAATTTTGCTGCAAATTCATCCACATTGATTGCAAGTTTTTCGCTGGTTTCAAGTCTTTCCATGATCTTACCTCCTCTTTTATTTTTTATTAGGTGTAATATTTTGTTCTCTGCCTGCTGATCTAATCTTTTCTCTTGAAATAGATAACTTTTCAACAGCACTGGTCTGAGTCGTGTTAAATTCAGCTATTCCGACTTTTTTGAAGTAATTCAGGTCATTCAGACCAAAATTCTGAGCTTTTGTTCTCCGCGCTTCTCTTCGAATTTGCTTTTTAGCAAGCTGGCTCGATTTTGACATAGATCCCCCTAATCGGTATGCCCGCTATGGACACCCGCCAATGTAAAATATAGGCTTGACGTGGAATATGTTCAGGTATAATATAAAGAAACAGGAATTAATTCCATGCATTTATATTACACCCGTTTTCTTGAATTTACCAGATAGAAAATAATAAAATAATTAACCGCAGCAGCCACATAAGCCGAATATATTCAACCGATTTGGAGATGAAGCCATAATGACTGATTATGAAAAAGCACGAGCGTCAAAAAGAATAAAGGAACTTAGGGAAAGCACACAGGATGAGAAAGGTAAATATCTCTCACATACTAGATTAGAAAAAGAACTATTGAATATTGAGGGCGTTTCTGTTTCAAAGGATAGCCTTATGAATTACGAGGCCGATGAGAACCGCTCAAAATTTGGTGCCGTTGCTGGAATGAGTGTTGAAACGCTTACTGCATTAGCGGACTTCTATGATGTAAGCACTGATTATGTTTTGGGCAGGACTGATGTTAAATCACGCACTCCGGAAATTGCAATGATTTGCGATTATACAGGTTTATCTGAGGACGCAGTTAATCAGCTTCGTCAACTAAGATTTCTATACGGTCAGGCCGGTAGAACAGATTGCTTTCTTACAACTTTCATAAATGAATTAACGTTGAGCTTTGAAGAGCTTAACCAGATAACTGGCGATATGTACCAAGAAGCACTTGCAACATCAGTATCTAGAGATCGAGGAGATGCAGCCCCGCCGTTAACAGCGCTTGAATGGTGTGCTACAAGACCAGATGTACAGGAGAATTGGGCTACCGGCCTAGTGACAATACCTTCAAAAGACGCTCAATCTTGGTACAGAGATAGGGTTACAAAAACAATATCGAAAATTGCTGAACGGGTTATTGAATGTGTTATTAATCATCGAATTAAAACCTCGAAAACAAACGAAGTTATTCAAGAAGGCGATACTAATTGTAAATTGTAGCCTGCCATATTCTAATCAGCCTCCTTTGAAAGCTCGTCAATAATCTGCATGATATGTGCTTTTTCTGCCTCTGGCAGCTCTTTTCTAAGCTTGCGGGAAAAGTTTCCGTCGTTTATGTTAAGCCGGTCGGCTATTTGCCAGAGCCTAACCCCTGTGGCCTTCGCGGCCGATCTGATGTCGCTATTTTTCATTTTCTTCACCTCACACATAATTTGTTGTTGACAATCCAGCCCCCAAATGATATTTTATATATGGAACAACGGCAACAACTATTCTATATTTGCATTATAGCACTGAATTCTAAAATAGTTGGTTTATTCCAAAAAAATTCTGTATATGGACGATTAAGGACTACAATTCTATATATAGAACGCGGAGGGTAAAAATGAAATTAACTCGAGGAGAGCGCTTTTGCGAGGCTCGAAAGGCATTGCCGGAAGGTAAAAACACGATAGCGGAAGTGTCAAAACAAACAGGAGTTACAGGCTCTCTTATTCAGGCATTAGAAGACGATGATAACACAAGAGATGTCGGCTATTCGAAAGTTGCTGCACTTGCACGCTATTACGGAGTATCAACCGATTATCTGCTATGTCTTTCAAACGTACAAACATTTGACACTGATGTAAGGGCTGTGTGCGAAAGTACAGGATTATCTGAAACTACAATAATTAGGCTGAGCCAGATAAAAAACTCCACTGACACAACACGTTCTTCATACTTCTTAGTAGATTTAATTGATGAGCTTGTTGGCGCAGGTAAGTGCATTGAAATTATCAACGATAATATTTATTGGGCTACGCTAGCTACGGCCATCAAGTCAAAAATTAAATCTCCTGTCGCTAAAGGACTTATGGAGGCCGAGATGATTCAGGATTTAATAAATACAGCAAATAAACCAACTCAAGGGACGATAAGCGTTCCGGCTGAAGATGCTGCCTTCTGGTATCTCGATCGAGCTACGGGACAAATTGCATTTCTCGTTCAGCAATCTCTCACAAAAACCATTAATACAATGCTCAAAGAAATGGAAAGCGGCACCAATGAAGCGCTCAATAATACAGGGGACGGTGATTCAAATGCCTAAACGTGCAGCGAAAGACGGGACGCTATATAAGCGCTCTGATGGCCGGTGGGAAGCAAAGTTCACAACTGGCATAAACAAAGCGACAGGGAAGCCAATACGTAAATCTGTTTATGGCGCTACACAAAGCGCAGTAAAAGAGGAAATGCACGCCGCTCTTGCTGAAATAGATAGCGGGGAATATATGGAGCCGTCAAAGATGAAGCTCTCTGCATGGATGGACAGATGGCTTGAGGATTATGCTGGCGATAAAAAGTATGGAACCGTGAAAAGTTATAAGGCCCAGGTCAAAACGAACATTACGCCGTTTATTGGCGGCATTCGTCTCTGTGATCTGACGACTGACGATGTGAAGCACCTGTATAATTTGCTCGCAAAGGGGACAGGCACAAAAAAAGCGCTCTCCCCAAAATCGGTGAAGAACGTACACGGAATATTACACGAAGCGCTTTCTGTCGCTGTTGCCCTGGGACATATCAAATCGAATCCGGCTGATAATAAAATAGTCCTTAAATTTCCCAAAGCCGTTAAAAAGCAGATTAAACCCCTCACGGATGAACAGATTGCCGCTTTTATGGCAGAGGTCGACAAGGACGAATATGCCGCTTACTTCAAGACGGTACTATTCAGCGGCATGAGAGAGTCGGAGGCTATAGGGCTTACATGGGACTGCGTGGACTTTGAGAACAATCTAATACGGATTGAAAAGCAGTTGCAGAAACGCCCACTCGCTGATGGCGGCTATGTGTTTATGCCATTGAAGAACAATAAGACGCGTACCGTTCAGGTTGCGCCGTTTGTTACGGAGATACTGAGAACCGAAAAAATCAGGGAAGCAGAAAAGAAGCTGAGAGCCGGGAGCCTGTGGGAAGGTTGGCAAAATGCAAAAGAGCGCCAGACCGCATTAGTGTTCACCAATGAAGTCGGACGCCACTTGATACAGAATACAGTTGTGGCGCATTTTAAAAAGATTGTCGGCAGCATAGATTCGCCGGAAACGAGAGTACATGATCTCCGGCACACTTTTGCAGTTCTATCCCTGCAGAACGGTGATGACTTCAAGACGGTACAGGAGAACTTAGGTCATGCAACAGCCAGCTTCACGCTTGACGTTTATGGCCATGTATCAACCAAGATGCAGCAAGACAGTGCGGATAGAATGCAGCGTTATATTAGCAAGATAGGAAATGAATAATCTCAAAAAATTCGGTTAACATAATATCTGATAAATTGCTGGTTGTCGTCAAAAGTGTCGTCAAGCCCTGTTTTCAAGCAACAAAGAAAGCCTGTAACCATTGAGATTACAGGCTTTCTTTATGGCAGCGGGAGAAGGATTCGAACCCTCACAAACAGAGTCAGAGTCAGAAATATAAATCCCTAAAACACTATTAATACCAACGGGTAGCGGTTATGCATCTGAAATTTTTACCGCAAAATTTACCGCAACATCATTTTTACCGGCCCGATAAGCATTAATTTTAACCGCCGCCGTCTGAGCGTCGGTCTCTCCTGTATGCGTGTATATGTTGGCCGTGGTCTGAATATCGGCATGACCCATAAGGTATGAAGCTATATTAATTGGCACACCGGCTTTTTGTAGTTCGGTGCAATATGTGTGCCGGAGACAATAAAGAACGAGATCGTCGGCTAGTATGCTGCCGTCCTCTCCATCCTCCTCAGTCATAATTCTGCCGCAAGCCGTTGCCTTGTAACCGTCCTTCGATATTGTTCTTTCCGACTTCGTGACCTGCGTTGCCGGATTATCTTTCGAGCGCGTAGTGGTCTTTCTAATGACAATGGTTTTTGCGCCCCCGAGAATGTTCATGGTGCGCCGGAAGCTTTCCCAGTCGTTTGAAATACACTCTTGCGTCTTCATGGATTTACCGTTTGTCTGCGGAAATGCGTATTCGAAAGGCGAGCGGTCAGAAAACGCTTTTTGAAGCTCTGCCGATAAATCCTCCGGGATCGGGACTTTCCTGATTCCCGCTTTTGTTTTCGGGTCAGAAATACTATAAGTTCCGCTTTCAATATCTTTATCAATATTTAAAAGGCCTGTCTTGAAATCAAAGTCTTTGATCTGGAGCGGGGCGCTTTCGCCGGGACGGATACCCGTTCCCAGTAACGTTTTAATCCACAGACCACAGCGGTGCATCTCGCAGGCCCTAAGAAGCAACTCGCGCTCATTGTCTGTCAAGCTGCGCCTTTTCCCTTCGCTGACGGCCGGCAACGTTAGTCCTTCCGAAGGGTCATAGGGTATAAGCCGAGACTGATAAGCCTGCCGGAACATTGATTTTATTACTATGCGAATTTTTAATACGTGCGATTTTGATTTTCCCGCCTGGCTGTTTAAGATTTTTTTCAGATGGACGTCACGGACATCCTTCAGACGCATATTCTTGATTGCTGGGAGAATATAACCGTCCAGCTTCTGCGTGTACATGGCATAGGATTTTTCGGTCATGCTTTCATCTGACTTTGGCTGTCCAGGCTCCCTCACTTTAGGCTTAATATAAGTTTCAAGCCATTCTTTTGCCCATGCGCCGACCGTCATATTGCTATTGATCTGCTCCTCTCCTCTCTTAAGAGAAGCGAGGAGCTCGGCCCGCTTTTCCATGGCTTCGCGTTCGGTCTTACCAGTGATGCGGTAGCGTTTGCCATCATAGGTCAGGGATTCACGATAGTAACCGTCTTTGCCCTGCTTTGCCATGCGCGAAACCTCCTTAGTATTTCCGCTCCCTTTTAGTGGGGAGCGGAATTTTCATTTTATACCAAGCATGCGGCCGATCTTCCTTTGCCGGCCGGAGCGAGTTGTCGGAATGCCTGTCATCTTCGCGATATGTCGTTTTGCCTTCGTTACGCCCAAAGCACGTTTCCAGCTGAAGGATAGTCCTGGGATGCCAGTATTAGAACGTCTGGACAATTTAATTCCTCCTAAAAATAGAGCATTAAAATAGGCTCATTTGGGGAAAATCAGCCGCGGATTTGTCTATATTTATTACACCAATGATAATAAAAGTGTTAAATTTATGAACAGTTCCGACAATAAAATATGTATTAGTTTTTGGGTTTGAAAACATCCCAAGATATTTTTCTTTTAAAATTTCAAGTCCATGCGCCTCACCATATATGCGCTTAAAATTGCGATAAGTCTGACATATTTCCCAATCTGTAATTCTCATTTTATGACCTTTGCAGTTCGGATCGTCGCAGTGATATGTAAAAGAAAAATCATAAGGTATTTTTTGAAGAGGGGCAACCTCAGTATCGCCAAAAGATAGCTGACTTAATATGTTACGCTCATCATCGGTCCAGTCAGGAGAGCTTTCTTCAACTTTCAGTTCCTCAACGGATTTGGGCTTAAATATTCCAAGGGTCTTATATTCTAATTCATTTTTATGATAAACATCTTCCATAGAAGGAGAAATGAGGCTACAAATTTTATTAAAACGTTCAATAGAATTTCTTGGCCCTATTTCCCCTAATACTTTTATACTGTCATAATTAACCTTGAAACTTTCAGGGCGCTGGTCCTGTGGATTTTTTTTAACCCTTACTTCGATCCAATTGAATTTTTTAAATTGCTGTTCATCAGACAGATATCGATATTTGATGGGATAAAGCCTTATAAACTCTCCTTTGTCTGTGACGCCAGCCGTACAAACAACTTCCTGATATTTTGTACTTGGAGACGGATATGTCTTAACAAGGATCAAAACCCGCTTTGCTTCCCATTCTTCATCAGTATCCATCATATTCACCCCAAAATTAAAGATTAATAACCTCGGAGATTTCATCTGTTTTATTAATTAGATTTTTAGCGATTATACTTCTATGACATTCGTTCGGGTCCTTTTCAAAGCACATTAAGCAGCATTTTTTTTGGGGATTATCTGCAACTTCACTTTGTAGTCTCTCAAAAGCAAATGGGCGGCGTCTAAGCCATTCTTCATACTTGTTGAAAAATGTAAAATAATCTTTTGTTTCACTTAGTTCGGTTCGAAGTTCCTTGGGAGTTCCGAGCGTCTGATATGGTTTATAATCAATGCCATTTAGTTCAAGATGCTCACTTAGCGGATTTTTAGAAAACCCTTTTTTTCTACTAATGGGAACAGCCCGGACATCTAAAATGGTGTTAATCTCGTTATCTTTTAATATTTGAATAAACTGGTCTATAGATTTACCTTCATAGCCGATAGTATAGACGTCAACTTTTTGCATAACCTCTTCTGGCTCAATATCGCCGAAGATTCTAGCCATAGCTTCATAAACTATAAGCCATGTGCTGCAGGATTTGCGAACTTCATCACTCGAAAAGCGATTATTCCCAATTGCATGACGTATGGTTGACGGATCAACGCACCACATTTCTGCAGCTTCACTTAAAGTTAATACTTCATTTAATGTTACTAAATTCATAAAGTGCACTCCTTAACTTTCACGACATCGTGAATTTCGGATATGTTCACGACATCGTGAATTCTGCTTTATGACCATAGTAACACAAATTGGCCAGAAGTCAAACATTGTTAATCTTATTGCAAGTGAAAATTTAATTTTCAGCTTTTATGTCAAATTTTCTCGAAGACCATCGTAGCTTGAATGCGGTCGCCGCCGCCAATCCCCTTGCTTTCGGCTGAGGCGGTTGAGATTGTATGCAATCTATATCCCAAGGCGGCCTGTTTATTTATTACGTTTTCCAGTTCAGTTAGATTTTTTGAACCCGTCCCGATAAATTTTTCTTTCAATGTTACTTGCAAAACAACGTACTGATACATAACTTTACCCTCTAATTTAGTATATTTGCTATTAAATAGCATTGTGCCGGGAGCGGTTTTTTTATGCTATGCTGAACGTTTTTGTAACAACCGTTTTATCTGTGCTAAGCAGCTGAGTCACTTCGACGTCAATCGAATTTTTACTGTCCCTCAGACTATAGGCAATCTGAACGTCCAGAGAAGCGCCCGGCTTGATTTCTTTTATGTAGCCGCTTGAATCGTAATTGCTGTTGCTGCTTGAGATAAAGGCTGTACCCAGCTGTATTCCATTTTGAAATGCCTTGGCATATAAAGCGGAGGCAAAGGAAAGGGTATTGCTGCTGTTGTTCGTCCAGCTGTAGGTAACGATTACGGCCGGATTGCTTTGATAATCAGTCGTCACAGAAATGCCTTTTATAGTAACGGCATAATTTCCGAGCGTGCCGGAGGCCGAGGAGCTGCTTGTGCTGCCGGTAGAGGAGGAACTGCCTGAAGCTGACGATGTAAGTGCGACCGTGTTCGTCGAGCCGTCCCAGCTGACACCAAGGCCGAGGGCGTTTGCAATTGCGCGCACAGGCAGATATGTAGTTCCGTCGATCGTAAACGGTTCGACCGTGTTTCCGCTCGCGTCAGTCGGCGTTATCGCGGTCCCGTTCAGAGATATATTGATGTTGTTATAAACAAGATCGGCGGATTTCGTCAGTGACGATGCAAAGGCGGGAACAAACAGAACCGAGACGAGAAGACAGACAGCCACGCCAAGGGAAAACCATTTCAAATTGTTCAATTTTTTCATAAGATTACCCCTCTCATATTTTAGCCGCTCACGCGGTCGATTACTGACAGATAAATCACATTGCCAACTCTGATATATATTTTTGCCGTACGTCCATGTATTTTTTTAGCACGGTATCGACGACGGCACGATCATCTTCACTTGCGGTTCTGTAGGCACAAATAAGCGATTTTTCTGTTTCGGTAAAATTAGACTCTTCTACCGTTTGAGTCGCATTTTTTGATTTGAAACCAAAAGTACCTGAAATATCTTCAATTCCGTAAATATCGCATAGATGAAACAAGGTGGAAATCTGCGGAGAACTATGACCGTTTTCATACCCATAGAGTGTTTTTTCAGAAATATCAATATTAAATGTTTTTAAGCTCGAAACTACTTCAGAAGGGGTCAAACCTACTGAGTTTCGGGCGCTTTTCAATATTATGCCTATATCTTCTTTTGTCAACTATCTCACCTCGAATTAATGATAATCCTTAATTTAACGGAAGTCAATAAACAATTCTTACATTTGAAGAAAAATGTATTGACATTCTTCGACACGAAGAATTATAATGAAGTAGTTCTTAGAAATGAAGAATTTCGGAGGTGAAATAAATGGAAGCATTTCTGAACGACCCAACACTTGCACTGAGCAACACAATCAAAAACAAAGGCATAAGCATTACAAAAATCGCGAAAGAAACCGGAATACCATACTCAATATTACAGCCAAGTTTTAAAGGACATCGTCAGCTCCGAGCCGATGAATTTTTTGCCGTCTGTGCTTTTCTTGATGTCGAGCCAAATAGTTTCAGATTTGAGCGGGGTGCCTGACATAATAGGCGGCCAAAAACACAAGAAGGGAGGGGATATCTTTTGACTTTTCGCGAATGGGTCAAGGCACAAGGCCCTATTGCATGGATGACGCTCATAGTTGGGCTGATTGCTTTAATACGGACGTTCTGCTAGAAAGTGCGAATTAAAGCGATTATCGCAATGATAAGCGCGGTAAATTCAATAGTATGTTCGGCAAACCATTTTTGTACGATCGTGTTTCGCTTTTCTAAATACTCAATAAACGCCGATTCGCCTTTTTCCGTAACGGTCAACTTTTTCGAGTATTCGGGGAACAACCCAAAAACACAATTACTATCTACCGTTCGAAACCCAATTTCCTTATATGCGACAAGCTCATCTTCAAATGCCTGCCGCAAGGCTGCATCACAGCGATATTTACGCAAAATGATTACATCATCAGTATCGGGGCGCTTTTTTATCCGCTTAATCAGCTTATATTCCGGGCAATTCATAAAACTCGCCTCCTTTCGACCATATATTACCACGTCCGGCAAGGGAGGACAATACAAAAAGAAAGGAGCTGACATCATGCCAAAGCTCACACGGGCACCGGAAAGTCAAAAGGCTTTAGCCGATGAACTCAGAAAATTATACGGCGTCTGCCTTACGCTTGTTCAGGTTGGAGATGCCATCGGCGCTAAAAGCAAAGATACAACAAAAAAATGGCTGGACGACATGCCCTACGCCACAATCAATGGCCGGAAAAAATGGCTTGTCTATGATGTCGCAAAAAAAATAAACGATTCGAGGGTAGTGCCGTGAAGCACAAGAAATACGGAAGGAAGGAGAAAGAGCGGGATGTTTATTCACGAAGCCGTCAAGGCAGCAATATCAGAAGGCAAGTTCATTACAAGACCTGATGCGTGGTGGGGCACAAAAGAAAAAATAAAGCCGACAAACACACCCGATTGTTGCATCTGTTTTGATCGAAAAAACGAGAAGCCCCCTGTCAGAGGATGGGAGCCTCCGGCAGAGGACTTAATGGCTGATGACTGGGCTGTAGTCAATTAAAAGAGAATGGCTTGCTTAATCTTTGCCATGTAATCTAACACGCCGGTAAGCCCATTAACAAAACGATTTTCCATATAGATTATGGCTTTGTCAGTTAAGGTTACGTAATGAGCCGTATCGTCGTAATAGCGACAATCGACAAAACCAGCTCGATTTAGTTCCCTACATGTTTCGTCAACATCATCAAAAAGCCACTCACTCATTAGGGATTTATGAATATCTTCGGAATTCCCAATATACTTAGCATCTGATTTTGGAATGCCGCTTTTTCTTTTATCTTTGTAGGATTTATAGATCGCGCAAAGCATATACTCCGCATCTTTTGTTAATTCGATTTCCACAATAAACAACTCCTTTCAGCCACATATTACCATATTCACCGGAAAGGAGCAAGAGAAAGAAGGTACACAAGTGAGCAGCGCAGTTAATCACAGGGAGCGGTCACACCGCTCGTCAATGAGCCGGCAGCAAACGTTCGGATCTATCCACAGACAGGCAAAAATCAGGGCAAGCCGCGGTTACATAAAGTCAGCAAGACAAAAATTTTCGGCGGCATTCAAATTTCATAAATTCAAGGAATCGCGGACGACGCGTAACACTCCGCAAAAGAGCGAGGCTGACAGCTGACATTTGGCGGAAGGACGAAACATAAGATGGCGTTAGGAGGTGGGCCCTATGGCAGACGTTAAGCCAATAATTACACGGGAAGAGACGGCGGACGGCTGGATCACGCGAGCGGATTACGGGAAGCAGGGCGTGAGCATAGCCCAGGCACATATGGCCCAGGAGACGCCGGAGCAGGTAGCGGCAAACCGCAAAGAGCTCGAGAGGGTGCTCGCCCGGTTTGGGTATCGGCTCAGGGAGACTACAAAAGAAAATTAGGGAGTGATTCGAATGAAACATGCACCGGCAACATTTAAGGGATGGACCCGCAGAGCGGCAGTTATAGGCCTTGAGATAATGATCGGGGCCGCTGTGACATACGGAGCACTCCTTATTATTTGTTCCTTTATCACACGCCTCGAGATCTGGATGGGGGTGTATTGATGCAGCAGGATACAGCATACTGCAGGGAATGCAACGCAATTATCATTTTCATACGCACTGAGCGGGGAAAGAGCATGCCATGCGAACCGAACATGGTGCCGTATATCGAAGACGAAAACGGCCCGACAAGGGTGCTCACGAAGAGCGGGAAGCTCATCCGCTGCGAGCTTTGCGGTTCGACCGAGGAATGCACCGGTTACGGATATCTGCCGCATTTCAGCAGGTGCATTTCCCGCGAAGGCCGTGAGCGCATGGAAGGCTTGCGGCAGTCGTCGAAGAGCGGCACGTCGGCGCCGGCCGCTAGTCAGAAGCCTCAGCCGAGGCCGCAGGTCAGGGAGGAGCCCAAGGTCGAACAAATGTGCCTGTTCGGTGTGAATGATCGGCCGTACAGACATCCAATTTAATCTCAATATGCAGAATGACGGCCGGAAACGGCCGGTAATGCACGGCCCGGTCATAAGTCCGGGCGGAAAGGAAGAATTTTATGAGCGAGAAAAAATCCAGCGACAGGGACAAGCTCGAGAGCGCACTCTCGGAGCTCTTCGATGTGACAGCGGAGCGGGACAAGCTCAGGAAGGCGTTCGCACTGGCATGCAGAATCTTTGGAGATAATTTTTGTTGTCCTTTGGAAACTTATCAAGAACGATTTCCTGGATGTAATGGGAAAACAAAAGCATGTAGAGATATTGAGGAATGGAACTGCTGGCAGAGGCATTTTCTTTATATCGCCGATAATGAGCAGGTCTGCCGGGTGTGCGGCTGCACTGAGGACAATGCCTGTCCGGGCGGCTGCTCCTGGGTCGAGCCTGATCTTTGTTCCCGGTGTGTCGAATCTGAGGAGGCGGGCGCAAATGCTGAGAAAAGCGATTGAAAAATTGTTCTTCCCGGAGCGGGAATTGCTCAGAGAATATAAAAAAACGCGCCTAAAACCGGATGAGATTGAGAAGCTCCATAAGTGGTATGTAGAGAGCCTCAAACGGCAGAGCGAGCTGGCGGCGGAGCTCAAGCAGTACCGGAAGCTCAAGGAAGAGGGCAGGCTCAAAATCCTCGAATTGTCGGACGAGCCCGGCGAGGGCCTGAAACGGAAGTACATAGTTTTCAAGGCCCGGAACGGGGAGCCCGTAGAAAATGCTTTTGTGCTCCGGCCTGATAAGGACCCAGCCGCATGGCGCGCTGTATTTCGCTACGCGATTACAACCGATAACAGGGAGCTCAGACAAGATATGATGTCCTGGCTCTCGGAGATCGAGCGCGTCGCGGGCGCTGGTAAGGAAGAAAAGGGACAGACTCTTTGCCCTTAAGTTAGAAAAGACCGAACGGAGGAAAATATGGGGCGGAATTATGAACATTGCCGGGGCTGCGACTATTTTAGGCCGCTTCACTCCTTCGGAACGCTCCGTATCTGTCATTATGCCCTTGATATGGGAATACCCAGGGCAAACAACGGAAGAATCGAGCCTGTGAGTGAATGCCGGAAAAACATTTCAAAAATGATAAAGGATGGTGAAAACAACATGCCCGCAAAGATTGAGCTAGATGAAAAAAGAGTTCTGGAACTCTATTACAACAAAGAGTCGGATGCAAGGATAGCGGAGATCCTCGGAGTAAGCGCTGTGACGGTTACACGCTGGAGAAAACACAATGGTCTGCTGCCCCACGGTCAGGGCCAAGGCCAGGCTATGAAGAAGACCACAAGGGACATAAACATGCTGGACAAAAATGAGAGCAAACCGGCTGAAAATGCGAACGATATGCCGGAAAGCGTAACGGAACCGGCTGAAGGCGTGAACGAAACGGCCGAAAACGTAATGGAACCGGCAGAGGAGCCAAATCACAGTCTCCCGTTTTCCTCAGCAGAACCGGGCGAGGGATCGGATTATTACACCTATGCCGGGGACATGAGCGAGGAGGACTACGATAAGATGCACGCTGCCATTGATAAGGATAGAGCGAGGCTTGCAGAAATCAGAGCCAGGCGTGGGGTGATTACAAGATATCATTGCATGCCCGCTGATGAAAAAGAGCTCGATGAGCTCACAATGGAGGAGCGGGACATCGTCGCGGCGCTGGAGGACGCGGGGATACATGCGAGCGAAGAAACTGAAAACGCCAAGCAGGCCTCATATGGTCGAGCTCTTTATGAGAGCACCAGAGCCGGCGTCACGGACAGAGCAAAACTATCAGATTTTCAAAATTTCATACTTGACCGTGGATATGAGTTCGAGACCGAATACGAGCTGAAAGCGGCCTATGACCGGTGTTGGAAAGCTAGGCATGATATTCTTCTCGAAAAAGATGAATTTCTCGCAGAGACAAAGCGCTGGAACGCAAAAGCTGCCGGAGACACATACGACGCCCTTGTTGGCCGTTACCGTGAGAAGAAGCTCACCGCTTCGGATATATATCAGTATGCGCGTTTCCGCTGGTGCCTCGACACGCCTGACGCTGTCGCGGCATATCAGACAGACCGCGAAAAATGGACGGTTAACAACTGCGGAACCGAAATTTCCGAGGAAGCCGCGAGGATCAAAGTTTGTGAAGAGTGGGGATTCGAGGCGAGCCGCGTCCATATTATCGGAACGCCTTACTATGAGTCGACGGACTGGCAATTTATCCGCTTTGATTGCGCTCATATGACATGGCTCTGGAGCAATGAAAGCCTTTATCAAGTGTACTGCTGACGGAGGGCTGATAAATGATTATCAGTGAAAAAGGCCTTTACAAGGCAATGAGCGACGCGGCGGCGCACGGAGGCTACAGGATAAGGTTCAATACCGACGAGGACACCTTGACCGTCCTGACTGACGAATGGTGCGTAAATATCGATAATAACGTCATACCGAGGAAAGTAATCGGGCTTATAGCTGAGCACTTCGGGAACCTGCCCAGCTTTGGGAGCTTTTCGGTAAAAAAGCTTAAAGAAGAATATGACGTTCAGACCTATCTCAGCGAGACCTTCAGCCAGGACGTCCTGCGGTATGCCTACGGCGAACAGGCGCAGGCAATGAACACCGGCATACATGCATGGTGCCGGGATCTGTACATATCGAAGGCCGGGGAACTGGCCGGAGCAAGGCCGGTCAACCTCGGACTGCTGGACAAGCCTATGCAGCCGCAGATGATCGACGGGCAAAGCCTTATGTTCTCCGACGATGATAGCGCGGTATTTGTCGCAGTATGCGGAAATGAGGGGCTGAACGCCTCCGGCCTGACCGTATGGGACGCGCTGAAAGGCGTCGACTGGTGGAAGAACAGGGAGGACGACAGCGAGGCAGTGCCGGAAAGCGAAGCGGAGCAGATGGAGATCGAGCCCGAGTCGGATGAGCCGGAAGGCACAGAGAACCCGGACGGCGCCGAAGACGGAGGCGAAGAAAATGCTTAAAAACTACACTTCCGACGTCGACTGTTATAAAAGCCTCGGGGAAATACAAAGCGCGCTGGCGAAAGCCGGCGCCTCAAAAATCATGATCGATTATGACGCCGGCAAACCGATAGCCGTCACCTTCGCAATGAATACCGCTCAGGGGCCACGCGGTTTTCTACTTCCCGCTTGCTTTGAAGGCACGGAGCGGGTGTTTCAGAAACAGAGAATCAAGATAGACCGGGAACAGATCGAGCGCACGGCATGGCGCAATGTGCGGGACTGGGTACTTGCGCAGATCGCGCTTGTCGAAAGCGCTGATATTCAGATTGACCAGGTTTTTATGCCGTATCTGACGGACGGGCAGGGCCGGACGCTATATCAGCTATATGAGAGCGGGCAGCTGCCGCTGATGATCGGGGGATATGATCTTGCCTGAAACGGAAAGTAATCGATTGTATGTCACTGCGACACTGGACGACGGCAACGTAATCAAAACATGGGCTAACGGCTCAATTATTGAAATTTTTCAATATTATTACGGTCAGGTTTTCAACATGGGCACCGTCCACGATGATATGCACAAGGTCGTAAAACTAAAAATCACGACGCCATACGGACTTGAACGGCTAAAAAGATAGAGAGACCCCGGCCGGGAGATCGGCCAAAAATACAAATGAAAGGGTGATATTATGAATAAATTTTTTGAACAGGCTAAGGAGCGGCTCGAAAAGGAAGCCAAGGAGCTCCATGACAGCAAATATATCGGCGCCATGAAAAACGACGTCCGTGATGCGCTACTCGAATTCTGCGGGCAGGATGAGGAGTTCGCTCAGGCCGTCGCTCAGGGCGGCAGCTTCAAGGACTGCATGGAGGCCGTCGCAAAAGGCGTCCATAGCAGTATTTCTGACCTCGAGGCATACCGGCGCGCGGCCGCCTTCTACTTTCCGGGATCATCCATCCGTTTTGAAATGCGGATTGACCTCTGCGCTTCGGTAAATTCTCAGGCCCAGGAGCAGGCACCAAAGAAAGACGGAATTGTGCTCTCCCTTGCTGATTTCTTTTAGGGAGGCGAACGGGAAATGAGAGAAGGTTATAAATACCTCACGCCGAAACAGGCGGGAATATTAGACGGATTTCCCGTACTTTCCTCCGAGGACCTTGAAGCGGCAAATAACAAGTTTGAACACTATGTTTTCTATGAACGAAATAAAGAGGGCTGGACGCTGTGGACAAGCTGCTGCCATCAGCAGAAACGGAACTATCCGTTCCGGCAAAGGACGGAAACGCCGCAACACTACGAATTTATACAGAGCCGTCACAATGACATTGTGAAATGTCCTTTCTGCGGGAGGCAAGCGACGCTGAAATGCGTGGGAAAGGTGAGAAACAAAAACCGGCTGACTGAATATGTCCCTATCACATTTCTACATGCCAAAAACGGTGAGCTCTACGCGCAATGCTACTGGGGACGCAAGGAATACTCAGAGGGCAACCTCATCGGGAATCCTCTATATATGGTGACAAACGTTTATCACTTTGCACCTGGGAAGGCGACAATGTACGAAAACTGGGAGACGAACGACTGGCAGGCACACAGCGATGAGGGACGGCTGAATCCGTCCAAACGGAAAGTAACCGAGCCCTTTACGGAAGGAAGCGGAATCTACTGGAGTTATGCGAGCTATGAAGTTATAAACATCGACGCCATTAAAAACACCTTTCTTCGATATTGCCAGTATGAGGAACGGTATCATCTGAAAGTGCTGAAACATGCAAATATGATGCGCTATCTGACGGCGGCGAGTATTTACCCTTACACGGTTGAAATGTTGATGAAAAACGGTTTCGAGGAACTGGTTGAGGACCTGCTTACCCGCCGAAAAAAGAACAGCGATATTCTAAAATGGGAGGAGAGCGATCCCCGAAAAGCCTTTGGCCTGAACGGGACTGAGCTACGGACATTTATGGATTGCGGCAGCGACTACGACATACTGCGGCTGTATAAAAAGCTGCGGAAGATGAAGGTGCCTGCGGACTTCGGGAAAATCGCGTTTTATCGGAACGAATTCGGAAAAGAAATGAAGACGTTTGTGGATTACTGTGGAAAATTCAAAATCAAGCCCGCGAAGCTCTATGGTTGGCTACTAAAAGACACGGGCCCAATGTGCGGCGGGATGGGTCTTCGGACAGCGCAGTGCGTTTTCAAAGATTGGAAGGACTATATAGACGCAGCCGAGGCTATCGGATATGACCTGACCGTTGAGCGGGTGCTGCTGCCGAGATTTTTGCAGGAAGCGCATGACAACGCGACGGGGGAGCTGTCCAGACGGCTGAATACGCTGCTTGTGCCAACCACAGAAAAAGTGATTGAGAACGCTTGGAAGAGATATTTCTTTGTTGCCGACGGATTTATCCTGCGGCCAGCGGTAAACTCAGAAGAAATCATTGCCGAGGGAAAAGCCCTAAATCACTGCGTAGGAGGATACGCGGAGCGGCACATGACAGGAAAGCTGACAATCTGCTTTATGCGCAAGGCAACTGAACCGGATAAGCCGCTGTTTACCATCAAAATGGACACGGACGGGAAAATGCGGCAGATACAGGGCTATCACGACGCAGTTATGGGAATCCGGAAGGACTATGGCTTTGTCCTTGAGCCCTGGTTGAAATGGGTGAGTGAGGGAAGTAAACGGGACAAGGACGGAAATCCGGTTACGGAGAAAAAAACGCGTAAGAAAAAGGAGGTTACGGCGGCATGACGGAGATTACACAGGTACGGACTATTGAGACCGTCACTGGGGAGATTAAGGCGCTTCAGAGAAGTACGCTGGCCTGCATCATCGAGATCGGACGGCGGCTCTGCGAGGCAAAGGACATGCTCCAGCACGGCGAGTTTGGCAAATGGCTTGAAACGGAAGTGGATTTTTCCACTGCCACGGCCGACAACTATATGAAGCTTTTTCAACGTTTCGGCACAGCGCAAAGTTCGCTTTTCGGGGCTGAATTAAATTCCCAAACGTTTGTGAATTTGAGCTATTCCAAGGCTTTACGGCTTCTTGCGGTCCCAGAAGAAGAGCAAGAAGCGTTTGTTAAGGAGAACAATGTCGAGCATCTGAGCACGCGGGAGATGGATGAGCTGATAAAGCAGCGGGACGCGGCGATTAAGGCAAAGGACAAAGCGGAGGAACAGCTTCGGCAGGCTGACGAGGGGAGCGCGCTGGCGCTGGGCGAGGTTCAGGACAAGGTCGGGAAACTGAGGGAAGCGGCGAAAGAAAAGGACGACAGGATTCGGGAACTGACTGAAAAGCTGGCGGAAATGAAAGCCGAGCCTATCGATGTCATAGTCGCGCCGGAGCCGGACCCTGAAAAGCTGGCCGAGGCTATCGGAAAGGCCAGAGCGGAGGCCGCTGCGGAAAAGCAGAAGGAGATCGACAAGGTTGAGAAGGACCTGAAGGCGGCGGTCAAAGAGAAGTCTGCTCTCCTGACCGCGAAGGAGCTGGCGGAGCGGAACATGAAAAATGCTCAGGAGGAGCTTGCAGCGGAGCGCGAAAAGACGGCGGCGGCGGAGAGAAAGGCCGCGGAGCTTCGGAAGGCGCAGGCTATGAGCGATCCCGTTGTAACCGAGTTCGGCGTCATTTTCGGCGAGGTACAGACCAAACTGAAACGGCTGAAAGAGCTTACCAAAAACGCCGGAGAGAATGCTCCCAGGCTTGAGGCAGCGCTTGCGGCCATGCTCAAGGCCTTTGAGGGCGGGGAGGCAACGGCGTGAAGGAGCTTTTAACAGAAGTGCAGGGTTCGGTCTGGAGGGAATATCAGCGAGCCGCTATAAAATTCGGACCAGCAAACAATGGACCCCATGAAAGCTATGCGGTAATTCTTGAGGAATTAGAGGAAGCACAAAGCGATGGTAGGGCTTTTGAATACAATATGAGAGAATTTTGGAATGCGGTCAAGGCAAATAACACGACAAAATGTCAACTTCAACAGATGCAGACCTTAGCCGAACACGCCGCCGCCGAATGGGTACAGGTCGCCGCCATGTGCTACAAGGCACAGCAAAAGAAGGCAGACAAATCTAATACTGGAAGGCAAGACGGTGGCCAGCGTCATCTTTGAACCTATGAAGGCGTTGCTTACGCAGAAAGGGGAGTCGATGGGATGATGCAAATTACAATATCGGACGGGACCACGACGATCACCATGCCGAGAACAAAAAAAGTTACCGACGCCGGAGAATGGGAATATGACGAGATTAAAATGGCAAGCAAAAAGGTCGTCCGTGAAATGACTGGGTTTCGGATTGGCTTCACCTATGAATGGGATTATGTTCAGGCCTCGCTGATCGCAACGCTGAAAACACTGCTCAGGGCTAAGACATTTTTTACCGTCACGTATTTCGATATTGACGGGGCAACGGGCAGCGGGACTTTTTCCGTAAGTTATCCAGCCCCGGAGGTGTTCAAATTTAAAAACGGCATCGCTATGTGGCATAACTTCAAGCTGACCATAAAGGCCCAGGAGGTGAGCTGATGCAGGCGGTATCGGACACCTACAGCGCGTATACGGTATATGTGTCTGTATACAGCTTTGCGATTAAATTGTCGCTTGACGTCGTTACGGCGTATCAGGGCACGGCAACGATAAACGGAACGGAAAGTATCTGGATCACCTATTCGACAAGCGTCACAAACCCGAGCGCCACGGTCACGAACGGGACGCTGAACAGCGCGGCGTCGGCGTATTACTATTACGGGGCGCTGCTGAACATAACGGCCAGTGGGAGCGTGACAATTAAGATCACAGGGGAGTACGAACTATCATCGTCGAGCTACGACTACACGGCGACAAACATAACAAGCACCGAAACGGAGCAGGCGGCAAAGGTCGCAAATCAGCTTATTGTGTCGACCGAGACAGCGGCGGCGGTCGCAGCGCTGGTCCTGGCACAGTCCCGGTATACCTACAGCATTTCGGAGCGCGGAGATCCTGCGCGGGAGCTGATGGACACGGCCACGGTCCAGGACGCCTACGGAGTTAACGGAACCGGAATAATTATCAGCGAGCAGTTTACCTATAAAGGCGCGCTGTCATGCGCGACGAAGGCGGTGAAAACGTAATGGCCGGGACCTCAACAAAATATGACGGCGGATTAAAGTGCGAAATGGAGGCGATGGGATGAGCATATCAAGCGTAAAAATCAACATCAACGGCACAGATTATACGCTGACAAATAGCAGCGGGAACAACTGGACGGCCACGATCACAGCGCCGGGGACAACATCATACAATCAGACAAACCACGTCCTGACCTGCATAGCGACGGCGACAAACTCAGCCGGAACGACGGCGACAAGTTCCACAACGCTTCGAGTCAAAGAAACGGTCTCCCCGGTGATTACCGTACTGTCGCCGACAAGCGGCGCCTATGTGACAAACAATCAGACGCCCGTAGCGTTTACCGTAACAGATGAAAGTGGCGGCTCCGGAGTCAATATAAGCAGCCTTGTCATCACGCTCGACGGCACGACAGTCACCTCCGGCATATCGACGACCGCGATAACCAACGGCTACAGTGTTACCTATACGCCCGCCTCGGCGCTTTCGGACGGCTCGCATACCGTCGCGGCCAACGTCAGCGATTACGACGGAAACGCGGCCACGGCGAAATCGACGACTTTCACGGTTGATACGGTAGCGCCGACTCTCAACGTAACGTCTCCTTCGAACGGATCGGCCACGGCGACGGCGTCCTGCACAGTGGCCGGAACGACAAACGACGCGACGAGCTCGCCTGTAACGGTAACGGTCACGCTTAACGGCGTATCGCAGGGCAACGCGACTGTTTCAAGCGGGTCCTTCAGCAAGACAATAACGCTCGCTGAAGGTTCTAATACCATCATCGTGACGGCGACAGACGGCGCCGGAAAAACGACCTCGGTCACGCGCACGGTCATACTTGATACCAGCGTCCCGTCTATTACATCGGTAAGTATATCGCCTAATCCTGTCAACACGGGCGCCAGCATGATTGTTACGGTGGTGGTGAGCTGATGGCACAGGAAATATCAGTAACCCTGCCGAGCGCCGTTATATATGTCACGGGATCGATTAACGGCGTCACCGTAGCATTTTCCTTGACAGGTACAAACACATGGACGGCGACATGCGACAGAACCGACGATGATATATATGCCGTTTCGATCGAGGCCTGCGACGCCGCGGGAAATGTGACCTATTACAATATCACGCTATATTACGGCTTGCAGCTCATTACGGACAGGACAGGCGGATACTACACGGCCGGAGACCTGAACCGTGTCGGCTCTGCCATGAAATATATCGGGGACCGCCTGAGCGAATACGGATATAGCGCGGATATCAGCCCCAAACTGGATTTTGCAATGCAGGACGTTCGAAACGCTGCGCTGATGACACGGTACATTTCGGACCTTAACGCATTGAAAAACGCGTTCACGGTCTATTCGACGACGCCCGAACCGCCCGAGAATATGAATTGGCTGACATATATTGAGGCGAACAACATCGAAAAGATATTGCAAGATATCGATGCTTTGATAACATGCATGTCCGCCGCGTTTTTATACAGCGCAGAGATTTACAGCGGGGAGGCGTAGCACATGGCAGACAGCTATGTATTTTCACTCCCCAGCATTTCAAGCGCAACATTATCCCCAAATCCGGTGAATATCAATTCCAGCCTGTCCATTACGGTCGTCGCAACGGATTCAACGGTAACGCTTTACGCGGAAGACAAATATTCCGGTGAATTTTACGGAGGTGAAATTTAATGACTGATTTTGTACCAAACGGCACGGGTAACAGCCGGTTTCTCAAATCGGTGTCAAACTTTTTAACGCTTTACCCTACATATTCGGATTTTGTCGCCGCGCTGATAGCCGGAACATTGCCGGTTGATTTTAACGGAGTAAACAGCGCGGGCTATTCACAGCTAGGCAGCGCACTGAAAAAGGCTAATCTATTGCCTGACGCTACGTGCACGCTCCTTGGCATTGCGACGTCAAGCGAGGTTAAAGATGCACTAAACCTAATTGCAAATAATAAGTTTTTTGAATTGCTCAGCACGACCGTCAGCACGGCCGCAAGCAGTATATCGCTTGATTTGTCCGGCCTCAGCACCGAAAATTATTCACGATTAATTGTTGAGGCGACAATTTTTACTTCGGCGGCCACAACTGTAAACTGTACTATCAATAATATTACCAGCGAATATTATGGAAATATGATTTTTCAATACGCTGTGAATGGGGTTAACAATCATAACTTCGGTAGTTTTTCTACGGGAGCAACGGATTCCTCGTATGCAAACCCGACACAAATATCAATGGACATCAGGCATACGTGCGATTACGCAACATCAGTTACATATGACAGGCGTTACGCAAACATTACTTTTTCAGGAATTAACTATACAGCAAATTACAGCAGCATGGGGAGCGTTTATATTCAGACTGGCGCAAGTTCGTCAGTGGCGGTTTCATCCGTCCAGTTTGTAGCCGCTTCGGGTAATATTATGGCCGGATCCATTTTCAAAGTATATGGGGTGAAAAAATGAAGATCACACAGAATGTTATAAAGCCAGATGGAACAGAGACTTTGCAGGATACTGAAGTTCCGGACGATTTCTTTACCGTGCCTACAGCTGCACCGACGCAGGAACGCGCGGATATTGATTATCTGGCGGCAATGGCGGGGGTGAGCCTATGACTACAGCAGAAGTAGCAGCTATGGCAAAAACGTATTATCCCGCGAGGTGGTCACTTGACCGCCTCAAAGCGCTTGTAGCAGCTGGCAGGATGACCGCTGACGATTACAAGGCAATCACCGGAGAAGACTATACGGCAACGACGTCCGCCTCGTAGGGCGGTATTTTTATGTGCGCGGAGGGCAGGAAATGACGGCGATAGAACTAATAAGCATTGTTTGTATTATCCTCAGTTGCTTTGTGGCGCTTGCCGGATGGTTAAAGGGGCGAGACACAAAAATAGAAAATGGCGGCGAATGGAAAGGCACTGTCAATGCCAAACTGGACGCTATACAGCAGGGCGTAGACGGTACATCTCATAAAATCGATGCCATGCAGGCTACATTAACCGAGCACGGGGAGCGTATCAGAGCGGTCGAAGAAAGCACAAAATCGGCGCATCATAGGCTTGACGAGCTAACAGAAAAGCAAAACTAACCGGCTGCAGCAGGCCGGTTAAAAATAATTGGAGGTAAATATTATGTTCTACACAGATCGCGCATGGGAAATCTTCACGGAGTCATATGTGCAAAATGTCCCGCTTGACGAGGCGTTTCTGAAATTCAGAGGCGACGTCAGAGCGGGACAGGCAACAAGCGGAAACACGGGCGACTCGCTGCCGGACGTTGATTTCGCGGCGCTCAAGAAAGAGTATGACGCGCTGGACTCTATCAGCGGCAGGGCTTCGGAAATAGAATGGGTGGAGTTCATCCAGCAGTATTACAGCGACGCCTGCGCGATGTTCGACGCCGGCAAGGGCGACATGAACGACGTCGGCGAGCTCGTGGAGGAGGGCGGCCTGACAGTCGAGGCCATGGCGGAGGCGAAAGCGGAGGCCGAGGAAAAGGCGGCGAGCGCCACATGAAGGATATTGTGCTTGCTGAAAAATGCGAGGCTTGCGGTGCTGATCTAACGCTTATGGAAAGCATCAGAATGCCAGAGGGGTCAACCTGGCTTGTAAAGCGTTGCTTACATTGCGGAGGGCATCCGGTCGAAGAAGTTGTCCAAATGAAAATAGGGACAGAAAAGGAGAACAAATGAGCTATAAGAAAGGAATCGACGTCTCGCAGTTCCAAGGCGAGATAGACTGGGAAAAGGTCAAGCCGCAGATAGACTTTGTGATTCTCCGCGCCGGATACGGAGCGGGAAACATTGACCCGTATTTCGTCCGCAATGCCTCGGAGTGCACACGGCTCGGTATTCCCTTCGGCATATACTGGTTCTCTTATGCGTGGACCGCGGATATGGCAGCAAACGAGGCCGAGTATTGTCTCGACGCCATAGCTCCGTACAAGCTCAGCTATCCGGTGTTCTACGACTTTGAGTATGACTCTGTCAGCCGCGCGCAGTCGCACGGAGTAACGGTCACAAAGGCACTGGCGACGGAAATAGTCGATACTTTCCTGACGGCCGTAAAACAGGTCGGCTATCAGGTGATGAACTATTCAAATCCCAATTATTTGAATCAGTATTTTGACAGCGCTTTGCTGGACAAGTACGATTTATGGCTTGCGCAGTATCTGAACTCACCCGACCCGGACAGTCCGCCGAGAGACTGCGCGATATGGCAGTATTCAAGTATGGAAAGCATTGACGGCATAAGTGGAAATGTAGACTGCAACGCGGCCTACAAAGATTTTGAAAGTGAGGACGAAATGGCAAAAATAATCGACCAGATAGCGGCAAACTGCAACACGACCCCGGACGATATCATTGTCCGGCTGAGTGTGTTGTGCGCCAACGCAAATACGACAATTGAACCTTGCGAGACGGACGGCGTGGCCTATCTCAAGACGCAGGGCATTATCACCAGCGATCACGACCCGAGGGAGCCTATCGGCTACGGCACCTACGGCATTATGAAGCAGCGCGAAGCAAATAAAAACTAATTTTGGAGGTACATACTATGAACGAAACAGCAACTACAGAAACTACCGCATCGGTGCAGAACGCACAGGCCGCTGACACTGCAACGGCAACTGCCTCAGCGACAGGCACAGCAGCCGCGGTCACTACCGCGACCGTTACCATCCCAGCGACTCAATCCCGCTGGAAGTCCTGGACGATGTGGGCGTCCGTCGCCGGTGCGCTTTGGGTGATCTTCAATGCAGTCGGTCTGCCCGCGAAGCTCGGCTTCAGCGCGGATACTTACAACACGATACTTAACGCGGCCGGGACTATCCTTATCGCGCTCGGCATTGTGAATAACCCGACAAGCTCGACAAACCTGTAATAACGATTCAGCCCCGGACAGATTCAGTTCTGTTCGGGGCTGCTAATTATTTTCCAGTTGCTAAAATGTTCGCGCACCTATTTTACTAAAATCGCGGATTTTGTCGACCAATAAGCCGGGGAATAAGTTTCTTCGGCTCGACTTGTTTTTCAAAAATTCCGCTGTAAGATAGCGTTACACGGTCCGGTAGGCCGTCTATTTTCCCATTGAGCCGCTCCCAGTACGCCAAAGCTGGGGGCGGCTTCCTATTTTGTTGAGGTACGCTGTATCTTTGGAGATACATGAAGGACTGCCTCTATTTTCTATGGTAAAAGTTTTACCGCTGTTTTTACCGCTCGAGTTAGCTTTTAATAGCTATTTTTAGCTTTTTGAAACTCAAATATAAAATAATAAGAGTCCCGGAAACCTAGTATTATCAAGGCTTCCGGGGCTCTTTTTACGTGGCAGCGGGAGAAGGATTCGAACCCTCACAAACAGAGTCAGAGTCTGTCGTGCTACCTTTACACAATCCCGCTGTATTTGCTTTTTAACAAAGCGCATGTGTAATTATACTATATATTCCCGAGTTGTCAAGATTAATTAACGAAAAATACGGAAAATCTGCGCCCTGTAACGGGCGCAGATTTTCTATGAAAAGTGTTTCGCTTTACTTCTCCAAGTAGCTTACCACAAGCTCGTGCAGCAACTCGTCACGGTCGATCCGGCAGATAAGGCTACGTGCGTTGTTGTAGTTTGTGATATAGGTGGGATCCTCGGAAAGTATATAACCGACGATCTGATTTATGGGGTTGTAGCCTTTTACCACGAGAGAGTTATAGACAGAGGACAGTATCTCTTTCATTTCCGTCTTGTTGTCGATAATATTGAACTTACGTGTCGCATCCTCCATATATACAGCCTCCCTTCAGTTTCATAACCTTATTATAACAAATATATTTTTAGAGTAAAGCGGTTAAATATTACTATTCAGTTACATTTTAGCGCAAAAGTCGCTATCTTATTACAGCGCCATGAACTTTTTCGAGTTTCTCCAGTATGGATTTCATTATTTCGTCCGCGTGTTCGTCCGTAAGCGTCTGATCCTTGGCCCGCATAATGAGCGAAAAAGCCACGCTGCGCTTGCCTTCCGGAATTCCGACGCCAGTATATACGTCGAACAGGCTACAGTTTTCAAGATAGTCCCCGCCGGCCGCGTACATAGTGTCGGAAAGAGCGGCAACCGTCACGCCGGAGTCGCAGACGACGGCTATGTCGCGCGTCATCGCTGGAAAACGCGGCAGGGGAACATAGGTCGGTTCCTCGGATACCAGAGACATCATCGCCTGCACATTCAGCTCGGCCGTGAACACGCCGCCGCTCAACCCGAATTCGGGGCATACGGAGGGGTGTATCTGGCCCATAACGCCGAGAAGAGCGCTGCCGCAAGTTATCTTAGCACAGCGGCCGGGATGGTAGGCTGCGTTGTCGGAGAGCGCTTCGAAGCGCACATCTTTTATACGGAGAGCCCTGAGGACAGTCTCGACACAGCCTTTGAGCTCAAAGAAGCCCTCGTCCTTGCCATAGGCCCCCAGAGTGAGTATAGACTGTTCGTCCGCAAGCTCCTTGCCCGAAACAGGAAGATAGATAGTCGCAAGCTCGAAGAGCCTAACGTCCAGATTGCGCTTTGCCATATTTGTGCCGAGCACGTCCAGCATAGAGGGGAGTGCGGTAGTGCGCATGACACTCGTGTCCTCACCAAGCGGATTCTGTATGATAAAGGCCTTTCGCAGCGGACTGTCAGCGGGGAGGTGGATTTTATCCCAGGCGCTTCTGCTGCCGAAGGAGTAAGTCATTACCTCGTTGAAGCCCATACCGCGGCACAGTGAGCTGACGGAGCGCTCGAAACGCTGCTTCTCCGTCAAGCCGCCGCGTTCAATAGAGCCCTTAAACATTGTGGGGGCGATCTTATCGAAGCCGTAGTAGCGGCCGACCTCTTCGGCAATGTCGGCACAGTGTGCGATGTCGGAGCGGAAGGAGGGGGCGCAGATTATATTGCCGTCCATTTTGAAATCCAGCTTTTCGAGAACCCTGACCATAAAGTCGCGGTCAATGTCCGTACCGAGCAGGGCGTTGATGCGCTCGGGCTCGAGCGGCAGACGGACTTCTTTCGGCGCCACGGCCACAACGTCGATCACGCCATCCAGTACCTCGCCCGCGCCGAGAAGCTCCAAGAGCTCGCAGGCGCGTTCCACGGCGGGCACGGTGTTCATCGGGTCGAGACCTTTTTCAAAGCGGCCGGAGGCGTCTGTGCGCATGCCCAGAGCGATTGCGGTCTTGCGTATCGTGGTGCCGTTGAAGTTCGCGGACTCGAAGACAATGGTATCGGTTTCCGAAGTGATCTCGCTGTTTCCGCCGCCCATGACGCCCGCGAGGCCGATGGGGTCGTGTTCGTCCGCTATTACAAGCATGTCCTTCGTTATGGCGCGGTCCTTGTCGTCGAGGGTCTTGAGCACCTCGCCGTCTCTGGCGCGCCGCACGACAATTTTACCGCCCTTGACGCAGGAATAATCGAAAGCGTGCATAGGCTGGCCATATTCAAGCATAACATAGTTTGTGATATCAACGATATTGTTTATCGGGCGGACGCCAGAGGCGCGAAGCCTGCGGCGCATCCATGCGGGGGAGGGGGCGACCTTTATATTTCTGACCATCTTGGCGGTGTAGCGCGGGCAAAGCTCGGGATTTGATATCTCCACGCGGAGGCGCTCCGAAATAGCGCCCGCGCCGCCCTTCACGATGGGAACGTGCAGCTTAAGCGCAGTATCGAAGGTCGCGGCGCTCTCGCGCGCGAGGCCGATGACGGACAGACAGTCTGGACGGTTGTTTGTAATTTCGAACTCGATGACGGTATCGTTGAGACCCAGTACCTCGCGTATATCGTCGCCGATGGCGCAGGGTTCCTGTATAATAAATATGCCGTCTTCTATCGCATAGGGGTAGTCGTGCGTATCGAGACCGAGCTCCTTCAGCGAGCAGAGCATGCCCTCCGATTCAACACCCCGCAGCTTTCCCGTGCGTATGGCAACGCCGCCGGGCAGCGTGGAGCCGTCGAGCGCGACGGGGACGATGTCCCCTGACCTTACGTTCTGGGCGCCGGTAACGATCGTGAGCGGTGAAGCCTCGCCAACGTCGACCTTGCAGACCCACATATGGTCGGAGTTCTCATGGCGGACAATGTCCGTAACTTTTCCGGCGACGACCCTCGATATCTCGCCGCCGATTACCTCCCAGGCCTCGACCTTCGATCCGGAGAGGGTCATCGCGTCGCAGTATTCTTTATCTGTGGCCTTTATGTCCGTAAATTCGGACAGCCATTCGCGTGAAAGTAACATGGTAGCTTCCCTCCCTTAAAATTGATTTAAAAATCTGACGTCGTTCTCGTACAGCAGGCGCATGTCGCTAATATTAAAGCGGCGCAGCGTCAGCCGTTCCAGACCGATACCGAAAGCGAAACCGGAGTAAATCCTGCTGTCGATTCCGCAGCCCTCGAGCACATTGGGATGAACCATGCCCGCGCCGAGTATCTCTATCCAGCCCTCGCCCTTGCAGACGCGGCAGCCCTTGCCGCCGCACTCGAAGCACTGGACGTCGACCTCACAGGAGGGCTCGGTGAAGGGAAAGTGGTGGGGACGGAAGCGCGTGACGGCATCATCGCCGTAGAGATAGCGGACCAGCTCATTGAGCGTGCCCTTAAGATCGCCCATTGTGATGCCCTTGTCGACGACCAGACCCTCGATCTGGTGGAACATCGGGCTGTGCGTGGCGTCCACCTCGTCCTTGCGGTAGACTCTGCCGGGGGAGATTATGCGTATGGGCAGACTCTGTGTCTCCATGACGCGCACCTGAACAGGGGAAGTCTGGGTACGGAGCAGTATTCTGTCGTCGTCGGTGAAATAGAAGGTGTCCTGCCTGTCGCGGGCAGGGTGGCCCTCCTTATGGTTGAGCTTGGTGAAATTATAGTCGGCGTATTCGATTTCTGGTCCCTCGGCAATCGTAAAGCCGAGACCTATAAAGAAGTCCTTGGCCTCGTCAAGCACTGTGTTGTTCGGGTGCTTTTTTCCGACCGTGACGGTCTTGCCGGGTATGGTCACATCGATAGTCTCGGAACGGAGTTTCCTATCGAGCATTTTTTCCGTAAGCTCTGCGCGTTTTGCATCCAGTGCGGACGTGAGAGCTTCGCGCAGTTCGTTGGCAAACTGCCCTATAACGGGGCGTTCCGCCTCCGAGAGCTGGCCCATCTGCTTTAGAATGGCCGTAAGCTCGCCCTTCTTGCCTAGATATCTGACTCTAAGATTTTCGAGAACGTCGATGCTCTCGGCATTCTCGATAGCGCCCAGCGACGTGTCTCTGAGTTCCTGCAGCAGCTTTTTCATGGATCGCTTCTCCTTATTTAAAATATTATAAAACGAAAATTGGTAACAAAAAAGCCCCCCGTCCCATCAAAAGGGACGAAAGGCAAGCCTTCCGCGGTACCACCCGAATTCGGCGCAACGCGCCGCACTCCTCCCGCCTTTAACGGTGCGGTTCCGCCGGGGATTGGCCGGCTGCTCCGGGGCGAACCAAATGTTCTTTCCACAGGGCGTTTCCAGCCGGTGACGGCCCCTCTCTTGTGCGGACAGATTACACTATTTTCCCCATCAATGCATGTTTAGCTAAAGTATTTTCTATATTTATACCACAAACTGAACAAATAGGCAAGATTAAATTTGACTAATTATTTCATTGAGGCTATAATCTCACATAGATCGAAGAAGCAGGCATTACGGGGGTGAGAAGCAATGCGGCTGACTAATTCCAAAGCAATGCGTGACGCCGACGGACGCGCAATACACGTTCTGGGTGTCCCCTCGACCTTACTGATGACGAATGCTGCGAAAGCGGTCTCGGCCGCCGCACTGGAACTGATGGGTGAAAACAGGACGGCCCTGATTTTCTGCGGGAGCGGAAACAACGGCGGAGACGGCGTCGGAGCCGCGGTGCAACTTCTGAGACACGGGGTGGGAATACGCTGTTTTCTTGTCGGTGAGCGCGCCAAAATGACGGAGGACTGCGCCGAGATGGAGCGGAGACTCGCCGAATGCGGCGCGGTGCTCGAGGATTTCGATCCGTCCGACGGACACATCGCGGCGATTGCCTCAAAAGCGGGAGTCATCATCGATGCGCTGTTCGGGATTGGACTCAACTCCGAACTGCGGGGCAAAGGGCTTGAAGCAGTGAAGCTCATAAATTCTGCCGGAGTCCCGGTAGTTTCGGCGGACATAGCGAGCGGAGTCGAGGCGGATTCGGGGCGCATACTCGGCGATGCGGTGAGGGCCGACGTCACCGTCACCTTCTCGATGGCGAAGGTCGGGCATTTTGCGGAGCCCGGCGGAACCTGCTGCGGCGAGCTCAGAATAGTTGACATAGGCATCCCCACCGAAGCGCTCGCAGACGCCGGAACCGACGAATACGCGGTTGGCGCGCAGGACCTCTCACTGCCGAGAAGACCGAGGATCAGCCATAAAGGGAGCTTCGGGAGACTTCTTATAATCGGCGGGAGCGTCGGCTATACCGGTGCGCCGGTGCTGTGCGCAAAGGCTGCCGCGAGAAGCGGGGCTGGCCTTATCTCACTCGGAGTGCCGAACGAGATTTACGCCGTGACCGCAGCCCGGCTTATGGAACCCATGACGTTTCCTCTTGCCGACGGCGGGGGCAGGCTTGCGCTAGGAGCACTGCCGCTCATACTGGAAAAGCTCACAGACAGCGACGCCTGTGTCATCGGCTGCGGCCTTTCGCGTTCGGAAGATCTGCGCGAGCTCACTCGCTCAGTGCTGCGCGCAAGCGCAAAGCAGCTTATCCTAGACGCCGACGGGCTCTTCGCCCTGGGGGACGACCCCGAGATAATAAAATCCGCGCAGAAGCCGCCGGTCCTAACGCCGCATGAGGGCGAATTCAAAAGACTCGGCGGAGTGCTGACTGGGGACAGAGTCTCCGACGCCCGCGCTTTTGCACGGAGCCGCGAGTGCGTTCTGGTGCTTAAGGGACACCGTACGATTTGCGCCTTTCCCGACGGAGAGGTTTACATAATTAACGCCGGCAATCCCGGCATGGCCAAAGGAGGGAGCGGCGACGTGCTTTCCGGCATCATTGGCGCCGCCGTGTGTCAGTTTCCTCTTAAGCAGGCTGTGGTCACGGCCTGTGCCGTACATGCGTTGGCGGGCGACCTGTGCGCCGCGCGGATAGGGGAGTACGGCATGCTCCCGTCCGACATCATAGAAGCGATACCTGAAATACTGAATAATGTGACGAGGTGAAGGATGAAGCAGGCATCTTTGCTTGCACTTACGATAAGCCTCATTCTGCTGAGCGGATGTGCAAAGTCCGAGAAATGCGAGGCAAAATATACCGACTGGAAAAGCGGCTGCCTGAGCCTTGAGGAGCATGAGATCAAGGCGGACGTCTCAGCTACGGACGAGGAAAGAGTCTGTGACTACACGCTTTTGTATAAAAGCAATACGGACGGAGAGAGCATAGAGGTGTTAGCCCCGGAGCAGATTGCGCAGGTTAAAGCCGAGATCAGATCCGGGGAAACGCGCCTTTCCTATGACGGGGCTGTGCTGGACACGGGCAGTGCGCTGACGGGCCAGTTCTCACCCCTCATGGCGCTGCCGACATTTATGAAAATAATTAAAGACGGGCATTTAGAAAACTCCTGGACAGAGGATAACAAAGGTACGGAGATGCTCGTCAGCGAGCTCGAGATGCCGGACGGAGCGCATATGACGTTCTGGCAGAGGAGCTCGGATATGACGCCCGTCTATGCCGAAATGAGAAGCGGTGATGCGGTGCAGATAAAAATAACGATAACAGAATTCAAATAAATACCGAGGAAAACACAATGCTTGATGACAGAAAAAGGACCTGGGCGGAGGTCAAGATATCGGGGCTGGGCTATAACTACTACGCGATGAAGGCGCTGCTCCCGGAGGGCTGCAGATTCATGGGCCTTATGAAGGCGGACGCTTACGGGCACGGAGCGGTCGAGGTTGCAAGATATCTGGAGATACTGCACTGCGACTATCTTGCGGTCGCCTGTCTGGATGAAGCGCAGGAGCTCAGAGACGCCGGAAACAAGCTGCCGATACTGATACTCGGCGCGACTCCGGCGGAGTTTACGGAGAAGCTGGTGCAGCTTGGAGTGGCTCAGACCGTCGTGGATCTGGAGGCGGCCAAGGCGTACTCCGAGGCGCTTGAAAAGCTCGGGGCGAAGCTCACTGTGCATATAAAGCTCGAGACCGGCATGGGCCGCACGGGCTTCGAGGTCAAGAACGGCGATGTGAGCGAAGTTGTCGAGGCGCTCAGGCTGAGGAATCTGGAGCCCGAGGGGATTTACACGCATCTCGCCGCGTCGGACGAGCTGTCGAAGGAAGAGTATACCCGCAATCAGTTCAGATGCTTTATGGACGCCATTGAAAAGATCGAGAGCTTATCCGGAGTGCATTTTCTCATCCGCCATTGCGCAAACAGCGGAGGCGTGGTAAACTATCCGGAGATGTATCTCGACATGGTTCGCCCGGGGATCGCGCTTTACGGGCTTTATCCCGGAGAGAACAACGGCGTCATAAAGAGGCTCACGCCGGTTATGGAGCTTAAATCGCGCATTGTCGCCGTCACGGAGCATGGGGCGGGAGACTGCATCAGCTACGGCTGTACCTATACTGCGGATAGAAAGGTCCGCCTTGCTGTTCTCCCAATCGGATATGCGGACGGGCTGCACAGAGTGCTCTCCGGCAGGATGGACGTCCTTATCCACGGGCAGCGCTGCCATCAGGTCGGACGTATCTGCATGGACATGTGCATGGTGGACGTGACAGAGGTGCCTAACGTTAAGGCGGGCGATATCGCGACGGTTTTCGGCCACGACGGCAGGGAGGCGATTTCGGTCAACGAGCTGGCGGAAAAGGCAGGGACCATTTCTTACGAGATCCTCTGTGACATCTCTCAGCGCGTACCCAGAGTCTATGTCGTTTAAGGGCCGTAAAGCGCGGAATTGTAAAATTTCTGAATCGGCAGATGTATAAATTTCACTCCGGAGTGAAACAATGATAGTACGCTCCTACATAGAATGTAGAGGGCAATCTATCATCGGAGTGTGAAACAAAGTGAACACAGTCAGACGCGGAGATATCTATTATGCCGATCTCAGTCCCGTCGTCGGCAGTGAGCAGGGAGGAATGAGACCCGTGCTCATCGTTCAAAATGATACGGGCAACAAACATAGCCCGACGGTAATAGCGGCCGCGATTACCTCTCAGGTGGGCAAGGCGAGGCTCCCAACCCACATTGAACTGTCGGGACAGAGCTGCGGGCTGAGCCGTGACAGCGTCATTCTTTTGGAACAGATAAGAACAATCGATAAATCCCGTCTGCGCGAACGGATGGGAAGGCTTGATGAACCGCTTATGAACGAGGTGGATAACGCCATAGCGGTTAGCTTCGGTCTGGAGGGTTAGGGCTATTTCCGCATTATAGGCGCGGGTCGGCTCTTGTCGGCCCGCGATTTACAAGATTCCGGGGAGATGAATACATATGACAAAGAAAAAAATACTGACCATTGCGCTTGCCGCCCTTTTACTGGCGGCAGGAATAGGAGTCGGGGCCTACGCCGCGTCGAACTACGGGACCCAGGCCGATCCGCTGGTTGCCAAGAGCTATCTCGACAGCACACTGACGCCGAAGCTTCAGGCCCAGTTCGATTCCGAGGTCGACGGCCAGGTGCAGATACTGGAATCGCAGATATCCGCCTCGCAGACCGGTCTCAACTTCGTGGCGGTGACTCTTGCGGCGGGCCAGACCCTGAAGGGCGGCTCAGGCTGTGAGATCATCCTGCGCGTCGGCGCGGCGGTTGGCTTCGGAAGCGAGGGTATCTCCGACATGACGGACGGAACGGCTGTTACGGGCGGCACGGCGGTGAAGACGAATCACCTGTGTATTGTCGGTACCTCGGGCAATGGGGTTAAGGCGGGCTCCTCTGCGACTCTGCTCGTGAGAGGCGGCTACGCGATATCATAAAAAATCGTCACCGCAGGGCTCCGGCTCTGCGGTGACGATTTTAATCGGATTTTATCACATCTGTGTGCTGTATTTCTGCTTTACCTGCTGAAGCTTCTGCTGATCGGCCGGTGTCGTCGGATACCAGCCGTTTGTGTTCATATCCGTAAAAATATCGGCCTGAATGCGGTGTTCATCGTCAAGGATGTTTAAAAACGCGCTTCTGAGCTGTTCGCATACGCACTCGCCGGCGAATGTGTTATAGCTCGCCGTGGTCTCCTTCTGGTTGGAGAGGCAATCCTGAAGGATTTCCTTCTCCGTCAAGATCTGCTTCACCTGATTCGCGTTCCAGTTCTGGTTGCCCTGATTCATAAGTTATTCCTCCCCTTACTGCAAGAATGAGACGAGCGTGTTATAATGCGCGCGGTGCTTGTTTGCAAAATTGCTCAGATCCTGCTGGATCTTTGCGTCACTGCAAAGGCAAGCCATTGCCTCAAACTTTTTTACGAGGTTCTGCTCGGAGCTGATGGTGTCCTCAAGAGCCGACAGCTCCTTGGCTGTTAAATTTGCCATGGGTGTACCTCCTTTTACGTTTAAGAAATCGGCCGCACCGAAAAACAGCCCCCGGTGCGCAGACGTGGAACAGTGTGTCCGCGCTGTTAAAAGTACCGTTTAGCTGCTTTGCAATGCATAATTAGTATTTCGCAAAGGGAAAAAAATATTCGGAGCATTGACCTTGAGTCAGCGCTCCGAAACAGATTTGCCGTTTTCTATTCCGCAGATGAGATAATTTTTGCCGGAAATAATCATTTTATATAAAAAATGTATCACGTTGTTGCACGGCATGCAGAGCGCCGCAGCCTCCGGGACCGCGAGCAGGAGCGCGTCCCCGTCGTTCGTCAGAAGGCAGCCGCCGAAAGAGGCGCAGAGCTGTTTCTCGGCGATGCCTGTGAACAGTGAGCAGGGGATGGCGCAGGGCCTCCAGGCATAAGCACCATGCGAATGAGGTGGGGAAAATTTACTGGATGGCGGGGGTATATTGGTTTCAGGTGGCATATCATTTACCGTAATATCGTCATATTCATAGGGAAGTGGGAAATGCGTTCCGACTTCCTGTGCGGCGGCGGAATCGGGCGCAGCCGCTGGGGCCTCCGAATAGAGTTCAGGCCGCGGAGCCGGCGCCGAAGCGGGTTCGTTTTTAATTCCGGCGTGGTCTATGGTATCCGGAAACGAACTCAGGGCGCTCCGGCTGAGCTTCTTTAGCAGCCTCAGGGCGTCGCCGCCAGGCTCCATCACGCCCAGGTAGCCCTCCTTTCCGCCGCCGTAGACGGAGAGACGGACAATCCCGGGCCGCAGGCCGCATTTCGCATCAAAGCGCCAGAATGGACCCTCGCGCGAGACCGTGAGATTCCCCTCGGTCGCACCGTCGATTATGATGGGATAGGATCCCGAAATATCGTTTTCCATAAAACCTCCCGAATATATTTTTTGCCCTGTCTGTTTGATTATATGAACTGTCCCGCAGCTTATGATAGAAATAGCGCTTTCAACCCGGCTATTGTGATGTTAAAATACAGATATAATAACGGAGGTCATTTTTATGAATACATGCGATCTTATTATAAAAAAGAGGAACGGGGGTGAGCTGACTGAGCGGGAATACGCATACCTTGTAAATGGCTATGTTAAAGGCGCAATACCCGATTATCAGATGTCGGCCTTTCTTATGTCCGTATATTTCACGGGGATGACCGAGACGGAGACGCTTTTCCTTACGAATGAAATGATTAATAGCGGGGATACGCTGGACCTGCGCGGGATAAGCGGAATCAAGGCGGACAAGCACTCCACCGGCGGTGTCGGCGATAAAACGTCCCTGGCGCTCTGCCCGATGCTTGCGTCGGTCGGTATCAAGATGGCCAAGATGTCGGGGCGCGGCCTCGGTCACACGGGCGGAACGATAGACAAGCTCGAGAGCTTTCCGGGACTTACGACTTCGATAGATGGCGAGAGATTCATCAGGCAGGCGAACGAGGTGGGCTTCGTAATAGCCGGACAGACCGCGCATCTGGTGCCCGCAGACAAAAAACTCTACGCGCTCCGCGATGTGACGGGGACAGTCGATATCATGCCGCTTATTGTCAGCAGCATCATGTCAAAGAAGCTGGCCTCTGGGGCGGACATTATCATCCTGGACGTAAAGACCGGCAGCGGCGCCTTCATGAAGAAGGAGGAGGACTCCTTCGAGTTGGCGAGGCAGATGGTCGCGCTCGGAAAGAACGCAGGGAAAAAGACCGTTGCCGTTGTCTCGGACATGGATGAGCCTCTCGGTTTTGCGGTTGGCAACGCCCTCGAGGTAAAGGAGGCAATAGACGTGCTGAGAGGCGAGAGCGCCGGAAAGCTCCGGGAGCTCTGTCTTACTCTCGGCAGCTGCGTGCTGCAGGAGGCGGGCTTTGCAGAAAATGAAGCCGGGGCGCGCCGAACGCTTGAAAAAAGTATCACCGACGGCTCAGCCCTCAGAAAGCTCGCGGAGTTCGTGAAGGCTCAGGGCGGAGACGAGAGAGCGGTATACGATGTATCGATGCTTCCCGCGGCGCCTCTTCAGACTGTGCTGCCCTCCCCAAAAAGCGGCTATATCGGGAAGATTCGTGCGGACGGCGTAGGCCGTGCCTGCATCGTTCTCGGCGGCGGCCGCGAGACCAAGGACAGCGCGATCGACCTCTCCGTCGGCGTCGTGCTGAACAAGAAGGTCGGGGATTATGTAAACCAGGGCGAGAGCCTCGCGGTCGTGCATGCCTCGGACGCTTCAAGGGCCGAAGAGGCGAAGAAGCTGCTTCTGGGATGCTACGATATCTGCGATGCCGCGCCGAAGAGCAGGCCGTTCATCAGGGGTATTGTCAGATAGCGCCGCCCGGATGCCGAGCTTGGCGATAATGAACAATTAACGAACAGTTCTATGTGGTAATTCGGTACTAAAGCAGCGTAATAAAGTATTGACGCGGATTTATCTGTGATGTATACTAATGTCGAGGCTGAAAATGCAGCAATCCAAAGGAGGACCGGCATTCGTGAACATCATAAATTCATCCCTGCGCCGTGAGGAACGGGCGATTTTTGAACTGCGCGAGCTCTATGAGCAGTATGGATATAAAAAATACAAGATGAGCAAGTTCGAGGAATATGATCTCTATCTTGAGAACAAGAGCTTTCTGCCGTGCCAGCAGGTCATCACCTTCACGGACTTGAGTGGAAAGCTGATGGCGCTGAAGCCCGATGTGACGCTGTCCATTGCGAAGAATGTCCCATCGGCCCCGCAGGAGCCGGAAAAGCTGTATTACAACGAGAACGTTTACCGCTCGCCGCACGGTTCAAACGAGTACAGGGAGATCATGCAGGTCGGCCTGGAGTGCCTCGGCGATCTCGACCTTTATGCTCAGAGCGAGGTTGTGCTGCTGGCCTGCAAGAGCCTCAGGAGACTAAGCGAGGAGAGCGTTATGGTCGTCTCTCACATGGGTTTTGTCGCCGGGCTTCTCGAGAGTTGTGGGCTTCCGCTCGCCGCCGAGATGAAGGTCTTAAACTTTATAGAACATAAAAATGCGCACGAAATTATCCGGATATGCGATAATTTGGGTATATCCTCAGACAAAAGGGATAATCTTGTCGCGATAACGAAGCTCTTTGGCAACTTTTCCGATACATTGGACAAAGCGGCGGAACTTGTGAAAAACGATAAGATGAGGGATTCACTGAACCAGCTCAGAGAGCTTAACGGCGTGCTCTCCGCCGACAGGGAGAGCGAAATTATGAAGCTGGATTTTTCGGTGATAAACGACCTGTCCTATTATAACGGACTTATTTTCCAGGGCTTTGTCGAGGGGGTCCCGGCGGTGATACTCTCAGGCGGACGCTATGACAACCTTATGGAAAAGCTGGGAAAAAAGACCGGCGCGATTGGCTTTGCCGTCTATGTCGATCAGCTTGAGCGCTGCAATACGGAAGACGCCCGTTTTGACGTGGATGTGCTGCTGCTTTACGACAATGGGAGCGAGGCCGCGAAACTCGCGGCGGCCGTGAGAATGCTAACCGCGAATGGACAGCGCGTGAGAGCACAGAAGACAAGACCTCAGAAACTGCGCTACAGGCAGCTGCTGAAGCTGGGCGAGGGGGGGCTTGAGATCCTTGAAACAAACGATTAGCGTCGCGCTTCCGAAGGGGAGGCTCGGCGAAAGTGTCTATAAACTGTTCGCGGAGATCGGCTTCGCCTGTCCGGATATACTGGAGGACAGCAGAAAGCTAATTTTCGAAAACGCCGGGAACGGCGTCCGCTATTTCTGGGCGAAGCCGTCCGATGTGGCGATTTATGTGGAACACGGCGCGGCTGACGTAGGGGTAGCCGGACTGGATATCCTGCTCGAGCAGGAGCCGGACGTTTTCGAATTGCTGGACCTCGGACTCGGAAAATGCAGAATGGCCGTGGCAGGGAAAAAGGCCGCCCTTTCGGTCACGGGGAGGACGCTCAGGGTAGCAACCAAATTTCCGAATATCGCAAAGAACTTTTACGCCGCGCAGAGCAGGGAGATAGAGATCATCAAGCTGAACGGCTCCATAGAGCTCGCGCCTATCGTGCAGCTCTCGGACGTCATCGTCGACATAGTTGAAACCGGAAAGACGCTTAGAGAAAACGACCTCGAGGTTTTACAGGAAATCTGCCCGATCAGCGCGAGGCTCATCGTGAATAAGGCCTCCTTCAGGTTTAAAAATGAGCGCATAGAGGATATGTGCGACAGAATGAGCAGGATATCTTCAGCGGATGTGAAAGGAAACTAATGTATGATAAGGATATATGATATTGGAGAAGTATCTAAAAAAGATATATTGCTGAGAAATGTGGTGGCACCGGACGTCTCCGGCACGGTTGCGGAAATCATCGCGGCAGTCCGCGAGAAGGGCGACGCGGCGCTTTACGATTACAGTGAGAGGTTTGACGGCGTGCGTCCGGCGGCGCTTGAGGTCACGGAAAAAGAACGGAAAGCGGCGATGGCCTTGGTTGAACCGGAGTTCCTCGAAATACTGAGAGAGGCCGCGGAGAACATCAGGGATTACCACAGCCACCAGCTGAGGAGCGGCTATCTCATCAGCGAGAAGGACGGGATAGTCCTCGGGCAGAAGGTGATGCCGCTCGAGCGTGTCGGCCTTTACATCCCTGGAGGAACGGCGAGCTATCCCTCGTCTGTGCTCATGAACTGCATACCGGCTAAGATAGCCGGAGTGAACGAGATAGTGATGGTTACACCCCCTGACAAATCCGGCAAAATAAGCCGCAATATAATCGCAGCTGCGGAGGTCGCGGGGGTGGACAGAATATTCAGTTGCGGCGGGGCGCAGGCTGTCGCGGCTCTCGCATACGGAACGGAGAGCGTCCCGAAGGTGGACAAAATAGTCGGACCGGGCAACGTCTATGTTGCCGAGGCAAAGCGTCAGGTCTTCGGGATAGTGGCTATCGACATGATAGCGGGCCCGAGCGAGATTCTCTGTATAGCCGACGGGAAGAGCGACCCCGTCGTTCTAGCCGCCGACCTCCTCTCGCAGGCGGAGCACGACAGGCTTGCTACCGCGGTGCTCATAACCGACTCTCGAAAGTTGGCAGACGAGATCGCGGCTGAGCTTGAGAATCAGCTACAGGAGCTACCGAGGGAGGAAATAGCGAGGGCGTCTATCGAAAACAACGGCAAGATCATCGTTGTAAATAGTATAGACGAGGCCATAGAGACGGCAAACGCAATAGCGCCGGAGCACCTCGAGCTCTGCGTCGACGAGCCCTTTGAATACCTGAATAAAATTAGGAACGCGGGCTCTATTTTCCTTGGGCGCAACTGCCCGGAGCCTCTCGGAGACTATTTTGCCGGCACTAACCATACGCTCCCGACGAACGGAACCGCCAGGTTTTCCAGTCCGCTTTCGGTCGATGACTTTGTAAAGAAGTCCTCGTACATGTACTATTCGAAGGAAGCGCTCGGAGCGGTGGGCGAAAAGATTGCTTATTTCGCGGAAAAAGAGGGTTTGCACGCACATGCAAAGAGCGCATTGATAAGAGCGCAGAGAAAGAAAGAATTATGAGCAGATTTTTAAGCAGCCGATTCTCCTCTCTTGAGGCCTATGTCCCGGGGGAGCAGCCGCGCGACCGAAAATATATTAAACTGAATACGAACGAATCCCCATTTCCGCCTGCTCCGCAGGTGCTTGAAGCACTTGACAGTCGGGAGGCGGAAGATCTAAGGCTCTACAGCGACCCGGAGTGCAGGTACCTGCGCGAGGCGATCGCGGCTTACTACGGGCTTTCGCCAAAAAACATCATGCTGGGCAACGGATCCGACGAAAACCTGTCCTTTATCTTCATGGCCTACTGTGACAAGAAAATAGGAGTATCCTATCCGGATATTTCTTATGGCTTCTACCCGGTATTTGCGGAGCTCTACGGACTCGGCAGAAAGGAGCTTCCGCTGCGGAGCGATCTCCGTATCTGTCCCGAGGATTACGTGGCTGCGGAAACAACCGTGGTCCTCGCAAACCCAAACGCACCAACCGGAATCTGTCTCCCTGTGGCGGACATCGAGACAATCGTAAAATCAAACCCGGACAACGTGGTGGTCATAGACGAAGCTTATATCGACTTTGGCGGAGAGAGCTGCATCCCGCTGACAAAGAAATACGAGAACCTGATCGTGATTCAGACCTTCTCAAAGTCGAGAAGCCTTGCCGGAGCGCGTCTCGGTTATACCGTGGCCTGCGAGGCGCTCATAGCGGATCTTGAGAAACTTCGCTACTCGACAAACCCCTATAATATCAACAGGCTGTCCCTTACCGCAGGAAAGGCGGCGATAGAGGGACAGACATATTACGACAATAACAATGCAGAAATTATCCGAGTAAGAGAAATAACCGGAGATAAACTTAAAAATTTAGGCTTTGAGCTGACAGACTCAAAGGCAAATTTCATATTTGCCAGATGCCCAGGGCTAAGCGGGAAAGAGCTCTATCAGGGGCTCAGGGAGCGCGGAATACTGGTGCGGTATTTCGATAAGCCGCGAATCAGCGATTATGTGCGTATAACGATCGGCACGGAGGAGCAGATGGACACGCTGCTCTTGGCCCTGAAGGAGATGCTTTAATTATGAGAAGATCAGAGCTGAAAAGAAAGACGGCGGAGACGGATATCTCCCTCACGCTTTGCCTCGAGGGCGGAGATTGCAAAATCGATACCGGCTGCGGATTTTTGGATCACATGCTGACGTTGTTTGCAAATCACGGACGTTTCGGGCTCGGCCTTTCCTGTAAGGGAGATACCTTTGTCGATTATCATCACACAACGGAGGACATAGGCATTTGCCTCGGAAAAGCCTTCGCGGAGGCGCTTGGAAACAAGGCGGGGATTATCCGATACGGAGACATCCTCCTTCCAATGGATGAGGCGCTTATTCTCTGCGCAATCGATATATCCGGGCGCCCCTTCCTGTTCTATGAGGTTGAGCCGCCTACGGAGAAGGTCGGAGATTTTGACACAGAGCTTGTGAAGGAATTTTTTCTCGGCTTTGTGAGGGCTTCTGGAATCACAGTGCATCTCCGGGAGCTTTCCGGAGAGAATTCACACCATATCCTCGAGGGAGTATTCAAGGCCTTCGGCAGAGCGCTTGCGAAAGCCTGTGCGCAGGATCCGGAACTGAGGGGAGAAATCCCTTCGACAAAGGGGGTGCTGTGATGAACGTAATTGTGGATTACGGCGTCGGAAACCTATTTTCCCTGAAAAGCTCTCTCAATTATATCGGCGTGGAAGCCGTTGTGAGCGGGGACGCTGGGCGGATACGGGCGGCGGATAGAGTGCTGCTCCCCGGCGTGGGAGCCTTTGGAGACGCAATGAAAAAGCTCTCAGCGAACGGTCTTGACAGAGTTGTCGTTGAGCAGGCAAAAAAGGGCAAACCGCTGATGGGCATCTGCCTTGGGATGCAGCTGCTTTTCAACAGGAGCTACGAATTTGGCGAAACCGATGGTTTGGGACTCATAGAGGGTACTGTTAAGCCGATAAAGCCCTATATTCCGGAGAGTTACAAGGTGCCGCATATCGGATGGAACGCGCTTCATTTTACCGATAAGGGCAGAGCATCGAAAATATTCAGCTATATTGCGGAAGGAGACTATGTCTATTTCGTCCACTCTTTTGCCGCTGTGGACTGCCGAGAAAGCGTCATTGCGGAGACCGAGTACGGCCCGCTGCTGACGGCGGCGGTGCAGGAGGGCAACGTATACGGAATGCAGTTTCACCCGGAGAAAAGCGGAGAGACCGGCCTGAATATACTTAGGGCCTTCTGTGAATTATAATAAGTCGGTAGGAACTTGTCCTGTGTTTTACTTTGAAAGGGGTAGCCTTATGGATCTCTATCCGGCAATAGACCTCAGCGGAGGCAAGGTCGTGCGCCTGTTGCGCGGCGACTACAGCAAGATGACGGTATACAGCGACGCGCCCTTTGATGTTGCGCGCACATTTAAGAATTCCGGAGCGGAATTTTTGCATCTCGTTGATCTTGACGGCGCGAAGACCGGCAGTACGGTGAATATCGACATTATCTCGCATATTGTCTCCGGCAGCGGACTCAAGGTCGAGGTGGGCGGGGGAATAAGGAATTTCGAGTCGCTTGAGCGCTATCTCGGCCTCGGCGTGGCACGCGTTATTATCGGGACGGCAGCAGTGAAGGACCCGGAATTTCTCGAGGAGGCCGTGCGGCGATTTGGCGCAAGGATAGCCGTCGCGGCGGACCTCAGAGACGGCCTTGTCGCGACGCACGGATGGACGCAGACGAGTCCGCTCGGCTGCGATGACTTCTGCAAAAAGCTCGAGCGTACGGGCGTTAAAACGGTCATCTGCACCGATATAGCGAAGGACGGCGCGATGAAGGGCGTCAATACGGAGCTGTATGAAAAGCTTACCCAGAATTATTCGATGGATTTCATAGCCTCCGGCGGGGTCAGCACCATGTACGACCTCATCAGACTCTCGGAGACCGGGGTCAGCGGCGCGATCCTCGGCAAATCGATCTATACCGGCAGCATCGATCTTGCGAACGCGGTGGCCATGATGAAAAAGACCGATTGAAAAGGATTGATCAGATGATAACAAAGAGAATAATCCCATGCCTCGACGTCCGTGACGGACGCGTAGTCAAGGGCGTGAATTTTGAAGGCCTCAGCGACGTCTCTTCTCCCGTTGAGCTGGGCAGGTACTACAGCGAAAACGGCGCGGATGAGCTTGTGTTCTATGACATAACCGCCTCCAACGAGGGCAGAAAGCTTTTCTCCGAGGTTCTGCGGAAGGTTGCCGAACAGATTTTTATTCCGCTGACGGTGGGCGGGGCGATTAATACGCTCGAGGATTTCGACCGCGTTCTGAAATGCGGGGCCGACAAGGTCAGCGTTAACTCCGGAGCGATAAAGGACCCGGAGCTCATATCGGCCGCCGCTAAAAAATACGGCAGCCAATGCGTCGTGCTCTCCGCCGACGTCAGGCGGGTCGGCGGGCGCTTCACGCTCTTCACCAATGGCGGGCGTGTGAATACGGCCATGGACGCGATAGAGTGGATAAGGCGGGGCGAGAAGCGGGGCGCCGGCGAAATTGTCCTGAATAGTATAGATACGGACGGCGTAAAGGGTGGCTTTGACCTCGAAATGCTGGAGGCGGTCTGCAATGAAGTATCGATTCCGGTCATTGCCTCCGGAGGAGCGGGCTGCATACAGGATTTCGTTACGCTGTTTAAGACTCTCCCGAAGGTCGACGCGGGGCTTGCCGCCTCAATTTTTCACTTCGGAGAAGTTAAGATACTGGAGCTCAAGGCGGCACTTTGCGCGAACGGAATACCCGCGAGAATATAATTGACAGGAGAAATCAAATGCTTGACACAGACGAACTGAAATTTGACGGCGCGGGGCTGATACCGGCGGTAGTCGTCGATTACATATCGAAGAAGGTGCTGATGGTCGCCTACATGAACCGCGAGAGCCTACGCATATCCTTGGAGGAGGGCAGAACCTGCTTCTGGTCGCGTTCGCGGAAGGAACTGTGGCGCAAGGGAGAGACAAGCGGTAATATACAGGAGATTGTCGACATCACGGCAGACTGCGACAGGGACACTCTGCTCATAAAGGTCAAAAAGGCCGGACCCGCCTGTCACCTCGGGAACGACAGCTGCTTTGTCGACAAGGTCTACGAGAGCACTGCGCTGCGGGACTTCTCGCTGGACAGACTCTATGAGCTGATTAAAGGCCGGAAGACGGAGGGCAAGGAGGGCAGCTACACGACCTACCTGTTTGAGAAGGGCATTGACAAAATACTTAAAAAGGTGGGGGAGGAGAGCACAGAAGTTATCATAGCCGCGAAGGGCGGTGACCGGGGCGAAGCAATATACGAGGTATCGGACCTGGTATACCACGTCATGGTTATGATGGTAGAGATGGGAATCACAAACGAGGAAATAATGAAGGAGCTCGCCTCGAGGCAGGTCGTGGATAAAAAGGTCAAACAGGAAAAAATGGTGTAACAGGCTCAGAAGCTTATTATATCTGAAAAAAAGCAGCGGCGCTCCGGTATGACCGGGGCGCCGCGTTTCAATTTAAATTTTCAGCTTCTGAGCAGAGCGTACATGCAGTAATCGCAGAGCTCCCCGCGTTTGTATACGCCGGATCGCATCACTCCTTCGAGCGTGAAGCCCGCATTTTCCAGCACCTTTCTGGAAGCGGTATTGTATGCGAAGGGCTCCGCGTATATCCTGACGATATCATAGCGGGCAAAAGCCTCCGAGCAGATGCGCTTTGCGGCCTGCGTCATGATGCCTCGGCCCCAGTAGTCCTCCGCGAGCCAGTAGCCGAGCTCGGCGCTCTTCCTGTATACGTCGCCGTCGAGAAAAACGCCAATGCTGCCTATAGCATGGCCGTCAGCTTCGATCGCGCGGCAGAGTTTCAGCTCTTCGGTTTCATTCACGCAGCTGCCGACATAGGCTTCCGCGTCTCCGAGAGTATACGGATACGGAAAGGCGTCGCGCAGGTTTTTGGCGATCTTCTCATTGTTCGCATAGAGGGCCACGTCCGGCGCGTCCTCAACCTTCCATCTTCTGAGCTCAAAATCCATAGCTTCACATCCAGGTCGAAATCAGATTACAAAAACTATCACGAAATAGACGACCATTACTAGAAGTCCGAGCGGCACGCCCAGCTTAATCCACTCTTTGCTCTTTATTTTGAGCTTGCATGCCGAAATGATATTTGGGATGTTGCCGGGTATCATCATGCCGCCGCTGATAAGCAGGCCGAGCAGTATGGCCGTGATCTGGTCCTGTTGCATGGAAGAGCTGATTTCCGCGGAAGCCAGCGTTGCGTTGTCGAGGATAGCGGAGCACATATTGATCCAGTATAGGCCTGCCGCGGGGATACGCATCACATAGGCGTCGATAATGGGCTTGAATCCGCTGCCGAGAAGCTCCAGCGCGATGAGGAAGAGAAATATCTTCAGAGCGCGAAAAATTACATCTCTGAGGCTCTCTGGCGCAATGTCCTCAATTTCCTCCTCGGCGGGAATCTCGCCTTTCTTTGCAAAATACACCGCCAGAAGGCCGAAGAAAACAATCCCGGGAAGTATGTATATGCCAAGAGACCTGATCATGTAAAAGAAATCTACATGCAGTGCGGGGTCCTTTGTCAGCCTCGATATCACGATGGTGGACAGGGGCTCGCCGACGGGGGTCAGCACAGCGCCGAGTCCGATGGAAAAGCAGGCCGCGATATCGATGTTGATTTTGGATTTCCTTGTGAGAGGAAGAAGGCCGATAATTTCAACCAGGCAGAGCGACGCGACGATGGCCGTTATTATGCTCGAGAGAAGGCCCAGCAGGACTGTGAACAGGAATACGAATACCTCGATCCGCATGCGGCCCAGCGTGCGTTCGACACCGTTTTTAAGATTGTCGGAAAGAGCTCTGAATAGACAGCCTCCTCCGAGGACTATTACGACAATGATATACATGTAATAGTTCGAGAAAATTTCCTTCAGCAGCCCGAGGTTTAGGACCTTCGCAGTCATCGCGGCGAGAACGCCCATAATAAAGAGAAAGATCTCGAGGTTTTCCTCTATGGGCTTGACGAGAAGCGGCAGGATAAAAATCAGTGCCAGTATAATAAACAGGATTATGAGCATAAGCGTAGATCTTCCCCTTTCCTGCCAAATATTCATCGAAAAATGGCAGTCTGAATGATATAAAAATAGCTGCGTTTTTTTCATCATTGAAACACAGCACTTTTTAACGATATTGAATTTTAAGTTTGGAGCGGGCAACGAGATTCGAACTCGCTACCTCCACCTTGGCAAGGTGGCGCTCTGCCAAATGAGCTATGCCCGCATCCGAGTCGGTCGACGCAACGTTGATTATACCAAAAATACACCGAATGTCAAGCCTCATATTTCTGCGGCGGCCATTATTTTGGAAATATGTCTTTTCCCTCCTTTGACAAAAATACATTTTTTTAATATACTGATGCTAATCTCCGTAATAAGAGATTAGTGGCCATGTGGGCGCCTATGCGCCCAGGGCTTTTAAATTCAACGTTAAAGAAAGGAGCGAAGCCATGAATTTCAACAAAGCCATGACATCTCTTTCCGGTATATCAATTGGGACCGTCAGCCTCCTGGCGGCAATCTCAGTGGTCGCGGTCATTCTTGTCTGTCTGATCGTCATGAAGATAATAATGACTGCCGTAGGACATATTCAGGAACACAGCAAGCTCGACAACACACTGAAGGGGTTTATCCGAAGCGCAATTAAAACGGGACTCTGGGTGATAACGGTTATCATAGTCGCGGACAAGCTCGGTATACAGACTTCGTCGCTTGTCGCTATAGTCAGCGTGGCAGGCCTTGCCCTCTCGCTCGCGCTGCAGGGCGTCCTGTCAAACCTTTTCAGCGGCCTTACGACGCTCGCGACGAAGCCATTCTCCTCCGGCGATTTTGTCGAGCTCGATGGGGTCTCGGGGACTGTCGGCGAGATGGGACTTTTCTACACCACAATGACGACGTCGGACAACAAGACCATATACATTCCAAACAATCATGTGGCCAGCACGAAGATCATTAACTACACAAGACAGAAGAATAGGCGGATAGACCTCACCTTCAACGTCCCGTACGAGACTTCGACTGAAGAGGTAAAGAAGTTGCTCATGGACGGAATAAGAGCCGAGAAACGAATTCTGGAGGATCCGGCGCCCTTTGTGGGCCTGCAGTCCTACGAACACAGCTCAATCGAATTCGTCCTGCGCGTATGGGTAAAAAGCGAGGACTACGGCGAGGTTTCCTTCTCGCTCAACGAGAGCATGAGAGAGCTGTTCCTCAAGCGCGGCATAGCGATGATGGGAGACCATCTCAACGTGCATGTAGTGAAGTAGGCAGAAGCATAAAAAAGACAGAAGCTCCGGCTTATAAGGGCCGGAGCTTTGCTGTTGTGTTTGAGAGAGGATTATATTATAGAGGGGGAAAAGAAAATGAACTTGCTTAATTGGTATCTGTGTTGGCTGTCAGATACGCTTTCCTCTTGGAACTGTCATCATAATAATATGCACTTTTGTCCTTGTTATGAATAGTTTGTGAAATGTTTATGAACTTACGCATATAAATTTGTAGGAAACATAGTTTTCTCAGGAGTTCTAGCTGTTCTTTAGCCTGGCGGTGAAAATAAAGTCGGTAACGCCGTCCTTGCTGGTGACGGTGATATCCTCGTTGTGGTTGTTCAGTATGGTTTTTACGATGGAAAGCCCGAGTCCAACGCCGTCACGGTCCTGACTTCTGGACTTGTCGGTCTTGTGAAAACGGTCGAATATGAGCGGCAGCTCTTCCGGCGAGATGGTATCGCCGTGGTTTTTAATCGAAACAAAGGCCTTCCCGCCCTGCTTCCAGAGCGTAATGCCAAGCGTGGAGCCCCTCTCGGAGAATTTGATCGCGTTGTCGAGAAGATTGTATACGACCTGCGTAATTGAGTCTGCGTCGCCACGGACAAGTATGCTTTCCTCCGGGAGCTGGGCGTCTACGTCGAGCTCTCTTTCGTTGATTTTACCCTCAAAGGTCAGGAGCGTGCGGCTGATGACCTCGGAGAGATCAAAAGACCGGCTCAGGAGAGCCTGAGTATCGACGGACTGTATCCTGCTCATCTCGAGCATCTGGCGGACAAGGCGGGAGAGACGCTTGGTCTCGCTGGATACCGTTGCGAGGTATCTGTCCTGCTCGGACTTTGGTATGGTGCCGTCCAGTATGCCGTCGGCAAAACCCGAAATAGTAGTCATCGGCGTTTTCAGCTCGTGCGAAAGATTCGCGATGAATTCGCTTCTAAGCTGTTCGGACTTTTCCAGGGATTCCGCCATAGTGTTGAACGAAGCGGTAAGTGCGCCGATCTCGTCCTGGCGGCCCTCGTCCGCTACCCTCGCGGAAAAGTCGCCGTGTGCGAAACGGCGGGCCGCGGCGGCCATCTCGTTCAGAGGCTTGGACTGCCGCTTGGAGTTATAGTAGGACATGATAAGGGCGAAGAGCATGATAATGGCCGCCGTGCCGATGAAAATAATCGAGGCTGTGCTCCACGCGCTCATGATATCGGCGAAGTCCGAGCCCACGAAAACATAGCCGACGAGCCTGGAGTTGCCCGAGAGCAGGATAGGCAGCGCGACCACATAATAGGGCCTCGGATAAAAATCACCCAGTTTTGTGAGCTGATGGTAACTGCCAGACCGGTAGAGCTGTTCCATTACGTCCGTTCCGACCTGCCTGCCGATATAGGGGGAGATAACCTGCATATCGGAACTGGACTCCACGATGCCCTGCGTATCGGTTATGAAAATATGGTTGCCGCTGCTCTGTGCGAGGGAGGCGATAATCAGCCTCAGATACCAGGCGTTGAGGTCGCCGTTTGCGCTGAAGGCGGCGGCTGTCTTTGAAATCTCGGATGCGTTCTGCGCGATGCTTTCGCGCTTCTGGCTCAGCGCGAAAGAGCGCCCGAGTATGACGATTGCCGTGCCCAGTATGAAGAAGCTGAGGATGACCAACAGGGCCGACATTATGAAGTTTCTGAAATAAAGACTTTTCATTTGTTCTCGCTGAGCTCAAATTTATAACCCACGCCCCAGACCGTCTTGAGTGTCCACTGCGTCGATACACCCTCGAGCTTTTCGCGGAGACGCTTTACGTGTACGTCTACGGTGCGTGAGTCGCCGAAATAGTCAAAACCCCAGACCTCGTCGAGAAGCTGGTTGCGCGTGTATACCCTGTTCGGCGAGGAGGCGAGATGGAACAGCAACTCCATCTCCTTGGGAGGTGTCTCAATGCGCTTTCCGTCGACAATGAGCTCATAGGAATCAAGGTTTATCGTGAGCTTGTCAAAGCTGAGCTTTTTTTCACCGTTTCCTTTTTCCTCCGGCTCGGTCCTGCGCATGACGGCGTGAATACGCGCGAGCAGCTCCTTTACCTCGAAGGGCTTCACGACATAGTCATCCGCGCCTATGTCAAGGCCGTTTATCTTGTCAAAAGTCTCGCCCTTGGCGGTGAGCATTATTATTGGGACGCGGGAGGTCTCGCGTACCTTGCGGCAGACCTGCCAGCCGTCCAGTATGGGCAGCATGATGTCCAATAGAATTATATCGGGGTTTTCGCTGAGAGCAAATCGGACGCCGGTTCCGCCGTCGGAGGCGATGATTACGCTGAACCCGTCCTTTTCGAGATAAAGCCGGAGCAGCTCCGCAATATTGCCGTCGTCTTCGATTATGAGCGCTTTTTTCGCCATGAAAACACGTCCTTCCAAAATTCTGTAACTTATTCTACTGCTATTATAACAGGGAAGACTGCAAATGGATTAACAAAATGTAAAAAAAGTACGGGGTAAATGAGCAAAACCACAATAAAGCCGTACAAAAAACAAACTGTGCAAAATTTGCACTGTTTGTTTTGCCAATATGCCTTGCTTTATCTCGCTAATGTGGTACAATTATAACGCGGCAATCAATTAGCTAATTATGGAGGAAATGAAATGAATAAGACAAAAATGATACTTACGCTGCTCCTTGCGGTGGCCCTGTGTCTGGGACTTCTGGCCGGCTGTGGCTCTTCACAGCCCTCTGCGCCGAGCGCCTCTGCAAGTGCCTCAGCATCCGCCAGCCCCGCGGCTTCCGGCAAGACCTTCACGGTCGGCTTCGACGCCAGCTTCCCGCCCTACGGCTATAAGGACGACAGCGGAAACCTGGTTGGCTTTGATCTTGACCTCGCTCAGGAGGTCTGCAACGTCAACGGCTGGAAGCTTGTCCTCAAGCCCATCGACTGGGACAGCAAGGATATGGAGCTGAACAGCGGAACGATAGACTGCATCTGGAGCGGCTTTACCATCAACGGCCGCGAGGACAAATACACCTGGAGCGAGCCCTATGTCAACAACTCTCAGGTCATCGTGGTGAAAAATACCTCCGGCATTAAGGACCTTGCCGGACTTAAGGGAAAGATAGTGCTTGTTCAGGCGGACTCCTCCGCGCTCTCAGCACTGACCGACAAGACAAACCAGAAGAACCTCGACCTTGCTGCGACATTCAAGGCACTCACGCAGGTTCCCGACTATCTCACCGCTTTCATGACACTGGATTCCGGCGCGGCGGACGCGATCGGCATGGACATCGGCGTCGCCGAATATGAGATCAAGCAGCGCGGCGGCGGCTACACCATTCTCACCGATCCGATTACGGCAAGCGAGCAGTATGGCGTTGGCTTCAAGCTCGGGAACACCGAGCTCCGCGATCAGGTCCAGAAGGCCCTCGACACCATGGCGCAGAACGGTAAATTTAAAGAGATTGCAACAAAGTGGGGACTACAGGATTCTGTATGCCTCGGTAAATAGTTAATTAATTAAAACATACCTCTTTAAAAATCGGTCGATATGTGTTAAAGTAAAGGGCGGAATTTGTCTTCCGCCCTTTTCAGTTCTTTATTGTTTTCCGTGGAGGTGGAATATTGAGCTTTACCAAAATGCTGGCCATGCTTGCCCCCGGCATGCTTCAGAGCATCGCGATTTTCAGCCTTACGCTTATCATGTCGCTCCCTCTGGGACTGGCCGTGGCCTTCGGGCGCATGTCGAAATGGGCGCCTTTCGGGAAGCTTGCGGAAATCAAGCTACATCAAAATGAGAGCGCGAATCGGAGCGCATTCCGCAGATGGCTGAGAAAGATTAGAAATTATTTACTGAGAGGCTTATCGAATTTCAAGCCTGTTCAGCTGATAATTAAAATATACATATCTATCATGCGCGGGACGCCGCTGATGCTGCAGGTGATGGTCGTCTATTTCGGGCCGTATTATTTATTCAGGGTCCGGATTTCGGCCTCCTACCAGTTCTACGCCGTTATCATCGCTTTTGTCGTCAACTACGCCGCGTATTTCGCGGAAATATACCGAAGCGGGATCGAATCGATGCCGGCGGGACAGTATGAGGCCGCAGAAGTGCTCGGCTACGGGAAGGGACAGACCTTTTTCAAAATAATCCTGCCTCAGGTCGTTAAGCGCATACTTCCCTCCATAACCAACGAGGTAATAACGCTTGTCAAGGATACCTCTCTGGCCTACGCCATCGCATACGCGGAGATGTTCACCATCGCAAGGCAGCTCGCGGCCTCGCTGAGCTCCTTTGTCCCCTTCATAGGCGCCGCAATATTCTATTACCTCTTTAACCTCATAGTCGCCGTGGCGATGGAAAAGGCGGAAGACGGTCTTGCCTATTATCAGTAAAGGAGGGGGAAAATGACAGACACGATCTTGGATATGCGCAATATCCGGAAGAGCTTCGGCGGGCTCGAGGTGTTGAGGGACATTTCCCTCACGGTAGACAGGGGAGAGGTGCTCGCGATAATCGGCCCTTCGGGAAGCGGTAAGTCGACCCTGCTCCGCTGCGCGACTCTACTTGAAACCATAGATTCGGGCTATTTGCGCTATCTTGAAAGCGTTGCGGCGAAGCCGGGGCCGGAAGGCGGGGCGGAGTATGCCGCTAAGAGCGAGCTTAAGAAGATCAGGACTTATTTTGGGCTTGTTTTTCAGAATTTCAATCTGTTCCCGCACTATACGGTCCTTAAAAACGTGACGGACGCGCCGATAAACGTCCGTAAGCGCGGGAAAGAGGAGGCTCTTCGCAAGGGCAGGGAGCTGCTTGGAAAAATGGGCCTTGAGGACAAGGAAGATTGCTATCCGTTCCAACTCTCGGGCGGACAGCAGCAGCGGGTCTCGATCGTGCGCGCTCTCGCTATGGAACCGCAGATACTCTTTTTTGACGAGCCGACGAGCGCTCTCGACCCGGAACTCACCGGTGAGGTGCTGAAGGTCATCAGAAACCTCGCGGAGGAGCACATGACAATGGTCATTGTCACGCATGAGATGGCCTTTGCGAGAGCGGTTGCCGACAGGGTGATTTTTATGGACGGCGGCGTTATCGTCGAACAGGGCAATCCCGAAAATGTCTTCGGCAGCCCTAAAGAGGAGAGAACTAAACAATTTCTTGCCCGCTACTCTGAAGAGAAGTGAGGCGGCATAGAAGTCAAACGGAGGAATTTAGAACGAATTCCTCCGTTTGACTTGCATTGAGCAGGAAAATATTATATTATTATACTACTCTTATAAAGATATATTTACATGTGCCGAAGGAAATCGGTGGTGCTTATGAAAAAAAATATACGCGTGATCTCTTTAATGCTGTCCACAATTCTCCTGCTCTCGGCGACCGGCTGCGGTTTCGGGGGAAATGGAAAGTACCGGGTCGCGGAAAAACTGGCGCAGCAGCAGTTCTGCGTGGGCTTCCGGCTTAGCGACAAAGCGGGCGAGGCGGTGATCGCGGCCATGAAGGTATTGCAGGCCTCCGGAAAAGTCGGCGAACTGTCGAAAAAATGGTTTGGCGAGGATGACTCGCTGCTGAAGGGCAACGCAAATGCGCTCGATGCGCTTCAGACCAGTCAGGACGGACGGACTTTCCTTATTGGCTACGATGAAGGCCGAATGCCTTTTTCGGGCACGGACGCAAATGGGGACCCCGAGGGTTTTGACGTGGATTTTGCCCGCGCTGTCTGCGAGAAGCTGGGCTGGGAGGCAAAATTTCTGCCTATAGACGTCTCTCAGGCAAAGGTCGAACTGAACTCCGGCGACGTGGACTGCGTCTGGGGAGGACTTGCCTATGATGAGAAAAACACAAAGATCAACCAGTCCCCCGTCTATATCTCAAACACGATAGTTTTGGCCGCGCTGAGAAGTTCGAATATTACAGGTATCGGCTCGCTCTCGGGCAAGACCCTGACCGTGAGCGACAGCGCCTGTTTCAACGCTGTGATCGAAGCGAATGAGTCGCTCAAATCAAAGCCCGCGTACATCGTAAGAGTTCCGGGAGGCACGGCCGGCTGTTTTACCGCACTCAACAGCGGCAACTGCAGCGCGATAATCACGGACCGCGCAGCTCTCGATTATTACAAGTAATAACTGATCAAAAAACAGTCAGGCGGAGGAATTTCCTCCGCCTGACTGTTTTTCTCTTAAAGAGTCACGATCTTCGGCTTGTCGTCCTCGACCGTAAGCGAGATGCGGCTGACATTCCCGTGGCAGTGGTCGACAATCTCCTCCGCTATCGCGTCCTCGATCTCCTTTTGGATAAGGCGGCGCAGGTTCCTCGCACCGTAGGTGAGCGAATAGCTCTTTTTTGCAAGGTAGCCGAGCAGGGCGTCGTCGTAGACCAACTCGGTGCCTTTTTCTTTCAGAACATCCTGAAGCTCGCCGAGCATGAGCTTTGCGATCTCGCGGAAATTTTCCTCGCTGAGTTTGTTGAAGTAGACAATCTCATCCACACGGTTGATGAATTCGGGGCGCAGGAAATCCTTGAGCGCCTTGAATGCTTTCTCCTTGCCGAGCTCCGAGACGGTGCCGCCGAAGCCGACCGTGCCGTCCTTTTTGTCGCTGCCGGCGTTGGTGGTCATGATGACGACAGTATTCTCAAAGTTGACGGTGCGGCCCTGCGCGTCGGTTATCCTGCCGTCATCCAGTATCTGCAGCAGGACGTTCATGACGTCGGGGTGGGCCTTTTCTATCTCGTCGAAGAGAACAACGGAGTAGGGCTTGCGGCGTATCTTCTCGGTGAGCTGGCCGGCCTCGTCGTAGCCGACGTAGCCCGGGGGCGAACCGATGATGCGCGAGACGGAGTGCTTCTCCATAAATTCGGACATGTCAAGGCGTATGAGCGATTCGGGGGTGTTGAAGAGATCCTCCGAGAGACGCTTTACAAGCTCGGTTTTTCCGACTCCGGTGCTGCCAACAAAGATAAAGCTGACGGGCTTATGCTTCGCGGCAAGCCCGACGCGGCTGCGCTTGATTGCGGCGCAGACCGTATTGATGGCTTCGTCCTGCCCGATAATATGGCTCTTGAGCCTTGTGTGCAGCTCCGAGAGCTTTTCGAACTCGTCCTCGCGTATGCTGCTGGCGGGAATCTTGGTCCAAAGCTCGATGACCCGGGCGAGGTTATCGGCGGTCAGGGCGGGTCTGCCTTTCGCTTTCAGAAGGTTCTGTTCGTCCGTCAGCTGCAGGCAGAGGCTGCGTATTTCAGCAAGCCGCGCGAAATGGTCGTTCTGCGTGTCCGAAAGCAGCAGCTCGCGCTCCTTGTCGAGGTCGGCGAGTTCCTTTCCGATACTGGAAAGGCGCTCAATGGCAGGATTTTTAAGATTTACGTCGGAGCAGGCCTCGTCAATGAGGTCAATGGCCTTATCCGGGAGATAGCGGTCGGTAATATAGCGCTCGGACATTGTGACGGCCTTGCGGCACATCTCGTCAGAAATGCTCACGCCATGGTATTCCTCGTAATAATGGGCGATGCCCCTGATTATGGCGACGCTGTCGCTGATAGAGGGCTCGGCAACGGTAACGGGCTGGAATCTGCGTTCGAGGGCGCTGTCCTTCTCTATATGCTTGCGGTACTCGGTGAAGGTGGTTGCGCCGATGACCTGTATCTCGCCTCTCGAGAGCGCCGGCTTCAGGATATTGGCGGCGTTCATGCTGCCCTCCGCGTCGCCCGCACCGACGATATTGTGTACCTCGTCAATGACAAGGATAATATTGCCCTCCTTGCGAATCTCCTCGATAAGGCCCTTCATGCGGCTCTCGAACTGACCGCGGAACTGCGTTCCGGCGACGAGAGCGGTCAGATCCAGAAGCATGACCTCCTTATCGCGGAGCTTATAAGGCACGCGCCCGTCCGCGATACGCTGGGCAAGGCCCTCCGCAATCGCGGTCTTGCCAACGCCTGGCTCACCGATAAGGCAGGGATTGTTTTTCTGGCGGCGGTTGAGTATCTGGATAACGCGCTCAAGCTCCTCCTCACGGCCGATCATGCTGTCCAACAGCCCTTCGCTGGCGCGCTCAGTGAGGTTGATGCAGTAGTTGTTAAGAAATTTGAGCTTGGTGTTGCCCCGCACTGATTCCTTGGTCTCGGATTTCTGGGAGCGGCTTCCCTCCTGGGGAGGCTGCTGCGGCTGGGGGTAAGCGGAATTTATGGGGCTAAATCCGCTATCCGCACCGAAAAGCCGGTTCAGGTATGGGAAGGTCGCGGTCTTGCCCGCGTCGTCATCGTCGATATTGTCAAGGTCGATGTCTTTAACGCCGTCCATACCGCCGATAGCCGCGGCCATCTCGTTTGTAAGAGTGTCGAGATCCTCGTCCGAAATGCCCATCTTGGTCATGATCTCATCAACGGGCTTGATGTGCAGCTCACGCGCGCACTTAAGGCACAGGCCCTCGTTTTTGGTAACTCCGTTTTCGACCTTCGATATGAATATGACCGCCATGTTTTTTTTACAGCGGGAGCAAAGTGAAGGCTGCATATGTTATACTCCTTGAATAAGTTAGTTGTTTTCTGTTAAACCGTGAGGAATTGCGAAAGAATGTTCAGCTTGAGAAAGAGCGCCGTAAGAAGCGTGCGCTTCATCTCCGCCTCCGGCAGAATAAGGCCGGTGAATTTAAGTGCCCATACAATTATAATGCAGAACATCAGTCCGGTTACGGCGCCAGCGGAAATACCGCCGATATCGTTCAGTTTGTCCATTTCGGGGAATTTAAAACTCAGATTTAGAATATTGCCCAAAACAGTCAGTATGATGAGAGTCAGAGCAAAAAACACGAGGAAAGCGAGGTAGTATGTAAAATCGTTTGTCATGACGGTTTCAATTGCCAAGGATAGCGAAACCCCGTTGGTGTCCGCATAGTCGATGGCGTTGCCAGCCATTTTTTTTGCCGAGGAGGAGTAGACGCCGACTTTCTCAAAGCTGTTCTCGCAGAGCTGTTCCTTGATGTCGGGATGCTGTTTGACGTAATCCTCGACCGAAAGCCCGGCGCTGCCGTTCTCGAGCCCGATCAGCGTTTGGTTAATGACGCCCTCGGTTCCGTCCATATATCCGCTGACGAAGGGGCGGACAGCTGAAGTGACCGCCGGGGAGAAGGTGGAGCCGAGGAGATCACCCACATATAGAGATATTATTACTGCGAGTATGGTTGCTATGCACATGACGAGACCTTTTTTGCGTCCGCTCCAGGTACACGCGGCGATGATCGCAAGCAAAGCAAGATCGAAAATAAAGCGCATTCCTTACCTCACAAAAACGGGTAAACTCCTACCCTTGCCCTATATTTATTCGACGCCGGGGCGCGTTTACAACTGGCGCGGAGGACACTCAGCGGATTTTGTACTCTTCGCCGTAACGGGTGGAGAGCAGAAGCACGTTGCCGTTTGACAGCAGGGCGGCGGACACAAAGCCAGGAGCCACCTGACTCCGCCTAACCGGCTCCAGAGCGCGGGAATAGAGGCTAATGTTCGCGGAATCCAGGACGAGAAGCTGCTGTCTGCGGGAGAAGAGTGAAACGGGTTCATCTGAAAGCGGTATGGTCGCGAGCACCTTCCCCTCACTCGAAAAACTTATGAGTGAAACGTTGCTGCCGGAGACGTATTTCGAGACGGCGACCGCGCAAAAATCGTCGCCGAGCTCGTAGTTCGCAAGATAATTCTCCCCAAAGCTGTAGTCGGAAATGGATTTACCGTCCTGACTGTAGAAATGCAGCGCTTTTTCGGAGAGAACGCAGAGCCTTCCATCGCTCGAATAGCGGAGCCTAAAGCCCAGCTCGTCTTTCAGCTGGACAGAGCCTATCTCTTTCTCACTGTCAAGGCGGAAGAAATGGATGACGCTGCCAGAGGATTCAACGCAGAGCACCGCAAGTGTGCTGCTGTCGGGCGAAACATCCGCGTCGATGGTGTAGCCTGAACCGGAAGACCACGCGTAAACGGCCTGCTGCTTCGCGTCATAGACAGTGACACAGCCCTTATAGCCAGAGGCCTGTTCGTTTACGGCCAAAAAGCCGCTGCTGTTGAGGGATACTGAGATAATGGCGTTGTCCTGATCCATCTGGACGTAGTCCTTGTCCCGGAATACGCGGAGGGATTTGCCGCCCACGTCATAAAAAGCGCTGTAATTGCCGCTGCTGCAAACGGCGGGATTCGTCATAGTGAAGACCTGGCGGGATACTGTGTTCCCGCTGTTGTCCAGAAGCTGCAATCCCGTGGAGGAGGCAATTGCCAGATTGTCACCCATGAGCGCGAACATCTGCTTCGAGCCGTTTTCGTAGGTAAAGGGTTCGCCCGCTGAAGCGGCCTGCGCGTTCCCGCCAGGGACGTCGGCAGAGGCGAGTTTGTCGTGATAGAGAAAAACCAGCACTGCCAGAGCCACAACGAGGATGCTCGCTATTATGGATGTCATAGCGTGCGTTTTCCGTTTTGTGTTGTTTTCACGAACCATATACACTCCACGCCAGAATTGATTGAATTAAGCAGCTTGATTCGGCTATTATAGCATAATTTCGGAAAAATAAATAGATTAACTGTTAATTTTAAAGGCGCATCATTGCGCCGACGGCACCCTCATACCACAGACGCGACAGGTACAGTCCCTGAGGCGGCATGGTGGGGCCGGTGAGGCGACGGTCGCCGCATACAAGTAAAGCGGGGATGTCCGACGGCTCGAGCTTTCCGAGACCGGCGTAAACCACCGTACCCATAATCGCGCGGACCATGTTGTAGAGGAAGCCGTTCGCACAGACGCGCATCGTGATAAGCTCGCCCTCGGCTTCGATAGTGCACCAGTATATCGTGCGGACGGTGGTCTTGGTGTCGGTCCCTACGTTCCGCACTGCGCGAAAATCATGTGTGCCCTCGAAGGCCTTCGCCGCCGCGGCCATACGTCCGACATCGAGTGGGGAGGGAAAATAGCAGGCCCGCGATGTCAGGAAGGGGTCGCGAATATGTGAATTGCAAAGCTTATAGACATATTCCTTTCGCAGACAGGAGAGAATGGCGTTGAAATCATCCGGCGCCTCGACCGCATCCGTGACTGAGATGTCTAAGGGCAGGCGCGTGTTCACCGCCAGAGGCAGCCGGTCGACCGGTATCCGGCTCTCCGTCCGGAAGTTCGCGCAGTAAGAAAGCGCGTGCACTCCCGCGTCGGTCCGGCCGCAGCCGACTGTCTTCACCGGGTGCTCGCAGATCTTCGTGAGTGCGGTCTCAAGCGTCTCCGCGACCGTCGAATCTTTTTTCTGTACCTGCCAGCCGTGGTAATTTGTCCCGTCGTACATGAGGCGAAGCGCGATGTTTCTCATAGCCCAAACCTCGCCAGCGTTATTATTCCTGAAAGTAGCACAGCTGAAAAGACAATCGTAATCAGATCGTTCGTCCCCATACTGAGCTTCTTCATGCGCGTACGGCCCTCGCCGCCGTGATAGCAGCGCGATTCCATGGCGATTGCGAGCTCGTCGGCCCGCCGGAAAGCGCTTACAAAAAGCGGGACGAGGAGCGGGAGCAGAGCTTTCGCGCGCTCCGCGAGACCGCCGGTCTCGAAGTCCGCGCCGCGGGCCTTCTGAGCGTTCGTAATTTTGTCCGCCTCCTCGATCAGGGTCGGGATAAAGCGCAGGGCGATGCTCATCATCATGGAGAACTCGTGCACCGGCACGTGTATCTTTTTGAGCGGGCTGAGAAGAAGCTCCAGACCGTCTGTCAGAGCTATCGGGGTCGTCGTATAGGTGAGCAGGAAGGTCCCGCAGATGAGCATCATTATCCGGAGCACCATGAAGGCCGCGAGTTTCACTCCGCCAGTGGTGATCGTGATGCCCCAGAAGCTCACCAGCGCCCTTCCGTCCTTCGTATAAAAGAGGTTCAGAATGGCGGTGAAAATAATGATGAACAATATGGGCTTGAGACCCCTGAGCAGGGCGGAGGGCTTTATCTTTGATATGGCCACCGAAACGACGAGAAGAGCGAGCATGACCGCGTAAGTGATATAGGACTTCGCTATAAAAAGCGCGGCTATATACACCAGAGTAAAAATAAGCTTGGTTCGGGGATCGAGCCTGTGGATAAAGCTGTTCCCGGGGAAATACTGGCCGAGCGTTATGTCCTTCAGCATGTCTGCCCCCCCTTTCTGAGAGAGAGCACCGCGTCGCGGAGCTGCTCGACCGTATAGCAGCACCCGGGGATAATCACGCCGAGCTCGCAAAGGCGAGAGGCTATGTCCGTGACCACGGGCACGTCCAGGCCTATGGCGCGAAGCCTGTCCGCCTGCGAAAAAATATCCTTTGGCGTGCCGTCCATGACGGTGTGCCCGCCGTCGAAAACAATGAGCCGTTCGGCTATACGGGCAATGTCCTCCATGCTGTGGGAGACAAGGATCACGGTCGCTCCGGTCGCCTCGCGGTAATCGGTGATGTTCTTCAGTATGCTCGCGCAGCCCTCCGGGTCAAGGCCTGCCGTGGGCTCGTCCAGCACGAGCACGCCGGGGCGCATCGCGATAACGCCAGCAATCGCCACGCGGCGCTTCTGCCCGCCGGAGAGCTCGAGCGGGGATTTGTCAAAGAGCGACTCAGGTACCCCCACAAAGCCGGAAGCTTCGCGGATACGCTCGTCGATCTCTTCCTTCGGGAGCTTCATGTTGCGCGGCCCGAAAGCAATGTCCCTGTATACTGTCTCCTCGAAAAGCTGGTATTCGGGGTATTGAAACACCAGACCTATCTTGAAGCGCGTGTCGTGTCGGAGCTTTTTGGTCGAATTGATGTCCACCCCGTCTATCAGTACCCTTCCGGAACTTGGCAGAAGGAGGCCGTTCAGGTGCTGGACAAAAGTGGATTTGCCCGAGCCCGTGTGGCCTATGAGCCCGACGAACTCGCCCTGAGCGATCTCAATATTCACATTTTCAAGCGCTACGCTTTCGAAGGGACTGTCCGGAGAGTAAATATGCGTGAGAGCTTCGGTCTTTATATCTGGCATCTTATATGCGTTCCTTAAGATAATTCTTTATAAATAGCCTGCGCACACTCCTCGACCGTGAGCGCGTCCGCCGGAAAATTGAGGCCTTTCTGTCTGAGCTGCCAGAGCAGCTCCGCAGTGTCGGGGACCGTGAGCCCCTCGGCCTTAAGGGTCTCCACCTTTGAGAATACCTCTTTGGGTGTTCCCTCTCCGACGACCCTGCCCTTAGACATCACGAAGACGCGGTCGGCATCGACGGCCTCGTTCATATGGTGGGTTATGAGGACTATGGTAATGCCGTTTTCGCGGCAGAGACGCTTTATCGTGCTTATGACCTCGCGCCTGCCCTGCGGGTCGAGCATTGCCGTCGGCTCGTCGAGAACTATGCAGCGCGGGCGCATCGCGATGACTCCGGCAATCGCCACCCGCTGCTTCTGTCCGCCGGACAGAAGGTGGGGGGAGTGCTGCCTGTAATCGTACATATCAACAAGTCGCAGCGCCTCGTCGACACGGACGCGGATCTCCTCGGAGGGGACGCCGAGGTTTTCCGGGGCGAATGCCACGTCGTCTTCGACAACGGAGGCAACCATCTGATTGTCAGGATTCTGGAAGACCATGCCCACCGTGCGCCTAATATCGAGAAGCCTCTCCGTGTCGCGGGTGTCCATGCCGTCAATCAGCACACTGCCCTCCGAGGGAACGAGTATTCCGTTAAGATGCTTGGCAAGCGTTGATTTTCCGGAACCGTTATGGCCAAGGATGACGGCAAAGCTGCCCTCCTCTATTTCGAGAGAGGCCCCGTCGAGGACGGGGGGGAGATTTTCTTCACCTTCGTATTTAAAGCTGACGTTCTTGACTTGTATGATAGACTGTTTCATTTTCTTTCCTTAATAAGCTCAGTTCTGCCAGCGGCAGGCGGCCCCGCAGGGCAGTATCAGCCCGCTCGCGGTAACGGGCAGGCCGAGCTCACGGCTCTCGCTTCTGCCGCCGTACTTTTTGTTGAATACGCTTCCGGAGATATAGGTCAGCACGGAAGGGGAGAGCCCGGTCGTATAGGAACTGATTATGACGAACAAGGGATCATCCGAAAGGACTCCCGCACAGAGGGAGACAAGGTCCCAGAGGTTGTCCTCGAGCTTCCAGACCTCGCCGCCGGGGCCGCGCCCGTAGGACGGCGGGTCCATGATAATCGCGTCGTATCTCTTGCCGCGCCGGATCTCCCGCTCGATGAACTTGTCACAGTCGTCGACTATCCAGCGTATCGGGGCGTTTTCCAGCCCCGAGGACGCCGCGTTCTCCTTTGCCCAGGAAACCATCCCTTTCGCCGCGTCCACATGGCAGACGGAGGCTCCGGCCTTGGCACAGGCAACCGTCGCTCCGCCGGTGTAGGCGAAAAGGTTCAGTACGCTGACAGGGCGTCCGGCGTTCCTGATCCTGTCCATTGCAAAATCCCAGTTTGAGGCCTGTTCGGGGAAAATGCCCGTGTGTTTGAAGTTCATGGGCTTAACGTTGAAAGTAAGTTCGCCGTAACGGATCTGCCAGCTCCCGGGCACGTCGCTCTTTTCCCAGTGCCCGCCGCCGGAGGGGCTGCGTATATATTTAGCCGAAGGCCTGCTCCAGCCGGGGTCGTCACGCTCGGTCTTCCAGATGGCCTGGGGATCCGGGCGCACGAGTATGCGGCTGCCCCAGCGCTCCAGCTTCTGCCCGTCCGAACAGTCGATGAGCTCGTAATCTTTCCATTTGTCGGATATCCACATAACAAACCTCTCAGGCATCAAATCGTTAATTCATAAAATTATATCATTAAACTATGAATGGGTCAAACATTTCCGAACTTTCGTCCTTCAAAGAAAATAGTGCCTGTCGTTTCGCAGATATTCGGAGGGGACAGAGGTTACAGTGCGGTCGAAGTTTAGGGCAAGCGCTTTAAGCTCGTAGCCGTCCGACTTTTCCCTGCATTCCGAAAAGGTGCGCTCCCGCGGGACAAAAGATTTCTCTCCGCAGTGCATTCTTGCCTCTCCCGCGGTGAAATAAAACAGCGAAAGCAGATGCTCGTCAGGTGCGCTTCGAAAATGCGGCCTGAAATGGGCTTGTAATGTTAGGTTAAAGAGCGAACTGTCCATCGGGCTTCCTCGAAATAGTAACCGGATGCGTCTTGCTCATACAAAAATCCAGATATCGCGCAGACTAATAATAGACCGTGATACCGCGCTGATCAATACTTTAGGATAGCCGGAGGTCAAAAAAATGAAAAGCCTTATTCTTTGGAGCGCGGGCGAAAACACACAGTTCTGGGCGAGGGCTTTGTCACCGGGGAATATATGGGACAATTTATTGGACACTACGGCTTTATGATCCTGGACGAGTGGGATACGCCCGGCAAATATTTCGGCTGGGACGAGGGAAACAGAAGACGGCGCCCTGGGAGAAATTACAAATCGGCCGGACAGGCGCGACCACGCGGCGATAAGGTACAATATGGAGAAACTGATGCAGGGACTGAGATTTTAGCGCTGCGCATTTTGTAACTTTTTCATCTGCTTTTACGGATAAAGGAACATTTAATAAACGAATAATTACAATAAACTACACAAATATTCTATATTATGGCAGATCAAAAAGAGAGGAAAAAAATTGTTTTAAAAAAAGCAAATTAGCTATTGCAATTTCGGATTGTTTATCTATAATAAAAAACAGTCGGTAGACATAATATGACTTTATAAAAGGGGTTCGTCCGGGTCGTGGCTTTATTACATGGAAAAAGAAGCGTTTTAAGCGCAGTTTTATTAATGATTATGATATTGTCGCTGCTGCAGCAGAGCGCATGCAGCAGTTCTATTTCTACAGCCAAAGCCTCGGAGAACCAGCCGGGTGCTTCGCCCTCTGCCGATACGGCGGCTCCGCCAGCGTCGGCCTCGGTGCCGCCTTCCGCTTCGGAATCGCCGGAGGTGTCGAAGACGGATGTGCCGGAGAAGACGGCTGCGGATGATTCCTATTTTTCCGATGCGGCTTTTGCCGGAAATTCGCTGGTGGACGGCTTCAGGCTTTTTTCCGGGCTGAGCGGCTGTGCCTACTATGCCGCAACCAGCATGACCGTAGCCGGAGCTTCCAGCAAGGCCGCCATAAAGCTGGACAACGGCCAGATGGGTACAATCGTCCAAGCTCTTTCTCAAAAGCCTTTCGGCAAGATCTACATACTTCTCGGGATAAATGAGATTGGTTCCAATACTTCGGCTTTTATTGACCAGTACGGCAAAATGCTTGACACGATAATCGCGGCACAGCCAAACTGCAAGATCTATGTCATGAGCCTTACGCCGGTTAGTAGGACAAAATCCGAAAGCAGCGATACCTACAGCATGTCGAGGATAAACGAGTACAATACCGCGCTCCATAAGCTTGCTGCGGACAAGGCTTGCTATTATCTCGACCTGGTGTCGGCCCTCGCGGGGCCGGACGGCTATCTACCCGCGGACGAGACGACGGACGGGGTTCACTTCGCACCGAAAACATATCAGAAATGGTGCGCGTATCTTAAAACACATTATGTATAGATAATATTTTCAAAGGGGTTTTGGGGAATGAAAAGGACGGTTTCGATTATACTGGCGCTCTGTGTGCTTACGCTGATTTTTACAGGCTGCACTAAAAAGGCCGGGACAGTCGAATATAACCTTAAGACCCTTTCCTCTGACCTACAGAAAAGCGGCGCTTTTTCAGACATTCTGGGAGAGATAGATCAGAAGAGCGTCTCGACCCTTTACGGCGTTGCTTCAGCGGATGTCTCGGACTGCGTAGTGCTTTGCTCGACAGGTGCAACGACCGAGGAGATAGGACTTTTCAAATGCGCGGACGCGGACGCCGCCGCAAGGGTACTCAAAGCGGCTAAGGCCAGGATAGACTCCCAGAAAGAGGCCTATCAGTCCTACGCCCCGGCCGAGATTCCGAAGCTCGGCGACGCTATAGTCAGGCAGGACGGAGTCTATGTCTTTTACATAGTATCTGCGGATACGGCCAAGGCTCAGGCCGTCTTGGACAAGCAGGGAAAATAAAGTTTTCATTATAACAAAATGGCGGGCAGACACGAAAGTGCCTGCCTTCTTTTTGCAAAAGTGTCATGCGAATAAACGTTACACAGCCAGAAAGAAAAACTTGCACGGATAAAAAGGAATCTGTCAGGAGAAACGGCGGAAGCACGCGAACGGGAAACCGGTGTAACGCGAGTTTCCTGCGGAAACACCGCTGCAAAAAATCGTTACCGGTATTATTCACATCAAGCCCCATGGCAGGTGGCGCTACCTGGCCTGTTACCCTGACCTTTTCAACAACGAAATTCCCGAATGGAAACTAAGTGGTTCCTTTGATGTCCTCTTACACCGTGATCAGGGCGTCAGCACGCATCGGCAGGTTTCTGCAACCTTCTCAAGCAATACAACGTGATGCTATGACCGCCCGCTTCGCAAGCTCAGCGGAAAACCGCCGGTCCAATACAGAATTGGACCGGCGGCTTGATTGAACTTTTGTGGCTACTAACTATGGACTACTTAACACCGGAAAGGTGCGCCGTTTTTGTTATTATTCTTTACTGTTTACTGTCGCTGTCGGGGACAGCGTTTTTTCCGTAGCGTTTTTTGACACATTCGGTCAGTAAAAATTCTATCTGGCCGTTGACGGAGCGGAAGTCGTCCTCCGCCCAGGCGGCAAGCTTGTCGTAGAGCGAGGGCGAAAGCCGCAGCGGTATCTGTTTTTTCGCTTTATCGTTCTTTTCCATGTTTTTAATAGATGGAGCCGCTGTTGACTACAGGCTGGGCCTCCTTGTTGCCGCAGAGCACAACGAGCAGATTCGAGACCATCGCGGCCTTACGCTCTTCGTCAAGCGAGACAATGCCGTTTTCGCCGAGTTTCGTAAGAGCCATCTGCACCATGCCAACCGCGCCTTCGACAATCAGCTTGCGGGCATCGATGATCGCGCTTGCCTGCTGGCGCTGAAGCATGGCTGCGGCAATTTCCGGCGAATAGGCGAGATGGGTGATTCGCGCTTCGACAATCTCGAGCCCGGCGTCCTCGACCTTTGTCTGCAGTTCGTCCCTGAGCCTCGAAGCCACATCCTGGCTGCTTCCGCGCAGAGACAACTCGTCCGCGGATTCATCCTCGTTCCAGATATCGTAGGGGTAGAGACGACAGATGTTTCTCAAGGAGCTGTCCACCTGAATCGAAAGGAACTCTATGTAGTTGTTCACATTGAAAACAGCCTTGGACGCATTGACAACGCGCCAGATTACCACGACGCCTATCTCGATCGGGTTGCCGAGTTTGTCGTTTACCTTCTGTTTCTCATTGTTGAGTGTCATGACCTTGAGAGAGACAGCTTTGCCGATGGCCGTGTCCCTAAACTTTTCTGAAGAGTCGGGTTTCGCGCCCTTCGCCTTCTGCGCAACTTCCGCCGGCGAAAGCTTTGTGGGATTTACCGCCGTTACGAAGGGATTTACAAAATAGTAGCCCGGGCCCTTGAGCGTACCGTAGTATTTGCCGAAGAGTGTCAGAACGAGAGCCTCGTTGGGTCGGAGCACCTTCAGCCCGGCGTAGAATATGGGACAGACTATAAAACCGATGACGCCCCCCGCGACCGCAAGGGGGACTCCGGCGCCGCTTCCCGCGTCCGCTCTGAGGCAGCCGATTATGAAAGCGGCAAACGCCGCGAGAATGATGAGCGTGTTTAGAATAAGAATGGCCATACCACCGCTTGCTTTGAGTTCCTTTTCCTCGGAAAATAATTTGTTGTCAGACATATGCTTCCTCCAAATAATAATAATTGTTGTCTATAACACCATATTGAAATGATATCAAAATAATATCATATTTTCACGCTTTGTCAATACACTGCGCCCGCCAAAGATTTCGGCGGGCGCAGTGCTAAAATTGTTGAGTTTTTATTCCGCCTGCTTTTTGTGGCCGAAGCTGCGCTGCAGGAGCTTTGTAATCTCGACGATCGGGATAATAAGGAAAGCAAGGCCGAGAGCCGTGGCGTATTCGGCGAAGCTGATGCTCTCAAAGCCAAAGGCCCTGGAGAGGAAGGGGACGTAGAGAATAACGGTCGTGAGGAAAAGGCTGAGTATCCCGGCCCAGATAAGCGCCTTGTTGTGTGTTTTCAGTGTAAACAGGCTCCCTCGCTGCGAGCGCATGTTGAAGCTGTGGAAGATCTCAGCCATGGACATGGTGAGGAAGGCCATCGTCGTCCCGTCGGCGCTGTTGGTTATCTGCCAGACACCGTTTTCCATAAAGTGGCCGAAGAAATAGGCGGCAATTGTGAGGAGCGTGATAAAGAAGCCCTGATAGGCGATGTCGGCGCCGACCCCGCCTGAGAAAACGCCTTCGTTGGACGGGCGCGGTGCCCGGCACATGATGTCCGGTTCCTCGCTCTCAAGCCCCAGCGCGAGGGCGGGGAAGCAGTCTGTGATGAGGTTTATCCAGAGAAGGTGAACCGGCTTCAGAATGATAAAGCCCAGAAGCGTCGCGATGAATATGCTGAGCACCTCGCTCATGTTGGAGCTCAGAAGGAACTGAATGGCCTTCCGTATGTTGTCGTAGATACGGCGGCCTTCTCTGACGGCTCTGACAATCGTCGCAAAGTTGTCGTCGGCGAGCACCATATCGGCGACGTTCTTGGTGACGTCGGTGCCGGTAATTCCCATGCCCACGCCTATGTCGGCGCTCTTGATACTCGGGGCGTCGTTGACGCCGTCACCGGTCATCGCGGTGATGAAGCCGGCATTTTTCCAGGCGTTCACGATCCGCACCTTGTGTTCGGGCTGAACACGTGCGTAAACGGAAATGTCGCGGAAGCGGCTTTCAAATTCCTCGTCGCTCATTTCGGAGATCTCGGAGCCCGATACCGCGTCGTCGTTCTCGCCCAGAATGCCGAGTTCTCTGGCTATCGCGCTTGCGGTGTCGATGTGGTCGCCGGTTATCATAATCGGGCGTATGCCCGCCGAGCGGCACTGTGAAATCGCGTCTTTAACCTCCGGGCGGACGGGGTCTATCATGCCGGTAAGTCCGATAAAGCAGAGATCGAATTCCAGCGCATCCGGTTCGCAGCTTTCGGGTTCCGCCTCCCAGATCTTTTCTGCGGCGGCGAGCACGCGCAGGGCCTTGTTCGCCATGACCCTGTTTGCCGCGGCTATGTCCGTTCTTGCCTCATCCGTCAAAGGAGCGGGCTTTCCGTCTTTAATATAGAATTTGCAGGCACGTATGACCTCATCCGGCGCGCCCTTGGTATACTGGACTATGCCCGAGCGCGTCCTGTGCACGGTGCTCATCATTTTGCGCACACTGTCAAAGGGGGCTTCGCCTATTCGGGGAGCTTTTTCGGTAAGCTCAAATTTGGGGTAGCCGAGAGTATATGCCCAGTTGACAAGAGCGTTCTCCGTCGGCTCACCGGTGATGTTGCCGTCCTCGTGCAGAACCGCGTCGCAGCACAAAGCCATCGCAATCGCGAGGAGGGCCTTGTTTTCGCCGTAGTGCTCCACAACAGTCATCTTGTTCTGTGTGAGCGTGCCTGTTTTATCCGAGCAGATGATCTGCGCGCAGCCCAGTGTCTCGACGGCGGTGAGCTTCCGGATTATCGCGTTTTTACGGCTCATATTCGTAACCCCGATGGAGAGGACGATGGTTACGACGGCGACGAGCCCTTCCGGGATGGCCGCGACGGCGAGGCTTACGGCTATCATGAAGCTGTTCAGAATTACGCCTGTCGAGAGGCTGCCCTCACGCAGCAGCCCGACCGCGAATATGACAACGCATATGATGAGGACGAGCATGGTGAGCACCTTGCTAAGCTGTGTGAGCTTTTTCTGCAAAGGGGTGCGGTTGTCCTTCGCGGTGCTGAGAGCGTCCGCAATCTTTCCCATCTCTGTGCTCATGCCGGCATCGGTCACAACGGCCGCGCCGCGTCCATAGACGACGGTGCTGCCCATGTAAACCATGTTCCTGCGGTCTCCGAGCGGTATGTCGTTTGCGCCCTCAAGCTTCAGCATACTGACGAGCTTGTCGACCGGGACACTCTCGCCCGTGAGTGCCGCCTCCTCGAGCTTCATACTTTTCGATTCGATGATTCGCCCGTCCGCCGGAACAGCATCCCCGGCCTCGAGTATAACGACGTCGCCGACAACGACCTCTTCACTCTTTATTACGCAGATGCTCCCGTCGCGGAGTACCTTGCTCGTTGCGGCAGACATCTGCTGCAGCGCCTCGAGCGCCTTTTCGGCCTTGCTCTCCTGATATACGCCGAGAACGGCGTTCACAATGACGACGAACATAATTATAATGACATCGGCATAGCCCTCGTTTGAATAGGAGGAGGTTACGGCGGAAATGACGGCCGCGGCTATGAGCATGATAATCATGGGGTCTGCCATTTGTGTGAAGAAGCGCTTAACCAGAGAGTCTTTTTTACTCTCCGCAAGCTTGTTTTTTCCGTTTCGCACAAGCCTTTCCGAGGCTTCCGAAGAGGAAAGCCCGTTGTACGAACTATTTAGTCCGCGAAGGACATCCTCGATTTCGCTGCAGTAATATTTCATCTGTGATACCCTTTCTGACATATGCTATAAAAAGACTCACGGGCAGGACCTGCCTGCCCGTGAGTCTGGTCATTTAATACAAGCCAGGCAGATATTTCTGCCATGTATGTTGACTTGAACCGCATAAAGCGCTGACTACTCCCCCACGGAGAATAATTCATTCTAACATCAAAGGAGATATATGTCAACAGTATGATTCTTCCGCCGCCTTATCCTGTCTGAGCCGCCTAATGAAATCTCGATAGGGCACCGGCATTGCCCGTGCCGCCGTTTTCGTTTTAATCCGCCAGGGGCTGTATTTATTCAGGGCAATACCCGCTTAAGATTTTCGTAAAATTCTACGATTCTGAACTTGAGCCTGTAGCTGCCGTCGGACTTCCTGATGATTCCCGCGCTGTCTCCGGAGAGACCGGAGAAGGCGGACTCGTCCTCTGCGGAGCTCATACAGAGAGGGGGAAAGACAACACACCACCAGTTGTGCCCTTTTCCCTCGCCCAATATTATCTGCAGTGAGAGATAGCCGCCCGCGGGGAGAGAGAAGCCGTCGTAATTACGCGTCGGGTAGCTCTCAACGCAGAGCTTTGCCGTGGCCGGATAATCCATGCCGCTCACCCTGAGGCTCTGTTCGGCCGCTTCCTGAAGTTCGGGCAGAGAATCGTTTATGAGCTTTTGCGCTACGTCTATGTTGTCGGTATATTCAAGCTTTGGCGTAAGTACCGAAAGAACGCTGTCGCGGACTTTGAGCTTTGCCGCCTGATCGGCGGCGCCGTCCGAGTTCGCGACAACATGCAGCCTTACCAGCTCACCTGAGAGCTTTGCCTGCTCCGCTCTTGCGTAGAGCCCTGTGCAAAGCGTGGCACACAGAGCGATGAGAAGAGATATTTCCCATATTTTCGGATTTCGGATCATAATAAACCGCCTTTATAATTTAAGCGGAAAGGCGGCGGAAAGGTGTTGAAAGAGGAAAAATGCCGCCCGACTGCTGTTAAAAGCATTATCGACGGCATTTTGTCCTTTTATTCGGTTTTATCGTATATCAAGCTTTTTCTGAGGGACCGCGGTGAAAATTTCTCCGTATCGCCTCCCGAGGGCTTTCGCCGCGGTTTTCGCCCTGTCCTCGCGGCCGAAGATACCGAAAACTGCGGAACCAGTGCCGGTCATCACGGTCCCGAGTGCTCCGCAGTCGAGAAGAAGGGTCTTTATAGCGGGTATATCGTCCGGCTTCGGAGGCAAAACATCCTCGAACACGTTGTACATTCTGCGGCAGACGCCGTTCAGGTCTTTCTTTCGGATCGCGGAGACTATGCCCTGCGTGTCAGGGTGAAATCTGATGCTCCCGAGGTCGAGCCTCGCGAAAAGCTCCGGAGTGGAGACAGAGAAACGCGGCTTCGCAATCACGAAAAGGCAGTCCGGAAAGGATGGGAGCTCCGTAAGAACTTCGCCTCTGCCCACAGCGAGTGCGGTGCCGCCCGCGACGCAGAAGGGAACATCCGAACCGAGTGCCGCGCCGAGTTCTTCGAGCTCGCTTCCGGTGAAAGGACTTCCTGTAAGGGTGTTCAGCGCGCGGAGCACCGCCGCAGCGTCCGCCGAACCTCCGCCCATCCCGGCGCAGACCGGAATACGCTTTTTGATCGAGATATCCGCGCCCAGCTCTTTTCTGCCCGCCCTTTCGAAAAATGCCCTTGCGGCTTTCGCGGCTATATTGCGTTCGTCGCAGGGCAGAAAGCGGAGATTGGTGGAAACGTGGAGCTGCCTGTCGTCCCTGAGCGAGACGTCAACGTCGTCGCAGAGCGAAACACTCTGCATGACCATGCACATCTCGTGAAATCCGTCCCCGCGCTTTGAAAGAACGTCGAGCGAAATATTCAGTTTCGCGTAGGCTTTTTCGGTTGGCATAGGGCATATCCTTTACAAAATCAATTAAGTTCGAACAGGGCGGGCATAAGACCGATCCCGGCGTGCATAAAGCTACCTCTCAGGCCGTTGGCTTCGGTGTAAGGGAGAGCGGCCTTCGTGTCTGTCCTGCTGTCATAGATTAGATAGGGAACCGGGTCGCCGTCGTGCTGGCGGTTCGAAGTAAGTGTCTTGTGGTCGCTCAGAATGAGAATGCGGAAATCCTGGCGCTTCGCTGAGAGCGCGTCGCACAGGGGCCTGACGACACGGCTGTCGAGCCATTCAATGGCCTGTATCTTCCCCTTGAGATCGCCGCAGTGCGTGCATTCGTCCGGACCCTCCAGATGGACAGCGACGAAATCACGGGTCTCAAGTGCTTTCAAAGCGGCGCCGACTTTGCCCTCATAGTTTGTTTCAACCTCTCCGGTCGCCCCATCGACAAGGATCACGTCGAGGCCTGTGAGCCGCGCAATACCGTGGCAGAGCGGCACGGCCGAGACAACCGCGCCGGTCTTTCCGTACTGTTCCCTGAAATTTGGAAGCTTCGCGACCGTGCCTTCGGCCCAGAACCAGATGGCGTTGCCGGGGAATTTACCTTCCTTCCGGCGCTGTACGTTGAAGGGATGGTCACGAAGCAGCTCATTGGCCTTTTTCATGAGCTTCGAAAGAACCTCGGCGTTGGCGCAGCCCTTAGGGAGCTTGTCGCCGACTCTCGCGCCGATATTGTCATGCGGAGGCGCGAGTTCAAGCCCTTTGATGTCGACCTGCCTCTGTACCGCGATATGGCGGTAGGAGTCGGTGGGATATAGGCTCATCCCGGCCTCTTTGGCCATAGCCCTGAACTCGGGATGCCCGAAGAGATATTCCACAAGCGCGACGCCCTGCTTCTCGCACAGGCCGCCTGCGGAGTGGGAAAGAATTCTTTTCTCCTCAAAGGGAATGCAGTAGTCGTCCGTAACGGTCACGTTGTTGCAGCGGTAGGCGGCATCCCCGAAAGAAAGCGCAATGCCCTGGGCCGCGGCTTCGAGAGGGGCGCGGCCGGAATAGCAGCTGTGCGGATCGCAGCCGAAAATGGACATGATGGCGGTGTCGCTTCCGGGGGGAAAGCCCTCCGGAACATTCATCACACTGCCGAGTACGCCGTGTTCGGCGAGAAAATCGATAAAAGGCTTTGACGCGGCCTCAAGAGGGGTGCGGCCATTCAGTTCGGGAACCGGATTGTCCGCCATGCCGTCGCCTATAACAAGAATATATTTCATGGCGCATTCCTTTCTGTATATCAAATATGCAATTTGCAGTTTTAAAGCTATTCAGATTATACACTAATGTTTTCTGCTTGAAAAGCGGTAATGTCTTGATATTTGTAATATAAAAAACTCCCGAAGGACAAAAAAGGGATTGTTTTTCACAAAAGAGGTGAAAACAATCCCTTTTTGGATTACCGGAAAATCCGTCTATCTCTTCCTGTGGGCCTGAAGTCTGGCCATGGCTCTCGCGAGAGCGGCGGAAGTGTTGTAGTACTCGATAACGCTCTGCTTGTTGCGCAGACGTTCCTCCGCAAGCTCCTTGGCGGCCTCGGCGCGCTTGACGTCGATCTCCTCGGGACGCTCCGCCGACGAGACGAGCACAACCGCGTATTCCGGTGTGATTTCGGCAAAACCGTCCGAAACGACCGCTGTATGCCACTCTCCGTCCGCTTTGAACTGCAACTCGCCGGGCACGATCGCGGTGACCGTACTCTCGTGGCCGGACATCACCCCGTACTTACCGTCCTGAATGGGCATGATCAGGGATTCGGCCTGACCGACAAAAAACTGCTTGTCGACAGTCAATATTTCCAGGCAAAATGTATCGTCCATGGGAAGGCCGTCCTTTCTGAAAGAGGAAAAAATCAGATGCTATGAGATTAAAGGGTCTTGGCCTTTTCAGCGACTTCGTCGATCGTTCCAACCATGCTGAAAGCCGATTCGGGGAACTTATCGGCCTCGCCTCCGAGTATCGCTTCAAAGCTGTGGAGCGTGTCCTCCAACTTCACATAGCGGCCCTTGATTCCGGTGAAGGTTTCGGCCACAAAGAAGGGCTGGGAGAGGAACTGCTGGACTCGGCGGGCTCTCTCGACCGTCAGGCGGTCCTCTTCGGAGAGTTCCTCCATTCCGAGGATGGCGATAATGTCCTGCAGCTCTGTGTAGCGCTGTATGAGCTCCTGAATCGCACGCGCGGTCTTATAGTGGCGCTGTCCGACGACGTCGGGCTCCAGTATGCGGGAGGTGGAGTCCAGCGGGTCGACCGCCGGATAGATGCCCATCTCAACAATCTTTCTCGAAAGGACGGTCGTCGCGTCCAAATGCGCGAAGGTCGTCGCCGGGGCCGGGTCCGTGAGGTCGTCCGCCGGGACATAGACAGCCTGCACGGAGGTGATGGCTCCGTTCTTCGTGGAGGTGATGCGCTCCTGAAGCATGCCCATGTCATTGGCAAGTGTCGGCTGATAGCCGACCGCGGAGGGCATCCGGCCCATGAGAACCGAAACCTCGCTGCCCGCCTGAACATAACGGAAAATATTGTCGATAAAGAGAAGGACGTCTTGTTTCTTTTCGTCCCTAAAGTATTCAGCCATCGTTAGGCCGGTCAGAGCAACGCGCATTCTGGCTCCTGGCGGCTCGTTCATCTGGCCGAAAACCAGGGCCGTCTTGGCCAAAACACCGGAATCACCCATCTCGTGCCAGAGATCGCTGCCCTCGCGGGTGCGCTCGCCGACGCCGGTAAACACGGAATATCCGCCGTGTTCGGTCGCAATGCTGTGGATTAGCTCCTGAATAAGGACGGTCTTTCCGACGCCGGCGCCGCCGAACAGCCCGATCTTTCCGCCTCTGGCATAGGGGGCCAGAAGGTCGATGACCTTTATTCCGGTCTCCTGTATTTCGGCTACGGGGCGCTGTTCCTCAAACTTCGGAGGCTGCCTGTGAATGGGCCACCTCTCCTTGGTGACGACCGGCTCCTTCTCGTCGATGGGGTCGCCGAGAACGTTGAACATGCGGCCGAGTATCTCGTCTCCGACCGGGACCGTGATCGGGCCGCCCGTATTGACGGCCTCTATCCCGCGGCTTATTCCCTCACTGGGGGAGAGCATGATGCAGCGGACAGTGTTGTTGCCGAGGTGCTGGGCAACCTCCATCACAGCCTTCTCTTGATTCAGGGTGATCTGAAGAGCATCCCTGATCTGTGGAAGCTGTCCCGAGGGAAACTCGACGTCCACGACAGGACCCATTACCTGAACAACGGTACCTTTATTTTCAGACATATGAAAATGACCATTCCTTTCACTAAGCTGCAGTCACCGAGCGGTGTCTGTAAAGCTGCTATCTGTTGACTGCCTGCGCGCCGCCGACGACCTCGGTGATCTCCTGCGTAATGGCAGCCTGACGCGCTCTGTTGTATTCGAGACTGAGCTGCCGGAGCAGATCTCCCGCGTTCTTGGTGGAAGAATCCATGGCGGTCATACGGGCCTGCTGTTCTGAGCAGAAAGATTCCACCAGCGTGCTGAATATCATACCGGTCACATAGTGGGGCACAAGGGCGGAAAGAACTTCGCTTTCGGAAGGAACATATTTGACCGTGTGGTTGCGGTTCTCATCGCCGCGGGGATTCCAGGCAAATACACTGCGGTCGACAGGCAGCAGCTTAAGGTCCTTGGGCTCGAGCTTCATCGGGGTAATCATCTCGGTATAGATGACGTGGAGCTCGTCAAGCCGTTTTTGGCGGAACTCCTCCAGCAGATACTGGCTGATTTCACGCGCGCGGTGCATATTCGGATTCTGAGCGGTATATTCAAATTCCTGCTCTATGGCGGAGCTCCTTTTCCGGAACCACGCCGCGCCGACCTGCCCGATCAGAAACAGACGGTGGTTTGGGTGCTCTGCCAAAGCCTTTTCCACAAGCTTGATGGCGTTGTGGTTATAAGCTCCGGCAAGGCCCTTGTCTCCTGTAATCAGCACATAGCCAACCTTCCGGTCCTGCTGCGAAATTTCGGGACGCGGATCCATATAGAAGTGCTCCATCTCTTCGGACCAGTGGAGAATATCCGCTATCGTGTTGTCTACCGTCGTAAAGTAGGGCTTAACGTTGTTGAGCTGCTTTCGAGCCTTACGGAGATTGTTGGAAGAAATGAGGTACATGGCGTTCGTGATCTTCCGTATCTCCTGGACGCTCTTGATGTGGGAGCGGATCTCCTTGACATTAGACACCGGAAATCACCTTCCTTCCGTTTCCTCCGCCGCCGTCTTGATTCCGGCGCGAAGCTTAAACGCAGAGAGCTCTGTGCCGATAGCTTCCGCGGAAGCGTCGGAAATGACTTTGCTGCCGCGAATGTCGGAAGTGACGTCCGAACGCTGGGACTCCATATAATCGGCAAAATCATGCGCGAATTCCGTGACCTTATCGAGAGGCACGTCGTCGACAAGCCCCTTCGTGGCTATGAACAGAATGATAGCCTGACGGGACAGCGTCATCGGGTGATAGAGGGGCTGTTTCAAAAGCTGCATCATCCGTTTGCCGTGATCGAGAGAGTGCTTGGTGGCGCTGTCCAGATCGGAGGCGAATTGCGTAAATACCTCAAGCTCTCTGTAGCGCGCAAGGTCGATTCGGAGAGTTCCGGCGACCTTTTTGATCGCTTTGGTCTGGGCGTCGCCGCCGACACGGGATACAGAGAGGCCGACGTTTACGGCGGGCCGCTGTCCGGAAAAAAACAGTCCGGTTTCCAGATATATCTGTCCGTCTGTAATGGAGATAACGTTCGTGGGGATATAGGCGGACACGTCGCCCGCCTGAGTTTCAATAAGCGGCAGGGCGGTCATGGAGCCGCCGCCGTGTTCCTTGTTCAAACGGCAGGCGCGCTCAAGAAGTCTCGAGTGCAGGTAGAAGACGTCGCCGGGATAAGCCTCGCGTCCGGGGGACCTCTTTAAAAGCAGGGACAGCGTTCTGTAAGCGACCGCGTGCTTTGAAAGATCGTCATAGACGATGAGAACATCCTTGCCCTGGGACATAAAGTATTCGCCCATGGCCGCTCCGGCGTAGGGCGCAATATACTGCAGGGGCGCGGGGTCGCTGGCTGTTGCGGATACGATGATGGAGTATTCGCCTGCCCCGTATTTGTCGAGGGTGTCCTTGACGCGGGCGACGCTTGACGCCTTCTGGCCTATGGCAACATAGATGCAGATGACGTCCTGCCCCTTCTGGTTCAGGATCGTATCGATCGCAATCGCGGTCTTGCCGGTCTGACGGTCGCCGATGATGAGCTCGCGCTGACCGCGCCCGATGGGGATCATGGCGTCGATAGCCATGATGCCGGTCTGAAGCGGCACGGTCACCTTCTGACGCGTAACGACTCCGCTGGCTTCGCGTTCCACAGGGCGTGTCTCCGAAGCCTTAATGGGCCCTTTCCCGTCCAGCGGAGAGCCGAGCGAGTCGACCACTCGCCCGAGCAGCGCTTCGCCAACCGGCACGTCTGTCGCGCGGCCGGTGCGTTTTACCGAGGAGCCCTCTCTGAGCCCGTCCTCTCGGCCGAGCAGAACGATGCCGACGCTGTCGCGCTCAAGGTTCATCACCATCCCGCGGACGCCGGTATCGAATTCGACCAGCTCGCCGTAGGCCGCGTTCTGCAGCCCGTATACGGTTGCAATTCCGTCGCCCACATTGAGGATGGTTCCGGTCTCGCTGCGCTCGGTTTTGATATTGTAGTTTGAGATTTCCTCCTGCAGTATGGATACAATCTCATCCGATGTGTTTTTCATATTATTCGCCTCTCTTGCAGATAACGGGCCATATCGCGGAGCGATCTGCGCACGCTGCGGTCATAGGTTACGTTGTCGATTTTGAGGATAAATCCGCCCAAAAGCTCGGGATCGGTCTTGATATCCAGCAATATCTCGTCGCGGTGATGCAGCCTGCAAAGAGTCTCCCGGATTCTGGCCTGACGCTCGGCGTCCGGGAAATGGGCACAGAGCATCTCACAGACGGCCGTGTTGCGCGACTCAAGGTCGATGCTTCGGAAAGCCTCCGTTATCTCCGGAAGGAGCTTCATGCGGCCCTTTCGAACCAGCAGCTTATAGAAGCCTAGAAGCTCCGGCGCGCCTTCAAACAGCTGCAGACGATCCAGCACCCGTTCCTTTTCCGAAAAGTCGAGCGACGGGTTTTCCATAGCCTCCCGGAGCGGCAGGCATTCTGAAATTGATTTCGCGGTGTCCGAAAAACGCTTTGGATCAAAGTGAAGATTAAAACAGGCCTGCGCGTATCGGCGTGCCAGCTCGTTCATGACCGGTCACCCGCCTCTGAGAGGAACATATCCAGAAGCGCCATATCCCCGTTGGTGTCAAGCTCCTTCTGCGCAACTTTGGCTGCGGCGAGGAGCGCGAGCGAAGCAACTTCTTTCCTTGTCTCACGGAGCATGGTTTCGCGTTCCGTTTCGATCTGCTGCCTTGCCGTATCCAGAAGGCGGTTGGCGTCGGCATGGGCAGTCGCCATAACGGACTCATATTCCTTCTCCGCCTGGGCTTTGGCCTGAGCCAGAAGGTCGGCGCTGTCCTGTCTCGCGTCTCCGAGCATCTCGGTATACTTCGAAAGCAGCTGGCCGGCCTGCTCGTTTTTCTGCGCTGCGCCGTCAAGATCCTCCTGAACGGTCTGCGAACGCTTATCAAGTATGGCCGTAATTTTCTCAAACAGGAAATGCTTAAGAAACCACCAGAGAAGCAGTAGGTTTACGATCGTAAAAATAATGGTGAATGGATTAAAGTCAAACACAGGGATCGTCCCCTTTATTTCGTGAAGATTATGGCAAGAGCGATAACGAAACCGTAAATTGCCGTTGCTTCGGCAAGTGCGCAGCCGATAAGAAGTGTGTTGCGGATGTTGTTGGCGGCCTCTGGCTGGCGGGCGATGGATTCTGCTGCTTTACCTGTGGCGAAGCTGATGCCGAGCCCGGCGCCGATACCCGTAAAGACTGCGATGGCTGCTGCGAATGCGACTGTCATAATTAATTCCTCCTAATGATTTTGTGATGTGTGCAAGGATATGGGTATATTTATTCTTCTTCGTTGATTGCCTCTCCGGTGAAAACGGTGGTCAGGAAGACAAAAACAATCACCTGGATGAGACCGTCAAAGATATCGAAATAGAGGCTGAATGCCGCGGGAACGATTACGGGCACGACGGCTTTTAACAGTTCCATGATGATAAAGGCGCCGAGCACGTTGCCGAAAAGCCGCATGCAGAGGGAAAGGGGACGGATGCCGATTTCCATGAGGTTGATCGGAAGCAGAAGCGGTATCGGTTCTGCGAACCGCTTGAATCCGCCTTTAGCCCCGAGAAAACGGAACTGGCTCCCGTAGATGAGAAAGACGCTGGTGATAGCGAGAGACGCCGTGATACTCACGTCCTTGGTCGGCGGAGTAAGGCCGAGAATGCCGCACAGGTTGGCAAACGTTAAATAGATGGTTATCGTTCCGATCCATGGTGCGAAATGCCGCCAGTGGCGGCCGATGTTCTCTTTGCAGAAGCCGTTGATAAAGCCTACCATAGCTTCAAGCATGGACTGGAGTCTCCCCGGCTTGTCAGGCTTGAGATTACGGGTGGCAAGAAGGACCAATACGATAATGAGGGCCGAAAGAATCAGGTTTACCAAAACCGATTCGCTTACCTTTATCCCGCCCAAAACAGGAATGGTAAAAGCAATCTTGGTCGCTAGCCCTTCGGTCATTGTTGTTTGAATGTTGCCCAAAGAAAAAACCACCTCCGGCAAAAGAATTGAAGCGCGGCTGGCATAATATATTTATTTACCGGGCTGCTGCGGATACAAGCAGCCGGCAAACAATATTTTTATTGTGCGCTTTGCTTTGCGGGGTAAGATGCGTGGAACACCAATATTGGTGAAAAAACCCGTTGTTTTCCGTTAATATGATAAATAATACTTTATTTTTTACCAAAAGTCAATCACCGTTGAAAAATTGAAATATACGAGTATTATTTGAAGAAATCGCTTAAAAAACCGACAAAATATTCAGTAATATTAGAATTGAAATCATAAAATATCAACAAAATCCCAAGCGTGGCAGATAATAACAGAAAGAATAAGGGGAAGAAAGCGCGAAGCTTCGTCAGCGCTCGCTGCGGTTTGCGGACTGCTTTTCCGCGGCTTCGAGCACATGACTTATCAGCACAGAGGTGGTGACGGAGCCGACGCCGCCGGGTACGGGGCTAATCGCCCGGACTACAGGCGCCGCGGCCTCAAAATCCGCGTCGCCGCACATTTTGCCGTCTGAGAAATTTATACCTACATCTATTACCGTCTGGTTTTCGGAAAAAAAGTCTTTCCCCAGCATTTTTGGCTTTCCGGCTGCACATATCAGAATATCCGCCCCCCTTGCCAGGGAGGGCATGTCTGCTGTCCCGCTGTGGCAGATCGTAACGGTCGCGTTTTTTGCCAGAAGCATCATGGAAACGGGCTTGCCCACGACAAGACTCCGGCCTATGACCACGGCTTTCCTGCCGCTGCAGTTAATTCCGTAGTGGTCGAGTATCTCGATGCAGGCCTGCGCCGTGCAAGGAGGAAAGCCCCTTCCGCTTCCGGTAAAAACGCCGGCGAGCGAGCCTTCGGTGATGCCGTCAACGTCTTTTTCCGGGGAGAGTGCCCGGCGCGCCGCTTCTCCGTCCAGATGTTTCGGGAGGGGCATAAAGATCAGAACGCCGTTCACCGAGGAATCGGCGTTCAGCTTTTCAATTTCGTCAATAAGCGCGTCCTGCGTGGAATCGGCGGGAAGAAGGCAGCGCCTTACCGCGAGACCGACCTTATCGCAGCGTTTTACGACGCTGCTCTCATACGCGATATCGTCTCCGCGCCCTCCGACCCGCACTGTCGCAAGGACCGGAGCAATTCCGCGTACCCGGAGCGCCGCGAGAATTTCCAGTGCGCGTTTATCAATGGCCGCGGCGGCCTCCGCACCCTTTAATAGCTCTGCCATCGGAATTTTCCTTTCATTTTAGCTTTTCGACCACGGCGGCATAAGTCCTGTCCGCGAGGGGGCAGTATCTGTCGAGAAGCGTCTCCGCCTCCTCTTTTAGCTTTCCCGCGTAAGAGAGGTCCTTCATGAGCTTTACATTAATTAATATATTCAGACTTGCGCCCATCAGGGCCGTTTTGCAGTAAAGCAGGCCGACTCCGACGTCGGACTGCATAAGACTGCTGCCCTTGACAGCAAGCTCCGCGTGCAACTCGATTACCTCCGCCGCAGTCTTCATGATATTGAGCGGGGCCGAGCAGGCGAGACGCAGCGCGTCCTCCATTATTGTGTCCCGCTTCGGATCTTCCCGTGGCACACCGTAGGCTTTTGAGAGCGGGCCGAAGCAGGCGGCGTCTTCGTCGATTTGCATAAGTAACTTTTTTCGGAGCAGCGCGGCCCTTTCCAAAATACGAGCAATATCCGGCTCAAACTCGGCATATTTCTTTTTCCCGGTCGTCAGATTTCCGACCATGGAGGCGAGCGCGGCCCCGACCGCGCCTGCCAGAGCCGCTGCTCCGCCACCGCCGGGAACGGGCTCGGATGAAGCCAGAAGCTCAGTAAATTCATTTGCGGAGAGCTCAGAAAGAGACATATTTCGTCCTCCTGGAAGGAAGTTCATTTTACACAATACATGCTATCATATATTGTAAGAAATATCAAGACTCATAGTCAGGTTTCAGCAAAACGACGATATGTGCCACAGAATACGGGGAATAATACAACGAATTAAATCACTAAACACAAATTAAAAAAATCGGTGTATCATAACGTGTCAAACTGTATTATTTCACGTTTCAATATGTCTCAATATGTTTCCTAATTGTAGCATAAAACACAAGATTGTGCAAGATTACCCTTATATTGGATTTATTTTGTGCTTTTGCACAATTGACTAATAGTGACGCGCGTGATACCCTCTCAATAGGTCGAGTAATAATTACCGACAACAGCCGGTTATTCAGGCCGATGGTCAGCAAAATCGCTGAAGTTGCATGGTGATCCTGACGGCACTTCTTGCACCTTGCTTTGCGGTGGAGCGACTTATTTTTATTTAATTAATGGAGGTCATTATTATGGCATACAGCATGGATACAGTCGTAGGCGACATCCTCAACAACCCTGATGCTTGCGCGGTTATGGACGAGATCATTCCCGGAACCACAAAGAACCCCATGATGAAGATGGCTAAGGGCTTCACCCTCGGCAAGATTGCTAAGACCCCGGCTGCTAAGATCCCCGAAGCAAAGATCAAAGAGTTCATCGATGCCTGCAACGCGAAGGGCATTGGCTAATCGATAAATACGTACTAAGTTTTCTTGTCGTTTTTTCTCACCGTCAGGAGAACGGACGACGTAATCTGAAAGCTTAATTTCGTTTTTGGCAGCACGTCGGGTTTAAAACCGGCGTGCTGTTTTTGTGCTATACGGCATATAATGTCCGGAGGGTGAGAGATTTGGACATCAAAAAAACACAACTGGCGGGTTTTATTTTTACGGTAGCTTTGGGGACGCTTCTCCATTTTGCCTACGACCTCTCCGGAGAGAACGCGTTTGTAGGCGCGTTCAGCGCGGTGAACGAAAGTCTCTGGGAGCACCTGAAGCTCCTCACGGTTCCGATGCTCATATTCGGCGTCTACGAGTATTTTGCATTCGGCAGGAAGAGCGGAAATTTTATGCTGGTCCGTTTTCTGTCCATACTGCTGGGAACGGCGTTCATAATCGGGGCGTTTTACTTCTACACGGGTATCTTGGACCGCAATTATCTCATAATCGATATACTCATCTTCGTCGCGGCGGTCTTTATCGCCTACCGCTTCAGCAGCGTGATGCTTGAAAGCGGCAAACTCCGGACAGAAAACGGAAGGACCGTCGGCGCGGCGGGGCTTGCGCTGATTATTCTTTTCACGGTCGTTTTTACTTTTCGTCCGCCCGAAGCGGGTATTTTCACCGACCCCCACACCGGCGTGGCCGGCATACCGAAGAGATGAATATTTCGGCTCCGGCGTTTTTTCCGGCAGCCGAAAATTTTTTTTCGAAATGTACTTGACAAGATAAGGCACTTGTTGTACTATTGCCATAGTGTACTAATAAACCAATACAGTGACACAAAAAGAAAGGTAGTGATCGCTTGGCGTGGCAATTTTCGAGTGACCGGCCCATATATATTCAGGTATCTGACCAAATCGTATCGGGTATCCTGACAGGGACTTACAAGATGGGCGAAAGGCTGCCCAGCGTACGCGAGTTCGCCGTGATAGCTGCGGTAAATCCAAACACGGTTCAGAGAGCTCTTTCAGAGCTCGAGAGCGTCGGACTTGTTGAGACGCAGCGCAACACCGGCAAGTTTGTAACACAAGAGGGGAGCGTAATAGAAATGGCGAGGAATAAACGCGGCGAGCTGCTTGCGTCAGAGTTCCTGAAGAGCATGGCGGCTCTGGGCTACAGCTGCGAGCAGACAATAAGTCTGCTCACCGAGGCAGGCAGAAGGGAGGTGCTTGCAAATGAGCGAAGCGACGCTTGAATGCAGGGAACTTTCAAAATATTTTGGGCCTAATGCCGCGCTTCACAATGTGAATATCAGCCTCCCGGCAGGGAAAATCATCGGCCTGCTCGGGCCCAACGGAAGCGGAAAATCAACACTTATTAAGCTGGCCTGCGGGCTTCTGACGCCGACGGATGGAGAGATACTGGTTTGCGGCTTTGAGCCCGGAATAGAGAGCAAAGCGCTTGTATCCTACCTTCCCGAGCGTACCTATCTGCCCGACTGGATGACGGTTCTGGACTGCCTCAAATATTTCCAGGATTTTTACGCCGACTTCGACTATGCGAGAGCCATTTCGATGCTGCAGGCCCTGAGTGTTCCAGCCAACGCGAGGATGAAGACTCTGTCGAAGGGCACCAAGGAGAAGGTTCAGCTAGTCCTCGTCATGTCCCGCCGCGCCAGGCTTTATCTGCTTGACGAGCCGATAGGCGGCGTTGACCCAGCGGCACGCGACTATATACTCGGGACGATTTTGAGAAACTACTGCGAGGATTCGACCGTCCTCATCTCGACTCACCTGATCGCCGACGTCGAGAAGATCCTTGACGAATTCATTTTTCTTCAGAGCGGGCAAATCGTCTCTTATGCCTCAACGGACAGCCTCAGAGCGGATTTGGGCAAGTCCATAGACGAGTACTTCAGGGAGGTGTTCAGATGCTAGGCAAACTCATCAAGCAAGACTTCAAGTCGCTTTCACGCATCCTGTTCCCGACGCAACTCGCGATTCTTGCCGCGAGCATAATCGGAACGATAAGCTTTGCCATTAATATCAGAAAAGGTGTCGGGGCGTATTTCCAGAACGGGACATTCGGCATAATCAGCGGAATCTCCGCCATGCTCGGCGGTCTTATGGTGTTCGCGATCTTTGCATCGGTATTTCTCGTGGCCTTTATCATCTTCGAGCGCTTCTACAAGAGCTTCATGACAAGCGAGGGCTATCTCACCTTTACGTTGCCCGTTACGACGTCCGAACTCCTCTGGTCGAAACTGATAACGGCCATGCTGTGGACTATAATCAGCGCAGTCGTCATATTTATCAGTGCGAACATATTCATCTATTTCGGTACGGCGAAAGAGGGGATTGTGAATTTCAGTCCGTACACGCAGATATTCAGGGGAATCAGAGAGGCCTTTTCAGAGTTAGGCGGCGGACTAACGCTGCCGATAATTGAGTTCATTATTCTCTGCATTATCGGACTCGCATACAACATCCTCCATATATATCTTGCGCTGATAATCGGTGGAATAGTTTCCCAGAAGCATAAGATCCTCGCGGGCGTAGGTTTTTATTTTGTCATCAGCATTGCAGTCGGCATCGTGACGTCACTGCTGATGAACCTTTTTGGCGGCGCTATGGTAAATCAGCTCAACAGACTTGACAGTCTCATGCCCGGTCTGAACGGCGCTCAGGCTTTCCATATGGTGATGAACGCGACCCAGCCCATGATACTCTGCTCTATGGCCTTTACACTCATTCTGACGGCCGGTTTCTTCCTGCTTAGCAATTACTTCATCAAAAATAAGCTCAATCTTGAATGATCTTTCCGCGGCCCCGGCTTTTTCCGGGGCCGCGGAAAACGGGGGATGAAGATGCGTATTGCAGAAAACAGCACGATGCTCAGAGAGGCCGGAAAAGCGAAACACAAAACGCCCGCCGTCCTTCTTATCTTCCTTTTCCCGGCAGTCTTTATCCTGGCTTACCTGTCGTCCACACTCATCAGCTACATTCCATTGGCCGTCATGCTCCGCCCCAGCGGAGGTGTAAAATTTTTTTTCCCGCTGATGGCTGAGCTCATGAGGCACCCGCCATACTGGTTCGGAGTTCTCAGCAGTATACTGCCTTTCGTGCTGATTATCCTGTTCATAATCTTCTACTGCCTCAGGATAGAGAGACGTTCGCTTGCCTCAATGGGCCTGAGAAAAGCGGGCATCCCGGCCAATTACCTTGTCGGCTACGCCGTCGGTACCCTTATGATAACGGCTGCCGTCGGGCTTTCGGTCCTTCTGGGCGGAGAGACGTTCACGGGTTTTAATGCTGGGGTTTCCGCGCCGTACATCGCGCTGATGTTTGCGCACTATCTGGTTCAGGGTATGAGCGAGGAAGTTGCGTTCCGCGGTTATCTCATGGTATCCTGCGCGAACAGGGTGCCGGCAGCCGCGGCGGTCGCGATAAGCTCGCTCATATTCGCAGCCTTCCATCTTTTCAACGGCGGCGTGACGGTTCTCGCTTTTATAAACCTTACCCTGTACGGCGCTTTTGCCGCGTTTTACGTGCTCCGCACCGACGACCTCTGGGGCGCCTGCGCTGTCCACTCCGCATGGAACTTCTTTCAGGGCAATATCTTCGGGATCTCGGTCAGCGGCGGAGACGCTTTGAGCTCGGTATTCGGAACGCTCCCCGTCATCGGGCGCGAAAACATTTCCGGCGGCGGCTTTGGAATAGAAGGCGGCCTGTGCACAACCCTTGTCATGGCTTTCGGCATCGCTCTGCTCCTGATTATCCCGCGAAAGCCGAGGCCTGCCTTTCCCGCTGACGGGTCGGATAAGACAGTTTGATATAGAGAAATTCTCCGGTTTGGTTGCCGGAGAATTTTTTTATAACAGGCTTGACAAATAGGCCGTTACTGGTTATACTGTTAATACTGAATATATACAGAATTCTACATTGGGGGGCGAAAACATGGATATTATCATCAGCAACGCGAGCAGCCAGCCGATATACGAGCAGATATTCTCGCAGATCAAGAACAGCATAATATCCGGAAAGCTCCGTGAGGGCGACGCGCTCCCGTCGATCCGGTCGCTGGCAAAGGATCTACGCATCAGCGTCATAACCACAAAGCGGGCCTATGACGAACTGGAGCATGCGGGCTATATCTACACGGTGGCGGCGAAGGGTTGCTTCATCGCGGAAAAGAACGTCGAGGTCATAAGAGAGGAGCATCTCAAGGAGATAGAGACGCATCTTCAGAAGGCGGCGGAGCTTGCGGCGACCTGCGGACTGACGGATGGCGACGTGATCGAAATGTATAAAGTTCTGAAAGGGGAAGAGAGCGTATGAATGCGATAGAGGTCCGCGGTTTGAGCAAAACTTACGACGATTTCAGACTGGACAAGTTAGATTTGAATCTGCCGGAGGGCTGCATAATGGGCCTGGTAGGAGAGAACGGTGCCGGAAAGTCGACGACGATAAAGCTCATCATGAACGCAATACGGGCGGACGCGGGAAGTGTCGCCGTTCTGGGAGAGGACAACCGAGGAAAGGCCTTTCTGAAGCTGAAGGAGGACATCGGCGTTGTCCTCGACGAGGCCTATTTTCCGGAGGTGCTGAATGCTGTCAACGTCAATTTGGTGATGAGAAATACCTTTATGAATTGGGATGAGAAAAAATACTATTCGTTTTTAGAGAGATTTTCGTTGCCGGAGAAGAAGCAGTTCAAGGACTTTTCTCGGGGAATGAAGATGAAATTCGCCATTTCCGTCGCGCTGTCCCACAATCCCAGACTTCTAATTCTGGACGAGGCGACCAGCGGCCTCGACCCGATGATCAGGGATGAAATCCTGGATATTTTCAATGACTTCACGCGGGAAGAAAATCACTCGGTGCTGCTCTCCTCACATATTGTGAGCGATCTTGAAAAGATATGCGACTACATAGCCTTCCTCCACAAAGGGAAGCTTGTCTTCTGTGAGGAGAAGGATATGCTTCTGGAGAAATACGGACTTCTAAGGCTGTCAAAGAGCGACTTCGAGGCCGTTCCGGAGAAAGCCGTTATGGGGAAAAAAGTCACCGGCTACGGGGTGGAGGCGCTGGTTCTGCGGGATGCGGTCCCGGCGTCTTTCCCGCAAGAAAGGCCGGGAATTGAAGATATCATCCTCTTTATGGCAAGGGGGGAAAATAAATGAAGGGTTTGCTGATCAAGGATTTTTATTCGACCCTGAGGCAACTGAAATATTTTATTCTGGTCATTTTCCTGATGACGTTTATTCCGGGATTTTCCATGCTGACATTTGCCATTGTCTATGCCACTATGCTGCCAATGACGGCAATTGCCTATGACGAGCGCTCAAAATGGGATAAGCTTGCCGCGATGATGCCCTATTCCTCCGCGGATATTACTTTCAGCAAATATGTTATGGGCGGGCTGATGGTTGTGGGGGTCGCGATATTTGCCTGCTTTGCACAGGCAATTGTCGGGATATTCACACGTACGCCGCTCACCGGAATGTTTTTCGCAAAGCTTCTGCTGGTGCTCTGCTTTGCGTTCATTATTGAGGATATAGAGCTTCCTCTGCTGATCAGATTCGGCGCGGAAAAAGGCAGGATCGCGATTGTTTTGCTGTTGGTCGTTATCGGCGTCGGAGGAGCGACGCTCATCGAAAGCACTTCGGTGCTTCTGTTTCAGGCTATGGACTTGGGCCTGCTCCTTTTGATAGCGCTTGCCGCGGCGGCTGTGCTGACGGCGCTTTCCGTTCTGCTTTCCATTAAACTGTACGAGGGTAAAAAAGAATAAAGAATAGAGAAAAAAGAAGCGGCCGGTCCCCATCTTGCGGGAACCGGCCTTACTCATGCCTGCCTGTAGGTTTTCAGGAAGTCGCCGAGCTTTTCCATCGACTCCTTCAGAACGCTTGCCTCCGGCAGATATACTATCCTGAAATGGTCGGGCTGCTCCCAGTGGAAGCCGCCGCCGTGTACGAGAAGCACCTGCTTTTCGCGCAGGAAATCGAGGACGAACTGCTCGTCGTTTGTGATATTGAAGCGCTTCGCGTCTATCTTCGGAAACACATAAAAAGCCGCCTGAGGCTTAACGTAGGTGATACCGTCAAGCTTGTCGAGCTCTTCGCAGATTGTTCTGCGTTGCTCATAGAAGCGCCCGCCCGGGACGAGCAGGGACTCGGTCGCCTCAAGGTTCTCGAGCGCGGGTTTAATCGCGCGTTGCGCGGGGACGTTGGAGCACAGGCGCATTGACGAGAGCATGTTCAGTCCCTCGATATAGCCCTTTGCGCTGCTCTTGTTGCCGGAAATGCACATCCAGCCGCAGCGATAGCCTGCGATTAGATGGGATTTTGAGAGCCCGTTGAGCGTTATCACAAATAAGTCCGGCGCGAGAGAGGCAATGGAGGTATGCGTCCTGCCGTCCATAAGCAGTCTGTCGTAGATCTCGTCTGCGAAGATGATGAGGCCGTTTTCCCGCGCGATCTGCGCAATCTCTCCCAGCACCTCCGGGCCGTAGAGCGCGCCGGTAGGATTGTTCGGGTTGATGATGACGATGGCCTTGGTGTTGGGTGAAATTTTTTTCTTTATGTCGGCGATGTCCGGCATCCAGTCGCTCTTCTCATCGCAGAGGTAATGCACGACGTTTCCGCCCGCCAGTGTCGCGCTGCCTGTCCAGAGCGGGTAGTCGGGCGAGGGAATGAGTATTTCGTCACCAGAGTCGAGAAGGCCCTGCATGCACAGGGTTATCAGTTCCGATACACCGTTGCCGGTGTAGACGTCGTCCGGTCCAACGCCCTCAATGCCCTTTTTCCGCGCATAGGCGGCAATCGCCTCGCGCGCTTCGGGAATGCCCTTCGAATCGCTGTAGGCCTCTGAGGGGACGAGGTTTTCCGTCATGGCTTTCAGAATGCAGTCAGGGGCTTCAAACCTGAAGGCGCCGGGGTTGCCTATGTTGAGCTTAAGTATCTTGGCGCCGGAAGCCTCCATGGCGTTCGCGGCGTCAAGGACCGGTCCGCGCACGTCGTACGCGACGTTGTCAAGCTTCTTTGATTTGGATATTTCCTTCATGTTCTTCCTCCTAAAACATAAAATAAAGCCCTAAGCATATCAATATGCTTAGGGCGAACTGTTGTCCGTGTTACCACCTAAATTCGGGACTGATCCCGCGCTCATACGGTACTTGCCAAAGGCGCATACCGGGCTCCCCGTAACGTAGGAGAAACGTTGGAGTGTACTTGCTTTACGGCTTTCCATCCACAGCTAAAAGGCGGCTTTGGCGCTCCGATCATGAAGCCTCGCAGCAAACGGCTTCTCTCTGAATTTCACTCGGCACTTAATATTCCTTATCACAGCTTTTTTCTTATTGCCGCTAATTATAGCTTCGGGCGGGCCTTTTGTCAACAGTTTTTTGAATCCGTCCGAAGACGGGGCCTGATTCGTGCTTTCCGCGAAATGCTCGAGGTTGCGTTCCAAAGTCCGAAGCCGATATCGCCGTTTTCATCCTTCCGCCGATACGCAGAGGGTGAGCCTGTGTCCGTCGGTTCCGGTCAGCTCCCGCGTGCATTTCTGCCCAATGACCATTCTGCCTTGCCCAACGTCAAGCAGCCTGGCATTCCCTCCGGTATTAAATATAATTTCAGACCCCCGTAAGGTCAAAATCCGGAATCATCTCGTCCGTCGCCGCCGAGAGCTCCTGAAAATAGCCATTTCCGATGCCGGACAGCGAGAGATAGCTGTAAGCCCGGTCAAACTCCTCCTTTGAAAGAGGGCGCGAGAGCTCGGGATATTCGTGCCGATCGGCGAGAGGGACAAACTGGCTCATAAGGCTGAACAGCACCTCGTCCCCAGGGAAAGTCTCCGCAACCCAGTCCATCACGTCGAAAGCGTCGTCGAGCCTGCCCGGCAGTATCAGGTGGCGTATCAGCACGCCGCGCCTCAGCAGGCCCTCGCCGTCCATGACGTAGCTGCCGGTCTGGCGGTACATCTCGAGGATTGCCGCCTTCGCGATCTCTGGGTAGTCGCGCGCGCCGGACCAGCGCTGCGCCGCTTCGTGTGAAGTATATTTGAAGTCGGGCATATAGATATTGACATAGCCCTCGAGCCTTTTCAGCGTCTCAACGCTCTCATAACCGGAGGAGTTCCAGATGACCGGTATCGTGGGCTTTGCGAGCTTAAGCGCCTCGACTATTTTGTCGGCGAAATGCGTCGGAGTGACGAGGTTGAGGTTGTGAACCTCCGCGGCCTCGAGTTCGGAGAATATCTCCGCAAGCCTTCCGACGCTTATCTCCTTTCCGCGCAGACCCGAGCTTATCGCGCTGTTCTGACAGAAGACGCAGCGCAGGCTGCAGCCTGAGAAAAAAACTGTTCCGCTGCCGCAGCTTCCCGATATGCAGGGCTCCTCGCCGAAGTGCGGTGCGGCGCGCGCCACGACCAGCTTATCCCCGCATTGACAGTATCCGAGTTCGCCGGCGGAGCGGTCCACCCCGCATCTGCGCGGGCAAAGCAAACAATTAGAGCGCATTTCCTGCCTCAGGAATCGTGCATACCTCAACCCAATCCGCAGCGGCCGAGTATTTATAGAGCTCGTCGGGTGTCAGCTCGATGGCGCTGCTGGAGCTTCCGACGGCAGGGAAAACAGTTTTGAAGCGCAGAACGGACTTATCGATATAAACGGGGACGCCCTCGTTGATGCCAAAGGGACAGACTCCGCCCACGGCGTGCCCGATGAGAGTAAGCGCTTCGTCCGGCGAGAGCATCTTGGCCTTCCTCCCGAACTGCTCCTTGAACCGGTGGTTATCAATTCTCGCATCACCCGCCGCTACGATAAGAATGCAGCCGTCGCCGTCTTTAAATGACAGGGTCTTTGCAATGCGTGCAGGGGCGACCCCCAGGGCCTGCGCGGCGAGCTCGACAGTTGCGCTCGAGACCGTGAACTCCATTATCCGGTCTTCGATACCCACACCGCGGAAAAACTCGCGCGCTTTTTCAATGGACATTTTTCTCTCTCTCCTTGCTATTCAGAATATGCGCCTATACTAGCACTTTTCTCCTATAATTGCAATATACATAATTATTCATTATAACCTGATGAATAGGCGATAATTATAAATAATATTCATTATAAAGCAAATATTATTGCATTATAACTATTGCCTTATCGCGGATTTAATGGTATAATCCACTCAATCAAACAAATCGGAGGAAATAATAATGGGTGATGTCAAAAAATGCGTGCTCGCCTATTCGGGCGGTCTTGATACATCGATCATAATCCCGTGGCTGAAGGAAAACTACGGCTGTGAAGTCATTGCCGTCTCGGGAAATGTCGGGCAGGGAGACGAGCTTGAAGGGCTGGAGGAGAAGGCGCTCAAGACAGGCGCGAGCAAACTGTACGTGCTCGACCTTGTGGATGATTACGCCGAGAACTATATTGTCCCGACAATGAAGGCGGGAGCCAAATACGAGACCTATCTGCTCGGCACCTCCACGGCGCGCCCCTGCATCGCCAAGGGCCTCGTGGAAATCGCACTAAAGGAGGGCGCGGACGCGATCTGCCACGGCTGCACCGGCAAGGGTAACGATCAGGTACGCTTTGAGCTGTCGGTAAAAGCTCTTGCGCCTTCGATGAAGATAATCGCCCCCTGGAGGGAATGGAACATAAAGAGCCGCGAGGAGGAGATTGATTATGCCGAAGCGCACAAAATCCCGCTCAAGATAACCCGCGAGACGAATTACTCCAAGGACAAGAATATGTGGCATCTGAGCCATGAGGGACTCGATCTCGAGGACCCGGCGAACGAGCCTATGTACAACAAGCCCGGCTTCCTCGAGATGGGCGTTTCTCCCGAGATGGCCCCCGACAAGCCGGCTTATGTGGAAATTGAGTTCGAGAAGGGGACGCCCATCGCTCTAGACGGCGAGAAGATGAAGGTTTCGGACATCATCTGGAAGCTTAACAAGGTCGGAGGAGAGAACGGAATCGGCCTCATCGACATCGTTGAGAACAGGCTGGTTGGCATGAAATGCCGCGGCGTATACGAGACCCCGGGCGGAACAATCCTCTACTATGCGCATCAGGTCCTTGAGACACTTTGCCTCGACAAGGCGACCGCCCATCTGAAGGAGCAGCTTTCCGTAACATACGCCGAACTTGTATACAACGGCCAGTGGTTCACCCCGCTCAAAAAGGCGCTCGACGCTTTTGTGGACTCCACGCAGGAGAACGTCACCGGTAAGGTGAAGCTCAAGCTCTACAAAGGCAATATGATCAATGCCTCCGTCACCTCGAAGTATTCGCTCTATTCCGAGAACATAGCGACCTTCGGCGTGAGCGACTACAACCAGAAGGACGCCGAGGGCTTCATAAATCTTTACGGTTTGCCGATCAAGGTGAAGGCGATGATGGAGCAGGGCCTCCTCAAATAACCATTAATATAGACAAAAAAGCAAGGGCGTGTTTTGTGCCCTTGCTTTTTTCAACGATTAAGGCTTTAAATATGTAGCATAATACATAATTGACAACTGCGGTCGAAAAAGCTAGAATAATGCATGGAGCAGAGCTCCTGATTCTCCCGGACAAAACCGGTTAGCCGGCGGAGCGCTAAGGCGCAGGGGGCGGACCTGGCGGCGTCCGCCTGCGAATACATGGCGGCTTTGCGGCAAAATTAATTGGAGGTTAATATTATGGCATACAGCATGGATACAACAATGGGCGAGATCCTTTCAAATCCCGAGGCAGTTAAAGTTCTGGACAGCCTAATGCCCGGCGCTTCCACCAACCCGATGATGAAGATGGCCAAGGGCTTCACACTCGGAAAGATCGCAAAGACCCCGGCCGCTAAGGTCTCCGTAGATCAGGTTCAGCAGCTGGTCGACGCTCTCAACGCAAAGCTCGGTTAAGTCCGCCGCTACAGTCGATTTTCTCGCCGTTCTGTCTCACCGTCAGGAGACGAAGGGCGGTTTTAATGAAAACAGATCAGAGTTTTCCAGGCAGTGCGCCGGCAAATCCGGCGCACTGCCTAATTATTTTTCCCGGGATGGCTGGCATTGGAATGAATACTTGCAATTGAATCGCGTACCGGACTGTGCTATACTGGGCAAATAAAGAAAAAAACATCAAAGCGGAGGGATAATAATGGCAGAGCTTATGAAGAAACAGGCGTGGAAACTGCTGAAGAAATACAACAAGGACGCTTTTCATCTGAAGCACGCGCAGACGGTCGCGCTCTGTATGAGGTGGTTTGCCGAGAACGAGGGCTTTGCGGACGAAGCCGATTTCTGGGAGATTGTGGGAATGCTCCACGACATCGATTTCGAACTGTACCCCGAGGCGCACTGCGTAAAGGCTCAGGAGATTTTGCGCACGGAGGGACTTGACGAGAAGCTGATACACGCGGTCGCGAGCCATGGCTACGGCATCTGCTGCGACGTGCTTCCTGAGGCCCAGATGGAGAAGATACTTTTCGCATCCGACGAGCTCACGGGGCTGATAGGAGCGGCGGCCCTCATGCGTCCGTCCAAGAGTGTTTCCGATATGGAACTGAGTTCGCTGAAGAAAAAATTCAAGGACAAAAAATTTGCAGCTGGTTGCCGCCGCGATATCATTTTGCGTGGGGCACAGCTGCTCGGCTGGGAACTCGATACTTTGCTGGACAAGACGCTGCAGGCCATGCGTGCCTGCGAGGCCAAAATAAACGACGACTCGTACTACGAATAAACAACAATGTAAGGAGCAGAGAATGCCCGCCGGTGAGGATACGATTTTACAGGGAAGCCTATTCGGGCCGCTGATACGGTTCACGATACCGCTCATGCTCTCTCTCCTGCTGCAGGCGCTTTACGGCGCGGTCGACCTGGCGGTCGTGGGCTTTTTCGGAGACACGACAAGTGTTTCCGCCGTCTCGAACGGCGGGCAGGTGATGCAGTCCGTGACCGAGATCATAATCGGCCTTTCAATGGGTGTGACCGTGCTGATAGGGCGCTATACCGGAGCCCGCTGTGAAAATAAGGCGGCGGAGACGGTCGGCGGAACGATAAAGCTTTTTCTGATCGCGGCTCTCTGCCTGACGGCCGCTATGGAGATATTTGCAGGGAAGATCGCGGGCCTCATGTCCGTACCGCAGGAATCGCTTGCGAAGGCGGTCTCATATATCCGGATCTGCTCGTCCGGTTTTGTGTTTATAACGGCGTTCAACGTCATAAGCAGCCTCTTCCGTGGGCTGGGTGATTCAAAGTCGCCGCTCCTGTTCATCGCCGTAGCCTGCGGCGCGAATATCGCGGGGGACCTCCTGCTCTGTGGAGTCTTCAGGCTGGACTACGCGGGAGCCGCGATTGCGACGGTCTTTTCCCAGGCGCTGAGCGTGGCTTTTTCGATCCGAAAGATGCGCCGTGGCGCTCTGCCCTTCCGCGTCGGGAGTGAGCAGATGAAAAATTCCTCCGGCGCGCCGCTTAAAATTCTGAAAATAGGCGGGCCGGTGGCGCTTCAGGACTTTCTTGTGAGCGTTTCCTTCCTTGTCATTATCGGAATAGTGAACACGCTCGGGCTTGTAGCCTCAGCCAGCATAGGCATTTCCGAGAAGATGTTCGTTTTCATCGCGCTCGTGCCGATCTCGTTCATGTATGCGCTTTCGGCTTTCGTCGCTCAGAATGTCGGCGCAAAGCAGGAGAAGAGGGCTGTCGACGCGATGAAGGCCGCGATGAAGGTCGCTTTCGGCTTCGGCGTCGTTATGGCCGTATTGACGTATTTCTTCGGAGGGATGCTGGCAAGAATTTTCGTCAGGGATCCGGCTGTGATCGCGGCCACGGCAGACTATCTGCGCGGCACGAGCCCCGAGCAGCTGATCGTCCCCTTTGTCTACTGTTACCTCGGCTATTTCAACGGAATAGGGAAGACACACTTCGTGCTTGCGGAGAGTCTCATCTCATCCTTCGGCTTCATGATACCACTCTGCTACCTCTTCAGCCGCCTTCCGAATACGAACCTTTATATCATCGGCTGCTCCGTTCCAATCTACAGCGCTGCCTGTATGCTGATGTGCGTAGGATATTTCGCCTATATCAGAAGAAAGAGACTGCTGACCTGAAGCGGTTCATCGGTGCGGAAGTGAAAATTTAGGGGGATTTTTATGCGCGCGGGTTTGCTTATCATTATCCTGTCCATCCTTGTGATAGCGGTGGTCTTTATTCTCACACTTCCGAAGAGGGCCAGATTTGTCAGTATGGCCGCCCTGATAATGATACTCCTCGTTATGGCAGTGGGTGTCCTCGAATATTTCAGAAGTGCGCCGTTCCGCTACAGTGTGAACCTGAATTTCGACAGGAGCTCGGAGTATACCTATTACCTCGGCGACGAGACCTACAGCCTGCCGCTGCCGCAAAAAACGACCTTCGGCAGCCGTTCCTCGGAGACCGCCGTCTCGTATATGACGAGAGCGTCCGAGGATACCGTCTCCAACCTTTATTCGGGATTGGCAGAGAGCGGGACGTTTGTGAAATCGTCCGAGGGCGAAAAGCAGAAGCTGTGCTTCAGGTACAACGGCGAAAACTTTACGGTTACGATAGAAAAATACAACAGTAAAATCAACAGACTTGACATAGATTTTTCAAATTAGCGTCCCGCGTATAAGGCGGAGTATTTTAACCCGAAGCGGGGAGAAAGGCGATGCGCTTTTGCCAAAGCGCATCGTGGTTGCGGAAAATGAAGGACGAATTACTTAAGATCGGCCCGTTCACGGTGTACGGCTACGGGCTGATGATTGCTGTCGGCATCGTTTCGGCCTATATGGTGGCCGAGTACAGGGCCAAGAAGAGAAATATGGATGCCGACCAGCTCTTTTCACTGACGCTGTGGTGCCTGCTGGGCGGAGTTGTGGGCTCGAAGCTCCTCTACTGGCTGACTCAGATAAAAACGATAATAGCCGACCCGAAAACACTGCTTGACGTCTCGAACGGCTTTGTTCTCTACGGGGCGGTTTTGGGCGGCATCGCGGCCGCGCTGATTTTCTGCAGGAAGAAAAAGGTGAGTTTTTTTACGTATTTCGACCTGTTCATGCCATCGGTGGCTCTGGCTCAGGGCTTCGGAAGAATAGGCTGTTTTCTGGCCGGCTGCTGCTACGGAGTACAGACGGACAGCGCGTTTGGCATTGTTTTCAAGACCTCAAAGTACGCTCCGAACGGAATCAGACTGGTGCCGACCGAGCTGATGTCGAGCGCCTATGATTTTGCAATGTTTTTCGTGCTTTTAGCCCTGGCGAAAAAGAAGAGAAAAGAGGGAACCATAGGTTTCCTCTATCTGATCATATACAGCGTGGGCAGATTCGTCATCGAATTCTTCAGGGGCGACGTCATACGCGGCAAGGTGGGGATCCTTTCCACCTCGCAATTCATCGCGATCATTGTCTGCGCCGTCACCTGCGCAGTGATCCTTGTCAGGAACAGAAAGCTGAAGACGGGGGAAAGCTCCGGCGACGGGGACGAACAATAAAGCGGGGCATCGGGACGTCTGGCAAAAAAGCCGGGCGTCCCTCCTGTTTTAACCTTTGTCATTCGGGGTACAATCGCGGTGAAACATGCTGTTGACAAGTACTGATAAAGCTGATAAAATTTATCAGTCATAATGCGGATAATGCAGAAATCGCAGTGAAAAAGTCAGCGGAGAGACAGCGGTGCCAAGCGAGGGAGGACGGTGGAAGCTCCCGACCGGCACTTTCCGCGGCCGCTTTTGAGCGACCCGCGAGAACGGGCGGTGTGTCGCCGATATCGGACGAAAGAGACGCCCCTTACGGGGTAAATTAGGGTGGTACCGCGAAACTGTGCTTTCGCCCCTAAAACGCGGGGGGAAGAGCGCGCTTTTTTTTGGATACCCTTTGGAGGAAAGCAGACAAATGGAAAAGTACGGACTCAACGAATTAAGAGAAAAATTTCTTTCATTTTTTGAAAGCAAGGGACATCTGCGCCTGCCCAGTTTTTCTCTGATACCTCAGAACGACGCGTCGCTGCTGCTTATAAATTCCGGCATGGCGCCCATGAAGCCGTGGTTCACCGGCGATCAGGAGCCGCCGAGGCACCGTGTGACGACCTGCCAAAAGTGCATTCGCACCGGCGACATTGAAAATATAGGGCATACGGCCCGCCACGGCACCTATTTTGAGATGCTCGGCAACTTTTCCTTTGGCGATTACTTCAAGCACGAGGCCATCGCGTGGAGTTGGGAATTCCTAACCTCGCCGCAGTGGCTCGGAATGGATCCCGAGAAACTCTATCCCTCCGTTTATCTTGAGGACGACGAGGCCTTCAATATCTGGCGGGACGAGATTGGCATACCGGCCGAACGCATTGCAAGGCTCGGCAAGGAAGACAACTTTTGGGAACACGGCTCCGGTCCCTGCGGCCCCTGCTCCGAGATCTATTACGACCGCGGAGAGGCATACGGTTGCGGAAAACCCGACTGCAGAGTCGGCTGCGACTGCGACCGCTATATAGAGATATGGAACAATGTGTTCAGCCAGTTTAGTAACGACGGGAACGGCAATTACACCGAGCTCGCGCAGAAGAACATCGACACCGGAATGGGCCTGGAGCGTCTGGCTGTTGTCTGTCAGGGCGTTGATTCGCTGTTCGACGTCGATACGGTAATGAACATAACCAACAGGGTAAGTGAAATAACCGGCGCCTGTTACGGGCAGTCGAAAAAGGTCGACGCCTCGCTGCGCGTCATTACCGACCATATCCGTAGCGCCACGATGATGATATGTGACGGCGTCCTGCCCTCCAACGAGGGGCGCGGCTATGTGCTTCGCCGCCTATTACGGCGCGCGGCGCGCCACGGTAAGCTGCTCGGCGTGAACGAGCCCTTCCTTTATGAGGTCTGCGCGACCGTAATCGGGGAGAACAAAACAGCCTATCCAGAGCTGGTCGGCAAACAGGACTATATAACCCGCGTCATCAAGATCGAGGAGGAGAACTTCTCCAAGACCATTGACGCAGGTATGAAGATCGTTTCCGACATGCTCGAGGAGCACAGAAAAAAGGGCGAGAAGATATTCAGCGGAGCCGATGCCTTCAAACTCTACGACACCTACGGCTTCCCTGTCGACCTCACCGCCGAGATCGCGGCGGAGCAGGGCCTCGAGATAGACCGGGGGGTCTTCGACGCATGCATGCAGGAGCAGCGGGTCCGAGCGAGAGAGGCAAGGGCCGCGCTTGGAGATCTGGCCTGGGCGGGGATAGACCTCGGCCTTGACGCAACGCCTACGATTTTTACAGGCTACGATAAGCTTGAGAATGAAAGCAAGGTGCTGGCGATTGTCGTCGGCGAGGAGCTCTGCGGAGAAGCCCGCGAGGGCGACGAGGCGATCATGGTTCTGGACAGGACGCCCTTCTATGCGGAGATGGGTGGCCAAAGCGCCGACCACGGCTCAATAAGGACGGCGAAGGGCGAGTTCGAGGTCACCGACGTACAGAAGAACAAGGCCGGGAAATATATGCACCACGGCGTTATGAAGAGCGGGACAATTTCGGTCGAAGAGACCGTGACCGCGGCGATAGACACCGAGCGCCGCCGCGCCATCATGCGTGCCCACTCTGCGACACATCTGCTGCACAAGGCTCTGAGAAGAGTGCTCGGCGAGCACGTCGAGCAGGCGGGTTCGCTGGTCGAGCCGGACAGACTCCGTTTCGACTTTACACATTTCAGCGCAATCAGCGACGAGGAGCTCGCGCTGGTTGAAAAATATGTCAACCGCTCCATACTCGAGGGCTACCCGATAGACGTCAGGGAAATGGCCATTGCCGAGGCGAAGAAGATGGGCGCGACGGCCCTCTTCACCGAGAAATACGGCGACGTAGTCCGCGTGGTCAACATGGGAGGCTACTCCATTGAGCTCTGCGGCGGCACACATCTGGACAACACCGCGAAGGTCGGCCCATTCCGCATCCTGCGCGAGTTCTCCGTCGCGTCCGGCATCAGGCGCATAGAAGCGGCGGTAGGTGAACTCGTGATGGACGAGATGCGTGAGGCGAGCGATGCGCTCAGGCGCATGTCCGAGGTTCTGAAAACGAACCCGAACGAACTGGAGAATAAATTCACCCAGATGATGCAGGACTTCAGGAGCACGCGAAAAACCGTTGAAAAGCTCCAGGCCCGGCAACTCAAAGCGGAGGCGGAGCGCGTCATGTTCAGCGCCAAGACCGTCAAGGGCCTCAAAATCATCACCGGAGTATTTCCGGAGCTCTCGGCCGACGACCTGCGTCAGATGGGCGACATGCTCCGCGACAGGGACAATACCATCGTAGCCGTGCTCTCGGCCGTCACCGGCGAAAAGATCAGCCTTCTGGCCGTCTGCGGCGATGATTCCATAAAAAAGGGCATACGCGCGGGAGATCTGATAAAGCACGTGACCGCGATAACTGGAGGCAGCGGCGGCGGAAAGCCAGAGCGCGCGATGGGCGGAGCCAAGGATGAGCTCAAGCTCGACAATGCCCTCGCCACCGTAGACGACTACGTAAACGAAAAGGCAAAGGATTGAAACGAAAGGAGTTTTACCATGTCTGACTGTTTGTTTTGCAGAATAATTTCCGGGGAGATCCCCTCGGACAAGATTTATGAGGATGACAGGGTTGTGGCTTTCAGGGATATACACCCCCAGGCGCCCGTGCATTTTCTGGTGGTTCCGAAAAAGCACATCAAGTCGGCGGCGGAGATAACGGCGGAAAACTCCACGGAGGTCGCCTACTGTTACGAGATCATCGCGAAACTCGCAAAGCAGGAGAAGCTTGACGACGGCTTTCGTGTCATAAACAATTGCGGCGAAAACGCGGGACAGACCGTGCCGCACATACACTTCCATGTGCTGGCGGGAAAAGTTCTCGGAGAAAAGATCGTATAAAGGCGCCTTGACGCGCAATATTGAGTCAAACGCCTGACGGCGGGCAGAAATGCCCGCCGTCAGGCGTTCGGGAGAAACGGGGGGAGGACAATGCGTAAACTTGCGACGTTTTCCGCCGCTTTTTCGGCGGCCGTGTTTCTGGCGCACTACCTTGTACCCCCGGGTTTCTATCTGCTTTCGGCAGGTATTTGTGCGCTTTTGGCCTGCACCGCAGCTTTTTTTAAGGGTGACACGCGAAGAAGAACGCTGCTGATAACGCTCTCGGCGGCCCTGGGCTTTACGGCGAGCTTTACCGCCTACCAGAATAAAACCCTGCCCGCCCGTTCACTCTCCGGGACGGAGATTTCGGCTGCGGGGACAGTGACGGACTACCCCGACGCGTACGGCGATTATACGACGGTACAGGTAAGCCTTACGGGGGAGAATGTCCCGCATGTCCGGGCTCTGCTCTATTTCTCCGGCGAACGGTTACCTGATCTCAGGCCGGGAGACGAGGTCGCGGCAGAGGTGAAGCTGAAGAGCTCGGACGAGCGCTACGGGCAGGCATACAGCGGAAGAACAGCCGAAGGCGTCTATCTGATCGGATATGTCCAGGGAAATATAAAAATCACGGGCAGAAGCCCCCTGAGCTTTTTGTATTTCCCAAAAACGCTTGCAAGCGCCGTCAACGCGTACGCCGCGAAGGTGTTTTCCGTAAAGACCGTGCCGTTCACAACGGCGCTGCTAACCGGAGACACGACGCTGATCTATCAGGACTCCGCGCTCTACGCCTATATGGCGGAGGCGGGGCTACTGCACGTCGTCGCGGTCTCCGGCATGAACGTCGCCTTTATCATCGGCTTCATTCAGCTCATCGTGCGCCGAAAAAGGCTGGCTTCGCTCATCGGCATACCGATGATAATTCTGTTCGTACCCTTTGCGGGCGCTACGCCCTCTGTCTGCCGTGCCGCCTTCATGCAGATTATGGTGCTTTCGGCGCCGCTCCTCAGGAGAGAGAACGACGGTGTGACCTCGCTGACGGCAGTGCTTGCCTTCCTGCTGCTTTTAAACCCGAACGCCTGCGCTTCGGTCGGACTGCAGCTTTCCTTTGCCGCGACTCTGGGTATAATACTCGTGACGCCGCCGGTATATCTGTCGCTTGCCGCAGGGCTGCGGACAAAACGCGGAAAGGCGAAGGGCTTCGGCGGCCTTCTTCGGAAAAGTGCGTACGGCCTTTTAGACGGCGTAGCTGCGAGCTTTGCCTCGACCATCGGGGCGCTAGTCTTCACGACGCCGGTATCCGTTATGTATTTCGGCTACGTCTCGCTTATCGGCATACTCGTAAACATCCTCGTCTTCTGGGCCATCTCGGCGGCGTTCATACTCGGCTATATCTCCTGCTTGCTCGGTATGCTCTTGCTGCCATTGGGGAAAGCGGCAGGAGCTTTGACAAGCCTCCTCGTGAGGTATATTATGCTTATGGCGAAGCTGGGCGCGGCCGTGCCGTACGGGGCGATCTATACAAAGGGCAATATCTTCGGGTACTGGGTCATACTGTGCTACGCGATATTCATACTCTGTCTGGCTTTCAGACGGAAGGAGGGCTTCAGGCCCGTGCTTCCGGTCTGTCTCGCCTTGTCGTCGCTCTGCTGTGTGATTCTGCTGTCGGAGCTGAATGTCTCGAGGGATGCCGGGAGCTTCACCGCGGCCGACGTCGGACAGGGGCAGAGCTTGATTCTAACCTGCGGCGGTGCCACCGCGGTGATTGACTGCGGCGGCAAGAACATGGTCACAAACGCGGGGGACACGGTCACGGGAATTCTTGTCGGCGGGGGACGCCAGAGCGTGGACATCCTTGCGCTCACACATTTTGACGACGACCACGTCAACGGTGTCATTCGCCTGATGAGCCGCATGACGGTGAGAAGGCTCGTAATCCCCGACGTCTCGGAGGAGGAAAAGACCGATATAGCCGGGATTCTTGCGGCGGCAAAGGAAAACGACACGCAGGTTTACATAATTAAGGATGACACCGCGATACGCGCGGGAGGCTTAAAGATCCTAGCCTATCCGGAGACGAGTCAGAAACAGCATGCGATGATGTATTTGGGAGAGATTGCTTCCTTTGACGCGTTTATAAGCGGCGATGCCGATGCGTCCGTCGAGAAGAAATTTCTTGAGGCGCATACGCTTCCGGACACCGGCCTCTATGTCGCAGGGCACCACGGCTCGAAGAATTCGAGCTCGGAGGCGTTATTAAGCGCGCTTCACGCGGAGTATGCGGTCATTTCCTGTGGGTACAATACCTATGGGCATCCGGCACCTGAAACTATCGAGCGGCTTAAGAATGCGGGAATGAAGATTTTCAGGACGGACGAGGACGGGAATATTACCGTCAGGATAAAGGAGAGGAGCGGTGTGGCTTGAAAAAAGGAGGCAAAAACGCGGAGCGGACCGACTATTCGGCCGTGCTGCGCGAGCTCAGGGAAAAGGGCCCGGAAAGGCTCTATCTGCTCTGGGGGGAGGAGGATTATCTCCGCGGAAGGTTCTTCGAAGAGATAAAGAACAGTTGCCTCAAGGGTGTCGCGGAGGACTTCAGCCGCCACATTCTGGGCGGGACACCGCTTAACCTGCAGAAACTCCGCGAGGCCGTGGACTCTGTGCCTTTCATGGGCGAGAGAACCTTAATAGAGGTACACGATTTCGAGATAAATTCCGTTAAGGACGAGGACTCGGAAAGGCTCAAAAGCATCTGCTCCGACATACCGGATTATGCCACCCTTGTGTTTCTGCTTCCGACAGGCTATGAACCCGACGGCCGGCTTACCGCAGTAAAAACACTCAAAAAGTTCGGCAGGGCCATAGAGTTCACGACGCAGTCCGGGAGTCTTCTTGTGACCTGGATAACACAGCGTTTCGCGGCTCTGGGTAAGCGTATCGGCAGGGCGGAGTGCGAAAAGCTCATTTTCATTTCCGGAGAACAGATGACGCGGCTGATTCCCGAGATCGAGAAGATTGCAGCCTACGCCAAGGGCGAGGCGATAAGCGTCTCAGACATCGCGCTTCTCGCCTCGCGCATACCGGAGGCGAGCGTATTTGAGATGACGGACAGGCTTTCAGAGCAAAATTTCAACGCTGCCGCCGAGCTGCTTTCGGGGCTGCTGCAATCCGGCGAGCACCCAATCAAGCTTCTGGCGATGATAGGAATGCAGATGCGGAGGCTCTACACCGCGAGGGCGGCGCTGGATGAGGGGCTTGGGAGAGACTTCGTCATGAAAACGACGGGCATTTCCCTGCCATTTATCGCCGACAAGCTGATAAACAGCGCAAAGGGCTTTACCTCCGAAAAGCTTGCAAAAGCGGTGGAGCTCTGTGCCGTTAGCGATTACAGAATGAAGAGTTCTTCGGAAGACGACGAGGACATCCTCAAGGAGCTGTTGCTCCGGATAGCCGTGGAGAAAAGCGATGATTAAGGTCAGCGAAGTCGTGGTTGTCGAGGGGCGTTACGACAAAAATACGCTGAGCCAGATCATTGACGCTACAATAATCGAGACGAAGGGTTTCGGCATCTTTTCAGATGGCGAGAAACTCTCTCTTCTGCGTGCTCTTGCCGAGAAGCGGGGGCTTGTCATTCTTACGGACAGCGACGGCGCGGGCTTCGTCATAAGGAACTACCTCAGGGGCGTTATCGACCCGAAGTTTGTGAAGCACGCCTACATACCGGACATACCGGGCAGGGAGAGACGCAAAAAAACTGCTTCAAAAGAGGGAAAGCTTGGCGTCGAGGGCATGAGCCCGGAAGTCCTCATCGAAGTGCTTGAACGCGCGGGTGTCAAAGCGGGGGAGAGCATGAATCGGGGTGAGCCAATAACGAAGGCGGACCTCTACGGGCTTGGCCTGAGCGGACGCGCGGGCAGCACCGAAAAAAGGAGGGAACTGCTTGTTAAGCTGAGGCTGCCGGAGAGACTTTCGCCCAACTCGCTGTTGGAAGTGCTCAACGCGCTCATGACCCGGGAAGAGTTTATGGAGCTTTGCACGTCGGAGCAAGGGATGACAGGTGATTCTCAGTCGGAATGACTATATGTAGTAAAGAAAGTGTAAATTATTATTTCGTGGATACAAAAAAAGTAGCGCGAAGTAAAAAAGTATGATAGAATGAAAAAATAAATAAATTTACGCTTCGAGCAGAATGATAAAAAATCTGATTTTGAGGAGTACTGTCATGAGATGTCCGTTTTGTGGTTATGCAGAGAGCAAAGTGATCGATTCGCGTCCCGCAGAGGAAGGGGCCACAATACGCCGCCGCAGGGAATGTCTTGCCTGCCAGAAGAGATTTACCACCTATGAGATAATGGAACGTCTTCCGCTTGTCGTAGTGAAGCGCGACGGCAGCCGCCAGACCTTTGACAGAATCAAGGTCATGAACGGGATGCTGAGAGCCTGCGAGAAGCGCCCGGTTCCGCTGCAGGCGCTTGAAAACATAGTCGACGACGTTGAGCAGGAACTCCAGAACAAACTCGAGCGCGAGGTTCCGACCTCTGAGATAGGCGAGATGGTCATGACCCGCCTGAAGGATGTGGACGAGGTCGCTTACGTGCGTTTTGCCTCCGTCTACAGGCAGTTCAAGGATGTCAACACCTTCTTCGAGGAGCTTTCGAAGCTGATGGACGGAAAGAAAAACTAAAATCGAATACTTATAGAATAATGCTGCGAAGCTGCTGGCTGAGGAGCATTATATATTTATTGAACCAATTTCGAAAATTATAAATTTGCGCGGAGGTATCGAGCTTGAAATTTACCAAAATGCAGGGCTGCGGCAACGACTATGTCTACGTCAACTGCTTCGAAGAGACGGTGGGGGACAGACCGGCGCTAGCAAGGCTCGTTTCGGACAGAAATTTCGGCGTCGGCAGCGACGGTCTGATCTGCATCTGCCCCTCATCTGCGGCCGATTTTTGGATGGATATGTACAACGCTGACGGGAGCTCAGCGGCGATGTGCGGTAACGGGATACGCTGTGTCGGGAAATATGTCTTTGAGAGAGGGATGACCGATAAGCGGCGCCTGACCGTGGAGAGCGGAGGCAGTGTTAAAACGCTTGACCTGAACGTTGAGGACGGGAAGGTCACGAGCGTCCGCGTCGATATGGGCGCACCGGAGCTGAGACCGCAGTATATCCCGATAGCGGAGCACGGAAAAAACTTCATAAACCGCTCCGTTATCGTCGGCGAGGACGAATATTTCGTAACCGCGCTCTCGGTCGGAAATCCGCACGCGGTTGTCTTCGTCGACGACGTCGACAAATTGGATCTTTGTGCGCTTGGGCCAAAATTTGAGAACCATCCGCTTTTTCCGGAGCGTGTGAACACCGAATTCGTCCAGGTTATCGACAGGAAAACGCTGAAGATGCGTGTCTGGGAGCGTGGAACCGGCGAAACGATGGCCTGTGGAACCGGGGCAACGGCCTGCTTCGCAGCGGCCGTGCTCTGCGGTCACACCGATAACCGCGCGACCGTCCGTCTAAAGGGCGGAGAACTTATCATAGAATGGGACAGGGAAAACAACAGGCTCTATATGACAGGCCCCGCCGTGACGGTGTTCGACGGAGAACTGTATATCGGAGATTGATCGCAAGGGGGGTAATGTCTGAAAGATTAAAATCGGTTAGACTGAACCGCGTTTTGTCCGCCCATCAGGAGGCGGGCAACCGCAAACTATACACATTATGGCCGTCTCTTTTCATGGCCGTTTTGTGACTGAGCACTGCGAAAGGAATGGCCATAATTTATGCTTACTGTAAACGAAAATTTTCTGAAGCTTCCCGGCAATTACCTTTTTTCGGAGATCGGCAAACGCGTTGCCGCCTTTCGGGCCGAGAACCCGGAGAAAAACGTCATCCCCCTGAGCATAGGCGACGCAACGCGCCCGCTGCCGCCCACGGTAATTGCGGCGATGCACCGCGCGGTGGACGAGATGGCGACGCTTGAAGGCTTCCGGGGCTACGGTCCGGAGCAGGGCTACGCTTTCCTGCGCGAAGCAATAAGGGATAAGGCCTTTCAGCCCCTCGGCGTCGAGCTCTCCGCGGATGAGATCTTTATCAGCGACGGAGCCAAGAGCGACTGCGGCAACATAGGTGATATTTTCGGCACCGATAATGTCGTCGCGGTCTGCGACCCGGTTTATCCGGTGTATGTCGACACGAACGCAATGGCCGGCAGAGCGGGCGAATACGACGGGGTCCGCTGGACAGATATCCTGTATATGCCCTGTAACGAAAGAAACGGCTTCATGCCCGAGCTCCCTGTCAGGACGCCGGATATCATCTATCTCTGTTTTCCCAACAACCCCACTGGTTCCGCCGCGAACAGGCATCAGCTCAAGCTTTGGGTTGATTATGCCCTGAAAAACGGCGCCGTGATCCTCTACGATTCGGCCTACGAGGCCTACATATCCGAGGAGGGCATTCCCCACTCTATCTATGAGATAGAAGGCGCGAGGGAGTGCGCGATCGAGTTTCGCAGTTTTTCAAAGACGGCGGGCTTTACTGGCACGCGTTGCGCGTATACTGTCGTGCCCGAGGCCCTCAAGTTCGGCGGGGTCTCGCTCAACAAGCTCTGGTACCGCCGTCAGTGCACCAAGTTTAACGGCGTGCCCTATGTCGTACAGCGTGCGGCGGAGGCGGTTTACACCGCACAGGGCTATCGAGAGGCTAAGGAGACAATCGCCTATTATATGAATAACGCCCGCGTCATCAGGACGGGGCTGCAGAGCGCGGGCCTGAGCGTCTTTGGTGGCGTGAACGCCCCGTATATCTGGGTCAAAACTCCGGACGGCGCCGACTCCTGGGGCTTCTTCGACAGAGCGCTCAGAGAGGCAGGCGTTGCCGTTACGCCAGGAGCGGGCTTCGGGCCGGAGGGCGAGGGCTTCATACGCTTGACCGGCTTCGGCGATGCGGAATCTACGAAGCAGGCGGTCGAGAGACTTAAGGCTGTTTTATAAATGCACAGAACAACAGAATCAATTTCAGCGGCGAATTTGCACCGAGACAGGAGGAGACTTTATGTGCGGAATAGTGGGATTTACAGGGACGCAGCAGGCTGCGCCGATATTGCTCGAAGGCCTCGAAAGACTGGAATACAGAGGATATGACTCCGCCGGCATAGCGATAAACGACGGGGAAAAGATAAACGTGATCAAGAGCATGGGTCGGCTTGCGGTGCTCCGCGAGAAGAGCGACGACGGCAGGGCAGCTCCGGGTTGTGTTGGGATAGGCCATACGAGATGGGCGACACACGGCAAACCCTCGGACGCCAACGCACACCCGCATGTCAGTGAGAACGGGCGCATTGCGTTGGTACACAACGGCATCATCGAGAATTTTGCACCGCTGAAGGAAATGCTTATCAATCGCGGAAGAGTTTTTAAGTCCGAGACAGACACCGAGGTCGCGGCCCAGCTGATCGATTACTATTATAAGGGCAACATACTCGAAGCCGTGGCCCGCGCCGTCAGAGAGCTCGAGGGCAGCTACGCGCTTGGCGTGATCTGCGCAGACGAACCGGACACGATAGTCGGCGTCAAGAGCCATGCGCCTCTGATCGTGGCCTACAGCGAAAAAGGTAACTTCTTTGCCTCAGATGTCATGGCGGTTGTGAAGTACACGAAGACCGTCTCCTACCTCGAAGACGACGAGATCGCGGTAGTCCGCCCCGACGGAATCAAGTTCTACACCCCTTTCCTCGACGAAATACAGAAGAAAAAAGCCACGATAGACTGGGACATCTCCGCTGCCGATAAAGGCGGCTACGAGCACTATATGTTCAAGGAGATAATGGAACAGCCCCAGGCGGTCGAGCGCACGATCGCTCCGTATATTACGGAAGACAGGATCGACCTCTCCTCTGTGCTTGACAGGGACTACGTGAAAGCGCTCAGCCGGATCATCATCATCGCCTGTGGCTCTTCGTCCCATGTCGGCGTTATCGCCAAGTACAACATCGAGAAACTCGCACGCATACCGGTCGAGGTTGTGCTGGCCTCGGAATTCCGCTACTGCGACCCAATCGTAGACAAAAACACGCTTGTCATCTGTATCAGTCAGTCGGGCGAGACGGCGGACACGCTGGAGGCTCAGAACGAGGCCAAGCGTCTCGGAGCGCTTACCCTCGCCATCGTCAATGTCGAGGGCAGCTCAATCGCCAAAAGCGCCGACAGGGTCATACACACAAAGGCCGGCCCGGAGATAGCGGTCGCGACGACGAAGGCCTACAGCACCCAGCTCGCAGTCACGGTGCTCGTGGCCCTGTACATAGCCGACTGCCGCGGGACGCTGGACGAGAGCACATACCGCGTTATTCTCTCCGAGCTGAAAGCCGTTCCGGACAATATGAGAAAGATTCTGGCGGACAAGGCAAATATACAGTATCTCGCATACCAGCACTTCAACAACGAGGATCTGTTCTTCATAGGCCGCAACATTGACTACGCGCTCTCCCTCGAGGGCTCGCTGAAGCTCAAGGAAATCTCCTATATCCACTCCGAGGCCTACGCGGCGGGCGAATTGAAGCACGGAACCATTTCACTCGTTGTCGACGATACCCTTGTTATTGCCGTTGCGACATACAGGCGGCTCGTTGAAAAGACGCTCAGCAACGCGCTCGAGGTAAAGGCGCGCGGAGCCCATGTCATGGGCCTGACTACCGAGAGCCTGAGGGAGAAGGTGGCAACGGCGATTGACGAGATAATCACGATACCCGATACCCACGAGGTCCTGCTCCCGTCCCTCGCCGTAATCCCTCTCCAGCTTTTCGCCTATTATGTCGCGCTCTACCGCGGCTGCGATATCGACAAGCCGAGGAACCTCGCGAAGAGCGTCACGGTGGAATGAGCTTCTCTGCCCGGATTTTTAACCGGCTGCACCGCAGCAACTTAGCCGATTGCGATTAATGAATCAGCCAATATGGCCTGTTTGCGGCGGCAGATACCGGGACACGGAAAGTGAACGGCGCGGCGCTTGTTTATCAGAATTCTGATTGATGAGCGGATGCGCCGTTCGTTATGCTTTTGCGCTTTTTCTGTCTGACACCGGACCTGTTAACGGCATTTAAAAATGTTGACATCAAATTTACATAGAGATATAATTCTGGTAATGGAAAATTTTGTGGAATATAATATTAAAATTTCATTTGTAGGGAATCGCGCCTCAAATTAAACGCAAAACCGGGGCTTATCAGTTTCGAATTTATATGTTTATGTAAGGATGTTGCGCAGTGAAATTTTTCGCTTTGATTCTGGCGAACTTCACGGCATTCTCCCTTCTGAGCTTTAAGTGCTTTGTTCTTCTGGATGGAATTCTTTCAGAAAAACACTACGGGAGATTTTTCGGGCTGATTATTGCGATGCTGAACTCGGCACTGGGGATTGCGCTGGCGCTGAGCCTGCCCTTGAGCTTGAACTATGCGATTCTGACCGCCGCGATATTTTTAGAGCTGGGCATACTGTTTCGGAGAACGGCGGCGGAATTGCTGTCTGTTACCGCGGCGGTGGTTATGAACATCATGTGTTTCAGAGAAATAGTGATTTCCGCCTTGGCGCTTGCGGTGAACAAAACGATTCTGGGCGTAATGAGCGACCGGGACCTGTATCTCACCGTCCTTACGATTTCGGGACTGACCGCGTTTTTTATACTTGAGATATTCCTTCACTTTTATAATATTGAGGATATGCGCCGGGCTTTAAATAACCGGGCACAGGCGCGGTATATTTTGATCTGGTCATCTCTGTGCGTCGTTTTTGTTTTTCTGTGCGCGGGGTACCTTTCCATGAACGGCAGCTCGCAGGATATTGTTTTTTTCCACCTGACCTTCTGTTTCCTGCTTCTTCTTAGCTTTTTCTACCTGTTGAATTACTCGTTCGTGCTAGCCAGGACCTGCGAAAAGCATAAAAACCTCTCGAAGGAACTCGTCAATCAAATCGAACTCCAGAGCGCCATCACTCGCGACGCCGTCTATGTGGCGCACGCGAACCTGACTCAGGACAAAATCATCAAAGGGCTTGAGGTGTACGGAGAAAAACTTGATTACCTCCATAACAGCTATGACGCCTGGTTCAAATTTGCAGGAGGAAAAATCTACGAGCAGGATTACGTGAGCTGCTTCAAAGCCGTGGAGCGGCAGGCGCTTCTCAGGAGTTTCGAGCTGGGTATTGAGCCGGCGCCCTTTGAGTACAGGCGCAGGGAGAAAGAAGGTTCATTCCGCTGGGTGCGCTCCATGGTGCGTATGTTCAAAGACGCGGAGAGCGGCGATGTTCATGTTTTCGGCTACGCTTTCGACATCCAAAACGAGGTTCTTGAAAGACAGAATCTGAAGCGCAGCGCCCAGATTGACCTCTTCACCGGCCTGTATAACAAGCTGACGACAGAGACAATTATCAGCGCAAAAATTGGTAAGGAAAGCGGAACGGTGCTTTTGCTCGATATTGACGATTTCAAGGAAATTAACGACCGGTATGGCCACGAGGCTGGGGATCATGTTCTGAAGCTTATTGCCGAACTGCTCAGAGACACGTTCAGAAAATGCGATGTGATCGGACGCATCGGCGGCGACGAATTCATGCTTTATATCAAGGATGCCGCGGATCCGGCTCCTGCAATGGAAAGGGCCTCGGAAATAAACAGGCGTCTTCTTAGCACGGCCGTCGAATACATCGGCAGACGGTTTTTCGTGTCTGTGAGTATCGGCATAACCGTTACAGATAAAAATACGGGCAGCTTTTCGGAGGCCTACAAACAGGTCGACAGCGCCCTTTATCAGGCTAAAAAGCGGGGGAAAGGTACCTTTGTGGTGTACGATGTCACCCTTGAATCCTCGGCCGTTTGAGATACCGCAGCCGAACTGAGGGACCAGTTCCAAGCTTTCGGACAGGCCCTTTGGCTTCGTTTTATTGATATAATGACTTTTTTTTTCTATTTTCGTTTCGAAACCACTGACAGAGAGAATAATGATTAGCGAGGGGACGGCTATACCGGGTTTGATCAATCTTGATTTGGGCGCCGAAATGAAGTGTAAATGATGTTAATAAATAAAGTTTTGATAAAAAGGAACCTTATGCCGGCAAGATTTATTTCCGACAGTTACCGGAAGGAGTTCGCAGACAGCATCAGCAGAGTCAATATTGCCAGGGCAAAGATTACCTCGCTTGCGTTCATTGTAATTGAACTCATGATAATGCTCGTCACCCTATTTGTGCGAAAAGGTGATTTTCTGGAAAGAAACGAGCTCTATTATTGCCTGATGTATATTCTGATGATTCTGGCGATGTCCTTCTATTACCTGATCTTTCTCGGGCTTGAGAAGAAACTGCGGGAGAACGGAAAGAAAATACAGATAACGGGCATTTTTTTTACCGGATTCATACTGCTCTGGTGCGGGGGAATATCGCTCCTGGACCAGCTCGGTTCCGGCGAAATAATGGTGTACAATATTGCGGCGATATGTATAGCGGTTGTGCCTCTCTTCAGGGCGCTTGACATGCTGCTAATATATCTGCCAATTCACACTGCCTTTCTCGCAGCCTTGATTTGTTTGCATCGCCCCGGGGGACTGCCGTTCGGGGACATTGTCAACAGCACCGCTTTTGTCGCGATATCCTGGGTGGTTTCCTATATGCGCTTCAACGGCCATGCGATGTCCTTCAACGACACAAAGCTCATTGAAGAAAAGAGCGCCGAGCTTGAGAAAACAAACGAAGAACTGCGCGAGGCAAATAAAAAGCTGGAGCTGCTGTCGCTGACGGACGGCCTGACCGGCGTTTCCAACCGCTCGATGTTTGACAGGACCATAAGTCTGGAGTGGGACAGGTGTAGACGCCAGTTTATTACGCTTTCCCTCATCATGGTGGACATAGATTACTTCAAAGCCTTCAATGACCATTACGGACATCTGGCCGGGGACAACTGCATACGGCGGGTGGCGGAGACGCTCTCATCATGCGCGAAGCGTGGGAGCGATCTTGTCGCTAGATATGGCGGAGAGGAGTTCGCCGTTATACTTCCCTGTACGGACTCAAATAGCGCGTGGGAGCTTGCCGAGCTGATGAGAAAGCGTGTCGAGGAACTGAGAATCCCGCACGCCTATTCCTGCATATCCGGATTTGTGACGATAAGTCTGGGCGTATATTCCGCCCAGCCCTCGGATGAGCAACCGGCTGAAAAACTGATAGAGAACGCCGACAAGTCCCTTTACGAGGCCAAGATACGGCACAACGAGGTCGTGGTATACGGAAGGCCTTGCGGCGGGAAAGATTTCGGCGGAAGTTCGGAAGAACAATAAAGAATGGAAGCGAAAAGCCCGCTTATGGCCGAAAATACGCCGTATGCGGGCTGTATTTATGCGCTTAATTATTCGAAGCGTACAAAATGCCGCGGTCGTGGGGGGAAAATCACTGTCCGCGGCATCCTATTTTTTTGCGCTTGGGAAATATCTCTATTCTTGTTATGCGGCCGAGACGCGAGATGCTGAGCGAGAAGTTGAATATCTCCTCAAAGAAAATGATGGCTATGTAGCCCGTAAGCGCAAATTTCGGCAGGAGCAACCAAACGAGCACAACGCCGCAGAGAGCCTCCAAAATATTGATGCCCATGGACCAGACCTGCTGGCCAAGACCCTTTAGGCAACCGTCGGTCACCATGTCCATGTACATGGCTGGTACAAGGAAGGCGAATATCCTTATGTAGCAGCCCGCCTGTTCACTGCGGTATACGGCTTTCCCGAGCGTTTCCGAAAGTATGAAGAGGAGTAAGGAAACGAGCAGGGAGAACAGGAGAGCTTTTCTCAAAAGCTCGCTGACCGTTTTTGAAATTTCCTCCTTTTTTCCGGCGACCTGAGCAGCCGTGAGTTCCGGAACGATAAGCTCGGCGAGAGCCGTCATGATGCAGGAGGGAAAAAAGATAATCGGGAAAGCCATGCCCTGTATCGTGCCATAGCCCGCAAGCGCGCTGTTTGAGCTGAGTCCCGCTTTTTTGAGACCGTGCGGGACGAGAAGTTGTTCGAGAGTCGACAGAGAGCTGCGCGCATAGGCCGAGAGTGCCAGAGGAACGGCTATGCTGAGCATTCTGGCGGGCAGACGAGGTGAAGCTTCGCCTCTTTTTCCGTATTTCCGCCGGTCGAAGAAAAAGAGCGTCAACATAAGGGAAAAGGAACAGACTTCGGCGGCGCTGCTCCCGCCCGTCACGGCCGCACAGCAGGTCTCCAGCCTGCCGGAGGGCGCGACGCCGAGGAAAAGCATCACAAGGCCAATGCGTATGAGCTGCTCTATGATCTGCACCGTGGCGGCTTTGTAATTCCGCCCGCTTGCGGTGAAATAGCCGTAGATGACGGAGGAGAGGGAGATGAAGGGCAGGCTCAGCGACAGTATGCGGAGTGAGAGAACGGTCCTGCCGTCGCCAATCCAGAGAAAGCCCAGGGGCTCGGCACAGAAGTAGAGTACCGCGGCGGAGGCGAGTCCGAAGAAAAGACTATAACCGAAGCAGAGCCGCATCGCTCTGCCGACACCGCCCTCGCGCTGCAGGCCAAGCTCCTCGGAGATAAGGCGGGTCGAGGCAAAGCGTATGCCGGAGATTGCGACCGTCGCCGCGAGAAAACCGACAGACCCGACGAGCCCGTAGAGTCCGACGCCGACAGCGCCGATGCGCCTTACGAGCCACATCTGGAAAATAAGCGCGATTCCGCGCATGATGAGGGAGGAGCAGGTCAGAAAGGCCGTGTCGCGCATCAGTTTTTTGGATATCAAATGGCTTGCCCCCCTTTACCGTATAACTATATGCGGCAAAGGGGGACAAAATTTATAATTGTTATGTCAGTTTAAAACGCCGTTATTCACGGCAAAAAGCTCGTCGATGCGGCGCCGGAGCCTCTCGTTTTCTGGCTTTCTGAGCTCGGGATCGGATCTTAAGAGCTCTGCGGCAGCCTCCTGCGCGTCTTTGAGGACCCGGACGTCGGTACAGAGGTCGGCGATATGCATCTCCGGCAGTCCGTGCTGGCGCGAACCGAAGAAGTCACCGGGACCGCGCAGTTTTAGGTCCTCCTCGGAAATCTTGAAGCCGTCGTTTGTCTGCTCCATGACCTTGAGGCGGGCCTTCGAGACTTCGTTGTCGGCGCTTGAAAACAAAACGCAGTAGCTTTTATTTGTGCCGCGTCCGACGCGCCCGCGCAGCTGGTGCAGCTGGCTTAAACCGAAGCGCTCGGCGTTCTCCACCACCATCAGTGAAGCGTTGGGGACGTCTACGCCGACCTCGATAACGGTTGTTGAGACAAGTATGTCTAGCCGGTTGTCCACAAAGGCCTGCATAATCCTATCCTTTTCCGCGCTCTTCATCTTTCCGTGTATGCAGCCGACACGGAGCTCGGGAAATACCTTTGTCTGAAGCTCTTCGGCATATTCCTTCGCGCTTTTGAGATTCTGCGGGCGCTCCTCGTCCTCTTCTATCGTTGGGCAGACGACAAAGACTTGCCTGCCCTCCGCAACCTGTTTTTGCATGAAGCTGTTTATCCTCTCGCGCATGTCCTCGCCGACTGTGAAGGTGTCGACCTTCTGCCTGCCGGGCGGAAGTTCGTCGATAACGGAGACATCCAGATCGCCGTAAATAAGGAGCGCGAGCGTGCGGGGAATCGGAGTAGCGGACATGACGAGCGTATGCGGACTCTCACCCTTGGCTATGAGCGCCGCGCGCTGGTTTACGCCAAAACGATGTTGCTCGTCGGTTATGACGAGGGCGAGTTTGTCAAACTCCACGCTGTCGCCGATAAGCGCGTGGGTGCCGACTACGAGGCCCGCCTCGCCGCACTTGATCGATTCGACCGCTTCGCGTTTTTGTCTCGGGGTCATCGAGCCAGTGAGTTTTACGACCTTAATGTCAAAGGGGGAGAGCAACTCCGTAAAGGTCTTGAAGTGCTGGTTTGCAAGGATCTCGGTCGGTGCCATGAAGGCCGACTGCAGCCCGCCCTCGTGCGCGCACCAGACGCAGGCGGCGGCAACAAGAGTCTTTCCGCTGCCGACGTCGCCCTGAACGAGCCTGTTCATCGCGATGCCGGAACACATGTCCCGGGCGCAGTCCGCTATCGCGCGCTTCTGGGCGTTTGTCACGACGAAGGGGAGGGAGGAGAAAAACCTTTCGAACCTCGGCGTCGAGACGATGACGCCGCTCTTTTTCGAGCCTGTGTTCTTCATTCTCGTGAGAGCACAGGAGAGAACGAAAAGCTCCTCGAAAATCAGCCTTCGGCGCGAGAGCTCAAGAGCGCCGTAATCGGCGGGGAAATGTATGTTTTCGAAGGCGTAGGGCACACGGCAAAGCTGTGCCTGTTCCGCTACCGCGTCGGGCAGCGCGTCGGGCAGCTTTTCAGAGCACTCGTCGAGCCCGCGGCGCATCGCGACCAGGAGGACTTTCTGTGAAACCCCCGCCGTGAGCCGGTAGACCGGCACTATGCGCCCTGTAAGCATTTTTGGCGCGTCCTCCGGCTCGAAGAGAGGGTTGATCATGGAGCGCTTCGTTCCCTCGAGCGTGACACGGCCGCAAAATACGTAAGCTTCGCCCTTTTTAAGCTGCTGCCTTATATAGCTCTGGTTGAAGTATGTAACGTCGGCGGAGCCGCTGTCGTCCGCGATGCGGAATTTCACCAGCTCCATGCCGCGCCGGACGCGGCTGAGTGTCGGCTCTGTCGCGACGATTGCGCGGACACAGGCATTCTCACCCGGACCGAGAGCCGCGATGGGCGACGTTTTCGTCCTGTCCTCGTAGGTACGCGGGAAAAAGCAGATAAGGTCGCGCAGCGTGACTATGCCGAGCCTACCCAGCGCCGCGGCCCGCTGTGCCCCTATACCCTTTAGATATCTGATATCGCTCGACAATTCCGCCATATTGCCCCTCCGTTCCCGAAGCTTACGATGAATATTATATTACCACATATGAGCGAAATTTGCAAAAATAGCGCAAAGCAGGCGGTATTTTAAAGACGGTCGGAAGCCGCAAAAAAGCTCTTGCATATCTTGCCGCGAGGTGGTAAAATAGCAAACACAGTGATTTTGCGGGTGTAGTTCAGTGGCAGAACATCAGCTTCCCAAGCTGAATACGGGGGTCCGATTCCCCTCACCCGCTCCAAATTAGGGGTTTGCCAAATCGCCATGCCCGCACCCGTTTATCGTTGTATCAAAATTATCGTCTTTACACAAAATGAAAGAGGCCCGGAAGCGCAGAAAATACTGCGATTTCGGGTCTCTTTTCCCATTATTATCCGCCCGTGAGCGGACAGATTTAAGCTTGCATCTGTTTTATTATTCCTTCGGTCATATAATCCGCCATCACGAGAGCCTCTTTTTGAATATCATCAAATTGGGCAATGCTCGGTTCATATTGCCCTTTAATAATCTGCACGGCTTCATTTTCGGTCATTTTTAAGTGGTCATACAGTAGCGACCGCCAGATGTCTCCGCTCCAGTAGGGATTAATACCCGCCAGGAAGGCGGCTATATCGTCGGCATTTGCGTACCACTTTCGCCGCTGTACATCTGCGGCGGCAAGATCCCCGTTTTTCGCGGCGTTTACAAGCTGCGCGGCAATAAGCAGATGCTCTTTGAGAAGGTCTGCGAACTTTACCGCGCTGCTTCTTCCGTAGTAGGGCGTTAACGTGTCGGCGAAATCGGATGGGTTGCGCAGCAGCCGGTTTGTTACCGCGCTCAAATCGCTAAGATTAAATACTGTGCTGACAATGAATGCCCTTGTCCATAACACATGCTCTGTCCAAAGCATGCGCATTGTATCCGATAATTGCTCCTTTTTGGGCGAAAAAGCATATCTCATGCGGGTATTATTGCACCCAGACATCGGCATACCTCCAAAAACTTACTGCCATATATTATGAAGGCAACTTCTTTTTGTTGTCCGGGTCCACTGCCGGCTCCTGCGGGAAAGCGGAAACGTCCCTTCGCGCCCTCTGTCGGGCCTATATCCTCAGGAGCACCTGCTCGGTCGCAGGCTTCATGTTCATTGTTCCGCCTCCCTGGCTGACTATACGCAAGAGCTTTTCCGGGTCATTCACAATGCTTCCTGCCAGAAGCGTTATCCCGTATCTGCCCATGACCTCGGGACAGAGCGGCGTGGACGGGCCGACGACGCAGATCTCCCTTGCCCTGCCACAGCAGCCTATGACACCATCGGCAGTATGGTTTATTATGCTTGTCGCCGTGATAACGATAACGTCACAGTCCGGCAGATAGCGGGGTATGGCCTCCTCCGGATAAAAGCCGCTGTTTTTGGGGATATGCTGCTCAAAAACATAGATTTTATCTGTCATGCTTTGCACCCTCGAAAGTATTGGCCCAAAATTTCCGACCATTCCGAAGGTGTCGCCCTTATCTATCCTCAGCTCGGTCAACACGTTGCCCGAATCCCATTTTTTAGCCGCGACATTTATTGCGGAATTGACGGCTGCCATGCCAATGGAGGCTTTGAGAAGGTTCTTATCCTTCAGCCATGGGATAAGCTCCGCCGCGTCAGCGCCAATGAGATTTCCGGCCTCGGGGAGAACGCCGCAGCCGTCCCCCAACTCGTTTCTGAAAGTATAGGCAAGCCCGCAGGCCCCGTTGTCAAGCAGTACGCAGGTATATCCGAGTCCCGCCCTGGTATCTTTAATTTTTCTGCCGGTCGCAATTCGCAAAGCCTTCCCGATAAGATCGTCCGTAATCATGTCTATCATGTCCTCCGTTAAAAAAGTCGTCGTAATTACATTATGTATTTATAGGACCGATTAGTCAATGAAAAAGAAAACCCGGGCGCAACGCGTTTGTGCTGCTGGTCGTCACGGCGGTAACTTAGCTGCCGGTAACCGTTATGGCGTTTAGAGTAAATGCCGGCGTCCGAAACCGACCAAACGCAAAAAATACAGAAAAATACCGATAACATATTGACGTTTATCGATTTGACGCATATAATGCTAATAGTCAAATCGATGAATTTAAATATGATACTCTCCATATAATAGGCAGAGAGCCAATTTGGCAAAGGAGGACCGGGATGGAAGACAGGTATAAGGAAAGCTCAGTCATATTCAAGGCGCTCGGCGACCCAAAGCGCGCGATGATCATCGATATGCTCTCCTGCGGTGAGCTCTGCGCCTGTAAAATACTCGAGAAATTCGAGATGTCGCAGTCGACGCTCTCGCACCATATGAAGCTGCTGTGCGGTTGTGGGCTTGTCAGGGGGAGGGAAGAGGGCAAGTGGACGTATTATTCGCTCGACACGAATACTGTCGAAAAGACCAGGCAATTTCTATGGGAGATCACTGAGCCGTCTGAAAACTGCATTTGCAGGAACAACGGCGAAGGCAAATAAGTAAAGGAAAAGGAGTATTGATATGAAAAAAATGACTATTTACGAACCGGCAATGTGCTGTTCGACAGGCCTCTGCGGCGTGAGCGCGGATCCGGAGCTGCTGAGAATCTCGACCGTGCTTTCAAAGCTTGAGAAGAACGGTGTGAAGGTCGAACGCTATAACCTGACAGGCGCGCCGCAGGAGTTCGTCAAAAATCGGGAGATAAACGCTCTCATCTCTGAAAATCTTGAAAATCTGCCCGTGACAGTCGTGGACGGAGAGATCGTCCTTACAAAGAGATATCCGACAAACGACGAGTTCAGGACGTTTCTGGAACTGCCCGCAGGTCTTATCGGGGAAAAAGAAGGGACTGCAACCAAGGTCAAAGTACGCAGGGCGGGTTCCGGCGGCTGCTGCTGCGGCGGCAAATGCTGAGCCGAAGGAGTAGGTCGATGGAAATATTTAATCCAAGGATGACGGGGCTGACAAAGTATCTGTTCTTCACCGGAAAGGGCGGCGTCGGCAAGACCTCGGCCGCCTGCGCGACGGCGGTATCTCTGTGCGACAGCGGTAAAAAGGTACTTTTAATCAGTACGGACCCGGCGTCGAACCTTCAGGACGTCTTTAACACCGAGCTTGACAATAAGGGCGTGAAGATCAAAGAGGTACCGGATCTGACGGTGGTGAACCTCGATCCGATCAAAGCGGCGGAGGAATACAGGGAAAGTGTAATCGCCCCATACCGTGGAAAGCTGCCGGATACCGTGATCGGCAGCATGGAAGAACAGCTTTCCGGCTCATGTACGGTCGAGATAGCGGCGTTCAACGAGTTTACGGACTTTATTACCGACAAAAAAGCACAGGCCGGATACGACCACATCATCTTCGATACGGCGCCCACCGGCCACACGCTCAGGATGCTGCAGCTCCCCTCCGCATGGAGCAATTTCATCAGCGAGAGTACGCACGGAGCCTCCTGCCTGGGGCAGTTGTCCGGTCTTGAGGAGAGAAAGGACACCTATAAGGAGGCCGTCAGGACCTTAGCCGATGGGAGCATCACGACGCTTATTCTCGTCTCCCGCCCCGAGACGGCACCGCTGAAGGAAGCGGAAAGGGCCGCCAAAGAGCTCTCCGAACTCGGAATCAAAAATCAGAGGCTTATCGTCAACGGCGTCTTGCCCTCGTTTGACGACAGCATTTCTGAGGGACTGTATAAAAAACAGCGCTCCGCACTGACAGCCTTGCCGGAAATATTAAAGGGCCTGACGACTTTCATGATACCGCTCAGAGCCTATAATGTCACCGGAATCGAAAACGTGAGGGCTCTGCTTTCAGAGGATGACTGCTCCGCAAGCAGCGAGAAACTGCAAACCGAAGAAGTAGCCCGTCTGCGGGATATCGTCGAAGAGCTGTTTGCCTCGGACAAAAAAGTGATATTCACAATGGGAAAAGGCGGCGTTGGAAAGACGACAATCGCGGCCGCCATAGCGCTGGGACTGTCCGAAAAGGGCAAAAAAGTCCACCTGACGACGACAGACCCCGCAGCCCACCTCAGGAATGTGATCGACGGGAACAGCGGCGTCACGATGAGCCGTATCGACGAGAAGGCCGAACTGGAGAAATATCGGGAGGAGGTGCTTTCAAAAGCGAGGGAGAACATGTCCGAAGAGAATATCGCGTATATTGAGGAGGATTTGCGTTCGCCCTGCACTCAGGAGATCGCCGTTTTCCGCGCCTTTGCCGAAATCGTGGAAAAAGCAGGTGACCAGATCGTCGTTATCGATACAGCACCTACGGGGCATACACTTCTTTTACTGGAGTCCACACAAAGCTATAACCATGAAATTGAGCGTTCCAAGGGGGATATTCCGGAGTCCGCGAAAAAACTGCTGCCGCGGCTGCGCGACAAGGCCGAGACAGAGGTTATTATCACGGCTCTTGCGGAGGCGACGCCCGTGTACGAAGCCCTGCGTCTCGAGGAGGATTTGAACCGGGCCGGCATATCCGTCGGTTGGTGGGTCATAAACTCCTCGCTATACAGAAGCGGAACGACGAATCGGCTTTTATCCGCCAAAGCAGGCCATGAGATAGAATGGATTAACAAGGTTTCCGCCCACACAAAGGGACGTTTCGCCCTTGTCCCATGGAGACCCGAAGAAGTCAAAGGCGAAACACTCAAAAATTTACTGGATTAGGGGAAAAGTATGAAAACCAGGGTTGCCTTCATCTGTGTTCACAATTCCTGCCGTTCGCAGATTGCCGAGGCGCTCGGAAAGCGTTTTGCCGGCGAAGCTTTTGAAAGCTATTCGGCCGGAACCGAGCTGAAGGCGGAAATAAACCCGGACGCAGTAAGACTTGTCAGGGAGATTTACGGGATAAATATGGAAGAGACCCAGCGACCGAAACTTCTTTCCGATATTCCGCCAGTTGACATCGTTATCACGATGGGGTGCAATGCCGCCTGCCCCTTCCTGCCGAGCCGGTACAGAGAGGACTGGGGAATTGAAGACCCGACCGGAAAGTCCGATGAGGCGTTCAGAAAAGTGATCGCTAAGATTGAAAGAAATATTATGGAGCTGAAGAACAGAATTGAGTCGGCGCCCGGCCTTTGAATCCGTCAGGCGTTCTCTTTATCCGCAATGTAAAAAACGACCGTCAGGATCTGAGCCTGACGGTCGTTTTTTCGGTTAACCTATGAATTCCTGCGTCCAGTAGCTGCCGTCGGCGACATAGCCGACGCCGAGCTGTGTGTAGGACGGATTCAGTATGTTAGCTCTGTGGCCGGGAGAATTCATCCAGGCGTTCACAACAGCTTCGGGAGTCGCGTAGCCTATCGCAATGTTCTCGCCTGCCGCCCGGTAGCTTATCCCGAAGGAGGAGAGCATATCGAAGGGCGAGCCATAGGTTGGGCTGTCATGCGCGAAGTATTTGTTGTCGTGCATGTCCTGAGACTTGAGCCTTGCAACATCCGAAAGTTCGGCGCTGAGCGTGAGCGGGGAGAGCCCGTTTGCCGCGCGCTGTTGGTTAACAAGCGCAGCGACCTGCTGCTCAAAGGCCAGACTGTCCGCTTTAACGGTTTCGGACGTCTCCGTGGGAGTCGGAGTCGCGCTCGGTACTGCGCCCGGAGCCGCGCTGGCAGTTACACTCGGAGCTGCCGTGCTTGTACTGCCGCAGGAGTTCTTTGAAGCGCTTGCCTTAGTGCCGAGGCTGGCAAGAATGCCGCTCAAATTGGCGGAGGAGGGGCATGTACTCTGTTTTACGGGAGCGGACCTCGCCTGCGCCGTCTTGCCGCAGGCTGTCCTGTTGGATGACTGGCATGCGGAGTTTGATTTTACACAGTCGGGCGTTGTGCTGGCCTGCGTGCCGCAGATCTTCGATGAGAGACTGCCGAGCAGTGCGTTGAGATCGGTACCGGACGGACAGGACGCGCTGACTGAACCGTTGCTGTTCGTACTGCCGGAGCAGCTTCCGCCGTATACGTAGGTGTAGGATTGGGCCGCCGCGCCCACAGTCAGGGCTGAGGCCATAATGACCGCGACAGCGGCCGCTAGAATTCTCTTCTTAAAGTTTTTCATGGTTGTCACCTCCATGTCATCATTGTAACGCTTTTGTTACTATTGGCAACCTGTAAATCCTGCCAGCGCTCTGAAAGGCTTGGCGCGGCAGGAAAAAATCAGCCGTTCCGTATTAACGAAACAGCTGATTTTTTATCAAAGCAATTAAAAATGGATGACCCTGGGCGGCGTTGTGAACGAGGAGATCGTGGCGGTGGCGTCCTTCAGATACAGGACCTCCGTGTTCGGGTCCTCCGCCGAATACAGCTTCTTGAGCTGGGGATAGTTGTCGAGCATGTGGCGCTTCGGCTCGACCCTGTCGTCCTCAACGACTGTTGCCTCGACCCTTATCCATTTGTCCTGATACATGCCGCAGATTTCGATCTTCGGATTGGCGGCCATCTGCTTCGCAACACTCTTGCCCCGGCCTGTCTGGATATAGAGCCTCCCCTCGAAAATATCGACAGTTCCAAAGGGACGGACTCTGGGTTGGCCGTCCTCTACGGTCGCTAGGTAATAGGTGCCGCAGTTTTTGAGAAAATCATAGACTTCCTGCATGATAATTCCTCCTGTATGCCAAATTTTATTTTGCGCTCATTCTGTTTTCCATGTATGAGTGGGCTTCATTTTCAAGCCCGTCGCCGAGCGGCGGGAGCGCAGCGCCGGGATAGCGCCGCCGGAGCGCCGTCTCCAGCAGCATATCGGTGAAAGCGGGATTCTTCGGAAGCATGGGACCATGGCAGTAAGCCCCGAAGACGTTCTTAAAGCGCGCGCCCTCGGTGTGATCCTCCCCATTGTTGCCATATCCGGAGAGAACCGTGCCCAGAGGAGAGACGCCCTCGCCCAGATAGGTCTTCCCGCTGTGGTTTTCGAAGCCGACGACGGTATGCCCGCCGTTTTCGTCTGTGCATCGGAACAGATAGTTCCCGATCATCCGGACGTCTGCGCCGATCGTGTGCAGATTCACGGCCCCGATGTAGTCGCATTGCTCTCCCGTGTGGGTGAGGTAATATTGCCCCATCATCTGGTAGCCGCCGCAGATGCAGAGAAAGACCTTTTCGTCTTTTACTGCGGCCAGAATCTCCCTGTCCTTGCCGCCGTGCAGGTCGGTGAGCAGCACCTCCTGCTCAAAGTCCTGCCCGCCGCCGATGAAAAATAAATCGAAGCGGGTAAAATCAGCGTTCGCGCCTATCGGCAGGCGCGTCACTTCGGTCTCGATCCCGCGCCATTCGAGGCGTTTTTGCATACAGATTATGTTGCCGGTGTCACCGTAGAGGTTCAGAACGTCGGGGTAGAGGTGGCAGATGTTGAGTTTCATTTTCCTTACCCCCTATTCCCAGAACTCTTTGCCGCCGAATATGGAACTCATCTTTGCGCGGAGCGCCATCATCGCGGTGTATGTCGGCATGATAACAACCGGCAGTGGCTGGGAGGACATGGCGGCAATAAGCTCGCCGTAGTCTCCGATGACCTTTAGCTTGTCCTCGGCTATGCCCGCGTATTTCAGCCGTAGCGCCATGTCGGCGGAGCGTATGCCGGATACGAATATTTCGGAAATGAGTTCGTCCATGTCCGCGAGCTTCTCAAAGTTCACGTCCCATATCCACGAAACGTCCTTGCCGTCAGCCGTGTTGTCGTTGAGGCAACAGACGAAGACGGTTTTTTCGGCAAGTCCGCTGAGGTAATTGAGCACCTGATTGCAACCCGCCGGGTTTTTGACGAGGATCATGCGCGCGGTATGTCCGCCGAGGTCGAACGCCTCCATGCGCCCGAAGCCACAGTGAAAGTCGGAGATCGCCGCCTTTGCGTTCCCACGGTCGAAGCCCAGAGCCTCGGAGACTGCAAGTGAGCCGATCGCGTTGTAGATATTGTAGCCGCCTGGGAGATTTATCGTCAGCGTGTCGCTCTCATCGAAAACCCTGACTCCGACCGTTGAAGAGCTCGCGCCCGCCTCAATTATCTCCGTCACGGATATCTGGGGTTCGGGGCGCTTATAGCCGCAGTCCGGGCAGTAAAAGCCGCCCAGATGCCCGAAGGTGCGGTAGGTGTATTCGTACTCGTGCTTGCATTTTATGCAGTGCGGCGCGTCCGAAACCTCGTTCACTGGTCCGGCGTAGATTGGAACGTCCACACCGTAAAAAATGACTTGATTCGGCACCTCGGAGGCGATGGAAGCCGTCAGCGAACAGTCGGCGTTGAGGCAGACCGCCGCGTCGGGCGAATTTCTGATGCCAGTAAGTATATTCTCGAGCGTATGAGAGACCTCGCCGTAGCGGTCGAGCTGGTCGCGGAAGACGTTTGTTACGAGCACGACCTTCGGGCTAATTAGACGGCAAACCTCTTTTGAGGCGGCTTCGTCGCACTCTATGATCGCATATTCGTATTTCGGAGCGCCTGACAGCGAGGCTTTCTCCGCGAAAATAGCGGTGATGCCATAAATGAGGTTCGAGCCCGAGCGGTTGGCAAAATAGGAAGCTCCGGACCTCAGAAAGATTTCCTCAACGATGCGGGCGCTGGTCGTTTTTCCGTTAGTTCCCGTGATGACGACGCATTTGACATTTTTAGCAAGATAGGAGAGTATGTCCGGACAGAGCTTAAGCGCGACTCTGCCGGGAAGCGCCGTGCCGCCGCGCCCCATGCGACGCAGCAATTTAATTGTGAGCTTGCAGGCGGAGACCGCCATAAATTCTTTGATTCTCATGATTTCGTATTATACCACTGTTTCCTAAGTATTTCTATTCAAATATATCGGCCTCTGCTTTCGCAAAGCAGAGCTTTTTAAGGATCAGCATGTCGGAAAAGAGGGCCAGAAATTCGGAAAGCCGAGCCAACTGCGGGCCGGAAGCCACAGTCATAAAAGACGGCAACTCATAAGTCAGGCAGGAAAGCGCGTTGCTCACAATCAGCATGACGAGCACGATGATAGTCGCATTCCTGTCTCTGCGGAGCCGGAAATGCGGGTATTTATCATACCACAGCCAAAGAGCGCCCATCAGGAAAAGCGTTTCGAAAACCGGCGCCGCAAAAGCCCACGGACTCAGAAAATATTCGAGCCCGAGACAGATAAGCGTCCCCGCTGTCATAAAAGGCAGAAGGGTCAGAGCACACCGAAAATATTCCCTCGCTCCGCCGTTCTGATACGGAATGAAGGCGGCGGAAACAGCGGTGAAGGTCAGGCTGCCTTTGATCAGGGCAAGGCAGAAAACGCTCGCGTAATACACGGCACCGTGCGCGACGGAATAGAACGGCAGATAGTTGTCAAGCAGACCGAAGGCAAAGTAAAAGACAAGGGCAATAAGCGAAATCAGCAGTATCCATCGCCATGAGAGTTCAGGCTTCTTTTGTCCCATAAATATTCCTCGCCTTCACTTGATCATCTCTTTGAATTCTTCTTCGCCAATGACGGGCACGCCAAGACTCTGCGCTTTCGCAAGCTTGGAGCCCGCCTCCTCGCCCGCAAGGACATAGCTTGTCTTTTTCGATACCGAGCCGGAGGCCTTGCCTCCGAAGCTCTCAATGAGCGCCTCGGCCTCGTCCCTCGTGTAGGAGGGAAGGGTGCCGGTCAACACAAAGGTCTTACCGGCGAAACGGTTGTCAAGCCGCGACTCCCTGCTTTCAAAGCTTACGCCGGCCGCGCGCAGAAGCTCGATTTGGTGGCGGGACTGAGGGGAGGAGAGCCAATCCGTAAGGTAGTACGCGGTTATCGGGCCGATGTCGGGTATGGCCGTCAGCTCCTCGGCAGTTGCGGAGAGAAGCTCGTCGAGGTTCAGAAAGTGCATCGCGAGCACCTTTGCGGCCTTCTGCCCGACCTGCCTTATTCCGAAGGCGCAGAGCAGACACGAAAGTCCCTTTTCCTTGCTCATCTCTATGGCCGCAAGCAAATTCTCGGCAGACTTCTTCCCCATGCGGTCTATGGCCGCAACACGGCTCACCTCGAGCGAATAGAGATCGGCGGGGGATGAGATGAGCTTCTCGTTTATGAGGGCCTCGGTTACCGAGATGCCGAGGCCCTCGATGTCCATCGCCTCGCGCGAAGCGAAGTGCGCTATGTGCCTAAGAAGCTGGGCAGGACACTCGGCGCCTGTGCATCGCGTCGCCGAAGCGTCCTCATCGCGGACGACTGGGGCTCCGCAGGCCGGGCAGAACTCGGGCATCCTGAAGGGGACAGCCCATTTGGGACGCATACTTTTGTTGACTTCGAGTATCTCAGGGATAATCTCTCCGGCCTTTTGAATGAGAACAGTATCTCCGATACGGATATCAAGCTTATCGATATTATCCTGATTGTGGAGAGTCGCATTCGTAACAGTCGTGCCGGCAAGGCGCACGGGCCTTACGACAGCCTTTGGGGTAAGGACACCTGTGCGCCCTACCTGTACGAAAATGTCCTCGACAACGGTCTCTCTTTTCTCGGGTGGATACTTGTAGGCCGCCGCCCAGCGCGGGGCCTTCGAGGTGCTGCCAAGAAAAGCCCTGTCTGAGAGAGAATCGATTTTTATGACGGCACCGTCTATCTCGTAGGGAAGAGAATCACGGTTCTCTCCTATCCACGTAACCTGTCCCCTGCATTCTTCGGCGCTTGCGCATATCTTATAGGGTACGACGGGAAAGCCAAGCGCCTTAAGATAGTCAAGGGTTTCGGCGTGCGTCCGGAATTCGGCGCCCTCGACGTACTGGACGTTGAAAACGATGATATCCAACCTGCGAGACGCTGTAATCCTGCTGTCAAGCTGGCGCAGAGAGCCCGCCGCGGCATTGCGCGGGTTCGCGAAGAGCTTTTCGCCGCGTATCTCGCGTTCCGCGTTCAGTTCGGCAAAGGTGTTGCGCGACATGTAGGCTTCGCCGCGGATTATGAGCCTGTGGGGCGCGTTTTTCAGCTCCTGGGGGAGACTGCGGACCGTGCGGAGGTTCTCCGTCACATCCTCGCCGATGACTCCGTCGCCGCGCGTCGCGGCGCGCAGCATTTTGCCGTCCACGTATTCCACAGCCACCGAGAGCCCATCAATCTTGGGCTCGGTGCAGTAGGTCGCGCTTTTTCCGAGCGACTCGTCCGTGCGGGAGATAAAGGCGTCAAGTTCCTCATAGGAAAACACGTCGTTGAGACTCTCAAGCGGCACTGTATGTCGGACGGGAGGAAACTGCGCGGAGGCCCTTCCGCCGACGCGTGAAGTCGGGGAGTCCGGCGTTTTAAGCTCAGGATACAGCGCCTCAAGCGCGGTAAGCCGACGTACCAGCGCGTCGTATTCAAAATCGGATATTGTCGGCGCGTCGAGGTCGTAGTAGGCTTTCGCGTGCCGCTCAATCTCACTCCGCAGGGCCTTTAGTTCCGCCTGCGCGTCCTGAACGTCCATACTTTTCTCCGTTTCATTTGTTGTTGAGGTCAAAATAAGTGCTGGGTACCTTGCCAACGAGCACCGTCTCCGCGATAAGCACCTCGCTGTGGACCTCGGTGGTGCGTATCTCCCAGGGCAGCAGCACGTTGATCTGTACCCTTACGTCCAGAATGATCTGGTGCTTCACCTGGTTGATTCCCGCAGCCTCAAGCTCGTTCCTGAAATTCGCGTAGGAACTGGTAGACATAATAATTCTGACCGGTATCCTCGGTCCCCGCCCGATGAGCAGGTTCGAGCCGAGAAGGTTGCCTATAGGGATTTTTTCGTCGAGCAGGCCGCTGTTCGTCGCGGAGATTACCTCCTGAAGGATCTCCGACGAGAGCATGTTGATGCGCGCCATGTTGGCAGAAATAGCGGTGACATCTCCGTTTTCGTCCTTTTGAAGTGTCACAAAATAATCGTATGTGTATTGTCCTTCGCTCATTTTATCACTAATTTTGTCATTAATAGCGGCGGTGACCATGTCGGTCGCGTCCGAGAGTGCCATCTTTCCTGTGACGTTTTTCAAAAAATTTCCTATGAAATAGATGGAGATGCCCAGAGCTATTATAACAAATATCGAAAAGAATACGGACTTTTTTTCGGATTTGCTGCGCGGCGCTCTCCGTAAGGGGGCGCGGCGGAGTATTAAGGGTCTGCGGGTTCTGTTAAATGGCATAAGGATTCCCCCCTATGCCATTTATATTGTTCTGCCGAAAGCTTTATTCCGGTTTACATAATTAAGCTGTCATTTCAGCATCTCGTCCACGGCCAGCATGACACCGAGCCTGCCGGACTCATAGGTCAGTCCGCCCTGCATGTAGCCGAGATAGGGCTCACGCATCGGTCCGTCGCAGGAGAGCTCGATGGACGAGCCCTGAACGAAAGCTCCGGCGGCCATCACGACCTCGTCGTCGTAGCCGGGCATAGCCCAGGGGACGGGCGTGACATAGGAGTCGACAGGGGAGCCGTGCTGTATGCCCGCGCAGAACTTCAGCAGTTTGTCCGGTGTGCCGAATTCGATCATCTGAATGATGTCGCGGCGTTTCTCGGAGGCCGAAGGCGAGGTTTTAAGGCCTAGCCTCTCCATCATGCCGGCGCAGAGCGCGGCGGTCTTGAGAGCCTGAGCAACCGTATGCGGCGCCATAAAAAGGCCCTGATAAAGAAGCCGGTTATTTCCGAGCGTGCTTCCGCATTCACCGCCGATGCCCGGGGTGGTCATGCGTATGGCCGCACGTTCCACGAGAGCCGCCCTGCCCGCAATATAGCCGCCTGTCGGGGCAAGCCCGCCGCCGGGGTTCTTTATTAACGAGCCGGCAATGAGGTCCGCACCGACGTCGCACGGCTCGAGCACCTCGGTGAATTCGCCGTAGCAGTTGTCTACGAGTATATTTGCCTTTCCGTTAACCCCGCGCACGGCTCTTACGATCTTTTCTATGTCATCGACGCCGAAAGCCCGTCTGTTGCCATATCCGCGAGAGCGCTGAATGGCTACCGCGCCGACCTTGGGGTTGGAGGCGGCTTTTTTTATGCCGTCTATGTCCGGCTCCCCGTCGGGCAGCAAATCGACCTGACTATAATCGACACCATAGAATTTCAGCGAGCCGTCGCCGCCGCCGGAAGTTCCGATGGTACACTGGAGAGTATCATATGGGGTGCCGGTGACGGAGAGAAGAGTCTCGCCGGGCCGGCATACCGCGAAGAGCGCCGTGGCTATTGCGTGGGTGCCGTTCACGAAACCTATGCGGACGAGGGCACTTTCAGCCCCGAAGACACGGGCAAAAATTCTATCCAGCGTGTCCCTGCCGAGGTCGTTGTAGCCATAGCCGGTCGTACCCGCAAAGCAGGCCTCCGAAACGCGGAAATCCTGGAAAGCGGACATGACCTTCAGCGTGCACTTCCCGGCGATTCCGTCGATATCCGCAAATACGCCTGCGAGCCCGGACTCAACCTCCTCGGCCATCACTTTCACCGCGGGGGAAATATCTCTTAAACCCATTTTTATATCTGTCCTCAATATCTTACTGATTATCCGCTATGGCCTCAAGCAGAAGCAACGCGAGACGCGGCATGTCCTCAAAATCGGAGATTTTAGCTAGGCTCGCCGGAGAGTGGATGTTTCGTATCGGGGCGGAGATAGCGATGGTCTCGGCGCCGTTTCCGCCGCGCTGAATGACCCGCCCGTCCGTCCCGCCGGAGATGTAGGTTTTGGTCTGCCACTTCATGCCGTTCTTGTCGGCAAGTTCGGTAACGGTTTTATAAAGCTTGCGGCTGTAAATCGCGCCCTTGTCCATGAAGGGAATGACGATTCCTCCGCCGAGTGAGCAGATGCGTTTGCCTTCGGGAACCTCGGGCAGATCGGCGGCGGTCGTGCCCTCGAGTATGATGGCGATGTCGGGCTTGACGCGTGAAGCGACAATCTGCGCGCCTCTGGTGCCGACCTCCTCCTGCGCCGTAAAAGCGAAGGTGCAGTCACAGGGGAGCTCCTCCTCCATGAGCTGTATCATGGCGGCGCAGCCGACCCTGTCGTCTATGGCCTTTGCCTTGAGAAAGCCTTCGCCGAACTCAAGGACGCTGTCGTCGAATACGCCCGCGTCACCGAGGGAAACGAGCTCTTTCGCCTCATTCTTTGACCTGACGCCAATGTCAATATACATGTCCTCGCGGTCGGGAACCTTTTTTTCCTCGTCCTTGCCGACAAGGTGGTAGGGCTTAATTCCTATTACGCCGCGTATTCTGTCCTTGCCGATATAGATCGGTTTTCCTATGACGACGCGTCTGTCCACCCCACCGAGAAAATCAAAGCGGAGATATCCGTCGTCATCAATGCCGGTGATGATAATGCCGACCTCGTCCATATGTCCGCAGATCAGCACCTTTTTCCCTCCGCTCACCCTGCCTTTTTTCGTAACGATGAGATTCCCTATGGAGTCGGTCAGTATGCCGTCCGAGAGGGGCAGCACGCGCTCGAGAATATAGTCGCGGACTTCATCCTCATTTCCGGAGGCTCCGCTCAGATAGCAGAGTGTTTTAAGCAGATCAAGCATTGTCGGCATCCTCCCCGAGCTTCATTGCAAATTCAGTCAGCAGGTTTACGACAGCCTCGGCGTCCGAGAGGTCAAGAGTCTCGACCGGGGAGTGCATATATCTAATCGGAAGAGAGACTAGGCCTGTGGAGACGCCCTCACGGGATATCTGTATTACCCAGCCGTCTGTGCCGGTGTTTCCGCCCATCACCTCGAGCTGATAGGGTATTTTGTACTCTTTCGCGATATCAATGAGCGTATTTGTTATTTTTCGGTTCATATTGGGGCCGACTCCAATCGCAGCGCCTTGCCGCAGTTCCATCGTCTCGCCCTTTTTAGTGTCCGGCGTAGAGGCAAAGGTCACATCCACGGCCACGGCATAGTCGGGGTTGACGCCGTAGGCACCGGTTACGGCGCCCCTCGTGCCAAGCTCCTCCTGCGTGCTGAAGAGGCAGCAGATGTCGACCTTCGGCTCCTTTTTTGAGAGCCGTTCCATCACCTGTATGATAATCGCGGCGCAAGCCCGGTCGTCAAGCGATTTGCCGCAGAGCGTGCCGAGGCTTAACTCCTCAACTCCGCCCGCGAAAACGGCGGCGGTGCCGAGCGGGACGCGCTTTATCGCCTCCGTCTCACTGAGGCCGACGTCGATGAAAAGTTTTTTAGCGTCTATAGACTTGTCCATCTCCTCCTCGGTCAGGGCGTGAGGAGGCATCATATCGATGACGCCGAAGATCGGCGGGTCAGTCAGAATCTTAATTTCGCGGGCAGGCAGCATGCGCGGGTCTATCCCGCCGAGGTTGGAAAAGCGCAGGAATCCCTTTTCATAACCTGTAATTATCATGCCGATCTCGTCCATATGGGCGTCGAACATGAGTTTTTTGGCGCCGTCCCTGCCACAGAGCTTAACCGCTATGAGGTTCCCCATGGCATCCGTCCTCAGCTCGTCGACGTAAGGCAAGACAAGCTCCTTTATTCGCGCGAAGGCGCGTTCCTCGAAGCCTGAGGGCGCGGCAAGGCCGCAGAGGTTTATTATCGTATCCTTAAGTAACATTGGCTGACCTCCTACTCCATTTCGAGCACTATTCTGCGGAAGGTGTTTCCGCGCTCGACAAAGTTTTTGAATTTATCGAAGGACGAGCAGGCGGGGGAGAGGATGACGACGTCACCCTCTTCGGCGCTTTTTGACGCCGAGAGAACAGCCTCGCGGAAGTCGTCTATCACAAATATGGGCAGAGTGAGGCGGTTATAGCCGGGCGTCTGCTGTACGGCATCCTTTATGCGGAACGCTGTCTCGCCGGTGAGATAAAGCGCTTTAACGCGCTGGACAATCTCCGCGCCGAGCTCGTCGAAGGGCACGTGCTTATCGTGGCCACCGGCGATGAGTATGGGCTTTATTTTGCGGAAGCAGCGAAGGCCGGCTATCGTACGTGTGGGACTCGATGCGATTGAGTCGTTGTAGTACTTGACGCCGTTCAGCTCCCTTACGAGTTCTATGCGGTGCGGAACGCCGGGGAAGGTTCTTGCAACCTTGCGGAAGGCCGAATCCGTTATGAAGCCGTCGGTCGCGGCGTAGGCCGCCATATAGTTTTCAACGTTGTGTACGCCGGGAATGAGTATGGACGAAGTCGCCATGACCTCGCGGACCTCGTAACTCCTCGCGGAATATATGAGCTCGTCAACACAAAAGCAGCCGCTTGGGACAGAGTGCCCATAGCCGAAGTAGCGAAGCTCAGCTCTGGCCTCGGATGCGAATTCCGCGGTGTGAGGGTCGTCCGCGTTCAGGACGAGACGGTCGGTTTCCCTCTGCGACAGAAAAATGCTCCGCTTGGCGTTGACGTAGTCCTCGAGAGTGGGATGGACATCGAGGTGGTTCGGGGATATGTTTGTTATGACGGCGACGTTCGGAGCGCACTTCATGCTGTGCAGCTGGAACGAGCTCAGTTCGAGCACCGCAAAATCCTCCGGCTTCATCTGAGGCACTTTATCGAGCAGCGGAGCGCCGATATTGCCTCCCAGAAACACGTTGTGGCCGGATTCCTTAAGAAGCAAGGATATGAGCGTCGAGGTGGTGGTTTTCCCGTCGCTGCCTGTTATCGCGATAGTGCGGCAGGGACAGACGGAAAAGAAAGCCTCCATCTCCGAGGTGAGTATGCTGCCGTCCCGCACGGCATTCTGCAACTCCTTCGTGTATGGATGCAGGCCGGGCGTACGGAAAATGACATCTTCGTGAAGCCCCTCAAGGTAGGAGGCTCCGAGACGCAGATTCGCGCCACGGGCCCTGAGAAGCTGTGCTTCTTCGAATTCCGCTTCCGTCCGTTTGTCGCAGACAGTGACATCAAGACCCCGGTCGAGAAGCAACTCGGTAAGCGGGGCGTTGGAAACACCGTAGCCGACTACCGCTATGCTTTTCTTCTCGAGAGAATGTAAATAGTTATCTAAAGTCATGGCTGTGACCTCCTCTCAGAAAACATATATTAACGCCGCTGAGCGGCGTAATGATATATTATTTACAATAGAAAAAATAACCGCTGGCAACTATTATATCTCAGTCAAAAGGCGTTTACAATATATTTCAGCATAAATGGCTCAGCGGGAAAACGCGGGTCTCATTTGCTCTTGCAAGCGCTTGTCCCTTGCGGTATAATTACCTTTGTTAAAAAACGGCGGGAGTCCGCCGGGGACGGAAAGCCTTTGCGCCCGCCGTCCCCGTATATCAAAGCCGACCCCGCGGGGGTTCGACTATAAAATCTTATGCCGTGCCGGGCACTTCTGTTACCGTCCGGCTGAGTTATGGAGAAAGTGAAAATGATAAAAGTATCGCCTTCTATCCTGTCCGCTAACTTTGCGGCGCTGATTTCAGATATAAACGAAGCGAAAAGCGGCGGAGCGGATTATTTGCATATCGACGTAATGGACGGGGTCTTTGTCCCCAATATAACACTAGGAATCCCTGTCGTCAGATCTCTCCGCAACGCGACCGACATGTTTTTCGATGTGCACCTTATGATAGACAGGCCGCACCGCTATGTTAAGGACTTCTGCGAGGCGGGCGCGGACCTCGTGACCGTGCACCTCGAGGCGGATCAGCCTCAGGATCTGCTCGACGCGATAAGCACGATCAGGGCTTGCGGAAAAAAGGTCGGAATGAGCCTCAAACCGAGAACTCCGGCCGAAGCGCTGATACCCTATCTCCCGATGCTCGACCTTGTCCTGGTCATGACCGTCGAGCCGGGCTTCGGAGGACAGTCCTTCATGCACGAACAGCTTTCAAAGATTAAGGCAATACGGGCTATGCTGGACAGCGTGAATCCCCGCTGCGAGATTGAAGTCGACGGCGGCATAGATGCCCAGACATCAGGGCTTGTCAAGGAAGCGGGAGCAAATGTCCTTGCCGCGGGCAGTTCGGTCTTCGGGGCAAAGGACAGAGGAGCCGCGATAGAGGCTCTGAGGAACGCATAATTTCGGATATATGCGCATTATGACACATTCCGAAGGGACAGCCTGATTATAATCTGAAGGAGCCACAAAAAATGTCATTTTTCCCGCCCTCACTTGAAAACCTCATTGACAAATTCGCGTCGCTTCCCGGCATCGGTAAAAAAAGCGCCCAGAGGCTTGCGTTTTATGTCCTCTCTTTGCCAGAGGGTGAGGCGGAGAGCTTTGCCGCCGCGATAACGGAGGCGAAGAGCAGCGTCCACTGCTGCCCCGTGTGCCAGAACCTTACCGACGGGGAGCTCTGCTCCGTCTGCGCGGACGCGCGCAGGGATAAGGGCGTCATCTGTGTCGTTGCCGAGCCAAGAGACGTGCTCTCGTTTGAGAGGAGCCGTGAATTTCGGGGAGTTTATCATGTGCTGCATGGCGTTATGTCCCCGATGAACCACATCGGTCCCGACGACCTCAGGATTTCCGAGCTCATTACGCGTGTCGCTGCGGGAGGCGTACGGGAGGTTATCATGGCGACGAACCCGGATACCGAGGGCGACACGACCGCGATGTACATTTCAAGACTGGTAAAGCCCTTCAATGTCAAGGTTACGCGTCTCGCCTACGGTATCCCTGTCGGCTCAAACCTGGAATTTGCAGACGAGGCGACACTGACCCGAGCGCTTGAGGGGCGTCGGGAGATGTGAAAACAAAAAAAGCTTGCGTTTTGTACAAATAAGCATTATAATTCTTAGATAATGGATACAATATTTTACGCCGGAACGAATGAGCCGGCGTTTTATAAGGAATAATTGTACGAAAGTACTTATTATATGGTTACAATAGAGCAAGGTTAAACAGGACGGCTTTCCCCTATCTCCGCGTGGCAGGGCGGAGATAAGGAAACGTAACGTTCAAGATTTTTGCGCCCTGTTTTAAAGGTAATCTACATATTTTTTCTATATCAAAGGAGAATACTATATATTATGGCAGCAAAATTGAAAATAATTCCTCTCGGAGGGCTGAACGAGATCGGCAAGAACATGACCGTATATGAATACGGGGATGATATTATCGTTGTCGACTGCGGCCTCGGTTTCCCTGACGAGGAGATGTACGGCGTTGACATTGTCATACCCGATTTCAGCTATCTTGTGCAGAACAAAAACAGGATTAGGGCCGTCATCTTTACGCACGGCCATGAGGACCACATCGGCGGCGTCCCCTTCCTCCTCAAGGAACTGAACGTCCCGCTCTATGCGACGCGCCTCACCGCCGCACTTATCGGCCTGAAGCTCGAGGAGCACGGACTTCTCGAGACCGCGGACATCCGTACGCTTGAGGCCGGGGAGCGCTTTAAGGCGGGCTGCTTCAGCATTGAGCTCATCCACGTGAACCACAGCATAGCGGATTCCGTCGCGCTCGCGATTAAGACGCCAATCGGAATGCTCATACACACCGGCGACTACAAAATAGACGTGACGCCGGTTGATAACGGGATGATAGACCTTACCAGGTTCGGCGAACTTGGCAAGGAGGGGGTACTCATGCTCCTGCCTGATTCCACGAATGTCGAGAGGCCAGGCTACTCGGAGTCTGAGAGCAAGGTAGGCGCGCGCTTCGAGCAGCTCATCAAGGACTGCGACAAGAGAATAATCATAACGACCTTCGCCTCGAACGTCCACAGGATACAGCAGATCATAAACATAGCCGCGAGGAACGGCCGCAAGGTCGCAATCACGGGGCGCAGCATGGAGAATATTGTCAGAGTCTCGATCGAACTCGGCTATATGGATGTCCCCAAGGACACGCTCATCGAGATAACGCAGATAAATTCCGTCCCGAGAAAGAAGCTCGTCATAATAACGACAGGCAGTCAGGGCGAGAATATGTCCGCTCTCTACCGCATGGCCTTTACCGGGCACCGTCAGGTGGAAATCGACGCGAACGACCGTGTCATCATCTCAGCGTCGGCAATTCCCGGCAACGAGAATGAGATCAGCAGGGTCATAAACGAGCTGTTCATGAAGGGTGCTGAGGTGCTCTACGACAAGTTTGAGGAGCTGCATGTTTCCGGACACGCAAACAGGGAAGAACTGAAAATGATGCTCGCACTTACAAAGCCGAAGTACTTCATGCCACTCCACGGCGAGCAGCGGCACCTTCGCACGCATGCGGAGCTTGCAAAGCTCATGGGCGTGGAGCCGAACAACATCGTCATCGGCGATATCGGCAGGATAACCGAGGTAACGAAGAAGAGCATCAAGCTCGGTGGCACAGTGCCTTCGGGCAAGGTCCTGGTCGATGGCACAGGAGTCGGTGATGTCGGCAGCGTGGTCCTCCGCGACAGGAAGCACCTCGCGCAGGACGGCATGGTCGTGGTTGTCATGACGCTGTCCGCGGAAGACGCTTCGCTCATCTCCGGACCGGATATCGTGACACGCGGTTTCGTCTACGTAAAGGAGTCCGACGTGCTGATCGAGGAACTGAAGCGCGTGGCGATCGAGACGCTCGATTCGTGCGCAAATCAGAGAATAACCGATTGGGCGACGATAAAGTCCAAGGTCAAGGCAAATCTGTCCGGTTACCTGTATAAACAGACCAAGCGCAGCCCAATGATATTGCCTGTCATCATGGAAGTATAATAATACGCTCCCGCGCGGAGCAGAAAGCCCCCTTCACTTTTCATCGCGGAAAGAGAAGGGGGCTTTTCTTCGGACAGGCGGATAACGCCGGGTAAGCCGCGGGACCGCTCCGCCGGCGGCGAAGTACGTGAAGCAATAAAAAAACCCTCTCTTTCCGGATTATTTACGCTCTTGCACAGAATGTGTTATTGCGCTATACTTTTAGAAAACCGCATGACCGGAGGCAAAGATGAACATACCCGTATTTGACGCACACTGCGATACCATCCTGAGAGTAAAATCCGAAAACGGCTCTCTTCGGAGAAACAGCTTTCATATTGACCTCGAGCGGGGGCGCAGCTTTTCGCCCTACGCTCAGGTTTTCGCGGTCTTCACCAGACCCTTCGACGGATTGCCTGAAGATTATAGCAGGGACTGGCCCGCGGAGGTTCTGACGCCTCTGTGCGATGAACTGCTCGGACTGCTGTTCTCGGAAATCGGAAAGAACGCCGACATCCTGAGCCTTTGCAGAAGCGCCGGTGACGTAAGGGCGGCGGCGGAAAGCGGAAAAATAGCGGCGCTTATCGCGGTTGAGGGAGCGGAGCTGCTTGGCTGCGACGTCGAAAGACTGAAGAGTGCCTATGACAGCGGCGTCCGCCTTGTCAATCTCTGCTGGAACTACGACAACGCGCTCTGTGGCGCGGCGAACGGAGCGGAGGCTGGCGGACTTACGGACAGGGGCAGAGCTTTCGTAAAGGAAATGCAGAATATAGGGGTCGCCGTCGATCTTTCGCACGCTTCGGAAAGGACTTTCTGGGACGTAGCGGAGATTGCGGAGAGACCGATCATCGCTGGCCATTCGGATTCAAAGGCAATCTGCGGCAATCCGCGCAATCTTTCCGACGATCAGTTCAAAGAGCTTGTGAGACTGAAGGGGGCGGCGGGACTTAACCTGTACCCGAAGTTCCTGAGTGAGAGCGGAAGCGCGGGCATAGACGACGTCATTCGCCATGCCGAGCATTTCCTCTCCCTTGGAGGAGAGAAAGCAGTCTGCCTCGGCAGCGATTTCGATGGGATAGAGAGCACGCCTGAGGGTATGACCGGAATAGAGAGCTACGCTTCCCTGTATGAGGCCATGCTGAAACGCAACTGGCCTGAAGTGCTTGTTCGGGACATATTCTATTATAATCTCTGCGAAGTATTGGAGAGAGCGCTGTGAACATTCAGATATTCGGAAAATCAAAGTGTTTCGAGACGAAGAAGGCGGAGCGCTATTTTAAGGAGAGAAATATCAAATTCCAGAACATAGACCTGCCGCGCTTCGGCATGAGCCCCCGCGAGCTCGAAAGCGTCGTCGCCTGTGTAGGGCTGGATGCGCTTATCGACGAAAAAGCGAAGGGCTCCGAGCTCCTCAAATACCTCGCTTACGACGCGGACAGATTTGAGAAGCTCCTTGAAAACCCTTCGCTGGTGAAGACCCCGATCGTGAGGAACGGGAAAAAAGCGACAGTCGGCTACTGCCCGGACGTCTGGAAAGCTTGGGAATAACGGGCAGGATCGTTTTTTTGCAGTTTCATCAATCTGCTCAGACTTTCCATCGCAAAAATAACTTTCAAGCAAAGCTGAAATGTCCTTGTCGTTTTCTTTCAACGTGGTTTCGACGGAATAACCGCAAACATAAAAATTTCCCGGAAGGTTACGGCAACGATAATCCGGGTGCAAACGCGTGCCGGGTTTATTTTGCGGTGCAGGTTCCGATATACTGCGCAAGCTTCAGATCGGCCGTCTTGATATGTGTCAGAAGCTGGCTGAGCTTCATGTTTACTTCCGCTACGACCGCAATCGTGGGACCTTCGGTTTTCAGCTTTTCCATAACGGCCTCGATTTCCCTGATGTAGGACTGATGCCAGCTCCTGTGGGCGGCATATCCGGGAAACCGAAATTTCTGCTGCAGCTCCTCCTCGTGAGTAAAGTGCGTCTTGGTATAATTAGAGAGAAATTCGACCGCGTGTCCGATTTCCTGCCGCCCCCTGCCCTGACCGCAGGCCTCCATGAGCTCGCTTGCAGCCTTGATGAGCTGCTTGTGTTCGCTGTCAATCTGCCCGTTTCCGGTCGCCAGATCGTTTGTCCATAAGATTGCCATAGTGTTTCCTCCGATAATATTTATATTACTATTTATCCCCGGAAGATCAAAACATTAAAGTCTCTGACGGCTTTGTGCGCAAGATTTGCCGGAGAGCATAATAAAAACAGACGCCCGCTTTTGTCGGGCGTCTGTAATTGTTATTTAAGAAAATCAGTCCATTACATAGGGCAGAAGAGCGACCTGACGGGCTCTCTTGATCGCCTCGGTAAGCTCGCGCTGATGTGCCGCACAGGTTCCGGTGGTGCGGCGGGGCAGTATCTTGCCGCGCTCGGAGAGGAAGCGGCGGAGCTTAGCGGTGTCCTTATAGTCTATATGCTCACACTTGTCGGCGCAGAACTGACAAACTTTTTTACGCTTGCGGTTTTTCATGTTCTTTCCGTTATCTTTTTCAAAAGCCAAGGTTCTTTCCTCCTATCATTGGTATTTTTTGTTTTCAGAACGGCAGATCGCCGTCGCCGCCCTCAAGCTCCGAGAACGCGGAGCCTTTGAAGTCGCCGTCCGACTGGCGGGGAGCGTTGCTTTCACGGAAGCCCGGTTCGGCTCCCTCGCGCGGGCGCTTGGATTCGCCGAAATAGACGTTGTCCGCGATGACTTCGGCGCTTCTGCGCTTATTGCCCTCCTTGTCCTGCCATTCACGTATCTGCAGGCGGCCGGAAACGGCGGCCATGCTGCCCTTCGTGAAGTACTTGGACACGAACTCGCCTGTCTGGCGCCATGCGACTACATCGATGAAATCCGTCTGCTTTTCGCCGCTTTCCTTTGAAGCAAAATCACGGTCGACCGCCAGTGTGAACGAAGCCACCGGCGTTCCCGTCGACGTGTAGCGCAGCTCGGGATCCCGGGTCAGACGACCCATTATGGTAATGATGTTAAGCATGGAATGCCCCCCTTATTCGCAGCGAACGGTAATTAGGCTGCGGATAACGCCGTCTGTGATACCAAGGATACGGTCGAGCTCCGCGGGAAAATCGGGAGCTGAAGTGAACTTGACGAGAACGTAGTAACCCTCTGAGAGAAAGTTGATCTGATAAGCAAGCCTGCGCTTGCCCATAAGCTCCATCTCATCAAGAGTACCGTGCTGCTCGACAAGCGCCTTGAATTTTTCTACGATTGCGGATGTGTCTTCCTCGCTGAGATTGGGGTTGAGAATGTACATCACTTCGTATTTGTCTGATGTCTTAGCCATACGTGCACCTCCTTCTGGACTATGGCCCCTGAATAGGGACAAGGATAGCTCGTTTCAAATAAAACAAGCTATCCTATTATACATAAAATATTCAAATTGTCAAGAAAAACTGGTGAAGCCGAAAATTTCCGCCGCTTATTTCAAGCCCAGGGTGATGATGGCCATTGTGTAGACCTCGTCGGCGTTGCAGCCGCGGGAGAGGTCGTTGATGGGGGCGTTCAGACCCTGAAGGATGGGGCCGTAGGCTTCGAAGCCGCCCAGACGCTGGGCGATCTTGTAGCCGATGTTGCCGGCCTCGATGCTGGGAAAGATGAAAGTGTTGGCCTGACCGGCGACAGGGGAGTCCTTGCACTTCGTGGCGGCGACGACAGGGGAGACAGCCGCGTCGAACTGAAGCTCGCCGTCGATGGCGAGATCGGGGGCAAGCTCCTTCGCCCGCTCGGTGGCATCGTGGGAGAGCTGCACCGTGCCTCCCTTGCCGGAACCTTTGGTTGAAAAGCTGAGTACCGCGACCTTCGGGTCAATTCCGAATATTTTGGCTGTCCTCGCGGTCTCAACGGCAACCTCTGCAAGCTTGTCGCTGCCCTTGAGGGTGACGTTTCCGTCCTTGTCGACAGAGTCGGGATAGTCTATATTAATGGCGCAGTCGCCCATGGCGATCCTCTCGTTTCCGCGGACAAGTATAAAACAGGAGCTGACGAGATGCGCGCCCGGCTTTGTCTTGACTATTTGCAGAGCGGGGCGCACGGTATCGGCCGTCGAATAAGTCGCGCCTCCGAGAAGTCCGTCCGCCTTGCCCGTTTTAACGAGCATTGTGCCAAAGTAATTGCCTTTTTTCAGAGAAGCGCGGCACTCCTCCTCGGTGATTTTGCCCTTGCGGAGCTCAAGCATCGTCGCGACCATATTATCCATCTCTGGGTAGTTCGCCGGGTCGGCGATCTCCATGCCGTCGATAGCGAAGCCGCCGGAAGCTGCCGCCGCTTTGATCTTTGCGGGGTTACCGCAGAGAAGAATATCCATGAGACCGTCTTTTTTGAGGCGCACGGCCGCTTCAAGTATACGGGCGTCTTCGCCTTCGGTAAAAACGATCTTTCTGCGGTCATTTTTTAGAGTCTTTATTATTTCTGTAAGCATATTCCATCCTCCAATGTTTTTCAACTTTTTGCATTATACACCTAATGACGAAAAATTCAATAAATCGGGGCAATTTATGACGTATTTTATATTTTTTCGGGGCCCCACTTGTGATTACAGAACAAAAAGGCTATAATTGCGGACATATTAGCCGAAAGCGGAGGTAAAAATATGGCAGAGGAACAAAGCGGAGGAGAGTGCTTTCAGAGGGGCATTACATTCAGGTTCGGCGACTGCTGCAGCCGCGGGCACGCGAGCTTACACTCAATGCTCAAGCTTTTTTCGGAGCTTGCCGGGGACGACTGCGAGAGCCGCGGACTAGGGAGAGAGACCCTGCTCGGCTCCGGTCTGCTTTTTCTGCTCTCGCGCATGTCACTCAGGGTCGAAAGGGCTCCCGTAATCGGGGAAACGGTAGCTGCGAGAACATGGGAGACGGAAACAAGCGGCCCTTATTTCCGCCGCAAATACGAGATGCTTGACGGGACGGGAAAAGTCCTTGTTTCGGGCAGCGGACTATGGTTTCTGACTGACCCCGCGACAAGAAAAATCATGCGCCCTTCGAGCCTTGACGTTGGAACGCGGCGGAGGGAAGAGCGACGTTCCGGTTGTCAGAAACGCGGTAAGCTGCGTCTGCCGGAGACTATGCCCTCACTGGGCAGCCGGCCGGTATACCGATCGGACATAGACTTTAACAACCATGTAAACAACGCGGTTTACGGCGCCATAGCGGAGGATTTTCTGCCAGAGGCATACTGGAGCCGGGAGTTAAGGTGTTTTGATATCGATTACAATTCCGAGACAAAGCCCGGTGAAACACTTGAGCTTTTCGGTGAAGGCAGCGAGGCCGGCTTTGTAATGAAGGGCATTTCCGGTGCGGCGTTGCGCTTTTGCTGTGAATTCGGTTTTTGAATCCGCGTATTAATTTCGGCTGAGCCCTGAACGACCTTGAAGAACGCAGCTGGACCGGAGTATAGAGAGGCGTCCGGAGCCTTACGGGCAAATTCAGCTTTTGCTTAAGAGATGACATAAACATACACGAATTTTTCATTGACAACACCCTTGAACGGCCGGCCGTCGCTTTATGACGGCCGGCAGGTTTAAGGGCGTTATTATTATGTAAATGTAAAAAAAACGCTGTATTTTTTGGAATGAAGGCGACAAGAAATTGTGCAAGATTACATGCAGTCAAGATTAAAATGTTACAAAAAGAAACAAGAATATAACAGAAATTACTGTATATAATACTAAAAATTACGTTAATATATTAACATTCATTGATTTTTTAATATTTACTTGCTAATATAAGCGTCATGCTTAAGGAAAATCGACAAACACAGCTGCCGAAGTGGGAAAGAAACAGCTCGAATTGCGGATTATATTGCTGAAAGTGGGATACAAATTCTAAATAATCGCGTTGCCGGATAACTTGCATTTCTGAAAGCATAAAACGACCGAATTTACGCAAGAGGTGACGATATAATGCGCATACCGGTTACGACCGAAAACGTTATGTAAGTTGCCGTGCTGGCTTACAGCAACTGAATAAGGAGGTAATTTCGATGAGACGATTGTTAACAATACTGCCCGTAATAATCATCGTACTGGTTATGAGCACCCATGCAAGAGCTGCATATGACCCCGACGTGGATTACTCGGGAGAAATGGTGAGCGCTGCTGCCGCAGGGGACTTTGAGACCGGAAACGCCGCCGCGGTGGCCCGCGATGAGAAAATTGCCAATCTTGGACTAAATGAAAAGATTTTTTCCTTTGACGATCTCATGTACCTTTCAAAAATCATCTACGCTGAGGCCGGATCTGACTGGCTGAGCGACGAGTGGAAGATGTGTGTCGGGCAGGTGGTACTCAACAGGGTTGCAAGTCCTGAATTTCCAGACACCATCAGGGACGTTATTTTTCAGCCCGGACAGTATTATAACGCGAACAGTCGGTATTTTGCGAATCTGCTGCCGGACGGACGCTGCATTGAGTGCGCGATAAGGCTTCTGAACGGAGAGCGGGTGCTTGACCCGGACGTGGTATATCAGGCAAACTTCAAACAGGGCGGAGGCACCAGCAGAGCTTTTTACGATACCTATCTCGGCTGGACATATTTCTGCTACAGCAAGAATACGTATCTCTATGTTTAGACCGGCCTGAAAAGCGGGAGAGCCTGATCTTTTGATCCGGCTCTCCCGCTTTGCTTTCAGTATTTAAAAAATATCCTGCAACACTTTCTCGGGAGGTGCTTCCAGAAGACTGGGATTGCGGAGAAAATGCTTCATATATTTGAAGGAACCCGCCATGTAGAAGCCATCGCAGATGCGTTCGTCGGCCGTCACCTTGTAGTCAATGTATTTGCGTTCGACGGGATGGGCGGAGTCGTCCAGCTCGACCGCGTGGCGTTTCGCGCCGAAGGCAATGAAGGTGGAGAGGTTACCGAAGTTATAGATGTGATGGAAAACCGGCGGGATGCCGATGGAGCCGAGGTCGGTTACGATCATGGAGCCGTGGAAAGGGCTGATGTCGAGCAGAGACTGCGGCATCCAGCCGAAATAGTCCATTATCTTAAGGATATCGACCAGAAGATTTATGAGAATACGCGGAAAATGCGAAACGGTTTCTGCAAATTTATCAGTGCCGTTCGACTCGTTGGCCTTGACGTTCTCAATTTCGCTGTTTATTTTGCGGTAGATGTCAAAGATTGTGTCGGAGGGGAGAAACTTAACCTTAATGGAGGTCTCCTCGGCATTGTCGTTCATGGCCTTCTTGACGGTCATGAGTACTTCGACGTTATAGCGGGAGAAAATCTTCTGACCGGAGACAAAACGGTTGATGCCCGGCCTGTAGGCGACGGTCCTGACATATGCTGCCAAAATAAGGTGGAGCATTCCCATGCCCTTGTAGCCCTCCGCACGCTTTTCCCTCAACCAGCGGTCTATTTCCGTGACCTCAAGACTGTCGGCAAAGTACACGGGAGTGTCGGTGCGGGTCCTCATTATAAAAGGAGTGAATTTATTGTAAGCGGGATAGGTACGTAATAAGCGACCATCCCTGCGATCGCCGAATCTGCGCTTATAAATAGCCTCAGACATAGATGCGCCCTCCGAAGTGATTATAATTTTTTATATTATATATGACAGGGCCGAGTTATTCAATAGCGTTTTGTGACAAAGACGTAAATTCGTTTTTATGTCGATAGAGGGCAGAAAGAGGCCGCAATCATCAAGATATAGCCCTTTCTGCTTGCAATTTCTGTTTAAATAGATTACAATATACAAAATATAGGTTCATAATTTCGGAATTATCCGTCCTATCAGGGGAGTGAGAATAATGGCGATTGAGGCGATAGAAGCGATTCTGGAAGCTGAGGAAAAGGCGCGCACTGCGAAGGCCGAGGCGGCGGCTTTGGCGAAGAGGCTGACCGCAGAAGCCGAGGAAAGCGGGAAACAGGCTGTGGAAGACGCAAAGAAAAAGGCAGCCGACGAGATCGCGGAACTGATGCGTAAGGCAGGAGAGAAGGCCAGAGGCGAGGCGCTGGAGCTTGCAAGGAGCACGGAAAACCGCAAGGCCGCAATGTCGGTCAAGGCCGCGGGCAGGACCAACAGGGCCGTCAGTCTTGTGATCGAAAGGATTGTGAACGGCGAATGGCAATCGAGAGACTGAAACACCTGAGACTGGCGGCGATAAAATCGGAGCGCCCGGCTCTCATGAGGGAGCTTATGCTTCTGGGCTGCCTGTATATCAAGGAACCGGACGGAGTTTCCACAGTGTTCAAGAGGGAAAGCGCGGGCTTCGAAAATGCAAAATCCGAATACGAAAGACTTCTTCAGGCCGTCGGCATCAGCGATGCTTATGCTCCGCCGATACTTGGCTTGTTCACGAGAAAGCAGAAAATCGCTAAGAGCGAGCTTTTCGATGACAGTCAGCTTGAAGCGGGCATTCAGCGGGCCGACGCGATTATATCCGACAGGGAGAGAATCAGCGCTATCGACGCCGAGGAGAGCCGGATAAATGAAAAGCTGGACAAGCTCAGACCCTGGGCACCGCTCGATTTTCCGCTCGAGCTGAGTGAGACAGAGCACTGTATTATTATTAAGGGCTTCCTGCCGGCCTCGTCCGACTTCGTCTCACTTGCGACGGAGATCAGGGTGCGAGTGCCTGAAAGCCAGATGATAAAGGCTTCATCGGACAGGAACGGGGCCTTTGCCATCCTCATCGCGATGAAGAACAACTGCGCAAAGGTGCTCGAAACCGCGGACAGATACGGTTTCAGGCCGGTTTTTTTGGAAAACATCAGAGGCTCGTCAGCGGATAATATCGCCGTGCTGAGAAAGGAACTCGCAGCACTGGAAGACGAAAAAAGGGGCCTTGTGTCAGATGTCCGTGGCGACGCCGCCTCGCGGAGCGAGCTCAAGCTCTGCACCGACAGACAGCTCGTAAAGAAGGACCTGACGGAGAACTCCGAAAAACTGCTGTCAACTTATATGACCGTGAATTTGGAAGGCTGGTTTCCGGCTGAGGAGGAGAAGAATCTTCTTGCTTTACTGCGGCGTTTCGCCTGTGCCTGGGAGATAACTGAGCTGTCCGACGCGGAAATGGCGCTGAGATTTTCCGGAAAAGTCGGAAAAGAGGGGATGAACGCCTTTATGCCGCTGGCCTGCAGAACGGTATTTCTGAGCCTCACTGATGAAAGGGACGCGTGATATGGAAGGAATTGAAAAGATAGTCGGACGTATCGCGGAGGAGACCCACGCGGCGCTCTCCTCGAAGCAGGCGGAGACTGCCGAAAAATGCAGAATCATAAAAGAGGAATACGGAAAAACAGCGCAGGATGAATACTGGAAGGTGGTCCGCGCCGGCGTCAGCGAATGCGAAAAGCAGGTGCAGCGCCTCAGCAGCACCGCCGCTCTTGAGTCCAGAAAAAGTATACTCGCCATGAAGCGCGAAAAGATCGATTACGTGTTTTCAGAGGCGGTAAAGCGTATCGGAGATCTGCCGGAGGAGCAATACTGCGCGTTTCTTGCGCATCTCGCGGCAGAAGCCGCTGAGACAGGCACGGAAGAGCTCGTTTTTAACGCCCGCGACGCAGAGCGCTTTGCGGCTGAGGCCGCAAAGCAGGCCAACGCCCTGCTTGCTGCCCGCGGTCTGCCACCCAAGCTCACGATCGCTGACAAGACAGGCAGCTTTGCGGGCGGGGTGATAGTCCGACAAGGCAGGACGCAGGTGAACTGTACGGCCGAAAAGCTGGTCGAGCTCTCGAAAGAGGCACTCACGGCACAGGTCGCGGATATACTTTTCGGGGAATAAAAAAACACTTCGTTAAAGGATGGTCGTTATATGAGCGGAACAGTCACAAAGGTATCGGGCCCCCTCGTCATGGCCGCAGGGCTTGAAGACGCCGGCGCCGGGGATATGGTTTCAGTGGGAAAAAGACGGCTTGCCGGAGAAATCCTGAGCCTGAGCGGGAACGGTGCCGTCATACGAATGTTCGACCCGTCGGACGGACTAGCCTTTGGCGAGGAAGTTTCGGATTTCGGAGGACCGCTTGCCGTGGAACTCGGACCCGGCCTTTTCGGAGGAGTTTTCGACAGCCTGCTGCGTCCCCTGTACGGCGGCGGAGATCAGACCGCCGTGCTCTGGGACTTTGTTCCTTCGGTTTCGGACGGGGCTCAGGTAACCGAGGGCGATGTGATCGGAACGGTCACGGAGGCCGGAGGCTTTATTCACAGGATCATGCTTCCTGCGGGACTGTCGGGGACGGTGGTCTCCATACAGGAGGGAAGCTATGCCGCGCAGGATTCGGTCTGCCTTCTCAGGGACGGCGAAGGGGAAAACCACAGGCTCACGCTGACTCAGCGCTGGCCGGTTCGCAAGTCACGCCCCTTCGCGAGGAAAACGCTTCCCTCGGCTCCTCTGCACAGCGGAATTCGCGCCGTGGATACCTTCTTCCCGCTCGCAAAGGGCGGCACGGCCCTGATTTCCGGCGCTGCGGGAAGCGGCAAGACCGTGCTGCTGCAGAGCCTTGCCGGCTGCTCCGACGCGGACGTAATTGTATATGTCTGCTGCGGAGGACGCGGCAACGAAATCAGTACGTTGAGAAACGCCCTTTCGGAAATGAAGGATGAAAACGGTGTTTCCCTGCTTGGACGGACCGTTGTAATTGCCGATACGGACGACATGCCTCCGGCCTCACGCGAGGCTGCGGTTTACGCCGGGGCGACTGTCGCCGAATACTGCCGTGACATGGGATACAGCGTAATCCTTCTTGTGGACACGCTCTCGGCCTGGGCGGAAGGCCTTCGTGAAATATCCGAAAAGCTCGGCGAAGCCGTCTGCGAGGACGCTTACCCCGCGTACCTCGGCTCGCGCATTTCAGAGCTCTTCTGGCGTGCGGGACAGGTTAACTGTCTCGGCAGGGAGGGGAGAAGAGGCGAGCTTACGATAATTGGCTCGGTTTCAACCTCCTCCGGTGACGCTCAGGAGACGGTGCTGAAGTCGGCGAGACGCTGTGTGAAGGTGCATCTGTCGCTCACGGATTCTAGGGAATACCCGTCTGTAGACTTCGTAACAAGCTTTTCAATGTACGCCGAGAGCCTCAGGGAGAGACTCACGGGCGAGCTCGGCGAGAGGTTCATGTCCAGCCGGGACACGGCTTTGAGCGCGCTGCAAAGCGAGTCTCCGGATGCCGTCACGCGCATGACGGCGTCGGCTCTGCGTGAGGGCTTTATTATACAGAACGCTTTCGAGGAAAACGACCGCAGCTCATCGTCCGCGCGCCAGACGATTCTTCTCAGGCTGATTACCGACTGCGGTGGAATCTGCCGCGCCGCTGTGGCGGAGGGCGCGGACCCGGAAAAAATAGCGGCGATAAGGCTGGGAGAAAAGATAGAAAAACTGAAGTACTTTACCGACGCCGAGCTTGTTGAATCCGCAAAGCGCATCACGGAAAATATGAGGAACAGAACCGACGCGATTCTTGCGGGAGAGGCTGAAGTATGATAAAGGAATACAGTACGATAGACGAGATATCCGGCCCGCTGATGCTCGTTTCGGGCCTGAAGGGAGTCGGAACAGGGGAGAGGGCCGAGGTTGAGCTGAAAGATGGCTCCGTCCGCTCCGGCACGGTGCTGGAAATAAATGGAGACAGCGCTTTGCTGCAGCTTCGCGGCTCCGAGGGAATAGACCTGAACGGAAGCAAAGTCCGCTTTATGGGGCATGCGCCGGAACTGGCCGTTTCCGGGGATATGCTCGGCAGGATATTTGATGGAGAGGGACGGCCGATAGACGGCGGAGCGTGCCTCCTGGCAGAAAAACATATTGCCTTCGGCGGGATTCCCGCGAGCCCTGACATGCGCGAGGGGCCGAAAGAGATGATTACGACGGGCTTTTCCGCGCTGGACGCGATGGACCCGCTTCTGCGTGGCCAGAGGATTCCCATGATGACTTTCCCAGGTATAGAGAACCGGGCGTTTGTTTCACGCCTTGCGCGCGAGACGGTTTCGTCTGGGGATGATTTTGCGGTCGTTTTCGCGGCGATTGGCGTCTCGTTCGAGGAGGCGGAATCTTTCGTTCAGGACTTTCGCAGGGTGGGGATTCTGGACCGTACGGTGGTGTTTGAAACGCTCTCGGATGATCCGGCTGCGGCGCAGGCCGAGGCGCTGAGCACCGCGATGACCGCCGCCGAGTATCTGGCATTTGAAAAGGATTTACAGGTGCTTTTTGTCATGACGGATCTTACGGCCTGGTGCGAAGCTCTGCGCGAGATATCCTCGGCCAGGAGGGAAGCCCGCGGCAACGGCTTTTTCCCGAGGTATCTGCGGGGCGAGCTGGCATCTGTGTTTGAGCGCGCGGGGCGGCGCAGCGGAAAAAGCGGCTCGGTGACCTTTCTTCCCGTTATGACGTTACAGGACGAGGATTTCAGCGGAACGCTGCCGGAGATCGTGAACTCAGTATCGGACGGGCGCATCGTCCTCTCCCGCGGGCTTGCGCGGAAGGGCATCTATCCGCCGGTTGACGTTATCAGATCGTGCAGCCGCCTGAAGGACAGCTGCATAGGCCCGGGCAGGACGCGCGGGGACCATGCCGATATAGCGCGGGGGCTCTTCCTCGCCTATTCCCGGGGCGTCGAAGCCCGCGGGAGAGCAGCATCGGCCGGGGACAGGTACTGCGCCGCCTTTGCGGATGAGTTTGAAAAGAGCTTTCTCAATCAGGGCCGGGATGGCTCGCGCACGATGGACGAGACGCTGGACCTGGGAAGCGAGCTGCTGAAAAAGCTGTCCAAATAGTGATTATTAGAAAATCTTTTGTCTTTTCTAATGTTCTTTTAATCTTTGTAAGGGTTGAATCTTAATCATTCCGCTCTATTATGAAGTCACATTCGAAAGACGGAGGTAATTAAAAAATGGCACAGAATCTTGAACTTGTTGAAAAATTGGTGGAGAAGACCGGGCTGAGCTATACCGAGGCTAAGGCGGCCCTCGAAAAGAATAACTGGGATATACTCGAAGCTCTCATCATGCTTGAGCAGGAGGGCAGGATAGCTAAGGGCAAAACGAGCGCCTATTCGACCAATCCCGACCAGAAGGAAAACGGCGAGAACTCCAGGTGTGGAAGCGACGAGGACTGCCGCCATCATCACCGCCATGACCACGAGAACCGCCACGGGCACAACAGCGAGACCTGCGAGAACTTCAAATGCACAGGCAAGAGCTTCCTCGATTACCTGAAGGATATCTTCGACAAGGGCAATTCCAACCGCCTTGTCATGCAGAGACGCGGAAGGGTGATGCTGGAACTGCCTGTGACAGTGTTCGTGATACTGCTGATATTTTGCTTCTGGGTAATCCTCCCCCTGATTATTGTCAGCCTCTTCTTCGGCTGCCGCTATAGCTTTTCAGGAACCGAGCTCGGCAGGGACAAGGTGAACAGCGCGATGGGCAAGGCTACCGACATAGCCGACGACATCAAAAGGGAGTTCAGGCCAAACGAGAACAACAGCGATAAGTAAGAGAACGTTTTCCGGCGAGAAGGAGACTGCAGATGGCTTTGAGGATACTGATAGTCGAAGACGAGGAGAAGATCGCGCGGTTTCTGGAGCTTGAGCTCACGCATGAGGGCTACGAGGTAAAAAAAGCCGCCGACGGGCGCGAGGGACTTGAGACCGCGCTCAGCGGCGGCTTTGATATAATACTGCTGGACATCATGCTGCCCGGACTTAACGGGCTCGAGGTTATCAGACGCCTCAGAAAGAGCTCGGATGTGCCGGTCATTATGCTCACGGCGAGGGATGCGGTGATGGACAAGGTCTCTGGCCTCGACATGGGTGCGGACGACTACGTTACCAAGCCCTTTGCGATTGAGGAGCTGCTCGCGAGGATTCGCGTAACGCTCAGAAAGCGCGAGAGCAAGGAACTGAGCGACGGACACAGGGTGCTTGTCTGCGGAAAACTGAAGCTCGACAGCGCCTGCCACACAGTGGATTACGACGGGCAGCCGGTGGACCTCACCAAGCGCGAATTCATGATGCTTGAGCTTATGCTCCTCAACAAGAACATCGTCTTATCCCGCGAGACCTTCATAGAGCGCGTCTGGGGCTACGACTACATGGGCGAGACGAACGTCGTCGACGTTTATGTGCGCTATCTCCGGGAGAAGATAGACGATGTGTACGGCGTGAATCTGATCCGCACTGTGCGCGGTGTCGGATATGTCATAAAGGACAGCGCGAATGAGTAAGGCCGTAAAAGACAACTCGACGACAAGCCGCCTGCAACTCCTGCAGACGCGCAGAATAAAGACCGCCCTGTTCTTTTCCGGGCTTTTCGCGCTCATGCTCATCATGTTCGGCTTCTGCTATATACAGGACAGTGCGTATACCGGCATCACCAATCCCTTCGATCTCTGGGGAACGGTCATACGCAGGATAGACTTCGGGGCGTCGAAGACAACGATATTTCCGACCGTGAGCTATTACATCTGTCAGACGGGTTTTGACCCGCAGACTGTGGACGCAACGCCTTATTTCTATGTAACCGTCGTCGGAATTGTCCTGATGACGCTGCTGAACGCGCTGGTGGCGCTGCTCTCCCGTCCCTTCGCAAAGACGCAGATAAGGAGACAACTGGGGCCGCTCTACAACATGGCGCGGACCACCATGAAGCTCTCCGAACAGCGCGACGGTTACGGCGAGAAGCAGATTCACGATCTTGAGAGCGCGATAGACAACATCAGGCCCGAAACTCCCGACGCGCAGCTCCGCACCGGAGACAGCGACCTCAAAGGCCTTGAGGACGCCATCAACAGCCTTTTGCAGCGCACGCGCGACAGCTACAGTCAGCAGATACGCTTTGTCTCAGACGCATCGCACGAGCTGAGGACACCCATAGCCGTCATAAAGGGCTATACGGACATGCTCGACCGCTGGGGAAAGCAGGACGAAAAGATACTTGACGAATCCATCTCCGCGATTAAGACGGAAACCGACCACATGAACCGGCTGGTCGAGCAGCTCCTTTTCCTCGCGCGGGGGGACAGCGGACGTACCAAGCTCAATATTGAGGAGTTCTCGCTTTCGGACATGGTACGCGAGGTCTACGACGAGTCGGTGATGATTGACCCGAAGCACAAGTGGGAGATTTCGGCTGAGAACGAGGTTGTCGCGGTCGGAGACGCGGCCATGCTCAAGCAGGCGACACGCATACTCGTGGACAACGCGGCGAAATACACGCCAGAGGACGAGAAAATAAGCCTTAAGGCCATTCTCGACAAGAACGGCGAGCCGACTGTCGTTGTACAGGACAATGGCATAGGCATAGCGCAGCAGGATATGTCCCACATCTTCGACCGCTTCTACCGCTCTGATCCCGCTCGTCAGCAGGGGGGTACCGGACTCGGTCTTGCGATAGCCAAATGGATAGTTGACCGACACGGCGGCTATTTCGAGGTTCTGTCACACGAGGAGTTCGGAACAAGGATAAGCATACATCTTCCGAAGCCGAAAGTGCCCTGAACACCTATCCGCAAATAAAGCGCTCAGGCTGAAACGCATTTTTAACGTTTCAGCCTGTTTTTTAACGAATTACACTGGTAATTTGCGCTTTTCGTGTAATAAATCCGAATGATAAGCGGAAAGTTGAGCGCTTATGGAGGGAGATGCCTATGAAAAAGCTGCACAGGATAAACCTGATCGTTCTTTGGATATGCGCGCTCTCACTGATTGCCTTTCTGACACTTTCGAGAGGGCTGACAGAGCAAACGGTCAAAAGCGACCTATGCATGGCCGCATGCATAATGATAATAACGGTACTGTATTTTTCAAAAGCAAACGATGTAATAAAAGGCAGCGGCATCACCGTAATCATCGCTCTCGGCTGCCTGCTGGCATCGATATCCGAGGGAGGCAACGACGCGACGTTTATTCTTTCGTTTATCCTTCTGGGTGTCGCGCTGATTTATTTTAACAAAAAGATCATTGTTACCTTTCTTGCCGTCTACATTCCCGCGTGTATCGCCGCAGGATTAATAAACCCTGCATACGTAGCCGGGCCCGGAGCGAATCTGACACAGAGCATGGAGTATGTCGCCGCCTACGCCGTTGTGGGCGTGCTCATGGTGATCGCCACCGAGCGCGGAGGAAGCCTGATCCGCAATTCAAGGAAGATGTTCGAGCGAATCAGCAGCGACGCAAAGACTAACGGAGACGTTATCAAGCAGCTGAACGCCGCAATGGAGGATAGCTGCGAAAATATGGGCAGTCTCACGGTACAGATACAGGGAATTAGTGACGCTGCCCGCAATGTTGAGAGCCTGACGGGAAACATGAACGTCTCGGCATCCGCATTGAAAGAGCTCATAGGCGAAGCCGTAAAAGCCCTGAATGAGAACGAGGAGCTCAACATAGAACTCGGAAAAAGATTTGACGAGGTGAGCCTGGCCGTGCACAGCGGAAGCGAGGGAGCCCTCGAGGTCAAAAAGACTCTCGACTCTATGAAGGAGACCGTGCTTGCGGCGGGAGAGGCAACCCAGGTGCTGTTCGGAAAAATCGGTTCGGTCGGCGGCATCCTCAAGGAGATCAACAAAATAACGATGCGGACGGGAATGCTGTCGATTAACGCGTCTATAGAGGCGGCAAAGGCCGGCGCGAACGGAAAGGGTTTCGCCGTCGTTGCCGAGGAGATAAAGAGCCTTGCGGACGAGAGCAACCAGTCGTCGCGGGGCATTGAGCAGATCATTAGCGAGCTGACGGCTCAGGTGGATGACGTGGCCAAGAAATCTTCGGCCGGAACAAAAGCCGCGATAGAGGGCACGGAGAGCCTCAATGTGCTGCTGTCGACCCTGGATAATATCAGGAATGCAAACGATATTGTGATAAGCTCTGCTACAACCGCGGGGCAGAACAACAACATTGTTAATGGCAAAATCGAAAACGCATACGAGGAGATAGGCAGCTTGGCTCTGAATGTCGCGGAGATCAGCCGCGCCGTCGAATCCGTTTCCGCTGAAATATACCGGCAGAATGCCTCGGTAAAAAATGTTAACGGTGAGATAGGAAAAATGAAAGCGGTCACCGGAATGCTGAGATGTGAGGAAAACGCTTAACTTTTCGGCCTATATAATGAAATGCGGCAGCTTCGATATCGGAACTGCCGCGTTTTTATCAGTGCTTGATTTCGCCACGCAGCCTGTCGGCGACAGGCCGCCAGCTTTCGGCGGCTTCCGCACAGCTCCCGCAGAGCCGCTCAACAGTCTCCGGGTCGGCAAGGCTCGTGGATTTTGCGCGTGAATTGCCGACCATTTTGGAGAGCAGATCGGGCCTGTCCAGCAGAGGACAGGAACGAAGCGGATTATCGCTGAAGGGATAGCTTTTCGAAAACTCCGCAAAAAGCGGCTGCCGGAGCGCGCCCGCAAGGCTCATTTTCTTGATGTTCGCATTTGAGTAGTGCAGAAACAGGCAGGGCTCGGCGTAACCGTTCGCGCGGACCGCCATAAAGCCTCGTCCGCCGCCGACGCAGCCTCCGAGAAACAGCTCATCGTCCTGAAAATCCGCGGCAACAATTGGTTTTGGGCACCCGGGCGAGCGAAGCAGTCGCACCGCCCTGAAAAGCTGCTCACGCTGCGCGGCGGAGAGCATCAGCTCCGGCAAAGCCCCGTTTCCGACCGGCATGTACTGAAGGAAAAGGCAGTATTTGCTGCCCATCGAAACAAGCAGATCGAAAAACGCGTCGGACGTGACCTCGGCGATGTTTCTGGAGGTGCAGCAGACACAGGCACCGAACAGAAGGCCGTTTTCGCGCATGAGGCTCATTGCGGTGAGAGCTTTGTCAAAGCTTCCCGTTCCGCGGCTCATATCGCAAAGCGGCTCAAAACCGTCGATACCGACGGAGACGAAGACATTTCCCGCCTCTTTCAGATCCATGCAGAGCTGCCTGTCCATGAGCATGCCGTTTGTCATGATATGGAAAACGCAGTCGCTATGTCTGCGGCAGAGTTTAAGGAGTTCTGCCTTTCTTCCGAGGGGTTCGCCGCCCGTAAACTGATAAAAGAATATTCCAAGCTTTTTGCCCTGAGAAATGAGAGCGTCCATCTCGTCAAAGGAGAGGTTTTGCAACCCGTCAAGGCCCTCGGCGCAGCATCCGGAGCAGCGGAGAGTGCAAGCGCTGGTGGGCTCGATGAGCACGGTGAGGGGGATCTCGCAGCGCAGTTCGGCCTTTGCCTCCCGCGCAAGCTCCCGTCCCCTGTAGCCCGCCTCGTAACCACCGTTGAGGATTATAGTTTTGATTACGTTCATATCCACATCGCGCAGGACAGAGTTGGCGAAGAGAGTCCATTTTGAGCCGGGGTCGCCGAAAATCTCACGCGCACGTTTAAAGCCCGCCGCGCCGTTCTTCACTGGAATGTAATTTTCAGCAAAATTTACAAGGTCAAGGAGCCCGTCCGCCGGGTCCTTCTTAGCGTGCTTCAGAGCGAGCTCAAGCGCCTTTCCAACGGCGGCTTTCTTCGCGCTGTCAAAAATGCCCATACAAATTTCCTCCGTGAGGCCGTTTTTATCTGTGATAGAATAACTGGACAGCGGCTATTATAACACAGATGCCGTAAAATGCGCAAATTATGTCATCCTAATTGACAGTAATCCTATATTGCACATCTTTGTCTTTGCAGACGGGGAAAAGTGTGCTAAAATGAAAAAAAGAAATTTGTGTATGCGGGGTGAACTGCCTTTGGACTGGGAAACACTGAAGAGCGAATGTTATAACTGCAAAAAATGCTCTCTCTGGGAGACAAGGACGAATATGGTTTTTGGATCTGGGAACGAAAACGCGGAGCTCATGTTCATCGGCGAGGGCCCCGGAGAGCAGGAGGACCTGAGCGGAATGCCCTTTGTGGGGCGGGCAGGCAAGCTCTTGGACGATATGCTCGCAATCATTGGTCTCGAGAGAAATAGCATCTACATAGCGAATATGGTGAAATGCCGTCCACCGAAAAACCGCGATCCGCTTGGCTCCGAGAAGGAGGCCTGCATGCCTTGGCTTAGGAACCAGACCAGACTCATTAATCCGAAGATCATCGTATGTCTGGGCAGAATATCCGCCGCGGCGATCATCCGTGAGGACTTCAAAATATCGGTCGAGCACGGACAGTGGACGGAGAAAAACGGAGTTAAGATGATGGCCATATACCATCCCGCCGCGCTGCTCCGCGACCCAAGACGCCGGCCTGAAACCTTCGAGGATCTTAAAGAACTTCAGAGAGTAATAAAAGGGACATGCGAACATACGATTTTAACAGAATAGTCCAGGTGTTTCGTTGCCAAGCGATGGGATAAGCGAGCAAAATAAAAATAATTTGCAATTTAATATTTTCGAAACAAGTTCTCTGTTTATTTTGTAACATCTCGATGATACTATAAAAATGCAAGAGACAGTTGAGCTTTTTCGTTTTTCTCCTCATCCCATTCATAAGTAATCGGCAAACGGAATGTCGCTCCGTTTGCCGGTACTTTTTTGTGCCTAAACACAGGCAGATATTACTTTACTGAGGCTGGAAGCTTTGAGAATACTAAATCGGGAGAACTATTTGAAGAAAAAAACGTCTCATTAACTGGAGGATGACAATGCGAATAGCGCAGTTCAGCGATTCCTTTTTACCTATAGTCGACGGTGTGGGCAGGGTTGTTTTGAGTTACGCAAATAATCTCGCGGACAAGGGAAATGAGTGCTATGTCATCGCGCCGATGACAAATACAGGCTACCGCGGCGGGTACAAATTTGAGATGGTGGACTACAAGGCCGTGAAACTCACCGGCCGGCAATACAAGGTGGGCGTCCCCATCATGGACGCGCATTTTGTGTCGAGAATGCAGGATATCGCGCTTGATATCATCCACGCGCACAGTCCGTTTACGGCGGGACAGGCGGCTTGGTCGTATGCTAAAAAAAGGGACATTCCCCTCGTAGGAACCTTTCACTCAAAATACAGGGACGATTTCCGCGAGGCGACCGGCGTCAATATGATTGCCGAGGTCGGGACAAAGTACGTCGTGGATTTCTACGACAAGTGCGACGAGGTATGGACCGTAAGCGAAGCTTCGGCAGAGACGCTGCGGGAATACGGATTCAAGCGCAGAATAACCGTCATGCCAAACGGGGCGGATATGCAGGATATTCTGCCCGCGGACAGGGCACTGGCCGAGAAGACCTTCGGTCTCGGCGGGGAACCTGTCTTCCTCTTTGTAGGGCAGCAGGACTGGAAAAAGAACATAGAACTCATCCTTCTTTCGGCGGCGCAGCTCTGCGATATGGGTTACGGCTTCAAGCTTGTTCTGACAGGCATGGGCCCCCATTCGAATGAGATAAAAAAGCGCGCCGCTTCTCTCGGGCTCGAAGAGAAAATGGTATACACCGGGCATATCTCGGATCCCTCTATGCTCGCCGGTCTTTACCAATGTGCAGATCTGTTCGTATTTCCGTCTCTGTACGACACTGCGGGATTGGTCGTGCGCGAGGCCGCGATCTTCGGCACGGCTTCGGTCGTCGTCAGAGGCAGCTGCGCGGCCGAACCGATAACGGACGGGAAAAACGGCTTTCTCTGCGAGAACGAAAAAGCGGACCTCGCCCGCGTAATGGAGGAGGCCATAAACGATACCGAAAAAATGCGCTCTGTCGGAGAGGCGGCGCGTCTCACTATACCTATTAGCTGGAACGTAATAATCGACGAGGTGATTGCCCACTATGAGAAGCTTACGGGCACCAGCGCCGATATTGTGAACGGAGGGAGACCGGCGCCGGTCGGCAGCTGACAAAAAACACTGTTTCTCAGCGTACATTGAAAGGACAATACATGCATAGAAAGAGATTTATGCGCGCCGTTGCACTGACTGCGGCGGTCTGCATTATTTTGACGACAGGGGCGTTTGCCGACGTTCTCGGCACTAAAATAATGGGCTATCAATCCTTGCTCGGTGCCGGAATGGAACTTGCAAAAGGCGTCTACTGGACGGGCAGCGATTACCAGTGCGAGAACTACATTACATATTCCCCAAACACAACGGTTCATCCGGCGGTGGTTTCCGGCTCAAAGGTCTGCAATTACGGCAACTTCGGCTCGATGGCGAACCTTCTCGAAAAGCAGGGAGAGCACGTTGTCGCGGGGATGAACGGCGACTATTTTGTCGTGGCTACGAACATGCCGCTGGGCATAGTCATACAGAACGGAGAACTTCTCTCCTCAGATGAGGGCCACTACGGGATAGGCTTCAACTCCGACGGCACCGTGCTGTACGGATTGCCGGCGATAAACGTCGGCGTTACGATCGACGGCAGCGCCTTCACGTTCAATTCTCTCAATAAGAACAGGCAGGACGGAGAAGCCGTGGTCTATACGGACGCTTATGCCTATAAGACTAACAATACCGGCGACGGTACGGACGTGGTCTGCTCGCTCAGCGGCACGGTGACGCCAAACTGCAAACTGACTCTGACGGTCGAGAATGTCATAACGACCGGAGGTTCAGTGAGCATCCCTGACGGGCAGGTGATACTCAGCGTCTCGGCCGACGCCTCGGACGCGCTCAAGGCGGCCGTAGCGGGACTGAAAGCGGGCTCAACGGTGACGCTCGGCATCTCCTGCGCTTCCGGCTGGGACAAGGTATCCTGCGCCGTCGGCTCGCTCTATAAGCTCATAACGAACGGACAGCTCGACGGTAGCATACCGGACAGCGACTCGGAGCTGGCACCGCGCACTGCCGTGGGCAGAAAATCGGATGGGAGTATCCTATTCTACACCATTGACGGGCGACAGTCTGGGGAGAGCGTTGGCATCACGATAAAGACGCTGGCACAGCGCCTTCTGGAGATGGGCTGCGTAGAGGCCTCCATCCTCGATGGAGGCAGCTCGACGACAATAAACGCGATATATCCCGGAGACAGCGCCGCGTCGCAGGTCAACAGCCCGTCGGACGGCTTTCAGCGCTCGGTTTCCGATTACATAATGCTGGTGACGGAGGCAAAGGCAACGGGCACGGCGAAAAATTTGCAGCTCTACCCGCTGATGACGAACATGCTCCTCGGCGCGAACAGCCAGTTCTTACTGAAAGCCTCCGATGAGAACGGCTACGCTGCCTCCATAAATACGGACTTCTCGCTTGCGGCGACGAATAATCTCGGCACGATTGACAAGACGGGCATCTTTAAAGCAACGACTTCCGGAGCGGGCTATATCACGGCGGCGGCAAGCGGACTGACGGGTGCATCGGTTCCGGTGAACGTGGTAGCCACGCCGGACACAATAACGGTCAGCGACGAGAGCAGCGGGACGAAAGTGAACGCAATTTCGACGGAGGCGGGCGCGGCGACTAGCCTGACGGCTTCCGCGACGTCTAACCACCTGTCCCTCATCTCGCAGGACAGCTGCTACACCTGGGCTGCCGACGCCGATATCGGCACCATCAGCCCGGATGGGACCTTCACGGCGACCGACAGCTTTACCCCCGGCGAAAAGAGCGTCACCGGAAACATTGCGGTGACGGCGGGAGGAAAGTCCGTCTACATACCGGTAACGGTCACAAACCCCGTGCCGTATACCGACGTCACAAAGGATGCGTGGTACTATGACGCGGTCAAATACGTTTTCAATAATAAGGTGATGACAGGCACCTCGGAAAGCGCTTTTTCTCCTGATTCCACAATGACCAGAGCGATGGCCGTAACGGTGCTCTACCGTATGGCGGGTTCTCCGGAGGTAACGGCAACAGAGGATTTTAAGGATGTCACAAAGGACAAATGGTTCTGCGGTGCCGTGAGCTGGGCGGAATCCAAGGGCATCGTCAAGGGCGCGGACGGAAAATTTAGCCCGGATGTCTCAATAACACGGGAACAGCTCGCAGCTATTCTCTACCGCTATTCGGGCTCTCCTGCGACGAGTACGGCGCTGAGCGCGTACAAGGACGCCTCAAAGGTTTCCTCCTGGGCGAAGGACGCTCTGTCATGGACCGTCGGGAAGAAGCTCATGAGCGGGGTTACAGCCGATACGCTCTCTCCGGAAATGACTGCGACAAGGGCTCAAATGGCGACGATCCTCGTCAGACTGGCCGGATGAATCGATATTTCGTGTGGCCGCATCCCGCGGCCACACGAAATTGAACGAAAAGAGCAAATTAATATTGACAAACGGCAAATTAACTGATAGTATCAGTAAGCGCTCCAAAGACAGCAGGTGGATATTTTCCATAAATCCTGCCGAGGACGGCCCTATTTTAACGATTAGAGGCTTTGTGTCCCTGTGCTTTGGCGCAGGGGCTTATTTATTTTGGGCGCACAATTCAACCACGGAGGTGAAATTATGCCAAACGCAAAGGTTCTCAGTGAGAAGCAGGCCATTGTTGCCGGTCTCGTCGAGAGGATCAAATCCGCGAGCGCTGGTGTTTTTGTGGACTACAAGGGCATCACGGTGGCGGAGGATTGGGATCTCCGGAACGAACTCCGCAAGAGCGGTGTCGAGTATACCGTCATCAAGAACACACTCTGCCGCCGCGCAATCGATGAGCTCGGTCTGGGTGAACTTGATTCGGTTCTCAACGGCACGACTTCTCTCGCAACAAGCGCCGACCCAATCGCTCCTTTCCGTGTGATCGGAGCTTACGCCAAGAAAATGGGCGACGAAAAGTTCAATGTCAAAGCAGGCATTATGGACGGGAAAGTCCTTTCCAGCTCGGAGATGGCCGAGATTGCTGTTCTGCCCTCCAAGGAGGCTCTGTACTCCAAGGTGCTCGGGACGATGATCGCTCCCATCACAAGTCTGGCTGTAGTGATCGGCCAGATAGTAGAACAGAAGGGCGGCTCGGTAGCAGCCGCAGAGCCCGCAGCCGAATAACGGACGGGTAAATCAAACATTTAGGAGGATATAACAATGGCAAGCGAAAAAGTAACCGCTATGATCGAAGAGATAAAGACCCTCACCGTCCTCGAGCTTTCCGAGCTCGTACATGCTCTTGAAGAGACCTTCGGCGTATCCGCAGCAGCGGCCGTCGCAGCTCCGGCAGCAGGTGCGGCAGCAGCTCCCGTCGAGGAAGAAAAGACCGAGTTTGACGTTATCATGACAGACTTCGGCGCAGAGAAGATCAAGGTCATCAAGGAAGTCCGCGCGATCACCAGCCTCGGACTTGCAGAAGCAAAGGCTCTTGTCGAAGGCGTCCCTGCGAAGATCAAGGAAGGCGTCAACAAGGAAGAGGCCGCGACTCTCAAGGCTCAGCTTGAGGGCGTAGGCGCAAAGGTCGAACTCAAGTAAGTCCTTTAAACAGCAATAAAATGCCGCTGCGGATCCGCAGCGGCATTTTTATTTTCCGAAATGTTCCCTCGTAAGCTTTATCACCGTACCCGAGAGACCCAGAAGAGCGATGAGATTAGGGATAGCCATGAGCCCGTTCAAAGTGTCGGCAAGGTCCCAGACAAGACCGAGGTCCATGCCCGCGCCGACAATAATAAAGGCGACAAAGAGGCACTTGTAGGGCTTTCGCGCTCTGGCGCCGAGAAGGTATTCCGCACAGCGGCAGCCGTAAAGCGACCAGCTCAGCACTGTCGCCGAGGCGAAAAGAGTTATGCAGAACGTGACAATCAGCGCGGCGGCTTTGCCTCCGAAGAGAGAGGAAAAGGCCGAGATCGTAAGTTCGGCTCCCGCGGGGCCGCCGTAAGCGATGGGCGTGCCGCTCACGAGTATGGCCAGCGCCGTCAGGGAGCACATGACAATTGTGTCGGCAAAGACCTCGAAGATACCGAAAAGCCCCTGTTTAACGGGATCGGTCTCGCTTGTCGCCGCGTGGGCTATTGGTGCCGAGCCGAGCCCGGCCTCGTTGGAGAAGACGCCGCGCCCGACGCCGCGCGTCAGGGCCTGGGTGATACCGATGCCAGCGGCCCCGCCGATGACGGCCTCCGGCCGGAAGGCGCCGACTAGAATGCTCCTGAAGGCAGGAATTATTCTGCCGGGCTCCGCGAAAATGACCGCCAGCACGCCGGTAATGTAAATAAGACTCATAAAGGGGACGAGCCCTTCCGTTGCCCTGCCGATGCGCCGGACACCGCCGAGAAGAACGAGAGACGAAAAAAACGCGATTACGAAGCCGACCGCAAGGCGAATTGCCATCCCGGCTTCTCCGTTCGGGCCCGCGGGCAAATCCGAAAACTTGCTCACGAGCGCCACGGCGGAGCGGGCGGCACTGTTCACCTGCGTCATATTGCCTATCCCGAAGGCGGCAAGTGCTCCGAAGAGCGAGAATATGTCGGCAAGCCATTTTTTGTTTTTGCCCAGGCCGTTCGTTATATAGTACATCGGCCCGCCCACCCAGTCGCCGTCCGAATTTCGCTGTCTGAACCTGACGGCGAGCAGGACCTCCGCATACTTGGTTATCATCCCGAGAGAGGCAGAGACCCACATCCAGAACACGGCGCCGGGCCCGCCAAGCGAGAGAGCGCCGGCAACTCCCGCGATGTTGCCTGTCCCTACCGTAGCAGCAAGGGCCGTCGTGAGTGCCTGAAAGGGGGAAATTGCTCCTCGGTCGCTCACTTTTTCACGTCTGAAAGCCCTGCCAATCGTGTTTCTCATCGCGTAGCCGAATTTCCGGAACTGCAGGAATCCGGTACGGGCGCTGTAATACAGGCCGACGCCGAGCAGGAGCAGCATCATCGGCAGGCCCCAGACAAGAGTGCTCAGAGCAGCGTTCGCGTTTTTAAGCAAGTCGGTAAAATCCGGCATCCGGCACTTCCCTCCGTGTTTCTTTCAGTTGCCATGCGGCGTTTTCGGGTGTTATAATGATCTAACAGGCAAGGAAGGACCAGCGGTTCTCCGAAAGGACGGCATATGAATAGCTTCGTTTCGATATTTCTCAGCGTCTGCCTGCTCGCGGGCATGGCGACCGGCTTCGCGGCCGAAAATAAGGAAGCGCGCGCGGTCCTGGGCGCTGACCTCACGGACAGCCAGAAAGCGGAGGTTTACAGGAGCTTCGGTATAAAAGAGGGGAGCGTCCCCGAGCTCACGATCACGAACGACGAGGAGAAAGAATATCTCAACGGCATCGTGGACTCAAAGAAGATAGGTAATAACTCCTTATCCTGCGTCTACATCGAGATACTTCCCGAGGGCGAGGGGCTGAAGGTGGCGACTTCGAATATAAGCTGGTGCTCGGAAACAATGTACAAGAGCGCGCTCGCGACAGTGGGCATAGACAACGCGAAACTCATTGTTGCGAGCCCCGTAAAGGGCAGTTCCGGAACTGCCGCGCTCGCGGGCATTTATAAGGCCTATGAGGACATGACCGGGAAAAAACTCAGCAGGACGAGGGAACTTGCGGGGACGCTCGAGCTTGCGACAACGGCCTCACTGGCGAAGACTGTCGGCAATTCAAAGGCCGTGAAGATCGTCACAGAACTTAAAACCATGCTGCCTCAGACGAAAAACATGTCGGACGACGAATTGAAAACCCAGCTTAAGAGTATCGCTTCCGGGAACAAGGTGACGCTTTCCGACAGCCAGACCGAGAAACTCGTAACGCTCTGCCGCACACTCGAAAAGCTGGATCCTCAGGAGCTGAAGGCAAAAGCCGAGGCCCTGCAAAAGACCCTCACCAAGCTCGCAGCGGCAAGGGCGGCGATTTCATCCGCACTCACCGCGATAGGTGCTTTTTTGAAAAGTGCCGGAGCCGGTCTGAAGGATATCTTTGAAAAACTCGGACTGTAAAGGTCAATACTATAGATATGAAAAAGGACCCGGAGATATTATCCGGGTCACGCTTTGATTGGAGCGGAAAATTGATAAGAGTAAGCAACATTAAAGCGCCGGCGGGCTTCACAATGGACGACATACGTCTTAAAGCCGCATCCGTTCTAGGCGTCGCGGAGGATAAGATACAGGATCTCAGCCTTTCGCGCCTTTCGATAGACGCGAGGAAAAAGACGGACGTCCACTATGTCTGCACGCTGACACTTTCCACGGAAGACGAGGAAAGGCTTGCGGCGAAGGCGGGAAGCGGCAGTGCCGCGATCTACTCTCCGAAAAATTACGTTTTTCCGGAGGTCGGCAGAAAAAGCAAGCTGCCTCCGGTCGTCGTCGGCATGGGTCCTGCGGGACTGTTCGCCGCACTGCACCTCGCCAGGGCAGGGCTTCGCCCAATCATTCTGGAGCGCGGTTACGCGGTCGAAAGTCGCGCGCGGGACGTAGAGAGCTTCTGGAAAACCGGGGTCCTGAAGCCCTCCTCAAACGTACAGTTCGGCGAGGGAGGAGCCGGAGCCTTTTCGGATGGAAAGCTCACAACCGGAATAAACGACCCGCGCATCCCGCACGTTTTCGGAGTCTTTGTCGAGCACGGTGCGCCGGAGGACATACTCTGGCAGCAGAAGCCGCATATCGGCACCGATGTACTCAGGGAGGTCCTGAGAAGCATGCGTGAGGAACTCATGTCACTCGGGAGTGACATCCGCTTCGGACATAAGCTCTCCGGTCTCGGAATAAAGGACGCGTCGCTCCGCTCGCTTACTGTGGATTCAGATTTGGGAGCATATGAAATGCCCTGCGACACACTTGTGCTCGCGCCGGGACACTCGGCGAGAGACACCTTCGCGATGCTCCTCGAAGCGGGGGTTCCGATGGAACGCAAGGCTTTCGCAATCGGCGTCCGCATCGAACACAGACAGAGCGATATCTCCGGTTCGCAGTTCGGTGACTTTGCCGACGCGTTCCCGCCAGCAGACTATAAGCTTGCGTGCCACCTACCGAACGGACGCAGCGCCTTCACCTTCTGTGTCTGCCCTGGGGGTCAGGTGATAGCGGCGGCCTCGGAAAACGGGGGAGTGGTCACGAACGGCATGAGCCTGAGGGCGCGTAGCGCAAAGAATATTAACGGCGGCTTACTCGTCGGAATAGACGCCAAGGATTTCGGCCCGGGAGACCCGCTGAGCGGAATGAGATTTCAGGAGTTCTGGGAGAATAGGGCATATATTGTCGGAGGAGGAGATTTTCACGCTCCGATTCAAACGGTGAGAGAGTTTATGTCGGAAAAGCTGACGGATAAGTTGGGAAAAGTTCAGCCGACATATCTTCCCGGCGTACGTCACGCCGATTTGAGAAAATGTCTGCCGGACTATGTGGCGGATACGCTCGCCGCTGCGCTGCCCATATTCGGCCGGAGCCTGCGGGGCTTTGACGATCCTGATGCTGTGATGACAGGTGTCGAAACGCGCTCGTCCTCGCCGGTGAGAATGCTGAGAGGAGACGACATGCAGTCGGAGATTCGCGGCATCTATCCCTGCGGCGAGGGAGCGGGCTATGCCGGCGGCATTAGCTCCGCCGCGGTCGACGGGATCAGGGCGGCGGAGCTGATAGCAGCCGGAACGTAAAAAGAGAAGCCTCTGGCGGAGGCTTCTCTGCGTTTCAGTTCAGTATTCAACGCCCTTCCTCGCCGCAATGCCATGTTCGTAGGGGTGACGCAGGCACTTTATTTCGGAGACATAGTCGGAGTGCTCGATAAAGCGCTGCGGGGCGTTGCGGCCTGTCAGCACCAGCTCCATCTCCGGAGGCTTTCTGTCGAGGAGCGTGTCCACAAGTTCCCTGTCGACAGCTCCGTTCTCGTAAGCGGAAATGATTTCATCAAGAACAAGGAGGTCGCAGCTGTCATTTTTGGCGAGCAGGAGAGCGGTGTTGAGGTTGATGTTGTTTTCCTCCCTAAGCCTAAGCCTGTCCTTTTCGGACATGGAGCTCCAGAAACCGTAATCACAGCCGTTTCTGAGTACCCTGATATTCGGTATCTGCGCAAGAGAAATCAGCTCGCCGGTCACGCGGCCCTTGCCGAACTGCACAATGATGACATTTCCGCCGTAGCCGGCGAAACGCAGCGCAAGTCCGAGAGCGGCCGAAGTCTTACCCTGACCGTCGCCGGTGAATATATGCGTCATGGCGTCCATTAGTTTCACATCCAATTCGATTTAATACGGATATTCTGAGCCGTATTAATGATTTTGTCAAGATACGCGGAATTCATTTCGCTTGTAGTGAAGGCGTAAACATGATAAAATATAACTATAAAAACAAAGGGGGAAGACGATGAAGTCTATCCGTCAGGTATATAAAATAGGCCGCGGCCCTTCCAGCTCGCACACCATGGGCCCGGAGAAAGCGGCTAAGGCTTTCGCACAGCTTTGTCCGGAAGCTGAAAGATTCGAGGCGGTCCTCTTCGGTTCGCTCGCAAAGACGGGAAAAGGACACAAAACGGATGAGGCGATAAAAAATGCCTTTGACCCGAAGACGGTCGACATCACATTCAACACGGATACGGGAATCGAACTCCCGCATCAGAACACTATGGACTTTTACGGCTATGTTGGAGATAAGCTTTTACTGAAAAAACGCTACATGAGCATAGGCGGCGGCGACATACTTGCCGAAGGAGAGAGTGCAGAAACTGAACCGGAAATCTATGGACAGAACACTTATGCAGAAATAGCACAATACTGTACATCCCATAATATCCGAATAAGCGAATTTGTTCGACAAAAAGAGGGAGACGAGATATATTCCTATCTCGGCGAGGTATGGGATATCATGCAGCAGGCAATTTTGGAGGGACTTTCCGTTACCGGAGTCCTGCCGGGGGGATTGAACGTAGAAAGGCGCGCGCAGCAGCTCATCAACCAGCGGCATATGGATGAGAGCAAATCCACATATGAGAACAGGGTGGTTTGCGCCTACGCCTTCGCAGTGAGCGAACAGAACGCAGACGGCGGAAGAATTGTTACGGCGCCCACCTGCGGCTCCTGTGGAGTTTTACCTGCCGTTCTGAAGTTCTACAAGGACGAGCGTGGATATAAGGACAGCGATATACTGAAAGCGCTGGCGGTAGCGGGACTGGTCGGGAATCTTGTGAAAACAAACGCCTCGATAAGTGGGGCGGAGTGCGGCTGCCAGGCGGAGATCGGAACGGCCTGCGCCATGGCGGCGGCCGCTTTGGCGGAGCTCTGCGGTATGGGTATCAATCAGATCGAGTATTCCGCTGAGGTGGCCATAGAACACCATCTCGGACTTACCTGCGACCCGATATACGGATTGGTGCAGATTCCGTGCATAGAACGCAACGCGGTTGCGGCGATGCGCGCGATTAACGCGGTAACACTAGCAAATTTTATGACAACTACGAGAAAAATTTCACTGGATCTTGTCATCAAGACAATGTACGACACCGGCAGGGATCTCAACAGGCGATACCGAGAGACTGCAGACGGCGGCTTGGCGAAACTCTATAAAAACGATAACCAATGAAAAAGTACCGGCGCCGTAAAACGGCGCCGGTACTTTTTCATTTCGCCTGACGAATTATCTCTCGGCGAAGCCTGACAATTATCCGTTTCTCGAGGCGGCTTATGTAGGACTGAGAGATACCCATTATGTCGGCCACCTCCTTTTGGGTGTATTCAGTTGAGCCACAGAGCCCGAAGCGCATAATGATGATCGTCTTTTCGCGCTCCTCCAGACCATCGACAGCCTCCATAAGTATTTTTTTATCCGCATCATCCTCCATCGGACGAAAGACCTCCTCACCGTCCGTACCAAGTACATCGGACAAAAGCAGTTCGTTGCCGTCCCAATCGGTATTCAGCGGTTCGTCCAGAGAGACCTCAGTTTTTTGAGTGCTTATCTTTCTGAGATACATTAGTATCTCGTTTTCTACACAGCGGCTAGCATAGGTTGCAAGTTTGATTTTCTTATCGGATTTGAAAGTGCTGATCGCCTTTATCAGGCCAATAGTTCCGATAGAAATAAGATCTTCAAGACCGACTCCGGTGTTCTCAAACCTGCGTGCAATATAGACTACAAGTCTGAGGTTGTGTTCTATGAGCCGCTGTTTTGCTTTTTCGTCTCCGGATTCAAGCGCGTCTATGGCCTTGTGTTCCTCGGACTTTGAGAGAGGTGGAGGAAGGACGTCGCTTCCGCCTATATAGTCGATTTCCGGAGGGGCGGATATTCCGAGCTTGATTAGGGCTTCTCTGAGTTTAAGGAAAAGCCTTAGCGGCAGTGTGATATTGTCCAACTGCATTGAAATAGACCTCCATTTTACGATAATTTACACTTTACCGCAAAACAGCGGCACTTTATCTAAATGAGAGCTGAGAACTCGCCGTCGCCGCAGACGGCGTTTGAAGACAGACCGACCAGGATGTCTTTTTTTTCCCTGCCGTCTATCCACAGCCCGTCCGGACGAAAGACGGGGAGCAACGCCATTTCGACGCCCACAGCGGAATAGGGAACCAGCCTGAACCTCGAGCGCAGCTCGTCATCTTCCGCACTTGCCGTAACAAATTCCGGAACACCCGCCCTCAGCGCAGTAAGCATGTTCTCCGACAGGAGCTTTCCGGCTTCGTCAATTCCGAGAGCCATGACGGGAAGGTTCGATATTGGATCGAAGAGGGAGTTTCCGGTATCACGGAGAGCCCTGAACTCGGCGCTCCGACCGCAGAGCGTGACTTTTACCGTATGAATCTCCCGTGCCCGCCTTTTCCCGAAGCGCTTGAATACGACCGTCAGGACAAAATAGCAAACGGCAAAGGATAAAATCAGCACCCGCATCGAAGCCTTTATGTAGAGCCCGCCGTCCGTGTCGTCACCGGCGAGGAGCGAGGCGGCATATACCGCCCCGCCGAAAGCGGCCGAAACCGCAAGAAAGGCAAGAAACGGCTTCAGGATTTTATCCGTACCGAACGCGGTAAGCGACATAATAAGCCCGAAAAGCAGCTTACAGAGAGGTGAGGCGAAAAAATAGAAGGGTCTCAGCAATATCAGCACCGAGTACAGCGCGCCGATGCCCGCAGAGATGGCAAAGCGCCCGCGCTTCAGGGGAAGCGCGCAGAGCTTGGCCGTGGCAAGGATAATAAAGTAATCAATGATGAGGTTAAGAAGGAACATTTCGTCCACATATACGGTTTTCATATCAGCAGTATAGCTTTGCCACAACAAGAAAGAAGTTGCAATACGTCGCACGTAAAAATAAACCCGCGGGCGAAAGCACGCGGGTTTATTGTTGAACAATTCAGATCTTCCAGATTTTATCGGCATATTCCCTTACGGCGCGGTCGGCGGCGAAGTTGCCGCTTCTGGCAATATTTCGAAGGGAAACCTCCGAGCGGCGGCGGCTGTCGGCCATCATGCCGTAGAGCCTGTCGTGCGCATCGACATAGCTGTCAAAATCGGCCAGCAGCATGTACTCATCCCCGCCGTAGACAAGCTTTGAGACGATATCGGCAAAGCTCTCGCCATTACGGAAGCCCGTACTGAAGCGGTTGAGCACACGGCGTATTCTGTCGTTTTTGCCGTAGATATCCAAGGGATCGTAGCCCGATTTCCGTAGGGACGCAATCTCGTCTGCATAGAGGCCGAAGATGAACATGTTCTCATCGCCGAGGCGCTCATGCATCTCGACGTTGGCCCCGTCGAGCGTGCCTATCGTGATGGCGCCGTTCATCATAAGCTTCATGTTGCCGGTACCGCTCGCCTCCTTGCCGGCAGTCGAGATCTGCTCGGAAACCTGGGCAGCGGGCATCAGCATTTCTGCGACGGATACGCGGTAGTTCTCCAAAAAAACGACCTGCAGTTTGCCCTTGCAGAGCGGATCACTGTTAATATCATCGGCAAGCGAACAGAGCAGAGAGATGATGCGTTTTGCGACCTTGTACCCGCTGGCGGCTTTTGCCCCGAAGATAAAACAGCGGGGAAGAAAATTGGCGTTCGGATTGTCGTGGATGCGCTGCTGCAGCTCGGTTATCAGCATTGCGCAGAGAAGCTGGCGCTTGTACTCGTGAAGGCGTTTCACCTGCACGTCGAAGACAGCGTCTGTGTTGAGCGTGAAGCCTGAGCTTCGAAGCACGTACTGAGCCAGACGCCGCTTATTCGCGAACTTGACGGCGTCCAGTTCACGCAGGACCTCTCCGTCGGACGTGAATTTCTCAAGTTCGGAAAGCAGCTCCGGCCTGAGAAGATAATCGTCGTTTCCGAGGAGTTTCACGATAAGGTAATGCAGTCCCGGATTTATCTGTGAAAGCCAGCGCCTGTGATCGATCCCGTTTGTGACGTTGAGAAATCTTTCGGGCGTCAGCGAGTAGATGTCACGGAAAAGATCGTGCTTGAGAATCTCGCTGTGCATGCCGGAGACGCCGTTGATCTTAAAGCAGACCGCGACGCAGATGTTGGCCATCTGAACTTTGCCGTCCCTGATGATCAGGTTTCTGAGAATGGCTTCACTGTTGCCGGGGAAGCATTTTTCAAGATAACGGCGGTGGCGGAGATCCAGTTCGCGGAGAATCTGCCATATGCGGGGGAGCTGTGACTCGATGAGATACTGCGGCCAACTCTCAAGGGCTTCGGACATAACCGTGTGGTTCGTGTAGGCAACGCATTTCGAGACAATATCGTAGGCCTCGTCCCAGCCGAGTCCGTCCTCATCCATGAAGATGCGCATCAGCTCGGGTATGATGAGAGTCGGATGCGTGTCGTTTATCTGGAAAACGTGGTGCTGATCGAAGTCCCTGACGCTGCCATACTTTGCCCTGTGTTTTCTTACGACCGACTGCGCGGTCGCGGAGACGAAGAAATACTGCTGTTTAATACGAAGTATCTTGCCCTGTTCATGTTCATCCGCGGGGTAAAGTACCTTTGTAATGACCTCGGCCTGTGTGCGCTGCTCGAGGGACTTTACATATTCGCCGCCAGAAAACAGGCTCATGTCTAGGGACTTGGGCGATTTGGCGTCCCAAAGCCGGAGCACGTTTACGCGGTCGGATTTATAACCGGTAATAAGCATGTCACGGGGCAGGGCTATTACGCTTGTGTAGTCCTTAACGACGGGCTGGCACTTGCCTGCGAAGTCCCAGTTTTCGTCAACCTTGCCGCCGAAACGGACTTCGACCTCGTCCTCGTAACAGGGAACGGTCCAGCTGTCCGCCGCGACCGTCCAGCTGTCCGCAAGCTCAACCTGTTTAAAGTTGATTATTTTCTGGCAGAACATCCCGAGCTCGTAGCAGAGGGAATAGCCCGTCACGGGTAATGCCTGCGTCGCCATAGCGTCCATATAGCAGGCGGCAAGGCGACCGAGACCGCCGTTTCCGAGTCCAGCGTCGGGTTCGCTCTCGAAGAGGTCGGCAGGCTCAAAGCCCATATCGTCGAGAGCTCCGGCAAGTTCGTCGTGTATGCCGAGGTTGTAGGCCTTTTTTTCGAGAGTGCGGCCGAGGAGAAACTCCATCGACAGATAGTGCAGCTCCCGTTCATCACCCTTTTCATTTTTAACATATTTGCCCGCGCTCATTTCGCGCAGAAGCATGGCACAGGCGCAGAAAACCTCGGTTTTTCCCACTTCGCTTGCCTTTTTGGCAAAATGCGTCTCGAGTTTTTCCTCGATTGCCGCTTTTAGCTCATCTTTTCCTATCGGGGTCATAGTATATCCTGTTTCCTTTCAATATCCCATTAAGATAATATTTATATTATAAACGCTCAAAAAGCGAATTATATATATTTATATATTCCTTTGCCGAGCGCGTCCAGGAAAAATCCTCCATCATCGCCCGCTGCATGAGCTTGCGCCATTCGGCTCTGTCGTTCCAGATGCCCAACGCATAGTCTATGGTTCCAAGCATATCGTCTGCCGAGTAGCCGTAGAACGAAAAGCCGTTGGAATCCTCGCGGGGATAGGGATGGACGCTGTCGCGCAGTCCGCCGACCTCGTGGACGATGGGAATGGTGCCGTACCGCATTGCGATCATCTGCGTAAGGCCGCAGGGCTCGCTTTTGGACGGCATGAGAAGCATATCTGCGCCTGCGTAAATCTTCGAAGAGCGCGCCTCGGAATACATAATGCTTGCCGAGACGCGGCCCTTATGTCTGTATTCGGCCTCACGGAAAAAGTCCTCGAATTTGCTGTCGCCCGTGCCGAGCACGACGAACCGGATGTTTCGGGCAATTATCCCGCCGAGAGCATCCCTGACGATGTCGAAGCCTTTGTGCCCGACGAGTCTTGATATGACGGCGATAATTGGGCTTTCGTCGTTTGTGTCGAGGCCCAGTTCAAGACAAAGATCGGCTCTGCATTTCGATTTGCCCTCGATACAGCAGGCACCGTAGTTTTCTGCAATAAAGGGATCAGACATCGGATCATAACGCACGGTGTCAATGCCGTTGATGATCCCGGTGAGCTTGTAGGAATTATCCCCTATGACGTCGTGCAGCCCACAGGCAAAATAGGGATAGCAAAGTTCGTCCGCGTATGAGGGGCTCACGGTCGTAATATGATCCGCCTTGTAAATAGCACCCTTCATGAGGTTCAGGTCGTCCTCGTAGCGCATTATTCCGCTGTCATAGAACTCGGGCGGAAGTCCGAAGACGTCTTCGGCGGTCGAGCGGCCGAATCTGCCCTGATATTCTATGTTGTGAATCGTAAATACGGTTTTTACAGCGGAATAGAAATCCGCTCTTTCAAGCCCAAGATAAACCGGTATGAGCGCGGTCTGCCAATCGTTGCAGTTTATTACGTCCGGTTTCCAGCCGAGGAGCGGGAGAATCTCGATTACGGCCTTCGAGAAAAAGCCGAAGCGTTCTCCGTCGTCATAGCAGCCGTAGACCGATTCGCGCTTGAAGTAGTACTCGTTGTCGATAAAATAGTAGGTCACACCGCCGCGCACCAGACTGAAAAGCCCGCAGTACTGCCTTCGCCAGCCCAGATGGACATAGGTGTAAAAACAGAAGTTCATCTTCTCCCGCCATTTGGCGGCAATACAGCTGTAAAGCGGGAGGATGACTCGCGTATCGGTGCCCCCGGCGCAGAGCGCGGCAGGCAGAGAGCCGGCAACATCAGCCAGACCGCCCGTCTTTACAAAGGGTGCCGCCTCGCTGACGGCATAAAGAATGTTCATAGCATACCTCCTTTTGATTTATCGGTGCTATATTGTTCTCCACTTCGGAACCGTAATTGGGAGATGCTCGTTGCCGGAGAGCAGAAGCCCGTCCGAGAAGGTCGCGAGCTTGTCGGAGATAACGTAGTTCAGATTTGCATTCTCGCCAATCACCGAATCCTGCATGATGACACAGTTTTTAAGCTTGGCGCCTTTATGCACGCGTACGCTGCGGAAAAGCACGCAGTTTTCGAGTTCGCCTTCGATGTAGCAGCCGTCGGCAACGAGAGAGTTTTTTGCCGAGGCCATGTCGCCGTAATAGGTGGATACGGAGCTGCGTCCCTTTGTATATACTGGCTTGTCGTCTGAGAACAGGTCGTTCCGGCAGGAGGCCTTCAGCATATCCATATTTGCGGTGTAGTAGTCCATGATCGAGCAGATTCTTGCGGCATATCCTTTATGGATATATAAACCGATGCTTTTAGCGCTATCAAGATAATGCACTAGCGCGTCGCGGTGAAAATGTATCTTTCCGTTCGCACGGCACCAATCGATAAGATCGAGCAAAAGATTTTTCTTTATGATGTACACCTCGAGTGATGGCAGAGCGTTCTCGTGCTCCGCTCCCGCGAACAGCATAAGGTTGGAAACATTGGAAGTGCCGTGAACGGGCACAAAGCGTATGCCTTTGCCGGTACATCCCGCGTTCTTGTCGGCACAGACTGCCGTGACGTCGCAGCCGGAAGCGGAATGCGTTTCAAAGATGTCGCGAAGGTCGAGATTGGCGGCGAGATCGCCGCGGTATAGAATGATGTTGTTCTGCTTAATTTCGCGTATATAGGTGCGGATAGAGGAAAGAGCCTCCATGCAGCCCCGGTATTCGCCGAATTGGCTGTCAAACAGACCGAAGGGCGGCAGCAGCGTCAGTCCGCCGCTCAGACGGCTGAGATCCCAGTCCTTGCCGCTGCCGAGATGGTCGAGAAGGGAATGGTAGCTGCGCTGCATTATAACGCTGACGTCTCGGACTCCGGCGTTCGTCATGGAGGAGAGCGCGAAATCGATAAGTCTGTATCGCGAACAGAAGGGCAGCGACGCGCTGGTGCGAAGGGAAACAAGCTCCCCGAGCTCGGGGGAAGAGTGGTATGCGTAAATTATTCCGTGCAAGTCCGGCATTACCTTTCCTCCTTTCCGGCATAGACCATTTCTCCAGCGCCGATACGGGCGTTTGCCTTGACCCTGGAGTTGGGTCCGCAGGTTGTTATCCTAATCTCGCACATGCCGTCCGGTTGTTTGCCTACCGCAGCGCCGCCGCCGATAACGGCGTTTTCGCCGATGATCGCGTACTCGACCACCGCTCCGCTTCCTATGACGCAGCCGGGCATCAATATGCTGTAGTCGACGACCGCGCCCTCTCCGACGACGACACTGTTGGAAAGAACGGAATTGGTGACCCGCCCCCTGACGTCGCAGCCCTCTGTTATTATGCTGTGCTGAATCTCCGCATTTTCGCCGATGTAGTGCGGGGGCTTAATCGGGCTCCTGCTCCTTATCGGCCATGTCGGGTCGAAGAGGTCTATGAGCGTTGGCGAAAGCATATCCATGTTCGATTCCCAGAGGCTGTCGATTGTCCCGACATCACGCCAGTAACCGTTAAAGGCATAGGCGTAGAGCTTTTCACCGTTCCCAAGCATGGCAGGTATGATGTTTTTCCCGAAATCCTTTTCCGAGGAGGCGTCGGCTTCATCCTCAATGAGGTACTTTTTGAGTTTCTGCCAGCTGAATATATATATGCCCATCGACGCGAGGTCGCTGTCCGGCTTTTTGGGCTTCTCGGAAAATTTTGTTACGAAGCCGTTATTGTCCGTATTCATTATGCCGAAGCGATGCGCCTCTGCCATGGGGACGCGAATGACGGCAATTGTGCAGTCCGCGCCGTTGGCCTTGTGCTGCTCGAGCATATCCGAATAGTCCATCTTGTAGATATGGTCGCCGCTCAGTATGACCACATATTCTGGTTCCCACATATCGACAAAGGCGATGTTCTGATAGATTGCGTTGGCGGTGCCCTTGAACCACTCGCCCTTTTCTCCGGCACTCTGGTATGGCGGGAGTATATAGACTCCTCCGCGCTGGATGTCGAGATCCCAGGGCTGGCCGCTGCCTATATAGCTGTTCAGCTGCAGTGGCTGGTACTGAGTCAGCACGCCTACGACGTCGATACCTGAGTTGGCACAGTTGGAGAGGGGAAAATCAATAATCCGGTACTTGCCTCCGAAGGGCATGATGGGTTTGGCGGCTCTCGACGTCAAGGCATGCAGCCTTGAGCCCTGTCCGCCTGCGAGAAGCATTGCAATACATTCTTTTTTCATGCGCTGTCCTCCGATCAAATGTTAATTTTGTTCAGTCCGACTATGTGGGGAAATATTACGTGTTCTTCGAAGAAATATACCTGTAAGTGGGGGAATGTCCATTACAATAGAGCGTTTTTGACCGTGATGCGGTGTATCCTCGGTTATATAGCCAGTGATGCTGTCCAATTTTCCGCTGCCGCCGAAACGCGCGCAGTCGCTGGAGAACGCAATTTCATATTTTCCGCTTCCAGGTACACCGAGACGGAAATCTCTGATCTCGGAGCCTGAGAAGCTGCATACGAATACGATCTCCCTGCCGCCGGAATCCCTACGGATAAAGGCGATAATGTTGTTGTCCCGCTCGTCCGGGCAAATCCAGCGGAAGCCCTGCTCGCTGAAGTCGATTTCCCAAAGTGCTCTCCGCGATCTGTAGAACTTGTTTATTTCTGTGAAATATGTGTGCAGCGCCCCATTTTCGGGCTTCTCGAGCAGTCCCCAGGGAAGCTGGGATGCGAAATCCCACTCGCTCAGCTGTCCGAGCTCCGCGCCCATGAACAGCAGCTTTTTTCCGGGATGGGCCAGCATGTAGGCGTAAAAGGAGCGGACTCCGGCAAATTTCTGTTCCCTACTGCCGGGAGCCTTGTAAAGGAGCGAGCCCTTCATATGCACGACCTCATCGTGCGAAAGCGGAAGAATGAAATTTTCCGAAAAGGCATACATAATTGAGAAAGTCAGATCGCCATGGCAGCCAGAGCGAAAATAAGGGTCTGTTTTCAGGTAACGGAGCGAGTCGTTCATCCAGCCCATGTTCCACTTGAGATTGAAGCCGAGTCCCCCCACGTCGGTGGGCGCGGTGACGAGAGGCCAGGCTGTGCTCTCCTCGGCAATCATCATCACGCTGTCATCAAAGCCGAAGCAGGCCTCATTCAGGTTTTGCAGAAAAACGACAGCCTCAAGGTTTTCATTGCCTCCGAATTTGTTACGTCTCCATTTGCCGTCCTTCCGGTCGTAGTCGAGATAGAGTATGGAGGCGACGGCATCAACCCTCAGCCCGTCTATGTGGTATTTTTCAAGCCAGAACAGGGCGGAGGAAATGAGAAAGCTGCGTACCTCACCCTTTGCAAAATCAAAAATGCGCGTACCCCAGCTCGGATGTTCCGCCATCAGAGGATCCGAATTCTCGTAGAGCCTTGTCCCGTCGAATTCGACCAAACCGTGCGGGTCCTTGGGAAAATGGGCCGGGACCCAATCCATTATTACGCCGATGCCCGCACGGTGGCAGACGTCGATAAAGTACATGAGGTCGTGGGGAGTCCCGAAACGGGAGGTGGCTGCGAAGTATCCGGTGCACTGATAGCCCCAGGAGCCGTCGTAGGGATACTCGGTGAGCGGCATCAGTTCGATGTGCGTGCAGCCAAGGGCCTTCACATAGGGAATCAGTTCGGCAGCCGCCTCGCGATAACTGAGAAAGTCACCGTTTTCCTTCCGTTTCCATGAGCCGAGATGTACCTCGTAAATATTCAGAGGACTGTTGTAAACCTTATGGGATTTTCTGTGCTCAAGCCATTTTTCGTCACTCCAAAGAAAACCATCAAGGCTGAAAAGCCGTGTGGCGCTGGCCGGACGGAGCTCGGACCAGAAACCGTAGGGGTCCGCCTTCCAAAAGGTTTGACCGTTTCTGGAGCCTATCGCGTATTTATAGGCCGAGCCTTCGGCAAAACCCTCGATCCGGGCTTCCCATATCCCACCATTATTATAGGTCATCGGGTTTGCCTTCGTATCCCAGGAGTTGAAATCGCCGACTACCGAGACGGAAACCGCGTTCGGAGCCCAGACTCTGAACACAGCTTCACTCCCAGAAAGGCGTGCGCCGAGGTAATCCGCCGCGCGTATACCTCTGCCGCACGTAAAATTGCTGATAAAATCGTCGATACGCTTTACTGTCATGATTTTACGGCCAATCCTTTTCGTAATCGTTAGAGTACTCTTTATAAAAACAGCGAGAGCATACTCCCGCTGTCAGTTAAACATATTCATAGCCTTGTCCGCTCCGTCCCGGATGAAAACACTGATCGCATTCGGCACTTTTCGGCATACTTCAACAACATTATCGGAGTCCTGACCGTGAAATGTGCCGATAACCCAGTTTATCATGTCATCCTCGGTCTCGTTTCTCGGAGGAGCCCCCACGCCTATCCTGATGCGCGGGAATTCCTCGGTGCCAAGAGCGGCAATGACGCTCTTGAGCCCGTTGTGTCCGCCGCTCGAGCCTTTTGTGCGAATGCGCAATTTACCGGTGGGAAGTGCCACATCGTCGCAGACGACGATGACGCGCTCTGCAGGGAGCCCGTAGTAAGCCACGGCGGGAGCCACGGCTTCACCGGACAGGTTCATATAGGTTTGAGGCTTCATAAGGAGGACCTTCGCGTCTCCGACAGGAGCGAGGGCGGTAAGTGCGCGGAAGCGCAGTCTGCCGATCTTTACGCTCGCTTCCTTTTCGAACGCATCGGCCGCCATAAAACCCGCGTTGTGGCGGGTAGCGCTGTATCTCGGGCCGGGATTGCCCAAAAATGCGACGATCCAGTCGGCTCCGCTGCTCTTGTCCTTCAGAAACATAGAAATTAGTCCTTTCGCCGCGAAATCCTTGCTGATGCGGCATTTTGCCCGGAATAGTCTATATCTAACTACGCTAAAAAATCAGTCGAAAAGGGAGGAGATCGAAACTTCTTCATAGATGCGCGAGATGGCTTCGGCAAAGAGCGAGTCCACAGAGAGGTACCTGAGCTTCTCGCATTTCTTCTCGGAGATATAGGGGATAGTGTCCAGAAGTATAAGCTCCTTGATACAGCTGTCGTTGATCCTGTCGATGGCGGGGCCGGAGAGGACGCCGTGTGTCGCGCAGGCAAATATTTCCTTTGCGCTGCCGAGCTCGTCGAGCGCTTTCGCGGCGCCGCAGAGGCTCCCGGCGGTGTCGACCATGTCGTCGAGCATGATGACGGTCTTTCCTTTTACCTCTCCGATAATATTCATGACCTCGGAGGAGTTTGCCTTTTCACGCCGCTTATCGACTATGGCAAGGGGCAGACCAAGCTTATGCGAGAACTTTCTGGCTCTGGCGACGCTGCCGACGTCCGGGGAGACGACGATGCAGTCGGGATTGCCGGCGCCGAATTTGTTGATGTAGTAGTTGGCAAGCAAGGGGCTTCCCATGAGATTGTCGACAGGAATATCAAAGAAGCCTTGTATCTGTGAAGCATGGAGATCCATCGTGAGAACCCTGTCCGCGCCCGCTTCAGTTATTATGTTAGCAACAAGCTTTGCTGAAATCGGATCACGGCTCTTGGCTTTTCTGTCCTGGCGCCCATATCCGAAGTAGGGGATGACGGCAGTAATTCGTCCCGCGGAGGCGCGGCGCATTGCGTCGATCATAATGAGCATTTCCATGAGGTTGTTGTTGACTGGGTTGCAGGTGGACTGGACAATGAACACGTCCGCACCGCGGACGGGCTCATTTATGGAGATAGAGATCTCGCCGTCCGCGAATGCGTTGGCAACGGATTTTCCGAGCTCTATGTTCAGCTTCCTGCAAATCCCCTCCGCAAGCGCCGGGTTGGAGTTCCCGGAAAAAACCTTTATCTCTTTGCCGTGTGAAATCACGATAAATCGTCCTCTCTGTTCAATTGAATTTTATGTATCTGAGGCGCGCAAATAACTCGCTCGAAACATTATAACAAATTTCGGAATCAATTAAAAGGCCAAAACGAACTTTTTTATGCAAATTTCCTGAGACTGCCTGTTTTAATGAAACATATTTACAAGCGGGGATTTTTTGTATATACTATATGGCAATGAGTACAAGGGGAATTATCTATGCTTGAATTTGAAGAATACAAAGTTAAACTGAACAACTTAAAGCCGACTCTTGACGATCTCGGCAACGCGCTCAAGCTTGCGGACGCGAAGGCTGAGATCGCGGAACTTGAGAAACAGACTGAGAAGGACGGCTTCTGGGACGATCTGGAGACCTCGCAGAGGGTTCTTAAACGCACGAAAAATCTGAAAGCCAAATGCGAGATGTTCAAGAAACTGCAGGATAGCTTCGACGACCTTTACGCGATATGCGTGATGGCACTTGAGGAGAACGACGACTCCATGCTGCCGGAACTTGTCGAGGGCTACGACGCATTCGAGCGGAAGCTTCAGGACGTGAGACTCACGACGCTTTTGAACGGGCAGTACGACTCCTGCGGCGCGATCCTCACCTTCCACGCCGGAGCCGGCGGGACGGAGGCGCAGGACTGGGCTTCCATGCTCTACCGCATGTATATGCGCTGGGCCGAGCGCCACGGCTTCGGGTGCAAGCTGCTCGACTATCTCGACGGTGAAGAGGCCGGGCTGAAGAGCGCGACGATCTCCATTGAAGGCGAAAATGCCTATGGTTTCCTGAGAAGCGAGAACGGCATTCACCGCCTGGTCCGCATCTCTCCTTTCGACGCCTCAGGCCGCCGCCACACAAGCTTCGCCGCTGTCGAGGTCATGCCCGCTATAACCGACGATAAGGAGATCGAGATACGGCCCGAGGACCTCAAGGTCGACACCTACAGGAGTTCTGGTGCCGGCGGGCAGCACATCAACAAGACCGAGAGCGCCATACGCATCACGCACATCCCGTCCGGCGTGGTAGTCTCCTGCCAGACGGAGCGCAGCCAGCACCAGAACCGTGAGTACGCCATGTCGATGCTCCGCGCGAGGCTTGCCGAGATAAAGGAACGCCAGCACCTCGAAAAAATAGAGGATATAAAGGGTGTGCAGATGAAGATTGAGTGGGGCAGCCAGATACGTTCCTACGTGTTCATGCCTTACACGCTTGCCAAAGACCACCGCACGAACTACGAAAACGGCAATATTAACGCCGTCATGGACGGAGATCTCGACGGTTTTATCAACGCCTACCTTTCGATGAACGCCGGCAAGTGACCGGAAGAATAGCGGACAGGCATCTTATCGGATTCCTGTCTGCCTTTTTAAGTTAAAATAATTTTCTATTATTTTTTCTGATTTGTTAACAGAATATTAAATATTTGGTGTATATTATATTCTGTTGCCGGTTGACAGAAGAAAGACGCTATGTTAAAAAAGCCACAGGTGACACTTCAGTACCGGCAGCATGAGACAAACGAACGACATAATACGGAGGAACTGATGAAGGGAATTATTCTGGCCGCGGGAAAAGGCACGCGCTTGTATCCGATAACGCACTCGGTCTGCAAACCGCTCCTGCCGGTCTATGACAAGCCTATGATATACTATCCGCTGTCTCTTTTGCTTGAAATGGGCATAACCGATATCCTTATAATTGTCCCGCCCGACGAGCAGGAACAGTTCGAGAACCTCCTCGGCGACGGCGGCGACTTTGGGGCCAGGCTTACGTATCTGAAGCAATATGTGCGCCGCGGCATTGCGGATGCCTTTATTCTCGGAGAGGAGTTTATCGGAGGCGAAAGGGCCTGCCTTGCCCTGGGGGACAACATATTTTTCGGCAGTTCCCTTCGTTCCAGACTGTTGGAGGCGAGAGACTCTGCGAGTGGGGCGACAGTTTTCGGCTGTTATATGGATGACCCGACGCCTTTTGGCGTGGTCGAGTTCGACGGCGAGGGAAAGGTCATCAGCATTGAGGAGAAGCCCAAGGCCCCAAAATCAAACTACATCATTCCCGGCCTCTACTTCTACGACGGCAGGGTCTCCGAGATAGCGAAGAAGGTCAAACCCTCCGCGAGGGGTGAGCTCGAGATCACCGCGGTGAATAACGCGTATCTGGAGCTCGGCGATCTGCACGTCGTCACTCTGGACAGGGAGATTACCTGGTTCGACACCGGAAACGCCAACACTCTGCTTGACGCCGCCTGTTCGATAAGGGGTTTCCGGGAAAAGTCAGGAACCGAGATCGGCTGCCTCGAGGAGGTCGCATTTAAGAACGGCCTCATATCGCACGAAAAGCTCATGTCGGTCGCGGAGAAGATAAAAATGTCCGACTACGGCAGATATCTTCTGGACTTCGCGGTGAAAAACCGCTAGATAACCGTTTGAAGCACCGTTCCCGCAAACTGAGGGAACGGTGCTTTTACTGAAATGGGGCCTCCGCCGGAAAATCCCGGCAGGGGGCATTTTTATACCCGACCGCATCTCTAGGAAATTCTGCCCGTTTTTTTAGAGCTGCTTCGGGATAACCCGCTGGCACAGATAGCCCTCCCTGACCCCGTAAGGACTGACGGTCGCTTTTCCGTCTGCGTTTTTCTGACTATGCTGTCGAGTATGAGTAAGCCCGGGACTATTGTGTGCACGCGCTCGGGGCAGGTCCTGAGAATAAGGCTGCGCGCCTCATCGCCGCCGTCGCAGAGCAGCCTGCGGAGCTCGGTGAGCTGAGCGGAGCTGATCGTGCGGTTGGAACTGTCGAGTAAAAAACGCCGATTGGCGAGCTTCGCCGCTGCGCGCGAGGTTCCGCCGATACCGTAAAGCTTTTCCCTGTGGGGATAGTTGTCTATACCGGCTTTTTCCAGAACGCTTCTTATCTGTTCCTTCATGCGGGCGAGCTCCTTGCTCTTGGGAAGAAATTTGGATACGGACCTGGCGTAAAGCTCGAGAGAGCCGATAGGCAGACTCTGTGCTTTTTCTGCTTTTCCGGCTTCAAAAAACACAAGCTCCGTGCTGCCTCCGCCTATATCCACGAGTATGCCGGAGTCGGAGTCGCAGTCGGGGCGGGCTCCGTAATAGCCTAACACGGCCTCATCACTGCCGGAAAGCACCTCTATGGGATAGCCTGTGGCCTCCTCTATGATGCCGGTGGCTTCGGCCGTGTTTTTTACGTTTCTGAGCGACGCGGTGGCGAAGACCGAGACGCTTTCCACCACAGAGTTTTCAAGCTGAACGCGGAAATCGCGCAGAACCTCGCAGGCGCGGGAAATGCCCTCCTGCGAGAGAACCCCTTTTTCGACATAGCTGGCAAGCCCGGCCATCCGCTTGCCGCTGTATAGGCGAGACCAGCTCTCACCGCTTATCTCGTATACCGAGAGACGGATGCTGTTCGAGCCGAGGTCTATTATGGCATGTATCATTTTTTCCCTCCAGGTAATTACAGTTGAGATTTCATGGGCGTTGGACAAAAAACAGGTTAAAAGATTGGGGGACAATCGGCGTGCGGCAAAGGACCGGAATTCACCCGGCCAGGAATTCCATGGAGACGTTTCCCGAGGCGATATCGACCGTATAGCGGTATGTTCCCTTTTCGTAGAGTACCTTTTCATACGTCGTGCCCGGGTCCATTACAGCGCGCGAATTGAAGACGTACTGATAGTACAGCGTATTTTTATCCGGGCTGAGATTGCTGCTGTCAGGTTTATCCGAGGCTCCCCAACCGTCCCCGATGATGAGGGGCAGGCTCTTCACACTGCCGTCCGATCGGACCAGGAGCAGCGCGTAAGACGGCCTGTGGCATTTCTCCGAATACCCCGAGAATAGCGGTGCAGCTCGCGGCGTCGAGCTGCTGCGCGATGCTGAAGTTTTCCTGACCGGCTATTTCGACCATGACCTGACTGTAAGTCGGCCTGAAGGCCGCAAAATCGGTCTTCACGTACTTATGCGCCCGAGCGCTGCAAAGCGGAAGCATGCCTTCACAGTTTGTAGACAGCACCGAATTTTTCATTTTTTTGCCTTTCCACATAAAAAATTCAAATCGCTCTACCGATAGATCATCGTGCTGCCGGAAATCGTCTCGTCTATCGAACCCGAAAGGACCTCGATGGCGGCGGCGAGGTCGCGGGCGCGGACCGCGCTGCACAGAGCGTCGGTGCGCTTGCGCATCGCGTCAAAGCCGTGGAGACGGAAAAACCTCTCGAACAGAGTCGTGTTCGGAGCCCTGAAGGAGTAAAATATCAGAGGCAGCAGGGTGTTTCCGGAAAAATTGCAGAGCAGATGGTCAAATTCAAACACAATCTCGGCCGCCTTCATGCAGTCCGTCGTCCTGTTCAAATCCGCGGAGGACTTAAAGAGCTGCTTGACCTCGTCATCCGTGATTTTCGGGATCGCAAGCTCGAGCGCAAGCTTCGTAAGCACCTTTCTGATCTGCAGAATGGAGAGAATGTCGGCGTCGGGCAGGGTGCCGCCGTTGAACTTCATGATCGAAACCAGCGTGTCGAGCTTGCCTTTTTTCCTGTAATCGGCGACATAGGTGCCGCTCCTCGGAACGATTTCGAGAAAACCCTTATCCGCAACCTCGGCAATGCCCGCATTCACGACGCTGCGGCTTATTTGCATCGACTCCGCAAGCTCGCGCTCACTGGGCAGCTTTTCGCCTATCGCCAGTTTCCCGGACAAAATCATATTTTCAAGTTGCTCGATGAACAGCTCCTTCAACGTCGGTGCGCAAAGCTTGGCAAATTCCATAATAAAACCTCCTGAAATAAACTGGTTCAACCAGATACCACGTGTATATTATAACACAAACCGGAACCGGTAGGCAAGCAGAATTCACGAAATAATAGCGTAGATAATGCAGAACGTTGACTTTATATCCCGCCTGTGGTATGCTCGGCTCATAAAAGTGGCTCGTGAACATACCACATACCGGGCAGGGGAAAAGATCAGCGCCTTTATCCGCTCGCGAGTCGGCCGGGAAAGGGTAAGGAAAGAAGGAAAAGGAGTAATGGAACACAAACAAAAGGTTCTGGAATTTGCGAATAAGGTGGGTAACAAAAAGAACGGGGCAAAGTCTGGCATGACGGCGTCCTATACCTGGGACGACCCCGAATACAGGATCCTTGAGCCTGTGGTGACGGACGAAATGGCGGAGGTCGCCATGGGCATGGACTTCCGCGTCAGGAAAACGGCGGAGGAGATATCCAGGGCCTGCGGCAAGGATTTGGAGACGACAAAGCGCTGTCTTTACGCACTAGCCGACGCGGGCGTCTGCTTTGTGAACACCATCGACGGCGAGGATAAATTCTGGTACGATTCATGGATACCCGGCATCATGGAGATGATGACAAACCATCCGACAAACCCGTACAAATATCCGCAGATTGCGGAGGCCTTCGAGGCCTACGGCAGAATACGCGGGCCGAAATCCTCGGGAGCTTTTCCGGTCGGCGTGGGACTCATGCGGGTCATACCCGTTGAGAAGGCGATAGACGGCAATTCCCGCGTCTGCTCCTATGAGGAAATATCGAAGTATCTCGATCAGGCGCACAGGTTTTCGGTTTCGAACTGCTCCTGCCGCACAGCGAGGGAGATCATGGGCGAGGGCTGCGGTCACCTCAAGGAGGACATGTGTATACAGCTCGACCATGCGGCCGAGTACTACATCCGCACGGGCCGCGGACGCGAGATTACGCGCGCGGAAGCCGACGAGATCATCAGGAGGGCTGAGGAGAACGGTCTTGTGCACCAGATCCCGAACACCGACGGCAGCGGCAAAACCCACGCCATCTGCAACTGCTGTGCCTGCTCCTGCCTCGCGCTGCGCACGAGCTCCATGTTTAAGAACAACGACATGTCGCGCTCGAACTATGTCGCGAGAGTAGATAAGGAAAAATGCGTCGCCTGCGGACAGTGCGTCGAAAACTGTCCGATGAACGCTGTCCGCCTCGGTCAGAAGCTCTGCTCGAAGAAACCCGTGGTCACGGATATTACGACGACCGTCACCCCGAGAGACTACAAATGGACAGAGGACAAATGGGACGCCGATTACCGTGTCAACCGCAAAGATGTGGTGGACAGCGGCACCTCGCCCTGCAAGAGTGCCTGCCCGGCGCACATCGCGGTGCAGGGCTACATCAGGCTCGCCTCCCAGGGCAAATACGCGGAAGCGCTCGACCTTATCAAGAAGGAAAACCCGTTTCCGGCGGTCTGCGGACGCATCTGTCCGCACGCCTGCGAGTCCGAGTGCACCCGCGGTGAGCTCGACAAGCCGATAGCGATTGACGAGATAAAGAAGTTCATAGCCGATCAGGAACTGAGAAGCGACGTCCGCTTTGTCCCGAAAAAGCGCCATAACTACAGCGACAAGAAGATAGCCATAATTGGCGGCGGTCCTGCGGGCCTCTCCTGCGCCTACTACCTTGCGCTCGACGGCTACACGGTAACCGTATTCGAGAAGCAGGAGAAGCTCGGCGGAATGCTGACGCTCGGCATTCCTTCCTTCCGGCTTGAGAAGGATGTGGTGAATGCCGAAATCGACATCCTGCGCGCGCTGGGCATCGAATTCCGAACCGGCGTTGAGGTCGGAAAGGACGTGACGCTCGACGGGCTGCGCAAAGAGGGCTATAAGGGCTTCTACATAGCCATAGGCGCTCAGGCCGGGCGCAGACTCGGCATAGAGGGAGAGGACGCCAAGGGCGTCATCACCGGTATTGATTTTCTCAGAAATGTAAGTCTCGGGAAGGAAACGAAGCTTTCGGGAAATGTCATCGTCATTGGCGGCGGCAATGTTGCAATCGACGTCGCAAGGACCGCGGTTCGCGAAAACGCTGAGAAGGTTGTGATGTACTGCCTTGAGAGCGAGAAGGAGATGCCGGCACTGCCCGATGAGATCGAGGAGGCCGCCTCCGAGAATATAACCATCAATAACGGCTGGGGCCCGAAGCGCATCATCACCGAAAACGGCAGTGTCACCGGAGTCGAGTTCAAGAAATGCGTCTCTGTGTTCGATAACGGCAAATTCTCGCCCAAGTACGACGAGAACGAGGTGATAACGGTCAGTGCGGACACTGTTCTGCTCTCAGTCGGCCAGTCCATAGACTGGGGCAAGCTGCTTGAGGGCAGCAAAATCGAACTTGGCAGGGGAAACACCGCGAAGGCGGACCTCTTCACCTACCAGACCGCCCAGAGCGACGTTTTTGTCGGCGGCGACGTATTCAGCGGCCCGAAATTCGCGATTGACGCGATAGCCGCAGGAAAGCAGGCCGCCATATCCCTCCACCGCTTTGTGCAACCCGGCCAGGACCTTACATTCGGCCGTGACCGCAGAGAGTATCGCGCGCTCGACAAGGGCAGCATAATCATCGGCGGTTATGACGAAACCACGCGCCAGGCACCCGGACACAATCCCGGCAGCGGCAAATCCTTCAGGGACGGCCGCCTCACATTTACCGAGGAGCAGATGAAGAAGGAAACCGAGCGTTGCCTCGGCTGCGGTGCCTCAATCGTCGACGAGTACATGTGCGTCGGCTGCGGACAGTGCACGACTAAGTGCAAGTTCGACGCGATACATCTCGAGAAGGTCTTTGAAGGCGAGGGCGTGTCCTTTGAAAAGATCAAGCCGGTTGTTCTGAAGACCATGGTGAAGCGCCAGGGCAGAATAGCGGTGAGAAAAGTGAAAGATACATTTTCAAAAAAGGATTAGGAGAAAACTATGCACGAGCTCGGGATAGTTATGGAGATCGTCCGCGTCGTCGAGGATATGTCGAAGGAGCAGGGATTTGACAGCGTCGACAGCGTGGTACTGCAGATCGGCGAGCTGTCGCCGGTCGTGCCTCAGTACGTTGAGGAGTGTTGGCCCGCTGCGATCGACGGAACCTTCATGGCGGACACGAAGCTCGAGATAGAGATGATGCCCGGGAATGCCATCTGCAGACAGTGCTCGAACGTTTTTAACGTGCTCGGAAATGCGGGCGTCTGCCCAAAATGCGGAAAGAAAGACTTCGAGATCCTCTCAGGCAGAGACTTCTATATTAAAGAAATCAGGATACCGGAATAGCCTCCGACCGCTAAGTAAACAAAAAGCCTCCGTTTCAATGAAACGGAGGTTTTTGCGCTTATTAAGCCGTTTATTTCTTTTTTGAGGCGTTCTTATTCGGCTTGCCGGCCGTGTTTCCTGCCTTTTTGGCGGGAGCAGGGGAGGCCTTCGAGAGTGTGGGGGAAGTTTTGCTCTTACCCATGAAGAAAGCGCCGATAAACATGATGACCACGAAAACGGCCAGGTAGTATAGGACTGTCGTTTTGTCCGCGACGCAGGCGGCGATGACCATGAATATGCAGCCGCAGATCGCGAGCAGCGGCATGACAAAGCGCTTGAAGCCGCCAAGGTCCTTCTCCTTAGCCATCATTGTGAGGAAGATGGGAATATAGGCCGCATAGATCGTTACAATGGGCAGCTCGGAGGTGTCGAAGGAGAACTTTCCAAACCAGGGAGTCTCGGCAAGGTTTGCTCCGAAAAAGTACAGGAGCCAGAAAGCTGCAAGGAAAAGTCCAAAAATGGAGGAGTTGGTAGGCATGTTGGTGACCGGATCGACCTGCTTGAAGAGCTCCGGTTTCGGGCCCTCCCCTCTGACGGCAAGAGCGTACATGCCGCGCGTGCAGCCAAGCATGAGGCCGTTAAGTGTGCCGAGGCAGGAGATAACAACGAAAACAAAGAGAGCTGTGCCGCCGGCCTTGGAGAATACGGTCTCAAACGCGATCATGGCGCCGTTCTGTCCGCCGTCCATCATGATTTTGTTGGTGACGCCGCCCGCAAGTCCGACGTAATAGAGAATATATATGACAATGACTGCGATTGTTCCGATGATGAGGGCGCGGGGAAGATTTTTCTTGGCGTCCTTCAGCTCGGCGTTGATACTGGTGGCAATAATCCATCCCTCATAAGCAAAGGCGGTCGCAACTACGGCTGTGAAAAGAGCGGTGCCCTTGCTTGCGACAGGACTGACCACGTTCGAGAAGTTCTGGACGGTCATTCCGTTGACCAGACCTACGATAAGTCCCACAATACCCATGAGTATAAGCGGAATGAGCTTGATGACCGTTGTCGTAACCTGGAACTTACCGGCCAGCACCGGAGACAGGGCATTTACCGCGTAGCTTGTGCACAGGAAGAAAGCCGCAATCGCAAGACAGGAGCCGCCTGTGATATCCCATCCGAGGAGCACGCAAAAGTAGCGCGCGGAGACCCAGGCAAGGACGCTTGTCAGCGTTGGGTAATAGATGATTGTCATAAACCAACCGATCAGATAGGCGTATTTGCTTCCGCACGTCACCTCAGCATAGTCGACGAGACCGTTGACATAGCTGTACTTGGTGGCCATTGTCGCGAAGGTATAGGCGCAGACAACCATGATGAGCCCGCCGATGATCCATGCGAGAATGCCGAGAGGCTGATCCCCGCCCGTGCACTTGAGGACTTTCTCAGCCTTGAAGAAAACGCCGCTGCCGATGACGATTCCGATGACCATCGCGATGGCGACCGGCAGGCCGTATTTCTCCTTGAGTTTTGTTTCCATCTTAATTTCTCCCTCTTTCATCGTGTTTCCACTGAAAAATTTCAGCATATTGTATAATATCATATATGATTGACAAAAGAAAGAAAAAAATTGTATCAAATAGCCATTATGTTTCCCTTATATTTGAAAGATATTATTTATTCTGCATTTCCTTATAATTGTATAGGTAAGCGCCTTTCTCAGAGCGTGAGCAGGCGAAAGCCGCAGACAGGGACAACTTGTTCAGCGTATTCTCTCCGGCGACGGCTGCCCGAAAGTCCCGCTGCGTATAGCCGCTTCAACCTCGGATTTTAGGGGAACCGAATCGGAAGCACCGGGTCGGCCGATGCATATGGCACTGGCGACGGTGGCCAGCGTAAGGCTGTCCTCAAGGCAAAAGCCGTTCAGCATGCCAAAAAGAAAATATCCGGTAAAAGTATCTCCGGCCGCGGTGGTATCGACAACGGGAGCTTTGCAGACACCTATGCGCACTGTTTTCTCGGGAGTACGGCAGACGGCGCCGCGGCTCCCGAGAGTCAGGAGAACGCTGCAGGAGGGATAGCGCTTTTCAAGGACAGCGAGTATATCCTCATCGCGCTGACATTCTGCCAGCTGCTTTCCCTCAACCTCGTTAACGATGAGCCATGACAGCTTTTCCAAAGGGCAGTCCCTGATAGCGGCGTCCGTCGGCGCCGCGTTCAGGGCAACCGGAAGACCGCGGGCGGCGGCCTGTTCTATTATATAGGGTAGAAGATTTACTTCGTTCTGTAGCAGTACAATCCCGTCGTTGCCGAAAGCGTCAAGTATTCTGTCAATAATCTCCTTTGTGAGGCAACGGTTTGTCCCGCCGTAAAGAAGGATGCAATTCTGCCCTTTGCTGTTGACCTGGATGACGGCGTGACCGCATCTGCCCTGTACGGGGTAAATAAGATCGGTATTGATGCCGTTCATTCTGAGCTTGTTGAGCAGCATGGCACCGTCGTCCCCAATCAGGCCGGCGTGCCAGACCTCGTTTCCGGCTTTTGCCGCGGCGATGGACTGATTGAGCCCTTTTCCGCCGCAGAACAGCGTCAGACCCCTGGACAGCTTTGTTTCGCCCGGGGAGAGAAATTCATCCACAGCGTAAACATTGTCGATGTTCATCGAGCCGAGATTAAGTATTTTCATATACAGCCACCCTATAATTTCGTTTTTGACAAGTCTGAATAAACATATTAGTATAATACAAAATGCAAACAGGAAAATCAAGCTCAAAAAGTATATAATATGTTGTTTTAATTTTGAAATTCTGTGTTATTGCTTGGAACTGAGATAAATTGCCTTGCGATAACCGGAAGCTACGGGTCGGCTCCGTATCGTGCACGCAATAAATAATAGAATATTAATGTGCAAGTTGCACAAGTTGCCTCAAAAAACAAATCCCAATATTCGGCATTACAGGTCAAATTGACTGCGGAAAACGTAAAAATCCGCGCTTGAAAAACATAACTAAAAACAATTCGCGCCTTTTGTATAAACAAACAAAAAGCCTAATAAAACAACATAATACCAACATAATACTTGATTTTTTTTTGGCCTGAAACTATACTTAATGAAGCCAAAGCGAGATGCTTTATCGAACATCATAAAATTGGAGGAGGTAAAAAAATGAAAAAAAGACTAGTTGCACTTCTATTGGCGTTAACCTTCGCACTGTCTCTGGCTGCCTGCGGCAGTAGTGCCGGCACCACCAGCAGTAGTCCCGCAAGCTCTGCTTCACCTGCTACCTCGGCGTCTTCGTCCACAACTTCCCCGCTTACCGGGAAAAAGATTGCCTACGTCATGCTCCTGCCCTCGTCAGATATCTTCCAGCTGTTCCAGGATTCAGTTAAGACCATATCTGCGAAACTCGGCATGGATGCCTCTGTTTATTTCTGCGACGGCGACTTCAACAAATGGCAGGATACCGTTCGTACATGCGCGGCTTCCGGCGTTGACGGCCTGCTGCTTTCCCACGGCAACAAGGATGGCTCCTATGATTTCCTCAAGCAGATCGTAGCAGAGTATCCCAAACTGAAGATCGTCACCTTCGATACTCAGTTCTACAGCAACGGCCAGATCCAGACGATTCCTGGCGTTACCCAGTACTTCCAGCAGGATTCAGCGCTTGCCAGCGTCCTTCTTGACCAGATAAAGGCTATGTTCCCTGACAAGGTTAAGAATAAGCAGCCCATCAATGTCCTGAAAGTATGGAGAGGACCCAACTACAACAGCCCCTTCGATCGCCGTGAAGTTGGTTACGAGCCTTACGAGAAGGATGGCAGCATCAAGACGGTTGAAACCATCCAGCCGACTCAGGATACCGCCGAATCCACCAGCAACCTCGTCGCTGCCGCTCTGAACAAGTACAACCGCAGCGATATCGATGCCGTTTGGGTCGCCTATGATGAATACGGCCGCGGCGTCTATCAGGCAATCACAGAGTCCGACAAGTTCAAGGATCTGCCGATGGTTTCCGTTGATATCGCAAACTCCGATATTTCCTACATGAAAGCAAATCCGAAAGTATGGGTCGCCTGCGGCACGACCGACTGGACTATGAACGGCGAAATCGGCCTTCGTATCCTTGCCCTTGAAATGGCAAACCAGTATAAGGACATCCTTGATCCTGTAACCAAGAAGACGGGTGTCGCATGGGTTGAAGTTCCTGCCACCGCTGTCAAGGCTTCCGACCTGAAGTCGGACACCACTCTTGAGAACCTGTATAAGGTTGCTGACTCCACCTATGGCAACAAATCCTATCTGTCCACCTGCGATTGGCTTAAGAGCTGCATAGGCTATTGATTAAGACTATCATAGCAGCGCAGTAACCGTTCAAGCAACGAGTCTTTGGCTGAGGAGCGCCGGAGTTTTCCCCGACGCTCCTTGCCGCAAAAGTTAGAAATTTCATTGCAGAAAAGAGGGAATCCATGGATAAGATTACTCTCGGAACTAGGGACGTTTCCATTGAATTTCCCGGAGTAAAGGCACTTTCAAATGTCAATTTTGAAGTGACCACCGGTGAAATAAAAGCGGTCGTAGGCGCAAACGGCGCCGGCAAGTCCACTTTGATGAAGGTCCTGGCAGGAGCCAATCCCGGGTATACAGGCGAAATATACATGAATAATGAGGTCGTCAATCTGCAGGAGCCAGCTGCGGCAAAGAAGCTTGGCATACAGATCGTGTATCAGGAAGTGGATACCGCACTGGTACCCACGCTTTCAGTGGCCGAGAATGTCATGCTAAATGATTCTGTCATGAATTCAAAAGGCAGTGCTTTTGTCAATTGGCAGAAAATGAACCGAGAGGCGCGAGAGGTCCTGGACAGGTTGCATATTAAAGTGGATGTGCGAAAGCTTGTCGGAGACCTTACTTTGGCGCAGAAGCAAATGGTACTTATTGCAAGGGCGATTCAGTCGGCCTGTAACTTCCTCATTCTGGACGAGCCGACGGCTCCCCTTAGCGATGCGGAAACAGACGAACTGTTCAAGCTTGTCCGCCATCTGCAGAAAACGGAGAACATCGCGATTATTTTCATCACACACCGCATTAACGAGGTACTTAAAATTTGCGAAAACTATACGGTCATGCGGAACGGGATGATCGTAGATAATTCTCCCGTCACGCCCGATACGACGACCAAGGAAATTGTTGAAAAAATGCTTGGGCGTACCTTCGAGGAGAACTTCCCCAAGGAGCAGGTGCAGATAGGGGAAAAATACTTTGAAGTGAAGAATCTGCGGGACAGCGAGGGAAAGGTCGACGATGTTTCCATTTATCTAAAACGGGGCGAGATCGTCGGTATCGCAGGACTGGTGGGCGCGGGGAAGTCAGAGTTTTGCAAGACTCTTTTCGGCGCGTACAAAAAAGCAGGCGGGACCGTCACTCTCAACGGCAGAGATCTGAAAATCAGAAACCCGTCCGAAGCACTGAAGAACCGTCTGGCCTTGGTGCCCGAGGAGCGCCGCAAAGAGGGCGCGCTTGTAAATGAAAATGTCAGTTTCAATCTGGCGGTTGCCTGCATTGATAAGTTCTGCAAGTTGTCGATCATTAACAGCAGCAAAATGAACAATGACGCGAAAAGCATTGTGGCGGACATCGGGATCAAAACGCCTTCAATCAAACAATTTGTGCGAAACCTATCGGGTGGAAACCAACAAAAAGTCGTAGTTGGCAAGTGGCTGGCAGCGGATTGTGACGTATATATATTTGATGAACCCACAAAAGGCGTGGACGTAGGCGCAAAGCAGGATATTTTCCGCCTTATCTACGACATCGCAAAACGCGGAAAGGGCGTGATATACGCCTCATGCGAGAATTCGGAAATTCTTTCGATCACTGACCGTGTTTACGTCATGTACGACGGAAAAATCATGGCGGAACTGGAAACCGCGAAAACCACCGAGGACGAAATAATGAACTATGCCGTTGGCGGCAAAGCCGTATTAGTCTGATTTCGGATACATACTGACTTTCAAACAAATGGAGGAAACCAAGCCATGATAGTGACAGATAATCAAGGGGCTCCTATTCTTTCGGGCGGAGGCGCGGCTGTTCGGCAAAAAAGCGGCGTAGCTACTTTTCTGCTGAATTGGGCTGCGGTCATAACGCTGATATTGAGTTTTTTAATCTTTACGGCGCTTAAGGGGAATGAATTCCTCTCCGGCAGCAACCTTGTCAACATCCTGCGCGGTATGGCCATTACCACGATTTTCGGCATAGCGGCTACGGTCACTATGGCGCCGGACGGCTTCGATATGTCCGCGTGCACGCTGGCCAGCTGCTCTTCATACGTGTTTGTATCAACATACCTCTGGTATGGCCTTTCTCTCGGCATGGCAATCATCGCGGCTATTGTCGCCACACTGATATTTTATCAGCTTACCATGTTCCTGATACTGGTCTGCAAGGTTCCGGATATGCTGGCTACATGCGCTCTTATGTTCGTCCATCAGGGACTTGGACAGTGGTATATCGGCGGCGGAGCCGTTTCGACAGGTATGAGCATCCCCAACGGCGGCGGCACTCCGGCCAAGACCGTGCTTAGCAGCGGCTTCCAGGCCATAGGCAAAGCCCCGATGATCATATACATAATGCTCGCCTGCGTGCTGCTTGCTTTTATTTTTCTTAACTACACTAAGCACGGACGCTTTTTGTATGCCATGGGCGGAAACAAGCAAGCGGCGAGGCTCTCCGGCATCAATGTTAAGCGCTATCGCTATCTCGCAGGCATGATTACGGCTGTTTTCATTGCAATCGGCGGAATTGTGGTCGCCTCCCGCGCAAGCTCCGCACAGGTCGGCGGCTGCGACAACTACCTGATGCCCTCCCTCGCGGCCGTCTTTGTCGGACGTTCGGTGGGAGGAGCCGAGAAGCCCAACGCGCTGGGAACGCTGGTCGGCGCAGCGCTTGTCACCACACTGGAAAACGGACTTACGGTATGTGCCGTACAGTATTTCATATTGCCAGCAGTGAAGGGCGCCGTACTGGCTTTGGCCCTGGTTGCCGCCTATGCCACAAAGAAAGATCAGTGAGAACGTCCGTGCGGGAAGAGCCGACGAGAACCTCGCGTTTTTACTCCGATATGAGAACATCGCTTGGTATGAGGACGGCGCGGTAAGAATTCTGGATCGGCGGACATATCCGCTGAAGAAGGAATTCGTGATCTGCCGTACCCATATTGAAACGGCACAGGCAATCTCGGATATGGTTACCCAGAGTGCCGGGCCGTATACGGCGGCCGCAATGGGAATGGTTCTGGCCTCCTACGAGGCACGGGACATGTGGGGTAAAAAATACGAGTCCTTTATGGAAAATGCAGCTTTCACGCTCAGCCATGCGCGGCCGACGACGGTAAAAAAAATGGAGACCGTCGTTTCAGGCTGCGTGGCGATAGTCCACCGCGGTATCAACGCGGGGAAAACGCCCGCGGAGATAACGGAGGAGCTGAGAGCTTACAGTCTGCGAACTCTTGAGGAGAGATATCTGAAAGCTGGCAGAATCGGCGGATATCTGGCGGATCTTGCGCCGATGAACGGTACGGTGATGACCCAGTGCTTTGCAGAAACGGTGGTGGGCACATTTCTCAGGGCCTGCAGGGAACGAGGAAACGCTATAAAGATCATTTGCCCCGAAACCCGCCCCTACTATCAGGGAGCGCGTCTGACAGCCTCGGTGGCCTGTGATATGGGCTTCGATGTGACGGTCATCACGGACAATATGCCGGGGGCGGTTCTAAAAGATAAAAAAGTGGATTTGTTTACCTCGGCGGCAGACATTATCACAATGGACGGCCATATCATCAATAAAATCGGAACATTCCAGATCGCTCTGGCCTCCTCGTACTGGGGTGTGCCATACTATGTTACCGGCATACCGAACCGGGGACATCTCTCGGCGGACAGCGTTGAGATAGAACTGCGTGATCCGCAGCTCGTACTGGAATCAATGGGGCGAAAACATACAATGAGCGGCGTCAAGGGCTATTATCCGGCGTTTGACGTCACCCCCCCTGAACTCGTGTCAGGGGTCGTAACTGACAGAGGCATATTTGCCTCGGACAATCTCGGCAAATATTTTGAATCTTAATGAACGGAGGTAATAGAGATGTCCAGGTTTGACCATTATTTTTTGATGAATGCTGAAGATGTCATCGAATACACGCTTGAAAAGGTAACCATGTTTGAGTGGGACCGCGCCAGTATTAAGAGCAAGGAAATAGGCGACGGCAATTTGAATTATGTTTTTCGTGTCTGGGATGAAAAGGGCCACTCCGCTATAATCAAGCACGCGGGTGAATCCCTGCGGATTTCGAAGGATATGCACATTTCAACGGACAGAAACCGAATTGAATCGGAGATTCTCATGCTGGAAGACAAACTGGCTCCGGGTCTCGTACCGAAAATCTATTTCTACGATACCGTCATGAGTGCCTGCGCAATGCAGGATCTGACGGGACACGAGCTGATGCGATATGCTCTTATGAATCATATGACCTTCCCCAAATTTGCGGAGGATGTCACGACATTTATGGCAAACACCCTGCTCGGAACAACGGACGTGTGTCTTGACCATAAGGAAAAGAAGAATCTGCAGCGCAAGTACATCAATCCGGAGCTGTGCGAGATCACCGAGGACCTCGTCTACACGGAGCCTTATAACGACTGCAGAGGCCGCAATAACGTCTATCCCCCGAATGCTGATTTTGTCCGAAAGGAGCTCTATGAGGACGACGAGTTGAAGCTCGAGGTCGCCAAGCTGAAATTCGAATTTATGACCAATGGTCAGGCCCTGCTTCACGGAGACCTTCATACGGGCTCTATCTTTGTGAAACCGGACTCCACCTATGTGTTTGACCCTGAGTTCGCTTTTTACGGTCCTATCGGATACGACAGCGGCAACGTGGTTGCAAACCTTATTTTTGCATGGTGCAACGGCGACGCTATGATTACGGACAAAGCCGAAAGGGATAAATTCTGCGGCTGGGTAGAAAAGACCGTCGTGGAGGTTGTTGATCTGTTCATGTCCAAGATGTATGCCTATTACGACGAGCACTGCACGGAGATCATGGCAAAGACCCCCGGCTTCAAGGACTGGTATCTGGGCACGATACTTGCGGACACCGCCGCCTGCGCAGGACTGGAGATGAACCGCCGCACGGTCGGCATGGCAAACGTCAAGGATCTGACAACGATCAGCGTTCAGGAAAAACGCGTTCGCGCCGAGCGCCTGTGCATACTTACGGCAAAACGCTTTATTAAGGAGCGCACCTCCCTCAAAGACGGAGCCGCCTTCCTCAAGGTGTTTACGGACTCAGTGGCGGCCTATAAATAACGCATACAGGATAATAAGGAGATCTGAACATGAACGCACTTCAATTGGATACCGTTCTTCTGTCCGAAGACAGAAGTTGCCTTGAAATTTTGGACCAGACGCTTTTGCCGGGGACTATAAAGGTTCTGCGCATAAGCGCCATAGAGGATATCTGGGAAGCGATAAAGCTCCTCAGAGTGCGCGGCGCTCCGGCTATAGGCGTAGCGGCCGCTTACGGTATCGCCCTCACCGCTTCCGGGATAGATGCCGCGGATACCGCTGCCTTTTATACCGAGTTTATGAAGCAAAAAGAATACCTTGCTTCCTCCAGGCCCACTGCGGTGAACCTGTTCTGGGCCCTTGACCGCATGGAACGTACGGTGAAGGAAAATATGGGCCTGTCCGTCCCGGCACTCAAGGAAAGGTTATTCAAAGAAGCTCAGGACATAAGAGACGAGGACGTGGCCATCAGCAGAAGCATCGGACAGCTGGGACTCGGCCTGCTGCATCACGGCGACGGGATTTTGACCCACTGCAATGCTGGAACACTGGCCACCGCGAAATACGGCACGGCGACGGCTCCCGTTTACCTCGCGCTGGAAGATGGCTGGAACGACCTTCGGGTATACTGCGACGAGACCCGGCCGCTGCTTCAGGGCGCCCGGCTCACCGCGTTTGAAATGCATAATGCCGGCGTGGACACGACGCTTATCTGCGATAACATGGCCTCGATAGTCATGAAGAGCGGCAAGGTAAATATCGTATTCGTGGGCTGCGACCGCGTAACCCGCAACGGGGATACGGCAAATAAAATCGGCACTTCGGGCGTTGCAATACTGGCTAAGCACTACGGCATTCCGTTTTATGTCTGTGCGCCCAGCTCTACAATAGACATGTCCCTGGAATGCGGAGACCAGATTCCGATAGAACTGAGAAAGCCCGAGGAAGTCACCGAGATGTGGTACAAGGAGCGCATGGCACCCGAGGGCGTCAAGGTTTATAACCCCGCCTTTGACGTCACCGATCACAGCCTCATTACCGGCATCATTACTGAGAAGGGAATTTGCCGCGCACCCTTTGAAAAGGACTTCGAAGCTCTGGGCATAGGCAAATAAAAAGATCCGGCCAAAGGCCGGATCCTGAAAAAACTTATATCGCATTGACCCCGATGCTGCTCAGATAATCCAGCCAGTTTGGCGGAAGCTTCTCGTCGCATATGATGGCCGTCAAATCCTCAACACTGCAAATCTGCAGAAATGATGTTCCGCCGAGCTTCGTGTGGTCAATCACGAGATACGCATTTTTACAGCGCCGGAGCATGATCTGCCTAGCGACGGAGGAGTCCTCGTTGGAGTCGGTCACTCCGTTTGTCATGCTTACGGTCCTGCAAGAGATGAAGGCCTTGTCCACATAGTAGTTTTTCAGGCTCTGCTCAGTCAGAGTCCCGGAAAAGGACATGGATTTTGGGATGTAATTGCCGCCGACAACGATGAGGTTGACCGTCTTGGCGTCGGATAGAATATCGGCGACCTTAAGCGAATGTGTAAGCACGGTTATATGCTTGTCGATTACCTGCCGGGCAATAAACCACGCGGTTGTGGACGAGTCGAGGAATATTGAATCTCCGGTGGCTATGAGATCAACGCATTTTTTCGCAATAGTCTCTTTTTCCTGTTTCCTGATGACCGCACGCATGGATACAGCGATATCGTTGCGGACACCGTCGGTGATATAGGCGCCGCCGTGGGTTCGTGTCAGTTCCCCCACATCCTCCAACGCCTTCAAATCACGCCGAATGGTTTCTTTTGTGACTCCGAAAAGCTCGGCAAGGTCAGAAACGTCAACGCTGTGGCGTTCACGTATGAGCTCCTGAATAGTTTTCTGACGTGTTATAGCAAGCATTAGAAAGCACTCCTTCTAACTTTATCGAAACCTATGGTAACATAAACCTATTGATTTTTCAATCCAAACATCTAATGGAGGTGTTGAGTTTTGCCAAATTATAATCAGAAATGGGCGGAAGAGGTCAAAAACATTGCTTTTGGCATTCGAAAGCGCGTTTTTGAACACACGATCAGCCAAAAAGGCGGCTATCTCAGCCAGGCCTGTTCCTCGGGTGAGATATTCGCCGCACTTTACCACGGGATAATGAATCTGCCGGAAATCGAAAGGCCGATTTTGCCCGAACCCTTTGCCGGAGTTCCAGGCCCCGGCAACCCGGCGCATACGGGGATCAAATTCAATTCGAACGGACTTCCCGGTTACGACCGTTTCATCATGTCCCCGGCGCAGTATGCGCTTGTCCTATATGCCGCGCTTATCGAAACGGGGCGCATGGACGAGGCGGGCATGAAAGCTTACAACATGGACGGGAGCAGCGTCGAGATGATTGGCGCGGAGCATTCTCCCGGCATGGAGGTCACTACTGGTTCGCTCGGTCAGGGAATCAGCCAGGCCTCTGGCATCGCGATGGCCCTTAAGCTCAAAAAACAGACCGGAAGGGTTATTGTATTTCTCTCCGACGGGGAATGCCAGTCCGGCGAATTCTGGGAAGCCCTGCAGGCCATGAGCTACCACAAGCAGGACAATATGCTCCTGATTGTTGACCGCAACGGCTGCCAGTGCGACGGCATTATGGACAACGTTATGAATATTGAGCCCTTTGATGACCGCTTCAGGGCATTTGGCTGCGAATGCAGGCGCATACCCGGACATGATCCGCTGAAGCTGGCGGAGGCAGTATCCCTGCCCCACCCGGACAAGCCGCTGGCCGTAATTTGCGACACGAATCCCTGCCACGAACTTGAATTTTTGCGCGAACGCTGGCCGAAGTTCCACTATGTCCGATTTACGGACGACGCACAGTGGAAAAACTATAAAGCCCGTTACGAGCAGCTTGTAAAGGAGCGTGAACTTTGATGGAAATACTGAGAAGAGTTCATGCGAACAATATTGTCAAATGGGCCGCGGATAAGCCCGATGTACTGGTCCTTTCCGCCGACCTTACCAGCTCCTGCGAGGCGGACGCCTTCAGAGCCGCATATCCCGATCGCTTTTTCTCCATGGGAATCGCTGAGCAGAACATGCTTTCCTTTGCCGGAGGTCTTGCGAGAGAGGGTTTCGTCCCCTTCGTGCACACTTTCGCCGTGTTTATATACCGGCGTGCTTTTGATCAGATAGCCATGTCCGTGACCTATCCGAATCTGCCCGTAAAAATGATTGGCTTCCTGCCCGGCGTCACAACCCCCGGCGGGGCGACGCATCAGGCGATAGAGGATATTGCCCTTATGAGGGCGCTTCCGAATATGACGGTTCTCGAAGTTGGTGACGCGACCGAAGTGGAAAACGTCCTTCAGATCGCTTATGACATCCCAGGTCCCGTGTATGTCAGGATGCTTCGCGGCGAGTTGCCGCGCCTCTTCCACACTCCTATGGAACTCGGAAAGGCGAGACAGCTCACAGAGGGCGACGATCTTGTCATCGTCTCGTCAGGACTGTGCACCGAAGAGGCTCTGCGGGCCGTAAAGGTGTTGGAATCAAACGGACTGAAAGCCGCGATGTATCATATCTCCACACTCAAGCCCTTCGATTATCCGGAGATCACGGAAAACATCGCAAGGAGCAGATACGGCGTCATATCCCTTGAGAACCACACGGTTCTCGGCGGCCTCGGGACCTGCCTTGCCGAGAGCATGGCGGAGCAGGGCATAGGCAAAAAACTTGTCCGCCTCGGCATTGGGGACAGGTATCTTCACGGAGCAAGCCGGAAGTACCTTATGCACGAATACGGCATTGACGTCTGGGCTTTGCTGGACGCGGTCGAGAAGATCACCGGCAGGAAGCTTGAATTCAATGAAGCGGATCTGGGCGAAGTATTTCTTCCGTCCCTGCACAGCAATGCGAAGCCGGAAGCGCTATGATCCCCAGCATAAGTGTAACACGGAGGTTGAAAAACAATGAAATTTGAAGGCTACAGCGATGAGGCACTGAAGAGCTTGATCAGCGGGAGCCGGTTTACCGTCACCTATCGAATCCGGGGAACGGAGAAAGAAGCGCTTGAAACAGCCAGAAATATGTGTGTTGAGCAGACGGTCGAGTTTCCTGCCGAGCACATCGAATGTAATGTCATTCAGAGCGACATTATCGGGCAGATAGCGCGGATTTCAGACGCCGGAGACGGATGGCAGCGGGTCGTTATCAGTTATGCCGATGAGGACGCGTCCGCCGAATTTCCTCAACTGCTTAACGTGGTATTTGGAAACTCCAGCCTCCTGCCCGACATTACGGTAGAGCGGATCGACCTGTCCGACGGGCAGAAAAAGATATACTCCGGGCCGCGGTACGGCGTAGAGGGACTTCGCGAACGTCTGGGCGTATATGACAGGCCATTTACCTTCACGGCGCTGAAGCCTCTCGGCCTTCCGGCCGCCTCGCTGGCGGAGGAAGCATACAGATGCGCGCTGGGTGGCATAGACCTTATTAAAGACGATCACGGCATTTTGAATCAGAATTTTGCTCCTTACGAAGAACGGGTAAAACTTGTCGCCGAGGCTGTCCGCCGCGCGAACCTTGAAACCGGCGGGCATACCGCATACATACCCAACGTCAGCGGCAGCTACAAATATATGGCTGACAGAATTGCGCTGGCGGAGGACTGCGGAGCCGGCGGAATCATGTTCGCTCCGGGGCTTGTGGGCTTTGACATGTTGCACTACTGCTCACAGAGAACTTCTCTGCCTGTAATTGGACATCCCGCTTTTCTAGGCTGCCATATCGACAGAGGGCGTGGAGGCATAGACTGCGCCTGTCTTCTGGGACAGCTGCCCCGTCTGGCCGGCGCTGATATCATGGTATTCCCGAATTTCGGCGGACGCTTTTCGCTGACGGAGGAGCAGTGCATGGGGATAAGGAAAATGGCTTCTGAGGACCTTGGCCCGATCAGGACGATGCTCCCTTGCCCGGCCGGCGGCATGACAGTACAGAAAATCGACATGATGCGTGAGTTTTACGGTGAAGATGTCGCGCTGCTGATAGGCGGCAGCCTGTTTACGAAGTCCGCGGACCTGTCCGGCAACTGCCGCAAATTCAGAGAAAAACTTGTATCCGGGAGGAATTGACCATGTTCGGTGAAGATAAAGACCGTTATCTGTCTGACCGTGAGGCTAAGGAACAGATCCTTGAAGTCGGGCGGCGCATGTACGCAAAAGGCTTCGTAGTGTCAAACGACGGCAACATCACCTGCCGGGTATCCCCCACGACCCTTTGGACGACACCAACGGGCGTATCAAAGGGGTATATGACACTTGACATGCTGATCAAGGTGGATCTTGACGGTAATATACTTTCGGGAAGGTCAAAGCCTTCCAGCGAGCTGAAGATGCATCTGCGGGTTTACACAGAGAACCCGAACGTCATGGCGGTGGTTCACGCGCATCCGCCGGTCGCCACTTCTTTTGCAATCGCCGGTATTCCATTGTCCCGCGCCATCCTGCCGGAGGCGGTTGTGCAGCTGGGTGAGGTGCCCCTGGCCAAATATGCAACGCCGGGGACTCAGGAAGTGCCAGACTCGATCGCGCCCTTCTGCAAAACGCATAACGGCGTGCTTCTGGCGAACCACGGGGCGCTGACCTGGGGAGATAGTCCGCTGCAGGCCTATTTCCGTATGGAATCCTTGGAATACTACGCGCTTGTCTCAATGTACACCAGCAATATTATCGGGAAGGTGAACGAACTCAGCTGCGAACAGGTTGACCGTCTTGTGGAAACCCGAACCCGGATGGGAATCACCACGGGCGGACGTCCTCAGTGCCGCTACACGGCCGCCGGGCAGCCTTCGCCCTGCTCAGAGGGGAAGAAATGCCCCGGAACGCCCTGCGAGGAAGAGGAAATCGCCCAGGTGGTTCGTAGCGTAATCGCCAAGATGCAGGGTGAAAAATGAACAAAACGGATATCAGGAATGCGGTTCTGACAAATCTGGCCGCGCAGGGTACAAAATATGTTCCTGCGGGGGTCTCCGCACGCCATGTCCACCTGTGTCAGGCGGATATGGAAAAACTCTTCGGTGCAGGCCATAGCCTGTCCGCCTGGAAACCGCTTTCCCAGCCGGGGCAGTTCGCTTCCGAGGAGCGCGTCACCGTTGTCGGTCCGCGCGATGCCATCGCAAATGTTCGGGTTCTAGGTCCGGTCAGGCCCGAGACACAGGTTGAGATGGCCTTCTCGGATCTGATGCGCCTTGGTATCAAGGCCGTAGTTCGCATGTCCGGGAATATCGCCGGGACTCCGGGCTGCGTGATCAAGGGCCCTGCCGGAGAGATTACGATCCCCCAGGGCGTTATCGTTGCGGCCCGGCACCTTCATCTCGGTCCGTCGCAGGCTCTGGGTTATGGCCTCAAGGACGGCGACACCGTATCGGTCCATATGGACGGCGTCCGATCGTGCATTATGGAACAGGTAATATGCAGGGTAGGCGAAAAGCACGAGCTGGAATTGCATATCGATACGGACGAGGCCAATTCCGCTGCCATTCAGACCGGAGATCTTCTCCGGATAATCTCGGGGGATGGCTGCAGCGGTAAAGGCACCTGCAAGGGAGACTGCAAAAGCTGTGCCGGGAAAGGCGCCGAAGCTTCCGGCAGCGCGCTTAAAGCCGCCGTTTTCGAAGCGGCTCCATTGGATCTCGTTACCGAGAAAGAGGTAAACGAAGCCTATAAACGCGGCTGCAAGGAAATCCGCTGCGCTTCAAGGGCTATCGTTACGCCGGCGGCACGGGATCGCGCGGGAACGCTTGAAATCATTATAAAAAAATAAGCAGGTGATGACATGCAAATAGCAAGAGTAATAGGTTCTGTCGTCAGTACCAGCAAATCCGAAAGGCTTACGGGCCTCAAGCTGCTGGTGGTGCGTCCTATTGACCTGGATACCTTCACGGAAAAGGGCTCTCCTCTCGTCAGCATAGACGCCGTCGGCGCCGGAGAGGGCGAGGTGGTCATGATTGTTGGCGGCTCATCGTCACGCATGACCCAGCTCACGGAAAACAAGCCTGCCGACAGTACGATAATCGCCATCATCGATCATATTACGATAGGTAAAAAACGCGTGTTCGACAAACACGTGGAGGGCGGTGACAAATAATGCTCAGCAAAGAACAGGTGGAAGCAATTATCCGGGAGACGATCGCTCAGATGGAGAAAAAAGACGCGGTAAGTCCCGCTTCCACACCGAGTTCCGCACCGGCCGGCGGCAATCAGGACGGCTGGTTATTCGGCAATATTAACGAGGCTATCGACGCTGCGGCCAATGCGCAGAAACAGCTGGTGTCCTTGACTCTTGAGAAGCGCGGCGAACTTATCGGGGCTATGCGCCAGGCTGCGCGGGACAACGCGAGGGCACTGGCAGAACTTGCCCACAGCGAAACGGGCTACGGCCATGTGGAGGACAAGGTGGCAAAGAACCTTCTCGCGGCCAACCGGACACCGGGCATCGAGGACATTTCGACAGAGGCGTTTACGGGCGACAAGGGCTTAACGCTGGTGGAACATGCGCCTTTCGGCGTTATTGGCTCCATCATTCCGTCAACAAATCCGACCGGAACGGTCATCAACAATTCCATCAGCATGATCGCCGCGGGCAACGCAGTGGTTTTTAACCCGCATCCTGCCGCAAAAAAGTCTTCGCAGGAGGCAATGCGGGTGTTAAACGAGGCCCTTATGGCCCACGGCGCTCCAAAGGGACTCATCTGTACGACCAGAGAACCCACAATGGAGTCCAGCGAGGTTCTCATGTCGCATCCGAAGATTGGCCTGCTGTCCGTCACCGGCGGAGAAGCTATCGTTTCCATCGCCATGAAGAGCGGGAAGAGAGCGGTATGCGCGGGACCCGGCAATCCCCCCGTCATCGTGGACGAGACGGCGGAGCTCGATAAGGCGGCCAAGCACACTGTGGACGGGGCGTCCTTTGACAACAACGTCCTCTGCGTGGCCGAGAAGGAGGTGTTCTGCGTTTCGTCAGTCTTTGACGAATTTGTGGCAAAACTGCAGCAGAACGGAGCTTATCTGCTCCGAGGGGACGACATAGGAAAAATTCTCCGCACGGTTTTGATAGAGAAAAACGGCGCTTACGTCATTAACCGCAAGTTTGTGGGCCATGACGCGACCTATATCATGGATCAGAGCGGCGTCAGCTACACCGGAAATCCCCGCCTTGTCATCTGCGAGGTTGACAAATATCATCCCTTTGTGATGACCGAGATGCTGATGCCCGTGCTGCCTCTTGTGCGGGTGCGCGACATTGACGAGGCCATATCGGAGGCCGTCCGGGCGGAACAGGGAAGACGGCATTCCGCCATCATGCATTCCACCAACGTGCGTAACATGACGATGGCTGCGCGCGCGATGAACACCACAATATTCGTAAAGAACGCCCCGTCCTATGCGGGTCTGGGCTTTAACGGCGAGGGTTATGCGACCCTGACAATCGCCACTCCAACGGGCGAAGGGCTGACCTCCGCGAAGAGCTTTACGCGCGCGCGCCGCTGCGTTCTGTACGATGACTTCAGGATCATCTGAGCCTATGATTGATGAAATTTTCAATGCCGGCGTCGTCGGAGCCGGAGGCGCGGGCTTTCCCACCCATGTCAAATACAAATGCAAGGCAGACGTTTTTATCGTCAACGGCATCGAGTGCGAACCGCTTTTGCGGACGGACAGACGCCTGATGGAATTGAACGCACGGGAAATCGTTACAGCGGCACTTGCAATAAAAGAACATCTGCAGGCCCGGCGCCTTGTAATCGCCGTTAAGGAGCATTATACTGAAGCCGTCGGGGCCCTTCGGGCTGCCGCTGACGGCACCGGAGCGGAGCTGTATCTGTCCGACGCCGTCTATCCGGCCGGAGACGAGCAGAACCTCGTCTATACCGTAACAGGCAGGGTGGTTCCCACAGGGGGTATCCCGATCGATGTGGGAGCGGTGGTATCGAATGTCGGTACGGTCTACCAGGTCGGGCTCGCTCTGCAGGGTATTCCCGTTACCGACAGACTAGTGACCGTGTCGGGTGCAGTAGCGCACCCCGTAACCGTTTCGGCCCCTGTCGGAACGCCGATGGAGAAGTTGCTCTCCGCCGCTGGGGGAGCAGTGGGAAGCTGCGTTTACATTATAGGCGGCCCCCTCATGGGGAGGGTTGCGGAGAGCCTCGCGGGAGAAGTCGTTACCAAGACCACGGGCGGCCTGCTGGCCATCCCCGTCGGCCACACGCTTCTGGAAAGAAAACGGGATGACCCAAAACGTGACGCCTACCTCGCAAGGGCAGTCTGCTGCCAGTGTGCGATGTGTACGCAGATGTGCCCGAGAAACGCGCTGGGTCTGAATGTTCAGCCACACAAGGCCATGCGGGCGCTTGCCGGCGGCCGCGATTACACGCAAATCGGCGAAAACGGCGTATTCTCCTGCTGCGACTGCGGGATCTGCACATACTTTGCCTGTAATTTCGGGCTCCACCCCTCCAAGGCAATGCAGGCGGCAAAGACGGAAATGCAGAAAAACGGCACAAAACCGAAAAAAGAAGTCAAATATGAACCTCAGGGCTTTGAGAACAAGCGCCTTCCAACAGAAAGACTGCTTCAGAGGCTCGATATCAAGCGCTTTGACACAGACGCCCCCATGGGCGCAACCGTTGAAACGGATATTGTGCGCATACCGCTGAAAATGCACGTCGGAGGTCCCTGCAGACCTATGGTAAAAGAAGGGAATTTCGTCAGTAAGGGAGACCTTATCGCGGAACCGGAAGGTCTCGGGGCAAGAATTCACGCCTCCATTGCGGGAACGGTATCCCGTGTGGACGGACAGTTTATCGAGATAAGGAAGTGATGAAATGGGCGCCCTTGGTATGAACGAGGTAATGAGCATCCCCACAGGTTTTCTTATGTGCGATGCTATGTTGAAAGCCGCAGAGGTTGAACTCGTTTCCGCGGGCTGCGTCTGCGCAGGAAAGTACTTTGCGGTGGTTTCCGGCGAGGTAGCCGCGGTGCGCTCGGCAGTCGAGGCCGGCAAGGCGGTTGCCGATGGGACGCTGGTCGATTCTCTGGTTATCGCCAATATAGACGACAAAGTGGGCCCCGCAATTATGGCCTGCTCCGATACGGAGGAGATGGAGGCGATAGGCATCATGGAAACTTTCTCTCTGTGTGCCGCGATCTACGCGGCGGATGCCGCCGTCAAGGCATCGGAAGTCCGGCTTTTGGAAGTACGCCTCGGGCGGGGACTGGGCGGCAAGTCCTTTGTCCTGCTTACCGGCGATGTGGCGTCCGCGCAGGCCGCCATCAAGGCAGCCGAAAGTATTGAGGAGACGCGCGGACTTATGTCGAAAAGCGTTGTTATACCGGCACCACATCCCGACCTCAGAAAGACGCTGAACTGATTAGAAAATAATAATGATAAACTAATTTAATTTGAAAACGGAGGAACAGACAATGAAGGAAGCACTTGGAATGATTGAGACTAGGGGACTTATCGGCTCAATCGAGGCGGCCGATGCTATGGTCAAGGCCGCCAATGTCGAACTGATCGGCAAGGTACAGATAGGAAGCGGACTCGTTACCGTTATGGTGCGCGGCGATGTCGGCGCGGTAAAAGCGGCTGTGGATGCCGGTGCTGCCGCCGCAAAGCAGGTCGGAGAACTGTACGGAGTGCACGTAATTCCCCGCCCCCATGCAGACGTAGAGTACCTTCTTCCATCCCTTGACAAGACAGCGGAAGGCTGAGCATGTTTACCGGCAGAATTAACGGTACGGTCGTAGCAACGATTAAGGATCCGAGTCTGGAAGGCATACCGCTTCTTACCGTTAAGCTTATCGAAAAAGGCGTGGAGACGGAGACTGTCGTTGCTGCCGACCACACCAGACAGGCAGGGCCCGGTGACTATGTTTACCTCGTCGGGAAAAAGGAAGCTTCGCGGATTTTCCGGGACAGACCTATCCCGGCTGATCTCGCCGTTGTCGGTTTTATTGACACTTATAACGAAGAACTGTAAGGAGATGTAAAATGCTTATCGCAAGAGTGGTCGGCAATCTTGTTTCCACAATCAAGGATGACGGGCTGCGGTCCTATAAATTGTTGCTTGTGGAATATCTGTCGCCTCTCACGATGAAACCCGAGGGTAGCAGGGAAATCGCAATCGACTGCGTCGATGCCGGCGTGGGCGATATTGTTCTGGTAGACTGCGACGGCGGCGCGGGAAACATCCTGCTAAACGATAAGCATGTTATAATCGACAGGACCGTCTGCGGCATCATCGAGAGCTTTTCCTGTAACGGGAAGAAGATCGTTACGTGCCACGGTGAGGACGGCAACTGATTAAGAAGAGGTGAATACCATGCTGAAAGGAATCCCAAACTGTATTTCACCGGAGCTGCTGAAGGTGCTCCATGAGATGGGCCACGGGGACACACTTGTCATTGGAGACGCCAATTTTCCGGCGGCGTCCAGTGCTAAGGACAGTATTCTGTTGAGAGCGGACGGCCACAGGGCGACGGAAATGCTAGACGCCATTCTGCAGCTTTTTCCGCTGGATACTTTTGTCCCGAAGCCCGTTATCATAATGGATAAGATGGAAATGCACAGGGATCTTGAGACGCCCGTGTGGGACGAATTTTCCGACATTGTCGCCAAATACGACGACCGCGGCAGAAACGCCGTGGATTACATGGGGCGTTTTGCTTTCTATGAGGCGGCCAAGCGGGCCTATGCCGTGCTCGCCACCACGGAGAGCGCATTTTATGCCTGCATTATTATCCAGAAGGGATGCCTGTAATATGAACTTTAAGAAACTCGTCATAGGCTCCGGAATCCGAATGCTCTCCGAAGGCATCACAATCGGGACATGGGGCAACGTTTCCTGCAGGGATACGGAAACGGGTCTTGTTTATCTCTCTCCTAGCGGCATGCCCTACAAAGAACTGAAGGATGACGATATTATCGTCGTTAAGACAGACGGCACCGTTGTCGAGGGATGCCGGAAACCTACGATCGAGACATCCATGCATCTGGCGATTTACAGATCGCGTCCCGAGATCAACGCGGTCATTCATACGCACCCAATCTACTCCACCGCTTTTTCGAGTATGGGCGAGGACATTCCGCTGTTTCTGGACGAGGCGGCGCAGGTCATGGGGGACGTATGCCGGACGGCAAAGTACGCTTTGCCGGGCTCCGAGGAACTGGCGAAAAATTGCGTGGAAGCGCTGGGGAGCAAATCCATGACCTGTCTGCTTCAATCCCACGGCGCTGTGTGTCTGGGCGAAAATATGGAACAGGCTTTCGGAATTTCCACGGTTTTGGAAGCTACCGCGCAAATTTACAGTCTGATAAGATCAATGGGTGGGAAATATCTGCCAATATCGCAGGAAAATATTGCGGCAATGCAGTATTTCGTAAAACATTGTTACGGACAGTGCTGACGCAGATGCCCGCAAGGAATAAAACGAGCCGGAGCTCTGACTTAACCGTCAGGGTGCCGGCTCGTTTAACGCCTGTTAAAAAAGGCGGAGCGAAGAGTGGATTTCGGCCGCGAAAAGTGATAAAATCGACATAAAAAGAGCACAGCGGAGGTAAAGTAATGCAGGGTTTATATTTTGACGGGAAGGACGCCGGCCTCAGAGAAGATCTGCCTGTGCCGGCGGCGGCGCCGCACGAGAGCCTTATCAGGATATCTTTGGCCGCCGTATGCAATACGGACAGGGAGATCTTGCGCGGTTACAAGCCTGATTTCAGAGGGATAATGGGACATGAGTTTGTTGGTGTGGTCGTGGGCTCGGATGTCCCGGAGCTTGTCGGGAAGCGCGTTGTCGGGGAGCTGAACGAGGGCTGCGGAGAGTGTGTTTACTGTAAAACCGGCAGGGAACACCACTGCGAAGCGCGGAAGTGCATCGGCATTGCGCGGAAGGACGGCTGCTTCGCGCCTTTTATGACTATGGCGACCAGGCTGCTGCACACGGTCCCGGACGCTCTGCCTGACGAACAGGCCGTTTTTACGGAGCCGCTTGCCGCAGCTCTCGAGATTGCGGAGCAGATCAGGATACGCCCCTCGGAGGAGATTTGCGTTATCGGAGACGGCAGGCTCGCCTTCATGATCGCTCAGGTTCTTGCGCTGACGGGCGCGGAAATAACCGTGCTCGGAAGACATGGGGAGAAGCTCCGCCGCTTTGAGCCTTTCGCAAAGACCGCGCTTTATCTCGACAGGCGCTTTGAGGTGGTCGTAGACGCTACGGGCTCGGCCTCAGGTTTTGGAACGGCAATGAAGCTGGTCAGGAGCGGGGGGATGCTCGTTCTCAAGAGCACTTACGCCGGGAACTCGGAGATTAACCTCTCATCGGTGGTCGTAAATGAAATCAGAGTTGTCGGGAGCCGCTGCGGGCCTTTCCCGCCTGCGCTTCGCCTTCTCTCAAGAGGACTGGTGGAGCTGCCGCCTATCGAGCTGCACAGTCTTAAGGACTGGCGCGGCGCCTTTGCAAGTCCGGCTTTTAAAGCCGGCTTCGATTTCCGCGTATGATTTGTGTCGTTTGAAAAAGCAAATTGGCAGTTATTACTTGATTAATATTGATGGATATTCTATAATGTGAATGTATCTGGGCGGCGGACAAAGGCGGAGTCCGGATGAAGCATCAACAAATGATTTTATGGAGGTAAAAAATGAAAAGAATTCTTGCACTCGTTCTTGCGCTCGTTCTTGCGCTGAGCCTCGCGGCCTGCGGCAGTTCGGCCACGACGACTTCTGCGTCACCCTCTGCGTCTGCTGCGGCGGCATCGACAGCGCCCGGCCTGAAAATCGCCATTGTCACCAGCCCCTCGGGCGTCGACGACGGCTCCTTCAACCAGGCCTGCTATGAGGGCATTCAGGCTTTCCTCAAGGATCACCCCAATTCCACGGTTACTCCCGTTCAGGAAAAGGACATCAACAACGCCGTCACGGCTGTGGGCAACGTCGTAGCCGACTATGATGTTATCGTGACCCCGGGTTACCAGTTCGGACCCATCACCTCCCTGGCGCAGGACAACCCCACCAAGAAGTTTATACTCGTCGATTCCTTCCCGTCCGATCCCGCGAGTAAAACCGGCGGCACAATCGCCGTTGACAACATCTACGCTATGCTCTTCTGCGAGCAGGAGAGCGGCTTCTTCGCAGGCATATCCGCAGCCATGGAGACCAAGACCGGCAAGGTCGCGGTTGTTAACGGAATCGCTTATCCCTCGAACGTCAACTATCAGTACGGCTTTGAGGCAGGCGTGAACTACGCCAACGCCAAACTCAGCACAAAGGCACAATATATCGAAATCAGCTCCTATGCCGGCAAGGACACCTCGAACAAGAACGTCGGCGGCAACTATATCGGCAACTTCAATGATCCCGACACCGGCAAGGTAGTCGGTGAAGCCCTCATCAAGCAGGGCGTCGACATCCTCTTTGTCGCGGCCGGCAACTCCGGCAACGGCGTATTCACGGCGGCCAAGGAAGCTAAGGGCGTCAAGGTCATCGGCTGCGATGTCGACCAGTACAACGACGGCAAGAACGGCGACAGCAACATCGTTCTCACCTCTGTGCTGAAGAACATGGCGATAAACGTGCAGCGCCAGCTCAACGCCATTGCGGGTGGCAGCTTCAAGGGCGGCAACTATACCCTTAAGGCCGACACCGATTCCACCGGCTACGTCTCTGAGGCCGGACATCAGCAGCTCAGCGACAAGACCCTCACAGCTCTCAAGGACGCCTATGCGAAGGTCAAGTCCGGCGATATCGTTCCCCCCTCCGCTTCAAGCACCGACACGGTGACAAGCTTCAAGGGCCTCAAATAAGTTTTTCGGCGTTCGGCTGAACAATTGATTAAGCCGGTAAGAGGCGGGTTTTACCCGCCCCTTACCGGCTTTTCCATCGCTTAGGGGGCACTAAGAAAAACGGAAATCGTTTTACCGGAAATAAAGGAGTCAAAAGGTGTCAATCGGGGCAAAGTACTTTACAGTTCGACAGATAACGAGTACAATATAAGCACTTATTCCTGCAGGAAGGGGAAGGCTGGGCATGGACGAATTTATTGTTGAAATGCGCCATATTACCAAGAGATTTCCGGGAATCACAGCCAACGACGACGTCTCGATCTCCGTTAAGAAGGGTGAGATTTTCGCGCTGCTGGGCGAGAACGGTGCCGGGAAATCCACACTGATGAGCATGCTCTTCGGAATGTACGAGCCGGATGAGGGCGAGATATACATAAGGGGAAAAAAGGTCAATATCACCTCCCCGTCACACGCGACGCAGCTCAATATCGGGATGGTGCATCAGCACTTCAAGCTTGTGGAGAACTATACGATCACGGAGAACATCATACTGGGTCAGGAGCCGAAGGCCCGTTTTCTGGGCCTGCTGCCCTCGGTCGATATAAAGGGCTCGAATAAAAAGATAGCTGAGCTATCAAAAAAATACGGGCTTGAGGTCGATCCAACCAAAAAAATCGAGGAGATCAATGTCTCGACAAGGCAGCGCGTCGAAATACTTAAGATGCTGTACCGCGAGGCAGAGATCCTGATTTTCGACGAGCCTACGGCCGTCCTCACGCCGCAGGAGATTGAGTTTTTGCTCGAGATTATCCGCGGACTGAGAAATTCCGGAAAAACGGTCATACTCATCACGCACAAGCTCGAGGAGATAAAGAAGGTTGCCGACCGCTGCGCGATCCTGTGCAGAGGAAAACTCGTCGGCGTGATGGACGTCGCGGATACCTCGACCAAGACCATGGCAAACATGATGGTCGGGCGCGACGTCAGCTTTACGACCGAGAAGGACAAGCCCCGCTTCGGCGCGGAGGTCCTCGAGGTCTCTCACCTTACGGTCAAAAATCATGACTCTCTGCCGGTGGTCAAGGATGTCTCGTTCAAGGTCCGTGCAGGCGAGATATTCGCGATTGCTGGCGTATCCGGGAACGGGCAGACCGAAGTCGCGGACGCAATTACCGGGCTTGCGGATTCCTGCGGTGGGAGTATAAAACTCTCGGGCAGGGACATCACAAAGGAGAGCGTGAGGGAGAGAACGCTCGCGGGTATCTCCTACATCCCCGAGGACAGGCACGAGGTTGGGCTGGTACTCGATTTCGACCTGGCCGAGAATCTGGCGCTCAGGGAGTATTTTAAGGAACCCTTCTGCAGAAAGGGCATACTCCAGGAGGCAGCCTTCGAGGAGCACGGGAAAAGGCTCATCGAGGAATACGACATCAGGAGCGGCCAGGGAACCGTGACCTCCGTACGCTCAATGTCGGGAGGAAACCAACAGAAGGCCATTATCGCGAGAGAGATTGAGCTCGGCTCGGAGCTGATGATCTTCGTCCAGCCTACGCGCGGATTGGATATAGGCGCGATTGAGAATATACATAAGCAGATCATCGCCCAGCGCGACGAGGGGAAAGCCATCCTTCTCGTCTCTCTTGAGCTTGACGAGATAATAAACCTAGCGGATACGATCGGCGTCATGTATAACGGCGAGATGTTGAACATAGCACCGGCAGAGACGCTGACAGCCAACCAGGTTGGCGAGTATATGATGGGGGTGAAAGCGGTATGAAAAAGACTTCTTCCGTAAATCCCTTCAAACGCGGCTTCGCGGCCGTGCTAGGCAACGAGAAGAGCCAGGGAATAACGATACCCGTCTTCGCAATACTGCTGAGCCTTGTGGCCTGCGCGATCATTATTCTGGCACTGGGCAAAAACCCGCTGACCGCCTTCACAAGCCTGCTGCAGGGCAGCGGCGTTCTGCCAAAGGTGACCTATGCGGCAAAAAAAAGCATGTTCACGGATTTTATGAGTATGATAAACGAATTCACGCCCATGCTCTTCGCGGCCCTCGCGGTTGCGCTCGCGCTCAAGACCGGGCTTTTCAACATTGGCGTTTCGGGCCAGATGCTTGTGGCGGGCTTTATTGCGACGATCACGGTGGGCTATTCGAAGCTGCCGATGGCGGCAGCACTGCCGCTGGTGCTGATAATAGGGATAATCTCCGGTGCTGCGGTCGGAGCGCTTATAGGCTGGCTTAAGCACAGGTTCAATATTAACGAGGTCGTCACCTCAATTATGCTGAACTATATCTTTGAATATCTCATCAGCTATTTCATCAACTCCTATTACATCAACGCAATCTCGCGGCAGTCGCAGGCCATCAGCGCCTCGGCAAGCCTTACGCTTGCAAATGTCGCGCTCGGCGGACTGAAGGTGGACATCCCTCTCGGCTTCATCCTCACGATACCGGTGGCGTTTCTGGTGCTTTTCCTGCTCAACAGGACGCGCCTCGGCTATGAGCTGAAGGTCGTCGGGCTGAACAGAAGAGCCGCGAAATACGCGGGCATCAATGTCGGCAGGAGCTTGATAACCTCGATGGCGCTCTCCGGCGCTCTGGCCGGACTCGCGGGGGTTACGCTCTACATGGGCTACTATACCAGCATCCAGCCGCGCGTCCTGACCTCGGTGGGTTTTGACTCCATCGCGGTGTGCCTTCTAGGAAACATGCACCCGATAGGCATACTGTTCTCGTCGCTGCTCATTACGGTCATTTCCAAGGGCGGCAACTACATGAGCTCGATAGTCGGAGTTCCGGAGGAGATCACCGAGATGATAACGGGGCTCATCCTTCTATTCTCAGCCTGCGGGGCCTTCATCAGGTACCGGGTCTCGATAACCAAGGAGGAAATCACCGAGGAGAAGCTCAGAGCTAAAAGCGCCGCGGCTGCGGAAGGAGGCGAAAAGGCATGAACACAATCATAATCGACGGTCTTGCCTTTGCGCTCCCGCTCTTTATCATCGCGATCGGCGGCATTTTCAGCGAGAGGAGCGGCATAACCAACCTCGCTCTCGAGGGCTTTCTCGGCTTCGGCGCCTTTTTCGGTGCGGTCATGGTCATGGCTTTCACGGGCGGCAGCGTCTCCGGCGTGGAGGTGCCGATGTTCTTCACAGCGCTCATCTTCGCGGTCATAGGCGGAGCGCTCTTCGCAATGCTGCACGCTCTGCTCTGCATACCCTTCAAGGCAAACCAGGTTATAAGCGGCGTCGTTATAAACATTCTCTCCGCCGCGCTCACGGCCTTCTTCACAAGTCAGATAAATACGTTGCTGGTCGGCAAGCCGACGAACAAATTCGTCCTGAGCGTCTGCCAGAAATTCACGGTTCCGGGTATTTCGAAGATACCGGTGCTCGGCGCGTTCTTCACCGATATATATTACTATGAACCAATTATAATCGTGGTCGCTCTCGTCGCCGCCTATGTGCTCTACAAGAGCCGTTTCGGCATGAGACTGCGCGCCTGCGGCGACAACCCGCACGCCGTGGACGCCGCGGGCATAGACGTTGCGAAAACACGCTTTATCGCCGTCATGATTTCCGGAGGGCTTTCCGGACTCGGCGGCATGTGCTTTGCCTACTCAATCTCCGCGAGCTTCTCGCCGAGCATCTACGCCGGCTACGGCTTCCTTGCCATTGCGGCGCTCATCTTCGGCAACTGGAAGATAGGCCCGACGCTCGGCGCCTGCCTGATTTTCGGCTTCGCGCGCGCCGCGGGTTATCAGCTCGCGCAGACACTGGGACTTCCGAGCACTTTTTCGGACGTCATCATGATCCTGCCCTATGTGCTGACGCTGCTGCTGCTCATGTTCTTCTCACAGAACAACAGAGCGCCGAGGGCACTGGGGGAGATTTACGACAAGGGAAAGAGATAAGGCAGTCCGATATATGAAAAGACAGAGAGCGTAAAACGCTCTCTGTCTTTTCGCTGTTCGGAAATACGGGGAATCTTGCCGCCCGGGGGCCGTGCGAAAATGAAGCAGCGGGGCTTTCGGCCCCGGCTACCGGCGCGGGTGGTCTATTGGAACTGGTTGCCGCCGACTATGGAGTCGACAAAAACCTCCATGTCCTGTTTCGAGCTTATGAGATGCGTACGGTCTATGAGCGCGCGCTTCTGGTCGGGACTTAGGGAGGAGTATTTGCGCAGAGCCTCCGGATTGCGGATCAAAGCCATGCCCAGGCCCATAGGCATCTCTGGGGAGTCGAAAAGACCCATTGTCATCACCTCTTAAAAAGTGTTTGCAGACTAGGGAAAAATATTCATTAAACTATTTACTCAGCGCCTCGGTCACAAACTGCGACCAGGTTTCCATCCTCCCGCGCATTGCGGGAAGTTCCGAACGCTTTGCCCAAAAGCCCTCGAGCTTTTCGGTCTCAATCACGGAGACCTCGCCTTCAACCTCCAGCGTATAGAAGAGGCCGAGGTGTACGGATCCGACCTCGGCGGTGTCGTCGTTTATGATGCCGCGGGGAGTCAGGGCGCCGGGGCGTTCGATTCTGACCTCCTCGGCCAGCTCACGCTTCATACCCCTTTTCAGCACATCCGCGCCATCTCCGTCCTGCGCGTCGTTGATATGTCCTCCGACACCGATCGACAGAAGCCCATGCAGCCGCGCCTCGCCGCCCTTATTGAGCCTGCGCATGACGAAGACCTCTTCGCCCCGACAGACCGCGACATAGGGGATCACCTGCTTGCGCGACGGGTCCTTTTCGGCATCGGGGCGAGGAATGAATTCATGGTTTGAAAGAATTATGTCAACCATCCTTTCGCAGTTTTCGGTGGTAATGCCCTTCAAGGGAATGTAGTCTTTAATCAGCTCTCTCTTTACCGTCAGTACGTTTTCCATGTGCGCAGACTGCTCCTTTCGCGAATTAAATCTATGATAACACAGACTTCGGTTCAAATAAAGAAAATTTGCGGCGTTTTTCCGGCCCGCTCTTGCCAAATACGGCGGGCTTTGATAATATCATAGGAAAAGCGCAAATTTGGAGGGCATCCGATGGACAGGCTGTTTATTCCCGGGGATATACTTTTGCCGAAGAATGTGGATATGGGGCTCTGGAGCGTCATTGCCTGCGATCAGTACACGTCGCAGCCGGAGTACTGGGATGAGGCCGACAGGAGAGTTGGCGCTTCGCCCTCGACGCTGAGGCTGATCCTGCCGGAGGCCTATCTCGAAACAAAGGATCAGGCCGCGGAGACGGAGAAGATTGACCGAACGATGGAGAAATACCTTGCGGACGGGGTTTTCAGGACCGTTGAGAACTCTTACATCTATGTGGAGCGCGCCATGACCGTGGGTGAGACTCGTCGGGGTCTTGTCGGACTCGTCGATCTTGAGGCTTATGATTACCGCGCGACCTCGAAGTCGCCGGTGCACGCGACAGAGGGCACGGTCGAATCGAGGCTGCCGCCGCGGGTGAAAATCCGTGAGGGCGCTTGCCTCGAGCTGCCGCATATCGTCGTTTTTATTGACGACCCAGAGAATACCGTGATGGGCTGCGTCGGAGAGGGCGAAAAGCTCTACGACTTCGATCTCATGGACGGAGGCGGCCGAATCACGGGCAGACGCGTAACGGGAGAGGCGGCCGAGACGGTGCAAAGGGCTCTTGCGGCACTGGCGGAACCGGAATACCTTGAAAGACGTTTTCGGCTCAACGGGAAAGCGCCGGTCGTCATCGCGATGGGCGACGGGAACCACAGCCTCGCGACGGCGCGGCTCTGCTGGGAGAAAATAAGGGAAAAGCTTACGCCCGAGGAGAGGGAAAGACACCCGGCTCGCTGGGGACTCGCGGAGCTCGTGAACATACACGATCGATCGATCGCCTTTGAGCCGATACACAGGGTCATTTTCGGAACTGAAACGGATAAATTTTTTAAAGAGGCAAGGACTTACCTCACTGCCGAGGAAAAGGGGAGCGGCCGGGCGCACAGGGTAAGGATGGTCTGCGGCGATGAAGAGGAGACTGCGGAAGTGCGCGAACTGACGATCGGCAGGCTCATTTATGCCGCACAGAGCTTTTGTCTCGAGTATATCAAAGGGCACGGTGGGAAGCTCGACTACATACACGACGACGTCACAGCGCTGGAAATGTCGAAAAGAGAGGGCTGTGCGGGGCTGCTGCTGCCGGCTATGGATAAATCGGAGCTGTTTCCGTCGGTAATTGAGAGCGGAGTGTTCCCGGCTAAGAGCTTTTCGATCGGACCGTCACGCGACAAGCGTTATTACCTTGAATGCAGGAAGATAAAATAATAGCATAGGATTCTTTGGGTTCCGGAGGCGAAGGCCTCCGGAACTTTTTTAAATTCCCCTGCATATAGGGCGGACAAGTCAAATAGAATTTACGGGGGTGAGATGATGATGCAGAATGCGGCACAGGAATACCTGAGAGCCGTCCGGCTGCTGCCGCCCGGGCTCAGGGCGGAGTTCCTCGGACTGTCGGACGAGGTCGTGGAAAAAGCGGAGGAGATACGCCTGCGCGCGGGCAGGGCACCGACGGTGGTTCTGGACGGCGGAGAGACCGAGATCCTTCCGGGGCACACCGTGACGGCGGCTGAACTTCAGCTGGTACTCGAAATCTCAACGAGAGCCTCGGCGCATACATACTCCGATTCGATCAGGGCGGGCTACGTTACGGCTGAGGGAGGCTGCAGACTTGGGCTCTGCGGCACAGCCGTTACCGAGGGAAACAGGATTAGCGGCATAAGGCGGCTGTCCTCTGTGTGCATCAGGATACCGAGGGAAAAGCGCGGCTGCGCCGACGGCGTTTTTCCGGAACTGACCTGCGGAGGCTTCAGGTCCACACTGATTGTCTCGCCACCTGGAGGCGGCAAAACAACGCTCCTTCGCGAGCTTGTCCGCCTGCTTTCGGACGGCGGAAAAAGAATTTCCCTCGCCGACGAGCGCTGCGAAGTGGCGGGCACATTTGAGGGACAGCCCTGCTTCGATGTCGGGGCCAGGACGGATGTCCTGACGGGCGCTCCGAAAAGCGAGGGCGTTTTTCTTCTGCTGAGGGCTATGGCTCCGCAGATCATTGCGTTCGACGAAATCACGGCTCCCGCCGACATCGAGGCGGCCTGGACCGCGTCAAACTGTGGGGTCGCGCTGCTCGCCACAGCGCACGGCGCGGGAGTACGTGACCTTTTCGAGAGAGAGCTGTATAAGAAACTGATTGAAAAAAATATTTTTGACAGGGCCGTTGTAATTGAGAACCGGAACGGAAAACGGCTCTACGCCGTGGAGGAGTTGGGATGAGGATAATCGGCGCGCTGCTGCTTGCAGTGGCCTGCACGCTCTTCGGACTGGGACAGGCACGGCGGCTGTACTTCCATAAGAGCTGTCTAGAGGGCTTTCTCGACGCGCTGAGGTACATGGACGCGGAGTTGAAGAACTCCTCGGAACCGGTGCCGGACATTTTCGGAGAGCTGAAAAGCCGCGGAGATTGGAAGCTCTGCGAGTTTTTCCGGAAACTATGCCTGAGAATGGAAAACTTCGGGGAAGAGAGTCTTGCAGATATCTGGAGCGGCTGCGTCATGGAGGAGGAGAGCGTCCGGCTGACTCCGTCCGAGCGGCGCGAGCTGTGCCGGGTCGGGGCTTATCTCGGTAAATTTTCGGAGGACGATCAGTCAGAGGCGATACAGGCCTGCGTAAGTCACCTCAACGACGCGCTGAGGGAGCTCTCGGAGGGGGCAAGGGAAAAGGCAAAGCTCTATACGGGGCTCGGGATCACGGCCGGACTAATGCTGGCAACCGTGCTCATTTGATACCGTACTGCAAAGGAGAACGTATGGAAGTCGATCTCATTTTCAAAATTGCCGCGATCGGCATTATCGTTGCAATTATCAACATCATACTTGCGCAGACAAAGCGGGACGATCAGGCGCTGATGGTGACTCTGGCCGCGCTCGTGGTCGTTATCGCCCTCGTAGCGCAGCAGATAAGCAATCTCTTCACGATGATAAAAAACCTATTTGGATTTTAAAAATGGAACTGATAATCAAGGCCGTTGTGACCGGTGTCGCGGGTGTTCTGCTCGCGCTGCTGATAAACAGGACAAACCCGGAGATGTCGGTAGTGCTGAACCTGAGCATCTGCGTGGTGCTGATTGCTCTCGCGATGAAGGTGTTCCCGTCGGTGACGGAGGTGCTTGCTCTCGCGGAGGCGGAATCGGGGCTCTCGTCGGCTTATACCGCTCCGGTGCTTAAATGCGTGGGGATAGGGCTGACGGCGCGCATGGGGAGCGACATCTGCAAGGACGCCAAACAGGAGGCTGTTGCCTCGGCCGTGGAGATATGCGGCGCGATCTGCGCACTCTACGTGTCGCTGCCGCTGATAAAAATGCTTATGCGAATGATAGGTGAGCTCTCATGAAAATAAAGCGCGCCGTTTTGTGCTGGCTATTTCTCATTCTTGCCCTGCCCTGCGCCGCGCGCGCCGAGACTCCGGACAAGTCCGGCGATATTGTCCCGCCGAAAACGGTTGAGGAGCAGGCGGCGGATATGGACACGGGAAGCGTGCGGGAGGCACTGCCGAAGGATGCGAGAAAGATACTTGGCGACGTCGGTGTCACGGACACGGATGCGGGAGACAAGGGACTCTCGGCACTGTACAAAGCGCTGAAGGAAAGTATAAACGGCATACTTAAAAAAGCCCTGGCCTCCGCCGGAAAGATACTGACCGTCGTGCTTTTCTGCTCGGTTGCGACCTCGGTAATGAGCGATGGAGGTGTTCGCGATATGGTGTCCGTGGGCGCGGTAGTCGCGGTGTCGGCCATCGCGGTCACGAACGCGGGAACTTTCATCTCTCTCGGAATGGACACGCTCTACGAGCTCTCGGACTTTTCCAAGGCGCTGCTGCCGGTCATGTGTTCGGCGGCGGCGAGCGCGGGCGCAATCGGTTCAGCCTCGGTGAAATACGCCGCGACCGCGCTTTTCATGGACGTGCTCATCACCGCAGCCGTGAATTTCATTGTGCCGCTTATAAGCGTCTATATCGCCTCGGCGATAGCCGCCGCCGTGCTGCCGAAGGACACCCTGGGAAATGTCACAAAGTTCCTCAAATGGCTCTGCACCGCCGCAATAACGCTCCTTATGCTTGCGTTCACGACCTATCTTGAAATGTCCGGCATCGTTGCCGGCAAGGCCGACGAGCTGGCCTCGAAGGCCGCCAAATCGGCGTTAGGGGTGCTGCCCGTTGTCGGGGATGTGATCTCGAACGCAGCGTCCACCCTGGTCACGGGGGCTGGACTCCTGAGAAACGCCGTGGGGATCTACGGCTTCCTCGCGGTTGCGGCGGTCTGCCTGAGCCCCATTATAACGCTCGGGATACACTATCTGGTCTACAAGGGCACAGCGGCGCTTTCGGAGGCGCTGACGGACAAGCGCATGTCGGACCTCATCTCCGATATAGGCACGGCGTTCGGGATGCTGCTCGGCCTGGTGGCCTCCGGAGGGATGATGCTTTTCTTTTCGCTCATCTCGAGCATGAAGGCGGTGAATGCGCTGTGACGGACATGGCGGGAAGCTGGATCAGAGCCATAGCGGGAGCCGCTCTGGTCTGCGCTGCGGCCTCGGCACTCACACCCAGGGGCAAAGTAAAGAGCGTGCAGAAGCTCATCTGCGGCATCGTGCTCATCATAGCCGTAATAAATCCGCTGATGCGAAAGGATCTGCCGGGACTTTCCCTCGACATGTCGGAATACCGGGAGCGGTCCGACAAGATCGTTCAGAATGCCGAGAGCAAAGAGAACAGACTTTCGAGAACAATCATAGAGAACGAACTTGACGCATATATATTGGACAAAGCGAAAAGCCTCGGCAGCCCCTTAACAGGGGCGAAGGTCGCGATGAGGTGGAGCGAGGACGACTGCTGGTATCCTTACGAGGTCACGCTCACCGGCCCTCTCGCGCAGCGGGAGAAAGAGCTCGTTTCGGGGACTGTTGAGGCTGAGCTCGGTATACCGAAAAGTCGGCAGCATTGGAGCGATCATGAAAACTAAGATAAAATTGCCGGATTTCCTGAAAAATAAATACGCGCTCATCGTTCTGGCCATAGGCTTGGTTCTCATCCTGCTGCCGACCGGGAGCAAGATCTCGGAAAAAAGCGCGGGCGCACTTACTGTGCCGGCTTTTTCGGTGACAAACGAGGAGGCGAGGCTTGCGGCCGAATTGGGCAAGATCAGGGGAGTGGGCAGAGTCTCGGTGCTGCTTTCGGTAAAGGGGAGTGCGGAGAGAGAGCTCGCGGAGAACAAGGACGGGACTCTTATCGTCTCGGAAAACGGCGAAGAGAAGGTGGTTGATCTATATTATGTAAACCCAAAGTATATGGGCGCGGTCATCGTCTGCGACGGGGCGGGCTCCGCGGATGTGAGGCTCGAGGTGACGAGGGCGGTCGCTGCCTATACGGGACTTGACACCAATAAGATCACGGTCATGGGCATGGGCTGAGAAGCGCGGTATCAATTATATTTGCCGGCAAGGCTAAGGAGGAAAAATGAACAAAACCAAAAAATACGTTACAATTGCGGCTGTGCTTCTGTGCGTCTGTGCGGCGGTGTATCTGAACTGGTCGTACAACAAAAAGACGGCGGCTTCGGAGTCGGCGGCCGCCGCGGCCGCCGAGGACAGCACGGCGAAAGATGCCTCAGCGAAGGATTCCGCGGGAACTGGCAGCTCGTCAGGAAGCGCCGCAAACGCCGCCAAGGTATCCGACTATTTTGCCTCGGCGAGACTCGCAAAGCAACAGTCGCGGGATGAGGCGCTTTCCCTGCTCGAGGCGGCGGCGGCAACCAAAAATGCTTCCCAGGCGACTGTGGACAGCGCGACCAATGCCATAGCCGCTATGGCAAACTACTCCATGCAGGAGACAGAGATCGAGAACATTCTCCTCGCGAAAAATTTCGCCGAGTGTGTGGCCTTCGTCACCAAGGACGGGGTGACGCTCGCGGTTCCGGTGCCGGATTCGGGTTTGAAAGCCGAGGATGTGGCTAAAATAACGGATGCGGTGACTTCCGAAACAGACTTTACCGCGACGCAGCTCAAGATCATCGAGGTAAAAAACGGCGCCTCCGGACAATCGGTATCCGAGACGACGGGCGACGGCAAGACCATAGCCACCGACGATTCGCCTTTCTCTGCGGCACAGGCCGGCGTCAAGAACCCGGACAGCGCGGAGGGCACAAGCTCCTCCAGTGAGAAAGCGGCGGAAAGTGCAGACATGACCGAGTAGCTTCCGATTTTTCTTTATTTTTTCGGAGAACTGTGGTAGAATACAGAAAATGATTTTCTTACCTTACATCAGAACGCAGGGAGGAACTTACGAAAATGCCAGAAAATTATATTTCCACGGAAACGGAACACGGGAATATCAATATATCCGAGGATGTGATCACCGTGATGGTCGGCGCCGCAATAGACGAAGTTGAGGGAGTCACAGGACTTGCGAATACGGTCGGGAACGACATCCTCGAATTCATCGGAAAGAAGAATCTTTCCAAAGGCGTCAAGGTCACGCTTGAAAACGACTGCATTATGATAGACGTACTGATTATGGTGACCTATGGCTGCGTGATCACGGAGGTCGCCGGAAAGGTCCAGATCGCAGTCGCAAATGCGGTGGAGTCCATGACGGGGCTGTCGCCAAAGGTGAACGTCCATGTGAGCGGCGTCACCTTCCCAAAGACAAAATAGAGGATCGGAAAGCGGGGGCAATGACTGCTGCCGCTTTCCGACTGTTTTCATTACTTTAAGGAGATTAAAAGGATGACGAGGTCAGCGGCAAGAGAGCTTTCCGTTCAGATCGGATTCAGTTTGGCGGACGACGCGGAAAATGCGGCAGAAGCCCTGGAGAGCTTTTTTGACAGGGAATATTACGGGACTTTAGCCGTGGAGAACGAGGCTTTTTCCGAGTACCCGGATGCTAAACAGATGGAATATATAAGAGCTGTGGTCCTTGGAACAGCCGAGCACAGGGAAGAGCTGGACGGATGTATTGAGAAATACTCGAAGGGCTGGAAGCTTCCGAGAATTTCACGCATCGCCGTCACCATACTCCGCACCGCGCTTTTCGAGGTCCTGTATTTGGACGAGGTGCCGGACAGCGTTGCTATAAATGAAGCGGTTGAGATTGCAAAAGGCTATGAGGAACCCGAAACAGTCGCATTCATTAATGGCATTTTGGGCGCCTTCATGCGCGCCGAGAAGGGTGTCGAGCCGCCGGAGGAGACGGCCGATTCGGAGGCGGAATAAAATCATGGGGAACGCCGTGTTGACTGTTACGGAGCTCAACGGACATATAAAGGACCTGCTCGAGAGCGACCCGATGCTCACGTCCGTCGCGGTACGCGGCGAGCTCTCAAACTACAAGATATATCCCTCGGGACACCACTATTTCACACTTAAGGACGCGGAGAGCTCGATACGCTGCGTCATGTTTAAGGGGAACGCCTCAAAGCTGCGCTTCACGCCGGAAAACGGCATGGGGGTCACGGCTGTGGGGCGCGTCGCTGTTTTTCCGCGCGACGGGGCCTATCAGCTCTACTGCTCGGAGATACTGCCGGAGGGCATGGGCGACCTGCATGTCGCCTTTGAGCAGCTTAAGGAAAAGCTATCTAAGGAAGGTCTATTTGACGGGGAATACAAAAAGCCTCTGCCGAAGTACCCGCAGACGATTGCGGTCATAACCTCTTCGGCGGGTGCTGCGGTGCGCGATATCCTCCGTATCCTCGGCAGACGCTGGCCCATGACAAAGGTTCTGGTTTTGCCGGTGCGTGTGCAGGGAGCCGAGGCGCCGCCGGAGATAGCGGGCGCGATCAGATATGCCAACAAATACGGGGTAGCCGACCTTATTATAACGGGCAGGGGCGGGGGGTCTATCGAGGACCTCTGGGCCTTTAACGACGAGAGGGTCGCACGGGCAATCTTCGAATCGGAAATACCGGTAATCTCGGCGGTGGGGCACGAGCCCGACGTGACCATTGCGGACTATGTCGCGGATATGCGGGCGGCAACGCCTTCAAACGCGGCGGAAATCGCAGTTCCAGACCAGAGTGAAATGCGAGAGACGCTTTCCTCTCGGGAGGCTAGGATTCTGCAGGCGGCGCGGAAAAAGCTCGCGGTCGCGAGGTCGCGGCTCGATGACCTTGGCGAGAGGCGGGTCCTGCAAAATCCGACCGCGTATCTTGACCAGAAACGGCTCGAGCTCGACAGCGTACACAACGCGCTTATCTCCCGTTATGAGAGACTTCTGAACACGAAAAAGCAGGCCTATGTCAGGGATGCCGCCTCGCTAGACGCCTTGAGCCCACTGAAGGTGCTTTCGAGGGGCTACGCGATTGCGACGGACGGCGAGGGGAGACCGATAAGCTCTTCCGACGACGTGAACGTAGGGGACGCGCTGAAGCTGAGCCTGAGCCGCGGAGCTCTGATGTGTTCGGTGGATGAAGTGCTACGGGAGAATAAGGCTGGGAGATTTTGACCAGAAATGATTTTAGAGCCGATTGACGAAAGGAAAGGCCATAAAGATGACAAAAGATAAAATGAGCTTCGAGCAGGCCATGGAGAGGCTTGAAGTAATCGTCAGGCAGCTCGAAAAGGGCGAGGCGCAGCTTTCGGATTCGCTCGCGCTCTTCGAGGAGGGAACCGCGCTGATCGCCTTCTGTGGGAAGAAACTTGACGAGGCCGAACAGAAGGTCATCCTGCTGAAAAAGGGCGAAAACGGCGAGCCGCAGGAGCTTCCGTTTGAAGGCGGTGAATGAGCCGTGTTTCCGACTTATGAGAATTACAGGGCGCTCGCCGAGACTGCGCTTGAAAAAGCCTTCAAAGACGGCTCGGATATGCCGCAGCGCCGCCTGATCGAGGCGATGCGCTACAGCCTCCTAGCGGGAGGAAAGCGTATAAGGCCGGTTTTGGTCCTCGCCTTCTGCGCGGCAAATGGGGGGGAGAGTGAAAGAGCGCTCCCGATAGCCGCAGCGGTAGAAATGCTGCACACCTATTCGCTCATTCACGATGACCTGCCCTGTATGGACGACGATGAACTCAGACGCGGAAAACCGACCAACCACATCGTTTTCGGCGAGTTTACAGCGACTCTGGCGGGAGACGCTCTGCAGGCCGAGGCTTTCGGGACGATAATGCGCGCTCCCCTGCCCGCGGAAATACGTGCCGACTGCGGACTGGCACTGGCCGAAGCAGCCGGCGTGGACGGTATCTGCGGCGGGCAGCAACTCGATATGGAGGGTAACGGCAAGATTCTCACGGAGGAGGAACTCATAGAACTGCAGGCGAGAAAAACGGGAAGTCTGCTCGCCGCGGCCTGTCTTATGGGAGCCATTGTCGGAGGCGCGGACGACGCGCAGAGGGATGCGGCGCTGAGATACGGCTCCGCGCTGGGGGCGGCCTTCCAGATCCGTGATGACATGCTCGACGAAACGGCGACAGAGGCGGAGCTGGGAAAGCCGATCGGCTCGGATGCGCGGCAAAAAAAATCTACTTTTATGAGTATTTACGGTAAAGAAGAGTGTGCCGCGCGTATCGCAAGGCTGACAGAGTACGCAAAGAAAACCGTCCGAGAGGCCTTCCCGAAGCCGGATTTTCTTGCCGATTTCGCGGGCGAGCTGAGCGTAAGACGGAGCTGAGTAGTTTTAAATATTCATTAATTATGAATAAAGTTTTCGAAAGGGCCTGTTTACACTTGTAAAAACAGGCCCTTTTTGTTATGATACAGTATATTTGTATTTCATAATACGAGGTATTTTTAATTTGAATATCCTGGAATCAATCAATTCTCCGGAGGATCTGAAGCCGCTGTCCGTAGGCGAGCTCAACATCCTTGGCTCGGAGATCAGGGGATTTTTGATAGATAAGGTCTCAAAAACGGGCGGGCATCTCGCGTCGAATCTGGGGATGGTGGAATTGACGCTCGCAATTCACCGCGTTTATGACAGTTCGAGGGACAGACTTGTCTTTGACGTCGGCCACCAGAGCTATGTGCACAAGATACTCACCGGCAGGAAGGATGATTTCGCGACGCTCAGGCAGTTCGGCGGACTCTCGGGCTATCCCAAACCGCAAGAGAGTGAGCACGACGCGGCTATCGCCGGCCACGCCTCAAACTCCGTATCCGTCGCGCTTGGCATGGCGAGAGCGAGAACACTGATGAAAGAGGATTACAACGTCGTCGCAATCATCGGGGACGGGGCGCTCACCGGCGGCCTCGCCTATGAGGGACTGTGCAGTGCCGGGAATTCCGGTGAACCGCTGGTCATCGTTTTGAACGACAACGGTATGGCGATAGACTCGAACGTCGGGGGCATATCGAATCTGCTCTCCTGCATGCGCATTAAGCCCGGATATCTAAAATTTAAAAGAAGATACCGTAAGGTATTTGAACATCTGCCCGCGCTCTACGGGTTCAACCACCGTGTCAAGGAATGGATCAAAAAACGCTGGCTGCCGAGCAACATTTTCTATGATCTGGGCTTTCATTATCTCGGGCCTGTAGACGGGCATGACATATCGCAGCTGATAACGGTGCTCAGCTGGGCAAAGGAACTCAGGGAGCCGGTGCTCGTACACGTCAAAACACTCAAGGGCAAGGGCTACAGCTATGCCGAGGAGGAACCGGAGACCTATCACGGCGTCGATGCCTTTAACACGGACAGCGGCATTAAAAAATGCGAGCACAAGTGCTTTTCTCTCGTCTTTGGCAGCAAGCTCTGCGAGCTCGCGGAAAAGGACGACAGGATCGTCGCCATAACCGCCGCGATGACCAGCGGAACGGGACTCTCCGATTTTGCGAAAAATTACCCTGAGCGCTTTTTTGATGCGGGCATAGCGGAGGGCGGAGCCGTTGCAATGGCGGCCGGCATGGCGAGCCGGGGAGTGAAGCCCGTGTTTGCGGTCTACTCGAGCTTCTTGCAGAGAGGCTTCGACATGCTCATACACGACGTCGCGATATCCGAGCTCCACGTGGTTTTCGCGGTTGACCGTGCCGGGCTTGTAGGCCGCGACGGGGAGACACATCAGGGTGCCTTCGACGTCTCCTTTCTCTCAAGTGTCCCGCACATGACCGTCCTGTGCCCCTCAAGCTTTCAGGAGCTGAGGGATATGCTGGAGCTGGCGATTGACCGCATCGGGGGGCCGGTGGCCATTAGATACCCCCGGGGCGGCGAGGGAGAATATAAGCTCAGCACCTGTCCTGTGCCCTGCGCTAAGCTGCGCGAGGGTAAAAATATAACATTGATTTCCTACGGGATCATGATAAACAACGTTTTGGCGGCGGCAAAGTTGATTGAGAAGGCGGGCTTCGAGGCGGAGGTCATTAAGCTGAACATCATAAATCCGCTCGATGCCGACATGGTTCTAGAGTCACTGAGAAAGACGGGACTGCTGCTGACGGCCGAGGATGTCTGCTCGCACGGGAGCCTTGGCTCGCGCCTTCTGGCGGCCTGCGCCGAGGCGGGAGTCGCGCTGAGAAATTCGGCACTGCTCGACCTGGGCTGCGGCGTTGTCTCCCAGGGCAGCGTTGAAGAGCTTCTGAAAGCCTCGGGGCTGGACGCAGAGAGCATAGCCGCCTCGGCCCTCGGAATGCTTCTGACAGCGGAGGAGAACGCCGAATGAAAAAACAGAGACTTGACCAACTGGTCTTTGACCGAGGGCTGACCGAGAGCCGCGAGCGCGCAAGGACCTCCGTCATGTCGGGGCTCGTGTTCGTGAACGGGCAGCGCGCCGATAAGCCGGGGACGCCTGTCGACGAAAACGCTAGGATCGAGCTTCGCGGTGAGGCAATCCCCTACGTCAGCCGCGGCGGACTGAAGCTCGAAAAGGCTCTAAAGATATTCTCTCTCGACCCTGCAGGGCTGACATGCCTAGACTGCGGGGCTTCAACGGGCGGTTTTACGGATGTGCTTCTGCAAAACGGCGCGAAAAAGGTTTTCGCGGTGGACGTCGGCTACGGACAGCTCGCGTGGAGTCTTCGGTGCGACCCGCGGGTCGTTTCGATGGAGAGAACAAACATAAGATATGTGACGCCCGGGATGATAGGGGAGGAACTCGACCTTGCGGTCATGGATCTCTCGTTCATTTCGATCAGGCTGGTGCTTCCTGTGGTAAGGGAACTAATAAAGGACGGGGCATATGTGATATGCCTGATCAAACCCCAGTTCGAGGCGGGAAAAGAGAAGGTCGGGAAAAAGGGCGTCGTGCGCGAAAAAGAAACCCATATCGAGGTCGTGAGAGACTTTCTGGCCTTCGCGCCGGAGGCGGGCTTCACGCCTCTGGGCCTTGGCTTCTCTCCGATAAGAGGGCCGGAGGGCAACATTGAATATCTCGCACTGCTACGCAAGGGAGAATACGTCCCGTCTGTGCCGGATCCTGTGAAGGTTGTGGAGGAGTCGCACGCGGAGTTTGAAAAAAAGGAAAGGAACGCGCTTTGAACATGGATAAAGAACGTATCGTTCTCTGCCCGAACCCCGCGAAGGACAAGGGGCTAGTTAACACGCTCAGAGCGAGGGAACTGCTCCGGAACGCGGGATACGAGCCCGTCATATCCACGCTCTACCCCAATGCGCGCGAGTACGTTCTGCCCGATACTTTAAGCCCGGTGCCGCTCGAGGAGTCCATGAAGGGCGCGTCTCTCATAATCTGCTTCGGCGGGGACGGGACGATACTGAAAACGGCGAGGATAATCAGGGGAGAAAACGTGCCGGTGCTGGGCGTTAACCTCGGGCACAAGGGCTTCATGGCCGAGCTTCAGCCGGAGGACATACGGCTCGTCGTTAAGGCCGCGAACGGCGAATATGAGGCGATAAGCAGAATAATGCTGGACATCGAGCTCTGGCGCGCCGGGGAGATTATCTATTCGGACTGCGCGCTGAACGACGCCGTGGTCTGCGGGACGGCGAAGACAATCAACATCTCCGCCTACGGAGATGGCTCTAAGATAATGGAATATACGGGCGACGGCATAATCGTCTCGACACCGACCGGCTCGACAGCCTATTCCCTCGCTGCCGGCGGGCCGATAGTCGAGCCGACGGCTAAGAACATGCTGCTCACGCCTATTTGCGCGCATATGATAAACGCAAGGCCTTTTATTCTGGCGCCTGACAGGACAGTAACAATCAAACCGGGGGACAACAGTGGGAAGCAGGTGTGGCTTTCGGTAGACGGGGGGGAGCTTATCTCGATGAAACCGGAGGATGAGCTCAGGGTCAGAAAGTCGGATAATCTGACCGTAATGGCCCATGTCACCGACAAGAGCTTTTACGATGTTGCATTTGAAAAATTGGGGGATAAGATATGAAAACAGCGAGACAGGAGACAATACTCGAGATCATCGCGTCAAAGGACGTGGAGACACAGAGCCAGCTCATAGACGAACTCGCGGCACGGGGGGTCAAGAGCACGCAGGCGACGCTTTCACGCGATATTAAGGAGCTTAGGCTCGTAAAGGAACTGACAGGCGCGGGAGGATACCGCTATGCCGCCGCGGGAAGGGACGAGCTTTCCGACTTCGACGTAAGGCTTAAAAAGATATTCCGCGAGAGCGTCACCTCACACGCAACGGCTCAAAACATACTTGTTATCAGGACTCTCCCGGGCCTCGCCTCGGCGGCCTGCGCGGCGCTCGACGGCATGGATATTGCAGGTCTGGTTGGAACGCTCGCGGGAGACGATACGGCCTTCATCGCAATGAAGGACACCGAGTCCGCGGAGAATTTCGAGCGGGAGATTGAACAGCTGCTGTAGCACCATGCGGCACAGGGGGAAGGAAAATGCTTCAGGACCTCCATATAGAGAATATTGCGGTTATTGAACGTGCCGATATCAGCTTTACAAAAGGACTCAATGTCCTGACGGGCGAGACCGGAGCGGGAAAATCCATTGTAATCGACGCGCTTTTCGCGGTTATGGGTGCGAGGACTTCGCGTGAGCTGGTAAGGACCGGCGCGGAAAAGGCGCTCGCGACGGCCGTCTTTACAGGCGGCAGAGCACAGGAGTGGCTAAAAGAAAACGAGCTTGACGCAGGGGACGAGCTGATATTGCAGAGGCGCATTTCCGAGGACGGTAAGTCCTCCTGCAGGGTTTGCGGCACGCCGGTCACGGCCGCACAGCTCCGGGAGCTCGCTAACCTCCTTCTGGACATCCACGGCCAGAACGACGGCAGGCATCTCACGGACGAGACGAGACACCGGGAATATCTCGACTTTTTTGGCGGCTGTGCAGCGGTTTTGGGCGAATTTAAAAGCGCTTATGAGGAATTTATAGGAACACAAAGGGAAATTAAACGTCTGTCAATGGATGAAGCTGAGAAGGCAAGGCTTTCCGACGTTCTCCGGATCACTGTTGACGAGCTTGAAAGCGCCGCGCTCCATGAGGGCGAGGAGGAAGAGCTTTCGGCGCGCCGTGAGCTTCTGCGAAACTCGGAGAAGCTGACCGAGGCGATAAACGCGGCCTACGGCGCCCTTTACGGAGGCGAGGAGAACGCGGTGACTCTCACAGAGAGCGCAAGGGGAGACACGGCGAGAGCGGCGCGCTACTGCGCGGAGCTCGGAAACCTCGAAAAGACCCTTAACAGCGCCGCCGCGCTGCTAAGTGACGCCGCCGAGTCGCTCAGGGACTTTCTCGGCACCCTCGATTTCTCCCCGGAGGAGTACGACGCCTTGGAAGCCAGGCTTAGCCTGATTCACCGGCTCTCGAAAAAATACGGCGGGGACGAGAAGGCCCTTATAGAAAAACTTGAAAGATCAAAGATTCAGCTCGAGGAGATAGAGTATTCGGGGGAAAAGCTGGCGAAGCTTTCGGCCCAGCTTGAAAATCGCAGAAAAGCGGCGGTGGAGGCTGGAAAAAAGCTTACAGAAGCCAGGAGAAAAGCTGCCTCCGAGCTTGAAGAGAGAATAGTATCTGAGCTTCGGGCGCTCTCAATGCCTTCGGTGCGCTTCGTGGTTGACATAATTCCAGTTGAAAATGAAAACGGCTTTGACGCGAGCGGAGCGGATGAGATCAGGTTCCTGATGTCCGCGAACAGGGGAGAGAAGCCGGGGCCGATCTCAAAAATAGCGTCCGGCGGCGAGCTTTCAAGGATAATGCTCGCGATGAAAAATGTTTTTTCGGAGCGTGACGACATAGAGACGCTGGTCTTCGACGAGATTGACACGGGTGTCTCGGGGATCGCGGCCTCGCGCGTGGCCGAAAAGCTTGCGGAGCTCTCGCGGAACAAGCAGGTGCTCTGCGTGACCCATCTTCCGCAGATAGCGGCGATGGCGGACACGCACTTCCTCATTGAGAAAGCGGAGCGGGACGGGCGAACCTATACGAGCGTCAGGGAACTTGACCGCGAGGAGCGGACAGCGGAACTTGCGAGACTGCACGGCGGAGACAGCGTAACGGAAAATACGCTCCTATCCGCGGGAGAACAGCTCGAAGCCGCGGAGAAATTCAAGAACGCTTTAAACGGATTAATTTTACAGCTTTAATAAAGAAAGGGACAGAAAAATGACACCGTACGAGGAATTGAAAGCACGCGGCCTGATCGCTCAGGTCACCAACGAGGAAGAGGTATCCAGGCTTATCAACGAAGGCAAGGCGACTTTTTATATAGGCTTTGACCCCACTGCAGATTCCCTGCACGTCGGACATTTCATGCAGCTCTGCCTCATGAAGAGACTGCAGATGGCGGGGAACAAGCCGATAGCCCTGATCGGCGGGGGAACGACGATGATCGGTGACCCGTCGGGCAGAACCGATATGCGCCAGATGATGACCTTTGAAAAGATACAGGATAACGGCGAGCGCTTTAAAAAGCAGATGAGCAAATTTATCGATTTTTCCGAGGACAAAGCGATCATGGTCAACAACGCGGACTGGCTTATGAAACTCAACTACGTTGAATTTCTGCGCGAAATCGGCGCCTGCTTCTCTGTAAACAACATGCTCCGGGCGGAGTGCTATAAGCAGCGTCTTGAAAAGGGGCTCTCCTTCCTTGAGTTCAACTACATGATAATGCAGAGCTATGACTTCCTTGAGCTTTTTAAGCGTTATGGCTGCAATCTGCAGTTCGGCGGGGACGACCAGTGGTCCAACATGCTCGGCGGAACCGAGCTCATTCGCAGAAAGCTCGGCAAGGACGCGCATTGCATGACGATAACGCTGCTTCTGAATTCCGAGGGTAAGAAAATGGGCAAGACCCAATCCGGCGCGGTATGGCTGGACCCGGAGAAGACAGCGCCCTTCGAGTTCTACCAGTACTGGCGCAACGTCGAGGACGCGGATGTCCTGAAATGCATGCGGCTTCTGACCTTCCTGCCGCTCGAGCAGATAAACGAGATGGACAAGTGGGAGGGAAAGCAGCTGAACGAAGCAAAGGAGATTCTCGCCTACGAGCTCACCGCTCTTGTTCACAGCAAGGAGGAGGCGGAGAAATGCGCAGTCACGGCAAGGGCACTGTTCTCAAGCGGCGGTGACCGCGCGAACATGCCTTCGACGCAGCTCACTCCTTCGGACCTCGCCGACGGGAAGATCGACATTCTCAGTCTGCTGGTGAAAAGCGGACTTTGCTCCTCAAAATCTGACGCGAGGCGCGCGGTGGAGCAGGGCGGAGTCGAGGCGTCCGGCGAAAAGGTGACGGCCTTTGAAAAAAGCTTTGACGAAAAAGCGCTTTCCGGCGACGGAATTATCCTGAGGCGAGGAAAGAAAAACTACAACAGGATTTTTATCGGATAAAAGTGTCTTCCGTAGTAATTATTTCGAAAAACAGGGAGCGGAGGTGACGGCGTGACAGACGCACTGCAGAGCATTACGAACATTGTGCAGGGAGCGGGCGGATTCTTTACACAGATACAGCAGAACGGGATACTGAGCCAGATACTCCTGTATGTCGTGTATTTTTCGCGTTATGCGCTTCCGCTTGCCGCGATAGCGGTCATATCCCGCTGCGCCTATTCGATGCTCCGCGAACGCTATGAGCCTGAGGTCTGGGCTTATCTCGACTTGCCGGACGGCTCGCGCGTGCCTCTGCGGCACTGGGAGTGCACGATAGGCAGCGCGGACTCCTGCGACGTCACGGTGGTAAGCCCGACGGTGCAGGGGACGCAGCTCGTTCTCGTCAGGGACGAGAACGGTAACTGGACGGTCTGCGACGTCGTCGGCGGAGGAACAGAGGTAAACGGAACCGCCGTTCCGGAGGATGGCGCGAGGATTGAGGACGGCGACATTCTGAAGATAGGCGACTGTTCGATCCGATTTTACAACCTGAACGAGGAGGAGCGGGCAATAATTGCGGAGCGGAGAACGGCCCCGGGCAGGATGATAGCGCCCGGAGTAATGTTCCGCTATGTCTCGGTGTTCCAGTTTCTCATAATGTATCAGGAAGTCTACTATGCGCAGGCGCAGTACAAGATACAGATCGCGCTCGCCTTTCTGGCAATCTTTATCATTATGTGGGTGTACTTCATAATCATGAAGTCCATCGGCCGGACGGGACTCGAGGTCGAAGCTCTGGCCTTCTTTTTGTCCACGATCGGCCTTGCGGTAGCCGCCAGCTCGACTCCGGACTCCATGCTCAAGCAGCTCATCCTGCTCCTTGCGGGTATTGTGCTGTTTCTTGTGCTTGGCTGGTGGATGCGGGAACTCAAGAGAGTGAAAACGCTGAGAATACCGGCGGGACTGGTTGCCATGGGGCTGCTCGCCGTAAACCTCGTAATAGCGAAGGCGACCAACGGAGCCAAGAACTGGCTCAGCGTCGGCGGAGTCTCCATTCAGCCCTCCGAGTTTGTGAAGATTGTTTACATCTACGCGGGCGCACAGACTCTGGACAGACTATATCGGGGCAAGAACCTCATCATGTACATCGGTTTTTCGGCGGTCTGCGTCGGGGCTCTCGCACTGATGGGGGACTACGGCTCGGCGCTCGTATTTTTCGCGACCTTCCTTGTAATCTCCTTCATGCGCAGCGGAAGCATAGGAACGGTACTGCTCGCGGTATCCGGCGCCGGACTCGGCGGCTTCCTTGCCCTGAGCATAAAGCCCTATATCGCGCAGCGCTTTGCGACCTGGGGCCACGTCTGGGAGGATGTGAACGGCAAGGGATTCCAGCAGACGAGAGCTCTTTCGGCGGCGGCTTCCGGCGGTCTTTTCGGAGTCGGCGCGGGCAATGGCTGGCTGCATAAGATATTTGCGGCCGAAACGGACATGGTCTGTGGCATAGTCTGCGAGGAGCTGGGACTTATTATTGCGCTCTGCGCGGTAGCAGCGATTATCGTGCTCGCGGCCTTCACGGTCCACAACGCCTCTCAGGGGAGGTCGTCGTTCTATCTTATTACGGGCTGCGCGGCGGTATCGATGATGATGGTGCAGCTCGCGCTGAACGTATTCGGCGCCTTCGATATACTACCCTTTACGGGCGTCACCTTCCCCTTCGTCTCCATAGGCGGCTCGAGCCTCATTTCCTGCTGGGCCATGCTCGCCTATATCAAAGCGACAGATACGCGGAAGGGAGCGAGCTTCACGGTCAAGGACCCTGTAAAGATGCACGACCTCAACGAGTTCACCGAGCGGGACGAGGAGACCGAGGACGAGACCGGCAGCGACAGGAACCTCTTCGACAGACGCGGAGAGAAAAGGAGAGGTAAAAAATGAAAAGAATGCGAAACCGCTCGTATTTTGCGATGATTATTGCGGCCGGTCTTGTTTTCGGATTCGTTATATTTGCGATAAGATATTACGCCGACGGCAAGAAGTGGGTCATGCTTCAGGCGGACCAGAGTGTCTTTAATCAGGGCGTTCTCGACAAGGGCGTCCTCACCGACAGGAACGGCGTCGTGCTCGCGGCGGCCGGGAACGGAACATTTTCCTACGCAAATGATGCCTCCGTCAGAAAGGCCTGTCTGCATGTCGTCGGGGATTACGGCGGCAACATCGGAACCGGAGCACTCTCCGTTTTCAGCTATAAGCTGGCGGGCTACAACATGGTGAACGGCCTCGCGAGTCTCTCGGGAAAGGGAGGAACGGTAAAGCTTTCGGTGGATTCCAGACTGAACGTGACGGCCCTGAACGCGCTGAGAGGCAGGAAGGGAGCTGTCCTTGTTTCAAACTACAAGACGGGCGAGATCCTCTGTATGGTGAGTACGCCGACCTACGACCCGAACACCAAACCCGATCTCAGCGGCACGGCCTACGACGGCGTGTATATTAACCGCTGTATCGGGGCAACTTTCACGCCCGGCTCGGTTTTCAAGCTCATTACTCTTGCCGCGGCGATAGAAAATATTCCCGACTTAAAGGATAAGACTTTCACCTGCTCCGGAAGCACGCAGGTCGGCGGAGACACCGTCATCTGTACCGGAAAGCACGGAAGCCAGAACATAGAGCAGGCTCTCGCCAACTCCTGCAATGTCGCCTTCTCGGACATTTCACAGGAGCTCGGGCCTGGCAAGATCTATGACTACGCGGACAAATTTGGCTTTCTGGACAGCCTTAACGTGAGCGGGATAAAAACTGCGGCCGGAAATATCGACAAGGGTCCCGCGGGCACCTCCTATCTGAGCTGGATGGGCATCGGCCAGTTCAACGACCTCATTTCGCCGATAGCGATGCTGAGATATGTCTCAGCAATTGCGAACGACGGCGTGGCGCAGGAACCGGTGCTGTTGAAGGGCCAGTCAGGCGGTACGGCGCGGCTGCTGAAATCGGACACGGCGGAAGAAATCAAAGAAATGATGGCCTATAACGTTTCGGCTGAATACGGACAGGGAAATTTCCCGAACCTGAAAATCTGCGCGAAGACCGGCACGGCGGAGCTGGGTGACGGAACTTCAAACGCCTGGTTCGTCGGCTTCCTCAACGACGGCGACAATCCTCTGGCCTTCACCGTGGTCATTGAGAGAGGCGGCGGAGGACTCGCGAATGCGGGACCCGTCGCGAACGCGGTGCTGCAGGCCGCGGTCGCGAAATCATGAGAAACACTAAGGCCGCAGCCGGAAGGAGTTTTGGCTGCGGCCTATAACGCGATGACAGCGGATAAAAGGTAAAATTATGAATGATATATCGATCCACGGGCTGGTAAAGGCCTTTGAACAGGATAAAAATGTTTTGGACGGGCTCACTTTTGACGTTATGTGCGGAGAGAGGGTTGGAATACTCGGTAAAAACGGCACAGGGAAGACGACACTTTTCCGGATACTCACGGGCGAACTGCGCCCGGACGAGGGAGAAGTCGTAATCGCTGCCGGCAAGCGACTCGGGCTGATTTCACAGATTCCCGTCTACCCAGAGGGCTACAGAGTCGAGGATGTGCTGAAAACCGCACACGAGCGCATCTTTGCACTCGAAAAAAGAATGACAGAGCTGACAGAACAAATGTCGGGGAGCAATTTCGAGTCTATTCTGCGCGATTATGATGCCGCGGTAGTGGAATATGAAAGACTTCAGGGCTATTCGGCGGAAGTCGAGAGAAACAGGGTCGCGAACGGGCTTGAGATAAACGAGAATATGAGGAAACAGCTCTTTTCGAAGCTCTCCGGCGGGGAGAAGACACGCGTCAATCTGGCCAGACTCATACTCGAGGACACCGACATACTGCTCCTTGACGAGCCGACGAACCATCTCGATCTTAAGGCGACCGAGTGGCTCGAGGACTATCTTCTCAAATTCCGCGGGACGGTTCTCGCAATATCGCACGACAGGTATTTTCTGGACAGGACGGTTCAGAGAACGGTCGAAATATCCTGCGGGAAGGCGGAGTTCTACAGCGGAAATTACAGCTTTTACGTTGCCGAGAAACAGCGCAGGTATGAGGAGCAACTCAAAAAATACGAGAAGGAACAGGCAAAGCTGGAGCAACTCGAGGCCGCAGCCGAAAAACTGCACCTTTGGGCCTTCATGGGAAACGACGCGCTGCACAAGCGTGCCTTCTCCATGGAAAAGCGAATGGAGCGTATCGCTCAGACGGACAGGCCGAAGACAGAAAGAGCGATGAAAATCAAGTTTGCCGAGAGGGAGTTCTCCGGGGACGAGGTGCTTATAGTCGACGGCGTTTCAAAAGCCTTCGGGGACAGGACGCTCTTCTCCGGCCTCGAACTAATTATCGAGGGCGGAGAGCGCATAGCGCTCATAGGCGACAACGGCACGGGAAAGACGACGCTTCTGAAGCTGATAATGGGCGAGGATATCCCGGACAGCGGTATGGTGAGGCGCGGGCCCTCGGTAAAAACGGCATATCTGCCGCAAATCATCAGATTTGAAAATCCGAACAGAAGCCTTTTGGATACGATGCTCTACTCCGAAAAGTGTACGCCGCAGACGGCCCGCGACAGGCTCGGCAGTTTTCGCTTTTCCGGAGAGGACGTTTTTAAGCCCGTCTCGGCGCTTTCCGGCGGTGAGCAGAGCAGGCTCCGCCTGTGTATGCTCATGCGCGGGGAGGTAAACTTCCTTATTCTCGATGAGCCGACAAACCACCTGGACATACAGTCGAGAGAGTGGATAGAAGAAGCGGTGGAAGCCTATGGGGAGGCCCTTCTCTTTGTCTCGCACGACCGCTATTTCATCGAGAAGTTCGCGACGCGCATTTGGGCGTTGGAGAAAGGGGCGATAACGGACTTCCGCGGCGGATTTGCCGAGTACCGCGAATACCTGAAAAAACAGGAGGAGGCAGCCACGCGCGAAAAGCAAAGGAGCGCTCTCCCGCGGGAGAATAAAAAGGACCCGCGCAGGAACCCCGCAGCCGAAAACGAAAAGCTGCTCCGCAGGGCCGAGCGGGATATCGAAAAGCTTGAAAATAAGCTCAGGGAGCTGGAAGAGGAGTATGAGGCGAATTCCTCCGACTACAAAAAGCTCATCGAGTTGGACGTCGAAAAGACCGCTCTGCGGGAGGAGCTTGACGGGCTGTACCTCAAATGGGAGGAACTGTCCGAGCAGCAGTGAGCCTCCGACGCAAATAAGAATCAAGAGGCAGTAACATGAAAACGGATAAAAAGTCGTTTCCGGCACTTATATTCTGGACGGCTGAGGCGCTTGCGCTTCTGGCAGCCTACTTCTGCGAATTCCGCATGGTAGGGTACTTCGCATTTGCCTGCATTTTGCTGGCCGTCGCGGTAATCATGCCGCTTTACAGAATTATCGGGGCTTACGCCGGAAAAAATCCACGTCGCGCGAAGAAATTCAAAGTGGGGCTGACTTCGCTCATAGGCATTGCCCTTGCCGGCCTCATCGGGATCGAAATACCCATTATAGTGTCCGCACGGACGGACAACAACCCGGAAGCACCTTACCTTGTGGTGCTCGGCGCGCAGGTCGTCGGGACGCAGCCCTCGCAATCGCTCTGGGACAGACTGCTTACGGCCAGGGACTATCTGGACGCATATCCTGACGCAAAAGCCGTTGTATCGGGGGGGCAGGGCGAGGGCGAGAACATCTCGGAGGCTGAATGCATGAAGGAATGGCTTGTCTCAAACGGTATTTCTGAAAACAGGATACTGATGGAGGCAAAATCCACCTCCACCTATGAAAATATCAAAAATTCGCTTTCGGTTATTAAGGAGGACGGCGGTGATTCCTCCGGCAGGATAGCCATAGCCACAAGCGAATACCATGTATATAGGGCAAAGCTTAATGCCAAAAAGCTCGGCGCACAGCCGCTCGGTGTCGCGGCGCGCTCCTACGAGCGGCTTCAGATGTGCGCCTTTTTTGTCAGGGAGGCCTTCGGCGTAGCAGTTGCTCTGCTGACATGAGGAGCCTGTAGCGGAGAAAGCAGCCGGATAGTGCCATTGCTGCAGTGCGCCATACACAAAATTCCGTCGTCAAAATATTCGCAGTGCATAATTTGTGCGTTTTAACATGCTTATTGTCATTTGGTAAGCTTTTATTTGTTGATTTATCCGTTAAATTGATATACAATAAAAAAGTATTGTTGTTACATATGCCCTGTTCTCATGCCAGGTTTCGGCGCGGGAGCTTAAAGCGGTAAAAAAATCATGACAACAGATAAGCTGCTTGTTGAAGTGAAGGGTGTAGGGAGGGAACTGGAATGTACGATTCAGAAACATTATCTAACATGGGTAAATACCGAGTGCGTTTTTCCGGTAAACATGAGGCGATATACGATTTTGATACTGGAAAGCACTACACTTATTCCGACATGGACCGGCGCTCCGATAAACTGGCCTGGTTTCTTATCGAAAAGCTCGGACTGAAAAAGGGGGACAGAATAGGCTTTTGCGCAACCAATTCCGTCGCTTTTTTCGACGCATTCTACACTACTTTCAAAACCGGAATCATCATCACCACATATAACTGCCTTTTAAGGGAGAAGGAACTCTTTTCACTCATCAGAAACGAAGAACCGAAAGTGTTGTTCTATTCCTCCGAGTTCTTCTTCACCGTGGCGAGCCTTCGCGAAGAGGGTTTTAACCAGGAATTCATCTGTTTGGACGAACGGAACGACGGCGATACATACTGCTATGCCGACATTATGGACAGTGAGGACATTTCAGTTCCCGCTCCGCCGGAACTCGACTTCGAGGACATTCAGATGCTCATCCATACGGGAGGAACCACAGGTACGCCGAAAGCGGCCATGATGTCTTTCCGTTCGATTTTTTATAATTCACTGGCCGACTCACAGGGCTTCCAGCTCGGCGAGACGGACACTGCAATCCTCACACTGCCGCTCTTCCACACGGCGGGCTGGAATGTCCTGACTCTGCCCTTGCTGATGATAGGCGGGAGACTGATAATTATGCGCGGCTTCAATCCGGAAAAGGTGCTGAGGGCAATCCGCGAGGAAAAGCCCACCTTCGGAATTTCTGTGGAAACGATGTACAAGGCCATGGCGATGCATCCCGATTTTTCCAAAACGGATTTCTCCTGCTACCGCTGCCTTGTCACGGGAGCGGCTCCCACGGGCAGGGAGCTGCTCGAGATATACTGGAACCGCGGCGTAAAGATGGTCAATGCCTATGGCATGACCGAGATCGGGCCAAACAATATGTGCCATCCGGTCGGACTTGCGAGCATAGACGACGTTCGTGCCAAGTGGAATTCCTGCGGCATACCCGCGCCCTATAACCAGCTCCGCTTCGTAGACGACGAGGGGAAAGATGTCGCCCAGGGCGAACGCGGCGAAATGCTATTCAAAAGCAAGCTGCTTTTCTCGGGCTATTGGAACAACCCGGAGGCAAGCAAAAAAATCCTGCAGGACGGGTGGGTGCATACCGGGGATATGGGCTACCTCGACGAGGACGGCTTCTGTTATATCAGCGGCAGAAAGAAAAACATGTTCATCTCAGGCGGGGAGAACATATTCCCGCAGGAAATCGAGGACGTGATCATGCTGGTCCCCGGCATTCTGGAAGCCTGTATCATCGGCGTTCCGGACCCAAAATGGGGCGAGGTAGGCAGGGTGCTCGTGGTGAGAGCCCCGGGCATCAACGTCACGCGTGAGGAAATAATCATTGCGGTCAAAAAGGAGCTTTCCAGCATAAAGGTTCCGAAATATATCACATTTGTTGAAAGTGTGCCGAAAAACGCCGTGGGTAAGCGCGATCTCAACGAGATAAGGAAGGTATACGGCCAGGCCGAGGACTAGAGTGCCTGCCCTGAAAGAGCACAACGTCACAGAAGGCGGGACTGTTCGGCCGGTTTGTCCCAACGGCCCCTCCGCTGCGAGCTATTTCCGCAAAAACTGTTAATTTTCCTTGACAAGAGAAATGGCGCGTGATAGACTAACAAGGCCGCATTGAGAGGGCTTCAAGAGAAACCACGGTTTCCGCCCTAAGAGCGAGACTCCGAGAGAGGCAGGTGCATTGAGTTAATGAAGCACGCCATAATTGAAACAGGCGGTAAGCAGTACCGCGTTGCCGAGGGTGACGTCATCTTTATCGAGAAGCTTGACGTTGAGAGCGGAGAAACGGTTACATTTGACCGCGTTCTCGCCGTCATTGATGAGGACGGCAGCAATTTCGGTTCTCCCGTTATCGCGGGAGCAAGCGTCACGGCCAGCGTCGTCAAGAACGGCAAGGCCAAAAAGGTTCGTGTTTTCAAGATGAAATCCAAAAAGGGTTATCGCTTGACAAAGGGTCACAGACAGCCCTACACTCAGGTACAAATCGGTACGATTACCGCTTAGTTCCGCAGAATATTTGACACGTGGAGGTGTGAAGCATGGCACATAAGAAGGGAATGGGTTCCACCAAGAATGGCCGCGACAGTGAGTCGAAGCGCCTTGGACCCAAAAGAGCTGACGGTCAGTTCGTACTCGCCGGCAACATCCTTGTCAGACAGCGCGGAACAAAGATCCACCCCGGTACCAACGTGGGCATCGGCGGTGACGACACGCTTTTCGCCCTTAGGGACGGAACGGTGAAGTTCGAGCGCTTAGACAAGGACCACAAAAAGGTCTCTGTCTACGAAGACATTGCACAGTAACCTTTAATTCGGCGGGCGCATTTTACGCCCGCCGTTTTTTTATTCCGAAAACCGACGATAATATTGATATCTATTTAAACGGAAACAGATATCGGCGGCCCTGACCATGAAGTGTTGATGTTCGCATCAATTTAAAAGGGAAAACGGGACGGGACGAAATCTTCAAACGGAGGTCCGAGATGTTTATAGATAAAGCGGGCATAGCTGTCCGGGCAGGAAAAGGCGGTGACGGCGCGGTCGCGTTTCACCGGGAAAAGTTCGTCGCGGCGGGAGGTCCGGACGGCGGAGACGGAGGCCGGGGCGGAAATATTCTCGTCATCGCGGACGACAATATGACAACGCTGATGGATTTCCGTTACCGACGCAAATATATCGCGGAAAACGGCGCTAACGGTTCGGGCAAGCGCTGCAGCGGCAAGGATGGCGCGGACGTCATCATAAAAGTACCGCGCGGCACGCTGATACGCGACAGGGAGACAAACGGCATTATCAGGGACATGTCCGACGGTGAGAGCTTTGTTCTCGCAAAGGGCGGCAGAGGCGGCTGGGGCAACAAGCATTTCGCAACCCCGACAAGACAGGTGCCGCATTTTGCAAGGCCGGGCAGCATAGGGGAGGCACGCGACGTCGTGCTGGAGCTGAAGCTGCTCGCGGACGTCGGACTCGTGGGCTTTCCGAACGTCGGAAAATCGACGCTGCTCTCCGTAGTTTCGAAGGCGCATCCGAAAATCGCAGATTACCATTTCACAACGCTTTTCCCAAACCTTGGCGTAGTCTACGTCTCGGAGGGCGTTTCCTTCGTAATGGCCGATATTCCGGGCATCATCGAGGGCGCGAGCGAGGGAGCGGGGCTGGGGCACGACTTTCTGCGCCATATAGACCGCTGCAGACTGCTCGTGCATCTCATCGACGCGTCCGGCAGCGAGGGGAGAGACCCCATAGAGGACTTCGAGGCGATAAACACGGAGCTCAGAGAGTACAGCCCGGAGCTTGCGGAGAGGCCCCAGATTGTCGTCGCGAATAAGTGCGACCTGATTCCGGAAGGCAGCGAGCTGCTCACGGACCTCAGAGACTATGTCACGGAGCTTGGCTACGATTTCTTTGAGATTTCTGCGGCTGCGCACGCGGGTACTCAGGAGCTCGTAAAGGTAATCGCCGAAAAGCTTGCTGGCCTTCCGCCGGTGAGGGTGTTCGAAGCGGACTATGTCGCTCCGGAGCCCGTCATAGATACCTCGGCCGCGCTAGAGATAGAGGAGTGCGAAGGGATCTGGTTCGTCGAGGGACCCTGGCTGGAGAAGCTGGTCGCAACGGTCAATTTTTCCGACTACGAGTCGAGAATGTACTTCGATCGAATGATGCGTGAGGCCGGCGTCTTCCAGCGTATGGAGGCGATGGGGATCAAGGATGGCGACACCGTCAACATCTACAACCTGGAGTTTGCCTATCAGTCCTAATCAGCATACTGCGTTTTGACCGGAAACCGCCCTTCGGACGGAACCGCGCGTCCTGGGGGACAGATAAACGGAATCAGCCCGGCACCTTGAAGAGTCGGGCTGATTCCGTTTGTTATTTGTGTTTTCTGTAGATAGAAGGCTTAATATACGTGTAGTCGCAATCGTTCCGGTTAATCGTTTCGGAGTGACCGATGAAGAGGTAACCGCCCTCGGCTGTGGACTGATAGAACTTTTTAACTACTGCCTGAGATGTGGGCTGCTTAAAATAGATCATCACATTTCGGCAGAATATCACGTCGTATGTTTTGGGCGGGAAGGGGTCCATGAGGTTGAAGCGGGCAAAGTTAATTTGCTTGCGCAGCGAATCCTTAACCTGATAGCTCCCCTCGCCGAGAGAAGTCATATAATTCCGGCGCCAGGCTTCTGGCATCGCATTGAGCTGATTCTCCTGATAGACTCCCTTTTTCGCGATTTCAAGCGCGCGGGTCGAGACGTCTGTGGCACTGATCGACACATTCCACGAGAGCCTTTTTACGCCGAGAGCCGAATCGACGGCCATGGCGATGTTGTAGGGCTCCTCTCCGGTCGAGCAGCCCGCGCTCCAAATCCTGATGCTGCTCTTTTTGTCTTGGGCGAGAGCGGGGATAACGGTGTTCATCAGGTAATCGTAGTGCTCCATCTCGCGGTTAAAATAGGAGTAATTGGTCGTTATCCTGTTTATCAGGCCGTCCAACTTATCCGTGCCGGGGCTTTTTCTCAGAAGCTCTATGTACTGCGCATAGGATTTGAAACCATAGGCTTTGAGTTCTCCGGCAAGGCGCGCCTCAATAAGCTTGCGCTTCTGCGAGAGTTCGATTCCGTATCTTTCACGGACGAACTGGACAAAGTAATCAAATTCGCTGTCTGTAAGTCTGACAAAGTTTGTATCAATATAATCCATATCTTATTTCCGGGTCAGCTGAGATTCTGGTCGAGGTCATCGCGGAAAAAGGCCTCGCAGTCGAGATTGAGCACGGTCTTGCCATCAAGGTCGCTTACCGAGTCGATATAGCTCGCACTGTTTTTCGGAGGGGCGATGATGTTTTCCTGCGGGACTGTCAGCACCTCGGACACCCTGTCGGCAATCAGGCCAATGTGCATGTCATGCAGATCAATGACGATTATGCAGGTAGCGTCGTCATACCCGCGCTCGACCATGCCGAGTTTTGCCCGCACATCAAGCACAGGGATAACCTTGCCTCGGAGATTGACTATTCCCTTTATGTAGGGGGAGACGCAGGGCAGGCGCGTTATAGGCTGGATGTTCAGAATCTCCAGCGCCATTGCGAGCGGAAGGCCGTAGTTCGTGTCGCCTATGCAGAACAGGAGGTATCTGTCTTGAAGGCCGTCGTATTTTACGCTTTCGGTAGCGGTTTCTGTCATGTTGTTTCCTGCCTTTCTCATTCTTTGCGGAGGGTGTTGACGTCCAATATAAGGCTGATGCTGCCGTCGCCGAGAACACTGCAGCCTGAAAGGCCCTTATTCTTCAGATCGTACCTGTTCAGGAAAATCGGGAAAGGTTTGACGACCACCTGATATTCGCCGATCAACTCGTCGGTGAATATACAGTAGCCGCTTCCGCCGCAGTCAACCTGTATCATAATCCCCTCCAAAAGGTTTTCAGTGCCGGACTCAATCGAGTAGACATCGCGCAGCCTGAGCACAGGGAAACACTCACCGCGAAGGATTATCATTTCGGAGCCGTCCGTGTTGTGGATTATCTGACTCTCGTCGCCTATCTTAAAGGACTGTCTTATCGCCGTTATCGGCAGGGTGAAGACGGTGCTGCCGACGGCTATGTTCATGCCGTCCACTATCGCGAGCGTGAGCGGTATCTTAATCGTGAAGGTGGTACCTTTGCCTTTTTCGCTCGCGATGGAGATTGTACCGCCGACCTGCTCAATGTTTTTCCTCACCACGTCCATACCGACGCCGCGGCCGGAAAATTCGGTGACCGCTGTGTTCGTCGAGAAACCGGGCAGAAGAATGAGGTTAAATATCTCCTTCTCGGTATACTCGCTTTCGGGTTTTGTGAGGAGACCGCTGCTCCTCGCCTTTTTGAGGAGCTTGTCGGTGTCGAGACCGGACCCGTCGTCCGAGATGGTTATGAATATCTCGCCACCGGTGTTTTTGGCGGAGATCGTGATGCGACCGGTTTCAGGCTTGCCGAGCGCAAGGCGCTCCTCGGGCAGTTCAATCGCGTGGTCCATGGAATTCCGAATCATGTGCATGAAAGGGTCGACGATCGCGTCGTTTATGGTCTTGTCGACCTCGGTGTCCCCGCCCTCGGTGATGAGTTCGGCTTTTTTCCCGAGTTTCTTAGACATATCGCGGACTATCCTGTCCATTTTAAAGAAGGTACCCTGCAGAGGGACCATCCTTATCGACATCACAATGTCCTGCAACTCGTCGGTAAGCTTCCGAAGCTCGCGTATGGACTTTGTGAAGCTGTCGAGATGCAGGCCTTTGAGGTCGGGGTTGCCGACGACCATTGACTCTGCTGTGACAATTTCTCCGACGAGATCCATAAGATGATCGAGCTTTGTCTGGTTAACGCTGATCAGGCTCTGCTTTACGCCCTTCGAAAGGTTCTGCGCCTCGGATTTTGCCTGCGCTGCCGTTCCCTCGTCGGCTTCGCCGGGGGCGGGCGAAGCCTTCTCGGTTTTCTTATCTTCGGGCGCGGCGGCGTTTTCGAGTATTTCATAGGATTTGACATTCAGTGAACTCTCAATAACCTTGGCTAAATCGTCGACAGAGCCGGCGGGCCTGCATAAAACAAGGAAGCCGTCCCTGATTATCGCGGCGGACGCGGAGGAATCGTTTTCTGGATTGGCGGGGACGGAACTCAGTTCCTCGCAGTAGGGCTGCAGCAGGTTGAGAAGCATAAAGGCCCTGATGTTTTCCATGCCGCAGTCGGCCTCGAAAACGATGCGAATCCTTACGGCGTCGGGAGATACCGGCTTTTCCTGCGGAGGAGCGGGGACGCTTTCGACAACGGGAGGCCGCTCGCCCTTTATGACACCCGCCTGCTGTTCGAGCTGGGCGATGATCTCGGAGGGATCGCCCTCCGCATAGCTCTCACCCTGCAGGCCTTCCATTTCTTTCTTGAAAAAGTCAGAGGCCTGAAACACAAGGTCGAATATGGAGTTGAAAACGAGCGCGAGCTTCGATGGGTTCTCGCGCAGAATGTAGAACACATCTTCCACCGAGTGCGCCAGAGAGGAGATGCCGCCGTAATTCATCATCGCCGCAGAACCTTTTATGGTGTGGGTAATGCGGAAAATGGTGTTTATGTTCTCTTCGGTTATACTTTTGGCGCGCTCGGACTCAAGAAGAATATTGTCGAGCTGCTCAAGCATCCCTTCCGTCTCATGGATAAAGACCTCAAGCAATGATTCCATGCCAAAATCGTCGTTGCTCATATTAACACCTACCCTATACAGCTTCATTGTATTTATTCAACGCAGAATCCGAAAATCAACTTTATAAAAATAAAATATAAGACTTGTTGAATTTTAAAAAAGGCGTAGAATAAATAATGATGAATAATAGTATCTATGTCGGAGGGCAAAACGATGCCTGAAATCGAGCGCCTGACGATGCCGCTGGTAAACGGCAGCAGGCCTTTACAGCAGAAGATCGGACCCGCCGGCGGCGACACCTTCAGTGTTGACGGAATGCGGGAAGCCGCAGGAAAAAGCGCCGCGGCGGAGAGCGCGGCGGAGAGCGTTGTCAACGAGGGCAGCCTTACTCCGGCGATGCTCCTCTCCATGCTGAAGGACCCCGAACTGAGTACCGTGTTTATTAAAAATATATCGATGCTGTATGATCTTGTCAGGACTATGCCTGGGGAAACTGGTGAGGTGCCGGACGGCGGAACTGGGAAGCTCTTCCTTGCCCCAGAAGAGATAATTCAGGAGCTCAAAGCCCAGATGGATGAATCTTCTGTATTTAAGGGAGAAATATTTGACTTTTTGAGAGAAATGAGCGAAAATTATCGTACGGTCCCCGAAACGCAGAATGCGCTCGCGGATTTTCTTCGCTCGGTATACAGCAGCGGCAATCAGCACGAGGTGCTCACCTCTGCGATGCGCAGCCTTGAAAGCCTGCAAAACGCCTGCCCACAGGATAGCGAGGCGGCAATAAAGCTCGGAGAACTCATTAAGGACTTCGGCTCCGGGGGCGCAAAGGACAATTTTCCCGAGCTGAGACAGCGGGCACTGGCTGCCGCCGGAGAATTGACGGAAGGCGTTTCCCAGAATAAGACTGCGGAGACCGCCCATGCGCTTAGATACAACCTTTCACGTTTTGAGGCCAGTTCGGAGAATCTGCTCGAAAACGCACTCAGGCTGTGGCAGCGTCTCGGAGACAAAGAGAGAAGGCAGTTCGCCGAGCTCTTTGAATCCGCCGCTTTATCTCCGGGCGCAAACAAAAGCGGCGGGGCTGGGAGCTCAAAGGTCATGGCCGCGCTCGCGGAGCTTATCTCCGATAAAACGGAGAACGCGAAGACCGCAGATGAAGCGGACAGGCTCACCAGCGTACTGCGAAACCTGCTGATGACCCCCTGCAGCTATGCGCCTCTGTTGCACGGCATTATACCGCTGAGACTCTGGGACACGGGTGCGCTTGCGGAGCTCTGGGCCGACCCCGACGGAGGCGGCGAGGGACAAAACGGAGCCAAGAACTCCGTACATGTGCTTATGACTGCGGATGTCGAGGGCGCGGGACGCTTCGAGGCTGAATTTTTTCTCAGGGAAAACACACTGGATTTTGCGCTATTCTGCCCAGAGGGTGCGGCTGCGGATTACGGGCCGCTCATACGCGATATGCCGAAATTCCTGCGCGGGACGCCTTACAGTCTCGGCAGAGCGGAGGTGGCGCCGCTCGTCAGACAGCGCTCGCTCTCAGAGGTTTTCGGAACTCTTCCGAAAAGGAGGATCGCGGTCGATGTTAAGGTCTGAAATGAAAGCCGCCGCGCTCAAATACGAACCCGAAAAGGATTTCGCTCCCGTAGTGGTTGCCGCTGGCTGCGGACACACGGCGGACAGGATTATTGCACTTGCGGAAAAGTCCGGCGTCCCGGTATACAGGGATGACAGCGCGGCTTCCGTTCTTTGTATGCTCGACGCAGGCAGGGACATTCCGCCGGAGCTGTACGAGGTGATTGCCAAGGTCTACTGCGCACTGCTGTATACGGCGGAGAAAAACAAAAACAGGACAGGGTGATGTTGAGATGGAGATACACATCGTACGGCAGGCAATAATGGACGCCAGCGGAAAACTCGCGGCCTATGAGCTTGTCTATTTTAAGGACGCGAGCAGCCTTTACAATCAGAGGGACGCGCGCGCCGCGAACGCCATCGCGGCCTTCTTCAGCGAGCCTGGCTCCGGAAGCTTCTTCGGAGGGAAGGACTGTTTTCTGACCTTTACTCCGAATCTCCTGATGAAGGAAATCCCGAATATATTCGACCCGAAAAAAATGGTCATACAGATTGAGGAGAATATACTCGTTAGCCCTGAGGCAACGGAAAAGCTCCTGAATTACTGGCGAAAGGGCTACCGCATTGCGGCGATAGGCTTCGACTTTAAGCGCAGTTTCCTGAACATGCTGCCGTATCTGGAGATAATCAAAGTCGATTTTTCAGCAAACGACAGGAACACGCTCGACAAGATATGCGCTCTCGCCAGGAGCTTCGGGAAGAAGATAGCGGCTTATGGCCTTTCCTCTCCGGAACTGAAGGAATTGGCACAGTCTTACGGCTGCGAGTACTATCAGGGAGAGAGCGTTGCGGAGATGGTCGGGACAACGCTCGTAAAGCCAGATCATCAACGCGCGAATTTTGTCCGGCTGATTGGCGCAATTTCGGCGGAGATGCCAGATTTCAGCGAAATAACAAAAATGATATCCCTCGACGTCACCCTGTCCTATTCGATACTCAAGCTTGTCAACTCCGCGTATTTTGCCCTGCCGAACAAGGTGAAGGACGTTAAGCAGGCTCTTAATATGCTCGGACTGAATCAGCTGCGGCAGTGGTTATTTCTGCTCAGCTTCTCTGACGGCGGCGGAGTCTCCGACGAAATCATAAAGCTCTCCTTCCTGCGAGCCATTTTTTGTCAGGAGCTCTCGGAGCACATACCACTGAGACCAGTTTCAAGGGGCGAGGCCTATCTGCTCGGAATGTTTTCTACTCTCGGCGCTCTTCTCGAAGTGCCATTAGAGAGTGCTGTCGGGGAGCTCCCTCTCTCGGATGAACTCATGGGAGGTCTGCTCGGAGAAGAAGGCGCCTACTCGCGGCTTTTGAAACTCTGTCTCTCGTATGAAAAGGGCAAATGGAGCGAGGTCGAGGAATTTGCTTCCGCACTGGGATTGCCGGAAAGTTTGATAAAGGATAAATATATGAAAGCGGTAGGGTATGTGGACACTACCTGGTCGGAGCTAAAAGGCGCTCTGAATAATTAGCATAGAATGGCGGTGTGGCTTTGAACGGTCGTATCAGTGACTATGTCGGTTCGTCCTGCGAAGTCAAAACAATGGAAAACGATCTGCTCCTGGTCGGAAAGATCAGGGCGGTCCTCGAAGATAACGGAATTGCTCTTGAGATCGTATCCTCGGATGACGAGGCGATGCCGGCGGCAGCTTACGGCATACCAGTCAAAATTAATATTTTCAGCAGTAAAAACGGCTTTTTGAGCCTTGGCGGACGCGTTTACATCACACATGAAAGCTTCTGGAGAATCAATGAGATCGGCGCTCTGGGCGAGAACGAGCGGAGGGGCTATTTCAGAATCAAGATTAGGACGCAGGCCGAGGTTATGGGCCCGGACAAGTCGAGAAGGATAAGAAAGTTCAAATGTCTTGTGACAAGCGTCAGCCTTTCAGGGATCCTGATCGCGGTTGACGACGAGGAGTGTTACTTCCGAGAGGGTACGCAGGTCACGGTGAACGGACTGCACGTTTTCGATGGAGGAGAGACCTTCCAAGTGAAATGTACGGTGCACAGGATAGACAAGAACCGTTCGCTCGGGACACTCTACGGTTGCTGTTTCGACGACATGACGATCAGAGAGGCGAACAGACTCTGCCGTGAGATATTTAAGCAGCAGCGCGCGGATATACAGCGCAGGCGGGGCTGCGGGTCTTGAGCTGTAAGCCGTACGCGCCTTTGCAAAAAATATTCTCAGGCCCCGGCTGAAGACACTGTCTTCAGCCGGGGCCTGAGAATATTTACTGTCTATCTGTTTTCACTGAAATTGAGCAGACTCCCGCTGTTGCTGCCGGGGACGGGTTCATAGACCGAAACCAGAGCCTTTCTTTTCTTGACGGCTTTGATATTTTCCCTGCACTCACGCATCATCCGGGAGGTCAGCTCAAGCGCGCGCCCGTTCCGCTCGGAGAGCTTGTCGACAGTCCCGCGTATCTCTTCAAGCAGACCAAAAACTTCGGCATACTCGGGAAATTCGACGCTCATCCCCGGGGACTTCATAAGAAGAGCCGATCTGAGCTGCGCATTTCCCACCCCGTCCAAAGCGGAGAGGTATTCCCTATGCGCTTTATCGACGCTGTCCATATAGTTTTGCCGCGTATTGTCCAGATTTTCGTCTGGCTTGTCGTGCCCCTTTTCGAGAGCAAGTACGCTGAGACGAAGACAGGACAGCACGCCCTTATAGTTGTAAAGCTCTTCACGGGCGAGAGTCGAAAGCTTTTCTGGAAGGTTCATACGCAATTAACCTGCGACATCGCGTTTTCATGGCTGCTGGCTTCAAGCTGTTCCCAGGCGGATTTGATATTGGTCATCATATCGATAAGCTGGGTCAAAATCTCCTTGTCCTTTTTAATGTTTGCCATGACCAGCATCTTGTGCATATAGGTGTAGGAGTCAAAAAGCACTTTGGAAACGGGGTAGCGCATATCGAGAATACCCCGCAGATAGAGAACGATGTCCTCCGTTTTTATTATGAAGTTGTGCGCTTCGCAGGGCTTCTTGCTGTCTATGTGCATCATTGCGATATTCATGTTGAATATTGCCTTGTCGTAGAGCATGATAATGCGTTCGCCTGGCGACATGGTATAGACCGCCTGTTCCTGATACTTTTTGTAGTTATTGGAAATAGCCATGATAACCTCCAAGAAAATGAAATGAGTAATTCTGTGCGGACGGCGCGGATTATCAGCCTGACGAGAATGTGCTGGAAAGCCAAGAGGACAACGAATTGAACTTTACCATCTGGGCTTCAAGATTCGAATAAATTTGGTAATCTTTGTTTCGTTCTGTGGTCAGCTCGTCATTGAAATCATCGATTTTGTCCTTTTTATTCTTGATCTGGGTATAATAGGAGGACGTGGTGCCGGAATAGCCGTTGGAAGGGTTGCCTACCAGCGTGATGAGAGCGCCTTTCACGCCTGTTGTGCTGAGGTTGGAGCGCACTATGTCCGCGACTCTCCATAAGATACCGGACTGCTTGTAGCGGGTCTGCTTCTGAGCGTCCGTTGAGTACTGGGAATAGCTGACGCTTGCGGTCTGTGTGAGAAGCTGCATAACACCCTGGGGGTTGGAGTTGATCGCGTCCGTTAGTGTCTGGTCGTCTATCTTGAGCTGACCCATTTGAGTGTAGTCTCCGGTCGATATACCGATTCCGGTGAGCGTGGTGGCGATGCTGCTGCCGGTGGAAAGATTGTCAACATTGTCGTACCAGACTGAGCGCAGTGAATTATAGATGGATTCAAGGTAGGAGTCGTTGTTGAGAAGTCCGCTTTTAGCCTTGGCGTTCCACTGGGTGATCTCGTCAGAAGTCATGCCCGTCTTCTGTGTACTGGTTAGGGGTTTGTAATCCTTGTTGACCGTCTCTGAAAGGAGGTCGGTGACAGTCTTAAGCATGGTGTTGTAGGCTGTCACATAGTTGCTGATCTTTGACTTGATATCGCTGACGTTGTAGCCGATGTTGACGGTAAAGCCACTGGATGTTGTGGCCTTGAGAGTATAGGTTGCGCCGTTTATTTCGAAGGAATTGGAGCTTCTTGTGAGCGTCGTGAGGCTCGAGGCGTCCGTGCCGCCGTTAAGGCCGACTTTTACAACGGCGTCCGTCCCGGCGGTGCTGACGCCGGTGCCCAGAATAGATGAGAGAAAGGACCCTTCCGTGTCGGACCAGGTGAGCGAGGAACCCGTTCCTGTGGTCGTCGACGTAAGGTTGAATTTATCCGTTATGTTCGAATAACTGAGCTTGACTCCGATGTCAGAGTCGTTTATATAATCCATGATGTTCTGCATTGTGGCGCTTGAGGTGAAGGAAAAGGCAGTGCCGTCAATGCTGAAATCCACAGTGCTTCCGGGTGAGTTCCTAAGACCGATATCCGCGAGAGTATCCGACAAAGTCAGCCTGTTCGAGGCGCCGTCCGTAAAACTGATGACGCTGGAGGCTTCGCTTTCGGGGGTTCCGCAGTTTTCAAGTTTGACCGTGCTGCTTGTCGAGTCTAACGATAAGGTGCCGTCGCCGTTGTTTGTGACCGTTATCCTGCCTGAGCCAAAAGAGGTGTTCAAAAGAGACTGCAGATCCGTTGCAACGCCGGAGGCGTTGCTGTACGACCCGGAAAAGGTAATGGTCTTTTCCACGCCGTCAAGGCTGACCTTCATTGATTTGCCGGTGAGGTTTGAGACGGTGGAGTTGGTTACAGTTATGGTCGGCGTGGAGGAAACGGCCGAGGAGCTTGTAACGGAGGCGCCCGTGGCAAGACTGTCAATTTCGGCAATGTAGACGTTTCCGGCCGTCGAATTCGAACTTGTGGTAACGGTGGCATAGTTTGATCCGGAGTTTGTGGCGGTGAGAGTTTTCAGATCATTGGCTATTGACAGGGAAAAGGAGGACGAGCCGCAGTAGGTATTCATGAACGAATACAGCGAACTGGTGACGGTCTCATAATCCGACTGCTTCCATTCGAGCACCTGCTTGTCCTGATTTGCTGAGTCAATCTTCGCCTGCGTCCCGGCAGTGAGCCCCTTGACGATAGAGTCAATGTCAAGCCCGGTGGCAAGGCCGGTTATTCGGTTTGAATTACTGACACTTGAAACGGTGGACATAGCGATAACCTCTTTCCCATCCCGTTGCCGGAGAATTCAATTCGCGTCTGTATAATATTTCGTCCAACGCGGCTAAAACTTTAGCACTGCTTTGTATATTAATTCTAATATTAAATAAAATCAATAATTTTTATTGACTTTTAATTTTTTGGATATTATTATCAGAGTAGAAATAAATCGAATAATGTCGAGTGTTATCGACAAAGGCAAACCCGTCGCAAGGCGGGGACGCAAAGCTACAGGGCCTGAAACATGGCAGCCAGTTACCGAAATAGCGCTTTTTTTGCACCCAAAAATGGATTACTGGCCTCTGGCAGGCAGGAAAGGGGGCGTATCCCGGAATTTTCCGCAGAAACGGCTTATGAATTCATAGGAAAGGAAGTGTAATTGTGGCGGTCACGGCGACAGGCAGCAGTACGGACGATATTTATCTCAACAGCAAAAAATCTTCATCAACCGCGTCAAGCTCAGGCGGCAATTCCCTCACGCTTACGGATTTCTACAGAATCCTTGCGGCTCAGCTCAAGAACCAGAGCATGTACGACTCAACGGACAATAGCCAGTACATTGCGCAGATGGTACAGTTTGCGATGCTCTCGCAGATGCAGACGATGACGAATTCAGTGGATTCCTCGACAGCGGTGTCCATGATCGGGAAAAAGGTCAGTCTCTCTTCGACTGATTCAAACGGCACAACGAGTACGACATCGGGTACGGTTGACAGCGTCGGGTACAAGAGCGGGGCGCCGTATCTGAAAGTTGGCGGCACTTATTACCCGCTGAGCGACGTAACGTCCGTTCAGAGCAGCTCATGAAAAGTTGAAGGAAGACTGATTTTATGAACATCGACACAGAGAGCCTGATGTCCAGAATCGGTTCCATTGCCTCGCAGGCGGAAAAGCTTGGTGGGGCTGGAACGGATAAGACGCAGGAGAAGAAGGGCGTCTCCTTTGGAAGTCTCCTTTCGCAGGAGATCAAAAAGCAGGAGGAACTGACCTTTTCAAAGCACGCGGAGACGAGAATGGCTCAGAGGGACATGTCGCTGTCGGACAGCGATATGCAGAGACTTACCCAGGCCGTGGATAAGGCCGGAGGGAAGGGGGTACAGAACACTCTGGTGCTCATGGACGAAAAGGCGTTCATCGTGAACGTGCCGCACAGTGTCGTGATAACGGCGATGAACGGACAGGACCTCAGGGAAAACGTATTCACAAACATAGACGGCGCGGTCATTGTATAGCCGGACCTTTTACGGGGGCTATCGTATTTCCGATTACAGAGGAGATACAGCGCACAAAAAACATCAATACGCACCGAACGGCAGTAAAGGACGCAACGGCGCGGAATAATGAAGAAAGGTCAAAAAAATATGTTAAAATCACTGACTTCGGCCGTATCCGGCCTTAAGAATCATCAGACGCTTATGGATGTCATAGGCAACAACATAGCGAATGTCAACACGAGCGGCTTTCGCGCAAGCCGCGCGGTATTTTCAGACGTCTATTATCAGACGCTGCAGGGCGCAAGCGCTTCCAGCGCCTCGACAGGCGGAACCAACCCAAGCCAGATCGGCTACGGCTCCAAGGTCGCAACGGTCTATGTCAACAACTCCGATTCCAGTTATACGGAAACAGGCCGTCCGCTCGACCAGTACATAGACGGAGACGGCTATTTTGTTCTGAAGGATGCAACCAATAATACCAAGTATTCGAGAATAGGCAACTTTTACTTCGATGGAAGCGGCAACATGGTCGACGAGAACGGAAACTTTGTCTGTGATGCTTCCGGAAGTATAATAAATTTGGACAATACAAAGTCATATTCATCCGTATCTATCTCGTCGACAGGCCTGATTACGGCCGTACCCTCTGACGGAAGTGCTTCGGTCACCATGCAGATCGGACTAGTCAATTTCCCGAACCCGGACGGACTTGCGGAGGCCGGCAACGGTTATTACACCGCGACCACAAACTCCGGGACCGTGTCCACTGCCGCCAATCCGGGAAGCTCCGGGACAGGAACGCTCGTTTCCGGCGCGTTGGAGTCCTCAAACGTCGACCTTACAGATGAATTTACAAACATGATCGTCGCCGAAAGAGGCTACCAGGCAAACGCGCGTGTCATCACGACCTCGGACGAGATCCTGCAGGAGCTCGTCGGGCTCAAGAGATAAACGCAGCGCGTTTATCGGCAAACCAGTGAGGAGGAGAAAAATGGCAAAGCTGTTCAACAATGTTATAACAGTGTTCGTCATCTGCATACTCCTCCTCATAATCATACCGCTGAAGCCTGTGGTCCTCGACTTTATGTTCATTCTGAACATATCGCTCTCGCTGTGCATACTGCTGCTGACCATGTACATAAAGGAGCCGCTGGAGTTCTCGGTCTTCCCGTCGCTGCTGCTCATCACAACACTGATGCGGGTGGGCTTAAACGTGTCCTCCACGCGTCTCATCCTCGGCAACGGCGGACAGGCCGGCAGAGTCATCAAGGCCTTCGGGCAGTTCGTCATAGGCGGCAGCCCGATAGTCGGTTTCATCATCTTTCTCATCATTGTCATAGTACAGTTCGTCGTCATTACAAAGGGCTCCGAGCGCGTGGCCGAGGTCTCCGCAAGGTTCACGCTGGACGCCATGCCCGGAAAGCAGATGGCCATAGACGCCGATCTGAACTCTGGCCTGATCGACGAGAAAGGGGCGAAGCTCCGCAGGCAGAAGATCCAGCGCGAAGCCGACTTCTACGGGGCTATGGACGGCGCTTCGAAGTTCGTGAAGGGCGACGCCATCGTCTCCATCATTATCGTATGTATCAATATCATTGCCGGCACGATCATCGGGATGGTGACTCTGGGCAAGAGCCTTTCAGAGGTGCTGAACATCTACACGATCGCGACGGTAGGTGACGGGCTCGTATCGCAGATACCGGCGCTCATCATTTCAACGGCAACCGGCATGATCGTGACCAGAGCCGCCACCGAGAACAACCTCAGCACGGACCTTGCCAAGCAGCTCGTGGCCTACCCGATAATCATGATCATCACAGGGAGCGTTTTGCTCCTTATGTGCCTGCTCCCGGGCTTCCCGGTCGGCGTGCTGCTGCTGATAGGGGGCGCTTTCCTGTTCTTCGGGCTGAGACTGAATGCAAAGGACAAAAAGAAAGCTCCGGAGGAGACGGAAAACAAACCCGTCAGCGAGACCGAGTTCTACAAAAATACCGAGAATATCTATTCACTCCTCAGCGTTGAGCCTATCGAAATGGAGTTCGGTTACAGTCTGCTGCCCCTTGTCGACGAGAGGAAGGGCGGAACTTTCATTGACAGAGTGGTCATGCTGAGACGGCAGTTCGCTTCCGACATGGGCTTTGTCATGCCGCCAGTTCATCTGAAGGACAATATGTCCCTCAAGCCTAACCAGTATGTCGTGAAGCTCAGGGGCGAGGAGATCGCTCGGGGTGAAGTGCTCGTGGACCACTATCTCGCCATGAACCCCGAGGGCAAGGATTCCGACGGCATAGACGGCATAGACACGGTCGAGCCGGCATTCGGGCTGAAGGCGAAATGGGTCTCCGGCAAAGAGAGAGACAAGGCTGAGATGCTGGGATACACGACCATTGACCCATTGTCGGTGATAATAACGCACCTCTCGGAGCTTGTTAAGAAGCATTCCAGCGAGCTGCTCGGGCGCAAGGAGGTCATCTCCCTGCTGGACAACCTGAAGAAGACAAACAAAGAGTTGGCGGAGGATATCATACCTTCCGTCATCGGCACCGGCGAGCTGCAGAAGATCCTATGCAGCCTGCTGAACGAACAGATACCGATTAAAGACCTTCAGACGATACTCGAGACTATAGGAGAATACGGCGCTACCGTCAAGGACAGCGAGCTTCTGACCGAGTATGTGAGACAGGCGCTCAAACGGACAATTACCAGAAAATATGCGGAGAACGGCACTCTGAAGGTGCTGACGGTGAATCCGGAACTGGAAAATATCATTATGAACAGCGTAAGGAAGAACGAGCACGGCTCATACTTCTCGATGGACCCCGAGATGATGCAGAAGATCGTAAAGGCGCATCTGGACGAGATCGGGAAGGTGGAGGAGCTGGTGGATACGCCCATCGTCCTGATGTCTCCCGTTGTACGCCTATACTACAAAAAACTCATAAAACAGTTCACCAGTGGGACGACAGTGCTCTCCTTCAACGAGATTGAGCCGGACGTACAGGTACATTCGATCGGGACAATAACCGTGGGAGGATAACGCTTTGTATAAAACAGATGCCAGAACAATTACGGCGGAAACCTGGGAAGAGTATCAGAGAACGCACGACACCGAGATGCGCAACGAGATACTCATGGCTTATATCGACATTGTGACCTTCTCCGCACGGAGACTGAACGCCGTTTATAACGGCATGATGCAGACCGGCGACATTATTAATCAGGGTGTGCTGTCCCTTATCGAGTGCATAGACAGATACGACCCTTCAAGAGGCATACAGTTCGACACCTTCGCCTCTATACGCGTCCGCGGGGCGATTATCGACTATATCCGCAAGCAGGACTGGGTTCCCCGGCGCGTGCGCAAGAAGTCCAAGGAGATCGGCGACGCATACTGCGAGCTTCAGAACAAGACCGGCAGACAGGCCTCCGACACGGAGGTCGCGGAATATCTGGGCATGGACGTGGACGAGCTGAACAAAACGCTGGGCGAAGTGAACAGCGCCGCTGTGCTCTACTTTGAGGACCTGCTCCAGAATAACGCCGAAAATTTTGAGGAGCCGGACAAGACCCCGACTCCGGAACAGAAATTCCAGAAAACAGAGCTGAGAGAGCAGATGGCAGCCGCGATCGACAGGCTGGACGAGAAGGAAAAAACGGTGATCTCGCTTTACTATTATGAGAACCTGAAACTCAAGGAGATTGCGCTTGTGATGAACGTCACGGCCTCAAGAGTATCGCAGCTGCACTCAAGGGCACTTCTGAAGCTGCAGAGCATGCTGGGGGACTATGTTAAAGATTAACTTTTTTAATATTTCTGCCGATATATCTATCAGGGAGTGATATCAATGAAAATTAATCCTCTGGCTTTGGAATCCGCCTACAGCGCCACATTTGAGAAGGCGACTGCAAAAAAGAGCACGTCGGCAGATTTAGCGAAAAATGCCGTCGTCGACACTGCGGAGTCCTCCGTATCACGCGATTCGCTTGCGGACATCAAAACTGCGTCAGCCGCGGCTGCTGAAAAGGGGACTGACCCCGACAGGCTGAGGCAGCTCCGCGACGCGGTGGCGTCGGGTACGTATTCCGTTAGCGAAAGCGACATTGCGGGGGCAATACTCCGTTAAAGGATGCTAAAATGGAAGAATTTAAAACTATATCCCTGCTCCTATCACATCAGATGAAGATCTACAATGAACTGCTCGGACTTGAGAACGCGAAGACGCGAATACTTCTGGAGGGGAAAGCGCAGGAGCTGGACACTATTCTCAATGAGGAGCAGTCTCTAATAATGAAATCGGAGAACCTGGAAAACGAAAGAAGGGCTTTACAGGACGAAAAGGGTTTTGGGGAGATGAGCCTGAGGCAGATTATCGACAGGTACCCCGAGAGCCGCGAAGCCGGCCTTGACAGACAGTTTTGCGAGCTTGGGCGACTTATCGCAAAGCTTAAAAAGGCGAACGGCCTAAACAAAAGACTGGTGGAGGCCCGACTCGCAACGATGAGGCGCTTCTCACAGGAAAACGGCGGGGAAACAAACCGCCTGACCTATAACAAAGAGGGCATCCTGATATGAGTTCAACATTTTACGGACTTGATATTGCAAAAAGCGGCCTTGTCGCCAGCCAGCTCGCGCTCGACGTGACGTCGAACAACGTCTCGAACGTCGGCACGGACGGCTATACAAGGCAGGGTGTTGACCAGACCTCCGTCAGTTCGAGCGGAGGGGCCTTCAGATACGCGAATACTTCCGTACAAAGCGGAAAGGGTGTCTCTGTGAACTCGGTGACGCAGTACAGGGATTCCTTCCTCGATCTCCGGTACAGGAACGCGGAATCTACCTTTAACACCTATAACACGAATTTCTCGGTGCTGAGCAGCGTCAAAGGCATTTTCGACGAGACCAGCAACGACGGACTTATCAATTCCCTGCAGGGCTTTTATACTTCACTGGAAAACCTCTCGGGAAATTCCGGAGACGTATCCTACGCCAGCCTAGCGCGCTCATCCGCCAAAACCGTCACCGGTATGCTCAACCAGTACGCCAATCAGCTCTCCCAGATATCGGATGAGCAGGAGACAAATCTGACGACCTCTCTCACGGACGTGAACTCATACATACAGAAAATCAGCGTCCTGAACCAAAATATCGCCATAAGCAAGCAGAACGGCTCCGACTGCAACTCCCTTCTGGATGAGCGCAACCTCGATCTTGACAAGCTCTCAGGCTATATTAACATAAGCGTCGAGGACAACAGCAACGGGACAGTATCCGTAAAATGCGGTTCTTCGTATCTTTTGGACGCCGTTTCGGGAACTGCGACGACACTATCGGCGGATACGAGTTCGGGTATGTCGAAGGTCGTCGACGGCGGAGGGACGGAGTTTGATATTTCCGACGGCTCTATTAAAGGCATACTTCAGAACCTGAACGGACAGGGGAGCTACGCCCCGCCCGGCGGGGACAATTATTACGGAATCGCATATTACCAGAAAGCGCTGAATGAGATTGCCTCGACGTTTGCGAGCACCTACAACAACCTGAACGGCTCGAACGCTCTGTTTACCACCAGCGATTTATCGGGCTCCATAACCGCTTCGAACATCAGTGTTTCGAGCGCATGGCTAAGTGACGCGAGCCTGATCAATACGGGCAATATTACAAATATGATTAGCGCTTTGAAGAACGATGTCAGCTTTTCATCGGGTTTTACAGGGAGCTTTGAGGAATTCGCGACGGAACTGATGAGTGAGAACGCGACCGATGCCAGTTACAACAAGGAAATGAAAACCACATACAGCTCGATAGTGAACACGATAACAGATCAGCGGGAGGCCATCTCCGGCGTTTCGACAGATGAAGAAGCGATAAATACCACGAAATATCAGAAGGCATTTCAGGCGTCCGCAAGGGTTATCTCTGCTCTTGACGAGATGCTCGACAAGCTGATAAACAACACCGGCGTTGTCGGATTATAAGGCGAGGTGGGACCATGCGAATAGCGGACAACACAATCACTAGGAATTATCTGAATAATCTGAGCACTAATACAGAGCATTACTACGAGGCAAGCCAGAAAGTCTCCTCCGGCAGAAGCTACGAGGAGGCTTCCGACGATCCTGCCGCGGCCATCCAGGCGATGAAGGTCAGGAGCACACTCTCAAAGATCGACACATACCAGGGCAACATAAACGAGATTACCGGCCTTGTAAGTGAGCGCGAGTCCGTTCTAAGCGAGATTAACAGTATCGTGACCGAGGCACAGGATCAGGTGCTGCAGGGAAAGAGCGGGACATATAACGCCACAAACCGCCAGACGATCGCAAACACTCTGAAAAGCTATCAGGACACGATACTGAGCCTCGGCAACCAGATGTACTGCGACAAATACATTTTCGGCGGCTCCAGCGACTACACAAAGCCCTTTTCCGTCGATGCCAGCGGGAACCTCCTGTATCAGGGACAGAACGTTGATACCGGGACTTTCGGGACCGAAGCCGTCTACAGCGATATAGGGCTGGGCGTAGAAGGCTCGACGGCCTACAACATCTCAAGCCCAGGAAGCACGCTGCTCGGTACCGGCACAACATCCGGCGTTACCAATAACCTTTACAATCTTCTTGGAGTCATAGCAACCGCTTTTTCCAATAACGACCTGTCAAATATTTCGACCTACTCGAACAGGTTGGAGACTCTTGGAGATAATATTCTTGTTCAGTATACCGCGGTCGGTCAGGAGAGCTCGTATATCAGCCTGATAAACGACAGGCTGACAACCGCGGGCACCAATGCGATAACACGGGACAATTCGCTGGAGAAAACGGATACCGCAAAGGCCTCGATCGAATATTCGGAGGAGTCGACTGCTTATCAGGCAACGTTGCAGGTGGGCGCGAAGCTTATACAGAAGTCCCTGCTCGATTACCTGAACTGAACTGAAAATAAACATAAAGTACGGGCGCCGGCAGCGGCGCCCGTAAAATGTTTTCAGGGTGAAGACGGAAGTCTTCACCCTGAACAGTAAGAACTGTTTTACTGCAGGAGCTTGAGTACGCCCTGAGGCATGGAGTTCGCCTGGGCCAGCATCGAGGTGGCGGCCTGGACGAGGATGTTGTCCTTGGTGTATTCGCTCATTTCGGAGGCCATGTCCACGTCACTGATACGGGATTTTGCGGCGGAGATGTTTGTGCTTGTTGTTGACATGTTGTTGACAACGTGGTTGAGCTGATCCTGCTGTGCGCCGTAGGTCGCCCTGTCGGTATCGACCGCCGTGATAGCGCCTTCAATGTCTGCGGCGCTAGAAGAATCTGTCAGACCTGCCAGTGTAGTTGTGGAGCCTGCCGCGGCAATAGTCACCGTCTGGCTTCCGTCGGCACCGTAAGCGATGGTTGTCGGATTGGAATAGACGTTGTTGCCGTTGAAGTTGGTGCCGGCAACTATGTCACTGATGGCACTCTTGAGAGAGCCCATTTCGGCTTTAATATTGGTCTTGTCGTCCGTGTTGTAGGTTCCGTTTGCCGACTGTACCGCCAATTCCTTCATACGGGTGAGCATGTCGGAAATCTCGCTCATGCCGCCGTCAGCCGTTTCGAGGTAGGAGACACCGTCCTGGGCATTTCTTTCCGCCTGATCGAGGCCGGCTATCTGGGAACCCATTTTCTGAGAGATCGAGAGGCCGGCGGCGTCGTCCGCCGCACTGTTGATTCTCAGGCCCGAGGAGAGCTTTGCCATTGCCGAGCTGGCGGAATTGGTGTTTCTGGTGTACTGGTTGTAGGTGTTGAGGGCCGAAATGTTTGTGTTGATACGCATGGTATTTTCCTCCTTGAATTTTTATTCTTGGGGAATCCTTTCCCCTTCCTATATAAAACCCGCCCGTACGCTGCGGGTAAATACAGACAATTTGCTCTCAATAAATATATCGGAACAAAGGAAAAAAACTTAACGCATAACTCCGGAAAAAAGAAAATAATGTGCAATTGCGTCTGCTATTTGATCTGCCGAAGGATAGGTGAGTATCCTTCGGCAATCGGAGAGAGAGGCGTCTTATGTTATTGGAGGAGTTTGAGTACGCCCTGAGGCATGGAGTTTGCCTGGGCAAGCATTGAGGTGGCGGCCTGCACGAGGATGTTGTCTTTGGTGTATTCGCTCATTTCGGAGGCCATGTCTACGTCGCTGATACGGGATTTTGCTGCGGAAATGTTTGTACTCGTTGCCGACATGTTGTTGACGACGTGGTTGAGCTGATCCTGCTGAGCACCGTAGGATGCCCTGTCGGTGTCAACCGCCGTGATAGCTCCTTCAATGTCCGTAGCGCTGGATGTGCTGTTCAGACCTGCCAGTGTAGTTGTGGAGGTCGCCGCGGCAATAGTCACCGTCTGGCTCCCGTCGGCACCGTAAGCGATGGTCGTCGGGTTGGAGTAGACGTTGTTGCCGTTGAATTTGGTGCCGGCGACTATGTCGTTGATAGCGCTCGTGAGAGAGGTCATCTCGGATTGAATATTGGTCTTGTCGTCCGTGTTGTAAGTTCCGTTTGCCGACTGTACCGCCAATTCCTTCATACGGGTGAGCATGTCGGAAATCTCGCTCATGCCGCCGTCAGCCGTCTCAAGGTAGGAGACCCCGTCCTCGGCATTTCTTTCCGCCTGATCGAGGCCGGCTATCTGGGAACCCATTTTCTGAGAGATCGAGAGGCCGGCAGCGTCGTCCGCCGCACTGTTGATTCTCAGGCCCGAGGAGAGCTTTGCCATTGCCGAGCTGGCGGAATTGGTGTTTTTGCTGTACTGGTTGTAGGTGTTTAGTGCCGAGATGTTTGTGTTGATACGCATGATATTTTCCTCCTTGAATTTTTTCGGGAGTCCTTTCCCATATACGACCGCCCACACCGGAATGGGGGTACTTGCGGCCTTTTTTACTTTCACAGTTTATATCGGCCCTGATAATGAAAATATTAAGCCCACAAAAAAATAAATCCCGCATTGAGCGGGATTTGGAAATTTGGTGTTCAGATACCGTACTGCCGATAACCCAGAATATTGTCTATCTGCCTGGCGTCCTCGATCAGCTTTCTGAGGTTGGCATCAGAAACTGTCTCCTTGATGAGAACGTCAGGGACAAAATACGCGGAGAGCGCAATGGAAAAAAAGGTACGCAGCCTTTCTATGAACGAGTTCCTGTTACCGAGGCATCTCTGAGCCATAAATGCGTAGATGCCGCCCTCGACGAAAAGCGTGCGCTGGAAATATTCCTCGCTGGAAATCTCCGGAGCGTAATGGCCGAACATCCTGTAATTGGCTTCGGAGACATGCGCGGAGAGTTCGTTCAGATATTTTCCGTCCCGGTAGCATTCTATGGTGAGCGCGCAGGCGGTGACATTCTGTTCCATAGCATAGAACATACACATGCAGATGGCGCAGTATCTGTACTCGTTACTTATCTCTCGGTCCTTGAAAAACGAGTCGACCGCAGCGGTATGTAAGTCGTATGCGCCGTAAGTGACCTCGCTGAGTATGGCGTATTTGTTCTCAAAAAAGTGGTAGACACTGCCGACGGGAACCCCTGCCGCCGCACAGATCTGCTTGATTGTCGTATTGCTGTAACCCTGTGAATAGAAGAGATGGCGGGCCGCTTTCGTTATCCGTTCTTTCGTTTCGCTCAATCTTTTCACCTCGGAACACAATATATTTGTTGTAATAATGTTATTATGATTATAACATACTAATTTTCCGATTCAACAAAAAATGACAATTACAGAGATATTTCCCTATTAAATTTTAAAGGTCTCCGCACACGGGCGAAGACCTTTTCAGTGCCTGGGGTGGGCCCGGACCTTTATTACCGCCTTGATAAGAGCGTCCATTACCGTTTTCTCCGGCACTTCCTCTTCAACTCGCGCAATCATTTCGGGCTTGGCAACAACGTAGCGCGGAGGCAGCATGTTCAGGGCGCAGGCGCATATATCACAGCGGCAGCGGTCGCAGGTACAGACGTTGAAGCGGCCCATCACCGTGTCGATTTTTTTCAGAACGAGGTTCTCCATGACGTTAATGGTGGCTATCGTCTCGGATTCAACGTAGTCGCTGCTTCTGGCGAAAAGCTTTTCGCGAAGAGCGGAAAGAACGTCCGTTTCACCGTCCTCCTGCCTGAGGAGCGAATCGGAGTCACTGTATGGGTTCGAGGTTAGTGCCGGCATAATCTTGGAGAACATCATGTCCCTGTCAAGTTCCTTCTTTGATTTTGACATTTCAGCATCAGCTCCTTCCGTGTGCATGCAAAAATCCTGTTATCAGAGTATTCCCTCTGTGAAAAGCTCGTCTACAAGAGCGATATAGTCGAGAACCGCGTTGTTGTCGGGGGCATAGTCAATGATATCCTTCTGAAGAGTGGTCATGACCTTGCTTATCGCGTTGCTGTGCCTGATACACGTATGGAGCAGCCGGATATTCAGATGCTCGGCGAGAAGCTGAGCGGTCTCCCTTGTTGTGCGGGAGAGAGCCTCGCGCGGATAATAACGGACAAGGAAGATGCCGCCAATTACAAGCCCGGGGTTAAAGGCCTGTTTTATTCTGGAGATGGTCTCGTGGACCTGGATTATTCCCTGAAGGCTGTAGCCGTCGGAAAGTCCCGGGATAAGTAGCACGTCGGAAGCAATGATGGCGTTGGCTGATATAAGGCCGAGCTCGGGAGGAGTATCTATCAGAATGAAATCGTACATAGGGGCAATGGCTTTGATGCAGTCCTTCAGCATATGCTCCGAGCCGTGGCCGGTGAATTCGCGCTCAATGTTGCCGAGAAGAGCGTCGGAGGGGATTATATCGGTTACGGCTGTCTTTTGTATCGCATATCGGACTTTGATGTTGTGCTTCAAAACGTCGTAGATAGTGCCGTGATCGCGCGTGTCCGCGCCCATGCTGAAGCTCAGATAAGCCTGTGGGTCAAAGTCTATGCACAGCACCTTATAGCCCCTGTGTTTAAGACAGACACCTATGGCGTTGACAGACGCTGTTTTCCCTACGCCGCCCTTTTGATTTATCAGAGAAATCACCTTTGCCATCCGTCATCCACTCCCGTAAGTTTTTTATCGGTATATATTTTTATATCACAATCGATTTTAGAATGAAATAGTAATTGCAATATTAGAAATAAAATTGTAGAATATTTGTAGAATCCAATTAAATATAAAAATTTTAAATTTTTCACTTTCATTTCATTCGGCAGGAAGAATAAATATAAAGAGGAATGGCATGAGTAAGGAGGGGAAACATGGAATTAAATCCTATCCAGAGTTATAGCTACATGCAGAGCACGGCCGTTACAGCCGCCGAGAAGAAGACGAACGACGAGAGCGCGGACAAAATTACCGACGACAGATATGGGAAGGATACGGTGGAAATTTCAGCTGACGCGAGCTTCAAATCGGAGCTCGGCACGTACTCAAAGAACCTGGCTTCAAAGGAGCTTGCGGGCGCTTCACAGGAGCGGATATCGGAATTAACGGGGAAATACAATGACGGCAAATGCCCCGTAGCGAGCAGCGCGATAGCCTCCGCAATATTGGGATATACCTTCGGAACGCAGGGACAAGGCCAGTAAGGGCAAACGGCGGAACGATTCCAATTGCGTCCTTTTTTCCAAGGGCCGTTTCCGCGTACCGGAACCGCATCGAAAGGGAGGGTCGAATGAAAATCAAAACCAGGGATTTCGGCGAAGCTGAAGTCGGCAGCGAAAGCGTATTTCACTTTGCGCAGCCAATATACGGCTTCGAGGACTACAGGGACTATGCCGTCCTGCACGACCCCGATTTTGGTGAAGGCATCGTATGGCTGCAATCTATAGACGAGCCGGGACTTTGCTTCATTCTGGTCAATCCGGACGGACTGGGCATGGGTTACTCTCCGGCGCTTCCGGAGGAAATTCAGGTTCTTCTCGGAGACGGCAAAATGTTCTGCTGGGTGATAGCGGTAATAGGCGGGAACGTCAGGGAATCGACCGTCAATCTCAAGAGTCCGGTAATTATGAACCCGAACAGCCGCCTTGCCGCGCAGGTTATTCTTGAGAGCGAGTATCCCGTCAAGTATCCCCTTATGAAAGGGGGGCGCGGCTGATGCTGGTAATTACAAGAAAATGCGGCGAATCAATCATTATCGAACCCGGACAGGGCTGCGAACCCATCGAGATCAAGATAATTTCAAACGACGGCGGGGTGAAGGTTGGCGTCAGCGCTCCGAAGGAATGCAAAATCTGGCGCGACGAGCTTTTCCGGACCGTCGAGGCCAACAGGAGAGCGGCGGATATGCCAGCCGGAAACCTGAAAAATATTGCCGCAGAGCTACTCGGAAGAAATGATTAGCGGAAAGGGTGGATAGACAGGTGTTCTATGATTCGAACAGCTTTAAGGTCCTTGAAGCGGGAGTCCAGCTCACACTCATGCAGCAGCAGCTGAGCACACAGAATGTAGCAAACAGCGAGACCGCGGGCTACAAATCGAAAAGTCTCTCCTTTCAGACCGTTCTGAAAAATGCCGAGAACGAAAACGAGACTCCGCAGATCGCGGGTATTGAAGCCCGGGTAGAGACGAGCAACGCCACTTCGAACCGTGCGGACGGCAACAATGTCGACGCCGAGAAGGAATACCTTTCGCTGTATAAGGATTACGCACAGTACAGCATGCTCCTCGACAAGGTAAAAAGCGAGTTTAAGAAATACGACAGTGTTTTGGATGCCAATCTGTAAACGGAGGATCAGAGATGTCTTTTTGCTCATCACTCGATATAGTGGGCTCGGCGCTCACGGCGGAGCGCTTACGCACCGATATTATATCGCAGAACTTAGCGAATGCCGATACAACAGAGACCGCCGGCGGCGAGCCTTACAGGCGGCAGCAGGTCGTGCTTGAAGAGGTACCCCTGTCATTTTCGGACGAACTTAAAAAGGCCGGGGAGAGCCAGGGAGGCGGCGTTAAAGTTTCGCAGATCGTTAAAAGCGACAGGGACTTTTCTCTTAAATATGATCCTAAGAACCCGCTTGCCGATGCGCAGGGCTATGTACGTTCCTCAAATGTCGACACGACGGAAGAGATTTTGGATATGATGGCTGCCTCGAACTCTTACGAGGCCAACATCACCGCACTTAACGTGGTCAAGGCCATGATTAACAAGACCGTAGATCTGACAACCTGAAAACGAGCGGAAAATATACGAGTATTTTATGCGGGAAGTCTGCCCTATCGGGGGAGGCTTAATTTCCGCTATATACCAGTAATGGAATATATTATTAAATACAGCGCGCCGGCGCTGGTTTTTTTATATATTTTTTTAGAAAAAAACACAAAATTCGACAATTAGCTCTTTACAATTATCAAATCTAATGTTAGATTAAAAGCAGAAAATTCGACAAAATATGATTGACATCTAGTGAATCGATTTTTTGGCGGAATAAATATCTCTCAACTTAATATCTATCGCAGCTTTAAAGAGCTAACGATAAAGGCAAACCCTTCGAAAGATGGGGACGCAAAGCTAAAGGGCCTGAAATGGCAGCCAGTTTCCGAAATAGCGCTTATTTTTTATACCCTAAATCATAAAAGTATACAAAAAATGATAGCAAATATATGAAATATGCTAAATCTTTGTGAGGTGACAGGGTTATGAGCTCATTTATTTCCGCAATGCAACCGATATTTAATATAAGCACCAGTGGCAGCAAAACCGCGGCGACCGAAAAGACCGAAGCTTCGGCGCCCTTTTCCAATCTTTTGACCAATGCCGTGAACGAGTACGACAAGGCGGAACAAGTATCCCAGCAGGATTTGAACGATCTCGTCAGCGGAAATACGCAAAATCTCGCTCAGATTCAGATCGATTCCCTAAAAGCACAGGCGGCGCTTCAGACGACGGTACAGCTTACATCAAGAGTGGTGAACGCCTATAAAGAGATAATGCAGATGCAGGTCTAATGTTTTTTATTGGGCAGAGGGAAAAAAATGGATGGCATAAAAGACATTAAGATAAAGGGTTACCTTGAAAAAATTAAAGAAGTTTTTGCAAAAATGTCCTCTAGGACAAAGAGGACGGCTGCGATCATCGCTGTGGTGCTTATCGCCGCGGCAGTCACGCTGACGATAATCCTCAACTCCTCGTCGGCGGGCTATGTTCCGATCTATTCCAACCTAAGCGCATCGGAGGCGGGGAGCGTCTATCAGGCGCTGCTGGATATGGGCGCGAAAGCAAAAATCGGCTCGAACGGAAGCGTCGAGGTACCTTCAGGTGAATATGATATCTGGATACTCCAGCTCGCCGCGAAGGGCTACCCGAAAACGGCGTTGCCTTACGACATTTTTTCAAGCCATTCCGGAATGACGACGACGGAATCCGAAAAATCACAGTGGCTCCTTTACCAGCTTCAGGACAGAATTCAGTCCACGCTAGAGCGTATGGACTGTGTCGACAGCGCGACGGTCACGATAAATGTTCCGCAGAAGAGCGATTATGTCTGGGACAACGCCTCGGACAGCGCCGCGGAGAGCGCGTCTGCGGGAGTACTGCTGAATCTGAAGAACGGCGTAAAAATTACGGGAGAGCAGGTCGCGGCGATACGAAACCTCGTCGCTGCGAGCGTACCGAAAATGTCCGCCGACGGCGTGAAAGTTGTGGACGCGTCCACTATGCTCGAACTTACGGCCGGCAGCAGCAATTCCAATGCCCAGAGCAACGAGGGAGGCCTCGATTTTGAGCTCATGGTGCAGAAGCAGATTGAGGACAATGTCGTAAGGCTGCTTTCTCCGAGATTCGGCTCTCAAGGGGTCGTCGCGGTTGCAAAGGTCACGATTGATTACGATAAGATGATGACCGAAAAATACGATGTTTCACCAAATCCCAGCGGATCGGGTAACGTGACGCACAACGAGGGCTCCTATTCCATCAACGGAGAGCAGTCCGCAGGCAGCGTAATAGGGAACACGGGCGGAACGGCGGGCACAACCGGCGCCGCAGCCTCCAATGCGACAGGAAACACCGCGGGAGTTACAAATAACACCGACATTCCCACATACGCCTATACCTCGCCGAACAGCCAGAACGGAATGACGGATTATTCCTGGAAAAACGATTACGATTACTCGTATATAAAAACACAGATTCAGTCCGGCAACGCCATACTTAAACGCGCGACGATATCAGTGATGGTCAACGACGCCTCGATATCGGATGACCAGAAAACAGAGCTGACAAACCTGGTGTCGGGCTGTACCGATATACCATCCGATCAGATATTCGTATCGACCTTCTCGCAGACCGCGGCGAGTCCGCGGCCCTCCTCCGGAACCAAAAACACCTCGTCCATACCGGGCGCCGACCTTCTGAACCAGCCGACATGGGTATACATAGTCTGCGGTGCCGGTCTTCTGCTGATTCTTACGATCGTGGTCGTTATGATTGCGATAATCAGAGGCAGGAAGAAGAGAAAGGCCCGCTCGGACGCCGAAGCGGCGGAGAGAGCGAGAATTGAGGAAATGAAGCGCCAGAAGGAGGAGATTGAGAACCATAAAAAGAGCCTCGAGGAAATGGCCAAGGGAAACATCGACCCCAAGGACGAGGCGGTTATGGACGAAGTCAGGTCTTTCGCAAAATCCAACCCCCAGGTCACCGCAAGTCTCTTGAAATCCTGGCTGAAGGAGGAATAAGCGATGCCAAAGGCGACTGCGAGCAAGCAAAAAATACCGCCGATTACAAAAGCTGCAGCGGTCATCGTAGCGCTGGGAAGCGCTCAGGCGTCCGAGGTGTACAAGCATTTGTCGGAGGATGAGATCGAGCGCCTGACGATTGAAGTGGCGCGCCTCCAGAATCTGTCACCCGAAGACCTTCAGGAGATAGTGGACGATTTCTACGGCCTTTGCACAACGCAGAAGATCATCTCGGAGGGCGGGATAATCTACGCAAAGAACGTACTCGAAAAGGCTTTCGGAACGCAGCAGGCCACCTCGCTGATGGAGAGAGTGTCAAAGTCGATGCAGACGAGGTCCTTCGAATTCGTCAGAAAAGCGAACTACAAGAACCTGATTATGATGCTTCAGAGCGAACACCCTCAGACAATAGCCTTCGTTCTCTCCTATGCCTCCTCCGACCAGGCGGCCAAGATCATATCGGAACTGCCGAAGAAGCTTCAGCTCGACGTAATCAGGCGCATAGCCACGCTTGAGAGCGTATCGCCGGATATTGTCTCCATCGTCGAGGCTTCGCTCGAAAAGAGGTTCTCAACGGTGGTGACGGTGGACATGACCGAGATCGGCGGCGTGAACTACGTCGCGGACATCATGAACCATATTGACAGAACAACGGAGAAATACGTGTTTGACGAGCTCTCAAAGTCGAACCCGGTTCTCTCGGACGATATCAGAAAGCTCATGTTCGTCTACGAGGATATTTTAACGCTGGACGACGTAACGGTTCAGACCGTATTGCGCAATATCGACGCTCAGGACCTCGCGGTTGCCATTAAGGGCTCGAGCGAAGAAATAAAGCAGCTGCTGCTTTCGAACATTTCCTCGCGCGCAAAGGAAAATATCCTTTCGGATATTGAATATCTGCGCAACGTCCGCATGAAGGACGTGGAGCGCGCGCAGCAGAAGATAGTGGATGCGATCAGAGCGCTTGAGGAGAGCGGCGAGATCGTACTGGACAGAGGAGGGGAGGATGCGATCATTGACTAGTGCATTCAAGGTGCGGAACTTCATTCCACGCGACGAAAAAGTACGCATACCCGACGATGACTGCGACGCCTCCGAGCAGACGGACGCGATAAAAAAAGTATCCTTTGCGGCGGAAGCCGCAGACGAAGCGGAGGCCCGGAGCGAACTGCCCGAAGATTCCCACGAGACAAAGCCTTCCATGGAAGCGGAAATCCTGAACATAGGGCTTTCCTTCGAGGAAAGGCCGCATGCAAAGAGGATAGGCGCTGAAGAAATGAAGCAGAGCTACGAGCAGGAACTCAGAGAACTGGCGGCTTCGGTGGCGCAGCAGGCCTATTTTGACGCCCTCAATAAGAAAAAAGCCGAGCTTCGGGACTGCTTAAGCGAAGTTCAGGTGCTTATGGACGGACTTGTCGCGGCGCACAGACAGTTCATTGAAGAATATACCTCAGAGCTAAAGTATATGGCGGTGGACATCGCCGAAAAGATGATTGCCGAAAAAATCAGCGAGGACGACTCGATCTTGCAGCGGCTCGTGATGCAGACCGTGGGAAGCGTAAAGAACGCGGAATGGCTGAATGTTGAAGTCTCCGCAAGACTTGTAAGTCTGGTCGACTACATTAAGAAGGAACTGGATAAGCCCGAATATGGAGGAAAAGCCTTCGTCTTCCCCGTCTCCGGAACGGACAGCATCTGCAGGGTGACAACAAACGACGGTACCATAGTGAGCTCGATAGAGATTCAGGCCGAGAATTTGAGGAAGGCTTTCAGGGAATTCGATGAGCAGCAATAAAATGCTCGGGAAAATGGATGACTGCTACCGTATAATACGGCTTACAGACCTCCGTTCTCACGAGGGCAGGATAAGTAAAATAATCGGCATGACCGTTGAAGCGACGGGCCTCACCTGCAGCATAGGTGATGTGTGCAGGATACGCCTCGACCGGGAGGACTCGGAGATAGTCGCGGAAGTGGTGGGTATCGCGGAGAATAAGGTCTATCTGATGCCTTTTCAGAATCTTGACGGTATCGGCTACGGCTGTCCGGTGACGAGCGAGGGAGCAAAGCTCGAAATCAGCGTTTGCAATGCGCTCATAGGGCGCACGATTGACCCTCTTGGACTGCCGATTGACGGTGGCCCAGCGCTCCCTAAGGGCGAGCTCATTTCGATCAGTGGCAGTCCTGAAAATCCGCTGAGCCGTCCGCCGATAAGCGAGATCATGGAGCTGGGAGTAAAGGCGATAGACGGGCTGCTGACCATAGGAAAGGGACAGAGAATCGGAATATTCGCCGGAAGCGGCGTCGGAAAGAGTACCCTCATGGGCATGATCGCAAGGAACGTTCGAGCGGACGTCAATGTGATTGCCCTTGTAGGCGAGCGGGGACGCGAGGTCGTGGAATTCATACAGCGTGACCTCGGAGAGGAAGGACTGCGCCGCTCGGTTGTCGTCGTCGCGACCTCCGATCAGCCGGCGCTGATGCGCCTGAAATGCGCGCAGACCGCCACGGCGGTAGCGGAATATTTCCAGCGGCAGGGAAAGCACGTTCTGCTGATGATGGATTCGCTCACCAGGTTTGCGATGGCACAGAGAGAGATAGGACTTGCGACAGGCGAAGCCCCGGTAGCAAGAGGCTATACGCCTTCGATCTATTCTGCGCTTCCGAAGCTTCTGGAACGTTCGGGCAATTTCAGAACCGGTTCCATAACCGGTATCTACACGGTACTGGTCGAGGGCGACGATACGAACGAGCCGATTTCAGACACCGTGCGCAGTATAATAGACGGCCATATAATCCTCTCGCGCAAGATAGCCGCGAAAAACCACTATCCGGCCGTCGACGTGCTGGAGAGTATTTCAAGACTGATGTCAGGCATTGCCGCTCCCGAGCACAAAGAGGCCGCGAACAGACTGAGAAACATGCTGGCGGTATACAGAGACAACGAGGATCTGATATCTATAGGCGCTTATAAGAGCGGGAGCAATCCGGACCTCGACGAGGCAATCGCGCATATGAAGAAAATCAACGAATTTCTTGTTCAGAAGGTCGACGAGCCTTCGTCCTTCGAAAATACCGTTTCAAGACTGGTACAGGCCGTTAAGTAAGGAGGGGTACAGGTGGAAAATTATTCGTTTGCACTCAATAAAGTCCGCAACTATAAAAGCCAGGTGCTCGACGGAGAAAAAAGAAAGCTCTTCACCCTGCAGCAGAAGAGGGACGAGATTGCGGGAAGAATCGAGGAACTGGAGAGATACCGCAGCGGCAAGAGGAGCGAACTGGATACGAGGCAGCGTTACGGAGCTCTGATGAAGGAGCTTATCGCCTGCAGCATACTTATCGAAAACGCGCGTCGACAAAAGGAAGCCCTTGTACCGGAGTTGACAAGGGCCGAAAGGGAAGTGGAAAATCAGAGGCAGGTCGTCCTCTCCGTATATCAGGAAAAAACAGGGATGGATAAGCTTGAGCAGAAGCAAATCGCGGAATTCCGTAATCTTGAGGCAAAGAGCTATAACAACGACATGCTCCAGCTCATCTCAAACCGCCTGTCACTTGATCAGGCGGAGACCCAGCAGGCCGTATGATCCAGTATTCATTGAAAGGAGGTGAAAAAGATGGAGAACACAATCGTACTTGCCAATGCTGCCAAGACGGTTCCCGGAAGAGGCACAGGCGCGAAGACCGGAACTTCCGCGTCGAAAAATACCGCGGATTCGACGCAATACATTGACCCGTATTTGCAGATGTTGATGGGATTCATAGGGCAGCCGCAGACGGAGAAAAGCAACCAAGCTCAGAATTTGGAAACCGTTACGGAGAGCTCGGCGGCGAAGCCGGTTACACCGCAGGAAATGCTGCGCCTCATGCTCCAGCAGAGCAGCGCAGCTTCCCAGGGTAACCAGACCGCGCAGGCCAGCGTTGCGCAGGGACAGGAGCAGAGCCAGACTCAGACTGAGGCAACGGCTGAACAGAATACCGCAGTTGCGCAAGCGGCGCAAGGAACGCAGACCCTTCAGGCGTCTCAGGACTCCGGCACCGCGGGGGATGCCCGGAATATCGCGGAGGTGCTGAATATCACTTATTCCGCGGCCGCGTCCGAGGCTCCGGAAACGCCGTCAGAGACGAACGAAGGTGCAGAAAGCGTCCGAAAACAGGTGCCCGAAAACGCGCAAAGCGACGGAACGCACGCTCAGCTCAGCAAATCTGAAAGCAATTCGATGGCAACGGGCGCGCCACAAAGCGAGGCGAAGAACGAAGCGGCGCAGGAGAGCCGGACCTATCAGGCCGTAAGTGAAGATACGGCGGGAAAGGGTGAAGGCGCGGCGCAGGGCAACGAAGAAGGACGTTCCGTAAATCCGGGGGAATTGAAAAAGGCTCAGTCCGGTACGCAGAGCCTGAACGCGGCAACGGAAAAGACGGGAACTGCGGCAGATGCGGCGCCGACAGTCGTCGCGGAGAGTACAAAACAGAAAACCGCTTTCTCCGATACCATCAAGAGCGAGTTCAAAACGGAAGAACCGTCACAGTCCGCTGAAAAGAGCGAAAGGATAGACTTTTCGGCGGATAAGGAGAGCGCCAAAGCTTCCGATAGAGGCGGAGAACAGACAGAAAATCAGACCGACGGAAAGAAAGGCACGGCCGGGGATACGGACATCGCAAAGCTGCCGTATTCGGAAACACAGAGTAGCACGACTGCAGGAACGCCCGGCACTTCCGCAACGACGGAAAAAAACGCGGGACCAAAGCTGACAGAGCAGATATCCGAGGGAGTGAATCGGAACCTTTCCTCCGGAAAAGATGAATTCACGATCAAGCTGAAGCCGGAGTCACTCGGCGAAATAACGTTGAAACTGGTCAAAGAGGACGGCAGGACCACGCTCTCGATAACGACGACCAGCATGGGCACGGCAAAACTGATAAATGACGAACTTCCGGCCCTTAAAGCGGCGGTCGCGCAGATGAACATACACGTCAGCGAGGCGGTGGCCCACACGGGAGAATCACAGCAGAGCGGGATGCAGTTCGGAAGTATGACCCAGCAGTTTGCGGGGCAGCAGGGGCAGAGCGGGCAGACCTCGACGCACCACCCCGCGCAGGCGTATTCCTACGCCGAGGGTGGGACAGCTCAGGATAAAGCCAAGGAAAGCCGGAGCGGAACATACCGGAGCACCGGGAACGGTTCACTGAACACCTATATTTAAACCGCAATATCAGCCGGACCCTGATGGGAGGCTTGAGCGCCCCGAAGGACGGACGGGCGCGCGGTCAAAACCGTCTGCAGGGGCGATTCCACCCGCCCCTGCAGACGGCAGAAATGCGAAACGGAATCGGCAGAAAGGCGGACGCGGCACGGACGACTGCTTAAAATACGCCGCGAAAGGAATGGCCAGAAAAATGATTGTACTGACAAGGCTCAATGATGTTCCCTTTGTGCTCAACTCCGACCTGATAGAGACGATAGAGGAAACCCCGGATACGACAATAAAGCTCACCGATAAAAATATCGTCATTGTTAAGGAGCGCATGACAGAAGTGGTCGGGAAGGTTATCGAATTCCGGCGGCTCTCGAACGGGATGATTACACAGAACGGCTGCTGATAGAATAAACAGCAATAAGGAGGTGAAGTCACAAATGCCGGAAACTCTCTCGCAGAGCCAGATCGACGAACTGCTTAACCGCATGAGGTCGGGAGAGGAAGCCCAGATAAGCGAAGAACCCGTTGATAAAATCAAGGAATATGACTTCACTACTCCGAAAAAATTCACTAAGGACCAACTCAAATCGCTGAACAGCTTATACGAAAACTACGCGCGTGTGCTCTCCTCGTATTTCACCGGAATACTCAGGAGCGCCTGTGAAGTCAGCATCAGCCAGATCGAAGAGCAGCGCTATTATGAATTCAACAACGCGCTTCCTGATAACGCGCTGATCGGGATAATTTCCTTCTATCCCGAGGACAACCCTTTCAATGAGAACACAATGATGGTCGAACTCTCAACCTCCTTCGGCTACCTGCTCATCGACAGGCTTATGGGCGGGAGCGGGGAACTCTATTCGCCGGAGCGGGACTACACGGAAATCGAAATATCGCTTCTCAATATGGTGATGAATAACATCACGAGGTACATTCAGGACGTATGGAGCTCATCCTATGCGATAAAGGCGCAGCTTCAGAATGTTGAAACAAACGGCAGGCTGATCCAGGCATTTTCTCCGCAGGATGTCGTGGTGATAATAACTTTCGACATTGACGATGAATACTACCGGGGCACAGCAAACATATGCATGCCGACGGACGACCTCGAGGATCTTATTTCCAGCTTTACGATGAAATACACGCGCGGGACCAAGCAGCAGGACGAGGAGAAGGAAAGACAGAAAAAGCAGCAGATCCTGAGCAGTATCAAGGACTCCGAGATAACGCTTGAAGCGCATCTGGACGACTGTGTTATGAGCCTCGGAGAGCTGTCGCAGCTCCAGATCAACGACGTAATCTCATTGAACAAAAAGATCAGCGAGGACATATCTGTCAGGGTGGAAGGCGGGATTCCGTTTTTCAGGGCGAGACTGGGAGAACGCAATTCCCAGAAAGCACTGAAGATAATCAGAGTTGACGATTCCGATTCTCAGTGACATTAAGGTGAGGAACTTATGGACGAGAGAAAACTTAGCGCCGAAGAGCTGGATACAATCGGCGAGATCATGAACATCAGTATGGGAGCGGCAGCGACCGCCGTGTCGACGATGCTCGAGCGGCAGGTTGTTATAACTACGCCCAAAATCGAGCAGAACAGCATGAAAAATATCGACTGCCGGGAGCTCGAACCTGCCATTGTCGTCAAAATAAACTATATCGAGGGCCTCAGCGGAACAAATGTGGTGGTCCTGAGACGAAACGACATGCGGATAATTCTCGACCTCCTGATGGGAAATGACCTCGCGGACAGAGACGATGACTTCGAGTTCGACGAGATGAGCATGAGCGCGGCCTGCGAAGTGATGAACCAGATGATGGGCGCGTCCTCAACCGCGTTGTCCGAGCTGCTCAGCCATACCATAAACATCTCAACGCCGCAGGCGCTTCTTGTGGAATCGGAGAAGGAATTCCACGAACTGCTAAAGGAATTCGATTCCGATGATGAGGTTACGTCGATCTCCTTCAAAATGACGATCAAAGAGACACTGGACACGAGCTTTTCAAGCTTTATGCCCATAGAGCTGGCCAGAAGCATAGTTCTTTCCCTTCACAATGAGATGGCAGAGGAACCGGCTCCTCCTCCGCAGGCTGCGCCGCCCGAGCAGCCGGTGGCAGCGCCCAAGCCCACGCAGCCGGCGGCAACGTCCCAGCCGACTCAGAGCGCTCCCACCCCAAGGCAGGAAGAGAGCAGAGCACCCAGGCCGGAGAACGTACAGCATCCTTCTCCTCCCGTACCGCCGCAGGAGCAGGTAAGACAGCCTCAGCCGCCTCAGCAGCCTCAGGTTCAGTCTTACGCGCCACAGCCCGCGGCACCTATGTACGCCCAGCCGCAATATCAGCCGCAGCCTCCGGACCAGTACCAGTATGCGATGCAGCAGCCCAACGCCTCAGTGCCTTACCGCCAGCAGTATCCGCAGTATCCGCAGCAGCCATACAGCGGAGAGTATTATCAGCAGCCCTACGGCCAGTATCCGGAGCCACAGACGAATATGCGTTTTTCCGCGCCCGCGGTGAGACAGGCGGATTTTCCCGAATTCTCGGTAAACGGCAAGCCGGTGGGCGCGCCGTATTCTTCAAATATAAACCTCCTCATGGGAGTTCAGCTTGAGGTGTCCGTCATTGTCGGGCGCTCGAAGCAGAAAATAAGGGATGTGCTCGACTTCGGTCAGGGCTCCGTTATTGAACTCGACAAGCAGACCGGAGCACCGGCCGAGATTATGGTGAACGGTCAGCTCCTCGCATATGGGGATGTCGTCGTGGTTGGCGACAACTTCGGAGTAAGAATTACCGAGATAGTCGGAACAAAGGAATTGCTTGACTCACTGGACGTAAAAAAATAATCTTCAATATCGGAGGTAGCAGCTTATGTACAAAATACTGGTCGTCGACGACGCGGGATTCATGAGAAAAATGATACAGACACATCTCTCAAAGGCGGGTTACACAGATTTCGTGGAGGGCGAGGACGGACAGCGCGCCGTCGAGCTCTACAAGGAGCAAAAGCCGGATCTGGTAATTATGGATATAACCATGCCGAACATGAACGGCATTGAGGCGCTGCGGGCCATAAAAGAGTTCGATGCGAACGCGAGGGTCATCATGTGCTCGGCTATGGGCCAGGAGGCAATGGTCATGGAGGCCATTAAGCTCGGGGCGCTCGACTTCATCGTCAAGCCATTCAAGGCCGAACGCATTGTCCAGACGGTAAATAAGGTACTGCCGCTATAACGCAGAGGGCCACGGAGGTTAAGAAAAATGAGCTTTGGGGAGATCATGTCGATGATAGGGACTATCGTACTGATGGTCGCGGTATTCGTCGGCGCGTACTATGTTTCAAAATATGTGGGGAAGCATTACCAGCCCCGCACCGGCTCCTCAAGCAACATTTCAATAATTGAGAGTAAAACGCTGGGTAAAGACAGGTCGCTCCTTGTCGTGAAAAGTGCCGGAAAAGCCTTCCTGATAGGGGCGACACCACGAGAAATCGCACTGATAAGCGAGCTGGATGCGGAAAAGCTCGTTCCGCCCGCCGCGGAAAAGCCGGTAACCAGGGATTTTTCCGCGATGTTTCGCTCCGCCCTGAGCGCTAAAGGCAGGAAGGACGAAGGTGAGGACTCTTGAATAAGCGACAGGAAATGACGCTGAGCAAAAAAGGAAATAAAACGTCGTTTTTTGGGAAAAAGCTGTTCAGGCTGCTCACACCAGGCATAACGGTTTTTCTTCTCGGTGCCGTGCTGACGGTGAACGCCTCCGCAGCCCCGGTTACCTTTTCCATTGACACCGGCGGTACTGCGGGAAACATGGACAGCCTGAAGCTGCTTTTCACTCTCGCACTGATCGCTGTGGCGCCGACGCTTCTTCTGATGATGACGAGTTTTACACGCATTGTAATTGTGTTTTCATTTCTCAGAAATGCGCTGGGAATGCAGCAGACCCCTCCGAATCAGGTGATAATCGGACTCTCGCTCTTCCTGTCCTTCTTTATCATGTTTCCGACGATCACCAAGATGAATGATACGGCGGTTGCCCCCTACAACAGCGGCCAGATAACCCAGCAGGAGGCAATAGAGAAGGTACAGCTGCCGCTCAAGGAGTTCATGCTGAAGCAGACAAAGACGGAAGATCTCAACATGTTCCTCTCAATGTCGAAAAGCGATGAGAAGATAACTGCCGAAAGCACCGACCAGCTTACGAAGCTCGGCCTGCAGGTAATCGTACCCGCTTTTGTAACGAGCGAACTGAAGAGAGCCTTCCTCATAGGTTTCCTGCTCTTCCTGCCATTCATGGTGATAGACATGATAGTTGCGAGCACGCTGATGTCCATGGGCATGGTGATGCTGCCGCCGTCCATGATCTCGCTGCCGTTCAAGATAATGCTTTTCGTCGTGGTCAACGGCTGGTCTCTCGTGATGGAGATGCTTGTCAAAAGCTTCCACTAGCAATACGTAAGGAGTAAATGTTATGTCACAGGGAGACGTACTTACGATATTCAAAGATGCGGTATGGCTCATACTCAAGCTCTCCGCGCCTTTTCTGTTAGTCAGTATCGTTATAGGTCTCGTAATATCAATATTTCAGGCCGCGACACAGATACACGAACAGACGATAACTTTCGTACCTAAAATAGTGGCGATCGCGCTGCTGCTCATCGGACTCGGCTCATGGATGCTGACCTCGATGACAGATTTCTTCAATACGATTGTGAATTTCGTTTCGGGACTGTAGCCATGACACTCAATTATTCGATCACCGATGTGAATCTTTTCGCGCTGGTGTTCTGCCGGATAGGCGGGATGATTTTTTTCAATCCCCTTCTCTCAAGAAAGAACCTCCCCGCGCGCATCAGGGCCGGCCTGGTCCTCGTTCTGACTATTCTCATAGCCCCGACGCTTTCGGCCTCCGGGATTGAGAACCTCGGCGGTGCGGCGCTCTTTTTCGCAATGGTGAAGGAGCTCTTTGCGGGCCTCTGCTTCGGATTTCTATTCCAGATCTACTACTACCTGCTCTATGCGGCAAGCGATGTAATAGACATGGGCTTCGGCCTCTCGATGGCAAAGGTCTTCGACCCGGGGACCCAGATCCAGATCTCGGTGACCGGCGGACTTTTCGAGTTCCTGTTTGCCGCATATTTCTTCGTAACAGACTGCCATCTGATATTCATAAAGATTATTTACTCAACCTTCAGCCTCGTCAAAGTCGGCGGCTTTACCATAGGCGCGAATCTGGGACAGTTCTTGTGTATACAGTTCGTTTCGACTTTTGGGCTCATTATGCATCTCGCTGTGCCGTTTATGGCGGCCTCGGTAATACTTGAGATAGCGATGGGCTTGCTTATGAAGCTTATACCGCAGATAAACGTCTTTACCGTGCAGTTTCAGTTCAAGATACTTGTGGGTATCGGCCTGATGTTTCTCTTCGCAGTTCCGATAACTGATTTCATACAGAGATACCTGAACGAAATGTTTCTCCAGATGCAGAACCTTATGAAGCTTATGTAGTTTTTCCCGGGAGGTGATGGGATGGCGGGCGAAAAGACAGAGAAAGCCACACCGAAACGGAAAAAAGACGAACGTAAAAAGGGCAATGTCTTCCTGAGTCAGGAAGTTGTCACGGTGTTCACGCTTATCGCGACCTTCTATGTGCTGAGAATGATGATGCCGTTCGCAATCGATACCATAGAGGCGGGAATAAAGCACTTCACTTCCCTCGCCGCGACGGAGGATACGCTGACTTACGCAGAGCTTCAACGCCATTACATCGATTTGGCGCTTATCTTTGCAAAAACAGCACTGATTCCGCTTTTAGTCTGCGGACTGGTCGCGGCAATTGCCACAATGGCGCAGACAAAACTGCTTTTTTCCGCGAAGGGATTTACCTTCAAGGCAAGCCGAATAAGCCCCGCGCAGGGCTTCAAAAAGATGTTCTCAGCGCGCTCCGCCGTGGAGCTGCTCAAATCAATATTGAAAATTACCATTCTCCTCTTCGTCATCTATTCGGTGCTTAAAAGCAACCTCTCCCAGTTTCCGCGTATGATGGACATGACCTTCAACGGCTCGCTTTCGGCGACGGGAGCAATAATATTTGCAATAGTATTGAAAGCCGGAACGCTGTTCATTGTCCTCGCTGCCGCAGATTATCTCTACCAGTGGTGGGACTACGAAAAGAACCTCCGAATGACGAAACAGGAGGTAAAGGACGAGTACAAGCAGACCGAGGGAGACCCGCAGATCAAGAGCCGTATCAGGGGCCTTCAGCAGCAGCGCGCAAGACGCCGCATGATGCAGAACGTGCCGAAGGCCGACGTTGTTATACGAAATCCGACACACCTTGCCATCGCAATAAAGTATGACCAGAACGTGAACCGCGCGCCTGTCGTCGTCGCGAAGGGCGCTGATGAGCTGGCGCTTAGGATTGTAAGGGTCGCTGAGGAGAGCGGAGTTTATATAACCGAAAATAAGCCGCTTGCCCGGGCACTGTACGAGACGGTCGAGCTGGACAAAGAGATACCCGAGCAATTCTACCGCGCGATAGCGGAGGTCCTGGCATTTGTTTATAATCTGAAGAACAAAAAGAGCAAACAGTGAAGCCTAAGAGCCGGCCGATTTAAAAAGGGGGATGAAAAATGGCTTCGAACGGAAGGAATTCGGTTAGCGAGATCAAAGTAAACGACCCCGAGGAACTCATGCGCCTGTACAAATCAAACGGTGATGTTGAGCTCCGGAACAGGCTGGTTATGCACTATATCCAATACGTCAACGCGGCTATTTACAGCATGCGCAGCGTTCTGCTGTCCAACATACCCTTTGAGGACTTTTTTAATCAGGGAGTCCTTGCACTCATTGACTGCATAGAGCGCTATGACCCGGACAGGGGCGCGAGCTTCGATACCTACAGTTATCTCGGCATCAGGGGCTCGATACTGAAGTATCTCAGGAAGCAGAACTGGCTGCCGAACCGCGTTTGGGAGGCCAGAAAGAAGATCGCCCAGGGACGCTCCGAGCTTGAACAGAGGCTCATGAGAGAGCCGACCGACAGGGAACTTGCCGTGCACCTCAGCCTGAGCGAAAAGCAGCTCGATGGACTGATAACGGAGATGAGTGTTATCGACACGGTTTCCTTTGAGGAACTTCTCGAGAGCGCATATACGAATATGACCGAGAACATCGGCAACGCGAGCGAGAACGGCGACGTTTCGGAGAGAATATTTCAGGAGGAACTGCTTGCCGCTCTCGGCGCGGCGATAGAAGCCCTGCCGGATAAGCAGAAACAGGTTGTTTCTCTGTATTATTATGAGAATCTCAACCTGCGCGAGATTGGCGAGGTGCTCAACGTCTCGCAGCAGCGTGTTTCGCAGATAAGGGCCAAGGCTCTTGAAAGCCTTACGGAAAATCTGCAGGGTTTTATTAACGGAGAGAGAAAGCACGTCTGAGGAGGGAAAATATGTTATCAGGTTTTTACACGGTGGCCTCGGGAGTCCTGGTGAATCAGAAGTGTGTTGACGTCATCGGGAATAACCTCGTCAATTCGCAGACTCCGGGTTTCCGCTCGGACTCGGTGAAAGAGACGCCTTTCGAACAGGAGCTTATGTCAAGATACGACAGCTCGGGAAACGCGCTTCTGGGTGACGGGAAGGTGTCGATAGCGGTTACGGTGGGCGGTATCTCAACGTCCTTCGAGGCGGGCCGGCTGCAGGAAACAGGGCGAAAACTCGATATGGCGGTCAGCGGAGACGGCTTCTTCAGCGTCAAGGGCTACGACGGCAACGCATACCTGACGCGCAACGGCTCCTTCTCTGTAGACAACCAAGGCTATCTTGCGCTTTCGGGCGTCGGCAGAGTTCAGAGCGCAAACGGAGACATCGCCGTGAGCGGCTCCGATATCAGTGTCGGCACGGACGGGACTGTGAAGAGCGCGGGAGGAAATACGCTCGGGAAAATACTTGTTGAGGAGCCGGCAGACTTCACAACGCTGAAAAAAAATCAAAACGGACTTTTTACAACGACAGGGCAGCTGGGGGCTTCCGGAAAATTTCAGCTCCTGCAGGGTAATCTTGAGCTCTCAAATGTCGATATAAATAGTGAGATGACTAATCTCATTGCCTCTCAGCGCGCATTACAGAACTGCGCTTCCGCTCTGAAGACGATAGATTCGCTTGATCAGAAGGCTTCCGCCCAGATCGCGGCGGTATAAGGAGGACAAAATTATGCAGGCAGCTTTCAGCATAGGGGCCTCCGGTCTCTCGGCATATCAGGACAAGCTTGACTCTGCGGGCAGCAACATCGCCAACATTGACACCACTGCCTACAAGCCGGAGGAAACGGCGTTTCGCGACCTGATATACAACAAAATGTCTGTCAACTCATCGTCGGCTCCGCTCTCCGGACAGGGAGTTTCGCTTACAGTCACGGGAATCGACGCCTCCCCGGGGGGACTTATCCCCACAGGGAGAAGCCTAGACCTCGCCGTTGACGGCGAAGGCTGGTTCGCGCTCGAAACTCCGAACGGAAAGCAGTATACGAGGGACGGATCCTTCACGCTCAGCGAATCGGACGGAAATGCCTATCTTGTGAACAGGGCAGGATATTACGTGCTTGACTCGAGCGGGCAGAGAATATCCGAGCCGGAATCGGACGGGGCGGCTTTGGATGCCGGTTCTATGACAGCTAGGGCGGGAGTTTTCGGCTTCTCCGTTCCGTCGGCGCTGACGCCGATGTCGGGCAATTGTTACGCGGAGAACAGCTTTTCCGGCCAGGCAAAAGCGCTGCCGGACGGTAAGGCAATGAGCGGGTATCTCGAGGAGTCGAAGGTTTTACTGTCGGATGAGATGGTAAACCTTATAACCTCACAGCGCTCATACCAGCTCAGCGCAAGAGTGGTTCAGACGGCGGACGAGATCGCGCAGACTGTTAATTCCTTGAGAGCGTAAGATTAAATGCATAGAGTTGGAGGCAATTATGGCTTTGAATGACTACGGGGACCTGAACGATATGCAGCTGGACGCACTGAAAGAAATCGGAAACATCGGATCCGGAAACGCGGCGACGGCACTGGCTTGCATGCTTGAAAGAACGGTGGATATAGGCGTTCCAAAAATAAAGGTACTTGATTATAACTCCGTCTGTGAGAACTTGGGCGGGCCCGAGGAGCTGCTGGTCGGGATACTCTTTGCCATCAGCGGCGACGTGACAGGAATGATAATGTTCCTGCTGCATAAGGAGTTCGCACATATGCTTCTGAACTCATTGACAGGAGCAGAGTTCGACGGCTATTCCGAGCTCGGAGAGATGGACAGAAGCACGATACAAGAGGTAGGAAACATTATGGCGGGCTCGTATATCAGTGCCCTCTCGTCCCTAACCGGACTGAGGGTCGATCTTTCCGTGCCCACCATGAACGTCGATATGGCTGGGGCTCTGCTCAGTGTCCCGGCAATCTATTACGCCAACATCAGCGACAAGATTATACTGATCGAGGATGAATTCGGCAACGACAAGGAGACGGCCTCCAGCCATATCCTGCTTATACCCGAAGTCGAGGGCCTCGGAAAAATAATGGAGAGTTTGGGGCTGGATGCATGACAAAGACGGTCGTTGTCGGGATTGGGGATTATAATACGGCGGCTTCGGGCGATCTTCTGGTCACCTATGCTCTCGGTTCCTGCGTAGGGATATGTCTTTACGATCCTATCCGGAAAATCGCCGGCCTTTCACACATTATGCTGCCGACAATAAAGGATTTTACCGATTCGCGCATGGCCGCGCAGCAGGGAAAATACGCGGATACCGCGATTGAACTGCTTCTGCGCAGAATGGTGGCGGCTGGCGCGTCCAATATCCGCATGCGGGCAAAAATTGCCGGTGGGGCGCAGATGTTCGCAAACATTAACAATACGAATCTCGCGGGGATTGGCGAGAGGAACGTGGCCTCGGTAAAAGCGGAGCTTGTTAGGCTAAGAATACCGATTATAGCGGAGGATACCGGAAAAGATTACGGCCGGACCTTGTATTTCGGCTCCAACGACGGAATAATGAAAGTGAAGTCAGTTAATAAGGGCGAGTGGGAATATTAGACGGAAAGGACAGATCGTATGACAAGTCAGGCCAGAGCGGAGCTTAAAGAGGAAACGGGAGCAGTCGAGTCCGAGATCATGGAGTTCACGATCGGCGACCAGCTTTTCGGTATCGACGTCTCACAGGTGAGAGAGATCATGACAGCGGAACCTGTAAAGCCCATGCAGAAATCAAATATGTATGTCGAGGGCATATACAAACCCAGAGACAAGGTCATTACGGTGATAAACCTCTCGCTTTTCCTTGAACTCGGGGCGTCGGACAAGCCGGAGCGCGACATATACATAATCACAGACTTCAAGGACGGCAGCTATGCTTTTCATGTTCACACCGTCGTCGGAATAGACAGGATCTCCGGCGCGGAGCTCAAGAAACCCGATCCTGTCATCTACGGCGGGAGGGAAGGCGTCGCGACGGGCATCGTCGAACACAGCGGAAAGCTCATCACAATACTAAATTTTGAGAGTATCATTGCAGGCATCTGTCCGGACGGAGAAATCTGAAATTGATTTGTCGTAAACGACATAAAAAGAGGAGGGCTTGCCCCTCCTCAATTTTGCTATATTTCGTTATTTACCGTTCTCGTAGGCCTGAATCATCTTTTTGACCATCTGTCCGCCTACGCTGCCGGCCTGGCGGGAAGTGAGGTCGCCGTTATAGCCGTTCTTCAGGCTTACTCCGACTTCTCCGGCTGACTCCATCTTGAAACGATCCATAGCTTCACGGGCGTTCGGATTGACGAGCTTGTTGCTCCTTGCCATTCTTTACAACTCCTTCAATGATATTTGTTTGTTTCTCTCTCAGGCAATCAACTTGCCTGTCCATATCATTTCCGGACGGATTTTCAATATACAGAGATAAGTATTGTAATTTCTGCATATATTGACAGAAATAATGACTAAGGGACGGATTATATTTGATTATTTAAATTGGTTCAAAATAAACCCGATTTTGCTTCCATCGCCTTTTGCAAAAAGTATCCGAATTTTTTAAATTATATCGTGACATTTTGTTTTGACAAACGAATATTGACATTTTATATTTGTTGATATACTATTTATCCGAATAAAGTATCCCCCATTACCGATTTAATTATATTACAGAAATTAGCAGACTGCTCTGACTATATGGCGACCTGCTTTTTATTTGGCAGCGAATTGTATTTAAAAACTATTAGGTCAATGGGATGCGGTCTGAACGGGGCTCACGTGGATAGGCCGGAAACGGCTAGCCTTTCCATGTTGGAAAAGAAAGGTACAGAGCCGGTGGGGCTCGCATGCTTTTGTTTTATTCTGCATTTTTCCCCGCGGGGGATTTTTTTTCGACGCAGAGAAAAAAAGAGAAATCGAAAAACTGAGTAAAAGGAGCCGAATATGAGGCTGCGGATAAAGGGAAAAATCAAAAACAGGGAACATACAGCGCCAATTATAGTGATTCTCACTGTTGTGCTGATCATTACGGCAGTCGTCTCAATGATGCTTGGCCGATACATGATAAAAATATCCGATATTATTGCCGTATTCGAAAAACATTTATTCGGGCTCAATACCGCATTTCCGGCTCAGTCGGAGACGGTTCTGATAAACGTCCGGTTGCCCCGCATTCTGGCTGCTGTTTTTATCGGAGGAGCGCTGTCGGCAGCGGGCGCTTCCTATCAGGGACTTTTCAGGAACCCGATGGTATCGCCGGATCTTCTCGGCGCATCAGCCGGAGCCGGCTTCGGGGCCGTAATTGCGTTGCTGTTCAATCTGGGACTTATGCAGGTACAGCTGATTGCCTTCGTATTCGGCATCGCTGCGGTTGCGGTAACTTTTACCATCAGCGGAAAGGTCAGCAGGGGAGACAGCTCCACGCTTTCGCTTGTGTTGACCGGACTTGTGGTTTCGTCCCTGTTTCAGGCCTTCATTACGATCGTCAAATATGTCGCCGACCCGAACAGCAAGCTTCCGACAATCACCTATTGGCTCATGGGCGGCCTGACGACGGTAAGTCTTGACAATCTGCCGCTACTCGTTCTTCCGATTGTGATAGGACTGATTCCGATGCTGCTGTTGAGGTACAAGCTCAATTTGCTCTCTTTCGGGGACGAGGAGGCGAGGGCGATTGGCGTAGACTCGAAAAAACTGCGTATGACATATATCATTGCCTCGACTCTCGCCACATCCGCTTCCGTCGCTTCAAGCGGCATGATCGGCTGGGTCGGACTTGTCATTCCGCACCTGTCCAGAATGCTCGTCGGACCGAACCACAAGGTTATGCTGCCGGTTTCCGTGCTGCTAGGCGCTGTTTTTATGCTGCTCATCGACAATGTTTCGCGATGCCTTTTTGATGTCGAAATTCCGCTGAGCGTGCTGACGGCGCTGTTTGGCGCGCCGTTCTTCCTCAGCCTCCTAATGAAGGGAAAGAAGGGATGGGCATGATTTTTGAGGTCAGAAATGCGGTCTGCGGATACGGGTCAACACCCATCCTGAGTGATATTTCACTGGAAATTGAGTCGGGAAATATTCTGTGCCTTCTTGGACCGAACGGTGTCGGCAAAACGACACTTTTTAAAAGCATGCTCGGATTCCTGGAGCTCATTTCGGGAAGCGTGCTTGTCGACGGCGAGAATATAAGCTCCTGGTCTATCAGGAAAACGGCAAAGGTGATTGGATATGTCCCTCAGGTACATACGCCGACCTTCCCCTTCACTGTTCTTGACGTGGTGGCAATGGGGCGGGTTGCGCACATGGGACTATTCGGTTCCCCTGGGAAAGAAGACCTGGCGGAAGCCATGAAGATGCTCGAGAGACTGGGAATAGAAGAATACAGGGACAAGGTCTACACGGAGATAAGCGGCGGGGAACGCCAGATGGTGCTTATAGCCAGAGCGCTGGCGCAGAATCCAAAAATTCTTATCATGGACGAGCCGACGTCTAATCTGGACTTTGGCAATCAGATACGTGTGTTAACGCAGATAAGCACGCTCGCGGACGACGGAATGGCCATCATTATGACCTCCCATTTTCCGGATCATGCGTTTCTGTGCTCATCCATGGTCGGTCTGCTGCAGCGGGGGTCAAAGCTCCTGCTGGGGTCCGCATCGGAGATCGTGACCGGGGAAAACCTGAAGAGAGCTTACGGGGTGGATGTGCGTGTCATAAAAGAAAATATCGCGGATGTCGGAATCCTGAAGAGCTGTGTTCCGGTCATTCGGCAGTAGTCAACACGGTGTTAAGCCGTGATGATATAAAATTTTGAGGAGTGAAATAATGAGAAAAACTTTAGCACTGTTTTTATCTCTTGTCATCGCGTTGTCGCTTTTTGCCGGATGCGCGAAAAGCGGCACCGTGAGCGGCTCGCCCTCGGCTTCGGCCGCGGCGCTTTCCGCGTCTCCCGCAAGCACGACCCAGACGGTCACCGACATGGCCGGACGCCAGGTCACGATACCGGCAAATGTCAAGTCCGTCTATTGCGCGGTTCCTACAGCCGAGGCTATGGTGACTTCGCTTTGCCCGGAAAAATTGGTGGGCTGGGTTAACAAGCAGACCGATGCCACCCTGAAGTACCTGCCGGCGTCCCTTGCCAAGCTCCCCGTGATCGGAGGCTGGATGGGACAGCAGGTCACGGCCAATATCGAGGACATTGTAAAGCTTGCACCGGACGTTATTATTTACATGGGAACGAACGTTATGAGCAACACCGATAAAACTCCACAGGATATCCAGACAAAGACGAATATCCCGGTCGTCGTATGCTCTTCCGCTCTGACCGATACGGCCGCGACCTATCGCTTTCTCGGAAAGGTGCTCGGAGCTTCGGACAGGGCCGAGACTCTGGCCTCATACTGTGATAAGAAACTGGGCGAGATCAAAGCCGATGTCGCAAAGGTGCCCGACAGCGCAAAGGCCACCGTCTATTACGCCGAAGGAAAGGGCGGGCTTTCCACCGATCCTACCGGCTCAGACCACACTGAGGTTCTTGATCTTTGCAACGTTACAAACGTGGCCAACGTTGAAAAACTTGCCGGTCAGGGGATGACCGCAGTGTCCATAGAACAGATTATCAACTGGAATCCGTCCGTGATTTTGGTATCCGGACAGGCACCTGCAAACTATAACGCCATACTCACAGACGCAAGCTGGAAGAACATCAAGGCAGTGAAGGACGGAAAAGTCTATTATACGCCGGTAGCCCCGTTCAACTGGTTTGACCGTCCCCCCAATGTCATGCGCATTCTCTCGGTGTCATGGTTTGCCAATAAAATCTATCCGGATTATGTGAAAATCGACACCAATCAAGAAATAAAGGATTTCTTCAAGCTCTTCTATAACGATGCGCTAACCGACAGCGACGTACAGGCTCTGCTTGCAACGCCGACGGCAGGATGATGGACGAGCAGAATAAAAGCGGCACCTTAAGCGACGCGGAGGGCTATGACCTGATAGCCCGGGAGGTGTTCCTGCCCATATTTCCGCTTATTGCCGGGAAGGCGCTCAGACTGTTCGACCACAGGGAAGGCACCTGTCTGGATATTGGCTGCGGCGGAGGAATGTTCGGCTACAATATAGCGCTGCAGTCGAATATGTCTGTGCGGTTTTTGGACAAACAGGAGAAAGCAATTGAAATCTGCCGCAATCGCGGGCGTGAATGGGGCCTTGCCTCGCGCAGCTTTTACACAGTGGGCGACGTGCATGATATCCCTTTGCCGACGGACGCATTTCCGCTCATCGTCAGCCGCGGCTCCATCAAATTCTGGGGAGAGGGCGAAGAGCTGAAGCAGGCTTTCAGAGAGATCTACCGTGTGCTTGCTCCCGGAGGAACGACGCTGATCGGCAGCAGCCTTGGCACACCGGAGATGCAGGCCGCGATTGAGGAAAAAATGCAGAGGTACAATCCCTCCTGGGTTAAGGAGCGTAAAGCCGGAGGCAGCTGCTTCCGCTACGATGAGCGGCTTAAACTCTTTGAAGAGCTCCGCATACCCTGCCGCATAGAATCGGACGAAACCGGGACTTGGCTGGTCATCAGTAAGTAATCATATAACCAATTGACCGGGAGTATCCGCAAAAACGGAAACTCCCGGTTCAAAGGATGGATAATAATGAATCTGGAAGAAAAAAAGCGGGCGCAGATAGATCGGCTGCTCCGACAGCTGCCTGTGAACAGCGAAAAGCGGCTTGTTGATATTCCCGGCATTTATTACGGCGGAGGCTGTTCGTATATGGCCTGTCGGGGACTTATGATGAGCCCGATTGAAGATATTCTTGTCATAACACACGGCCCGACGGGATGCGGCTGCTTTTCAGGCATAAACAGCCGCACGGAAAACAGCGGGGAAATCGAAATTCAGTATCGCGGCCGCTGCTTTTCCACAAACATGCGGGAATCGGACATCATTTTCGGCGGCGAAAAGAAGCTTCTCTCAGCGATTGAGGAGTCCGTGGAGATGTTCCACCCAAAGGCCATAGCAATATGCGCGACCTGCCCGGTGGGACTGATTGGGGACGATATTGTTCAGATAGCGAAAACAGCGGAAGAACGCTTCGGTGTCCGTGTCCTGCCGCTTTCCTGCGAAGGCTTCAGAAAACTTAGCGGCGGCTGGCTGCACGGTGGGAAAATGCTGGTCGAAAGCTTTATGGGGGAGACGGAGCACGAGCACGGGCCGTATCCGATACACTACATGAGCGAGTCCTATTGCGGGGAAAACAAGGCGGTCTTCAAGGAGCTCTTCGAGAAGATTGGTTACGACGTTGTCTGTTCGATGATGGGATCGAATACCTTTGAGCGCATCCGCTCGGGGCAGCAGGCGAAACTTATTGTACTCGACACCAATAAAGCAATTGACGAGGTGCCGCTGACAATCCAGAGAAAATTTGGAGGGGGATTTTTCCGCGCCTCCTTCACAGGCATTTCGAACATCGTCGCCTCACTGCGGAAAATGGCCGCTTTCTTCGGGGACGAGGAGCTGATCGCCAGAACGGAAGAGGTCATCGCGGAAGAAATGAAGAAAATCGAGTTTCCGTGGATGGCTTACAGAAAGAAGTTCGAAATGCTGACGGCAGCTCTGTTCGAGGATATTTTCAGAAGCGACAGTTTCAGCGCCCTCTCGAGCGATCTCGGAATGGAGATTGTAATGCTCAATCAGGACTATGATTCGCAGGACTACACGAACGACAACTTTACGCTGCATATTTCCGAAAAAAAATACGATGCGCTCTGCCAAAATGCTTCTGCGCCCCTACCGCTTTTTGATAAAAAGGAAAACGGCAGAGTCTATTTTCGCCTTTGCAGGGCCGAGGCCGGAGCTTTTCTCCGCATCATCCGGCCTTCGATCTGCTTTGCGGGAGTTGAGGAGCAATTTGGCTATTCCGAAGCGGAGATTAAGTCCGAGCTGTTCACATCGGACGAGCGGGGCGTATCGTACGGCGGGTTTTCCGGCCTTATGAACTATGCGCGCGATCTCGACATGGCGATATTCATGTCGCACTGGATTACAAAAAAGCCCGAATGGGTTCTGAAGGCGGAGGGGTAAGGAATGGACGGAAACTCGGAAGCAAAAAACAGAAATCTCCAGATCGACGCTTTGAATTTCTGCCCTCCGATTGGGGCAATGTACGCGGCCTTCGGTGTGCACGCATGTCTGCCGCACAGTCACGGCGCTTCGGGCTGCTGCCGGTTTCAGCGTATGGAGATCAGTAAGCACTACCAAAAAATCATCAGGGTGACCAGCAGCATGCTGCAGGAGTCGTCCGCGGTTTTCGGTGGTGAGGAGAACCTGAAGACCGCCGTCAAAAATATGTTCAATGTCTATGACCCGGAGGTGATAGCGGTCCATACGACCTGTCTGAGCGAAACCATAGGCGACGATATGGAGGGCATGGCGGCACGGCTTGAAATACCGGAGGGAAAGCACCTTGTGTGGGCGTCTACGCCAGGATATGCTGGCTCTCATCTGACCGGCTATTCCGCGATGACCGAGGCGTTTATCAGGCAGCTCTGCAGAAAAACTGAAATCAGGCGAAAGAAGCTTTTTCTTATTCCAGGGCTTCTCAACCCATCGGATATATGTGAGCTTGCGCGCTATGCCGGGATGTTTTTCGACGCGATGACGGTTTTCCCCGATATCAGAGGAATAATGGATTTCAGGACTCCGAGAAACGAGAGAACCTATCTGCCCGGCGGAACGCCAGTGGGAGAGATAATAAGCGCGGCGGAATGCTCTGATATAATCGCTCTCGGCGCGGAAGCCACTTTTTCTGCGGCGGACGTTCTTGGAGGCTTCGGGCCGGCGGCCAAAAAGCTTGCGATCCCGATCGGCTTGAACGGGACCGACAGCTTTATCGGGACTCTGAGCGAAATGTCCGGAATTCCGGCGCCGGAAGCGCTCGTACGCGAACGGGAACGGGCGGTCGACGTGGTCATGAACCTGCATCCTCAGCTTTTCGGCAAAAAGGTCGCGCTTTTCTGCGATGCGGACCTCTCCGTCGGCCTGACCTCTTTTCTCGCCGAAATCGGAATGCAGCCGGTATATGTCTGCACAGGCTGCGGGGAAACCGGCTTTGAAAGGGAGATTGGCGCCATATTCGACAAAAATGGCATTGACGGCTGTGTCAGAAGAGAAGCCGACCGATATGATCTGGAGTGCTTTCTGAAAGAGAACCCAGTTGATCTCCTCGTAGGCGGTTCAAGAGGAAAGATACTGGCGCGGAAGTTCGATATCCCGCTTGTGCGCGTCGGTTTTCCGATAACGGATCGCCCGCTCGAATACCTGACGCCGGTCGTGGGTTATCAGGGCTGCCTGCATCTGCTCCGGAAAATCCTGTGCACTCTTTCCGAGCACGATGAGCGCAATACCTGTGCCGAGGACCTGCATATTGCGGAATCATTTTAAGGAGCTTTCAAAATGAGACAAATAGCTATTTACGGCAAAGGTGGGATAGGTAAATCGACCACTGTTCAGAATCTGTCGGCCGCGCTTGCGCAAAGAGGCAGAAAGCTGCTGCTGGTCGGCTGCGACCCAAAGGCGGACTGTACGCGGCTGATAATGGGAGGCAGAATAAAGCACCCGGTACTGGAGGAGCTTCGGCGGGTTCGCGACCCCTCGAAGGTAAGGCTGGAGGATATTCTGCACATTGGCGCAGACGGGATACGCTGCGTCGAAGCCGGGGGTCCGGAGCCGGGTGTCGGATGCGCGGGAAGAGGAATAATCACGGCGATCGACCTGCTTGAAAAGCTCGGCGCTTATGAGGAAAGTCTCGATTACGTCTTTTACGACGTTCTGGGCGACGTCGTCTGCGGAGGCTTTGCCATGCCGATACGCGAGGGTAAGGCAAAGGAAATCTATATCGTTGCGAGCGGAGAGATGATGTCACTCTATGCCGCGAACAACATCTGCAAGGGAATCATGAAATTTGCCGATTCGGGAGGTGTCCGCGTGGGCGGAATTATCTGCAACAGCCGCAATGTGGATGATGAGCTGGAACTTGTCAGAGCCTTTGCAGAGGAACTCGGCACACAGCTTCTCACTTTTATCCCGCGGGACAATATCGTTCAGCACGCAGAGATCATGAAGCAGACGGTATTGGCCTATGCGCCCGACAGCCGGCAGGCCTCCGTGTACCGGGACTTGGCCGATAGACTTGAAAACAACAGGCGTTTTACGATACCCACACCGCTTTCCGACGATCGTCTGGAGGCCCTGTTTATGGATATTACGTCAAGAGAGTTTTAAGGGAGGTATTTTTATGAGAGACATGCCGAGAAGAGAAACGGCGCTGGATGATTTTTTCAGGGAGTGGACTGCGGCGGAAGAGACGGAACTGGCTGTGCTGGATAAGGCTGTGGGACGCATTACGGCCAGAGAATATCGTTCTGTGAATACGCTTCCGGTTTACAGAGCGTCCATGTGCGACGGGGTCGCGGTCAAAAGCGCCGCCTTCGCTTCGGCTCTGCCGGACACATCCAAATGGATAGAAGACTCGGATTTTATCCGCGCGGATACCGGTGACGATTTCGACGACAGCTATGACAGCGTTATTAGAATTGAGGATGTGACGCTCGGAGACGGAAAAATCGCGCTGAATCCCGAGCTTCAGTTTACTGCGGGCATGAATGTCCGCTCCGCAGGATCAACGCTTAAACCGGGAGAGCTTCTTATTGAAGCCGGCCTGCCGATACGCCCGACGGACCTTGCCGCGCTTATAATGGGCGGGATAACTTTGGTTGAAGTTTACCGAAAGCCGAAAGTCGCCTTTATTCCGACGGGGAGCGAGCTTATCCCTGCCGGCCTCAAGCCCTTCCGGGGCAAAAACGTGGACACAAACAGTCTTATGGTAAAACACCAGCTTATAGAGATGGGGGCTGAACCAATCCTCTTCCCGATCATCGAGGATGTACCGGCGGAGCTGAGCGACGCCCTTGATGCCGCGCTGAGATTTGCCGATATTGTCGTAATCAATGGGGGCTCCTCGAAGGGCGGAGAGGATTTTAACGAGAAGCTGCTCGAAAAAAAGGGAAAGCTCATTCAGCACAGAATAGCGGCGGCGCCGGGCATGCCGATGGCGCTCGCGGTCATAGACGGAAAACCCGCGATAAACCTGCCCGGACCGACGCTGGCTGCTTTTTACGGGGCCGACTGGTGCCTCCGCCCCGTTGTGGACCGCTTTCTTCACCGGCCCCTTTCCAAACGCGAAACGGTCAGCGGCGTCCTTACCGAGGATATGAGCTGCCCTCCGCATATGGACTTTCTGTGCCGGGTTGAGGTCACTTCGGGTAAAGACGGCTATGAGATACACCCATTGCCGTTTAAAACGGTCAGTATGGCCAAATGTCTGGCGTCGAACGCAATGTTCATTTCGCCGGTGGGCTGCGGAATCCACCACAAGGGCGACATCCTTAAAGTCGAACTTCTGCGGGGAAGGGAATTTATCAGAGACAGCGCCGCCTGCCAGATATAGCGACTGGAGGAAATACATGGATATCGATACGATCAGGGCACTCTGGCCAAAAAGCACGCACAATGCAAAATTGGGCGCAGAGTGGTGGGACGGCAGAGCCGAGAAGTTTTCATCGATGGAACTGCCCAACGCCGGGAGCAGCCTTGCCATGCGAATAATCGAGCGGGAAAAAATGGCGGAAAAGGACTGCGCGGCGCTCGATGTCGGCTGCGGAGGAGGCAGATATGCTTTTGTTCTCGAAGCAATGGGAGCCAACGTCACAGCCACGGATTTTTCCCAGGAAATGATTGCCCGAGCGCGCGCTAACGCCTTAAAACGCGGCTCGGCCGTTAATTTTTCGGTCGGTGACTGGCATACTCTGGACTTGAGGGAGTGCGGCTGGAATAAAAAATTCGATCTTGTGCTCGCAAACATGACTCCGGCTGTCTGCTCTGTAGACACCTTCCTGAAGCTTTCGGAAGCGAGCCGCGGCTGGGTGCTTATGGTGAAGCCCACGAGGCAGACAAACTCGGTGCTTGATGCGCTGAACAAGCTCATCGGGGCAGAGGGAAACAGAAAGGAACTTGACGAAACACTGATCTGCGCGTTTTCGCTTGCTTGGCTTTCGGGCGGCTGCCCGAGGGTCGAGTATGACAAGGAGACGTGGGAGAACGACATTCCGCTGGATACGGCGGTAAGGGATTACTCGCTGCGAATCGCATCTTCAAACGGCTTAGCCGGGGAGGAAAAATGCAAAATCGAGGAATACCTGAAAAAAACGGCCGTTGATGGGATAATTCATGAGACTGTGCATACGACGCTTGCCGCGCTTTACTGGCGCGTGGACGCCTGAAATGCGCATGACCGAAAAAAGTTAAAACGAGGTGTCTCAATGTGGGAACTGTATGATGAATTGATTGCGGGGATTCCCGAAAACATAGTAGTAGAGAATTTTAATGTCGGCTGCAACTGGAGCATGGTGAAAGCGGGCGGAAACGTCGGGATTGCCCTGACGGTAAAAGGGCGCAGCAGGAACAACATCTACCGCGGAAATATCAGGGGAGACGCGCTCAAAGACTTGGCCTCCTGTGTGAAATCTTGGAACTTTATCGAGGCTTCACTCGGAATGGCGGCGATAAACTGCTTTTACAACAGCCCTGAAAAGATAAGGTCCCTGGAGGGCTTCCACAAGCGGGCCTGCGCGGAGAGAGGTGGGGACGCCGAAGTGAAGGAGGATGCCTTCCTCGTCTCCTCAGAGGAGGCGGCGGGCAAAAAGGTCGCGGTGATCGGGCATTTTCCCAATATTGAAAGCCAGCTTGAGCCAGTCTGCGAGCTTTCGATACTTGAACGCAATACTCAGCCGGGCGATTATCCGGACAGCGCCTGCGAATATATTCTGGGTGAGCAGGATTTCGTATTTATCACGGGGATGACCTTCACAAACAAGACGCTCCCACGGCTTCTGGAGCTCGTCAGGCCGGGAGCGCGAGTCATCATGGTCGGGCCTTCCGTCCCGATTGCGCCGACTCTCTTCGGACATGGGATAACGGACCTTGATGGCTTCTGCGTAACCGATCCGGAAAAAATCGACCGATTGATCCGTCTGGGCATTAAAAAAGACATATTCGACGGTGGCAAAATGGTCAGTATCAAAAAATTCTAAAGTAACGCGAGGGGCTGCGGCATAATAATTTTGCCGCAGCCCCTTTTCACTATTTCGACGCCTCGGTCGGTTTGGTAACACTGTCGCTACGTTGAGAACAGGCACAGCCTATTAAGGCCAAGTATCTCCGATGCGCCCGCCGCAGTTATTCCGAAAAATGTGACATCTTTCCCTATATCGATGAAATTCGCCATATTCCCGTTGCAGAGAGTGTTTCCGGTGCAGAGAACGGCGTCGGCCCAGTCCGGAACGACCGTTGCGTAATCCCTTCCTCCGTGCTCGACGATTACGCCGCTGCGCTTCTGACCGATATTCTTGGAATTGAGATCCAGAACGCGTAGAGCGCTTCGAGTATGGACAGCTGATAGCCGACAAGGGCAATCTTTTTTTCACTCAGGCGTTTCCGTATGTAATCGGAAAATTCCCCGGCACACCTTTTCGGTTCTTCGTTCCTGCAGTGTACGGTGTGCCCGACAAGACCGAGCTTGGCCATTACCGCGTTCAGGGACGCGATAAACAGCCCTCGGCTGTGCGAATTCCCGCTAAGCTGCCTTTTACTGTGCTTCAGCAGCAGTGGCCGTCGCCGTGATGCTCATGCTCGCAGCAGTGACCCTCGCCATGCTCACTCTCGTGATGGTCGCAGGTGGCGCCTGCGGCGTATTCGAGCTTTCCGGTGAGAAAGTTCTCGACGGCCTTGTCTGCTTCCCCCGAAACTCCCGCAAAGAAGCGTATGCCGGCTTCACCGAGAGCCGTCTGTGCGCCGCCGCCTATGCCGCCGCAGATAAGAGCGTCTACCCTGAGATTCCGCAGAACGTCCGCGAGCGCGCCGTGCCCGCTGCCGTTCGTGCCGACAACGGCGGAACTGACCACCGCTCCGTCCTTAATATCATAGATCTTAAATTTCTCGGTTTTGCCGAAATGCTGAAATATCTGTCCGTCTTCGTATGTCACTGCAATTCTCATCATTGTTACTCCTTATATTTTTTCAAGTGTTGCCATCATATCGTCGAGCCAGCCGCCCTCGAAAAGCTCAATCGCCCCCGCGTCGCAGGCGGCTGAGAGTCTGGGGTCAAAGGGGAGCATGGCAAAAGTCTTAACGCCGAATTTTGCGGCCTCCGCCTCAATTCGGCTCTCTCCGAAGATCTCGTATTTTTCGCCGCAGTGCGGGCAGACAGCATAGCTCATGTTCTCAACCATGCCGAGAACGGGTATGCCCATCTTCTTTGCCATGTTGACGGCCTTTTCGACGATCATGCCCACAAGCTCCTGAGGGCTTGTGACGATGATGATGCCGTCTACCGGAATGGACTGGAAGACTGTAAGAGGTACGTCCCCCGTTCCGGGCGGCATATCAATAAACATATAGTCGACGTCGCCCCAGATGACATCGGTCCAGAACTGCTTGACGGCGCCCGCTATAACAGGGCCGCGCCAGATCACCGGATCGGACTCGTTTTCCATTAGAAGATTCAGGGACATTACGGATATTCCGGTCTTCGTAAGCACCGGGAAAATTCCGTTTTCGTCGCCGGAAGCCTTTTCATAAAGGCCGAAGGCTTTCGGAATAGAGGGACCGGTCACGTCCGCGTCCAGAATGGCGGTGCTGTACCCGTCACGCTGGGACGACACGGCGAGCAGAGAGGTTATTAGAGATTTTCCTACCCCGCCCTTACCGCTGACTACCGCAATCACTTTCCCGATATGGCTGAGCTCATGCGGCTCCGCCATGAAATCCTGTTCCCTGTCGGCGCAGTCCTCACCGCAGGACGAACAGCTTTTGTCACAGTTTTCACTCATTAATGTCATCTCCAAATTGAAATTTTCTTTTCTGGCAGCGTCCACAGCCGCAGCCGCAGTCGTCCACGTCGCACAGGACGTAGTCGCCGCCGCCGATACGGAGCCCGATGCCACGGACAAGGCACTCGGCGAGCTTGACGCGCGCGCTGTTGTAAATCGCCTGGGCCGTCGTTCTGGCAACGCGCATCAGATTTGCGCACTCCTCCTGACTCAAGCCCTCGAGGTCTATGAGACGTATGGCCTCAAATTCGTCTACCGTCATCTCGATGACCCGTTCTTCGCCGGAAACCGTTCCCAGCGGGCCGAAGCTCCGGTTCTCAGGCATGTGGCAGACCCGACGGCATTTTCTCGGTCTCGGCAATATATCACCGCCCCAATTCGCAGTCATAACGGCATATGCCATTAACTAAACGAAGTATAGCATCATTATCGGCATATGTCAATAATTTGTTTGAAAAGTTTGTCAGCGGGCTGGAGAACGGCACAGTCACGGTATATAATATTATCGGTTCACAAACTGTTTATAATTTGGAAAGATTCCGTTAAAGAATTGGATATAAAATATACAAATATATCTTAATATGATTTCGCGGTCATTTATTATTGGAGATTAACGAATGAACTCTTTAAACCTGTTTACCCTGATGTTCCAGCTCGATGAATTTCTGTTCGATTTTATCGGACGCTATGGCCCAATGATCTATCTTGCGGTATTTTTAATGATTTTCAGCGAAACCGGACTTTTTATCGTCTTTCTGCCGGGGGATTCACTCATCTTTGCCTGCGCCGCCTTCGCGGCTTCGGGGCTTCTTGATATCTGGATTGTTGTGTCGCTTTGCATGGCCGCCGCATTCCTCGGCGTAATGCTGAACTACTTTTTCGGCGTCAGGCTCGGCAGGAGGATATATACAAAGGCAGACGGCCGCTTTATCAAACGGGAGCACATCGACAAAGCGAACGAATTCTATAAAAAGCACGGCGGCGCGGCGATAATCATGTCCAGATTTATCCCCATAGTCAGGCAGTTTACGCCCTTCGTCGCGGGAATCGGAAAGATGGCGTACAAAAGATTTATGTTGTTTAATGTTTTGGGCGTGGTATTATGGGTCGGGATGGTTTCTGCCGCCGGCTATTTCTTCGGAAATATCCAAGTGGTCCGAGACCATTTCAGCGCCGTACTCATCGCCATAGTGTTCGTTTCCCTTCTGCCGGCGCTGATTGCCTATATCAGGTCAAAGCTTAAGAAGCCGGATACCGGCGAAGATCGCTGAATTCAGATTATTTATTGCAGGAGTGTCTATGAGACGACAGACTTCGTCAAGAGGATTTGCCACGCTCAGCGCGGCGAGTGTTATATCAAAGGTACTGGCATTCGTCTATCTCCCGATACAGGCGATGCTGGTGCACGACAGCGGAAACGGCGTAATCGGAGCCGGATTAATGCTGTATCTCTTTATATACTCCCTGTCGAATGCCGGGCTGCCCGTAATCATATCCAAGTTTATTTCCGAGAGGGACGAGCTCGGCGATTACCAGGGAAGTCAGGTCATATTTAAAACCGCGTTCTTTATGACGCTGACTCTGGGCCTGATATTTTCTTTGCTCACTTTTTTCGGCGCCGGTTTCCTCGCGGACTGGTGCCGCATGCCGGAATCAAAGCTGATGTTCATGGTCATCGCACCGAGCTTCCTGTTCGCCTCCGTCACGTGTTCGCTGCGCGGTTATTTCCAAGGCAAACAGAATATGAAGCCGACGGCGGCCTCACAGATTATCGAACAGATAATAAACTCCCTGATGACCGCCCTGCTGGAAATCTGCTTTTTCCATTATGCGCAGCAGGCGAATAAGGACACGGTTACGTATACGGCGGCCGGTTCCGCGGCAGCTACCGTCCTTGCGGCTGTCGGATCTATGTCTTTCCTCGTGGTGATGTATGTTTTTACTTTCCGAAGATTCCGCGGGGAAGAAACATCGAGGCAGTCGTATACGGGACCTGAGATCAAAAGGGGCTATGTTTTCAGGCGTATACTGATGTTTTCAATACCGGCCATAATCAGCTGCATAGCGACCAGCGCTGCCAATATTATCGATACCAGGTCCTGCGTTCCGATGTTGCTGAAGGGCGGGTTTACATCCGACCAGGCGTACGCGCTTTTCGGAATATATTCGCAGAAGTTTCAGCGGCTCATGACCCTGCCGGTGCTTTTTGCCTATCCCCTGGTGATGGCGATGATGCCTTCGCTCTCCGCGGCGATAATGCGCGGCGACAGGGATTATTTCAGATATGAGATCAGTGAGGGATACAGACTCAATTTCATTGTTGTTATGCCGATAGTCGCGGGTATCTCTTTCCTGGCGAAACCCATTCTGACGGTGATTTACACCACGCAGAACGCGGGCTCCATGATGATAATCCTAGGAACCTGGACGGCAATTATCACAACGATACAGACGATTCAGTCCGGCGTGCTCGTAGCTCTCGACAAACCGCTGATAACGCCCGCGACGCTTCTTATCGGCATGGTCTTCAAAATCGTCTGCAATTACATCCTAATCCCAATCCATGCGGTCAATATTTATGGCGCGCTCATAGGGAACACGGTCGCCTGGCTGATCTCGATAGCGATAAACCAGTACTATATAAATAAGCTGATGGAGAAAGAGGAGAACGCCCTGAAGCATGTGCTCAGACCTGGAGCCTTGGCGCTGATAATGGGGGCTTTATGCCTTGGCTTCTATAGGCTGGTCTATGCGCTCTTAAAGCTTGTGAGCGGCAGTTATCTCCTGACGAACGACCTGGCGGTGCTCTTCACCATTCCCTTCGGCGCCGTATTATATTTCACAATGATGGTGAGATCGGGCGGTATAAGCGAAAACGACCTGAGAAGGCTGCCGAAGGGCAACCGTATCGTTTCGGTCTGCATGAAGTTTCCCTTCCTCAGATCCGCATTAACCTAAATATTTTTATACTGCTATCTGTTTTTTATGGGATAACAGTATAAATCACGGCTTATCCCCATACATATTAATATCAATATTCTAGGGGGAATAGGTATGACTGACAGCACAATTTACGAGGACATCGCGCTGAGAACCGGCGGAGATATATATGTGGGCGTTGTCGGCCCCGTCAGAACGGGCAAATCCACGTTCATAAAGAGATTTATGGAGAGCATGGTCATCCCGAACATTGATAATATCTATGTGAAGGAGCGCGCGAGGGATGAGCTTCCCCAGTCCGGCTCCGGGAAAACGGTCATGACCGCGGAGCCGAAGTTCGTGCCGGAGGACGCGGTGCATATCAGTATCGGTGAGAACACGGAGCTTTCCGTCCGCCTTATCGACTGCGTCGGATATATGGTACCGGGCGCGACAGGGCAGACCGAGGATGGACAGGAGCGCATGGTTGCGACCCCTTGGTTCGATCACGAGATCAGCATGACCGAGGCGGCCGAGGAGGGGACGAAGCGCGTGATACGCGATCACTCCACCATTGGACTCGTCATCACAACCGACGGCTCGGTCTGCGGCATACCCAGAGAAAACTATATCGAAGCCGAGGAACGGGTTATCAGCGAGCTGAACGCCATCGGAAAACCGTATCTTCTGCTTATTAACTGCGCGGAGCCAAATTCTGATTACGCCCAGAATCTGCGCCGCGAGCTGTCTGAAAAATACAATGTCGCCTGCCTTTGCGTCAATTGCCTGACACTGCGTGAGGACGATATCGAGAAAATATTGAATATGCTTCTCCGCGAATTCACAGCGGAGGAGTACTATGTCTATCTGCCGGAGTGGGTGCAGGCACTTCCGGACGGGCACGATATAAAAAAGGAGCTTTTCAGCGAGATAGCCAAGGCCTCCAGCGATGTCCGAAAACTGAAGGACGCGCAGGCGCTCGCCGCGAAGCTCGGCGCGATCGAAAACGTCTCCGATGCAAAAGTCAGCGAAATGATGATGGGAAAGGGAAGCTTTTCGATAAGAATAGAGCTGCCGAGAGAGCTGTATTACAGTACGCTGAGCACGGAAAGCGGCCTTCCCATTAAAAACGACGGGGACCTCATAACGCTGCTCTGTGAGCTTTCAAAGATTAAGTTCGAATATGACAGGGTGAGCGCGGCGCTAAGGGACGTGCGCGAGAAGGGCTACGGGGTCGTGATGCCCTCTCAGGACGAGATGGTGATCGAAGAGCCGCAGATCGTAAGACAGGGAGGAAAATACAAGGTTGTGCTGCGGGCCGGAGCGCCGGCGATACATATGCTGAAAACCAATGTCGAGACCGAGGTCTCGCCCGAAGTGGGCGGAGAGCACGCCTCGGAGGAAATACTTGGCTTTTTGCTCCAAAATTTTGAGGGTGACGCGACAAAGCTCTGGGAGTCAAACATATTCGGAAAATCGATGATGGATATCGCGGGTGAGGGCCTGAGCGCAAAGCTCAGGCGCATGCCGGAGCAGACCGGCATGAAGCTGCGGAACGCGATGCAGCGCATTGTGAACGAAGGCAGCGGCGGACTTATCTGCATCATATTGTAAAAAGGGAGTATCTGCCGCCGGCAGATACTCCCTTTTTATTTGAGATTATCCATTATTTCAGTGATCAGGTCCGTGCGCATGAATGGGGTTATGATGTAATAGCCGTCCACATAGTCCGACATCCTGCGGGCAAAGTCCGTGGTCAGCGAGACCGCGAGACGGGAGGCGGAATCCCGGTCCAGACCCTCGTACATTGCGACAATATCCTCGCTAATGCTTATCCCCGCAATCTCACTGTTCATATAGCAGGCGTTTCTGTGCGAAACAATCGGCATAAGGCCGCCAAGTATCTTCGTGTCAAGCTCCTCTCGGGCGGCTTTAAGGTTTTCAAGCGCCCTTTCCGAATGCACAGGCTGAGTGAGAAAGCCGTCCATTCCGTGCGCAAGCTTGTCCTTCGCACGGGCAAGCTGCAGGTCAAAATTCACGGCGTTGAGGTTAAGGGCACCAAATATCCGGAAGGGACCGCGGATAAATTCATCCCTGAGGTCGTGAATAAAGCCCGCAAGAACCATGGAATTGAAATTAAAGACACTCTTTATGGTTCCGCGCTCGGCCGTAGGGATAGGGTCGCCGGTCACGGTGAGGACGTTGTTCACGCCCTCGATGTTTAGGCCGAGGAGCAGGGCCTTTGTCGCGATGATATTCCGGTCGCGGCAGGTCATGTGAGGGATGGTATCTATCCCGAGCTCACGCTTAAGCTTCGATGCCAATAGGCTGCTGTCCGCTCTCGCGCGGGAAACGGGGCAATCTGCTATGGTCAATGCGTCAGCACCCGCGTCGCGGAGCTTCCGCGCCCCGTCCATGAACGCCCGGATATCCGAGTTCGCGGGCGGGTCGAGCTCGACGGCGAAGACCTTCTTTTTACTCTCGAGCTTGTCCCAGAACCTGTTCTCGGCCTTCTCAATCTCAAGAACTCTCTTCGGGGCCGCAAAGCTTTCCGCCGCGCCGGATTTTTTGTCGAGCAGCCTGCGGACTCTTGCAATATGCTCGGGCGTGCTGCCGCAGCAGCCGCCGATGATGTCGGCACCGAGCCCTGCAATATCGGTGAGACCGCTGGCAAAGTAGTCGGGGTTGTTGACGAAGAAGACACGGCTGCCGACCATCGTCGGATAGCCCGCGTTTGGCATAACCGTAATGGGCTTGCCCTGACCGAGCAGTTCCGGAACGAGCTTTATCATATGGTTCGGCCCGCAGAGACAGTTGAGACCGAATACGTCTATGTTTTCATCTGTGCTCATCGCCCTGCGCAGCCTCTGGATTGAAACACCCTCGCGTGTAAAGCCGTCCGGCGAGACGGAAAAGGAACAGATAATAAAGGCGTCAGGTCTTTTTTCCTTTATATGCCGGGCAATATCGGCGAGGTAGTCCGCAGAGGAAAAGGTTTCAAAGAGAAAGTTCTCCGCCCCGAGTCCGAGGAAACGGTCAGCTATTTCAAGATACTGGGGGAGGTTGTCGAGGTTCTCGACGTGGGGGATAGGCCCGATGTCGGCAAATATCGAGACGGTGGTGCCGGTGACCGCTTGTAGCGCGATTTCCCAGCCGCGGTCTATGATTTCGGTCACGGCTTTTTTTTTGCACTCGAGGCTTTCCGTATTGGCACCGAAGGTGTTGGTCTTAATCGCCTCGCAGCCGGCCTCAATATATTCGCGGTGTATTCCCAGGACCCGGTCCGGCTTACTGACATTCGCAGCCTCGCAGTATTCGGGGTCGCTTCCGTATTTTTCCGCATAGTAGGTCCCCATGCCCCCGTCAAAAAGGACGGGACAGTGCTTCAGCTTTTCACGAAAATTCACAGCGGCATCTCCTATCCCAAAACTTCCTTAGCAATATCGGCCGCGCCTTTCGCGTCCTTTGCGTAGTAATCGGCACCGATCTGCAGAGCGTAGGCCTCTGTAAGGACAGCGCCGCCGACCATAATTGCACACTTGTGTCCGCTTGCGCGCAGTGCCCTAACGGTCTCAGCCATTGAGGGCAGCGTGGTGGTCATCAGCGCGCTGAGTCCTATAAGGCTGACGTCCTCGCCGAGTGCCGTATCGACGACCTTCTGCGGCGGCACATCGCGGCCGAGATCGATTATTTGATAGCCGTAGTTTGCGAGGATGGCTTTAACAATATTTTTGCCTATGTCGTGGATATCACCCTTGACGGTGGCGAGTATGATCTTTCCCTTACTGACCGAAAGATCGCCTTTTTTTGCGAGGCTCTGTTTGATTACCTCAAAGGCCTCGTTGGAGGCGTCGGCGGAGCGCATAAGCTGGGGAAGGAAAATCTCACATTTCTCATAGCGGGTGCCCACGGCGTCCAGAGCCGGTATAAGGAGCTCGTTTACAATCTCAAGCTCGGTTCTGGTTTCAAGCAGACGGGAGGTGATGGCCCTGGCTTCGGATTTGAGGCCCTTAGCGACGGCTTCGAAAATATCGTCGGCCGCAACCCCGGAGGAGGCGGGAGCGCTCTCCACATTTGCATAACGCTCCAAAAAGCTTTGGGCGTTCTTATCCATGCCCTTGAGAAGTCTGAAGGCACAGATTGCGTCCGACATAGAGGAAATGTTCGGATTGATTATCGGCAGATCGAGACCGTTCTCAAGCGCCAGCGTGAGGAAAGAGCCGTTTATGAGTTCTCTGTTCGGCAGACCGTAGGAAATGTTGGAAACCCCGAGGACTGTGTGCAGACCGAGCTTTTCCTTCACCATTCGCATAGCGCTGAGCGTCTGTGCCGCCGAATCCGGGGAGGCCGAAACGGTCAGAGTCAGACAGTCGATGAAAATGTCCTTTTTGGGTATGCCGTAGCTCTCACAAACCTTCAGTATGCGCTTCGCGATCTGGAAGCGCCCCTCCGCAGTCTCGGGAATACCGCGCCCGTCCATAGTGAGACCGACAACGGCGGCACCATATTTTTTAACTAAGGGCAGAACCACCGAAAGCCTCTCTGCTTCGCCGTTGACCGAGTTGACAACGGCCTTGCCACAAAAAGCGCGAAGACCGGCCTCGATGGCCCCGACATCATTTGAATCGATCTGAAGCGGCAGATCGGTGACGGCCTGTAGACTCCTTACACAGCTTCGCATGAGTCCGGCCTCATCAAGACCGGGTACGCCGACGTTCACGTCTAGTATATCCGCACCCGCGTCGGCCTGCTGTATGCCCTGACTGACGATGTAGTCAAAATCGCTCTCACGCAGAGCCTGTTGAAAGCGCTTCTTGCCAGTGGGGTTGATTCTCTCGCCGACAACGCACACTCCGTCGACAGAAACGAGCTTGGAGGCGCTGCACAGCCTTGTTTTGGCATTCATGATGCGGCCGGCGCGCTTTTTTCCGGCCATTATCCCGCTGAGAGCCCGGATATAATCAGGGTCCGTTCCGCAACAGCCGCCGACAAACTGAACGCCGATCTCGGCGCACTCGGCCATTTCCTGCGCAAACTGCCCAGCGTCTATGCCGTAGTGCCCGTCGTTTGCGTCAGGCAGGCCGGCGTTTGCTTTGACTATAAGCGGCAGAGGACTGACGGCTCCAATCCTGCGTATAATCGGCATGAGCCGTTTCGGCCCCATCGAGCAGTTTACGCCGATGGCGTCGACACCGAGCGCCGTCATGGTTTCGGCGAAGCATTCGGCAAGGCTTCCCGCAAAGGTGCGGCCGCTTTCCTCAAAGGTCATCGTCGCAAATATGGGGAGTTTTGTATTTTCCTTCGCCGCCAGTACCGCGATCCTGAGCTCCGCGAGGTCAGAAAAGGTTTCAAAGGCTACAAGGTTTGCCCCCGCCTTTTCCCCCGCGATAAGAGTCTCTCGGAAGAGCCCGTAAGCCTTCTCAAAAGAAAGAGTCCCCGAGGGCTCAAGCATCTCGCCGATAGGCCCTATGTCGAGTGCAACGGGAACTCTGTCCCATGAGGCTCTCCTTGCGGCGCATACCGAAGCCGTGACAACCTCTTCGACGCTGTGCCCGCTTCCGGCGAGCTTGTAAGCGTTGGAAGAAAAGGTGTTGGTGTAGGCGAGGGTGCTTCCCGCTTCGATGTATGCCCTGTGAATGCTTTCGAGTATTTCCGGGTGCGAAAGCGTGAAAAGCTCCGGAATGCAGCCGACAGGGAGGCCAAAACGCTGGAGCATCGTGCCCATAGCACCGTCCAGTATGACAAATTCGCTTTCAAAGAGCTTGTCCATAGCAGGTCACTCCGTTTTCTCTGAATTTACAGCTTTCCAGAGCGGGGCAGCCTCCGCATCCTGAAACTCTGTGCTTTTGTTCCGCGGGAGAAATCCCGATGAGAGCCGTAACGCTCTTGACGGGCGCCATCACGTCGCCGGAGCCTACAGCAACGCCTATCCTGCGCGATGTATCAAGAACAGAGCAGAAATCCCTCTGCAGGTTTATCGGCAGATCGCCGTATCCGGGACTGAAGCGGTCCGTCAGAAAAAGTCCGGAAGCGGAGTACTCGTCCGAGAGGGCTTTTTCCACGCTGTCGCAGAGCCTCTCGACAGCGCTGCTTCCGCAGGCGTCGAGCATCGCGGCAAAGGTAATGTTCTTTATTTCCCATTTTCTTATGAGCGCGTCCACACCGCTTCCTATCGTCGCGCAGAAGATCACACAGCTGCCGCAGCCGTGCAGGAGAGCTTCGACGGCTCTCCCCTCGAGCCTGAGACAGGTGCCTTTAAGCGCGAGGCCGCCACCCCTGTCGAGTTCGCAAGCCTTTATGACGACGCCGGGCCGCGCGTTTTCGTGTACGAGCGAAGCGGCGTCGAGAAGTTCTGCTTTTGTGCGCTCGTCCATTTCGCCGCCTCCGCCCATGTAGCGGTATGCTTCGGAAATGTCAGCAAAAATATCGTATTTTTCCGTAAGCATAACCCCCAATCATATTATATAGGAATAGTATACTCTGCTTCATTAAATTTGTGAAGCCAATATTCTCTTCAAAGCGTAATTTCTGATAATGTAATAAAAAAGTTTGACAAGCGTAAAAATGCGTTGTAGAATTTATCAGCGAGCGAGCCGAACGGCCGCGGGCATAAGGCGAAAGCCTGTGCGTGAGGAAAGTCCGGGCTCCATAGGGCAAGGATAACGGGTAACGCCCGCCGAAGGCAACTTCAGGAAAAGTGCAACAGAGATATACCGCCGCGGAGCGTGCGCCATTTGGTGTGAAGCAACGCGGTAAGGGTGGAAAGGCGAGGTAAGAGCTCACCCGACGGCTGGGAACAGACCGTCGCTGTAAACTCTATCCGGAGCAACACCGTGGTGAGGACATATGGTCGGCCCGGCCGTCCTCTGGAGGTGGCTGAAGCATACCGGCAACGGTACGCTTAGATAGATGGTCGTTTAAGACAGAACCCGGCTTACAGACTCGCTCGCACAAGTTAATAAGCAACCGCGGAAGCGCAGTGCTTCCGCGGTTTTGTTTATTCGCCCTTGTATTTTTTTCTCGTGGCGATCCCGCCCCTGATATGGCGCTGGGATTTGTTGTATTCGAGCAGTTCCTTGACCTCTCCATAGAGCGGCTTGTTTGCGTAATAAAGCCTCTCGGTAAGGTCCTTATGCACCGTGGACTTCGATACGCCGAATTTTTTTGCCGTAGCGCGGACGGTCGATTTGTTCTCGATTATGTAATTTGCCAGCTCACAGGCTCTTTCCTCTATGTTTTCTCTCAAAAAACATCCCTCCCGGAAATTTGTTTCCGTATCATATCCTATGAAAAAGGGGATGTCCCATATGACAACTATATTGTGCGGAAAGAGGCAGAAATCAGATCCAGTTCAATATGTACTGGAATACGATTATGCCCAGCGCGTCGACCCCGAATATCGTGCCGACGGCGGCGAGCTTTTTCCTTAGGGACTCCATGTCGTGCACCCAGTAGCAGGCCGTCAGGAAAGGCATATAACCGATGAGGAAGAGGAGGTAGGGAAATTTAGCCTGCCACCACCAGTATTCCCAAGAGAGGACGCCGATGTGGTTGAGTACGCACTCGACGAGGCAAAAGAGCGCGGAATTTAATACAGCCAGAAAGACGCGGTTAGGGATACCCAGAATCTTCGCCTTCTTGTCCTTCGGCAGCATCTTCGCGCAGGCTATCCCGGCGACAAGAAACATGAGCGTTATCTCTAGGTTCAGCCCGATAAAAATTTCATACGAGCATTTCGTGGGCGTGCCCCATACCGGCGCAAAATTCGTAAAGTGGAAAACAAGTCCGTTCCAAATCTCGTTGAACACATCCATTCCCCAGAACGCAAGTCCGGCAAACAGCACGTTCCAGTTCCTTTTCTCCACCTCGACCGAGTAAACATAGAAAACAAAGATAATCACGGGTATGGTGTACCACTGAAAATTTGCCGTGCTGCGGAGCTGCGCCAGCGCCTGTTTGGCCGATTGAGCCATGTTTATCACCCTCAAAAAAATATTGGAAACTGATTTTCAGAGTATCACAGAATTTGTAAAAATAAAATATAAAAAGTATAATTCAAGAAAAAAGCCGTTTTGGCATTAAATATTTTGCTTTCTGTGCCATAAATTCAATAAATAATTTTAAGATGCACAAAAGTACCTTTTTCATAAAAAAATACATTGAAATACGGCATCAAAAATAGTAAAATAATAAAATAACTATAATGGGGAAGGTGTAAGAAATGATATGCGGAAAACATAGCGGGAGAATTCCAAACGTTTTGATCGCGGCGATGCTGCTGATAAGTTTTGCCGTGTCCTTTGTTATGCCCTCCGGAACGACGCTTGCAAAATACTCTCTCAGCGCAATATATACAATTGCGGCATCCTCCAATACCGAATTTACGCTGACCTCGATAGACAAAATCAGCGGCTCCGCCCAGGTCGAACAGACCGTGAGCGCCGGAGCGGTGACTCCGACAAGCGCGGCCGCCACACTTACCTATCAATGGATGGTCGGCAGCTCGACAGCGGGGCCGTTCACGGCAATCTCCGGAGCCAACTCCGCTTCGTACACAATACCGGACAGTTATCAGGGGCTGTATCTGGTGGTGCAGGCTTCAGGCAACGGAAATTTTAACGGCTCGGTCACAAGCGGCGCGTTTGGCCCGATAGCCGGACTTCCACAGACGCCGCTTAGCAGTGTCGGAATCAGCGGCTCGGTCTATATCGGCAGCACACTTTCCGCAGACAGCCTGACGCCGTCCGGAGCGACGGCTTCATACCAGTGGCTCAGCTGCTCGACCTCCAACGGCACGTATTTGCCGATTTCTGGAGCCACGTCTTCAACATACACAATATCTTCAGGCGACAGCGGACATTATTTTGAGCTTCAGGCAACGGGTACGGGCAGCTATTCCGGAACGGTCACCGGCGGCCCGGTCGGGCCCGTTGGAAATGTCCCCATAACTGGAATATCCAATATTATCGGCAATACTGTTGTGGGTCAGACGTTGACGGCCGGAACAGTGACGCCGGCAGGCGCGACTGTGACCTACCAGTGGATAAGCGTCAACGGCAACACCGGGGCAGAGACGGATATCCCAGGCGCAACTTCAAGTACATACTACATCAGTTCCACCCAATATAACAACGACTATTTCAAGGTAAGAGCGACCGGAACGGGCTCTTTTACCGGGACGATCACAAGCGCGGCGACGATAAGCAAGTTGGGAACCGGAACGACAGCGGTTACGGCGATAGGGGCAACTACGGGTACGCTTCAGGTCGGACAGACGCTTACCGCCGGGACACTGATGCCGACATATGCGGTGGCGACATATCAGTGGTATAAATGCAGCACTTCCGGCGGGACCTATACGAGCATCGCCGGAGCGACAAATGCCACCTATACGCTTACGGGCTCCGACTGCGGATATTATTTAAAAGTGACAGCCGTAGGCTCCGGTAACTATGTGGGAACGGTTACAAATTCACCTGTCGGCCCGGTGACGAGCGGAGTGCTGACAGCGATCGGGGACATAGTCGGAACGGCCGCCTCAAATCAGACGCTGACCGCCGGGACGCTGACCCCCGCGGCGGCAACCGTCACTTATCAGTGGCAGGTATCGTCTTCGGCTTACGGAACTTACAGCAATATAAGCGGAGCGACTTCCAACACCTATTCCCTCGGTACGGGCAATACCGGTAATTTCTTCAAGGTGTTGGCAACGGGATACGGCTCGTTCAGCGGTACAGCAACAAGCAATATCATCGGTCCCGTCGTAAGCGGCAGCGCTACACCTATTTCAGCTATTGGTTCGATAATCGGCTCCGCAGTCGTCGGTCAGACGCTGTATGCCGGAGACTTATCGCCGTCGGGCGCAAGCGTTACTTACCAGTGGATGAGATGCGGCACTTCGGGCGGTACTTATTCGAGTATTTCCGGGGCGACCTCGGGCAGTTATACCCTGACGCCCGGAGACTTCGGCTATTGCATCGAAGTCAGGGCAACCGGCTCCGGCAGCTATTCCGGCATTGCCACAAGCTCACCGACCGCATCAGTCGCAGCTTACCCGCTTACGGCAATCTCCGAAATAATAGGCAATACCTGCCCCGGAAAGGCTCTCACCGCAGGAACCGTGACGCCTTTGGGCGCAACGGTGCGCTACCAGTGGCAGTATACAGAGGATGGAGTTAACTTCACCGATGTAATAGGAGCAAATTCGAGTTCGTTTACCTTACTTAATGATTACAACTACAAATACTTTAGAGTTAAAGTTGACGGTACGGGCTCATATATAGGAACCGTATACAGCAATCTGACAGCGCAGAGAGTCGGTTCTACGTCGATCAACCTGACCGGCATGGGTACGATTACGGGCACTGCCGCCGTAGGAAAAACACTGACAGCTGGCGCGCTGTCTCCATCGGGCGCATCCGCGACCTATCAGTGGCAGAGATGTGCTACCTCCGGCGGAAGCTACAATATCATTCCCGGAGCGACCTCAGGCAGCTATACGCTGACAGCCGACGATTACGGCTGCTATATAGAGGTTGTGGCTACAGGCTCAGGTTTTTACTCGGAAGCGCTGACCAGTGCCCCGACAAGTCGGGTAACTACGACCGCGATAACGTCGATTGGCAATATCGTCGGAACTGCCGCTCAGGGACAGACGCTCACGGCAGGAACGATCAGTCCGGCCAGCGCAACGGTGACCTATCAGTGGCAGAGCTGCGCCACGTCGAACGGAACGTTTACGAACGTAAGCGGCGCAACAGGAAGCACATATATCATTGGTTCGGGAGACGTCGGCAATTATCTGCGCGTAACGGTTACGGGCACCGGAGCATACACGGGTGCTGCGGTCAGCACGCCGACCGGGCCTGTCATAAGCGGCAGCGCCACGCCGATTACGGCTATTGGCTCGATAAGCGGAACAGCCCAGGTCGGTCAGACACTGACGGCAGGCGCCATTACTCCGAGCGGCGCAACGGTGACCTACCAGTGGCTGAGATGCTCAACCTCGGGCGGAAGCTACACACCGATATCGGGAGCTGTGTCCAGCACCTATACTCTGACGGCCAGCGATTTCGAGGATTACATCGAAGTCCGGGCGACAGGCTGCGGAACTTACTCCGGAACGGCGATAAGCTTACCCACAAACGTTGCCGTCGCGGCCTGTCCGCTCACCTCGATCTCGAATATCATCGGCTCGGCATACGACAATAATACGCTGATAGCCGGAACAGTGCTTCCGCTTGGCGCGACTTTCACCTATCAGTGGCAGCGCGGTGACTGGAATTACAACTTATCCGGAAATATAAGCGGAGCTACTTCGAATACCTTCACCATTGACAGTTCTTACAGCGGCAGTACTATCCGTGTCACGGTTACGGGTACGGGAGCCTATACGGGAACTATTACCAGTGCATGGCTGCCCAACCAGATAGATCATGGGACGCTGACCGCGATTTCATCGCTGAGCGGCATCACGGGAACGGCAAAGGTCGGGAACACGCTCACGTCCGGTACGGTGTCGCCTTCCGGCGCAACCCTCACTTATCAGTGGCAGAGATGCGCGACAGCGAACGGCAGCTACGAGAACATTCCTGGCGCGACAAACAGAACATATGTCCCGATATCCTCCGATCTCGGCTATTATATCAGAGTAGTAGTCACCGGCTCCGGCATGTATGGAGGCACGCTGACGAGTTCACCGGTCGGCCCCTCGACAAGCTAGCGGCAAGTAAAATTTTTACGCGCCCTTTCCAATAAAGGAAAGGGCGCACTTTTTATACCTTGTGCATAATATAATGTCCCACTGCGCCGAAGCAGTTAAAAAAGACGGATTTAATAATATAGGCTGTAGCTATTGATTGCCGCGAGAGCTGATTTCAGTTCCGATTGGAGCTTGGGGGACCGAAATGATATAGTTTTAACAGTACGAAAGGCATAATTTTGCTTAAACCTACAAGGAAGGATGGAAAAAATGAGTTTGATCTATACCGATGACCAGAAAGAACTGATCGAAATGGTCAGGAACATGGCGGAAAAGGAGATAAAGCCACATGTGGCCGAGTGTGACGAAAATGGCTTCTGCCCGACGGAGCTTTTCAAGCCCGCAATAGACATGGGCCTGCATCTGCTTGAAATTCCGGAGGAATACGGCGGCGAGGGCATGAGCTACGAGACCACGGCGATGGTTTTCGAAGAGCTTGCAAAGGTTGACGCCGGATACGCCGACACCATCGTCACGAATTTCGTGGCGCTCAGGAACGTAATTCTTGCGGGTACGCCGGAGCAGGCAAGAAAATTTGCCGACGTCGTTGTCCCCGGAAATTTTGCGTGTTTTGCGATAACGGAGCCCGGAGCCGGCTCAGACGCAGGGGCCCTGCGCTCCACCGCGGTGCGTGACGGTGATTTTTATGTTTTGAACGGGACCAAGACCTTCGCGACAAACGGAGAGTGCGCAAGTATTTACGTCAGCTTTTTCAAAACGGATCCGGCTGCTGGGAACAAGGGCATTTCTGCCTTTATGATCGACAGGGACAGCACAGGCCTGACGGTCGGTGCGCACGAGAAAAAGATGGGCTTCCGTCTCTCGAATACCACCGAGCTTATCTTCGACAATGTCCGCGTACCGGCGGAGAACCGTATCGGGGAAGAGGGAGCTGGCCTCCATATAGCACTCAACGCGCTGAACCTCTCTCGCGCGTTTATTGCGACGTTGGGGGTCGGGATCATGCAGAGGGCTCTCGACGAGGCCATGGCCTACGCAACGCAGCGCGAGCAGTTCGGCCAGCCGCTTGTGAAGTTCCAGATGGTGCAGCAGATGCTCGCGGACATGGCGATCAAGATCGAGGCCTCGCGCTGCCTTGTCAACAACACCATGAAGCTCATGGACGCCGGACAGCTCGTTCAGAAAGAGGGAGCTATCACAAAGACCTTTGTATCGGACTGCATGCAGGAGGTCACCTCGAACGCGGTGCAGATTTTCGGCGGCTACGGCTACAGCAAGGAATATCCTGTGGAGAAGCTGATGCGCGACGCGAAAATATTCCAGATTTTTGAGGGGACGAACCAGATACAGAGACTGACTATCGCGAAAGCATTGGAGAAGGAATATAAGTAAGCCCGTACTCCTTCCGGAAAGGCGGCTTTAATTTGAATGGAATTAAAATCAATGGGGAGCGAAAGCGCCTGTATGAGGAGCTGGGCTACTGGAAAAACAAAACGCTTATCGACAGGTGGAACGGTACCGTTGCCGCATTCGGCGGAAAGGAGTACGTCGTCGACGACCGCGGCAGACGGCTGACCTATCTCAGGATGGATGCTGAGGCGGACGCCATCGCGTTTTCGCTCGGAAAACTCGGCATTGGGTACGGCGATGTTGTGAGCTTTCAAATTACTCCGAGGTATGAGTTCGTCGCCGTCCTGCTCGCCTGTCTGAAGCTGGGGGCCATACCCGCGCCGCTCGGCATGTGCTTCGTGGAGGATGAGCTGAGGGATATCCTCGCCATGCTCGGCAGCCGCATGCACATAAGCGTAACATCTTACAGAGGCTCGGACAGAGCCGCGATGATGAAGGAACTGGAACAGGCGCTGCCGAAGCTCGAAGCGCATGTATTCCTCAGCGCGGAGCCGGGTGACAAAAAAGCCCTGTCCGAGGGCTCAGGAGATATCGCGGAGATGATCTCCGGAGGCGGAAAGCCGGAAAGACCCTGCTGCGCTTCTCCGGACGATATCGCGCTGATCCTGTGCACTTCAGGAACGACAAAGGGCTGCAAGGCCGCGATGTTCACACACAACAACATCATTTACAGCGAGGAGGTGTTCAACGACACCTTCGCCCTGACGGACAGGGACAGCATCTTTATGCCGGCCCCGCTCAGCCACGCTACCGGCCTGCATCACGGCATTATCTCACCGATGCTGCGCGGGGGCACTCTGGTTTTGCAGGAGCGGTTCAAATGCGACACCGCCGTGAGGATGATTAACGAGGAAAAATGCAGTTATTCCATGGGAGCGACGCCCTTTATCTACGATATACTCAAACAGCTCGAGGAGAGCGGCACATCGCTTCCGCATATGCGCTTTTACATCTGCGGCGGCGCTCCCGTACCGGCCGAGCTTGTTACCCGCGCCTGGAATGAATTTAAAATACCGGTCTGCGAGTGCTATGGCTCGACAGAGAGTGTCCCCCATGTCTGCGTAAGGCCGGAGGAATGCCTGGAGAACCTCGGAAAGTGGTCCGGACGCACGATGGGCGGCATAGAGGTCAGAGTGGTAGACAGAAACAGGAGGCCCGTGCCTCCTGGTGTTATTGGCGAGGAGGCCTCGCGCGGCGCCAATGTTTTTGTCGGATACCTCCGTGCACCGCAGCTTACAGACTCGGTGCTGGATGATGAGGGCTGGTTTTACTCGGGCGACCTCTGTATACAGGATGCAAAAGGCAATATAAAGATAATCGGCAGAGAAAAGGACATAATCGTCCGTGGAGGCGAAAACCTCAACTCGAACGATATAAACGCCAATCTCGAGGGCTGTCCCGGAATCCTCGACCACGCAGTCATCGGTATGCCGGACGAGCGCCTGGGCGAGCGCATCTGCGCTTTCCTTGTCCCCGACGGCAGTGCACAAACAGTGACGAAGGCGGACTTGACGGCATATCTGCAGAGTAAAAAGGTACACAAGCGCCACTGGCCGGAGCGAGTGGAGATCATAGACAGGATCCCGCGCACCGAGAGCGGAAAAATTAAAAAGTACCTGTTGGCCGACGAACTGAAAAAGCGGATGGGGAAGGAGCGTGAAAATACATGAGCGGAGAGAGAAAAATAGGCCCGCAGCGCTACCTTGCCACATCGAAGCCGCTTATGGACAGACCGCACACGGAGTTTTTCCACTGCAGGGAATGCGGGAATGTTATCAGGGTTGAGCCCGGTGAAAAGCGGGAGACTGGCCTGAGCTGCTGCGAAAGCAGGATGGAGCGCCTGGCGCCGCGTCCGGCGGAGGAGCTTCCGGACGGTTCGGAGCTTAGATATGACATCGTCGGCGGCCTGAACGAAAACTGCGTTAGGGTCTTCTGGAGCGGAAAACGCCCGGATTGGCTGTATCTCCAAACATTTCGCGGCGGGCAGCATATTTTTCTGAAAGAAAATAAGCGCCCTCCCGCAGTGTTCGCGCTTGCGGGTGAGGACGCCTATGCCTACTGTGACAAGGACCCGTGCGAGATGTGCAGCTTCCGCTGCAAAAACGGGTTTGTGCTCTATGCCTGGTATGGTGAGATGGGGCTGTTTTCGCTTGAAATCAATCAAATTGCCTCCACCCAAGGGAGTTCGGAGAGTAAGACCAGAATGCCGCGACATAATCAATAAAGCTCTCGACTGCGTGGCACTTGTAAGACTTCTGGTTGAAAGCCATGTGCACAACACGGAAATTGTCCGGTACCTCTGGCAGAGGAATCGCAACGAGATCACGGAACTGCAGTAGGCTCGGTGTTTGGAGTATTATCGCGACGCTGTTCGATATGGACGCAATGCCGCTCATATCCAGCTCGTTTGAGTACTGCTGGCTGGCCCGTAGGCCATGGCTTTGAAGAAGCTCACCAATCTTTTTCCCGATGGGCTGCTCGGTGTGATAGGAGAGAAGCTCGTAACCTGCGAGTTGCCCGAAGGTGAGTGTCGTCTCCTTCGCGAGCGGATGCTCTTTGTTCACGACGACGACCAGAGGCTGCTGGAGGACCGGCACAAAAAAGAGTTCCGGTTCATTCTCCACAGGAGAGCAGAAGCCTATGTCCCATACGCCGCTCTTGACCGCCTCAACAATGGCGTTCGTCTGCTCCTGATGTATGCTGAACTTGACGTTTCTGCCCTTCTCGGAGATGAAGGAGCGGATCACCATCGGCAGATAGTCGCCCTGAATCGTAGAGATGCTGCCAATGTCCACAGTTCCGCTGAGAGCGCCCGCGTGCTCCTTGGCAACCGCAATGCCGCGCTCGAGAAGCTGAAGGGAGCTGCATACATACTGATAGAACTCCTTTCCATACTTGGTGAGGTAAACATTCCTGCCGCGCTTTTCGAAAAGCGCGATGCCAAGCTCCGACTCGAGAGAGGCTATCGCGCCGCTGAGGCTGGGCTGAGTGATGTAGAGCTCCTGGGCCGCCTGGGTGTAGTGCTGAAGTTCGGCAAGTTTGCGGAAGTAATAGAGCTGTGAAAGATTCATGGTTTCTTCTCCTAAATCGGACGGTGAGTTGTATATAACATCCGTACAAGTACAGCAAAAATAAAAGTTCCCAAAACAAGTATAGTGTTTCTAGGGTATAAAAGTCAATACCCCGACATATTACCGCTTTTTTGTCTACAAAAGGTGATTTATAGGCTTGGCCTATGGATTGATTGTTGAGCGTTATAAGAATAGCAATTGGACAGTTCAGATTATATATACTAGACTTAAAACGTCAAAAGGCATTATTACCAACCATGGAATTTAATAAAAACAAATTTTTGAAAACACACTAAGACATAATAAAAATTGAAAAATATAAGGAGTGCCGACCATGAAAATGACCAAACAGGAATTTAAGGACTATCTGCTGAGGATACGCGCGCTGGCCGAGGGGCCCTTTGACGAGATGCAGAAGGAAATCGAGATAACGAACACTTTCCCGAAGGAATTCTACAAGCTGGCTATAGAGAACGACCTCTACCGTTTCGCTCTGCCCGAGAAGTACGGCGGCTTTGGTCTCACAGAGAAGCAGATCCTCATGGTTCAGGAAGAATTCAGCCGTGGCCCCGGCGGCATGCGCATGCACCTCCACCACGCGGCGGACCTCGACTGGCGCATACTGGACGACTTCGGCTCCGAGGAACTGAAGGCCCAGTATATGGACAAGTTTCAGGACAAGAGTCTGTATTCGAACTTCGCTCTTACCGAGAAGACCGGCGGCACCGGAGCAGACGTCCACACGACGGCGGTTAAGGACGGGGACTACTACGTTATTAACGGCGAGAAGACGCTCATCTCCCACACCGATTGTTCCGACTTTACCTATCTGATCGTTTCGACAGACCCGACATCCGACAAGGACAGCCGCCTGTCCGCATTCTTCGTAGATGTACACACACCCGGCTACGAGATCGTTCCGATGCCCCATATGATGGGCTGCCGCGGCGCCGGACACGCCGGACTCCGCTTTACAAACATGAGAGTCCACAAGAAGTTCCTTCTCGGTAAGGAAGGCATGGGCCTCGAGATAGCGATGCATTCCCTGTCTGTTTCCCGCGCACACATCGCGGTTTCCAACCTCGGCATGGCCCAGCGCATGCTTGAAATGACGATCAAGCGTGCAAAGGACCGCGTGACCTTCGGCAAGCCCCTCATAAAGCGTCAGGCCATACAGCAAACCTTAGCGGACATGGGTACCGAGATAAACGCTCTGCGTCTCATGATCTGGGATTTTGCCAAGGACTACGACGCGGGCAAGGACATCGAAATGAAGGCCGCAATGTGCAAGCTCCACTCTATCAACACGGTTCGCACAGTCTCCGACTCAATGCTCGAGATATTCGGCGGAATAGGATACTTCGAGGACTGCGAGTACGGCCCCGTTGAGCGTCTGTACCGCGACTGCCGCGCAATGTGGCTCGAAGAAGGCCCCCGCACCGTTCAGCGTCTTACCGCGTTCCGCGGCCTTGAGAAGAGAGACGGCGTGATCGACTATCTGGACGACTGCGAATAAATTAAATTTGCCGGAAAAAATCCCTCCGTCAGGTCCGCCGGGCGCGCGGGTATATAAGCGCCCGGCGGCAAATCAAAAAGAAACAGGTAGATGAATGCTGATGAAACCCTTAGAAGGAATTAAAGTCGTCGATCTAACAACCTTCCTCGCAGCACCGACGACCTCGCGCGTACTCGGCGAGTGGGGCGCGGATGTCATAAAGGTCGAATCCCCCTCGGGCGATCCGGGCAGAACCCAGGGCGCAGTTTTCGGAATGCCCTATGAGGACGACGAAAACCTAGGCTTTGATATGTCGAATATGAATAAGCGCTTTGTAACGCTGAACCTCAAGAACGAGGGCGGTATGGAGGTCATGCATAAGCTTCTTGCGGAAGCCGACGTGTTTGTAACCAATATTCGCACAAAATCTCTGGTCAAGCTGGGCCTTGACTATGACTCTTTAAAAGGGAAATACCCAAAGCTCATATTCGCGCATTGCCTCGGCTACGGTGAGAACGGCCCCGAGAAGGATACGGCCGGGTTTGACGTGACCTGCTACATGGCGAGAGGCGGCGTGTTCGGGACGACGGTCAACAAAGGCGACGCCCCGATGATACCGACAAACGGTTTTGGCGATTTTCAGGTCTCGATGTGTATGGCGTCCGGCATTTGCGCGGCTCTATTCAACCGGGACCGCACGGGATCGGGAGACAAGGTGACCGTGAGCCTGCACCACGCGGCTGTCTTCATGCTCAGCACGGGTGTCGTTTCCGCGCAGTACGGAAACAAATATCCCAAAAGCCGCACCGAAGTCATCTGTCCGACGAACAACGTATTTCGCACAAAGGACGAAAAATGGGTCGCTCTCTGCGCCCCGCAGTACGACAGGGATTACAACAAGGTAATGACGCTTGTCGGGCGTCCGGATCTTGTGGACAACGAATTATACAGCAACTGCGACCGTCTGAATGAAAAGAAGCTAAACAGCGATATCGTGAAGGTACTCGACGAAGCAATTTCAAAATTCACAAGAGCGGAGATCTTGAAAATATTCAAGGATAATGATCTGCCCTGTGAGGCTTGCTATGAGCCAATGGATATGTACGACGACGAGCAGGTTTGGGCAAACGGAATCATGACGAAGCTCGACTGTCCCTCCGGAAAGAGAAACATAGCGACAAACCCGGTAAAGTTCCAATCCTACCCCGAACCCGGCTACAAAGTCAGTGCGGCTCAGGGAACGGACACATGTGAGGTAATGCGTGAACTCGGATACGGCGAGGACACCATTAATAAATATCTGGATTCCGGCGCGGTTGTTGGCAAAAAAGCGCTGAAATAAAACAAACATCAGAGAGGAAGGAATTATTAATGAGAGCAAAAAAGTACCTCTGGACTCTGGCCGCCGTCTACATGGCGTACCTGACCCATGGTATCATGGCGATTGCCCTGAGCTCGAACAAGGCAATGTTTTTCGCTCAGTGGGGTTTCACTGATGCCAAAGCCGGAGCGGCAGCCGTAAGCGCGGCAATCGCCTATACCGGACTTGCAAAATTCCTGACGGTTTGGGTCTGCGGAGAGGTCTCCGACAAGATCGGACGCAAAAAAATGCACGCGCTGGGCGCAATCATGTATTTCCTCGGTTTTGTCGGTCTTCTTGTCACCCATAGCTTCTCGGTCGCATGCGTTTGCGCGTTCGCACTTGGTGCCGCGACGAGCTGCTTCGACGGTTCCTGCTACGCAGCAGTTCAGGAGAGCTGGACCAAATCCCCCAGCACCGCCGTTATCCTGATAAAGGGTGTCATCTCCATCTCCGGACTCATCTACCCGATGCTCGTCGTATCCCTCACTCAGGCCGGAAACTGGCATGTCGGCATCATTATCCCGATGATAATGTCCCTCATCGTTTTGGTATTCGTGCTTATTGCTCCGTACTCCTATGATGAAGAGATGAAGCTGCGTAAGACCGATCCGGTAATGAAGGCCGAATACGAGAAGCAGCTTGCCGAGAAGAATCGCATACTCGACGAGGATGCCAAGAAGGCCGAGTCCCGCTTCAAGGTCAAGCCCCCGAAGTTTGTTGTTGTCGGCTGCGCTCTCTACGGCTTCATCGCGATGGCCACCATGTATTCCGCACAGCAGTATATCAAGGCTTTCGGACAGACATATATTCATATGTCGGATATGGCGGCAGCGTCCCTCACCTCCGTTTTTACGGCTGGTTCCCTGATAGCGGTCCTCATCTGGAGCATATTCATGGCAAAGTTTCGCTGGCGCACGCTTACGGTCCTGCTCATTGACCTTGCCGGCTCGGTCGTCGGCTATGCGCTCGTTTGCCTCATCCACGTTCCCGCGATGGTCACAGTCGCGACCTTCCTGATCGGCTTCTTTGCCGCGGGCGGCGCTCTCCAGTGCGGCGTATCTCTGATGCAGGAGATGCATCCGGGCAATAAGGGCCGCAACCTTGGAATTTACTACACCTTCATGGGTCTTGCTTCCTATGTCATCCCCTATATCCAGTCCTGGCTGATCGGCGGTACAGGCGAAGCCAGCGCTTCACTCACTAACCTTCTCATCAACCTCGCAATGGCTGTCGTGGGCCTGATCTTCATGATCTATCTCTCTGTCAACTATAACAAGTGGTTCGGCGTAAGTGTTTTCAGCAAAGTGTCCGAGGCCGAATAAGACTCGGTAACAGTAACAGGCGGGTGTGCCACGGAACGTTGAACACGTCCGCACGCCTGCCTGTTTCCTTTTGGCCTGGGAGGCAGTGAGTATGATAGTTTTGCGTTATGCCCGCCCGTTAAGGACAAACGCGAAAAACGCACAGGATGGTCATCCCTTTTCATGGTCGTCCTGTGACTTCAGAGCAGCGAAAGGAATGATCATAATAATGGATAATCGTATTTCGGGAAGAACGCAGACACTTGCTCTGCTGGGCTCGCCAGTCGCGCATTCCGGCTCGCCGGCAATGTACAATTATTGCTTTGAGAAGCTTGGCTTTGACTGCGTGTATGTCGCGTTTGATGTGACACTTTCAAAGCTTGGCGACGCGATGAAGGGCGTCAGGAGCATGAATTACAGAGGCATCAATATAACGATGCCCTGCAAATCTGCGGTTATAGAATATCTCGATAAGGTGAGCCCGGCGGCGGAGCTGATGGGTGCCTGCAATACCGCGGTCAACGAAAACGGACGCTGGATAGGCTACAACACCGACGGCATAGGCTATGTCGAAAATCTTAGAGCCGAGGGCATAAAAGTCGAAGGAAAGACGCTCACTATACTGGGAGCTGGCGGCGCGGGGACGGCTATAGCCGTTCAGTGTGCGCTTTCCGGCGCAAAAGAGATTTATGTTTTCAATCTAAGGGACCCGTTTTTTCCGAGAGCGGAACAGACAGCGGCAAATATCGGCGCGGCCGTGCCCTCCTGCAAGGTTGGAGTCTACGATCTCGCCAATGAGAGAAGGCTCGCAGAATGCATAGCGGCGAGCGATATCCTTGCAAACAGCACGAGAGCGGGTATGGCTCCGGATGTCGATATCATGCCGATACCTTCGGCCAAGGTGCTGAGAAAAGGCCTTATCGTCACGGACACGGTCTACAATCCGAAGGAGACGAAGTTCCTCCGCATTGCGAAGGAATCGGGCTGCACTCCGATAGGCGGAACGGGAATGTTGCTCTATCAGGGCGCGGCGGCGTTCAAGCTCTTCACCGGCGCGGAGATGCCGGCGGACGAAGTCCGCGCAAAGTTCTTCAGCTGATCCGTTAAACTAATAAATGCCCGTCCTTGTCGGATGGGCATTTATTTATTTGACGAACATGCCCGGAAGGATGAGCTCGTGGTCGCGATAAGCGGGGAGGTTTCGCTCGCCCAGCATCAGCGAGGCCGAATAGACCGCGCGCTTGCCGTAGCGCCCGCGTATCTCCTCCACACAGTCGAAAAGTCTCTCGCTGCGCTCTGTCTTCGAGAGATCGGAGAAGAGATCGAGCTGCTCCGCCTCTCTGCTGCCGAGCAGTTCTATCGCCCTTACGGTCAAAGCGCGGACGGGCTTTTCCCAGCTGTAGTTTTTATCAAAAAGTTCTCTCGCTTTCCGGGCTATCTCCCGCGGGTCCACAGTAGCGCGGAGGAGCTTTCCCTGAAACTGCTCGACGCTCAGAGCGCTGTCCTTTACGAATATCTGCACGCCGCCGGCCCTGAGAGAATTCATCCTCAGCTTGTGGCCGATGTCCTGAGAGAGCTCAAGAAAGACGCGCCAGACCTTCTCCTCATCATTCAGGTCGTTTACGCAGGTTATGCCGTGGCCTATGGACTTGATTGGCATTTCAAAATCGCTGTCCATGACCGGCGAAGTGTCAAGCCCGTTGGCATAAGTCCAGAGCACAAGCCCGTTTTTGCCGAAGAGCTGATGCAGAAATTCGGGGGAGGCGGAGGCAAGCTCCCCTATGGTGTTGATTCCGTAACGGCGGAGACGCTTTGAAGTCGCCCTTCCGACAAAGAAGAGGTCGGAGGCGGGGAGAGGCCAGACGACCTTTCGAAAGCCCTCTTCAGTGATCTGCGTGATCGCGTCCGGCTTCTTCATGTCGGAGCCGAGCTTCGCGAATACCTTGTTGTAGGAGACGCCTATGCTCACGGTTAGGCCGAGCTCGGATTTGATCTCCTGCCTTATACGCTTCGCAATATCCATGCCGCTTCCGAAAATCTCCGTGCTGTTCGTCACGTCGAGAAAACACTCGTCCATGCCGTAGGGCTCGACGAAATCGGTGTAGCGCCGGTATAGGGAGCGCGCGAGCCCAGAGCACTTGAGATATTCCTCGAAATGCGGCGGGACAGTTACAAGGTCGGGGCAGAGCTGCCTAGCCTCCCAGTTCGCCATTCCGGTCTTGACGCCGGCCCTCTTTGCGTCCTCCGATTTCGCGAGCACTATCCCGTGACGTGTCTCCGTAGAGCCGCAGACAGCCAGCGCCCTTCCCCGCAGCTCCGGATGGAGCATCATCTCGACCGAGGCGTAAAAACAGTTCATATCGCTGTGGAGTATTACCCTGCCGCTCATCCTACAGCTCCTCTCAAATAACGCAATATACCGCAATAATGTCTTGACAATCGGGTTAAGTGCGGGTATAATACAGTCAAGATTGCTAGTAGTTGCTATATATACCCCACAGAAATAATAGCAAATAAACGCAATAATGTCAAGAGAATAACGCAATAACAAGCAATACATTTCGGAGGTAGAAGCATGAAGACATTTCGGGAAAAGCTGATAGCCCGAAGGGCGGAACTGGGGCTCACTCAGGCCGAGCTGAGCGTCAGGGCGGGGATAGGGAAGAGAACGGTCACCTCCTACGAGACGGACGGGAGGCTGCCGCAGCCCGCGCAGCTCTACAAGCTTGCCAGAGCGCTCGACGTGACGCCCGAGTATCTGAGCCGCGACGAGGTTGAGGACACGGCTTACGGCAGGGAGAGCATGGAATACATTGAGGAAGCTCGGAGAAGGTACGGGGCAAGGCCGGCACGGGATGTTGAGGCGCTTTTGCGCGAGAACGCCGCGCTTTTTGCCGGGGGAGACCTGTCGGAGGAGGCAAAGGACGCCTTTTTCCAGGCGGTCATGAAGGCCTATATAGACTGCAAGGAGTCCGCCAGAAGAACTTACGGACATAAGTAGCGGCGCTTTGACGTTTCGGGGGAGGTGACGGCCGGTGAAAAACGATCATGTGCTGAGCGAGGTCGTGCGCATAAAAAAGGAATACGGGGAAATTGAGCCCGCGGAGTTGGCCGAGGCGATGGACGTCATCGTGAGGTATGAGCCGATGGGGGCTTACGAGGGCTGCTGCAAGGGCTTCTTTATTTCCGTCTGCCGCAGAAAACACATAACCGTGAATTCGGATTTAACTCCGGAGATTCAGAGGGTCATTCTGATGCACGAACTCGCCCACGCGGTGTTGCACTGTGCCTCGGGGGGCAGCGCGGCTTTCCACGACTTTGCCGTTTTCGACAGCGCGAGCGCGAAGGAGTACGAGGCAAACATTTTCGCCGCGGACTATCTGATGAGCGACGCCGACGTTATTGCCCTTTTGAACGACGACATTTCTTTTTTTGGCGCCGCGGCCTCTCTTGGAGTTCCGCCGGAAATGCTCGATTTCAAGTTCAGGCTGATGAAGCGCAGAGGCTTCGGCATGATAGAGCCTCCGCTGATGGCCAGCGGCGACTTTCTCAAGAAGGTGTGAGACCGTGGGGGAGAACAAGGTCTATGTCGGCGTGCGCGCCGCTTTCGACCCGGAGGGAAGAATGTTTCCGCGTGCGCTCATCTGGGAGGACGGAACCGTCTATGAGATAGACAGGGTTCTGGACATACGTCAGGCTGCCGCCATGAAAGCGGGCGGACAGGGCGACCGCTATACCATCTCGGTGCGGGGACAGCACAGTTACCTTTTTTTTGAGCGCAGCGCGGAGCTGTCGGGAAGCAACATCGGCCGCTGGTTTGTGGAGCGGAGAGAGTAAAAGCAGGGACGGTACCCCGTCATAGGTGGCACGCTCCCGACGCTGCCCGGCTGGCAGCGTCTCTTTTACAGCAACCTTTCTATAGGCGTTGTCGGCTTCATAATGGTTATGAAATTCACTCGTCCTTATGTAAGGGAAAAGTAATTAGCAAAGGCGAAACTGACTGAATAAGTAACCGGGAAGGCCCGCATGCGTTTAAGCATGCGGGCCTTCCCGGCTGCGGATATATGCGGGAAATTTCAGCGCCTTATTAAGACCTGCTGCTCCGGCCCAGATCATCAACGCGTCAAATACTTAGATGCGTTTTTTCGGCTCTATAACCGCGGAAATACGCGCGTGTATCCGGCTCCGCTTTTCTCAGCGGTAACGGACAAGAAGCTTTCGCAACGGTGAATAAAGCACAAAGGTCAGAACAAAATTTGAGATGCAGTGCGTGATATCGAAGGGTATGCCACTGAGCCAGTAGGAAAATGCCATGGCGGGCCCGCCGATAAAAAGGTATGGGATGGAGCAGAGTGCTCCGAAGCACAGCCCGAAGGTACCGGTGACGATCGCCCAGAAGAGCCGGTTTTGGTTGCTCCTGAATAGGAGCGCGAACGCAGTCAGAAGCGGCCAGACATAGAGATAGTCCACAAACCAGATACCGAAACCGTAGATCAGCCCCTCCAGCGCCACAAAGACCGCTACCGAGTAAAAGGCGCCAGAACCGAAGATTGTTGCCGTCAGTATAATCAGCACCGAAACAACGTTTATATTCGGCAGCGCCGCCATCGCAACCTGTGTGCCCACCATCAGCGCACCCATCAGCGACAATTTGATAAGCTTAACGACGGGCATAGGCGATCTACTGTCCGGCATGGAGGCTGAACTCATAGCTGTCCCCGTCCGAAATGACGGTCTTATCGACGCCTGTGTCCACATAGGCGCCGGATTTCGTATAGCCCCACCACTGCTGTTTGGAGGAGTCGACCGCTTCGCCGTCGACGCTCGTCACAAACAGCCCGTATTGACCTTCGGTGCCCTCAATGAGCTTTTCCTGTTCAAGCGCGCCGCTCAGATACTCCGCGGCAGTGGTGATCTTAAAGGTCCTGAGCTGCCCGTCCGCGTGGCGGACGGATACGGTGATTGTCTTTGTTCCTTCCGCGACTTTCGGTGTTAAGTGCCTGTAGGCAAAAAATGCGCCGGAGACAAGGACCGCGAGAACACAGAGAGCGATGACAAGTTTTTTCCCGCTATTAATAAAAAGTCCCCCCTTGTCGGAAATCCGTACAAAGAAGGCATAATAAGCCCTAAAAGGGCATAGTACGGCTGCCGGTGCTCGCGACGCTTTGTACGGAACTCCCGGGCAGGTCTTCTGACTTGGTATCGACATCCGCAAGCGCCTTCCCAAGCCTATGGCTCAGTGGCAACGGCAGGCGGACTCCTCCTGCACAGCGACGGGCTCGTGGGGGATTTTCACCCCGCTTCTCTCTCAGGCGGGCCATTAACTGGCCCGCACCCGGGCTCCGAATATTGATTTACTCCTATTATATAGTAAAATCGCCGAAATATCAAGGACATATTTTATGTATTTTTAATAGGTTCCGCAGCTCCTTAAATGCCGTTTTCATTTCGTTTATGCTAAGCTCATAATAACAAGGAGGAGAGTAAAAATGGAGATTGTAGTGGATATTATAGCAGTGGTCGGGCTTACGCTGCTTGCTTACTATTTTGTGATACTTATGAAGGGTGAGAAAGAATGACGACTGTGATTATCAAGTATGCGTTGTATTTCGCTCTTTTAATCGCGCTGGCTATTCCCCTGGGCGCCTATATCGGAAAGGTTATGAACGGAGAAAGGGTCTTCCTTTCAAGGCTGCTTGTGCCGTGCGAAAACTTCGTCTGTAAAACGCTCCGGGTGAAAAAGGACGAGGAAATGACCTGGAAAAGATATCTCGCAGCCGTGCTGGTTTTCAGCGGCGTCGGGTTCCTGCTGCTTTTCGCTCTCGCGATGCTGCAGGGAGTACTTCCCGGCAACCCGCAGAAAGTCGGAGGCATGAGCTGGCACCTCGCGTTCAATACGGCGTCCAGCTTTATTACGAATACCAACTGGCAGTCCTATAACGGCGAGAATTCCGCCAGCTATTTACTCCAGTCGCTTGGCCTTACGGTACAAAACTTTCTCTCGGCAGCAACCGGGATATGCGTGCTTTTTGCGCTGATACGCGGTTTCGTCAGAGTTAAGGAAAACGGTCTCGGCAGCTTTTGGGTGGACCTCACCCGCGTGCTGCTCTATATACTGTTACCGCTTTCGCTTCTCCTCTCAATATGCCTGATCGGCGGGGGAGTGGCCCAGAACCTGATTCCAGCCGATCAGGTGCCGCTCGTCGAGACTCTGGCCGTGGACGGCAGCGGAAACATTATCAAAAACGCAAAGATCGATACGGAAACAGACACCGTGACGTTGGACGGCAATGTCGTTGCCGATGCGAGGATTGTAAAGGAACAGTTGGTTCCGGAAGGACCCGCCGCAAGCCAGATCGCAATAAAGCAGCTTGGGACAAACGGCGGCGGCTTTTTCGGAACAAACTCCGCGAACCCTCTTGAAAACCCGAATGGCTTCACAAACCTGGTTGAGCTGCTCTCCATACTGCTCATACCGGCCGCGCTCTGCTTTACCTTCGGAAGAAATATCAAGGATAAAAGGCAGGGAAGAGCAATTTTCTGCGCCATGCTCATCATGCTTGTCATTGTGCTGGGGTGTATCTTCGCGAGCGAGCAGAACGCGACGCCACAGCTCTCCCAGGACGGAAGCATCAATACCCTGAGTACGGCCGGACAGCCGGGCGGCAACATGGAGGGAAAGGAGTCACGCTTCGGCATCGACGACTCATCCATTTGGGCGGCGTTTACGACCGCGGCGTCAAACGGCTCGGTCAACTCCATGCACGACAGTTATACGCCGCTCGGGGGCATGCTCGCTATGCTGCAGATCGAGCTTGGAGAGGTCGTGTTCGGCGGCGTGGGCTGCGGACTCTATGGCATGCTCGCCTTCGCGATACTGACAGTTTTCATTGCCGGACTAATGGTCGGTAGGACACCTGAATACCTTGGCAAGAAAATTGAACCCTACGAAATGAAATGGGCCGTTCTTGTTTGTCTTGCTACGCCGATCGCCATTCTCGTCGGCAGCGGCATAGCGGCGATGGTGCCGCAGGTCGCCGACAGCCTGAATAACAGCGGAGCACACGGCTTTTCGGAAATGCTCTACGCCTATTCCTCGGCCGGAGGGAATAACGGCTCGGCCTTTGCGGGCTTAAATGCGAACACGCCGTTTTTAAACGTCAGTCTCGGTCTGGCGATGCTCTTTGCAAGATTTGTCCCTATCGCCGGAACGCTTGCCATTGCAGGAAGTCTCGCTCAGAAAAAAATGATTGCAACGACTGCGGGCACACTTTCCACCTGCAATGCGATGTTTGTATTCCTGCTTATATTCATTGTGCTTCTGATAGGAGCTTTGAGCTTTTTCCCGGCGCTCGCTCTGGGTCCGATCGCCGAGCACTTCGGCATGCTGGCATAGGAGGCGAAAGATATGAGCAATAGCGCGAATACGAAAAACACATTTTCAGATAAAAAAATGCTGGGACGGGCGGTCAAGGATTCGTTTATAAAATTAGCGCCGAAAACGGAAGCGCAGAATCCGGTAATGCTGCTTGTTTATCTCTCGGCGGTCCTGACTACGGCGCTCTTTATCCTTTCGCTTTTCGGAATTAAAGACGCCGATACGGGATATACGCTTGCCATCGCTGTTATTCTATGGTTTACATGCCTTTTCGCCAATTTTGCCGAAGCAATTGCTGAGGGGCGCGGAAAAGCGCAGGCGGATTCGCTGCGCGCGGCCAGAAAAGACGTTGAAGCACACAAAATCCCCTCCGCGGTGAGAAAGGACGAAGTAACGGCAGTCCCTTCCGCTTCGCTGAAAAAGGGCGATATTGTCCTCGTAAAAGCGGGAGAACAGATTCCCGGGGACGGCGATGTCATTGACGGGGCCGCGAGTGTGGACGAGAGCGCGATAACAGGCGAGTCGGCGCCGGTAATCCGGGAATCAGGCGGCGACAGAAGCGCGGTCACAGGCGGAACCACAGTATTATCCGATTGGATAATCGTTCGGATTACGAGCGAAGCCGGAAGCAGCTTTCTCGATAAGATGATCGCCATGGTGGAGGGCGCTTCGCGAAAGAAAACCCCGAACGAGATTGCCCTGCAAATATTCCTCGTCGCTCTTTCAATAATCTTTATCCTTGTTACTATGTCGCTCTATACCTACTCGGCCTTTTCGGCAAAACAGGCGGGAATGGAGAATCCTTCCTCCGTCACGACGCTTGTCGCTCTGCTCGTGTGTCTTGCCCCAACGACAATCGGCGCGCTGCTCTCCGCGATAGGAATCGCGGGCATGAGCAGACTAAATCAGGCAAACGTGCTTGCCATGAGCGGCAGAGCCATCGAGGCAGCGGGGGATGTCGATATCCTGATGCTTGACAAAACAGGTACAATAACGCTGGGCAACAGGCAGGCCAGCGAGTTTATACCGGTGGACGGCTGCCCGAGTGAGGAACTGGCAGACGCTGCGCAACTTTCGAGCCTCGCGGACGAAACTCCGGAGGGCAGGAGCATTGTGATCCTGGCCAAGGAACAGTTCAACCTCCGCGGAAGAGAGCTTTCCGACAAGAAAATGACTTTTATCCCCTTTACTGCGAAGACACGCATGAGCGGCGTGGATTTCGACGGCTGCGAGATAAGGAAGGGCGCGGCGGATTCGATAAAGGAATATGTTCTCGCAAAGGGCGGGAGCTACAGCCGGGAATGCGACGAGGAGGTCAGGCAAATAGCAAGCCTTGGCGGTACTCCTCTGGTCGTGGCAAAAGACGGAAAAGTCCTCGGTATCATCCATCTTAAGGACATCATAAAAAACGGCGTAAAGGAAAAATTTGCCGACCTCAGAAAGATGGGAATAAAGACCATAATGATAACGGGCGACAACCCGCTTACTGCCGCGGCCATTGCCGCCGAAGCGGGAGTAGACGACTTCCTTTCCGAGGCGACCCCCGAGGGAAAGCTTGAAATGATTCGCGACTTCCAGAAGAAGGGCCACCTCGTCGCGATGACCGGGGACGGCACGAACGATGCACCTGCGCTCGCGCAGGCGGACGTTGCCGTTGCGATGAACACCGGCACGCAGGCCGCGAAGGAAGCCGGTAATATGGTGGATCTCGACTCCTCGCCGACCAAGCTTATCGATATCGTCCGTATCGGCAAGCAGTTGCTGATGACAAGGGGAAGCCTCACGACCTTTTCAATAGCCAACGACGTCGCAAAATATTTTGCTATCATACCCGCACTCTTTATTAACCTTTATCCCGGTCTGCAGAAGCTCAACATAATGGCTCTTCACAGCCCGCAGAGCGCCGTGCTTTCGGCGATAATCTACAACGCCCTCATAATCATCGCACTGATACCTCTAGCGCTTCGGGGCGTTAAATACCGCGAGGTTCCCGCGGGAACGCTTCTGGCCCGTAATCTTCTTATTTACGGAGTTGGAGGTATTATTGCCCCCTTCGTCTTCATCAAGCTTCTGGATATGCTGCTTGTCGCACTCGGCCTTATATAGGGAGGGATTCCATGAAAACAATTAAAACGCTATTGCCGAAAGCGGCGATAATGCTGCTTATGTTCACTCTTCTCTGCGGAGTCGTCTATACGGGGCTGATTACCGGCTTCGCACAGCTGATTTTTCCCCAAAAGGCCAACGGCAGCATCATCGAAGTCGACGGGAAAAAGTACGGCTGCGCACTTCTCGGACAGCAGTATACCGACGCTAAGCACATGTGGGGACGGATAATGAATATCGATACGACCACCTTCTCCGATAAGGACGGAAACAGCCTTATGTATGCATGGCCTTCGAACCTCAGCCCCGCGAGCGAAAAATATCGGCAGCTCGTTAAGGAGCGCGCGGATATGCTGAGGAAAGCAAATCCCGGCATGCGTGACGAAGCCGTGCCGGTCGACCTCGTCACCTGTTCCGGCAGCGGGCTTGATCCGGACATTTCGGTCGCGGCCGCGGAATATCAGGTAAAGCGCGTGGCTTCAAACAACGGTATGACGGAGGAGCAGGTTCAGGCTATAGTTGACAGATGCACGGAGCACAGGCTGCTCGGCGTTTTCGGGCAGGACACGGTGAATGTTCTAAAGGTGAATCTCATGCTGGACGGAATCCTGAAATAGACGAAAGCTCCCGCGGATTTTTCCGCGGGAGCCGGGCCGTTTCCGGGCAGCCGGGTTTTTCCGCCACGCCTTGAAGGCTCTCTAGGGCTGTGGTATAATAACCGCAAGCGGTCATTTAGCTAATAAAAATACGTACCACGACACCGCTTGACGGCTGAAAAGACGGAACTGTGCAGATTTCAATTATACTGCACGAACGGAGGAGCGCACAATGCCGGACCAGAGAAAGACACCCGAAGAGTTTCTGGCACAACTGAAGGAAGAAAAGAAAGAGAGCGGAAAACTGAAGATTTTTTTCGGCTACGCTCCGGGAGTAGGCAAAACCTACGCAATGCTTCAGGCCGCGCATGAGGCAAAAAAGCAGGGTGTCGACGTGGTCGTCGGGTATATCGAGCCCCACACGAGGCCGCATACCATGGCGCTGCTTGACGGACTCGAACTGCTGCCCCCTTTGACCACTGAGTACAGAGGGATAAAACTCCATGAATTCGATCTGGACGGCGCGCTTAAAAGAAAACCGCAGCTTATTCTAGTGGATGAGTTCGCCCACACCAACGCCGACACCTGCAGGCACAAAAAGCGCTATCAGGACATAGACGAACTGCTGCGCATGGGGATCGACGTCTGCACAACGGTCAACGTCCAGCATATTGAAAGCCTGAACGATATAGTCGCGTCGATCACCGGAGTAACAGTCCGGGAGCGCATACCGGACCCCGTGTTCGACAGGGCTTCGCAGGTCGAGCTTGTGGACATAGAGCCTTCCGAGCTTATTACTCGGATGAACGAGGGCAAGGTCTACAAGGAAAAACAGGCACAGGACGCTCTCGACAACTTTTTCAGCCTCGAGAACCTGACGGCACTGCGCGAAATTGCGCTCCGAAGAACCGCCGACCATGTAAACATGATCGCGGCGAGGGAGAAGGCGCTCACGGCGCCAAACCTCCAGACGGATGAGCATATACTGGTATGTCTGTCCTCTTCGCCGTCAAACCCGAAAATCATCCGAACGGCTGCGCGGATGGCTTTGGCCTTCAAAGGACGTTTTACGGCACTTTTCGTAGAAACTCCGGACTTTTCCGAAATCTCTGATTCCGACAGGGCCAGGCTGCGGGACAGCGTACATCTGGCAGAGCAGCTCGGAGCGAGGATAGAGACGGCATACGGAGAGGATGTGCCCTATCAGATTTCGGAATTCGCGCGCCTTAACGGCGTAACGGACATAGTTGTCGGCAGGAGCAACGAAAAGAAAAGGCTCCTCATTTCAAGGCAGACCTTCACCGAGAGGCTGACCGTGCTAACTCCCAACCTCGATGTGCATGTTATACCGGACGAGAACACGAATAAGTATAAGACCAGGTGGCAGCATTATATCATGAGGGAAAAATTCATACCCTCCGATATTCTAAAAATGCTGGGAGTTCTACTGATTGCGACTCTGGTCTGTTTCCTCTTTCAGCGTCTCGGACTTAACGAGGCAAATATTATAACGGTCTATATTCTCTCCGCACTGGTGACCTCGGTAGTGACTTCAGGCAGGGCGTTCAGCCTGATCGGGTCGCTTTTGAGCGTGTTGGTCTTCAATTTTTTCTTTACGGAACCGCGGTATTCCTTCGAAGCTTACGGAATGGGATATCCAGTGACCTTCGCGGTCATGTTCGCTTCTGCACTTATCAGCAGCAATCTCGCGAACAGGATTAAACTGCAGGCCAGACAGTCCGCCCTTGCCGCCAGCCGGACAAGGACCATGCTTGAGATGGCCCAGCTTTTGGAACGCTCAAGCGACTGGGAGGATATATACAGGATAACGGGCAGGCAGCTGGTTAATCTCCTGAATCGCAGGCTGGTCGTTTATAAGGCTGACGGAGACATACTTGACGAGCCGGAGGTATATGCTCCGGAAGGCATGTCGCTCTCCGGCGAAGAGCTGATATCGCCGAATGAGCGCGCGGTCGCGCTGTGGACTTTCAAAAACAAAAAACAAGCGGGCGCGACTACCTCGACACTGTGCGGGGCGAGATGCAAGTACCTTGCCATAAGGAGCCTGAACGGCGTGTACGGTGTGATTGGGGTCGAGCTTGGCAAGGATTCGCTGGAACCATTCGAAAACAGCCTGACACTTTCCATACTGGGGGAATGTACGCTGGCACTGGAGAAGGAAATGCTCGTCAGAAAAGAGCGCGCCGCAGCGATACAAGCTCAGAACGAACAGCTTCGCGCGAATCTGCTCCGTTCCATCTCCCATGATCTCAGAACCCCGCTGACGGGAATTTCCGGCAGCGCCAACGTTCTTCTCCAGAACGAACTCGCGCCGGAAAAAAGGAAGCAGCTCTGTCAGGATATCTTCGACGAGGCGCAGTGGCTCATCGCCCTTGTCGAGAACCTCCTGTCCATAACGCGTCTGGAGGACGGCTCCATGAAGATAAATATGGAGCCGGAGCTGATTGACGAGGTGATCACCGAGGCTCTCAAGCACGTAAACCGCCTGAGCAGTGAGCATGTGATAAGTTTCAGGCGCAGCGATGAGATGCTGCTGGCCAACATGGACGCGGGCCTCATCATGCAGGTCATAATCAACATCGTGAACAACGCGATCAAATATACCCAAAAGGGCTCCGCAATAGTGGTTTCGGCCGAAAAGAAGAACGAAATGGTTGAAGTGAAAATCGCTGACGACGGTCCCGGAGTTCCGGATAGCGAAAAAGAGAAACTCTTTGATATGTTTTATACCGCGTCTTCGGCGTCCTCGGACAGCCGAAGAGGACTCGGGCTCGGGCTTGCTCTGTGCAAATCGATTATCAGCGCCCACGGCGGCACGATCTCGGCGTCGGACAACAGCCCTAAAGGCGCGGTGTTCCGCTTTACATTACCCGCTAAGGAGGTGAAAATCGGTGAATAAACCGATGATACTGATTGTAGAGGACGATTCCTGCGTCAAGAACCTCATTTCAACCACGTTGGAAACGGCGCAGAGTTACCGCTATCTGACCGCCGCGAACGGCGAGGAGGCGCTGCTGCTCGCGGCCTCGCAGAATCCGGACGTCATATTGCTCGACCTCGGACTGCCGGATATGGACGGGGTTGATATTATCAAGAGAGTCCGCACATGGACGGACACGCCAATTATAGTGATTAGCGCGAGGAGCGAGGACAGGGACAAGATAGACGCTCTCGACGCGGGAGCGGACGATTATCTGACAAAGCCCTTTTCAGTGGAGGAGCTTCTCGCAAGGCTGCGGGTAGCTCTTCGCAGAACAAGCTACGCAAAAAAAGAGACGGACGCCTCGGGAAGCGTGTTCACAAACGGCGACCTGAAAATAGACTACGCTTCCGGCTGCGCGTATTTCGAAGGGCAGGAGCTTCATCTCATGCCTTATGAGTACAAGCTTTTGTGCCTGCTCGCAAAGAATGTCGGCAAGGTGCTGACACGGACGTATATTCTGAAGGAGGTCTGGGGCACCTCGCTGGAAAGCGACGTTGCGTCCCTTCGGGTCTATATGGCGATGCTCAGAAAAAAGATTGAGAAGGACCCGGCGGAGCCGAAATATATCCAGACGCACGTCGGCATCGGCTACAGGATGATGAGAGTCTAGGACGCGATTTTTTCGCGTTTTGCCCTCCCGGTTTTAGTTCCTCACACATCTTTCTATAGAGAGTGGGCGGCCCGTCTCCACGGAGGAGATCTTCTCCGGAGCGGAACGAAGAAGCTTTGGGATACTGCGCAATCACATAAAAATCCCGTAACTGTAAAAATGGTTACGGGATTTTTAATACTGTATCAGTTTTCAAGTATACGGTTCAGAAATACGCGCGTGCGTTCCTCCTTGGGGTCGGTGAAGATGTCCTGAGGGCGTCCCTCCTCGACAATCATGCCGTTGTCCATAAAGACGACTCTGTGCGCGACGTCGCGGGCGAAGCCCATCTCGTGCGTAACGACCAGCATGGTCATTCCGTCATCCGCCAGTTTTTTCATTACTTCGAGGACCTCTCCGACAAGCTCCGGGTCAAGTGCGCTGGTGGGCTCGTCGAAGAGAAGAACCTTTGGCTGCATTGCGAGCGCCCGTGCGATCGCGACGCGCTGCTGCTGGCCGCCGGATAGGTTCGCGGGCATAGCGTTGGCCTTGTCCGAAAGACCGACCTTTTCAAGAAGCTCGAGCGCGAATTTCCTCGCCTCGGTTTTGCTTCTGGATTTTGTGAGAACCGGGGCAAGCATGACATTTTCAAGGACCGTTTTAAGAGGGAAGAGGTTGAAGTGCTGAAAAACCATGCCAACCTCCTCGCGGAGTTGCCTAATATCCATTCCGGAACTTGTGACGTCCCTGCCCTGATAGAGGATCGTCCCACCCGAGGGTGTTTCGAGTCGGTTGATGCACCTGAGAAAGGTGCTCTTTCCGGAGCCGGAAGGCCCGATGATGCAGACGACTTCGCCCTCGTCAACATGGAGATTAATATCCTTGAGCACGTCGAGCTCGTCAAAGCTCTTAACGAGATGTTTTACATCGAGCATTTCTTCACCCCCAGGGTCAATCTTTTCTCAACATTCTTCTGGAGAATGATGAGCACGGAAATAATCGCAAGATAGAACAGCGCGAGAACCGTGTAGGTTTCAATAGTTCTAAAACTCAGGGCCGCGTAATTCTGCCCCAGATGCGTGATCTCGTTCACGTTGATAATCGAGAGCAGCGCGGTGTCCTTAACGACGATGATGAACTGGTTGCAGAGTGCCGGGAGCATGTTCCTGAATGCGGGCGGAACTATCACGTGGAACATCGTCTGAGCCGGAGTCAGTCCGAGCGAAAGACCGGCCTCCTTCTGTCCGGGGTCAATGCTCTGCAGCGCACCTCTCACGATCTCTGCAATGAAAGCACCGGAATTAAGGGAGATCACCAAAATGCCGACCGTATTGTTTGACATGTCTATTCCCAGCAGTTTGGGTATGACGAAATAGGTATAAAGAGCCTGCACGATGAGAGGGGTGCCCCGGATTATCCAGATATAAACGCCGCCGATAAATTTGAGTATTTTCAGCTTCGACTGAAGTATATATCCTGTTACGGAACCGATAAGGAAACCGAATATAATTCCGAAAACCGCAATTTTCAACGTAAGCTTAAGGCCCGTCAAAAGCATGGGCAAAAGCACGCTCAGAAACGCTATAGACATAAAGTTTATTCCTTCCCCTTCACTCGACCATGCCTGCAAGAAAACAGAGAACATAACCGTTTATTCCGCATAAAAAAGCATAAAATGCAAAAGGAGCGGATAAAAGCTCCTTTTGCGATTTTACACTATTTACTGTCTATATTGCAAGACTTATTTGCACCACTTGTCCTGAAGCTTCGTCATAGTCCCGTTCGCCTTGAGCTCGTCCAGGGCGGCGTTGAAGAGGTTTACATACTTCGATCCCTTGGTGAAGGCGAGCGCGTAAGGGGACTGGCCCTGATTAAATTCGTCGCCTACGACTTGGAGCTGGGTGTCGGCCTTTGTTTTGATATAGAAAGCTGCTCCCGGACCGTCCTGAATCACCGCGTCGACTTTGCCCTGCTCAAGGGAGACATAGGCGGTTGTGATCGTGTCGTTGACCTGAATGGTGGAGCTTGTAAGATTCTTGCTCGCATAAGCGTGGGAAGCGGTGCCCTTTTCGACGGCGACAGTTTTGCCGGCAAGGTCTTTAACGCCGGTGATGCCGCTGTTCTTTGTCTTGTTGACCATGACCACAAGTCCCGAATCCTGATAGACCTGCGAGAAGTCTATGACGGCCTTTCTCTCATCGGTTACGCAGAGAGCGGCGGCAGCCATATCGAGCTTGCCCTGAGCGACCGAGGTGGTGAGAGCGGAATAATCCATCGCCTGAATCTTTCCGCCGTCGATATCAAAACCGAGGACGCCCTGCAGAGCCTTGATGAGGTCGACATCAAACCCAATGAGCGTTTTGCCATCCGCGTCGTAATAACTGAATGGCCCGAACAAACCGGACGTTCCGATTTTTAGCGATACGCCCTTAAGCGCTCCGTCGGGAGAGCCGGATGATGACGCCGCAGAAGCTGCGGGGCTGGCCGTCGTCGAAGCCGCGGTGTTCCCGGTACCGCAGCCGGCCATCAGGCCGATAAACAGGGACGCCGTAATCAGTAGAGCAGCGATTTTTTTCATTTTTCATTTCCCCTTGACATTATTTTGAGCTGGATTTTTCATAGTTTACAATTATAACAGGCAGTTGCATAAAAATCCAGTAATAAACGCGAAAATATTGAACATTTATTGAAATACTGAGAGCTATATGTATAATTAAATTAATGATACTTTAAGAGAGATTAGAGATATGTCGAAAACGCCGGTTTTATCTATTGACCGTGGCTGCAGACGGATGCAATGGAAGACAAGGCGGTGAGAGAAAGGTGAACTCTATGACAAAGACAAACGCAATGCGTCTTTTGGACGCGGCGGGTATCTCCTATGATACTGCGGAATATGACTATGACGAAAGCGATCTCTCGGGAATCCACGCGGCGGAAGCCATCGGAATGCCTCCCGAGCAGGTGTTTAAAACTCTGGTCACGATAGGAGATAAAACGGGGATAATGGTTTTCTGCCTACCGGTAGGCTGTGAATTGGACCTGAGAAAAGCCGCTTCGGTTTCGGGGAACAAAAAGCTCGAATTGACGCACATGAAAGAACTACTCGGACTTACCGGATATATACGAGGAGGCTGCTCGCCGATCGGAATGAAAAAGCGATATCCGACCTTTATCGATGAGACGGCGGAACTTTTTGATGTGATAGCTGTCAGTGCCGGACAGAGGGGGCGACAGATACTGATCTCACCTGGCGACCTTATAGAATATAGCGAAGCGCAAGTCAAAGACCTGACGGAATAGATAGGTGGATGAGGCTTACCAAGGCAGTGGAGGCAAAGGATAACCCGCTTTTAGTGGATGATGAAACTGCGGCGTTGGAAATATGCCTGATATGAGGGGCTGTGAACGTCAAAACACCGAAGAAAAAGAATATTCATATATTACCGTAACAGGGTATGACGACAGAGCGGTCTATGCATCTGAATTATTTTCGACAAGGCGATTGATTACCTTATCAAAGGCTTCCGGATTGCGCCGCCCGACACCATTTACAAGGGCTCACAGCAGACGCAAAGGCATCTCGAAGCGGGCAAAACAATAAAAACGCTCATGGGGCCTATAATCCCGAAATTATACACGAAATGCAGACGAAAAATTGTTGACAATTAATATAATTATGTATTATACTATTACGAAAGGGTGTATATTCCCGTTAGAATATATATTTTTTTGTTGGTTATTGTCCGATTTCCGGAATAACAGTAAGTAATACATAGAGATTTAATAGTTTCACGATGCCGAAAAATAACTTTTGCAGACAGGCGGTTTGTTGTGAGCCAAAGCGGGAAAAAATCGGTCTTATTGGGCGGTGTTCTGCGGCGGTCAGCACAGATTAAGCGATAATTGATTGTCAGTTAAGCGGTTTTCAGCGGATTCAAATAAAAAGTCCCGATTATCCATTTTTAAATATGTACCTTATCGCGAGAAATAATGTTGGATTTGCTTTTCGGGCACCGGCCGATCAAAACAGCGATAAATAAAGCAGCCGGTTTCTACTCATTTCGATGAAGGAGTTGCTACAATGGAAGAAAAAACTCCGGCAAATACAGCGGGAAGCAAAATCGCAACGGCACTCGGCCTGATACTGTGTATTATTCTAATCCCACTGCTGATTATCAATCTGACAATAATAGTCAAGTCTTTCGTATACCCAGACAAGGTTCCGAGCTTCATGGGATATAAACCCTTCATCGTCCTTTCAGGTTCCATGGAACCTGCAATTATGACCGGAGACATCGTGCTCGACAAGGAAGTTGATACGGATACCCTCAAGGTCGGGGATATCATCTCATACAGAGAAGGTCCGAATACTGTCGTTACGCATAGAATCAAAGAGATAAAAACCGACGGCGGCAGCAAAAAATTCATCACCCAGGGCGATGCAAACAACGCCGAAGATCAGAATCCTGTTGCGGCAAGCGAAGTGGAGGGCAAGGTCCTTGCAAACGCCCACAAGCTCGGAGACGCGGCCATGTTTATGCAGACTAAGGTCGGCATGCTCATATTCATCGCGGTTCCGCTTGTACTGCTTGTACTGCTGGATATATTCAGAAGAAGGAAACTAAACCGAACGAGCAAGAAGGAAACCGCCGAGCTTGAAACTGAACTGGAGCGAATGCGCAGCATGCTCGAGGAAAAGGGAAACGCTGAGCCGGCCGGCAGTGAGGGTGGAAACACTGACGGAGGCGGGGAAAAAGAAGCGGAAAAACCGGATAGCGAGAACAACGGAAAGTAAAGCGCAGGACCCGCCGACAGTGAGGGTGGAAACACTGAAGACGGTGACGTAAAGGAGGCTCGGCAGCCGTCAGGAAACAGAAAATTTAAAAGCAATCAGGATTTCAATTTGATGGGGCGCATTAGTAATTCATTAAAAGCAGTAATTTTGGGAGGTAAATAAACAATGAAAAAGAATCTTTTGGCAAGACTCGGCGTACTTGCTCTCGCATTTACGCTCGTAACATCCTCGCTGGTCGCGGGTACATATTCGAAATACACAAGTCAGGTAACCGGATCCGACACGGCAAAGGTCGCAAAATTTGCGTTCAGTCTAAAAGCAGGTGGCACAGAATATGGTAATCAGTCAACCTCTGGCAGTCAGACATTCAATTTGTTCTCTTACACTGATTCCGGAGTATATGCAAACAATACAAGTAGTACTAAAGACCTTATAGCTCCGGGAACAACCGGAACGATGGCATATGAACTTGACAGCACGAGCCAAGTGGCGGTAAAAGCTATATTGAATTTAACGCAGGCTCAGGACGGAACCGGAACAATAAAAGTCCCGATCTATTATACATTTGATACGGTTGATGCTGCTGATCATACAACTACTGGAACACAGCGGTACTCCGATGTGCTTAATGATACCGGGTTTAAAACACTTGCTACTATGTCTACTGATATGAGTGCAGTTGCTGCAAGCCTTGCGCCTTCGGATGGAAACAATGCAGTTACTATGAAATATGTAATTCATTGGACATGGGATTTTGAGAATGGCGGTGCCAATCAGACGGATTCCAACGATACGACTCTCGGACTTGCCACTCCGAATGTTACTCTGACTATTAATACAACGGTAGAGCAGAACAATGCGTAATAGTTTTCGTTTTTAAATTTGGCATAATAGAAAAAGCGGAGGAACGAATAAACAGATGTAAACATGACAATTGAACATGTTGTCTGCTTATGAAATAATAGGCGGTGTTTCTTTTGGACGAATTTGAAAAAAACAAAAACAGAAAAAAGAAACGCCGCTTTCTTATTCCTCTGCTGCTGGTATATACCCTTACGCTGTGCATAATGGGGTTTATCATCGGGCGTGCTTCCGGTATAAACGTCTACGGCCAGCTAATCGACACGATCGTTTTGGACTCGGGCACACAGCAGAAAACGATTCAGAATCTGACGATTAAAGGCAGAGTGAGCTATGAAAACGGCGAACCCTACAGAAACGGGGTAGTCGAGCTCCACAGCGACCCTATTTATACGACGACGGACAACGACGGCTATTTTACTTTTGAAAACGTCGAGGCGGGCAGGCATACCCTGAGCGTCGTACAGGACGGGAATGTCATTGCGAAATGCGACGTAAACTTCAATAAGGACGCGCATTCGGATGAGGTGCTGAATGTCAAACAAAGCGACGGAAGCTATCTTATTGAGATGCCTACGAAGTACCTTGTGGTAACTGTCAAACTGGTAGTCAATAAGGACGGCCTCAATATTACCGAGGTAAACGCCGGCACCGCGCCACCGGCGCAGAGCAATCCCGGCACTTCCGCCGGGATTCCCGCGGCACCGGGGACTCAGCCCCCGGTTTCGAATCCCCCCGGAAATCAGACAGCGCAGCCGGGAGGAGAAAGCCCTCAGCCGAGCGTTCCTGTGAGTCCGACGGTTTCTCCGACAAGCCAGCCGAGCCCATCTCCGAGTAACGGCGGCGGCTCTTCAGGCGGCGGAGACAGCGGAAACGACAACAAGCCGCATCTCGAAGCCGGCGACAGCTATTCGAGCCAGGTTTGGAAACAGATGAGCTCGGTGGATATTTTCGCGGTTCGAAGCGGCAATACCGGCATTAGAAGGATAGGCTCGGACAATGTTATTTGCCCGGGAACCACAGGCTCGTATCTCTTCAATATCAAGAATCCGGACGCATACGGAATAAAATTTAGCCTCAGTTTGTCGGAGTCGGACAGCAATGTACCGCACCTGCCGATGAAATATAGAATTTATGCCGGCGCCTCAGGGAACGACTCTATCAGCGGCTCGGATTGGAAGGATCCTTCTGAAATCAATCTGAACAACTATGTTATTGCCGGCGGGGAAACTCAGTATTTCAGACTTGAATGGAAATGGGTGTCGGTGAGCGATCAGAACGATACCGCCATAGGTACTCAGAAGAACAGCCCGTCTTATATTTTAAATATTGTTATAAATGCTGCTGCACAGTAACGAAATGGGGCTTATATGCGTCATCAGAAAGCAAAAAAGGCGGTCCAGATAATTATATCGGTTTTATTGTGCCTGCTGCTTTTGGTAAACCTGTTTTACATTGTCGAGAGAATTGCTTTCAATAACGAAGTTCCGAAGGTTTTTGGCTATTCTCAGGTCGTGGTTATTTCGGGCAGCATGGAGCCCACGCTGCAGATAGGGGATCTGCTCTTCATACATGAGCAGAAAGACTATCAGGTCGGTGACATTATCACCTATCAGGGTGAAACTAAACTCGTAACCCACAGGGTCGTCTCTATTGATGGCGTACTGTATACGACAAAGGGCGACTTCAACAACGTCAGTGACGGCACTCCGGCGGCGATTACAAAAATTCAGGGCAAGGTTGTTCTTCGAATACCTATTATCGGTAATTTAATATTCTTTTTAAAGTCTCCTTTCGGTATGCTGGTTATTATTTTGGGACTTATTGCTCTTGTTGAAGTTCCTGAAATAATAAAAAGGAAGAGAGCTTCAAAAAAATAGGACTTTTTATGAAAAAAGATCTGTTATATCCACTTGTATATTTAGTTCTGCTGTCGATCTGCATTGCGGGGTTCAGTGTTTCAAAATATCAGAACTCGGTCGGCGGCAGCGATTCTGCCACAGTCGCGAGGCCAGTGGTAAATATTGTGCCGGAAGACGCTACCTTCACGGCGTATGACAACACAGTTACGACCTATACTGCCGATCAGCTGGTTGGTGGGATAACTTTGCCGAATCTGCAGCCCGGATCGACACTGGTCTATGATTTTAAAGTCCGCAATTATGACGACAACAATAATTTGAATCAGGTAACAATGAAATACAGGTTAAGCGCGGTTTTTGAGCCGAACTCGGTAGAGCTTCCCCTTACGGCGGACATAGAGCCGCGGGGTTCTTACGGCGCAGCAGGCGGATGGACGCCGATGGGTTATGACGCTCCGGCAGACCACGAATATACGCTTACGGTGACCTGGGTTGCTTCTGACGACAGCGGCGACTATACAGACAAGAACCAGAACATAAACGTTACGGTCGATGCCGAGCAGGTAGACTAGATTAAGTATTGATGTCAATAAATATCCGAATTTAGGACCTGACCGCCGATTATTACGGCGGTCAGGTCCTTTTTCATAGGCAAAGTCAGTACAATGGGCAGAGAAACGGCATTCCGAATTTTCGTCGGAATGCCGTTTCTCTTATAAACAATTAGGGAACAATCAGGCCCTTCTCAGTTTTGACTTTTTGGCCTGATGGTTTTTCCACATGGTCCACAGCGGGCCGGCGATGCATATCGTGGAATAGCAGCCGGTGATTATGCCGAACATCATGGGAAGCGCGAAATTTTTGATGGAGTCAATGTTGTAAATCGCGGCAAAGATATAGACGATCACGATGCAGAAGAAGACTGTCGCTGTGGTATTGATGGAGCGGACGAGAGACTGGGTAATACTCGTATCGACGAGTTCCTCGGTCGAAGCTTTCGGGCCCATAAGACCCTTGTTCTCCCTTATCCTGTCGTAAATAACGATCGTATCGTTAATGGAAAATCCGATGACTGTCAGGATTGCTGCGACGAAGCCGTCGTTGAGCGGTATCTGGAAAACGAAGAAGGCCGCAGTGACAACAAAAGCGTCGTGGAAAAGAGCGACAATTCCCATTACCCCTGCAGAAAAACCGCCGATCTTTGTGAAACGAACGGCAACATACAACAGAATGAGGACAAAGGATAGAACAATCGCGATGATTCCGTTTCTGAAAAAGCGGGCGCCCGTATATGGCTCGACGGACAAAGACCGGGTGAGCTTGATCTGGGCATCCGGATAGGCCTTTTGGAGGGTATCCAATACGACAGCCTGCTGCTCCGTAGAGATGGATTCCTTGTCGGCAAGATTGATGACGAGTGTCTGCTGATCCGTCCCAAATGTTGTCTGCTTCTGGCAGGTTGTCGGTCTGCCGATTGCCTTCTGGACGAGAGCACCGGCTTCTTCGCTGTTGATGTTTCCGACATAGCTGTACTCCAGCATTGTTCCGCCCTGGAACGTGATGTCGAGCTTGATGCCGTTGACGCAGGCAAAAATAATGCCAGTAAGAATGATCGCAATCGAGATTGCAAAATAAATGTATCTGTTTTTATAAAAGTCAATTTTTTTGATGTTATTCATTACGCAAGCCTCCTTGCACCGTATAAAAATGGCTTCTTTAAGCCGTTATACTCGCTGAGAGAGCCAATCATGAGTCTCGTAGCGGTAACACCGGCAATAAAGTTCATAATCACGCCGCATAAGAGTGTATATCCGAAGGAAAGCATTGAGCCGGAACCAAAAATCATAAGAACGATGGCGGTGATTACTTCGGTAATATTGCCGTCGAAAACAGCGGTGAAAGCACGATGATAGCCCAGCTCAATTGCGGAACGGAGCGTTTTACCTGCGTTGAGTTCTTCCTTAATGCGCTCGGCGATAATAACGTTTGCGTCAACACCATTACCAATTGTCAAAATAATACCGGCGATACCGGGAAGCGTCAACGTAAACTGAGGAATTGAAAGGCAGAGAAGAACGCCGGATGCATGAAGAATAAGACCGAGGCAGGCAATTAATCCCGGTAGTCTGTAATACAGAATCATAAACAGACAGACAAGAATGAAAGAAACGATACCTGCAGTAACCATAACGTTCAGAGCGCCGGTGCCGAGAGTCGGGCTGATTACATTAGTATCCTTGGCTTCCATCGAAAAGGGGAGAGCGCCGGAATTGATCTGGCTGGCAAGTGTTTTTGCCGAGGACTCATTGAAGTTGCCGGTTATAACGGCAGAGCCTCCGGTTATCTGATCATCGACGGTAGGTGAGGAAATCTCGTTCTCATCCATATAGATTGAAATTGTCTTACCTTTGAGTTTTCCCGTGGCATCGGCGAATTTTGTTGCCCCATCGGCAGTAAGCTCAAGGCTAACCTCGTATTTTCCATTCGAGGTATTAAGCTTTGGCGTGCTTGATTTGACGTCCGAGCCCTGAAGAACGACATTGCCGTCCGGGTCCTTGAAGGTGAGCTGAGCGGTTTCTCCCAGTTCCTTGATCGCAGCCTGCGGGTCGAAATTTGTCTCGCCGGACTGCCATGGGAACCTGACAAGGATAGCGCCGTTGGTGCTGTCGATCGTGATCTCACGGTCGGTTATATTTTTGGTGTCCATACGGGTTTCTATGACGGACTTTGCCGATTCCAGCTCAGCGGAAGTAGGAGCACGTCCAAGATCTTTCGGCGTATAGGTCGCTTCTACGCCGCCGCGTATATCAATTCCGAAGCGCATATTATTTGCGCCTTTTATGTTGAGAGTTCCCAACTGAAGGCCGAAAAGAGCTAAATAGAGGAGCACCAAGATAATCAGCAGGATTATAAAGAATGTCGATTTAGATTTTGATTTCAATATTATTCCTCCAATGACAGTATTTTTTGTAAAAATAAAATAATTATACTAGACCATACCGTCCTTGGAGTGCTGGAAAAACACGATCCTTATCGAATTGGGATCGAAGTGTCTGGTTAGGCCGAGAAGAACTATCAGCATACATGAGGAAGGTATAAAAAGGCCCGTAAACATGAAAGAACTGCTCTCGTCACTGAGACGCTTGGTCTCGATATTCTGAAGTATATGGTATTTGTAAAGTATTTCGGCTTCCGGGACATCGGAAAAGCTGCGTATCACCACGTCCTCATTTCTGTGCCCCGGGACCTTATTTGCCCCATAGGCGAGCGAAATCTCAGCGGATGCGGTATTTATATAGAGCGGAACGGATGAAATGCTGATGAGAATAAAAGAAAAAACAAGGAGGTATAGCAATATCTTGCTTAAATTTTTGAATTTAAAGATAAATATGCCGCCCCCTTCAATTAAATTTAAACTAAACGCATAACGCTAGACTATTATAATATATTTTAAAGTTCTGTCAATACTTTGGACGAAAGCCTGGCCAAAATATGGCAGACTTTATTATTAAAAAATAAAAATAATATTGAAAAATTAAAAAAATATGATATTATTAAGCTCAATAATGGGGTAGTAGCGTTTTTGTGGCGGAAGGAATTTATAGCTATGGAAAACAAACCGACGATACTGGTCGTGGAAGACGAGGACGGCATAAGAAATTACTTATCAGCAGTTTTGGCTACCAATAATTATAACGTGCTGAAGACGTCCAAAGGCAGAGAGGCGATTACGATGGCCGCCTCCTACTGCCCGGATCTAATTCTGCTTGATCTCGGCCTTCCGGATCTCTACGGAATGGAGGTTTTGCGCTCGATCCGGCAGTGGACGAACCTTCCTGTTATCATCGTGTCTTCGCATGATTATGAGGATGAGAAAGTAACGGCTCTCGATTTCGGCGCCGACGATTATGTGACGAAGCCGTTCGGCATATCGGAGCTGCTGGCGAGGATAAGGACGGAACTGCGGCACAGCCAAAAGATTGATTCACTGAGTCCAATCAGGAACATCGGCGATATTAAGATAGATCTAAGTAAGAGGACGGTTTCCATATCACAGAGAGAAATACACCTGACTCCCAATGAATACAAAATTATAGTGCTGCTGTCTCAGCACGTAGGACGTGTTCTGACACACGATTTCATTATTAGGGAAATATGGGGGCCTTATACCAACGAGACATACGCAAGCGAGCTGCAGGCGCTGAGAGTGAACGTGGCCAATATCAGGAGAAAGATTGAGATAAATCCGGCGGAGCCAAAGTACATAATTACCGAAGTCAGCGTCGGCTACAGAATGACTGAAGCCTGGTGAATACCGAAAAGAAACAGAGCCTCCGCAATTGCCGGGTGCCCCTGTAAAATATAAGCAGAGACTCACAGGCAAGGGTGTCTGCTTTTATTTTGCAGGGGCATTTTCATATTTATAGCTAAAGCGTACTGTCTCAGTAGCGACAAATAAAGTAAGGTATATTTTGTCCCATCTCATGCATAATAGCCCATGGGCAGGTGTATGAAATGGAAATTGTTAAAACGGCGCTGTCATCCGTACTGTCAATAGTCGTACTGTTTATAAGCGCTAAACTGATGGGACACAGACAGATTTCTCAGCTGGATGCGTTTGACTATATCAGCGGCATTACAATCGGCTCGATTGCGGCCGAGCTCGCGACGGACATCGAGGAGCCAATAAAGCCGCTGATCGCAATGATAATCTATCTTCTCTTCACAGTAGCAATAAATATCTCCACAAATAAGTCCCCGGGACTGAGAAAATTTTTCAACGGTTCGGCCATAATAGTGATGGATGACGGAAAAATCTTTAAGGAGAACCTGAAAAAAGAAAAGCTTGATCTGAGCGAGTTTCTGATGATGTGCAGACAGGCCGGATATTTCGATATCAGTCAGATACAGACTGCCGTTTTCGAGTACAACGGGAGGCTTACCATCATGCCTACAGCGGAAAGCAGGCCGCTTTCTCCCTCCGAAATAGGTCTGAATCCGCCTAAAGCCGGTATATTTACTGAAGTGATAATGGACGGACGGGTGATTATTGAAAATCTGAGGGGTGTGGGAAGAGATTTAAACTGGCTGAACGAACAGCTTGAAGCTCAGGGCTACTCCGACGCTTCGGAAATATTTCTTGGGCTTTTCAGTAACGACGGCAGGCTTTCGCTATATGCGCTGGAAAGCGGGCCAAATTGAATTTGGCCCGCAATTTTGCAAGCCCAAAAGCGCAAAAGTGTCGTTGTACTGAAAACAAAGCGTTATATATGAAAAGTATTGCTGACTGTTAAATGACTCCTGAACAGGATAAAGCAAAATGTCTTTATGCAGAAATTGCATTTTTTGTACCCAATATAGAGTGACCGCACAAATAAAAATTTGGCCCGCATTATTTACATAAAAAACGTATTGTAATCCTAAACTAAAAAGTTATTGACATTCTCAACATGCTTTTCAACAGCGGCAAAGCCTTATTTGCAAAGAACTACAAGAATAAATACCATAATATGACAAACCCTGTAATTAATTATTACTCCTTATGAAAATTGTAAAAGGTTTACATAATGATATTTTTTGCGTAATAAATTGTATAATAAGGAAGATGGGAAATTGCATTAAATAATTCTTTGCTTAAAAATGGGGATAAGCGACGAATTTTATGTTATTTAAATTTGCATTCGAAAGAAAACGGCAGAACAAAAAGACGAATTATGCAGAAATAACAGCAATTAGCTTTTATTTACAAACATGAATGCCGACTGCTTAAAGAATTTGCCGATTTATACATGCAAAGCACAAATAAATCTGAACTTTGATCTATTTATTGTTGCAAACAGAGGCTTCATGCGATATAATACAAGGCATAGTTGCGTACGGACAGATGTCCGTACAAGACGGACAACTTCACTATGCAGGCATGTATGTCTGTAAAAAACGGAGGAAAAGAAATGAAAAGGTATTTGGCTCTTATTCTGGCCTGCCTGCTGCTCGTCAGCGTGCTTGCAGGCTGCGGAAGCAGTACTTCGACTACCCAGACGAGTGCGTCGGCCGGCGCCTCGTCCACAGCCGACAAGGTTGTGAAGATCGGCGTATTCGAACCCGCATCCGGCGACAACGGTGCAGGCGGCAAGCAGGAGTCCCTCGGCGTCCAGTACGCAAACACGGTTCAGCCCACGGTTGAAATCGGCGGAGTTACCTACAAAGTTGAACTTGTTTCGGCCGATAACCAGTCCTCGACCGACAAGGCTCCTTCCGCGGCAGCCACTCTGGTAAGCGCCGGCGTTTCCGTCGTTCTGGGCTCTTACGGCTCAAGCGTATGTATCGCTGCATCCGACACGTTCAAGAGTGCCAACATCCCGGCGATCGGCATCACCTGCACGAATCCGCAGGTCACTTCGGGAAATCCCGATTACTTCCGCATCTGCTTCCTCGATCCTTTCCAGGGCACTGTCCTTGCAAACTATGCCAGCTCGCAGCTCAAGGCCAAGAAGGCATACTGCCTGTCAAAGCTGGGTGACGACTACTCGGCGGGCCTCTGCAAATTCTTCCAGCAGTCTTTTGAGAAGCTCGGCGGAACAGTCGAAAGCGAGACCTTCCCGGATGGCAACTCTGATTTTACGTCCTACATTAACAATGCAAAAAACAAGGGCTGCGACGTATTCTTTGCCCCTGTTTCCACTGAAGCAGCCGCGCTTATCATCGATCAGGCAAACTCCCAGGGTCTGACCATCCCGCTTCTTGCCGGCGATACATGGGACTCCAACGTAATCGTAAACGCAGCCAAGGGTAAAAACCTCAAAATATACATCGACACCTTCTATCAGGAGGGCGGCGACAAGGATTTTGACTCCGGCTTCAAGGCTTGGCTCGGCAAGAACCCCACCGCTCTTTCAAATAACGGCGGTGACGATACGATAGCCGCCGTTTCCGCCATGGGCTATGACGCATACTTCACAGCTCTCGAAGCCATGAAGAAGGCCGGATCCACCGATCCTCAGGCAATTCAGAAGGCAATTTGGAGCGTCGATTATAAGGGCGTATCCGGGGAGATCAAGTTTGACCAGAGCTCCGGCGTCGGCGACGCGCTCCGCGACACGGCATATGTCAAGACGGCTAACACCGCGACCGGCAAGTGGGACTATGTCGGCCAGCAGAAGGCCGCAAGCTAATAGAGTTAAACAGTTCCAGAAGGTATAGGCGGGGGCATTTACCCCCGCCATGCCCTTTGTTATTCGAAATTTAAAAAAAGACATCTTGGGCTGTCTCGAAAGGGATCGAACGGTCGTTCTCTTTCGAGACAGCCTGGTTTGAGGAGGCTCCTCTATGAGTTTAGGAAATATCCTGCCATACATCCTGTCAGGAATCTCGGTCGGCGGTCAGTACGCACTGATTGCTATCGGATATACGATGGTATACGGTATCCTAAGGCTAATAAACTTTGCTCACGGCGATGTGTTTATGGCTGCGGGACTGATGATGATATATCTCACTGCGAGCATGCCGTTATACGTCTCTGTCCCGCTGGTAATCGCTTTGACTATTATTCTGGGATTCTGCATCGAACGCGCCGCGTATAAACCCCTGCGCACGGCTCCGCGTATGTCCATAATGATTTCGGCTATCGGCGTTAGCTATCTGCTTCAGAATTTGGCCCTCTATATTACCGGCGGGCTTAACAAAAACTACCCGTCTCTGCCCTGGATTTCCGACACGATAACGATCGGCACGGCGGTGACTAAGCGCGTGACCGTTATAACTCCGTTTCTTACGATATTCCTCGTCGTGGTGCTCGTCCTATTTATTAACCACACGAAGATGGGAATGGCGATGCGCGCGGTTTCGAGGGACTTTGAGACTGCTCAGCTTATGGGCATAAAAATTGACAATGTTATTTCCGCGACATTTATTGTGGGCTCGTTCCTAGCAGCCATCGGTTCGATGCTGTACTTTACGAACTATGCGGGCGTTGTTCCGACTTCGGGCGCGATGCCGGGCCTCAAGGCATTTGTTGCGGCTGTGTTCGGAGGGATAGGCTCCATACCAGGCGCGGTCGTTGGAGCGTTCATAATCGGTATCTGCGAAAACCTGATAAAGGGCTCGGGTCTCACCACCTTCTCCGACGCGTTTACATTTGCTCTCCTCATCATCATACTGATCGTGCGTCCCACCGGCTTGTTCGGCGAGAAGCAGACGGATAAGGTTTAAGGCGGTGGCGATATGAAGAAACAAACTAAAACCACTGTGAATGTCATTCTTATTATAGCGCTGATGGTTGTCATACTTCTGCTCAGCGTTTTCCTGCCGTCCAGTTCGATGATCTTTCTGGTTCTCAAAAAAGGCGCGATATACTCGCTTGTCGCCGTCTCGATGAACCTGCTGAACGGCTTTACGGGGCTATTTTCGCTGGGTCAGGCGGGATTTATGCTGATAGGTGCCTATACGTATGCGATATTTACAATACCGGACGTCGGAAAAGACGCGATTTATATGTATTTTAGCGGCGGCATCATACATTTCACAATACCGGTCATCGTTGCCCTGCTTCTTGCAGGCATAGTCGCCGCGATATTCGCATTTCTGATCGGCCTTCCGGTACTGCGCCTGAAATCCGACTACCTCGCGATAGCAACGCTGGGCTTTGCCGAGATTATCCGCGCGATCTTCCAGTGGGATAAGCTGGGCCCGATAACGAACGGATCAAACATGCTCAGAAAATATCCGACCTTCGATTCCATCATTACCGGTTTAACCAAATACCCATCCATGGATAAACTGTTCAAATCCGCGCCATGGTTTGAAAATTATCTCATAACGATGCTTCCAATTCTGATATCGGGAATCTGTATCGTTATAATCGTCCTGCTAATCAACTCTTCATACGGACGCGCCTTCAAGGCGATCCGGGACGACGAGGTCGCAGCCGAGGCCATGGGCATCAACCTCGCAAGCCACAAGATGATGTCCTTTTGCACCAGTTCCTTCTTCGCCGGTGTCGGCGGCGCGCTGCTGGCGATGTATCAGTCGACTATACAGGCCTCGGCCTTCAAATCTACTATGACATATGAAATACTGCTCATCGTCGTCCTTGGCGGCATAGGCTCGGTCACAGGCAGCTGTATCGGCTCATTCCTGTTCATCGCGTGTCAGGAATGGTGGCTGCGCGGACTTGACTCGGGGAAGTTCCTCGGAATCACGGCGCCGGGCATCTTCAGAAACGGTTTCCGTCTCGTCGTCTTCTCGGTAATCATCATGTGCGTGGTTCTTTTCTACCGCAAGGGCATAATGGGAGAGAACGAATTCGACGTCGAGAGGATCATAAAGCGTTTCAGGAAATCTCCGAAGAAAAAGAAGGAGGAGGTGAGCGGCAATGGCTGATAACGTACTGCGTCTTTCGGACGTCACGATGCAGTTCGGGGGCGTTGTAGCCGTTAACGACCTCTCGCTTGAGGTCAACAAGGATGAGATAATCGCGCTGATAGGACCTAACGGAGCGGGAAAGACGACGGCTTTTAACTGCATAACAGGCGTCTATGAGCCCTCTAACGGACAGGTTGAGTTCAACGGCGAAGTCATAGTAGCTAATTACCCGCGAGGCAAGATGAAAAAGCTCTACGCCGGCGAACACGCCGGCAAGTACACAAAGGCTGTAAGCCATACGCCGGACAGGATTACGGAGTTCGGTATTGCGCGAACCTTCCAGAACATCAGACTTTTCAAGAGCCAGACGGTATTCGAGAACGTGCTCATCGCAAAGCACATGCGCGCAAAGCAGAACATGTTTACAGCGACCTTCGGCTTCAATCACAGCGAGGAGCTGCGTATGCGCAAAGAGAGCATGGAACTGCTCGAAAGACAGGGAATGGCGCATCTGGCAAACGAGAAGGCGGTCAATCTGCCCTACGGCATACAGAGACGCCTTGAAATTGCGCGCGCGCTTGCGACAGAGCCGAAGCTCCTGCTTCTCGACGAACCGGCCGCAGGCATGAATCCACAGGAGACGCACGAGTTGACGGAGTTTATCCGCCAGATTAAAAATGAGAACAACCTCACCGTTTTCATGATCGAGCACCATATGGATCTGGTCATGCAGATATCCGACCGGATCTATGTGCTGGATTTCGGCAAACTCATCGCTCAGGGAACGCCGGCCGAGGTACAGAACAATCAGCGGGTCATCGAAGCATATCTGGGGGTGGCTGAGGATGCTTAAAATCGATAATTTGAAGGTCAATTACGGCGGCATTGAAGCGGTTAAGGGAATTTCGTTCGAGGTCGACGAGGGCAGTATAGTCACTCTGATCGGTGCGAACGGCGCCGGGAAATCCACGACTCTGCGCGCTATCACAGGACTTGTTCCGGTCGCATCCGGAAAGATCGGCTTTTTGGACGAAGATATCACCGGCAAAAAGACAAATGAGATCGTATCAAGAGGCATAACGCTGGTCCCGGAGGGACGCCGCGTATTTCCGGACCTGACAGTTCTTGAGAATCTGAAGGTCGGGGCCTATCTTCGAAAAGACAACCTGGACGAGGATATACGCTGGGTATTCAGCCTTTTCCCCCGCCTTGAGGAGCGCTCCTGGCAGGCGGCGGGCACATTGTCCGGAGGCGAGCAGCAGATGCTGGCGGTGGGACGAGCACTTATGAGCCGCCCAAAACTTATGATGATGGACGAGCCGTCACTGGGATTGGCACCGCTGGTTGTAAAGGGCATATTTGACATCATCAAGGAGATCAACAAGCAGGGCGTGACGATACTGCTCATAGAGCAGAACGCGAATATGGCCCTGCACACGGCCAACATGGGCTATGTTCTTGAGACCGGACACATCATTCTCTCCGGCCCAGGCAATGAACTCCTTTCGAATGAGGATGTCAAAAAGGCTTATCTCGGAAAGTGATCTCAAATGGACTATAAGGAACAGGCGGTGGGCCGTTTTTCGAACGATATCTATGCGACGAAGACCACGGGTGTCAGAATTGAGGCGGCTGATGAGAGCTACGCGAAATGCTCTCTCAAAATCGACGAACGCCACTACAACACAAACGGCGACGTTATGGGCGGTGCGATATTCGCGCTGGCGGACTACGCTTTCGGAGTTGCCGCCAATACCGGCAATCCTCCCACGGTTTCTCTTTCGAGCACGATAAATTTTATCAGGCCGACAAGGGGACCGGTGCTCTACGCTGAGGCAAGATGCATAAAAACAGGACGAAAAATCAGCTTTTTTGAAGTCCTTGTGACTGACGGCGAGGGCAGGGTCATCGCGACCGTTACGTCAAACGGCTTTGTAAATTGAGAAAACGGAGCTGCCCGGGATTAATTCCGGACAGCTCCGTTTAATTTCACACTATCGGGCTTATCTCCAGATGACGTCAGCTTTTTTCCTGGGGGCGGATCGGCAGTAGCGCACGTCAGGATAACCGAGCGCAAGACAGGTGACGAGCTTTTCGCTCAACCCGAGCCCCAGGGACTTCCGGAGCTTTACGCTCAGGTTGGCGTAAGCCGTGAACAGGCCGACGTATACCGTCCCGAGCCCGAGCGCTTCCGCCGTCAGCTCCATGCTTGTGGAGGCCAGAGACGCGTCAACCTCGCTGTCGGAGACGGTGAGAATAACGGCAGGGGCACCAAAAAATAAAAATCCCGGCTTGAGCTCAAATTTACTTACATCGACGGGAAGCTTTATCAGCCTGCTTACGGCCCCGGCGGGGCCGATAAGTTTTCTGAAAGCCTTCAGGGACTCATTCTCAATATCGGGAATATCATTCTGAAGAACAATAAACCTTACATTTTGGCGATTGCGGGCTGTCGGAGTAAAGCGACCCGCCTCTATGATTTTCTCAAGCTTTACCCTCTCAATCTCCTCGTCCCGAAAATGCCTGACCGAGCGCCTGAACCTGATCGCGTCGAGAAGCGCTTCCGCATCGATGCGGTGGACATCTTCATCATTTGCCCTGATCTCGCGCATGTCGTAGTCGCTGATTCGTACGGCTTCCTTAGGGCAGATCGCGACACAGTGGCCGCATTTGATGCACTGCTGTGACGAAAGCTCCGCTTTACCGTTACGTATCCCTAGGATTCGGCTGGGACAGTCTCTTGAACAAAGCCCACAGCCGATGCACTTTTTAACGTCAATTGAAACGAGGTATTTCGGTTCCATAAAACCTCCTTTTTACGCGGGAATTAGGGAGCCGCTTGTATAAAAAGACAGTTCCCCCAAAAGTTTTTCAGAGTTTCATTGCTAGACCGAGCTGCTTGCAAAATTGCGTCGCAATCTCCAGAACTGCATTAGGGTTCCCCAAAGTCATTCGTTCCAGGCACGGATTTTTTTGGCGAGCCAATCGGTCCACGCTTTGATACCTTCACCGGTCTTCGCGGATATCTCAAAGACTTCAATGTTGGGATTGAGCTTCTTAACGCGCTCCCTGACAGCGTCCGAATCAAAGTTGAAGTACGGTTTAACGTCTATCTTGTTGATGAGAAGCGCGTCCACCTTTGAGAACATGAGTGGATATTTCAGAGGCTTATCGTCGCCCTCGGGTACGCTCAGGAGCATAACGCTAAAGGACGCGCCCGTGTCGAACTCGGCCGGGCAAACGAGGTTGCCCACATTTTCCAAAATCACAAAATCCAGATCCTCCGTGCCGAACTCATCGACGCCGCTCTCGGTCATGCCTGCGTCAAGGTGACACATGCCGCCAGTGTGGAGCTGTATGGCCTTCGTCCCTGTCGCGGCTATGGCCTCCGCGTCGACCGCGGAATCAATGTCTGCCTCCATGACTCCAATCCTGAACTCGTCCCGGAGGGCATCAATGGTTCGGAGGAGAGTCGTGGTTTTGCCGGAACCGGGAGAGGACATGACGTTCATTAGGCAGGTCTTTTCCTTTTTGAGCCTCTCCCTGAGCTTGTTCGCCTCCAGGTCATTATTCTCGTAAACGCTCTTTTTGATTTCGAATATGCGTACCTTGTCCATTTCATCTTTCCTTTCTTATTTCGCAGTGTTTATTTAATCAGTTCATATCGAATTCCTGCATGCGCCGGTAGAAGGTGCTCCGGGAAAGCCCGAGAAATTCGGCTGCTTTGGTCTTATTGTTGCGGCATTTCCTTAAAGCCATCTCGAATTTTTCCTTCTCATCCATGCCGTAGATATCGAAGGGGAGGCTGACCGTGGTGCTTTCGGGAGAAAAGGTCTCCATGAAATAGTCCCCAAGATAGGCGTGTATCTCTTTCTCGCCGATTAGCGTCTCCTCGTGCGTGCTGATTATGCCCTCAAGAAGATTCTGGAGTTCTCTTATATTGCCGGGCCATGAATATTTCCCGAGAAATTCAAGCGCGTTTTTAGAAAGACGGATATCGGGCTTGCCCATTCTCGCGCAGAGCTTTTTGATGAAGTATTCCGCGAGCAGATACACGTCCCCTCCCCTGTTCTTGAGGGGAGGTATGTTAATCCTTATGATGCTCAGACGGTAGAAAAGATCCTCGCGGAAGAGCTTTTGTTCAATAAGCTCCTTGAGATTTTTGTTTGTCGCGGCTATTATGCGGACGTCAACCTCAATGAGGTTGTTGCCGCCGACCTTGCGGAAAGTCTTCTCCTCCAGAACTCGAAGGAGAACGGATTGAACCTCAAGCGGCATGTCGCCGATTTCGTCGAGAAAAAGCGTACCGTGGTTTGCAAGCTCGAATTTACCGATGGAACCCTCCCTTTTGGCGCCGGTAAAAGCGCCGCTCTCATAGCCGAAAAGTTCGCTTGCGATAAGTTCCTTGGAAAAGGAGGCGCAGTTGATTGCGACAAAGGGTTTATGGCTGCGCTTGCTGCCGTTATGTATCGCCTGCGCGAAAACGTCCTTGCCGACTCCGCTTTCGCCCTGTATGAGGATGTTGGAATCGGAAAGCGCCGCAATTTTGCTGCGCTTTATCGTTTCAAGCATGAGCTCATTCTCGCCCAGAATATCGTTAAAGGTGAATTTGGCGTTGTTGTCGGAGTACTTCGAGGTGAGCTTGTTCGCTCTGCTGTTAGAGATAAACGAAATGGTAATGCCGTCCGGATGGAATTTATTCTGCTTATATATGGCGGTGTCCATATTGACGTAGACTCTGCCGCTGCTGACGGAAAGCTGTATCAGCTTCTCGTTGACGCATTTTTGGTTGTTGATGATGTTCCAGAAGTCCCGATTTTCGGGAAGCGGGAGGATAATCTCGTCCAGAGTTAGGTGATAGGCATCGGTCTTTTTGATGCCGAGTATCTTAAAAACCTGGTCATTAATTATCACAACCTCGTAGCGGCCCTTGTTCGGTCTCAGAAAGATTGAGCCCGACTCCTCGTCGCTGCTGGTAAACATGTCGATACTGTTGAAGAGAAAAACGTCGAGCTCGATTGTCCGCGCTACCGCGATTGCCACGGAAAGAAGATTTGGGTCTCTGCTCTCGAATGGCTTGGCCACGATAATGCTCGCGTATATCTCGCCCTCGTTAACGCAGATGGGCGCATAATAGTAGGCGCCGCCGACGAGAAAACGGCAGTAGTTGAAAATGCCGTCAAGACTCACGGCACGTTTTATCTGGCTGCCGAGGGAAAACGGATTTGCCCCTATGGTTTCCTCAGACCATTTTGTGCCGCTAACAATTCCCCAGTTGCTCAGCCAGTCCTCCTCGGCCGAGTTGCCGTATATTCTCAGCAGAACGCCTTCCTTGCTGAAAAGGAGGACTCGTAGGTCGGTATCGGAACTATTGGCTACAAGATGGTTTATTGCCCAGTCAGCACAGATGAGCAGTCTTTTATAGTTTTTCTTTGTGCGTTCGAACTCAACGGGAGTGAGGTCTCTGGGCATTGCGCTTTCATAGTCGATATCCAGCGCGTCGCTCCTGGCCCAGGAACTCATAACGTTTTCGTCCGGAAAGTCGTCCGGATTTGCGCTCTCATGCAGAATTATCCACTCGTCCTTGTTTTGCAGCTTTTGCATAAAAATCCATTCCTTTCGTAGAATGACGTAATCATCGAAAATAGCAAAAATTGTTCTATATTGACACAATGCTTAAAAAACTGCTTCTAAACTGTTTCATATTATTGTATCACTAATTAAATATTGTATCAAGTTAACATTAGATATGAATCCATAACAAATTTAATTAACTTGACGCGGCGGCGCCTTTGTAATATTCTAAATTTAACTTGACATCTGGAAGAGTTTACTCTAAAGTAATACATACCGGTATATACCAATAAGACAAAAAATACGGAGACAAATCGAGGCATAATATATTGTATTGTTTTTAATTGTCCGGGTAATAGCGGACAACCTCAAAATATAGTACACGAAAATTGGAGGAATTAATGATGCCACTTACTAAAGAACGCACGGCGGAATTGAATGAGCTTTGCCGCAGATTCCGGATCGACGTACTCAAAGCAGTCCATGGAATACAGTCCGGTCATCCGGGCGGTTCTCTGTCTGTCTGCGAGATACTGACCCTTCTGTATCAGGAGCTTTTGAACGTAAGCCCGGAGAAAGCGGACGACAACGACAGAGACAGACTTGTGCTCTGCAAGGGCCATGCGGCGCCCATGCTTTACAGAAATCTTATTGAAAAAGGCTTTCTTCCCAAGGACAGTCTTGGGACGCTGCGCCGTATAGACAGCCTCCTTCAGGGACATCCGTCAAATCATATACCCGGCGTCGAAATGCCGTCAGGCCCTCTTGGGATTGGGCTCTCGGCCGCTCAGGGCATGGCGATCGGTCTCAAACTTAATAACAGCACGGCTAGGGTCTACGCGGTCCTCGGCGACGGCGAACTTGATGAGGGCACGGTCTGGGAGGCCGCTATGTCAGCCCCAAAATTCGGGCTTGACAACCTCACTGCCGTCGTTGACTATAATAAGGTCCAGCTCGACGGAACTACGAACGAGATAATGCCGATGCGCGATATTGAAGGAAAGTGGCGCGCCTTCGGCTGGAATGTCCTCCGCTGCGACGGAAACGACATTCAGGCGCTTTACGGCGCGTTTGAAAAGGCCAAAAACTTTAAAGGCGTACCTAGCGTCATCATTGCCGATACCGTTAAGGGCAAGGGTGTCTCCTTCATGGAGGGAAAGTCGGGATGGCATGGCAAAGCTCCTTCGGACGAGGAGCTTGCGAAAGCAATTGAGGAACTCGGAGGTGAAAACTGATGGCAAAGGCAATAAGAGAAGTATACGGCACGGTTCTTGCGGAACTGGGTGAGAAAAATAAGAATATCGTGGTGCTTGACGCCGACCTGTCAGGTTCGACAAAAAGCGGGATTTTCGGAAAAGCTTTCCCGGAGCGTTTCTTCAACATGGGCATAGCCGAGAGCAACATGGTCGCAACGGCTGCCGGACTCTCCACAATTGGAAAAATTCCGTTTGTAAACACGTTCACAGCATTTCTTTCGACGTTGGGCCTGATCGCGACCCGCGCTCAGGTCTGCTACGGCAATCTGAATGTAAAACTGGGCGGGGCCTACTGCGGGATGTCTGACGCCTTCGACGGCGCGACGCACCATGCCCTGGAAGATATGGCGATAATGCGCTCTCTGGCGAACATGACGCTCGTCGTTCCATCGGACGCCGCGAGCACGCGCTGGGCGACACAGTTCGCTTCGGAGCATAAGGGGCCTGTATATCTCCGCCTTTCGAGAGACGTATATCCCGACCTCTATGCCGAGGATGCGAAGTTCGAGCTGGGCAAGGGGGCTATCGTACGCGACGGCAACGACGTTACCGTCATTGCCTGCGGACTTCTCGTCCACAAAGCGATAGAAGCGGCGGAGAAGCTTGCTCAGGACGGAATTTCCGTTAGGGTCGTGGACATGTACAGCATTAAGCCTATTGACAAAGAGCTCATCCTCAAGTGCGCGAACGAAACTGGAGCGATCGTGACGGCCGAGGAGCACAACATCTACGGCGGCCTGGGAAGCGCGGTATCGGAGGTCCTGGCCTGGGCTGGAGCGGGAGTTCCGACAGAGTTCGTCGGCATTCAGGATACTTTCACCGAGAGCGGGCCCTATAAGCAGCTTCTCGCCAAATACGGCGTCGACGCCGACGGCGTTGCCAAGGGCATAGAGAAGGTTCTCAAACGCAGAAAATAGAATCTACCGGGGCGGCGTTTTTATACAAACGCCGCCCGTTACCGCTTGAAAATAAGGAAAATAAAAGTTTGGAAATGCTGAGCTTTGGTATTGACAGGGAGGGGCATGTTTAGTATAATATCACTTGCCTGTTCAACAGAAGCAAATATGGCGGCGTAGCTCAGCTGGCTAGAGCATTCGGTTCATACCCGGAGTGTCACCGGTTCAAATCCAGTCGCCGCTACCAGACTGGGAGTGCATATGCGCTCCCAAAAATATGGCCCGTTGGTCAAGTGGTTAAGACACCGCCCTTTCACGGCGGTATCATGGGTTCGAATCCCGTACGGGTCACCAGAAAATGGAGGGAGCCCCGGCTCCCTTTAAAAATAATCGGAGGCTTAGCTCAGCCGGTTAGAGCGCATGCTTCACACGCATGAGGTCACCCGTTCGAGCCGGGTAGTCTCCACCAAAAATCCCTGTAATCTCAATGGTTACAGGGATTTTTAGTTTTATGAAAAATCCGATTTGTTAGTAACGCATAAGCAACCGTAATAACGAGTCAGCTTATAAGTACTTCGGTAGAGCTGCCTTTATGGGCGCTCTTTGCTTTTTGCCTCGGCTTTCTTTTTGCCTTTTTAGAACTATCATCAACGGCTTTAACCAGCTTTTCAGCATTGGTATGATAATAGCATTCGACGGTGACCTCATATTTTGAGTGCCCAAGAACTTTTTGTAAGACTTCGGGTGAGACTCCTTCATCTACAGCGCGGGTGGCGTAAGTATGCCGGGTCGCGTGAGGAGTCTTTTTTGCTATATTGAGATGTTCAAGCAGATCATAATACTCACGCTTTCTAAAATTCTCAGGTTTTTTATTTCCGGAATATCCGTCAATGAGTAGTCCATCACCGGCCCGGGAAAGAAAATATTGAAAATATTTACGCCCTTCTTCTCTGATCGGTATGGTTCGGTTTTTGCCGGCTTCTGTCTTTTCGCCGCCGACGACATATTTGTCATGAACGTCGGCAACCGGCAGGGCAAACAACTCGCCAATCCTCATCCCGGTAGAGAGGAGCATACAGATGAGCTTCGCCGTGTCGTCGCTTTCGGCCGCTTTCTCAAAGAGCGCGATTTCAGATTTTGTGAAAATCTCTTTTTCTTTTCTATGTTCGTCCTGAAGCTTTATGAACTGGGCGTAATTGACGGTTATGATTTCCTCTCTCATGGCCCACTTGCACATCTGGCCTATGAGCTGTCGGTCCTTCTCGGTGCTGGAGCGGGACTTCCCAGCCTCGATCCTCTTGTCGACCTCTTTCTGATAATCAACGGTTTTTAAAGAGCGAAACTTTACATCATGAATTGCCTCAAAATGGTCATAAGCCTCTTCATAGCCTTCAACACCTTTTGGCGAAATCTCACGGAAGTGCTCCGCTTTCCACGACTCATAGACCTCGTCAAAAGTCATATTAAAATATTCGGTGATATCCTTACCGGCAAGCTTCTCAAGCGCCTCCAGGCCGTCAGCGCGTGTCTCGTAATAGCCAATAATAATTCCACATTTTGCGGCCGCCCATGGACGCGAGCGGCGACCTGTGAGCTTGTACACAGTTCCAGCGCCGTTTGGACGCTTACGATATTTCCGCGGCTCGGAAGTCTGCTTTTTACCGCACCAGTTGCAGAAAGTTGAACCCTCGGTAATTTCGCGCTTACACAGTCTGCACTTCACACCATCACCGCCTATATTTTCACCCTCATAATTGAGGGTGAATTTTTTCATTTTATATTCTCAAGAGTTGCTTCTTTTTTGCATCGAATTCGTCTTGCGTAATAACGCCATTTCTAAGTAACTCGTTATATTTAGAAATTTCGTCGGCAGTACTGAAGGAAGCAGATGCGCCCTCAGAAACAGCTGCCATAAACCGCTCAATCTTTTCCTTTAAAGCCTTAGCAGCGGAATTTTGTTTGAAGGTAAACATTACCGAATTTTCATCTTTTGTGGCATCGAAAATTCCAGTTTTGCTCTCAATGCCGCCGGGTACCGTAAATTGAAAATAGCCATTGGTTAAGGCCCCGCCTAGTTTTAGCTGAATCCCGGTAATTTGCTTGATATAAATTGTTTTTTCACCTTTAAAAAAGCCCTGAGACATTTTTGCAAGGGCACCCTTACGCTTAATAATTATTTTGTCCTGGTATAGATCAATTTGACCATTGACACCCTTAAACTCATCCAAAATGTCGCTCATATTAAAAGCCCTCTTTCATATACTTACCGCTTTTGCGGTTAACTATATAATTACAAGTCCGCTTTTTATCTGCAACTTCCTTGCTCTTTTTCGTAAGCTGCAATATCTCGCTTTATCCAGGTCTCTACGAGATTGTTTATTGACCTATTTTCCTTTTCCGCGATTTCTTTAATTTTGTCGTAGACTTCATCCTCGAAGCGTATCGTGGTTTTATACTTATTTGTCATATTGCCGCCTCCAATTATTGTTTTGCGGCAATTGTATAGCACCACCCTGATATCAGTATACCGCCACGGTGACGGCATTTCGGCAATATCGACAAAATTATCTATTTTTCTTTTGGTTTTCCTAATTTGTAAAGTGATGTATAATTATGATACTGCCGACAGCTAATTGAAAAACGGAGATGAAATAAATGAAGAAAGAATCTCACGGCATCATTATGACTGTCGAAGCCCGGCAACTGCTCGAAGATAAATCAGTGCCCACTCTCAAGAGCAGAAAAAACTTTATTACTTATCTTCATTACTGTGCTGAGAGGTTATATAAAGGTGTGCCAATTCAAGCAATTTGGAACGATTATCAGGCGAAAGCTCGTTAAAAATTGAATTAATTTCTTTAAGCTCGTCATCTGAAAAGGTGGCGGGCTTTTCTTTTTGCACTCCTAAAAGGTATTCAACTGAAACTCCAAAATAATTGGAGAGTAAAAGTAAAGTTTTCTTTCTAGGCTCGCGATTATCTAGCCAATTTGCAACAGTGGTCGGATGAATATCTAGTTCTTTTGCTAATTGATAATTAGTTAAACCTCGTTCATCCATCAATTTTTTTAATATCTGTGAAAACTGCATAAAAATTGCTCCCCAAATAATCTAGTATAATCTAATAATGCCGCTTGACAATTCGACTATATTAGACTATATTAGATTATGTTATTAGATGGTGATAGACAATAGCACATAAGACAGCCCTCGTATTTGCAGTACGATGGCAGAATTTATTAACCTTTAATCTACTATATTAGACTATCACAACACCCTAATTATGTCAATAGAGAGGAGATGAAATTTTGAGTTTTTCTAAAAACCTAATGCGCTTACAGACCGAGAACCGTGAAACAAACTACCGACTGGCTAAAACATTAGGCGTCCATGCTACGACTGTACAAAACTGGCGCGAAGGGAAAATACCGATTTTGGAACATGCCGCAAAAGTAGCCGAGCATTACGGCAAAACAATAGAGGACATAATGCGGTAAATAAAATTACCGTCTGCGAGGGCACACAGACGGTAAGCAGATATTCGCCGAATTTACGGAGTTTTTAACCACGCGTCACCGCATAGTGGGGCGATCACCCCCTGAGGATAAATTCTGCTAGAGTTTTGAGCTATTCTTGCTAGTTTGAGCGCGTTATTGCCGAGCATCGCCGGTGCACGTTCAGCACAGATGCCGAGGGAACTGATAACACCTGTCGACTTAGCTAAAGCGCTTCCTGCCATTGTCATACTATGTTCTGCCTCGTTACTCCTATTTGTTACTACGCTCCGTAAAGCGCGACCGCGCCATTTCTGTGCGGTTCTGCACGTCACCGTGCAGTTCAGACTGTGCCTTCAGCTCGTTACCCGAGAGCTGCCCCGTGTCCAGTCGTTACACCTTCCCTTTATGGGCTTGGCTCGGCGTTTTCTGCAAACACATATTACCACTTGCGACAAAATAAGACAACCAAATACTTAAGAGAAGGCAGATTGGAGGAGATTATCTCTGAAAATGCCGCAAATCCGGCACAGTAAGCGGCAGTGAATAAGTAGGAAAGGAGAGAAGGAGATGGACAAAAACACCAGAAAAGCGTGGATTGCTATTATGGCCATCAATGCAGCAACCCTAATATGCCAAGTAACACTGTTGCTATTAAAGTTAACAGGCCGATGGTGACAGCAACTATTGTCAAAATGTGATTTATCCTACGCTCTTTCTTTGCGTCGAATTCAGCCTTTATTCTAGTGGCCTTTTCCTCATCCATTTTAGCATTCATCTGGCGTAAAGCTTCAGCCGTTTCAAACAACGCATTATCTTTTCTCTCGCGGTATTTTTTAGTGTTATCCATGCTTTCATCGAGCTCTTGCATTGTTTCCAAAAGACTTTTACTCAAAAAGCTACGCCTCCCTTCGACCATATATTACCACAGTCGGCAAGGAAGGTGACAACAAAAAAAGAAAGGAGGGAGAGGGATGAATGAAAGAGAGATTAAACCACGCAAAAATGAAGAGGAGCTGTGCGTTCCAGTACTCAACATAAGTGAGGCGGTTTGCCGCTTCCGTGCGGCCGGAATTCCGACCAGCGAAACGAGACTTGGAGCGGGTATTGAGCAGGGGCTCTATCCTTTTGCAATTTGTATCAAGTTCAAGGACAAAGAAAAAGGCAAAGAAACACGGAACTTTGAGATTTACGAAAAGCTTCTCGTTGATTATCTTGCTGCCAGATCCGTCGAGAGGTGAGGGCGTGAAACGTAAAATCTCAGAGATTATTGCCCTAGTAGGTGGCCGGCGGAACGCATTAACCGGCATGATCGAGGGACTGCCGTTTGTGGCATTTATCGCGGTGCTTTACCTGCTGGCAATGCTGTCACCGAGGTATCCGGTATGACAAGTCCATGCAAAGACTGCACCGTTAGAACGCCGACCTGCCATTGTAACAACAACGAATGTCCATCTCCAGCCGAAAGAGACGCATACACGCAATGGCACATGGAGGAGCGGGAGAGGCGAAAGCTAAACAGAGCCTGCAATGAAATCATATTCGGCGGCATGGTCACAGCACAAAAAGCCGCACATAGGAGGACTGAAAAATACAGATGAAAGATTTTCAGATCGAGGTATACGACGGTCACGAAAAGATATTCGGAGGTCCCGCGAGCAAGTTCTTAACGGACAACGATAACGACCCTGATCTCACCGAAGCGGTCGAGGCCTGCGGGCTCACCGGCTGCTCCACCTATGGCGGAGGCGCCTGCCCGGACTTCGAGATCGTAAAGAAAAGCGAGGAGGTCTGATTATGCCAGAGTACATAAGAGCGACAAAGACCAGCATGTACAAGCTGGCGGAGCGGTACTTCCCTGAGCTGCCGAAGATGAAGCAAACAGACTTTTTCAAGGTACCCAGAGCTCACAGTTATTTTCTTACCTGCTACGACCATGGCATCTACTTAACCGCAGTGATGGGAAACGCGCTTTTATCGGACAAACATGGGCAGCAATGGCACATACCAATAGACGAGCTCCGCGAACTAGGCATGATCGCGGAATATTGAGAAAAGGAGATCAAAAAATGAGTAGTGCAGTGAACCACAGAAAAAGATCACATTCCAGTTACGCGCGCCAGCATTCGGCACTCAGCGCGATAAACAGCAATGCCAAATACCGCGCAACTTCCCCTATGTCACTACGGCAGACGCTTGAGGCACTCTTTGCCCAGTCTCACAAAAACAGGGAGTCAAAATTGGCCCGGGAAAAAGCGACGGCAGCAGAGCAGGCCTAACGGCATCCGACAAATTCAACATGAAGGAGGTGCAATTCATGAACCATCGTTACCGCCCGTATTGGCTCAACGGCACGACAACTGACATATACGGCCCGACATTTGAGGATGCGATGGAAGAGGCAGAATTCGGGGCCGGAGCGCTGAAAACGCTTGACTGCTGGGAAGAAATTGAACAATAAAAAGTGCCCCTGTCGGAATGGGGGTTCCGGCAAGGGCCAATAACGAAACAATTATTACCCTTATTATAAGGGAAACGAAAGAAAATGTCAAATTAAATCAACTGGCAAGGACGGTGAGAACAACGATCATCAATGAAAAAAGCCTTTTGCATGCCATGTCGGACGCAGCGTCCCATGGCGGTTTTAAAATCCGGTTCAGTCAGAGCGAGGAGACGGTCACGATCCTGACCGATGAGTGGCTTGCAACCATGAAAACCAAGATCATACCCCGCAAAGTCATCGGCCTGATCGCCGAGTACTTCGGCAAAGTCCCGGAGAAAGGCTGCTATAGCGTTTTCAGATATAAGAAGGAATATGAAATCCAATATTATCACGACGATACCTTCAGGATCGATGTCAAAAACCTCATTAGAGGCGAACAGATAGACGCGCTCTATACGGGAATGCAAATTTTTAACTGGTACATATTTGTTGCCCGGGACGGAAGTCTTTCCGGAATAAAGGGAGAAGGCCTCGACCTTCTCGAAATCAACCTGCACCCGCGGGCGGTACCCGGAAAGAGCCTGGCATACATAGACGATGACAGTGCTCTTTTTCTCAAAGCATTTGACAGCACGATACTAACCCCGGTACAACAGGCTATTTGGGGCTCGCTGACTGCTATCGAATGGTGGGAGATGAAAGGCCCGGAGGCAAAACCGGCGCCCGAAGCCGACGCTGAACAGATGGAGCTAGAGGAGCGGGACGGCGCCGAGGACGGAGATGATGAGCATGGCAATTAAAAACTATACCTCGACCGTCAGCGCTTACGTAAGCCTCGGAGAGATCCAGAGCGCGCTGGCAAAGGCAGGAGCCTCCAAAGTCGTGATCGACTATGACGGCGGCACACCGATTGCAGTTACATTTGCTATGATGACCGCTCAGGGCTTCCGCGGCTTTCTGCTGCCGGCCTGTTTTGAGGGCACGGAGCGGGTGTTTAAAAAACAGAAACTCAAAATTGACCGGGAACAGATTGAGCGCACGGCATGGCGCAATATCAGGGACTGGGTGCTCGCCCAGGTTGCGCTTGTTGAATCCACCGATATTCAGGTTGATCAGGTATTTTTGCCCTACCTCACGGACGGCAAGGGCACGACGCTATATCAGCTGTATGAGAGCGGGCGCCTGCCTCTGATGCTTGAGTAGCCCATGGGGATTGACATTAGGTTTTTGCCGCCGGAAATGCAGCGGCAGGCGCTGCAGAAAATGATCGCGCAGCAGAAACCAGCGTCAGCGCCGATCGTAAAAGCGGAGCCGAAATATCACAACACGCCGACCGATTCGCGCGGCATAACCTTTGACAGCGCCAAAGAGGCCCGGAGATACGACGAACTCATGCTCATGCTTAGGGCCGGGACTGTCTCGGATTTAAAGCTGCAGGTTAATTTCACACTGCAGGAAGGATTCAAGACCACGGATGGGAAGCGAATAAAGCCGATCATCTATAAAGCGGATTTCACATATCACCGCAGCGGGGAGCTTGTCGTTGAGGACGTAAAGTCTGAGGCAACGAGGACAAAAACCTACCTTATAAAAAAGAAGATGCTCCGAGACAAATACGGTATCGACATCGAAGAGGTCTGAAATGGACGAATTTGAATACATTGAATACCCGCGCACGATTCTTGTAGCCCCGCCCGCGAAGTACCTGAAGGGGCTGGCATATCACAGCGAAGAGCTGCCCGAAGGTCTGACCTCCGCGGCACAGACATTTTACATCAAGGTCAGGAACCTTTATAAATCCGGTATTGACAGCGAACAGGGCCGCCGTGAAATGGTCGAAGTGGAGCGGGCCTATGAGCGGGACAAAGCGCTTGAAGGAATGAACTACGAAATATCACAATTCTGGATACAGATAGAAACACCGGCCCGGGAATATGCGGCCAGTGCCGGAACGCCGGAAGGTGATCGCTTTTATGCGGCGGTATATGGAACGGGTGAGGATTGGAGGCTCTGCAGAAAATGAGCTACTACGATTTTCTACGTTCCAAAATTGAGATAGCAGCTGACACCGGTTTTGATATTAACCCGGCAGAGATCCATCAGGCCCTGCAAGACAAGCCTCATGAGCGGGACGCGGTGGTTTGGGCCATTAAAGGCGGTCGACGTGCTCTGTTTGAAAGCTTCGGACTCGGTAAGACAGCGCAGGAACTCGAATATTGCTATCAGGTCATTAAGCACGAAGGCGGCAAGGCTCTTATCGTCCTCCCGCTGGGAGTCCGGCAGGAATTCACACATGATGCCGTCGAACTCCTGCATATCGACCCGCCGCAGTACGTGCGAACCATGGAAGAGGTTGAAGCCGCAGCCGGCGATATTCTCATGACGAACTATGAGCGGGTCCGCGACGGGGATATCGATCCGCATTATTTTACCGCAACATGCCTCGATGAAGCCTCGGTTCTCCGCTCCTATGGCAGCAAGACCTTTCAGACGTTTATGGATCTCTTTAAGGGCGTACCGTTTAAGCTTGTCGCCACGGCGACGCCGAGCCCGAACCGATACAAGGAACTTATTCATTACGCTGGGTACCTGGAAGTGATGGATACCGGACAGGCCCTCACGCGTTTCTTTCAGCGCGACAGCACCAAGGCCAACAACCTGACGCTCTATCCACACAAGGAAAATGAATTCTGGCTCTGGATGTCGAGCTGGGCGCTGTTTGTAAGCCTCCCCTCCGACCTCGGCTATGACGATACCGGCTATGTTCTGCCGCCACTGGATGTGCGGACACACGTTATCCCGGATGATTACGGTAAGGCTATAGACCGGGACGGACAGTACAAAATGATGAACGACGCGGCGGTGTCTCTCTCCGAAGCCTCCAAGGAAAAGAGCGGCAGCATAGCGGCCCGAGTAACCAAAGCCAGGGAGATTGTCGACAACGATCCGAACGCGCATTTTATACTCTGGCATGACCTCGAAGCGGAGCGGCACGAAATCAAGCATCAAATGCCCGAAGCAGTAGAAATATACGGTTCTATGGATTACGACGAACGCGAAAAGCGCGTTATAGATTTTTCGGAAGGACGGACACGGCTGTTTGCAACAAAGAAAAGTCTCTCAGGATCAGGCTGCAATTTTCAGAAGCACTGTCACAGGGCTATTTTTGTCGGAATAGATTATGAGTTTAATGATTTCATCCAGGCAATACACCGCATATACCGCTTCTTACAGACGGATCAGGTTATCATCGACATCATTTACACCGAGGCGGAGGAACAGATTTACAAGGTCCTGATGGAAAAATGGAAACAGCACAACAAGCTTCAAGCGCAGATGCAGAAGATAGTAAAAAAATACGGGCTCTCGGGCAGGGCACAATTTGAGAAGATTGCCCGGAGCATAGGAGTGAAAAGAGTGGAAGTCAGAACAGAACGGTTCACGGCCGTGAATAATGACTGCGTCGATGAAGTAGCTCGGATGCCTTCCGACAGCGTAGGCCTGGTACATACCTCAATCCCGTTCAGCAACCATTATGAATATACGGCCAGCTATAACGACTTCGGACACAACTCCAACACGCAGCGGTTTTTTGACCAGATGGATTTTCTCACGCCGGAGCTCCTCCGGGTACTTAAGCCCGGCAGGGTTGCCGCCATTCACGTCAAGGACCGCGTGCTCTTCGGAAATGTCACAGGCACCGGAATGCCAACAATCGAGCCTTTCCACGTTTACTGCATTGAACACTACATAAAACACGGGTTCGAATATCAGGGCATGATTACAGTCGTGACAGACGTTGTTCGCGAAAATAATCAGACCTACCGCCTCGGATATACGGAACAATGCAAAGACGCCTCAAAGATGGGCGTCGGCTGCCCCGAATATATTCTGCTGTTTCGTAAACTTCCGAGCGATACCTCGACGGCCTACGCTGATGAACCGGTCATAAAGTCAAAAAGCGAATATTCCCTCGCTCAATGGCAACTCGACGCACACGCATTCTGGAAATCGTCCGGGGACCGGCTCCTTCACGGCAGCGAGCTGGCAGCTTTTACGCAGGGTGGTATTCAAACCAGATTCAAAGATTTCTGCGACTCGGTCATTTATGACTATAACGGTCATGTTCAGTTGTCGGAGGAACTTGCAAAGCATGACTGCATAAGCAAGACATTTATGACGGTACCACCTTCTGCGGGGGGGCGAGAGGACGTCTGGGACGATATCAACCGCATGCGGACACTCAACACAAGTCAGAGCCAAAAGCGGCAAACGCTCCATGTCTGCCCGTTACAGCTGGATATTGTGGAGAGAATCATCAGACTAAAATCAAACCCCGGCGATCTCGTTTTGGATCCTTTCGGCGGCCTCGGTACCGTAGCTCTGATTGCAATGCGGCTCGGACGGCGCGGATACACGATAGAGCTTAACACTGATTATTACCGTGACGCGGTCAATTACCTCGAAGCCGAGGACGCGAAGATAGAGCAGCCGACGCTATTTGATATGCTGACGGATTGCGAGGTGAAAAACGCTTGAAAGCGCAAGACTTTTTTACGCAGTCAGCGTTTGAAGCCGCAAAACTAAAACTCGATAGCCGCGAGGAGTTTGAACTTGAGGGTAAGCGCGGCGGCAATAAAATCTTATTTATGGGAGACATCATTGACACAGAATTGGCAAAAGACATTTGGGACGGAATTGCTTATCTTTTGCATATTGACGAATCGACCAACACAGGCGGACACGGATATGCCACAACTGATTATTCATGTTTCGATAATTGGCAGACCTTTCTCAAAAAAGTTGATGAGATGTTATCCCGATACCCTGGATATGTTAAGCAGGATGATTGTAATGTTCAAATGTCTCTATTTTAGAAGGTGATTCTATGAGCAAGAAAAAGAGCGTTTATACATACGCGCAGATGCAGAAGATGCAGGCGCTTCCGTTGCTAAATAAAATCAATGTCGCAATTTTTATAATACGCAAAACATTTGCCATGGCCGCGGAGGGCAAAAAGGTTGCACTCGCATTCTCAGGTGGCAAGGACAGCACGGCACTATGGGACTTGATCCGTGAGGCTTGCCCCGAGGAAGCGGCCAATATGATCGTGATATTCGGAAACACCGGCGTCGAATACCCGGAAAGCCTCAGATTTGCCCGCAAGCTCGGCAAAGAGTGGGGCGGAGACAACTTCTATGAAACGAAGCTCGCCCGGCTCAAAGTGCCGCGGCTGAAATATGAGGCGCAAAAGGAAGTCTGGGCACTGATCGAGGAGAGCGGAGATGTCGCCCGGTACCTAAAGAAAAACGGGCGCTTGAAGTCTACGGATAAACTCAATGACGCGGTCACGCCCGAAATGTGGGAGGACTTCCGCCGCCGCAAGCTTGTCTGGGAAGCCGGAACGCCGGTCAGCTTCTGGTTTATCGCCGAACAGTATGGATTCCCGATACTCGGCAAGGACGCGACGAAGCTCGACGCTCCGCGCATCAACATCAACGTCTTTCTCAAATACAGCAATGAAAAGTCTGAGGGTAACAAGAAATATTATGACATGCTGGAGAAATACCCGGACCTTCGAATATCCCATTCCTGCTGCATCTTCATCAAGGAGCAGCCCTCTGAAAAGCTCCAACGCGAGCTCGGGTGTGACACTCTGTTCCGTGGCCTGATGGCCAGCGAGTCACGGCGCCGGACATTTACGTTTCTGGACAACGGATTTTTATATAAATCCGATGGATATCTCTATTCACAGCCGTTGTCGATATGGACGGATGATGATGTCTGGGAATATATTCACTCTCGCAACTGCCCATATGCTCCGCTTTACGACCTGACGGATGAAGACGGCAACAAGCTATTCACCCGCAACGGCTGCTACGTCTGCGGCACGGGGCTGGCCTTCGAGGGAAACAACATCGAGATTCTCCGAAAGCATTACCCGGAAAAATGGGAAAAGCTCATGAAATACGGGATGGCGCGAGAGATGGAAACCTACGCCAGCGCTATAAGCGACGACAGCAGGCTCAATTATTGCTCGCACGAATGGCTACTGGATGCAAGCCCATGCTCGTTTGACAGATTAACGCCGAGATCAGATTTGGTTGAGGCATTGCAGTACGACAGCCTTTTATGTTAGGAGGGCGGCTCGGAATGAAAGTTTACATAGCTGGAAAAATCACCGGCGACCCGAATTACAGAGAAAAATTCGAGCGATATGCCGGGATCATCAAACAAAGTGGGCATATACCGCTCAGCCCCGCGGTTATCCCGGACGGCCTGCCTTTAAGCGACTGTATGCGTATCTGCTTCGCAATGATCGACAGCGCTGATATGGTCTATTTTATTCAGGACTGCAAGGACAGCCCGGGAGCACGTCTGGAGTTGATGTACTGCAAATATATCGGGAAGCCGGTATCATTCTTCAAATGAGCGGGAGAAATAATGAAAGAAATACATATTGGTGATGAGCTTATGCTCGTTCCGGAAACCTTCACAAGCGCGGAAAACTTAGCAAACGGCAAGGCCCCCAAAAAGTCCATGAAAGCGAAAGTCGTATATGTTCATCCCGAACATCGATTTATTACCGTCGAGTTTGAGGTAAAAGATCGATATGGCGAAATTCACAGATTCAAAGAATCCTATACATTAAGAAAGCTGGGAGGAAAATAATCATGGGAACTGTAATTGCCAAATTTACACACCCGGATAAAGGACAAGAGCTTCAGCGGCGCGAAATAAACAGACTTTGCAAAATTAACGGCGAATATGAGCTGGCGACCGTTTACATGAAAGAAGACATCACAACCGTTCGGCTCATCGGTTATTTTGAATGGTTTAATTCCATCTTCTTTGATTTTTTCGAGGACGGGAAAGAAGTCGACATATATACGGATCCGCGCTTCAATCCATTTATAAGAGGGCACGGACATGTCAATTGAACGTTATAGCGGTCTATTTTTCCCCACATGCGATATCTGCGGTGAAGAGCTGCCGGGGGAGTTTCATTTTGCCGACGCGGTTCAGGCAAAAAAGGACGCCGGATGGCTGAGTGAAAAGAACAAAGACGGCGAATGGGAGGATACCTGCCCGGCCTGCCAGAGAGGTGAAACATAATGCCGCCGAAAAAAATAAATCCCCGGCGCCAACCCGCAACTATGGCGGAAGTGGAGCGGGCGTATAAAGAGGGATTTGAGGACGGGTACCGCAACAGCGCTATACAGTGGCTTACGGTCCTGTATGACAAGGAGCAGGCCGACGAAGAGACGATACAGCGAGTATATGGAGAGCTGGCCGAGCTTGCGCAAAGCATTAACGAGGGCCGCGTCGGCCTCGGCCAGCTCGCGGACGTCCTGCTGAAGGAATACGGCATTGACGTCACGAAGTACTGAGGAGGGAATGAGAATTAAACGAAAACGATTAATAGCTGTTATATTAGCAGCTGCATTTTTGCTCAGCATTATCATTTGCATTGCCGGATCCGCGCGGGCCGACGAACCGGACACCAACTACCTGTATTATCTTGAGGCTGCGGCCGTCAACGGTGACGCCGAAACCGGACAGGCCATCGAAGCTGCCCGAAATGCAAAGATCGACCGGAGCGGGCTTACATATTCAAAAATCAACTGGGAGGATCTCTACTACTTATCAAAAATCATTTATGCCGAGGCCGGATCCGACTGGCTCAGCGACGAATGGAAGATGGCAGTCGGCGAGGTCGTGCTGAACCGAGTGACAAATCCAGACTTCCCGGACACCATCAAGGACGTAATCTTTCAACCGGGCCAGTATTACGGCTCTGGCAGCGCTCACTTCCGCAACCTCCGCCCGAGCTGGCGCTGCGTCGAGCTGGCCGTCAGATTGCTTGAGGGCGAGCGGGTGCTTAATAACCCGAAAGTCGTATTTCAATCCAACACACCACAGGGAAGCGGGATTTACAGAGCCTATCACGATAAGTATCTCGGCTGGACATATTTTTGCTACCAATGAAAGGGGCATAGTTAAATGTTTGAGCATTATTTAAAGTGCGGGGGCTTGAAAAAGTTCATCGTAATAAAAATTGAAGACCTCGTAAAATATGTGCCTTCGTATTTCAAGCTCGCTATGTTAGACAACGACCTCACCGATATTGCAGCCGGCAGAGAAAAAGACGGTAAAGCGCCATACAACGAATATATCGTAGTCAATGCAGATGAATCGTACATAAACGAGATCATCGATGTCTTAAAAAAGCATGGTCACTGGGGAGAAAACAATCAGCCCGAGAAGGCTCCGCGGCCCGAAATTGTCTGCCTTTGTGGCAGTACCCGATTTAAGGAAGAGTTTATAAAAGTCCAGGAAAAACTGACCCTTGAGGGAAAAATCGTTCTCTCAGTTGGCCTTTTCGGGCATGTGGATCATCCGGAAATCTATACGGATGGGAAAAAGGCGATGCTGGACGAGCTCCATAAAAGAAAAATAGACCTTGCTGATCGGGTGCTTGTCCTTAACGTAGGCGGCTATATCGGAGACAGCACCCGCAGCGAGATCGAGTATGCGGAGGCACATGGAAAACCAGTGATCTACTGGGAGTCAAAGGAGTACTGAGAAATGACAGTTTATGAGCGTATTTGCAAAGACAAAAAGTTCGCAGCGTCAATGCTTTCTGAGGCGCTAAATGGGTGCGACTACGAGGATGAAGATTATGACCCCGCTATTATGAAAATACTTGATTCTGAGGTTAAGGAGGCCACTGAGAAATGATGATTCATATCAGCGCGAGCATAGAAGGCTTGCTACGTAATTTTTCGAAACCAGGCTCCCTTGAGGGAATACTCACAGATGGGAAAACCGGGCGCCATATATCCGATGCAGAAGCCCGCGCCTATCTGAATAACTGCCTTGAAAAAGGCTGGAAGCTGCTACCGGCAGAAGGCTGTGACAATTTTGATTATCAGACCGGATGCAAAGGACATCCGAGTAAAGAGACAACTAATAATTTGGATAGTCCTTAATTGCGTCAGCCACCTCGCGATTGTGCGTAACAACTTCGATAACGGCATCATCGGACTTGAAAAGCGCATGTAATTCATCAGTGCCGTAAACAAAATACGGTATCTGCCAGATCCGATAATCAAATTCAAGCAGCATTTTTCTTAGCTCGTTCCACTTATCTATAACTTCGATTTTCTCAATTCTCATATCATCACCTCAAAAATTATACCACCGAAGGGAGATATAAATAATGAAATTCTACGAATTTAACGGTAGCGAATATCCTTATTATGCGCTCATCGGCGCATCCTCCGCCCTTGAGGCAGTTGGATACTATGTAAAGGAAGTCTCTGGAATTGAAGAATTTTCAGAGCTACCAGACGAATGCTCTGAAGAGGAAGCCATCTCTCTACCTAAGCAAGTAGCTGAGCGGGATCAGCCAAATGAAGCAGATGCCGCAGTCAAGGCGCTTAAAATGAACTGTGATTCCGCGGAGCCATTTATCATTTTGATAGATGGAGAATTGGCATGAAGGAGAAAAAATGAAAAATCCTATTTATCAGCCTTCTGGAGCCGCGAAGGAATACGGCGATCTGGCTCTCAACATATACACCGGATGCCCGCACCGCTGCTATTACTGTTTTGCACCTCAGGTACTCCATCGGGACCGTGAGCTGTTTCACAGCGACGTTAGGCCGCGCGACGGGATTGTCGAGGCCGTAAAGGAGCAGCTGGAGCAGCCACACATCAGGGAAAAGCTCATTCACCTCTGTTTCAGCTGTGACCCATATCCTCGTGGCTACGACAGCAGCGAGACTCGGGAAATCATCAAGCTTCTCAAAGAGAGCGGGAACCATGTCCAGATACTTACTAAGAGCGGGCGCGACTGCCTCAGAGACTTTGACCTTTTGGACAATAAAGACTGGTTTGGCGTGACCGTATCATGCGGCTATAACATGAGCAGAACCGCAGAACCGAATACGGATTCGCCGCCTGTCAGGCTGGATGCTCTTCATGAGGCAAAGCAGAGAGGGATTAATACGTGGGTAACGTACTATATCAGCGCGGATGATTCGGCCAATGCATCTACAATTCAGACGGCTGTAACTGCCGCTGTCGCGGACTTTAACACATGGACACAGAGCAAGCTCGGCCGGGCGATTAATCCCGATGAACTGACGTCAAGAATTAAGGCGGCAGGAGCCGACAGAGCCGTCATAACGTCGCCTGCATATACAGCCGTTTCCTCCGGATCCGTCGCTGTTGTCAGTGCGGTATCAGTTACATATGGAGGCCTTGAATGAGCAGAACAATCTACAACGTCGGACTCGCCGAACTGCTGCCTCCGAACTTTGCGGAAGACAACAATATACAGGCCACATGTGCGGCGCTTGACGCTATGAATACGCTTGTCGTCGGTGAAATAAGCAAAGTTCTTGTTTTAGCCAGCCTCGGAAATCAGCCCTCAGCGATTACGGATATATTGGCCATTGAGCAGCGCACACCGTATTATAAGCAGTCGTTCGAGCTGCCGGTACGGAGGGCGCTGCTTGCAAACACGGGGGAAATAAACGCCATCAAGGGCACGAAGGCGGCCGTAGAGAAAACCGCTAAGATCGTTTTCGGATCCGCAACCGTGGAGGAATGGTTTGAGTATTCCGGAGATCCGTTTCACTTCCGGGTGCTGGTCAACGAGTTCCCAAACTCGGACAGCCAGGTAAGCGAGGTTGAAAACGCTGTCGCAAGCGTCAAAAACGCCCGCAGCGTCCTGGATGAAGTGATAATTATAGCCGCCACAGCAAAAGTAAACTCGTATGTTGCAGGGGTCGTGCTTTTAGCGCCCGTAATTAACGTAACCCAGACGGCCTAAGGAGATGAAATAATGTCAAATGGATTTACCAGCATGACGCTGACTACGAAAGGACTGGCACTGGAAGCAAAAGCAAAGGCCGGACATGCTCTTAACTTTACAAGAATTGCAGTCGGAAGCGGGACCTGCTCTGATCCTTCCGGGCTGGATGAGCTAATCAGCCAGAAAATGAGCCTCTCAATATCAAAAATCATCGCCAGCGGCGCTATGACAACGGTCTGCTCTGCACTTGATAACTCGGGACTTGCAGTCGGATTCAACTGGGCGGAAATCGGACTCTTTGCAACAGATCCCGACATTGGAGAGATTCTATACGGCTGGGCGGGAGCGGGAACCGGGGAAATATCTATTCCGGCCGGGTCGGAGAGCGTATTTACATCTCCCGTCAATTTAGGTGTGATTACCTCGGGCATGTCCAATGTAACGGCAACCATAAGCAGTTCCCTTGTCTATGTTAGTCTGGAGGACTTCGAGACACACACCGACAATTCCGACATTCATGTCACAGCAGCACAAAAAACCGTATGGACGGCAAAACAGGATGCGACGAATAACCTGGCGGAGGACGCAAACCCTGACACCAGCGACTACATCGCGACCTATGACACGGCGACGGGGACCCATAAAAAGACGCTGCTCGGGGCGGTCGGAATCTTGCTGAAGTCGGTATTTGACTCGGTTTATGCGGCGATATCGCATGTACACGGGAATATCACAAACGAAGGAGCCATCGGGGCGACGGCTAATCTGCCGGTGTTTACGGGAGCCTCCGGAGTCCTGACGACGAAAACAGCGGCGGACGGAAACGCGGCGCTTGGGCAGTGGGCCGGTACATGCTCGACTGCGGCGGCAACCGCAGCCAAAATTGTAACGTGCGCCAACTTTACCCTGGTCGACGGCTATGAAATTGAGATCATTTTTCAGAATCTTAATACGGCGTCGCCGATATCCCTGGCAATAAACGGACAAACCGCCATACAGGTGACGATACTCGCGAGCTCCATTTACAGTGCGTACAGGATTCCGCTGGATGCCAAATTCCGGTATAGCCAGAGTTCAACAAGCTTTGAGTGCCTGAACCCGATCATGTCTGGAGGTGCGTTGTCAGCCGGTGCGTTTATGGTGCTGGGGTCTGGGCCTCCGATACCGGGATATCTGTCCCCGGCGGCGGCACTGGCACTTGAGGGCGGCGGGTGCGCTACATGCGCCACCGCGGCGGCTACGGCGGCAAAAGTCGCTGTTTTGAGCGGCTATGTACGCACGATTGGCGGCCCGCTGACCGTGGCGTTTAGCGCTCAGAACACCGTCGACGCGATCACGGTAAACTGTAACGCACAGGGTGCCGGAGCTGTATATTATAACGGCGCGGCGGTCAAGGCGGCGCAGGTGCCGCTTATTGCTGATCTAGTCTGGGACGGGACGTATTATCAGTTGCAAAATCCCGTGAAAAGGCTGAGCAAGACCGCGACTCTGGCCGTGGCGAGCTGGACGGGCAGCGCGGCCCCGTACAGCTACGTGCTCTCCGACGCCGATATACTCGCGACTGACACGCCGCATATCGACCGAGTGACGGGTACGGACGCCAGCGCAGCGGCACTTATCAATACGGCGTGGGGGCTGATTACCGGCTACGCGGTCAAGCCGCAGACGGCGGCGGGTACAATTACGTTCTATGCCTCGGCGATACCGGCTGTCGTGATACCGATACAGTATGAGGTGGTGAGATCATGAGCGAAGCCTATGTCGGAGCAGGTGCCAGTAATCCTACCTATGCTTATTTCGCGGGAGGTATCTGCGGCGGAGACGGAAATGCTACGACCGTAACCATAAGCGCGACTGATAAATATTTGGTTTTCTGCGAAATAAGTAATACGTCTCAGTCAAATGATTATTATGCAGGAAAAATTGACAAAGGTGCCCTTACCACCATAGTTGGAGATTCAGCCTTAATCACATTGTCGGGGACGACACTGACCGTACATAAAACGATGAACTATTACGGCGGTTACTTGATTTTAAAAGTAACATAAGGAGGATTATACAATATGATTAAATTTAGTACGCTAAAGTCGGGGGGGGCAACACCTCCGTAATCTTTGGCAATATGCCAAATGCCGCCGGAAGGACGGTGGCTTAAATGGCTGAGTGTTTTTTGGGCGGAGCGGTCGGCAGCAAAATAAAAACGGGCACGGTTACAACATCCGGAAACCAAACGACTCTAAGCGTATCCGGCGTGGGATTTGCCCCGGACGGAGTAATCGTTACCTGTGATACGCAGGCTGCCTATACATTCGACGGTACTACTCGAGTGGCTTATCAATATAACGACGGAACTAATAAAATCAGCATTGACACTGTGTCCGGTGGAATACAGGTATATGCTTTGGGCGGCACATTGACATCAACATCGGACGGGTTTTCTCTGACAAACTTCGCATCCGCACCATTTGTAAACGCAACGTTCTTTTGGCATGCGTGGAAAAAATAGGAGGCAAATATGTTTATTCAGATCGACGATAAAAAATATCCCTGCACGTGGTATGCGCCGACGTCTGAGACTGCTGTGTTTACCGGCATCGAGGGTTTGACGCTGCCGGTCACCGGCACGGTCTGGCTCTATCAGGACGCCGACGAGGACGGAAACGCTGTTTTGCTCGCGGAGCAGGACTGCGGAGGCTATTCTCGGCAGACGTATGAGGACAACATACTGACGCTGACCAATGAGCCGGAGGCAGCCGCGCCGACAATTGACGAGCTACGGGCGGCGGCGCTGGGCAGAATTGAGGGCAAATGTTCGGCAGCAATCATGGCGGGCGTGACCGTGGAGAACAAGTTATTCACGCTGTCCGAACTGGATCAGCTGAGCCTCAGCGCGGCGCTGGGACAGGTTAACGCGGGAGCGGCGACCGTCATGTACGCGGCCTCCGGAGAGGCTCTGGCGGCGTACACGGCCGCGCAGATCAGGGCGATACATACGGCGGCCTACAACTGGGGGCTGGCTAACCGCGTCTACTACGCTCTGCTCAAGGCTTGGATAGCGAGGGAGACGGATACGGCGGTGCTGCCGACAATTGACTACGGTAAGGCGCTGACGAGCGACCTGGCGGCGACGCTGACAATGGAACTCACGGCAGCGGGGATTGACGTGGCAGCCTTCACGGCGACGCTGACAGCGTGAGGTGCGGCGATGGAAAGACTGATGTTTAAACTATTCGACTATATCTTCGGGCGGCATCTGACTCGTTATTATACCGCAAGGGAGGGAAAATTCGACGATGCGTGACTTTGTTATTCAGACCGTGATCTCAGGATTTATTGCACTTTTGATCAACGGCGCAGCGCTCCATTTTATTGAGCGCTATTTTGACAAACGCGCCGCTGCTGAAGAGACTAAAGCCCAGGAGCGGGATGAACAGCGCAAAGCGCGTATAATGGCGGAATCCGAACGCCGCCATGCAGAAGGGCGGCTATTCTTTTGGATATATAAAGGAGTTGTCAAACCGCCGCCCAACGGCGAACTCGATGGAGCTATGCGGGATTTTGAGGAAATTGAGTCTAAGCAGAGAGCGATAGAACAGGCGATCCTTGCCGACTTCGAAAAAAACAGCAAATAAGCCGTCCTGAGGGCGGCTAATAAAATGGAGGTATTATCATGTTTTATACAGATCATGCTTGGGAAATCTTCACGGTGTCATATCTGCAGAACTGTCCGGTCGACGTTGCGTTCGATAAGTTCCGTGCTGACGTTAAGGCTGGACAGGCTCAGGCCGGGAACACAGGAGACTCGCTGCCCGACGTTGACTTCGCGGCGCTTAAAGCTGAATATGACGCGCTTGACCACGTGAGCGGCAGAGCGGCGGAGATCGAGTGGGCCGAGTTCATCAAGGAGTATTATTCTGAGGCTTGTGAGATGTTCGATGCCGGCAAGGGTAGCATGAATGACGTCGGCGAGCTCGTCGAGGCGGGCGGCCTCACAGTCGAGGCTATGGCACAGGCCATGGCAGAGGCAGCAAAGGAGAATACATAATGAGCTATAAAAAGGGCGTCGACGTCTCAAAATTTCAGGGAGAAATCGACTGGGAGACGGTCAAAGCCTCGGGAATTGATTTTGCGATAATCCAGGCAGGCTTAGGCCAGGGCCACATCGACCCACAGTATGAACGCAATATTTCCGAATGCAACCGACTCGGTATTCCCTGCGGCGTATATTGGTTCAGCTACGCCTACACGCCGGAGTGGGCAGCCAAAGAAGCCGAGTATTGTCTCTCTGCTATTGCGCCGTATAAGCTTGACTATCCGATATGCTTCGACTTTGAGTATGACTCCGTAAGCTGGGCGCAGAAGAACGGAGTAACCGTGACAAAAGAGCTGGCGACCGAGATAGTCACGGCGTTCTGCGGGGCCATCGAAGCAACGGGACATTGGGTGATGAACTATTCAAACCCCGATTTTCTCAACCGGTATTTCGACAGCTCGCTCATGGAGCGCTTCGACCTCTGGTATGCGCAGTATCCAAATTCGCCGGATCCGGACAATCCGCCGCGTTCCTGCGGCATCTGGCAGTATACAAGCGCCGGCAGCATTGACGGCATAAGCGGGAGCGTGGACTGCAACGCAGCCTATAAAGACTATGTCCAGACGGACATTAAGGAAAGTGAGGATGAAGATATGGCAACACGCTACAACACTATTGACGAGGTTCCCGAGTACGCAAAGGTAACCGTGCAGAAGCTTGTCACGGCCGGGGCCCTGAAGGACGGGAACGCCGCGACCGCCGAGGCCGACGCGCTGAACCTATCGGAGGACATGCTCCGTGTAATGGTGATAAATGACCGCATGGGCCTGTACAAGTAGGAAATAGCAAACCACACAAAGAATATTTACTGGAGGTACATATGGATACGAAAATTCTTGAAGCGATAATCTCGGTCGTAACCGTCGCACTGACCTCGCTGGTTATCCCGCTGCTCGCCAAAAAAAACGGGACGGAGAAGGTTAAGCAGGGCGCGGCAAAGTTTGACTCCTGGACGGCAAAAGCCGAAAAGGTAGTCGATGCGGCCTATCAGATGTTCGAAACAAACGACGAGAGACTGGCATTTGCCGAAACAACACTCACGGGGCTAGGCGTTCCGAATACTGCCCTCAAAACGCTGATCGAGGCGGCAGTCAAGACCTGCAAGGTTGCCGGTACCGCGATCGCAGCGGTGAAACAGGTCGAGGCCAGCGCGGACGCGGCAATAAGAAGCTCCGGAAACTTGACCGTCACCTATGATGCGAACAGCGCTGACGGCGGCTCCGCGCCCCTGGACACAGTTGCTTATGCCGCGGGGGATACGGCGGTCGTGCGCGAGAATACTGGCAGCCTGACAAAGAGCGGATCTATTTTCAACGGCTGGAACACGGCCAAGGACGGGTCCGGCGTGTCGGTTGCGGTGGGCGCGAAGCTCACGCTGGGCACGGTTAGCGTGACGCTGTATGCGGTCTGGGTGGCCGAGAGCGTCTCGGCATAAAACAGGCGGTATAGAAAGCTGCCCTCCTTACGGATGTAATTCGTGAGGAGGGCAGCATCTTATATGTGCTCGGAAGCAGTCGACGTGTCGCCACAAAGTGTATGGATAATCTGAAGTTCCCATCAATTTATTTTGCCCCAACTACACAACAGCATGTCAGCGTCTTTCAGACTAACGCGAAGGTCTACTTCTTCGCGTTTTTGATTACTGATTTCATAAGTTGCTACAATTCTTTGCTGGTCTTGGCTCATTTCCCAGAAAGACCTATCTTCGAGTGTAGAAATAATATCTTGTTTTATGGTCGCGTAATCTATTTCTTTATCCAAAGCTACCATATTGAAATTGTAACCTTCTTCAAGCCCATGCCAATATCCAGCATACATTGATAATCTTTTTATTCTATTTAGTGGCATTGCGAATGATTCAAAAAGTATTGTATCGTGTTTTTCTTCACAATTTATTTTAAGTATAATTAATGCTATATATGAGTATCCCCAATCATATATGCATATTTGTTTGCAAAATTCGATTATTCTATCTGAAACAGCATTTTCGAAACTGAGAAAATCATCTAATGATAATAATTGGTTATATTTTGATTCATAAGATTCTGGCCATCTTCCAAATGTTTCTTCCATATCTCTAGTTATTAACAAGAGACCTTCTAGTTCATAAAGAGTTGCATTTTTTAACAAATTCATTAATAAATCAAGTTTATTTTTTCCCTGAGAAATTTGAGTCACTAGTTTTGGAATTAAGTAAAGACATCGAGATTGAGAAATATTTGATTGATTTCTTTTTTCTTCATTCTGAATGCATTCAGAAGATAGAGATAAAAACAATTTGGCGAACATTGCTATTCTGTCAGGCGGTATTTTTTCAATACAACAGGCTAGTTCTTCGATAAAATATTCAATGTTATCTTCGCTTTTCAGCCATGTAATTAAAGCCAGTATTTCATCTTCCTTATAAAAACCTATAACGTTTTGAATCAAACTTTCTGAAACTGGTATTTCTTCTAATGACAAAGAAAAATAAATATCAAATTTTGAACTATGAGCTATTCGCTTATCATGCCTCAGTTCTTCAGATGTTACCGTTGTATGATGATATATTCCGCAATTCCAAGCAAATATAGGAAATATGGAACCAACTACATCCATGTATAATGATTTTTCTTCATTGCAGATAGTTTCAAATACCTTAATATAACTTTGATAGTTTTCCGTTTGTTTCACACCAGAAATTCCACTATTTGCGGATCCGCATAAGGAGTCCTTATGTAATATTATCCAGTTTAAAAGTTGTGGCCTAAAAACTTGAAGTGCTGTTACTGCTACAAAATCAGAAAAATTAACTTCTTCTTTTAGAATTCCAAACTTAAAAGAAAAAATATTAATAAACCTATTAACATCTCTAATGTTCCTTATGAAAGGATATAAACAATGAGTCAGTATGTCTTGCCAATGCTCCTCATCAAATTCTTGATAATTGGAGGTTGAATATATAGTATTGAGCTTATTAAGAAGTGTATTACGAACGTTTTGCACATTTAAGGCAGGCACATCAAATGGAACCTGAATTATTTTCTCCAGATAGTTATCCCCACTACCTGCTTGTACATTTGCTAATGCCTTTATGACAACTGACTTATCAAAAGATAGTAAATAAATAACATTGGGGAAATGAGCAATTGAAGAAGTAAGTTGAAAAATGGCTCTAATCTGGACGTCAGTCAAACGGTCGATGTCATCAATAACAACTATGAATTTGTGCTTTTGTGTTTTAAGTTCATTCACTACCATGCGCTTTTGCGCTGATGCATCAGAAGCTATACTTTCTGAAGTACAAGTTAACTGCTTTCCTAATTTTCCAACAAGTTTTGGAATAGTATCGACATAGCTTCCTATTTTAGGAATATATTTTAAGTAATTTAATGACGAAGAGTATTTTTCTAAAATTGATCCTATCTGACCTAATTTTACAGAATCATCAGAAACATTCAGAGCGGTTTTGAAACAAGCAAAAAATTGTTCAAGTAGCTGCTCTGTGCTTGAAAAGTTCCACGGTTCAAATTGCACTATTATTGGTTTCTCGTCTTTACACAGTCCTGTGGTTTCTTGCACAATTTCTTCAAGAGCCATGTTCAAAATAGATGTTTTTCCACATCCCCACTCACCGCATAGTCCTATTGTTAAGCCTTCGTCTGCTGTAAAAGCTAATATTCCTTTAGCTACTTGTTTCGAGAAGTTGCTTCTTCCAAGTGAATCCTCTTTTGATGTTTTTATTGGAAGATCATTATTAAAATTCACCTGCATTTCACCTCTAATTCCAACTTTTGATTTTTTTAATAATTAATGTATTTGTAGCTATATATTCAATTGCGCGAACTACTGATTATTGCTGTGGCTGATTGAACAGTGCATTATTGCAAGAATCCGCCGTCGTACTAACTTCGCAGTATTGCCATAATTAATTGCTAATTATTGAATAATTGCCTTTATGTTACATCAATATCTATAATATGACAATACAAAGCGAAAAAAAATAAGTTGTGCCATACGCGCCACCGCGCGAGGGCTGAAATGCCGCCTTTAAATAATGCCAAAGGATAAGCCAGAGGATTGATTTTCCCCGGCTGTTATTGTTATCCCACATATAAGGCTATTTAATTGTCATAATATTAGCGGGACGTCCTTTTTAATATTTTCTTCCTTCTCTCCTCACGTTTATCGTGAGGAGCTCTTTTTTGCCGGCCTGTAGAATTCGCAGGACGCAATGAAGTTTGTTTTAAACAAGCACTGAGCGTAGACATATGAACCGCTATTCGGGCATAGCCTTATAACATACTCTTCATCCCAAGGGGTGATGTCAATGGCATACGGGAACGACAATTCGGGCACGGTCCCAAGCAAAAAGCTTCTGGAAACATGCGTGTCAGCTTTTGAGATTGCTATTCGGGAAATACGGAAAACCGAGAACTGCTCTTCTGCAGAGCAATTGGAAGAGCCGATAATGCTGGACAAAAGCACTCTCGGCGTGATGAAGGCAGAGCTTGTAAAATGCGGCATTGAGCTTTACCGAACAGGACATAAAAACGGAATGGAAATGCTCATTCACTCCGAGGACGATATAGCCCTTCAAATCAGCAAATCCATATCCGATATCATTGACAGCGCTATCTATGGGGACGGGCGGCTATAAAGGAGGAGCGCAAATGGATAACTGTAAACATGGCGCTCAGCAATTGGCGCTGATTGCAAGCGCTGTCGCTATAGCGGTAGCAGAGAATTTCAACGCTGATGAACAAAACGTAATCGGAAATGTAATAGTCCAAATCGGTTCGACAATTCTGACAATAGCCGCTGCCACTCAATCCTGCGAAAGCGCCAATTCTCAAAATGATACGCAAAAATAAGCCAGAGGATTGATTTTTGTCAGCGCAATCCTGTTAGTAACCAGTAAGTAATAACACATAAAACACGGAAATAAAAAGGAAAAACATATTTTATAAAGTATTGGAAATGCAGCAATTATTCCGAGCTATTAGCTCTTATTTTAGACCTTTTATAATTCACACGCATGAGGTCGGCAGTTCGAGCCTGCCCGTCTCCACCAGATTGGAAGAGCCCGCAGACGCATAATGCGCCTGCGGGCTCTTCCGCGTGTCACGGTGAAATGTGTATCAGAGACGTTCCTTCCTGAAATCCTCAAGCAGCGTTTTAAAGCGAGGGTCTTCGCGAATAAAAACCAGATCGCTGAGTTCTTCACAAAAACGTATAACCGTAGGCCTTATCATATTAGGATCGACAGGGAAATCTTTCGATTCAATAGTGCTGAAGAAAAAGCTGTCGGAAAGATGGCGTTTGTCAGTTTTCTCCAAACAGCCGGATAGATACTGCTTGAGGTAGAGAAGGGTGTTCCCGGCGTCCTTGATTCCAGAATATATCCTTACAAAGAGAAAGGAGTTGCCGGACAGCGCATAATCTCCAAGCTCCAGGGCTTCGATTAGTCTGCGCTGGGCATCGGCGCAGAGAAGTGCGTCTTGCGTTCTTCCGTCAATGATATAGATATTTGCAAGCAAACTTAGCGACATCGAAACGCTGTTGAAATCGTCAAGCAGGCATTGCTGCCGAAGCTTAATGGCTTTGGCAGTCAAGCCCTGCCGCAGATAGACCGTGGGTAGGAGCTTGTTAGGGTCGAGGCTGTTTCTTGGCAGACTCTCCAGGATCTCCTCCGCTTCACCGTATTTTTTCATCTGAATATAGGCGCATGCAAGCATATAACGGGATTTATCGCGAAGCTGCTCATTCGTGCTGCCGGAGGATTCCTTAAGAAGTCTGACGGTCATTTCCTCCGCTCTCCTGACATTTTCCTCATTCACGTTTTGTTTTGCGGAGAACCAGGGGAGCAGTCCCGAAATCTGAAATTTCAGATAGAGATTTTTGGGATATTCCTTGAGATATCGGAGACAATGTTCAAGCCCCGCGTCGAATCCGTCTGACATAAATTTTTCCGTGCATTGCTTTACCACTTCGTCAACACGTCCGTCCGTCAGGTCACACTCGTAATTCATGAGCTCATCGACCGTAACTTCCAGAAAGCGCGCAATGGGAATAAGCAGCGTTATATCGGGATAAGAATTTCCGTTTTCCCATTTTGAAACCGCCGGAACGGAGACTCCCACGGCGTTTGCGAGCTGTTCCTGCGTAATATTATTGCGTTTTCTGAGTTCTGAAATCACTTTTCCTATGCCTAAATCCATCTCCAGCCGCCTTGCCTTTCGCGTTTTCTTAAGAATAGCCGTTTTTTTAAAAAATTACAATAGAGCCGTAATCAAGGAAAAGTCCGTATACTTAACCTGTGGTTAAGTATACGGACTCTGTAACAATTTCTTCCGACTGGAAAAGCTGTTACCCGTCGTCGGCAACAACAATCTCGCGGATGTTGAATTCTTGGCCGGAAATCAGGGTTTTTTCCTTGCTGCCGCAATACGGGCAGATTCCTCTGTTCTTCCCGACCTCATAGGGCTTGAGGCAGGTGTCGCAGATGCCTCTGCCGGGAATGACGATAAACTTCAGCTCGGCGTCCCTAAAGAGGGGCTTATCGGCAACGACAATCGGAAAATATTCAATCATAAAATCCGGTACTACGGCGGAGAGCTCTCCGACTTCCAGAACGATAGACTGCACGTGCCCGATATTTTTATCTTCCGCGAGCTCCTCAACTATTCTGATGACTTCCATCATTACACTCAGTTCGTGCATTTGTTCCTCCAAGTGAGTTTTGCCGTTTTATTTGCCCTCTTTGGCCAGCCTTATGGCGATCTTTTCCGTGCGAAGCTTGAGCCCATCCGCCTTGATCTGCTCGAGGTTTTCGAAAAGCAGCTCGGGCGCGCTGAAGGACTTCACAAGGTGGATGGCATCGAACTTGCACTTGGTGGTGCAGACACCGCAGCCGATGCAGCGGTTCTGGTCGATCACGGTAGCGCCGCAGCCGAGGCAGCGGGCGGTTTCCTTTTTCATCTGTTCCTCAGTGAAGGTCTTGCGGTCATCCAGGAAGGTCTTGGCCCTGCCGGGCTGATGCGCGATCTCTTGACGGGAAGTGTTGTCAAAGCCCTTGACGATAGCGTCCTTATCCAAATTGTCCTTATCGAGAGCTTTGAATACGTGCTTGTTGCGCCCGAGTATGAGAGACTGGCCTTCCCACGCGCTGCGGTGCATGGATACCGCGCCCTCTTTACCTGCCGCGATTGCATCGATGGCAAACTTCGGCCCGGTGCAGACGTCGCCGCCCGCAAAGATGTCGCTTTCGCCGGTAGCATAGGTAAAGTTGTCTGCAACGACGGTGTTTCCGCGTCCAAGCTCAACCTTGAGCCCGTCGAGCAGATTGCCCCACTCTATGGACTGTCCGATGGAAACGATGACCCTGTCCGATTCCACGGTTATGGTTTGACTCTCGTCGTACTTGGGGGAGAATTTGCCGTCGGCGTCGAAAACGGAAACGCACTTTTTAAATTCTACTCCCGTTACCTTGCCCTCCTCGGTGAGAATGCGCTTCGGGCCCCAGCCGTAGTTCATGCCTATTCCCTCGCCCCGGGCTTCCTCGATCTCCTCTGGGAGAGCCGCCATTTCGGAGGGCTGCTCAAGACAATACATTTGGACGTCCTCGACTTTTCTAAAACGGACTGCGCTTCTCGCAACATCTATTGCAACGTTGCCGCCACCGATGACAAGCACTTTGCCCTTGATCCGGACTTCGTTGCCGAGATTGACTTCGCGAAGGAAATCGACGCCGTAGATGACGCCCCTGGCGTCCTCGCCTTCGATACCAAGCCTGCGCGCGCCCTGAGCGCCGATGGCCAGATAGAACGCCTTGTAACCTTCCTCGCGCAGCTGTTTAATCGTGATGTTTTTACCGACCTCGACGCCGCACCTGAACTCGACGCCCATGTCCTTCAGAACGCCGATCTCGGCGTTTACAACGCCCTTTTCAAGGCGGAAGGAGGGAATTCCCAGAGTCATCATACCGCCGGGAACGGGTTGCTTTTCGAACACGGTGACCTTATAGCCGTCAATTGCGAGATAGTATGCGCAGGAGAGTCCGGCGGGGCCGGCACCGATGACAGCCATCTTCTTCCCATAGCTGTGCTTTTTCTTCGGAATCGTTCGGTAGTCCGTATTAAGCTCCTGATCGGCGATGAACTTCTTGATCTCGTCGATTGCGATAGGATTATCTATGTCGCCGCGCGTACATTCGGACTCGCAGTTGTGCGGGCAGATGCGTCCGCAGACGGCGGGGAAGGGGTTTTCCTTTTTGATGAGCTCCAGAGCCTCGATGTATCGGCCCTGAGAAGCAAGCCTGATGTAGCCCTGGACGGCGATATGCGCGGGGCAGGCGGTTTTACAGGGGGCGGTGCCGGTTTCGACAACATTTTCCTTGCTGGTGCGGAAATCGGGATTCCACATTTCCGGGCCCCACTCGTGGTCTTCGGGCAGAGGGGAGGGAGTAAACTCTATCGGGGTTTTGGAGCATATTTTCTGCCCCAGCTTCAGGGCGTTTGCCGGGCAGTATTCAACGCACTGGCCGCAGGCCGTGCACTTCTCGGAGTCGACCTCGGCCAGATAGTTGCTTCTGGAAGCGTTGGGAGTGTTGTAATACTGGGATGTGCGAAGGGCAAGGCAGGAGCAGGGGCAGCAGTTGCAGATTGCAAATACCTTACCGTTACCCTCCATGTTGGTAATCTGATGCACAAGCCCGTCGTCTTCTGCCTTCCTGAGAATTTCATAGGCCTCGGCGGCGGTGATCTTTCTGCCTCTGTCCGCTTTGACGATGGAGTCCGCGGCGGCGCCCATGATTATGCACATGTCGGCTTCGAGGTGTCCGCAGCCTTCGCCCATCATACGCCTTGTACGCCTGCACTGGCAGCCCGTGACGCAGAGATGGTCCTTGTTTCTCTCTATGTAGTAGCTGACCTCGTCGTATTTAACGACGGTCGTATCGCCGCTGATTGCTTTTTCTACGGGGATAACACGCATAAGTCCGCCGCCGACAGGAGCGTTCGGCAGATAGGACTCGAAGTGCTTTAGCGTATATTCCTCAAAGCCCTTGGCAATTTCGGGATGAGCGTATACCAGATCCTCATTGATGACAAGCATTTCATATACACCAGGAACAATAATAATCATGATGTAGATGTCTATGCCCTTCATGTTTGCGGTAACGAGAACGCCGAGATCGGCAAGCTCTTTGAGAACTCTTGCGGTTTCTTCAAGGGACTTTCCGTAATCCTCATAGAGGAAGTCCGCAGCTGTAGGCTGATTGAGCTCCATCAAGCATAAAAGATCAGCCTGCTCGTCCGTGAGCCACCCTGCGAAAGTGTAGTATTCCGGATCGGTCTCTTTAGGCAGATAATTGGTTCCCGCCATTTTTTGCGCCGCGCGCGCAACATTTTCTCTGAAAGCCATTTTTGTCCCTCCATCAATTCTCTTAATAAAACTAGTGCAATCAGTCCTTGCGAATTAAACGCTTCTCCATAAATAATCAGTATATTCTATTTGACACTTATCTACAATATACACAATTGATTTTCAGTCCGAATTGGTACTAATTATAAAAATAGTTTCATTATTTATGGCTTGAAAAGCATAGCACTCTTTGTTATAATTTGTAAAGAAAGATCAATGGAGGCGCAACGCTGTGTCGGAATCGCTTATAACAAAAAAAGCTCTCGGGGAGGCGTTAAAAAAGCTCATGGCTGAGCAGCCCTTTGAGAAGATCGGAATTAAGGACATATGCGACGCCTGCGGCATGAACCGAAACAGCTTTTACTACCATTTCAGGGACAAACAGGACCTGATAATCTGGATATTCGATTTTGAGTTTATCCAGAAAATTCAGGATCGCGAGTTTACGGATGCATTCGAATTTTTTGAGGCGGTCTGCGAGTACTTTTCCGAGAACCGGAATTACTACATAAAAGCCTTTGAGATCAAGGGCCAGAACAGCTTCAGTGACTATTTCTCGGAGATTTTCAGCGGGTTCTTTCTGGAGTATATGGCAAAGAACTTTGCCGAATCGGAGAACAGGGAATATTACGCGAAATTTGCTACGGATACGCTGAGAATGACGCTGATACTTTGGCTTAACGACAAGAAGCGCGTGAGTCCACATGAACTGTCCATGATGGGTAAGGACGCGGTTTTCGCGATCTCGGAGCGCTGCTGTGCGCTGTTTCCTGAAGAAATGGAAAAGCGTAAAAAGAAAAAATAAAAATCGCGGCGCGCCGACTTTGAATCAGCCGGCGCGCCGTTTATTTATTTTTTCATGAAATACAAGGGACAAGAGCGCGATTGAGATCCTGACCGCGACGGATATAATGAAGGCGGGCGAAGCCGGGTTCAGCATCGTTGCCCCGATTACGGTGGCTGCAAGTATGCCGATAAGGCTTCCGACCATGCTGCCCGTTATGAAGGTCAGATACGAAATGCCCTGAGATCCGAGGTACATGCTGACAAGGTCGCCCGGGAGACAGGATATTGCCCGAAGAAAGAAGGACATGAACCAGCGGTTGCCTTTCAGTCTGTCGTATAGGGTCCTGAGCCTGGGCTGCTTTTTTATCAGATAAAGCGTGATGCCGGAGCTGGAAAAACGCCCAATAAAATACCCCAGCGTATAAGTGACGACATTGCCGAGCAAATTGACCGCGATCGCGATATCTGTCGGGAAAATGATGCCGCCGAGGACTTCGAGAACGAGTATCGGGAAAAAAACAGTCATGCATTTCGCCGCGTAAAGCGCCATCATGAACAGGGCGGCGGGGAGGAGCTTCTTTGGCGTGTAGCTCAGCAGTGTGGAGAGACTTATCTCCCGGCCGCAGGCCAGATATGCGGCAATAAATACGGCGACGCCCAGGATTGGCAGCAGCTTTATTAATCTGACAGCAATACTGCTTTTAGTGCCGCCCAACTCAGACCCTCCACATTTTTCCCTTATCGCGCCATATCTCCCTGATGTTTATCATTGCCTCTTGTTATTAAGGGCGGTCCCGTTGAGCCATTTAAGGTCTCCCAAAATGTCCGTAATGAATATGGGGTGCGTGGGCTTACGCTTCTGAGCGCGGCTAAACGCGCTCATCCTGTCCTTACAGTCCTGAGAGCAGGCCCCGTCCTCCGCAAGAAAGAGAAACAGGCAGCCGGACTCGGCGGTCTTATCAAGAAAGGCGGACTGTGTGAACGCTTCCGCCGTTTCGTCCCCGTAGCGGACAAAGCCTCCGAAGAGCTGCTTTTGTTTTCTGAGCCCGGAGGAAATTTCAGGATAAGTTACGCTGCCTAGGTCGAGGACAGGCATCACGTTATTCCCGGAACAGGAACCGGCTAAATCACCGCTGCCGGTAAAGATGAAAAAGGCTTTCTTAGGGTGGGATTCCGCAATCCTTTTAAGGGTGCCGCCATCGATCTCCGCGCGGTCGCAGAAAATGAAGAACAGAGCCGCTCCGTTCTGAGAAAGGGAAGAAACGCGCGCTTCGAGTTCCGCCTCGCCTGAAAGACTCCCGTCCTTCGTCCCGTCGATTACCGCGGCAAGGGCATATTCACAGTCATTTCCGGACAAATGCGCGGGGGCGCCGTTCATGCCTTTTACAAGGCCCTCAAACCCGAAAATAATCCCGAATTCGGTGGTTTTTATTTTATCCACATTTTTGACCAGTTCACGTGTGAGCAGGAAGTACTGGCTTCTGTTGCTGTTGATTATATTCCGCGCCTCATGAAAAAAATTCCTGATGCCTGCGGAACCGGAGAAGCAATATCCGAATTCGATCATTTTTCTGAGGCTGCGCTTTGTATCGGTTTCAGCCTTGTCCAGCCAGCGTCCGGCAAACGCCCTCAGTATCCGTACAGTAGTGTTATTACCCATAATAAAGCCACCAATATTTAAATATAAGTATGTAAAGACAATTATACGAATATAATGTAAAAGCGGAATGGGCAATCGCTGAAGCTTCGACCAAAAAATAAACAAAACAGTGGAAAGTGCTAAAAAACTTAACAGTTTTATGAAAGCGTCCAATGACAAGATCGATAAAAACGGCTACACTCAGGGCAAACCACAAATAGGAAGGTCATTGATATGGGAAGAAAAACAGCGGCAAAGAAAACATTTGGCGAAGCGATCCAGACATATGGGCTCAAACGCGTTGTTTCATACATGGACAAGGACCCCGACAAAAATATCCCCAAGGTACTGAACTGGATCGACAAGGTGGGCGGCGTCGAGGTGCAGGCGAAGACCTGCAGGGACGCCTTTGAAAATAAGGACGGAGTTTGGTATAAGTATATCAAGAGCTTCTGGAGCGACATCGACGACGCCGAAAGGAAGACAATTTTTGAAAACTTCATCGTCAACGCAACTATGCTCGGCGGCAGACGAAGAAATAAATACCGGGAAAAAGAAAACTGCAGCATTCCCTGGGCGATACTTATGGACCCCACATCCGCCTGTAATCTCCACTGCACGGGGTGTTGGGCAGCCGAATACGGTAACAAGCTGAATATGACCCTGGAGGAGCTTGACAGCATAATTGAGCAGGGCAAGAAAATGGGCGTATTCATGTACATCTATTCAGGCGGGGAGCCTCTCGTACGCAAGAAGGATATCATAAAGCTCTGCGAAATGCACCAGGACTGCCAGTTCCTTGCCTTTACAAACGCCACACTGATCGACGAAAAATTTGCCGACGACATGCTCAGAGTCAAAAACTTTGTTCCGGCCATAAGTGTCGAGGGCTTTGAGGAAGAAACGGACTACCGGCGCGGCAAGGGGACTTATCAGGCCGTCGTGAGGGCGATGGAAATACTGAAGCGTAAAAAGCTGGTCTTCGGCATATCCTGCTGTTATACAAGCAAGAACATCGAGGTAATAGGCAGCGAGAAATATTTCGACTCAATGATAGAGATGGGGGCAAAATTCGCCTGGCTCTTTACCTATATCCCGATCGGTAAAGACGCGGTGACAGAGCTCATCGCCTCCCCGGAACAGCGTGAGTATATGTACCACACAGTCAGAGATTTCCGCACCCGCAAGCCGATCTTCACAATGGATTTCTGGAACGACGGTGAGTTTGTAAACGGCTGTATAGCGGGCGGCAAGGACTATCTGCACATAAACGCAAACGGCGACATTGAACCCTGCGCGTTCATCCACTATTCGGACTCCAATATCAGAAACAAGACACTCCTTGAGGCCTTCAAGTCACCGCTCTTTATGGCCTATCATAACAACCAGCCCTTCAACGGCAATCTGCTCCGTCCCTGCCCGCTTCTCGACAACCCCGAGAAGATCAAAATGATGGTTGAGACAACCGGCGCAAAATCCACAGATATGCAGAGCCCGGAGGACGTCAACGACCTGATAGCAAAGACAAAGGACGCCGCGGATAAATGGGCTCCCGTCGCCGACAGACTCTGGGGCTGCTCCAGAGAATGCGCCGGCTGCAATAAATAATCTGATTTGTTCTTTTCCCTCCTGAGCAAGTGGCGGATATACCAAAAGTATATCCGCCACAAATAATTTCTTCGGTGAATGATAATAAAATTCTAATCTCCATTAAAATTATTGACAAAGAAAAAAGAATTATGTATAATAAATCTCGCTTGTTTGTAAACAGACACGCTACTGTGGCTCAATGGCAGAGCATCTCACTCGTAATGAGAAGGTTGTCAGTTCGATTCTGACCAGTAGCTCCAAAACTCCCTTTGGTCTTGTGGACTGAGGGAGTTTTGTTGTATAATAGGCTTAAAGCTCGATATACCTGTATCAAAACGAATATCTCATCCGATGCTTTGCACTTATAATATGGCGATTCAATATAAGGAGGCGCAGATATGAAGTACAATGTAGAAAATAATCTGCTGGGAATCTGGATAGCAATTTTACACAGATACAGAAAAAGCTATGTAAACAAGCAGCTTGAGGCGTACGGCTTTTCAGGCGGGCAGTTTATTATTCTCCTTACAATCTCCAAGCACGACGGGAGCAGCCAGGAAGAAATTTCACAGCTTTTGAAAATTGATAAGACAACAGCCGCAAAATCCATCAAGAAGCTCGAAATAAACGGTTATGTGCTGAGGAAAAAGGATCCGACGGACGGGCGGGCCTACAACGTCTATTTGACGCAGAAGGCGCTTGACATCATTCCTCTCATCAGGGAGACAGTGAAAAAATGGGACAGCGAGGTCACTGTCGGGCTGACGGAGGAGGAGTGCAGGCTGGCGGAAGAGATTCTGCATAAAATGGCCGACAACGCGTGTGAGCTATGCGCAAATTACTGATTTACCAGAAGGCGGACCTCGGTGCGGGCCTGCCTTTTTTGAGCCAATTAGTTGCAAATTCAACCAATATGCTGTATTATTTTTTGAATATATATGAAAGCGGGACAGGGACCCATGGGGATCTACCGGAGATATTTCGAAAAATATAGTTTTCTTTTCATAACGGGCGTAAGTTGTGTTTCTTTTGAGGCTCTGTGCGATCTCATGCAGCCGACGATCATGGCGCACCTTATAGACGACGGCGTGAAGAACGGCGATCTGGCGCTGGTTATCAGGTATGGGCTTTTCATGCTTCTGATAACGGGCGTTGGGGCTTGCTTTGCCGCGACAAGAAGCATTTTGGCAAGCCGCGTCTCGCAGCGTATGGGCGCCGATCTGAGAAGCGACCTCTTCAGAAAGATCCTCACTTTTTCCGAAGCAAGCGCCGATAAGTTCGAAAGCGGCTCGCTCATAACGCGAATGACGAATGACACCTCGCAGATAACGCTCTTCGTTAACGGACTTATGCGGATCTATGTCAAGGCTCCGATAACCTGTCTCGGCAGCATAATCCTCGCCGTAATACTCAGCCCAAGGCTCAGCGTGGTCCTGTTCGCGGTTGTCGCCGCTGTGACGGTATTTATCGTGATAAGCATGAAGATGAGCTATAAGCGCTTTGCAAAGGTGCAGCGCGCGATCGACAAGGTGAACACCGTCGTGCAGGAGTACCTTTTGGGCGTAAGACTGGTGAAGGCCTTCGGGCGCTCGGGGAATGCGGAAGAAAAGTTCGGAGAGGTCAACGGCACTCTGGCGGCAAAGACGGTTGACTCCCAGCTGGTAATCGCGTACTTTTCGCCCCTGATGTCGCTTACGGTCAATGTCGGGATAGCGTTAATCCTCTACTTCGGCAGCCTCCTGTTCGGGCAAGGAAAAGTAGAGGTGGGCAAGATATCCGCATTTATTAACTATATGGGGCAGATCCTCTCCTCACTCATTATGATAACCAATATCTTCAACACGCTTGTCAGGACAAAGGCCTCTACAGAAAGAATAAGCGAGGTCTTTGACAGTGCGGAGGATTTTCCTAACGGTGATGCGGACACGGACAGGGATGACGAAAATGCGGGGCTTGAGTTCGAGGACGTGACCTTTGCGTACCCCAGCGGCAGCGGAATGCCGGCCTTGCAAAATCTCTCGTTCACAATTGGCAGAGGTGAGACCCTTGCCGTAATTGGCCCGACCGGCTCGGGAAAGTCGACCCTTGCGTGGCTGTGTATGCGCTTCTACGACGCCGATTCGGGCTCGATCCGAGTGAAGGGCCGCGATGTGAAAACCCTCGGCAGCGAGGCGCTGCGCCGAAATATCGCGCTAGCTCCGCAGAAGAGTATGCTCTTCTCGGGCAGCGTGGCCGAAAATATCTCGTGGGGAAACCCGCAGGCGAGTTGCGCGGAGATTGAAGAGGCGGCGAAAATTGCGCAGGCGGACGGCTTCATTAAAGAGATGCCTGAAAAATATGAAAGCCTGCTCGGGCAGGGTGCAATAAACCTGTCCGGCGGGCAAAAGCAGAGAATCTCGATTGCGAGGGCTCTCGCGAGCAAAGCAAATATCCTTATACTTGACGACTGCACAAGCGCTCTCGACGCTGTGACGGAGGCAAAGCTGCGCAGAGCAATAAAGGAAAAAGCCGGAAACGACGGGAGCACCATGATTTTGATAACTCAGAGAATAGGCACAGCCTGTAGCGCGGATAAAATTCTTGTGCTTGAAAACGGTGAAAGGGTCGGTTTCGGAAGGCACGAAGAGCTGATGGAAAAGTGCGCTGTCTACAGGGATATTTACGACTCGCAGATCGGCGGTGATCTCTGATATGGCCGAGATAAACAAGAGCTATGAAAAAATGCCGGGGCTCGGAAGGCACACAGCGCCGACTTCGCGCTTTGTGCCGGGGGAAAAACCAAAGGACGCAAAGGGCACCGTCAGAAGGCTTTTCGGTCTGCTCTTCGGCTACAGAAAGACGCTGGCCGCGGCGCTTATTCTGACTTTGGTCTCATCCGCGGTCTCAATAGCGGTTCCGCTGCAGATCGGAAAGGCGATAAACACCTTCGATACGTCGACCGGAAGCGTGGAGACCAGATTACTATTTGTGATACTCGTGTCCCTCTGCGCCTGCTACTGTGTCGGCTGGGCGGTAGATACGGTGAACGGCGTGCTGATGACGAAAATTACGCAGCTCTTTGTCAGGAATCTGCGTCGTGACTTTTTTGCAAAGCTGCAGAAGCTGCCGCTTTATTTCTATGATACGAGGGCGCATGGGGATACGATGAGCCGCGTTACGAACGACATAGACAATATCAGCAGCACGATCTCCCAGGCAATCACGCAGCTTACGGCGAGTGTTTTCACAATTCTCGGCACCTTTGCCATGATGCTGATATTGAGCCCCATACTGACCCTGGTCGCGATGGTGGCCATCCCACTTTTCACGCTTCTGTCCAAAACGATAGGCAAGAGAAGCAGGGAATATTTTCTCGGGCAGCAGAGAAAGCTTGGCGTGCTCAACGCCATTATCGAGGAAAACATAGTGGGGCTCAAGATGGTAAAAGCCTTTTCCCGTCAGCAGACGGTTATGGAAAAGTTTAACGCTGTCAACGAGGAACTCTGCGGCTACTCGACAAGGGCGCAGACCTGGGCCGGCTTCATGATGCCTTTCATGAACGTAATCAATAACCTCAGCTTTGCCATGATTGCCTGCGCGGGAGGCATACTGACGGTGAAGGGTGTGGCCAGTGTGGGTTTGGTCGTCAGCTTTCTGACTTACTCCAAGCAGTTCGGCATGCCGCTCAACAACCTCGCCGGAATGTTCAACAACATCATATCGGCCCTTGCGGGTGCCGAAAGAGTTTTCGAGACGATGGATGAATCCGAGGAAATCCCGGACGGCGAAACGGCCGTTAAGATAAAAAATGTCCGCGGCGAGGTGGAATTCAAAAACGTCCATTTCTCCTACGCACCGGGCAAGCCTGTCCTGAAGGATGTCAGCTTCCATGTCCGGCCCGGGGAAGTCGTCGCTTTGGTCGGCGAAACCGGAGCGGGAAAAACGACCATAGTGAACCTGCTTACGCGCTTCTATGAGCCGGAAAGCGGGGAAATATGCATTGACGGCAACGAAATTACGGGCATAACGAGGCAGACACTGCACGAATGTTTTTCGGTCGTGCTGCAGGATACCTGCCTTTTTACCGGCTCTATCAATGAAAATATAAAATATTCCAAACCTGAGGCTTCGGACGAAGAGGTGATAAGAGCCGCGAAGCTCGCGCATGCCGACGAGTTCATTTCGCGCCTGCCGAACGGATATGGCACGGCCGTGACCGGCAGTGCCGACAATCTGAGCCTCGGGCAGCGCCAGCTCATAGCCATTGCCCGCGCAATTCTTTGTGATGCTCCGGTGCTCGTACTGGACGAAGCCACGAGCAGTGTTGACACGAAGACGGAAAAGGAGATACAGAAGGCGCTTCTCGCACTGATGAGAAGCCACACCAGTTTTCTGATTGCCCACCGTCTTTCGACTATACGCGACGCGGACAGGATAATGGTTATTGACCGCGGTGAGATCACAGAGATGGGGACGCACGCGGAGCTCATGAGAAAAAAAGGGCACTACTACGAAATGGTCATAAGCCAGCTCGGGATGGGGGTGGCATCGGGTCAGTAAGAAAGACCGCTTCTTAAAACGTTCATCCTCTTGGCTGCTATGAACGAGTCTATACGGGATGCCCCAGAGGCAGAGTTGCGCAAAGGAGTGCGAGATACTTCGCGTCGCCGTAGCCCTCGATGAGCGCATAATATAAGTAGAGCTGCGGAACATATTTCGTATGTTCCGCAGCTCTATGCGACTTTTTAAATTCAGTTAGGCAATGCAGACGTTGACTGCTCTAAGTTTGCGCTTGTCCTTGGGATCAGTCTCAGTGTCGTAAGTGACCTTCTGGCCCTCGTCAAGCGACTTGTAGCCTTCAGACTTGATCGCAGAAAAATGCACAAAGACATCATCTCCGCCATTGTCGTTGGAAATAAAGCCGAAGCCCTTTTCCGCGTTGAACCATTTTACTGTACCTTTATTCATTGGGTACCTCCAAAAATTAATATTTGTACCCAAAAAAGAAAACTCACATATTTCAAATCATCAAATGTCAATGATCTGCATAAATGTGAGAACAAAGCAATTATCTTGAATACTATTTAAGTATAACACCTTTTTCTTAAAAGTCAAACAAAACAGAAAAATTATTGGAGAAAATATTAAAGATAAACAAAAACACTGTTTATTGAAATGTTTTGACATTATGTTAACTTCGTGATATACTAAATAAGTACTCAAATATATAAGTAGCTAATATAAAAATGGATTTTGAAAGTCACTTTTTATTAAGTGACTTTTGTTATAATAAAGAGGCTGATGTGAAATGAGTTTCAAAAACCCGGACAGACTAAAGAAAAAGAAAGGCAGCTCAGGACCCTTTAAAAGCAAGAAAACGCCTTCTTCAAAGAGACAGCCAAAACAAAAATAGGGGTCGGCTCACAGCGCGGGTAAATAACTGCGCTAAAACACCGCGTAAAAAAGCGGCATTGGGTAAAAGTTCAAAGAGCTATATGTAGAAGGAGAAAAAATATGGATCTGAGCAATGAAAAGGTTATACACATCAAATTCGGTACGGGTCTTATCAAGTCAAACGAGAACGGCATAATCAAGGTGAAGTTCAATGAAGAATTCGGAGATAAGGACTTTTTGTATCCCTCCGCTTTCGAACATTTTCTGAAACTCAGCGACCCTGCTTTAAATAACGAAGTTCAGAATGAGCTTAAGAGTATAATTAATGAAAAGACAAAGCTGACAAGAGAGAGCGAACTTCGGAAGGAAGAAGAGCAGAAGGCCTTACGGGAACATAAAAAGCCTAAAGTGAAGACGGCAAAACCGGGCGCAAAGAAGAAATAGGATAGATTTCTTAGGCAACACAGAATATTTTATGTAAATAGGAATTCCAATGGTCAAGAAAAAGCCGGTAGAATAGCTTTGCGTAACAGCAAGGTTCTTAATTTGGCCTTGGGAGCCGTTCTCCCCGACGGAGGCGGCGGTATTCATGAAGAGAATGCCGCTTCCCCGTCGGGGAATATTATTTCAAGGCACAGCTCAGCTTGCTTCAGGGAACAGCAAGCTGAAGCTTGGTTTACGACTAAATCCCAATTTTTGCACCTGGATGTCCAGTGCTCTAAAATTCGCCTGCTGGCAAGACAGAGCATCTTACGCAGAGAATCGTCGCTGGTAGAGCTGGGCTTGTTCTTTGTAATCCGGCGGAACTGACGATTCAGGCCTTCAATAATGTTTGTCGTGTGTAGACTCCGGCGGATATGCAGAGAACGTGCTCAGTTGCCACAGGAGTAAAATGCCAGAATTATTGGTAATAATCCCCTCTATGTAAAACACATGAGTTAGCGTAAAATATAAAGTTCCCTTCAAAACAATAAAGAAAAAGAAGTATTCCGTAACCTCAACAGTTACGGAATACTATAATTTTTGTGTTTTATTACCGAAATCGATATCATTAGAATTTTGGAAGGAGAAAAAGTGTATTCGAACTCTTACGTTTTTTAGGTCTAAGCCAAAAATCGAGCGGTTTGAAAATGAATTCCCACCGCTCAGTTTTGGGTAATCACTTTGCAAAGTTTTTATTTTCCCAGCAGGTTATAAAGCACCTGCGCCATTTCTGCGCGGGTGGTCGTTGCGGTCGGCAATAGTTTTCCGCCGCTGCCGGAGAGCATGCCCAACTTCACAAGGACTGTCATGGCACCGTCTGCCCAAGAGGCGACAACGACGGAGTCTGTAAAGTCTGTGAGCATCTTGCCGGAAGTGCCGGTAGGTAGCTTATCAAACGTCTTGAGGGCGTTGTACAGGAGCGTAAACATTTCCTGACGGGTGATCGCCTGATCGGGGGCAAACTTGTTGTTGCCGATGCCGTTTGTGATACTGTGACTTTTTGCAGCAGCAAGATAGCCCGTGTAATATGTGTTTCCGGCGTCGGAAAAATTGTCTGTGGAACTGGTATCAGGAGAGATCCCGTAGGCGCGCATTAGCAAGGTGATGAACTGTCCGCGTGTCAGCGTAGCGTCTGGAGAAAAAACGCCGTCGGAAGTGCCGGAGGTGACGCCCCGCGCCGCGAGGAAGGTCACGGCGTCGGCATACCAGGCACCGGAGTCCACGTCGTTAAAGCTGACCTTGTTGTAGCCGATCACATAGTCCGAAAAATGGGTCGTAAAAAAAGTGACCGTCTTTGTCTCCACGTCATATTTGCCTTGCATTGGCTGGAGCGTTCCGGACGCGTCCAGATAATAGATGACGACAGCATTCGGGTTCTCGTTCGCGCCGAGAGTATAAGGGATGGAGACCGTGACGCCGCTTCCGAACTGACTGACCGCCGTACCGCCGATTGTGACGGAGAAGCTGTAGATCAGTCTATCGCCCACGGCCTGCTGCTGGGCGGCGCTCAGAGACGAGGCGCTCACGATACCTATGCCGAAGCTGACGTCGCCGGAGCCTGCCACGCCGATGGCGTCGACAGCGCCGGAGGAGAATGTGACCGACCCGAGGCTGGTGCCAACCCGGAACGACGCGCTAGTATCGGAAGCAAAGGAACTGAATTGCGCGCCGGGGATCGTGACGCCGATACTGGCAATGCCAGAGCCTGAACCTGTGTCAACACTTGCAATCGCCTGACCGCCGGCGGCTTTTGCCTTTTCAGCCGCCGCCGTAAGGGCAGACATGGTATCTTTTGGGACTGAGACGGTCAGCGCGCCGCCGGAGGTCGTGCCGGGAATGGAGGCGCTCGCCGTGGTGACGGCGCTTGAGCCCGTGCCGGTGGTGCTTGTCGTCACTGGAGGGGCGCTGCTGATTGTGCCTCCGCCGGTGCCGGTACCGGGATTACTGTTTGCAGAAGTTGCCGTCAGCGTTACCTTGTAGGTGTCGGTTGAATTCGTCGTACCGTCGTTTGCCGTAAACTCCAATGTCGTTGTTCCGGCGGCTGTCGGCGTATACGAATAATTTTCGTCTGCCGCGACGGCGGAAGCTCCGTTGACCGAAACCTTAAAGGTCAGCGCATCATTCTCCGCGTCCTCGAAAATACTCAGCAGATCAAGGGTATACGCCGAATTTACCGTAACGCTGGCTGATGTAGTCGCCGCGATGCCGGTCTTGCGGTTAGGGGCGGTAGTGGAGGCTGCGAGAGAATAATCATATTCAGAACTGAAGGCTTCACCAGAGAGCTTAAAGCCGGCATAGCCGCTGCCAAGAGTAAGGCGGTCTACATTATTAAGGGGCGAGGTGCCTTTGTAGCCGATCACAATGTCGTTCGCCGAAGGCGTGTAACCGGAGGCGTCAACCTTAATGAGGGCAGCGCTGTCGATTAATACGTTTGAAATCCAGAGATTTGCGCCCTCACCGCCGGGAGTGGTAAATATGATGGTTCCGGTTCCAAAAAGCAGGCCGCTTCCCGTCGAGCCGCTGTCACCGCCGCTTTCTTTTATTAGATCTAAGTATTTGCATGTTACCGTCCCGTTTATTTCTGCATTATCTATATATTCGGCGGAAAAAGTATTGAGTTTTGCTCCGCTCGCGACTATCAGCTGATCGACTAATTCAATAGAATCAGCATTGAACGTCCCTCCGATATTCAACTCGCCGGCGTTTGCGATAATGATATTTGACACATCCACCGTCCCGCTTATAGTGACGTTGTGATAGCCACAGATTAAAGTCACGTTATCAGCGCCCGAATAAGTAAGCTTCAGATCCCTCAGCGCCGTATCTGCCAGGAGATGCTGGTCACTACTCAGAGTCAAGGTATACCGCGATGGGCCGCCGTCGATGGTGCAGGCCACGGACGGCATGACATCGCCGGAGAGAATGGTGACGTTTCCGAGAAGCATAATGGTGTCGCCGGACTTCGCGGCCGCGGCCGCCTGTGCCCAGGTACCATATTTGCTGGAGCCAATCTGCAGTATGGGAGCGGTAGACACGGTGACAGTTACGGTATAGGTACGCGTCGTGCCGTCCTCCGCCGTGACCGCGTATTGTACGGGATTTGTAAAATTGGCTGCCGAACCGCTCGCGGGACTGACGGACGCCATGTCGCTGACCGTAACCGTCGGTTTTAAAGCGGTCAAATTGGTTCCGTAAGGCATTTCGGCTGTGATCGTGTCATCACTGTTGATCGCGGCTGTAACCGTTCCGATTGTAAAAGCGGTGATTGCTTTGTTTCCGCTTTTGGCTGCTGTTGCGGCTGCACATAAGCCGCTTACGGCGCTGGCCGTATAATCAGAGGTGATCTTTGAAAGCGCCTGTACCGTCGCGGTATATCCGACACCGCCCGGTAGCTGCACGGAGGTTGGTATGTTGCCGCTCACGCTGACGGTATAGATTCTGCTTCCGGCCTGTGCTGTGCCGGTACTGTTGTAGAGCATGATGCAATAGCAGCTTATTCCGGAGGCTTCGCCGCTGACGGGGTCGCTGATTGTATAGCTTAGGCCGCCGTTTGCGTTGTCAGGCGCAAGCGTCATGGACGCCTGCGTCAAGGCAGACTTTCCAGTCGATGCTGCAAGGCTGTAGCAATAGGTAGAGCCACTTGCGGCACCGTTCAGCTTGAAGGAAGAATAATTGCCGCCCAGCGTGAGCCGGTCAATATTGCTGACAGGGGTGGCACTGTATGTATTACAGATTAGTTGCTCTCCTGCTGTCGGGGAGTAGCTTGCATTTATGGTTATCCGACAGTCGTTGTCAACCCCACATTTATAGAATTGAAGATTGCTGCCATATGAATTTTTTGCATTGAAAATAATAGCTCCGGTTCCGGATAATAGGCCGTTCCCGGATAACGTTGCACCTCCAACGCTGAAATAATACCTGCCTACTGTTGCCGTTCCGTCTATTAAAGCGTCATTTGCGCAGATGTAATCGTATGCCTCCAGACTCGCGCCAGTGTTCACGGTGAGTTTGTCATAATCAGATACGTCGTAGCACTTGAGAGTCCCATTAACGATTAATTCCCCGCCCGCCCGAAAACGAATCGAATTGACATCATTTGCTGCGCTGGAAACCGTACCCTCGATCGTTAATGTTGTTTCGTAACCGGTTGAAAGATTATTCCCATATATAATAGTTTCTCCATTTTGTTTATCGCCGATATTGAGGTCCTTCAACGTGATATCCGCATTCAGGTGGATAGCCTGGCAAAATGTAAGGGTGTACTTATTGGCACTGCCGTAAATGGTACAGGCCACCGCAGGCATGATGTCGCTGTCGGTCAGGGTCACATCTTTGCGCAGCGTTATGGTTTGTCCGGCCTGAACCGCTGAAATTGCCGCTGCCCATGTTTCGTAGGTAGTACTTCCAATCTGCAAAAGGTCATCCGCCGCCTTCGCCGTAATACCACTGAAAGGTAACAGGGTCATAAGTAAGGCAAAAGTCATCATTATGGATGCAATTCTCTTGTGCTTTTTCATTTCTTTCCTCCTATGTTTTCTTTGTTTAAGCTTATTGGGGTCTGTAACCGTACCGGCAGCCTGATAGTACGTCCCCGCGTTGTTTATCAGGAATGCTGTGGCTGAGCCTATCGCCGACCGCCAAAGATAAAGGCAGCCGCTTGTGTCAGTCGCGCATGAAACCGCGCTTGACGAATTATCCACCGAATAAATAACAGTCGAATTCGCCGCCAGACCTGATATTGTTGTAAGGTAAACCTGACTTGTCCCGTCGGTGGGCGTAGGTGCCATCGTACCGGCCTTGACTGACCCGTCGGTTATTTTGCAGGAACCGGCGCTGCCCGGATTGCCGGTATTTCCTTGGCTTGTGCCTGAGCCGCCTGCTCCGCCATTGCCACCGTTGCCACCACCTGCACCACCTGATCAACCGGCACCGCCTTGACCCCCGCCGATGTCGGCGCCGATTGGCCCGCCTTGTGCTGTCAGCGATCCGGTGCTGCCCGACGTTATAATGAGAGCAGCGCCGCTAGGCAGATTCAAGCCAGAGAAATCAGGACCGCTTGTCAGTGAATTCGTTTCCAGCAGCGTTAGATAGACCGTTGAACCGGAACCGATGGAAAAGGCACAGTCGGAAGAGCTGCTGATAGCAACGACGTCAAGCGCGATATACACGCTGCCCGAAATGTTTTCGGCTACCGTAATGCCGTTCGCTGTTGATGAGTCTGTCCCACTGATATAATAATTGCCCGATGCTGAAACAGTCACGCTTCCGCTATTGATCTCATAAGTGTTGTCATACGCCGACGCGGATATTGTACACACCTGCACGAGTCCTGCTATTAACGAGATAATAAGAAACAGCGACAGTACATTTTGCTTTTTCATGAATCTTTACTCCTAGGATTTGTTTGTCTTTCTTGGCATTAATCTCGCAGTGAAAATAAAATATTGTCGATGCTGAGCCTTAGCGGAAAGAGTGCCTGTTTTCCATCCTCGGGCTCCCAGTAGACGTATTTTTCGTCAAACCTGACGTCCTGAAAGCACGCTGTGTCCCTTAACCTGAGATACGGCATGGTTTTGACCATCTTCTGCATGTTGTAATTTATACTGCTTCCGTCCTCAAAGACGACCAGAAGCTTATAGTCGTCGTTTGCATGGACGCTCACAATTTTACTCATACCGCCGCCATCCTTCTGTGAATTACATATTACTCATTTTAAAAGTATTTTTTTATTCTGTGTATCTCCCAAAAGGGGTATTTTTTTGATATAATTCGATTTAGATTTAGGCTTTAAGGTGGATAAGCATATGAAAAAAGCAGAACTGTTAAAAAGAGAACGTATAAACAAAATCCTGTCGGCAATATTCGATTATCCGATGACAATTGTGGAGGCTCCGATGGGCTTTGGTAAAACAACTGCCGTCAGGAGCTTTCTGCAAGCAGATAAGAACAACCCGCTCTGGATCACTTTTGTGCGCACGGGTGAAGGTGCTTCATATTTTTGGGGAAAGCTTTCGTCAGAAATAGCTAGAATTGATGAAAATATTTCGGAAAGATTAAGGGTTCTCGGCTTTCCGTCTGACGCCCCTCAGTTGGAAAAGGTATTGTCTTTGCTGAATGATATCTCATTTACTGAAAAAACAGTTCTGGTCGTAGATGATTTTCATCTTTCCGCGGATATGAATATCGGCAGGTTCCTTTTACAAATTGCCGCAGAGAGAATAGACGATTTCCATATTGTAATAATTACCAGGGATACGACGAACATTGATTTTGGCGAGCCGCTGGCAAAGGGCCTGTGTTATGTCGTGTCCCAGCAGAAACTGAGATTTGACGAAAACGAAGTTCGTGACTACTGCCGTATGCAGGCTGGCAATGTTCCCGAGGATGATTTAAGAAAAATAAACGAGTATACAGAAGGCTGGATTTCACTCATTTATCTGATATTGCTCGGCCTGGAAAATGGTATTCCCGTAGGTATGAACAATTCTATTGATGAGCTTGTGGAAAACGTGTTGTTCAACGTATATGAGGAGCGCATCAGGAGCTTTTTACTTAAACTTTCCGTTATGGATGTTTTTACAGCGAAGCAGGCTATGTTTGTCACTCAGGAGGAAAAAACGGCGGAATTCCTTAAAAAGCTCAATAAGGAGAACGCCTTTATTTTTTATGATCAGACCTCCCAAACCTACAAGATCCACAATGTTCTCCTGGATTACCTGAGAATAAAATTGGATTCTGGAGCGGAAGGGCTTCAAGGACTATACAGACGCCTTGGCGAGTGGAATCTCGGCAATGGGGAATTTCCGTCCGCATATGCGAATTTCAATCACGCTGGAGACACCGAGCGTATTCTTTCTATACTCAACGATCCAAAAAACATCAGAAATGAACTCACTTTATTTGAGGGCTCCTGTGAAATGTTTAAAACCATCTCACAGGAAATGCTGGATCAATATCCGATCGCCTATCTGCAGCATATCTTTCTCTCTATCGTTTACGGCGATGAAGAAACGATTGTGGAATGCGCGGAAAAGCTGGAAACCCTAAAGAAAACCTATGAAGAAATGGAGGGAATCGATGAGGAATACCGAAGCCGCATTATTGCTGAAATAATGATTATCAATAAGTTTACTGTTTTCAATCATATCAATCCGGACGACAGGGATAACAGAAATATCCAGAGTCTTCTGAAAGGAAGGCAGTCGTATATCGCGAAGCGGGAAAATGAATTCACCTTTGGCTCTCCGCACCTGCTTTACATATATTTTAGGGATCAGGGCACTCTTAAAGAAATTGCCAAACAGGGGGCCGTTTCTTTTACGACATATTCTCAGTTTGCGGATGGCTGCGGGACAGGTTCCGATTATTTGCTCTCTGCCGAATACGCGCTTGAGACCGGCGACTGGGCTACTGCCGAGCTCAACAGCTTCAAGGCCATATACAAAGCAAGGACAAGAAATCAGACCAGCATTATCGTCTGTGCAAACTTTACATTGATAAGGCTTTACATATTGCAGGGCAAGGTGCGGGAAGCTATTGAAATGCTGAAACAGCTGGAAAGTGATATTGCCGAAATCAATAATTCCATCTACAACACGACCTTAGATATGTGTAAGGGTTATATTTACGCCTGCCTTGGGCAGTCGGAGAAGATACCATACTGGCTGCAAACGGGCGATATGACGACGGCTGATTTGTTATATCAGGGCATTGCTTTCAACTACATCGTCTATGGCAAATCTGTTTTGCTTTCCAAGAATTATGTTGCTCTTGAGGTTCTGACAGAAAGCTTTCAGGAGCAGTTCTCCATATTCAGTAACCAGCTTGGCCTTATACATAATCATATTTTTAAGGCAGTAGCAAAATATAACTTATATGGAATGGAAGCAGGTACGGCGATGCTTGAACTCGCCCTAGCTGAAGGACAGGCAGATAACCTTGTTATGCCCTTTGTGGAATATGCCCCACAAATATTGGAGATACTCAAAGAATTATCAAACCGCGATTCCCAAAACGAGTATTTAAAAAAGATAATCCTTTGCAGTGAGCAGTATATCGAAAGCCTGGATAGTAACCAAATGGACAAGGTCAAGCTATCCCCAAGAGAAGTAGAAGTACTCTCCCTCGCAGCCGAGGGACTGAAAAGAGACGAAATCGCGTCCCGACTTTTTCTGTCCGAGGGTACGGTTAAGACACACTTTAAAAATATATACCAGAAGCTTGAAGTAAGTGGAAAGACAACAGCCATCAAAATAGCTCAGATGCAAGGGCTTATCTAAAAGCAGAATTTAGGCTCCATATAAGACTTTGCGTTTCGTTTTTAATCCGCTGCACCATGGAAAAATTCTCGGCAGAAATAATTGCCTCATGATGATTTCTGATCAGAACCCGCTCCAGCTCTCCCTCGTTTTTAAACTGAGTACCGCAAATGCTCAGTGTCTTCTGAAGCAATACAGATCCGGTGTATTTCTCATTCGAAAGAAGTTTGGAAATCGCTTCGCGGTTCCATAGGACTTGCCGGAAGGAAATGGTATATTCTGATTCTGCAATCCGACAGCAATTTTGCCCAGACTGTCCCCGGAAAGATAGCACTTTAAAATCCAGCTGACAACTTTTGCTTCCACATCATTGAAAATAAGTTCACCGCTGGATGTGGTATCGTAGCCATAACAACTGCGATTCGCCATTTTGCAGTCGGCGCTTTGAAAAGACTTGCGAACACCCGCAGTAATCCGTTCGGATTTGTCTATATATTTTGTCATTGTAAAACCATCCTTTCTAATTTTGGATACCAAAAAGGCACGACAGCTTTTTTAAGCCATCGTGCCTCTAGTCAATTTATTCTGTTTTCGTATGAGTTCGAATCCACACTTTAACGGTCTATCCGATGCCTTTCACGTTCCTCGAAGACCCGATAATCTGCATGAATAAAGGATAAATTGACAAGTTCTCAACTTGAAAACTTGTCAATTTATCTTGCTCGAGGTTGAGAGATTCGAACCTGCACACGCGCAATATTATGCAGTATTTTGGCATATTATTATTCAATTTATGCAATTATTACTTTGATTTTGAACAATTATGTATATTTATTGATATTCAAAAAAGATATCATTATATAACCCTTAGCAATTGTGTAAAAAAAGTGTACTTGAACCTTCACTTACATAAGGACGCAGTTGTGCACAAAAGAACAAGGGGGCTGCGCTCAAACCGCCCCCTTGTTCTTAATAAATTCTTTCTGCGGTTATTATACCTTGCTTCTCACGTCCACCAGCCCAGCCTTTTGCAGCAGGCGGAGGATGATCGTCGCACTCTCGGCGCGGGTGATGTTTGTGTTCGGGTTAAGCTTGCCGTCTGCGCCCTGTATAAGGCCGCTGCCGACATTCCATTTTGCCGCGTCGTTCGCCCATGTGCCGACGCTGTCCAAGTCGGTGAAGCTGTCGAGAGTGCCGCTCGTCCCGGCAAATGTGGTTAGCTTGGCAGCTCTTTGCAGCATGGCCATGGCCTCTTGTCTGGAGATGTTGGCGGCGGGGTCAAACTTGTTTTCGCCCTCTCCTGTAACCAAGCCGTACTGCGCAGCAGTGGCTACCGCGCCGGAATACCAACCGGAAGCGGAAACGTCGCTGAATGTGCTTGTCCCGTTCGCCGGAAGCCCAAGCGCGCGGACGAGGATTGCCGCGAATTCCGCTCTTGTTATGCTCGCGCCGCCGTCAAAGACGCCGCTTTCACGTCCGCTGATTATCTTGCGGCTGCCCATTTCATTGACCGCCGCCTCATACCACTTTCCTGCGGCATCGGTGAAGGTCACCTTGTTTTCAATAAGCGCGTAGGTCGAATTGGTACGGGAGTTGATTACGGCGTAGTACTTTCCGTCCTTCTCTATTACATTGGTCGGTACGTGGCGGGTGCTGCCGTCCGTGTTCACGACCACCGCCGTGGTGATTTTTGCCGCCTGTTCCGCCGTGATTTCAACGGTACGGTCGACGAAGGCGCTGAACGTGTCCACGCTTACGGTCGTTCCGCCGTAAGTCGCTGTGACGGTGAACTCCACCGGGGACAGAATAAGCGTCGCGCCCTCAAAGGTCACGGAGCTGTTTTTGATCGTCACGTCAAAGGGAACCTTACTCATATCCGCACCGGGGAAGGACGCTGCCAGCGCCGCCGTGTCGATGGCGCCAGTCGTGAGGTTGTACGCCACGCTGCCGCTCTGAACGGTTAACGTCATGCCCTTCGCCGCCATCTTCTCAACGTTTTTGACAACAAAAGCAGCGGTGGCACTGCCGTTTTCGCCCACCGGCACAACGACCGACGAGTCTTTCGCCGCGCTGCCGATTTTGGAAGTCAGCTTGGTCTGGTCAACGGTGACAGTCGTGCTTGTGCCGGACTTGTTTTCCGTGCCGATGTTATCCGTTTTTCCGTCCACGATGACAGGCACGCCGGTGGATGGAGTGCTTCCGCCGCTGTACGAGCCGCCGGAGTAAGTCCAGTGAGCAAAAATCGTGGTATTCGCCGTAAAGACCGTAGAGGTCGATATTGCAGTGCCGCCGCTTGCCGCCGTAAACCAGCCATCAAAAGTGTAGCTTGTTTGGGTCGGCGTGGGCAGAGAGCTAAGCTTCCCATCAGTCCCTGTTACGCCGCTGGCCGTAGCCACGCTGCCGCCGTTGGCGTTGAAGGTGACGGTATACGCCGCGCCGAACACGGGATAGCCGCTGTTTTTCCCGGAGACGATGCCCCAGTGCAGCGCATCGGGGAAATTCGTCTGGTTTGTCGCATCGTCTACCCAACTGTTCAGGTTGTCGGCGAAGGCAGCCGATTTCATCTCTTCCTCCGTTTTGGATGCAGCGTCAATGCTGCACGAGCCTTCCGTGCTTCCTACGCCTTGACTGGCAGTGTTTAAATAATAGCAGGCAGTGGTCGTGCCGGTGACAACACTTCCCGCGACGCCGCCGGTATAGGCAGTGCTTCCCGTTCCTGTGGCTGCGGCGCTCAACGCGCCGGTGTTATAGCAGTTCCTTAGACTATCATTGTCCAACCTTCCGACTATGCCGCCAGAATAGGACTCGCCATTATTTCCAGAGGTCACGGCACTCACTGCGCCGGGGTGTTGTAGCTGTTGTTGATGCAATCGTCAAGTTTACCGCTGCATACGCCTGCCAGGCCTCCGGCGTAAGCCCGTGAATTACTACACGACGAGGAGGCACTCACCATGCCGGTATTGGCGCAATTGATTATATTGGTATTAATTAGCAAACCGACCAGACCTCCAGCGTAAGTACTTCCGTAATCATTGGAAATATGTTCAGTGGAAACAGTGACACTGGAAAAGCAGTTTTCAATATTTGCGGGATGATTTGGGTCAACATTGTCGTCTGACTGTGTGCCGCCCATTATACCGCCCGCAATGCCGCCGGCAGAGGGATCTGAGCCACCGACGGCACTTGCCGTGCCGGAAACGGACACGTTTTTAATTGTGCCGACAGATACAAATCCGAATAGTCCGACGTAGACCTCGCTTGCTGAGGCCACCACGGTGTTCATATTAGCAACGCTGTGCTCCTGCCCATCAAAAGTGCCGGTGAAGGCATTTGTCATGGAAGTGCCCACCGGCGTCCAGAGAAAATTGCCGACGTCAATGTCATTGTCCAGATAGACGGTATAGGCAAGGTATGTATTGCCGTTTGCACTGAAATACGCCGCGTCCTTGGCAGTGTAGATGTGCAGAATTTTGTTTGTATCGTCAGCGGTGTAGTCCGTGCCCGCCGCCGCGCCCACAGCGTACTGCGCCGCCGTGGGGAACGCAAACACCGCCGTGCCCTGGTCGTTAACCGTGGCGGCATAGGTCTTGCCGCCGTATGTCGCGGTTGACGCGCCTTTGGGGAGATAGACATAGACTTTACCGCTGTTGCACCGCTGTCAAGCATGCTCTTTGCGTCGGTCATGGTGTAGTTATAATCGCTGCCGCCGCTTGTAAAGGTCATGGAACTGGCGTCCGTGTCGCCCGGCACGGTAAATGTGGCGAGGTAGACGTTCGCAAGCGTTGCCGCGCCGTTCGTGGGCGTTGGCTCTATGATGCTCGCCTTGATATTGCCGCCGCTGATGACGATGTTGTTGGTGCTGCCGTCAATGCCCGCGCCGCCGTAGACGCCGCCGTTGGCATTGACGGTGCTGCCGCTGATGACGATGTTGCTTGCGCTGGCGCCGCCGCCGATGCCGCCGCCGGTGGCTGCAAGGCTTCCGGTGCCGGAGATGGTCAGCAGGGTGCCGTCCGCCGTGGTGTCTTTCTGCAATCCGGCGCAAGGGCCGCTGCTCTTGAGGGTATTAGTTGTGCCGTCCGCGAGGGTGAGGTTCACCGCACCGGCGGTGCTTGTGATTTCGAACGCAGCCACGTCGTCTGCGCTGCTCAGGTCGATGTTTACGCCGGCGAGGGTGATGTTCGCTGTTTTGTCCGCCGGGGAGTTGACCACGATTTTGTCGGTGGTGGTCGCCGTAGTCGGAGTGGCGTTTGCTATCGTAATCGCCGCATCTGTTAAAATACTCAGAATGTGGTTTGCGTAAGAATAGTCCGTTCCCAATGTCCCGCCCGTGACGGTGAACGCGCCTGTCGGATCTGCCGCCAGTGCCATCGTCGGCAGCAGACTGACCACCATGCACAGCGCGAGTGCCACGCTCAAAAACTTTTTTCTCATATATTTGCCTCCCTTAAATTAATATCACGTTATTTCATGACCTTTTTCGGCCAGCAGCACACGCCCACATCCAGCGCGCGGGGCTTGTCCAGATGAAAGTCGGCATACCGGCAGTACCAGCACTGCCGCAGTCCAGCCGGTGTGTTGGCTCTCGGCTCAAAGACCGGGCAAACCTGCTTGGGCCACACGTTCCCCTCTGCGTTGGGGGCGATCAGCGGCCCGTCCTCACGCCTGCGATTTTCCACTCCATCACACTTCTTTCCACAGAAATCCACACCGATTTTTCTACACATTTCTGCGAAGTGCATAGCATGGCAAAAAGAAAAAATGAGCCTTTACACTTAAAAGACCCATTTTTACACTTAAAAACCTATATTCACTTAAAATTTACGCTTGACAAACTGAAATTCCTGTATTTTCACACGAGAAGGCGCACCCGGAAAACACCTTTTTCGATTTTATACAGCAGCTCGCCGTCATACTTTTTTGCAAAGGCAATGACGCTCTTGCTGCCGATTCCATGTCCCTCTTCACGGGCAATGGGATAGCCGTTTTCATCGAGGGCGGCATCCTCCCCGCAGGGGTTTTCCAGCTCCAGCAGCAGCCTCCCCATGCTTCGGCAGGTAAAGCGCAGATAGGAAGCCTGGTTTTGCGGCAGCCTTTCGCAGGCTTGGACAGCATTTTCCAACAGGTTTGAAACCACCATGGAAAGTCCCAGGGCGTCCACATTCACATCACCGGGAATATCCAGCGCGATCTCCGCCGGTATACCCGCCTGCTCCGCAAGGCCCGCGTAGTGAGAGACGGCGGCGTTAACGGCCGGGTTCTCGCAATAGACCTTGCTGATTGTTGGCACCGCTTGATTTTGGCTTTGCAGCAAAGCGGCCGCCTCGCCGTTTTTGCCTTGCTCCAAAAGCTCCAGAAGCACGTTGTTGAAGTGGCGGCGGTCGTGGGCGGCGCGGCTGTTTTGCGCCGATACCTCCTCCATAAGCTTTAGCCGCTTAGACATATTGCCCGCGGCAAGCTGCAGGTATTCCCGCTCTGCCTGTATTTTCTGGTTTTCCTCGCGCATGGCATATTGCTTTGTAATGGTTCTAAACGAATGGATGATGGCCACATAGACCGACAGGCCTAAGAGCATGACAAGCAACAGGGGTATGCTCGTCGATGTTTCCTTGACATCACCGCAGAAAAAATAGCTCAAAAGACAGGCCAGCAGGGATACGGCGGGCAATATATAGATATGCCAATAGTCCAGCACCCTGCGATAAAGCTTTGATACCCACTTGTGAAAGATAAAAATAATAACCGAAAACAAAATAAGGCGTAAATAAGCCATGCCATAAATCGGGCTTGGAAAAACACCGGAAAGCATGTAGCTTAAAAACACCACGATGACGTAGATATTCACCATTGTGATGTAGCTGAAGCACCACTGCATGATTTTGTCGGCAAAGAGAGGCTTCAGGGCAACGCCGATTACCAGTAGCATCGCAAGATCTACGTAAAATACGGCAGTATAGTTTTCCGACAGATAAAAGTAACAGTTGGCACCCACATTCGCCGCCAGTATCAAAGTCGTCACAAGAATATAGACGCCTTTTTTTTTGTATTTCGGCGTCGCCATGGTGGAAAGCATAAGCACCAGCATCACATCGGTGGTGACCGACCGAAAAAGGTCGGGGAAGAGTGCGGCCATGCTCAGTCCCCCTTTGCCATCAGGTAGTCCATGTACGCGTCGCGTACCGAGGAATATTGCTTTGCCGCAATGGGTACGGTTTTGCCGCCGAACAGCGTAAAGCTGTCCTTGGCGAAACGCTCAACCCGCCGCACATTGACCATAAATGAGCTGTGGCATTGCAGAAAATGACTGTCCTTCGAAATCGCCTCACAATATTCGGAAAAGCTTTCCCGAATGGTTCGGCTGAGCACTTCCTCGCCGTTTTTTAGGCTGAAAACGACAGCATGGCTGCGGTATTCACAGCAGTCGATATCCGACAGCTTGATTACCCTTAGGCTGTCAGCGGTCTTTACGGCAAATGTCTGCTCCTCGGCAAGGTCCAGTTTGGAGATGGCGAGGGCCAAAGTATCAAACAGCTGCTGCTTGTCCACAGGCTTGATCAGATAATTTATCGGGCTTACGGCGTAAGCCTGCAAGGCATATTGCGGCTCAGTCGTGGCATAGATGATCTGCGCCTCGCGGTCAAGGCGGCGGATTTCCCTGCCCAACTCCAAACCGCTCACCAATGGCATGACGATGTCCAGTATGTATAGTTGAAAGCTCTCGGACTCGCAGGCCGTCAGCAGCGTGTCCGGGTGCGTAAACCGGCTTATCTCGGCGCTCAGCTTGAGAAACTCAAGGTATTCGTTTGTGTAAGCGGCAATAGCGGCCAGTTCCTCCGGCATATCGTCGCAGATTGCAATACGAAGCATGGCATTCTCCTCATTTTATGTACTTTTGGTAATTATATCATGCCGGATGAAAATGTCCAATGCTGTCGAAAATATTCGGGAATGCTTTACAGGTTTCGTTTGTTCTGTTGACCGTGGAAGACGGGTTTGAAGGATAAAAGGGCGTTCTGCTTTACCATTGATTACTGGATTCCTTCAATAAATGCGGCAAGTGACTCGGTCGTAAATTATATCAGTGATAAGGCTTAAATAAAATCTATAATTCTATAATATCTCCGATATTCTCATACGTATATCCGCCGAGCTCGTCCAGCTTTGCCTTAAATGCGGCGCTTTTCAGAGTTGAGATAAAAGCCCTGACATAATCAAGTTCTAGATATTTCGTCGGAATTGCAAAATCATATTGCTCCGGGCCGACGGGGATGAAGTCCAGCCCCATTGCTTTTGCAGCGGACTGTATACCCATTCCCACGTCTGCGCTGTCGCTCTTAACTAGCGCGGCGACAGCCATATGCGTTGTCATTTCAAGGCCGTATCCGTTTATTTCCTTTGGATCAATGCCGCTCTTCCCGAGCTTGTAGTCAAATAGTATTCTTGTCCCCGCGCCGCGCTGACGATTTACGTAGCGGCAATGTTTTATATCCTCAATCGTGTGGATACCAAGAGGATTTCCTCTCTTGACGATAAAGCCCTGAATCCTGCCGACGCCACGGATAAGGGCCATTTTTTCCTCGAACATCCGTTTCATATAGGAGATATTATACTCGCCGGTTTTCTCGTCCAGGAGGTGGATAGGCGCAATATGGGCCTCGCCTCGCTTCAGCGCCATCAGCCCGCCCATGCTTCCCACGTGCGTACTGGACAAATACATGTTCTTATAGATATTTGGCATCAGATCGGCAATAACGTCCATAATCAGATCGTGACTTCCAATCGAAACCAGAGTGTGCTCGATCTCCTCAAGACTGCGGTATAACTCGACCTTGACGGGGTCTCCCGATTCCACGCCCTCGCTGCTCTGCTCGATGATGCAGAAGCCGTCCGCACGGACGAGAGACATGGCGGCCCCGGCCCCACGCGCAAGAGGGGACGCAACGATTTTATCCCCCACGCGTCCGACCTTTACGCGCACATATTCCCTGTGCTTGAGGCTGGAAACGATACGCTTGGAAATTACCGCTTCGACCATTTCACGCTTTTTCGGCGCCATGTTTGAATACATGGCGATGACAGGGGAGACGAAGTTCTCAAACCCGATATACGCGGATACCGGATAACCCGGCAGCCCGATAACCGGCGTTTCGTGTACGACGGCGAGAATAACGGGCTTCCCGGGCCTTATCGCCACTCCGTGCACAAGCACGGTTCCGAGTTCGTTCAGGACGTGGACCGTGAAATCCTCGGTTCCGGCACTGGAACCGGCGTTAACAATGACAATATCAAATTTCCTTGACGCGGCGTCGATTTTTTCTCTTATCTTTTCATAATTATCTTCTATCGGAGGAAATCTGTACGCTTCTCCGCCCTCTGCTGTAACCATGTTTTCAAACATCCGCGAGTTGGATTCAATGATGTCTCCCTCCTTCGGCGTCTCCGTGGGCTCGATAATTTCAGTACCGGTAGGATATATGGCGACGCAGGGCTTTTTAATGACCTCAATCTCCAATATCCCTGCGGAGAGCAAAACCCCCACGTCGATCGGGCGGATAAGATGATTGCTCGGCAGAACCATTTCACCCGCGACGATATCTTCTCCGATCGGGCGTATATGCTCCCAGGGGGCGGCGGAAGCGATGATTCTCAGCTTCCCGCCGCCGAGATCAATCAAATCCTCGGCCATGATCACCGCATCAAAAGGAGGATGAATAGGGTCGCCGGTATCCACGATCTTATAATCTACCCCGTAAATCAGGTCGACAGGCCTTGCTTCGGAGGCTCCGTCCGTGCGTGATGAGATGACGGCGATTCCATCCATAGCGGAAGCGTTAAACAAAGGCGAACTGTATTTCGCATATACCGCTGACCTGGTTATTCGATTCACAGACCCAATTACGGGTATTGTCTCATAGGAAATCTTTATTATATCCTTCAGTACATTTGTATAAATTGAAAGTGCCTCTTCAACAGGCACATTGCTAAGATATAAATTTCTTTCTCCCATAATTATGACCATTCCTTTAGCTTAGTCCGGCACACAAAACAGCCATAAAAAAGAATGGCCATATTGTGTATGTTAACGGCAGCCCGCCGATCGTGCGAGAAAACACATTTTGAAAATTTCCTAACTTCCTTCTAAATCAGCCAGACCTTCACAAGCTCGTCCTTGCGAAGGCCTTCTTTATTCATATCGATCAGGGTATAGCCGTCAGCAGAAGTCAAGGTAGACATAATTCCTGATTTTCCTAAAACCGCTTCGGCTATATACCCATTTTCCGCTTCAATAAGTCGGAGCGGCAGACACGTGGTTTTTCCGGCGGCGCTTGCGGCGTTCGTTTTCATATTGGCGTAGACGCACTTTTCATCGGCCTGCCCGGTCAGCCTGTTTTTTACCCAGACGGCAATAAGTTCAAAGATAAGCATTGCGGCCACGGGATGACCGGGAAGCCCCATGAGCGCCGTGCCGCCTTTCTTGTCATAGCCTAAAATCGTGGGCTTTCCCGGCTTGATCGAGATGCCGTGGACAAAAACACCCGGTTCCGAAAGCGCATCGAGTACCTTGGCCGTTATGTCTTTGTTTCCCTGAGAACTTCCTCCGGAGACCGCCACGATGTCGCTTTTTCTCATCGCCTCCGAGACTGCGGATGTCAGCAATTCTTCATTGTCCTTCAAAACACAGGTGGAAACGACTTCAAATCCGCGCTTTTGGGCCAATGAGCGCAGCGCGTAGGTGTTTATATCCCTTACCTGTCCCAGCCCGGGGAGCGCGTCCGTCGGAACAAGCTCGTCTCCCGTGGATATTATTGCAAGCTTCAGGCGTTTGAATACGGGGACTGATGAATATCCGGCAGAAGCGAGCGCTCCGATTTCCTGAGGGCGGAGTTTTGTCCCTTTTTTCAATATCACGCTGCCTTTTTCCACGTCTTCGCCGATGCTTACAACGTTTCTTCCGACAGAAACGCTTTCATATACGGCGATGCTTTTCCGGTCGAAAGGCTCGCAGTATTCGATCATTACCACGGCGTCTGCTCCGTCCGGAATCATTCCGCCTGTCGGCACGTAGGCGCACTGACCGTTTATAAGGCTGGATTTTACGGCGCAGCCAATATTGATTTCCTCAATTTTTTCAAGAAAAACAGGGATGCCTTCGCTTGCGCCCTGCGTGTCACGGCTAATAACCGCATATCCGTCCACAGTGGAACGTCTGAAATGAGGGATATCGCAGGGACTTATGATATCCTCGGACAGCACCTGTCCTTCCGCGTCCATAAGTCCGGCGATAACCGTTTCCTGTTTCCCGTTCATAAATTCAAGGAGCTTTTCCCTTGCGGACTGCAGGGTCTCCGTCTGCAGCAATTTCATAGGACACCTCGTATCATCGGTAAATTTACTGTTTGGATTTTTTCAGCGGACCAAACGGTATCCGTATTTTTCGGTATCGGGCGTCTCCAGTGAGGGGGCGTATTAAAATGCTTTAGTATGTTTCCAATAGTATTCTAATCGTTTGCCTCTATAAAAGCGGATTTCCCCCTTTTATCTCTGAAAGTCGCAAAAAAACGCATTTCAATCATTAACAGGACCTCCTTTTCCAGTTATGGACTAGCGGAAATACCACAGATGCGGAAAGCCGCTTTCTTAAACTTGTCCGAACCGATTGTTTTGTTTGTCAAATTATATTAAACTATCCTCTCCAATGCAATAGTTTAGTTAAAAAACATAAAGCTAACACGATTAATAAAGATTATCGTTAGATTTTTAAGGGTTTAAATAATTTGACCTGCCACATATTGATAAGCTAAAACTGAAGGAACTCTCAATACGATAAATTAAAAACGCGATACCGGCAGGATTTACTTTAACCTGGCGGTAAGATACAATGGACTTTGTATTATGCAGATTTCCGCTTTTTGGCTAGCTATTATTTTTAAATTGACATATAATGCCCCCATGGGGAGCTTTAAATACCATGTAGGATGTCCTTTCAAAAAAATGGTGAAAAACAAGATCTATCTTGGTAACGCGGCCACTTCTTGGCTAAAACCCGAAAAGGTTTATCTGGCGGCCGACGAAGCCCTGCACCGGGGTGGGAATCCCGGCCGGTCGGGACATAAGCTGTCAACTGCAGCCGGAAGAACTGTCGAAGAGAACCGTATGCTGCTGGCCCGGCTGTTTTCCGTATCAAAGCCAGAAAATATAGTCTTTACAGCCTAATGCTTAAGCCGATACGCGAAGGCGGCACCGGCAGCTTTTCGGAGCTACTCAGGAGGTATACAAGTGAATTTACAGCGATATTCCCGACAGACAATGTTCGGAGGAATCGGAATTGAAGGACAGAAAAAATTGCAGCTTTCAAAAGTTGCCGTTATCGGCGTCGGGGCTACCGGAACTGTTATCGCAAATAACCTCTGCTGGGCGGGGGTGGGTTTTATCCGCCTGATTGACAGGGACTATGTGGAACTCAGCAATCTCCAGCGTCAGACGCTCTATACCGAAGAGGACGCCGAAAATCAGACGCCAAAGGCCGCCGCGGCATGCGAACACCTTCGGAGAGTTAATTCCGGGATTGAGCTGGAACCGGTGGCCTTGGACGTGAATTCCTCCAATATCGAAACGCTGATTTCGGACGTCGACCTTGTCCTTGACGGGACAGACAATCTTGAGATTCGAAATCTGATTAACGAGGCCTCTGTCAAGCACGGCAAACCGTGGATATATGCGGGAGTTCTTGCCGGGACGGGAATGACGTTCAATATCATTCCAGGGCAGACTCCGTGTCTGCGCTGCCTTTCTTTCGATACGCCTTCGGTGGGTACAGGCCCGATTTGCCGTTCGGCGGGGGTTTTGAACAGTATTACGGGAATCGTCGCCTCGCTGGCTTCAAGCGAGGCACTGAAAATACTTATAGGCTCTCCTAATGTGAGGAAAAGCCTCCTGACCTTCGACATATGGGAAAACTGGTTTAAAGAGGTAGAAATAAATAAAAAGTATGACTGTCCCGTATGCGTGCGTCATGAGTATGCGCTGCTGGGACGCCTTACCGGCCCGATATCCATTTGCAGTCATACAAGTGGATGAAAAGCTAAATGACGCCATTGACTAAAGGGGATAAAAAGCATATTATTAAAATGAATTCAGGAGACAGCGGAAATTTGCTTTGGCAGTGAATCGAATAAACGGTTTTGTGTAGGATTATAATTGGGTGGAACGCTCTTTTCGCGTATCCGCCCTCTTGCTTTTTAGATTTCTGTTTTGAAAGAGTATGGGTAGAAGGAAGAATCGCAAATGAATGAGTATGACTGGTATGGTCTAGATAACACCGCGAAAATATATCCGGCGATCAGCGGACCCCATACCACCAGCGTTTACAGAATAGACATCAGGCTGAACGAAAAGATAAAACCGGATTTGCTAGAAGAAGCCGTAAACAACGTTCTTCCTTTTTTCCCAGCATTCAAGGTTCGTCTGAAACAGGGCCTTTTTTGGTATTATTTCGAGCACAATTTTGAAAAAGCTTCCGTGGATGAGGAAAAAGGATGTCCTACCAACCGTATCGATGCGGATACGAACAATGATTATCTATTCAAGTTCAGCTATTTCAACAACAAAATTAATCTTGACGTCTTTCACGCGCTGTCGGACGGTACGGGCGCGGTGAATTTTCTTAAAGCGGTGGTCGGCTGCTATCTGAATCTGTGCGGGAAAGAGCTCAACGGATTTTCGGAGAATGTGGAGATCGCACAAAACTATCCCGCCATGCAGGACAGCTTCGCACACTATTTTTCCTCCGTAAGCGCCGAAAAAACGAAAAAAATCATAGCCTATCATATAAATGGAGCAAATAGGCCGCTCGGAAGCGTAAAGGTAATTCATGGCATTCTCGAAACCGATTCGCTTAAAGCGCTGACAAAAAGCAAGAACGTCACGATTACCGCATATCTCGCGGCAGTATTGGCCTTTTCAATTCTTGAGACAATGCCGGGCCGGAAATCCGCCCATCCGATCAGATTGTCGATTCCGGTCAACCTCCGCAGGTTTTTCGAATCCAAGACCCAACGCAATTTTTTTGCATTTATATACATTGATATCGAAGTAAAGCAGAGCGAATATGTGTTCGACGAAATTTTACAGCTTGTTTCGGAACAACTGATTACTAGAAACAGACCAGAATATTTAGCAGCAAAAACAAGCTACTATCTGCAGGCCGAAAAAAACATATTTACACGGCTGACACCGCTGATGATTAAAAATTTTGCTCTCAGGATGATCTATAAACAAATCGGTGAAAAAACTTATACATGCACATTGTCAAACTTGGGGGAAATCAAAGTTACGCCCTCGGTCGGCGCACACATCGAGAGATTTGACGCTATGCTCGGAAACTCGAAAATTAATCATTTGAACTGCGCCGTATGTTCCTTTAATAATAAATTGGTGGTTTCATTTACGGCATCCGTCTATGAGACGGATGTGGAGAAGTATTTTTTCCGTTTTCTCTCCGGTCAGGGTCTGAAAATAATTCTTGAACAAAATTAGGCGGAGAAAAATGAAGTACTGTAATGAATGCAAGACGTATGTTCTCGGAAACGGCCAGTGTTGTCCGCTCTGCTTCTCAAAGCTTTCCGGCACGGCTGAAGAGAATATCGCGGAAGCCTATCCTGAAAAGAAAGAGCTTCCGCGAAAATATAATTTTATTTTGAGACTTTTGCTGTTTTTGTCCGTAGCCGCCGGCCTGATATGCCTTTTTGTCAATTTGCTTTTCTGGTCGGGATTGCTCTGGTCTTTGATTGCAGTCACTGTCATACTTCTGCTGTGGGAAACAGTCGGGCTTATGATCCTGAGCAAGAAGAACATAGGGTGGAGACTGTTTGCTCAGATGATCGCCGTTTTGCTTGTTTCGATTACCGTAGACGCGGTAACGGGCTGGAAGGCATGGTCGCTAGGATATTTTGCGCCATTTGTGATTATCGCGTCCTCCTGTGCCATGACTATTATTTTTTATATAAAAAGAACGCAGTGGCGCGAAAATATGTTGTTTCAGTTAATAATTTCGGTAAACGGCTTCATTCCGGTAGTCCTGTATCTGTGCGGACTTACGAAAGTGCTGTGGCCTGGAGCCGTTGGAGCCTTGTATTCGCTGCTTTCTCTCCTTTGGATGCTGATATTTTTTGACAAGCAGTTTAAAAATGAGCTGAAGAAAAGATTCCATGTCTGACTGGGAAAAATAAACGGCCCGGCGTAGCTGATTTTTCCGAAACTACCGGTCAAAAACAGTTAATTATACTTATTTCCTTAAAACAGTTGACACAAATTGAACAATATAATATAATATCATTTTAGCATATATAATAAAAATGCGAATGATTGCTTGACGGAAGGCGAGGAGTTATGTCCTTGCCTTTTTTTCTGGGCCCTGAGGGCTTGTTTTTTAATAAAATTTGAAATTGAGGTTATACATGGCGGAAATTAGTTTCTCTGATTTAGGGCTTGATCCCGATATTGAACGCGCGCTGGAAACAATGGAATTTAGAGTGGCGACACAAATTCAGGCGGAGGCGATACCACTGATAAGGCAAGGCCGCGACGTTGCCGCACGCTCACAGACCGGCACAGGTAAAACGCTCGCCTTTGCCATACCCGCCGTTGAGATTATCGACACCGGGGAAAAAAAATCTACAGTTCAGGTGCTCGTCCTATGTCCGACGAGAGAGCTTGCACAGCAGACGGGCGATGAGATCAGAAAGCTCGCACGCTATATCCCGTCGGTCAGACCCGTCGAGATATACGGAGGAGCCGCGATAGACAAACAGTGCATACGTCTTCGTCGGGCGAACATTGTGATCGGAACGCCGGGACGCGTTATGGATCATATGCGCAGAAAAACTCTGAAACTTAATAATCTGAAGATGATCGTTCTGGACGAGTCCGACGAGATGCTGAATATGGGCTTCAGGGAGGATATCGAAACCATTTTTCAAGATATACCGGAGGAACGGCAAACAGTGCTTTTTTCGGCAACTATGCCGCCTGCAATCCTTGCGCTGACAAAGAAACTTCAGCGCTCACCGCAGATCATTGAGATCGACAAGAGCCATGCCACACTGGAAGACATCAAGCAGAACTATGTCGAGGTGCCGCATTCCGCGAAAGTGGCGGCGCTCAAGGCTGTAATCGAATTGTACACACCGAAAAGGGCGATTATTTTCTGCAACACAAAGAAAATGGTGGATGAAATTTCCGAAATGCTAAATTCCCGCGGCATTGGTGCGGAGAGTATCCACAGCGATATCAGGCAGTCTCAGAGGACTTCGGTCATGGCCGACTTTAAGCACGGCAAAACCCCGATACTCGTCGCCACCGACATAGCCGCCCGAGGAATTGACGTCTCAGACGTCGATTTCATTATCAATTATGATATCCCTCAAAACACCGAATACTATGTTCATCGTATCGGGCGCACCGGGCGCGCGGGAAAATCCGGCTGTTCAATCACAATTTGCGGGGGGCGCCGGGAGGCGGAGCAGATTTGCGCCGTAGCTGCGGGAATAAACTCCGAAATTTCACGCATACAGCTGCCCGGGTACGAAGACGCAAAGAAACAAGATTATAAATACGCCGCTCCGTTGACGGATAGCGGGAAGCCCGGCCGTCGCCTCACAGACGGACGTCAATATAGCAGGAAGCGTTATCAGAATAAAAAGAATCGTACGACTGCAAACAGCAAAAGGGAGATATAATTTGGAATTCAAAGATTTAGATTTAATAGCGCCCCTGCTTGACGCGGTGGAGAGCGCCGGATACGAAACGCCTACACCCATACAGGAAGCCACGATACCCCTGGTGTTGGAGGGAAGGGATGTCCTCGGCTGTGCCCAGACTGGGACAGGCAAAACAGCGGCGTTCGCGCTTCCAATACTGCAGAAGCTTTCCGCTCGTCCGGATTATGGGCGCAGCTCGAAACGACACGTGCGCGCGCTCATAGTAACGCCGACAAGGGAGCTGGCTGCTCAGATATCCGAAAACTTCGACACATACGGGGCAGGGCTTTCCCTTCGCAACTGCGTAATTTTCGGCGGCGTAAAGCAGACGCAGCAGGTAGAACGGCTCAAGGCGGGCGTCGATATACTTGTCGCCACACCGGGACGGCTGAACGATCTCATCGGTCAGGGCTTTATAAAGCTCGACAAGCTCGAAATATTTGTCCTGGATGAAGCCGACCGTATGCTGGACATGGGCTTTATCAACGACATCAGGCGGATATTGCACAGTATCCCGCAGACCCGGCAGACGCTGTTCTTTTCCGCCACAATGCCCCCAGATGTTGAGAAGTTGGCGATGACCATTCTGCATGAGCCCGCCACTGTCAAAGCGGACCCCATGAACAGCACTGTGGATAGCATATCGCAGTCGCTTTATTATGTGGACAAGGCCAACAAGGGCAAGCTGCTCGCCTATCTGATAAAGAGCCCGGAGGTGAAAAGCGCGCTCGTATTCACCCGCACGAAACACGGTGCCGACAGGGTAGTGCGCGAGCTGGAAAAGTCCGATATAAAATCAATGGCAATCCACGGAGACAAGAGCCAGAACGCGCGGCAGGAGGCACTCCACCGTTTCATTAACGGGGACATAGGCGTTCTTGTCGCGACGGACATTGCCGCCCGCGGGATTGATATAGCGGAACTGTCACATGTTTTTAACTATGATGTCCCCGAGGACCCGGAGACATATATCCACCGTATTGGGCGCACGGGACGCGCGGGGCTTTCCGGCTGTGCGATAAGCTTTTGCTGCTACGACGAGCTTGAACGTCTTTTTGCGGTAGAAAAGCTTATCGGAAAAAGTATCCCCGTTTCAGAGAGTCCGTGGCCGATGGAGGTCTGTACCTACTCCGCTGATACTCAGCGCAATCCTCGTCCGGCACGTGCGCAGAGCACGACGTTTCGCCGCCCGGCGGCTAAACGCAAGTAATTTTCACTGTAGATCAGTCTGCCAAAAAGCGGGAGCGGTATTTTATACCGCTCCCGCTTTTGCACCCGGAAGAAATTATTCAGAATTTTTCATAAATGCCTCTAGCCAGAATTCAGTAATTAAGCATAGATTATAGGTCAATAAGGACCTTGGCTTATGGGGGAGGTTTGTATGAATATACTGATTCTGACCGGAAATTTTGGGATGGGGCACACCAGTGCGGCAAAGGCCATAGCGGAGCGGATAAGTCTTGATGACGAGGATTCCAATGTCTATGTGGAGGATCTCTTCAGAAATGCTTTCAACTCCAGCCATTATGATTTTATGTTCCGTCTCATGGTGAAAAAGGGCAGGTTTTTTTATAACAAGGTGTACCGACACACAAAGGATACGGAGAAACAGAACAAAATGCCCTTCGGCAGGCATTTCAGACGCTGTATTGACGGACTCATAAGTGAGACCGACGCCGATATCATCATTTCAACGCTCTGGAGCTGTTCCAAGGCCGTCTCGGAATACAAGCGCGAGACCGGCAGCTCTATCCCGCTGATAACCTGTATCACGGATATTTCGAGCCACAGCGAATGGATACAGCCTCTCACGGATTTCTATATGGCTGCGACTCCGGAGGTGAAGGCCGAGTTGGTACATAAGAACATCGATCCGCAGCGCGTTATCGTCAGCGGGGTACCCGTGCGCTGCGCGTTCGGTGAAGCCGCCGTACCGACGGAGCATCCCGGGGAAAAGAGGCTTCTCATCATGGGCGGAGGTCTCGGTCTCCTGCCTAAGACAAAGAGCTTTTATGAGAGAATAAACAGCCTATGCGGGGTCAAAACGACGGTCATCACCGGCAGCAATACAGCTTTGTGCAACACAATATACGGTAAATACGAGAACATAGAGGTCCTCTCCTTCGTAAACGACGTGCCCAGATACATGAAAGACTCAGATCTTATGATCTCGAAGCCAGGCGGCATAACGCTGTTTGAGGCCATTTCGGCGGAGTTGCCTTTGCTTATATTCAAGCCCTTCCTGCAGCATGAAAAACGCAACGGGGAGTTCATTTTGGAAAACGGTATCGGCGACGTGCTTCCGGAGGATGAGAGTGATTGGACGGAAAAAATTAAAGAAATGCTCAACAGCGGAGATAAGCTGCGCGATATGCGCGCAAATATGCATAATCTGAAGTCTGTTTTGGATGAAAGCGCGCTTCCGATGCTGCTCAGACAGTTCGAAAGGCAGAGCGTCAGCGCATGATCAGAATGATTTTATTGATTTTGTGTTTAATTGTCCTTCTATTTGTGATATATTGTATCCTACCTACCGTATATTATCTTCACATAAAAAAAGCTCCTTTTTCCTCGGCCGTAAACAAAAAGAAAATCATACTCTCGTTCGATGACGGACCTGATATGCGTTATACGCCGGAGCTGCTTGACAAGCTGGACAAAAATAATGTCCGCGCGGTGTTTTTCGTGGTCGCGGAGAAAGCGAGGGAAAACCCGGATTTAATCAGGCAGATCTCCGAACGCGGACACATGATTGGGTTCCATTCGCTCGAGCATCGAGACGTGTGGCGTAAAAGTCCGTTTTATCAGGTGAGAGAGTTTAAATCCGGGCTCGAGATCCTCAGAACTATGGGCTGCAAGGTGTCTTATTACAGGGCACCGTGGGGACATCTGAACCTGATTTCACTTTTACTTTCAAAAAAATACGGCCTCGGGATAATTCTCTGGACGGTGATGGCGCAGGATTGGGAAAAGGATAGTACCGCGCTTCGGGTGACAGAGAGACTCAGGAGAAGAATCGGAAAGGGCGGAGTGATCTGCCTTCATGATTCGGGCTGCGGTAAAGGAGCGGCAGAGGGCGCGCCCGCGCATACGGTCAGGGCCGTATCCATGTTTCTTCCCGCGCTTATCGACGAGGGCTTCGAGTTCGTCCTGCCGAATTGACCGGGCGACGGCGCGCTCCGGGGATGAATACGGCAATTCCGCTTAATGCCAGAATCCATGGAGGCTTCGCGCTCATGAAAAATAGAAAAAGCCTGTGGAGCCTTATTTTTTTGCTGCTTCTCATCTTCCTGATGTTTTATTTTCTGCTGAGAGGGCATGAGATAGGAAAGCTTGTTAAAACGGCGGCCCAGACAAATCCCCTGTACCTGATTGCAGGTCTGTTTCTGATGTTCATTTTCGTGGCCAGCGAGGGCGTCGGCATACAGGTCCTTCTCAACGCGCTGAAATACAGACAGTCGTTCCGAAAATGTCTCAAATACTCATTTATCGGCTTTTATTACTGCAATATTACGCCCTCCTCCGGCGGACAGCCGGTGCAGATTTATTACATGACCAAAGAGGGCATAGAGTTCGGCGACTCCTCGCTGTGCATTATGCTGATCTCTATTGCATACCAGATAGGCATATTGTTTATATGCCTGTTCGCGCTGATAACAAGATACGGCTTTATCATGAGCAATCTCGGCGTAGTCAGGTATTTTTCAATATTTGGGGCTCTGGTCAATCTCTTTGGCGTGGCGTTTTTTGTATCCACCACGTTCCACAACAATTTTCTTGAGCTTGTTGTCTCGCTTATCATAAAGTTGCTGACGAAGCTCAGAATAATTAAGGAGCCGGACAAATGGAGAGAAAAAATCAATGTCCAGCTTGAAAGGTACAGGGACGGCGCCCGTTTTATCAGAAAAAATCCCAGAGTCCTCCTGATAACACTGCTCACCATAATCATCCAGATACTCTCGCGCCTTTCGGTTGCCTATGCCGTATACAAAGCCTTCGGACTGAACGGCTGCGGCTTTCTGGACATACTGGCGCTGCAGGCCTTTCTCGCCTTGGGCGTCGAATACCTGCCGATACCCGGCTCGGTCGGGGCAGCGGAGGCTGGATTCTACAAAGTCAACGGGGTTATTTTCGGCTCTGACAGGGTGATACCGGCGACGCTTCTCACGCGCGGAATCAGTTTTTACGCCTTCCTGCTGATCAGCGGCACGGTTTCGATTTTTGCGCATATTTCACTAACGCGACGCCTGGCGAGGGAAAAAGAAACCAAAGAGAAAGCGGAAATAACGTAAGGTGATTGTTTATGGAAAATAAAAAGATACTGGTTGCCGACGACAACGCCGAAATCCGGGAATTTGTGCGCGTACTTCTTGAGAGCGAGGGCTACACGATTATTGAGGCGACCGACGGAGACGAGGCGGTCGCAAAGACCGACGACAGCGTCGACCTGATTATTCTTGATGTCATGATGCCGGTAAAATCCGGGTTCAAGGCCTGTATGGAGATACGGGAAAAAACAAAGGCACCGATGCTGTTCCTGACGGCAAAAACGCAGGATTCCGATAAGGCACTCGGCTTTTCTATGGGCGGCGACGACTATCTGTCGAAGCCCTTTTCTTATACTGAGCTCGTATCGAGAGTCAAGGCGCTTTTGAGGCGCTATTACGTGTATCAGGGCAAGTCTTCCGATGTGGACGGCAGCTTTCTGAAAATCGGAGTTATGAGAATCTGCACAAACGCAAATCAGGTGTTTATCGGCGAGAAGGAAGCATTCCTGACCGACATAGAGTACAGACTGCTTGTCCTTATGTCCAAGAACAGGGGAAAAACGTTTTCCGCGCAAAACCTCTATGAGAGCGTTTGGAACGAGCCGTATCTCTACTCTTCAAACAACACGGTCATGGCGCACATCAAGAATATCAGAAAAAAGCTTGGAGACGATACGCAGAATCCGAGCATCATAAAAACGGTTTGGGGAAGGGGTTACAAGATTGAGTAAACGGAAATTGTCTTTACAGCCCTCTCGGCTCGGGCTTCAGATTCTGCTCTTCTTTGCCATTGCCGTAACCGTTGCCGTTGCCGTATATTTTCTCACCGAGCACTATTCCGGCGAATACATTTCATCACATTTCGACAATTCAAAAGCGATACAGAACCAGACGAAGCAGGAGCTTGACAATTTCCAGTACTTCGTTACGACAAATGGGATCTCAACAGACAACAATGTGGCGATCAAAAACTGGGTAAAGGGCGAGAAGTACCTTCTTATCAACATTTATAAGGATGAATATCTCGTTTACAGCTCAAATTACCCGGATTATTCCGTGAGTACCAATAAGTTCAAGATCGATGAGGTGACGCCCACGTACCGGCGTCTCTACAATGTGAATTTTTCGGACGGGAAGGCACAGGTCGGGATATATTATTTCGCGGCGCTGAAATACTATGATATTGCCGAGGCGGTTGAACTGGTGCTCGCGTTTGTCTGTTTCGTAGTGATATTTCTGGTGCTGATCTCTTCAAAATTCAAATATATCAGTAAGCTTCAGGGCGAACTGAAAGTGATCGAAAGCGGAGATCTCGATATACCGGTGACTATAAAGGGAAACGACGAAATTTCTCTCCTCGCCCGCGGCATCGACGAGATGCGCGTATCCTTTGCAGAACGTATTAAGAGCGAGAAAGAGGCAAGACGGGCAAACAGCGAGCTCATCACTTCGATCTCCCACGACCTCAGGACGCCGCTGACAATCCTGATCGGTGATCTGGACGTAATTTCCGGCAAGAAGTATAAAACGGACGAGCAGTTTGCCCGCTATATTGAAAACAGCAGGAAGAAGGCTTACCAACTCAAGGAACTTTCGGATAAGCTTTTCGAATACTTTCTGGTGTTCGGAAGCGAATATCAGGAGCCCGTGATGGAATCCGTGAACTGCGGAACGCTGATGACCCAGCTCATAGGAGAATACTCTCTGTCGCTGGAGGACCGCGGTTTTCAGGTCGAAATTTCCGGCACCTCGGAGGACTGTCTGATGGAGGCAAATGTGATCGCCGTACGGCGGGTATTCGATAATCTTTTCAACAATATCCTGAAGTACGCGGAGACCGGTTCCAAGGTCAGTATCGCGCATGAAAGAAGCGGCGATATTTTGTCAGTAAGGATAAGAAATCGGATAGGAAAGGTGCCCGAAAAGGTCGAAAGTACGAATATCGGTCTTGCAACCTGCGAGAAGATAATGGTTCAGCACGGAGGAATCTTTTCGGTGTCAAAAACTGACGCCGAGTTTATCGTGACATTGGGATTCAGGGTAAATGACCCTTGACGCGAGCGCTCACCGGAAAACATCAGTTTTGCGGGGAGCGCTATCCTTGTTCCGCCCTTCAGGACGGCGTGCTCTTCGGCCCAGAATGTTCTGAAAAACAAAATGACCCGGATTTCTCTGGGGCGGAGTCGCCACCGAGCCATTGGGCTGAAAAGCATTGAATAATTTCCGCATTTGTGGTATATTTTAGTAAAGCTGGCAAGCAGGTTACCGGTTTATGACCCTTTGGCCAGGACGGTAGCTCTGCTCCGTATATTAACGGGAGAATCTGATGCTTCATACTATTTCTCCAATTTATGACAAGAACTCAAGGGTGCTGATTCTTGGCTCGTTTCCGTCCGTAAAATCACGGGATATCGGTTTCTATTACGGGCACCCGCAAAACAGATTCTGGCGTGTGATATCGTTTCTCCTCGGACGCGAAACACCCGACTCAAAAGAGGAAAAAAGGGCCATGCTTCTTGAAAACAATATCGCACTCTGGGATGTGATAGCAAGCTGCGATATTGTCGGATCAGATGACGGCAGCATAAGGAATGTCACGGCGAACGACCTTGGCCTGATTATCGGCACAGCCGACATCGGACGCATCTTCACTAATGGCGGCACCGCATTTGCACTTTACGGGAAATTCTGCCGCGACCGGACCGGGATTCCGGCTATACGCCTGCCCTCTACGAGCCCGGCGAATGCGGGCTACAGTCTGGACAGACTGATTAAAGCTTGGGAAAGCGTAATCGATAGCATCAAATAGGTGGACCATAATAATATTATGTAAACTAACGCTGGGAGACTTTACCTATGGTTGAGAGAATCAAGATGGGCTATGCAAACTGCTATCTCGTTTCCGGAGAGGGGGGCTCCATCCTTGTCGACAGCTGCAATTATAAGGACGGGGAGAAGATTTTTAAGCGTGTAAAGGACAAAAATGTCAAACTCATACTTTTAACGCATTGCCACTTTGATCATGTGAGTTCGGCCGAATATCTGTCAAGAAGGCTTGGCGTACCCATCGCCATGAGCAGAGAGGACGCGCACCTTATCGGTAACGGAGAAGCGAGCATCCTAAAGGCACATACTCCTCTCGGCAGGATAATGGCACGCTTTTCCCGCGGCGTGCTGACTAGGGCGACCTATTCAAAATTTACTCCGGAGCTATGGCTGGAGGAAGGACAGAAACTTTCGGAATACGGCGTCAGGGCTAGCGTGGTCGCGCTGCCCGGCCACACTAAGGGCTCAGTCGGAGTGCTTACGGATGAGGGCGACTTTATCGTTGGAGACGCGGTGTTCAACATGCTTCACCCGACGGGCTCGCGACTTTATGAGGACAGGGAGACAATGGAGCACAGTTTTGAGAAGATACGGAAGAGCGGAGCCGTGAACGTGTACATGGGACACGGCAACCCAATTCCGGCGAATAAGCTGAAAAGCTGAGCGGCAAAAGCGACAGGCAAAAATGTCGCTTTTGCATTATTTTTAGGGTTTCGTCAAATAATAATGCAGAGAAGGCCGAAAAGAAGGTGAGCTTATGCGGCTTGGAGACGAGAATCCCAGGCTCGAGGGCGAGGGCGCGGACGGAGCATTCTGCGAGCTGAACTCGCTGGAGTCAAATACCGAGATGACAGGATTTGCGCCGGCAATGCGGCCGGGAGCAGAGGAAGATTATCAGTCCCGGGAATTGCGTGCGCATACGGACGGAAAAGGTACAAGACATTCGAAGAATAAAAAAAAATGACGTTAAAACGCGCGCCGGCCAAGGCGCGCGTTTTTATCTATTTTTTCAGGATCGGAAGCCAAACCCCACATTGTAGTCGGGAGGGGACGGATCGCCCTCCGGGTAAACCTCGATATCCGGCGCGTCGGCGTATTCGTAGCCGGAGACGGGCAGCCACTCGGAGACGATGCGCGTCTGAGCTCCTGTATGGCTCCGGGCATGGGACCGAGACACTCAAAGATTGCCCAAGTGCAGGCCGGGACGGTATACTCTGCCATTCCATCGGGCAGAGGCCCGTCGGAAGCGACGGAGATATAGTAGTCGAAATCCCTGCCGCAGTCTGCAGAGCATACTCCGAGTATTGCCCGGGGAGCCTTGCCAATCATTCCGCAAAGCCTGGTAACCAAACCGGCCTGATACGCTTCATTCCAAAACAGCGGAATCTGTGCAAAGTTCTCTTCAACAGGGAAAACCGCGCAGGGCCTGATGGGACTTGCATAGAAACGCCTGATTCTGTTATGATAGAAAAGTATGAATACGGGAATCGGGGGGGATTTCAGATAAGACTTTTTATCGCGATCAATTTTTCAAGCGAGATCAGGAAAGAATTGCTTCTTGCCGTAGAGCGCCTGCGCGGACAGGCGACCTCAGGGAACTTTACAAGACCCGAAAATCTGCACCTGACGCTCGCGTTTATCGGGGAATCCAACGATATAAAAACGATAAGCGGAGCAATCGGACGATGCCGGTCGGATCCGTTCGAATTGACGATTGGCGGAGCTGGTCATTTTGGAAACCTGTATTGGGCGGGGATAGAGGATAACCCAAAGCTGAAGGCGCTCGCAGAGAGCCTCTGCGGCGATCTGAGAGCCCATGGCTTTCAAATGGAGGAGCGCGCCTTCAAGCCGCATATTACGCTTGCAAGACAGCTGACGTCGGACAGGCCGATTGAAATAGACATACCGAAGACATCGATGAGCGTTTCACATATTTCGCTGATGAAGTCCGAACGGATAAACGGAAAACTCACCTATACAGAGGTTTGCGGATGCGATCTACGAGAGTCATAGGTACGGGTGAGAAGTGTTCTTATCTTCGTTTGCTGCAGGCGCAATACCGGAAAAGGCTGCGGCTTTTCGGAAGCGCTCCGAGGCGGAGAGCAGGAAAATCGCCGCGGCGCTCTCGGCGGTCAACGCCGCTATCAGCATGGTATACGACAGGAAGCCGCTCGTTGCACCGTAAAGAGCGGCGAAAAATGAGAGAATAAGACATAGCGTACAGAGAACGGAGGCTTTTTTCGTAGTCTCCGCTTTGGGATAAGCGGCAGCGCGCAGCCCCGATGAGGAAGCTGCCGCGGCGAGAAGAGCGGCAAGAATCGAGGCGGCGCAGAGATACAGAGCCGTTTTGTACTTTTTGGAATCGTCAGAGAATTTTTCATCAAGAGCGGTACTGACGGCGTTTATGAGCTCGGTGCCATCGGCTATTTTATCGGATACCGCCTTGTCCTGCGAGAGAAGAGTGAGCCCCGTATCGACCTCCGACTGCAGAGCGTCGTAGGCAGCGACAAAGGCCTGAGCCCTTTCGTAGTCGTTCAGCTTGGCCTTGGCGGCCTTCAGGCGAATCGTTCCGTCGTCAAGAATTTTTTGGGTTTGTGCGATAGCCGGTGAGTCAAGCTGTCCCGCTGCTTTTGCTGCTTCGAATTGGGCCGATTTTGCGTCATATGAGTCCTTCAGTATCTCGTAAGCGGCCTTGTCGGACTCGTATTTTGTTTTGTCGGCCTTTAAAAAAGCTTTCTCCGCCGAATATAAAGATCTTTGCGCATCGAGTTTTTCGGACTCCATCTGTATTTCAGATATTTTTGCTTTGATTTTAGCATTCTCACTGTCGGCGGTGCCTTTTTCCCTTATTGTGTCGGATATTCCGAAAGCCCCCGCCGTGATGCCGAAGAGACAGACAAAAAGCATGAGTATTCCGGCAAACCTGAGTACATTTTTACTCTTCATAACATGACCCTCCCGAATTATATTGCTAGCGGAATAAGATCAGTATATAATTACAAAGCGTGAGAAATATGGCAAAAAGGGGGATGTCCGATGAAGATCGGGGGTAGGACTTCTGAGGAGACAGCGGCATTCATACCGCATCCGCTGGACTTTTTCCTCGCAAGTACGGCAGAAGGAAATTGAATATGGACGAAAAGAGAAGCAAGGGAGAACAGCCTATGCCGGAAAAACCGATATTTGCCCTGATGTATGACTTTGACAAGACGCTTTCGCCCAGGGATATGCAGGAATACGCGTTTATTCCGGATATTAAAATGACGCCGGAGGATTTCTGGGCCGAGTGCAACAGGGTCATGCGCGATAACAGGATGGACCAGATTCTGGCCTGCATGTACGTGATGCAGAAAAAGACAAAAGGGAAAATGCTTTTCACGCGGGACACTCTGCGCGAGCTCGGAAAGAACGTAGTTTTGTTCGACGGCGTAAAGACCTGGTTCCGGAGAGTGAACGCCTATGCCGATAAGCATGGGATGAAGGCGGAACACTATATCATTTCATCGGGGCTAAAGGAGATAATCGAGGGAACCGAGATAGCAGGCGAGTTCGAGCAGATATATGCCGCTGAGTACTGCTATGACGACGACGGTGTGCCCTGCTGGCCTTCAATGGCCGTGAACTATACAAGCAAGACGCAGTTTCTATACCGAATAAACAAGGGCATCTTCGACGTGACCGAAAACGACGGCCTTAACGAGTTCATGCCGGAGGAAAAGAGGCGGGTCCCCTTCCGCAATATGGTATATATTGGCGATGGAATGACGGACGTGCCCTGCATGAAGCTTGTCAGGGCAAACGGGGGACATTCCATAGCGGTTTATCAGAATGACAGGGCGGCTGTAAATGAGCTGCTTTTGGGCGGCCGAGTTGATTTCGCAATGAGGGCGGACTATAGTAAGGACAGTGCGCTTGAAAGTACCGTTTTCGCGATAATAGATCAGGCCGAGGCCGTCAATCACACCACTACTCTGCACGCAAGGTGTATGGAGCAGGCGCGCGGTGAGCAGGAGGCAAGGAAACTTATGGAATGGCGAAATTCAATTGAGAGAGAATGAAAGGAAGTCGGAATAATGGATAACGTGAAATTTGCGGTTTATGACTTCCCGTGCGGGCGACTGAAGATTGGGTATACTGACAAAGCAATCCGATATGTGCGGAAGACGGAAGAAAGGGAAGGCGGAACCCCCTCGGAACTGAGTGAGCTTGCCGCAAAGGAGCTGAGCGAGTATTTCGCCGGTGAGAGAAGAAGCTTTGATGTGCCGTTGGATTTGCAGGGCACCGAGTTCCAGAGGAAGGTCTGGCAGGCGCTCTCGGAGATCCCTTATGGCGAGACGAGAAGCTATAGGGAGATCGCGGAGGGAGTCGGAAACCCGAAGGCCTGCCGCGCGGTCGGCGGAGCCAATAATAAGAACCCCGCAGTCATCATCATACCTTGCCACCGCGTTATCGGCGCGGACGGCGCTATGGTGGGCTACGGGGGTGGAATCGAAATGAAGCGGCTGCTTCTTGAACTCGAGAGGAAAAACTCGGGATGAACAACATCTATGAGGAATACAGACAAAGACTCGTAGCGCTGGCCGAGCCCGCCTATAAGGATTTTAATTTGTCACTTATGCCCGGAACGGACAATTTGCTCGGAGTCAGGATGCCGGCGCTGAGAAAGCTGGCGAAAGAACTGGCACAGGGAGATTGGCGGGAATATTTTGAACGCAACAGGGACAGGTATTTTGAGGAGACCATGCTTCAGGGCATGACGATAGGTTGCCTTAAGGAGGATCTGGAAACCGTGCTCGAAGAGTCGAGAAAATTCCTTCCGAAGATAAGCAACTGGGCGCTGTGCGACAGCTTCTGCGCCGGCCTGAAGATCGCCAGAGAGAATAAGGAGTGCTTCTGGGAGCTCATTGGAGACTGTATCAGGTCGGACAAGCCCTATTACATACGCTTTGCCGTTGTCATGATGCTGGAATACTTCATTGATGAGACTTACCTCTTAGAGATGCTGCTGAGGCTGGACGGGGTTGAAAACGACGATTACTATGTAAAAATGGCCGTAGCCTGGGCGGTCTCTATGTGCTATGTGAAATTTCCGGGAACTACGTTGAAGTATCTGAAAGATTGCCGCCTTTCGGACTTTACCTATAACAAAGCGCTGCAGAAGATATGCGAATCATTCGTACCCAGCGAGAATGAAAAGGCGCAGATCAGGAGCATGAAACGGCCGGTGTCCAGGCGGAAACAAAAAAATAGATAACGCCTTCTTTTCCGAAAACGGAAGAGAAGGCGTTTGTCAATTATAAAATTTTGCGCTTGCACAGTGCGAGGACGAAACGATGGCTTCTATCTCCGGAAAGCCCTTTTTTAGCATCTCCGCAAGGACGGGAACGATGACATTTTCGGTGCTGAAGTGGTCAGCGTCGATTAGGTTCAGGTTCAGCTCCCTTGCCGCAAGGAACCTGTCGTATTTCACATCCGCTGTCACAAGAGTGTCGCAGCCAAGCTTTATTGCCTGCTCGATAAATTCGCCTCCCGAGCCTCCGCAGAGGGCCACCCTGTAAACAGGCGTCCCGGCGTAATGGTAGCGCAGCCCGTTTGCTTTCAGCGAGGATTGCACCATGCGCAAATAATCGTCAAATTCGATTGGGGAGGAGAGGTGGCCGTAGCGCCCCATACCGTATTCTCTGCCGTCCGACGTAAACAGGGGCCCCTCAAGCCAGCCCTCGGCACGGACATCGAGTTTCTCGGCCAGAACGTCGTTGACGCCTCCGGGGACCGCATCCAGATTTGTGTGCTGACAGAAGCCCGAGATACCGCAAGAAAGCATTTTTACAATCTTTTTTCCAATAAGGCTGTCGTCGCTGACCTGCTTGAGGTCAAAGTAGAGCGGGTGGTGGGACAAAATTATCTGAGCGTCGGCGCGGACGGCTTCGTCTATGACTTCATCGGTGATGTCAAGCGCGATTACCGCTTTTCTGACTTCGGCATCGTTAATTCCGACAAGAAGGCCAACGTTGTCAAAATCCATTTTCATCTCCGGCGGCACAAGAGCCGTAAAATAACTGACGATATCTCTGACCTTAGGCATTTTGACCTCCAAAATCTTTATTATAGCCTTCTAATCTGAACTGCAGGAGCGCGAAGAGGATTGCTTCCGTTTCGATAGCCCGCTGCCTGTCCTCCGGCTTTGAAGAAAGGCTGAGTCCGTCTCCCGCGTGTTTTTCTCTATTGATGAGAAAATCGAGGCGCTCCGGATAGAACGGGTCCCCCGATATGAGCTCCCTGTGCCCCGTAAGGAGCTCGGCAGGGGAGTATGGCATATCCGCTCCGCCCTGAGCGGTCAGAAGCTCATACAGAATGCCATCCTCGACAAGGTGTTCCGATAGTACTTTATAGCCGTTCTCATAGAGCCAGGAGCGCAGAAAGGACGCTTTGGACATCGGCTGAAGAATCAGAAGCCGTCCGTCAAGCTTTGTCCAGGGAGCGGCTGAAAGTATCGACGCGATGGTTTCTCCGCCCATGCCGGCGATGATAACGGTGTAAATACCGTCGGAGTCAAGCGTGCGAAGTCCGTCGCAGAGATGAAAGGAGATTTTACCGTCCAGCCCGTATTCCGAAGCCGTCTGCCTCGCGTGCTCGAGCGGACCTTCATTAATATCAGTTGCGAACAGCCCTCCGACGTGCCCGCGCAAAGAGAGACGAACAGGGATATAACCGTGGTCGGTGCCGACGTCTGCGACGCCGCCGAATCCGGGAACGAGCCGGACTATTGCCTCCAGCCTCGGGGAAAGCTTGATTTCGGCCAAAACGATACCTCCAAATACAAGAAACCGTTTCATGCTTCCGACTCTGTGCGGGAAGCAGAAAGCTCCCGCATAAAGTTGCGAAGACTTGAAACGGTATTCCGTATGCAATGAAGAATTATTTCTTTTGTGCTTCCTGCTGCTCAAGATAAGCGTTTACCTGCATGACAAAATCGTCAGCGTCAAAACCGTGCGCGGCGCAGGCCTGCTCGATCGTCTCACCGGAAGCGAGGGAACAGCTCAGGCAGTGCATTCCGATTGCGGTGAAGAACGGCGCGGTCTGCGGAGCATTTTCCAAAACTTCCATGAGAAGTGAATCTTTTGAAATAGTGTACAATTCGCATACCTCCTGATTTATTATGTGGATATTATACTCATTAAGTATGAAAAAAGCAAGCCATTTCGAAAAACACAATAAAAAAGAGAACAGAAAATCTGTCCTCTTTGGAGGCGCCACCCAGATTTGAACTGGGGACTCGCGGATTTGCAGTCCACTGCCTTACCACTTGGCTATGGCGCCATATAAAATTAAAACGCGCCGGTGTGGGAAAAAGTAATTTGGGGTCAGGACCCCAAACCATTCAGAATAATCTCATCGCCCGCTGCAAAATTGCAGCGAAGCTGAAATTTTGGAGCGGGCGACGAGATTCGAACTCGCTACCTCCACCTTGGCAAGGTGGCGCTCTGCCAAATGAGCTACGCCCGCAAATGTCCCCGCCAAATGAATGTTCTTCTGACGGGGTGGTGCCTCCGGTCGGAATTGAACCAACGACACGAGGATTTTCAGTCCTCTGCTCTACCAACTGAGCTACAGAGGCTTATAAGGGACACTATTGCGTCCCTTGGCGACCGAGAAGGGGCTCGAACCCTCGACCTCCAGCGTGACAGGCTGGCGTTCTAACCAACTGAACTACTCGGCCATAAACCAATAGAATACAGGAAAGCTGCCGCATTTAAGGCAATGGTGGGAACAACAGGACTTGAACCTGTGACCCCATGCTTGTAAGGCATGTGCTCTCCCAGCTGAGCTATGCTCCCATGCCGGCAAATCCTCAAGCGGCTTTGCCAGTATACTAAATTATTCAGCAATTGTCAAGGTAATTTTATCATTTTTTTACCTTTCGTGCTCGTAGGGTGAAGGGATAAACCCGCGGATTTCGTCTGGTGTGAAGGTATAGACCTCGTTGCAGAACTGACAGCGGACCTCGGCGTTTTCTTCGCTTTCGGCGAGCTCTTCAAGGGCTTCATTGCCTATGCTTGCTATCGCGCGGGAAACGCGCTCACGGCTGCAGCCGCAACGGTAACATACCGGCTTACACATGAGTATCTCGGGAGATAAGCCGTCGAGAACGAGCCGGATAAGATCCTGAGCGCCGCCGTACTGCAGAATATCCGTAATCTGCCCCATTTTTCTGATGTTGGTCTCTATTACATCAATAAGCGAATCCGGCGCGCCAGGCATCAGCTGTACCACAAACCCGCCCGCACAGACAATTGAGAGATCGGTGCCGACAAGAACTCCTAGACCGCAGGCCGTTCCGACCTGCTCGCTCTCGGCAAAAAAGTAGGTAAAATCCTCAGCGATCTCGCCGGAAACAAGCGCGGTCGAACCAATGTAGGGCTCCTTGAGTCCGAGATCGCGGCTCACCGTGAGGGTCCCGTCGGAACCGACGGCCCCGCCGACGTCCAGCTTGCCGTTTTCCTTGAGAGGCAGATCGACATATGGGTTCTGCACATAACCGCGGACATTCCCGCCGCTGTCCGAAACCGCGATTAAGCTTCCGAGAGGGCCTCCGCCGTTAATGCGGACGGTGAGCGTTGCATCGTCCTCCTTCAGCATATCACCCAGTATGGAGGTGGCGCAAAGCGTCCTGCCGAGCGCGGCCGCGGCAACCGGACTAAGCCCATGAATCTGCCGGGCTCTCTCGACAATATCCCTTCCGCTGATCGCGGATATTTTTATAAGTCCGTCTCCGGTGACGGCGCGAATTATTTCATCCATACCTGTCTCTTTCAATGTGCGGTGTTTTCGGCAATAATGAACACGCGGCCAAGCTCGTTCTGCGGGCCATCGCTGCGCTTTTCCGCATTTGTGAATCCGGCCTCGCTCAAAAGTCTCAGAAGCCCCTCCGGTTCGTGGGAGTATTCGATATGCTCCTCAAACGAACGCTGCCAGAACCTTCCTCTGCGGGTGAAAATGTCCATGCCGTAGTACAGCGCGCTTTCCTTTGTGGAATAGTCTGCCCGCCACAGACAAAGACAATTCTCGTCCTCATCGACAGAGGTGAAGCCGTCGAGAGAGCGCAGGCGCTCCGGAGAATTGATATCGAAAATGAGGAGGCCGCCGGGTTCTATAAAAAGATGCAGGAGATGAAAAAGCTCGGGAAGATCCGCGGAGGGAAGATAATTCACGGCGTCAAGACAGCTGAGGGCGGCGTCGACCGTACCATAGAGGTCGAGCTCGGTCATGGATTGGCAAAGGAAGAGCGGCGGTATGACGTCGGAGAGTTCAGAAAATTTTTCCTGGGCAATGCAGAGCATGTCCGAGGAGGCATCGGCGGCGACCATCTCATAACCGCGCTGCGCCATAATGACCGTCAGCGAGCCGGTACCGCAGCCGATGTCAAGAAGCGACCTGACCTTTTTCCCGCGTTCTTTAAATATTTTTTCGTAATAGTCTGCAAAGTCGGCATAGCAGACATCGTTGGTAAACTTGTCATAGACCGGAGCAAGTGGACCATATGCGCTCATATTAATACAGTACCTTTCTTTATAGAGACGAAAAACGGCCATGCTTTTCAATGGCCGTTTAACAGATAATTCGGTGTTTTTCGACGTATGTTAATTCGCGTCATCCTGATCGGCCAGACGCTTGAACACATACGCATACCCTTCCTTACCGTATTGCAGACTGCGATTCACCCGGCTGATTGTCGCGCTGCTGGCGCCGGTCTTTTCGAGGATTTCATTGTAAATACAGCCCTTGTTCAGAAGGGAGGCCACCTGATAACGCTGTTCCATAGCTTGGAGTTCCGTTATGGTGCAGAGGTCATCAAAGAAGTCCATGCATTCCTCGACGGTTTTCAGGGTAAGTATGGCCCGGTACATTTCTTCGTTGCGGGGTTTTTTAGTTTGTTTATTCATAAAAACACCACCTATCTTTTTCAGTGTTCATGGAAAAGCAGCCGTCGGATTTCACACTCAATCATTTTATATCAGTAAATGATGAAAGTAAAGTGCAAATTTACTCCTTGCAAAAGAAAGAGATATAATATACAATAGATCGGCATGAAAAATATGACTATTTTCTATTCTAAGAGGTGAAACCCATGGTTAAGGCTATTGTCGGCGCGAACTGGGGCGATGAAGGAAAAGGCAAGATAACGGATGTTCTGGCGGAAAAGTCGGATATCGTTATCCGCTTCCAGGGCGGTGCCAATGCAGGTCATACCATTATCAACAGCTACGGCAAGTTTGCTCTCCACTCGCTTCCGTCCGGAGTATTTTCTCCGCGGGTTACCAACATTATCGGAAACGGAGTGGCTCTGAATATACGGACTTTTACCGAGGAAGTGGACGCCCTTCTTGAACGCGGCGTACCGTTGCCGAAGATTGTTGTATCGGAACGCACTCAGGTCGTTATGCCTTATCATATCCTTTTTGATGGTTATGAGGAGGAAAGGCTGGGCGGAAAAGCCTTCGGCTCGACAAAATGCGGCATTGCGCCCTTCTATTCCGACAAGTTTGCAAAGATAGGCTTTCAGGTAAATGAGCTTTTCGAAGACAATCTCATGAAGGCCCGACTGAAGAACGTGTGCGAAATCAAGAACGCGCTACTCGAACATCTTTACCATAAACCGCTGCTGAATCCCGAGGAACTTTTCAGCGAGATGGTACGCCAACGCGAACTGATTAAGCCCTATGTCGGCGATGCGGATTCGATTATCCGCAAAGCGCTTGAGGAGGGCAGGGAGATACTTCTCGAGGGTCAGCTCGGAACGCTGAAGGACACCGATTTCGGGATATATCCCTTCGTGACTTCCTCAAACACACTGGCCGGCTACGGCAGTGTCGGAGCCGGCATCCCGCCTACGGAGATAAGCAGCGTTGTGGCCGTCACGAAAGCATACTCAAGCGCGGTCGGCGGGGGAGCCTTTGTCTCGGAACTCCACGGCGAAGAGGCGGAAACGCTCAGAAAACTCGGAGGAGACAACGGTGAATACGGCGCGACGACCGGCAGGCCGCGCAGAGTCGGCTGGTTTGACGCCGTGGCTACCCGATATGGCTGCCGCATGCAGGGGGCTACGGAGGCGGTCCTTACGGCTGTGGACGTGCTTGGCTATCTGGATGAGATCAAGGTCTGTGTCGCTTATGAGATAGACGGCGAGCTTACGACAGAATTTCCGGTAAGCTCGAAGCTGGACAGGGCAAAACCGGTGTACCGCACGCTTCCCGGCTGGAAAAGCGATATCAGAGGCAGCACGGATTACGCTTCACTCCCGGTGCAGTTGAAGGAATATATCGCTTTTATAGAAGATTTTATAAAAGTTCCGATAAAAATGATCTCGACCGGACCGAAACGCGGGGACATTGCGATAAGATAAGATGGATAAAAGAGGTCCGTTCGGGTTTCCGAACGGACCTCTTCCTGTCTGGACCTCAACTGCCGAGTACCTTCGCAAGCACGTCATTCATATCGTATAAGCCGGGAGCTTTAATATCTGCCAGAAAGAGGGCGGCCGAGATTGCGCCGCAGGCAAACACATCGCGGGAATAGGCGGTGTGCTTGAATTCAATGACTTCGTCAGTCCCGGCAAAAATAACCTCGTGCTCACCGACTATGGTGCCGCCGCGAATCGAGGAGATACCGATCTCGTTTTTGCCGCGCTTCTGCCTGACACCATGACGGTCGTAGACGTATTCGGACTCGTGGGGTAGGGCGGAGGCGACGGCGTCTGCAAGCATAAGTGCGGTACCGCTCGGCGCGTCCACCTTTGTGCGGTGGTGACGCTCAATGATCTCAACGTCAAAACTGTCACCGAGAACCGCGGCGGCTTTTTTAACGAGTCCGGTCAGAAGGTTAATGCCAAGTGACATATTGCCGGATCTAAAAATGGGAATGCAATCGGAAGCACTCTTTATTTGCAACAATTGCTTGTCAGAATAGCCAGTGGTGCATAAAACGCACGGAATTTTGCGAAAAGTGCAATACTTAAGCAAATTATCGAGAGAGGATGAATTCGAAAAATCAATGATTACGTCTGCTTCCCCACTGAATTCCATGGGATCTGCGTAAACAGGATAATCAGAGAGCTTTAACGCGTTTGTGTCAAAGCCGGCGGATATCGTTATATCCTCTCTCTGTGCGCACAGGCGCGTTATAGTCTGTCCCATCTTTCCGTTACAGCCGGATATTATTATCTTTGGCATATGAGTTCCCCCGTTCTGTTATATTTATCGGATAATTAAAAAGGGCGATTTTTATCGCCCTTTTTATTATTTAAGTTCAAGTCCGGCGCCCGTAAGGCTCTTTTTAAGTTTTTCGAGGTTTTCCGGTGCCATCTCAAAGAGAGGCAGTCTGAGGTCGCCGACATCCATTCCGAGAAGGTTCATCGCCGTCTTTACCGGAATGGGGTTCACCTCAATAAAGAGCTTTTCAAAGAGATCGGCATACCTGAAGTAGAGCTTGGTCGCGGCCTTGAAATCGTTTTCGAGGCAGAGCCTGCAGAGCTGGACGACGGCCTGAGGGACGATATTCGAGGCCACCGAGATGACGCCGAGAGCGCCCATGGACATCATTGGAACGGTGTTGTCATCGTTGCCGCTCCAGAAAAACAAGTCGTCCCCGCAGAGAGCGCGTGTGCGGGAATAGAGGCTGAAATCTCCGGACGCCTCTTTTACGCCGTTTATGTTTGGATGCTTTGAAAGAATTTTATATGTGTCCGCCGCGATGCCGATACTTGTCCGACTGGGAACATTATAAACGATCATGGGGATATCCACGCGGTCGGCGACCGTGGTGAAGTGCTGGACAAGGCCGCGCTGAGTGGTTTTATTGTAATAGGGAGTGACCATAAGTATTCCGTCCGCGCCGATAGCCTTGGCGCTCTCAGCAAGACGGACGCTGGTCATCGTGTCGTTGGAGCCGACCCCGGCGACAACCTTCATTCGGCCGGCTGTTTTTTTGACGCAGAAGTTGACAAGTTCCTCATGCTCGGGTATTGGCTGCGTGGCATTTTCTCCAGTTGTACCGCATACGACAAGGCAGGAAACACCGGATGCATACTGCTGTTCGATGAGCTCCGCCATTTTGTCGAAGTCGATTTTATATCCGCGGAAAGGGGTGACAATTGCGGTTCCTACACCGGTAAAGATGGGCGTTTTCATTAAAAAATGACCTCCTTAATGATTGGTTTCAATGTAACCCTCGGCGCATAGCAGCTCGGCAAGAAGGACTGCTCCGCCGGCGGCTCCTCTCAATGTGTTATGCGAGAGGCAGACAAATTTATAATCATACTGGGTATCCTCGCGCAGACGCCCTATTGAAACGGCCATTCCGTTTTCAAGATTTCGGTCGAGCTTTGTCTGAGGGCGGTTGTCTTCGGTGAAATAATGTAAAAACTGTTTTGGCGCGGTGGGAAGCCCGAGCTCCTGCGGGCGGCCCCTGAATTTTGCCCAACTCTGAAGAATCTGCTCCCTGGTGGGCTTTTTATCAAAGCTTGCAAAGACGGCCGCCATATGTCCGTCCGTACAGGCGACGCGCAGACATTGAGCGGTGATATCGGGCTTACACGCCGCTACGATGGCACCGTTTTCGATAGAGCCCCAGACCTTCATCGGTTCGCGTTCGGACTTTTCCTCCTCGCCGCCGATATACGGAATGCAGTTGTCAAGCATCTCAGGCCAGCGCTCAAAGGTTTTTCCCGCGCCGGAGATGGCCTGATAGGTGCATGCAAGAACTTTATTAAGCCCAAACTCCTCGCGAAGGGGAGAGAGCGCCGGGACATAACTCTGAATGGAGCAGTTAGATTTGGCGGCAATGAATCCGCGCTTGGTGCCGAGCCGCTTTCGCTGACTCTCGATTATTTTTATATGGTCGGGATTGATTTCCGGAATGACCATGGGAACGTCCGGCGTCCAGCGGTTGGCGCTGTTATTGGAGACTACGGCGCACTCACGCTTGGCGTAGGCCTCCTCCATGGCGATGATCTCGTCCTTCTTCATGTCGACGGCGGAAAAGATGAAGTCGACCGCGGAGGTGATCTCATCCATATCCGCAATGGCGTCTTTGACAACGAGAAGTTTTGCACATTCCGGAATGGGAACATCCATTGCCCAGCGCTCGGCAACCGCCTCAACGTAGGGTTTTCCGGCGCTGCGGGAACTTGCGGCCACCACCGTAAGCTCAAACCACGGGTGCTCCGCGATGAGGCAGATATAGCGCTGGCCCACCATACCGGTGCCGCCGATTATTCCGACTTTGTACTTCTTCATAGAGCAGATCCTTCCTTTAGCGGGACTATAATATATAATATTCGGCAGAAGTTCGAATAATGCGTATTCAAAAATTTGCCGCAATGCTTGTAAAACGGAGGGAATATGTAATATAATGTTGAAAATAGCGGGTCAGTCAACATAACATCCATATTATTTAAAAAATCGTACCACAAGCGGGCTGCTGCTGTCAATAAAAGTTCACCATGAATATTTAATACGAAAGCGGCGCTTTTTTGTAACATTAGCGAAAGGAATCAATTATGAAGCAAAAGCGAAAGATATTTTCAATACTGCTTGCCGGGTTCTTGGTCCTGCCTTCGGTTTTGTGTACCGGAAAAGCCGAGGCTGACAATGCGGTATATGTAAATGACGGAGGGAGCGTCCTGTCAGGCGGTCTGAGTTCCGCCTATGCGGTCGGAGGAAACGGAAGCGTTTCGGCTGCAGGCGGTACATATGTTATTACCGGAGACGGGATTCAGCAGATTGGACAGCCTTCGGCTCCGACGACAGGGGTTCCGGAGGACGGAGACGACGGAACTACCGTTAAAGTTAAGGTCTCAACGGCGAGGGTAGGGCTCTATTACTATTACAGCGATAAGAGAAATACCGCGCTGAGCTTCGCCAATCTCGAAAACAAGGTCGGCAGCGGGTATCAGCTCGGATACTACGATTCCGCGCGCTGTTTCCATTCGGTGGCGTCGACAGGCGTGACGACACTCACGATGACGCCGGATCTGAACACCGCGCTTCCCGCGGGAACGGTCGGCGCATATCATATAAAGCTGCCTACCGCCTATACAGATTTCATTTCGGTGCAGAAGGCGGCTGCAAAGTGTCCGGGAGGATTTCCTGCTTACATAAACGGCACATACTATGTAATGTCCGGTAATTACCAGAGCGCGAACGCAGCGGCGGCGGCAAAAGCCGCTTCGGGCCTGAGCGGCGACGTTTTCACAGGAAGCGCACGCAGTGTGCTTGTAACAAAAACCGGCACGACAACCATACTTTTTGAATTCGACTGTGGGACATCCGCGAATCTCGCCGTACATCCGGTCTCAAGCTCGAAGGCGGTGACCTGGTTCAAAAATTTAACATATTATGGCGATTTCGAGTATTTCCGCTGCGCCAGCGACAAGCTGACGGTGATAAATATCGTCAACATCGAGGACTATGTCAAGGGCGTCGTGACAGTGGAAATGTCTTCCTCCTGGCCTGTTGAGGCGCTGAAGGCGCAGGCCCTCTGCGCCAGATCATATTTTGCGACAAACGTGAATACCTATGCGGCCTACGGTTTCGATGTTACGGCGGACACTTATTCGCAGGCCTACAGAGGAACCGGCTCCGCGTCATTAAACAGCGACGCGGCGGTCGACGCTACCGCGGGGGAGTATGTCACTTACGGCGGTGCCGTATGCAGCACGCTTTTTTTCTCGTCCGACGGCGGAGGCACCGAGAACAGTGAAAACATCTTTACGAGCCCGCTGCCGTATTTGAGAGGAGTCTGCGATACATACGAGGCCGCGGTTCCGGATTCAATGAACAGATACAAGAGCTGGGAATACGATCTGACAGGCGCGCAGCTTGCCGTCAAACTCAAGAATTACGGCTACTGTGGCGGTGATGTGACAAGCGTACAGCCGTGCTACTCCAACACGAATAACGTTATCAAACTGGTTTTGACAGACGCGAATGGGGCTTCGGCAACGCTGACCAAGCTGAGCTGCTCCTCGGCTCTTGGGCTTCCGAGCGTCCATTATACGGTCACGCAGTCCGCGGGCACTTTTGTATTTAAAGGCGGCGGATGGGGGCACAATGTGGGAATGAGCCAGTTCGGGGCTTACGCGATGGCGCAGTTCTATAATCTGAACTACAGACAGATTATCAGATTTTATTATACCGGGGTCAATATTTCAGACGGAGTGATGGCGTGACAGGCTCACGCCATTGCCATGATAGGGAATAAATTATTCTATTAGCACACAGGAGCATTGGATATCAATGAAAACATCGGATTTTTACTATGACCTGCCCGAAGAACTGATCGCGCAGACGCCGCTGGAAAGGCGCGATGCCTCAAGGCTGCTGCATCTGGACAGGATTACCGGAGAGACTGAGCACAGACATTTTTATGACCTGCCGGACTATCTGAAAAAGGGAGACTGCCTCGTCCTGAACGACTCCCGAGTTCTTCCCGCGAGGCTTATCGGCAGGCGGGAGACCGGAGGAGTCATCGAAGTCGTCCTGCTCAGGGATATGGGGGACGGTGTCTGGGAGTGCCTGACACGGCCAGGGAGAAAAACAAAGCCGGGCACGAAGCTGATTTTCGGCGGCGGAGAACTGTGTGCCGTGGTGACGGATTCCTGCGAGGGCGGGAACAAACTGCTGAAATTCGAATTTGAAGGGATTTTCCTTGAGGTTCTTGAAAGACTGGGAAAAATGCCCCTGCCGCCTTATATAAAAACTGAGCTTCAGGACGGCGAGCGCTATCAGACGGTCTACTCGCGCGAGGTGGGCTCGGCTGCGGCACCGACGGCCGGCCTTCATTTCACGAAGGAACTATTGGGGACCATAGCGGAAAAAGGCGTCAAAATCTGCTTCGTGACGCTCCATGTCGGGCTCGGAACCTTCAGACCGGTCAAATGCGACGACATTGAGAAGCACGAGATGCATGCCGAATACTGCATCATACCCGCCGTGACCGCCAGAACGGTCACGGAAACCAAGCTCGCGGGCGGCCGAATAGTCTGCGTCGGCACGACGTCATGCCGCACCCTCGAGAGCTTTGCCAGAGAGGACGGAAGCCTCCCAGAAACGTCCGGATGGACGGACATATTCATATATCCCGGCTATAGGTTTAAGTGCATGGATGCGCTTGTGACGAACTTCCATCTGCCCGAGAGTACGCTCGTGATGCTTGTCTCCGCTTTTGCCGGCAGGGAACATATCCTAGACGCCTATGCCGAGGCGGTGAAGGAGAAATACCGCTTTTTTTCTTTTGGCGACGCAATGTTCATCGAATAGTCCCAAACAAAATTAATTACCGGGAGATCAAAAATTGTTCAGAGTTATTAAAACAGAGGGACACGCCCGCAGAGGCGAGTTCACATGTCCGCACGGGACCGTCCAGACTCCGGTCTTTATGAATGTCGGAACTCAGGGCGCTATTAAGGGCGGAATTGCCGCGCCGGAGCTTAAGGAGCTCGGATGCCAGATCGAGCTTTCCAACACATACCACCTGCACGTAAGACCCGGCGACGAACTGATCAGGCGCCGCGGAGGCCTCCACAGATTTATGAACTGGGACGGACCTATCCTCACCGACAGCGGAGGCTTTCAGATTTTTTCGCTTGCGGAGCTTAGAAAGATCAAAGAGGAGGGAGTGAGCTTCAACTCGCATATCGACGGACGGAAGATCTTCATGGGACCGGAAGAGAGCGTGAGGATACAGTCAAACCTCGGCTCGGATATCGCGATGGCCTTCGATGAGTGCGTGAAGATCCCCTCGCCTTACGATTACTTCGACAAGTCCTGCGACCGGACCTACCGATGGCTTGTGCGGTGCAGGGACGAGCTCGGAAGACTAAACGCACTTCCCGACGCGGTTAACCCGGGGCAGGTGCTCTTTGGCATCAATCAGGGCGGGGTATACCCCGATCTGCGCATCCGCCACATGAGGCAGATCGCGGAGCTCGGCCTTCCGGGATACGCCATCGGAGGACTCGCGGTGGGGGAGACGCACCGCGAAATGTACGACACCATAGAGATCGTCGAGGAGTATATGCCGAAAGATGTCCCGCGATACCTGATGGGCGTTGGAACCCCGTCAAACATAATCGAGTGCGTCATGCGCGGGGTTGATTTTTTCGACTGCGTCATGCCGGCGCGCAACGGGCGGCATGGGCACCTCTATACCTGGGACGGGGTCATCAACATCAATAACGCCAAATACGCCGAGGACGACGGCCCAATCGACCCTCAGTGCGGCTGTCCGGTATGCAGGGGCTATTCGAGAGCCTACCTGCGCCACCTTTTCAGAGCGGAGGAAATACTCGCACTCAGATTCGGCGTGATTCACAACCTGTATTTTTTCAACAATCTTATGGAAAGAATAAGATATGAGCTCGATGAGGGCACTTTTGCCGATTTCCGTCACCAATTTTCCGAAAATCTTGACCGAAGGATATAAAAAACTTGCAATTGAAAACATTGAAATATATAATTGAGCTACAATTCTAGGAGGTCATATAAATGAACTACAAATCAACCAGAAAAATATTCTCCGTTGTTGCCCTAGCCCTTGTCTTCTGCTTTATGTTTGCCGGCTTGGCTTTGGCTGACAATACAGGCACGACACCCTCTTCAACCTCAAGTACCCTCAGCATGGTGATTCCCATTGTCATTCTCTTCGCGGTGTTCTATTTCTTTATGATTAGGCCTGAAAGCAAGAAGAAGAAAAAAGTTGAGGAAATGAGAAACAGCCTGTCGTCGGGCGACGATATCGTTACAATCGGCGGAATCAAGGGCAAAATTGTCGGGATCTCCGGTGATAGCATTACCTTTGAAACGGGCGAGGACAGGGTCCGCATCGAGGTTGCCAAGTGGGCTATTTCCCGTAAGGATAAATAGAAAACCCGCAATAATTCCTAATCTAAAACAGTCATTGTTTTCATCCCTGCCGAATAAGTTTTTAACAAGCTTGTTCGGCAGGGATAATTTTGTCCCTAAATCTGATAATGGAGGGCTGATGATGAATAAATCCGGTAAAAGGGAAGATAAAAATGCTGTGAGTCTAATTGAAAACTCAGCCGTGGGAGCGATAATCGGTCTGCTTGTGACGTTTGCGGCGCTGCTGCCCGTATCTGCGCTGATGGTTGAAAAGGTGCTGCCGGTCGCAATGAGCGACGCGTTCACGCTAGCGTCGGTAATTATCGGAACAACATTCGGAGGCGTGCACTGCGCGAGAAGGCAGGGCAGGGGAGTGATAATAGCGGGCCTTGCGGCTTCCGGAGTCTATGTGCTGCTTGTATTTTTGGGCACCCTGCTGTTTATGAAAAGAGGAGCGGAAGCGCCGTTAACGCTCAAAATCATTATAGCCGCGGTTGCAGGCGGCTGCTTTGGCGGAACACTAAAATTGGGCAGAAGGACCAAAAAATCGAGACTAAGAAGAAAATATAACTAATAGTAATCAAAAATATCAAGTTTACATAAGAGTGGCGTGATAACCTATATATTGTAATATGACGCCTTTTAGCAACTATATATTGCTAAAAAACGAAGAAATACAGGCGGTTTTTAAAGCGGGGTTGCAAAGGTTTACATAATATAGTTTACATAATATATCGTCATAATTACCAAAAATCATTTTATTTTGCATAAGGGCTTGATAACTGATTGAATTTGTATTATATTGGCGACGTTGAATATTATGTAAATTGCATTATTATTTGCTTCACCGCCACCGCTTGAGTGAGGTGTAGTGGTGATGAAAAATAAGAAATTTTACTCTCCGAGTTGTGCGGCTCCCGGGAATAGAGAGTGGAAGACCGGTTTCTTATTGCTGCTGCTTAGCTTTGCGTTCGGAAGCATTGTCGGCAGCATAAGCGGTTCCTTTTTCGGATTCGAGTCAGTGCTCAGTGATTTTGCCGGTGTTGCTTCGCTTGGAAGCATGAGCTATTTTAGAATATTGTTGCATTTTATCCGGTTTCATCTTGTTGTGATATTACTGGCCTCTTCATTTCTCGGGATTGCTCTTTTACCGCTGACAAGCTGCCTTCGGGGATATGCCCTGAGCTGTACCGCGGCTACCATAATTTCCGCGGATTCGAAGAACGGGTTGATTATGGCGCTTCTTACGCTGGGGATTCCGGCAATTTTTTCTCTGCCCTGTTTTTTTGTAATGTCGGTGGACGGATACCTGAGTTCAAAGAGAATTTTCACTCTGGCAAGAGGAGTGTCCGCGATCCGTACCAACGGCTTTTTAAAGAGCGCGCTGGTCTGCATGCCGGTTTTGGCTGCCGGAGCCCTTATTGAAATGAAGCTTGTACCTTATCTGGTATCTTTGCTCACATAAAATATCGAAAGGAGGAGTTATCGTGAATAATGCGGTATGTTTCGAGAAATATGAATACTACCTTAAAAACATAAAGAAAGCTTCCGATAACACCCTCAGTTCCTATTTGAGAGACATAAGGCAGCTGGGTGAATATCTTGACAGCCATACGGACGACGATTTTGAATCCGTCTCCTCTGAGGAGCTTTGCGCTTATACCGCATGGATGAAAGTTCAGGGAAAATCTGTGCCAACGATTTCGAGAAGCATTGCCTCTATCAAAAATTTCTACAAATTCTTGCTCTCAGAGGCCATTGTCGAAGAGAATCCGACAGCTGAACTGGTGCCGGAAAAAGCGGTCCAGAAGTTGCCGCAGATACTTACTGGCAAGGAAGTCGAACTTCTGCTGGAACAGCCGGAGTGCACCGACCTAAAGGGCTACAGGGACCGCGCAATGCTCGAACTGCTTTACGCGACGGGAATACGGGTCAGCGAGCTTATTTCGCTGAACGTGAACGACTTAAATCTCTCCGCTGGCATTGTCCGCTGCCGCGGAAATGAGAAAGAGAGGATAATTCCTCTCTATCCAGCGGCAATACGCGCCCTTGCGGAATATGTTGAATTCATCAGGCCACAAATGATTGCCGTGCCGGATGAACAGTCGCTTTTCGTCAATGTGAGCGGCGAGCGCATGTCGCGGCAGGGCTTCTGGAAGATAATAAAAACCTATCAGGCTAAGGCCAAGATTGAAAAGACGATCACACCGCATACACTCAGGCATTCGTTCGCGGCGCATCTTCTCGAAAATGGAGCTGATTTGCGCTCCATACAGGAGATGCTGGGCCATGCGGATATATCCTCAACACAGGTGTATTCCCAGCTCGTGAAGAAGCAGCTCAAGGATATCTACAACAAGGCCCATCCCAGAGCATAATTAATTTTGTTCAGAGTTTTCTTGCCTAGATAATAATGGCGTCACCAAAGGTGGGGGGTGACGCCATTATTGTTTTATGCTTTCCTCATCGAGGAGAGCTAAGGCACAGATTATTTCCGCCTTAGGCGCACAAGCGCCTGCAGTGCTGATATTATTAAGCTTCGTTTTATTATGACTAAAACGGAGCCTGGAGAAAAAACATTGAATAGTTGTCATCGCTATGATACAATAATATGAAAATTTTCTTTTTGGCGGAGGGGCAGATGCGTATTTTGGGCATCGATCCCGGAATTGCAACGGTCGGTTTCGGGGTCATTGACAGCGATAACGGTAAACTGGCCCTTGTAAAATGCGGTGTGATCACAACGCCGGCTAACACGAGCCTTTCAAGCAGGCTTGAACGCATTTACGACGATACTACGGCTCTCTGTAGCAATTTCAGACCTGATGTCGTCGCGTTCGAGGAGCTGTTTTTTAACACCAATATTACGACGGGCATCTCCGTGGCACACGGCAGGGGAGTCCTGCTTCTTGCGTGCCGCAAATATGGCAAGCCGATTTTCGAGTACACGCCTCTCCAGGTGAAGCAGGCGGTTGTGGGTTACGGAAGAGCCGAGAAGCAGCAGGTTATTTTTATGGTGAAGCGTCTGCTGACCATGAAAACCGCGCCGAAGCCGGACGACGCGGCCGACGCGCTTGCGATCGCCATCTGCCACGCCAGAAGCGAGACGTCACTTTTAACGAAAAACGGAGGTGTATCTCCTTGTTCTACCATTTAAACGGTACCGTAGCGGCCATCGAGCCGAATCTAGCCGTTATCGAGTGCGCCGGCGTCGGATTTGCGCTGAGCGCTACAACGAACACGCTATCCCATCTTAAGCTGGGTGAGAGCGCGAAGCTTTACACATACGAATACATTCGCGAGGACGCCTTTGAGCTATACGGCTTTTTTGACAGGCGGGAGAAGCGCTGTTTCGAAATGCTGCTTGACGTTTCGGGCGTCGGCCCAAAGGCGGCTTTGTCGATTCTTTCGGCAACGACGCCAGAAACGCTCGCGATGGCGATAATAAGCGGTGATGAGAGGACGCTCACCGCGGCTCCCGGCGTGGGCAAAAAGATAGCACAGCGCATCTTGCTGGAACTCAAGGACAAGATGAGCCGGGAGACGGGGGATATGGTTCTCGGCGGTGGCGCGAAGGGAACGGCCCCAGTCGGAAACTCAAAGCTCTCGGACGCCGCTTCGGCTCTGGTGGTTCTAGGCTACAGCAACGCCGAGATTTCTCTTGTCCTCAAGGACATCGATACTGAGAGCATGCTTCTCGAGGATATAATCCGCCTTGCGCTCAAAAAGATGATGAAGTAGGGGAGGGAAAAGTGTGAGCATTAGCTATTCCAATGACGAAGAGGAACAGATCATTACCTCGACCTCCATTCTTCCTGAGGACGCGAACGAGGGTTCGCTGCGTCCGCGGACTCTGAGCGAATATATCGGCCAGAAAAAAGCGAAGGATAACCTGAGCGTCTTTATAGAAGCAGCAAAAATGCGCAGGGAGCCGCTTGACCACGTCCTTCTACACGGCCCCCCGGGACTTGGAAAGACTACGCTTGCGGGAATCATTGCAAATGAGATGGGCGTGAATATGCGCATCACCTCCGGGCCCGCCATTGAAAAGCCCGGCGACCTTGCGGCGCTCCTGACAAACCTGCAGGAAAACGATATTCTCTTTGTGGACGAAATCCACAGGCTCAACCGTTCCGTTGAGGAAATACTCTATCCGGCCATGGAGGACTACGCGATAGATATCATAATCGGGAAGGGTCCGTCGGCGAATTCGATACGGCTTGACCTTCCTAAATTTACGCTTATCGGCGCGACCACACGATCCGGACAGCTGACGGCACCGCTGCGCGACCGCTTCGGCGTGACGCTTAGGCTAGAACTCTATACTCCGGAGGAACTGCAGCGCATCATTGAGCGCAGCGCGGTGATACTCTGCATCAGTATCGAGTCCGACGGCGCTGAGGAGATCGCAAGGCGCAGCAGAGGAACCCCGAGAATAGCGAACCGCCTGCTCAGACGGGTGCGAGACTTTGCGCAGGTCTGTGCGGACGGAGTCATAACAAAAACGGTAGCGGACGAGGCACTTACGCGTCTTGATGTCGACAGGCTCGGATTGGACGCGCTGGACAGGCGGATGTTGAGGAGTATAATAGAGTTTTACGGTGGGGGACCGGTTGGGCTGGAAACTCTGGCGGCCACAATAAACGAAGAATCCGTAACGCTTGAGGACGTATACGAGCCCTATCTTCTTCAGCAGGGTTTTCTGAACAGAACGCCGAGAGGGCGCTGCGTCACCAAGAAGGCCTACGACCTTCTCGGAATCGAATATCTCGGTCAGCAGCAGATAGAAATATAATCATTTTTGGAGGAAAAACCAAAGTGGGCAAGTATTTTGGAACAGACGGAATCCGCGGTATCGTGAACGACGGCCTAGACGCCGCTCTTGCTTTCAGGGTGGGCCAGGCCGCGGCTGTGGTTCTTGCGAAGAATACGGACAAGAAAAAGCCTCTTGTGACGATAGGTAAGGACACGCGAATCTCCTGTGATATGCTTGAGGCCGCGATAACGGCCGGCCTCTGTTCGGCCGGTGCGGACGTGGTCTTTCTGGGGGTTATTCCTACGCCGGCAGTGGCCTATATCACGACTGACTGCGGAGCCGACGCCGGAATCGTGATTTCCGCGTCTCACAACCCATACGAGCACAACGGGATTAAAATATTCAACGCAAGTGGTTATAAGCTGAGCGATGAACTTGAGGAGCAGATTGAAGCCCTGATTGACAGCTCAGAGCCGCTGCCGAAAAAAACAAACGGCGACATCGGTAGGGTTATGAACTACGGCGAGGAGTATGTGGACCGCTATATAGAGCACGTATGCTCCGTCTCAAGGGGCAGGATAGGCAGGCTGAAAGTCATGATCGACTGCTCTAACGGCGCGGCCTCAAGGACGGTCGGCGAAATTTTCGGAAGGTTTCCGCTCGATATAGAGCTTATCAAGGACCATCCCGACGGCTGCAACATAAATGCCGGATGTGGTTCGACACATATCGAATATCTTGGGAAAATGGTGGTTGCGGGGGGCTTTGACCTGGGTCTCGCCTTTGACGGTGACGCAGACCGCTGCCTTGCGGTCGATGAAAACGGAGCGGTGGTTGACGGGGACAAGATCATGGCGATATGCGGCAAGGCAATGCTCAGCGAGGGCAGGCTTAAAAAGAACGCCATCGTCGCAACCGTTATGTCAAACCTTGGATTTCACAAGTATTGCGGCTGCAATGGAATAGACCTGCACTGCGCCTCCGTCGGTGATCGGAACGTGCTGGAGATGATGCAGGAAAAGGGCTTCAACCTCGGCGGAGAGCAGTCGGGACATATGATATTTCTTGATGACGAGACGACGGGGGACGGGCAGCTGGCCGCGGTGCATCTGCTTGAGGTGCTCAGCCAGAGCGGCAAAAAGCTCTCGCAAATGGCCGCAGAGATTCCGACTTACCCTCAGGTGCTTCGCAACATATCCATTGAGGGAGGCAATGAAGTAAAAAAGGCTATAATGGAAGATGTGAGCCTGAAAAAGATGATTGAAGCCGAGGAGAGCACACTGGGCGACAGTGGACGTATTCTTGTCAGACCGTCCGGTACCGAGGCTCTGATAAGGGTCATGGTTGAAGCAGCCGATATGGAAATATCAGACAAAGTCGCGCTTTTACTGGCATCATATATTGAAAACCTGTCAAAAAAGATTAAAAATGTAAATTAAAGAATTGAATTTGCTTGACTTTTTGTAAATAATAAACTATACTGATCTTTGTTTAGGGATAGATGGTTCAAATATATGGGAAATTATTCTGATCTCAGTGATAACGAATTGCTGCACCTGGTGGATTTGGGAGACAAAGTCGCCGAAGATCAGCTGGCTCTGCGCTATACTCGTTTGGTCAAAGTCTGTTCCAGACCGTTTTTTCTGGTCGGGGGCGACGGCGAAGACCTCATTCAAGAAGGGATGCTTGGTCTTCTTTCCGCAATACGCGAGTTCGATTTGTCCATGAACACTTCTTTTAAGACCTACGCTGAAATATGCGTCAAGCGTCGTATCTACTCAGCTATAAAAACTGCCTCACGCAAGAAGCACGAACCCTTGAACGACATGGTGTCGTTTGACGATGTCCTCTCGGATGAAAGTCAGTCTAACGCGGTATCTTACGGCGAGCTGTACAGTCGCACACCTGAAGAACAGGTGTTGGCCAGAGAGAGTGCCAATGAGATAATCCAAACCTATTCACGGTGTTTGTCAAAGTTTGAAGTTGAGATATTGAACCTATACCTTAGCGGGCTTTCCTATTTGGAAATTGCGGAAGCCTGTGGCAGAACGGAGAAATCCGTTGACAACGCCGTACAGCGCATCAGGCGCAAATTGGCGCAGAACCTTTACCAAAGCGACATCAGCAAGAGCTGATCGCATAGATGCCCGCAAGGGTAAGTTTTTTCAAAGAGAGGATTCAAAATGTTCGAAGACAAAACTTTAGTATGTAAGGAATGCGGACAGGAGTTCGTGTTCACAGCAGGCGAGCAGGAGTTCTATGCAGAGCGTGGTTTCCAGAATGAGCCTCAGCGTTGCAAGGCTTGCCGTGACACACGCAAGAACGCAGCCCGTGGCCCCCGTGAGTACTTCACAGCTACCTGTGCAGCTTGCGGCAAGGAAGCAAAAGTTCCTTTCGAGCCTAAGTCCGACAGGCCTGTCTATTGCAGCGAATGCTTCGCTAAGATGAGAGAGGAACAGCAGGCTTAACTAATCGCTTGTCTTCGGTTTCGATATTTTGGTTCGAAACGGTTTCAAGCAAGACGCTTGATTGTCTTTAATGTTGGCGTGAGTATTTTACTTATAGTTCAGCAAAGATGAACAATAGTGCTTTTAATTAGGAGTGCTTGCATCTGCCAGAAAAAACGGCTCCCCGTTTACGGGGAGCCGTTTTTTCTTTCGCAACGGGGTTATTTGCCCTCGGAAATATGCATATAATCGTCGTATGTGCAAAGGCGGTCGATACAGCCGTTCTCGGTCAGCTCAATTATGCGGTTGGCGACGGTCTGCGTAAGCTGGTGATCGTGGCTTGAGAAGATTATGTTGTATTCAAAGGCGGACATGCCGTTGTTCAGGGCGGCGATGCTCTCAAGATCGAGGTGGTTTGTCGGCTGGTCAAACAAAAGTACATTAGCGCCGGAGAGCATAATCTTGCTGAGCATGCAGCGAACCCTCTCGCCGCCCGAGAGAACGCTGACCTTCTTGTATACATCATCGCTGGAGAAGAGCATGCGCCCGAGGAAGGTACGGAGATAGCTCTCTCTTTTGTCCTCGGAAAACTGGCGCATCCAGTCCATGATGTCGAGGTCGCAATTATCGAAGAATGCGTTGTTGTCCTTGGGGAAGTAGGCCTGCGTTGTGGAAACGCCCCATTTGACCTCGCCCTCGTCCGGTTCGAGCTCTCCGGCGAGTATTTTGAAAAGCGTGGTAATAGCAATCTCGTTCCTGCCGATAATCGTTATCTTATCGTCCCTGCCCATAATAAAGCTGACTTTGTTGAGCACTTTGACTCCGTCCACAGTTTTGCTCAGGTCGGTGACAAAGAGCCTGTCCTTACCGGGCTCGCGGTCCGCCTTGAAACCGACCCAGGGATAACGGCGCGAAGAGGCCGGCAGCTCCTCGACAGTAAGCTTTTCAATCAGCTTGCGTCTGGAGGTTGCCTGACGGGACTTGGACTTGTTGGCCGAGAAACGGGCGATGAAGTTCTGCAGCTCGAGTATTTTCTGATCGGCTTTCTTGTTCTGGTCCTTTATGAGCCGCTGCATGAGCTGACTCGACTCGGACCAAAAGTCGTAGTTACCGACGTACATCTTTATCTTGCCGTAATCAATGTCGACGATATGTGTGCAGACCGTATTGAGAAAATAGCGGTCGTGGGAGACAACCAGAACGGTTCCGTCGTAGTCGAGCAGGAAGTCCTCGAGCCAGACAACGGAAGCGAGGTCAAGGTTGTTCGTCGGCTCGTCCAGCAGTATGATGTCCGGATGCCCAAAGAGAGCCTGTGCAAGCAGCACTTTGACCTTCTGACGGCCCTCAAGCTCTGACATGCCGCAATAGTGGAAGTCGGTGGAGATGCCGAGGCCCTGAAGTATACGCGAGGCCTCGCTCTCGGACTCATAGCCGCCCAGCTCAGAATACTCCTCTTCGAGTTCGGCCGCACGGATGCCGTCCTCGTCTGAAAAATCGGGTTTTTCGTAGATGGCGTCCTTCTCCTTGCCGCAGTCATAGAGGCGCTTGTTGCCCATTATAACGGTGTCCATGACGTTAAAGTCATCATACATGTTTTGATTCTGTTTAAGAACGGACATGCGGCGCTTTTTGTCGATGCTGACGCTTCCGTCATAGCCTGTGAGCTCGCCGGAGAGTATCCTCAGAAAGGTGGATTTGCCTGCGCCGTTCGCGCCTATTATGCCATAGCAATTGCCAGCCGTAAACTGGAGATCGGCCTTGTCGAACAGCTTTTGTCCTCCGAACTGGAGCGAAAGGTTTTCAACTGTTATCATCTAAAATCTCCTAAATTTGTACTCTCAGAAGTTTTTCCTAACATAGGGGATACGCGTAAGCCCGTAGAACAGCACAGTTCCAGCAAAGGCACCGAAAATACCCTGAATGGTATTTGGGGCAACATCCGCTATTGCGCCTCCAAGACCATATATCACCAACTCATATGCGAAATAACCGGCAATCATTATTATCTCCGCTGTTATACTGCCTAATATGGCGGGGACCAGGCGCTTTTTTATCCTTAAGTTGCGCAGTATTGCGCCTGCGGCAAGGGCCATGAGGCCTTTTATGATAAAGGTTGCAGGCGCATAGATAAAGTAGCCATAGAAGAGATCAGAGAGCGCGGAACCGAGTCCGGCTGCAATAGCACCCCATGCCGGCTCAAGCAGGAAGGCCCCGACAATAACAACAGCGTCTCCGCCATTAACATATCCGTGTAGGGCGGGAACTGGCAAAATTATCATTGTAGCAACAGCCGTCAGCGCACTAAAAAGTGCGGCCAAAACCAGTTTTTTTGTCTTTTCGTTTCTCATAAACTCTCCATTATTCCGTGAGCTTGAATTCTCCGCGCTTAACTAAGTTTATCCCCGCCGTCGCGATGCCTGCCAGTATAAAGTATGCGAAAAAAGTACGGGGATAATACCATACATATTCGACGCCGAAGGAAAACGATATTCCGACAAGGCTTGCGAGACAGCCGATAAGCGCAAATTTAAGCTTGCCGTTTCCGATTCTCAGAAGGGAACAGGCCGTATCCTTCCACAGCCTCAGCATATACCACATGAAAGAGATAAAGCCGAGAATCCCCGTTTCGATTATGAGCTCCATGTAGACCATGTGGCTATGCGGCACGCCGATGAGCGCACGAGGATCGGCGTAGGCCGGGTAAATCTGCGCGAAACTGTTGGGGCCGAGCCCTATGCCAGTCAGGAAATAGTCGCGCGTCATCTTGATGGAGCCTGTCCAGACATACACTCTAAACATATCGGAGGAATCCTGCGTGTTGAGAAGGCTTGCGATACGCACCATAACGCTGTTCGGAAGAAAGGGAATAGCTGCGATGCAGAGCAGGAAGAAAGCCGGTATAAGCTTTTTATTTGCATAGTAAACGAAAACGATACAAGCCAGCATCATGGAAATCCAGCAGGAACGCGAATATGTCATGACAAGGGCTATGAAAGGTAAAAGCATTCCGGCAGTGAGCCAGGGACGAAGCTGTTTTGTCTTTACGTTCGAGGCGAATACCGCTGCCACCGGAGTCATGATAACCAGAAACTCTGCATAGTTGTTTGGATTCCCGAGAGTGCTGTAAACGCGCCCTGGGACGCCGTCGTTGAGAGTAAGGTCGGTAAGGCTTGCATTGACCGCGACGCCGACATGGCGCTGGTAGACGGCGTACAGAGCGCTCAGAATGACCGTAACATAAATGAAGCCAAGGAGCTTCATCAGGCGTTCGCGGGTCGTAATATCGGCGGATATGACATACAGAAACAGAAACGACGTAATATAGAACAGGAGCACCCGGAAACTGTCGCTCCTGTCGTAGCTGAACGCAAGGCTGAAAACGCAGGAAAGAGCGAACAGGAAAAAAGGAAAGCCCATGTCATGAACATAATAGGCATCTCGCTTGCCGGCGCCAACCATAAAGAGGTAGAGGACGAAGAGAAACAGCGCAAAAACCAGCGCGTACGGATTCGCCCAGTAGTCGTGCGGGATTATGAACATCAGGCAGATTAGTCCGCCCAGTATGGTTTCAAAATTCAGAAGGAAAGAGCTTTTGACAAAGCGCTCCGCAAAGGCGGCGCTGATTCCACCCTTCGCCGTCGCGGAAACCCAGGCGCAGAGGCGCCTCAGCAGTCCGAAGAACAGATCCATAATCGCCCTGAAAGCTCTTGCTGTCACGGACTCCTTGAAAACGGGCTCGACCCTGCTGTCCCTGACAAACCAGTGTACTACCGTGCTGTTCAAAAACTCGCGGCTGAACGCGCCGAATATCGACTGCAGGAAATAGAATATGCCGCTCTGAATCCAGATATAATAAGCCTTTCCCAAAACGCTGGAGGAAAGCATCAATGCCACCCCACTTTCTGATAAATTTCCGGTGGCCCTAGGCGGCTGGAGTAATGGCGCTGACCTTCATGTACATCTTTGCCTCTCCGGCGTAAAGCGTGAGCGTGTGTCCTACGGAGTACAAAGTCCCGTCAATTTTAATTCCGTGGTCGGAGAGCACACCCTTGGCGGTGATGTTCAGCGTTACCGATTTGTATCCCTCTCTCTGGATTTCCTGTGCCTGTCCCTTGGGGTCCGTCACATAGCCCAAAGGCGCATCGATCTTGAAGCTGTCCACCGTGCCCATCGTGACGTTGCCCGTAGAGTCCATAACGCTTGTTCCGTTCTGGATTACCTGAGCCACATAATCGGGTATCTCCTCGGCAAAGAAGCTCATTTTGACTTCGGACAGGCTGGCTGAGGCCTTTTTTGCGTTGACAACCTTCATCGCGGCTAATACGACGACCGCAATGACGATGAGTATGACCAACAGATCAATAAGATTTATTTTTCCGAAGAGCTTTCCGTTTTTATCTACCATTTCAGTATCCTTCTTTCAGTACGTTTCAGTTATACGCGGCAAATACGTCATCCGCAAGCTTGGAGAGGTCAAAGTATTTCCGGATTTTCTCGAGAGCCGCGGCCGAATACTTTTCCGTAAGAGCCGCATTCGTCATTAACTCAAGAATATGCCCCGCGAACGCTTTCACATCTCCGTAATCGCTGACAAAGCCGCACTCGAGCCTTGACTCGGCAAGATCGCGGTTTCCCCCGACGTCCGTTACAACGAGAGGGAGGCCTGCGTTCATGGCTTCAAGTATCGCAAAGCTCATGGCTTCATTGCAGCTCGAGGTGCAGAGATAGATGTCCGAAGAGAGAAGCACTTCCCTCGTATCGCTGCGGTAGCCGAGAAGACGGCACTCGTGTTCGAGGCCGAGCTTGGAAATTTCACTTTCTATTTCACCGAAAAGTTCACCGTCACCGCAAATGAGACAACAGAACGGCCTGTCTGTCAGCCCTCTAAGAGCTTTTAGGGAATCGAGCAGGAAACCGAGACCCTTTTCGGGGGCGAATCGGGCAAGTATTGTCATCACAAAAGTTTCGTCCGAGAGTCCGAGCTCCTGCCTGACCGCTCTTGTCCTGACAGGCTTTCCGGCCGGCTCAATACCGTTGAAGATGACCTCTATACGCTCCGGCATGACGCCGTTTTCTATCATGATGTCCCGGCCCTCGCTGCATACCGCGATTATGCGGTGGTCCCTCGGAGTAAAATGCCGGTTCAGCATTCTCCATACACAGCCGGAGAAACCGGTCGTCCTCAGCGTCAGGTGGTTAGTGAGCACGACTTTGGGCTTATCGTACCAGCGCTTAGAAAGGAGAGCCACAATATTCTCGCGCGGGTATTGGGCGTGAATCACGTCAATAGCGTTGGCGCGGCAGAATGCTGCGAGCTTTTTCGCGGCGGAGAGCAGCGAATACTTCCCCATACTGATCTGTATGGAAGGCACTCCGGCCTCTCTCATCTTCTGAGAGAGCTCTCCCTCGATATTATAGGCAAAATACGGATTTATTCTGCTTCCGCCGAGTATTCTGACAAGGTTCTCAACATATTTTTCCGTACCGGCTTTTCCAGCAAAATTGATCAGATAAAGAACATTCAAGGAACCGCCTTCCTTTCCATGGCCAACCGCAAAGCGGATTTCCGCCTAATAAAACCACTTCGCTGAGTATACATCATTTTTAGCGCGCAAGTCAATAGCGCGAAAAGCCCGCCGCACCCAAGTATGTGAGTACTGCGGGCAGTTCTTTACGCTTATCCGCCGAGGTAGGCTTTTTTTACCGCGTCGTTGTTGAGCAGCTCACTGGCTTTAGCCGACATGACGATCTTGCCGGTCTCAAGGACATAGCCCCTGTCGGCAATCGAAAGCGCCATCTGCGCGTTCTGTTCGACAAGCAGTATCGTGGTCCCGGTTTCCTTGAGCTCGCTTATAATCGCGAATATCTGATCGACAAGCAGGGGGGCGAGACCCATGGAGGGCTCGTCCAGCATCAGCAGCTCCGGCTTCGACATAAGCGCTCTGCCCATGGCGAGCATCTGCTGCTCACCGCCGGACAGCGTGCCCGCTATTTGTCTGCGGCGTTCCTTAAGACGGGGGAAACGTTCGTAGACGTTTTCGAGGGAGCCGTCCGTTTCGGAAGTTTTCCTGGTAAAAGCACCCATTTCTAGGTTCTCCTCAACCGTCATCTGCAGGAATACCCTCCGGCCCTCCGGCACCTGAGCAAGGCCCCGGCAAACTATCCTGTGCGCCATAACGCCGCTTATCGGCTTATCAAGGAAACTGATAGAGCCCGTTCTGCTCGTTAGGAGCCCCGAGACCGTATTCAGTATGGTCGATTTTCCGGCTCCGTTGGCCCCGATAAGCGTGACGATTTCGCCCTTGTTCACCTCGAAAGAGACACCCTTTATGGCGTGTATGCTGCCATAATATACGTTGATGTCGTTGACTTTTAACATATCTCAGTTCGCCCCTTTCTTTTTGCCCAGATAGGCCTCGATAACCTGAGGGTTGGACTGGATATCCTCGGGAGTTCCCTTGGCGATGATCCTGCCATAGTTCAGAACGCAGATGCCCTCACATATTCCCATGACGAGACTCATGTCGTGCTCAATGAGCATGATGGCTATTCTGAAGGTATCCCTGATCTTGCTGATGTTCTCCATAAGTTCACCCGTCTCGGAGGGATTCATCCCGGCTGCGGGCTCGTCCAGAAGCAGAAGCGAAGGGTTGGTGCCGAGAGCGCGGACGATCTCTAGCCTCCGCTGCGCGCCGTAGGGGAGAGAGCCGGCCTTTGCTCCGGCCATATCCTGCATGTCGAAGATGGACAGAAGCTCCATCGCCCTTTCGTGCGCTGTCTTTTCTTCCTTCCAGTACTTCGGAAGACGGAATATGCCTCTGAACATTCCGTAGCTGAACTGATTGTGCAGCCCTATCTTGACGTTGTCCTCGACGCTCAGGTCGGAGAAAAGTCGGATATTCTGAAATGTGCGCGCTATACCGGCCTTGTTGACCTGTATTGTGTTCATGTTGGCGGTGTCGAAGCCATCCAGCATGATAGTGCCGCGAGAGGGCTGGTAAACCTTTGTGAGAAGGTTAAATACCGTTGTTTTTCCCGCGCCGTTCGGGCCTATGAGCCCGGCGATCTCGGTCCTGCCGATGGCCATGTTGAAGTCGTCGACCGCGGTCAGACCGCCGAAGTCAATGCCGAGCTGCGATACCTCAAGAATGGGTGTCTTGTCTACGTCACGCTCCGGAATGAAGTTTTTGGCGGGCACCGGCACAAGCTTTACCGGTTCTTTCTGTTCTTTACTCATTTGCCCCGCCTCCTTCGGCCTGATTTGATTTTTCGTCGTCCTTCCGGTGCAGGAAGGGGATGTTCTGAAGAAGCTTGCTGTTTGTGGCGATCATAACCACAATGAGGACGATGGCGTATATCAGCATCCGGTAATTGGCGAGGCCGCGAAGCGCTTCCGGAAGTATCGTGAGGACGGCCGCGGCGATGATCGAGCCCCACATGTTGCCCAGACCACCGAGCACAACGAAGACGAGGATCAGAATTGAGGTGTTAAAATCGAATTTGCTTGCCACAATGGTCGAATAGTTCATGGAAAAAAGTGCGCCGGACATGCCCGCGAGTGCCGCGGAGGTCACGAAGGCCATGAGCTTGTACTTTGTGATGTTTATGCCTACGCTTTCCGCGGCTATCCTGTTGTCGCGAATCGCCATAATGGCGCGGCCCGCGCGGCTGTTGACAAGGTTGAACACCACGAACAGCGTTATCAGCAACAGGACGAAGCCGGCCGCAAAGGTCGATATCTTCGCAATGCCGGAAACGCCCATCGGCCCGTTTATGATAATCTTTCCGCCGTCCTCCAGCCCGAGAGAGTTGGAATCCGTGAGCATGCTGAAATGAAGCCCGCGGCTGTCGGCACCTATATACAGGTTGTTGAAAATTCCCTTTATAATCTCGCCGAATGCAAGCGTTACGATTGCCAGATAGTCGCCCTTCAGCCGGAGAACAGGTATGCCTATCAGGACGCCGGCGATTGCCGCAAATAATCCGGCTACCGCGATGGAGACAGCCAGACGCAGAGGCGTGGAGGGAATGGAACTCTGTAGGCTCATTGCCGCGACGAGACCGGAGAAGGCACCGACACTCATGAAGCCCGCGTGCCCGAGAGAAAGCTCCCCAAGAACACCGACGGTCAGGTTGAGGGAAATCGCCATGATGGCATAGGCGCATATCGGGACAAGCTGTCCTTTGAGCATAGAGGAAATATGTCCGGTGACGCCGAGTATCTCAAGAACGATAAATACAAGGGTAACGCCGAGGTAGGTAAAGGTATTGCTGCGGGTGGTTTTATTGAGTTTCTTCATTTTCTCCACCTCATACTTTCTCACTCAGCTGCTTGCCGAGGAGCCCAGCTGGACGGACTAAAAGGACGATGATCAGCACGGCAAACACGATGGCGTCTGAGAGCTGAGTGGAGATGTATGCCTTGGCAAAAATTTCGATTATACCGAGCAGGATGCCGCCCAGAAAAGCGCCGGGAACCGAGCCAATTCCGCCAAAGACCGCGGCCGTAAAGGCTTTGATGCCGGGCATTGCGCCGGTCATAGGCGTCAGCGTAGGATAGGCGGAGCAGAGGAGAACACCGGCAACGGCAGCAAGGGCGGAGCCGATGGCGAAGGTGACCGAAATGGTGGTGTTAACATTGATGCCCATAAGCTGGGCCGCGCCCTTGTCCTCGGAACAGGCGCGCATCGCTTTTCCCATCTTTGTTTTGGCTGTAAACCAGACGAGAGAGACCATGATCAGAACGCACGCTAAAACCGTTACGATAGTGACATAGGAGATTGAGAGCTGTCCCCCGAAGAGTGAGACTACGCCGTCACCGACGACGGAGGTAAAAACCTTGGGGTTCGAGGACCACAGCAGTAGAGCCGCATTTTCAAGAAAGTAGCTGACTCCTATAGCGGTGATGAGAACAGCAAGGGAAGGGGCGTCCCGCAACGGCTTATAAGCAAGCCACTCAATCAGCACTCCCAGCACGGTACAGACGAACATCGCCAGAAGAACGCCTGTCAGAGGAGGAAGTCCGAACTTGGTAAGAGAATAAAAACAGATGTAGGCGCCGACCATGATCACGTCGCCGTGGGCGAAGTTGAGCATTTTGGCAATGCCGTAAACCATGGTATAGCCCAGCGCGATTATGGCGTATATACTTCCAAGGCTTATACCGCGGATAAGATAGGATAAGAGCGTCATTTACGCAAACACCTCTTCAATGTATTTTGAGCGTATCAGAAAAATACCTACAAAATCCGAGGTTTTATGGGTATTCTTCTGATACGCCTGGGCGAGAGAAGGAAAGAGGACCGCCGAAGGGCAGCCCTCTTTCGCTTCCAGATCTGAGGGATTTTTTTCGCTGAAAAGGATTTTATTAAAGCATTTCAGGATTAATCCAGCCCCGCATAAGCGCCGTTCTTGATAACCATACCCTTAGGAGACTTGGTAACGGCTCCGGTCTTGTCCCATGTCATGCCTGTTCCGGTAAGACCGTCGAACTTCATTGTGGTGAACTGCGAAATCATCTTCGTGCAGATGTCGCTTGCCGACATATCTGCGGTGATGGTGGAAGCGGTGCATGCCTGATACAGAGCATAGATGCAGTCATAGCCGTCGGCCGCGAACTGGTTGGGGGTCTCGTTGAATTTGGCCTTGTACTTGGCAACGAAGGCGGCTGTTTTGGAGTCCTTGGAATCCGAATTGAAGGGGGTCAGAAGCATCACGCCCTCCGCAAGGGATTTGTCGAAGTTCTCAAGGGTGAGAATACCGTCCATGCCGTCTACGCCGAAGTATTTGGGAGAGTAGCCCATGGACTTAGCCTGCTTAAAGATGAGGGAAGCGGGCGTATAATACATCGGAAGGAAGAGCAGGTCGGCTCCGGCCTTCTGAGCTTCTGTGAGCTGCACGGAGAAGTCTGTCTGGCTGTCTTCGGTGAAGGTGGTGGTGCTCACTATGTCAAGGCCGAGGTCCTTTGCCTTGGAGGTGAAGGTGGTGTAAATGCCCTTTGAGTATACGTCGTCATTCTTATAAATAACGGCTACCTTGGTCGCCATCTTCTTGTCAAAGATATACTGCGCGGAAGCCGAACCCTGGTTGGGGTCGGAGAAGCACATTTGGAACATATTGTCCTTGCCGTTGTTAACAGCCGTAGAACTGGCCGAGGGGGTGAGAGCGAAGATGCGGTCGGAATAGGTATCGGCTGCCGTCGCTTCGCAGGGCTTGCTGGTTACCGAGCCGAGAGAAATCTGCATGCCCCAGTCCTTAAGGGCGTCATACGCGTTTACGGCCTTCTCGGCGTCGTTGGTGTCATCCTCGTATTTGAGCTCGAACTGAAGGCCGCCCATTGCGTTGATCTCCGCAACGGCAATCTCGGCGCCGTTCTTTGCGGCGTTGCCGTAGATAGCCGCAGCGCCGGTAAGAGGACCGGTCCCGCCGATCTTTATAGCCGCGTTGGTGGTTGCGGATTTTGCGCTGCTGGTTGCCGCTGTCGTGCTGGTAGATGAGCCGCAGCCTGCGCAGCAACCGACGATGAAGACGATTGCGAGTACGATGCACAGTGTTCTTTTCATTTCTTTCCTCCAATTTACTATTTTATTAAAATACAAAAAATGACCCCGCAAGAGAACGAAGCCATCTTGAGCACAGGTTAAAACGAATAAATTAATATAATATTGTAAACATTTTAAATCTTTATTGCAAGCAAGTCAATAGCGGATGAACTCCGGATGCCAGTTAATTGCAGGAACATCGATTTTTCATGAACTATTAATGATAAAAACTGCTAAAGCAGCAAAGTATATTGGTAATTCTGCCAATTTCATTTCAAATGTGCATATGATATAATCCGCTTTATAGAATTCCGCAATTTATGGAGAATAAACATGAGAAGCACCAATATCGGAACTCAAAACTCGTTTTTCTTTACTTTCGGCTTTACCGCTTTTTTCGGTAAGGCTAATACGGGTTTGTCTGATAACGGGAAGCACTCCTTGTGAGAGCAGCTGATTTTAAAGCCCCGCAGCAAACTCGCTGCGGGGCTTTTTTGCATCCTTGCCTGTGCTTTGCGGTTATGGTATAGACTATAAATGTATCAATCGATTTGGAGGGGCGCTTGTGAAAGTCGCGATAAGCTCCGGCAGTCTGGAAGGAAGCATAGGCTCCGTACCGTCAAAGTCATATGCGCACCGTGCGCTGATTTGCGCGGCGCTGGCGGATGAAACAACGGAGCTGGGCCTTCGCAGCCTAAATGCCGATACGGAAGCTACCATAGACTGCCTTACCGCGATTGGAGCCGACATAAGGCGTCGCGGGGATATTCTCTGCGTCACGCCGCCGAAAATTTTGCCTCACGAAGCCGTACTTTGCTGCGGCGAGAGCGGCTCCACGCTCAGATTTCTGCTCCCCGTTGCCGCCGCGCTCTTCGAAAACTCGGATTTTTCGGGGAACGGAACTTTACCGGGAAGACCAATCGCGGAGCTTCTGACCGCAATGCGCGATAACGGAGCGGGCTTTAGCGGGAGTGCTCTCCCGTTCTCCGTCAAAGGCAGACTCCGGCCGGGCAGCTACGCAATTCCGGGAGATATAAGCTCACAGTATATATCCGGGCTGCTAATGGCTCTGCCGCTGCTTGACGGGAAAAGCGAGATTGTTTTGACGAGCCCGCTGCGCGCGGCCGCATACGTGGAAATTACGCTGGACATGCTTTCAAAATTCGGTGTCGGAGCCGAGCCGACGGAAAGAGGCTTTACCATAAGCGGGCGTCAGGCCTATATTTCACCGGGGTGGGAGGAAATCGAAGGCGACTGGACGAGCGCCTCTTATTTTCTCGCCGCGGGGGCTCTCGGAGGAGGCGTGACCGTGAGAGGTCTATCCATGAAGTCAAAACAGGGAGACAGAGCGATTGTCGATATTCTGAAGGCCTTCGGAGCCGCTGTGACGGTACTTAACAACTCTGTAACCGTTGCCCCCGGTGTCTTAAGAGCCTGCCGCGTCGACATAGCGTCCGTCCCAGATCTTTTCCCGATTTTAGCGGTGCTCGCGGCGAATGCCGAGGGGAAAAGCGTGCTTTATAATGCCTCGGCGCTTCGCTTTAAAGAGAGCGACAGAATTAAGTCAACAGCAGCGATGATAAATTCTCTGGGAGGCTACGCCGTGGGAGACAGAGGCAGCCTTGAAATTACGGGAAAAAAGCTAAGAGGCGGGGAAGTTGATTCCTTCGGGGATCACCGCATTGTGATGTCGTCGGCGATAGCGGCCTTAGCCTGCCGGGGGCCCGTATTTATTGCAGGGGCAGAAGCCGTGGGCAAATCCTATCCTTCATTTTTTAAAAATTTCACATTTCTTGGCGGAAAAGCAACGATGACGTAAGGCGGAGGTATCTATGGAACTGGAGAAGATCAGAGAGGAAATTGACGGGATAGACGAGAAGCTCTGCGGCCTGTTTCTCCGCCGCATGGAGTTGGGGAAAGAGGCAATGCTGGAGAAAAAGCGCCTCGGCAGACCGCTTGTTGACGAGGAACGCGAACAGCGCATACTGGAGAGCGTCTCGGAAAGGAGCGGGTCCGTGTCTGCTTATGCGCGAAGCCTGTTTAGGGAAATGATTTCGCTGAGCCGCTTTTACCAGCGCGCCTGCAGCCTGCTGAGCGAGAACTGCGGCAGTCTCTTTTCCCCGGAGGTACACGGCAGGCTGCGAGAAATCGGCGCCGGGGAGGAAGCCTTCATATATACGCTTTCTCTTGCGGGAATAAATATTAGGGAGAAAAAAGTGCTGATTCTGGGCGGCGGCGCAGCGTCGTTGACGGTGAAGGCGGCGGCGGAGCGGCTCGGGGCGTCCCGCGTCACGGTTTTGTCCCGCTCGGGCGGTGCGGACTATGGCAGGCCGGGGGCCTTCGCGGATTCCGGAATTATCGTCAATACGACGTCTGTCGGGATGTATCCCGACAACCTGAATTCAATCATTGATCTCGGTTATTATAAGGAATGCTCCGGCGTTATCGACCTCATATATAATCCGAGGAGAACGGTGCTGCTTATGGATGCGCAAAAGCGAGGGATAACGTGTATAGACGGCCTGCCAATGCTGGTTTTTCAGGCCGCACGCGCTGAGGAGCTGGCTTCAGGAAAAGCGGTAGCCGAAAGCAGGATAGCCGAAACGATAGGAAGGCTTAGGGAAGAGAGCGGGAACATTGTTGTTATCGGCATGCCGGGGAGCGGAAAGAGCTCGGTTGCCGAGATGATATGCGCGAAAATGCGAAGGCCCTTCATTAATATTGACAGCGAAATAGTAAAGACAGCGGGAAAGACGATACCCGAAATTTTCGCACAGGACGGAGAGGCTGTTTTCCGTGATATTGAGCGCTCCGAGACGGCAAAAGCGGGCAGGTTGACGGGAGCGGTCATTGCGACCGGAGGCGGAGTCGTCAAGGATCTCAGAAACTACGCCCCACTCCATCAGAACGGCAGAATATATTACCTGCGCCGTAATCTGGTTGAACTTGAAACCGAGGGAAGGCCGCTCTCGAAGAATTTTGAGACCTTGGTGCGCCTGCAGGAGGAGCGTGAGCCGCTTTATCGTTTTTTCGCGGACGCGGAAATACAGAACGATCTCAGCCTTGAGAAGGCCGCCAAGAGAATAATGGAGGAATACCGTGAAAATATTTGTTATTAACGGACCGAATCTGAACATGCTCGGAATACGCGAGCCTGAAATCTACGGCAGGCGCGGCTACGCTGATCTTACGGAACTCATCAGGCGTGAAGCGGAAAGACTCGGCGTCAGGGTCGAGTTCTTTCAGAGCAATCATGAGGGCGATCTGGTTGATATAATACAAAGAGCATATGGAACCGCGGACGGCATCGTTATCAATCCCGGGGCATATACGCATACGAGCGTCGCAATTTTGGATGCGGTGAAAGCCGTTGGCTTACCGACGGTTGAGGTCCACATTTCAAATCCGGATGAACGCGACGATTTCAGAAAGGTATCTTATATCCGAAAGGCCTGCGCTAAAACAATATGCGGAAAAGGCTTTGACGGATATCTGGAGGCGCTTCGTTTCCTCTGTGGGGAACGAGAGGGTAATACACCGGAGGATTAACCGCAAAGACGCTTAACCCTTCGGAAAATATAATAGTAAAGAAGGTATTAGATTGACGTATCACATGTACAACCGAGAAGCCGAAACAATGCCCCGCGAGGAGCTCAGAAAGCTCCAGAGCGATCGACTGTGCGCAATGGTCAGAAGAGTGTATGAGAAGATCCCGATGTATCGCCGGAGATTTGACGAAATGGGCCTTCGTCCCGAGGACATTCACTCTATAGAAGATATAACGAAGCTGCCATTTACCAACAAACAGGATCTTCGCGACAATTATCCCTTCGGGCTGTTTGCCGTTCCGATGGAGGATGTGGTCAGAATACACGCCTCGTCCGGCACTACCGGCAAGCAGACGGTCGTCGGCTACACCGCGAACGATCTTAAGCTCTGGGGTGAGGTAATGGCGCGAACGATAGGAGCAGGCGGCGTCACCAAAGCCGATATCGGGCAGATATGCTACGGCTACGGTCTGTTTACGGGCGGGCTGGGCGGAGGACTCGGTTCCGAAACCATAGGATGCGCGACGATACCCGCATCGACCGGGAATACGCGGCGGCAGGTAACGCTTTTGGAGGACTTCAAGCCGACCTTCCTGCTCGCGACGCCGTCTTATGCTTTGACACTGGCGGAGTATCTCGAGGTGAACGGGATTCCAAAGGATAGCCTGAGCTTGAAAGCCGGATTCTTCGGAGCCGAGCCGTGGACGGAGAGTATGCGCCGGGAAATTGAGAAGCATCTGAATCTGAAGGCATACGATATATATGGGCTTTCCGAGGTGATCGGCCCGGGCGTTGCCTATGAATGCGAGTGCCAGCACGGTCTGCATGTCAACGAGGACCATTTCTATCTTGAGATCATCGATCCGGAAACCGGAGAGCCCCTTCCCGACGGAACCGCGGGAGAGATCGTATTCACCTGCATGACAAAGGAAGCGCTGCCGCTCATCCGCTATCGGACACACGACGTGGGCATGAGGATGACAGGCGAATGCGAGTGCGGGCGCACGTTTGTCCGGATGGTGAAGCCGGCCGGACGCACCGACGACATGCTCATAATCCGGGGCGTCAATGTTTTCCCGTCGCAGATTGAGTCCGTGCTGATGGAGATGGATGGCATCGCGCCTTTCTTCCAGATGATTGTCGAGAGAGAAGGAAACCTCGACAAGCTGACGGTTCTTGTGGAGCTCACAGAGGAGACTTTCACGGACGAAGTAAGAAAGCTCGAAGCCATGACCGCGAAGGTTTCGGATTCCATACATTCCATACTCGGAATTGCGGCAAAGGTCAAACTGGTTGAACCCAAGAGCATCGAGAGATTTGAAGGAAAAGCAAAGCGCGTGATCGACAAGCGCACACAGGTGAACTTTTAAGGAGGGAACATTATGCTGCTGAAACAAATATCAGTCTTTGCGGAAAACAGGCACGGAGCGATCAGGGACATCACAGGCGTATTGACGGAGGCGGCCGTGAACATACGGGCGATCGCCATCGCCGACACGACGGATTTCGGCGTAGTGCGGCTTATCGTGGATAAACGCAAGGAGGCGCTTGCCGCGCTTCGCGAAAACGGGATGACGGTGATCGAGACGGATGTCATCGCCCTTGCCGTGGATGACACGCCGGGTGCGCTTCACGCGGCGCTGTCGGCGCTTGCCGACAGCGGTATCATGGTCGAATACAGTTACGGCTTTGTCTCTCCGATACAGGGAGGCGCCACCATAATTCTCAAGTGCGACGATCAGGAGAAGGCCCTCGGCTGCCTGACCGAGAAGGGTTTCCGCATGCTGACCGCTGACGAGATTAAATTCTAAACAGCGCAGAGAATTCCGCCGTATCTAACGGGACACATCCTACCGATGAGGAAAGGCGCGCCATGCCCAGCATGGCGCGCCTTTCCTGTTCTCCGGGTCTGATGCGATGCGGCGTAAAAGGTTTATAATGGCGCTTTGCGGGCACACGGCAAATTATTGTAATTTTAATATAACTTTAAGACTGCGCCTCCGATCTTTAACATCCGTTTAACTCCGCTTTATCTATAATACATGATAAGCGGCAGAAAATATTGTGAAAACCGCGACAAAGCAGGGCCAGATAGAATAAGGAGGCAAAGCCCGATATTACGGGCTTAAAACTTTCATGGAAGAAAACATATTTGCACTATCAAAAAAGGAACTGTTCGATTCGCTCAATACGGCTGAAAACGGCCTGACGAAGGATGAGGCGGCGCAAAGGCTCGAGAAATACGGACCGAATGAGATCAAGGATATTAAAAAGAAGTCGCTGTTAAAGAGCTTCTTCGAAGACCTCACAAATCTGTTGGCGATTTTGCTTTGGATAGCGAGCGCCCTGTCGTTTATCGGAGGCTCGCCGCAGCTTGGCTGGGCAATTATCCTTGTCATTATCATCAACGCGCTGTTCAGCTTCTGGCAGGAGTTCAAGGCGGATCAGGCCACCGAAAGCCTGAAAAGGATGCTTCCCCCGCAGGTAAAGGTCATACGGGACGGCACGATGGAACAAATGCTCGCAAAAAATCTTGTCCCCGGAGATGTCATCTACATAGAAGAAGGCGACCATGTTCCCGCAGACGCTAGAATCTTCGACGCTTTTGAAATGCGCACGATAAATGCCGTGCTAACGGGTGAGTCGAAGCCGGTCAAACGCAGCACCGACGCCGTTCTTGAAAAGGACATCACGATAACACAGGCGCCAAACCTGGTTTTTATGGGCACAAGCGTTGCCTCGGGCAAAGGCACCGCAGTTGTATACGCGACGGGTATGGATACGCAGTTCGGCAAAATTGCCGCAATGACCCAGAATATCAAAGAGGAGCAGAGTCCGCTGCAGAAGCAGCTGGCGAAGGTGGCTAAATTCATAGCCTTTCTGTCGCTCGCAATGGGGGTCTTTTTCTTTTTGCTCGGTCTCTTGATGCACAGATCGCTGATGGACACCTTCACGTTCGCAATTGGCATCATCACCGCAAACGTACCGGAGGGCCTGCTGCCGACGGTGACGCTGGCTCTAGCCGTAGCGGTTCAGCGAATGGCGAAGAAGAACGCGCTTGTCAAGAAGCTCTCAAGCGTCGAGACTCTGGGCGGGGCGACAGTCATTTGCACCGATAAGACCGGAACTCTGACTCAAAACGAAATGACCGTAAGAGAGGTCTGGATGCCAAACGGCAATTATTCGGTGACGGGCGTCGGTTATCAGCCGAAGGGCGACTTCTGTATTGGCGATAAAAGAGCTGAGAGCGTCCCGGAGGACCTGTCCCTGCTTTTGAAAATCGGGCTTCTCTGCAACAGCAGCAGACTGTCTGCGCCGACCGAGGATAATCCCTCCTGGGGAATAATCGGCGACCCGACGGAAGGCTCTCTTGTAGTTCTCGCCGGAAAAGCAGGGTTAACAAAGGAAAATATGCTCACAGAGCTTCCGGTTATTTACGAATTACCCTTTGACTCGAGAAGAAAACGCATGAGCACGGTCCACAGACACGGCGAAGAACAGCTTCTCCTCGCCAAAGGCGCGCCAAAGGAAATGCTGTCGGTTTGCAGCCGCATCTACAGGGAAAGCGGAATTATCGAAACGCTAACGCAAGAAGACATAGACCGGATACTGGAACAAAACGATAGTTACGCTGGAGAGGGGCTGCGCGTACTCGCCATGGCCTACAAGCCACTTGATAAAAACTACAGGGGATATTCCATAGAAGACACGGAAAACGAGCTCATTTTTGTCGGACTAACGGCGATGCTCGACCCGCCCAGGCCGGAGGTAGAGGAAGCGGTCCGGATGGCGCACAAGGCAAAAATAAAAATTATTATGATCACAGGAGATTATGGGATCACGGCCGAGTCGATTGCCCGAAAGATCGGCATCATCAAGGGAAAAAAACCGAGGATTATTACCGGGAACGAGCTTGAGGAGATATCCGACGAAAAGCTGAAGGAGGAACTTAAAGAGCATGAAATCATATTTGCCCGCGTTGCTCCGGAACATAAAATGCGCGTTGTCGGGGCGCTGAAAGAGATGGGTGAGATCGTAGCCGTTACGGGGGACGGGGTCAACGACTCACCGGCTCTCAGGCGTGCGGATATAGGTATTGCAATGGGCAAGTCCGGCACGGATGTCGCAAGGGAAGTTGCAAACATGGTCCTCACCGACGACAATTTCGCCAGCATAGTTCACGCCATTGAAGAAGGGCGCGCGGTTTACGATAACGTAAGGAAATTCATTATCTATATCTTCGCGCATCTGACTCCGGAGGCTATCCCCTATATTCTGTTTTCGCTCTTCAACATTCCGCTTCCCATCACTGTTATGCAGATCCTCGCGATAGATTTAGGAACAGAGACTCTGCCTGCGCTGGCGCTCGGAGTTGAACCCGCCGAGCCGGGCGTTATGGACCGGCCTCCGCGTTCGCCGAAGGAGAAGCTCCTGAATTCCTCAGTCTTTGTCAGAGGATACGTCGTCCTCGGACTTATCAATGCGGCGGCTGTTCTTGCGGGTTATTTCTGGGTGCTTTTCAGCGGCGGCTGGCATTGGGGCCAGATCCTACCTGTCGGCGACGTCCTGGCGCGCGAAGCCGCCACGATGAGCTTCCTGGGAATAGTCATTATGCAGGTAGCTAACGTTTACTCATGCAGGACCGAATATGCCTCGGCATTCAGTATAGGCATGTTCAGCAATAAGCTTCTGAATATCGGCATAATCTTCGAGCTCGCTCTGACGGCGGTGCTAATCTATGTGCCGGGTTTGCAGCCTGTGTTTGGAACTTATCCCGTGCCGTTTTCGCACTGGCTCTTCTATCTTATGTTTATCCCCGTACTAATCGGCGAAGAAGAGATAAGAAAGCTGTTTTTGCGCAAAAAATTAAAAAAACTGGAGGTTGAAGCATGAGAATTATCATAATCGGCTGCGGAAGAATGGGCTCTGGCCTTGCGGTCCATTTGACGCGCGAAGGGCATAAAATCACCATTATTGACAGCAATCGTGATGCGTTTTCCCTGCTCGGCCCCGGATTCAAAGGCGAGGCGCTCGTGGGCATAGGCTTCGATAAAGGCGTGCTGGAAAAGGCGGAGATCGGCTCCGCGGACGCTGTGGTGGCGTGTACGAACAGTGATGAGGCAAACGCCCTCATCGGAAGAATTTCACGCAATATCTACAAGGTACCCTGCGTCATATCAAGGCTCTACGATCCGCGGAAAGCCGAACTGTATCAGTCGCTCGGCATCCAGACAATCGGAACGACGGGCTGGGGCATACTCCGCGTTTCTGAAATGTTGAGCTACAATCAGCTCGACAGCATTCTGAATATAGGATATGGCCAGGTCGAGCTTCTCAGGATTGAAGTGCCGGCGCTTTTGGCAGGCCGTCCGGCCGGGGAACTGAACATATTGGGTGAGATTCAGATAGCGGCGCTCAGCAGGGATAGTACGACGGTGATCCCCACTTCGGGAACCATCCTGCAAAAGAACGACGTGGTCTATCTTACGGTACTGAATGGGGCCGGAGATAATCTGAAAAGACTGTTGGGACTCGAATAGGGAAGGGGTGAAGGTGATGAAAGTTATCATTGTTGGAGGCGGCAAGACAGGGTCGCATGTTGCCGCAATGCTTCTTAAGAGCGGCTGTGCGGTCAAGATCATTGATTACCGTGAAGAGGTGCTTGAAAAGCTGCATCTGGAGCTCCCTGCAGATACTATCGTTCATGGAAGCGGAACGGATCCCAATATACTGGAGGCCTGCGGTATTGGGGGCGCGGACGTCGTGGCCGCAGTGACCGGGAACGACGAGTCCAATCTAGTCGTCTCAACGATGGCCAAATTCGTATTCGGAGTTCCGCGTGTGATTGCGCGGGTCAATAATCCCAAGAATGCCTGGCTATTCGGCACCGAAATGGGGGTCGATGCCGCCCTGAACGAGGCTGATCTAATGTCCCGTCTGATAGTTGAAGAAATGGCGCTAAAAAAAATCTTTAATCTGCTCGAACTTAACCGGAACGACTATTCCATCATACAGACAGTCGCAGATGCTCAGTCGGCGGCTGTGGGCCGCCCGGTAAGGGAGTTCGATATCCCGGGAAATCTCCTGCTCATCGCCGTTTTCAGAGGAAACGACGTGATAATACCGCACGGAGCAACGGTCATTCAGGCGGAGGATCAGATACTTGCGTTCGGAAACAGTGATTCGCATGCAACGCTCAGCGCGCTCTTCAGCGCATAGCGCAAAATGGACAGGGCAAAGAGGCGGTGCCGTAAAGCACCGCCTCTTTGCCCTGTCAAGCCTGTTCAGCCCTGATATTTTGGAATTATACCCAGTTCTCTGAGAAGGTCGAAGGAATTGATAATCTCCGGCACAGCTCTGGAGCCGATAAGCTCAGCCCCGGCCATCAGGAAGGTAAAAGCATTCTGCGGCCTCGGAAATTTAACTCCGGATACCTTGACCTTCGTGTTCGTACCTTCGACGCATTCCCGCATTTTGACCACCTGCTGGAGAGTCGGGCCCTCATACTGACCGGAAGAGGACTTGACCCAATCTATTCCGGCTTCAACGATCAGATCACAGGCCGCCTTAATTTCGTCATCGGTAAGATAGCACACCTCTATGATCATTTTGGTCATAGCAGGGCCGGCGGCGGTTTTATAATCCCTGAATTCGCGTCTTATCTCGTCGTATCTTTTATCCTTCAGCGCTCCGACGTTCATGCAATTATCCAGAACGGTGGCGCCCATACGCACCGCCTCTTCCGTTTCAAACGCTTTTACCGCGCTGGTCTGCTGCCCGAACGGGAAACCGATTGCCGCGCCTACCAGAAGATCCGTGCCCTTAAGCTCTTCCGCCACAATCGGCGTCCAATAGGAAGAAGAAAAACAAAACGCTTTGCAGTTGTATTCTATCGCTTTGCGGCAGCCTTCCCTGATCTCCCTCTCTGTCGTCTCTTTAGGGAGAATCGCGTAATCAAACAATTTACCTACGTCTCGCTTGGTCATTTTACTAAAATCCACCATTGGCTTTTCCTCCCGGATTTAATAGAATTTGCCGCGGGTTTATAAATTCGTGGCAGTGTATATACATGTATATCTGTATGTAAACTATCATACTTGATTAGACATGTCAATACAGACCTGCAAATATGTGGTTTTTCACAGTTGACGCGGCAGTCATTTATTCAATATTTAAAGAAAATATATTTTATTAAGCTTTGCATTGCGTTGAAACTGTGCTAAAATAACGTTATTTTATCGAATATGCAGAAATGTGGAGGCTTCATGACGGAAGGTGCAAACAGTGCGCTCACTAAGCGTGATTTATCGATCGACAAACTCAAGGTCGTGGCGATATTCGGCGTCATCATTATTCATGTATGCGCATACAACTACAATATTGCCTCCTTTAACTGGACGGCGAGTGTTTTCTGGGGAAGTATCGTCAGAGCCAGCGTGCCAATTTTCTTTATGTGCAGCGGCGCTCTCCTCCTGCGCCCTGGGAAAGCATTTTCCGTGAGAAGGTTTTACAGGAAGAACATACTGAGGATAATTGCAGCCATGCTTGTATGGGCGATGGCCTATAAGATGTTCCACCTCGCGGCCGGGCACAATCTTACGGCGGCCAGCCTTTTTCAGGCGCTTAAAGAAGTTCTCCTTTTCAATCAGGAGTTTCATCTCTACTATCTTCAGATCATACTGCTGGTGTACCTGTTTGTCCCGGTGATGCGTATAATAACGCAGAACGCATCAAAGCGGGAGCTGGAGTATCTGCTGATACTATGGCTCGCATTCGGCATCATCTTTCCGACGGTGCTTCCTTATTGGCCTTTCAGACTGCTTACGGACATACCGATGCAGTATAAGATGAATATGACCTACGCCGCCATCGGTTATAGCCTTTTAGGATTCTATTTGAAGCGGTATCCGCTTAGGCGCAGAGTCTGGTACTTTATTCTGGCCGCGGCGGGTTTCCTTATTGTTTTCGGCGGAACATACCTGTCTTCGATGGGGAAAGAGGCCCTGGACGAGCACTTTTTCGAGGGCATGTCGGTGGGGGTCTGCCTGCTGGCCGCGGGTATCTTCGGCATATTCGTCTCGGCGGAATATCCTCGGAACGAAAAATTCGGAAAAACTGCGATATATTTTTCAAAAGCGTCGTTTTGCATTTTTCTTTCCCATGTGTTTTTCCTCGACCTGCTTTCCGATTTGGGCGTAACGGCCGATATCCTGCCCACAGCGATAAGCACGCCGATCTTGGCAGGAATCATATTTGCCTGCAGCACGCTTGTCTATGCCGTACTTTCGAGGATCCCCGTAGTCAAAGACTGGATCATATGAAAGCGTGCGGCAAATAATAAAAAATGCTCCGCGCCAAAAGCGCGGAGCATTTTTTATGCGGGTCAGGGTCTCTTTTTAGGCTTCGTCGCGGTCGTTCGTGAGCTTGAGCTTGTCCAAAATATAGAAGATCAGGCCGAGAAGCATTCCGACGAGAGTGGCAAGCGTGAGGCCGCTGAGCTGGAAGTTTCCGAGCGGCACATAGGCGCCGCTGAGGCCGGTTACGAAAACGACAGACGTGAGCGCGAGGTTGCGGGAGCGGCTGTAGTCCACCTTTGCCTCAACAAGCAGCCTGAGACCGGAGGCGGCGATCATGCCGTAGAGCATGAAGCTTACGCCGCCGATGACGCACCAGGGGATAGACTGTATCAGGGCCGAAACCGGGCCGATGAAAGCGATCAATATCGAGATGATGGCGGCTCCGCCGATGACCCAGACGCTGTAGACCTTTGTAATCGCCATGACTCCGATGTTTTCACCGTAAGTCGTAGTCGGAACGGCTCCGGTAAATCCGGAAATGATTGTGGAGATGCCGTCACCCAGGAGTGTCCGGTGAAGTCCGGGGTCTTTTATCAGATTTTTTCCGACGATTTTGCTCGTCACCATCTGATGCCCTATGTGCTCCGTCACGATGACGAGTGTAGCCGGCAGAATCGTTAAAATAGCGCCGGTATCAAAAACTGGCGATCTGAATTCAGGGAGCGTAAAGAACTTCGCGGTGGCAATTCCTGAAAAGTCAACAAGACCGAATAAAGCGGCAGCGAGATAACCGACTATTATTGAAATCAGTATAGGAATAACGGCGAAGAATTTTCTGAAAAGCACCGAACCGAAAACCGCGACAAGCAGAGTAATCACGAATACGATGATTTGTTTATACTGTCCTGCGGCGATTGCTACGCCGTTGACCGGGAGACCACCGCTGCTGGCCGCAGTCCCGGCAAGCGTCAGGCCTATCAGCGCGACTATCGGACCCATCGCGGCAGGCGGAAGAATAATGTCGATCCACTTGGTGCCGAAAAGCTTGATAATCAGAGCCACAAGGCATATCGCCGCGCCGACGGCAACGAAACCGCCCAGAGCCAAAGGATATTTTGTGATGTCGGTATGACCTGACTGACCTATGATAAGCGCTACCGGCGCAAGAAAAGCAAAACTGGAGCCTAGGAAGGCTGGAGCTTTGCCTTTTGTCACCAATATAAAAATAAGAGTCCCTATGCCGTTCATTAAAAGAACGATACCCGGATTAATTCCGAATAGCATAGGGACTAAAACAGATGCGCCGAACATTGCGAAAAGATGCTGGATACTGAGCGGGATACCTTTACCCAATGGAACCCTCTCTTCGACTTGAATGATTTTTGCTTGCATTTTCTCTTTCCTCCTAACCACATTTTGAGCCATTATAACATACCGCAGAAATATTACAATCATTTTTTCGCAATACTTGCTATTTTGTTGAATTTAGTTATACTAGATATAGCATTTAAGGCGCTTTGACGGCGTACATCACAATTTCAACTTATCTGGAGGAGTTATGAGAAGAAATCATTGCAAAACGGCATTTGCAGCCCTATTGGCCCTGTGCCTGACGCTGAGCGCCTGCGCGGAGAAGAGCGCGGGCGCAAGTCCGGCGATGACGCCGGAAACTTCCGCAGTGCCGTCCGGGCAGGTGGAAAACACTTTTTCTGCTTCTCCTGCCGCATCCGCAGAAGCGGCAGGAGACAGCACAGCCTACTATATAAGTCTGCTTGGACTCAGCAAGGAGGAGATAACGGCGAAAATAGGTGAGGAGCCTTCTGATGTCGACGAGGGCGGCCTTGAATTCAAAAACGCCGGGATACGCGTCTGGTTCGACGGAAACGAAAACAGGACCGTGAGTCAGGTTTTTACGGCAAGGAAAGATATAAGCCTGAACGGAGCCGTAATCGGCGATAAAATCGATGCCTTCAAAAAAGCTTTCGGCACACCTCTGAGCGATAAGAACGGAGACATGCACTTCGCGTATAAAGGGGCTTATCTGTCCGTGATCTATGACACCGCTTCCGGTGATACGGCGGCCGTATATATACTGAAAAATGATTTTTAGGGCGGGGTCCGTATGTGCGCAGCTCTGGAGCTCTCAAACGTAATACTTATACTCTTATATATTTTGGGCTGGGGGCGTAGCATACGGCGGCGCCGCCAGCCGCCATATTCAGGTATTTCATAAATAGTGTAAAGATCCCGGAGAAACTTCCACGGCAGTTTCTCCGGGATCTTTCAGCAAATTATTTTTTTCAGCTTTGTAAGCCCTTCCTCCAGCTGCGGGACGTCAAGATGAGCGTAGCCCAGTATAAGCTGATTCGCGTGCTTTCCCTTGACGATTGCGTGGCTTTCGACAGGAGAGAGGTACAGCCCTTCCTCTCTGGCACGGCTCACAATTTCTGGCGTGAATGTGATGCCGCCGAAGCCCGCTGTCAGGTGCATCCCCGCACAGGCCCCGCCGACGCTGCGGTTTCCCGGGAAATCGGCGTCCAGACGTTCGAGGAGAAAGTTCCTTCTGCCGAGATAGGCTTTTTTCATACGCCTGATATGGCGTTCAAGCTCGCCGTCTTCGATGAAGCGGGCCAGGGCCAGCTGATATACCGAATTCGAGTGGTGGCCGCAAAGGCGTTTCAGCTCGCGGCACCTTGAGAGCAGCGGGTAAGGCAGAACCATGTAGCCGAGACGCATTGAGGGAAACATTATTTTACTGAAAGTGCCTATATAGACGACGTTTCCGCCGTCCAGCTCATAAAGAGAACGCGAGGGGAGTCCGTCGTAGCGGAACTCGCTGTCATAGTCGTCCTCGACAAGGTAGGCTCCGGAACACCGGGCGAAGCTTACCAGTTCAAGCCTTCTCTGCATGGGCAGAATCCCGCCCATCGGGAACTGATGGGACGGCGTGACAAAAATAAGCGTCGGTTTTTTCCCACTCGGAAAAGTCTCGGTGCGTATACCCTACTGTCTACTGGTATCGGAATTATACGGTTCGTGTGATAGGAGAATATCTGTCTGACGTTTGCGTTTGAAGGGTCCTCTATCCAGACTTCGCTGTTTTTCCCGAGGAGGCATTTTGCAATCAGCGTCAGTCCCTGCTTGGCCCCGGAGGTGATGATTATCTGTTCCGGATCGCAGAAAAGGCCCCTTGTCCTAGCAAGATAGGAGGTAAGAATTTTTCTAAGCTCCGGCCGGCCCTGCGGGTCGTCGTAACCTAAAGCCGAAGCAGGTGCTTCGGCAAAAGCACGCGAGACACAGCGATTCCAGTCCTTTCGCGGAAAAAGGTCTATCGCCGGGATACCGCTGTCAAAACTGATAAGCTCCGGCGGCAGTATATCGGCCGAAAGAGCGGGAACCGTGTAGTCGGAAATTGTTATTCTTACATGGGAAAATCCCCTGACGGTATCGCCCACAAAGACACCAGAGCCGGGTTTCGAGTAAAGAAATCCTTCCGAAGCGAGCATGTCTATGGCGGTCATAACCGTGTTCCTCGAGACGCAAAGCTCGTCCGCGAGCTCCCGTGTAGAGGGGAGGCGCTCCCCACCGCGCAGTTCACCGCGCAGGATTATCTCTCTAAGTTGAACATATATCTGCCTTGTAAACGTGCGCCTGCTCTCTCTGTCCAGATAAATATGCAGCATTTTATCGACCGGCCCAATAAAATATTCAAATAACCGGCTCTTTATTGGCCCGGAAATCTGTGCTTAAATAATAGCTGTAAAAAAATAAAATGTAAAGCGATGTAAACATGAAAATTAAAGACAGCTTTCACACTTACGCTGGGATAACGATAGTATTCTGGTCGCTGGCCTATGTACTGACGCGTCTGGCGCTGAGGTATTTTTCGGCTTTCCCGCTGGGATTCCTTCGGTATTTTTTTGCGTCCATTACGCTAGTCGTCTTTGCCGTGATCAGCGGGATGCGTCCGCCGCACGCAAAGGATAGCAAGCTGTTCGCTGCGTCCGGCGCCTTCGGCTTTTTCCTGTATATGATCGCGTTCAATAAGGGCTGTGAGACGGTTGCGGCATCGACGGCCAGCGTTATCATTGCGACAGTCCCCGTTATAACCGCTCTGCTGGCCCGCTTTATTTACGGCGAAAAACTGAGCAGCTTGAAATGGGCGGCCACAGCCGTGGAATTTTCGGGCGTCGTCGTACTGACGCTGATGAACCGCGGATTTACGCTTAACCGGGGAATAGTCTGGCTGCTTGCCGCGGCGCTGTCACTGGGAGTATATAACGTCCTGCAACGAAGGTTGACAAGAATCTACAGTGGCCTTCAGACGTCTTCCTACAGTATTTTCGCGGGCACTGCACTGCTCTCCGTTTTTTCTCCGTCCGCTGTGAAGGAGCTCGGAAGCGCCCCGCCGACGGCACTGGTTCTGGTTGGGGTGCTCGGCGTTTTTTCAAGCGCGGTTGCTTACGCCGCGTGGGCAGAGGCGTTCAAAAAAGCGAAAAAATCATCGTCGGTGAGCAACTATATGTTTGTGACGCCATTTCTTACGAGTCTGCTCGGATTTCTGATTGTCGGAGAAAAACCGGATGCACCCACGATTGCGGGCGGGGGAATCATAATGCTCGGATTCTTCCTGTTCAATTTCGGCGGCAGGATCGCAGCGACGATAAAGCGGAAAAGCTGCGGGAACTGAAAGAAGTCCCGCAGCTTTTCCATGTGAGTGCAGGGCGGTCTCACATTTTCCGATACTTTTCCATGTCGCGCATCACGCCCTGCGCGAAACCCCGGTCAGCCTTCTCAAAATAGCCCATGACACGGTTCACGATGTCCTGCCTGCATTTCCATAGCTCGACGGCGATGTTGTCGCAGAGATGCTTCTGATCGAGATCCGAAAGACTGCGGTAGCGTTCGCCGGCCTGTGTGAAGTCGTCGGTATCGGGAATAACGAAGCGGCCGATATATCCGCTGGCGTACTCCGGTTTCGGAACGGGAATGTCGGACGGAGCGGGCTGATTATCGGCGAGACTGTTTGGCGAATAGTTGATTGGCGAGGGATTGAAGGCAAAGGTCATGGCACCGTCCCGCTGGTTGTTCAGCGGAGGGGAAAGGGGCCTGTTGACAGGAAGCTGTGTGAAATTGACGCCGATGCGGTGCCGCTGTGTATCGTGGTAGGCGAAGGAGCGGCCCTGAAGCATCTTATCCGCCGAGAGCTCGACTCCGGGGACTATGTTCGCCGGACAAAACGCGGCCTGTTCGATCTGCGCGAAGAAATTCTTCGGATTTTTATTCAGGGTCATCATCCCGACTTTCATGAGCGGAAACTTATCCTCCATCCAGGTTTTTGTGTCGTCGAGCGGATCGAACGATAACTTTTCCGCCTCTTCTTCCGACATAAGCTGTACGCAAAGCTCATATTTCGGGTAGTCTCCGTTTTTAATTGCTTCGAAAAGGTGCCTTACGGCTATGTCCGGGTCGCTCCCAGCGAGCTGTTCCGCCTCAAAGCGGTCTATCGTCTCAACTCCCTGCATAGTTTTCCAGTGGTACTTCACGAAGTGCCTGACGCTGTCGCGGTTGACCCAGACATATGTGTTTACTCCGAAACCGTCAACGTTACGGTAATCCTTGACAGTGCCGCGGTCGCTGTAGAGCCATGTGATCATATGTGTTGCCTCAGGGCTCAGCGAAACGAAGTCCCAGAAGCGTTGGGGGTCGCGGAGATTATTCTCCGGGGACGGCTTCAGGGAATGGATGACGTCGGGAAACTTTATTCCGTCGCGTATGAAAAATACCGGAAGATCGTTACCAACGATATCGTATATCCCTTCATTGGTGTAGAACTTGGTCGCAAAGCCTCTCGGGTCACGAACGGTGTCGGCGGAGCTTCGGCCGCCTATAACCGTTGAGAACCGCACAAGCACAGGCGTTTCCCTGCCTTTTTCGCGCAGAAAATCCGCGCTTGTATATCTCTGCATGCCCTCATAGGCTACGAAAGTCCCGAGAGCGCCGGTGCCCTTGGCGTGGACAACCCGCTCAGGTATCCTCTCTCTGTCAAAATGCGACAGCTTATCTATGAAGTGCAGATCTTCAAGAAGAATTTTTCCGTCAACTCCCACGGTAAGGGAGCTTGTGTCGTTCGGAATGGGGTGTCCGGCGCTGTCGGTCATGCCGCCGGCAGTACTGCGCTTTTGCATTGACGCGCTCGGCATGGCTTCCACAATGACGGGTGCGCTCTGTACGGTTTCCACAATGACGGGTGCGCTCTGCACGGTTTCCGACATTACGGGGAGGGCCATTCTGTCTTCAGGTCTTGGGACGACATCGCGAAGCTCACTGGCAGGCTCCGCCGCGTCATCCGGAACATACGCCGATGTCTCCGCAGAAAGCATATCGGGTATTGACCAGACGGCACCCGGCGACTTTTCCGCGGCAGGGAGGCTCTGCTGAAACGACAGCTCGGACGCCATCGGGGAAAATGACAGGCTCGTGGGCTTCTTCGTTATCAGCGTGGCATTTGGTGAAAGCTGCTGGTTCGGCTTCCTGCTGCTGCGGCCAACACGGTTCATGTGATCTCGTTCTCCGCTATTATAGATAGTCATGGCATTGCTCCTTTTTTAATCTGTAATCGCTATAGATTATTCGGCAGGAACGCAAACTGTTAACACGGATGCGGTTTCGGTAAAAAAACCAGGCCAAATCGGGAGAAATGTTGTGATTGAATAATACGGCGGCATGTTGTATACTCATTTAATATAAAGCGGGATTGATTTCAGATTATTCGGAGGTACATTATGAATTCAGCCAAATCCAGAGGAAAAGCCGAGAGAACTACGACGAATCTGCTCATTACGCTTGCTTTCGGGTTATTTTATTTTTATTTAAAGCTGCCGGCCATCAACCTGAAGGACCCGGCCTTTTATACCTTTATCCTGCTTCTGTCCGCGGTCTACTGCTTCCTCTCAATTCTGACTCAGGGCCTTTTCAAGGCGGAAAGTGGATTTGAGTTCTGGCAGAGCGTCAAAGCAAACTGCGCGGTTCCGGTCATAGTATGTCTGACCCTTGCCCTGATTTTTGTGGTCGGAAGCATTATATCGTCGCCCATTATCCGCGCCGGCGCCTACCGCGGCCTGCTGGACGTCGAAACGGGAAACTTTACAACCGAGGTCAAGGAGATATCGTACGATCAGATCCCGATGCTGGATGAGGCGAGCGCGAAGAAGCTTGGCGATAAAAAGATGGGTGAGCTGTCGGATATGGTGTCGCAGTTCGAGGTGGCCGATGACTACACGCAGATCAATTACAAAGGCTCGCCGGTCAGAGTCACTCCGCTGCGATACGGCGATTTTTTTAAATGGCTGGCGAATGAGTCGAAGGGCCTTCCCGCCTACATCATAATCAATATGGTCACGCAGGAGGTATCAGCGGTAAGGCTTGACCACGGAATGAAATATTCGGCTTCCGAGTATTTTTTCCGGAATGTCAGCCGCCATCTCCGCTTCAACTATCCGACTTATATTTTTGACAGTCCAAACTTTGAGATCGACGACAGCGGAACCCCTTACTGGATATGCCCGAGAATAGTCAAGAAGATAGGGCTGTTCGGCGGGACAGACATACAGGGAGCCGTTCTGATGAACGCCGAAACGGGCGAATGCAGATATTACGAGAACGTCCCCGACTGGGTCGACAGGGTTTATACCGCGGGCCTGATTATGGAACAGTATAATTACTACGGGAAGTATCAAAACGGCTGGATGAACTCATTTATTGGGCAGAAAGGCGTAACGGTCACGTCGAATGGGTACAATTACCTCGTTATGGACGGCAATGTCTACATGTATACCGGCATAACGAGCGTTGCTGCCGACAATTCCAATGTCGGCTTCATTCTTACCAATCAGAGGACCAAAGAGACAAAATACTACGCCTGCGCCGGTGCTCAGGAGGCGGCGGCAATGTCGAGCGCGGAGGGAATAGTGCAGTATATGGATTACCGGGCAACATTCCCGCTGCTTCTCAATATATCAGACCAGCCCACATATTTCATGGCACTGAAAGACAGCGGCGGACTTGTGAAAATGTATGCGATGGTCAACGTGCAGCAGTATCAGCTTGTCGCCTCGGGCACCACGGTTGCTGAATGCGAGCGCAATTATAATAATCTTCTCGGCAGCAGCAGTCTGGCGTCCGAAGGAAAGGGCCTAGGGAAAACCATAACGGGCGATATCGGGGATATACGCACAGCTGTTATTGACGGGTACACCCACGTTTTTATTAAACTTAATGGCGATGACTATTACTATGTAATCTCAGTTGCAGACAGCGAACTGGCCGCCGTGCTTTCCGTAGGAGACAGAGTGTCGATAACGCCCTCCTCTGACGAGGGAGAGCTGAGGAGCGCTTACAACATCGCAAGAGCTCAGTAACACCGCCGTATATTAACCTTACCGGGAGAAAATCTGATGTCTCTGTATGCAATAGGCGATCTGCACCTTTCACTAAGCGCAAACAAGCCCATGGAGGTTTTCGGGGCGGCGTGGCAAAATCATACTGAAAAACTCCGGGCTTCATTTTCGCAGCTTTCGGACGACGATGTGACCGTAATCTGCGGCGACCTGAGCTGGGGAATGAATTTTGAAGAGTCCAGAGAAGATTTTTTATTTGTGGACAGCCTTCCAGGTAAAAAAATAATTCTCAAAGGCAACCACGACTACTGGTGGACTACGGCGACAAAGGCGAAGAAGTTTTTCGCTGAAAACGGAATCACGACGCTCGATATTTTGAACAACAACTGTTTCTATTACGGCGGGGACGCCGCGATATGCGGAACCCGCGGCTGGTTTTATGAGGAGGAAACGGGATCTGAGCACGACAAAAAGATTATGAACCGCGAGATCGGACGGCTAGAAACATCGCTGAAGGCTGCCGGAGAGAGGGAAAAATATGTTTTTCTCCACTATCCGCCTAAGTACGGCGCTTACGCCTGCGAAGAGATCTTGGGGCTGCTCGGCAAATACGGGGCGGTGATGTGCTGCGCGGGACATATTCACGGGAAAAGCCTCGCAAACGCCTTTGAGGGCGAATACAGGGGCGTGATCCACAGGCTTGTTTCCGCGGACCGCCTGAAATTTGTCCCGCTGAAAGTTCTGGATTGAGGGGAATATTCACAAAAAGTATTTGCAATTAATGTGTAAATCTGTTACAATACATTTTACGTAATTTGTCAGCATCGGAAAAATCCGATGGACTACTAGGAGGAAAAAACCCAATGATCGTCAAAAACGTTGAAAAGAAAGAAAATAACGATGTGATCTTTCAGGTCGAAGTAGATAGCGGAGAGTTTGAAGAGGCCGTCGGCAATGCGTATCTCAAGAACAAGAGCAAGATAAGCGTTCCAGGATTCCGCAAGGGCAAGGCACCCAGAATGGTTATCGAGGGAATGTACGGCGCCAACGTGTTCTACGAGGACGCAATTGAGGACGTTTCTCAGAAAGCTTTTGAGTTTGCGGTCAAAGAGGAGAGCCTTAAGACCGTTGGCCGCCCGAATCTCACCGACGCCGACGTTAACGACGACAAGGTACTCATAATATCCTTCGAATCCGCCCTGTATCCCGAGGTAACTCTCGGACAGTACAAGGGAATCGAGGCTCCTAAGCAGGAAATCAACATCGGCGACGCGGACGTGGACTCCTATATTGAGGAGATACGCAAACGCAACGGACGCCAGACCTCCGTTGACCGCGCCGCAAAGCTCGGCGATACCGTTAAGATTGACTATGATGGATATCTGGACGGCAGCCGCTTTGAGGGCGGCAAGGCCGAAGATACCGATCTCGAGCTTGGCTCGAACCAGTTCGTACCCGGATTCGAAGATCAGATCGTCGGTATGAAGGCGGGTGAGGAGAAAGAAATCAATATCACTTTCCCGGAAAACTATCATGAAAACCTCGCAGGCAAGGCCGTTGTGTTCAAGGTCAAGGTAAACGACGTCCTTGAGACGGAGCTTCCCGAAGTTGACGATGAGTTTGCAAAGGACGTTTCCGAATTCGACAATCTTGCCGATTACAGAGTAGCTATAATGGAGCAGCTCGTCGAGTCGCGCAAAAAGGCCGTAGAGGAGGATTTCGGCTACGCAGTCATGCAAAAGGCAGTCGAAAACATGACATGCAGCGTTCCGGAAGCCATGGTTGAGGAGCGCGTCCATGTAATGATGGACGAATATGACCGCAATCTTATGGCCCGTGGTATGCGCCTCGAAGAGTATATCCGTATGAGCGGTATGGATGCGGCATCGTTCCACAGCATGCTCCAGCCCCAGGCTGAGGCTCAGGTCAAAACCGATCTCCTGCTATCCGCTGTCGCCGAGGCCGAGAATATACAGGTTTCCGACGAGGAGATTGCCGACGCCGTCCAGAAGATTGCCGATGCTTACAAAGTTACCGTAGAACAAATCAAATCTGCCATGCCCGCAGAGGCAATGACAGACGATATGAAGAAGAAAAAAGCAAACGACCTTATTCTGGACAGCGCTGTCGCAGCCGCACCGGAAAATGAGGAAAACCCAAAGGACAAAGAGCCCGCCGAGAAGAAGACTTCCGCAAAAAAGACCGCGAAAAAGGTGGCGGACGAGACCGCTGAAGCGGCTGAAGCCACTGCTGCGGAATAGTCACAGCGGAATAATCGACAACGAATGTGGGCAAGTTCTTTAGGCTCAGATTAAACCAGTAAAGGAGTAATATGATGAGTCTGGTACCATACGTTATTGAGCAGACGTCTCGCGGAGAACGTTCCTATGATATTTTTTCAAGGCTTCTCAACGACCGTATCGTTATGCTCTCGGAAGAAGTAAATGATACGACTGCAAGTCTTATAGTTGCCCAGCTTCTTTTCCTTGAAGCACAGGATCCCGACAAGGACATACAGTTCTATATCAACAGCCCCGGCGGAAGCATCACCGCAGGTATGGCTATTTATGACACGATGCAGTATATCAAACCCGACGTTTCGACGATCTGCTTCGGAATGGCCGCATCGATGGGTGCGTTCCTGCTCTCAAGCGGAGCAAAGGGCAAGAGGCTTGCCCTTCCGAATTCCGAGATAATGATCCACCAGCCCTCCGGCGGAAGCCAGGGCCAGGCGACGGATATCGAAATTCAGGCAAGGCGCATCCTGAAGATGAAGGAAAAACTCAATAAAATGCTCGCGGAAAATACGGGCAAAACGATTGAGGTCATCACGGCCGACTGCGAACGCGATAATTTCATGTCGGCAGAGGAAGCAAAAGATTACGGCCTCATCGACAAGGTGATCTATAAACGCTGATTGATTTTGCTCCTATACTAATCCTGAAATAGGAGAACTTATGGCTAAGTTTGATGAAAGCAAAAATATCCGCTGCAGTTTTTGCGGAAAGCCCCAGTCCATGGTGGAACGAATGATAGCCGGAAACGGCTCGTATATTTGTGACGAATGCGTCCGGCTGTGCATGAGCATCGTGGACGAGGGCTATGATCCCCAGAGTGGAGCGGTCGGCGGGCATAGTCTCGCAAAAAACAGCTTTGGCTTGGACCCCGACAGCCTCCCGCGTCCGGCTGAAATTAAGAAAGTTCTGGACGACTATATTATTGGGCAGGAAAAGGCGAAAATTACGCTGTCGGTCGCAGTTTATAACCACTATAAGCGCGTATTGTTCGGCGAAAACAGCGATGTCGATCTCCAGAAGAGCAACATACTTCTGATAGGCCCGACAGGAAGCGGTAAAACGCTTTTTGCCCAGACCATGGCAAGAGTGCTCGATGTGCCCTTTGCCATTGCGGACGCCACAACGCTTACGGAAGCCGGCTATGTCGGCGAGGATGTTGAAAACATCCTGCTAAGACTGCTCCAGGCCGCCGACTTTGACGTCGAGAAGGCCGAACACGGAATCATCTATATCGACGAGCTTGACAAGATATCCCGCAAGAGTGAAAACACATCCATTACCCGCGACGTCTCCGGAGAGGGAGTCCAGCAGGCTTTGCTGAAGATACTCGAGGGAACCGTCGCCAATGTCCCGCCTCAGGGCGGCAGAAAGCACCCCCATCAGGAGTTTATCAAGGTCGACACGACCAATATACTCTTTATCTGCGGCGGCGCTTTCGACGGCATCGAAAAGATAATCGAAAATCGCCTGGACAGAAAAAGTATGGGTTTCGGAGCCGAGATCAAGAGCAAAAGCGAGAGAGACCCCGGTGCCGCAATGCAGGAGATACAGTCCCACGACCTGCTGAAATTCGGAATAATCCCAGAGCTTATAGGCCGCCTGCCTGTCATCGCGCCGCTTAACTCACTTAAGCGCGAAGACCTGATCAGAATACTGAAGGAGCCAAAAAACGCTTTGACCCGTCAGTATACGGCTCTGCTCAACTACGACAGCGTCGAACTGGTATTCGAGGAGGACGCTCTTGCCGCAATCGCCGATAAGGCCATCAAGATGGAAATCGGCGCCCGCGGGCTACGCAGCGTCATGGAGGGCATTATGACCGAAATAATGTTCGACGTACCCTCGGATAAATCAATTGTCAAGGTAGTCGTTACGGCGGACTGCGTAACAAACGGAACATCCCCGCTTGTCTGCCACAAGGAAGCCAAGGCACAGTAAAGCAACACATTGTGATTATGTAAACCGGAATAAAAGCCGTACCTATCGTGCGGCTTTTATTCACCCCCGAAAGGAGGAACAGAATGAAAGATTTAAACGAAATGAACCGGGAGACGGGATACCCGCTGTTGCCCATGCGCGGCCTGTCGGTTTTTCCTGGGATGCTGATAAACTTTGATGTGATAAGGCCAAAATCCGTCGCGGCGCTTAACGCCGCTCTCAGCTCGAACCGCAGAATATTTGTCGTCGCGCAGCGGGATATCTCCAAAGAAACTCCGGCTGCCTCAGATATCTATTCCACGGGCACGGTCTGCCGGGTCAAGCAACTTCTGCGTATACCCGGTACCGAAGGCGTCCGGGTTCTCGTCGAGGGCATTAAGAGGGCGAAAATTACCCGCTTTGAGGCGGGTGAGGAGTATTTTTATGCGGATGTAATGGATGTGGAGGAGAGTGACAGCAAATATTCTTCCGCTAGAGCCGAGGCGCTGATACGGCAGTGTGTATCGCTTTTCGACGAGTATTCCCATCTTTTCGGCTCTCTGCCCCCGGAGCTTCTGGCCAAGATAGCCGACTCCGACAAACCGGGCTATATTGCCGATTTCATTGCGCAGAACATCTATATGAAGCCGGAGAAAAAGCAGGCGCTGCTGGAGGAGATCCGCCCTCTGCAGCGCATACAGCTGCTTAACCGATTTCTGATTAGGGAGATCGCCGTCCTTTCCTTCGAGCAGGATCTCAACGAAAGAACTCACGAACAGATGACAAAGTCACAGAGGGAGTTTTTCCTCCGCGAGCAGATGAAGTTGATACAATCCGAGCTTGGCGATTACGACGATTCGCTTGAGGACATTCAGGAATACCGAAAAAAAATTCTCGAGCTCAGGCTCTCCGATGATATCACGGATAAGCTTCTGAAGGAGGTCACACGTCTCTCCAAGCAGCCTTCCGGTTCTTCTGAGAGCGCTGTTTTCCGTAACTATCTCGACACCTGCATCGACCTCCCCTGGAACATCAGGACGTCCGAGTCCGTTGATATCGCAAAGGCAAGGAAGATCCTCGACGATGATCATTTTGGGCTCGAGAAGGTCAAGGATCGGATAATTGAATACCTTGCCGTAAAGCAGCTCACACCGGAGCTTAAGGGAACGGTACTGTGTCTTGTCGGCCCTCCGGGTACCGGCAAAACAAGCATTGCTATGAGCATAGCCAAGGCGACGAACAGAAAACTCGCGCGCATTTCTCTCGGCGGCGTTCACGATGAGGCCGAGATACGGGGCCACCGAAAGACCTATGTCGGTGCCATGCCGGGAAGGATAATCGCGGGAATAGAACAGGCGAAAAGCTCGAATCCCCTCATGCTTCTTGATGAGATCGACAAGCTTGGGAGCGACTACCGCGGCGATCCGGCTTCGGCGCTGCTCGAGGCTCTGGACGGAGAGCAGAACCATTCCTTCAGGGACCACTATCTTGAGATACCGTTCGACCTTTCAAACGCTCTGTTCATAACGACCGCCAACACGACAGAAACGATTCCCAGAGCGCTGCTCGACAGGATGGAGGTCATTGAGCTCTCAAGTTATACGGATGAGGAAAAACTTGAAATTGCAAAGCGCCACCTCATCCCGAAACAGCGCAAAAAACACGGCCTCAGCGTGGCGCAACTCAAAATGAGCGACGAAGCCATAAGAGAGCTGATAACACTCTTTACGAAGGAATCGGGCGTCCGCAATCTCGAGCGGGAGATCGCGTCCGTTTGCCGAAAGACCGCTAGAAAAATTGCCGACGGCGAGTGCCGTTCGGTTAAGCTTAAGGCGGGTATGCTTGAGGATCTGCTCGGTCCGGCAAAATTCAAGCCGGACGTACTCGCGCCGGCCGACGAGGTGGGGCTTGTGCGCGGCCTCGCGTGGACGAGCGTCGGCGGAACCGTGCTCGACGTGGAGGCCATCGTGCTCGACGGCTCGGGCAATCTCGAACTGACCGGCAATCTTGGAGATGTCATGAAAGAATCCGCCAGGGCGGCGGTCGCGTATATCCGTAGCCGCGCTTCTAAGCTCGGAATAAAACCGGACTTCTACAAAACAAAAGACATCCACATCCACTTCCCGGAGGGGGCAATCCCCAAAGACGGGCCTTCCGCCGGCATTGCGATCTGCATCGCGGTAATTTCCGCGCTGACGGGCATTCCCGTGCGCCGCGATATCGCGATGACGGGCGAGATTTCACTCCGCGGCAGAGTCATGGCTATCGGCGGCCTGCGCGAGAAGACAATGGCGGCTTTGCGTACCGGCATCAAAACGGTCATTATTCCCGCGGAGAACGAAAAGGATCTGGAGGAGATTGACCAGACCGTGCGCGCCGCTTTGAACTTCATTACGACCGACCATATCGACAAAGTGCTTGGCGTCGCGCTCAACCGCAATATCGATTACCACGACGAAAACGAAGCCCTTTCCGACGACGTAACCGTGCCGGTGATAGAGTCGGCTGCTTCGGTCTGCTCAACGAACCTAAAGCAATAGAGGCGGACGATGAATGTAAACAACGCCGAATTCATTAAATCTGCCGCCGATCCGAAGGACTTTATTTCGGGCGGCCTGCCGACGATTGTATTTGCCGGAAAGTCGAACGTGGGAAAATCATCCGTAATCAACAGGCTGCTGAACAGGAAAAACTATGCCCGCGTCGGCTCCGAGCCGGGGAAGACTGTGCATGTAAATTATTTTCTCATCGACGGCAGGGCCTATTTTGTGGATCTCCCCGGCTACGGATATGCCAGGGTCTCTCAGAGCGAGAAAGAACGCTGGGGAAGACTCATGGAGGAGTTTTTTGCGCGTGACGGGCTAATCAGCCTGGGAATTCTGATTGTCGACGCCCGTCACAAACCGACGGCGGACGACGTAACAATGGCCGAATGGTTCTTTGGCACCTGCTGCCCCGTGGCGATTATCGCAAACAAATGCGACAAGCTTAAAAAGAGCGAGATGGAACCTAATCTGGCTCTGATTTCAGAGACTTTAAAGCTGCCCGACGGTGTGCGTATCATTCCGTTTTCCGCTGAAAAGGGGACAGGAGCTCAGGAGCTTATGTCGGAAATATTGAAATATGTCAGGTAACGGAACAAAGCGGGACGGAAATCATGACTGGCTCAGGCCAAAACAAGGATTTCCGTCCCGCTCTTGTTTTTTTCGGAGAGAATTGGTATAATAGCACAGTTATAAAAACTGAAAAGCGTATTTGCTTTCGGAGGTACACTTATAAGCGGGGCAAGGACTTTTTTTGCGGGACTGAACTGGTCGGTCCTTTCAAATATACTTATCAACATCATACCGGCGCTACTCTGCATCACGATACACGAGGTCTGCCACGGCCTTGTCGCGTACAGACTCGGGGACAATACGGCAAAAAATGCCGGCAGGCTCACGCTGAACCCGATTAAGCACATCGATTTCATCGGCCTAGTGATGATGGCGATATTCAGATTCGGCTGGGCAAAGCCTGTCCCGATCAATATGTATAACTTCAAAAAACCGAAGGCTGGAATGGCGCTGACCGCACTTGCCGGGCCAATTTCCAATGTTTTGCTCGCAATGGTCGCGCTGCTTCTCTACGGGGCGCTTTTTGGGGCCGTCAGCAGCACAAGGGGCATCGCCGCTTTTTTTCTTGAAACACTTTACTATACGGCCTATATCAGCTGCGCTCTCGCCGTGCTGAATATCATCCCCATCCCGCCTCTCGACGGTTCTAAGGTGCTGTTCGCGTTTCTCCCGGACGACGTCTACATGAAGCTGATGCGGTATGAGCGCTACGGTTTCATCCTGCTGATTATTCTCATCTATACAAACACGATGACGCCCTTTCTCTCCACCGCGACAAACGGGCTTTTCGACTTCCTTGCAGGCTTTATAAAACTGACTGCAAAGGTGACGGTATAAAATGGAGGATCTGACTTTTCATCTTGAGGGAATCGTCAGGAACCGGGACGAGATGCAGGATTTCAGCGGCCCGCTCAGCCTGATACTCATGCTCCTCTCAAAAAACAAAATCGAAATCAGGGATCTCAACATTTCCGAGATACTGGACCAGTATCTCGAATATATCGAAAAGATGCAGCAGATGGACCTCGACGTGGCGAGCGAATTCGTGCAGATGGCTTCGCATCTAGTCTACATCAAAACGCGCACCCTTCTCGCCGGCGAGGAAGAGGTCTCCGAAATTGAGGAGCTCATGTCCTCGCTTGAACAGCTCAAATGCCAGGACGCCTATATGAGCGTCAAGGCCGTTACCAAAGAGCTGGGAAAAATGACGGAGACGGGCCTGCAGATGTTTTCAAAGGTCCCGGAGCCTCTGGGGGCCTTCTGCGACAAAACCTATCGCTACAGTCACAAGGCGAGCGAGCTTCTTGTCGCGCTTGCGTCGGTACTATCCCGCTCGGGTTCGAACAGCGTTTCGGAGAGAAGCGGTATAGCAGTACCGAAACGCATAATCTACGGAGTGAGGGAAAAATGCCGGCAGCTCATCGAACTGCTTCGCTCCGGGTCGGCCCTTTCACTGAAGGAGCTTTATCATATGTCCCGCAGCCGCTCGGAGCTGGTGGCGACTTTTATCTCCGTGCTCGAGCTGTGCAGTATGGGAAGCCTTGCGATAAAGGAGATCGAAGGGGAGTCCATGGTTTCCCTTTGCGGAGATGTGCCCGATACATTAACGGAGCTGAGCTCCGAATAGGAAAGATACTGACGAATGGAAAACAGTGATATCGTTTCTACAATGGAAGCCATACTCTTTGCGGCAGGGGAACCCGTGCCCGCCGCGCGTATCGCTCTTGTGCTCGGTATAGAGACGGAAGAGGTTTTAAGCTGCGCCAAACTTCTCGCGGACGAGTACAGCTTCCGCCGCCGCGGTATCCGGCTTGTGCGCATGGGCGACTCGCTGCAGATGTGCAGCGCGCCGGAGTATTCACAGAGCATCACGCTGGCACTGGAGCGGCGCAAACCGCCAAGGCTTAGCCAGTCCGCGCTTGAGGTGCTGTCAATCTGCGCTTACTTTCAGCCTGTCACCAGAGCCTATGTGGATCAGGTGAGAGGGGTCGACAGTTCGTATACGATGGGCATTCTTCTGGAGAGAGGACTTATTGAGTCCTGCGGGAAGCTGGACGTGCCTGGGAAGCCCTCCATCTATAAAACGAGCGAATTGTTTTTAAGGACCGTGGGTATAACAAATCTGGATGAACTCCCGAAACTGCCCGATATCAGCACAAACGAGGGGATAGCGCAGCTCAACAGCGTCATTGAAGCCCTAAAATCGGAAGGTAACGGGCAGATGGCCATAGATTAGCGAGATTAAGCCCGGAAAGAGGTGAGGCCTTTGAAAGCGCTTATCATCGTCCTTTTGATTTTGACCGTTCTTATGCTGATCCCGCTTGGGATTGATGGGGGATACAGGGAGGGACGCCTGATTCTCGGAGTCAGGGCGGGTATGCTGAATATTCGTCTCCTCCCAGGGCGCAAAAAATGGCCCGGACTCAAAAAACTTAAGAAGAAGAAAAACAGGAATGCGGCGCCCGAACCTGAGGAAGAAACTCCGAAGAAAAAGAAATTGCCAGACAGGAAGAAGCTCACAGAACTCATAAAAATGGCGCTGAAAGCGCTTGGACGCTTTCGAAGGAAGCTCAGCATAGATTTTATTCGGATAAGATTCACCGTCGCAGCGGATGACCCGTTTTCAACGGCCATGGGCTACGGCGCGGCGGGAGCGGCACTTTCGGCGCTGGTGCCTCTGATTGAGGAGGCGTTCGTAATCGAAGAGAGGGACATATCGGTCTCAATGGACTTTCTGAGCGGCAGAGCTTTCTTTGAATTTTGGATCACCGCAAGCATCCATGTTTGGGAAATTTTCTATATCGCGGCAGCTTTCGGCATCGACTGGCTAAAAATGAAAAAAACGTATAAACGGAAAGATGGAAATTGAAAGGACTGACATTATGGAAAGACATCCTATAGGCGACCTTACGGAGGTTACTCTCAGTAAAATCAAAGAAATGGTCGATGTTAACACAATTGTCGGAGAGCCGATCACAACTCCGGACGGAATCACGCTTATTCCTGTTTCCAAAGTCACGTTCGGTTTTGGCGGCGGCGGCTCCGATCTACCGATCAAGGACAGAGGGGGATTCGGCGGCTTGAACGGAGCCGGAGTCAAGATCGATCCGGTCGGTTTCCTGACAATCAGCGACGGCGTCGTCAAAATGCTGAACATTTCGGCGCCGGCCAATACGACCGTGGACCGGCTGGTCGAACTCATTCCCGAACTCATCGACAAGACGGAGCAGCTGATAAACAAGTATAAAAACAAGTAAGCCCCAAATGCGGGCCGGAATCTGAACGGTATAATAATTTCCGCGCACGTCAATAATAAGCACTGCCCAAATATAGCAAGGGTGGTGCTTATTGTTGAAAAAAGCAATTTCGGGTTTTATTACGGTGCTTTCGTTATTGGCCGTGCTTCTTCCGGGCAAAGCATATGCGATGCCGGAGAACAGCGCGTCCTCAATCATCCTGATACATGAAGATACCGGACAGGTCCTATACGAAAAAAACGCGGACGAACGGATGCTGATAGCCAGCACAACCAAAATTATGACGGCGCTTGTGGTTCTGGACAAGTGCTCTCCGGATGAGACAGTAAAGATCCTTCCGGAATATACGAAGGTCGAGGGGTCCTCCATGTATCTCAAGTCGGGAGAGACCTATACCGTCTGCGATCTCCTATACGGAATGCTGCTTGTGTCGGGTAACGACGCGGCTACGGCTCTTGCCTGTCACTGCGGCGGCAGCATTGCGGGCTTTGCGGCAATGATGAACAATAAAGCGCGGGAAATGGGCTTGTGCAACTCGAACTTTAAAAACCCACACGGGCTTGACGAAAAGGGGCATTATTCCAGCGCCGCAGATTTGGCCGCGATAACCCGTGAAGCCATGAAAAACAAGCTCTTTGCAAAGATCGTATCCACGAAAACCTATACCGTTGGCAATCAGGCGCTTTTGAATCACAATAAGATGCTGTGGAATTTCAGCGGGTGCACGGGGGTTAAGACAGGATATACAATAGCCGCTGGCAGAAGCCTTGTCACCTGCGCGGAGAGAAACGGGCTGAAGCTGATTTGCGTCACTCTCTCGGATCCGAATGACTGGGCGGACCATGCGGCCCTTTATGACTGGGCCTTTGACCGCTTTGCCTATAAGGCCGTGTTTCCGATGGGCGTACTCTGCGAGCTTCCTGTAATTTCCGGCACAGGCGCTTCCGTGGGAATAAAGGTCGCTTCCGATTCCCGCATACTCGTCAGGAAGGACGCCGACATGGACTTTACAATCGAGCTTCCTGAGTTCGTCTATGCGGGAATCAGAGCGGGAGACTGCGCGGGCAGAGTCTTTATCAGCGCCGACGGGGAACAGGTCGGCGAGTTCCCGCTTGTCTATTCGGAGAACGTTCCTCTCGCAGACAATGCCAGGATGTCACCCTGGGACCGTTTCAGGAAGGCCTGGTTTATGGTAAATAAATACGGATTTCTGCTCCAGAATTCGGATTAGTACGGAATAAAATTTTGAGGAGACAGACATGGAACAGCGCCTGCAGAAAATAATCGCCTCGTCGGGTTATTGCTCACGCAGAGCGGCGGAAAAGCTGATTGAAGACGGGCGCGTTGCCGTAAACGGTGCCGCCGCGGAGCTCGGCTCACTTGCCGACGACAGAACCGATGCGATTACGATTGATAACATACCTCTCGCCATATCCGGAGAGAGGACTTACATAATGCTGAACAAACCTCGCGGATATCTGTCTTCAATGAGCGACGACAGGGGCAGAAAAACCGTCGCGGAGCTCACGCATGACGCCGGAGTGAGAGTCTATCCTGTCGGACGGCTGGATTATGATTCTGAAGGACTGCTCATCATGACCGACGACGGGGCGCTGGCGCAGAAACTCATGCATCCTTCAAACGGAATAAAGAAGACCTATGAGGCAAGAGTCCGCGGCAGCGATTTCGAAAGGGCCGTCGAAACGCTGCGTTCTCCGATGGTGATAGACGGTTATGAAATTAATCCGGCTCAGGTTAAAATGGTTAAACGCACCGACGACGGCGCGCTGCTTTCAATAACAATTAGCGAGGGCAGAAACAGACAGATCCGCAAGATGTGCGAAAAGGCCGGACTCACTGTTCTAAGGTTGAGGCGCGTTGCCGAGGGAAACCTCAGGCTTGGAAAGCTGCCAGTTGGAAAATGGAGATATATGGAATATTCTGAGATCGAGAAATTGCAAAAATAGGACCGAAATACCTTATTTCGCCCAACAAATGCCATAAATTGTTTAAATTATGATTATTTATTTTACTTGTGCTTGCATTTTAACAATTGAGTGTAGTATCATTACAATTAATCGCGGCTAATAAAAATAGCATTTGCTATGGAGGTCAACATGGAAAAGGATGTACTTGCGGTTATTGCAAATAACAATGTTCACTATTCAAAAGGACAGCGCCGCATTTCTAAATATATACTAGAAAACTATGATAAAGCCGCTTTCATGACTGCGGGAAAGCTCGGCGCTACGGTGGGCGTCAGCGAATCCACGGTCGTTCGTTTTGCCGCCGAGCTCGGCTACGACGGCTATCCGGGAATGCGGAAAGCCCTGCAGGAGATGATACGCAACCGGCTTACCTCGGTTCAGCGTATTGAGGTTGCAAAGGAACTTATCAATGATGCAAATGTACTTAAAGCCGTTCTTTCGGCCGACATGGAAAAACTCCAGAAGACGATCGAAGAGATTGACACGAAAAGCTTCGACGCCGCTGTTGACGCGATAATCAACGCAAAGAATATCTATATCGTGGGTATGCGTTCGTCCGCGGCACTTTCCAGTTTTATGGGCTACTACCTGAACCTGCTGCGCGAAAACGTTCATCTGATGCACGACACGGCCGTCAGTGAGGTCTACGAACAGGTTATTCGAATCAAAGAGGGTGATGTTTTCATCGCCATGAGTTATCCGCGCTATTCGAGCCGCACGATAAAGGCGATGCGCTTTGCCAGGGATGCGGGAGCGACGACTATAAGCCTGACAGATGGGGAGACCTCACCGCTTGTCAAGTTATCCGATATTACTCTCTATGCGAGAAGCGACATGGTGTCATTCCTGGACTCTCTGGTCGCGCCGCTGAGCCTAATTAACGCGCTTATCGTATCAATCGGCCTTCGCTCCGAGGAGGCACTTTCCGAGACCTTTAAACGCCTTGAGACCGTCTGGTCACAGAACGACGTCTATGAAAACACTGCGGGCTGACGCCGCCGTCATCGGCGGCGGCGCGGCAGGCCTGATGGCCTCTGCTCTGCTTGCTGAGCGCGGTTTTAACACGATACTTATCGAACCAAATAAAATTCTCGGGAAAAAGCTCCGCATAACCGGCAAGGGCCGCTGCAATCTCACCAACAACTGCGATAACAGAAGCTTTATGGAAAATGTGCCCTGCAATGGCAAATTTCTATTCAGCGCTCTGAGCAGATTCAGTACGGCCGATACGATGGCATTCTTTGGAAAGCTCGGGGTCCCGCTTAAAACCGAGCGCGGCGGAAGAGTCTTTCCCGTCAGCGACAGCGCGAACGATATTGCGAACGCTCTGGAGCGTTTCGGCAGGCAGCAGGGCGTCAGGAGGCTCCCCAGGAGAGTGACCGGGATCAGCGCGGTGGACGGACGTGTTTCGGGACTTGTGGCGGAAGACACGGAGATAGAGTGCGGGGCGGTTCTGCTTTGTACCGGCGGCGCGAGCTATCCGGGGACAGGTTCGACGGGGGAGGGTTATGCTCTCGCGGAGAGACTCGGACATACGATTATCAGCCCCCAGCCATCGTTGGTCCCGCTTCTTTCCGATGACGAATACTGCGCGGAGATGCAGGGCTTTTCTCTTCGCAACGTGACGCTGAGGGCCTATGAAGACAGCAATAAACTTATATTTGAAGAACTGGGGGAAATGCTTTTCACGCATTTCGGCGTATCCGGCCCGCTCGTCCTTTCCGCGAGTGCACATATGAGGGATTTTTCGCACCATAAATACAGGTTGTCTATAGATCTGAAGCCGGGACTGGACGAACAGCAGCTCGACGACAGAATTTTACGCGACTTTAAGAAATACGCCAACAGGGAATTCCGGAATTCCCTCTGCGATCTTGAGGGACGAGCTATGATACCGGTGCTCGTCAGATTGTCTGGGATTCCCGAAGAGACAAAGGTGAACTCAATCACTAAAAAGCAGCGTCAGGAGCTTGTCAGGCTTTTTAAGAACTTTCCCGTAAATATCGCGGGGACCTGCCCGATATCCGACGCGATCATAAGCTCCGGAGGGATAAACGTACGGGAGATCGACCCTAAAACAATGGAGTCGAAGCTGGTCAGCGGGCTGTATTTTGCGGGTGAGGTCATTGATGTTGACGCCTATACGGGCGGTTTCAATCTGCAGATCGCCTGGTCGACGGCTTTTACCGCTGCGGCCTCAATTCAAATCAACTGAGTTATGAAAGGATTTAATCAATGGCTAAGTACATTTCCGTTGCGATAGACGGCCCTTCCGGCGCCGGAAAAAGCACCTTGGCAAAGCTCTGTGCGGAGAAGTTCAATTTTATCTATGTCGATACCGGCGCCATCTACCGCACTGTCGGCGTAGCCGTCAGAAACGCGGGACTCGGCTCAAAGGATGAAGCCGGTGTAAGCGCCTTGCTCCCGGGTATTGAAATCAGTATTCGCCATGACGAAAAAGGACTTCAGCGCATGCTGCTGGGCGGCAAAGACGTTACGGACGAAATACGTCTGCCGGAGATATCAATCTATGCCTCCGATGTCTCGGCTATGCCAGAAGTACGCGCCTTTCTGCTAGAAATGCAGAGGCGTTTTGCGGCGGACAGCAACGTGATTATGGACGGACGCGACATTGGCACGGTAGTGCTGCCGGACGCCGATCTGAAGATATATCTCACGGCCTCGCCAGAGGAAAGAGCCGAGAGAAGATTTGAGGAGCTGAAGCTCCGTGGAACCGAGACAAGCTACGAAGAAGTTCTCCACGACATACGCTACCGCGATACAAACGACAGTACGAGAAGCACGGCGCCTCTGCGCCCCGCGGAAAACGCCGTAATTCTGGACACAACGGGCAATTCTCTCGAAAAAAGTTTCGACCTGATCTGCAATTTGATTGTTGGGAAGCTGACGAAATGAGAGCTTTTTATATTTTTTATTATTATTTGGCCTATCCTATCTTCAAGCTTTTCTGTCCTTGCAGCTTCAGCGGCAGGGAGAACATTCCTGACGGGTCGCTTATCGTCTGCGCAAATCACACGGCTCTCATGGATCCGATCTTGATAGCTCTGGCTTTCGGGACAAAGCATCAGCTTTTTTTTATGGCTAAGGCGGAGAGCTTTAAACATCCCTTCTGGAATATCATTTTCAATACGGCCGGTGTTTTTCCCGTACGGCGCGGCGAGACGGATATAAAGTCCATCAGGACGGCGATGAGGCACCTGAAGGACGGAGAGCAGATAATGATTTTCCCCGAGGGACAAAGAGTAGGAGAGAACGATTCCGTCGCGGCGAAGAACGGAGCCGTGCGACTTGCGACAAAAATGAATGTCCCGATACTTCCGGTTTTCCTTACAAAAAACAAAAGAACCTTCCGCTTCTCCAAAATGGTAATCGGGAAACCGTATAAGCCGGAGACCCCTGCGGATAAAAATTTTGACAGGCTCTCCGAGGAGCTTATGCGGAAGATATATGAATTGGAGCCGAAATAATGCCCGAGCTGATTGTGTCAAAAAGCGCCGGGTTTTGTTTCGGTGTAAGCCGGTCGGTAAAAATGGCTGAGGAGGCGCTGAAAAGCGGCGAAAGGCCATGCTTCAGCCTTGGCGAACTCATCCACAATGACGATGTCGTCGCAGATCTGCGGCGGAAAGGCTTAACCGTGGCGCAAACGGCCGGGGATGTGCCCGAAGGCTCTCGCGTTATTATCCGCTCGCACGGTGTGGGTAAAAAAGAATATGAAGTGCTCTCCGAAAAGGGGGTTGCTGTCATTGACGCGACCTGCCCGAAAGTCAAACATATACACGGCATCGTCGCGAAGGCTTCCGAAGACGGTAGGATTCCCGTCATAATCGGAGCGAGGGAGCACCCTGAGGTCAAAGCAATCTGCGGATGGTGCATCGGAGCCCTGGTTTTTTCCGATTCCAATGAATTTGAACACTGGCTGAAAGAAAATGATAACAACTGTCGAATGCCTCTGACAGTCGTTTTTCAGACGACACAAACTCAGAACAATTTGGAGAATACAAAAAAAATTATTAAAAAAGAGTGTACAAACTGCGATATTTTTGATACAATATGTAGCGCTACATCCATCAGGCAATCTGATGCCGCCAAGCTTTCGGAAAAATGCGACGCAATGGTTATCATTGGCGCGCGCCACAGCGCGAACAGCGTCCATCTTGCGGAAATCTGCAGCGAATATTGTAAAAATGTTCAGTTCATTTCCTCGTCCGATGAGCTCAATATAGCCGCTTTAGAGGGAACGGATACCATTGGCATCACGGCCGGCGCATCAACGCCTGCGTGGATTATTAAGGAGGTAAAACAAACCATGACTGATGAGATTAAAATTGAAGAAAACCCGGCGGAAGAAACTGAGAAGGAGGCTGCTCCCGCAGCAGAGGTGGAGAAAACCTTCGACCAGATGCTGGAGGATTCTATCAAAACTATATATAACGGAGATACCGTCACGGGAATAGTCGCCGCGATTACTCCGACTGAAATTAGCGTGGATCTGGGCACAAAGCACTCCGGTTACATCCCCGTTTCCGAATTTACGGACGATACCGACGTCACAATAGACAAGCTTATTAAGATCGGTGACAAGGTTGAAGCCTGTGTCGTTCGCGTTAATGATGTTGAAGGCACCGTTATGCTTTCAAAGAAGCGTCTCGACGCTGTGAAATCATGGACGGTTATCGAAGAGGCCTCCGAAAACGGCGCTATTCTTGAGGGCGTCGTCACCGAGGATAACAAGGGCGGAGTCGTTGTAACGGTCAAGGGTATACGCGTATTCGTTCCCGCTTCACAGACAGGAATCGGCAAGGATGTCGAAATGAGTACTCTTCTCAGGCAAAAGGTTCGCCTCAAGATTACAGAGGTCAACCGCGGACGTCGCCGCGTAGTCGGAAGCATCCGTGCCGTACAAAAGGACGAGCGCCGCGAACGTTCCGATAAGGTCTGGTCGGAGATCGAAGTCGGGAAGCACTACAAGGGAACGGTTAAGTCACTCACCGGTTATGGAGTATTTGTCGACATCGGTGGCATTGACGGGATGGTGCATGTATCTGAGCTCAGCTGGAGCAGGATCAAGCAGCCCAGCGATGTCGTGAAGGTCGGAGAAGAGATCGACGTCTACGTCATCAGCTTTGACAAGGAAAATCACAAAATTTCTCTCGGATACAAGGATCCCGAAGGCAATCCGTGGTCCAAGTTCATGAGTATATACAAGGTTGGCGATGTTATAAACGTTAAGATCGTCAAGCTTATGCCCTTTGGCGCTTTTGCCGAGGTTATGCCAGGAGTCGACGGACTCATCCATATTTCTCAGATTGCAAACCGCCGTATCGGCAAGCCCGAAGAGGTGCTTTCAGTCGGGGAAGCGGTAGATGTCAAGATTACCGCCATAGACACCGACAAGCAGAAGATTTCTCTCAGCATCCGCGCTCTTACGGAGCCTGAGAAAAAGTCTGAGGCGGAGAAGGCAGACGTGGGTGCTGCCAAAATGGTTCCCGAGGAAAATGCCGTTGTATACGAGGTATCCACGACCGGAGAGGCAAAGGGTACCGCACCGGACGGAGAGTCCGAAGAATAATTTGACGCAGTTATTAACCCCGGGCGCCATCAGACGCCCGGGGTTTCTTTTATTCCCGAAGGGGCTCCGCTTTTTGCACATTTTTGAATATTTTGCTTGTCTTCCTTGCTAATTCTTTATTTTCCGTGTATAATCTAATCTAATGGATAATTATAAAATGTATACATTTGGGAGGAATCGCTTTGTTCAGCGTTGGAGACCGGATTGCTCACCCCATGCACGGCGCGGGAGTAATCGACAGCATCGTCAGCCGCAAGATCGACGGTGCAGATAAAAACTACTATGTTCTTAAACTTCCTGTCGGTGACATGCTGGTTATGATACCGGTTGAAAGCTCTGACAGTATCGGAGTTAGACCGATCGTAGAGCCGGAGGAGGCGGAGCGGATTATTCAGTCGATCGAGGATATCAATGTCAGTATGACTCAAAACTGGAACAAGCGCTACCGGGAGAATATGCTGAAAATAAAAAGCGGGGATCTTCTCGAGGTGGCAGCGGTCATAAAGGGACTGATGCTGAGGGATACGGATAAGGGGCTTTCAACGGGTGAGCGCAAAATGCTCCACTCGGCAAAGCAGATTCTGATATCGGAAATCGTCCTTTCCGAGAGCATGAGCTATGAGGAAGTCGAACAGCGTATTAATACTGCGGTTTCATGACCGACGGGCAGCGTAAGCATAATAATCAGAATATGCTGACGCGCCCGTTTACAATTATTATTTAAGTTCTTTTTCGGAGGTGGCTATGTCTCTTTTTGCCAACAGTAAAAAGATCAGATGCACGGCGGTTGTCGTTGCCGCTGGCAGCTCCCGGCGCTTCGGAAGCGATAAGCTCTTTGCGGAGCTTGCCGGTATCCCCGTTCTTGCCCGCTCCCTCATGACTTTGGAGAACTGCGGCTATATCTCTGAAATAATCGTTGTTACCGAAGCCGAGAAAATAGCGCAGGCAGCCGAGCTGTGCGACAAATATGAAATCCATAAAGCCACAAAAGTCGTTTGCGGAGGTTCTACAAGACTTGAATCCGCTTTGAGCGGTGTTTGCGAAGCCGACAGGAGCTGTGACCTTATTGCCGTCCATGACGGCGCTAGGCCGCTTGTAACACCCGAAATTGTTGAGCGTACGATAGAGTGCGCTTTCAGAAACAGAGCTGCCGTACCCGCCGTCCCCTCGAAGGACACGGTAAAGCTCGTTTCGGGTTCCTTTGTCAAAGAGACACCAGAAAGGGAAGGTGTCCGCTGCATACAGACGCCACAGGTGTTTCTCCCGGAGATCATCAAGGGTGCGCTTACAAACGCACTGCAAAAGGGTATATCGGTAAGCGACGACGCTTCCGCCGTAGAACTGCTGGGATTTCCGGTCTGCCTTACCGAAGGCTGCGAAGAAAATATCAAGATTACGACTCCTCTCGACCTAGAGATTGCAGAGATTATACTGGGATCCGGAAAAAGGCGGGCAGGGGCATGAGAATCGGGCAGGGATACGACGTACACAGACTGATAGAAGACAGAAAACTTATTTTAGGCGGAATTGAAATTCCTTATGAGAAGGGTCTTGACGGGCACTCGGACGCGGACGTTCTGCTCCATGCGATTATAGACGCTCTGCTCGGCGCCGCCGCTCTCGGAGATATCGGAAAGATGTTTCCGGATACCGACGAGCGCTACCGCGGCGTGGACAGTGCGCAGCTCCTTCAAACGGTTTTCGACCGCATTTCGGGAATGGGCTATTCAATCGAAAACATAGACTGCACGGTAATAGCTCAGGCCCCCAGACTCGCGCCGTTCATTGATCGGATGAGAGAAAAGATTGCCGGTGTGCTCGACGTTTCCCCTGAGCGCATAAGCGTTAAGGCCACCACGGAAGAGCATCTCGGCTTTACAGGCTCCGGAGAGGGAATAGCCGCGCAGGCTGTCGTATTGCTCAATCGCTGAACATGCGCTGATATCCGAGCATAGAATATTTCAGACCGGCAAACGGTCAATCTGCAAGTCGGAAGGAAAATTTCTATGCTTCAGTATTTACTCATGTGCAGATCGCTCACCTACGCGCAACGAGCTTCTCGCGCACTTGAACGCATAGGCATAACCGCGGTCATAACGAAAGTACCCAAAAGCGTAACCGGTCAGGGATGCAATTACTGCGTAAAGGTCTCGGAAAAGAACCTTGCACGGGCTTTGGCGGCGCTGAGAGACGCCGGACTGGACCCGACAAGGGTTTACCTTGTTTCACACGACGGCTCCGTGAGCGAGGTGCCGGAATGATATATCTCGACAATGCGGCGACAACGCTCCAGAAGCCAAGGGAAGTGCCATACGCCGTCAGCCGCGCGATATCGACTATGGCCACTCCTGGGCGCGGCTCGCATAAGCCCGCTATGCTGGCAGCCGACACGGTACTTGACTGCCGTATGCTTTTGGCTTCCTATTTCAACGTCCCGGACCCGGAAAATGTAATCTTTACGTTTAACGCCACCCATGGCCTGAATATCGCGATAAATTCGATGGTCTCGGAGGGGGACACCGTGGTGATCTCCGGCTACGAGCACAATTCCGTTACAAGGCCGCTGAAGGCCCTCAATGCCGACGTGCGTGTTGCCTCTTCTCCTCTGTTCGACCCGGACTTGGCACTCGAAGCATTCAGCCGTTCTTTGCCTGGAGCCAAATGCGCGGTATGTACCCATGTGTCGAATGTTTTCGGTTATATTCTCCCGATTTGGGAGATATCCGCGCTCTGCCACTATTACAATGTTCCGCTGATTATCGATGCCTCGCAGTCTGCAGGCACATTGCCTGTCGACTATGCGGCGCTGGACGCGGCATTCATTGCCATGCCAGGACACAAGGGCCTGTTCGGGCCGCAGGGAACCGGCGTTTTGCTCGCAAACCACCAGGCGAAGCCCATACTATCCGGCGGTACGGGGAGCAACAGCGCAACAAGCTACATGCCGGAATTTCTGCCGGACAGACTTGAAGCCGGAACTCATAACGTAGCGGGAATAGCCGGACTCACGCAGGGCCTCAGATACCTGACGTCAAAACCGAAGGGCACAATACTTGCCCACGAACGGAGGCTCTGCTCCGCCTTTGCCCTTAGACTTGGGGAAATACCGGGCCTGAAACTTTATCTTGAGGAAGGTATGGAAAATCAGACGGGCGTCATTTCGGTCCTGAGCAGCGACATGGGAAGTGACGAGCTCGCAGAAAGGCTGGGCGCGGCCGGGATCTGCGTCAGAGCGGGGCTGCACTGCGCGCCTACCGCACATGAAACCGTGGGCACGCTTGAGCAGGGAACCGTCCGTTTCAGTTTTTCACCCTTTAATACTCTTGAAGAAGTAAACTACACGGCCCGGACAATGAAAAAAATATTAAATATTATGTAAATTACGGCATTAAGCATTTGCCATTATTCAAGCGATATTATATAATTAATGCCATGGCAATTTGGGCGGAAACGAAGGCGGCGCATCCGCATTTTACAAACAGAGGTTTATTTCTATGGACCAGATCAAAAACACGATAATAAGGACAGTATACTATCTTCTGTCTGCAAGGGTGCCGGATATTATCGACATCCTTCTTGTCGCGTTTATTATATACAAGCTGATAGGGCTTATCAGAAGGACGAATTCGAAAAAAATCGCTCTTGGCATTGTTTTTGTCTTTCTGGCGCTCTGGATTTCAGACTGGCTCCAGCTTACCGTGATTCATTTTATTCTCGGCAAAACGGTTGAAGTTGGTCTGTTGGCCCTTGTCGTACTGTTCCAGCCCGAACTGAGGCGGGGGATTGAGAGAGTCGGCACTGGGAATATTCTGTATATCTTTCGGGGCAACGTGCAGGTACAGGCTGTGGATTCCGCCATTACCCAGACTGTTCTGGCCTGCAGCGCCATGTCGAAAAGCAAAACCGGAGCTCTGATAGTATTTGAGCGCGCCAATAAACTTGACAGTCAGATAAATACGGGTACAGTGATAAACTCTGACACAACCGCCGAACTTATCAAGAATATCTTCTTTAATAAAGCGCCTCTTCACGACGGCGCGGTCATAGTCAGCGACGGAAGGATCTCTGCCGCGGGCTGCATGCTTCCGCTTTCAAATAACCCAAACCTCAGCCGTGACCTGGGGATGAGGCACCGCGCCGGCATAGGCATGAGCGAGCACTCGGACGCGGTGGTCGCCATCGTATCGGAGGAGACGGGGGCGATCTCTGTGGCTGTCGACGGGATGCTCAAGCGACATCTGTCTCCGGATACATTTGAGAAGATACTCCGGAATGAGCTCATCGTTGAGGACAAGCTGGAGGAGGGCCAAAAAGAAAAAAAGCGCCCGGGCTTATTAAGGGTGAAGAAGAATGGATAGTAAAAGCACCAAGAAGAGCATATGGGACAACAAGATATTATGGGCTGTTATCTCGCTTCTGGCATCAATACTGCTCTGGGGCTATGTGACCAATTCTCAGGGCGATGTCATTGAGCAGACCTTTGACGGCGTTAAGCTCGAATTCAAAGGTCAGGACGCGCTCAGCCAAAAAGAAGGCTTTGTAATCGCAAACGTCAGCAACACAACCGTCTCGGTCAGGCTTCGCGCAACGCGCCGCGAGATAGCAAAGCTGTCGTCCGGCAGGCTGCTTGCCTCGGTGGACGTTTCAAAATTCAATTTTGTGGGAAACTATAACCAGACCGTCTCTATCGAATTTCCCATGGGCAGCGATTCAAATTCAATAGACGTTTTGAGTACGACGCCAGGGAGCGTCTCGTTCCGAATCGATAAATCGAGCTCGAAAACTGTGGAAATCAAGGGCCAATTTAAGGGTACGGTAGCGGATGGATATGCAGCATCCCCAATGGTATTCGATCCACAGACTGTAACAATAAACGGCGCGGAAGACGATATCAAGAAAGTCGCATATGCTCTGGTCAAAGTCGACCGAAGCAATCTCGACAAGACCATACAGTTTGATTCGGCCTATATCCTTGTGGACGATCAGGGGAACGAGCTTTCTCCTGGTAGCATCACTCTGGACAGCCCGACCGTCTCGGTGACTTTGCCGATTACCGCGACTAAAGAAGTACCGCTGACAGTGGATCTTGTCGAAGGGGGAGGCGCGACTCCCGCCAACGCTGTGATTTCCTGCACACCCGCGACGATCACCATTGCCGGTGATGCGGAGACGCTTAGCGGCATCAATAAAATATCGCTCGGGACAGTGGACCTTGCCTCATTCGCTTCGACCTATGAAGATACTTACAATATCGTTCTCGGTAACGGGATAACAAACGTCACCGGCATCACCATTGCCAATGTGACTGTCCATGTAATCGGGATGGACACGAAAAAGTTCAACGTAACCAATTTATCCATAATTAACGCGCCTTCGGGCAGCAATGCGGCGCTCGTCACGCAGAGTATCGAGGTCCTGCTGCGCGGTAGTTCGGACGTTCTGGCAAAAATCGAACCGAACAATATCAGAGCCGTCGTCGACATGAGTGATATCGGACAGACCGAGGGTGTCTTCCAGCCTTCTGCAAAGATTTATGTCGACGGCTACACGAACGTCGGTGCTATAGGCGAATACAAATTGTATGTCAAAATAAATTAACAGTTTCGGACATTTTTTTCCCGGGTCAGACTTTATGATAGAGAGGGACAGACGAAATGATTAAAAGCATGACAGGCTACGGCGGGGCTAAAAGCGCGACCGGCGTATACAAACTGTCAGTTGAGATAAAGAGCGTTAACAACCGCTATCTGGACACCTCGGTGCGTATGCCGCGCAGCTTTATGTTTGCGGAGGACACGGTGAAAAACGCCATTTCGGCCCATATTTCGAGAGGAAAGGTCGACGTTTTCATTTCTCTCGACACTTCTTCAGGTGAGGATATCGCGGTAAATGTCAATATGGCGCTTGCCTCGGAGTATAAAGCCGCCGTGGACGCCATCGCGGCGGAGCTAGGAATCAGCGGCGAGATAAGCGCCTATCAACTTTGCAGGCTTTCAGATGTGGTGACTCTTGATAAGAAGGAAGTCGGGAAGGACGAGGCTTTGGCGGAGCTTCTGGCTGTACTCGGTCAGGCGCTTGCCGACTTTGACGCGATGCGTGAGCGCGAGGGCAGGAAACTGCGCGACGATATCGCTTCACATCTGGAGATAATTGAGGGACATGTTTCTTTTATCGAAAAACGTGCGCCGCAGAGTGTGGAGGAGTACAGGGAGAGACTTACGAAACGTATGCTGGAGATACTCGAGAGCAAGCAGATCGACGAAAACCGCATACTCACCGAGGCGGCTGTCTATGCGGACCATATTGCCACAGACGAGGAGACGGTCCGTCTGCGCAGCCACATCAGTCAGATGCGCGACATGCTCTCTTCCGACCTTCCCGTGGGGAGAAAGCTGGATTTCATTGTGCAGGAGCTCAACCGGGAAACCAACACCATAGGGTCAAAGTGCAACAACAGCGATATAACCCGCAGTGTTTTGGACATGAAGTCCGAAATAGAGAAAATCAGGGAGCAGGTCCAGAACATAGAATAGGGGGAATCATAATGAAGCTCATCAATATCGGCTTCGGAAATATGGTGTCGGCGTCGCGCGTCATAGCCATCGTTAGTCCCGAATCGGCTCCGATAAAGAGGATCATTCAGGATGTCCGCGACAGAGGGCAGCTTATTGACGCGACCTACGGCAGACGCACAAGGGCGGTTGTTATCATGGACAGCGGACACGTTCTTCTCTCCGCAATACAGCCGGAGACCGTTGCCGGCAGAATGAGCGGCCGGAACGACCAGGAAACCGGAGGTGAAGGGGAAAATGAATGAATGCGGGGAATTGATCGTGGTTTCAGGCCCTTCGGGCGCTGGCAAAAGCACGGTTATTTCGCGGGTCATCCTGCACAATCAGGATATTGTCTTCTCAGTGTCGGCCACGACAAGACCTCCGCGCGAAGGAGAAAAGAACGGAGTCAATTACTTTTTTACGGACAGGCCCCACTTTGAGGCCATGATAGAAAACGCGGAGCTTTTGGAACACGCGCAGTATGTCGGAAACTATTATGGAACGCCGAAGGCGCCGGTGCTTGCCAGTATTGCGAAAGGCAGAAGCGTACTGTTTGACATTGAGGTCCAGGGCGCAATGCAGATAAAGGAGCAGTGCCCGGAGGCGATACTGATATTTGTTATTCCGCCGGACTTCTCAGAGATCGAAAAAAGACTCCACGCCAGAGGAACCGACAGTGAGGAAAAGATTCAGCAGCGGATCAAAACCGCGAGAAGCGAGTATTCAATGGCACTGAATTACGATTATATCGTTATTAATGACAACCCGGATTCCGCGGCCGAGGAAATCAAAGCGATCATTACCGCAGAAAAATGCAAGGCTGAAAAAAGGAAAAAATACATTACAGAGGAGTGTTCATTATGATGCTATATCCGCCACTTTCCGACCTGGTTGAAAAGGTCGGGAGCCGTTATCTGCTTGTAAACCTTATCTCCCGCAGAGCCAGAGCTCTCTCCGCAGCGTCTGAAGAGAGCGGTATCCCGCTCGAGAGAAAACCCGTTTCAAGCGCAATCGACGAAGTCTACACCGGCAAGATCAAAGCGGTCGGTACGAATCAGCACTAATCCCTGTTAAGGAGCGGTGACCGGGTGGAAAGGTCTGCAGCAAAAATTGCGGTCTCGGCCGCTACCTATCAAATCGATAAGCCCTACGATTACCTTGTGCCCGAAAACTTGGCCGCAAAGGTCGTTCCTGGCGTCAGGGTACTGGTTCCGTTTTCGAACGGCAACCGAAAAACCGAGGGGATAGTTCTGGAACTGTTTCTTTCTCAATCCGTCGATAAGCTCAAGAGCATCCTGACTGTGCTGGATGAAAGTCCAGTGCTTTCGGACGAGCTGATTAAGCTCGCACTGTGGATGCGCGAGCGCTTTTTCTGCACGGTATACGAGGCGGTGAAATCCATGCTTCCGGCCGGACTCTGGTATGACCTACGCTCGGTTTGCACCATTGCCGAGGGCTTTGACAGAGAGAAAGCCTATAATGCGGCGGGGCGTTCTGAAAAACAGCGCAGAGTGCTTGATATTGTTTTTGCCCATGACGGAAGCTGCCGACTCCGCGACATCGAGCTGGCTTTCGGAGAGGAGGACCCCTCTTCAGCTTTACGCGCCCTCTCTTCGAAGGGAGTCATTATTAACGCTCATCTTGAAAGCCGCAGGGTCAAGGACAAGACTGTCGGTTATGCCTGTCTGAACGTCCCCACCGAAGACGCGACCGAATTTGTAAAGGCCAAAAAGCGCTCTGCACCGTCGCAGGCAGCCGTCCTTGAGCTCCTTGCCGCCTACGGCACGGCGACGCTCAACGATATACGCTATCTCACCGGTGCCGGAAGCGCCGTCGTTAAAAAACTTCAAAAGGATGAGCTCATAAAAATCGAGCAGGTTGAAATCTTCCGCAAGCCCGTTTACCGTGAGGGCGAGATACGTGCGCTTCCCGAGCTGACGGAGCCGCAGGAATCGGCGTTTAGGGGGATACTTGAACTGATTGACGCCGGAAAAGCGAGCGCTGCGCTGCTTTATGGAGTCACCGGAAGCGGCAAAACGTCCGTTTACATCCATCTCATCGACATCCTTTTGAAGCGCGGCAAGTCTTCCATTCTGCTGGTTCCCGAGATTGCGCTCACTCCGCAGATGCTCGAGACCTTCTCGTCATATTTCGGAGGGGAGATCGCGGTGTTGCACAGCCTGCTGTCGGCAGGTGAACGCTACGATGAATGGAAACGCATTAAAAGCGGCGCGGCGAGGGTCGTTGTTGGCACTCGTAGCGCGATTTTTGCCCCTGTGAGGGATTTGGGTCTCATAATTATCGACGAGGAGCAGGAAGATACCTACAAATCCGAGAACAGCCCGCGTTATCATGCCTGCGACGTCGCCAAATATCGCTGTGCGAAAAACGGTACAACTCTCCTTCTCGGCAGCGCGACTCCGAACATCGTCAGCCGTTACAACGCGCAGATCGGGAAGTACAGCTTTTTTTCACTTTCCGAGAGGTTCAACCGCATGGCTCTTCCTCAGGTCCGGATAGTCGACATGAAAAAGGAACTTCGACAGGGCAGCGGGGGAGACTTGAGCTCTGTTTTGATAAAGGAGCTTGAGGAAAACATTTCACGCGGCGAACAGAGCATTCTATTTTTAAACCGCCGCGGCATGTTCAAGCTTATTAGCTGCTGCGAATGCGGGTATACCTATAAATGCCCACGCTGCAGTGTCAGCCTGACCTATCACAGCGCCAACAGGCGCCTTATGTGCCATTATTGTGGCTACTCACAGAATGTGGACGAGTGTTGCCCCGAATGCGGGGGCAAGCTGAGCTTCATTGGCTCCGGAACGCAAAAAATAGAGGATGAGCTTTCCTGCCTGTTTCCGGGAACAGGCCTCATACGCATGGATACGGACACGGTTTCCGGCGCGGGCTCTCACGAAGCTCTGCTCGGCAGATTTCGGGATGAAAATATACCGCTGCTTATAGGCACGCAGATGGTGACAAAGGGGCTTGATTTTCCAAATGTCACGCTGGTAGGAGTGCTCTGCGCGGATCAATCGCTCTTTTCCGGCGATTACCGGGCCTCGGAAAGGACATTTTCACTGATAACACAGGTCGTAGGGCGCTCCGGAAGGGGAGACATCCCCGGCAGGGCAATTATACAGACCTTCACCCCCAAAAATCAGGTGATTTTGCAGGGCGCAAGCCAGGATTACGACAGCTTCTACAGCTCCGAGCTGGAAATGCGCAGGCTTCAGTGGTGCCCGCCGTTTTCTGATCTCTTTTCGATAACCGCGACCGGGCAGAACGAAGCGTCCGTCCTGCGCTGCTTGGATTTTGCCAAACGCATCCTCACAGACGAGCTCCGGGGAAGGGCGGATGTGCGCATACTTGGCCCAGCGCCACTATCCGTCGTTCGGGTGAACAACCGTTTTCGCTACCGGCTTACCCTTGCCTGCAAAGAGGACAAGGCCGTTCGGGAGCTTATTTCGAACGTTATCATACACTGCAACAGAAACAGAGAATTCAAAGGCGTCAATGTCTTTGGGGATATCAACGCCAATCAATAGATGACAGAGAACAGGAGAAGAGATATGGCTTTACGCAACATTGTAAAAAACGGAGACAGCGTTCTTGAGAAGCACAGCCGCACGGTAACGGAATTCAACGACAGACTGCATATATTGCTGGGCGATATGACGGAGACTCTTCTCGAATCGGGCGGAGTCGGACTCGCGGCGGTACAGGTCGGAGTGCTGCGCCGGGCAGTCATCGTGCTTGAGACGAATGTTCCTGAGGGCGAGAAAGAATATGTTGTTGAGCTGGTCAATCCCGAGATCATCGAGCAGGACGGAGAACAGACCGGCCCGGAGGGCTGCCTTTCTTTCCCCGGGGAATACGGGATAGTCAAGCGCCCGAACCACGTCAGGGTTCGCGCGCAGGACAGAAATGGAAAAATCTTCGAGGTTGAGGGCGAGGGGCTCACGGCTCGCTGTTTCTGCCATGAGATTGACCATCTGGATGGAGTTCTCTTTCCGAAGAGGGCGGAGCGCATGCTCACGGACGAAGAACTTAACGGGGAAAAAAGCTGATGCGTATAGTATTCATGGGGACGCCGGATTTTGCCGCTGCCTCGCTCAAAGGTCTCATTGACGGCGGATTTGATGTTGTCGGCGTGTTCACACAGCCGGACAAACCGAAAAACAGGGGCTTGAAGCTTACCTCAAGCCCTGTCAAGGAGATTGCCGAAGCCGCCGGCATACCAGTATTTCAGCCGGAAAAGATGCGGGACGGGACGGCACTGGAAATGCTGAAATCTCTTTCACCGGATCTAGTAACCGTGGTCGCCTTTGGGCGTATTCTTCCCGACGACATGCTCGCCATACCGCCGAAGGGCACGATTAACATTCACGGCTCGCTGCTTCCGAAATACCGGGGTGCCGCTCCGATACAGTGGGCGGTGCTGAACGGGGACGACAAGACCGGAGTTTCCTCCATGTATCTCGCCAGTGAATTGGACAGCGGAGATATTATCTATTCTGAGGAAACAGAGATAGGCGAATACGAAAGCTCTGGCCGGCTGTCCGTGCGTCTGCGCGATATGGGCGCGCGGCTGCTGTGTAAAACGGTTAAAGGCATAGAGCTGGGAACGGCTCCGAGAACGCCGCAGGATTCTGCGCAGGCCACCTTTGCCCCTCTTCTGACCAAGGAGATGAGCCCTATAGACTGGTCTAAAGCCCCGCGGGAAATCCTAAAAAAGATTTGCGGACTTGATCCCTGGCCAGCGGCTGAAGCAGAGCTTTGCGGAACGCTTTTCCGCATCTTTGGAGCCGAATATACGGAGAGAAGGACCGATCTGCCCGCCGGGACGGTTCTGAGTGCGGACGCCAGAAAAGGCATAGAGGTCGCATGCGATAATGGGGAGACGCTGCTTATAACGCGTTTACAGGCTCCCGGAGGAAAACAGATGGCGGCGGGGGACTATCTCCGCGGACATCCTATGAACATCTGAAAATTTTGAGCTTAACGCATTTGGGAGGTCAGAATGGCAAAATCGGCCAGAGAGACGGCATTATCGATATTGGAGCGCTGCCGGAGGAATCAGGCCTTTTCGGACGCGCTTCTAAGCAGTGCCGTGCAGTCCGCGGGACTCGACCAGAGAGACAGCGCGTTGTGCGCCAAACTCTGCTACGGCGTGCTGCAGAATATGCTGCTTTGTGACTTCTATATAGACAGCTTTGTTGACAAAAGAAAAAAGCTTGAGCCTAAAGTCCGCGACATTCTCAGACTTTCAGTTTATCAGATGCTTTTCATGGACAAGATACCGGCGCACGCAGCGGTCAGTGAGGGCGTTGAGCTGTGTAAAAAATGCGGATTTTCCAGAGCCGGCGGCTTTGTAAACGCGATACTGCGAAAGGTCGCGCTAAACAGGGAGAGATTGCCGGAAATCCCGAGAAAAGATATATGTGAGTATTATTCGGTTAAATTCAGCACCCCGCCCGCCTTGGTAAGAAGACTTATTTCAGAGTTCGGGCCAGAATTCACCGAGGCTCTGCTTCGGGCGAACAACGAGCCCGCCCCTCTGTGTATTCAGGTGAACACCCTGAAAACATCAGCCGATGAACTCAGAACCGCCCTCGAAAAACACGGAGCGGTTTTAAAACAGAGCGACGTACTGCCTGATTGCTTTGAAGCCACTGGAATTGGAAACATCGCGACGCTTCAGGAGTACAAAAGCGGCTTATTCTATGTTCAGGATCTGGCTGCGCGGCTTTCTGTTATTGCCGCCGGACCCAAACCGGGAGATACGGTGATGGACGCGTGCAGCGCCCCGGGCGGAAAGAGCTTCGCGGCGGCAATTATGATGGATAACTGCGGAAAGCTTCACTCCTGTGACATACATGAGAATAAGCTCGCGCGCGTCGGAGAGGGTGCGGAACGCCTCGGAATCAGGATAATATCGACCTGCGTTATGGATGCCGCAAGACCGGATAAGAGCCTTGGCTCCGTCTTTGATCTCGTTATTGCGGACGTACCCTGCTCCGGGCTCGGTGTAATTCGCAAAAAACCGGACATAAGGTTTAAGGACTTTTCGGAGATGGAACAGCTGCCGGACGCACAGCTCGCGATTTTAAAGGGTCTGGCCGACTGTGTAAAACCGGGAGGGATATTGCTCTATTCGACCTGCACCGTGCTGAAAAAGGAAAACGGCGACGTTATTGACCGTTTTCTTGCGGAACATGGGGAGTTTTCAACTGAAAAATTTGTTCTTCCCGAACCTTTCGGTGAGGTTTCGAACGGAAGGCTCAACCTCTATCCGAATGTGCATGGAACCGACGGATTTTTTATCTGCAGACTGAGGAAGAAAGATGAAAACTGACATAAAATCCATGCTGCCCGAAGAGATCGGGAGCGCGCTTATGGAGATGGGCGAGCAGAAATACAGGGGAAAGCAGATATTTACGTGGCTGTCCAGGGGAGTGGCTTCTTTCAGCGAAATGTCAGATCTGCCGAAGCCTCTTCGTGCGTCTCTCGAAGAAAAATATACCATTACTTATCCAAAAGCCATAAGGAAACAGGCCTCCCAGATCGACGGAACGATTAAGTATCTCTGGGAGCTCAATGACGGCAACGCCGTCGAAACCGTGGTTATGTCCTATAAACACGGTAACACGGTCTGCATCTCCTCACAAGTCGGCTGCCGCCAGGGCTGCGCGTTCTGCGCTTCAACCATAGGCGGGCTTGTGCGCAATCTAGAGCCCTCCGAAATGCTCGACGAGGTGCTGTTTTCTCAGTTCGATTCGGGCATGACAATTTCGAACATAGTTCTCATGGGCATAGGGGAGCCTCTGGATAATTATGACAATGTTATCAAGTTCCTAAAGCTCGTAAACGACCCGGACGGCTTAAATATAGGAATGCGCCACATCTCGCTTTCTACCTGCGGAATAACCGAAAATATTGACAAACTTGCCGCGCTTGACTTACAATTGACCCTGTCAATCTCACTGCATGCTCCGGATGACGAGACCCGCAGCCGACTCATACCGGCAAACAGGGGCAGGGGAGTTAGTGCGCTTATTTCGGCCTGCGTGCGTTATTTTGAACGGACGGGCAGGCGCATATCCTTCGAATACGCGATGATAGACGGAGTAAACGACTCTCCCGCTCAGGCGCGAAAACTGGCAGCTCTGGCAAAATCCGTGGGAGCGCATATCAATCTGATTCCCCTCAACCCTGTTGAGGAGAGAAATTTCAAACCCAGCACGAAGGAAAGTCTTAGGAGATTTATTGAAATACTCGTTGAAAACGGAGCAAACGCAACGGTGCGCCGCAAACTCGGAGGGGACGTGGACGCTTCCTGCGGGCAACTGAGAAGAAAAGCGGCAATAAACGAGGGCCGTTAAGATAAGATGAAAGGCAAACGCGGTTTACGCGTGCAGGAGAGGTAAATGAAAGGCTACACCATAACCGATGTCGGTAAGGTGAGATCCGAGAATCAGGACCGCGTCCGATTTGTTTCGAACGCTGTGCCATCCTATTACATTCTCGCGCTCTGCGACGGTATGGGAGGCGCAAGGGCCGGAGGGATCGCAAGCGAAACGGCGCTGAATGCCTTCATTTGCGAGGTGAGCGGGAAGCTGTCGGACAAAAAGAACAAGTCGGGGCTTTCCGAATTTGCCAATGAGGCGGCAGAGCAGGCAAACAGGCTCGTCTATGAGCGCGGCTTTGCCGATTCCGGCTGTGAGGGAATGGGGACGACCCTTGTCGCGGTGATTGCCAGAGGCGAGGAATGCTGTATCGTGAATGTCGGAGACAGCAGGGCTTATCTTATCTCCGGAGGGGAAATCAGACAGATCACAAAGGACCACTCCTTCGTTGAGGAGATGGTTGGAAGAGGGACCATCACAAGGGAAGAGGCCCGAAACCACCCAAGAAAAAACATTATTACCCGCGCGCTGGGAGCAGAGGAAACAGTGCTCTGCGATGTCTTTGAGCCGGAAATAAAGAAGAAGGATATTTTGCTTCTCTGTTCGGACGGACTGAGTAATACGCTCCGAGATGAGGAGATTCTGGAGATCGCGACAAAGAACAGAAACCTCTCCGACATTGGAAACGAACTTATTAAGACTGCGCTGTTGAGAGGCGCACCGGACAACGTTACGGTCGGTCTGCTCCGGAAATAAAGGCATATTCAACTGACCCACAGTTTTACGGAGGATGAATAATGGAAAATTGCATGGACAGATATCTGGGGCAGATGCTCGACAACAGATATGAGATCCTGGAGGTTATCGGCTCCGGGGGAATGGCCATCGTTTATAAGGCGCTTTGCCACAGACTCAACCGCTATGTCGCCGTTAAGATTCTAAAAGACGAGTACGCAAACGACGAGGAATTTCGGGAGCACTTCAAAGCAGAATCACAGGCGGTAGCGATGCTTTCACATCCCAATATTGTGTCTGTTTACGATTTCAGTAAGGACCCTCACTGCCAGTATATCGTCATGGAGCTGCTGGAAGGGATAACTCTGAAGCAGTATATGCAGAAAAAAGGCGCGCTTAGCTGGAAAGAGGCCCTGCATTTTGCTACGCAGATCGCAAAGGCCCTGAGCCACGCGCACAGTAAGGGCATCATACACCGCGATATAAAGCCGCAGAATATCATGGTCGTCAAGGACGGCAGCATAAAGGTCGCTGATTTTGGAATAGCCTACCTTCAGAATGAAAATTGGAGCGAAACTCCGGAAACGATGGGCTCTATCCATTATATAAGCCCGGAGCAGGCGCGAGGCGAAGCCGTTGACGCCCGTGCCGACCTATACTCCCTCGGTGTCGTGATGTACGAAATGCTTACGGGAAGGCTTCCGTACGATGGAGACACTGTCGAGTCCATCGCTTTCCAGCATATCAATCAACTCCTTACCCTGCCGGGGGATATAAATCCAGATATTCCGGTTGGGCTTGAAAACATCACGCTCAGAGCGATGGCCGCCGATATCAATTCCCGTTACCAGTCTGCCGATGAATTGCTTTCCGACCTTGAAGCCTTCAGGAAGTCGCAGACGTATCTGGGAGCGGATTATGCCGCGGCCGAGGAGTATGCCCCGATTCCGGGGATGGACGGGTCTTCCGGCATGGTGAAAGCGCCGCGCGGAAGGGTACATTCCGAGGAATATACGCAGAAAAAAGCCCGCTCTAGAAACGTAAGCACCTATTCCGGAATCGCGCTCATAGCAATCTTCCTACTCGTGGTGCTGACTTTACTCTGGAATTCATCCCTGAAAAGTCTGTTCATGCCGGCGCAGCGCGTTATCATTCCCGATTTTGTCGGGGGTACCAGCGATGAAATCGTCGGCAGCAAAGCTTACACCGGCACCTACAATTTTCATGTGACTTACGCGGATTCATCCACAACTAAAAAGGACGTAATAATAAGTCAGGATCCCGAGGCGGGACGCAGCATTGCCATGTCCGGAAAAGGCGTGGACGTTACGCTGACCGTCAGCACAGGAGTCCTGAAAACCAGTATGCCGGATATGGTAAATCATGAATACAACGAGGCAAAAACGACACTTACTAATCTGGGACTGAAAGTGAAAGAGGAAGATGTCGCCTCAGACAACATCACAAAGGGCTATATCGTAAGCACAGACCCGGCGGCGAACGAGCAGATAACATCGGATACAACCGTGACGCTGTATGTAAGCAGCGGGCCGGACGAGGTTCAAGTCACAATGCCGAACCTGATCGGAAAATCCAAAACCGACGCGACCTCCGCTTTGAATGGCCTCAATTTGAAGCTTGGCAGCATAACGGAGGTCAACAGCGGCTACAAGGCTGGCACCGTGATATGGCAGAGCATTGATCCGGGCACTAAGGTTTCAGCCGGCGCGATGGTATACCTACAGATTTCTGCGGGACCCAAGGCGGCCGATTCTTCGACTTCCGACGGTGCGACCGGTTCGGCATCGAACGAAAAAAACGGGGCGGAGACAGCAAATAACTCTCCTGCGAAAGCTGAAAACTGATGGGCAGAGGAGTCATTATCAAAGCCTTGAGCGGCTTCTATTATGTCCGTGAGGAGGGAGTGACCGTTGAATGCAGGGCCAGAGGTCGTTTCAGGCTCGACGGCATTTCTCCGCTCGTTGGGGACAGGGTGGCTTACAGTCTCGATTCAAACGGAAAAGGAACGGTAGACAGCGTCGATAAACGGAAAAACAGCTTTTGCCGCCCTGCGGTTGCGAATATCGACTGTATGGTCATATTTGCCTCCGCGGTAAATCCAATAACCGATCCCTTCCTCATCGACCGCGTATCGGCTTTGGCCGAAGACGTTGGGAGCGAGGTTATAATCTGCATCAATAAGACCGATATGGACTGCGGGGACGCCCTGTACGGCATCTATCGGACAACTGGCTATACAGTCATCAGGACCAGCGCCGTTACAGGGGAAGGCATCGAAGAGCTCAGAAACGCCATCGCCGGAAAGATATGCGCTTTTACAGGAAATTCGGGGGTGGGCAAGTCAAGCCTGCTTAACGCCTTGTCACCGGTACTAAATATAAAAGTCGCCGAGGTAAGCGAAAAGCTCGGCCGGGGCAGGCACACCACGCGGCATGTGGAGCTTTTTCCTCTTGGAGGCGGGGCGTTTATCGCGGATACTCCGGGTTTCGCTTCCTTCGAGTTTGAAAAGACCGAATTTATCCCCAAGGATAGGCTTCAGCACTGTTTCAGGGAGTTTGGGCCCTTTCTGGGAAACTGCCGCTTCGACGACTGTGCCCACATAAAAGAACCGGGCTGCGCGGTGCTCGATGCGGTCGAAAGCGGAATTATCAGCGCTTCACGCCACGAGAGCTATGTCAGGCTTTACGAACAGGCTGCTCTCATAAAGGACTGGGAGCTGAAATAGTCTGCCCTCACAAAAGAACAGTCTCTGCGTATAATGTAACAGTTACAAAGTACGCAGAGAATTTTTCTGTAAAAAGGGGGGACAGCAGTGCCAAAAAAGGGGAAAAAGCGTGGGAATATTGGCTGCATGATCGCGTTGCTCGGTGTATTTGTGCTGCTGGCGCTGATTCTGCCTCCGTCATTTTGGTGGTTTGTGCTCGGCGCAGTCCTGATATACGTTGGCTTCTGCGTGTTCAAATGCTGATTCGGAGGTGTAATATGAAGATAACGGTGATACGCCCACCCGCATTCATAAGAAAAATACTGCTTAGGCTGTTTGCAAACAGGGTCTGATTTTTTCCCGCACCCGCATATTTGGCACGTCCGACTCATACTGTTTACAGAAACAGTAATGAAAGGACTGATTTTATGCGTATTGCGCTTCACCGCGTTGAGAGCGATTGCTTAAAAACCATATACGATAAAGTAATCCCCAAAGAGGAGACGCTTGAGCTTGTCGTCCCCGATGTAAGCGCGGATATCGGGAGAATTCTCGATGTCCGCGGACAATTTCTGCTCTCGTCGCAGAGGGCAAGGGAAAACGAGGTACATATAAGCGCCTCCGTCGAGATGACCGTAATTTATGCGTCGGAGGACGGAGGAAAGATACAGTTTGTCTCTACGGCAGTTCCATTTGACCACACTGCCGCGGTTGAGGGAGCGGATGAAAACTCTGAAACCGTCGTGCGCTGCGAGCTGTGCTATCTCGATGCCAGGACACTCAATCCGAGGAAGCTTCTCCTGAGAGCAGGAGTAAACATGCATCTCCGCTGCTTTGCACCCGATAAGTGCGTCTTTTGGGATAATGTTGCCGAGGAGACGCAGATGCCGGTACATATTCTGCGTAAGGAAATCGTCCACTGTCCGGTCGTTGGCGTCCGGGATAAGAGCTTTATAATTTCGGATGAATACAGGCTTTCACCGGGCAGGGAGGAAAGCGTAAAAATGCTCAGCGCGGCTACGGAAACGTGCGTACAGGACGCTAAATCGGTGGGAAACAAGCTGATAGTCAAAGCCGAAGCCGTAACGAACGCCGTTTTTTTGAACGAAAGCGACGGCAGCCTCTTTTCGGAAATGTTTTCGACGCCGTTTTCGCAGATCATTGAGGTCGACACCTATGGGGACAGCATTGACAGCACTGTGAGCGTACTGCTAAAGGACTCCGAATTCACCGTTATCCCCGACAGGGAGAACGGATGCAGGATATCGGCACAGCTCAATATGACCGCGCAGGCGCTGAGCATGGAGAGAAAAGCAGCCGTTTATCTGGCAGATGCCTACAGCAATGAATTTGCCCTCAGCGCGGAGAACACATTAACAAAGATTTCGGAATGTATGCCGCCGAAAATGCTGAGGCTGAGCCCGGAAGGCAGATTGCAGCAGAAGGAGACGCTCTCGGAAATCATGTATGTCGCCGTTTCCGCGCTGTGTACCCTGACAGATGGGGGTTCGATTGGCTGCGAAGTCAGTGTCAGCGGGGTGGGGAAAACGGAAAGCGGAGAAATCGAGCCGATTGAACTTAAGCTGCGGGCAGAGGAGGCGATTCCACTCGCAAAAAATCAGATGCTCACTGTCTGCGCCGTATGCTGCGGGCCTCTGACCGTGAACGGCATGCCAGAGAGCGCGGAGATCAAGGCCGATGTGGACATCGAATACAGAATAAGCGAAAATGTGGAGTTCGGCGCGGTGAGCGGAATGGAACTTGACGAAAGCAGCCCTCTGCGCTGCGATAACTGTCCCTCGCTTGTCGTGCTTTGTTCGGAAAAGGAGGCGGACCTCTGGAATCTCGCTAAAAAATATGGTTCGACAATGGAGATAATTGAAAACGCGAACAGTATGAACGGGGATTTTTCCGTTTCGCGCAGACCGCTGCTGATTCCGAGGGCCAATTGACAAAAGCTGTTACAAAATACTTGCACGGGCTCTGATTGTATGATAGAATAACTTTTGCAAAACACAAGAGGAGCTGTTAAAATGTCAGGTCATTCCAAGTGGCATAATATTCAGAAAACAAAGGGCGCACAGGACGCAAAAAGAGCTCAGGCATTTACTAAGATTGCCAGGGAGATGATAGTTGCCGTTAAAGAGGGAGGAAGCGGGGACCCCGTAAACAATTCCCGCCTTGCCGCTGTCATCACCAAGGCAAAAGCAGCGAATATGCCCAATGACAACATTAAGCGCACGATAGAGAAAGCCCTGGGTTCTGGAGATTCATCTAATTTTGAAACGATTGTTTACGAGGGCTACGGGCCCAGCGGCATAGCCATTATTGTTGAAACCATGACCGATAACCGGAACAGGACCGCATCGGAGATGCGCCACTATTTCGATAAATACGGCGGAAACATGGGAACGGCCGGCTGCGTTTCATGGTCTTTCGATAAAAAAGGCGTAATAGTCATAGACAACGAGGACGGGAAGCTCGACGAGGACACGGTACTGATGGCGGCTTTGGATGCCGGAGCGGCCGACTGCTCAGCGGAGGGCGATACCTTTGAGGTTTACACGGCTCCGGATGATTTTCAGACTGTTGCGAACGCACTGGAAAAACAGGGATACAGTTTTCTGTCGGCAGAGGTCGAGATGGTCCCGCAGAATTATATAAAACTCAGTTCCGAGGACGATATCAAAAATCTGAATAGGATGCTCGAAATGTTCGAGGACAACGACGATGTCCAGAACGTCTGGCACAACTGGGATAACGAAGAATAACTTTTAACGCCAAGCGGCAAACACAATGGATTTGTTTGCCGCTTGTTTTGAGTTTTCACAAGGTTTAGGGAGATAGGACAAATGAAAAAAAGTACCGTTTCGATCGTATTGGGACTGATCGTTATCGCTTTCGGGATATTTTATGGTGGAGAGGCCTTTGGTTTATGGAACTATCACATTACTTTTAACGGCTGGTGGTCCATGTTCATCATTCTTCCTTGTCTGCTCTCCATTTTTTCCGGGGGCATAAATTTTTTCAACTGCGTCGGAACAGGTATCGGAGTTCTAATCCTTCTTAACGAGCAGGGGGTACTTAAGAATGGATTGGGCTTTAAGCTGATTTTTCCGTTTGTTTTAGTGATTTTCGGTTTCAGTATTCTTTTAAAAAAACCGATCAAGGTTAATAAAGAGGGAAACAACGGAGTTTATGCCGGCAGTAGGGGAGATAATTACTTTGCGGTGTTCGGAGGAAATTCCCCGCATTTCAAAGACGTGGATTTTCGCGGCGCAAATACCTACGCCATATTCGGCAGCGTTGAGATGAAGCTCCAGAGCGCGATCATCCGGCGCGACTGCGAGATCAATACATACACCGTGTTCGGAGGAACGGATATCATACTCCCCAAGAATGTCAGAGTGATTGTCGAAAGTACGCCTATACTCGGCGGAGTTAACAACAGATTCGTGATGGAAACGACCGAGAGCAACGCGCCGACAGTGCTTATCAGGGCACTGACAATTTTCGGAAGCGCGGATATCAGCTGAAACACATATTTAAAGCGCCATCCGTCGGGATGGTGCTTTTTTGATTCAGCTGATTAAAAATACGTTGATGTCCGTTCCGAAATTACTGACGCTGTAACAGATGAGAACATCGTCAATGTTGTTTTTCTTAACAAAATCCGTAACGCTTGAGTTCATGAGCTGCGTCTTATAGTATCGAAGATCCATGATATATATTTTTGAGAAATTGTCCTGTAAAAACGGCGTTAGGCTGTCCATATAGCTGTCCCGGAGGATGAGCACGGAAGGAGCTGCGGTATTCTTCGTTGTGACGGTTTCAAGCGGAGTGTTTCCACCCATGAACATGGAGTATTTATCTTTTTTATCAAGATACGAATAGTCGTACATCGTGCCGGTGACCGGCTGGTTCGTAGAGTAATTCGTCACCTCGGTGGAGGACTCCTGCCCGGCATAAATATTTATTGAATCGGGTTTCACCCAGCTTATGCCGGACTTGGAGTAGACTGTGCCGTAAAAATTGTCGGAAACCCTGTTTTCCTTGTATAAGGAGAGGGGAGTGGGGGGCATCCCCATAGCCTTCATGATCGTGTCATACCCGTAATAGGCGCCGAGACTGGTCCAGTGGTGGTCTGTGCGGTAGTAGATATATTCGTCCTTATGTGACTTAAGTGGGTCCAGTAAATCGATATTCTTTGCCCCGGAATTCGCGTAGCAGTAATCGATGAGCGCCTTCTGGCTTGCGTTCGGCGCGTTCTTGGGGATTATATCGGAATGAATTTCGGAACTCGCGGGTATCAGCGCAAAATAGACGGGGACATCGGATTTCTCGGCAAAATTTCTGACGGCGGTGATGTTCGTATCCAGCTGTTTCTGATCGGGAGCCTCATACGCTTCAATCAGAGTATCATCGGAACAGAGATATACGCCTTTGTTTTCCTCCTTGCCGACAGCGAACTCACTTCTTGCTTTCAGCGTTGTCCATGTGTCTCTGAAGGCGAACTGATCTGTTGTATAACTCTCGAATTTGGTTGCGAACTTCCCGGAAAAATAGGATTCGAGCGTAAGTTTGGGCAGCTGTGTCAGATCTCTGTTTTCCTGCTCGGAGAATACCTTATCCGGCAGAGCCAGATTCAGAATAAAAAACCCAAAAACAAAGCTCAGAAACAGGAGAATTTGTACCCAGTCGGAACGTTTGACCATATTATCTACCTCTTAGAAACGGAAATACAGGAAGGGATTGTATGTGGCATCTACTAGATACGCTGTGCAGACGACAAGTCCCAGAACGATCATCGCGGGAGCAGCACAGGATCTGACTTTTTGAGGAAGCCTGCCGAATAGATTTTTTGCAAGGGGAGTACAGGCAATGGCGGCAACCGCAAACATCACCGCGAAGGAGGCCATATAGTAGTAGTCAACGGATGTGATAAAGCCTCCGCTGCCGAAACCAAACATGGTTTTATAGTAAGCTCCGCACCTCGGAAGCGAGGTGAGCTCAAAGAGCACCCAGCCGCAGGTCGCAACCAATACCGTATAAACATGTCCGACAAAGCGAGGCGCTTTTTTGAGCGCTTTCAGCAGAAACAGCTTCTCGGCGATGAGGAATACGGCATAATAAAGGCCCCAGAGCATAAAGGTCCAGCTCGCGCCGTGCCAGAAGCCCGTAAGCGCCCAGACGATACATATGTTCAGAAGCTGCCGTTTTTTGCCTTTACGGTTTCCTCCGAGAGGAATATAAACATAATCGCGGAACCAGGTGCCGAGACTGATATGCCAGCGCCTCCAAAATTCCGTGACACTGTCCGCAATATAGGGATAGTTGAAGTTTTCCTTGAACTCAAAGCCTATCATGCGCGCAAGTCCTATAGCCATATCGCTGTAACCGGAAAAGTCAAAATAGATCTGGAGCGTAAACGCCAAAATGCCGAGCCAGGAGCCGACGCAGCTCAGATTCGCGGAGGCCATAGCGGAATAAGTGTCCCAGAGCTTTCCGATATTATTGGCAATGAGCACCTTTTTTGCCAAGCCAATCGTAAAGCGCCGAACCCCGCTGGCAAACTGTTCAGAGGATTTTGGACGGTAGCCAAGCTGTGACGCTATGTCTTTGTATCGTACGATAGGGCCGGCAATGAGCTGAGGAAAGAGTGAAACAAATGCGCCGAAATCAATAAAGTTTCTTTCAACCCCGCTGTCTCCGCGGTAAATGTCGATTTGGTAGGACATTTTCTGAAAGGTATAAAACGAAATCCCGAGAGGGAGCGCAAGTCCGAGAGGACGGATAAAATCGAGTCCCGGAATAATATCCAGAGTTCTCACGAAGAGGTCGGAATATTTGAAAAACGACAGCATTGTGAGGTTGATGATAATATTGATTACCAGCAGACGCTTTGACTTTGCCTTGTTGACGTCCCTGTTTTTGAAGATCAAAAGACCGCTTATGTAGTTTATGATGATAGAGAACATCATCAGTGCTATATAGACCGGCTCGCCCCATCCGTAGAAAACAAGATTGGCGAGGAACAGCCATGGATTGCGCCATTTGAGAGGAACAATATAATATACCGCCAGGACTACCGGCAGATATATAAATATAAAAAGTATGCTTGAAAATACCATTAAACACGATCCTCCGTATAGCCGCATATAGACTGTATTTTACAGGATATCACGCTTAATTGCAACATATTATGTAAACATTTTTATAGAAACCGTCGAAAAATAATCAGTTGTTTCCGTTTTTCTTTTCCGGCTCAAAATTTGCCAAAGGATTGGCAGCCGCTGCGATCCGGAGCTCAGAATTATCGACGTGCGTATATATCTGCGTCGTGTTCAGATGTTCGTGTCCTAGCACTTCCTGAAGAGTTCGGACGTCCACGCCGTTCTGGAGCATCAGGGTCGCAGCTGTATGCCGCAGCTTGTGGGAGGAATACTGCGACGGATCAAGACCCGCAAGGAGCAAGTTCTTTTTGACCATGCTGTGCACCATCTCTCGGGAGATCCTGGAGCGGCGGGAAGTAACAAACATCGCTGTTTCATATTTCGGAACGATGTTTTTGCGGATATTAAGCCAGGATTCGATCGCTCTTTCCGTAGACTCATTAAGATATACCATACGCTCCTTGTTTCCTTTGCCTACAACGCGCAGGCTGTCGTCATGGTAATCGAAAACGTTGAGCCCAACGATTTCCGAAATTCGCAGACCGCAGTTAAGAAAAATGCATAGAATGCAGTAATCCCTCTCCCTGAATCTACCAGTTACAGCATTGAGCAGGTGCTTACTCTCTTCCAGCGAGAGATAGTGGGGAAGGGTTTTGGGGATTTTGGGCGAATCTAGGTCAGCAACAGGGTTTTCTGTAAGTAATTTTGCTTTTATAGTCAAATACTTGTAATAACTTCGTATACTTGCAACTTTTCTTGCGCGAGTATCGGCGGACAGACCGTATTCCTTGGAACGGCTGCGCTGATTAACGATGCGATCGCGAGAAAGAAAGGCGAGATATGCGTAGACCTCATCAAGCGAGACCTTTTTTACGAAGTTAAGATCCACGTCCATAATTGATATTTCATCGAGCTCGCTTTTTTTGGGCACTAAGCCGCGGTAAATTTTAAGGAATCTAAAGAAAGTCCTGAGGTCAAGAAAATACTCGTCAACGGTGGCAGGTGAATGGCCCTTAATCGTCTCGTGGTAAATAAGAAATTTTTTGAGTATTTCCGGAGACTCGCTGCGGTAATCCATTGTAACAGCTCCTGACATAAAAAATAAGGGACAGAAACAGAAAGTTATGTCTACCAATTATGCACCGATTATACCATATGAATGGGGAAGCGGTCTATTGGCAAAATACACAATATTAAACAAAATAAAGATTTTGTTTAATTAAGGGGATATGTAAACCGAAACAAGCCTGTATTTTCAAGCATTTCAGAACCGTAAGAAATTACACGCAAAAACATGTTTTGTTCAATTATGTTAATCGGTTCAGAAGTCTTACAGATGTATTGTAGCTACAATCATCTTAACACTCAGGACGCTGGGGCCCCTTAATCCCCAGCTACACCTGAGTGTTAAAGATTTTATAGCTGTCATACATATGCGCATACTTCGGAATCAATACAAACCATTCGCTACCTGTTTTTTCTCTTAATCCATACCAGCGAGTTATGGCTACAAATAGGTTTCCTCCGAAGAATAACCCAAGAAACCAACCAAGTGTTTTAAAGTTACTTGCTTTACGGTGAATTACCTCATATTCGACTACAGACCTTATTTGACGGTCTACGAGTCTATCGAACTGAGTTACAAGAATTATGTCATATCCGAACTTTCTATGCTGCGTAAAGAAATAAGCCCATTTTTGACGGTCTTTCGCTTGCCAATCCCTTGAGTTAAAAAGTATCTGACATTCATCTATAACGACAAGTGTTTGATGTTCTGCAATATGACCCTCAGTATTCCTTTTATGATAGGACAAAGCCAAATCGACAAGAAGCTCCGGAGACAGTTCCGAATTATCCAAATAAAGGAATAACCCGTATTCCCTTTTGCGCTGTTTAAACACCGTCATATTAATGTCAAAATTTGCTATTACATTCTTGCCGCGGCATATTTTATGATATATTTCAGACGCACAATGTAGACTTTTACCGCTCCCAGGTGTTCCTGTATACATATCTATCATGAACTACCCACCACCTTAGACCATCTAAGAATCATTTGATATACGTAGAATATGCCTATTGAATACGTCGCGATAGATTTTACACTCGCGTCGCTCGTGTTTTACACCTGCGCCGCGCAGAATTGACACTTCCGTCGCCGAGATTTGACACTCTCAATAAGGGCAATATATTTCTGTAGTAGAATTGAATTTACGCTCAGAATAGGGCGAATAAATTCAAGGAGGTCAAGAGATGACCAACTACAGAGAAATCCTGAGACTAAAGAGCATGGGTTTCAACAACAGGCAGATATCCGACAGTTCAGGCGCAACACGGCAAACCGTAATCGCCGTATTGCAGCGGGCGGCAGCTTGCGAACTGGACTATCGGAGTGCTGAAGCCCTTAGCGACCGTGAACTGGCGAAATTACTTTTGCAGCAGAGTGACAGCAGCAAACCAAAGTTTGTGATGCCAGACTATGACTGGGTTAATAGCGAACTGGCCCGCCCCGGAGTTACGCTGCAGCTTCTATGGCTCGAATACTGCGACAAGTGCATTAGCAGCGGCGAAATACCATATCAGCTTACACAGTTTAAGAAGTACTATCGAGAATATGCCGTCCAAACCAAGGCAACCATGCATCTGTTACGCAAGCCCGGCGAACTAATGGAAGTGGATTGGGCCGGTCAAACTGCTGCAATAATTGACGATACTACAGGCGAGGTCATTGACGCCTATGTATTCGTCGCCGTGCTGCCCTACAGTGGATATGGGTATGTTGAAGCTTTTTTGAATCAAGCACAGCCATCATGGATTGCAGGGCATGTTAATGCTTATGAATACTTTGGTGGGGTGGCGCGCATTCTCGTTCCGGATAATCTCAAAACGGGAGTCACCAAACACACCAAGTCAGAAATCATCTTAAATCGCAGCTATCAGGAAATGGCTGAACATTACGGAACCGCAATTATCCCGACACGCGTCCGTGCCCCAAAGGACAAGGCAACTGTAGAAGGTACGGTTGGCATTATATCAACGTACATACTTGCGGCTATCCGCAATCAGAAGTTTTTCACACTGTCGGAGCTTAACGCGGAAATACACGAGCGTCTTCAAAAGTTTAACCACAAGCCTTTTCAGCGCAAGGATGGAAGCCGCGCCGCGTTGTTTGCAGAGGAGCACCAGTACCTGCTTCCGCTGCCGACGCGCGCGTATGAGCTGTCAGAGTGGAAAAAGGCAACTGTTCAATACAATTACCATGTTCTTGTAGACGGCCACTATTACTCCGTTCCGTATGAGTATATAAAGCGCGAGGTGGATGTACGCCTTACGCGGAATGTGGTCGAGGTGTTCTGTGACGGCAGCAGAATCTGCTCTCACGTTCGGCTCTATGACCGCCGAAATATATACAGTACTCAGGACTCACATATGCCGCCAAATCATCAGGAGTATTCGCAATGGAACGGTGACAGATTCCGCGCTTGGGCGGCTAAAATAGGTGTGAATACGGTCGTTGTTGTCGAGGCTCTCTTCGCTGGATACAAAGTTGAGCAACAGGGGTATCGTACATGCATGTCGCTGCTTAAACTCTCCGAACAATATACGCCGGAACGTCTTGAAGCAGCCTGCGGCGCGGCTCTAAAATATACGCCCAGACCATCGTATAAAGCGATACAGACAATCCTAAAATCCGGTCGAGATAAGCCGGGTGAAACGCAGCTTCCCTCCGAACCTTCCAAATATGGTTTCACTCGCGGCTCCGAGTATTACAAGGGAGGGCGTGGCTGATGCTTAACAACAACACGGCTTCGAAGCTCAGGGAAATGAAAATGAGCGCAATGGCACGTTCTTTCGAAAACCAGCTAAACAGCACAGAAATGCCATCACTGTCATTTGAGGAGCGCTTTGGACTTCTTGTTGATTCCGAGTACACAGCAAGAAAGAATAATCGGCTGAAGCGACTGATTCGAAGCGCCGGTTACTCACAGCCGGATGCGTCTTTGGAGGATATCGAATATCATGCTGACAGACAGCTAGACCGAGCGCTCATCACGCGTCTCGGCAGTTGCGATTACATAGGCCAGAAGCATAATGTAATCATTCTCGGCGCAACGGGTTCCGGAAAAACTTATCTCGCAAGTGCATTTGGCTTAACCGCCAACCGTAGCTTCATGACAGTTAAGTATGTAAGATTGCCAGAGCTGCTCGGAGAACTCGCTATCGCCAGAGCTGAAGGAAATTACAGAAAGCTGATGAAGTCTTACAAGACTGTGCAGCTATTAATTCTGGACGAGTGGCTGCTCTCTCCGCTCAGAGACACGGAATCGAAAGAGCTTCTAGAGATAGTTGAGGCACGGTATAAAAAGGGCTCGACCATATTTTGCTCGCAGTTTGATGTCGGCGGTTGGCACGAAAAAATTGGAGACCCAACACTTGCAGACGCAATCTGCGACCGCATCGTCCACGATTCATATAGCATCGTTATTTCCGGCGACGACTCAATGCGCAAGCGCAAAGGTCTAACTGCCGAAAATCAGAAAAACTAATCATCTGGAGGGGCAAGGCACTCCAGATGTCGTGCCCCTTCTTCTCACAAAGTATAAAGGTGTCAAATCTCAGCGACGGAACTGTTAAATTTAAGCGACGCAGGTGTTAAACGCAAACGACGCGGGGGGTCAATCGCGCCCGCCGTAAACACCTATCGCTAGTAGCCACGCAGTACCTATTGAAATAAATAACCCTATAGGTATAAACCAGTTAAGAATCGGAAGCCAAGTCTGCGAACCTATCTGATTTATAAAAGGCATAAAAGGATCATCTGGCAAGATAGACAACAAAGCAGCAGCCACAGCAGTCAGAAACTTGTTTATTGCAGCTATCACGGTATCACCCCTTAATCAGTTTACGAGTAAGCACAACAAGGCCAAGCAAAAACAGAATCGTTTCCCCCCATCTAATAGCTGTAGCCACCTTATTCCATGCATCCCCCGATAAATCTATTGTAAAATGCTGAGTATAATCAAAATATGGTATTTTTACAGGTATGTCCCAATATGGGGCCGCAGATTTAGCATTAAGAGCTTGAACTAACCCTATCACATCAAATGGAACGCAAAACGGAAATTTATACTTTATACTGCTATTTGTTCTAGGTACGTCCAAATCATTTTCCGTATCTGTAACCGGAGAAGGGGCCACAGTTGGAGAAGCTTGTACATCCGTTTGTACAGCTGACGTTATTCCAGTATCGTCCAATGCTTTCGGCTGATTAATAGCCGATATTCCTGTATCGTCATTTGTCACTACCGCGACCGTAGCCGCCCCAGTTGATACTGTAAGCCCAGCAGCTCCAGCATTATTTATTGCCTTGTAAAAATCATCTGACGTTACATTAGGGCTATATGTAGGCGCATTAGTAAATGTATACGTAGATGTAGTTGGAGCTACAGCAGTCGAATTCATCAATATACTACCTCTATACATTTTGTCATAATAGAATGCGCTTGCAAATACCGCAGAATTGTCAGAACTTTTCACACCATAACCTGCAATATAGGGATTTAAATATGTATTTCCTGTACCAGCATCCGTATATTCAAAAAATCCCCACTTAAATGTTTTAGATTTCCATGTTGTGTCAGTATCAAGATAGCAATATTGGTCAGTATAATAGCTTGTACTTGCGTTCTGATAAGCCAAATAAGTATTATAGCAAAACCCACCATCATATACCATTTTGTAACCATACATTGAAACGGAAGTCCATAAAGATACAGAATACGTATGAGACGTTCCATTTTTGTCCTTTACTGTTACAGAATCACCGCTGCCATAAGAGGCCTCATTATAGAGCGTTCCTGCATCATCAGCATAGTTAGTAATTATCGCGCCATTATACTGAGTACCACCATTATCAAGCGCTTTAGAATTACCTGTAAAATACGATTTAGCCGCATTATAAAGTGCCTTCAATGAATACGGGTCAGTTGGTAATAACTTCATATTATTGCCGCGACCATTATTATTTGCGCTACCGCCTAAATTTCCTGTTCTATTTGCTATTTCATTCGCCCAGTCAAGAATATCAGGATTTTTCGTTAAAAAATCCTGTACTAATGCTTTTGCCGCCGCTACAGTGACGAAAGTTATCCCGACTATCGCCAGCATTTCCACCACATCACCTATAACACAAGCATCAATTAATACCTCTGCATGTGCTTTAGGCTGAATTTGTGTACTTACTATTGTTACTGACAACACCAAACACATAAACAGCGCCGTCATTTTTTGAAACATATTACCATTCATAAATAACCCCTCTCAATAAAACAACCGGAGCGGAGCAAATTGCACCGCTCCGGTAAGCCGGGCCGCCGAACTGTTAACCCTTCGAAATGCTCTTGAAGAACTTAATGCCGTACTTCACGCCAAACATAGCGGCAACAATTCCGAGCGCTATCGGCAGGACAACGCCCAGCGCAGTCATGATGTTTGTCGCGCAAGTGGTCAAACTGGACTGAAGAGTCGTACTGAGATCATAGGTCGGAGCTGTGCCTTCTGCAAATGCAGGTATTGCCATGCAGAACAGTGCCATCACCATTACAGCCGCCGATTTTGCCCTTTTCGAAGAACGCTTGTAGAACGCCTTAAAACTTGCACCAATTCTTTTCATTTTGTTTTTCCTCACTTTCTTAAAATTATTATGTTATGCGCGGGATGCACTTTTAAAGAAGCCAACGACCGCCCAAAAGCCCCACGACACAGCACCAGCAATAAGCGTTATAACAACGCCCCACTCAATACCGCTTAACAAATCCGAAAAAATCGAGTTTATATCAATCATCGTATTACCCCTTATGAAACCACTGTATAACCACTGCTGCTATAATACAGCCGATGATTATACCCAAAGCAATAATCCCGACACGCATATAGCTAAGTACGTTTGTTTGATAATCCGTAGTAATTTCCGTAGGTGTAGCAGTTGTTTCAGTTGTGGCAGTTGGAGAAGCTGAAACTTCTTCAAGATAAATTTCAACATTCATTTCATGCCTCACGTTTTTTTATTTCTTCGCAATGTTTAAGCCATTGTTCATGTTGATCTATCAGCCGTTTATACTTCGGATTTTCCCGAACATCACGGGCATCAAGATTTTTCATAAAGGTATCAATACCGAATATCTGTATTGCAGTATCTACAGCGTTCCCCGCTTGCCTATATACAAAATTCGAAAGATTTTTCATGTTGTAGTCAACGCCTGGTTTAACATAAAGTGAAATAGGCAATGCTTTATTTATGAGATCATCCCAATATTTCACAGTCTGCCATCTTCGCTTATTTGTATCTTTTTTGTCAGGTTTTAAGTATCGAAGGTAGTTTATAAGAACGCCTTTAAACTTCAAAGATATGTCTAGATCATCAGAAATGAACTGTAATGCCCTGTCACGCCTTATTTGAAGCTCTACCCTTATCCAATGCGTATTATCATCAAAACCACGTTCTGCGGCCTTGTCGTATATCCTTATCAATATTTCTGACTGTTGCGAACCGTGATATATAGAAACTCCTTCAGAAGAATTCTTGATTTCCCATTTTTGAAAACGGGAAACAAAATTTTCCTTTTCTACATCTTTTGCTATACGCTTAATATCGAGAATTCCGGATTTATCATCAAAAGCTACATCGAGCCTAGTTATATTCATTGTTAAAGGATTTTCAATTACCAGTTTAAATATTGAGTCATAGTCACCATTTCCGAATGATTCAAACGCCCGGCAGCCTTGACCAGTCATTTCAAGCCATACAATTCCATCAGGGTGACCGTAAAAAACCGATATACAATCGTAGTATAAACGGAAATTAAATCCATGCGCGCCTGTTCCAGATTCCCACGGAACATTAACCATTCCAATAAGTTCCGTAATTTGCATAACATCGTGAATTTTTGACGTTATAGAAAGATAATCGTACATGATATTATTCGGCACGTCACACACTCCTGTACGTTGTACCCCCCTGTTAGCCTAGGGGGGCCGGGGAGGTTTGCCCTCCCCTATTTACGTGCCTTATACCAAGTTCTTTCGTCTAAGCCCTCACGAAATTTGATTCCGTGATATCGTAGAATATCTGACATTTCGATATTCACACGCTGAACATCACAATAATGTTCTTGTAGAGCTTTATATTTCTGCTTCCATTCCTCGGCACGACCATCAGCCGCCACGATCTCAGCTTGCAACTTCTTCACATAGTCGTTGTTTTGAAAATAGACGTTTAGGTCAAGCGGAAATCTCAAAGTAGATCACTCCACTTCCCTACTTAACTTCGCACTGTTCTACTTCAATTACAGTACCGACCGGACGAATGTTGTCAGTGAAAAAGACATCCTTCTGGTCAAGCCATTCAAAACCTTTTGAATCTTTTGCTATTTTGTAGGCTCTCGAATATACTTCACCCGTCTTTTTCGCTGCTCCATTACTGACTACAAGATAACGTTTAGTCATGCGGGTAGGCCTCCTTTCCTTTTAAACTAGGTGAATACACCTTGATAACACTAAATTAACATAGGTGAATACACTTTGTCAATACTTTGTACATATATTTTTTGCTTGCATTGTGATAACATAATAAATACACTTTTAGGGACAGGAGGTATCAAATTTATGCCGTCCATTATACCAATGAGAGGCTTAAGATTGCCGGACGAGCTATATCTTAAGCTAAAATTCATAGCAAAGAAAGAAAGCCGCTCTTACAACCAAGAAGCGGTACACATACTTTCTAAATTCGTAGAAAATTACGAATCAAAGAACGGTATTATTGAAATCTCCACAGATGACTTATACAAATAGCACAAGGCCCGGAGCAAAGGCTCCGAGCCTTTATTTTTTGCCTTGCTTGTCATAGTCGGGCGCGGGGCGCCGCAGCACAACGTTCAGACCTGTAAAGGAGCTTTCGCGGCATAAAACAGTGTGAGCACTGATTTATTCCACGGTCACCTTGACAGGCCTTCTCTTTTGCGCTGAGCTTGTCGCAAGCAAGCGCGCGGCACAGGCCTTGCGCATGCTGCACACAATTTTTATTTTAACGATGGAGAGCAGCAGACATTGAAAATTAACTTTCAAAAAGGGGTGTTCTAAAATGTCATACGAAATCACTATCATGTCCGCAGTCGACGAGCTTCAAAGAATGTTTCGCAAGCTAAACGAAAAATACTTCTACAACGAGCTCGAGCAGCCTATCATCACAATTCAAACAGATGTTACCTCCGGAGCATATGCATGGATTACAGAAAAGCCAGTATGGAGCGATAAAACGCAAAAGACACATAGGGAAATCAATATCACAGCAGAGCACATGCAGCGCGACGCAGATTTAATAGTAAGCTCACTCTTACATGAAATGTGCCATCTTAAAAACATAAACTCCGGCATACAAGACACCAGCCGGGCCGGAACATACCACAACAAGTATTTTAAGGACGTTGCAGAACAATGCGACCTGATTGTTTCAAAAGATGATAAATACGGCTACTGTATAACCAAACCCACACCCATCTTATCTCAATGGGTAAAAGAAAATTGCCGCTCTGGTTGTTTCCGTTATCAGAGGGCAAAGACATATAAAAATGGAGCGCCAAAAATAACGAAGCCCGGCGAAAACGGCAAAGAAAAAACGACAAGCAGATCTAAGCAAAGCAGTTTAAAATATGTCTGCCCTACTTGCGGCATGACCGTCAGAGCTACGAAAAACCTTGATGATAAGCTGATATGTGCCGACTGCCAAACATGGCTTATACGTAATTGAAAATTAACTTTCAATATCACAATGTCCCTCTACTGATGAAGCAGAGGGACATTTATTGTTTACATAACACATTGCAGAATTATAAAGATTTTGTTTAATATAGGGAAGTCCGATAGCGATATTCTTTCATCTGGGTTAAATTATTTTAAAGCTTTGTTTTCATATTACATAATTGCTTAACTTCAAATTGCTTAACTTCAAATCTGAATGGACGATATATATTACATAAGATAGTTTGCAGAAAAAATCGGATGATCCATTAATCAGTCCCTTTAACTCGAAAGGAGCCGAATATTATGACATTGAGCGAATTGACCGATATGTTGGGTTATACACGAATCGAAGTGCTTAAGGTTCCGCCTGCAAGCGACGACCCAAACAAATACAGGTTAACGTTTAAAGGCGAGGCTAGGAAAACCCCAAAGGAGCTTCTGGACCTTAATGTAGTCACAATGAGTGAAAACCGACACCATGTGGTTATTTATTTGGAGAACGTACTAAGCAGTTTTCTTTGCCGCGTCCCTTATGAATCCGACCCTCGAGACTGACAATGGGCCCTCCTTCATAATGACGGGGGGCTTTTCCATGTCTGTTTTTATTTGAAAAGGAGAAAACGTATTTTACGGCGCTTGGTGGTTATATTACTGAAAGAGCTAATATTTACAACAGGGAGAGTCAAATTATGAAAAATGAAAACTTCAGCCCAGACAATATGATAACGATCAAAACCGGAAAGGCGTCGTACAGCTTTACGCAATCATGGGTAGAGAATAAAGCACTGAAAGATATTCTAGTCGATATGATCGCCGAAGATTATAACAGCCGTCAGGACGAGAAATAGATGTTATTTTGAAAGCAGCTTACCCGGAAATATCGCCATGACCAAGAGGCCGAATATCATGGCTTTTCGATTGTTTATTGAAAAAAGCCCGGCACCTAGGAAAGCTCCAGCCGCCGAACACATGCTAATCGGTGAGGCAAACAGGAGCTTTTTTACTGCCGCCCGAACTTCCGCTTCCGCATTATGTGAGTCCTTAATTCTGAATACGGAACTCAGACCCGATATAGGCAGGATGCAGATAATCAGAGTCTTTATCGTATTTCTGATACTATTTTGAGAAGAAAGCTGCCGAGTAGAGTTCCGGCGATATCCACAATTGCAAGCAACTTAAAATAATCCCTGCGGAACTGCTTTTTCGCCGGTACTGCCAGGCGGCTTCACTAAGCGTGACCGTGGAAAGGACAAGGGCTGTAATAGCGGCGGTTTTTGCCTTCTGATGGAGCAGGACCAGGAGCACCAAAACATATACGCCTCCGCCAATAATGCCCATGAGCAGAACGATTGTAGTTGACATAATAATAATTAGGGCTATCTGTATCGCAGTCATAATCAAAAAATTCGAAGTAAAATATCGGGTCGGGCAATTTTTTATTGTGCCGGACACTCGCGTGTTCTATGAGTTCTCTGTAGATGAAGAATTTCATTTTTCCGCGCGTCCTTAATCATTACGTTTGCCTCTGAACTGCGTGGCATAGGCTCCCCTCTCCCCCTCTCATCGTATCTGATTATTCTTTATCTTTATATAATTTTATATTGACTATTTAGTCAATTAATAATGTACGAAATAATGGGTGCTTTTTGGGCGTCAATTTGTACTTATCGTTGATGTAAAGCGGCAGGATAAAGTTCTTGATAAGCCCCTTTCCCACAAAAAAACAGGGTATCGTGTCAAAAGACGCGGTACCCTGTCTAACCAGTTTATTCGATTACTTCTGCTTGATCGCGGCCTGAGCGGCTGCGAGTCTTGCTATCGGAACGCGGTACGGCGAGCAGCTTACGTAGTTCAGGCCGACGGAATTGACGAATTCTATCGACGCGGGATCGCCGCCGTGCTCTCCGCAGATGCCCAGAGACAGCTTTGGGTTGACTTTCCTTCCCTCTTCAAAAGCGTGCCTGATAAGCGAACCGACGCCTTCGCTGTCAAGGCGCTCGAAGGGATCCTTTTCAAAAATGTTATTGGAAAGATATGAGGGGCTGAATTTTGAGGAGTCATCGCGGGAAAAGCCAAAGGTCATCTGAGTCAGGTCGTTAGTGCCAAAGCTGAAGAACTCAGCGTACTGGGCGATGCTGCCAGCGAGGACTGCGGCTCTGGGGGTCTCTATCATCGTGCCGATCTCGTAGCGGAGCTTTGCGCCGCTGTTTTTGATGATCTCGTCAGCCTCTGTGACGACGATGTTGCGTACGAACTTGAGCTCCTTGGCGTCACAGACCAGCGGAATCATGATTTCAGGAACGATATTTATGCCGAGTTCCTTATTGATATTCAAAGCGGCTTCGATGATAGCCCTTGTCTGCATCTTTGTGATCTCGGGGGTGGTGACAGAAAGTCTGCAGCCTCTGTGGCCCATCATCGGGTTCATCTCGTGCAGGCTCTTGACCGTTGCGAGCAGGTCTTCATAGCTAACGCCCATTTCAGTGGAAAGCGCTCTGATGTCCTCTTCGTCCTTGGGCAGGAACTCATGGAGAGGAGGATCGAGAAGACGGATCGTAACAGGTCTCTCCTGCATGACGCGGTAGATGCCTTCAAAGTCGCCTCTCTGCATCGGGAGCAGCTTATCGAGCGCTTTCTGGCGCTGCTCAGTCGTCTCGGATAGGATCATCTGACGTACGACAAAAATGCGCTCTGCCTTAAAGAACATGTGCTCGGTACGCGTAAGGCCGATGCCTTCGGCACCCAACTTGAGCGCTGTCTCGGCATCCTTCGGCGTATCGGCGTTTGCTCTGACGCCAAGTCTGCGGGAAGCGTCGGCCCAGGACATAACGGTTGCAAAGTTTCCGGAAATTATCGCATCGACGGTCTTGATGCTGCCGATATAGACGTTGCCGGTGTTGCCGTCGATGGACATGAAGTCGCCTTCGCTGACCTTAAGGTTGGAACCAATTGTAAGATAGCCCTGTTCTTCGTTGATGTGGATAGCGGAGCAGCCCGCTACACAGCAGACGCCCATTCCACGGGCTACGACGGCGGCATGACTCGTACGTCCTCCTGTGGCTGTCAGGATGCCCTGTGCAACCGCCATACCCTCGATATCCTCGGGGCTGGTCTCGTTGCGGACGAGAAGGACGGGGCCAAACTTGGCTTCTTTGATAGCTTTTTCAGCTGTAAACACGACGCGGCCACAGGCAGCGCCAGGGCTGGCGGAAAGTCCGTTGGCGACAGGCTTCGTCGCCTTGAGAACGGCTTCGTCGAAACGTACGTGGAGGAGATTGTCGAGCTGCTTGGGCTCAATCTTCAGAAGAGCTTCATCCTTGGTCAGGAGACCTTCGTTGACCATATCGACTGCGATCTGAAGGGCGGCCTGCGCCGTGCGCTTGCCGTTTCTGGTCTGGAGCATATAGAGCTTGCCCTTCTCAATGGTGAACTCCATATCCTGCATATCCTTGTAGTGCAGTTCGAGCTTCTTTGCAACCTCGTTGAACTGCTTAAAGGTGGCGGGGTTAACCTCGTTGAGACGTTCGATCGAAACGGGCGTTCTGATGCCGGCGACGACGTCCTCGCCCTGAGCGTTCATAAGGAACTCGCCGTAGAGCTTGTTTTCGCCTGTTGCGGGGTCCCGGGAGAAAGCGACGCCTGTGCCGGAATCTTCGCCCATGTTGCCAAATACCATCGACTGGACGTTGACGGCGGTACCCCAGGTTGAAGGAATGTCGTTCAGACGGCGGTAGGTGATTGCGCGGGGAGTGTTCCAGCTTCTGAAAACAGCCTTGACTGCGTTGACGAGCTGAATCTTCGGATCTGCAGGGAAAGCTTCCTTCGCCTGATTGGCGTAAATTTCCTTGAAACGTTTGACAAGGAACTTCATATCGTCGGCGTCAAGATCAGAATCATAGGAGACTTTTTTGCTCTCTTTGAGACTTGCAATCTCGGCTTCATAGGTGTTCTTGGGGAAGCCCATGACGACGTCAGAGAACATCTGGATGAAGCGGCGATAGCTGTCGTAAACGAAACGCGGGTTTCCTGTGAGTCTGACGATAGAGTCTGCGACGCTGTCGTTCATTCCCAGATTGAGAACCGTGTCCATCATGCCCGGCATGGATACGCGCGCACCGGAGCGGACCGACAAAAGCAGAGGCGCGTTGGGGTCGCCGAAACGCTTTCCGGTGATCTTCTCAAGGGTATCCATAGCCTCATTGATTTCCTGTTCGATTTCGCTGCTGATGGTTTCCCCGTCATCGTAATAACGGGTACATGCCTCTGTGGTAACGGTGAAGCCCTGCGGTACGGGAAGGCCCAGCCTTGTCATCTCGGCAAGACCTGCTCCTTTTCCTCCCAACAGTTCACGCATACCGCCGTTTCCCTCGGAAAACATGTATACATATTTGTAGCTCATGGTCATCCTCCTTTTATTCTTTGCTTAATATGCCCGAATTTCGCGCATATCAGCAAAATTAGCTGGTTTGATATTTAGAAAAGAGCATATCCGGAATAAACCGAAACACTCTACTTTCCCACACAGAATCGTTCAAAAATACGCCTGGTCACGTCCTCGCGAATAGTTTTGCCGCTGAGCTCGCCAAGCGCGCCAACAGCGTTTTCGGCCTCGGTGAGCACTATGTCTGGAGTCGCTCCACTCTTCATGGCCGCTATCGCCTCGCGGAGGGAAACGAGCGCCCTGCCGACCGCGTCGGCTTGCCGTGCATTCGTAAGAATTTCGCCGGCCGGAGCCTCCGGAACCGGAAATAGTCCGGAAACAGCTCTGCCAAGAGTGTCAAGACCGGTTTTATCCAGCGCGGATACCGGACAAACGAGTTCAAAACTGCCGCGGATGACAGAGATATCGATCTTCTGAGGCAGATCACACTTGTTGATAACGGCGATCGAGCGTCCTGCGCTTTTCGCAAGCGCTATTGCTTCCCCATCCTCTGAATTAAGTTCCTCAGAGCCATCAAATACCGCGAGCACAAGCTCAGCGGCATCCGCCGCTCTCTTCGCCCTGTCCACGCCGAGCATTTCGATGGGGTCCACCGTCCCGCGCAGTCCGGCCGTGTCCTGCAGGCGAAGCTTGATTCCTCCGAGCAAAACCGATTCTTCGATCGTGTCGCGGGTTGTGCCGGGGATCTCCGTGACTATCGCCCTTTCGTAGCCCAAAAGGGCGTTCATAAGCGAAGATTTTCCGGCGTTTGGCCTTCCTACAATCGCGGCTTTAAGGCCGCTTTTCATAACGCACCCGCGTCCAAAGCTGTCGAGCAGCGTCCGTAGCTCACGCTCCGCATTTTCGAACGTACCCGTATAGTCGGCCAGCTCGAAAACATCTATTTCTTCGTCCGGATAATCCAGAACCGCATGGTAATGAGATATTATGTCAACTATATTACTGTAAATGGTTTCAGTTTTGCGCAAAATCGCGCCGCCGAGCTGACCCGCTGCGTTTTTGGCCGCGGCAGCGGTTTCAGAATCGATCAGATCGACGACCGCCTCGGCCTGAGTAAGGTCCATACGGCCGTTCAGAAAGGCACGCTTGGTAAACTCACCCGCGAGAGCCTGTCTCGCGCCTTTGGAAAACAGGGTTTCAAGCGCAAGGCGTAGGACTGTCGGAGAGCCGTGGCACTGAAATTCGGCGGTATTCTCGCCCGTATAACTGTTGGGAGCGCGGGAAATCGTGCACATACAGTGGTCCAAGGTCTCCCCTTCCGCATCGATCAAAGTACCGAGAACCAGCTTTCGATCCGGGTATTCTAAAATCCTAAGCCCAGATAATGGGCGAAAAATGGAGTCCGCGATTTCAATTGAGGCCTCACCGGAAAGCCTTATTATTCCTATCGCGGAAACGGTGCCGCCTGTGGCAATGGCGGCTATCGTATCTATTGTCTCTGTTGATTCAAACATTAGTACAACCTCTCTTTCAAAAAATGCAGCTGTTTGGATTTTGCCCGAATTGAACAGCCGCATTTAATTATGACAGGGAGATAGTCTTACGGTAAGAGGATTCAAACATACGCGTCAGTATTGCCGCGACTTCGCTCCGCTTAATATTGGAGTTGGAATAAAAAGTGCCGCTGGAATCAGAACCGGTCAGGATACCGGCGCGGTAAAAGGCGTAAATCTGAGAAGCGTTTGCATCGCTCACTCTCACGTCGGGGATAGAATTATCCGAAACGGTATTAATTGCGGTATATTCGGAGGCTGGGAGCGCTGCGTAGAATATGGCGACGAATTCGCTTCTTGAAATCCTAGCGTCGTAATTGCTGTAAGTTTTTGTAACTATAGAGTTTTGAGCCGCATATTCCACATATGATTTGTACCACAGTGTGGAATCATTTGTCAAGGTAATAGTTCCGTAATGATATAACTGGTATATACATGATGCGAGCTTTATTGCTTCCGCAATCGACAGATTGTCGTCCGGAGCGTAAGCGGCCACGGTTTTGCCGTTTACAAGGCCCTTCTGTACGGCATAGCAAACATCGCCGTAATACCACGCGTCCTTGCTGATGTCCGTAAAGGAGGAAGAAGCTCCGCTGTTGACCGAAACGCCGCCGTAAACGGCGATAATTGCGTCTGAAATAACCGAAGCCGCCGCCATGGTGTTCTCGCACGCCACAAACCTATGGTTTTGCGCCAAAGAAGCGCCGACAGAAACTGTCGACCCGTCCGTCACATCAATCAGCGTACCGGTGCAGGAGCTGAGCTTTGCTAAACCCGAGAGGAGAATGAAGCTGGAACCCGCCGACATGGAAATACTGCCGCCGTTTACGGCGGAAGCCACGGAAACACCCTTCCCTGCCGAGGGGCCCGACTGACTGAGCTTATATTTGAGCACTGTCATAGAGGTGGAGAGATAATCACGCGGCGCTTTCAAGACAATATCGGGATAGGTGCTGTCAATATAGCTCTTTGAAATAAGTGGATCGCTTGCGCTACCTGCCGTCACGGCCGCGGCGCTCGCTATGCCGAAGATCAGAATAAAAATCAAGGTATATGATATTATGCGCTTTGCCGTCACAGTGTCCTCCAAAGAGCATCGCTCTATTTCATTTTCTCCGAGTTCTCCTGTTCAGAAAGAAAATATCCAAGTGTCAGCAAGCTGTCTGAAAAATGAATATTCTCAACACGGACATCGGGTCTGTCAAGCTCAAGCTCCATATTAGTAAAATTCCAGATACCTCTGACGCCGCAATCCGCTATGGTCTCCGCCATACTCCTCGCAATGGCGCGCGGAACTGTCAGTACAACGATATCCGTAGGCTTTTCTTTGAGCCACGCGGTGAGATCGGCGCTGTTATACACTGGGATGCCGGAAATAACCTTTCCGTAAATATTAGGGCTGGAATCAAATGCGGCGACGAGCTTGAAGCCCTGTTCCTCAAACTGAAAATTCTCAAGGAGAGCATGTCCCAAATTGCCCACGCCAACGATTACGACGGAAAAGCCCTTGTGCATTCCAAGTATCCTTGCAACCTGCTCCCTGAGCTCTGAAACGCGGTAACCGTAGCCCTGCTGCCCAAATTCGCCGAAACAACTGAAATCCTGCCTGATCTGAGAAGGGGTCAAACCCATCTGCTTCCCGAGCTCACCGGACGAGATTCGGTCTACTCCGTGGAAAATTAAGTCATCCAATTTGCGCAAGTACATGGGTAAGCGTCTGATCACATTGTTTGATACGCGCTCTTTCCTCACTGGTTTCTTCCCCCCGATTCAACGAAGCTGTATGAAAATTGAATCAAATTATTCATTTCTCAAATTCTGTGATATTATATCACTTATTCCGGCAACTTTCAAGCACAAGTGCAGTTTCAAATGCTATGAATAAGCATATTTGACAAGAAACGAAAAATGTATATAATAGCTAATGAAAAATACTTGGATGAAATGAAGCGGATTCAGCCTGAGCAAGGAGAAAGGAATGGTCACCAAATGAACGAAAACAGCACTCCAAACAGTGAGATACCGAAAATCACCATTAAAAGAGCGAAACCCGTACGCGACACCGATCCTCCTCACGCGCTTTCGAAAGTCAGAAAGATAGTCGCCATAATCAGCGGAAAAGGCGGAGTCGGCAAATCTCTGGTTACGTCGCTCCTTGCCGTAAATATGAACGGGCACGGCTATAAAACCGCAATTATTGACGCTGATATAACCGGACCTTCGATTCCGAGAGCATTCGGGGTTTCGGGCCAGCCCGAGACAGCGGAAAACGGAATGTATCCGCTTAAAAGCAAAACCGGGATCGATCTGATGTCGATCAATTTTCTGCTGCCGGATGAGACGGACCCCGTGATCTGGCGCGGACCCGTTATTTCCGGGGCCGTAAAACAGTTCTGGACGGATGTGATCTGGGAGAACGAGGACTATATGTTTATCGACATGCCACCAGGAACCGGCGACGTCGCACTCACCGTTTTTCAGTCAATTCCCGTCGACGGGGTCATAGTGGTCACCTCTCCTCAGGAGCTTGTCTCCATGATTGTTGAAAAGGCCGTGAAAATGACTGAAAAAATGAATATCCCGATCCTTGGGATCGTAGAGAATATGAGCTATACCGTCTGCCCGCACTGTAATGAAAAATTCTCAGTTTTCGGCGAAAGCCACATAGACGAGATCGCAGAAAAGTACGGAATCAAGACGGTCTGCAAGCTGCCGTTTGATCAGAAACTCGCTGCTCTTTGCGACAGAGGAGAGATTGAATCCTTCGATAAGGATAATTTACACGCCATGGTAAAAATGCTCAGAAACATGTGACGTTCAGACGTTTCGCAGCAGGTTCCGAAAAAAATTGGAACCTGCTGTTTTTATCCGGTAAACAAAGCCTTGTCTGCACCATAATCCATTATGTAGTAATCGGACAGCTCCCTCATCCCGTCGGCATGCGTTTCCGTAGGGTCATATACTCCGACAACCGGAAATCCGGCTTCTTTCGCCGTTCTAAGGGCAAAGAACGCGTCCTCAAATACCAGAGTCTCGCGTTTCGGAGTTCCGAGATGTTCAAGAGCGCTCTCATATATCGCGGGGCTATCCTTACCGCGGCCGATGTTATTGCATGAAATAATACGGGAAAAATAGTCACGCATCCCGTTCTTTCTGAGTACCAGATCGACGAGATACCCGTCGGTTGCGGAAGCTACGCACATTTTAACGCCCCGCTCTCTGAACATCTCCAGAAGCTCTTTAACACCATTTTTGGGGAGAACCTCTTCGCGGTACATCTGTCCGACCAGATTATTGATTCCGACTCTTATTTCCTCATCGGTCCAGACTATGCCGTATTCGGATTTAAACAGTTCTATGGTCTGTTCAGTGGTCAAATTCTTTGTCCGCTCCCACAGATCCTCGCTGGGAGTAATGCCGAATGTCTGAAGAAATTTGACACCCACGACCCTCCAGACATACATGGAGTCGGTAAGCGTACCGTCAAGATCAAAAATCGCGCCAGAAATTTTCATAGAAATTCCTTTGTTAAAATATACTTCTCCGGCTCCGGCCGCGGAGCGCTCCAAAGCACGACGAGCATCCCGTCAACGACAGAAACCGAGGAAGGAACACCCGTAAATTCGTTGCTTACGCCGAGTGGGTAATCGCTGGTCAGAGTATGGTTTATAAGCGGGTATTTAAGCCCTGTCAGATCCACGCCATGCGCCGCGCCGCCGATGCAGAATACGGAGATAATGCCCTTCATAGCCGCGCCAAAAGAGAGCGCACGGTTTTTAATCACCGTGCAGACGTTTCCGCACCCGGCCAAATAGCCTTGAGCGCCGCAAGAGGCAATGTATGCGAGGGTCTGTATATTCGCAAGAGTATGGTCAAGTCTGCCGCCCATGCCGCCGTATATCAGGATTGTGTCATATTTTCGGGAAAGAGCTTCCCTGACGGCCAGCATCATGTCCGTGTCATCCTTTTCCGGCTTGTGCGCGACAACATTGCGCCCCGCCGGAAGCCTTCCGAGCGAATCAAAATCGCCGACGATGAGGTTGGGCTTTCGATTCAAGGAGTCGAGATATCTGAGGCCAGCGTCGGCCGCGATAAGATAGGCCCCCTCCGGGATATAGAACTCTGTGCCCTCCATATCTCCGGCGCCCACGATACAGCAAATTCCGCTCATTTCAGCAGCAGTTCCTCTGTCAGTTTAAGCTGCTCCGGGGTGTTTACCCCGATTATTTCATACCCGAGCTCGCGAACGCAGGCTCCAATCTTATAGCCCTTTTTCTGCAACAGCACTGGGGCGTCCGTCAGGTAGTATTCGCCCTGTGCATTGTCGCTCCTGAGCTCTGAAAGGACAGTGCGCAGCGCCTTTGCGTCGAAAACAAAAACGCCGCTGTTCAGCTCCCTGATCATTTTCTGTTCGGGAGTGGCGTCTCTGTCCTCGACCATACCGCAGAAGGAGCCGCTTTCATCCCGAAGTATGCGTCCGTATGGTAAATCGGCTACGGAGGTCCCACTCAGAACGGTGCACGCGTTTTCGGATGCCATATGCGCGTTGATAAGCGCGCGGTAGGTTTCCTTCTTTATAAGCGGCATGTCCCCGCAGCAGACGAGAAGCGCCCCGTCGTAGTCCTCAAGCTTTGAGAAGGCCGCCATGACCGCGTGTCCGGTACCCAGCTGTTCCTTCTGTTCGGCAAAAACATAGCCCGGAAAGGCGTCCATGACGCTCTCCTTTTTATAGCCGACAACAATAACACAGTCGGAAGGGTCGATAAAATCCAGCGCAGCCAAAACATGTGCCAGCAGCGGCTTTCCTGCGGCGATACGCATTACCTTCGGAAGAGGGTTTCCGTCGGTATGCAGCCTCGTTCCCTTGCCTGCCGCAAGGATTACCGCTTTTAGCCCGGTTTTGTTCATTGAAATTGCCTCCGTTATTATATTAATTCCGTAAAAGCCGGAAAGATCAGATGTTGGTTTCGCGCAGAGCTGTGACGGAAATTCCTTTAGCATTGATATATTGGAGAATTCCGGACAGCATTTTTCCGGTGTTTTCGTTCGAAGTCAGAGCGAGGGTACTATAACCGGTCGAATGTTCCAGCTTGGCGGTAACAGAAGACGAGTATGCGACATTGCTTGCTATAACCGTTTTGGGAGTAAAATAAGCAAAACCGTTCGCAGCTGCATAAACGGCGCAGCTCTTCGATATGGAATCCGGAGAGGTGAGCAAAACAGGCCTGAACTGTGCCGCCTCAAAAATGGCGGAAACCGCGGCTTCGCATTCACTCTGAGCCGATGTTTTGCAGTATATTCCGAGGCTGTGTCCCGAACCGTAAATTCTGCGGATGATATCCGGAGAGCTTTCGGCTTCCTCCACGGTGACAAAGAAACAGGCTTTATAGTTGTAGCTGTCCAGACTGTTCAAAATCGTTGCGCTCGGTATGCCTGTGAAACAAAGGGAAACGCTTGTGCTTTTGGGAATGCTGACGCTTGTGTTCGGCGAAGTTTCCGGCTGCGTCGGAGTAGGGGCGACCATGTTGTTGACGCCATAGTATTCATTGTACCGGCTGTGCATAAGAGTGGTCGCCGCGTCGAGAAACTGCTGGTTTGAGAGCCATACCTTGCCGCTGGAGATCCTCGCCAAATCACCGTATCCCACTCCGCTGATATAGGAAAAAGTAAATCCGAAATAATAGCAGACCCAATTTGCCGGAACATATACCTGCCCGTTTTTATAGATGGCAGAGGCGGAATATTCCGTGCCCATTCCGTTGTAGCATCTGCCCGTTTTAAGCTCGAAATAGACCTGCAAATTGGAATTGTTCAGCATGACGGTGTCGTTTGTATCATTAAAGCTACTGCTGTAGACACCAAGCGATGAAAATATTTTTGCGGGAACGTATATCGTTCCGTTCACCGATGCCGCCAGGGACCCAAGATCAAGCAGCGTGTCGTTGATCGCAGTAAAGCAAAGTCCCGAAGTATCCGCCGCCGCAGGCTGGATAACAGAGACAAAAAGCAGAGCGGCCAAAGCCAGAGCGATTATTTTCCGTCGCATGATTTCCTCCAAAGCTGTCCTTTGCTTCGATAGACCGGAGCTGGAAGCTCCGCATTAAAATTTATTTTATCACATATTTCCGGTTCAGGCAACTATCCCACGCCTTCAAAATCAAAACTGCCGGGAGAAAGCTCGGAAAGCTCCCGAGAACCGAGATCGCCCTTCAGCCAGCTCCGGCACTCCTGTTTCGGAATAATGACGGGCATACGTTCGTGGATAAATGCGAGCTCAGGCAGTGCCGGACGCGTCATTATGACAAAAAGCGGCAACTGTGACGGCTCTTCAATGCAATAGAAACCGGCCATGTATATTGGCTGGTGCTGACGGATTGCATACTTCTGCTTTCTTCCTCCGTCCTTTCTCCACTCAAAGTAAGCTCCGGCGGGGATCAGGCATCGCTTTTCAGCAAAAGACTTTCTAAACATTGCTTTCTCCTGCACCGTCTCAATCCGCGCGTTTATTATCAGTCTCTTGCCATCGAAGCCCGTGAAACCCCATTTCATAAGCTCGGGCGAACTTTCGGTTATTACCGGAACGATATCGGAGGGAAATATCTCCCCAAGTTTAAGGGAGGGCAGCAGAGGCGAATCCTTATAAAGTTCCCTAATCCGGCTGAGCATAGTGCTGATGTCGTCAAAATCACCGTCGTCAGGAATATAATATCGTCCGCACATTATTCCGTCACCGCCTTAATAAATTACGCTGTTCAGTTGTGTTATGATCTGCCGTCATTACAGGATGTCCGAACAATCCTTTTTTCTTTTTTAAATTCCAACAGCATAAGGAAACTGGCAATCCACAGGATCGCACATATTCCGATAAAAACATAGCGCATTCCATAGATAAATACATCCGGTCTGTTGACTAGATAGTTGCTGACAGAATATCCCGCTTTTCGGGACATCAGCGCATACAGCGTACAGGTCGAAAGCGTCAAACCTACCGATATTCCCAAATATCGCACCAGCGAAGCCGTGCTTCCAGCGAATCCGTAATCCTCATGAGAGACGCTGGACATAACAAGCGCGTTGTTCGGAGACTGAGAGAACGCGTTGCCAGCGGCAAAAATCACGATCCCCAACACAATCAGGAACAGGCCAGTTTCCATATTGTAATGCAGACCCTGAAATAAAGCACCGCATCCGAAGACAAACATACCGATGGCGGAAATCGGACGGTATCCATGCCTGTCCGCCATAATCCCGGCAAAGGGCGCGACAAAAGCCATGATTATCGGCTGCGTGACCATGATAGCGCCAGCCTTCCCGGGAGAAAACCCGAGCGCGTCCTGCAGGTAAAACGGCATCATGATATTGTAGGTGCCTATACTGACGAAAGCGATAGCAATCGATAAGAGGTTGATGACAAAAGCCCGATTTGAAAATAATGAGACCTTAATCAGAGGACAGTCCGCCTTTTTTTCAATAAGGGCAAAAACAAAGAAAAACAGTAAGCCGAGAATCAGAAGCAGGTATAAATAAATGCTGCTATAGGTCTGTAGCATGGACAGTGCGGAAATCACGGCGGAAATAGCCAGAACAATGAAAATACTGCCTCCGACATCAAAATGGTTATGTGCTTTCCGCTCTTTGCACTTAGGAAGATATAGGACTCCGAGAATAAAGGCGACGACACCGATCGGCAGATTAATCAAAAAAATGACTTCCCATCTGAAATAATTCAGGATGGCTCCGCCCGCAATCGGGCCGACTAAAGTTCCGAGGGCAACCGCAGACGAAATGCCGCTCAGCGCTTTGGCTCTGTTCTTCGCGGGGTAAGTCTCAGTAATAATGCCGAGATTACAGCTCGTTGCCGCACTGGCTCCGAAGCCCTGAATAAAGCGGCTTATTATGAGCGGGATAAATTTCGAGGATATGCTGCAGAGCAGCGAGCCGACTGTAAAAATAAGTGATCCCGCCTGAAAGATTTTGGCCTTTCCGATGTTGTCGGCCACTCTTCCGAAAATCAGCGCGAATGAACACAGGCTGATCAGGTAGGCTGTGCAGGCCCAGTCAATCAAGCTGGTCGGTATATTCAGGCTCTCGGCCAGGGTCGGCAAAGCGACGTTTAAAATGCTGCTGTCCAGCGTCATCATGAAAGTCATGATCAAAACTGTGAGTAAAATCATCCGAGATCCGGTGCTGTTCCTCGGGCTGTCCTTCACAGCTTTCTTTGAATTGTTTCCAGTATTATACATTAGTATTCAATATGCCTTCTTTTGTTTAACACAAGCAAGAACTGCCAGGAATTGTATTTTATTATATATGTTATAATAACACTCCGCGTATTTCGCTTCAACACAAATTTTTACCCTGTCAACTGGGACTAAAAATTAAGCTCCTGAATAATGAAGATTTTTATCTGTTAACACTATTTTTAGGATATACATTTTTACAATTACAACTTTTAGTTGTAAAAAGCTAATAATTGCCATATAATGAATCAGCGTACTGCGCTTTGCTGAATATTACGGCAGGAGGATAACATTTGATGAACAGTTCACGTTTAGAAACCTATTCCCGTATAATAGTCGCAATCATAATTGCGGCAAGCCTAATATTTGCATCGATTTACGTAACATCGGGGTTTGTAAAAATTAAAAGCGGCTCCAATATTATTACCGTCACCGGTTCGGCTAAGAAGCAAATTACTTCCGACCTTGTTGTTTGGACGGGGACTTTCAGCGCAAAATCACAAGACCTTAAAACAGCTTATTCGCTTCTAGCGGACAGCAAGAGCAGCGTACAAACCTATATTGAAAAGCAAAACCTGTCGGATAAGATCGTGTTTTCCTCGATCAGTACAAATATTCACTATGTAATGGGTCCATACGGACAAGTTACAAGCGACATTGAGGCCTATGAGCTTAGCCAAAATATCACTATTAGCTCCGCGGATATAGGAAAAATAACGGATATCTCGCGAAATATAACGGAACTCATCAATGAGGGTGTACAATTTCAGTCCCAGCCGCCCCAGTATATGTACACAAAAATCGCGGACCTGAAGATTGAAATGCTTGCCGCTGCAACAAAGGATGCCGCAACGCGTGCCCAAATGATTGCAGAAAACGCGGGGAGTCGACTTGGCAAGCTTAAAAGTGCAAGCATGGGGGTCTTTCAGATTACCCCCCAATATTCAAACGATGTCACCGACTCAGGTATAAGTGATACAAGTTCTTTGGAGAAAGAAATTACTGCGGTCGTAAATTGTCAGTTTTATGTAGGCTGATTCACCCCGCTTTACATTTTTACTATAATAATTCGGAATAATTGCCTATATATTACAACAACATATAAAATATGAAAATGCTAAATAAAAAATAAGCCGCACTAATATAGCGTGTTGAGCGTGACTTATTCTTTTGTGAGGTGTGTTTATATTTCATCCCCAGTATAGCCTCTGCGATCATCTTCTGCATAGCATGTTGAATGTTTGTCGAGAGAAGAGAAAGCATCATATCAAACTGCATATATCGACCTATTTTAATGCCATTATTGGGATAATTGAGCATTTCTATTGAGTATCAAGCAAAGTCCGCTCCGACTAATAATCAGAGCGGACTTATATTTTGCACAAGAAAAATCAAAACCCTTATGAAGGTTTGAATTGAGTTGCAAATAGTTTTGACCTTGGTGGATCGTCGGGAGAGAGCGTGTCAAACGTAAAGCCCATTGAGCTTAATTCTGAAACGATTTCCGGAATTGCATCCACATAACTCTGATGGTAGGCATCATGGAATAGAATAACCGCGATATTCTTTCCCTTACATTGCGATACAACACTGCTAATGATATTTTCCTTAGATGGGGGATTAGTATTGGATTCACCGGATGAAACATTCCAATCGTAATAAGTGAAACCCATATTTTCGACAAGAGGAACAATACTTTTCATAATATGATTTTTATTGTACGAAAAGCACACCGTGTTGTTTGTGCCGCCTGGAAAGCGACAAATATTGGGTGCAACTCCCGTTTCCTGCTTGATATAGTCATCGAGCTTATCGAAGTCGTCAAGGAAGTTTTGCGTATTTTTATATATGTACGAATATTTGTGAGTCCAGGAATGAACGCCAATAACATCTCCGTCACTTACCATTTGTTTGAGCGTGTCAGGATATTGTTTGGCCTGTAAGCCTACAACAAAAAAAGTTGCGTGTACATTGCAGCTTTCAAGGGTACTTAAAAGTTCCGGGGTTAGATTCGAAGGCCCGTCATCAAACGTCAGATATGCTACTTTTAGACCGGAGTTCAGGGATGGCGTTTTAACTGTTTCACTTGAGTTGGTACCGTCGTCTCTTGAGTTATTTGGACTGATCGTGGCTTCAACGCCCGGAGCTGCGTTATCCTCCGCCGTTTCATTGCCGATGGTGACTCCGGTGTGCGGATTGCATAAACAGATTATTAATAAGAACGCAGTAATAAAACAAATTGGGATGGATACAGCGATTATGTACACTCTGGATTTCATGATTCCTTATTTCCACAAAAGAAAATTCTTTTATTATAGATAATTCAGTCAGCAAATATACGGACTGCCTAAAGCAACTTGTGAAGAGGCTATCATTCCATTATGTTCCCACTTCCTCAATAAGTCATCCTACTCCTTTTAAGTCTAAATAATCCAGTTACAAATAGTTAAATATGAGGTTTGTTCTCTGTAGGAAAGTGTGATAAAACAATCTGCTCAAAATAGCATTTACGCCCTTAACCCGAAGTACTTAGTTGAAGGACATATAACTCTCTGCGATCACTTTCTGTGTAACGCACCGGTCCAAGCCGTCAATGTTGGTTAGATGCCGCCCGGCAGCCTGTCACGGTTGCCTTCGATCTCGTCGACAATATACTGAACAAAATCAGATTACACATAAGAATTCAACGAGGATGGACACAATGCAAGTGAAAAAAACATGCGGAGTCTTGAGTTGCTTGCTCAGCAGGCCGTCAGACAGTAGTCAGAGACCATTTATCGGCTATGCCAAGCAGAGTTTTCTTGGACGAGTATGCTGTTTCGCTTATTGACTATTCTAATACTAAGATATATGGTATATATATACATTTGCGTTATGCATAACAAACTATTTTCAAGGGGGAACAGTATGAAAAAAACATCATGGTTATAGTACATAGTTGAAATCCTTATTATTATCGCGCTTCTTATTTTGGATAGATATATTCAGTTTAAAGTTATAATTCATGCGACTTTTGGCCATTTAAATTACATTGCATTACCAATTACCACTTTGGTAAACATTGCAATAGGAATCTTGATTGGTATGGACCGGTCACTGGAAGTTTAACTGGCCTAGAGCGGTTATCCTAATTGCCCCATCACTTTACATTTTAACAGGCATTTACTGCTTTTATTATGGACGGTTTATTTTCGGGCCAATATATAATTTGTACAGGACGAATCCGACCACTATGAAAATCGGAGTAAATATTGAATCAGTTCTTAGGCTGCTGGTTGGTTATTGGTTCATAACCAGTTTTTATAAAAGTGGCGAGGCAAGCGCTAAGGGCAAAAATAACAGGTGAAATCTTCCTAACGTATTCCTGAATTCCCTTACAGGAAGTTTCACGCAATGCGCCATACCTCCGCTACTCTCTTGCTCATTGACGGCACAAATTTAAAAACGGTCGCCTCTCGTCTCGGACATTCTCAGCTCTCAACGACGAACAGATACCTACACGCCCTATCTGAGGCAGAAAAGGCGGCAGCAGAATCATTTCAGAATCTTGTTTTGATATCAGTTGAGCCCGCAAAAGAGCAAAAAAATAGCGGGTAATGAACAAATAATGAACATTAACCCGTTTTAAGCCTGTTTTCTTTTAAGCGAAAAGGCAAAAAATAAACCCTGTAACCATGAGATTACAGGGTTTTCTTGATGGAGCTGTTATCCAGATTCGAACTGGAGACCTCATCCTTACCAAGGATGTGCTCTGCCTACTGAGCTATAACAGCATTTGGCGACCCAGAACGGGCTCGAACCGTCGACCTCCAGCGTGACAGGCTGGCGTTCTAACCAACTGAACTACTGGGCCATACGCGCTTTGCTATTGTACAATGGATTTTTCACTTTGTCAACATAAAATCCCCCCAGGTACAGCAAAAATTTAATACAAACCGCGGAACCAAAGTCCCGCGGTTTAATGTGGGATCACGCAAGAAAACTCAATACCACGTCCGGCATTTTTTCCTTTCCCGTGCATCCACTGAAACGTACTTCCCTGCCACCTAACCCAGTAAGCGGCTGTGGCGCCTTTATACCCGTGACGTCAGAGAGCCTCTCCACGAGCTCTGCACCGGGCTTCGAACTGTCCTCCCCGAGCGCGTCGAGAACGCTGTCACAGAACTTGAAGGGGCTGGCGGTCGACACTACGACAGTCGGGAAGATTTCGCCGCTCCTGCGCTTTTCGGCAAGAACCGCATAGGCGTCAGCTGTGTGCGTATCCATAAGATAATGCGTTTTTTTGTAGAGGCTGCCGATAAAGGACTTCGCCTCAACGTCAGAAGCGCTGCCGCATTCAAAATCCTTTTGTATCGCGCTCAGAACCGCCGAGCCGACGTCGTATCTGCCCGCAGTCTTCAGCGCGTTCATCCAAGTGACGACTGCGGAATCATCAGAGAGCATGAACAGGAGACGCTCAAGATTCGAGGAGACGAGTATGTCCATAGAAGGAGAAATCGTCGTATAGAATTCGCGGTTGCGGTCATATACGCCGGTGTTTATGAAGTCGGTGAGGACGTTGTTGCGGTTGGAGGCGCAGATCAGCTTACGTATCGGCAGCCCCATTTTTTTCGCATACCAGCCCGCGAGAATATCGCCGAAATTTCCGGTGGGAACGCAGAAATCGATTTCATCGCCGAGCTTGATTCCGCCGTAATTGACATAGTCGCAGTAGGCCGAGAAATAATAGACTATCTGAGGAAGCAGCCTGCCCCAGTTTATGGAGTTGGCAGAGGACAGAAAACAGCCCTTTCCGTTAAGGATTTTGGCGAATTCGCGGTCGCCGAAAATCTTCTTGACACCTGTCTGCGCATCGTCAAAGTTTCCCTCAACTGCGGAAACAAGGACGTTTTTGCCTCGCTGTGTCGTCATCTGCAGCTTCTGAACGTCGGAGACGCCGTCTCGCGGATAGAAGACGACGATAGAAGTCCCCTCGACGTCGGCAAAGCCCTCCAGAGCCGCCTTTCCGGTATCGCCCGAAGTAGCGACAAGGATGCAGACCTTTCTCTTTTCACCGAGCTTTTTCAGCGAGGCGGTCAGCAAACGGGGAAGCATCTGCAGGGCCATATCCTTAAAAGCGCAGGTTGGGCCATGCCACAGCTCGAGAATTCCGGTGTTTTTATCGAGAAAATGGGTCGGAGCAACCTCAGGCGAGTCGTAGTTCGAGGAATAGGCAGTCCCGACAAAGCCGCACAGCTCGTCTTTCGTAAATTCATTGAGATAGAGTCCCATAATTGAGACAGCCCTCTCGCGGTAATCAAGGTTGATTAACTCCCCGATTTCGGATAGAGTGACGGAGGGTATGCTTTCGGGTATGAAAAGGCCCCCGTCGGAGGCAAGTCCCTGCGCGATCGCCTGCGCCGCCGAAACCGTATTGTTCCTGTCCCTGGTGCTGAAATACTTCATCGCTTACACTCCTCACTGAAATGCGTTTTCAATATGGTTGATTTTAATGGATTTTGAAGCCGTTCCCTCGGAAGCATAGATTTCGATTACGTCGAATCGCGGCTGAAGTGAGGTCTCATTCTGCGTAAGCCAAAGCGAGGCGGCCTTGATTATCCGCTCCTGCTTCGGCCTCGTTACGAATTCCTTCGCTTCCGCAAATTCATCCGATTTTCGTAGTTTTACCTCGACAAAGACGATATACCGCTTGTTCTCCGCAATAACGTCTATCTCGCCGAAGCGGCAGGAATAGTTGAGGCCGACGATTTTATAGCGATTCTTTTTCAGAAAATCGGCAGCTGCCTGTTCCCCGAAGCGCCCGACGAGCTTTTTATCCATGGGTCATCCTCCGCGAAAAACTTTTTAAGAAAAGACAAGCGATGAATTCTGCAGGGCCCGAATTCTCTCAGAGCCTCGTAGTGCTCCCTGGTACCGTAGCCCTTGTGACGCATAAAGCCGTACTGCGGGAATTCGCTGTCGTATTCGAGCATGCGCCTGTCACGCGTCACCTTGGCGAGAATCGAAGCGGCGGCTATGCTCGCGCACTTCGCGTCGCCTCCGACAATGCAGCGGCTGGGATATTCAATCCCTTTGCTCCTATTGCCGTCAATCAGCGCAAGCGCGGGAGAGACACCTAGCTGCGCAATCGCTCTGTTCATCGCCGTATAGGTCGCGCCGAGGATGTTAAGCGCTTCAATCTCCTCAACACTCGCGAAGGCGATGCCGAAGGAAAGCGCTTTTTCCGTGATGATATCAAAAAGCTTCTCGCGCTTTTTTTCGGAGAGCTTCTTCGAATCGTTCAGGCCGTCGATCACGGCGCCATGTGGCAGGATGACCGCCGCAGCGTATACGGGGCCCGCCAGAGGACCTCGCCCCGCCTCATCGACACCGCAGAAGATACCGACGTCGTCCTGCAGTAGTTCGCGTTCAATTGCCCATAAATCCATCTCATATCACCGGCCCGTCGCGACAATAATTTTACTTCTATTCGTTCGGCCGTTCAAGGCTGATGCGCCCGAGCAGGCCGCCGCGAAATTCGTCCAGAAGGACCGCGGACATGCGTTCCAGATCGTATTCGCCTTTTGAGACGATAAAGCCACGCTTTTTAGCCGCCGACTCGAGCAGTTCGTAGCCGTTTGCAGCCGGATCGGGAACAAATTTGTAACGCTGTTCTATGCTCTTAGGATACAGCTCACGCAGCTTGAGCATAAAATTTGCCGCCAGCGTCTCTCTGTCTATGATCTCGTCCCGTATGGCTCCTGTGACAGCTAAATTTTCACCAACCTGTTGACTGTCAAAACGCGGCCAGAGTATGCCCGGGGTGTCCAGCAGTTCAAGGCCGCCATCGAGAGTAATCCACTGTTTTCCGCGGGTTACTCCGGGCTTGTCGGAGGTCTTTGCGGCTTTTCGCTTCGCGACTTTATTAATAAAGGTGGATTTTCCCACGTTCGGAATGCCCAGAATCATCAGCCTGAGGGGCCGGTTAACCTGGCCTTTCGCCTCGTTGGCCGCGATTTTCTCTCTGAGCAGTGTCCTGACCGCATCGGAAAAGCCCACCACTCCCCTTCCGCTTTTGCAGTCGGTTTCCAGAACGGCGGAATTTCCGGAGAATTTGAAGTAAGCCCGCCAGAGGGCGGTGACCGCGGGATCGGCCTGATCGACGCGGTTCAATATTATCAGGCGGGGCTTATTCCCCGCGAGTTTGTCTATATCAGGATTCCGGCTGGAATAGGGTATGCGCGCGTCTATGATCTCGCAGACCGCGTCGACGAGCTTCATATTCTCCTCGATCATGCGCTGTGCCTTGGTCATATGGCCGGGGAACCAGTGAATATTCATTTTTTCAGCCATTTCAGACACAATTATACCTCACGAAGTCATTTCACGGTGCCAAATCTGTTTGTCGGGAAATATCGGATCAGCACCCTGCCGAGAATATACCGCTTATCCACGCAGCCTATAGCGCTGTAACGGCTGTCCAGTGAATCATTTCGGTTATCACCCATGACGAAAACACAGCCGCTTGGTACCGTAAGCGCTCCGTCAAAGTTAAGCTTTTTATATGTCGGGGCCGCGACATACGGTTCGTCCAAAGCCTTGCCGTCCACATAGACAACGCCCTTCTGAAAATCAATATCCACTTTCTGCCCGGCCACCGCAATTACACGCTTGATTATCGGATCCTCCTCGAAAGAGAGCTTTCGGAGTATTACAACGTCGCCCTGCTTCGGGTTATAAAACATGTTGGAAATAATGACCCGATCAGAATTATGATAAGTCGGCTGCATCGACGGCCCGATAACTTTGACAGTACGGTAGAAGAACGCCAGTATCAGAATGCTGGCAAGGAGAGCGGTCACAATTGTCTGCATCCAGTCATAGACCGCGCTGTCCTTATCTGTAGGCAATTTGGTGACCCCCTTATTTTACCGTTCCAAATTTGTTTATCGGCAGTATGCGCAGCAGCACCTTACCGAGAATGTAACGTTTATCCACACAACCGATAACGCTCCTGCGGCTGTCTGTCGAGTTGTTGCGGTTATCGCCCATAACGAAGACACAGTTACTGGGCACGGTTATCTCGCCTTTGAAATCCAGCGCGGTATATGTGGGCTCGGCCACATACGGTTCGTCCAAAGCCTTGCCGTCCACATAGACAACGCCTTTCTGGAAATCAATATTCACCGTCTGCCCCGCTACCGCGATGACGCGCTTGATTATCGGTTCCTCCTGGAAAGCCAGCTTGCGCAGTACGACCACGTCGCCCTGCTTCGGCTCATAGAACATGTCTGAGATGATAACGCTGTCTCCGTCGTGGAAGGTGGGAACCATCGAGGAGCCGATGATGCCAATTATTCTGATGAAAAAGGCAAAAACAAGAACGCATATAAGGAGCGCGGAAACAAGACTCTGCATCCAATCGTAGACCTCACTGCCGCCCTTAGGCTTTGGAGTGGGGACGTCATTCTTTTTCAGCGCGGCCTCCACGGTCCTTTTTGCTTCCAGCGTTTCCTCCTCTTTTATAAAACGCGCATAGTCAAAATCTGAGGATTTTTCGTCAAACTGATTTTTATCCAATAAAAGTGACCCCCTAGCGTACATATCCGGATTTCAATTATACACGTATCGCATGAGGTTTAGCAATATCAAATTGAAAATTGCGGCAAAGACCGGCGCCAAATTTACACATTTGACGCAATTCATAGATAAAAACAAAAAAGAGGCCAAAGCCTCTTTTTTGTATGCCGTCAAACGCGCTCCTTGACCTTAGCCTTTTTGCCGACTCTGTCACGGAGATAATAGAGCTTAGCTCTGCGAACCTTACCTTTGCGTATCGTTTCAACCGAAACGATTGTCGGGGAATGTACGGGGAAAACCTTCTCACATCCGACATTGTAGGAAATACGGCGAACAGTGATCGTCTCGCTGATACCGCCATGTTTTCTCGCGATTATGGTTCCGTCAAAGGCCTGAGTTCTCTCGCGGTTGCCTTCTTTGACGCGCACGACCACGCGGACGGTGTCGCCGACATTCATATCGGGAAGCTGCGGCTTCATATATTGCTTTGAAAGAGTTTGTACCAAATCCATGCTTATATCCTCCCTTCACTGTAAACGTTCATGGTCGGTAAAAAATCCGCCAGAGGACCGTTCCTGATGGATGTAAAGCGGAGAGTAAATAAACTCCCGCATAGACCTAAGCATTTTACCACGGCAGTTTTGCTTTTGCAAGATATTTCAATAATAAATATTATATAATATTTAGAATTCAAGCAAAAACCGCAGAGAATCAAAACGCAACTACAAAACCGCCGGAATTAGCATAAATTGTGCTGATCCCGCCCGCCTTGAGTATCTGGCTGTCCTTAAAGCCGACCTTTTCCATCAAAACGTCGCGCACCATTCTGGCCCTGTCCGGACACTGGCAGTGGGTAATGAACAGCGGCCTGATGCTCATATCCTGCCCGGCGTGTTTTGCGGCTATGAGGTCTGCCATCTTGTATATGGCCCTGTCCATGCTGAGCGCTTTTCCACGCAAACAGATATTTCCGGTCTCGTCGGCGCCCATCACAAGCTTTAACTTCAGCGCTCCCGTGATAAGCGACTGCAGGTGGTTGAGACGGCCATTCTTCCGAAAGACCTCCAGTGTTTCAAGAACGAAATAGGTGTTCATGTCGTTTATATATTCCAGCGTCTGAGAGACTACCTGGTCAAACGGAAGTCCCGCGGAGGCCAACGCATAGATTTTATTACAGACCGCTATTTCACCGGAAGCTGCGCTGTGAGAGCTGAATACAAAGATGTTTTTTCCGGAATTGTTTTCCCTGAACATGTTTGCGGCAACTACGGCGCTGCCGTAACTTCCGCTGAGCTTGTCCGACAGCGTGACGACGTACACGTCGTCGGCTCCGGATTCATAAGCCTCTGTAAAAAGCCCGGGCGAGGGACACGCCGATTTTGGGGCGCTGATGGACGCCGCCATTTTACCCAAAAGAATGCTGGAGCGCAGCGACTGATCGTCAACAAAGTTCTCACCGTCGAGCTCAATGGTCAAAGGCACACGCTTCAGCCAAACATAATCGTCCGCGAGATAGGGATAATCGCAGCAGCTGTCCCCCACAATTTGAAAACTCATTAATCTACCTCTTATTATTCAGTTAAATATGGTTATCGATACCATATTATGTAATGTTGACTATCATTATATTGCAATTATACTATTGCTATAAAGGATATGTCAATATAAATGAATAATTAAGGGACAAAGGCATGCCAGACAATTAATCAACGCACAGCCATGTCGGCAATGATCCTGGCACAGTTCTCGATCCCAAGTTTTCCGCTGTTGAGACAGATATCGTAATTTGAACTCATTCCCCATATCCTGCCGGTAAAGTTTTTATAGTAGACCTTCCTTTTCTTGTCCTTTTCCTCAAGGCGCTTTTCCGGCGCGTCACTTCGCTCGCCGTACAGCTTCACGATTCTGTCGGCCTTGAATTGCGTATCGGCAAAAATGAAAACATGGAGCGCGTCCGGTCTGTCCCTGAGTATATAGTCCGAACAGCGGCCGATAATTACGCAGGGTCCTTCGTCAGGGAGCAGCCTTATCAGGTTGCTCTGGACGACATATAGCTTGTCCGAGACGTTGGGGGTGCTCTCAAAGCCACCCGACCCGGAACGCGCAAGATTGAATAAAAAACTACTTGTCGAAGTCGCATCCTCTCCCCGGCGTTCTATAAACTCCTCGGAGTAGCCTGTCTCGTCCGCAATGCGCTCAACAAGGGCCTTGTCATAAAAAGTATATCCCAAACTCTCCGCAACCATTCTCGCTATTGTCCTGCCGCCGCTGCCGAATTCACGGCTTATGGTAATTACTTTTTTACTCATATTCTTCCTCCAAAATGGCTGAAGTTTATCTATTTATATCACCGTCGTTGAATGGGTCGCCGCACTGTGGGCAAAATTTAGGCGGATTATTGGGGTCTGCGGGTTCCCAGCCGCATTTGTCACATTTATAGAGCAGTGCGTCCGATGGCTTTGGCTTGCCGCACTCCGTACAGAATTTTCCTTTGTTGACAGCCCCGCAGGAGCAGTTCCAGCCAATGGCGGGAGCGGGTTTGGATTTTCCGCATTCGGAGCAGTAATTTCCAGAGTTTCCTGCCTTTCCACAGGAGCAGGCCCAAGTTCCGGTGTCGCCGCGTGACTGCTGCGCTCCCATGGCAAAGAGGTCATGCGCGTTCATGCCGCCGGAGTTCTGCGCCATATTGAGACCCGCAAAGCCCATAATGGCCCCTCCGGCTCCCTCGTTCTTTGCAGCCGACTGCATGGCCTCCGCCTGAGCCCCCACGATTTGGGCGGCCGCCATGGCCGGATCCCTGAACGCAGCGTTGCGCTGCAGGTCTTTTATCATCTGCTCATCCTTGTCGGAAGCCGAAACGGAGCTGACGCCGAAGGATACAATGGAAATCCCGCGGAGTTCATTCCACTTTTTTGTCAGTATTCCGTTCAGAGCGTCCGCAAGTTCCATGGTATGCCCAGGAATAGCGCTGTATCTGATGCCCATGTCGGATATTTTAGCGAAAGCGGGCTGAAGCGCCGTGAGCAGCTCAGACCTAAGTTGTCCGTCAAGATTGTCTCTTGTGTATTTATAATCGACATTGCCGCAGACGTTGGTATAGAAAAGCATCGGATCCACAATACGATAAGAGTATTCACCGTAGCAACGAAGCTCGATATCCATGTCGAGACCGACGTTCCTGTCCACTACCCTGAAAGGTACAGGATTGGCCGTGCCGTATTTATTGCCGATAAGCTCCTTGGTGTTGAAGTAATATACGCGCTGATCCTTCGCGGTATCGCCTCCGAAGGTAAAACGTTTGCCCATGGTTTTGAATGTTCTGGATACGGATTCACCAAAATTACCGACAAAAATGCTTGGCTCGGTTGAGGCGTCATATACGTATTCTCCCGGGACAGCGCAGAATTCGGCTACCTTCCCTTGCTCCACAATGATCATGCATTGTCCGTCGTTAACGGCTATGATGGAACCGTCGGATATGATGTTTTCCTCCGCTTTCGTATTGGAACTGCGCTTTGAGACCCGTTTCATTCCCTTTTGTGCCAGAACCTCCTGTTCCATTGACTCGCAGTAGAAGTATTCTCGCCATTGATCTGCGAGAACGCCGGAAAGCGCCCCGACACCTGCTTTTATAAGGCCCATAAATATACTTCCCCTTTCGGACAAAATACTATAGAATAATTATGTAAACCGAGCTGAACGAACAATAATTTTCTATTTAATAATATCAAAAAAAATCGCGTCTGTCATTCATTAAATGAAAATTGAGCAATTTTAATTGGGTGTGGAAAGTTAGCCGCAATGGTGCTAAAATATTTCCTGCGAGGGGGTGAGTGGATTGAAGAATATCATACTGATAGGAATGCCCGCCGCCGGAAAAAGCACGGTGGGCGTCATACTCGCAAAGCTTTTGGGCTACGACTTTATCGATTCGGATATTCTTATGGCGCTGGAGCAAAACCGCCCGCTTTCGCAGATCATCGCCGAGGACGGATACGACAGTTTCATTTTGACCGAGGGCCGTATCGGGGAAAAAATCAGGTGCAGCCGGACAGTCGTCGCAACGGGCGGCAGCATGATTTTTTCCGAGAGGGCAATGAGAAATCTAGCCGTAAACGGACTTGTCGTATGGCTTGACGTTCCTGCGGAGGAGCTGGAACACAGGCTCATCGGCACAATGGAAGACAGGGGCGTCGCCACTCCGGTAAAAATGGATTTTCGTGAGATTTTGGAGATGCGCGAGCCGCTTTACCTGAAATATGCGGATATTCGCGTTGAATGCAAGGGTACGACCGAGCAGGTTGCGGCGGATCTGCGGGATAAACTCATAAAGGAAAAACTGCTATCCTCCTGATAAGAAGAACAGTAAAAACCTTTTTTGAATTAATGTCTGGACTGTCCCCCAAAAACGGACAATGAAAAAGAGACCTCCTGTTGTAGAATTGAACTGCGACAGGAGGTCATTATTATGCCTAGACAATACACAAAGATAGAAATGCTATGCGAAGAAATATTCCGGCGAAAGGAGCAGACAAAACTAACCGAGAAATTGCAGAAAGTCAAAATAAAACAAGCAGTTGGTCAGATGCCGACATCGAAAGACGCGCCTGATTGCTAGCGCTTACGTATTCCTTCCCAAAGACAGGCAGCGACAAAATGCGGCAAGCGAAGAAGCCATTCTGCGGCAGGGTTTTATTTTTTTGTCTGTTCTTCGGGAAACAGTCCAGTTTCTGAGAGGTTCCTTATTCAGTCCGCTGCGGCGGGAAGCTTTACCGTGAAGGTCGTTCCATTTTCGGCGCCGCTCTCGAGCGAAACGGTCCCGTTCAGGGAATCGACGACATGCTTTACAATTGCCAGCCCCAGCCCCGTTCCGCCGACAGCCTTGCTTCGCCCGCTGTCCACCCGATAAAAGCGTTCGAAAATCCTCCTTTGATGAACGGGCGGTATAGGCTCGCCGTCGTTCCTGACTATCAGGACCGCCTCGTTTCCAATTTTGTGAAGGGAGACGTCAATGCTGCCGCCGTGTCGGTTGTACTTTACGGCGTTTACCAGAAGATTTAAAATCAGACCGTGGATGTCCTTTCTGTTCGCAAAGACGGTGACCGCCTCACAGTCCGAATTGATCCGCAGTTCATCCTGCTCCGAGAGCGGCCTCAGCTCGGAGAGGCATTCGCTGATCTCCGAAGACATTTCGACATTTTGGCAGTCCCCGGCCAGATCTCCGCTCTCCATGCGGCTTATCATAATGATGTCGTTGATTAGCATGCTCATACGTTCGGACTCAAGCCCTATTCTGGAAAGGAGCTCGCTCTTCTGGGCCTCAGTTATCGGGAGGTCGGAGCAAAGCAGCTCCGCGCTTCCTTTAATCGTCGTAATCGGAGTCTTAAGCTCATGGCTTGCGTTTGAAAAAAACTCACGGCGTATTTTTACGGCATTTCTGTTTTCCGTCACATCAGACATTGTTATAATAAGCGCGGCCGAAAATCCGCCAGCCTCTTCTACCGGGGAAAAGTCCGTTTCAATGGTTTTTCCGTCCAGTTCAAGATCGAGTCCAAGCCGTTTATTTTCTGCGACTGCTCTCTCAGCGCAGTGGAAGAAATCATAGTTTCTCGTTGCAAGCAGAATATGCTGGCCTATGACGGATTTACCACAGTGCAGATAGTCGCAGGCGGCATTATTGATAAGTAGGATATTCTGCTTTTCATCGAGAAGCAGAAAACCCTCTCCGACGTTGTCAAGAATATAGTTAAGCTTCTCCCTCTCCTGCCTGATATCGCCAATATATTCGGTTAGGTTTGAGGAGATCGCATTTATCTTCGCCGCCATGCCCTCAAGCTCTTCATAGCGGTAATCTTTGGGATTAAGTAGTCTTCCGCCGTCCTTGACTCCGATAAGGCTGTCGTTCATCTCGGAGATGGGGTTGAGAAAGTTCTTTGAAAATCTGTTGGTCAGAAATGCGGCGATGCAAAGTGAAAACAGCATCGCCAACAGCATCGTGGGAACGACAGAGAGAAGGTTGTCAAAAACGCCGGAGATCTCCTTTGTCGCTCTGACATAGTATCCGTCTGGGGTCTTGACCGCCGAATAGACAAGCTTTTTCCCTACGGTAACGCTGTTTCTAACGCTGGAACCGTAGCCCGTGGCCTGAGCTTCGGCTATCTCGGGCCTGGTAAGATGATTTTCCATCTTGGAGTAGTCTGCCTCCGAATCGCCTAAAACCGTTCCGTCGGGGGCGATTATCGTTACACGGATACCGACCAGCGTAGCGGCAAAGCGGCTTGCCTGATCGCTTCCGCTTTTGGCGGGATCAAATTCCTTTGAAAAGACGTTGGCGTAGGATCTGAGCTCCTGCTCGGTGTCGGATATCAGATCGGCATTGAATGCGAAGGCTGTGAGCACTCCGGAGATGAGAAGAGCCAGAGTAAGTATAAGGACAAAGCCGCGCATCAGCGATTTTTTCATTTCAGACCTCCGATAAAGCGATATCCTACTCCCCTGACTGTCTTGATGTACGCGCTGTTTTCCGCAGAGTCGCCAAGCTTCTGGCGCAGAGTCCCGACATGTATGTCCAGCGTGCGGGTCTCCCCGCAGAAATCCTCTCCCCATATCTTCCCGATAAGCTCTTCACGCGAAACGGCACGAGAGCTGTTCTCCATAAGATACCTCAGAAGTTCGAATTCCTTATAGGTGAGCGGCAGAAGGACGCCTGCTCTTGTGACTTCGCGCACGTTGCCGTCAAGGCGAATGTCGCCCATTTCCCGCACATTTTCCGCGCTGTCTACCGCTTCCGCGGCAGCGCTCTTGCGGCGAAGCTGAGCGCGGACTCTGGCGCACAGTTCCAGAACGCTGAACGGTTTTGTGACATAGTCATCCGCACCGGAGTCAAGACCTATTATCTTGTCAAGCTCGGTGTCCTTTGCTGTCAGCATGATGACAGGAACAGATTTGAGGTCCTCCGATTTTCGCATCGCTTTTGTGGTCTCGACCCCGTTCATCCCGTCCATCATGATGTCCATGATTACAACGTGCGGAGTTTCCCTGTGCATATATTCAAGCGCCTCAAGCGCGTTGTCAAAGCCCTTGGGCTGATAACCGTTGCTGCTGAGCGCCACCTCAAGCAGCATGCGAATACTGTCGTCGTCTTCAACGATTGTGATTCTTTCGTTCAACTTCAGGCCCTCCTGTGAGCAAAACGCTCATATAATGCGCTCGTTGATGTGAATGCCGGTAACGTAGAACTGCACCCATTCGCAGATGTTGACCGCGTGGTCCCCGACCCGCTCGAGATATTTTGTGATCATCAGGTAGTCGATGACCGTCTCCATGTCGTGGGAGTCCTTATATATCCTGTGAGCGAGCTCACTGCGTATATTTCTAAAATAGTTGTCCACGATATCGTCCTTGCGCATTGTCTTTTTCGCCAGGTCAAGGTCCCCCTTGACATAGGCGTCTATGGCATCAGCCACCATTTCCTTGGCGTTCTCAGCCATCATGAGCACCTCGCCCTGCAGCTCCGGAAAATCGCATTTATCGTGGTACTGGCTGATTTCTGCGATATCGGAAGCCGCGTCGCCAATTCGTTCGATATCGGTGATCATTTTTATGGCCGTGCTAATTTTACGGAGATCCGTCGCCACGGGCTGCTGCTTAAGAATCAGCTTCAAGCACATCGTTTCAATATCGCGCTCCATGGAGTTGATATTCGCATCATCTTCTATTATCTCTTTGGCAAGCTGTTTGTCAAATGTTTTTAGCGCTTCCATCGAACGGGTAACGGCTTCTATAGCCATTGTCCCCATTTTTATTAGAGCTGCGGAGAGATCCTTCAACTCGTCGTCATATTGCCTTCTGGTCGTCATATTGTCCTTCCTTTCCAGTAGTCTTAAATATTAAACCTTTTATCCGAAACGGCCGGTAATATAATCTTCTGTGCGTTTGTCCCTTGGCATTGAAAATATATCGTCCGTATTTCCCATCTCCACAAGCTCCCCTACCAAAAAAAAGGCGGTTTTATCGGAAATTCTGGCTGCTTGCTGCATGTTGTGCGTTACTATGACGACGGTATAGTCTTTTCTGAGGTCTTCCATGAGCTCCTCGATACGCATAGTGCTGGCCGGGTCGAGAGCACTGGTTGGCTCGTCCATCAGAAGTACCTCAGGCTCGACGCTGAGAGCGCGGGCAATGCAGAGACGCTGCTGTTGGCCGCCGGAGAGACCCAGCGCGCTTTTTTTCAGCCTGTCCCTGACCTCATTCCAAAGAGCGGCGCCGCGCAGGGCTTTTTCCACGACCTCATCGAGCGACGCTTTGCTGTGGTTTCCGTGAAGGCGGGGCCCATAGGCAATATTTTCATATATGCTCATCGGAAAAGGATTCGGGGCCTGAAAGACCATGCCTATATTCTTGCGGAGTATTTCCACATTCGTGCTTTTGTCGAAAATATCTGTGTCCCGGTATTTTACCTCCCCTGTAATTGTTACGCCGGGGACAAGGTCGTTCATCCTGTTCAGCGTTTTCAGGAAGGTACTCTTGCCGCAGCCGGAAGGGCCGATGAGCGCCGTTATCTCTTTTTCGCCTATCTCCATATCGATGCCCTTAAGCGCCTGAAACGTCCCGTAGTACAATTCTAGGTTCTTCGACGTAATTATATTCATGGTTCTGACCTGACCTTTTTCAGCTTATTTTTAGTGGCTCTTGCAGAGATATTAAGTATTAGCACCAATAGCATAAGGATAGACGCAATCGCGAATCCGACGTCGAACTTGCCCTCCTCCGATACATATACATACAGCATAACGCTGAGCGTACCGCCGCTCGTCCCGAGAGCCCTGATGAAATTTGTGACAAGAGCGTATCCGGCTCCCGCGGTAAAGAGGAGGGCCGCCGACTCGCCGACAATACGCCCGACCGAGAGAATGGAGCCGCTCACTATGCCGTCCACCGTACAGGGCAGAATTATCGTGTGTATGGTATACCACTTCGTAGCGCCGAGCGCTACCGCCCCGTCGCGGTACGACTGCGGAGTCGTTTTCAAAGCCTCCTGCGTCGTTCTGATTATATTAGGAAGTATCATGATGACAAGAGTCAGCGAGCCCGCCAAAATGCTCGACTTGAGTCCGAGCTTCTGGCAGAAGAACAGCATTCCGACCAGTCCGTAGATTATCGATGGAATACCGGTGAGCGTCTCTGTAGAAAATTCGATAAATCGGACAAGATTTCTGTTACCGGCATACTCGTTGAGGTAAATCGCGGTACCGACGCCGAGGGGCAGAGCAATTACCAAGGAAGTAATTATGGTATAGAGCGTATAGATGATATTGGGCAGGATTCCGATTGTTCCCTGCAGTACGCTGCGCTTTGTAGACAGCAGCGTCCATGTTACGTTCGGAAGTCCTCTGTAGAAAATATAGCCGATGATTCCCAGAAGCAGAAGAATCGTAATGCCGGACGCAATGTATATCAGAGATTTGAGAACAATTGCGTATGTCCTGCGTTTTAGGGAAAGCTTTCCGCGAAGCTGCGGCTCGAAAACCTTACGCTTCATTTTTGTTGCCCCCTTTCAGCAGCTTGTTCAAAATGACATTGATGATCATAATGAACACAAAGAGAACAAGCCCGATGGAGAAAAGCGCCTGCCTCTGCAGGCCGCTTGCATAGGACATTTCGGAGACGATAGCCGTCGTCATGAAACGGACGCTTTCAAAAAGTTTGGGCATATTCGCAACATTGCCGGAAACCATGATGACCGCCATCGCTTCGCCAATCGCTCTCCCTATGCCCAAAACCACTCCCGCAGCGATACCACTCCTGGCGGCGGGAATACTGACCTTGAAAATAGTCTCGATTTTGGTGGCTCCCAGCGCGAGGCTGGCTTCTTCAAACTTTTTCGGAACCGCATTCAGTGCCGTCTCGCTTACACTTACGATGCTCGGAAGTATCATAACGGCAAGGACTATTATCGCGGCAAATAGGGTTGAACCGCTCCTGAGATGGAACACACTCATTACCGCGGGGACGAGAACTATCATTCCTACGAGTCCGTATACAACAGAGGGTATACCGGCGAGAAGGTCAACGGCCGGCCTGACGACAGACGAAAGCTTAGCCCCGGCGATCTTGGAGAGAAAAACAGACATTAGAAGGCCGATCGGGATTCCGATGATTATTGCGCCAAAGGTAGCGGCTATCGACGAGAGGATAAACGGCAGTATTCCGAACTTCGGGTCTGTGGCCGTACTTTGCCAGACCTGACCTAGGAGAAACGACTTAAGTCCTATTTCCCTGATTGCTGGAAGTCCGCTTATTATTAAATAGAGCGATATTCCAAGGACCGCGAGAATCGATATCATCCCGCATACAAGGAATAGGCCGGACATTACTTTTTCTGTAAGATTTCGTGCTCTCATTAAGACCTCCGTCAGTTTTCATACCGATATCAGGAACACCTTTAGGGGGCTTCTTCCCGAAGCCCCCACCCGTGCTGCGCGGATCACTTTACAAAAGCTCCGGCTTTCTCGATTATCGGAGCGGCTTCCTTGCTCTTTGCGTAGTCGATGAAAGCTTTTGCCGCGGGAGAAAGCGTTGTTCCCTGTTTAGTAATCAGATTGAAATCTCTCTGGATCTTGTAAGTTCCGTTGAGTATGTTGTCCTTAGTGCAGGCAACTCCGCCGACCTTGAGCATCGTGACCGTATCGCCCACTGCGGAGAGCGAGGCATATCCGAACGCGTTTTGGTTGGATGCCACAGCCTGAATCACCGCACCGGTTGAAGTAAGCTCCTGGGTGTATTTGCATTTGTTGGCCACATTTACGATGCTTTCAAAGCCGTCGCGGGTTCCGGAGCCGGCCTCACGTCCTACGAAGACTACAGGAGAATCAGCGCCTCCGACTTCTTTCCAGTTTGTGATTTCGCCGGTGGCAAGCTTGGCAATCTGATCAAGGGTGAGGTCCGTTACCTTGCTTGATTTGTTGACAATGATCGCAATGCCGTCGATGGCGATTGTGGCGGTGTCAAGACCGGTTTCAGTTGTCTTGAGGTCGCGGCTGGATAGCCCGATATCGGCCTGTCCCTGAGAGGCCGCCGTGATGCCTGCGCTCGAGCCTGTTGAATCGTATGTTACCGTTACCTTGGGGTACTTTTCCATGAATGCTTCGCTGAGCGCGGAGATAACACTTTCCATTGACGTCGAACCGTTGGTGGAAACAGTTCCTGAAAGAGTTGCTGTCGCCGTGGAAACGGAGGCCGAGGGTGCGGCAGAGGTTGCCGGGGAGCCGGAGGAACAGCCTGCGAAGGCGGCAATACATAAAACGGCTGCAAGGGCTATTGAAAGTACTCTTTTCATTAAATTTTCTCCTTAAATAATTTTATGCTCTGATTGTTACTGTAACCATAATAATTTCAATCATTACTGCGCACTACCACTTTACAATAAAATAAATGTAAGGATTTAGTAAAGCCGCGGCGTTTTGTAAAGTTTGATCGATAATTGTATAGTATTTGTAAAGTATGTCCTTGCGCGGCGTATTTTCAGCTTTACAAAGCAAAATATGTGATAATAATTCTCTTTTTTCCTTGTTAAACAGTAACAAAAACGCACTGGAACTGCCTACTAAAATCTTTACAGTTCAGGTGTGATAGAATATGATATAATCATATCGCATAAAGGAATCAGAACTGGCGCTGAGCCAAATTGGAGGCTACAATGGATATTCGTGATTTGCGCTATTTTTGTCTCACGGCTGAACTCGAGCACGTCTCTAAAGCCGCAGACAAACTCGGGATCGCGCAGCCTTACCTGACAAAGATCATCGGACAGATTGAAAGCGAATTCGGCGCCGAGCTTTTTGATAAGGTCGGCAGGAAGATAAGACTCAACAATTATGGTGAGGTTTTTTATCAGAATGCGAAAAAAATACTTGCGGATGTTGACAATCTCTACACAGAGATGGATTATGTGCTGCAGAGGCAAATGCGTACGGTCACAATCATCAGCAACACGGAGGCGCATGCACACGGGATGATAACGGAGTTCCAGAAACGGCATGCCAATTATGCCCTCAAAATATCCTTCGGAACAAAAAAGGAAATGATAGAGGCCCTTGCTACCGGTACGGCGGATTTCGCGCTTTGTGATCCTCCAATAGAAAAGGACCCTGCGAGGAATATTTCAACGGAAATTGTCCTTAAGGATACGGCCTGCATCATACTCCCCCCAGACCATCCCATGCTCAAAAGGAAGTCGGTTCGATTCGAGGATCTGCAGGGAGAGAGGCTTGTCACCGCGCAGAAGGGCGGAGCGATGCGAAACCACGTGGACTATGTTTTCGATAAGTATTCCATGAGGCCGAACATCGTCTGCGAAACCCACGACCTGAACCTCATACTTCAGGCGGTGCAGAGCGGACTCGGGTATGCCTTCGTCTCATATTCGGTTCTGGACAGGTATCCCGAGCTGAAACAGTACTGCCTCGACATCGACAGCGAGGACAAATACGGGTATATGGGGCTCAGCTACAGTAGTCTGACGGTCGAAAACCGCAATATGGACGATTTTCTGAACTTCAACCGCGAGTATTTCAAAAAGCTGCAGGCGAAGGTCGATCATTTCGGGCAGTAAAAAGCCGCTCCGCTATCCTTTTATACGTGCGGGCCTTCTTCCGGGGAGCCTAATCCTGTATGAAGTGACAATTATTATAGAATTGACTTGACATATCTGTCTTAATAAATTATTATAAATAAAATAATCAAAAGCGATGATAAGGAAGAAGTAACCGTCAGGATCCGAACAGAAAGTTGCCGGTATGATGAGAGGCGCACGGGGAATTACGGCGAATACATCCTTTAGCTTCACGCTGAACGGTTTTCAAGTAGGATGTGACGTTTGACAAACGTTATTTTGTCGGCTCTTTGCACGGTATGCCCCGGCATAATGGAAGAGAGCTATAAAGGCGTCATTGCGTGAGCAAGGCGCGAACCAAGGTGGTACAGCGAAATGTTTTCGCCCTTCGGATTTTCCGAAGGGCGTTTATTTTTTTGATGAGGAGTAAAGATTATGCCTATAACTGAGCTTTTGGAGAAAAATGCCAAGCAGTACCCGGACGAGATCGCGCTGGTTGAAATTAACCCCGAACATGAGGAGAAAAAGGACCAGGTCGCATGGAAAGAATTCAATCTGGTCGAAATGAACTATCAGGAGAACACCTATCGCCGGGAGATAAGCTGGAAAGATTTTGACTGCCGCGCCAACCGCTTTGCGCATCTTCTGCTTGCCAACGGAGTTAAAAAGGGCGACAAGGTGGGCATACTGCTGCTCAACTGCCTTGAATGGCTCCCAATCTACTTCGGAGTCCTCAAAGCCGGAGCGCTCGCCGTGCCGCTTAATTACCGCTATACCGCCGATGAGATTAAATACTGCCTTGATCTCGCCGACTGTACGCTTCTTGTATTCGGAAACGAATTTGTAGACCGCGTTTTTGATATAAAGGATTCTGTTCCAAAACTAAAAAAGTTTTACTATGTCGGCGCCAGGTGCCCAGAGTGGGCACAGGACTACTATCAGTTCATGTCCTACTGTTCGAGCCGCAAACCGCGCATAGAGATCACCGACGACGATTTGGGGGCCATATACTTTTCCTCCGGCACAACAGGCTTTCCTAAGGCAATACTCCACAGGCACCGCAGCCTTTCGCATTCCGCCGTTGCTGAGCAGAAGCACCACGGACAGCAGCATGGCGACTGCTTCCTCTGTATGCCGCCGCTCTATCACACCGGCGCTAAAATGCACTGGTTCGGCAGCCTGATCTCCGGCAGCAAAGCGGTATTGCTCCGAGGAATAAGCCCCGAATGGATAATCAGGACAGCGGCGGCGGAACACGCCACGAATGTCTGGCTCCTGGTTCCCTGGGCACAGGACATACTCGACGCTCTCGACCGCGGTGATATAAAGCTCTCGGACTACGATCTCTCCGCCTGGAGACTGATGCACATCGGAGCTCAGCCCGTTCCCCCGGCGCTGATCAACCGCTGGAAGAAGTATTTCCCCCAGCATCAATACGATACGAACTACGGCCTTTCTGAATCAATAGGCCCGGGCTGCGTCCACCTTGGCATCGAGAACACCCACAAAGTCGGGGCGATTGGCATTGCGGGTTACGGCTGGGAGACAAAGGTCGTCGACACCGATAAAAACGAGGTGCCGCAAGGCACGGTCGGCGAGCTTGCCGTACGCGGGCCGGGAGTCATGGTCTGCTATTACAAGAACGAGGAGGCGACCCGGGAGTCGCTGTCCACAGACGGCTGGCTGTGGACCGGCGATATGGCGCGAGTCGACAAGGACGGCTTCATCTGGCTTGTCGATCGTAAAAAGGATGTAATAATTATGGGCGGCGAGAATATATATCCTGTCCAGATCGAGGACTTTCTCCGCGGCAATGCAAAAATCAAGGATGTGGCTGTCATCGGCAGGCCGGAGAAGCGCCTTGGCGAGATAGCCAGTGCCATAATAGAACTAAAGCCCGGTGCGACCGCGTCCATTGAGGAAATTAACACTTATTGTCAGGCTCTCCCCCGCTATAAGCGTCCGCGTGAGATTATCTTTGATAAGATACCAAGAAATCCGACCGGGAAAATAGAAAAGCCCCTTCTCCGCAGAAAGTACGGCAGTCTGGATATCGTTTCGATACAGACCGGAACGGCGGAATAAAATAAACCCGCGTACCGCTTTTGCGGTATGCGGGTATTCTTTGAAATAACAAAGCACGCTTCAGCAAACTTTTACAGACCAACCGAAGGGATCCTCTGCCTTGCCCCACTGGATTGCCGTAAGCGTATCGTAAAGCTTCTGGGTTACAGGTCCGATTTGCGACGCGCCTATCTCGTGCCTGACTCCCTCGAAGGATATTTCTCCTATAGGCGAAACAACAGCTGCGGTACCTGTGCCCCACGCTTCTTCGAGTGTTCCGTCCGCAGCCGCGCCCACAAGCTCGGCTACCGGCAGTTCGCGCTCCTCGACCTCGTAGCCCCAGCTTCTGAGAAGATCGATGCAGGACTTGCGTGTGATGCCCGGAAGGACGCTGCCTGTGAGCTTAGGCGTCACAACTTTGCCGTTAATTTTAAACATGACGTTCATGCTGCCGACTTCCTCGATATTCTGGCGCGTTACGCCGTCCAGCCAAAGCACCTGACTGTAGCCCTGTTTCTCCGCGCGCTCTCCGGCGCGTATCGAAGCCGCATAGTTGCCGCCGCATTTGGTATAGCCAGTCCCGCCGCGCACCGCACGTACGTCACTGTTTTCTATAATTATACGGACAGGGTTAAGCCCCTCGGGGTAATAACTCCCGACCGGACAGGTTATGATTGCGAACAGATAGCTGTTGGAGGCATGGACGCCCAGCTGGGCCGATGTTGCAATTATAAACGGACGGATATAGAGGGAAGTGTCGGGAGTACCGGGAACCCAGTCTCTGTCGATCTCAATAAGCTTATTCAGCCCTCCGAGAAAAATTTCCTCTGGAATCTGAGGTATGCAAAGGCGCTCTGCCGAGCTGTTCAGCCTTCTCGCGTTCTCGATGGGGCGAAAAAGTAAAATTTCGCCCTTGGGACTTCTGTAGGCTTTCATCCCCTCGAATATTTCCTGCGCATAGTGGAAGACCACAGCGGCGGGAGAAAGCCTGAAATCAGAAAAAGGTACGATTCGGGGATCGTGCCAGCCTTTTCCCTCGTCATAGTCCAACAAAAACATATGATCGGAAAAATAGGTGCCGAACGGTATCCCGTCAAGAGAAGGCTTTTCCTTCAATACCGCGGCTTTTTCAATTTTTATGTCCTCCACTGTGCTCACGCTCACTTTCTCAATTATAATATTGGTTATTAACTACAGATATTATCATCGTTATACAATAATTCAAGTTAAAATTGACTTGTCGCCGTTAAATTTGTCATATACACCGTTTTACGCTTTAATTCGCTGAGTATTTTTAGACAATCAGGCAAAAGCTCCCCCCGTTATTACGGGAGGAGCTTTTTATTACCGTCCTGACGAGCTGGACTGAAGAACGTCAAAGCTCTTATTGGAACTGTCTAGCTTCTTGATGAAAGTAAATTTTTTTTGTGATTCTCCGTCTTTAGCAAAGGAAATTTCTCCGGAAAGGCCGCTGAAGGAAACTTCTTTTATTGCCTTCATCAAGACTTTCGGATCGGCGGATTTTGCGGAGCTTAGGGCCTTTACAACGAGCATGTAGCTGTCGTAGCCCAAAGCCGCCGCGGGAGAGACATATTCCGAGCCGCCGTTTGCCGCAATTCGGGATTTGTCGCTATTTAGCCAGGCGGAGTAATCGGAGGCGAATTTGGCGCTGACGGGGTCCACAGAATTTTCAGAAAATTCGGAGAGCACAAAAACTTCTCCGTATGATTCTGATGAAGCGTTGAGAAACGCTGAGGTATCCCAACTCTCCGGGCCAATTATCGGGCAATTGAGTCCCAGTTCTCTTGCCTGGGAAATAAAATACGCCGCTTCCGCCGGACCGGAAGACATTATTACGCAGTCCGCGCCCCCGCTCATTATATCCTGCACAAGCGAACGAAAATTCTGTTGGCCTTTTTGATACCTGTAACTGTACGCAGTACCGCCCTGGTTCTTGAACGCGTCGCTGATAAGCTTACCGCTATCTTTTGAGTAAAGATCGCCGATCTGTGAAAGCACGGCCGCCTTTCGGCAGCTGATACTGTAGGCGTAGCTTGCCGCAGCGCCGCTCTGGAAAGAATCTGAGGAGCATACGCGGAAAAAGTTATTGCTGTTCTTTACAAGAAGTCTGCTGGAGCAGGTAATCCCCACAACGGGAATATTCTCCTTTTCCAAAGCCTTTGCGCCCTGCGCGGTCAGCCAAGAGCCGTAGGAGCCGAGAACAGCCGATACTTTGCTGTCGGCGAGGGATTTTGCAGAAGAAGCTGCGGAACCGATATCCGACGCATTATCCTGTTCGTTCAGCTCAATATCATATTTTACGCCGTTAATTTCAACAGTCGGGCAGACAAAATTGGCATAGCGTACGGCAAGGGTCTCCTGCAGGCCTTCCTGCGCGTCATCGCCCGTAAGCGGTTCAAAGACTCCGATCGATATAACGTTCCTGTCCGCTTTATCCGCGGAAGATGAATTCGTATTTGTTGATTCTCCGCCCGCCGTGCCGCAGATGAACACCATTGCGCCAATAAAGCAGAGCGAAAATATCGGCAGTAAAAACTTCTTCATTAGAGCTCCCATTTGAAAACGTTTTATCTGAACAGATAGAAACAATTAAGTGTATATTATAACAAAACGGTTACAAATGCAAGGCACTTTTTACAAAATGGGTGTTTTATACAAAAATTTGGCGGCATTTTTTCCTGAGCACGAATATCTGTTCAGAAAATACGGGGACTGGCGCGCCAATCGGCGCCTCCCCTTCTTTCCTCTTTTGCGCTGTAGCCCAGAACATAGAGGTCGTGCGCGGAACTCTCGAGCTTGAAAAGTTCTTTGCACTCGCCAGAAAGCTCCTTTACGGCGGCGGGCTTGGAGAGAACAGGGACGGAGGAGCTTTCGGAAATCAGTTTTAGCAAAGCCTGGCCAGTCTTGTTTGCGGCCAATACTCTCGCGTAAGGCGGAGCGCCCTCGGCGCGGCCCTTATTTATACCAAGAGCCGCGCACATACACATCCTGCGTATGCGCGAAAGAGCATAGCGTTTCGACTTTGCCGCGGATAAGACGGCATCCAGAGAAGTCTCCTCTCCCGCGGCTGCAAAGAGGCGGTTCCCAAGCCCTTCGGCCGCGTCGGGGAGTTCCGAAAAGTCGCTCTCCTTAAGCATTCGCAGGCGCGATAGGACGGCAATCTCAAGAGATTCCATTGTTACAGGGCCCCTCCCCTGCTCAGCTTCGCGCTGGTATATTCCCGCTGCGTCACGGGGGACAAAGTGCTTTACTGACTTTTCTAACATGAGCATTTTGCGCAGATCTGAGGCGGAGCCCCCCTCCATATCGTGCCCGGCGCCCTTGCGCCGCAAGGTCATCGGCTCTATCCTTAGTCTTTGCTGGTACAGAGCTTTGAGATATTCAACCGCGAGTATATTGTTCGGAGTTTCAAGGTATTCGGAGAGAGAACCGAAATCTTTCGCGACCGCGTTCTGACGGGCCTCCGCATAGGAGATGCCCGTATCCAACTCCCTCTTTATTGCTTCGTTTAGAGCCGGGTCCATCAACGCCGTAGCGAGCGTGCCGAGCAGCTTTATATCTCCGCATTCGCTGCCAAAGCTCAGATAATCCACACATCCGAGCTTGCCGAGAAGACCTACCGCCCCTCTAGCAAAGCCCTCGGCGGATGAAAGAGCCCAAGGCACAGGCAACTCGAGGACAAGGTCTGCCCCCCCCTTGACGGAAGCTTCGGCACGGGCATATTTTGAGAAAATGGCGGCCTCGCCTCTCTGCACAAAGTCGCCGGACATGACGCAAACGACGGCGCTGTCCCTCGAGACGGCTTTCCTGCTTTCCTCAATATGAAATTTGTGACCGTTATGAAAAGGATTGTACTCGGCTATAATTCCTATGACTTTCATGCTGTTTTCTCCTTAGTGCAGCCAAAAACGGCCAATATCCTTGTTAAAAAATAGATAAATGCAATTAGTATTGATTTTTGCATAAAACAGGTATTAGAATGATTAAGTATGTTTTGTATCAATGCAATTATTTTACGCTCTAGCTGTGAAGATTACAATACGAAAGGGATAGGGAAATGAAGATTTTGGTCATCAATGCGGGAAGCTCATCTTTAAAATATCAGCTTTTCGACATGGAGGGAGAAAAAGTTCTTGCAAAAGGGCTTTGCGAGCGCATCGGAATAGACGGACACCTGAAGCATAGCCCGCTTGTTGAGGGAAAGGAAGTATTTAACGAGGATATAAGTCTCCCCACACACGCCGAGGCGATAGCAGCGGTTATTGATAAATTGACCAGCCCCAAGTATGGGGTAGTCGCTTCAATGTCGGAAATTAACGCCGTCGGTCACCGTGTCGTCCACGGCGGCGAGTTCTTTTCCTCATCGGTACTTATCACCGACGACGTAATGAAAGCTCTCGAAGCCTGCATTCCCCTCGCCCCGCTGCATAATCCTGCAAACATCACAGGCATAAACGCTTGCGCCAAGGTTATGGGAGAAAAGATTCCGCAGGTTGCCGTCTTTGATACGGCTTTCCACCAGACAATACCCGCCAAGGCATTCACATATGCGATTCCGATGGAATACTACGTCAATGATAAGATACGCCGCTATGGCTTTCATGGAACCAGCCATCGCTACGTTTCCGCACGCGCCGCAGCAATGCTGGGCAGGCCTATTGAAGAACTTAAGCTTATCACCTGCCATATGGGCAACGGAAGCTCGATTTGCGCTATTGAACAAGGCAGGAGCATTGATACATCCATGGGGTTTACACCCCTTGTCGGGCTTCCGATGGGAACACGCTGCGGCGACATTGACAGCGGCATTATTCAATATCTGATGAATAAGTATGGCTACAGCATCGACCAGGTGCTGGAAATACTCAACAAGAAGTCCGGTGTTCTCGGCGTTTCCGGAATTTCGAGCGACTTTCGTGATCTGGACAAGGCCGCGTCGGAGGGTAACAAAAATGCGGGACTTGCCCTTGACCTGTTCAACTATGATGTCGCAAAGGTAGTCGGATCTTATGTCGCGGCGATGAACGGTGTAGACGCGATTATCTTCACAGCCGGCATCGGAGAAAACAGCAAGGAGACGAGAGCGGCGATATGCAAATATTTCAGCTATCTCGGGGCCACTGTTGATCCCGCCGCAAATGCCAAACGCGGTGAGGAAACCTTCATTTCAACTCCGGAGAGCAAGGTCAAGCTGCTCGTCATACCGACAAACGAGGAACTCGTGATTGCGAGGGACACGAAGGAACTTGCGGAAAAATAATTACCGCCAGCATATAACTAAAGCTCCCGCTTCAGCGGGAGCTTTTCGCCTATTCAGAAGAGTTCTTCTAGGAGCAAACTGAAAATCCTGATGTGGTTTTCTTCGTCCAGGATGATACGCGCAAGCAGTTTTCCGACAAAGCGGTCGTCAATTTGGCTGATTCGGCTTCTGTAGCTTGCGATTGCCGCTCTTTCGTCGGATAGGTTGCCCCTGAGATACGTTCTCGGATCGGTGTCGTAAGCGATATAACGCGCGCTCCAGAAAACCGTGCTGCAGCCCGACTGGACGGCAATCCGCGGGTTTCCCCCGAAGTCACGGATTATCTCGCTCAGAAAGCCAAGATGCCGCATTTCAACAAGGGAGATGCATTTCATTATCTCCGCTGTCCTTCTATCCGTTGTCACGGCGTGCTGGAAGCTATATTTTGTTACGGCGCTCATTTCGCTCACGGCACCGGCGTAGTCATTTGTGAGGAGGGAAGCAAAGTAAAGGTTCTTACCCTCGGTCTTAATCGGAGGATACGGGAGATCAAGTTCGCAGTTACTTATATTTTCGTTCATATCTGCCTCCGGAGGAATTCCAATTATTAATGAAGAGCAGTATTTCTTTCTACAATCTATATGTGGATGATGGGGAAAATATTCCAGATTATTGCATCGGACTCTACTGAATAAAAAATGGGGGAACACGTCAAAAGCGTGTTCCCCCAATATTGATGCTATAATTACGCTTTGAGCTTTCTGATCTCCTCAGTAAGAACTGGAAGCACCTCGAACAGATCTCCCACAACGCCATAATCCGCAATGTTGAATATGGGCGCAGTTTCATCCTTGTTAATGGCGATTATCGTCTTTGAGCCGCTCATTCCGGCAAGATGCTGGATTGCTCCGGAAATACCGCAGGCGATATAGATCTTAGGCCCGACTGTCTTACCTGTCTGGCCGACCTGATGGGAGTGTGCGATCCAGCCCGCGTCGACAGCGGCACGGGACGCGCCGACAGTAGCGCCGAGGACTTCTGCTAGCTCTCTGATGGGCTTAAAGCCTTCGGGGCCGCCGACACCGCGGCCGCCGGATACGATGATCTCAGCGCCTTCAAGGTCGACTATGTCGCTGGCAGCTTCCTTGATAACTTCGAGGAGTTCTGTGCGTATCGCCTCGGGAGCGACATGGAAGTCCTCTCTGATAACTTCGGCTGCGCGGGCTTCATCCGGGACAGCTTTCTTGAAAACGCCGGGTCGGACGGTTCCTATCTGGGGACGGTGGTCCGGGCAGAGTATGGTAGCCATGAGGTTTCCGCCGAATGCGGGACGTGTCCATGCGACGTTACCGGTTTCATCATCTATCGCTAGCGAGGTGCAGTCCGCCGTAAGTCCTGTCTTTAGACGACAGGAAAGACGGGGGCCGAGATCGCGGCCATTCGTGGTGGCACCGATGAGAATGCTTGTCGGGCAGTACTTCTCGACAAGATAATACATGGCTTTTGCGTAGGCGTCCGTTGTGTAGTGTTCGAATTCCTTGCCCTCAATGGCGACAACGGTGTCGGCCCCGTAAGCGGCCGCGGCCTTGACGGACGCGTCGATTGTATTTCCGATAACGATACCGACCAGCTTTCCTCCCTGCTTGTCGGCGAGACCGCGGCCTGCGCCGAGAAGTTCAAGCCCGACATTCTTGGGAGTGCCGTTTTCGTTTGTTTCAATAAATACCCATAAATCCTTGGTCTTAGCTTCCATTTCAGTTACCCCCTATCAAATGATGCCGTTGGCAACAAGCGTATCGAACAGCTTCTTGGCCGTATCCGCGTTTGACTCTTCGTGTATCTTGATACCGCCGCTTTTTACAGGAGGCGTGAAAGTCTTCTTGACCTTTGTGGGAGAACCCTTGAGGCCACATCTGTCTCTGTCGAGCGTTGTCAGATCTTCGGCGGTAAGAACGGCGATTTCCTTGCGGTTTGCGGCCATCTTTGACTTTATGGTCGGATAACGGGGATCAAAAGAGGGCTTTGTTACGGTGATAACGCAGGGCATCTTGACGCCTATCATCTCGCAGCCGTCCTCAACTTCCTTCTTGACCTTGATCCTGTCGCCGTCAAGGAAGGTCTCCAGCGCGTAAGTGACCTGGGGGTAATCGAGGTGCTCGGCTATTTCGGGGCCGACCTGGGCGGTATCGCCGTCTATGGCCTGCTTGCCACAGAAGATGATGTCAAATTTGCCTTCAAGTTCCTCAAGCCTTTTTATAGCGCAGGAGAGAATATAGCTGGTTGCCAGCGTATCGGAACCGGCAGCCGCCCTGTCGCATACGAGGTAGGCTTTATCGCCGCCGACAGCGAGGCATTCCTTAAGGGCGCTTTTGGCCTGATCGGGACCCATGGACAGAAGAACGATCTGGGTTCCAGGGGCGCTGTCCTTGATTCTGGCGGCCGCTTCCAGCGCATATGCGTCAAAGGGATTGACTATGCTGGGGACGCCGTCACGGATAAGGGTATTCTTAACGGGGTCTATCCTGATTTCTGTGGTGTCAGGTACCTGTTTTACACAAACAAGTATGTTCATCTTAGGTATTCCTTCTTTCCAAAATTTTGCTTCTTTTCGAAATTATGAGATCGGCACGTTTTACTCTTCATAAAACGGCAGAAAAACTCGAAAACTCGAAAATTCTTATATTCCACGTTTTAAAATTATACATATCGTAAAATCAAATGTCAACAAAGAATGACTTATTGTTCCTGAACGCTATTAATTTCTATAAATTATTCATATTTAATACAGTTTATGCTATGATTCGGGATAGTTAAAAAAACAACGATACTTAAAAAACATTAAGTCCGCACAACCGTCTGCCATTGTGCGGACTTAATGCAATTAAAATTATCGAAAACAGATGTCTGTTCCGGCTGCCCGATTTCTCTTACATCATGCCGGAAGCTTTAAGCAGGGACTTAACAATGACCATGCGCTGAATCTGGTTTGTACCCTCGAAAAGCTGACTGATCTTTGCGTTCCTGTACATGATTTCAATCGGATACTCCTTGCTGTAGCCATTTCCACCGAATATCTGGACGGCATCTTCCGTGGTTTTGACGAAGGAATCGGAGGATATGGTTTTTGCGGCGGAAGCGAGAGCGCTGTCCTTGACGCCTGCGTCAATCGCTCCGGCGACCTTATAGGCAAGCGCACGGGACGCTTCATAGCGGATTTCCATGTCGGCGATCATGAATTGGATCGACTGGTTCTGGAGAATGGGCTGGCCGAAAGTGATACGGGTAGCGGCATATTCAAGGCACTTGTCGATGCAGCTGCGCATTGCTCCGCAGCAGCTTGCGCCGACACCTGCGGGGCGGGTAATGTCGAAGGTACTCATTGCAATCTTGAAGCCTTCACCCTCTTTGCCGACAAGATGATCGGCGGGAACGCGGACGTTGTCAAAGACGATTTCGCATGTATTTGACAGGCGGATACCCATCTTCTCCTCGTCCTTGCCGCAGGTAATTCCGGCACGGCTGCGCTCGACGATGAAGCAGGACAAGCCGTGAGTGCCTGCATCGGGAGTTGTAACCGCAAAAACGGCATAAACGCTTGCGTTCGAGCCGTTCGTTATGTAGCATTTTGTTCCGTTTATAACCCACTCATCGCCGTCCTTGACAGCCGTGGTGCGGGCGTTAGCAACGTCGGAACCGGCATCCGGCTCGGTCAGGGCAAAGCCTGCGAGGCCACCGTCAACGATGAACTTTCCGAAAAGCTCTTTCTGAGCCAGTGTGCCGAAGAGGTCGATGGGGGTAAACGCGAGGCTGCAGGCGCCGATAGTCGTAGCAAAACCGACATCCTGATAGCCGAGCTCCTCAAGAACGATTGAGTTGGTGACCTGCCCCATTCCGCCTCCTCCGATAGACTCGGGGAGCGTGATGCTGGTCAAACCCATTTCAGCACATTTCTTAACGACTTCCATCGGGACTTCATTTTTCTCGTCGCACTCTTTGATTCTTTCAAAAGGAAGTTCCTTGCGAATAAAATCGCGGGTCATAACCTGAATGTCAATCTGGTCCTGGGTAAAGCCGTAATCCTCTCTCATTTCGATATCTCCTTCGTTATTAAAAATATGCAATGTAAATGTGTATAACTCCTCCCGTCTTACAAGCTAAGACATTTTACACATACCATTGCTGCTTTTCGGTGAACGCCCAAAAAATAATTAAAATAGATTGTTATTTTCTTGACATATCACATTTCCTTTATTATACAGCATTCTTGATGGCTTTGCAACAGTATTCATAAAAAAAGAAATCTAATAGGGCAGGTCGCTGAGCAATATGATAGATCCGGAATCGAAAATCGGGCTGTCAGTAAGAAAAACCGGCTCTATTCCCCTTTCCGAAAGGAAGCGAAGGATTGCGTGGCAGTCTGGATGCTGTAATATATTTCCTGTAAAGGCAAGCAAGTCCGGCGAAATTTTTAATGCTGAGCCGCCAATGAAGCCACAGCCGAAACCGGGAAGAGAAATGCCACCCGCTGAAATTTCAAGCACATCAAGCCCTTCCTTTCGCATGGCGGACGCCATTCCCGCGTCGGCTGTTATCGCGGCGTTTTCGTCCACCAGGCACACGGCACATTTTGCATAGCCCTGGCCGACCTGTACATGCCTGTATTCGGACAGTTTCTTCAGGGAACTGTCCGAATATTTGAAATTGTGAAAAAGTACATTTCTCACCATAAGCGCACATAAAGACGCGTCCTCTGGATAGTCCGGCCCCGGTTCCGATTCCGAATAATGCAGCTCTGCGCCCATGTCCGAGAGCGCCCGGGCAAAATCGCTTTTCGCAAGATTTTTCGAAATTATAAAGCGGTTTTTCCCCAAATGGATGAGGCTGAGATCGATATGTGAAGCGAGGCGCCTGTCCAGGAGGGGATTTCGTGGACAGACGAGTACTTCTATACCAAGCGACTTTAGAGCCGGAGCGAGTCTCGGGGCATAGTCTTCCCCTACTGCAATGGCCGCTGCCTTTCCACGGGGCAGATGGGGAATTTCCGTAAAGCCGGTCATTCTTTTGATGCCGGCGACAGTACGGCATTGATCGCTTCGCGTATGTTGCGCACAGGGATGAGCGCCAGACCGGCCGGGACGCTGACCTCGTCGCGGACATGGGCTGGGATGACGCAGCGCCCGAAGCCCAGACGCGCTATCTCAACAAGGCGCTGGTTAAGGGAGTTGACGCTTCTGATTTCTCCTGTCAGGCCAACTTCGCCCACGGCGGCCAGATCGTTACCGATGGGCATATCACGGTGGCTGGACGCAATCGCAAGCACGGTGGCGAGATCTGCCGCCGGCTCTGAAAGCGCAAGCCCGCCGATGACGTTGATATAGGCATCGCTGCTTCCGACCGCGAGACCGCCGCGCTTTTCGATAACTGCCAGCAGAAGCGTGGCGCGGTTATAATCGATGCCGTTTGAATTTCTCCGCGCGACGTTGAATGCGCTCGGCGCGATTAGGGCCTGGATCTCGGCAAGAATAGGGCGGGACCCCTCCATCACACAGGTGACGCAGGTGCCAGGACTGTTCGCCGGCCTGCCGGAGAGCAGCATTTCGGACGGATTTTTCACCTCGCGCAGCCCGTTGTCGGCCATCTCGAAAACACCGATCTCGTTTGTCGAACCAAAGCGGTTTTTCTCCGCACGCAGTATCCGGAACGCCATATTTTTTTCGCCCTCGAAGTAGAGAACGCAGTCCACCATATGCTCGAGCACCTTCGGGCCGGCTATGGCTCCTTCTTTGTTAACGTGGCTGACGATAAAGGCGGTGACCCCCTCGTTCTTGGCAAGCTGCATAATAGACATCGTACAGGCCTTGACCTGCGTTATGCTCCCAGGACTCGCGTCAAGCTCCGGATTAAAGATGGTCTGGATGGAATCGGCGATCAGCACGTCAGGACGGACGGCAGCGACCGCCGAGATTATCTCGGACAAATCGGTCTCAGCGAGAACATAGAGCTTGTCGGTTCCAGCACCCAGACGCTCCGCGCGCATTTTAAGCTGACGCTTGCTCTCCTCGCCCGTGACATACAGTATTTTACTGCTGTTTTCGGCTAACGCGCAGAACTGGAGCAACAGAGTGGACTTTCCTATCCCGGGCGCCCCCCCGACGAGAACCAGCGAGCCTCTTACCGCACCGCCGCCCAGAACGCGGTCGAACTCGGAAATGCCGGTTGAAAAACGAAACTCTTCCTCCGTTCCTATCTCGGACAACAGCTCGGGAACGGCCCTGCGCGCCCCGGAAGATGTCATGGCGGAGGGATTCTTCGACTTACTCTCGGCCGGGGCCTCGGTCATCGTGTTCCAGACGCCGCACGAGGGACAGCGCCCCGACCATTTCGGAGTCTCATATCCGCAAGCGCTGCAAAAAAACACAGTTTTTGATTTCATCTTACACCTCGGAATCAGTCATTAGTACTCAAGTATTGCAGATAGGCGCCGGTCAGCGCCACGGCAATTTTAAGCCTGTATGCGTCTGTGTCGAGCAGCTTTTCCTCATTCGGATTCGACAAAAATCCGCACTCGATGAGCACTGCCGTACAGGAAACGTTTTTAAAGAGATAGATATTTTGCGCGACGGGCGCCGCAACACGGCGGCTGTCTGGGCAAATTTCGGAGTTCATGGCAGTCTGTATGCCGGCGGCCAGAGCGCTGCTGCTTCCGTTTTTTGAAAAAAAAGTCTGTGGGCCGAAAACTGACGGAAAACGGAAAAAGTTCTGATGAACGCTTATAAGCACGGCGTTCGGGGTACGGTTAATAATTTCAGCCCGCATTTTCTGGTCGTAGACCTTTTTCTTTGCAATACTTCCGGCAGAGTCGGGATAAGCGATTGTCTCGCTGTCTCGTGTCAAAACGCAGTCGATCCCCGTCAGATTGGCGAGAGCCGCAAATTTGAGCGAAATATCGAGATTGATGCCGCTCTCGCGCAGGCCATTCCGAGAAACAGCACCGCCGTCCGCACCGCCGTGCCCCGGATCGATGATCAGGATTGGAGCCTTTTCGTTTCCGACAGTGGATACGGCGCCGCTGCCGGCGAACTTCGGGTTAAGCGCAAAAATCAGCGCGAGAACAGCCGCTGCCAGCATGAGAGCAAAGAAAATAAATTTTTCAGGTCTGATAGTTTTGTTCAAATGGACCACCCCTGCAATCCTATGGCCGGGGCGCCGCCGCTATGCAAAAAATGCGGGGAAACGCTCCTCGCACTTTTCGGTTTATGAGATTTTCAGACCTTCAGCTCCGCATTCTTATCCACGAGAAGATACGCATATTTCTTAAGAACAGGTACGACGTGATTCTCCAGAAACTCCGAAACCTGCTGCGGAGCTCTTCCGATATAGTTTCGGGGGTCAAGATTCGCGTTGATCTCTTCCTCGGTAAGGCCGAAGACAGGATCGGCGGCAATTCGCCCAATCAGGTCGTTCGGAAGTCCCTGCTCTTTTACGACAGCGCCAGCGGCGATGGAATGGATGCGTATACGCTCGTGGAGCTCCTGACGGTTTCCGCCTTTTTTGACCGCGTCCATCATGATGTTCTCGGTAGCCATGAACGGGAGTTCCTCGTCTATGTGCTTTTCGATTACCTTTTCATAGACCCTGATGCCGGAGGCAACGTTATGATATATGCCGAGTACCGCGTCGACCGCCAAAAAAGCCTCCGGTACCGATATGCGCTTATTCGCAGAATCATCCAGAGTACGCTCGAACCACTGGTTGTATTCGGTCATAGCGGGATTCAGCGCGTCCGCAATAACGTAACGCGAGAGCGAGCAGATGCGCTCACAGCGCATAGGGTTGCGCTTATACGGCATGGCCGAGGAGCCGATTTGATTCGATTCGAAGGGCTCTTCAAGCTCCTTGAGATGAGAGAGCAGACGCATATCGGTCGCGAATTTTCCGGCGCTCTGAGCTATGCCCGAAAGCGTGGAAAGAACAGCCGCGTCCGTTTTGCGCGAATAGGTCTGCCCGGATACAGGAAGACAGGCCTCGAAGCCCATCTCCTCTGCGATAAGCCTCTCGAGCTCAATGCATTTAGCGTGGTCGCCGTCGAAGAGCTCAAGAAAACTCGCCTGGGTTCCCGTGGTGCCTTTGGAGCCCAGAAGCTTGAGAGTCGATATCCTGTAATCAATCTCGTCGAGATCGGTAAGGAGGTCGTTTATCCACAGAGAGGCGCGCTTGCCCACGGTCGTGAGCTGTGCTGGTTGGAAATGGGTAAATCCGAGGGTCGGAAGGTTCTTGTATCTATCAGCAAAATCCGAAAGCCGTGCGATGACGTTCACAAGCTCGGCCCTGATGAGCTTGAGCCCGTCCCGCATGAGGATGATGTCGGTATTGTCGCCAACATAGCAGCTTGTCGCGCCCAGATGGATTATCGGCATTGCCTTTGGGCACTGTTTCCCGAAGGCGTGGACATGCGCCATGACGTCATGCCTGAGTTCTTTTTCCTTCTGTGCCGCGTATTCGTAGTCGACCTCGTCGGCGTGGGCCTCCATCTCGTCAATCTGCTCCTGGGTTATGGGAAGCCCAAGTTTCATCTCGGCGCGGGCAAGCGCGATCCACAGCCTATGCCAAGTCGTGAACTTTTTGTCCGGAGAAAAAATATACTGCATCTCTTCGCTCGCATATCTTGAGCAGAGCGGGTTTTCATAGGTGTTCTTCATCAGCGCACTATCCTTCTGGAAATTAATCTGTTTTGGGCGTATGTCAATCTTTTAAAAACTTTTCAAGCCTGTTCAGCCCCTCGCGTATGTTCTCCATGGACGCCGCATAGGTCCAGCGGACGAAACCGGCCAAACCAAAGCCGGAGCAAGGGACGACTGCTACGAGACCCTTTTCCAGAAATGCCACCGCAAAATCGTCGTCATTTTCAATAAGCCTGCCGCCAAGTGTCCTTCCGATGAGCTTCTGAATATTCATCATGATATAGAAAGCGCCGTCAGGCATTATGCAGCTCACGTCAGGAAGCTCGTTGATGCGCTTCACGATATAGTTGCGGCGTACCTCAAACACCTTGCGCATCGCTTCGACGCCGTCCTGAGGGCCAGAGAGCGCCTCAATCGCTGCGATCTGATTCATTGTTCCAGGCGCGCCGGTGGAGTGGCTGAGAAAATTCGCCATGATCTTTGAAATCTTGGGATTTGCCGCCGCGTAGCCTATGCGCCATCCCGTCATGGCATAGGTCTTTGAGACACCATGCACAAGTATCGTCCGCTCAAATGCGTCGTCAGAAAGCGAGGCAAAGCTCACGAACTCTCTGCCGTCATAAACGAGATTGCTGTAAATCTCGTCCGAAATTACATAGAGATCAAATCTTTTGCACACGTCGGCAAGCGCCTCCAGATCTTTTCGTGTGTAGAGCATGCCAGTCGGGTTTGAAGGGTTATTGAGGATAAGGACCTTGGTCCTCGGACTGATTGCGCTCTCAAGCTGCGCGGCCGTGATTTTGAAGTTTGCGTCCTCCCCGGCCTCGATGATATTCGGGGTCCCTCCGGCCATGCGTATCATTTCGTAATAGCTTACCCAATAAGGCGCTGGAAGGATCACCTCGTCACCTGGATTGATCAGAGCCATCAGTGCGACGAAAATGCTGTGCTTCGCTCCGCTCGCCACGGTTATCTGCGCAGCGTCGTAATCGACTCCGAGATCCAGTCTCAGCCTTGCCGCGACGGTCTTTCTCAGACTCGGCAACCCTGCCGCGGGAGTATACTTTGTCTTGCCCTCGCTTATGGCTTTTATGCCGGCAGCTTTTATATTATCGGGAGTGTCAAAATCCGGCTCCCCTGCCCCGAAGCCGATGACATCAAGTCCGTCCGCCTGCATTTGCTTCGCAAGCGAATCGACCGCAAGTGTGGTGGACGCCCTGACTTCCCCGGCAATTCTTGATAATTCTTTCATTGAAAATGCACCTTCCGTCATCTATGCTATGCAGAATTTTTGTACAAGCTGAAATTATTATAAGCCTCGACCCTCATCATTGCAATATATTTATAAGCGGAAACTGCGGCCCAAACAAAGGGAATGCCCTCCGTTTCCGAGGGCATTCCGCAGATTTAGATTAACCGTCTTTTTTGTGACTGCAGGTTCCGCAGGAAGCGCAATTTGAGCAGTCCCCGCCCGGACAGCCCTTTGTTCTGATATTCCGGATTGTTTTCAAAACCGCTGGAATCAGAACCGCGAGTACGGCGGCGCCGACGATTATCGAACCGAGGTTGTCTTTAATAAAGCCGAGCATTCAACTCACCTGCTTTGTTGAAGAATTTTCATAGGGATTTTTTCTGAATACGAGATAGACCAGCGCTGCCAGCAAAACCAGAGTTACAAACGAGGATACTCCGAAAGTTCCGCCGGAGAAAAGCCTTCCAACCTGATTTATGATCATGCTCACGACATAGGCCAGACCGCACTGATAGGAGAGCGCAGCCAAAGTCCATCTGCCGCTTTTCATCTCATGCTTTATCGTGCTCATCGCGGCAAAGCAGGGAGCGCAGAGAAGATTGAAGATCATGAAGCAGTAGGCCGAAAGAGCTGTAAAATTCTGAGTGATGTCGGGGAGATATTTGCCGCCCGCGGCGCTCGTAAAGCCGAAAAGGATACCGAAGGTGGCGACAATACTCTCCTTTGCGAGAAGACCGGTAATAGTAGCCAGAGCGGCTTGCCAGAAGCCGAAGCCCAGAGGCGTGAATATCGGGGCGATGGCCTTTCCGAACGAAGCGAGAAGACTGAGGTCGTTGTCGCTGACGGAGATAAATCTGCCGCCGGAAATTCCGAAAGCCTGCAGGAACCAGAGAATTACCGAGGACGCAAGGATTATTGTTCCGGCCTTCCTGACGAAGGAGGAGACCCTTTCCCAGGTCGCTTTAAAGACATTTTTGCCGAGCGGTGCATGGTAAGGCGGGAGCTCCATAACGAACGGAGCCTCGTTTCCCGCGAAAGGTTTTGTCTTTTTAAGTATTATGCCCGATATAACGACTGCGGCAACTCCGACAAAGTAAGCGGAAGCCGCAATCCAGGCCGAACCGCCGAAAAGGACGCCCGCAATCAGGGCAACAAAGGGCATTTTCGCACCGCAGGGAATGAAGGAAGTGGTAATTATCGTCATCCTTCTGTCCCGCTCATTCTCTATGGTTCGCGAAGCCATAATACCGGGGACGGAACAGCCGGTCCCGATGAGAAGAGGAATGAAGCTCTTTCCCGAAAGTCCGAAACGCCTGAATATTTTATCCATTATAAAGGCTATTCTCGACATATAGCCGATATCCTCTAAAATCGAGAGAAGCAGGAAAAGAAGAAGCATCTGCGGCAGGAAGCCGAGCACGGCGCCAACTCCGGCGACGATGCCGTTTATTACCAGCCCGGACAGCCAGACCGCCACGTTCATGCCCGAAAACCATGTGGACAGGCCTTGTGATATGATAGTTTTGAAAAGAGTGTTACCGACCCATTCTGAAGCCCAGCTGCCAAGTGTGCTGATCGATATATAATAGACAAGAAACATAACAAGCGCGAAGATAGGCAGCGCCAGAAAACGGTTGGTGACGATATAATCTATTTTATCGGAGGTCGTCGAACTGATCGCATGCGCTCTTTTGATACAGGAAGAAGCAATCTTCTCAACACAGTCGTAGCGCTCAATGGTAATAATACTTTCGGCATCGTCGTCCAGTTCGGCTTCGCAGTCCTTTATATGTTTGTTGATATGCTCCCACACGGATTCCTCAAGGTCCAGTTCTTCGAGCACCGCTTTGTCCCTTTCAAAGACCTTCACGGCGTACCAGCGGAGATAGCGCTCCGGAACCTTCGCTTCAAGAGATTCCTCGATATGGGCTATCGCGTGCTCAACGCTGCCGCGGAATACCGAAGGATTTTTGACATTTCCGGCTTCAGAAGCGATCTTGACGGCATACGCGACAAGTTCCTGCTCGCCCTCGCCTTTCAGCGCCGATGTTTCGAAAACCTTGCAGCCGAGAGCTTTTCCCAGCTTTTCGGTGTCAATTTTATCTCCGTTTTTGCGCACGATATCAATCATGTTTAACGCGATAACGACCGGGATGCCGATTTCGACCAGCTGTTCTGTAAGGTAAAGGTTCCTCTCAAGATTTGTCGCATCGATTATGTTTATAATCGCGTCCGGCTTGTCGCCGATGATATAATTTCTCGCGACCACTTCCTCAGGTGTGTATGGCGAAAGAGAGTAAATTCCAGGCAAATCCTGAATGATAACGTCTTTGTCGGTTTTAAGCCTGCCTTCCTTTTTCTCGACCGTGACTCCGGGCCAGTTGCCGACGTACTGGTTTGAACCGGTCAGCTCGTTGAACATTGAAGTCTTGCCGCAGTTCGGATTGCCGGCAAGCGCAATTTTTACACGCATTGTTAATTTCCCTCACTTTCAGTTAGACGCCTCTAATCGCTGAACAAAAAATTGGGTTCTAACGAACCTCAATCATTTCTGCGTCTGATTTTCTGAGGGATAACTCATAGCCTCTGACGGTGATTTCAATGGGATCTCCGAAAGGGGCGACCTTCCTGACATAGAGCTCTGCGCCCTTTGTGACGCCCATATCCATGATGCGTCTTCTGACCGCACCTTCTCCGTGCAGCTTGACTACCGTTGCTTTTCCGCCGATTCCGACACTTCTCAATGTTTTCATCTCGATGTCCTCCTCATTGTTTCGATAAAATAGTTAGTTGGCTCTAACTACTAGATGTAGTATAACATCCGATATGTTCTTTGTCAATGCGGATACGGGTATATTTATGCAAATTCGCGTAATGTTATAATATTCACATATTGAGTGTCTGAATATTGTCGCTTATTACAAATCTGTGGGCTTTAAGTGGTTTTATGAACGGAGCTAAGCGCTGTCAGCAGCGCGGCTCCGAGTATCCAGAAGAGCGCGATAAAGCAGGCGCAGTGCAAAAAAAAGCGCATGGGTAATATTTTAATGATCTCGTCGGTATTTGGATCAAAAAGCCATGAGGTACCGGGAAATATGAGTTTGTGAAATAGGATGAAAGCCCTGTCAAAATTGATTGCGAGAAAAGCACTCAGAAAAGTCGGTATGAGGAGAGTAAGGACGGCGGATAACCTGAGGGTTAACTTTGAAGCGTAATTTTTCAGTGCAAGCGCCGCCAAAGCGAGAGCGGCGGCGCCCCCGAGAAGATATATGGCGCCGAATACTTTTTTGCACTGTGCGAAATGAAGGCTCCCCGACTGCGAATATTTCATTGACGGAAGGCTAAAACCCGCATTTGAAAAAGGCGAAAGAAAACGCAGCGCGGCATCGTAATTTTGGATTACCCCGTTCTTTGAAAGACCTGCGCTCCCGCACAGATTTAGCTTGTCCACGTCTGCGGAAAACGGAAAACCACTGATATGGATGACGGCGAGCCCAAGCGCGGTGCTTAAAAATACTGCCAAAACGGCGATCAGAATTCCAGTGAATATTGTTTTCATTTCAGGGACCTTTCGCATTCACTCCGCCTGGGCGAGCGCATATTTGGGCCTCTCGTCCCTGAAAATGTTCCCGCCGAAACAGTCGATGCATACTGTGAGCGGCAGTTTGTCCACGACAAGGCGTTTTACGGACTCACAGCCAAGGTCCGCAAAGGCAATTTCTTCCGCCTCGAGCACATGGCTTGCCATGAGCGCCCCTGCTCCGCCAACGGCGCAAAAATATACGGCGCCGTTCAGGCGGATGGCGTCGCAGACCGCCTCTCCCCTCTCCCCTTTGCCGATAATGGCGGCTAGGCCCATATCGAGCAGACGCGGAGTGAATTTGTCCATGCGCGCCGAGGTCGTCGGGCCGCAGGAACCGACGGGCCTGCCGTTCTGAGCAGGCGTGGGCCCCGTGTAATAGATGACCGCTCCGTTTATATCGAAGGGAAGACTTTCGCCTAAGTCGAGCAGCTCGAACATGCGCTTATGTGCCGCGTCCCTTGCGGTAAAGACTGTGCCGGAAAGCAGTACGCGGTCTCCGGCTTTCAGAAATTTTGCCGCAGCTTTGAGTTCACCGGCATTCAGATGCGTCATAGAGACACCCCCGTTTCAGAAAAAGTATAGACAGAAATTATATAAATTAAGCGGACAGCTCTCCGCTGTCCGCTTTAATGCATTATGCTTTGAGCGCGCTCTTTGCCTTCTCAGTGAGGGCGGTAAACGCCTCAGGATCGTGGATCGCGGTCTCCGAAAGCATTTTGCGGTTCATATCGATTCCGGAAAGCTTCAGGCCGTGCATAAAGCTGGAATAGTTCATTCCGTTCATCTTGCAGCCCGCGCTGATACGGGTGATCCAGAGCTGGCGAAAATCTCTCTTCTTCTGCTTACGTCCGGCATAGGCATAAGTGAGGGATTTCATAACGGCCTGATTGGCCATTTTATAGTGGGTCGATTTCGATCCCCAATAGCCCTTGGCCATGCCGAGGACTTTATTTCTTCTCTTGCGCGTCATCATCGCGCCTTTAATTCTAGCCATTTGAAAGATCCTCCTTATTTGTAGGGAATCATGCGCTTAATCGCAGACTCGTTTGTTACATCGGCATAGGTGCCCTGACGGAGACGTCTTTTAATCTTGGTGGTCTTTCCATGGCCGTTGAGCAGATGGGACTTGTATGCACGTGCACGCTTGACTTTACCGGTTTTTGTGAGACTGAATCTCTTCTTCGCGCCGCTGTGTGTTTTGAGCTTAGGCATAACGATACTCCTTCTATCTAGTTATTTGTTAGCAGACGATGCTTTGGGGGACAGGAACATAGACATGCTGCGGCCTTCGAGCTTTGGCTCCTTATCAAGGACGGCAGAATCAAGGCATTTGTCCGCAAAGTCCCTGAGTAGTTCCTCGCCCAGATTTGTATGAGCCATCTCTCTGCCGCGAAAGCGCACGGAAACCTTTACGCGATCACCGTCATGGATAAACTTTAGCGCGTTTTTCAGTTTCACATTAAAGTCATTCTCCCCTATACCGGGTGACATGCGGATTTCTTTGATCTCGACTATATGCTGGTTCTTCTTTGCTTCCTTATCCTTTTTCGACTGCTCGAAACGGAATTTGCCGTAATCCATAACCTTACAGACCGGCGGGACTGACGCGGGAGCAATTTTGACCAGATCGAGATCCTTCGACACGGCGATCTCAAGAGCAGCATGAGCGGACATGATCCCAAGCTGTTCACCGGTATCGCTGATGAGTCGGACTTCCTTGTCGAGAATTTCTTCATTGATCTGATGAGCTATGTTCGCGATATTAAGACACCTCCAAGCATAATAAAACGGGCCGTGACCCAAATTAAAAGTAAATGCGGATGCAATGGCACCCGCATAAAAAACACATAAACAGTCCAGAACCGAATGTGGCTTTATTGACCGCCGCGCACGGATGTGGCGGGGTGAGGACGGATACCAACCGAACCTACTTTATTCTAACCCAATAAGAGTAGCAGAATCATCACGGATTGTCAAGCATTATTTGAGGCCTTTGGACAGGCTTTTTTCGTTCACGGAAAAAGGGAGACTTCCCTATGCGGAAGTCTCCCAAATTTGAAGCTTACTTATTTACGACCGTGTCGAAATACTGCCCGAGGGCTCCGGTAATCTCATCGTGCGTCTTATAGCGTCCGTCAATGCCGTCAACGTCAAGATAGAGCGAGGGGATACCGTACTTGTCCTGAATCATATCCGTGATGATTTTTGCGGAGGCCCAGGTGTGTTTGCAACCGATATGTCCGAGGAAAATGGACACGTCGGGCTCATATTCCGTAAATATCTTATCGACTAGATAGATGTAGTTCTCGGTTGGACCAGCGGCGCCGTGTATCATCGGGCTGTTCTCCATTTTTCTCGCTATCGTCCTGAAGCAGTCGTGTCTGTCGTCCATATGTTCGTAAATTTCGCCGTGCTGATAGCCGAAAGCGTCCATAACCGTGATCGCGCCGTATTCTCTCTCCATCCAGTCCATCGCTCCGGAGAAGGACCAGAGCATGTTCTGGAGCAGAGCGACGCGGTGCTTTTCACCGTCGGGGCAGGGACTTATACCCAGCTCAATCATCATTTCGCCGGTCTCAAGTTCTTTTTCAAGCAGATTGCCCATTTCGGGATAGCAGGACATCGCGTTAGATGTTCCGTTCATAACCAGCATACGTCCGGGCAATGGGCAGGGCTTGTGTTTGCGCAGATCCGCACACTTTCCCTGGAGCTCGTAGGTCCTGTTGGCGTTCTTCATAGTCTCTTTCATTACGTCCCAATCGAGTTTGTGGCCTGTAAACTCCTCCATAAACGCAACAAACTGCTCCGTCTGATCCACGAGATACTCAAGACCGCGCTCGTCTCTGCGGAAGGGCTGGTCAAAGCCGAAGCTGGGGACATTCATCATTCTGGCCATGTTCGGATAAACGACGCGGGAGGAGTCGCAGGGTACGGAGGAATATACGAAGGCGTCGGCCTCTACTCCGTACTGATCCTCGACGAGAGTGCCGAGATAGGTTTTGCAGAGGCCGCAGGTCGTGGGAGGAACGTATTTCTCGGCGGCGTCGATAAATTTTCCGGTAAGCACGGGGTTTGGGGATAGGCGTATGGGGACGGTGTCGAGGTAGACCGGAACACAGTCGAAGGCCACGATGATGTCGACGGGTACGGGGCCTCCGAAAAAGACCAGCTTTTTCCCGTTTGCATGCGCGTCGCGGACCTGATGCCACATATCATACTGTATCTGAAGCGTCCAGAGAAGGTCGGGGTTTTTCTCCTTCATACGTTCCATCTGGCCTTCCACTTTTTCGCAGCAGAAGTCAAATACGGAGAGTTCGCCGCTCATAACGGCGTCTTCAAGTCTTGTGTCTTTAGCCATTTTTCAGTCCTCCTTCTCGATCATTTCAATGAATGCTTCCGCGCGAATGGCGAGTTGCCCGGCGTTTGCAAGATGCTCCTCGCGCTCGACCGTAAGTATCGGTATGCCGGCGTCTTTAAGCATGGGCTCAAGGAACATGCTTTCGCCGCCCCAGCACTCGCAGTACTGCATCTTTTCATATACAACGCCGTCGACCCTGTATTCTTTTGCCGTTTCCGTTACCCACTTCTGGAGTTCTTCCCTGTTGTCCATCATACGCGGACAGACGATGCGGGTCAGATAGTATTTCGCGACTGAGCCCAGAACATCCTTTTCGTCGACGTCCATGACGTGGTTGAAGGGCCTGCTGCCATAGCAGAGCGCGTCCGCCACGAAGAGACCGCCCTTGTCCTCTATTACTTTGAGATAGCCCGGATTGTCGAGCGCTGAGCCGACAATCATAAGACGCGCGCGCTTGTCCGTAATAGGGACGCGGTTTTTCGCGTCGGCAAGAAAAGCCTTCAGAAGCGCAATAAATTCCTCGACTGTATAATCGCAGGACTTGAGAGCGATTGCTAGCGCATCCTCGCCGCTTATCACCGGATTTTCAGCTTTGCGGAGCTCCAGCACCTGCCGCATAAGCTCACGGGCTTCATTGTACTTTGCAATCGAAGCCTTCAGCTTTTCGTCCGTCAGTTTGTTTCCGCTGAGCTCCTCGAGCTTTTCAATGAGGTCTTTCAACTCGTTGATATAATATCTTAACTCCAGACTGCCGGTCTTGCGCGGGGCGCCTATCTGGAAGAAGAACTTCCCGATATTGTTTTTTTCATCGACATGCTTCGCGTTGTCAAAGCAGCGCGCGGACATCATACAGCCGTCGGACGTGACAATGCCGTCGAGCGCATATTTTCCGGAAAGCCAATACTGCAGCATGCCTCTCGCGTAGCTGCAGCTGAACGTCGACATCCACGCATCTCCATCGGGGCTCTCCGCGCAGCCCGTCGCCCTCAAGCGCACAGGCATGATTTCAAGCGCGTGCAGTATCTCCACAGGCACATGACAGCAGATAAACCCCAACGCCTTTTTACCTTGTCCTCTCCAGGCCTTTATCGCCTCGCCTGTAACCTCCGGCTCGAATAATTTTTGGTAATCCATAGTTTCCTCCTTTATATTTCCGGGACAATAACGTAGCACGCTACATAATGATCTATATTCTACCGCCTCGAAACACAATTTTCAATTAGATAAGTGGACAAAATGTAGCTTGGTACATTGTTTAAATAGGAGATATTCCGATAAATAATCGGCGCCGCATCAAATACGGCGCCGGTAAGCTATATAAAACATTATCGCGTGCTTCAGTCTCCGAAGAATATGCCGATGTCTCTGGCAGTCTCGATAAGCGGGTGATTTGTCGGAAGGAATTTTGTTCTGCTTGCCGCGTCGGCAAGTGGAACGGAAATGATCTTTCCCCCCTGAATCCCGATCATGTAACCATATTTTTTATCCATGATAAGGTGTGCGGCCGCAGTTCCGAACTGTGTGGCAAGAACGCGATCATAGGGACAGGGTGGACCTCCCCTCTGGTAGTGTCCGGGGACGGTAACGCGGGTCTCCTGTCCTGTTATCCGCTCGACCTCGCTTGCAATGTGGTAGGATATTGTTGAATGCTTCATTTGCTCTTTGACTGCCCGCCGCTCGTCTTCGGTTAGAACGGCGTCGTTAACGGAGACAGCGCCCTCCGCGACTGCGATTATCGTAAAATGACGTCCGTGCTTTCTGCGGTATTCCACGGCCTCGATGATCTTATCCATCTCATACGGGATTTCGGGAATCAGCACAACGTCGGCTCCGCTTGCGACCCCCGCGTTGAGCGTCAGCCACCCGGCGTCACGGCCCATAAGCTCCACAAGGAAAACGCGGCTGTGAGAGCTCGCTGTGGAGTGTATGTAGTCGATGACGTTGGACGCGATATCAACAGCGCTCTGGAAGCCGAAGGTCGTGTCCGTTCCCCAGATGTCGTTGTCTATCGTCTTTGGCAGAGTAATTATATTCATGCCGGCGTCCATAAGAAGCTTGGCGCTTTTCTGTGTTCCGTTGCCGCCCATAACAACGAGGCAGTCCAGATTCAGACGGTTGTATGTGTCCAGCATAGCGGGCATCACGTCATTGCCCTTGTCGTCCACGATCGCTTTGCCGGGAATGAATTTCTGGCGCGAAGTGCCGAGAATGGTTCCGCCTTCGGTCAGGATACCGGAAAAGTCCTTTCCCTCCATGAACTTATAGTCGCCCTCAATGAGGCCGCGATAGCCGTCAAACATTCCGTATATCTCAACATTATCTATGTGCTCAATAAGCGCCTTTCCGACGCCGCGGATCGCGGCATTCAGGCCCTGGCAGTCGCCGCCGCTAGTCACAATACCGATTTTTGTACTGCGTTTCATATGATTCTCCCTCTATATTCCGTATCACTCATTTCTAACGTATCATACAACTTGGAGAGAGGAATGTCAATATAGTGATTTTCAGGTGAGCATCAACTTTACGAGCCTGCTCGTCCCGAGCCTGTCGGCACCTGCAGATATAAGCTTTTCAGCGTCCTCGAAACTGCTTATCCCTCCGGCAGCCTTAATTTTTGTTTCTGGAGCGCATTCCCTGCGCATTGTGAGAACATCCTCGAGCGTAGCCCCGCGTTCGGCAAAGCCGGTGGAGGTCTTGATAAAATCGGCTCCTGAAAGTGAGACGACTCGGCATATTTCACGGAAAACCGGCTCGGGGAGTCTGCAGGTCTCGACTATTATCTTTAGTATATAGCCCTCTGTGGCTTTCCTGAGCTGTTTCAGCTCATCCTCGACCGCGGCGTACATTCCGGAGCAGGCCCAGCCTAAGTTTATCACCGCGTCTATCTCGTCCGCGCCCTCCTCGATAAGGTGCGCGGCTTCGAAAACCTTTGTGGCTGTGTCGTTATAGCCGTTCGGAAAGCCGACAACCGTACAGATCTTAAGTCTGTCTCCGCAGAGCTTTTTTGCCTCGTACACATGGCTTGGAGCGAGGCACATTGATGCGCAGTTAAATTTTATCGCCAGCTCACAATTCTCCGCAATCTCCTTAAAACCGGCTTCCGGGCGCAGAACCGTATGGTCACATCTTCTGAGAATTTCGTCTTTTGTCATATAATTACTCCTTTCTGTTGTGTTTCCGGCGGCTTGATTATTCCGCAGTTTTCGTTTATAATCCTAACAGTTCAATTCTGGAGGAAACATGGAAGACATATTGTTTGATTCGCGCAGCGGGCTTGATAAGCTGCCGTTCGGCGCCGTAAGCGCGGGAACCGCTGTAAATTTCGGAATACGTACCGCCGAAGCGCTCAATATTTCGTGGATGAAAATCGTTGTGCGGGCAGATCCGGACGGAAGCGAACGCGAATATGCGCTTGTGCGGGTCTGGTGCGAGCGCGGCTACACACGGTTTGAGGGAAGAATAGACTTCGAAGAATCGGGGCTTTGCTGGTACTATTTCAAAGCCTTGTCTTCCGACGGCTGGAGGCTCATTGGAAAAAGCGGCGGAGGCGCAGACTTTGTCTCCGGAGAACCCCGGCTCTGGCAGCAGACCGTTTACGCAACTGATTATATCACACCGGAATGGATTTCGGGAGGGGCATTTTATCATATTTTTGTAGACCGCTTTTGTAAAGCCGGGGAACGGCCTGTCAGAACCGGCGCTCTTTTGCGCGGTGACTGGGGAGGGACTCCCCATTACAGGCCGGACGCGGACGGAGAGATCAGAAACAATGATTTTTTTGGGGGAAATCTTGACGGGATCATCGAAAAGCTGCCTTACCTGAGCAGCCTTGGCATAAGCTGCCTCTATCTTAGCCCAGTCTTTGAGGCGGCTTCAAACCACAAATACGACACAGCGGATTATCTGCGGATAGACCCCTCCTTCGGAGACGAGGAGAGTTTCAAAACGCTCTGCGCCAAGGCAGGGAAACTCGGGATACGCGTTATCTGCGACGGCGTCTTCAACCATACGGGCTCCGACTCCGTATATTTTAACAGGAACGGTACCTACGGCGGGAGCGGAGCCTACAGATCGAAGGATTCGGAGTTCTTCGAATGGTACAATTTTACCCGTTGGCCGGATGAATATGACGCATGGTGGGGAGTCAAAACACTTCCGCAGATTAATAAGGAATGCGCCGGCTTCCGCGGCTTCATCACCGGAGAAAACGGCGTGCTTCAGAAATGGATGAATTACGGCGCCTGCGGCTGGCGGCTCGACGTCGCCGACGAGCTGTCCGAGAACTTCCTGCGCGAGCTGAGAAGAAGAGTAAAAAGTGAAAATTCCGAAGCGCTGATTATCGGAGAAGTCTGGGAGGATGCCTCCAGCAAGATTTCCTATGGCAGCCGCAGGCACTATTTCGAGGGTGCGGAACTCGACAGCGTGATGAACTATCCTTTCAGGGAGGCAATAATCGCCTACCTGCTGAACGGCAGAGCCGAAGAACTGCGCGAAACCGTTGAGAGTGTCTGCGAAAATTACCCGAAACCCGCGCTGGACTGCCTTATGAACATTCTCGGTACTCACGACACGGAGCGTATACTGACAGTTCTCGGTGGAAAAACCTACGCCGGCCGCGACGAGAGGGCGAATGCGGTCCTTTCGGAGGGCGATCGCGCTCATGCGAAATCCCTTCTGCGCTCCGCAAGCCTTCTGCAATTTACCCTGCCGGGCGTACCCTGTATTTATTACGGGGATGAGGCTGGCCTCGAGGGCTACGAGGATCCCTTCAACCGGAGATGTTACCCCTGGGGGAACGAGGATCCTGAGCTGATCGAGTGGTATAGGACTCTTCTTCGCGTGAGAAAGGGCAGTGAAGTGCTAGCCGGAGGCGAATACAGGACCCTGCGGGCCTGGAACGGGGTATTTTCCTTTGAGCGCAGCCGCGGCGGACACCGTACGCAGACGCTTATTAACCTAGGGCAGGACGCGGTGAGCGTCGTTCTTTCGGAAAATGACGCGATTCCTGTCGTGTGGAACTGCGAAAAAAACGAAAACAGCCTCCGCGTGCTCCACGAAGGCTGTGTGTTCATTGAGACGGCTGAGGCGTAGTTTTATGCTTCGGCCTTTACTCTGTGCTCGCAGTAGACGCAGCGATAGATGCCCTTTTCCCTGTCCGTCAGATGGAATATGTGCGGGAGCTCCTGTTCTACGGAGGTGATGCAGCGGGGGTTGGTGCATTTCAGCACGTCAGTGACCTCCTCAGGCAGCGAGAGGTGCCTCTTTTCAACGATCTCGCCGTCCTTGACTACATTGACGGTGATCCCCGGGTCTATATACCCGAGCACGTCGAGATTTATATCGATGAGCGAGTCAATTTTAATAATGTCCTTGTGCCCGGCCTTCTTACTCACGGCATTTTTGATGATTGCCACCGAGCAGTCCAGCTTCGAGAGGTCGAGGATACGGTAGATTTCCATGCTCTTCCCTGCCTTGATATGGTCGAGCACTATCCCGTTTTTAATCGAATCTATTGTCATATTAATCCCTCCATCCTTTAATCGATGCCCAGAAGCTTCAATATCAAGGCCATTCTCACGTATTTTCCGTTCAGCACCTGCTTGAAGTAGCAGGCCCGCTTGTCGTCGTCGACGGCGCGCTCGATCTCGTTTACTCTCGGGAGCGGGTGCATGATGCACAGGTCCTCTTTCGCGTTGTCCAACTTGTCCAATGTGAGTATGAACACGTCGCGCAGACGCAGATAATCGGCCTCGTTGAAGAATCTCTCGCGCTGTACGCGGGTCATGTAGAGAATGTCAAGATTAGGCATCTCGTCCCAGTTGTCCGTCTCAACATAAGGCAGGCCGTTCTTGTCCAGAACGTCCTTTTTAATGTAGCCCGGAGCGCGCAGCTCTTCTGGAGAGATGAGAACGAAACTGTTGCCCTCATAGCGCGCCATCGCCTGAATAAGAGAGTGCACAGTTCTGCCGAATTTCAGGTCACCGCAGAAGCCGATTTTCAAATTTCCGAGTCTGCCCTTCTCGCGGTAAATCGTCAGAAGGTCCGTGAGCGTCTGCGTGGGGTGGTTATGTCCGCCGTCCCCCGCGTTGATTACGGGGATAGTCGCGGCCTTTGCGGCGACGAGCGGGGCGCCCTCTTTGGGATGGCGCATCGCGATTATATCTGCGTAGCAGCTCACCGTTCTTGCGGTATCTGCAACGCTTTCCCCCTTCGACGCGCTGGAGCTACTTGCCTCCGAAAAGCCGAGAACACTTCCGCCAAGCTCGAGCATCGCGGCCTCAAAGCTCAGCCTTGTGCGCGTGGAGGGTTCGAAAAACAATGTCGCAAGCTTTTTGCGTTTGCATTTTTCGCAGTATTTATCGGGATTTTCGATAATATCCCCCGCTTTGTCGATGAGTTCCTGAAGCTCCTGCGTCGACAGGTCCGTGATGCTGATCAAATCTTTCATTTTACTCCTCCTATCCAGCTTTCGTCCGACGGATTGTCGCGGAAAGTCAGAATTCTGTTTATATCCTTTTCGGGGATGATGCCGTCCTCCGCGGCGGTATTCACGAGAACGTCAAGATTTGTGAGGCTATAGTTGACCGTATTCTCCTTCTTAAGGGCGTCGAGACCTCTTTGCATGTTGTAGGTGAATATGCTGACGATTCCGAGCACCTTGGCGCCAGCCTCCCGGAGAACGTTCACGACCTCGAGAGAACTTCCCGCTGTTGAAATGAGGTCCTCCACGACGACCACCTTCGCGCCTTTCTCCAGCCTGCCCTCAATCTGATTCTTTTTGCCGTGGTCCTTTGCGCCGCTTCGGACATAGCCCATGGGCAGGCCCGTGATGTGTCCGACGATAGCCGCGTGTGCTATACCCGCCGTGCTCGTCCCCATCAGCACCTCGCATTCCGGAAACTTTTCACGTATCAGTGCCGAGAGAGCGTTCTCAACCTTTGTCCGGACCGCCGGCGCCGTAAGCGTCAGGCGGTTGTCGCAGTAAATCGGACTCTTGATTCCGCTAGCCCAGGTAAAGGGCTCGTCGGGCCTTACTATTACCGCGTCTATTGAGAGTAGCGCCCTAGCAATTTCTTTTTCAGTGTTTTCCACTTGCAATCCCCCCTTCTTTTGCAAAAAGCCGCAGTGAAAGCCGCGGCCTTTTTTCATCCTAAAAACTCTTCCATACAGCGCCGGTATGCCGCCACCGGGTCCGCCGCCGCCGTTATCGGCCTCCCGACAACGATATAATCGCTGCCGAGCGCTCTCGCTCCTGCGGGCGTCGTTATACGCACCTGATCGTCCGCACTGCTGTCGGCAAAGCGCACTCCAGGCGTGACTGTCAAGAAATTTTTTCCGCAGCGCTCCTTGACTATACCGGCCTCGAGAGGCGAGCAGACGACGCCGTCCAGTCCTGCGCCGGCGGCGTTAGCCGCGTAATGCAGAACGGTTTCCGGAAGGTCGGCGTCTATCAGCAGCTCGCTGCGCATCCGCTCCTCGCTCGTTGAGGTGAGCTGAGTTACCGCGATAAGGAGCGGCCTTGTCCCGTCGGGACGCGTCAGACCTTCGAGGGCCGCGCTCATCATGGCGGCTGTGCCCGCCGCGTGGACGTTGCACATATCGATGTTGAATGAGCTGAGAACCGCCATTGACTTCTTTACCGTGTTGGGAATGTCGTGGAGCTTCAGGTCGAGAAATATCCTGTGCCCCCGGGCCTTGATTTCCCGGACAATCTGCGGGCCCTCCGCGTAAAACAGTTCCATTCCTATCTTGACGAAGGGCTTTACCTCCGTGAACCTGTCGAGGAAGTTCAGGGCCTCCCCCCTGCTGCTGAAATCACAGGCGATAATTACGTCTTTTGCCATCAGTGTGCGCCTCCAATAATATCGCGTAAATTTACTATCCCGTATTTTTCCATAATCCCCGGCAGAGCCTCTATAATATCCCTGCAAGCGAAGGGATTTCGCAGGTTCGCGGCTCCGACCTGCACAGCCGTGGCCCCGGCGAGCATCATCTCGATTACGTCCTCCGCGCGTGAAATTCCGCCCATGCCGATTATGGGAATTTCGACGGCTTCGAATACCTGATAGACCATTCTCAGTGCGAGCGGGAAGATCGCGCCGCCTGACATGCCGCCAAACTTGTTGGCAAGCACCGGCTTTCGTGTTTTGAGATCAATGCGCATAGCAAGCAGGGTGTTTATAAGACTGAGCCCGTCGGCTCCGGCTTCCTCGCAGGCCTTGGCAATCGAGACGATATCCGTCACATTGGGGCTGAGCTTGACATATACCGGCTTTGAAACCGCGCGCTTTACGGCTCTCGTGACTTCGGCCGCCGACTCTGGAATAACCCCGAAGCTCATTCCGCCATTGTGGACATTCGGGCAGCTCACGTTGACCTCTATTATTCCAACACACTCCTGCAAGTCCATTGCCTTCGCGCATTCGACATATTCCCCGACAGAGAAACCGCTGATATTTGCGATGACCGGTTTTCCGTAGATACGCATAAGCTCGGGCAGATCCTTTTCGCAGACCGCCCGGAGCCCGGGATTCTGCAGGCCCACGGAATTCAGCATGCCGCCCTCGCATTCGGCGATGCGCGGAGTCGGATTGCCGAAGCGCTCCTCCGCTGTCGTCCCCTTGAAGGACAGGCTCCCGAGAATACGGATATCGTACAGCTCCGCAAAATCCCTGCCGTAGCCAAAGGTTCCGCTGGCGGGGATCACGGGGTTATCAAGCGTAACGCCGCTGAGAGCAACTTTCGTGTCTACCAAACAATCTCCCCCTTTTCAAGCACCGGTCCGTCTCTGCAAATGCGTTTGAAGCCATACTTTGTTTTGCAGGAACAGCCCATGCAGGCTCCAAACCCGCAGCCCATGCGCTCCTCAAAGCTGAACTGCCCGTCCGTCGCCGCCGCGGTGTATACCGCCTTAAGCATAGGCTCCGGGCCGCAGGCAAAGGTATAGGTGATGTCCCCGCATTCCCCTAGAGCGTCGGTAACAAAGCCTTTGACGCCATAGGAGCCGTCCGCTGTCGTAACCAGGACATCCGCTCCGAGAGCGCGGAACTCCTCCTCGAGAAAAATTTCCGTCTTCGAATTGAAGCCGAGAATCGCGGCCGGACGCTTTCCCTCGGACAAAAGCTTTTTGGCGAGCAGATACATCGGGGGCACTCCGGCCCCGCCGCCGATCAGCGCGGGCCGAACGCCGCTCTTGGACGTGTCGTAGCCGTTTCCGAGCCCGGTCAGAAGGTCAAGCTTTTCGCCTCTTTCCATGCGGCTCAGCTGCTCTGTCCCGCCGCCGACGATCTTGTATATCAGCGAACAGGTATCGCCGTCAACGTCGCAAACAGATATGGGTCTGCGCAGAAAGCGCCCTTCCAGCGCAATATTTACGAACTGTCCCGGATTTCCCATTCCGCCCGTGTCGCCGCAAAGTACCAGTTTATAAACGCCCTCCGCCAGTATTTCGTTGCTTTCTATTGTAAAGATTTCTTTCCTCATAATGCTGCCTCTCTTAAAATGTTCCACACCGGAACACCCGCACACATCGTCATAAGGCATTTTCCGAAGACTCTTTCGCCCTCGAAAGGAGTCGCCCGTCCCATTGAAAGAAAATTGTCCGAGTCAACCGTATACTCCGCTTTCAGGTCGAAGACCGTCAGGTCCGCTGGGGCTCCGACTTTCAGCCCCCCGCCAAGTCCGAAACGCTTCGCCGGCATGGCCTGCATAAGATTTAAGAGCTTTTCAAGCGTGATAACACCGGGCCTTACCAGCTTTGTATAGAGTATCGGGAAGGCGGTTTCGAGTCCGACAATCCCATTCAGGCTGTCCTTCAAACCTCCTGCTTTTTCCGCGGCGGAGTGTGGGGCGTGATCGGTCGCGATCATTTCGATCGTCCCATCTACGATTCCTTCTATGAGAGCCTCTCTGTCCGCCGCGCTCCTGAGAGGCGGGTTCATTTTGAAGCGGCCTTCATCGCGGAGATCGGCATCGCAGAGGACGAGGTAGTGAGGGGCCGTCTCGCAGCTAATCGGCAAACCCTCAGCCTTCGCCCGGTGGATCAGCCCGACGCTCTCTTTCGTCGAAACATGGCAGACGTGATAATCGCAGAGCGTTTTTCGGACAAGTCCGATATCTCTCTCGACCTCCCGCCATTCGCTTTCGGAGGAGATCCCAGGAAGTCCGTGTACGAAGGCGTATTCCCCTTCCTGTACGCAACCGCCCTTAAGGAGTGTGTTAACTTCGCAGTGTGCCGCGATAACCTTGTTATGGGCTTTGGCCCTCTTCATGGCTTCTTCCATCAGGGCTGGGTCCTGAACACCCACGCCGTCGTCCGAAAATGCGAAGACCAGCGGCGCCAGAGCTTCCATGTCGGAGAGTTCCAACTGTTTTTCCCCGGCGGTAATACTGGCGTAAGGAAGAACGCGTATCCTTGCGTCCCTTCTTATTATCTCCAGCTCTTTTTCAAGATGCCCGATGCTGTCCGGAACAGGATTCAGATTTGGCATCGCACAGACCGTCGTAAAGCCTCCGTGTGCTGCCGCCAGAGAGCCGCTGAGAACTGTCTCTTTATAAGAAAAACCCGGCTCTCTGAGATGTACATGAACATCAGTGAGACCGGGAAAAACGGAATAATTATTTAATTCAAAAACTAAGGCATCCGAAACCGAAGGAAGAGACGATCCTATATCGGAAATAATGCCGTCAGCAATCAGGATATCCTTTCTGGCAAAAACCTCGTCAAAAAACACGTTTGCGTTTCGAAGCATGTATTTCATCTGATGTCCGTCCTTTCTCGCATTTCGTGATATGATAGCATGATCCGCAAGCCTTTGTCAACTGTTTTTGTGTAGAAAGCGGATTTTTATCAAAATGCGCAATTCTTTCAAAGGCAGCGCTTTCAGGCTTATTGAAAGCGCTGCCTATAGTCCTGCTGAAATATGGCAGGCGGAAAGATGTCCGGAGCCGCACTCCCTTAATTTGGGGGCCGAAAGGGCGCATTCAGGTATGGCAAAGGGACAGCGCAACAAGAAACAGCAGCCACTTGAAGCGGTTGGGGAATCCGGAACTTCTCCGCGGGGAACGAAGCGTTCCCCTGACCTTGCGATTTTTGGGTCCGGAATGGGAGCCGCGGAGAGCAGAGCTTTTGTGTAAGGGTGCAGCGGGTGCCCGATGATCTCCCCGCTGGCGCCGATCTCCACTATCCTCCCCATGTACATGACGGCGATCCTGTTGGATATATGGCGGACCACCGAGAGATCATGCGCGATGAAGAGATAGGTCAGCCCAAGCTCCGACTGCATGCCCTCCAGCATGTTGACGACCTGCGCCTGGATAGAAACGTCGAGTTCCGAGACAGGCTCGTCGCAGACAAGGAATTCAGGGTTTACCGCAAGCGCTCTCGCTATCCCGATGCGCTGCTGCTGGCCGCCTGAAAATTCGTGCGGCAGACGACTGCCACAGTCTGCGCCGAGTCCAACCTTCCGTATAAGAGAGGCTGTCATCTCGGCCCTTTCGTATTTCGACGCGGCGAGAGCGTGTATGTCCAGCGCTTCGCCTATGATCTCGCCGACTGTCATATGCGGATCAAACGACGCCAGAGGATTCTGAAATATTATCTGCATCCTGCGGCGGTAAGGCCGCATGTCGATGGCCGTTTTTTTACCGTGCGGAACGCGGGTACTGTCGAATAGGGCATTTCCGTCAAAAGTTATGCGTCCGGAATCCGGCTCGGTCAAGCGAAGCAGCGTCTTGGCAAGCGTCGTCTTGCCGCAGCCTGATTCACCTACAAGACCCAAAGTCTCGCCTCTGAAAATCTCAAGGGACACGTCGTCTACGGCGTGTATCGGACCCCCGGCGGTTTTTCCGGAATGAAAGGATTTACACAGGCCTTCGGCCAGAAGAAGCGGGAGGTCATTCATGCGGCGTTTCCTCCTCCCCGCCCGCGATACGATTACGGACACAAAGCCAGCAGGCGCTTCCATGTTTTTCGCTGAGTTCGACAAACGGGGGCCTGCGGAGAAGACAAATACTCATGCAGCTTTCACACCTGGGCGCGAACGGGCAGCCTGCGGGCAATCTCAGCGAATCCGCGGGGGCTCCCTCTATTGTGGCAAGACGGCGCGTCAAGTTGTTCTCCCTGTCGGGGACGGAGCGTAGGAGACCGAGAGTATAGGGGTGCGCCGGAGCATAGAAAATATCGTCCACGGTGCCCTGCTCGACTATCGCCCCGGCATACATAACGGAGACGGTGTCGCATAATTTGGCCACGGCTCCGAGATCATGCGTGATAAAAAGGACTCCCATACCGGTTTCCCTCCGCAGCCGTTCAATAAGCTCGAGTATCTGTGCCTGTACAGTCACGTCAAGCGAATTTGTCGGCTCATCGGCAATCAGGAGCTTCGGCGAGCATATCAGCGCCATCGCGATCATTACGCGTTGCAGCAGGCCTCCGGAGAGCTCGTGCGGGTATTGCTTCATCCGCTTTTCCGCATCGCTTATGCCCGCGAGCTCAAGCATCCCGGCAACCCGCCTGTACGCCTCGGCGGTGGAAAAGCCTCTGTTGTGCGCGCGGTAAACCGCCCTGAGCTGGTTTCCCACAGTAAAGACAGGATTGAGGGATGTTTTGGGATCCTGAAATATCATTGATACCTCGCCTCCGCGGAAAGCGCGCATCCTCTTTTTCCCAAACCTGAGTACATCCTCTCCCTCAAAGAGTATCTCTCCCCCAAGCACCCGGCCCGGAGCGCCTATCAGGCCCATTATCGCATAGGCCCCGACACTTTTCCCCGCTCCTGACTCCCCCACTATTCCCATGACCTCTCCGTGGTCCAGAGCGTAGGATATTCCGTCTACCGCCTTGATTTCGCCCTCGGGCGTGAAAAAGGAGACTCTCAGATCTTTGACTTCGATCAGCTTACTCCCTTCGCCGACATTCAAAGTTTCTCCCCCTTCATTTTTAGCCCCGGATCGAGCGCATCGCGCAGCCCGTCTCCGATGAGGTTAAAGGTCAGAATAATGACGCTCAAAAGCAGCGCGGGAATCACAAGGCGGTAGCCGTAGGTCTCGATGCCGCTCAGAGCGTCCGAGGTCATAGAGCCGAGACTTGTCATCGGGGCGGCCACACCGACACCTAAAAATGACAAAAAGGATTCGAGGAAAATTGCGGACGGTATTTCGAGACAGGCCGTGACGATTATCTGGCCGGCGCAGTTCGGGAGCAGATGCTTTCTTACTATCCGGCCCGGTCCCGCTCCAAGCGCCTTTGCCGCGGTAATGAATTCCTGACTCCTGAGCCTCAGCACCTGTCCGCGTATAATGCGCGCCGTTGTGACCCAGTACATGAGCGCAAAGGCTATAAACATTGCGATGAGATTGGGCCCCAGGAGTCCGACAAGCGATTGCAGCACACCTTCGCCGCTGCTTTGATAATTTATTAGCGCCGGCTTCAGAACCGTTGAAAGAAGCAATATGACGAGCATATCGGGCATCGCGTAGATCAGCTCGACAAATCGCATCATAACCATGTCGACGCCTCCGCCGGAAAAGCCGGAAATCAAGCCGTAGACCGTGCCGATAAACAGGACGAGAAGCGCCGCGAAGATTCCGACGAGCAGTGAGACCCGCGTCCCTATCATCACCCTCACCATTATGTCGCGCCCGTATTTATCGGTTCCGAAAACGTGCGGAAAGACTTTTTCACCGGCAGCTTTTCTTTCAAGCTCACCCAAGGAATAGCCGAAGGGCTTTTTATGAATGTTGTTTTCCCGGGCAATTTTGCTCATGTCCGTGAACGGATTGTCCGACTCAGCCTTGATTTTGGCGGATTCGATAGAACTCAGAGCCGAGCCCTTCTCAGCCGCAGCCTTATTTAGCGCGGCTGAGAGCCTGTCCTCCGTGCTTCCCATGGCCTTGTCCAGAACCGCCTGGTCCTCAAGCGAATAGTGCCAAGGAAAGAGATTCTCGGCGCCGGAGTTGAACTCGTCATAGCCGTATGAGACAAAAATTGGCCCGGCGAAAGCAAAAATAATTATTAAAACCAGCACGCAGAAAGCCGCCGTCGCGGCTTTCTTCTTTTTGAACCTCATCCATACGGCATGCCGATAGGAGCCGTTTTCGGTCCCAGGCACACGCTCTTCCGGTGTCTCTGCCTTGACCGGAGTGAAATCCTCCGGTTTTAGTTCGAGCAGCACCCCGATATCCGGCTGGAATGAGCCGAATTTTATACGCTTAATGTTTCGTCCGTCCATCCTAGCGGTCTCCCTTCGTGAGCTCGATGCGCGGATCGACGGCCTTGTAGAGCACATCTGCAAGGAAGTTCATCAGAATGATAAAAGCCGCGAGAAAAACTGTGGTTCCAAGGATGACCGGATAATCGCGGTTCTGTATGCTCTGAACAAAGTAGCGCCCGAGCCCTGGCACGGAGAAGACGGTTTCAACAACAAAGCCGCCGCAGAACACAAGAGCAATATCCGTTCCCATAAAAGTGATGACCGGAATGACAGCGTTTTTGAGCGCCTGACTAAAAACGACCGTAAAGCTGCTCAGCCCCATTGCTCGCGCGGTTCTTATATAGTCTTTAGAAAGTTCGTCAAGCATCGAGGCACGGGTCTGACGGGCTATGTAGCACATTGAGTACAATCCGAGCGCGAAACAAGGCAAAATATATGATTTAAATCCGAGTGAAAAATCAAAAATTACGGGAAAAACTCCCCCCGTGCCGTCTTTGCCGGTGAAAGCCGTGAGCAGCAGCGAGGCGATAACAAAGCTTGGCATGGAAACGCCCACTGTACAGACGACCCTAATCAGGCTGTCTGCCCACGTCCCGCGCTTTAACGCCGCGAGAGAGCCCAAAAATATGCCGGCAATCAGGGACCAAAGGAGGGCAAAGAATCCGATGCCCGCCGAAACGGGGAATTTCTCGAGTATTATCTCGGCTACGGGTCGGTTCTTCTGCATTTTCAGCGAAACGCCCAGATCGCCCTTCGCGAGGTTTTCAAGATATTTCCCCAGCTGGACAATAGGCGGCTTATTAAGCCCATATTTTTCGTTAAGGGCTTCGACCGTGGCTTTTGACGGGTTCTTGTCGCTTGTCCAGGGCCCGCCGGGTATGCTGTTTATCAGTAAAAAGGTCACGCAGATGACGAAAAGTATCGTCACAAGCGCGGACGCGAACCTTTTAAGCGTATATTTGGCCATCGCTTCACTTCCTGCCGAATTATGCGGATAAATAGATTGATATGGGGAACGATGCGGGTTTATGTATATCGGTGTCAATAGAATTCTATCTCCAAGCCACTTCAGAGTCAAGGACTTTCGGACAGGTACGTATATCGCGCCGCAGTTGCGAATAATCTTTGGTATCCGACGAAGTGCACATTGCCGTATGGCAGAAGAAATTCGCTGATTTGACAGGAGGTAGCTATGGAAAATTTATCTATCGGCAACATGACCCGTCTGTGCGGAAGCGTAGACGGAAAAGCCCGTTTTTCGCATATCAGCCGCAACAGGAAATACTACGTTTTCCCCCTGCGGGTAGCAAGACTGTCCGGGGCCGAGGACGTAATCAATGTGGTTTGTGACGAGGAAAAGCTGACAGCTCTTGAGCCGGACGGGAGCTCTATGCTCCGTGTAACAGGAGAACTCCGCTCCTATAACAATAAGAGCGGAGTCGGAAACAAACTTGTGATTTTTGTGTATGCAAACAGCCTTGAGTTCTGCGAGGACGAACCGGAGAACAGCATCTCGCTGCGCGGAACGATTTGCAGGCAGCCAAGCCTTCGCATGACGCCGCTCGGCCGGGAAATCTGCGATCTGCTGGTCGCTGTTAACCGCCCATACGGACGCTCGGACTATCTTCCCTGCATCTCATGGGGACAGTATGCCCGAGAGGCCTCAACCTGGAGCGTGGGAGACAGCGTGGAACTCGAGGGGCGGGTACAGAGCCGCTGCTACATAAAGAACATCGATGGGGAGCAGTTACGGAAGACCGCTTTTGAGGTCTCAGCCTCGACGATAGAAAAGCTGATTTAGTTTTAGCGTCAGAAATTAAGCGTGGCGAAATAGTCGTCCGGAGTCTCGGCCCTTCTGATAAGCTTCGCTTTCCCGTCCGCGCAAAGCAGGACTTCGGCGCTTCTAAGCTTGCCGTTGTAATTGTAGCCCATGGAGTGACCGTGAGCGCCCGTATCGTGAATCACAACAAAATCACCGTTGTCGATACGTGGCAGCCAGCGGTCAATCGCAAACTTGTCGTTATTCTCGCAAAGTCCGCCGACGACGTCATAGAGATGGTCCTCGGGCGCGTTTTCCTTCCCCATGACTGTTATATGGTGGTAGGCCCCGTACATTGCGGGCCTCATGAGGTTGCATGCGCAGGCGTCCAGCCCGACGTAATCCTTATAGATATGCTTCTGGTGTATCGCGGTCGTGACGAGACAGCCGTAAGGTCCGAGCATGAATCGGCCGAGCTCGGTATAAATGGCTACATCCCCCATTCCGGCAGGGACAAGTATCTGGTTATATACCTTCTCAACGCGTTCACCGACGGCCATAATATCCGCAGACTGCTGGTCCTCACGGTAAGGTATGCCAACACCTCCGGAGAGGTTGATAAAGCCGATGTGTATATCTAGCTCGTTTTTGAGTTCTACCGCCAGACGGAAGAGAACGGCAGCAAGCGTGGGATAATAGTCGTTGGTAACGGTGTTCGAAGCTAGAAAAGCATGGATGCCGAATTCCTTGACGCCTTTTTCCTTGAGGAGACGGTAAGCCTGGAACATCTGCGGTTTTGTCATGCCATATTTCGCGTCGCCGGGGTTGTCCATTATCTTGTTGGATATCTCGAAATAACCGCCGGGATTATATCGGCAGCATACCTTTTCGGGTATATACCCCAGGGTTTTCTCTAAAAAATCGATGTGGGTGATATCGTCCAGATTAATTATTGCGTTCAGCTTTTCCGCAAGAATAAAATCAGCAGCGGGGGTCTCGTTGGAGGAAAACATAATCTTTTCGCCTGAAACACCGCAGCGTTCGCACAGCATGAGCTCCGTAAGGGACGAGCAGTCCATACCGCAGCCCTCTTCAAGGAGAATTTTCATTATTTCTGGGTTCGGGGTGGCCTTTACCGCGAAATATTCCCGGTATCCCTTGTTCCATGAAAAGGCCTTGTTAAGCTTTCGCGCGTTTTCACGTATGCCCTTTTCATCATAAAGATGGTAGGGCGTGGGAAATTCTTTTGAAAACTCTTTGAGCTGCTTCAGCGTTACAAACGGCTTCTTCATGACATTACTCCTTTGTTTTGTTGATTAATGTGCTAACGATTTAGCTTATGTAATTAAATATAGCAGAATATCAGGTGATTTGCAAGCTGTGAAATGTTCCTAACCTTGTATGTTTCAGAGTGCCGTTTTGTGGCTTTCGCCTGATTATGCCACATTCTTTCCAATTCTGTCAATCGCCGCCTCGAGAAGATCAATGCGCGCGAGTCTAAAGAGCTTTTCCACAAGCCAGTCCCCGAGAGTGCAGACGGCATAGATGGCGACCGCTGTCAACATAACCGTAAGGATCGTGATCGGCACGGGAAAGCCGCGGTAAAATGTAAAGGCATCCGTCAGAAGGTTTCTCCAGATCAGCGGATTGGTATGGATGATATAGACACCGAAGGACGTCCGCGAAAGCATGGAAACAAATTTGTGCGGAGCTGAGGGGCTGAAAGGGAGCCGGCGGAAAAACAGCAGGAGAAACACCGCCGCCAAGAGGATAAAGGGTGAAACGTAGCTGATCATATTACTGTTGTTCAGGAACTTCATCAAAGCCCACGCTATTATAACGCAAAGAAAGTATCCCGCCAGAAACCAGAAGCTTTTGATGTTTTTTCCGGGATCCGTCCTTCGGAGGTATGCGCCAAGAATATAGAGGCACAGCAGCCACAGAAAACTATATCCGCCGTTCAGATTGAACAGATCCAGGTTTGCGAAATTTTGCATAATCGTAAAAAGGAAAACCGTGCTGAGTGCGAGCAGGGTCATCTCCCGGTCTGTCAGGGTTGCAAGCATTTTGTTGATGTAAGGGACAAAGAAAAAGAGCGCGAAATATGCTGTAAAATACCAGTAAATATTGTGGAGCACCGGCGTAAAAACACAGATCCAGTCGTGCCTTTGCGTCGAACCCGGCATAAACACCGCGAACAAAACCGTAACAACGAGGGATTCGAACACGACTCTCAGCCAGAGCGAAACGATGCGCGAACGCCTGTAGCGTCCCCTGCACAGAACATAGCCGCTTACCAGCCCGAAGCAGTTTACCGCGCACATATTGGCCGTCTCCAGAAGCCAGTCCGCCGTGCCTGCCGGAGGATAGTTTCCCTGGCCCGCGAGTATTCCGCCGACGCCGAGAACGTGAAGCATCACGATCATCAGCATGGAGAAGCTCTTTAAAAAGTCGATTCCGTAATTGCGTCCTTTCATCCAAACGCCATCCTTATGTTTATTTCTGACTTAGCGGGCGGCTATACGCCCACGGGAAAAATATTGGTCTCCTGTATTTCTTTTTCCGGGATAACAGCATTGTATTACAGGCGGGAGCCGCCCGTAAAGAGCGGCTCCCGAAGTTTTTCGCAAATTATATTTTTCAGCCGGCCGTTTTCGTGCAGTAAGAGAAGAAGTAGTATCCGAGCGGAGAATAGTACAGCCCTTTAACATTTTTATCGAGCATATACATGTTCGTGTAGAAATAGAGTGGGGCAATAGCGCTATCCTTCATTAGTATGCCTTCAGCGCTGTGTAGAGATTTCATGCGTGCGGAAGCGTCGGGCGTCGTTTTTGCCGAGTCAATCGCGGTGTCGTACTCGGAGCTGCTGTACTGTGATATATTGTTGCCGTTCCCTGTGCGCCACAGGTCCAGGAAACTTATCGGATCATTGAAATCGGCTGTAAAGACCATGCTGGCAATAGTATAGTTGCCGCTCTGAAGATTGCTTCCGAAGGTCGCCCAGTCCTGATTGCTGAGAGAAACGTTAACGCCGAGGGCTGTTTTCCACATCTGCTGAAGCGCCTCAGCAAGCGATTTGTTTCTGTCGTCGGTGCCGTAGAGATATTCGACTGCCGGGAAGTCCTTGCCATCGGGATAACCGGCCTGAGCGAGAAGCTCCTGAGCTTTTTTGCAGTTTGAGGTGTAATCGCCGGCCGCGACGGAATAATATCCGCCGCCGACTGTCCGGAAGTCCTTGGCGCCTGTTCCGCCGACGTCGCTGACGCCAGATGGAACATAGGCGTCAGCAGGGACTTCCCCTGTTTTTGTAACATTGTTGACAATATAGTTTCTGTCTATCGCAAGCGAAAAGGCCTCGCGCACCCGCTCGTCGTTAAACGGCGTTTTTTGATTCTGGAAACATACGAAAGAGGTTCCGAGATACTCGGCGAGCTTCAGATCTCCGCTCGCCAGCAGGGTCGTGACCTCGTCGGAAGGCACTTCCTCGATGAATTGGAGTGTTCCGCTCCTGAATGCGGAGTACATTGCGTTCGCGTCATCCATCAGCTGAAAGGTGATAGACGCAGGGCCAAGCTTTGAGACATCGTAGTAATATTCGTTTTTTACAGCCTTTATGTGCGAGTTATGGATCCACTCCGAAAGCTTATACGGGCCGTTTGAGACATACGTGGATGGGTCGAAGGTCCACTTGTCTCCCGCCGAGGTGATTATGTCCTTCCTGAGCGGAAAGGTCGCGGGAAACGCGCAAATCTCCCTGAAGTATGGGCAGTCGTAGGTAAGCGTTACGACAAAAGTGTCGTCGTCGGGAGCGGATACACCCAGCGTGGAGGGGTCCGCATATTTTATTACCTCCGTCTCGCTGCCGTTTTCACCCTTGGCCTTTTCACCGGTGGGAGTTCCGTTGGCAATGGCGTCGTAGCCCTTCACCATGTCGATCTGATAGCTGTAGGATGCCCCTGTTGCATGATCGGCAAGGCGCTGCCATGAATAGACAAAATCGCCCGACGTTACAGGCTTGCCGTCACTCCATTTCGCGTCGGAGCGGAGCTTGAAAGTATAGGTGACGGTCCCGTCGCTGTTGATGGTTTTATCCATTGACTTTGCCTGTCCGAAAGTGAGCGTCGCATTGCCTTTGCCGTCGTCGGTCCACTTCATGAGCCCCTCAAAAAAATGCTGCAGCATAGTCCCGCTGTCAAGTGCGGAATTCAGTGTCGGGTCGATAGTCCCGGGTTCGGTAGCCAGGCATACGGCCAGATCAAAGGGCGAAGACGAGGCGGCAGACCCGGATTTTGAGCCGCAGCCTGACAATGTTCCGAAAATTATAACCGCAGACAAAATAAATACCAGGCATTTTTTTGCGTTTCTCATGTTTGGGCCTCCGGTGCTTTTCACAGCGAAATTAGAACTGAGTTTCAAATTGAATAATATTCGACAATATTCAACAAAAGGAATTTTACCACACTCCAATTGCCGTGTAAAGGGTCAATTGCGGCACGAGATCTGTTGTTTCAAACGCCGGACTGCCGCCAGAGAAGTCTGTTGTTCTCAAATAAGGCGTCCAATCTACCGTTGTCCTTCATCCAGGACAGATATGACCTTACGGTGCTTCCGACAAGCACGTATTGTTCAAAATTCATTGTCAGTGAGTATTCGTCAAACACAAACTTTAAAATATCGTCAAATTCGGCGGGTGAGGCGCAGAATTGATACAGTTTTTCCGAAACCTCAAACACTGTGTTTCTGTTCAGGCGCGTAAGCTCCCTTATATCTTCCGACGCTTCGGCGTGGGCCGGCACAAAGATCTTAGCCTGCATCGCCTCCACCCTGCCAAGCGTTTCCAAATAGGCGGCTACATCGTATATGAAGGTGATACGGTATTTTTCAAGCGTTTCCCTGCTGCTTAGGCAGTCCGCAAGAAAAACCGTGCCGTCGGGCGTCCTGAAACCGACCATATCGAAAAAGTGTCCCGGAAGAGGGATGACCTCAAGTTCAGAGGGAAATCCCTCGCCGTCCAGGTCGTCGGCATTACTTTCGGCCGCCATAAGAAATTTATGTCTCAGCTCGGAGCAGGGGTAGGCGCCGTAGAGAAATGACGGCTCCAGAATGGGGAATCTGGTAAAGGCGGTCTCGATCCCGTTGGCAAATATAGGACAGTTCGTCTGCTGCTGCAGGTAACGGTTCCCTCCGATATGGTCCGCATTGGAATGCGTATTGATTATCGCCTTAAGCTTCCAATTGTTCTCGTCCAGGATTTTGCGGATTTTTCTTCCTGCGTCCTTGTCGTTGCCGCTGTCTATAAGATACGCGCTGTCTTCGTTTTTGAGATAGACCCCAATTTTTGCCGGACTGTTGATATAATAACTGCTCGCTCCGGCTCTGACCAACTCAAACATATTTTACCCGCTTCCGTTTTTTCGATTTTTATTCATTATAACAGATAAATCGGAAAAATTGAACAGTGATTTTTGCCGGAATAAAAGAAAAAGGCGCGGAAACCCGCGCCTTTCAGACTATTTCCTCCCGGCCTCGGGGACGATCCGGGTCTCCGACGAAAGTTTACCGGCTTTGATGAGAAGGACCACTGCTACAGCTATAAATGGAATGGCGCCAATTACTCCGGTGATGGACGGGCCGAGCAGAGACACATAACTGCCTTTGATAAAATACAGAGGCAGGCCGGCCGCGGCGTTCACCGTCGAGTGTATCATCGCGGCCGGGATGGCGCTCCTGAGCTTAATAGAAATATAGCCCTCGATTATCCCGAGCCAGAGACAGAACAGCACCATTGCGAGTATGCCGAGCCACGGATAGCCGAAATAGTCCTTTCCGTAATTGTGTCCCATCACGATTACCGGCAGATGCCATAGTCCCCAGATTATACCGGTGATGACAAGCGCCTTTCTGTCGGAGAAAAAACCGCGCAGCTTGGGAAGCAAATAGGCTCTCCAGCCGAATTCCTCGCCCATTGTCGGGATGATATTTACAACAGGCCCAATGAGAACAATAATTCCGATCTGTTCAAGGACGGTTTTTCTAAAATAATCGTCTGTCAGCCCGGTTTTTCCGCTTACTACGGCGAGATGCTTTACATAGGAAAGACTTGAATCGAACGAGCCGGGGAAAAAGAGAAAGTAGACTGCCGCGCTGAGGAAAATCAAGAGCGTCGGCCCGAAATATACCAGCAGATACTGCCTGACATGTCCCTTGAAGCTCGGGCGCAGAAATAAATCTCTGAAACCCTCCTTTGTGATCAGCCGTGTCAGAATATTTCCAAGCGTGGGCGCAAACATTGCCGAAGCGACGATAATTATCGAGCTTCCCTGCCCGTAGGTCAGCCCAAGTATGGGCACCAGCATGAATATCGCCCACGCGATTAAAAACGTAATCAGCAGAAAGACGGTCAGCCGCTTTTTCGTCATCGTATTTTCGTCCATAGAATTCAGCTCCTTTTATAATCAGTCGCCGAGGCAAAAGGCCGTCAGCTTTTCGGTGATGCGGACGAAACGCGCGTCGCCGGCCAGCGGCGCGAATACGGGAGACTGGATGACGGTGTTTGCCATACTGCGTTTGACGGTTGTCTCGTCCCTCGGAAGATCGGTTCCGAGATCAAGCTTTTCAAGCCAGCCGTCTATCCGGTCGAAATACGCGTCGCTGTGGAGCTTGAGCGGATAGATATCGCCGGTCACCGTGTCGGTATATTTCTGAAGCATAGCGAGAGCGCTTTCCCTGCTTCCCTGTGCGAGATAGCCCTGCGCGGCTGCCAGATAGAGCGGGACGAGAACGCCCGGGTGCAGATGCCTCATGTCGAACGTGTCGGCAACGGTTAATGCGCGGCGGAGTGCCTGCTCGAATTTCTCCGGCTTATCGGAAATCAGCACGAGATAGGCGGGAAAGAAGTTAAACAGCACGACGAGGTCCTGATAAATCCCTACCTGAAGAACAGCTTTGGCGTCCTCCTGGCGGCCCAGCATTCCGTAAGCCGCGCTGAGAAGCGACTCCGGCGGCAAAGCCGGCACGATCGCACCGTCAAGAAGCGCAAGCACCGAAGCGGGGTCGCCTTTGGCAAGAGCACAGTAGGCCTCCATGTAAAGAGCCTGTTTTGTCAGATTCGCGTCATCGCTCTCTGCCCTAACGCGGGAAAACAACGTCTTTGCCTCGTCGATAAGCGCCGGAATCTTTACACTGTCCTTTTCGAGCTCAAGATGGTTTATCAGCAAAAGGCCCATCTGTTCCAGCAGCGGAAAACAGGAATAATATTTTTTAACTGTCCTGCGGCACTCGCAGAGAACGCTGTCAAAGGGCTTGGAGGCAAATTCCGCCGAAAACCGCCTGTAAACCTTGTGAATATCCTCTTTTGTCATCTGTGGCTGATAGTCGATCAGCTCGTCTATGCTGATATTGAAGTATGCCGCGAGGGGCGGGAGCAGCGTCAGATCCGGATAGCTCTGACCGGTCTCCCATTTTGAAACGGAGGCCTTCGAGACTCCGATATAACTGGCGAGTTCATCCTGCGTAACGCCCTTTTCCCGGCGCTTGTTTACGAGAACCTTCGCGATATTGATTTCCTTCATATTTATCACCTCTGACCCTATTCTAAGCCGGAAACACCGTTTTAACAATGGATTTGAGGTTGATTTAAGTGGAAATTATCAACCGCTGGGATACTTTGCTTGACTGCAGCAACACCGAAGACAGAAAAGCGGCATACGGTTTTTTCCGTATGCCGCTTCATAATCAGGCTGAAAGGACATTGTAAAGCATTTTAGCCGTTTCGGCTCGATTTATAAGGCTCTTAGGTCTCAACATACCTCCGCTTCCCTGCACATATCCCGCCCCGACAAGCGCAGCGACCGAGTCCGAGGCGTAGTCTGAGATATCGCCGTTATCGGAATATCCGGACAGCGTATCTGAGGAGCCCGGATCAGGCGGATTTCCGTTTATGTACAGAGTGCGGAGAATCAGCACCATGGCGTCCTGCCTTGAAATTGGGTCTCCGGGATAGAAATATCCTCCGTTTCCCTTCGCAATGCCCAGAGCCTTGCAGGCAGAGATCGCGTCGAAGTAATAGCTGCCGGAAGGAACATCGGAGAAGTTGTCGGAACCGGAAGCCGTCAGCTTGAAAGCCCGGTAGAGCATCAGCATGAAGTCTCCGCGCGTCATGTTGTCGCCGGGATTGAACAGTCCGTCCCCGGAGCCCTGTAAAACGCTGTTCTTATACAGATATTGTATGGCGTTTGCCGCCCACGGATAGCTGTCCTCCACATCCGTAAACGGATAGGCATTCGCGTCCCTGACGGTAATGGTCAGCTTGCCCGAATATTGCAGCATTGCGGAGGTATATGCGGTGTACGCGATCGTGACAGTGCCGGAGAAGCTGCTGTTCGGCACAAACGAAACGTTAGACAAAAGCGGCGAGAAAGAGAGGTAGTATCTTGAGGCGGATGTCACCGCAGAGCTGTAGTTCGACGCGGATACATAGCCGTAATACAGCTGTCCGGCAGAGGCCTCAGGCGGTGTAAAGCTCACGCAGTATAGGCCCGAGCCCGTTGACTGCTGGAAAGCGGTACTGAAATCCGTCGCTTTGATGCCGACAGGGGTTTCGTTGTCGGTCGAGCAGCTTACGTTGCCTCCAAGAGAATCAGAGACGGAGATGACGACCGTCCCGTAAAACAGATTGCCGGAAGTATCCCAGCCGGTAAAGCCGAATGACAGCGTGCCGGAAAAGCCGCTTGCCGGGACAAAAGTTACCTGAGAGATATACGGAAAGCCGGAGTAATAATAATTGCTCGAAGACGATACAGCGTTGTAGTAGCCGTACGACTGGGAATAGCCGTAATAAAGCGTTCCCTCTGAAGGGGAAGGCAGAGAAAAGCTGACGTAGGAAACAGTGCTGTTCAGCAAATTGTAGCAGGCGGAATAGAAGTCGGACGAGTTGAAAGTGATGGCCTGATTCAGCGAAGTTCTATAGTAAATCATTCCGTTTATTGCTCCGACAGTCATGAGTATCTTTCCGGGGTAGGAAGTTCCGTCTGAGGAATAGGCAGTGAATGAAATTGTAAAGGTGCCGGTGTAGGAGGCCGCGGGAACAAACGTAATGTTTGAAATAAAGGGCGAGGCATCGACATAGTACCTATTTCCTGACGAAACTGCCGTACCGCTGCCATATGTGGAACTATAGCCATAGTATAGTGAACCGTATGATATTGAAGGGAGTGTGAAGACGACATTTGAGAGCGCTTTGCCGCCGGAGCTGACATAAAAACTTCTGACAAAATTGGCAGAGCTCAGATTCACGGGCATATTGACCGCCGTGGAAAGGGATATCGTTCCGCCGTCGCCCTCGCCAACTTCAAATTTCAGCTTGCCGGCGTATGCCTTACCCGAACTCGAATAAACCGTATATTTAACAGAAACCTCGCCGGTAAAACCCGATGCAGGCACATAGGTAATTCCGGAAATGTCCGGAGGCGCGCCGTAATAATACTTGGTTGAAGACGAAACCTTAGTGCCTGTCTTTGTGCCCGACGAATAGCCGGTGTACAGAGAACCGCTGTTTTTATCGGGAGAAGCGAACAGTACATAGGACATAACGGCGCCTGTCACCTTTATGAATTCACTTGAGAAATCGCTCCCGGAGAGGTTTATCATGCCGTTTTCTTTTACATTGTAGGTGACAATCCCCGCCGGGCTGTCCACAATAAACACGATCAACCTCCCGCTGTATCCGTTTCCGGAGGAGTTATAAGCCGTATAGTTTATTAGGACCGTACCCGTGTAGTCGGCCGCGCCCGCGAAGGTGATATAGGACAGATACGGGGCTGTATAAACATAGTAATTGCTGTATGCCGATACTGTGGAATCAAAATTGGACGATGACACATAGTTATAATACAAAGTGCCATATGCCGGGGCGGGCAAAGAAAACCTTAAATATGAAAGTGTGCTGCCGGTGGAATCTTTGAACGTCTTGGAAAAATCCGAGGCGTCCAGCTGGATTTTGCCGTTTTTATCAATCGTGCAGCTGACAATCCCGCCGGAAAAATTCTGGACATTTATAATTAGCGTGCCAATAACACAACTCCCGTCCAGCCCATAGGCGCTGTACGCGATTGATACCGTACCCGAGTAACCCGTGGCCGGCACAAAAGTAATGGCGGATATATTGGGATTTGAGCTGGCATAATAGAGGGTCTTTGCCGCTACGGCGGTACCGGTCTTGTCGGCGAGGCTGTAATTATACCAGAGCTTTCCGGATGTCGAGATTGGGAGAGTGAACGCGATAGAGGAGAGCGAAGTGCCGGCCGAACTGATTAGCACGCTGCTAAAATCCGAGGCGCTCAGATTTACGGGGACGTTCATCGTCGTCTGATAGTTCACTGTACCGCCGGTTTTGAAATAGACGGTATAGGAGGCCGCGCTTGCCCAAGACGCGCCTGCCGCAGAGGCATCCGCGGTTGCCGACCATGTAAACGAGACATAAGCGCCTGTTCCGCCGCTCTTGGTGGCAAGTTGCAGATATGCGATATAGCTGTACGGGATTACCGTTCCGGCTTTTAGCGCGGTGTTTGCCGCTACGGCTAAATATCCCAGAGAAGTGCTGGCAGGCAAAGCGGTCGAAAGTGAAAGATAGCCGTCCGCCGCCGAAGGGATGGTGACAATTTTCAGATATTTGAGCGCAGCCGTTGCGGGCTGATAAGCGAAGCTTGAGACGCCGGTGCTAAAGGTGCTTCCCCTGATGACAGACGTAGAAGCCGTGTATGAGGTGAGCGTCAGCGACGCGGTGGAAACCGTTATCGTGCCACTTCCGACCGAGTCCGCGTAGCCCGCGGCATTTTCTACGTTCCACGAGAACGACGCGGTTCCGGCCACGGCAGCACTGAAAGACAGACTGATGTCAGGAAGCGCCGATAAAGTTATTGTACCCGACGGTACCGCGCTTCCGTTTACGTACCATGTGCCGGCCGCTGTGTCTGACAGGGTAATTTCAATCTCCTGAACATCGGAGCCGTTCATGCTGCAGTGGGATGAAAAATCCGCTTTTGTAAAATTTTGTGTTGAGCCGATATACACAGTCATGGCAATGGCACTGCTGACCGCCGGCTTCGAGTAGACCGTGATTGTCATAACCGCCGTCCCGACCTTGCTGTTTGCGCTGTCATAAGCGGTTACGCTGTAGGATACCACGCCGCTGGCAACCGGAAGAAAGGCCAGGCTGTCCAGCGAGGCGACGGGTATCTCCGAGCCGAAACTCAGTCCCGAGGGAAAAGCCAGACTTCCCGTATCGCTGTTGCTTCCATCGACGGCAACGTAACCCAGCGCCTTGCCCTCATTTGGAGAATAAGCGTCGCTGATGGTCGTTTTAAGACTAACGGACGCGGCGCTTAAATTCACGCTAAGGTTTAGTACGCCGGAAAATACTGGGGCTATCTGATCCGCCTTTACGACTCTGATATAGTAATCGGTCTCGCTCTTTACGTCGGTATCGGACTCTGAAGTGAGATTAAAGGTGACGCTGAGTTTTATGTAGGAGCTGTCCAAAATATTGGAGAGCGCAATGGTATCGGCGGCGGGGGTGATGACGATTGATTTATACACGGTCAGGTCGGTGTCATAGACCAGATCGTTATGCAGATCAAAAATACAGGAGCCAGAATAAGAATACGGAACGTAAAGCGTCAGGTAGCGCGAAGAACCGGGCTGTATTGTCGAAGTGCTGATGCCTTTTGCCGAGTTGCCAAGTGAAATTGATTTGATCACGGACGCGTCGTTCGCTGCCAGCGCTGCGGGTAGCAGGCTTATCAGCAATATAATTGTAAGCGAAAAGGCAGCAATGCGTTTTTTAATCTTCAAACTGATTCCCCCGATACAATGGCAATAATACACCTTAGTTAATTTATTCCGCATTTATTACGCTTTTCAAGTAGATAAATAGTTTTGCGCTCAAGTGTTCAGGCTGTCTATCGTTTTCCGGGCAAATTCTCTTGCCTTTCTGATATCTATTTCGTCCGGGTGCTTTCTGTTAATAAAAGCCCAGGCTCTCCCCCGGCACAAATAATCGCTTTCGAGTACGTTAAGTCCTTTTTCTCTGAGCAGGGCCTTCATTTTTTCAGGAGCTGTTTTTTGGCCTCCGTAGGTTCCGAAAACCGCCGCGTTTCTGACCTTGGCCGCGTCCAGTGACGCGATAAATTTTTTTGTAGACGCGTGCATGTCTCCGGCGTATATTCCGTCACCGAGAAACATCAGGTCAACCGTCCCTTCTAAAAGGACTTCCGAAACCTCCGAGCAGACAACTCCGGCCTCCTCTGCAATCGCCTCCGCGACTTTCTGGGTATTGCCGGTCATTGAATGGTAGCAGACCTTGATATTCAAAATTTCCACACCTTCCGTTTTATTTTCAGACGTTAATATTTTACCATAAGTTCCTAAAAGAATAAACAAATTATTTCCATATTCCCTACTGCGCAGGAAAAAAGACTGCGGAATAAGCCGGTAGACGGGAAAAAAGTATCAGAGCCTGAAACGGCCCCGATACTTTTTGGATTATAAACGGGACAAATCCCGCGAAAAATTTCTTACGTTAGATCAGCTGGTAAAACAGTCCGTGACGGCTGCAGTGCCAGACGAGCATTCCGTGCCCGAAGCAGGGTATGCGCGTCTGCATATCCCATTCCGGATAGAGCTTTCGAAGCATAAGAGCGTCGCCCGTAAGAAGCGCGACAAAGTTTATGTTGTGCTCCCTGCTCATTTCATGGTCCGAGGAAATGAAGAACTCATCCTCAATTATTTCAACGGACAGTTTTTCCGATTCTTCCGCCTTTTGAGGAATAAGCGGATGCAAAGTTTTTCCGCAGCAGGATACGGCGGCGTCCGCGGTGGCGGTAAGCAGATTGCCGCATCCCGGACAGACGTAGAATTTCAGTTTTTTCATATTGCCTCCAACCAAATCATTGACGTTCAATTCTCCTGAGAGCAGTTCCTCCAGATTGACTCCGAGGATTTTTGATAATTCAGGAAGCAAAGACACATCCGGGCAGCCAAACCCGCGTTCCCATTTCGAAATTGCCTTGTCGCTTATGTTCATGCGTTCGGCCAACTGCAGCTGGGTTAGCTTCTGTTCCTTTCGCAGTTTATAAATAAGCTTTCCGATCTTTGTAGAATCCATGCGCTTTCACCTCCAAATATTAAGTTTATCAAACCCCAGAGAAAAAACCAATAGACGCTCCGTAGAGTTTCTTATGAAGCATAAAGAAAGACATACCTTTCTCTCGGAGAAAAGTATCTCTTAGCTGGTGCACCTGGGCAATCCAAATCTGAACCTTTTATATCGTCAAACGTGATGTCTTTTATGCCGTCCTTGTAATTAAACGTCAGCACCATTTTGTCATTGTAGAGATAAATCGCGTTGACGAAGGTATCAATTAACATTTTATGGTGGGACTGCTGATGAACATCCAGCTTGCGAAATCGATGCAGCCAGAAGGTCACAAACTCCGCGCTGAGCTTTGGTTTGGCCAGCTTTTCGCTGGCGATTCTGACCTCCAAATCCTCTTTGACCGTTTCTAATTCTTCCAGTCGGCTTTTAGTAGATTTCGTGAGGATGCCTTGCTGGATGGCGTTGAGCATATTCTGAATGCCAGTGTTGGCTTCTTGCAGTTGTTGCTCAAATAGCGGTAAATTTGTGTTTTCTCTGTCCTGCAAGTCCATGACCATGGAGACTATAGCCTCGATGGCCTTATCATCCATGACGATCTTCATGGTTTTATTGACCACAAAATCTTCCAACCATTCCTTTTTGACCGGTTTCTTCTTGCAGGCGGCGCGTTTCTTCTTTACGGACACGCATTTATAATAGCGGTGAACTCTGTTGGTGTGGCTTGTCCCGCTTTCGCCGCACATATATGCGCCGCAGTATCCGCAAAAGAGCTTTGTCGTCAGCAGATAATCTTCCTCGGCCTTATGTCTGGCCGGGGCTTTTTTCTTCTTCTCCATTTTTTTCTGTACTCGGTCAAACAAATACGGGGGGACGATGACCGGTATACCGTCCGGCACAACTGTATCCCTATAACGGAACTCGCCGATGTAGCGGCGGTTTCTCAGCAGATGTTCTACACTGTTATAACCCATGCGTTCGCCGCGTGTATTCGTAACACCCTGCTCGTTAATTTAATCGCGGATTTGTGTCATTGTGCTGCTTTCATCATAGCGTTTATAGACTTCGACAATGAACGGCGCTGTGCGCGGATCGATTTGAAAATGCTGTTCGTCATCTATAACATAGCCAAGCGGCAGAGTCCTGCCGTTGTATTTACATTTCAAGGCGTTGTCCGTCATGCCGCGAATGACTTTTTCAGAGAGATCGGCAGAATAATATTCCGCATAGCCTTCCAGTACGGATTCAAGGATAATCCCTTCCGCACCGTCTGAAATTACTTCAGTTGCGGAAACGACTTTAACGCCGTTCTTTTTCAACAGCGATTTATAACGGGCGCTGTCGTAACGGTTCCGGGCGAACCTGTCCAGCTTCCAGAGCACGGTCAATATAATGTCGGAAAACGGTAATGCCGTTCTTATCTGCAAAAGCCGTACATTCTCGGAGTTGTCCTTCAATACTTTCCTCTCGCTGACTATCTGAGGAATAACGGGCATATATGACGGCTGTCATTTCTTCCCCTCCTCCAGCATTTTGATAAGTCGAGTATTAACCGCTATGAAAACGGGCAGTCGGTACCGTCCATCCAGACTTTTCTCTGGTATGCGGATTATTTTGACGTTTCGATGGATTACATCTTCGGGAGGGCAGACAAGACGCAGGGCAAGCTATACAATTATGAGCCTCAGATAATACGCGATAAGACCGAGAACAACGAGAAATTACGCCAGTTTGTCGAGATGTGCTTTGACCCGAAATCTACCATGAATGATAAGCTGTTGCTCAGTATAGCAATCAGAGGCATATAAGTCAACGCTAAATTGACATAATATATTTGATAAGCAGGACATAAACGTCTGGAGGTATGTGTAAATATTTTAAACTTAAAAAACCTGTATTTTCTGTTCTCCAACACTCCAGGCGGCGCACAAGGAAGCGCAACCATCTTTAGTCTGATTGAGACTGCCTAGGAGAATGACCTTGATTCATTCCACTATCTGGTGTGGGTGCTAAGCCAAGCTCCAGCTTTGTCCACCGCCGATGCCGATTGGAATGAAAGACTTACTCCAGCCTATGCTCCAGGAAGCTGCCGGAGCTTACAACCAAAGAACAGCACTACTTAAAATCTATGGGCCTGCCAAAAAAGGCAGGCCCATTTTATATTCTCATTTGACGGCTACGCTTAAGTAAACAGTGGCTTTTCTGTCTACTTAGAGGTAGTCACTTCACTTAGCCGAAGGTCTTGACTGAGGGGTCGTTTTACGCTTGCTTTACCCACTTCGATTCATCTTGGTTATAATTGTACGTCCCGGTGCCACTGATGTCCGAGATGCCTGTCACGGTGCCAGCATCGCCGATTTTGATTACCGCGCCTTGCGTGCCATTTAGCGTACCGTTGATGATAAGTGAGCTATCATTGTTAAAGGTAGCATAATTTGTGAAGCTGCTCCCGCTTGCGACTGTGAACGTTCCGGTGTTGGCGATAGTGCCGTGGTTTTCTGACACCATGCCTTGCGAGCCCATTAAATCGATTGTTAAGGAGTTGATATTGCTGATCGAGCATCCTTCGTCTACATACAGGTATTTGACCGAGAGAATACCTGTGTTGTCCAATCCATTGGTAACTTGGATCTGCACACCTTTGCCCGTGAACGTGCCCGCGTTGTGTATGCACCCGCTGACACCCTGACTCTTGACGTACATATAGTTGCCTGCGGAGACTGTACCGTTGTTGGTCAAAGTGCCGTAAATATACATTTCATCGGTTTCAAGCACGCCGCCCGTTTCTACCGTGAGCGAGCCGGTTAAATATAATCTCTTCTGTATGACGAGCGTCTTGCCTGAGGATACGGTGATATTCCCGCTGATTTCTGTCATGGAGGCGCTGTTCGGGATGAGTACCCTGGTCACATCTCCGGCAAGAGCAGTCGTAAGCTCAGTTTCAGTGGTGGCCACAACCGCGGTGATGACCATCTTCTCACTGTCCGTATCCGCTGTGTAGACGCCCGCTCCTGAGGTGAACTGATTCTCATAATCATTCTTAACGACGGCGCCCGTCTCAACGATCATGGTCGCGGCGGCACTGGAACCTCCCGACTTGACAGCCTGGTGTCCCGCCATATCAAGCTCAGCGCCGTTTGCAACGGTGAAAATCTCTCCGCCGCCGACCGGCATGTAACCATCGCCCCTGTTGACCACAACCGCGCTGCCGCTCATGAGGGTGGTCCCACCTTTATACAGCTTGACAACGCCTGAGGACTGGATGAAAGTGGGAGAATTCGCAGAAGCGGGTCCCATGAAGAGGCTGTTGTTCAAGCGGTATCTTGCCCCGGCGTTCAGCAATACGTTGCTGGCATTGATGTTATCCCAGATGCCGCTGCCGGTGACCTGGCCTTCTGGGGTAGTCGTCTCGTTATCGAATATACCGCCCGATTTGACATCTACAACTCCAGGGCCACCTAACTGACCGTTGGGGCCAAAGCTGAGTGTCGCACCGTCCGATACAATGAGCGTTTTGCTAATGCTTACGGAAAGAAAGCCATTCATTATTACCGTTTTCCCAGTGGGAATCGCACAGTCGGAATTAATTACGATACAATTAGATCCGACGAACGACGAGGAAACGTCAATCTTTTCGTACAGCGAGTTTGAGAGGGCCGAGGTAAAATCGACGGACGATGTTGGTATGTACGCTGCCGTCTCAGGGAATACAACCGTTACGACGCCGCTGTCCTTCGCGTTCGTGCATGTTGCGCCGGCTACTGTAAAGGCATTCGCTGTGACGCCGTTTAGCGTGAATCCCTCTTTGGGCGTCAGTGTGACCGTCGCGGTATACGCCACACCGTATGCAAATGTCTTCGTCTCACCGACGTCTACGAGCGCTGGAGACCACGAGACTTCAGCGGTATAAGACGACGTATTTGTAATGGCCGATGAATCCGCCGTGCCTCCGGCGGGGGGCGTAAGGCCGGTTAACGCACCCGTGGAGATCGTTAGCGGTCCATCCGGTACCGTGACCGTTGCATCCGGGCTTGCGTCGTAGCCTGCCTTGGACGCATATCTTACATTGTATGTGCCTGCGGCAAGATCCGTAATGGAGGTACCGGTTACGGTTGTATAGGTAGAAGCTGCTGACAGCTTATACTCCATTGCCGTTGTCGTGCCTGTGATTGAACCGTCTGAACCGCCGTAGGCTGTTGGCGCAACGCCGGTAAGACCGGTCGGTGCCGCCTGGCTTAGCTTAGAGGATGAGCCGCCGCTGGAGGAGCCGCCGGAGGGCGCGGCGGGTTTAAGTGGGTTGCCTTTGCCGTCTACGGGCGGCGTCATGACCCCGGAACTGACGTTCACGGTACCCGGCGCGTTTCCATCAAAGACTACGCCGTTGGTGTCGGCGACAAGCACTGTGACCTCGCCGTCGTTCGTGACGGAGGTCTGTGCCGAGGCCATGAGAGTCCCAACCTTCGAGCCCTTGCCGATTTCGATTGAGGCACCCGAGGCCGTGACGCCCAGCTTTGCAATGTCGACGTTCTCCATAGTAACGTTTACATCTGCGTTGATAGTAATGTTCCCATAGCTGCCGGACAGGATAATGTCGTCCTTGCCGTCGTAGATATAGACGGAGTTCACCACGGCCCCGCCGGACGTAACGACGCGGATTGAGCCGTAGCTGGTTTTCTCGACGATCAGATTTCCTATTTGACTACCGGCTTCTATATGTATAGAGTTGGGGCCGCCGCCGCGGACGATCGTATTGCCCGTGACCGTGACGTTATCTAGCGTCACGTCGCCGTTGCCGACGCCCTGTGCGATGATGAGGTCACCCGTGATGGTCAAGTCCTTGAGCATTGCACCGGGAGTATTTACAATTACCGTGCCGGTGACGTCTCCCGTATATTCTTTTGGTTTATTCATAATCTCCGGAATAGCATTGTCCAAAATGGTTATGATTTCCGCCCGGGTTATAAACGCACCCGCATTGACCCTCCCATCGGACCCATGAATGTAGCCTTTTGCCGCCATGGCGTTGACATAACCCAGCGCCCAGGAGGAAATATTCGCACTGTCGGTGAAGGAGGCATCACTTGCATTTTTTTCGGTCAGTCCCAGCGCGCGGCCGAGCATGACAACAGCTTCTTCCCGCGTAATATTGTCCGACGGGCGTATCGTCATGCCGTCGCCAAGGATCACGCCCGCCGCGTTTGCCTTCAACATGGCGTCTGTATAGAAGTTGCTGTCCAGATCTGAGAAGACGTTTGGGGCCTTCGTCTTATACTGCATGACACGATCAATAACAACCGCCATTTCTCCTCGTGTAATATAATCATTGGGCCGAAAGTTTCCGTCCGACCCCTGAATAATTCCAAGGTCGCTCCATTTTTCGATTGCCGCCTGCGCCCAATGTCCCGACACATCGGTGTAGGAAGCTGCCAGAGCGGTTGCCGGAAGCATCACAATTACCATACATACCGCCAAGATCCACGCTAGGCTTTTACGCTTTTTTTTCATCTGTACTGTGTCCTTTCCAAGTGTTATGCTTTCACTATTTTCTAATTTTAATTGACCCGTTTGTGTGACATAATTCATCATTATTTATTATAATTCATGGGATTTTTTCCGCAATGTGCGAAGGTGCAGTCTGGCAAAAAAAGAAAGTACAGTCAAGACTGTACTTTCGTGCAGTATTCGGCTTTTTCAGTCCTTTTTACCTTCCGTAAGGCCCATTCTGGCCGCGTAGGCGATAACTTGCGCCCTGTTTTTAAGATGAAGCAGATCGATCATTCTCGCCATGTGATACTTAACCGTCCGTTCGGAAATACCCAGCTTTTCCGCCGCCGCCTTGTAGGTGGAACCTTTGGCGATCAGTTCCAGAATCTCCAGCTGACGCCCTGTCAGGCCGACTTCCGCTTCTCTGCATGATTCTTCCGCCGCTTTACTGTTTTCAGTATTGTTTCTGAATTCTCTCAGAAGCCGCGCAGCGAGTCCGGGCGAGAGGGGAACTTCGTCGTTTTCAAGACCGGAAAGCATTGCGAGCAGTTCTTCGGCGTTGATGTTTTTTAAAAGATATCCCGACGCCCCGTACTTAAGCGCTTCAAACAGGTCGTCATCCTCGTCGGAGGTCGTCAGCATCACGATTTTGATATCAGGCATCTCCGCCTTTATGTATTTCAGCGCGCTAATCCCGTCGCATTCCGGCATTTTGATATCCATCAGGATGATATCCGGCTGCAATACCCTTGCCTGTTCAAACGCTTCCATTCCGTTGGTGGCAATGCCCGCAACAGAGATTCCATGGGTTTCAAGAAGATATTTCAGTCCTTCTATAAACAGCGGATGGTCATCAACCAGCATCAGTTTCATTTTTTTCAGCCACATGTTCTGCCGGAACAGATAACGTAATCCGGCTTCCTTTTCCTTTCTTCGATTCTATATTAAGCTTCGCGCCGATCTCCGCCGCGCGTTCGCGCATGATGGTGAGGCCAAACCGTGCCTTTTCGGTACTTCGGCTGAGCGCCAGGTCAAACCCTTTCCCGTCGTCTTCAACAGCTACATACAGCTGTTCCGGCGTAAGGGAAAGCGATATACTCACATTTTTGGCCTCCGCGTGCTTTGCAATATTGTTCAAAGCCTCTTTGATAATGCTGAGGATATGAATCCTTACATGGGGCTCTATCTCGCCACCGGTAAAACCGTACGGAATATCAAGATTGATATGAAGTCCCGTTTGCACATAAAAATCGGAAGTATCCTTTTTCAATGCCTTGATAAAGTCGATCTCCATATATTCCGGATCACGGATTCCGCGTATATATGCTCTTAACTCGGCATGGGCCGACTGCGTTACATCGACCAGTTTATCAAGCCTGTCCGATACGGTTTCAATCCCCGCGTTTTTAAGTTCCTGCCTGATGCCTTGAGCCTGAAGGTTGATGAATCCCAGTATCTGGCCGAGGTTGTCATGAAGATCCCGGGCTGTCCGTTCCCTCTCTTCGTTTACGGCAAGCTGCCACTGCTGTTGCAGCATCTCCTGCTGCCTTCGCTTTTTTTCGGTTATCTCATAGACGACGGCGGTCTTTCCGATAAACGAGCCTTTTTTGTCGGTTATCGGGGACAGAAACGCCTCGTATACTTTCGCGCCGACTGCAAATTCCGTATGCGCAGAAGTCCTGCCGGTGCAGACCTGGATGAGCGCGGGAATATCGGCGCAGGCTTCGCTCACAAACTTTGCCGATACTGCAGAAGCGGTGCGGCCGATGATTTTTTCAAAGGCGGGATTGATGTCCAGCACCGTATCCTGTGTATCCAGCACAATAACGCCCGCATCCATGTTTCTTACAACCGTAGCCCACGCTACAGGGATGACATAAAACAGTCCGAAACGGAAGATACCCCAGGTGACGATTATGCCCGCCGGTCCGAAGCACACCGGCGTGATGTCGAACCCCGGATTCAAGCCGGAAACATATAAGATATTTGGAAATATAATGAGGCTTAAACCGAGCAGCAATGACAGCGTCTGTTTCTTGTAAATACTGTTTTTGAAAAAAGTGGCCTTGATTAAAAGCACACACGCAATGAGATTAAGGGCGTGAGAATACAGAGCGTGGATATAGAAAACCGGGCCGTAATCTTTGGCGATTACAGGAAACAGGCCGTTGTAATTAAGATGAATGTTGGTTCTGATCAGGCCTTGCAGGCCGTCCGTCCATACAAGTACGATGATAACGGTCGGCAAAACGGCAAGCCATAAAACCTTTTTGTTTTTAACCCACCGGTCAAACCCGGTAAATTCCATGCTGAGCCCAATTAAGGCAACAGGCAGGTAACAATAGGAGAAATACTGCATATTTGCCCAAAAGAGCTTGGTGGGCAAATCAGCGCCCGACATTTCAAGGGTATTCGACGACGACCATAGGGTCAGGATAATCATGCACAGGATAAAGTTGACCGCGCCTTTCGCGTTCCGGCATTTCGCAAAGACATACAGGCCAAGGGACAGTGTAATGACCGAGGAAGCGATCAGCAGCCAAATATACGGAATATACTGGTACCGCATATACGCGTTCCCCCCTTGTCTTTATTAAATATACCGGCCCTCAGGAAGCAGTTCAATCATGTAATCCCCGTTGCACACCGCATAATTTTCATGTATAATTACTATCATATAGGCGTTGCGACCATAGTCAGTATACATCCAAATTAATAAAAGGACAAGAAGGGGAACACCTGATGGAAGATAAAAAAATCAACGGCAAAAAATTGCAGGGAGCAGAAACAAAAAAGAAAATTTTAAAAACCGCCGCTGAACTGTTCAGCGAATACGGTTTTGAAAAGGTCAGCGTGGACGCCATCATAGCAAAGGCCGGAATATCCAAGGGCGGTTTCTATGTACATTTCGATTCTAAGGATGCCCTGACCGCCGCGCTTATTGATGAGTATGTAAGCAGGCTGGATTTAAGCTACACGGCATATGTCATGTCCTTTCCAGAAGACGCGGAAGCATCCGAAGTGCTTCGGTCATTGGTCGGGAGAATCGCCGACATCATCACGGAGGAAATTGGATATAACCTGATCCGGATTGCCTATCGGATTCAGATTGATCGGAAAATCCCCAACGGCACGCTGCTCAGCTCCAACCGTGATCTCAACACCGTTTTCTGCGACCTGTTCAAAAGAGGCGTCCGGCAGGGAGAGTTCAGGGATGAACTTGATGCCAAAACGGTCGCGGAGCAATTTGTCGCTGTCTCAAGGGGTTTTACCTATGAGTGGTGCATTCGGTTTCCGGATTTTCATTTGAAGGATGAATTGCTGCGGCTTTTCAATCTGCTTCTTTCGGGTATCAAAAAGTAGAACGCTTATCCCAACTTTTACCTCTACTTTCACTTTTCGCCGTGACAACCGCTTGTATTAAGACTTCCGGACACGATTGTGGACGCGATTGGCAAGCAACGGGTGTTAAGCAAAATTAAAGCAACATAGTACAAGGCGGGAAGTCACAATTTCGATGACTCTCCGCCTTGTACTGTGCTGCTATCACTTTTCAAATGGCTTGTACATCGTCACGGCCTTCAGATATTTCTCCGGGTTGTCGTTCAGAATTAGATCCACATACGCAGCCGGATCATTGTAGACGAGATAATCAAGTTCTGAACGCTCGAAGCGATTGTCTGCAACCTCGTTCTCGACAGCGGTGCAGTCGATGGAAATCCGTGTGCCGTCTATGAGCCGAAGCTCAACGCAGCCGGTATCTATATTGAATTCACAGGAAAGCGCGTTTTTCATTTTATCGAATCCTCCCTATGTGTTTTCGCCTTTCTCGGCCCTCTCGGTTTTGATTCTGGCCTTTTAACGACTCCGTTTCGAAAACGCGTATCTTCAAATCTGTCAAAGAAAACAAATAATCCGAACCCATCTCCTATTGGAAAAAGGTTCGGATTATATTTGTTTGGTGCGGGCGAAGGGACTCGAACCCACACGTCAAAGACACAAGAACCTAAATCTTGCATGTCTACCAATTCCATCACGCCCGCATCGGTACCGTGCAATGTTAGCATATTCCTGTAATAATGTCAATTGTTTTGCTTTTCCATTACTTTGCCTTATCTTTTGATTTGAATATAAGAGCGACAGCAAGCCCGAAAAAGACCGCCGACGCAATGCCGGCTGCCGACGCCGTGAAGCCCCCGGTAAAAATGCCGATAAAGCCCTTCTCGGCAATGGCCTCACGTACGCCCCTCGCGAGAACGTTGCCAAAGCCGGTGAGCGGTACTGTCGCCCCGGCTCCGGCCCACTTAACAAGGGGCTCATAAACGCCGATAGCTCCGAGGATAACGCCAGAGACAACATAGACAGTCAGTATCCTCGCGGGCGTAAGCTTGGTTTTGTCAAGAATAATTTGGCCTGCGGCACAGAACAGGCCGCCGACCGCAAAAGCCTTAAGGTAAGTTGCGAGCAATGTCGTCACATCCTTTCTTTCCGCGCTCAGACAGGCTTATCCGCTTCGATCGATACCGCGTGGCAGATTCCGAGTATGCTCTCCCCCTGCAGCGAGGTCGTCGGTGACATTAACGCCCCCGTAGCGGCGAATAACAGCTTCTTTATCTCCCCGCTTTTCAGTTTGGGAAGCAGGGAACCCGCTAAAACGGACGCACTGCAGCCACAGCCCGATCCGCCTGCGTGTACGTCCTGCTTTTTTAGGTCGTAAAGCAGCATACCGCAGTCCGCGCTTACTTTCGAGATATCCGCACCCGCTTTCTGCGCAAGCTCAAGCAGTATCTCATGCCCTATCACACCGAGATCGCCGGTCACTATCATGTCGTAGTAATCCGGTTTTCTGCCCGTATCGGCCAGATGCGTCATAATGGTCTCCAACGCAGCGGGAGCCATTGCGCTGCCCATGTTGGCGGCGTCAGATATGCCGCAGTCCACGATTTTTCCCGTGGTGACATGCGTCACGAAAGGGCCGGTTCCGGCGCTTTTCAAAATTAAGACTCCCGCCGCAGTCGCCGTCCACTGCGCGGTGGGGGTACGCTGCCCTCCATAGGACAGAGGCTGGCGGAACTGTCGTTCGGCGGAGCAAAAATGAGAGCTTGTCATCGCGCAGACATTTTCGGCAAAGCCTCCGTCAATAACCATGGCTGCCAGCGAAAGCGCTTCCGCCATGGTTGAACAGGCTCCGAACAGTCCGAAAAGCGGAGCGTTGCTGTCCTTAACGGCAAAGGCAGACCCGACGCACTGGTTTAAAAGATCGCCGGTGAAAATATAGTCCAAAGCGTCGGCGCTTATGCCCGACTTCCCTATGCAAATATCAAAACACTTTTTTAGCATCGCGCTTTCGGCGCTCTCCCAGCTCTGGGCGCCGAAATATGAATCCTCGCTAAGATAATCAAACGAAGCCTTCAGCGGCCCCTCGCCCTCCATCTTACCGCCTGCCGATGCAAATGCCGCGATGACAGGCGGATTTTGCAGCTTGACAGTCTGTTTTCCCATACGTTTTGTATTCATTAAATTTGCCTCCGGAATCAGGATCATCGTTATCTTTCCCGAAAAGGCGCTTAATATAAAAAGTGCCCTCGCGTGGCACAAAACATCGTCCGCATTTTAATTATTGTGTTGAGCTTAGCGCCGGTTTGAGTTAAAATAGTATCAATTGGACGGGCAGAGGCTGAGGACTAAATTTTGCTGCGAAAAAATAGTTATGGAGAAATTACTATGAGAAAAAGCGGAGTACTGATGCATATAAGTTCGCTTCCATCCCCCTGGGGAATAGGGACACTGGGAGCCGAGGCAAGGCGCTTCGCCGACTTCCTGTGTGAGAGCGGCCAGAGCTATTGGCAGGTGCTGCCCCTCTCCCCTACCGGTTACGGGGATTCCCCCTATCAGTCATTCTCCGCTTTCGCTGGGAATCCCTATTTCATTGATCTGGATACTTTGAACGAATGGGGGCTTCTGACAAGGGCCGAATACTGCGATCTGGACTGGGGCGGGGACCCCGGACGTACCGATTACGGAAAGATATTTAACAGCCGCTTTGAAGTGCTTCGAAAAGCCGCGTCGCGTCTGATTGATTCCGGAAGCGGGGATTACAACTGCTTTTGTCAGGCTAATTCGTGCTGGCTCGACGACTATTCCCTTTTTATGGCGATAAAGGACTCCAAGGGCGGCGCTCCCTGGACCGATTGGGAACGCGGTCTCAGGTTCCGTGAGGAACCGGCGCTCTCAGAGGCGAGAGCGGCCCTGCACAGGGAAACGGAGCTCTACAGCGTAATACAGTATCTATTCTTCAGCCAATGGGAAATACTTAAAAAGTATGCAAACACAAGGGGTATTTCGATCATCGGCGATGTCCCCATATATGCCGCCCCAGACTCTGCGGACGTATGGTCGCAGCCAAGGCTGTTTTTGCTTGACGGGGAGCTCAAGCCGGTCTCCGTCGCCGGTTGCCCGCCTGACGGCTTTACGGAGGATGGGCAGCTCTGGGGAAACCCTGTCTACGATTGGAACGAAAATAAAAGAAGCGGTTACTTTTGGTGGATAAACAGGATTAAACACCAATTCGAAATTTACGACGTGCTGCGCTTGGACCACTTCAGGGGCTTTGACGCGTATTATTCTGTCCCCTTCGGCTCGGAAAACGCAAAAAACGGCGTTTGGAAAAATGGGCCGGGCATCGAGCTTTTTAGAGCGATCAACAACGCCATCGGCGAAAAGCGGATAATTGCGGAGGATTTGGGATTTCTCACAGACTCCGTCCGAAGCCTTCTAAGTGAGAGCGGCTATCCGGGCATGAAGGTGCTCCAGTTTGCCTTCGGCAGCCGGGAGGACAGCGACTATCTCCCGCATAATTTTGACCGGCACTGCGTAGCCTACGCCGGAACGCACGACAACGATACAATTCTCGGATGGTTTGCTTCCGCTCCGCCGGACGAGGTCGGGAAAGCGACCGAATATCTCAGGATACATGAAGGCGAGAGCAAATCAAAAGCCATGCTCAGCACGCTCTGGGGCAGTGTTGCTGAACTGGCGATCGCGCAGATGCAGGATCTTCTGGAACTTGGCAGCGAAAGCCGCATGAATACACCGAGCACACCAGAGGGCAACTGGCAGTGGCGAATGAGACCGGAAACAGATTTGTCTGGCATCTCCTCCTGGTTAAAGGAGATTACCCTCCTTTACGGCAGAGCGCGATAAAAAAATAGGGACCGGCTTCGGCCCCTATTTTTTTACCTGCTTCATGCTGAGAGATATCCGCTTTTTTTCTGCGTCGACCGCAAGCACGACCGTATCGACAATATCTCCAACTTTCACGACCTCGGACGGGTGCCTGATATAACGGTCGCACAGCTCTGATATATGGACAAGACCGTCCTGATGCACGCCGATATCAACGAAAACCCCGAAATCTATGACATTTCTGACTGTACCACGCATCGTCATTCCGGGTTTCAGGTCTTTCATATCCATCACGTCCGTACGCAGCATTGTGGGCGGAAGCTCTTCCCTCGGGTCTCGGCCAGGCTTGAGAAGTTCGCTGACGATGTCCTTTATCGTGGGGACTCCGACGCCGCAGTATAAGGCCGCCTTCTCTTCGGTCATACTGTTTACTCTCTCGCGAAGCTCGGAGACCTTTTCCTTCGATACGTCAGAAAGCTCATAGCCGCAGAGCTCAAGCAGTTTTTTTGCCGCCGCGTAGGACTCCGGATGAACGCCGGTATTATCCAAAATGTTCTTGCTTTCGGGTACACGCAGAAAGCCCGCGCACTGTTCAAAGGCCCTCGGACCGATTTTAGGGACTTTCTGGATTGTGCCGCGGGATGCAAAGGCTCCGTTCTCTTCACGGTAAGCCACGATATTCTTTGCCGTCGTGCTGTTCAGGCCCGATACTCTGGCAAGCAGCGAAGCGGATGCCGTGTTCAGATCGACGCCAACCGCATTGACGCAGTCCTCGATCACTCCGGAAAGTGTCTCGTCAAGCCGCGCTTCCGGCATATCATGCTGATATTGTCCCACTCCAATAGATTTCGGGTCTATCTTCACCAGCTCGGCGAGCGGGTCCTGCAGCCTTCTTGCAATCGACACCGCCGAGCGGAGTGAGACGTCGTATTCCGGAAATTCGGCGGCCCCGAGCTTGGAAGCGGAATAGACAGAGGCTCCCGCCTCGTTCACCATCATATAGGCTACGCCGGGCAACTCCTTAATAAGGTCAGAAACGAAGATCTCGGACTCCTTCGAAGCGGTGCCGTTTCCGATAGCAATTGCCTCAACGCCGTGCCTTTTGATCATCCTGCTCAGCGCCGCCTTCGCCTCCTGTATTTTGTTGTGCGGCGGCGTTGGATAAACCACCCCCGTTTCGAGGACCTTACCGGTGCCGTCGACGACGGCTATTTTGCAGCCTGTGCGGTAAGCGGGGTCGAACCCCATTGTCACTTTGTTCTTGACGGGCGGCTGCATGAGCAGCGGTTTCAGATTGAGACCGAACATCTTGATCGCCTGCTGTGAGGCTGTTTCGGTAAGCTCATTTCTGGTTTCGCGTTCGACCGAAGGAAAAATCAGCCTTGTATAGGAGCCTTCCGCGGCGGCGGCGACAAAATCGCTCGAAAGGCTGCCATAGCGCACGGTACTTTTTTTAACCGCCTCAATAGCGACTACAGGATCGAGCTCAACGCCGACTTTCAGAAATTCTTCCTTTTCCCCACGGTTAATGGCAAGTATCCTGTGGCTCTGAAGCCTGGCGACCGACTCCCTGAAATTGTAATAGAGCCGGTAAACGGAGTCCTCATCCTTTGCAGCCCGGGAAATAAGAAAGCCACCCGATTTTATCAGCTCCTTGAGTTTTTTCCGTATCTCGGCGTTATCCGAAATGTTCTCCGCTATGATGTCTGACGCACCGGCAAGAGCTTCCTCCGCGGTTTCAACACCTTTTTCCAAATCGACATATGGCAGAGCAAGTGCCTCAAGGCTTCCCGACCTGATCTTCTGTTCGAAGAGCAGAACCGCGAGAGGTTCAAGGCCTTTTTCCCTTGCAATTGTGGCCCTGGTGCGGCGTTTTTGTTTATAGGGACGGTAAATATCTTCAAGCTCCGCGAGCGTAACAGCCCTTTCAATGGCTGTAACGAGCTCGTCCGTAAGCTTACCCTGACTCTCAATGGAAGTTCTGATCTCTTCCCTGCGCTTGTCAAGGTTTCTGAGATACTGCAGCCGTTCATAAACCTCGCGGAGCATCTGGTCGTCCATGGAACCGTGCAGCTCCTTGCGGTAACGCGCAATGAAGGGGATGGTGTTTCCCTCGTCGATAAGCGCCATCACGTTTTTTATGTGCTCCGGCTTCTGCGAAAATTCCTTTGACAGAAGCTCAACAAATTTATCCATAGCAGTATTCTCCCGATGTGTTTTTGTGCCGAAATCCTCAGCGATTATATTACCGTCTGGCGAAAAAATCAAGCGCGCCGGGAAAAGATGCCCCCGTCGCAGTCTGGCGGCTGCGCCGGGGGCGTTGCATCCGTAATTCAATTGAAAAACTAACGCTTATTTGATTTCCTCCATATATGCTGGTTCTCCGCAGCTTTTATGAGTTCATCGCGGTAATCCGGGTGCGCGATGGAGATGAGAAGCTCCGCGCGTTCCCAGGTCGAGCGTCCGACGAGATTTACGGCTCCGTATTCCGTCACTATGTAATAGCTCTGACTCCGAGGAGAGGTCACGATATCTCCGCTGAAGAGAGGCACAATACGCGACTTGCGGACGCCGTCCTTTGAGGTAAAGGTTGAGGCCATACAAAGAAAAGCTTTTCCCCCTTTGGACATTGCAGCGCCAGTAAGATAGTCCAGCTGTCCGCCTGTACCGCTGATCTGGCGGGTTCCGAAGCTCTCCGCGCAGACCTGTCCGTAAAGATCGGCTGAGATGCAGCCGTTGATGGATATCATGTCGTCGATGCTCCCAATTATCTCCGGAGAGTTCACATATTCGAGCGGACAGGCGTGAAGGCTGGGGTTCTCATTGATCCAGTCATAGAGTTCCTGACAGCCGAAGGCAATCCCAAAAACTCCCTTGTCGCGCTGGAGGCTGCTCTTGCGGTTGGTGAGAACTCCCGCCTTGTAGAGATCAAGGTAGGCGTCGCAGCAGAGCTCGGTGTGCATGCCGAGATCGCGAATGCCGCTGTCCGCAATCTTTTTACCCACGGCATTCGGCATGCCGCCTATGCCAAGCTGCAGCGCAGAGCCGTCCTTGATGAACTTGACTATGTGTCCCGCGATCCTAAGGTCCTCGGGTGTTACGGGCGCCTGCTTCAGCTGTGGCAGAGGATCATGCTCCCCTTCCACAATCATATCGACCTCGGAAATGTGGATGACTTCGTCAAATCCGTGGACTCTCGGGAGATTCTCGTTGATTTCAAGAATTATAAAATCAGCCTTGTCCAGTATCCCTCTCGCCACCCCGGTGGACGTTGAGAGATTAAAGTAGCCGTGCGCGTCCATCGGAGTGACGGAGAGCATGGCGACGTTCACATCGAGAAAATGCCTGTAATAAGGCACAACATTACGGAAAATCATGGGGATGTAGTAGCAGAGTCCGCGGTCCGCGAGCCTGCGCTCATAGGACGAGCAGTGCCAGCTGTGATAGATAAAATGCTCCTGCTCCTGATCGCACTCAACGCACTGTATCGGGCCAAAGAGCAGATTACCGCGGATTTTAACATCGGTCAGCTCATCGCGGCGCTTGGCAAGCGCGGCGTCGAGCAGAACAGGCATACCGAGAGATGTGAAATAATCAATCCAGTCACCGCTTTTGACGACTTTTACCGCTTCTTCCGGCGTACGAAGTTTTGACCTGTATTCAGACAAAAAATCCATAGCTACCACCCGTCGAAATTTGATTGATTTATTGCATAGACCCAAGTATATATTAATACAACTTGCACAAAATTTCAAGAATGATATCTGTTTATTGATTAAAACCGTAAAAGCGAGACGGCTTATGAAGGCACAAAGCAACCGGGCAACTCCCTGCGTGAGATAGATATTGCGGATTCCGTCCTGAGCACTTACCATAAATATTTCTGAAAAGCAGCGCGGCTCTGACCTCTTATCCCGTAATTATCTATTGACAAGATAGGCCAAATAAATTATTATCATATAATGTATATATGTATTATATATAATTTCAGAGGTGCTTATGAAAAACATTCTTTGCTTCGGCGATTCCAATACTTACGGATATAAAGCGGACGGTACGGGGCGCTTTGACTTCAGCGTCCGATATCCGGGTAGGCTTCAATTGCTCCTTGGCGAAGAATACCATGTCATTGAGGAGGGCCTTCCGGGACGGACCACGGTTTTTGAAAATAGAAACAGTCCGTATAAAAGTGGTCTTGGCCATATTGTCCCCTGTCTTCAGTCGACAGATAGTCTTGCTTACGTGCTTGTGATGCTTGGGACTAACGACTGCAAAACAGCTTACCACGCATCCGCGGAGGAAATCGTCCACGGGCTTTCCAAGATTATCGGGGAGATAAGGCGGTATGCTCCGGCAGCGGAGATAATTATTATATCTCCGATTCATTTGGGAAATAATACTGGAAAGCCGGGATTCGATCCCGAGTTTGACGCGCGCGCGTTAGAACTGTCCAAAAGCCTGGCCGTGCAATACAGGAAGCTTGCTGAAATAACGGGCTGCGCGTTTCTGGATGCGGCGGAAACGGCTCGCGCAAGCCCGATAGACGAAGAGCATCTTGACGAAGAGGGCCATAAAAGCCTTGCCGAAGCCGTGGCGGCAATAATAAAAGCTGAGAGGAAACCCTGAACAGCCCGCTTCTGGGGCCGCAGTTTCCAAATAAAAACCGGCGGATGTGCATTCAGCCGCATCCGCCGGTTCAAAGTTTGCAAATATCCTATTCGGTATCACTGAGCGGCTCGACCACAACCTTAGTATTGCTTCCGTCCTTACTCAGTTCTATCTTTTCGACGCCATCGCTCGAGACAAAGTTTTTCTCTCCGTTGAGACCCACGGACTGGGACTTTCCGTTCCTGATGATATACGCGGTCTTGCTCAGCAAAATTATCACACGCCCGTCGGAACCAATGATTGAGTGCCCTCCGGAATACGGAATATCCCCTTCCCAGATTTGGGACAGAGAGACGTTCTTGCTGCCGTCAGAGCTCTCGGCGCCGGAGAGCACTTTGACAAGTCGGTCGTTTTCAACCTGCCCGATATAGAGTGTGCCGTCTCTCGTTCCAAGTATTATATCGCTAGCGTCGGTTGAAACGGTACTGCGCTTCGAGCCACTGAAAGACACGATCTGCTTTGATTTTCCGGATTCGCTCTGGACATAAAGAGTTCCATATCTGTCAGAGGACGCAATATTATCGATTGTTCCCGAAACCTGAAGGAATTTGCTGTTGTTCATGATATCAATTTCAAGCAGCCTTACCGTTGAACCACTCTTTACCGTAATATTGATCAGATTGGTATATGTAGACGAGGCTATCTGAAGTATCTGCCCTCCGGCCGGAAAACTGCTCAGATCAATATAATGCCGTTCATCGGGTGACGAGCTGCCGGCTGAAAGATCCAGCGTGTCAAGCTCGGTGATCTGCGCTCCGCTTGCGGAACTTTCCGAAGAGGTGCCCGAAGAAGAGCTTTTGGAACTGCCGGAAGAAGGACTCGGACTTGAATTCGGAGAAACGCTCGGAGAGCTGCTTTTTCCTGTTGCCTTCGGGGAGGCGCCGGCATCGCTGTCGGTCTCATGCGGGTCCTCATGCTTTTCTGCTATTGTCATAGCCGTAAAAGTGCCTGTGTAGGCTGTAGCCTTTGCCTTCACGGAAGAGGAAACCTTGGGCGAAGAGGATTTATCAGGCGATGCACTGCTTTTTGCCAAGCCGGATTTTGAGGACGAGGATTTGCCGGGAGAGGCAGAAGTCTTCGTTTTTGATGAATTGCCGGAAGTGCTGTTGCTCTTTGCGTAAAAGAATATCAGGCTGTCGCGATCGGCCAGCCACTGATAGTTCAGAACGCCCATCCCGCTGGGGTCACCGGATTTTGGCTCTTTGGTGTATATGACTTTATTCTCTTTAATATCGAACACCTTAAATTTGTCGCCGCTTATATAGGAGAGATATTTTCTGTCAAAGGAAACCTGTACATTCTTCAGGTCTGTATCAGGAAGTTCCGTGTTCAACGTGGTCGGAACCGGGGATGATGAGGTAAGCGAGTCCGGATTCATAACTGCGCTGATTGAATGATTGAGAAAAGCGTATAGCCCAAGCTGCAGCAGCAGCGATATAAGCGTCCAGACGGCTATCGTACGGACAAAACGGGTCTTTTTCTTAGGTTTTTCGCGTGTTACTGTTTCCATTTTAACTCCTGTATAAAGACAAGACTATTTGGACATTACCACGAATGCCGTCGGAATGTAGCGCTCACCGAAAACGTCACAGAGTTTATTCATTACCTGCCCCTTGTAGACAAGTTCGGAGGATGAGCCTCCGTCCAGATTCACGGCGGTAACCGCATTATATTTGAGGAAAACATTCATAAGATCGCGTAAAGTCGCGCCAATACTCCATGTGGGCTGTCTTCCGTCGATGACGACAAAAATCACGGTGCCGTCCGCGGCCTGACCGATGCCGGTGCGCGGGGCTATTCCCCAACCGCCGTCACCCTGCAATACTGCCTTGCCGTCGATAATAAGATCGGGGAAAAAGGAAACCGCTTCAGTGACGCCCTCTTTCAGAGCTTCGTCTGCCGTCATTTCCTTTACAATCAGTTTGCCTTCCGAATTAAAGCCCACAATATTTACTTTTGCGGAGCCGATATTGTTATGTACAATCTTTCCGTCATGTATCGTTACGCCATCCGGAAAAGCCCCGTTTCCCTTCCCGTTCGGATCATAGAAACCGCCGGCGTTGATGCCCCCGACAGCGTTAGCTTCTCTCGCAAGCTCGGAAACCCGTTCGCCGGTGACTCCAAGCTGGCTCGTTACAGAGAGTTTAAGCCGCTTCGGATCGGAAACAAGCATGACTTTCCCCTTGAAGTTCTTCCCCTGAATATCCTCTATCGTGATACCGGCGTCTGATTCCGTTGTAACATTGGAAGTGCTGACTTCGACACCGGTGCCCACTCCCTGGTCGTTGTTGGAGTTTATTATGTTTTGTATTTCATCGTCGCTGAGAAAAGCTTCGACTAGCTGCGGGTGCCGCGAGGTAAAGATGGTGCCCACCGCAAATTCCTTTAGGGATTGAAAAGGCCCCTTGAAAACGATTAACGGAGCCAGAATTATTGTGAGTAACAGGCTGTAACCCAAAAAAGCCAGAACCCTTTTAAAAGAGATTCTGTGCTCGGCTTTACGGACCGGTCTTTGTTTTCCCGGCTTTTGTTTTAAATGTTTTGGAGCGTTCCTAGACATCTTCTATCTCATATCCCATTTCTGCAGACATATTTATATATTTTTTTATTATATAACTTTTGCTTCGACTGATTATAAATAAACTGTAAATTAATAGTTTTACAAAATCTGACTAAAAGTCTTTTCAAACGACTTTTACAGAATAACGCATTGTACCGGTTCCCGTCAAGCCGCAATACGTTATTTTTTAATTTTTGCGATATTCAAATCACGCAAATGTCATTGGCAATTAAACATGTTCATTCTCAAAAATAATCGAAAAATGTTACAGAATACAAAAAATTAGCGTCATATCTTCCTCTATAGTGAACGTCCCGATACAGGCTCTCTCCGCTTTGAGCGCTTCTCTGGACGTAAAAGTAGCAAGCCCACACTCTCTGGGCGGATCCCCTATTACCACATTAGGCCCGACTGTTGCATACGGTCCGATTTTCACATTTTTACCGATATACACAGGACTGGTAATCACAGCGGTAACGTCAATTTGGAATAAGTCGGTCTTTACCAGCAGCCATCACTAGGCGCTGTATCTAGCTTACAGCGATCTCGCACACTTTTATGGTTAGTTTGCGGCGCTAAAAATCCGAGCCTTTTTCTGATTGAAAGACAGGCTCGGACAGCATATATTATTTGCAGTAACTTTCTTAATATATAATATTATATTTTCTGTTTCACATCCGGACAGGGTTTAATGTACTCAAGCAGATCGTTCAAGGTACCCGCGTCGCCCTCTTTCTCATAAGATTCCCGAGGCCCGAATATCCACGCGTCGCTTTTCCGTAAAACATTGAACGGGTTTTCAAGATCAAGAAGCGCCAGCCCCAAGCGGCAGATGGCTCCTGCCGCGGTCAGCCTAACGCCAGAATACAGAATCAGCCAGCCGTCCGGTGTTTCAAGCGGTTGCGCGCTCAAACCGACTTTGCTTGTATCCCACCGGGCACCCGCCCGTGCAGGAATGAGTATCCTATGATTACTCCAGTTCTTTAAGTCAACCGAATCGGATGCCCAAATATGCGCACCGGCTTGGCCGCCGACAACTATTGGCCTGTGGATCAAAACCCACTTGCCATTAATTCTTCTCGGAAATAAAGCGGCGTCCTTATCTTCCTGGGGCAGGATGGGACTTATTCTCTCAAATGCCTGAAAGTCCTTTGTCAGCACAAGAGATACCATAGGCCTGGTATAGGTAATTGCCCACCCGTCAAGTTCATCAAGCCGAGTGATCCTTGGATTCCACTTCCCCACGCCTCTTCAGGATAATTTTCCGGATCCGATTCAAACGTGGGATTCGTATCTACCATCCAATTTACAACGCCTTTTTCGCTGACGGCTTTTGTAAAATGGGAAAATCCTCTTCTATCTTCCGCGCGGGCCGGCAACAGCGCCTTCTTTTGAAAATATGTCGCTGCGGGATTGAAAACCGTATTAACCGGATACGGCCAGTCTTCAGCCGCCAAAATCGGATTGTTCTGATGGCGGACGAACAGATCCTCATATGTATTATCTTAATTTTTCAGTCTCAATGGAAAGTACGACGTATTCATGTTCCTGCCTAGACTTTCGCAGCATGCTTTTCAATCGGTAAAACCCCTGCGAGCTCGCCGATCACGTTGACCAGCTCCGTTCCGGTAGGAACGACAATTTTTGCATTGTTTTTCAGTGATGTCTCGGTTGCTTCCAGTTTCCTTAAAAGCTGCGCGTTCCCCACGAAATACGCCTCCGCTGCTTCGTTCACAAGCTTTATGGCCTGCGCTTCTCCCTCGGCTTCCAGAATTCTCGCTTGCCTTATGCCTTCTGCTTTCTTGATCTCAGCTCTTTTCAGGCCGTCCGCATTCGTCTCTGCGGCTGTTGCGAAATCGATTGCCGCAATCTTTTCGTTTTCGGCCTTGACCACCTTGTTCATTGTCTCCTGAACGTCCTTCGGGGGGTCGATTTCCTTGAGTTCCGCCCGGACGATCTCTATGCCCCATTTGCCGGTTTCCGTTTCAAGAGTATGAAGAAGATCGGTGTTAATTTTTCCTCTTTCGCTGTTGGCAGAACGCAGCGACATGGTGCCGATGATATTCCTCAGTGTTGTTCTTGCAAGATTGACGATCTGATATTTATAATTTGCGGCGTTGTACTGAGAACTCTTGACACTTTCCTCATCCGTCTTGACCTTGAAATAGATCTGCGCATCCACAGTGGCGTTTAAGTTGTCGTTTGTGATAATCTCCTGCGGCTCGGCATTGACCATCTGCTCGGTGATGTTGATCTGATAAAGCCGCTGTATTACGGGAATCACCCAATGGAATCCTGGCAACGCAAACTTGGTATATTTACCCAGTGTCTCTATCAACCCGCGTTCCGTCGGCCTTACGACCCGGATACCTGTGAAGAAGACAACAACAGCAAGTATCAAAATACCGGTAATAATAATTTTAAAGCTCATTATATCGTTTCCTTTTTTATTAATTTGTTTTTTTGCTTTTTCCGCCTTACAACAAGAAGAATTCCTATTGCCGTGACGAAAACAATCGCAATACCCATAAGACACTTGATTCCCACTTTTAGACTTGTATCGCTGTCTGACGAATGACACAAATCTTTCAATAGCATAATAAAACCCCCTTTTCTAATAGTTGGTTCGAGAGATATTTTTTCGCTGTATAAAAATATCCGGTGTTTATGATGTCGGCTAATTTAAGTCTTTTTTTAGATGGTCAAAAGAGTATTCTCTGCGTATGCCTTCCTTTGGTAGCGACTCGATGACTTTTTCAATATCTTGATCTTCAAGGCTTTCCATATACTCGATTAAAGATGAAAGCCTTTCATATTCGGTAATGGAAAATAAAACGGCGTCCGGCTGGTTATTTTTTAAAATGAATATTTTACCAAAACTTTCTGCTTTTTCCCGACAGCCTTTATAGTTTTTCATCATATCAGAATTTGAGACGATTGCCTTTGTAAAAATATTCATTTTTGTTTTCTCCGCCATTTCTCTTGATTTAAATATATTATATAATAATGTTACTAATTAGTCAATATATTATATAGATAATTATTAGAATTATTATATTAATTATATATCGGATTCTACTCTAAGCGTATACTCTGAAGCGGGCTTTTCAAAAAAGCTCTTCCCATACCCCATCCTCGTATTCGATTTTTGGGTAGCTTCCCGAAAACTAAGCCGAGTCAAAAGTGTATGCCAGAGGCTCTCATTCTAACCGTTTCAGCTTTGAGAAGGAATCCTCTGGTACCTTATGAACGATTATTATTTCCTTACCTAAGCTACTATCCTTCAACGCAAGTCGCGGATTTATTTGTTGCAAAAATGGATATTGAAAAAGATGTTGTGAACGTTAAATAGAAAAGGGTATAATAAAATCAAAAAGACATATTATCATTAAGCTTTACGCAAATGAGGAAAAAGAGAAATGCCAAACGTTGAATTTAACCAGGAAAAATACGGAGAACAGATCCTTATTAATACGATGGAGGAGATCGTCAAGGAAACCGTCGATGAAGTTATTCTTAGTATGAATATGTGCACGTGCCAAATCTGCCGGCTCAATGCCTGCGCGATTGCTCTGAATAAAATACCTCCCTGCTATGTTACTACTGAAAAGGGCAAGGCATACTCTAAAGTCCCGGGTGATAAACTTCACTATCACATCCAGGTGCTTGTCGAGGTAACTAAGGCGCTCATGATCGTTAAGAAGAACCCTAAGCACTGAAAACCTTATCCGCAAATTCAGTTCGATTAGGCGCAATCCAGCAATAATACTTTATGCGATCAGTTTTTGCGACACAAACCGTCCCAATCAGATCAGCTCTGTTTGGGGTGCCTTTTGTTCTATGAATATTTCGTCATTCATATTATTTATGGAAAGGAAACGCCATACATATTGTCGCTTTTCAAGCTATGAGAATTCCGCTGTTTTCTTTCTTATCCCTTTATTTTAAGCCACAGGTCATTTTAGCCTGTGGCTTATTTACTCGGCATTAATGTGCAATATAGCCTCCGCAAATTTGCTTTTTAAGCAAGCGCTGACTTATACGCTTTTCCTACCTTTATGAAAGCCATGTTTAAAATTGCAAAACATTGTACCCGCTCCGACCTTCTGGTTTCAGAACGGAGCGGGCGATATGTCGTTTATGCGCTTAGGGCCTCTCTTTCGGCCCTGCCCTTTGCAGTTGCCTCCAGGCTGTACTTATGAGCCAGGGTAGCGAAGGCAATGAAGAATTCGTTGGCTGCACAGCCAGTTCGCTTTTCAAATTCCTGTATTATATCGTCGACGGTGTGCATTTCAAAATAGTTTGTTTTACCCTCTAGTGCGTTTTTATAGGCATAGAGCGCGATCTCTCCGAGACCATCGAAAATATTTTTGTCGTTGATATTGACTTTGTCCAAGTGCTTCGCTCCTTTCTGTATTAAAGCCCTGAGACCGGGCCATGAGCGCATTAGTTTAGCTTTGTTATAGTCTTCGGTCGTAGCCGTCCCATTAGGAGCGGCTTTTATTTAAATACACAGTATCGAACTAATTTAGCGCGAGGCTGCTTTATTGCTGTTTAATAAATGCTTTTATTGTGTCCAGGGGAAGGGGAAACACGATTGTTGAATTATGCTCGGTTGCGATTTCCGATAAGGTTTGTAAATACCTTAACTGGAGCGATATGGGCTCTTTTGAGATAACCTGCGCGGCTTCCATGAGCCTTTGCGAAGCCTGGAATTCACCTTCAGCTGCAGTTACCTTTGCTCGGCGCTCCCTTTCAGCCTCGGCTTGTCTCGCCATTGCACGTTTCATTGTATCCGGAATTTGAATATTCCTTATCTCAACAGCGATGATCTTAATGCCCCAGTCATTAGTCGTATCTTCAAGCATATTTTTAAGCCTTAAAACGATATTTTCATTATTGCTAAGGATTTCGTCAAGTTCATGCTGACCTAAGACAGAGCGAAATGTCGTCTGACCCAGGAGAGAAGTGCTTCTATCAAAATCAACGATCCGCGTAAGCGCATATAGAGGATTCTGTACATTGTAGTAGACTACGGCTTCCACCATAATCGAAATATTATCTTTAGTGATTATCTCCTGCTGAGGCACATCGATAGTCCGTGTCCTCAGGTCCACCCTTCGCACAACATCAATCCCAAACGGTAGTCTGAGCCTAATGCCCGGCTCTTTAAGTCCAATGACCTTGCCGAAGCGAAATACTACGCCTTTTTCTACCTGGTTAATTATTATTATGGATGACAGAACCAACCAGAGAGCTACAATAAAGATTATTCCATATATTAAATACATCATGCCCCGTCTCCTTGACTTCGAATTTAACACTCCCGCGACTGCATGATGGATAGTATTCCCGTTCTTGAATGGCTTACTCCATTTGCGCTCCTTAAATCAATACGTAGGTGGCCTTAGCTCCCACCATGTATTCCGAGACCCTAACGTCATCGGGAATCCCTTCTATCAGTCTGTCATCAATTTCCCACATACATCAGCACTTTCAGAAAAACACGAGCCTATGTATTTGCCTGCCGGTTGCTCGCGACGAGCTTTTTAACCAGTTCCTCGGAAGTGCCGATATACTCGCCGCATTTATGGAGGTCTCCGGTATTGCACAGGTCCCGGCAGCAGAGGGACCCGTGCTTTGCAGAAAATGCTTCCGTGAATTCGTCCGTCATTCCTGCGATCTTTTCCTTCGCCCGCTCGTCACCGTATTCACAATGATTACAGTACATTCCGAGCGAATACAGCCCGCCGACCACCGCGCTGCAGACTTCTCCTCTATGAATGCCTCCCCCGAAGCTTCCAAGTGCCGCCCGCGCCGCCTTTTCATCAAAGCCGCAGGGTTCGCTGCAGAAGGTCGCGACGATCTGCCCGCAGCTGAACCCTGCTTTGTACATTTCATATGCTTTCTTCATGTCTGCCATATCAGACTGCCTCCTGTCGAATATTAAAAATAGATGGTATTGCCATATTTAGTTATATGATCTGTCCTTTCTACGCGCAAGCCGGGCAGTGGGGTATAATTGCTGTAAAAGCAAAGCATAGCCTCGGCCTATGTTTCGGAAAATAACTTGTCTTCAAAATGGCGGGCAAGGTATTTTCGTTTTGACGGATGGTCTATGGGGAGGGATTCAAACAGCCGCTTGGTATATTTGCCTTTATATGCGAAATCATTAGATTTGCTCAGTTCTTCTTTCAGCATTCCCTCATGCATAACCAGTATTCGGTCGCTGATACTACATACAGCGTTGACATCATGAGAGATAAAAAGTATCGACAGCCCTGTATCAAAATTAATCTGTTTGAGCATTTTAAGCAAATGATACTGTGTGATAACATCCAGGCTTGAGGTTATCTCATCGCATATTATCAACTTCGGCTCTATTAAAAGCGCTCTGCAAACATTGATTCTCTGGCGTTCACCGCCGCTAAGCTGCTTTGGCAGCCGCTTTAGCGGTTCGGAGGACAGAAGGACCTTTTCCAGGCAGGCTTCGATTTTCTCCTGCCGTTCTGATTCGCTCAGCTTGCTGTTGTATTTCAACGTTTCATGCAGGGTTTTGCCTATGGACATAGTCGGATCGAGAGAGGAAAGATTGTCCTGCAAAACAAGCTGACAGTCCCGGCGGAACTTGGCGCGCTCCGTCCTTCCGTATGTACGCGTGTCCCTGCCGTTAAAAAGGACTCTCCCCTCGCTGGGACGTTCCAAGCAGCAAAGGAGCCTAGCTAATGTGCTCTTGCCGCAGCCGCTCTCTCCGACAAGCCCCAGAATTTCTCCCTCTTCAAGCTTCATGTCAATCCCGCGAAGCACGCGTTCCTTGAAGTATGTTTTTCCGATATTTTCAGCTCTCAGCACTTCGGGATCACCCCCTTGAAGCTTGCCTCGAGCAAAGCCCTTGTGTACTCGTCCTCGGGGCTGTCAAAGATTTGATTGACGTCGCCTGCTTCTATCAATCTGCCGTTATGCAAAACGATGACCTCATCCGCAAGCTCAGCGACCACGCCGAAATCATGCGTCACTACCAGAATAGCGAGGCCGAGCTGATGATTTATCGCACGAAACTCCCGCATGATCTCTTTTTGTATGCTGACATCCAGCGCTGTCGTGGGTTCGTCCGCGATGATGAGAGACGGGGCGACATAAATCGCGCATGCGATCATCATCCGCTGCAGCATGCCTCCGGAAAGCTCAAACGGGTACTTTTTGAGCGCTCCCTCGGGGTCCTGGAATCGCAGGCGTAACAGCACCTCGGAAATTTCTCTGTCAAAATCCTTTCGGCTTATATTCCGATAGCCTTTTGCCATTTGATACAGCTGCTTCCCGACACGTACGGAAAAATTAAACGAATTAATGGGGTCCTGATAAATCGAAAAAATATCTCCGCCTCCGAATGTTATCCGGCTGTTTTCAGACAGACGGGCTTCCTCCGGCAAAAGTCCGAGAACCGACGCGATCGTCAGGCTCTTTCCGCTTCCGCTTTCACCTACGAGACAGGTTATGCATTTATCCTTTACCGTGAATGATACGTCATCGATGATCTGCCTTTTTCCGATTGCAAGCGATAAATTTTCTATTTCGAGAATATTTTCCGGCATAATTCCTATTCCTTTATTCCAACGACGGCTATTCTCTTATGCGGGTTGAGAAGGCGGTAGGCAAAGGGCATGGCCGATTTTTCCGCTCTGTCGACGGCTGTCAGCTCCATAACCGATACCGAAAATCCTGCCTCCTTAACCATTGCGGCAAGGCGTCTGGCGTTTTTGCTCTTTAGCATGGGGAGCGATTCTTTGGTTTTCGCGTCGTAATCGCCGTCGTTTGAGAACGCGTTTCTCTTTTCCTGTATACTGAGCAGACATTTGCCGAAGAAAACCTGTATTTTGTCCGTCGGCCGGTTATAATGCCAGTTTCCCTCAATGATAATCAGTTTTCCGCCGGGTTTCAGGACCCGTCTCCATTCCCGTACGGCTGTTTCGGGATGCGGAAGCGTCCAGACCAGATGCCTGTTGGTCACGACATCATAGCTTTCACTTTCCTCCCCGGTGCTCTCGGCGTCTGCGACCGCAAAAGAAACATTTTTAAGGCCCGCCTTTTCCGCCTTGGTTTTCGCGACCGACATCATATTCTCCGAAAGATCGACGCCTTTGCAGCTATGTCCGAGTTCGGCCAAAAGAAGGCTGATAAATCCCGTACCCGTGCCCACGTCCAGTATTTTGCTGGGCTTTTTATCAATGAGACTGTCAAGCAGAAGGAGCCATTCCCGCTTTTCCTTCTCGCTTTTCAGGCCATGCGCGTAGTAGCTATCGTAGTCCTCATAGACATGATTCCAGAGCTCCGTAATATTTTTCTTTAATGACTCATCCATAATATTTCCGCCTTATGTCACATACTTGTTTTTTAAATACTCGCCGGCGAAGTTGACGCACAGCGAACTCACAATAATCAGGATACCGGGGAAAAGCGGTATCCACCACTTGCCTGTTAGAATATAGTTCTGCGCGTTATTGATCATGTTGCCCCAGGAGGGAATGTCGACTGGGATGCCGACGCCGAGATAGCTCAGAGAGGTTTCGGTAATAATGGCGCTCGCAAAGGTAAAGGTGGCGATGATAATGATGCTTGAAACGCTGTTTCGCATCATATGTCCGAAGATTATTTTTCGTCTCGGTATGTTGAGGCCTTTAGCAAGGATAATAAAATTTGCCTCTTTCAATTCAAGGAAACGCGCGCGTATTACTCTCGCCATAGTCATCCAGCTTGTCAGGCTCATAATAATAACGAGGCCCAGTACCTTATTGGGAAACACCATCTGAAAGGCAAGAACGATTATCGTTGATGGAATGCTGTAGACCACATCCACGAAGCGCATCATGATGCTGTCGATTTTCCCGCCGACATATCCGCTGATGCCGCCGAAAACGAGACCTATCGACAGTCCGGCTATCGTTGTAATCGCCGCAACGGAGAGCGAGACCATGCCGCCGTAAAGGGTGCGTGAAAAAATGTCCCGCCCTATGCTGTCTGTTCCGAATAAATGGACGCTGCCCGGCTTCTGCAGGACATTGTGAAGGTCTACCGCTTTCGGACTGTATGGGCAGAACAGCGGAGAGACAAAACAAGCAATGAAAATAATAATAAATACCGCCATCCAAACGAAGTTTCTCTTATCCGCACTGCGTCTTACTTTCATTTTGCCGCCGCCTTCCTGAGCTTGGGGTTGAGGACAAGTTCCACAATATCGACCGTGAGCATCGATATCACGACCACGATTCCTGTAATGAGGATTCCGCCCATAAGGACGGGATAGTCCTTTACCGGAATAGCGCCGACGATCATATTACCGAGTCCGGGATATGAAAAAACCGTTTCAATGACAACAAATCCTGAGAAAAACGATGGCACGTGGGTTCCGGCGTAATTGATGAAAGGAACAAGCGCGTTTTTCATTACCCCGCGGTTGATATCGGCCTGGGAAACATGGTTTGCCTTCGCAACAGTCACGAAGTAGCTTCCCATCTCGTCCTTCATTCCCTCTTGAATAAATCGGGAGAATGCGCCAACATGGCTCAATATAATTGTGATGACAGGCAGAACGAGGTGCCTTATTCTATCCCCCGCGCCTTCAGTAAAAACCGATGAAGCCCCTGAGGAAGGCAGCCAGGATAGTTTTACCGAAAAGAAATAAATAAGGGCGATAGCTACTAGGACGCTCGGAATACCGTTGACGATTATACTCGTGATCGTTATGCCTCGGTCTGTCGCGGTATTTGGGTGAAGCCCAGCCCAGAGCCCGACTACCATTGAAAGCAACACCGTCAGGAGAAATGAAACGGTAAAAAGTAAAAGCGTGTTCGGAAGCCGCTCCGCGATTATCCTGTTGACGCTCTTTCCATTGGCGTAGGAATTGCCCATTCTGCCGTTTGACATCTCTGAAAGCCAGTTTAAATACCTTGTGACAAGCGGTTTGTCAAGACCGAGGTTCGTATTTATTCTCTCGCGCTCAGCCTGAGTCAGCTTATCCATCTGGCCCCCGTATATCGCGGCCGCAGGATCTCCCGGAGCGACATTGATCAGGGCATAGGCGAATATGCTCATAATGAACAGCACAAAAACGCTCTGAAGGATTCTTTTAATACTATATTTTATCATTTTCGAGACTGAGCCTTTCGTTCACATAATGTACGCCAATTGCCCGCCGTCTTTGAGCGGGCAATCGGTGTACGTCTGTCTGCTTAAAATTAACCGTTCTATTTGGACGTTGCGGGACTCAGTTCCCAGTCTTCAATGTTCCAGAAGATACCGGCACCGTGGTGTCCGAGTATCGTGTCTGTCGAAATACCGGAGATGCGTTTGCTGGCTCCGTAGAGCGCGGTCAGATAGCAAATGAAATCATAGGCCGGATCGTCTGCAAGCGCTTTCTGGAACGCGGCATAGCATTCGCCGCGCTTTGTGCTGTCCGATGTCGTACGCGCCTGCTCTAAAGAGCTGTCAACTGTCGCATTGCTGTAGGAACCGTAATTTGAGGGCTCGCCTGTCCTGAACAGGCGGTATGTATCATTGTCGGCGTCGAACGGGCTTCCCCAGCCAAGTACAAATGCGGCGCACTTACTGATATCAATTGCGCTCCAGTCCAGCGTGTCGACTTTGCAGTCGATTCCGAGCTTTTTCCATTCGGAGCTGAGGTATGTTGCCATATTGACACGAACCTCATCGTCTACCGGTGCCGTTAGCGTAAATGAAAATTTCTCGCCGTTTTTATCAAGGATTCCGTCTCCGTCGCTGTCCGTCCAGCCCGCTTCTTTGAGAAGAGAGGCGGCCTTTGAAGTATCATAGCTGTACTTTTCAACATCGCTGTTCTTGTACGTATTCACTTGCAGCGGCGTATAGGCCGCTGCCCCATAACCGTGAACGATGGAATTGACGATTGCGTCCCTGTCCGTTGCATAGCAGAGCGCCTGACGCACCTTCCCATCGCTGAAAAGATCGGTCGCCTTGAAATTGAACATCACGCAGCGGTAATCCGCGGTGGTAATTTTATAAACCGTCGTATTGTCTGCCTTCTCCAGTTCTTCGACCTGACTCGGCTCGACAAATGCAAGATCGATTTCCCCGGTCGAGAGTTGGAGCGCACGGACACTGTAGTCCGGAACATAGTTGATCACAATGTTCTTGATTTTGGCCTTGTCGCCGTAATAGTCGTCAAATCTTGTGAGGACAAGCGTCGACCCGCTCTCGTAACTGACGAATTTGTACGGACCGCAGCCGACCGGATTCATGTTAAAGGATGCCTTATTAAATTCCTGTCCTTCAAAGCAGTGTTTCGGTATGATGCCGATCGTGAGCTTATCCAAAAGAGCCGGGAAAGGCTTTGAAAGCGTTATCCGGATTGTGCTGTCATCAACCTTTTCCGCCTTATCGATCAGTTGGAAGTCTTCGCGCAGCGAGGAGTTTATTTTTTCGTCTCTTACGCTGTCGAGCGTATACACCACGTCATCGGCCGTAAGCTTTGTGCCGTCGTGAAATTTGACATCCTTTCTGATGCTTATGGTGTATTTAAGGAGATCGTCGCTGACGCTCACATTAGTTGCAATGTCACACTGAGGCTTATCATTTTTATCTTCCTTCATAAGCCCGCGATAGAGCATACTTCCGCAGTAGAGCGTACCGAGAACCGGATTGAACTGCGTATCCTCAAATTCCTCACCGTAGATCAGCGTGTCGTTTCTGTCCATTGATGTTTTTGCCGCTGTACTTTCTGCGGAAGACGTTGTTGCGCTCTGCCCCCCGCCGCAGCCGGCCATTATCGCCAGCAGCAGAACGCTGCTCAGCGCCAGGGAAATCCATTTCTTTGCTTTTCTCATCTTCATTCTCCTCTATAAATCGTTTGTATATGTAATTCAGAATACGGAGTATCCCGATTTACAGCTATTTATGTCTTACTTTGCCGCTGTGACAGCGCATATAAAATTCGCAATTATTTTCAATATCCATACACGGACTCTTTATTATTTAAGCCGCTTGTACCATTTCATCCGTACAGGCGGCTTTACGCAATGGAAGAGAAAATAGAGTCGAGGAGACACATAAATCACCGTTCTTAGCACAGTTTTATGATAAGCTGTCCTATAATTTGACACAAGCCACCATGGGGGATATAACTATTACAAAATAAGGCATTAAATTTTATGAACCATTTATCCCCACTGGGGGCTTGCAGTCCACAATTTCTCAGATAAAATAATGGCGTTGTACAGAACCGGATTCGCCAAACGAGCCGCCCGCAGAACACTCCACTGCGGGCGGCTCGTTTGTATCTGTTTGTAAGTTTATTCAGCGGATATTTTGGCAATCAGCGATAGCTCGCCGCGTCTCGTCATGCGCCTTCGTATCGTGCGAGGCCCCGACTATTTTGTTTAGTTCATTCAACACGGAATTTGAACGTCTGGTCGGCGTCATATTCGCAAGCACAAGGTCAAATTTACATTCCCAGTCCTTTTCAATCCGTGGCCGTAACCGATGTGCCCATATTTTCCAGCGCGAAAGAAAATCTGCCGCAACCGCAGCCCACGTCGAAAACCGTGCAGCTGTTTGTTACCATACTCTCGTGCTCAATTATACGCATTCCGCTGCTGTTCCCGGCCGTCGGCAACTCAAATGCTGAAAACGGCTCGGCCCTCCCGTTCCACCAGGCCATTCCCGCTTTCCTGCTGCCTTCACGGGGCTTCCAAAGCGCTTTTACCGTTTCTATATCCATATTTTTTCTCCTGTCGTTTTGGCATTTTATAGCGGCTTCGCAGATAGTCTCTAACATGTAGCCAAGTATTCCGGCATCGACCGCGGCCGCTATTTTTGCCGCACAGGAAGGTTTGGCACTTGTCTTCTCATGAATCGCGATAAGATCGGATAATGCTAGCGCACGGATCATTTTCTCCCTTGTAACTTTGAGTTCGGATGCAAATACAATTATCGGTAGCGATGCCACCAAGCTTTGATTCCCGCTTCACTACATAGAACCTACGCAAATTACCACATAACAAAAAAGCATCTATTATCATTGACGTATGGCGGTTAGTTTGTTATTATATTAATATTATGGCATATGCCAACAATCTTAGTATAGGTGATGATTTTATGCCAAGGCCGAGAAAATGCCGTCGAATTTGCTGTATGCCTGCAAATCAGGATTTTGGTCCTCTTGAAAAAGGCTCCGGCGAGCGCAAAACTGTCTTTATGGCTGTTGATGAGTTCGAAGCAATCCGCCTTATTGATCTTGAGGGATTAAGTCAGGAGGAATGTGCAAACCATATGGCTATAGCACGAACAACGGCTCAGGCAATTTATAACAGCGCACGTGTAAAGCTGGCTGAATGTCTTGTAAACGGAATGAAGCTGTCGGTCGGCGGCGGTGATTATTTCGTATGCGAGGGAGGCGCCGGCGGATGCGGTTGCAAACATTGCTACAAAATAAAATGTCATTTGGGAGATGAAATTCAATGAGTGAAAACTGTGATAATAATTGCTCATCCTGCGGCGAAGACTGTGCCGACAGAGATCGTGAGCAGACGGATTTTCGTGAAAAGCCTCATGAGCTGAGTCATATCGGAAAGGTAATCGCTGTTATGAGCGGCAAGGGCGGCGTAGGCAAATCGCTCATAACATCGCTGCTTGCTGTTCTATCTCAGCGTAACGGTTACAATACGGCCATACTTGACGCCGATGTTACCGGCCCATCCATTCCGAAGGCGTTCGGCCTGCATGAAAAAGCGGGGGGCAATGAAAACGGCATTTTCCCGGTTAAAACGAAGTCCGGCATATCCGTTATGTCCCTGAACCTTCTGATGGAAAACGATACCGATCCGGTAATCTGGCGCGGACCGATAATAGCGGGGGCTGTAAAGCAGTTTTGGACCGACGTCATATGGGACGACGTTGATTATATGTTCATCGATATGCCGCCCGGAACCGGAGACGTTCCTCTGACCGTGTTTCAGTCCATCCCTGTCGACGGAATAATTATCGTCACTTCACCCCAGGAGCTTGTCGGCATGATTGTTGAAAAAGCTATTAATATGTCGAAAAAGATGGGTATTCCCATTATAGGGCTCGTTGAAAACATGAGCTACGCGGTATGCCCGAACTGCGGTGAAAAATACGAGGTTTTCGGTGAGAGCCGCATTGAGGCCACAGCGGCTAAATTCGGCTTGAAAACGACGGCAAAGCTTCCCTTCGACCGGAAGCTGTCCGCCGCCTGCGACGCCGGGATGATTGAGCTTTTCGAAGGGAATTGGCTTGACGATATGATAAAAATAATAGAGGTTATAAAAGGCGGGGAGAAAGCTATGAGAATCGCGGTCACTTATGATAACGGTCAGGTATTTCAGCATTTCGGCAAGACGGAGCAGTTCAAGGTATACGAAATCGAGGATGGAAAAATTATCTCCTCCGAAGTAATCAGCAATAACGGAGCCGGACATGAAGCGCTTGCGGGAGTTTTGAATAATCTTAAAATAGACGCGCTTATTTGCGGAGGTATCGGAGGCGGAGCGCAGGCCGCTCTGAATCAGGCAAATATAAAGATCTTTGCCGGAGCTTCCGGTGACGCCGACAAGGCTGTCGAGAGCTTTCTTGCCGGAAAACTCGAATCCAGTTCAGAAGCAAACTGCGACCATCACGGAGAAGACCACACCGAAGAGCATTGCTGCGGTGAACACCATGACGGCGGTCACTGCTGTGGTTAAATGTTGAACCTGAAAATTAAAATGAGCTGTATGCTCATTTTAATTTCCAGTCGAATTGCAAATGAATATAATACGACTGGAAATATTCTAAAAAACGAAAAAGGTGGAGAAAAGCATGAAAAAAACGTTACTCTCTTTGGCGCTGATTGCCTCTGTGCTTCTATGTTTTGCCGGATGCGGTCAAAGCAGCAGCAAACCAACCGCAAGCTCTCAAAGCTCCGCTTCAGCCGAAGCAACGGCAACCCCCTCTTCACAGGCAGCCAATCTTTCAGGCCACACGCTTTTGGTCTATTGCGGTGCCGGAATGACACAGCCGTTTCAGGAAATCTCCGATGCGTTCCAAAATCAGACCGGATGCAAAATGCAGGTGACCTACGCCAATGCGGGCCAGATTCAGACCCAGATCAACACCGCAAAGGAAGGCGATCTTTTTATTGCCGGTTCCTCGGATGAGCTGCAGCCCGTTAAAGATGTCGTAACTGGAAGCAAAAACCTTGTAAAGCACATTCCCGTGCTTGCCGTCAAGAGCGGCAATCCTCTGGGAATTAATGCCCTTGCAGATCTCACGAAAAGCAACGTGCGCGTAGTTTTAGGCGACGCGGATTCGACGCCTATCGGAAAAATTTCAAATAAAGCGCTTACAGACCTAGGTATTCTCGATAAAGTCAATGTCGTGGCAAGGACAACGACCGCACCCGCTATTTTTAATGCTTTAACAATGGATCAGTGCGATGCTATAATTGTCTGGAAAGAAAATGTTACAGGCAATTCGGTAGAGATCGTAAAAACGGGCGATCTCGATAAATACGTAAAGACTGTTCCCGCCGCTTCCCTCTCGTACAACACCGATAAAGACGCGCTGTCCGCTTTCCTCGCTTTCCTTGATACCGACTCCGCGAAATCGATCTGGACCAAATATGGATATGAACTTCTGTAGAAAGAGCAAATAAATTTTAAGGGAGGAGCGCAGGTGTGAAAAAAAGAGAACTTTTTAATTCTTTTGACATTATCTCAATTGTTATTGCTGCGAGCATAGTTGTCTTTATTTCTTTTGCGCTCCTCTCTATCATTTTCGGAGGAATACCGTATCTGAAGACGGCTTTCTATTCAAAGGAAGTCAGATTTTCAATCTGGCTCAGTATTTATACCGCCTGTATATCAACCTGTCTGTGCCTTCTTATAGCGATTCCATGCGCTTATGCGCTTACAAGAACCGCTATGCCGTTTAAGAAAATTGTCCAGGTAATTATAGAGCTGCCTCTGTCGCTGCCGAATCTTGTTTTGGGGCTCTGCCTTCTGATTGTTTTTTCATCAGATTTCGGAAAATCTCTCAAGGATATCGGCTTCAAAGTTATATTTGACAGGAACGGAATTATTCTTGCGCAGCTTATCGTAAATCTCCCTTTCAGTATAAGACTTGTCAGGACCGCAATGTCGGCGGTTGACCCGAGGCTGGAGTTTATTGCCGGAACCCTCGGCGCATCCCGCTGGAAGCGTTTCCGTACGATCCTTCTTCCCCTGTGCCGTTCTTCGATACTTATGATGCTCGTCCTTGTATGGTCACGCGCGCTGGGGGAATTCGGCGCGACTCTCATGCTGGTCGGCGTAACACGCATGAAGACCGAAACGCTGCCCGCAAGCATTTATCTTAATATTTCGACCGGAGATAACGGCATGGCTATGGCCTCCGCCATTATATTGCTGATTATTTCAGCTCTGTCTCTGACTGTGACGACGATCATAGGGGGGAGCAGAAATCAGTACACGCGAATGAAGGATGTGCCGCAATCATGAAGTCTGTTATTGAAGTACGGAATTTCTCTTTAAAAAAGGGCACTTTCAGGTTAAACAACGTCTCATTTGAGGTCAATGCAAAAGAAATTTTTGCAATACTCGGGAAAACCGGCGCGGGAAAAACCCTTCTTCTTGAATCTATCGCAGGATATTATCCCGGAACAGACGGAAATATTTATTTGAATGGAAAAGCCGTTCTTGACATTCCGCTGACAGCGCGTAAAATCGGTTTTGTATATCAGGACTACGGCTTATTCCCTCACATGACTGTCGGACAGAATATTTCTTACGGTCTTAATATGCAAAAACGGAAAAAATCTGAAATTTCCGAAGTAGTTGAACACATGGCTGAGAAACTGTCGATTGCCCATATACTTAAACAGTATCCTGGCACCCTGAGTGGAGGTGAAAAGCAGCGCACGGCTTTGGCAAGGGCTTTGGTTCTGAACCCCGATGTGCTCTTGCTTGACGAACCTTTTTCAGCCCTGGACCCGATGACCAAGCAAGCGATGTATGGCGAAATACTCAAAATTCACAGGGAATTTGATTGCGCCATTTTATTCGTGACGCATGATTTTAACGAAGCCCAGACGCTCGCAGACAGGATCGGTGTCATGCAGAGAGGGTGTCTGAAGGAAGTCCGCAGAAGCGATAAGCTTTTTGAAATATATCATGACAATGAAATTAATGAATTTTTCGGTTTAATGAAAGGGGATAATTAATGTCTGATCAGGAACTGATGGAGAAACTCAAGGCAGAATTCCGGACAATGATTAAGAAATACGATTTGGATACGGACGAGGTCAATATTACCGCAAAAAGCCTGAGTCCCGAGGAAGCTATCGGAAATACCCGGAGGAAGGATTATCCTATACTTACAGGTCGGGAAGTAATGCTGCAGGCGGAATACAAAGGCACCTTCGGACAGGCCTTTACAGATGCGCCTTCCGAATTCTGCGGCACTCTCAACGAAATAGCGGAGCTTGATCTTTCCGAAGATTCGCATAACCGTGGGCTGTTCATAGCTGCTTTGAACGCGGTTATGGCAAAGCTCGGGCTTATCGAACACACAGTACACTGCAGAACAGAGGATCCGGAAAAATGTGCTTTCGAGTTTGCTGATTATATCAGAAAGAATTATCAAGATAAAAAAATTGCCCTTGTCGGATACCAGCCGTCAATTCTTGAGGCTCTTTCCAAAGAATTTACGGTGCGTGTCCTGGACCTCAATCCAAAGAACGTCGGTCAGATACGCTGTGGCGTTAAGGTGGAACACGGAGTTGACGATTATAAGGAAGTCGTACTGGATTGGGCCGATGTTGTGCTGTGTACGGGAAGTACCTTGTGCAACGGTACTATTGTCAATTTTTTTGATATCGGCAAAGACGTCCTTTTCTTTGGTATCACGGCAGCCGGGGCAACAGAGCTTCTGGGTCTTAAAAGGCTCTGTCCGCTGTCAAAATAATACAGGTCCCTTTGCGGGCCTGAATACTTTTGAATGAAGGTAAATAAAATGCTTTACGGTACGGTTTATTCGATCTCGGTAAGTCCAGGAAGAGGACAGCTGAAAAAAGAGATTTCCGAGGCGAACTTTATAGAAAACTTTGGGATAGAAAACGACGGGCACGCCGGTAATTGGGGACGTCAGGTTACCTGTCTGAATCTGGACAGCGTACTTAAAGCGAACAAGGAAAACAATTTGAACTGCGGTCCCGGAGACTTTGCCGAAAACCTATTGATTGACGGGCTGGATTTTTCGGATTTAAAAATCGGCAGCCGCCTTAAAATAGCCGAAACCGTTATTTTAGAAGTAACTCAAATCGGCAAAGAGGATCATCCCAGCATCGTTACAAAGACATATGGGGTTAGCCTGCTGCCCACCGAAGGCCTGTTCTGCAAAGTAATCAGCGGCGGAAAGGTAAAAAAAGGAGCGCATGTTGATAAGTTATTAATTGTCGATTAATGATTAGAGAGCAGAAAATTTCTGCTCTCTTTTGATTCATACTTCTGGGTGATGGTAATGTTTTCATATATGTTTTATAAACATAATGCGATTCAATTTTCTAACAGGTATGTTTAAAGGAGAATGAGATGTACCCAATCAAATTTCCGGGTTAGGTCTTGAGTTTACTATCAACAAAGTTGCCTTAAGCGTTTTTGGAATGAGTACATACTGGTACGGAATAATTATTGCTTTTGGTTTCTTACTTGGGACTCTGAGCCGCGTGTATACTGCATTGATACACGCGGCTTTTTAAATGTTAACGGTATTTTTCTTCCATAGTTAAACTAAATACTCAGAGCCCTTTGTACAAGCAAAGAGGTCAAAGCCAATACAGCCCAGCATATAGAGCCCAGCAGAATAGGCCTTTTACCGTTTTTCAGCAAACCGACTATGTTTGTATTAAGTCCGATGGACGCCATGGCCATTACAATGATAAATTTGCCTGCATAGGTAAGATCCGTACTTATTAAAGAAGGTATATTGCAAAATGTGTAAATTATCGATGCAATTATAAAACCGATTACGAACCATGGAAATACTTCCGCTATTTTATAACCTCTATTTATTTGGCCGGATGCCGCGGATTTCTTGGTTTTATATAAGGCTAAAACGAGCGTTACGGGCACGATCATAAGCGTCCTCGTCAGTTTAACGATCACGGCCAGATTCCCCGCCGCATCGCTGAAGGTATATCCCGCCGCTACAACCGATGAAGTATCGTTGACTGCAGTACCTACCCACATTCCGAAATTTCTGTCGCTCATCCCTAAAACGTGTCCGAGAAAGGGAAATAAAAAAGCAGCAATCACATTAAATAAAAAGATTGTAGATATAGAATGCGCCACTTCTTCATCGCTTGCTTCAATAACAGGCGCTGTCGCCGCGATCGCCGAGCCTCCGCATATGGAGGTGCCTACACCGATGAGGATTCCGGTATTGCTGTCTATTTTTTAGTGCCTTACTCACTATATAAGCTGTGCCAAATGAAGCCGTCAGCGTAAAACACATAAACACAAGCGTCTGACTGCCAACCTTCATGACATTGTGAAGGTTCATGCTGAAACCTAAAAGGATAATAGAATACTGAAGCAGTTTCTTTGATGTGTAGCTTATCCCTTCATCAAATACGGCAGGCCGTTTCCAATACTATGGTGTCAGATTGTTCGAACGTCTTTCTAGGAAGCTCTATCTGACGCAGGCCGGCAATAAGCTCCTAGATTACGCCCGCCATATCATTCATATCAATGAGGATATTGAAAAGGATAGGATGGCGCTGCATGACAAAGAATATATCAGGCTCGGTGCCAGCGTCACTGTTGGCACCGACGTGCTGCCTTCTTGATGAGCTGATATTAATATGCAGTTCTTCTCATCGTTTTGCGGGCCTTTCAGCAATAGATCCCGCGGAACTCGAAAAAGAAGATTTCATCATCAGGGAGACAGGAAGTGGAACCCGAAAGATCTTTGAAAGCGCCATGTCGGCAAACGATATTGCCTGGAGAGCAGCGTGGATCTGCAATAATACAAGTGCAATAATAGTGGCTGTTTCCACAGGACTCGGAGTATCGGTAATTTCAAGAAGGTCGGTTGAAAACGAAGTGAAAAATGGCACGCTTATGGAAAAAGAGCTTCAGGGCATTACCTTTAAACGTAAATTTAAGAGTGTCTATCATAGGAATAAATTTCTTACAGATAAGATGAAGCTTTTCCTTGATATTTGCATAAATACTCAAAAATAGCGTCCCTTGATATAAGCGCCTGAACATATAAATTTATTTATTGCGCGAGACTATCGTATATTTTACTTAGGTTCTCCTCCATCCGTTCAAGGTAAGTCTTTCCGTCTTCCGCACTTTCAACGGTATAGATGGTCTCCACCTTGGCGCCGACCTCTCCGGCAAGCGTCTCTGAGACCTCCGGGCTCACCATTTCCTCCGAAAATACCGTTGTCACGCTGTTGCTTTTGCAGTACTTCACGAGCTCCGTAAGTTGCTGAGCGCTCGGCTCCCCTTCTGCAAAAACATCCTCGACGCTGTTTTGCGTGAGACCGAAATCCCTGCACATGTATGCGAACGCCGCATGTCCCGTGACTATGCCTTTCTTCTCCACAGTTTTGAACTTATCGGCATATTCGTTATAAAGGCTTTCCAATTGCGCTATGTAACTGCTGGCGTTGCTCTCAAAATAATCCTTGTTTTTCGGGTCGGCTTTGATAAGAGCATCTTTAATATTTGTGACTTCAGTCTCTGCACATTTAAAGCTCAGCCAGATATGCGGATCATACTGCCCGTGCTCTTTTACTTCCGTAGCGTCAGTATTGGAAATCGGAGTTATTCCATTCGACACGTTTACGGCAATAAGCGCTTTGTTATCAGCGGCCGAAACCGCATTATCTACCCACGCTTCCATGCCGAGTCCGTTATAAATAAACACCTGCGCTTCGCTCAGCCCAACCAAATCCTTAGCTTTCGGTTCAAAATCGTGCGGCTCCGTCCCGTCCGGGATTATAGTCGAAATTTCAACTTTGTCTCCGCCTACCGCCTCCGCGAACTCTTTTAGCGCGTCGAACGTTACCGACACTTTCACCTTGCCGTCCTCTGAACTTTCTGTGTTTTGACCTCCACAGGCTGCAAAACCGAGTATCAGCGACAGGCACAGCACAGCAGTTATCATTTTTTTCATTGACTTGGATATCCTCCTGATTTATAATTGCGAATAGTTCGCATCTGCAATTAGAGAATAATGCCATTGCCACGGTTTTGTCAAGAGGGTAAATTAAATGTCTTTATCAGCATTTTAAAAATATACATAAATCGCTATCTTTATTAACAAATAAAAAATATAATTATTGCTGTATTTATAACCGTGCTGTGGCAGAAATTCTTGGAGGTATTGATGATATCTGAAATATATATCATTTCCGGCTTTCTCGGAGCCGGAAAAACAACTTTTATACAAAAGCTTCTGAAAGAAGCGTTCAGCGGCGATAATGTCGTGCTGATTGAAAACGACTTCGGCGAGATAAGCATTGACGCGGCGCTTTTGAAATCCGGCGGCGTTAACGTTAAGGAGCTGAACAGCGGATGTATTTGCTGCAGTCTTTCAGGAGATTTTGTGAAATCCCTCAAAGAAGTCGCCGAGCGTTTTTATCCCGACAAGGTCATAATCGAACCTTCGGGTGTCGGCAAGCTTTCCGATATTGTCAGAGCCTGTGAGGATAAACGGCTGAGCGGTCTTTTTGTAATCAGGGAAAAAATAACGGTCGCGGATGCCGGTCGTTGCCGCGCCTATCTGGATAATTTCGGAGAGTTTTTTGAGGATCAGATTGAAAACGCGGATATCGTTCTTCTCAGCCGGGCGGACGTTTCTCCGGAAAAGTCGGAGGAAGCGCGCAGACTGATTGAAGAGCTTAACGGCAAAGCTTTTGTTTTCTCCGCGCCCTGGGATCTCCTGAATGCCAAAGATATCATTTCCTCCACAGCGCCCTCATCGCACGGCGGCACGGATTGCCGCCATCACGAAGGACATGCGGACTGTTGCTGTGATCATGAAGCGGTAGAAGTATTTGACATGGCAACGATAAGAAGTGCTAAGAGCTTTACGGAAGCCAGACTCAGAACCCTCATTGATAAAGCGGAGCATGAATTTCCCGGCCGAATCCTACGCGCAAAGGGTATAGTCAGGGGGCCGAAGGGCTTCTGGAATATCCAATATGTACCCGGAAGTCTTGAGATAAAGGAGTGCGGTGCTGAGGGTGACATGATATGCTTCGTCGGCAGAAACCTTGACTGCCGCAGGCTGAAGCAGCTTTTCGAAAGCAGGCACTAAATACGGAAAGCCGGTCACGGCGGAAGGAACGCTCAAATGAATAAAGAGACTGTCCCCGTTTTTGTCGTTACCGGATTTTTGGATTCTGGTAAAACTACGCTTATCAGGAGACTCCTGGAAAACCGCAGATCTCAAGAAACTCACATTCTGACGGTACAGTTCGAGAGCGGCGAAGAAGCTCTCGATACCATACATAACAACTGTGTCATGAATTTCGGCAAAAAGCTCCTGGACACCGAGCCCGGGAGAGTGGCAGACGCCATATCCGCTCATCTGTCGGAAACCGTTGTTGACGAGATATGGATAGAGTGGAACGGCATGACGCCGTTTTCAGAGCTTCAGGCGCTGTTCCTTGCTCCGCCGCTCGGCGGCAGATGCCGTATAGAAAAGGTCATACACACCGCTGACGCCGAAAAGCTAGAGTCTCTGCTCGGCAGGACGGGCGCGGCGCTTCCCGGGCAGATAGCAAACTGCGATTTTGCCGTACTGCGCGGGGCAAAATCCGTCAGCGAGTTCAGACGGCTTAAAAGGCTGCTCAAAAGCATGAATTCCGGCGTCGGCGTATACGAATTTTCGCGGCTATCAGATATTTTCGGCGCGATTTATAAGGAAAAGCGGCACCCGGTCAATACTTTCTGCATCTGGCTTGCGACCATACTGCTGCCGGTCTTTGCTGTTTCCCGAATTTTCGATCTTTCAAGCACCCCTGTCAATACTTTTATCAACGTCTTCCTAGGCATTATATTTCAGGCTCTCCCCTTCCTGCTCGTAGGTGTTCTGATATCCTCCGCTATCCAGATCTTTGTGTCGGCCGACGCCATAGAACGAAAATTTCCGAAGAACCCCGAGCTTGGCATGCTTATAGCCATATTACTCGGCTTCTGTCTCCCGGTCTGCGACTGCGCTTCCGTACCCATATTCAGAAGTCTGGTTAAAAAGGGCGTTCCGGTTCCCGCAGCGGTGACTTTTCTGCTGGCGGCTCCAGTTATTAATCCCGTCGTAATGCTCTCCACCTACTACGCCTTCAACAGCAGTCTGCGCGTCGTTGCGGTACGTATAGGACTGGGAATCATAACAGCGCTGCTGGCAGGGCTGTTCTTTTCCGGCTGGCCATCAAAGGGTGATATCCTGTCCGGCGATTTCGACGGAATGATGTGCAGCTGCGGATGCTGGAGCGGAACAAATGCCACGGACAGTATTAAAGAAAAATTTAAGCGATACGTAAGACACTCTGAGGCCGAATTTTTCAATGTCGGCAAATTTCTTATGATAGGCGCTTTTATTTCTGGGCTGTTCCAGACGATAGGCACTAAGACTCTGCTTCCGCAGGGAACGCCGGCTTATGCTCTTTCCGTGTTAATCATGATGGTGCTCGCTCTCCTACTTTCGCTGTGCTCATCCTCCGACGCCGTCATTGCAAGAAGCTTCAGTACATGCTTTTCTTCCTCTGCCGCAATGGGATTTCTTGTTTTCGGGCCAATGATCGATATAAAGAACCTTATAATGCTCAGCGGCGGATTCACCAGGAAGTTTGTGCTTAAGCTGTTTATTGCAGTCTTTGCCATTTGCTTTCTTGTGGTGTTCGCGTTCGCGCGTCCGCTTCTGGGGGTGTAGCAGTCATGAGTAAAAAGTTTAATCCGCAGGCTGTTATGGAGTTCCTCTGTTTTGCGCTGTTTGCGCTCTCGGCTTTATATCTCGTTATAAGCAGAAAATATCTCTCCTATGTGACCCCCAAAATGGTGCCTTTTCTTTATTTTATGGCTACCGTGATGATAGTTTGGGCAGTATCAGCTTTCCGACGCATACTCAGGCCGGTCTACAGAACACATGCGGCGCACTGTTTTGTATTGCTCCTGCCTCTTATATTTCTGCTCATCCCTCACGGCCAGCTCAACACATCAACTGTTTCTTCCGGCTATATGAGTGGAACTTCCATCGCCCCGTCCGCCGGCAATCCGAAAAGCGCTTCATCGACCGTCAGCCCCGTAAGCTCCTCTCCCGCTTTGGGCAGCTCGTCCCCGCAAAGCAGCGCTCCTGCAGCCGTGAGCGGAAGCTCAGGCAAATGCGGCCTTACTGTTTCCGCAGACGGATCGATAAGCATATCTGATGACGCTTTTTATTCTGCTTTGGCGGAGATTTCTTCAAATCTAAGCGAATACGAGGGAAAAACCATTACTGTAAAAGGCTATGTTTACCGCGACCCCTCATTGATGTCCTCCGATGAATTTGTTCCGGCAAGGCTTCTCATGTATTGCTGCACCGCCGACCTCACTCCATGCGGCTTTCTTTGCAGGTACGGCAATACCTCTTCGCTGAGCGCAAACTCTTGGGTAACGGTTACAGGAACAATTTATTCAGAAGAGATAAACGGAAGCGCTCAGCCTGTTATCACTGCCTCAAGCGTCACTCCCGCCGAGAAACCGAAGGATGAATATGTATACCCATGGTAAAAAATTGTGATATACATGGATAAGCTATTTCGATGAAAATTTCTGCAAATGACAAAACACCTCATTGTACAAGTCTTTTCCATAGCCCGTCGGCTGCGACACACCTGAAACAATGCGTTTTGTACGCTGACCGCCTGAAAGATCGTAGAGCGCCTTGGCTAACCTGTACAGGTGTATTACCATGAAAACATCAATACCTGTCTCCAAAAGGGCCTTTATGATCTGCCTGACAATTTCCGAACCCTCGCGTTCATTGGTAGAGCAGAAACTCTCATCAAACAGGACGACTGATCTGGCGGTTAGATGGTCAGCAATACTGCTCATGCGGGTTAACTCCTCATTGAGCTTTCCGTTCTTCATAGACTTGTCCTCTTTCCGAAGGAAATGAGTTCAGACAGCCGATATAAAAAGCGAATTCCTGCAAAAGCGATCTGAAAAAGTTTTCAATATCATGCGCCGCTCCGGACAAAGAACGATTACAGCCACTTTTAACGGTCTCCTGCCGATACAACAGGTCATCCTCAACCGAAGAATCTGCGGGTACGATTGCAAACGATCCAATGCAGCTCCATTTTGAATCAGGTTCGTGGTTGACAAGCAGTCGATGCCCTGTGCTCTGTCCGATACCGCTACGCTTCAGCTTCACCTCAACGTTGAGATCGTCCAGTTCTTCAAGAATAGTTACTGATTTTTTTACTCATTTCATTTTCCTTCCGTCATTTCATTTTTTTCTTCTGATTTTTTGAATGTCGCAGAAAATTCAAGAATTGTGATACATAAGACACACAATTGCAACTAGGCTATCATAGCGTGCTGTTAAGCGCCTTAGACCCTATAGCTTTGCGTCCCAGACTTTAGACTGGTTTGCTCAAGTTTATTTATATTGATTAATATCTTAATTATTAAGATGCTTCTATTACACTGCTGTCTATCCCCTTAACCCGGAAATCAGACGCTTTGTATCAAGCAGCAAATCAAGCGCGTCTTCACTTGATTTAACCAGAAAATTGGCGTTCATAAGTATCGGAGCAAACATTCCTTCGGTTTCGAGTACTGCGATTGATAATGTGGCTGTCTCGAACATGAATCTGTCATTATTTCCATTACCGATACAGTCGCAACTGTCCCCGCCGAGGCCATCGACGAACTGTCGTTTTAATTCACCGGCATTGGAACTACTGAAAATTTTCAACGTAACCGGTAATCCTTCCAGCTCTCTCGCTGCGGTACCCTGCGTATCGGAGGTAAGAACGTAAATGTGAAATTGCTTAGCAAGTTTGAATATACGCCGCCTAACACCGTCTCTCATAACGCCGTCAATAGCTATTGTCCCATTAAAGTCCATAATAATATTTTCTATGTTAACAATCCTATAGCCCGGAATATCTATCTTCATTCTGTTTACCTCTTTTATCTATCTTGTTTTTCATAATCAAATGCATGTTAAGCCTATGTGATCGAGCTGATATATGATTTCCATATAGTGGCTTCTCGTCTCGCACAATTTCTGACTTTCTGCCAAATGACAGTGTTCTATATAGGTCAATAAGCTAGTCAATTCAGAGCTCATTTTATTGATGTCTGCTGAAAATTCTCTGCATAGCGTACGAAGACTTTCGCGCATCTTATATCGGTAGTTATAAATAATGCCTGTTATGTTTTCATCAAGATCTTCTATAGCTTTTTTCATGAGCTTGTCAAAAATTTTAGCATTGGCTTTTGTTCTTGGCAAAAGATATACCGATCTGTCAGTATCATAATAAAGAGTAAGTCGAATAAAATTGTCATCGCGCTCTGATACGGGATACTCTTTGGCACTGACGGGATATTCAACGCCAAAGGACTCAATTACCATTTCAGAGATATACCGCGCAGTAACCACAGCTTTTTCGTTAAGCGCTTTCACTATCTCGGCATAAGTTCCCACCTTTCTGAAAAGAAAAAGCCGATGTCCCTGCAAATCATTGCAGAAGTCATCAGCTGATAGCGGTTCCGGTTTTACCGTGGGAGTACTTCTTTCCCATTTTTCTATTTAACTGCGGAAGCATGATCGGCAAGCTTCCTAAGCGCAGCGGACATGTCCTCATTGTATATCATTACGTGTGAAGGCGCGCTCAGTCTCACGGAGGAAAAATTCCATATGGAAGTAATACCGCATTTCACCATTGAATCGCATACGGCTTGGGCACCGCCTCCCGGCGTTGTAATGACTCCGATGCGCGCTTTTAATCGCCGGCATACCTCTCCGAGCATATCAATAGGGTAAACCGGCTTGCCGTAAACGCCTTTTTTAATTATTTTGGGATTGATATCGAAACCGGCGAGTATATCCAGGTCATAAACAGAAAAGCCCGCATAGCTCATCAGTGCAGAGCCCAGTTTCCCGACTCCAACGAGCACCACGCCCCTTACATTCCGAATTTCCGTGAGTTTCTCAATTGCAGTAAGAAATTCGTTTCGGTTTTCTTTGCTTACTCGGTCCTTGCCCATAAGCGTCTTCATGTCCTGACGGACAAGCTGTTGGTCCAGCAGCAGATCTTCGGCGATCTGATTCGGTTCCACCGTTAAGATGTTTTCAGGCAATCTCTGCAAAAATCCGACGTACAGCGGAAGCCGACGTAGGATACCTGTATCCATACTCTCGTATTCCATAGTCAATCCGATCCAAAGCCATGGGCTTGAGCTGAAAGCCAAAACAGCGGTATTCTGTACGGAGACAGAAAAAACCACCATCCAAGTGAGTGAGGCATCATAAAGCACTCCCATCAGCCAGCTACCCAGAAACCAGCAGATTCCGAACGCGGTCTGTACCTTGAAATTTCTTCACCCCTCACTGGAATTTTTATAACACTCAATGCTTTTACTAACAACAGAACGCGATTCCTCCATTTCGCCGATACCCACCAATTCAGTCTTCTTCCCTTCTGCCTGTTTGTATATGAAAAAGAAATAGAGTATTTCACTGATGGTATGCTGGGGTAATTCATAGACTGATTTATAGGCGTTATATATAGGATCGTCTTCAGTCACGGCTATAATATGATCATTGAGTTCTCCTTCATCTGAAAAGTGGAAAATACCTATTGGACGACATGATACAAGAGACAACGGTAATAGAGCTTCTTTACTTAGAATAAGTACATTTAAAGGGGTTCCGTAGTCCGTAAGAGTACGCGGAATAATACCTAAGTTAGCCGGTGACTGTGTCGAAGAATATAAAACACGATCAGACTGTAATTCTATGAATCCATTATTAAGTTCGTATTCTATCTTATAGTCTAAAGGAATTTCAACTACAGCAGCAAAACGCGTGCTTTTTATTTTTGCTGGATTCATTTCATGCCATTGGTCCATTTTATCACTCCGAAAATAAATAAAAGCCGATGCTTCCACGATTTGCAGAAGTCATCAGCTAAACAGCATTTCAGCTTGCGCTCTGGGAGAACCTCATTCCCATGCATTATTTTAACAGAATAAGATAAATAATGCAAAGTTAATTTGTTACCGCATGGAAATCAATAATTGCAGGGTCGTGACGAAAATAGAAGCCTTGTTTTATTGAGTTTTGTCAATTTAGCATTGATTTTTACTTAGTTTTTAAATATAATCACTTTAGGGAATGAGGTCTCCCTGGGTAACCGAAACGCATTTGCTGATGACTTCTGCCTTTGGCAGGGGCCATTATTTTTATATTACAGCATGAAAATAATATCCGTGTATAGGAGGAGCAATGTTTTTTAGTATACTTTTTCCGAATGCCGAGTCTGCGGAGAAGTCAGCCGTGGTATCGGACAAATTTCTTCATGATATCGGTCTTTCCGACACCCTTTCCGCAATTGCACGTCAATGTACCGATCCTACATTGTTGTATACGCCTACCGTTAATAAAGAGGTCGTGGAATACCGTCAGGCTATCATGAAAGATTTGGAGGATGATGAGCTTCGCCGAAGATTTGACCGTTTCAGCCGCCGAATGACATCGCTGCAAGGGTTTGTCTGTTCGGTTTGTCAGGAAAGCAAAACATACGTTGAGTGCGTCAGACATTTATCGGCAGCTAGGCAATATATCGAAGCGCTCAGAGAATTTACGCTTAATTTCCCCTATGAGAAAATAAAGTCAGATGGCTTGCGACTGTTTATGTGGCAAACAAACGCGTGCATGTCCGCTCCGGATATGGTGCGTATGCAGATAGATATTATGAAATTGCAGCGTGAATTGCAAGCTGTAGACTATGTTATTCTTATGCATCCCGACAAATTACAGGTTAGGCCATTCGACAGTCAACCTGACCTGAAAAGCAACATAGAATCGCTGTTTGATCGCTTCAAGCGGGATACCGTGGATGTGCCGTTCAGCCCGCCTCCGGCTGGGAATCAGGATCAAAGGATTGAAAACGAGGTCTTGACGCTCGCAGCCGAACATTATCCCGAGCTATTTGCTAATTGGAGAGCTTTTTGCGCAAAATACACCGATTTTACAAACAAAGCCGTCCTTCGCTTTGCCGTAGAAATCTCGGTGTACCTGCGGTATATCGATCACATCGACAAGTTAAAGGCGGCAGGGCTGTCCTTTTGCTATCCTGAAATAGAGGAGCATCCAGAGAGCATGTTCCTGAGAGGCGGGTTTGACCTTACCCTGGCAGATTACATTGCCGGGCAGGAGAAGCAGCCAGTGCCGAATGATTTCTCGCTCTCGGGGCAGGAACGCATTATTGTTGTGACCGGCCCCAATCAGGGTGGAAAGACCACTTTCGCGCGCATGTTTGCGCAGGCGCATTATTTGGCCGCGCTGGGCTTCCCTATACCGGGCAGCGATGCTCATCTCATGCTTTGCGACCGGTATTTCTCCCATTTCCCGGCATCCCAAAGCACTGCGGATGGCAGCGGCCTCAGGGACGAACTTCTACGGCTCAAATCCATACTGGATGAGTCGGGTAATCGCAGTCTCGTCGTGATCAATGAGATATTCGCCGCTGTGCCGATAAATGACGCAAGCTTTCTAGGAAGCAGGATGATGGAGAGCCTTATACAAAAAGGCTGTATCGGCGTATGCGTGACATTTGTGGACGAGCTGGCAGAGTTTGGTCCCCAGACTGTAAGCGTTATGAGCGAGGCCGAGGAGGGCGATATCATACGCAGGACCTACCGCATCCGCCGCAGGCCCCCGGATGGAAACGCTTTGGCGCTTTCGCTGGCGGAAGCGAACGGCTTGACGTATGAGCGTCTGAAAGCGAGGCTGAGCAAATGAAAGTTAATCTGCTGAATTCAGGCGAGCCCCATAAACCCGTCTGGAACTGGGAAACACTGAAAGTGGATCTTGCGCTTGATTCTTTGATGAAGGCAATGTCCCACGGAGATGATACCATATACAAAAGCGCTGAGACTGTAATCAGTTCGCCGCTGACTGATCCGGACGCTGTGCGTTATAGGCAGGAAGTACTTGAGGACTGCATTCATAATAAAGGACTTGTTCGCAATTTGTATAAAATCGCTTCCGCTGTCGTTATGCGTCAGGATGAGAAAGATCTGATTTACGGAGCGGCACAGACAGCCTCTCATCAGTTTGACGTCAGCCGGAAACGGCTGCGCCTGCTTATCGATGCACTGGGAGAACTGAAAAAGTTTGCCGGAGATAATGCTGCAATATTTTCTTCTAACGGATTCCGCCGTTTATTTGCGGATTGGGATGAAAATCTGGACGCTGTATTTTTTGAGAAAGCAGAAGATTTGCTTAAGCAGTTGTCTTTCGAGCGCGGCATGCTTATCGGCGTCAGCTTAAGCGGTATCGGACAGAGCACAGGGCAACGACTGCTTGTCAACCACGAATCTGATTCAAAATGGAGCTGCATCGGATCGTTTGCAATCGTACCCGCAGATTCTTCGGTTGAGGATGACCTGTTGTATCGGCAGGAGACTGTTAAAAGTGGCTGTAATCGTTCTTTGTCCGGAGCGGCACTTGATATTGAAAACTATTTCAGATCGCTTTTGCAGGAACTAGCTTTTTATATCGGCTGTCTGAACTTTATGGAGCTTCTTGCAGAGCGCGGAATATCCTTCTGCATCCCCGATGTCACGGCTGATGGAGAGCGAAAAGCCGAGACTTTGTTTGAACTGGGGATTGCAATCTCCGATCAGGCTGAAATTATCGGCAGCAGCTTTGATCTCAATGGTAAACACTGCGTAATAATAACCGGCGCGGACCTCGGCGGAAAATCAACTTTCCTTCGGTCTATAGGCCAGAGTCAGCTAATGCTTCTGTGCGGTATGCCCGTGGTTGCCAGATATTATTCTGCCCCGGTCGCAGCGGGTATCTATACTCACTTCCTTCGGGAAGAGGACAAGGCTATGAAGAACGGAAAGCTCAATGAGGAGTTGACCCGGATGAACTGTATTGCTGACCATCTAACTCCCGGATCAGTCGTTCTGTTTGATGAGAGTTTTTGCTCGACCAATGAACGCGAGGGCTCGGAAATTGCCCGGCAGATCATTAAGGCCCTTTTGGAGACCGGTAATGATGTTTTCATGGTGACGCACCTGTACAGGCTGGCCAAAACGCTCTACGATGAAAACGATCCTGCATTCGCTTTTCTAATCGCAGAACGTCTTTCCGATGGGCGGCGTACTAAACGTATTATTTCCGGTCTGCCACAGCCGACGGGCTACGGAAAGGACTTATATAATGAAGTGTTCGGGATACAATGCTAAAACAAATATAAGGGATGTGGCTCCCTTTGGAGAAATCCAAAACGCTTTTAAGCTGACAGCTTATTCAATATCTTTGTCCTTTTGAAGAGATAAGGTAGAATAAGAATATAAAAGAAAAACCTTGCAGTTCAGACTACAAGGTTTTTTGGCGGAGAGCAACACCCTCAATACAAGATATTTTGATAAAATAACGCAAAAGCAGCATTATTGCTGGATATATTGTTCCAATAAAAACAAAAAACATAATATCAGGTGTGTAACTCGTGTGGCTACCGCGTGAGTTACACACCTGATATTTATGGATGGATGTGGCTTAGGTGATAACAATCCGGTTCACATCCAATATTCGTCTTATGTTTTAAACATAAGAAATGTACATAAGAGTTTGCAACGCTTGTATTTTTAAGCATTTCACTCAGTAGATAGTCCTTTTCATTTTATGCGGCTGTGCGAATGTCAACAAGTCCTGCCTTTTGGAGTAGTCTCAAAACCACGATTGCAGTTTCAGCACGCGTAATATCCGCGCTCGGTTCTATTTTACCGTTTGAACCCTTAATGAGTCCGTTACGCACATTAAACAAGGCGCTGTCATGTGCCCATGATGAAATCCTCGATGCATCCTCGAAGCTGAATAGTCCCGTTGCTCCACTTAATATGGTGGTGTCCATACCACAAAGCTTTGCTGCCCTTGCTACCATAACCATTGCTTCCTCGCGGGTAATATTTGCTGACGGGTCAAAAATTCCGTCTCCTCTGCCACCGACAATGCCATATTCAAAAGCAGTTCCCACTGCGCCATAATACCAAGAATTTGAAACAACATCAGTAAAGGCTGACTTGCCGTCCGCAGGCAATCCCAGGGCTCTCACAATAATTGCCGCAAACTCGGCTCTGGTGATAGCTCTTTCGCCGGCAAACATATTTTCACCAATGCCACTGATGATTTCGCGGCTAGCCATTTCTGTCACCGACGCGTCATACCATTTGCCTGCGGTGTCGGTCATGCTTACGCTGTTTTGAATCAACGCATAGGTGGAGTTCGTCATGGCATTTATTCTTGCATACCATTTTCCGTTCTCGGAATACACCTCGGTTGGGACATGGCGCTGGGCGCCGTCCGCTTCCACAACCACGGCGGTTGTAATTGCTTTTGGGTCGGTACCTTCGGGTATCTCAATGACACGCTGGACGTAGCTTCCAAATCTCTCCGCCGTAACGCTTTTGCCGTTATAGGTGGCTGTAACAGTGAATGCTACGGGAGGCACCACCAACGTACCGTTTTGAATATTTACAGAACTATTTGAAAGCTTACTAATCGCAATGCTAAGCGGCACTTTTGAAGAGTCCGACGCGCCCAGCTCTTTAAGGGCCGCAGAGGTGTCGATTGCTCCCGCTGGAATGCTGTAGCTGACATCGCCCGCAATAATTGTGAGGCTAACGCCGCGTTCGGACATGCTCTCTACATTCTGTACAACAAGCTGTGCCGAGAAAGTATCGGTCTTTGAGGTGATAGGAATCACCACGCTATCCTTGGCGTTTTGGAGCTGTTCACTCATCTTATTTTGGTCAACCTTAACTGTTGTAGTGCCGTCTTTGACTTCAGATGTTCCCATATCTACTGTCTTTCCATCTACGATGACAAGTGCGGAGGGGTTGTTCTCACCGCTGGACGGATAATAGATCGTCAGCGTAACCGCCGCGCTGGTGGCCGCCGTATAGTTTCCGTTTGCTGCAATATTTGCCTTCACATAATAAGTACCAGCGGCTTTGGGGGCACCGCCGACAGCTTCAGCACCGGATTTGTCCACAGAGGTCCTATCGGCGTCAGTGCATGCATCCTTAGTGTAGTAGGTATAGGTAATAGCGCCGTCCGGTGTTGTGCCACCTGTAACGCCTGTCACAGTTGCCGCGGCAAGCTCAACCTTCTTGTCGTTGTAGACAGCTGTCTTGTTCGTAAGCGTAATTGTAGGCGTTGCGGCAGTAATGGACGCGGTGTTTATAACAGTGTTGTTGGGTGCCAGATAATTTCCGCTGTTCGTTCCGTCTATCGCATATGTGATTGTCAGCGTTTTATTACCGGAACCAGTGTTGGCCGTATCATAAGTTGCGCTCTGCACCGAAACGTTTACAACATCCGCGCCAACTTTATTTGTGATGCCCCCGACTGTGATGGCAGCTGGGTCAAACCCCGCTCCGCCGTCATACGTCTTTGTCCAGCCGCCTGTGGCTGAGGGTGTACTAACTGTAATCAGCCGCTTTGCGGGCGTAAAGGTATAGGTATCCGTTACGGCATCGGTGTAGTTGCCGTCGGCTGCTTTTGTCGCGGTGATGGTGGTTTCGCCGACACCTGTGATTGTGACGGCTCCGGTGTTCGTGTTCACAGTTGCGGAAGAGCCGCTCATCACACCCCATGTCACAGCGCCTGTGCCGCTGCCGCCCGTGGTGGCAAGCGTAAAGGTATCGCCATAGGTAACACTGGCTGGTTTTCCTGTGATGGACAGAGGTGTTTGCGCAGCTTTTGTGATAGTAAATGTCCATGCGCTATCGGTGACGGCGCTCGCCGCCGCATAATTGCCGCCCTGCGCAATGTCGATTTTTACCGTGTAGGTGCCGACATTCGTGGGCGTGGTCTCTAATGCGCCCAGATAATACTTAACCGTAACAGCTCCCATGCCTGAAATGCCGCTGCTAGCCGTTACTGTCGCAGTCTTTGCTGTACCGCTGTAATCAAGCGATGCCGGCGCGGTGTAAGTAAAGTCTACCGCTGTCGGCGTGGCGGCAGTAATGGACGCGGTGTTTATAACAGTGTTGTTGGGTGCCAGATAGTTTCCGCTGTTCGTTCCGTCTATCGCATATGTGATTGTCAGCGTTTTATCGCCTGAGCCAGCATTCGCCGTGTCATAAGTTGCACTCTGTACCGTTACGTTTACATCATCCGCGCCAACTTTATTTGTGATGCTGCCAACAGTAATGGCATTTGTAAACGCCGTTCCGCCGTCATACGTCTTTGTCCAGCCGCCTGTGGCTGAGGGTGCACTAACTGTAATCAGCCGCTTTGCAGGAGTAAAGGTATAGGTATCCGTTACACCTAAGTAGTTGACGTCGGCTGCTTTTGTCGCGGTGATGGTGGTTTCGGAAGTACCTGTGATTCTGACTTCTCCGCTGCTTGCGTTCACAGTTGCGGAAGAGCCGCTCGTTACAGCCCATGTCACAGCGCCTGTGCCGCTTCCGCCCGTGGTGGCAAGCGTGAAGGTATCGCCGTAGGTAACACTGGCTGGATTTCCTGTGATAGATAGCGGTGCTTGCGCAGCTTTTGTGATAGTAAATGTCCATGCGCTGCCGGTGATTCCGGTTGCCGCCGCATAATCGTCGCCCTGCTCGATGTCGATTTTCACCGTGTAGGTGCCTACGTCTGTGGGTGGGGTCTCAACTCCGCCGGGGTAGTACTTAACCGTAACTGCTCCCATGCCAGAAATGCCGCCTTTAGCTGTTACTGTCGCGGTCTTTGCTGCACCGCTGTAATCAAGCGATGCCGGCGCGATGTAAGTAAAGTCTGCCGCTGTGGGCGTCTTGAGGGTAGTTATATAGCTAGCAGTACTATGATCTCCACCTGCTATGCGGTAGAAGAAGTAATAACCTGTACCCGCGTTCAAGCCGGTAAAGGTCGTACTCTCCTGCCACTCAGTACTATCGAAGGTAGTGTTATAGTTGCTTTTGCAGTATTCTACCATCTGACCACCAGCATCTACGGGACTTAGCACCACCTGTGTATCCGTTCTACTGAATAAGGTAGGCGGGTCGGCCACCGCCATTGCGGGCTGTATAAGGCCCGGCAGCAGTGACAGCACCATGCACAGCGTCAGGATAACGCTTAAAATTCTCTTTTTCATTTTGTCGCTTCCTCCTCTTTTATCGGCTTATATCTGCATAGGCCCTTTTGCGTGGGATGCTCTGTAAAAATGCCGAAATCCCCATATTTGCAGTACCAGCATTCCTGGTTGGTGAATAGCCGATCTGCGTCTTGTTCAAAAGCGTCGCAGAAGTCGCCTCGCGCAATTTCGATCTTGCCGTTCGCCGTCTTTAGCTCCGCGGTTCTGTCCCCGGGTTCTCTCATCTTCAAAGTCACTTCCTTAAAGTCAATTTCTTAGTATGGATTATACAAAAAAACCACGGCCGGAAACCGGCCGTGGCGTAATTGTAGGATATTTTGCGTAAATGTTAAAATATGTCGATTATTAGTTCAGCTTTCATAAGTGAAGCAGAACGCGCGTCTTGAACACACCGTCTTGCGCGGTAAATTCCACAATGCCGTTATACCTTTCAGCGGCGTAGGCAATACTCTTTGTTCCGGTCCCGCCGCCTGGCTTCTGTGATTTTGGGAAGTCGCTTTCAAAAACGATGTTATCCGTGCAGGCGTTTTCGAATACAATGTGAAGCTTTCCGGCTCCGTTATAAACGGAATAAGCGATATTTACGGTAATAAATCTCACCGTGCCTTCCGGCGTGCGCAGGCAGCCCTCTACGGCATTTTCAAAGGAGTTGGCAAGAATGCCAGCCAGCGCAATGTCATCCATCGGAAGCTTTGCCGGAATGCGCGCGTCTATTTCGGTTTTGATGCCGTTCTCCCTTGCCCGAGCCGCCCACCTTGACAGGATTGCATTCGCCGCTGGATGCTGGCAAACGTCCGACAGAACTGCGCTTTCCGTCCTCCGTGTCTGTGCAGTCAGATAAGACACGGCTTCCTGCATTTTTCCGCCCTCCAGCATAGATAAAAGCGTGTCGTAGTGATGGCGAAGATCATGGCGATCACGACGGGCAGCATTGACGGCATTTTTCTGCTCCTCCAGCTGTTCCTCCCAAAACTTATTTTGCTGAGCAAGGATTCTTTCCCGCTCCTGAGCCTCATATTTTCCCACAATTGCACTGATTGATCGAAAGATCAGCCAGTAGACACTGAAAAACACCAGATAAGAGCTTGCGACGAGATACCAGCGGTTGTCCGCCTCATACCAGTAAAAACGCGGGCAATATAGAATAACGGCCTCCATAACGTAGAAGAAGAAGGCGGCCAGAGTGATGAATTGCCACTCTTTTCCCAGAATCTCCACCAGTCTGCGAAATCGTGGGCGTAAATATTTGAAATTGAAAAACAATAGTGCGCCGAACAGTACCGTTCGGTATAGTAAATACTCTATCTGATAGATAAGCCCCGAGGCTTCCGTGGTGCATATATCCGAAAGGTAGCATATACCAAGGTATAAATTGAACTGCGTGAACATGACAAACAGCGATATAACCCATTTGTCCGCGGAGCAGATGGTTATCACAATCAGACTTAATCCGATTTCGATGGGTACAATCAGGCGTTCTGCCAGCTCCTGCCCATAAACAAACAGAAAAGCGCAATACGCCCCCGCAACCGCAATATTAATTGCAACGGTAATTGCAATCCGTTTCCTTTTCGGCTCCCTCAGCTTTAAAAGCGAGAATAAAAACAGGCTGATGTAAGCTGCTGTCTGTAAAAACCTCAGGAGCACCGACGCACCTAAAAGTATAAGCATAAGGCTCCCTCCTTTCAGTGGCTGCAGCTGTAATCCATGTACAGTTTTCTAAGTTCCATGTATTTTCGGCTGAGAATCGGAATTCTGGCTCCGGTGGAGAAAGCGACGTTCCTGGATGTAAGCTCAACGATATAGTCCATATTTATGATATAGGTACTGCCGCATTTGTAAAAACGCGGCTCTTCATCGAGCAATTCGAATAGCTCGGTTGAGGATATGCGAACACTGATAACTCTGCCGTCTGACAAATATAATTTCTGAACATGGTTATCTGTTTCAGAGTATACGAGCTTGTTCAAGTCCACACGACTGATACCATCCGTTGATTTAATTGTAATATAAACCTCGTCTTTTTTTGTAAGCTTATCCATCACCTTGTCAAGCGCCGCAAAGAACTCCTTTTCGGAATAAGGCTTAACAAGATAATGTGCGGCATCCAGTGAAAAAGCGTCTATCGCATGGTCACGCGATGTGGTAAGAAAGATAATCTGGCACTTATCGCCCATAGCTCGCAATTCCCGCGCCGCCTCCGTACCGATAATGCCCGGCATATATATATCAAGCAGCAGCACATCAAAGCCGCCCTTTTCCGCCACATGAGTAAGCAGTTCCAGAGGGGCGGAGAAGAAATCCGTTTTTATTTCATAGTGCATATGCTCACAGGCGTATTTCTTCAGCAGACTGCCAGCACGTTCAAGCTCCTGTGGCATATCATCGCAGATGGCAATGTGTAACATGACAATCACCTCCTCAGTGGACTATGGAATATTTTATCATGCACCGCAAAACTTGTCGAGAGCGGGTGAATCGGGCCATTATTCTGTTATGTATTCGCTGATGATTTTCAGTGCTTTTGCCTGGTCGTCGCAAACAGCAATGCGCAGAATGGCGATCACCTTCTGCATGGGGATATAAGCAGTTTACCATTTTCCATTTTAATTGTCGAGAACAGAAGAATTACGTCCGAGTAAATGGGTGTGGCGGCTACCGTAGAGCGGATAGGCCTTCAAGCCTGCAAGAACCTTGCCCCGATTCATGGCGTTGAGCAGCGAGATATCCATGCCGAAAAGCTCAATATCGGCGGCCATCAGGTCTGCGCCTTGGTCATGATACATGATGCCCTCGCCGGGGCTGATTGGGTTCCTCGTTTAGCACCTTTTGCGCTTATTGCGATTCAGTTTAGTTCGTTACGTGAAAGCCTGCAAGGATTTCAACCTGCTTAATCGAATGTTCACGATAAGGGATAGTTGGCAGTTTTTATATCGGAGGTTTCGCTCAAAAAGTAGAGAAGTCAAGAAGAGTGCAGAATGTGAACACCCAAAATCTGCGGCTTATGCGGCCAGGCCTCTGGCGGCCTGACGATACATGGCTGGCGGCAGGCCGCCGGGGTTGGCAGTATAGATTCGCCGGCGGTTATAGTAGGTCATGATGTACCGGAATACGATGCTCTTAACCTGTGCCATGGGCATCCGCTCCGTCCTGATTCGATAAAGTTTTTCTTTCTTCAGCGTAGCAAAAAAACTCTCCATCCGGGCGTTGTCATAGCAGCGGCCCGTGCCGCTCATACTTTGAACCGCGCCGTATTGCGCCAGCGCCTTTCGAAATGCGGAGCTGGTAAATTGGCTTCCGCGGTCACTGTGCAGGGTCATTCCATAGGCTCCCTGTACTTGGCAGGCAGACCGAAACGCCCGGATACACAGCTCCTTCTTCATGTTGTCATCCATAGCGAGACCGACGATCTCTCCGTTATAACAGTCCAGGACTGCCGCCATATACAACTTACCGTCCAGACACTGGATCTGCGTAATATCCGTCAGCCACTTCCGGTTGGGAGCGCCTGCGGTAAAATCTCGGCAAATCAGGTTCTCCGCTTTCTGCGCAGCCAAGTCTGCTTTTGTCAGACTGCTGGGGTGACGAGAAGAACGATGGAGCAGACCTCCACGCTTCATGGCCCTCCGCACGCTGCTTCGGCTTACCGCGATACCGCGCTGTGTAAGTGCCAGAAGAATTCGGCCAACACCATAATTGTCATTGTCCGGATTTTCATTATAAATCTCTCGTATTTTGACCAGAAGCAACTGCCACGGTTTTGGCTTGCCAGCCGACTGCAAAGAGCGGTAGTACCCGGATTCACTGACTTTCACAACCCGGCACATGGCATGAACGCAGAACCGCTCACGGCGCAGCGTGATGTACTCATACAACCGCTCCGGCTTTACCGTTTCCGGTCTTTGGCGAAAAAACCCAGCGCATCCTTGAGAATCTCATTGGCTTTCCGCAGCTCGGCGTTTTCCTTTATCAGCCGGCGTTCGTTCTCGGAAAGCGGCGCGTCGCGGCGAATGCCGCTGCCGACGAAGGCGTGATCTCCGAATACCTTTCGCTTCTGCCGCCACTCCGCCAGAGAGTAGTATGGAATACCCAGTTGTGCCGCCGCCTGCTTTACACCGATTTCATCGGACAGCTTGACCGCTTCTTCTTTGAACTCCTTGTCATATTTGCGCATCGCAAACACCACCTTGTCCTTTCCTTGATTCTATCACTTTTTGGGTGTTTGCTCTCTGCACTTCTATGATATCCCTCCA